>Ga0160437_1000001_pt1 | contig 1145065 bp, 1073 predicted proteins | sample HID1975I_E0MG_FD_108227 | JGI IMG/M metagenome (GOLD analysis project Ga0160437, IMG submission 108227) | Enriched soil microbial communities from UW Madison campus, WI, USA - HID1975I_E0 MG | ecosystem: Environmental > Terrestrial > Soil > Unclassified | place: USA: Madison, Wisconsin... | reverse complement strand
GTTCGTGAGAGTCCACTTGTCGCTGGTGAGAGTCCACTTGTCCATGAGAGATCTGTTCCTTTGAGTCGAAGAGTTGAGGGGTTGGGCTAGGCAGCTACGGCCTAGTTCCACTTCCAGCCAGCACCGGCGATGGTCGCAACGGCGACGAGGGTGGTGGCAGAGGCCGAAACGCGCACGACCTTGGAGTTGCTGAGGATGGTCCACTTGTCCATGAGAGATCTGTTCCTTTGATGTGTTGAAGAGTTGATGAATCGCGAATCGGCTAGGCGGCTATGGCCTAGTTCCACTTCCAGCCGGCACCGGCGATGGTCGCAACGGCGACGAGGGTGGTGGCAGAGGCCGAAACGCGCACGACCTTGGAGTTGCTGAGGATGGTCCACTTGTCCATGGTGATCTCCTTGCGTTGTGTCGCCGGTCACACATGCGCAGCCGCCCCATCGAGGTCTCGAAAGCTGAGGGGCACCGAGATCTCTGTTCTGCGTGCATCGACGAACTTTGTGTTGGTTTGCGGGGGTGCAACCATGACCAATCATGACGGCACTCGCCGCTCACTGCCACACATATTTGGTGCATTTTTCGCAATCTGCCTGTGATCGGTCCCAGACGGCAACGCACTAGGCTCGAGGCCATGAGCGCAGCGGGACTCACTCAGGCACAAGAAAAGATGGTTAAGGCGGGCGTTAGTCGGGCCGCAATCGACGTCTTCACCCACTACTACGCACAGCTCGAGGCTGGCGCCACGGGCCTCATCCTCGAGGACTCGATAGACCCCCTCACCAATCCTGATTCGCTGACCGGCGTCAGCGTCGGCGAGACCGAAGCGAACGCTGCGTTCGCGAAGACCGCGATCATCAAACTCAATGGTGGTCTGGGCACCTCGATGGGCATGGACCGCGCGAAGTCGCTGCTGCCTGTGCGCGACGGCAAGTCCTTTCTCGACCTCATCGTCGAGCAAGTCCGCCAGGCGCGGGCCGCCACTGGAGCACGAGTACCTCTGGTCCTCATGAACTCCTTTCGTACCAGGGACGACTCTCTCGCAGCGCTCGCCACCCACCCTGACATTGCAGTCGATGGGCTACCCCTCGACTTCTTGCAGAACGCCGAACCAAAGGTGCGGGTCGACGACCTCACCCCAGTGAGCTGGCCCGCGGATCCGAGCCTCGAGTGGTGCCCGCCGGGCCACGGCGACATCTACACGGCGCTGCTCGGCTCAGGCGTTCTCGAGCAGCTGCTCGACGCCGGCTTCACGTACGCGTCGGCGTCGAATTCGGACAACCTCGGCGCCGTGCCCAGTCCGCAGATCGCCGGCTGGTTTGCTGCTTCGGGCGCCCCATACGCAGCGGAGTTGTGCCGGCGAACCCTCGCCGACAAGAAGGGCGGCCACCTCGCCATCCGCAAGGCCGACGGCCGGCTCATCTTGCGCGACACCGCCCAGACCGCGCCAGAAGAGATGGATTTCTTCACGGACGAGTTCCGGCACCCGTTCTTCCACACGAACAATCTCTGGTTCGACCTCGAGAAGCTCCACACCGCCCTCACCGAGCGGGGCGCGGTACTTGGCCTGCCGCTCATCCGCAACGTCAAGAACGTGGACCCCACCGACTCCAGCAGCCCCGAAGTATTCCAAATTGAGACGGCAATGGGCGCCGCGATCGAGGTCTTCGAGGGCGCTACGGCGATCGTCGTCGGGCGCGATCGCTTTCTGCCGGTGAAGACCACCAATGACCTTCTGCTGCTCCGCAGCGACGCCTACGAACTCGCGGACGACGGCGCTCTCCGCCTCGCCGTGGAAAACGCTCCGCTCGTAGACCTCGACTCGAAGCACTTCAAGACCGTGCAGAAGTTTGACGAGCGCTTCCCGTTCGGCGCACCGGCGCTCAAGGATGCGGAGGCCCTCACCGTGAAGGGCGACTGGACGTTCGGGGCCGACGTAACGGTCACCGGTGCAGTCACCCTTGCCGACGCTGGCTCGCCCCAGCTAGTGCCGGACGGCTCCCACCTAGGCGAGTAGGCGTCGGGCCCAACCGTCATGACGTCTCCGTGCCTCATGGGCACGAAACGGTGATTTGGCGCCCACCAGACACGGAAACCGAGCGGCGGCGCGGGCCCAACGCCTGCGTCGGGGGTAGGGCAGATGTGACGCAATCGGCGCGCCTCAACGGGAACGAGCCGGAGGGCGCTTAGCGTTGAATCAGCAGCTCGGGTTGATCAATCAACACCGCGCGCTGGCAAGGCGAAGGCCCCCCGGAATAGGAGTCCGGGGGGCCTTGCCATGACCAAAGAGTTCTCGCCCACGTCCGGCATGAAGCCAGATGAAGCGACGGCCGCGATTGACGATGCGGCTTCACCCCCGTGAGGGTGACCTCTTGGCCGACGCTACGGGCCGTGAGTCCCTGTGCCGTCACCCACAGTTCGCACCGCCAGCCTTGCGGGCTGCCGCTTTGAAGTGGACCAACGTTGTCCGAAGCGTCCGATCAGATCATTCACCATTCCCTCGCAAGGAGAGCCTGAGACCCGGTCGAGATCCGGCCGCGACCCCGTAAGGGGCCCCGGTCGATCCCGCTCGGCTCGGCTGCCGATCCGCTGCCCGGCGTAAGCCAGACATCTTCACAGCGACCGGTCCGCCATCTGCACGAACCCCGAAGGGCTACGGCTTCCGACATCCCGTGGGATACCCTTCCGACCGCAACCCCCAAGGGGGTCGCACTCATCCGGCCATCCCGCGCCGAACCACCCGAGTGCCGAGCTTCCTGGGGTAAACCCCAACAAACCCTGGCCCGCCCCGAGTCACGGTCTCCCGTCACCCGTGGCAACCCGCTCGGCCCGGAAACCCGGACCCCGCGAGCCTCGCGTGGGCTGAGATCGCCTTCCTAGGTGACGACCTCGAGGTACCGCCTCGCTCTTCGCTTCGCCGTAAGGCGCCGCGATCGGCGGAGGATTGCCCCGGTTGCTTGCGGGCAAGCCCGCTAGCATCCGAGAACTCGAAACCCTTCCCCGGTTGCCCTAAGGCCCCCGGTTCCGGCACCTTCTCCGACTGCGCGAAGCCCCTGGTGAGGACCGCTACTCGAGTCCGAAGACTCCAATTGCGGTGACCCTCCCCAGCTGCCCTGCGGCTGCCGGTTCCGGCAATTCCGGTCCCTCATCGATTGGTGAATGTCCCTCTCGATGGGATAGGTCTACCCGCGTCCGTCTGGGACTCGCAACCCGAAACAGCACCTTTTTTTCTTCCACTTTTTCCCCACACGGTTCTCCACCGAATTCACACACACGTCACCGGAAGTTCACATGCCTGTGGAGGAAATTTGTGGATGAATTGGCGTTGTCGAGTGGCGTCCGTCACGCCTATTGGCCCGACGCCGGGGCCGGCTTAGGCCCCGCGGTTGCGGTCGTCTTGGGCCACCCGGGCGAGCATCTCGTTGTAGGCATTGAGGTCCGCGTCATGGTCGCGCTCGGCCTTGCGGTCTAGGCGAACTGTCTCGCGAGCGTCTGACTGCCTCCAGGAGGCGACCACGAGGATCGCCAAGATGACCACGGGGAGCTCACCCATGCCCCATGCCAACTGGCCGCCGTATTGCTGGTCGGTAATAGCGTCGGGCCCCCACGTGCGGCCCATGAGCCCAAACCAGGTGGGCGCCAGCAGCACCTGGGACGTGGTGAGCACCACGCCAAAGAACGCGTGCGCGGCCATCGTGGCGAACAACAGCACGATGCGCATGGGGTACCGCGGACGGCTGGGTCCGGGGTCGATGCCGATGAGCGCGTTGATGAAGAGGTAGCCCACGATCGCGAAGTGGAACAGCATCCACAGGTGACCGGCGTGGTTGCGGAGGGCGAACTCGAACAGCGGCGAGTAGTAGAAGAGGATGAGCGCGGAGGCGAAGCTCGCGGCCGCGACCACGGGGTGCGAGACGAAGGCCATGAAGCGCGACTCGACGAGGCCACGGAGCCATTCGCGAGGGCCGCGAGAGCCGTCTTGGCGAGCTTGCAGGGCGCGCAGCGCGAGCGTGATGGGCGCGGCGAGCGCCAGGAAGATGGGCGCCACCGTCACGAGCACCATGTGCTCGACCATGTGCCCGCTGAAGATCGTCATGCCGTAGATCGCCGGGGCGCCTTGGCTCACCCACAGCAGAATCAGGATGGCCACCACCCACAGCACGTCCCGGTACACCGGCCAGGCGTCACCGCGTCTCCGGAGCCGAGCGGTCCAGCGCAGGTATTGCACTCCGGCCGTCACGAATGCGAACGCGGCGATGATTTCGAGCCGCCACAGCGCAATCCAGTTCACGCCCGACGGCTGGGGCGGCAGTTCGTATCCCGTCAGGTAGTAGGCGGGGCTGGGATCGATGACGGGCAGCGCGGTCACTGGCGGGGCCATGGTGCTGAGCACGCCGGCGATCCCCATGATCGCCACCAAGGCGAACACGTCCACCGAGAGCAGCCGCCAGAACCTCGCCGCGACGTCGGCCTGGCTCAGGCGGGGCAGCGAGCGACCGCGGTGCCAGGCAGCGAGCGCTATCGCGAACGCCATGAGCGCGATCTTGGTCGCGAGCACGGCGCCGTAACTGGTGGTGAAGAGGTCTGCCGGGGACTCGAGTCGCAGCGCGGCGTTGGCCACGCCGGAGACGGTGACGAGGATCGCGCCCCAGATGGCGATCCTGGACGCGCGAATCATGACGTCTTTGGCGTGGTCGCCCAGCGGCTTCCGCAGCCCAGCGACTACCCCAATCACCCCCACCCACACGGTGGCGCCGGCAAGGTGAAGGAACATCGAACTCGTGGCGAGGTGGTGGTCGGCGCTGCCTGCGGCGTGACCCGTCTGCGCCAGCCAGCCGATCGCCCACGCGATCGGAACCAGGCTCCAGCCGGCCAGCAATGGCCCGCGCACCAGGGCCATCATGACGCTCGTCACGAGAGCACCGAGGATGACCTGACGGTGCGCCTGCAACAACTCAACCGAGTTGGAGTAGCTCCACCACTCCTGCAAGAAGCGGTTGACGTCCACGCCGGAATCGCGAATGTAGGCGTAGGTGGCAAGGCTGTAGGTGAGGGCACTCGCGACCCAGGCGATGCTCGCGATGCGGCCGATGAGTGCCGCCCGCTCCGCGGCCTTGCTTCCCGCAGGGATGCTCGTCGCGATGAGCAGCAGGGCGCCAACAACGCCCGCCATCGACAGGTCGCGAACCGCGCCTGACACGGCCACGATCGTGTCGGCGGTCATGCAGAAAAGGGTACGCGGCTAGGCCGCCGTATCTATCCAGGCACCATGGTGGTGGCCCGACGCCAGGGCCGGGCTCTCGTACGGCCGCACCCCCGCGTGCACGAGCGGGCTGACGCTGCCTGGCCTGGGCTCGAAGGAGATTCTGGCGAGGGGCCGGCTCGTGGCGAGCTCGACGATGAGATCGTCCAGGCGAGCCTGTGCCTCGGCCGGCAACTGATAGAGGGCAATCGTGTGGAATAGCAGTACCGGGCCGTCCGGCAACGCGCGCACGACGTCGGGAAGTGTCTCCAGCGCGTCTCCCGCAACCATGGCCACCGGCGTTTCGCGGCGGATGGCGACGGCGTCCCGCAGCCGCTGCAGTCGCTCGCGGTGTTCGGGCCACACGAGCGCCTCGAGCCACGCGACGGCTGTGGGGTCGTTAATGTCCACGGGAGCCAGGTCAAGTCCGGTGCGGGTCGCGAAGGTGGGCACAGCGTCGGGCAGCGCAAAGCCGCCGCGGTTCTCGCAAGCGAGCGTCAGCGCGCCGTCTCCGATGACGCAGTCGCCGTAGTCATAGGAGAAGCGATCCAGGCACAGGTTGATGCCGGCTGAAGCTCCGATATCGATCGCGTGCACCGGCCCGCCGCCCAGCCCGGGCACAGCCTCGGCGACGAAGGGGAGGACGACGGCGCAGCGTCGGGCCTCGTTGGTCTGGGTGCGGCGCGTGCAGCCAATGTCGACGATCTCCGCCTCATTCGCCAACACGAATTCGCGGAACTCGGCGTACGGGAGGTCGGACAACGGCCCGCCGCGCAAGAACTGGACCGCGCCAAAGAGAAGGTTCATGGGCGGCACATTGTCGATGCGGGCGACCACGTCTAGGAGCGCCGGATCCTCGGCGATCTCGTTGGCCAGGCGAGTGTAAATGGGTGAGTCCGTGGCCGCGCGCATCCAGGCGCGAATCTCCGCGCTGACGCCCTCCCGCGTGCCGCGGTCGGCTCTCGAGTGCGCCCAGTCGCTCATGCGGCGAGGCTACGGCGTGTGGGCGGCGCGGCATAGGGTCGCAGGCATGGCCACTGGCACCTCTTCGCTGTCCGACGCCGACGTTCGGCGGGCGCGGATGCGCTCGCTCTTGCTGGGCTCGGGTCATGGCGGCGTGCGGTCGGTGCTCGAGGTCGCCGAGTGGTTCGGCGCGATGCAAGCCCAGGACCTGGCGAGCGGAGAGTGGTCCTTTGGGGTGCGCGTGCCCGGGCTCAACGATGCCGACGTGCGGGCCGCGCAGGAGCGCCGGGAGGTTCTCCGCACATGGCCCATGCGCGGCACCGTGCACTTTGTGCCGGCGCGCGACGCCGCGTGGATGGTGGCGCTCATGGCGAAGAAGCCGCTCGCGAGCGGCGCCGCGAGGCGCGAGTACCTGGGGATCACTCTGGAGATGGCGGATCGCGCGGTTGCACTGCTCGCGGATGCCCTTGCCGGCGGGAGGGTGCTGACGCGCGACGAATGCGTGGCCGTGCTCCAGGATGGCGGACTTCCTACCGCTGGTCAGGTGAGTTACCACCTGCTCTGGTACTCATGTCAGCGCGGCGTACTGTGCCAGGGCCCGCCACGGGGCAAGGAGCATACGTTCACGCTTCTTGGTGAGTGGGTTCCTCGCTCTGCCTCGCCTTCTCGAGAAGAGGGGCTCGCGATCATGGCACAGCGGTACTTCCAGTCGCATGGCCCGGCGAGCGAGAAGGACTTCTCGCGGTGGACCGGGCTGGGGCTCGGCGAGTGCCGCGAGGGCATAGCGGGCGTCGGAGACGAGTTGGTGCGGGTGTCGACGAGTGCTGGTCCGATGCTTGCGGCGACCGCAGCGTTGGACTCAAGTGGAAGCGTGAGGCGACATGTGGTGCTGCCCGGCTTCGACGAGTTCATGCTTGGGTACGGCGACAGGTCGCTGATCGTTGACCCGATGCATTTTGGCGCCGTCGTGCCTGGTAACAACGGGGTATTTCAGGCGACTCTGGTGAAGGGTGGGCACGCCGTAGGGATCTGGAAGCGAACTCTCAAGCCGCGCACCGTCGATGTGGTGGCGACGGCGTTTGAGGCGATCACCGAGCACGACCGCAAGGCCTTCGAGCGCGAGTTCGCGGGGTACGGGAAGTTCGTGGGGCGCGAGCCCCGGGTCGCCTGGACCTAACGCGACCCGAACCTCCGCACCATCACCAGCGCGCCGCCCATGATCAGTAGAGCGAGCGCGATGCCAGCCTCGGTGACCGCGTCGAAGCCGGTCCCCGACAACGTGCCTGCGGCAAGCACGGTGATCGGCGCCGATCCCGTTGCCCCCGTTGCGCCCGTCACCACCAGGGTGTGAGAGCCCACCGCCGTGCCCGACGGGATGGTGACCTTGGTGTTCACGCGACCCTGAGCGTCGGCCGTCACGGTGGTGAGCAGCACGGGCGTGGAGTGCAGGACGACCGTGACCTGCTCGCCCGGCTGGAAGCCCTCGGCTGTGACGCCGATAGAGTCCCCTGCCTCGACGGAGCCGGCGGACGGCGTGACGCTGATGGTCGGCAGATCAACCGTGAGCGTGAAGGATGCTGCCGCGTCAGTACCGATGCCGTTCGTGGCGGTGACCTGGATCGTGGAGGTGCCTGCTGCCGTCGGAGAACCGACGATGTGACCGCCCCCAGCGCCCGGCACCCAGCTGAGGCCCGCGGGCAGGCCCGTGACCGAGACCGTGGGCGACGGGTAGCCGGTGACGCCGATGGCGAAGTCCAAGGGGTGGCCGAGCACAGCGGTCGTGTCGCTCGGCAGCGTGAGCGCCGGGGGCTCGTTCACGACAATCGTCCACGGCACGTCGAGGTCGGAACCAGAGCCGTTCGAGAGCGTGATAGTGACATCGTGCGAGCCGCTGTCGGTCGCGGAGCCCGTGAGGGTGAGAACGTCACCGACGAGACTCACGGCGAGGCCGTCGGGAAGCCCGCTGGCCGTCGCGGTCGGCACGGGGTAGCCCGTGACCGTGGTGAGGTCCTCGCTGACCGTATCCCCCGCGAGGATCGTGTTGGTTCCGCCCGACGCCGCGACGGCGGGCGGCGAGGTCACCTCGAGCGTGACGTCGACGCTCGCGGTGCCGCCCGCCGAGGTCGCGGTCACGGTGACTACGCCCCCGGGTCCGTCGTCGCCGACGGTGGGCGTCGCGGTGAACATGCCAGTGGCCGCGTCGAAAGCGAGCCACGAGGGCAGCGTCGTCGTGGTGAGCGCGGGCGCCGGGTAGCCCGTCACCGGCAGCGTCAGCGTGGTCGTCTCCCCCGCAGGGAAGCTCGCGGCGACGTCGCCGCCGAGCGTTGGGGTCGACTGCACGTCGATGACGATCGTCGCGGTTGCCGAGGTGCCGACGCCATTGGTCGCCGTGAGGAGCACCGAGTAGTGGCCGTCCTCCGTGGGCGTGCCGACGATGCGCGTGCCGGCGATGTCGCTCTCGAGCGTCAGCCCGTCCGGAAGGCCGGCCGCGGTGACCGTGGGCGACGGGTACCCGCCCGTCGTCACGGGGATCGCGGTGATCAGATCGCCGACGTGGGCGGTCGCGGTCGCCGCGACCGATACTGCCGCCGGGTCCTCAATCGTGAGATACCAGGTGTGTTGCAGCGAGCCAGCAGAACTCGAGATTGTCACGCTCACGGGGAAGACGCCGGTCTGAGTCGGCGTGCCGCTGAGGGTCACGTTGCCGTCTGTGGTGACTATGTTGAGCCCCGCCGGCAGGCCGCTTGCGGAGACGGTTGGCTCGGGGTAACCGGTCACCCCGAACACCGACTCGTCGACGAACTCGCCAAGGCGCAGCGCGGAGTCGGTGGGTGCCGGGCTGAACGCGGGAGCGTCGGACACCGTGAGAATCATCAGGACCCAGCCGGGACCGGCCGTGGAGCCCCCGCTGGTCGAGAGGTTCACCATGTAGTCGCCCGTCGCCAGGGGCGTGCCGGAGATCACGCCGCTCGGGTCCAGCGTCATGCCCGCAGGAAGCCCGTTTCCGATCACCGTGGGCAGCGGGAAGCCTCCCGGCGTCGTCTGGATCGTCGCGGGCTGACCGAGCGGAATCGTCACGTGCCCGGGCGCGACGAGCGTGGCGGGTGTCGTGACGGTGAAGGTGAAGGCGCCCGTGTCGTCCGCTCCAACGCCATTCGCGGCGGTCACGATCACGTGGTAGACGCCGCCTACGGAAGTGGGAGCGCCCTGGAGGACCAGAAGTGAACCGGACTGCACCAGCGAAACTCCGGCCGGAAGCCCTGAAGCGGTCACGGTAGGCGCCGGATAGCCGCTCACCGAGCCCACGGTGGCGCTGGCGCCCGCGCCTTGGGCCACCACAACGTCGGACAGTGCGGACAGTTGGGAGGGAGAGGTGACGTTGACGGTCACCTGCGCGCTCGCCGTGCCGGCCGCGTTGGTGGCGTCCACGCGGAACGGGCCGTAGCTGCCGTCGATGTCCGCGGGCGGCGTCGCCGTGAACACGCCCGTGGCGGGGTCGAACTCGAGCCACGACGGCAGGGCCGACTGCAGCGCAAGCGTCGCGGTGGGATAGCCGGACCAGTCGAGCGTGCGCGTGCTCGTGGTGCCCTGGAGGAGCGTGAGCGTGGGCGTGGCGTCGACGAACGCGGGGAGGCTGCGGGCGGAGATGGTGATGTCGTGGATGATCGTGCCGCCGACGCCGTTGGTCGCCGTGATGCGCACGTGCTCGGTGCCCGCGGCCGTGGGGGTGCCGCTGATCGAGACGACGCCGGGAACGCTCTGGTCCACCGTGATGCCGGGCGGGACCAGGGTGCCGTCATCGTCAGGATCCGTGACCGTCACCGTGGGCAAGGGGTAGCCGGTGATCGTGATGTCGACAGGCGAGAGCGCCGTGCCGACGGTCGCCGCGGCGAAGGTGGGGCCGGTGAGTTCGGGGACCGCGCGGACCGTCCAGGGGATCTGCTTGGACTGCGTGCCGAAGTCGTTCGTCACGGTCACCGTCGCGGTGCCCGACGCTGCGGCCGAGTTCGCGGGCCGCGTCGGGGTGCCGACGAGCTTCGCGACGCCGCCGGCGAACTGGGCCGACGTGCCGTCTGGCAGGCCCGTTGCTGTGAACGTAGTGGGCACTCCCGTCACCGGGAGCGTGGCGTCGAGCGCCGTCCCGGCCACGAGGTCAAGCGAGCTTGGCGCGGTGACGGTTGGTGCGTCGCCCACCTTGATGGTGAAGGTCTGAGTGTCGGCGCCGAAGGAGTTGGTCGCCGTGACAGTCACGGTGGTGGTCGACGTGGCGGTCGGCGTTCCGGAGATGACGCCACCAGCCGCGGTGAGACCGGCAGGCAGGTTCGTGATCGCCAGCGAGGGCGCGGGGTAACCGGTGGAGGTGACGGTCAGCGGCGAGATGGCCGTTCCGCGAAGGTAGGTCTGGGTGGCGACCGCGCCGACAGCCGGCGGCTGACCCACGATCAGCGAGCGCGAGAAGGGCGCAGTCCGGAAGTCATTCCCGACCGTCGCGGCGATCGAATAGGTGCCCGCCACGGTGGGGGTGCCGTTCAGGACGATGTTGGTGCCCGACAGCGCGAGCGAGGTGCCCGCCGGCAGCCCGGAGACGTTGTTGACGAAGGTCGGCGCGGGCACCGACGTCGCGGTGCCGAGCACCACCGGACCCGCGACGCCCACCTGGGTGGTCGTGGAATTGGGCGTGACGGTGACAGGTGACGGCACCACGATCCTGACCGACGCGTCGGCCGTCAGGGAGTTTGCAACGTCCGCGTGAAACGCGATGCTCGAGTCGGAGTAGGCGATGCCGGGGTCGCCCGACATCGTCACCTGGCGCCCGCCGCTTACGGCGCTCGTGGTGATGGTCATCCACGAGGGCTTGCCCGTCCAGGTCACGTCCGGGGCCGGGTTGCCGGTGACGACGAACGTCTTGGTGGTGGCGGTGCTCGCCGGGAAGTCGTAGGCGGCAGCGTTGCCGAACGACGGCGCCTCGTAGCTTGGCTCGCCGACGTTGGTGCCGATGCCCTCGAACGTCACGCCCACGTTCTGGTTGTTGGTGGTGGCTGCGATGAGGAGCGCTACCGACTTCACGTGGCCGCGGTCGAAGCCGGACTGGAAGTTGAGCACGGAGACATCGCCGACGTACTCGGGGGTGTAGCGGATCGTCAGCCAGTCGCCCGCGGCGCCGCCGTTGCGCGTGAGGCCGCCGACGTTCGCCGTGCGGCCGTTGACGTCCACAAGGTGCAGGCCGAACGTGACGGCGCTCGGCTGGTTGGGGGTGACGTCGCGGTACTTGAGGATGATGCGGTCGGCGCCGTTCTGCTCGATGTTCACCGACGTGCCCGCGGTCCAGCGGACCTGCGCGCTCGCGTAATTGCAACCCCTCGAGTCAGGGACATTGACGTTCACGCGCATCGTGCCCGTGCCCATCGTCAGCGACGTGTTGTCGGTGACGTCGCAGTTGGACGGGTTCGCGGGGACCACCTCACGGGTGCCCATGGAGTTCCCATTGAAGTCATCCACGCTGAACCCGTCGGCCGCCTGCGCGGGGGCCACGTAGGTGACCGAGGTCACGCCAGTGACGAGCAGAGCGGTGAGAATGATCGCCGACGCGCGGCCGAACCCCGAAGCAATACGCATGAAATCCCTCAGTCCCTTTGTGCGGTCCGCTCCGCGCGGGGCGCGAGGTCAGCCTAGCGACCGTATACCTGGCAGAACAGGATTCTTGGACCTGCGTGGCGAAGTCCACATCTTGTGTGGGTCACCCGCGTAGGCGCAGCCCGTCCACCAGGTCGCCGACGCTGCAGTCAAGGGCCGGCGCGACCTCAAGGAGGGTGGACAACCGCGGTTGGGCAGGTGTTGTCCGTTGCGCGGTCGCTGAGGGCGGCGGGAGCGCTAGCCCCAGACGAGACCCTGGCCGGGGTCGTTCATGACCCGGCCGACATCGGCGAGCACGCGAGCGCCGAGTTCGCCGTCCACTAACCGGTGATCGAAACTCAGCGCCAGTTGCGTCACGTGGCGGATCTGGATCTCGCCCTCGTGAACCCACGGCTGTTGCCGGATCGCGCCGAACGCGAGGATCGCCGCTTCCCCCGGGTTGAGGATCGGTGTGCCGGTGTCAATGCCCAGGGCCCCCACATTGGTGATCGTGATCGTGCCGTCTGCCATGGAGCGCGGCGTCAACGTGCCGGCCCGGGCCTCGTTAGTGAGCGTCTGCAGTTCCAAGGCGAGCTGATGCAGGGGAAGTCGGTGGGCGTCCTTGATGTTCGGCACCACGAGTCCACGAGGGGTCGAGGCGGCGATGCCCAGATTCACGTAGTGCTTGTAGACGATCTCCCGCGCGGCCTCGTCCCAGGAGGCGTTGACCTCCGGATGGCGGCGCACCGCAAGGAGAAGGGCCTTCATCACCACCAAGAGCGGCGTCACTCGCACATCCGCGAAGTCTCTGTCTGTCTTGAGTTTGGCCACCAGGTTCATGGTCTCCGTCACGTCCACTGTGAGGAACTCGGTGACGTGCGGTGCGGTGAACGCCGAGTTCACCATCGCCTCCGCCGTGCGCTTGCGCACGGACTTCACGGGAACGCGGGTGGACCGGCCGTCTGGGGCGTCGTAGCCGGACTCGAGCCACGGCTGGTCGTCGGACGGATACGTCGCGAGCGACTTGGCACTCGCGGCTTTCGCCTGCTGCTCCACGTCTTCGCGAGTGACGAGCCCGCCGGGTCCCGAGGGCGTCACGGTCGTGAGTTCCACACCAAGATCGGCGGCTAGCTTTCGAACGGGCGGCTTCGCGAGCACGGGGAACGCGTCATCCTCGCCGCCGATGGGCTCCAGCGAGCCCTCGACGCGCTCGCGCCGCTTCACGTTTCCGGCCTTGACCCCGTACCCCACAAGCACGGCGCCCGACGCTGCGTCGGCTGGTGCGGCGGGCTCGGCTGGTGCGGCGGGCTCGGCTGGTGCGGCGGGCTCGGCTGGGGCGGCGGGCTCGGCTGGGGCGGCGGGCTCGGCTGGGGCGGCGGGAGTGACGGCGGCCTCGGCGGGGGTGGAATCAGGCCCTGCGTCTTCGCGCAGGGTGACGGGTGCTTCGGGGGCGCCCCCGTCCTCACCCCCCTCGCCCTCCACCTCAAAGCGCACGATCGGCGCGCCAACATCAACGGTGTCGCCCTCGGCCACGAGAAGCTCCGCCACCGTGCCGTCGTAGGGAGACGGGAGTTCTACGAGCGACTTCGCGGTCTCGATCTCGCAGATGGGCTGATTCACCTCAACGGCGTCGCCGGCCTTGACGAGCCACGTGATGATGTCGGCCTCCGTGAGACCTTCACCGGCGTCGGGGAGGTTGAATACCTCGAACTTGGGCATCCCAGCCTCCTCTAGTGAGCGATGACGCGGTCTACGGCGTCGAGCACCCTGTCGATGTTCGGCAGGTACTCGTGCTCGTACTTGGCTCCAGGGTAGGGCGCGTGGAAGCCTCCCACGCGGAGCACGGGCGCGTGCAGGTGGAAAAAGGCCTGCTCGGAGACCCGAGCCGAGATTTCGGCGCCGGCTCCATACGCGGTGGGCGCCTCGTGGATCACCACCACGCGGCCGGTCTTCTTCGCCGAGTGGACAACCGCGTCGGAGTCCAGCGGCGACAGCGAACGCAGGTCGATGACTTCGGCGCTCACACCCGACTCCTCGGCAACGGAAGCCGCCTGCAGAGCCAGCCGCACCGTCGGGCCATAGGCGACAAGGGTGACGTCAGCACCTTCCTTGGCCACGCGAGCTTGCCCCATCTCCGCGGTGGCGAGCAGGGCGCCGTCCGGTTCGGCGAGCTGCCGCGCAACTCGCTCGACCCCAACCTCGCCCTTGTCCCAGTACCGGGCCTTGGGCTCGAAGAAGAGCACGGGATCCGGCGAGGCGATGGCCTGCTGGATCATGTCAAAACCGTCTTGCGGCGTTGCTGGCGTGCAGACGCGCAGGCCAGGGGTATGGGCGAATAGCGCCTCGGGGCTCTCGCTGTGGTGCTCGATCGCGCCGATGTGGCCCGCGTACGGCACGCGGATCACAACGGGAACGGTCAGTTCGCCGCCGGATCGCGCGTGCAGCTTGGCGAGCGAGGTCGTGATCTGGTCGTACGCGGGGAAGATGAAGCCGTCGAACTGAATCTCGACCACGGGGCGGTAGCCGCGCAGGGCCAGCCCAATCGCGGTGCCGACGATGCCGCTCTCCGCGAGCGGGGTGTCCATTACGCGGTCGCCGCCGAAGTCCTTGTGCAGTCCGTCGGTCACGCGGAACACGCCGCCGAGCGCGCCGATGTCCTCGCCCATGAGCAGCACCTTGGGGTCGCGCTCCATCGCCGCGCGCAGGCCCGCGTTGATGGCGCCGGCCAGCGTCATAGTGTCAGCCACTAGTGCGCCTCCACGAAGGAACGCTCGAAGCGCTCGTACCAGGCACGTTCCGCCTCAACGGTTGCGTGGGGAGCGGCATAGACGTGGTCAAAGATCCCGACGTTGGCGCCAGGCTCCCACGACCTCACCTCTTCGCGAGTGCGGCGGGCAAGCTCCTTGCCCTCGGCCGCGACCTCGTCGACAAACTCGTCAGGCAGCTCGCCGATCGACTGCAAGTAGGCGGCAAGGCGCGCGATCGGGTCGCGCTCCGCCCAGTAGGCCTCGTCCGCCTTGGAGCGATAGCGGGTGGGGTCGTCGGACGTGGTGTGGGCGCCCATGCGGTAGGTGAAGGCCTCGATGAAGACGGGCCCGGCTCCGGAGCGCGCGTACTGCATCGCCCAATTGGTCACGGCGTATGACGCGATGACGTCGTTGCCGTCCACCCGGACCGACGGGATGCCAACGCCCTTGCCGCGGTCAGCTAGCGGGACGCGCGCCTGGCGTGTCGTGGGCTCGGAGATCGCGAACTGGTTGTTCTGGCAGAAGAAGACGATGGGGGCGTTGTAGACGCTCGCGAAGACGAGCGCCTCGTTGACGTCGCCCTGCGCGGTGGCCCCATCACCGAAGTAGGTGATGACGGCCCCGTCGCGCGCGGGGTCGCCGCTTGCGACGAGGCCGTCACGGTCCATACCCATGGCATAGCCGGTTGCATGCAGGGTATGGGCGCCTATGACAAGCGTGTAGAGGTGGAAGTTGTGGTCCGCGGGGTTCCACGCTCCGTGCTTGAGTCCTCGGAAGATCTTGAGCATCTGCGGTAGGTCCACGCCGCGCTGCAGGGCCACAGCGTGCTCGCGGTAGCTGGGGAACACGTAGTCCTCGCCGCGCAGCACCGCGCCCGAGCCCACCTGTGCGCCCTCTTGCCCCCACGACTGCACCCACAGGCCCAGTTCGCCCTGACGCTGGAGGCTCGTGGCCTCCATGTCAAAGGCGCGCGTAACTGTCATCTCGCGATAGAACCGGCGCAGGTCCTCGGGGGTGAGGCTGGCGGCGTACGGCGAGAAGAACTCATGCTCTGCGCGTTCGCCCGTGTGGTCGAGCAGGCGTACCAGGCCGTCGTCAGAAAGTGGACCTACAGCGTCCATGGATTCCTCCTTGAGGGGGAGTTGCCCCATGATTTTCGTTACCTACGCAAGCGTAGGCTACGGAACCGTAGGTTGCAACCTGGCGCGCCGGGCGCCGATTGCGATGACTCAGTTCACTCCGTCGGGCGCCGGGAGCGCCGCCAGGAGCGCGTCGTTCTCGGCCGGGGTGCCGATCGTGATCCGCACACCCTCGCCGGCGAAGGGCCGCACCAGAATCGGCGTCGCGAGCGCACCAAGCGCCGCAACGAGGGCTCCAGTTTGCTCGCCCGCGGGAAGCCAGACGAAGTTGCCGTCGGCGTCGGGCGCGTCCCAGCCGAGCGCGCGCACCCCTGCCAACACGCGTTCGCGTTCGGCAACGGTGGTCGCGACCCGCTCCAGCAGTTCACCTACAGCGTCTAGAGAAGTGATCGCCGCAGCCTGCGCCGGCTCGGTGACGGAGAACGGCGTGACCACCGCGCGGACGGGCGCGAGCAACTGCGCGGAGCCCACCACGTAGCCCACCCGCATCCCCGCGAGTCCATACGCCTTGGAGAAGGTGCGCAGCACCAGCAGATTGGGGAAGCGATCCAAGAGTTCCGCGCCCTTGACGGCCTGCGGATCGCGCGAGTACTCGCCGTAGGCCTCGTCGAGAACCACCACCACATGAGACGGAACTTGTGCCATGAAGTTCACGAACTCCTCGGCGTGGACCGCCGGGCCTGTTGGGTTGTTCGGCGAGCAGACAAGAATCACCTTGGTGCGGTCCGTGATCGCCGCCACCATGGCGTCAAGATCGTGTCGCGCCGCAGCGTCGAGGCCCACGCGCACCGCCTCGGCACCGGCGATCGCGGTGAGGATCGGATAAGCCTCGAAACTGCGCCACGCGAAGACCACCTCGTCCCCAACGCCCGAATACGCCTGCAGGATGTGCGCCAGAACCGCAACCGAGCCCGCCCCCGCAACCACAGCGTCGGGCCCTACGCCGCACGCTTCCGCGATGCGCGCGTGCAAAGCCGTGGCCGCCATGTCTGGGTAGCGGTGCGGCTGGGCGGCGCCCGACGCTATGGCGGCGAGCACTGACGGCAACGGTCCGTACGGGCTCTCGTTGGAGGAGAGCTTGATGGGGGTGGGGCCGTCGCCTCCGCGAGCGCCCGGCACGTAGGCGGGCAGGGCGGCGACGGACGGCCGTGGTGCCGGGTGTGTCATGGCCTCAGTGTCTCAGGCGCGGGCCGCGTGACAGAATGCGAGCCATGCGCTTTCTGCTGAACTCCATCGTCACCGCGGTCGCCGTGTGGTTCGTGACGATCCTGCCGTTCGACGTTGCCGTCAAGGGCGGCGAGAGCGAGTGGTGGCTCCGTGTGCTCGTGTTCCTGCTCATCGGTGCGCTCATCGCGGGCCTGAACGCGATCGTGCGGCCCATTCTCACGTTCCTCGCGCTGCCGTGCCTGATCCTGACGCTGGGCCTGTTCTCGCTTGTCATCGCGTGGGCGATCCTGTGGCTCGCAAGCTGGGTGACGTCGTGGAACTCGGGAGGTATTCAGCTCACAATCGGCGGATTCTGGGGCACGTTCTGGGCTGCCCTCGTGCTCGCGATTGTTACCGCGATTCTGCAGGCGATCGTTCCGGGAGCGGGCAACAACCGCAACGAGGGGTTCTAGGCCTCAGGGCCGATACTCGGTCACGGTCGTCTCGGCGCTCGGGGCCAGGAAGTCCGTTTCTGCGGAGAGCCACGCCCCTGTCGAGGCGTCGAAACCCTGGTCCACGAGCCGCGCGGTTTGCGCGTAGGTATTGAGGTGGTGGGCGGATCCGATGCCGTGAGCTGCACCGTCGAGCGCCGGCACTTCTGAACGGCGAGCGTCGTGATGCACGGTGACTCGCGTTGGCGTGTCTGGGTTGGGAGCTCCGTCAAGTCCCGGAACAACATCCCGAGTTCCTTCAAGGTGCAGCGCATTGACCGAGGTGGGAAGAGTGATGCGGCCCACCGGGGATCCTGCCGTGACAAGAGCGCGAATGTTGAAGCGCCGCACAAACGCGGGGTTGGCCGCGAGCGCAGTGGCCACCATCCCGCCAAGAGAATGACCGGCGAGCATCACGGGATCCCCTGGTTCGGCGCCGTCGGCTGCTAATGCCTCGGCCACCAGCAGCGCCGCGTCTGGCATCTGACCCGCCATCACCTCGAGGTCCGCCTTCGAGTCGAACGGGTTCGACGACGCGTTGAGCCAGTCCTCCGTGCCCGGAATGAAGACGATCCGGCGCGTCACGCCATCCGCTCCCGTCCAGCGCTGGATGCGCACGGCACCTCCCGGCGCCTGCTGAGTGTCAAGCAGACGCCGCATGACGTCCTCAAGCGAGCGAACGGGTGCGGCGTCGGCGGGCGTCGCGGACAGCTTGGGGTCCGTTGTCTTCAGCCACTCGAGTATGGGGGACGTCGTGATGAGGTTGAGCGAAGCGACAATCAGTTCGTAGAAGGGGGTGTTGAGCGCCGCCTCTACGGAGTCTCGCGTCAGCGTGCCGGTGGTCGGAGGCGCGTCGTTGGGAAGCGTCTTCGCGATCAATTCCCCGTGGCCGGTGGCGATCAGCCCCAGGCCCAGACCCGTGGTGGCGAGCGCGCCGGCGCCCGCCACTCGTGCGACCCACGCGTGCGTCCCCGCCGCGTCTTCTGCCGCCTCGACCACGCGCTCCCCGAACCCCACGCTCCGGCGCGCTTGCCTCTCGGCGTGTAGGTAGGCGATCGCGACTCGTCCCACGCGCTTGGCCGTGTCCTCGATATCGTCGATCGCGTTGCGTGCAGCGGTGCGGTTGAGGTGCCGCAGCGCGTGGGCCAGTGCGGCGTGCCCGACGTTGGGGCTGAGTTCCAGCGCCGCGCTGCGGCGGGCGATTTCCAGTTGGGCGGTCTCGACGTCGAGGGCGGCATCGAGGAGCGCGCTCGCGGCCCACAGCAGGTCCTCGATCACCGCGTGGTTGCCGCCAGCACCGCCCGTGCTCCAGATGGGTTCGCTCATTGCGTCTCCGCGCGAACTGATTCCAGCGCGTCCCGGAACCGCGCCAAATCTTGGACGGCCGCATACAACTCTTCCCGAAAGCGGCCGGCGAATATCGAGACCCAGTCCACCTCCTGCGCGCGCCTGACTCGCTGCATGGCGCGTTCCACATCGTCGATCGCGCGATCGATCGAAAGGCGAGCCCACGCGTTGTCGTCCACGCATCGAAGTTAGGGGCGTTGGGCTGCCGTTCGCATCTACACCGGGGGTGCCTGTGGAGAACTGGTCGCCCATGAAAGAATGGGGACGTGACTGACTGGACGCCGCTCGCCGAGATCACCCCGCCCATAGCTCTCGGCCCGCTAGACGGCAGGTATCGTCGCACCGTCGCCCCCCTCGTGGACCACCTCAGCGAGCCCGCGCTCAATCGGCAGCGGCTTCACGTGGAGGTTGAGTGGTTCATCCACCTATGCGCGACTAGCGCTGTGCCGGGCACCCGCGCCCTCACCGACGATGAGGTGGCCCTGCTGCGCGCGATCCCCGCGGACTTCGGCGCGGAGGGCATCGCCGAACACGCCGAGATCGAGCGGGAGACGATTCACGACGTCAAGGCGATCGAGTACTACATCAAGCGCAGGCTTGCCGGAACGTCCCTCGAGAACCTAAGTGAGTTGACTCACTTTGCTTGCACCAGTGAGGACATCAATAATCTCTCGTACGCACTGATGGTGCGCGGCGCGGTACGCGAGGTCTGGCTCCCGGCGGCCGACGCCCTGGTGACGCAGATCGCCGACCTCGCCAAGGCGTCGGCCGGGGTGGCGATGCTGAGCCGGACCCACGGACAGACGGCAACCCCCACCACACTTGGCAAGGAATTGGCGGTGCTCGCGCACCGCCTGCGTCGTCAGTTGCGCCGAGTCGAGCTCGCCGAGTACCTGGGCAAGCTCAACGGCGCCACGGGCACCTATGGGGCGCACACAGCAGCCGTGCCGGGGACGGACTGGTTGGAGGTATCGCGGACGTTTGTCGAGGGACTCGGCCTCACGTGGAACCCACTCACCACGCAGATCGAGAGCCACGACTGGCAGGCCGAGCTATACGCCGATGTCGCGCGCTTCGGCCGCATCCTGCACAACCTCGCCACCGACGTGTGGACCTACATCTCTCTTGGGTACTTTGCGCAGGCGGCGGCGCCCGGGTCGATCGGCTCGTCAGCGATGCCGCACAAGATCAACCCGATCCGATTTGAGAATGCAGAGGCGAACCTCGAGATCTCGGCGGCGCTGTTCGACTCGCTGGGCTCCACGCTGGTGACGAGCCGCCTGCAACGCGACCTCACCGACTCCACGACCCAGCGCAACATCGGAGTCGCCTTTGGCCACTCTCTGCTGGCGATCGATAACGTGGCGCGCGGGCTGGGAACGCTTTCGGTCAACGAGGCGGCGCTTGCAGCGGACCTGGACGCGAGCTGGGAGGTGCTCGCCGAGCCGATTCAGTCGGCGATGCGCGCGGCGTCGATCGCCGGCGTGGTGGGCATGGAGAACCCCTATGAGCGTCTCAAGGAACTCACGCGCGGCCACGCGATCGACGCGACCACCATCCGGTCCTTTGTTGCCTCGCTGAATCTGCCGGCGGACGTCGAGTCGCGGCTCGCGTCGCTGACGCCCGGTACCTACGTGGGCCTGGCGCAGAAGTTGGTCGAGGACTACCTCGACTGATCAGCCCTGCGGCTCGATCTTCGACCAGCCGTACAAGGGTCCGTGAACGCCGGTGACATCTTCCGTGATCCACCCCGAGACGGCGTACAGGTCGGTGTCGCCCAGCGAAGCCGCGTCCTCACCCGAGCATGGCGTGAATGCGTCATCAACGTTGAGCCCGTAGAGAGTTCCTGTGTCCGGGTCGTACGAGTCGATGTACTGGCTCGAAGGCCCGCCATCTGGCACGTAGGTGGCGACAACCGCGCCGTCCTCTACGAGTACGTAGGCCGCCCCGACCGCGAACTGCATAGTGTCCTGGACTCCGTCAGTGGTACCAAAGCCCGCGAGGTTGCCCTGGGGATCCTGCGGTCCGATCACGCCAGAGGCACCGTCGATCTCCGGCCCGACGCCAAAGTCGTACATCACGATGGGCACCAAGTCGCCGCTCAGGTTGAAGTCGACCGAGTCGGGATCCTGGAAGAAGGCGCGGACGGAGGTTTCGGCCGCGTTAGCCGTGACCCAGTGCAGATCGCGGAACTGCGCCGCGGGATTCGGCTGAGCGCCCGCCAAGTCGAATCCGCATTGGAACGGCGAGGGCACAATGCCGAAGGAGTCGCTCACGGCCGGGTCCGGCGTCGCGCTCGGCTGCGCGCTGATAACAGGGGACAAACTGGGGGACGCCGAGGCGTTCGGCTCGGGCGTCGTCGTCACGCACGTGACTTCGGGCGCCGCCACATCTTCAGAGTTGCCGGAGGCCGGCTGGGTGTCGACCAATGTGACAGCATTCACGGCCTGGTCTGGGCGGCTCACGTACTTGTACGTTCCGCCTTCGGATGACGTGAGCTTGTACATCTTTCCGTCAGTCACCAGCACCAATCCGCCATCTGCCACTTTGAGGGCGTGACCGAGCACCGTTCCGTCCGCGCCAACCGCATTGACTGAAGATGTCGACTCGAGCAAGTAGGAGTCAGCTGGCGTGATGATGACAGCCTCCGGATCCGCTGGATTCACGTCGCCGGTCACCTGATTGATGGTGACGATTGCGCCGGAAAGCAACTCGACCACGCCCGTGCCGTCCGCATTCTGTCCCAGTTCATACGGGGTCCCGTCGAGGCCCCACAACTGCGGCACTCCGTTCATAGCTCCCACAAAGTAGGCGCTCCCGTTCGCGATGTCCGTGACAACATACGTGGCGCCGCGCGGCACCTCTACACCGGCCCCAGCCACAGCGTCGGGCGTAGTAGTGGTGCACACCACCGAAGGCGAGCCGCCGGGCCCGCCGAACCCCAGGCCCGCTCGCGGCATCTGCCACGCACCCACGGCGACGGCGCCAACCGCCACGACCGTGCCGCCACCAAGCGCCGTGGCACTCACTGCGCGCCGCCGCTTCACGCGGCCAGTCACGCCTCGTCCGTGTTCGCCCGCAAAGTCCTCATCGGCGAAGGTCTGGCGCTTCGTCTCGAGCCCGCGATGCAACAGGCCTGTCAGTTCGTCAGCCATGGGAGTTCCCTGCCTTTCCTGCCGGGAGGACCGGCACCGTGTCGGCCTCCGCTATGTCTCCACGCGCGGTCCCCAGCGTCGCCGCGAGCTTGGCCGTCGCGTCGGCCAGGTACCTCTTAACGGTTCCCTCCGCGAGTCCCAACTGCTGCGCCACTTGCGCCACGGTGCAGTCGTCGTAGTAGCGCAGGGCTATGCAGGCGCGTTCTCGCGGAGAGAGCGTCGCGAGCGCGCGCTGCACGTCCACCTGCGCGTCGACATCCGGCGGTTGAGTCTCGTCACGCTCAAACGCTCGCGAGTGATTGCGTTCGCGGTTCTTGCGCTTGCGCAGGCTGTCCAGATAGACGGTGGGGATCGCTCTGCGCACGTAGGCCTCGGCGGCATTGACATGCGTGAAGGCCCGACGCTTCGAAAAGCTCCGTACGAGCGCCTCCTGGAGCACATCGTGGGCTTCGGCGTCGTTGCCTGTCACCATCGCCGCATAGGCAAGCAGGCGCGGGGCGCGCTCGCGCATGACCTCGTCGAGGATCGGCTCCCAGTGCGCCACTCGGCCCCCTAGCTTCGTCGTTGATCGAGGATCTCACCTAGACAACGCGAGCCAGGGGCCAAACGGTTGGGGGTGCGGCTATTCGGAAACCTTGATCCAGGAATACGCTGAATCGGCTCCCGACTTCACGCCTGCAACCGCGTAGATCTCAGCGCCGTCAATGCTGGACGATCCGCACGGGGCAAACGCATCGAGGTCCCAGAGGAACGCTTCCACCGGGTCCGCAACGTCATCACGGTCCTGAACCATGCCGTAGGTTGCGCCTTGGGCGTTGGGCTCGATGGTGCCCACGACAGAGCCTCCCTGGACCGCCACGAAGGCGATGCCGAACGCCTTTTCTTGCTCGACCACCAAGGCCGGATCGAGGACGCCGCCCGCGTAGCCCGTCACGTCGTAGTCGACGGCAGCGTGATAGGCGAGCGCGCCCGTGTCAGGAACCTCTGTCGCCGGCGGCTGATTGCCGTACCAGCCAACGAGAGTCTCGCGGATCGCCGAGTCCGTGGTGGCCGCGCCGAACACACGCAAGGCATCGGTCCCGGACTCGTCCTGAGTGAACACGAACCCACATGCGAAGGGCGAGTCAGCGACCTCCGCGGACCCGGCCGGCGTCGGCGACGCTGACGACGTCGGCGTCACGGGTACGGTCGCGCTCTCGCTCGGCTCCGGCGACTCCGTAACGCACGTCACCGCAGGGGAGGGCGGCGCCACGGCTGCCTCACTCGCATCGGTCACCAGCTCCAGCGCGCCGCTCGTGGCATCCACGTGCCACACGTACTTCTCGCCGCCCGCGCTCACCACGTAGTCGCCATCAGCGCTCGGCTGGACCCGTTGCGTTCCGTGCGCACCCAGATTCACCACCAGCACGCCGTCTTCGAGCCAAAGTTGGCCCTCGATGGTCCCGTCGTTGGTCTCGATGCCCCAGTTCATCGGCACTGCGTCTGGCGCTGGAGAAGACGCCACTCCGATCGTCACCAGAGTGGACTCACCGTCGCCGAAGGTCGACGACACCTCAAACCCGGCGATGTGGAATGTGTAGAGCCCGTCCTCACCCAAGGGCACTACCTGCGAGGCGCCATCGAAGCCCGACACCACGAGCGCGCCCTCCTCAAAGTGCGCTGTCGCAAGAGTGTCGGTGCCTTCCTGCTGCGAGAACGTCCAGACCTCATTGCCCCCAAGGTCTGCCCACGCAACGGCGAGGTCGGGGTCCGCCTCGGCCACAGCGTCGGGCGTGGCGGTGGTGCACACCACCGAAGGCGACGAGCCCGGCCCAGCGAAGCCGAACCCGCTCCACGGCATCTGGCCCGCGCCAAAGGCGATCGCCCCAACACCCACAACCGAAGCGCCACCGATCCCGGCAGACCGGGCGGCACGGCGTCGGGCAATGCGGCCCTTCGCGGCTCCAAACCGGGACGCCGCGAAGGCCTCGCCATCGAACCGCGCCGCGTCCTGCGAAATCGCGGCCCCGAACAGTTCCTGCACCGTGCTCATGCGCGTGCTCCCTTCACCGCCGGCACCACGACCGGCACCCCCGTCGTCCCTGGTGAGACGTCGATTTGTTCGCCAAGGAGGCCCACGAGCCTGCCCGACGCGTCACTCAAATACCGCTTGACGGTGCCCTCCGCGAGGCCCAGCTGGGCGGAAATCTGCGGCACCGTGAGGTCGTCATAGAAGCGCAGCACAACGCAGGCCCGCTCCTGTGGCGGCAGGGCGGCAAGCGCGGCGCGGACATCCATGACGGCGTCACGGTCCGGACTGAGGACGTCGCGCCCCCCGAGCGCGACGTCCCGTTCATGCGCGCGCTCCGCCGCCTTGCGCTTGCGCAGGCGATCGATGAACACGCTAGGTATGGCGCGGCGGACGTAGGACTCGGCCAGGTTGCCGTTGTCGAAGGCCCGTCCGCGGGAGAACGCTCTGACAAGGGCGTCCTGGAGCACATCTTGCGCTTCTGCATCGTCGCCGGTGAGGAGCCGCGCGTACGCGAGGAGCCGCGGCGAGCGCTCCCGCATCACCTCGTCAAGAATCGGCTCCCACCGTGCCACGCTGCCTCCTGCCGCTGTCAGTCTGACGGAAGAACGCAACGGCGAGTGCGAATCGTTGGGTCGGCCGCCGAACCCCGCGACTCAACGCCGCGGCTGTGAACCGGATTCGGGCCAAACCGGACCCCAAAGTCGCCGAGTTGGGGCTTCCCGAGGTTCTGAGCCGCGGCCCGGCAAGCCCCACGACGGTCCCGCGCGACAATGCGCCACCCTCAATCGTTACTGTGTCCGTGACCATGGACGCCGCCATCGCTTCGCCCCAGCCCGACGCTGGGCAGGCCAATCTCCCCAGTCGCCGCAGACTGCGCGCCGAGATCCTCATCGTGCTTGGCCTGTCGCTCGGCAAGAGCGGCATCTACGCCATCGTGAAGCTGGCGGAGCGGTACGCCGCTGAAACACCCGTCGGCAACCAAAGCACCACCATCAACCCCTCGCGCTCGGGCATCGACGTCTTCGACCTCATCTACCAGGTCCTGTCCATCACCTTCGCGCTGGTCCCGGTCGCCCTCGCGCTCTATCTGCTGAGCTCCAACGGCACGCCAGCCAAGCGCATCCTGGGCCTCACCGGCCCCGCTCGCGAGTGGTGGAAGGACATCGGGCTCGGGGCCGCGCTCGCCGCACTCATCGGCCTCCCGGGCCTTGGCGTGTACTACATCGGCCGCGCGATCGGGCAGAACGTTCACATCGACACGTCCGGTCTCCCCGACTCCTGGTGGGCCTCCACGGTGCTCCTCACCGCGGCCGCCGCCGCGGCAATCCTCGAGGAGACCATCGTGGTCGGGTACCTCGTCACGCGCCTTGAGCAGTTGCGCTGGAAGCTGCCGGCAATCCTGATCGCCTCCGCGCTGCTCCGCGGCTCCTATCACCTGTACCAGGGATGGCCCATGGCGCTCGGAAACGTCGTGATGGGCCTGGTGTTCGCGTGGGTCTTCTACAAGCGTCGCCGCCTCATGCCGCTCATGGTCGCGCACTTCATGCTGGACTTCGTGAGCTTCGTCGGCCCCGAGGTCGTGCCCCACGAGTGGCTCGTCGCCCTCGGGCTCGTTTAGCGCCCGCGCCCGTACACTCGCGTTATGGGGTCCGAAGCTGTGGGTGAGCCGCGCGCAAAGGTGACCCCAGCGTCGGGCGAGGAAGGCGAACGGCCGCCCGCGCAGGTGATCGACTCTCCGCTCACGCGCGTGCGCCGCTTCACCGACGTGCTCGAGATGCTCGCGACGGTGCTCGGCATCATCATCACGCTGCTCGTGGCTGCGTATGCGCAGGCCACGTCGGAGGGAATCACCGAGGACATCCAGGGCATCTCGCCGCTGTTGCAGCGGCTGCTCGTGGCGCCGGTCAACATCTTCTCCGGCGTGGTGACGATCGTGATCCCGGCGGTCATCATCGTGTCTCTGTTCGTTCGCAAGGAGCCTCGGCGCGTGCTCGAGGCGATCGGCGCGGCGCTCGGAGGCTTCATCCTCGCTGGCGTCGCCGCCTACCTCGTCTACCACTTCGGCTCCGAGGGGCTGTTGCACTCGCTGTCGGTTCCCAACTCCGAGGGCGTGCTGACGCTGCAGATCCCCGCATACATTTCTGCGGTCGCGGCGATGCTCACGGCCGCCGGCCGGCGAACTACGAGGCGCTCTATCTCGCTGTCGTGGACCTTCCTATGGATCGCCGCCGCCGTAGCTTTGATCAGCGGAATCGTCTCCGCGCCGGCCGCGATCCTGACGATCCTTATCGGCCGCCTCGCGGGGCTCGCGGTGCGCTGGGCGGTGGGCTCCACCGCGGACCGCGCCTACGGAGCCGTGCTGGTGGGCGCTATCGAGCGGGCGGGCTTTTCGCCACGCAAGCTCGTGAGGGCCGACGCTACCAACAGCTATGTGCCCGAGGGCGTGGATGACGTCACGCTGGCTTTGGCAAGGACCCGCGTGGGCCGTGTCTATGCCGTCACCACTCGCGAGAATCACCACCTGTTCGCGGTGGCGCTCGACGGCGATCAACACATTGCGGGGTTTCTCACCAAGCTATGGAGCACGCTGCGGCTGCGGGGCATTGCGACGCGTGCGGACGTCTCGCTGCGCCATTCGGCGCAAACCACTGCACTTGCTTCCCATGCGGCGCGGGGAGCCGGGGTCCGTACGCCGCGGGTGATGGGCATGTCGTCGGCCCGCGACACGTTTGTGCTCGTCTATCAACGACCTGCGGGGGTGCGGCCGCTGGTCGAGTTTGCCGCCGACGACGTCACCGACGAGATGATGGACGCCCTCTGGGCCGAGGTGCTTCGCGCCCACGCCGCGGATCTCGCTCACCGCGCCCTCACCTCCGAGAACGTCATGTTCAGCGACGAGGCCGGCGAGCCGCACGCATGGCTCACGTCGTGGGAGCTGGGTGAGGTCGCGGCCTCCGATCTGGCGATTCGCATCGACCGTGCGCAGGTGGTGGCGATGCTCGCCGCCATCGTCGGTCCTGAACGCGCGGTCGAGAGCGCGTTCCGGAACCTGTCGTCAGAGCAGGTCGAGCACTTCGCGCCGCTGCTCCAGGGCATCGCGCTGCCGCGGTCCACTCAGGCGGCGCTCAGAGCGCGAAAGGGCGAGAAGATCCTCGAGGCCGTGCGCGAGCGCATCCTCGAGCGGCTGCCCGACGCCACCGTCGAGGCCGAGAACATCACCCGTTTCGGCACGCGCACGGTCATCACGCTGGTGCTTGCACTGTTTGTTGGTGCGCTGATCCTCTTCGGATTCAACACCCAGCAGTACCTCGAGGCACTCGAAGAGGCGAACCCCTGGTGGATCTTGGTGGCGGTGGCCTGGACCCTGCTCACGTTCGTCGGCGCCGCTATGACGATGATCGCGTTCAGCCCCATCAAGTTGCCATGGATGCGCGTGCTGTTGGTCCAAGTCGCTGCGGCGTACATCGCGCTTGCCGCCCCGGCTGGAGTTGGCCCCGCCGCGCTCAATGGGCGCATGCTCACGAGGCGCGGGGTGTCCGGGCCGCTCGCTGTCGCAACCGTCGCTCTCGTTCAGGTGAGCGCGGTCGTCGTCACCGTGACGGGCCTGGTGACGCTCACTCTGCTTACCGGATCCGAGGGCACGCTCGCCGCCCTCCCGTCCACTGCAATCCTGATCGGCATTGGCGCGTCGGTGGTCGTGGTGGCCCTCGCCCTGCTGGTCCCGCGCGTGCGAAAGTGGGCCGCGAAACGCGTGCTGCCCACGCTGCGGCAAACCTGGCCGCGGCTCTCACAGGTACTCAGCCAGCCGTGGCGGTTGCTGCTGGGTCTTGGCGGCAACGCGATCCTCACGATCGGGTATGTGGGCGCCTTCCACGCGTCGCTTGAGGCGTTCGGCCAGAACGTCGCGATAGTCGACCTCGCGATCGTGTTCTTCCTCGGCAACACCGTGGGCGCGATCGTGCCGACGCCCGGTGGACTCGGCGCCGTCGAGGCCGCGCTGACCGCGGCGCTGACCGGTATCGGCATCAATGGCGCCGTGGCGCTCTCGGCCGTGTTGATCTACCGACTCATCACCTACTGGTTGCGCGTCCCGCTCGGCTTCTTCGCGATGAAGTACCTGGAGCGCAAGGGAGAGTTGTGAGCCGCCGGTCATGACCCGCACGGTCGGGTTCCCCATAGTCAAGCCGCCAGCCGTCTTCGGTGCCGAACCGTATATGCATGACCTCATCGCCGGCATCACCCGCACCCTCATCCCGAGTGGCGACTCACTGCTGGTTCGCGTGGTCCCCCGACGCTCTGATCTCGTGTCGGTCATTCGCTCGTGGGTTGCTGACGGCTCGGTGGACGGGGTGATCCTCATCGACCTGACGCCACAAGACCCTGCACTGCGTGCGGTCAAGGATCTGGCGTTGCCGGCAGTCGTCACCGGCGACCCGGAAACCGGAGCCGGCCTGCCAACCGTCTGGTCTCAGGACGAAGTTGCGATGGTGTACGCCGTTCGCGCAATGGCAGACGCCGGTCACGCCGACCTGGGGCACATCACCGGGCCGTCGACGCTCGCGCACACGCTCGTGCGGTCTCGACGATTCCGCGAGCTCGTCAGCGACGCACATCTGCGTGGAGTGGAAGTGGAGGGGGACTACAGCGAACAAGCGGGGTACGACGCCGCATTTCGCCTATTGACGGGGCGCAAACGCGTGACGTGCATCATCGCCGACAACGACCTTATGGCGGTTGGAGCGCTGCGGGCCGCGACGCACCTGGGCTTGACGGTGCCGACCGACGTCTCGGTCGTCGCGTGGGACGACTCGGACGTGTGCCGATCGACGACTCCGGCGCTATCCGCGATGACACACGATGTCCAGGGCGTCGGCGAGGTTCTCGGGCGCGTCATCCGCGACGTGATGGCGGGAGCTCATCCGGGTGTGGTCACGCCGGCGGCGGCCGAGTTCATCGCGCGAGGCTCCACCGCGGAGCCAGCCATGGTCGGCTAGCGGGCGCGCACGAATAGAGGCGCGACGACGGCAGAGCCAGCCACGGCGTCGGGCCGCTACAGGTCCCGGGGCATGTCCTGGAAGTGCGCGAGGTGCTTGCGGAACGCGACCGCGATGGTCTTGGTGGGGCCACCGCGGTGCTTGGCCACGATGAAGTCGGCCTCGCCGGGGCGGTTCTCGTAGTCGTAAGCGTCTTCGCGGTGAAGGAGGATGACGATGTCGGCGTCTTGCTCGATCGAGCCCGATTCGCGCATGTCGGACAGCATCGGCTTTTTGTCGCCGCGCTGCTCGGGGCCGCGGTTGAGCTGCGAGATCGCGATGACGGGGACGTTGATCTCCTTGGCGAGCAGCTTCAGGGCCCGCGAGAACTCGCTAACCTCCTGCTGGCGTGACTCGACCTTGCGGCCGGAGCTCATGAGCTGCAGGTAATCGATGACGACGAGCTGGAGGTCGTGCTGCTGCTTGAGGCGGCGGCACTTAGCGCGGATCTCCATGAGCGACATGTTGGGGCTGTCGTCGATGAAGAGAGGCGCCTTGGCCACGCTCGCCGCCTTGGACGCGAGCTTCTCCCAGTCCGTGGGGCCCATGGGCCCTTTGGTGAGCTTGGTCAGTTCGACGCCGGACTCGGCGGAGAGCATGCGCTTGGTGATCTCCTCGCGGCTCATTTCGAGCGAGAAGATGACCGACGCCTTCCCGGCCTTGATCGAGGCGGCGCGGGCGATGTCGAGGCCGAGCGTCGACTTGCCGATCGCAGGACGCGCGGCGAGCACGATCATCTGGCCGCCTTGCAGGCCGCCGGTGAGTTCGTCGAGTTCGTGGAAGCCCGTGGGGACGCCGAGCATGCGGCCGTCGCGCTTGGACGCAATCTCCACTTCCTCAAGCGTGCGCTCGATGAGGTCGCCCACGGCGAGGTAGTCCTCGGAATTGCGGCGCTCGGTGACGGCGAAGATCTCTGCCTGGGCGCCGTCGACAACGTCGTCGACCTCGGTGCCGTCGGCGTCGTAGCCCATGTTGGCGATGCGCGTGCCGGCCTCGACGAGCCTGCGCAGGATCGACTGTTCGCGAACCAGACGCGCGTAATACCCCGCGGACGCCGCGGACGGCACGGCCGCGATGAGCGTGTGGAGGTACTCGGGCCCGCCGATGCGACCGATCTGCCCGGTCTTCTGCAGTTCGGCGCCCACGGTGAGCGCGTCAACAGGGTCGCCCGAGTTGTAGAGCTTGACCGCGGTGTCGAAGATGGTCTCGTGCGCCGGTCGGTAGAAGTCGTCCCCGCGGACCACCTCGACGACGTCCGCCATCGCGTCCTTGGAGAGCATCATGGCGCCCAGCACAGACTGCTCCGCGTCCATGTTCTGCGGGGGAACGCGGTCATACGTGGCGGGGCGCGCGCCGTATGCCGCGGCGATCTCATCCACCGACATGGGGCACCCCCTCTCGCATTGCTTCTCCCTCAACCGTGGTTCATTGCGACTCTCTGCCAAGAGTCTCGCCACGGGGTCTGACACGCGACGGTAGTAGGCCCGGCCCTGGCCCACAAACGCGAGGATTCGCCGCCTGTTAGTTACTTCGAATTTCCCGTGGACAGGCCGTGGATGACCTGTGAAGCGGCGCAAGAGCCGCTGTGGAAACTTGTGTGAATTTCTCCGGGGAATACCCGTCTTTTGCGTTTTTACCAGGGAGGATACTCGCAGCTCTCATGGGGATAAAGTTGGGGTTGCAAGTTCTCGGCGTGTCGCGCCTCGGGCGTGTCGCGAGTTGCGCGCCGGGCGGAACTGTGCCTCGCGCGCGGCACGCGCAACGCCCCTGGTTGCGACCCACGGACGTCACTGAGAAGACCCGTCCGTCGCGCAGCCGGCTCTGTTACCGAGGGCGCTGCCGCGCCGCTCGGGTGCCCCTCGCGCTACGCGGCGAGTGAAGGGCGATCTTGCGGAAGGCCCGTCAGGAAGCTGCATCTGTGGGCTCCTGACGGGCGCTCGGGCAATTGGCCCGTCAGTTTCCGCGGCCGCCCGCGGCAACTCGTGACCGCGTGCGGCCCGATGTCGTGGTTGACTGCCCCGGGGCCGAGCGAGACTCGCCGGGCCACTCGGTCCCCCTGGACGGTGAATCTTCACGTCCCAGGGGGATGAATCCGGGCATGACCCCCCTGGACGGCAATTGACTGCGAGCGGGCGGCGGGCCATGCGTCCTGTCCGCCCGGATCTGCGCGAGTGGAGCCCACTCGCGCACTTTTGCGCGGACAGCGCGCGCTCAACTTGGCCATCCGGCCCGACGCCGCGACCGGGTCTCCCCGACGCGCACGGCGCGCGAAGCGCCCCGAACGCACGGCCACCCCCCAGAAACGCAACAAAGCCGGGCTCCCAGTGTCATCGAAACAACACCGGGAACCCGGCTCCGTCAGCAGTCAGAACAGCCTTACTTGGCCGCGACCACCTGGACGTCGACGGTGGCGACGACGCCGTCGTGCAGGGAAACCTGCACCTGGTAGTCGCCGAGCGCCTTGATGGGCTGGGCGATCTGGATGCGACGCTTGTCCACCGCGGCACGCGTGCCGATGGCGGCAGCGATGTCGGAGGTGGTGACGGCGCCGAAGAGACGACCGGCGTCGCCCGCCTTCGCGGACACGACAACCGGCGCGCTCTGCAGAGCAGCGCGCGCGGCCTGAGCGTCCTCGATGGAGGCGAGTTCGCGGGCGCGGCGCGCCTTGCGCATCGCCTCGATGGACTTCTCGGCACCCGCGGACCACGGCGTGGCCAGCTTGCGGGGAACCAGGAAGTTGGCGGCGTAACCGTCCTTGACGTCGACGACGTCACCGGCAACGCCCAGACCGTTGACCTCGTGGGTCAGGATGACCTTAGCCATGCGAGACCCCCGATCAGCGGCCGGAGCCGGCGTAGGGGAGAAGCGCCATCTCGCGCGCGACCTTGATGGCACGGGCGATGTCACGCTGCTCCTGGACGGAGACACCAGTGACGCGACGAGAACGGATCTTGCCGCGGTCGGAGATGAACTTGCGAAGCAGCGCGGTGTCCTTGTAGTCGATCGTCTGGACCTTGGCGGCCTTAAGAGGATTGACCTTCTTGCGCGGCTTGCGAATGTCGTTCTTAGCCATGTTGAAACTCCTGAAGAAGATGTGTGAAGAGAAGATTTAGAACGGGGGCTCGTCGGACGCCGGGGCGGATGCCCAGGGGTCGTTCGCCGATCCACCGGCTGGGGCCTGCGAGTAGCCGCCGCCACCGAAGCCGCCGTCGCCGGAGCCGCCACCCTGACGCTGCGTACGGTTCACCTTGGCGGTGGCGTATCGCAGCGAGGGGCCAACCTCGTCGACCTGCATTTCGGTAACGGTGCGCTTCTCGCCATTGGCCTCCCACGACCGCGACACCAGGCGGCCCGTCACGATGACGCGCATGCCCTTCGTCAGCGACTCGGCCACGTTCTCTGCGGCCTCGCGCCACAGGGAGCAGCGCATGAACAGGGTCTCCCCGTCCTTCCACTCGTTCGACTGACGGTCAAACGTGCGGGGGGTGGACGCCACCGTGAAGTTCACTACGGCCGCACCGGACTGGATGAATCGCAGTTCGGGGTCGCCCGTGAGGTTGCCAACCACGGTGATCTGAGTGTCGCCTGCCATGTGTCTTCCCTACTGGTCGTGGGTTGGGCCCGGACTAGTGAGCGTCCGGACGCAGCAGCTTGGTGCGAAGAATCGACTCGTTGAGACCCAGCTGACGCTCGAGCTCCTTAGCCGTGGCGGACTCCGAGGTGAAGTTGATCACCGCGTAGATTCCGTCAGCCTTCTTCTTGATCGGGTAGGCGAGGCGGCGGCGGCCCCAAATGTCGAGCTTGTCGACAGTGCCGCTGTCCCCCGTGACCACCGTCAGGTACTTCTCAAGCGACGGCTGAACCGTGCGCTCTTCTACCTCAGGGTCAAGAATGACCATCATTTCGTACTGACGCATTGATACCCACCTCCTCTGGACTCATGCGGCCACGGACTTTCCGTGGCAGGAGGGTGTCGTCAAGTGGCAATTGCCACCGAACAAGGGTACCGGGCCGCGCCCACATAAGCGAATGAAGACGCCCGACGCTGTGGATAGCCGCGCTGTCATGCCGCGCGGAGTCGCAGCACCTTGGGCCCTGCGACTGCGCGCAGGGTGACGGCCGTTGCGTGCTGGCGGTCAAGAAACGCTGTGATACGGCCCTTCGCAGCAGTTTTCGACCGCCAGCGCGCGCGACCCTGCGCGCCGGCCCTCGCCTAGACTTGCGAGGAACTTCAGAAAGGCGAAAACGCGTGAAGCCTGTGCTCCTCGTCGGCCTCGGCGGCGACATCGGCGTCTACGCGTTCCTGCGCGCGGCCCACGAGCGCTACGGCTGGCGCCCCACGGTGCTCTCGCAGAACACCACCACGTTCGGCCGCTACTCCACGCTCGGGGATTGGCTCATCGAGCCCAACATCCACACGCCATCGGTCCTGGTAGAGCGCCTCAACGCGATCGCCAACGATCACCCAGAGCACGACCTCATGCTCTTCACCAACCTCGATTGGCACGTCCGCGCGCTCGCCCAGCATCGCGACGAGCTGGACCCGCGCTGGATCGTCCCGCTGTGCGACCTCGCCACGTTCGACCTCGTGAGCTCGAAGGTCGCGTTCGCCGCCGCCGCCAAAGCCGTGGGCGTCCGCACCCCCCTCACCATTGACGTGGTTTTCCGGCCCGACGCCGTTGGCACCCACGCTCGCGACGTCGCCGACCAGATAGAGCAGTTGGGCATCCAGTTCCCCATCATCGGCAAGCCGGCGATCAGCGCGGACTGGTTCCAGGCGCACTTCCCCGGCAAGGCGAAGATCCACCACTTCACCCGCCTGGAAGACCTCCAGGAAACCCTCGGCCACCTCGAGCGCCTGGAGTACCCCAGCGAGTTCCTGCTCCAGGAGTTCGTCCCTGGTGACGAGACCCACATGCGCTCCCTCACGGCCTACCGGGACTCCAAGGGTCAGATCACGCTCCTCGCGGGCGGCCAGGTGCTGCTCGAGGAGCACACGCCTGGCACCATCGGCATCCCCGCCGCAATCCTCACCGGCGAGGACGCGGGCGCCTTCGCGGACGCGAGCCGCATCCTCGACCACACCAACTACTTTGGCTTCGCGAACTTCGATTACAAGATTCACTCGGGCACGGGCGAGCGCGTCTTCTTTGAGCAGAATCCCCGTATCGGCCGCAACAACTATTACGTGACGGCCGCCGGCGTGAACGTGGCCCAGGTGGCCGTCCAGGACCTGCTTCCCCACCAAGAGGCCGAACCCGCCCAAGCCCGCACGGTCACCAACGAGATCCTCTACTCGGTGGTCCCGTACCGCCTCCTCACCCGCTACCTGCTCGACCCTGCGCTCCGCGAGCGCGTCGACAAAGCCAAGAACCGCAGCGGACTGTTCCACCCGCTCAGGTACAGGGCAGGGGATGGCTCGCTGAAGCGTCGGGCCTATGTGCGAGCCCTGGACTGGCGGCTCAAGCGCAAGTACAAGGAGTTTTACCCCGAGCCCACGGACAGCGGGTTCTGATGGCCGCCCCGTACGCGCACCTACTGGACGGCCGTGAGCTGCTGCCGGTGATCCTTGGCGGCGATATTGGCGGGTACTCGCTCGCGCGCGCGTTCCACGAGGCGTTCGGGGTGAAGTCGATCATCATGTCGACGGCGCTGGGCGGCACGGTGCGGGACAGCGCGATCGTCATCAACGTGGTGGAGCCGGGCATGGACGAGCCCGCGGTGGCGGTGGCCGCGCTGCAGCGCATCGCCGCGCAGAACCCGGACGCGAGCCTCATCGCGATGGGCAGCGCCGACTGGCTGGTGCGCATACTCGTCGAGAACCGCGAGGCTCTGGCGCCGGCGTACGCGATTCCGTATGTCTCCACGGAGCTACTCGACCGCGTCACGTCCAAGGAGGCGTTCGCGGAACTGTGCGTGGAGTACGGGCTCGCGCACCCGCGCACGGTAATCGTGGACCTGGGCTCTGGCGTGCCCGACGCTGTGGCCGAGCAGTTCGTCGAACTCACCTTCCCCGTGGTCGCCAAGGCGGCCGACTCGGGGGCGTTCCACGCGGTGGAGTTCGCGGGCAAGGAGAAGGTCGCGTACGTGGCGTCGCCGGCCGAGCTGGTGCATCTGCTGGGGCGCGTCTATGAGGCGGGGTATCGCGACGCGTTCATCGTGCAGGACTTCATCCCTGGCGACGACGCGGGCCTGAGGATCATGAACACGTACGTGTCCAAGGACGGCGAGCCGCAGTGGAGCGTCTACGGGCACGTGCTGCTGCAGGAGCACACGCCGTCGACGGTGGGCAACTCGTCGATCGTGCTGACGGTGGATGCGCCGGCCTCGGTGGAGCCGTTCTTGCGGCTGCTCTCCGGGATTGGTTGGACGGGCTTCGCGAGCCCGGACATGAAGGTGGACCCGCGCACCGGCGAGCTGGTGTTCTTTGAGCTCAATCCCCGGCTGTCGCGCTCGAACTACTACGTGACGGGGTCTGGGCTGAATCCTGCTGTGGCGTACGTGCGCGAGTGGGTGCTGGGGCTGCCGGCCGTTAATGAGGAGGCGTCTGCGCCGCCGCGATCGCACGTGTTCACGGTGGTGCCGAGGTGGATCATGGATCGGTACATCATCGATGAGGATCTTCGCGCGGTGGTCAAGAAGCTGCGCCGAGCCAAGGCGGTGTCCAACCCGCTGTGGAACCGCGTGGAGAGGCACCCGCGCCGGCTCGCGTACGTGGCCGCGCACCAGTTGAATCAGATCAGGAAGTACCGCCACTGGTACCCGCGAGAGGCGCAGGCGAAAGAGCGTGCGGCGATCGAGGGGATGCCTTGGCCGCGGGGCAAAGACGACTGACCCAACTCGACGCGTCCGTCAAGCGGGACTCGGACAGTCGTCGCCTTCCACGTTGTAGGAGGCGACGTCGACATCTCGCACCATCGTTGTCGCCGTCACCGCGTGCACGGTCAGGTCTGGGTTGAATACCACGACGAAGGCCTCACCCGGCTGGGTGGACATCCCGACCGAGACCAGGTCAGCAGGTTCGACTACGAAGCGCTCGCCGTCACCTGAACCGGCCGACTCCGCCTCGGCGCGGCTAAGGCCGACGCCGACAACGATGCTCACTTCACAATTGTTCGCGATCGACACGCCGTAGGTCGGATCTCCAACGTAGCAAGCAGCGCACGTCGCGACTACTCCGAGCGATGTGGCGCCGACAAGTACAGCTCTAGACCAATGGTGCGGCCTAGGGGGTCGGCGGAAGCGCATGCCCAAATATGGCACGAGACCGCGCGCCGCGGACGGCTCGGGGCAGCTTACGCCTTACGGCGTCGGCGCGATCGTGGGCTCAGGAACGTCCGTGGGCAGTGGCTCGGATGTGTCGGTCGGCTCCGGATCGGGCTCGGCAGTCTTCGTCGGTTTCGGCTCGGAAGTTGGCGTCACCGAGGGCGACGGGGTCGTGACCGGCACATAGCCAACATTCGCGCGCTTGGGGAACTGCTCCACGTCGGTCCCCTTGAGGATCGGCGCCATCATCCAGGTGAATACGCGCGCTGGCACGGAACCACCGGTGATCTGGTCAAAGCCGCCAAACGTCGTGATGTCCTCAGCCGAGCCGTCCTCGCCCACCTGGTACAGCGCCACGGCGCCCACCACAGAAGGCGTGAATCCCACGAACCACGCCGACTTGTTGTCGTTCGAGGTTCCGGTCTTGCCGGCAATCGGGCGGCCGAGCTCCTTGACGTACTTGCCGGAGCCCTTCTGAACCACCTGCGTCATGGCGTAAGTAGTGTCGGCCATCACGTCTGAAGCGAACACCGGATCAGAGTCGACCTTGTGCTCGTAGATCGTGTTGCCGTCGGCGTCGATGACCTTGGCGACGATGTAGGGCTCGGTGTGCACGCCGTTGTTGGCGATCGTCGCGTACGCGCTCGCCATGTCGAGCACGTGCGGCGAGGCCGTGCCGAGCACGTTCGCTGCGTTATCTTCCAGGCCGGCGGTGTCCTCAGGGAGGCCCGCCTTGATCGCGACCTCCTTGACCTTCTCCGGCCCCACCTTTTGGCCCAGCTGCGCGTAAACCGTGTTGACCGAGTAGGCCGTGGCCGTGGTGAGGTCGATCTTGCCAAAGCTGTCGTTGTTGAAGTTGCGCACCTTCTTGTCGAAGCCCGGCACCTTCATCAGGTTCTTGCCGGAGAACTTCGTCTTGAGGGAGATCCCGTCTTCGAGGGCGGCGATAAGAGCGAACGGCTTGAACGTGGAGCCCGCCTGCGCGATGTCTTGCGTCACCGCGTTGCGCTGGCGCTCAAGGTAGTCCTTGCCGCCATACATCGAGAGGATCGCGCCGGTCTTGGGGTCGAGAGTGACCGCACCAACCTGCAGGTTCTCCGAGTGACCCTCGGGGATCTTCGCCACGGCCTTGACCGTCGCATTCTGCGCCTTCTTGTCGATAGTGGTGACGACGGTGTAGCCCATGGACTCGATCTCGTCCTGGGTGATGCCCGTGTCTGCCTCGACCTCCTTGAGCGCGGAGCTCAGCAGGTAGCCGGTGGGGCCGCCGTAGGTGTCCTTGCTCTTGTACTCGATGGTCTCGGGGAAGACGGCCGCATCGCGCTCGGCCTGCGTGATGTAGCCCTCCTGCAGCATCGACTCGAGCACGTAGTTCCAGCGACGCTCGGCGTTCTCGGGGGACACGCGGGGGTCCCACGCGGACGGAGCGGGGATGATTCCGACCAGCATGGCCGTCTCGCTCACCGTGAGATCCGCCGCACCCTTGCCGAAGTACTGGCGAGAGGCCGCCTCGATGCCATACGCACCCCTACCGAAGTAGATGGTGTTCATGTAGTTGCCGAGGACCTCGTTCTTCTCCTGCTGGTTGTCGATCTTGTACGCGAGCAGCGCCTCGTCCACCTTGCCCTTGATGGACGTGGTGGTCTCGCCGACGTAGTAGCGCTCGACGTACTGCTGCGTGATCGTGGATCCGCCCTGCTTGTGACCCAGCACAACCGTCTTGAACAGCGCGCGGGCCGTGCCCATGAAGTCGATGCCGTGGTTCGTGTAGAAGCTCTTGTCCTCCGACGCGACGAAAGCCTGAGGCACGTACTCAGGCAACGTGGAGATGTCGATGATCTTGCGGTCGGCGACGCCCAGGCGCCCCATGACCGTCTCGCCGTCGGAGTAGTAGATGGTCGACGTCTGCGCCTTGGCGAACTGGTCCGGCTCGGGAACGTCGAGCATCGAGTAGCGCACAGCCAGGCCGAGGAAGCCGAGGATCAGCGCGGCGCAGCCGGCGATGAGCACGCTCAGCCCGGTGATCTTGGCGATGCGCTTCCAGCGCGGCCCCTCTGGCTGCTTCTTACCGTTCTTGGTGGGCGGCTTGGTTCCGCCGCCGCCGGTGGTGAAGCTGCCCGACGGTGCGGGCGCCTTGGGCGCGGGTCGGGTGGTGGGCGCGGGCCTGGTTGAGCGACGCACCGGCTGGTTGTTCGCCTGCTTGGGCGCGCCTGTAGAACGCGTCGAAACGCGCTGCGGAGCCTTCGGCTGGTCGTTCACGTGTGTAATCCCTCGGGTGTCGTGGTGTGGATGGATCCGCGCCAGTGCGGGGGAAGTCTGCATGCCTAACGCTCAAGGTGCCTGGAAAGTGCCAGCCAACCGCAGCGTCGGGCCGTAGTGACCTGTCACCCTGCACACGTCATGCTGCGCGTAAGTCGCAGTATGCAGGGTCCTGCGATCCGCTTCGCGTTCGCAGGATGACGGGCATCGGGCCCGTCAATTTGCGCGCATCCTTGCTAGCGTCTATCTTATTCGATGTATCGACGCGATACAACTAGGCAATACAACGTGCTGAGAGGAGTGATCATGGCGAAGACCGACGTGTTGAGCCTCGCGATCCTCGGCATGCTGGCGGAGCAGCCGCTGCACGGCTACCAGATTCGCAAGCTTCTTGGTGCCGAGCTTGGCCCGTTCCGCGCGCTCAGTTATGGCTCGCTGTACCCATGCCTCCGTCGCATGGAGGCAGAGGGCCTCATCATCCTCGCTGAAGACGATGGCGACGGTCGCGGCTCACGCCGCTCCCGCATCGCCTACGCCCTCACGCCCGCGGGCAAGGCACAACTCGACGCCGAACTGGCGTCGGCTGGCGCCCACTCGTGGGACGACGATGCGTTCGACGTGCGCTTCTCGATGTTCGGCAAGACCGACTCGGCGACGCGGTTGCGCATCCTCGAGGGTCGCCGCACCCGCCTTGCCGAGAGGCTTGACGAGGTCTCTGCAGCGGCGCGCCGCCAGCGCGACCGCTACGACGCCTATACCGCTGAGCTGCAGCGGCACGGGTTGGAGCAGGTGGAGCGCGAGGTTGCCTGGCTGGATCAGCTCATCGAAAACGAACGATCCGCGAACAGCGGTCAGAACCCCCCGTCCGCGGCTGCGGACAACAACTAAGGAGAAAACCATGGCGAAGCTGCGCGTTGCCATCGTCGGCGTCGGCAACTGTGCCACGTCGCTTGTCCAGGGCGTCGAGTTCTACAAGAACGCGACCGCTGGTGACACCGTGCCCGGGCTCATGCACGTCCAGTTCGGCGACTACCACATCTCGGACATCGAGTTCGTGGCCGCCTTCGATGTGGACTCGCTCAAGGTGGGCAAGGAGCTCGTCGAGGCTACGCAGGCCTCCGAGAACAACACCATCAAGATCTGCGACGTGCCCAAGACGGACGTGCAGGTGCTGCGCGGCCACACCTACGACGGCCTTGGCAAGTACTACCGCCAGATGATCGTCGAGTCTGACGAGACGCCGGTTGACGTGGTCAAGGTGCTGCGCGAGACCGAGGCCGACGTCATGGTCTGCTACCTCCCGGTGGGTTCCGAGGACGCCGCCAAGTTCTACGCCCAGTGCGCGATCGACGCCGGCGTGGCGTTCGTGAACGCGCTGCCCGTCTTCATCGCCTCCGACCCCGAATGGGCCGCGAAGTTCGAGGCGGCCGGCGTGCCGATCGTCGGCGACGACATCAAGTCCCAGGTGGGCGCCACGATCACGCACCGCGTGCTCGCCAAGCTCTTCGAGGACCGCGGCGTTCGCCTCGACCGCACCTATCAGCTCAACGTGGGCGGCAACATGGACTTCAAGAACATGCTTGAGCGCGACCGCCTCGAGTCCAAGAAGGTCTCCAAGACGCAGGCCGTCACGTCCAACCTGAACTCCGGTCCGCTCGCGGGTCTGAAGGACTCGCGCAATGTGCACATCGGCCCGTCCGACTACGTGGCGTGGCTCGACGACCGCAAGTGGGCGTACGTGCGCCTCGAGGGTTCCGCGTTCGGTGAGGTGCCCTTGAGCCTCGAGTACAAGCTCGAGGTGTGGGACTCCCCCAACTCGGCCGGCATCATCATCGACGCGATCCGCGCAGCGAAGATCGCGAAAGACCGTGGCGTTGGCGGCCCCATCCTCTCTGCCGCGACATACTTCATGAAGTCTCCGCCGGTGCAGACCGAGGACACGCTGGGTCGCCAGCACCTCGAGGAGTTCATCGCTGGATCGCGCGAGCGCTAGCCGCTTCGCCGCTCTTGCGGCAAGGCCGGGGCCGGGTTCCTCTGAGGGGGGAACCCGGCCTCGTTGTTTTTCCCGCCCGATGCTGGGGCGACGTCGCGCGCTCAGGTGGCCGCAGCGTCGGGCCCCCGTAGCACCCCCGCGCGCGCTAGCGGTCAAGAACTGCTGTCATGAGCCGCATCGCAGCGGTTCTTGACCGCCAAGGCGCATTCCGCTGCCCGCCTTGCCCGACGCTCGAGCCGGGGCTAGCGCCCAAGTGCCCGCAGCGTCGGGCCGGCCAAGGAGGCTAGGCGCCCTGGAGGTACCGCTCGCGTCGCAAGGGAGCCCTTACGACGCCAGGAGCACCTAAAGCGCGCGGTCGGCTGGTCACGTGGGCCAGACGAAGCCTGGTTCCGCGACAGGTTGCGCTTTCCGCTGAGCAGCACAAGCGCTGACGTGCCTAACCGACAGGGCAAAGCTGATCGTGACCATGAGCCACGCCGCGAGGCCGAGTCCCAGGTCCGTGGTGAAGATCCACGCCTCCAGATAGAGACCGGTCCACGTGTAGTCCGGGGCTAGCGATTGGGCGGCGAACCCGGCTGCGAATCCGTGGATGCTCACCAACAGCACGAGCAGCGGCGCCCATGCCAGCCAGTTCGGCACCCGGCGCCCAGCGGAAGCGCTGAGCGCAAGGACCCAGCACGCGACTGTCGCGATCAATGCGGGCACGCCGACCCAGCTCCATTGGTCCCCGAGCCCACCAGCGAGCGCAACAGTGACTCCAGGCAGCGACAGGACGACGCCCCACCACGCGTGGAAGGTGACCCTGCGTCGCCAGTGGCTCTCGCCTCGCCGAGGTCCCGGCCCGCCTCGCCATGCCGCGGCCACCAGGTACGTCACGTAAATCAGCGGGAACCACAGGAACATCCCGCGAACCGCGGTCAGCAAGTCGTCGTGAAGGCCGGTCATGACGCCTCCACTCCGATCGGCACTTTCGCCGGGCCGACGCTCGGGTGGGTTTCGCGCGCGGCCGCACGGATGGAGAAGCCTGCGCTGAGACTCACCGCTACCCACGCGACCAGGCCGACGCCCAAGTAGGTGGCGAATAAGAAGCCCCAATATCCGCCGGTGAGCGTGTACGCGGCAGCGGTGCACGCCATCACTGTCAGAGGAACCCACGCGAACCACAAGGGAACCGGGCGCCCGCGGAGCGCCCAGCACGCCAATGCCCAGCAGCCCGCGAGGGCGAGCGCGAGTGGGATGGATGCCCAGGGCGCAACGCTCCAGGCGACGAACGGCGCGAACAACCCTGGCCACGAGAGCGCCATCGCCCACACGGCGTCGAACTTGATGGCGGGCCGGAACCCTCGGATCCCGCTCCAGATGAGGTACGCGATCGATCCGAGCGGAATGAGCAGCATGCTCAGCTCGAGCATGCCGTAGGCGAACTCTCTCACTGGGCCACCGCCTCCGACGGCGCACTGACTGTAACGGCGCGGTGGTCAGCCCGAAGGATGCTTGCTAGGCGAGCTGCATCCCGTCGACCCACCGCCCGCGCGAATCGCACGCCCACCATGCAGTCGGCGGCGTAGCCGATGCCGAGGCGCGTCGAGGCCGGCAGGAAGATCACGAGCCACAGCGATCCGAACCCGTCAGCAAACGCGCCGACGATGACAAGCAACGGCAGAGTGCCGATCGCCACCACCGCCGGATACCAGCGAAGTGCCGGCGCCAGTCCGCGGCCCGCGATCGCGAGAGCTGGAACCGCGTAGAGACCTATGAGCACCACGAGCATGAGACCGGTCCACACCGTCCAACTCCCCATCTCCGAGGCGCCCGACACCACGAATAGAAGCGCGGGCACGGCGAGCATCATGCCCCAGATGGCGTGGAAGCGGACCTCGCGGTCCCAATCCCCATCGGGCAGACCACCCCTCGCCCTCCGGCCGGCGAGCACTAGGTAGGTGATCGACAGGACCACGTCAGCGGCGAGACTCACGAGGAAGGCCGCGCCCAACACGTCCGATAACGAGCTCATCACCGCGCCGCCCACCCCGGCCGAGCTACGTGCAGATCCGCGAGCTGCGCGATCAGCATGCGCACGAGCGGCCGTGCCGCGGGAATGCGAGCCAACGACGCAAGCCGCCCTAGCGTCGGGCCTAGGCGCTCAACCGAGCGCCGTGTTGCAACCTTGCCCGCAGATAGGTCCTGTACCCAGCCCAGCGTCACCGCCAACTGCACCAACCACAACAGCTCCGGGAGCGCAGCCTTCAATTCGGGGTCTGTACGCACGCGCGAACCCTCGACGAGTTCGCGAGACGTCTCGAGGAACAACTCGCGCGGCCGCGCGCTTTGCACGCTGAAGGGATTGAGCGGACCGTCGGGGACGATGCCGCGCGTGAGCAGGGCGTCGGCGACGGGCGCGTACTCGTCGCAGAGGTCCACGAGAACAAGCAGACTCGCCGTGATGCGGTCACCCAGGCCGCGCTTACCGCGCACGGCCACGCGCGTTCGGACCTGGTGGGACGCGGCGATCTCTTCGTAGAAGCCCTGGATGAGCTCGTCCTTGCCCGCGAAGTAGTAGTACGCGTTGCCGAGCGACACGCCCGCGCGCTCCGCGATGGCGCGCATGGTGGTGGCGTCAAAGCCCTTCTCGAACATGAGGTCGCGCGCCGCGGCGACGATTGCGGTACGCGTGTCTTGCGTGAGCTCCATGCTGGGCCTCCGGTTTGAACGTGTTCAACTATGGGCAAGAGTACGCCAAGGTTTGAACATGTTCAAGAGGTGCCCGATGCCGTGGCGACGTCTCGCGCTCAGGCAACCACAGCGTCGGGCCGGCCAAGGAGGCTAGGCGCCCTGGAGGTACCGCACGCGTCGTAAGGCGCCCTTGCGACGCCAGGAGTACCTGCAGTGCGCATCGGACTGGGTCAGCGGGGCCACGCGAACCGGCAAACCAAAGCGCTCAAGGATCAGCTAGCGAACTTCCACGCCTCGTCGAGGCACGCCGTCATGGTCCGCGTGTCCCTCAGCTGCTGCGTGGTCTCGAACCCAAGATCCGCATTGGCGATACCGGCTGAGTACAGCCCGTACCCAATAGCCGCGCCCTGCAGGGCCACCTTGCCGCCGGACTTGAGCCCAGCGAGCACCTTCCCGGTCTTGGTGCCACCCTTTGCAGCGGCCGCGGCGATCTCCGCGGCCGTTGGGGGTGGTTTGATCACGCCCACGATCTTCTTGGTGCCAGACGCCGTCTTGGTCAGGTCGCCGGCGTCGGAGCCCGTTGGGCCGGTCTCCTTGCCGAACGCCCAGTACGCGCCGCACTCGGTGATCTTGGTGGGGTTGATGAGGCTGAAGAAGTCGGCGACCTTGTCGCCGCCGGGAATCAGGCTCGAGACCGCACCCGCAACGCCCACCACGGCGAGCGCGATGCCGCACGGCGGGCACGCCACGCCGAGCGCCACCGGCGCCACCACGGCGACCACACCGGCGATCAGCTTGCCCGCGTTCGCAAACCCGTTCTCCCAACGCTCACCCTCGGTGGGGTACTTGGCGGTCACGGCCATGTCGCCATTGACGTAGGCAATCGCCGTGCGCTCGCCCGACGCCGCGTCCACTACCGTCGTCGCGGCCAGTACACCGCTGGTCCAGTCGCCGAACGTGCGCTTGCCCACGTGCTGCGCAGCGCGGATCTGGATGCCGGCCCCCGCGATGAACATATTGTCCTCATCGGCGTAGCCGGGGCAGCGGGGCGCCTCGCCCTCGATCGTGATGCCCTCGCCGAACGTCACGTGGTAGCAGGCCATCGTGTAGGCGGCGGCGATCGGCAGCTCACGGCGCGTGTCCGTGGTCTGCATGATCGCTGGGTTGCTGTCGATAAGTTCGCCGGACGCGTCCGAGGTCCACCCGTCAAACGTGATGCCCTGCGTGACCGAGTCCGCGCTCACCATGATGACCAGGTCCGGCTGGAACGCGTTGCCCGCGTCCTTGCACGCGCCGTCGGGTTGGCTGGAAGTCACGTACTCGTCGTCTCGGTACTCCACGGGCGACGACTTGATCCAATCGAAGGCCCTGGTAGACAGCGGGGTGAAGTTGCCGCCGGTGGTGGGCACCAGCAGGTAGTTGGGAAGGTCGTTCGCGGTGTAGCGCGTGCCGCTGGTGTCGCCCCTGCGCACGATCGCGATCTCGGTTGAGAGCGTCTGGCACTGCTCGAAGCGCATCGAGATGTTGCCGCCAACCAAGCAATCCTGCGGCCCATTCTTGAGCGGCCCGAGGCTGCGCCAGTTGCCGTCGCCCTGCGGCCCTGGCTTCGAGGGCTGCGAGCCAAAGCACGTGCTCGCATCGCCCCTGACGCTCGCGTAAACATCGAGGATCAGCCCCGACTTCTTGGTCACCGTGATGCTGGACCGGTACTTGTCCTGCCAGAGGTCGCTCGGCTTGTCGCCGGTGGCCGCCGCCGTAATCTTCTGCTGGTCCGCGTAGTAGCCCTCTCCGCAACCGGTGGGCGCCAGCGTCACCGATCGCTGCGGATCAACCACGGAAAGCCGTGAACACGCGTCCGGCTGGTAGAAGGAGGCAGTCAGCGTCGTCGGTCCTGTCACGGTGACCGTCTTCGACTTGCCCGTGAGCTCGCCAACCCCCGCGAGGCCGCCGTTGCCAGCGGTGGTGTCGCCGTCCCAACCGCGGAAGATCACGCCAGCGACAGCGATGCTTGGTGTGCCGGTCACCACCGTGCCGCTGAGGAATCGTCCGCTGCCGTCGGGGCAGTTCGGCGCCGGCGACAGCGTCGCCGCGCCGCCAACGAGCGGCACCCGCGTGCCCGGCTTGAAGATCGTCGGCGCATCAACCACCAGGGCCACCGGGTAGCACGCCACCCAGTTCGCGGTAAGCGTCACGTCATCGGTGCCCAGCGTCAGGGTGGCCGTAGCCCCGGCGGGCAGGGTCGGGACGTTCGCCTGGCTAGTAGTCCATCCGCCCACCAATAGCTCGGGCTTGCCCGACGCCGCACTCACCTCAACGGCCGTCTTCGGCAGATACCCAGGAGAGTTCGGTTGGAAGCAGTTGGGCGCGGTCGTTGCGTGGTAGGCGTCGCCCGTGTTTGTGGGGTCACCCGTGACGGTGACCTGTACGCAACGTGGGCCGAAGACCACGGGGACCACGGCGTCGGACATCGCTGTGAACGTCACGAAGGGGTGGCCCATCGAGTTGACGCCCGTGGTGGCGCCGGAGGGCAGGGTGCCGAACGAGTAGAACACGTCGGGGACGCCGTAGTCGCCGCGCAGCCCAAGGGGGTTGAAAGTCACGGTGGTGCCGCGCTCGTAACCGCGAGCGCCGTCCAGGGTGGTGCAGTTGGGCGCGACAGCCGCGTAGAGCATGCCCGCCCCCGTGAGTTGAGGCGAGATCACGTAACAGGGCGGCGCGAACTCGGCGATGCGCGTCCAGGTCCACGTGTCGTTGGTAACGGTGAGGGTGGTTGTCGGGGCGGTGCCTACCGTGACCATGCCAGCGTCGTACTGCGTGTAGCCGCGCCAGCGCAGGAAGGCGTTGGGCGACAGTGCGTTCGCCGTTGCCGTGACCGTGGTGCCCACCGGGTAGCCGCCGTTGCCGCACGACGGCGCCGGCGACACCGTCACGGTGCCGCGGGAAGGACTGCTGGAGCGGACGTCGACGACGCGGCAAGCGGTGACGGGAACGCCGAACTCGTACTGGCGCTGGTCGTAGTTGGCGTCGCCCAAGTAGCGGACGACCAGGTTCGCGAGACCTGCGTCGCCGTTCGCGAAGCTGCCCGAGCACGTGCCCGTCGATACCGGAACGGTGCACCACGTGGATCCGCCCGCGACGAACACGGTCACGGTGCCGGTGAGCGAACCCGGGGTCCAGGTGACGGTCTGAGGCGTGAGCGCCACGGCGCCTCCGGGCACCTGCGGCGCCAGCTGGGGCGTGAGCTTGTTCGACGTGACGGTGATGGTCGTGGGCGCCGAGTCGCTGGGGGCGTAAATGACGTCGCCGAGGTACTTCGCGACAACGGTGTGGTTTCCGCCCGTTGCCCAGGTGACGCTGCAGGTGGCGGCCGTCGCGGTGCCCGTGATCCACGGCGAGCACGCTGGCGTGGAGGATCCATCCAGGAAGAACTGCACCTGGCCCGTGTAGTTCGCCGAGTAGCCGGGCACGTGGGCGATGGTCGCCGTGAGGGTGCTGGGGCTGCCGGCGACTGCGGCCGTCGAGGTCACGGTCACGGACGTCCCGGCGCGCGCGAGGTTGATGTTCTGCGTGCCGCTGCTCGAGGAGAAGTTGCCGTTGACGTCGTAGAACCGGGCGATGACCTGGCTCGCGGGCCAGCGCAACTGGTCGACCCCAGAGCCAACCGACGACGTGAGCACCGCTACGCCGTCGTCGGTGTTGGCGCTGCCGATGAACGCCTCCGCCGGGCCGGATGGCGTGATCTCCACTCCGTAGAAGGAAACCAGGCCACTGGGCTTTGGCCCGCCCAACGTATTGGCGACCGTCGCGGTGAAGTAGATCGCGCTGCCCACCTGCACCGACGTGGGGTTGACCACCAGCGACGTCGAGGTGCTGGCGGGCGTCAGCGCGTAGGGCACACTCGCCGATGTCGCCGCGAGGTTGAGAGTGCCCTCGGGGTAGATGGCGACCAGGTCTTGGTCAAACAACCCGAGCGCCGGCGTTCCCACGGGGCAACCCGCGGCGTCCCCAGCACACACGGTCACGCGCGCAACACCGATCCCCTGCGACGGGAAGTATGTGGTGGGCACGTTCGCAGCGATCGTGATGCCGCGAGTTGTCTTGAAGGTGACCAGTCCGTCGGTCTCGAGGCCGCCCGCGATCGCGACCTTGGCGACCAGTTCAAAGGTGTTGCCGTATGCGAAGACATTCGGGTCGCTCGGCGGGTTGAGCGTGAGCTGCACGGTCGCCGCCGAGCGATCCGCGGTGAAGTGGGTGACGGCCGAGTCTTGCGCGGTGAAGTTGGCGTCGCCGCTGTAGCTCGCTGTCACATAGGTGTTCGCCTGCGTCACCTGGAAGCTCGTCGATGCCGCGCCGCCAACCAGCGCGATCGGTCCAATGTCGGCGCCGCCAGTGACATGGAACGTGACAGTCCCCGTGGCCCCGGCGCCAAGGCTCGGCAGCGTGGCCTTGAGCGTGTAGGTGCCGCCGATGCCAACGTCACCCGGCCCCAAGGTGACCACAGGATTGGCGTCGGCCAGGTCCACCTCGGTGCGCACAGCGTCGGACGACTGGGCGGGCTCGTATACGGAGTCGCCAAGGTACTTCGCGACCATCGCGCGCCGCGCGGGCGGCCCGAGCGCGGGGATCGTGGTGGTGGTGATGCTGAAGTTGCCCGCCGCGTCCAGCGTGCCGGTGCCCACGATGTAACCGTCGGCCCACAGCTGCACGGTGCCGGTGGGGATCACCGGCACGCTGAGGTCGGTGACCGAACCCGTGTAGACCTGGCTGTCGCCGTACGTCGCCGAGCGGTCCAGGGCGCCGCCGAGCACCACCGTCGGGGTGGCCTTTGTGACGGAGAACGTCTGCGTGTCCTGCCCGGCCGCGATCACCGAGTTGCCTCCGTACGAGGCACGAATCTGGTGTTCGCCCGGTAGGAGCACGGGCAGGTTGAGCCCACCCTTGCCCTGTGCGTCCAGGGTGACGTTGCCAAAGAACACGTCGTCGATGTAGATCGCGACCACACCCGTGGGGGTGCCCGCCGCCGCGATCGCGGTCACCTGGAACTGGGCCGTGGCCGTGTCGCCGTAGGTGGGCGTTCCGCTCACCGTGAGCGCCACGGTTGCGTCCGCCAGTCCGACGCTGTGGTTGAGGGCCGCCGACGACGCCGCGGCGGCCGTCCCGTCGCCTGGGTACTCGGCGGTGAAGGCGTAGTCGCCGGGGTTGAGGCCGGTGGCGTTGAAGGTAGCGACGCCCTCGCCGTTGAGCGGCGCGGAGCCGAGCAGCGTGGCGCTGCCGCCACTGGGGGTCGCGTAGAAGTCCACGGAGCCGGTGGGCGTGGTCGTGGAGGTCGCCGTGGCGGTGAGCTGAACGGCGTCGCCGAAGGCGGATGTCGCTGCTCCGCTGAGGCCGAGCGCGCTGCTCCACGTGCCCACGTACTGCTGCTCGGTGGTGTACGAGCCATAGAAGCCGGTGCCCGGCACGTAGGTGATCTGCACCACCGGCGCGCCGGGCGGCAGCACCATGTGGAGCGTCGCCTGGCCATTGACGAGCGCGGCCGAGTCAAGGCGATCTCCGCCGCCATCCGGGTAGATCTCGATGGTGCCCTGCGGCACCAGGGCGCTGCCGATAGCGGTGACGTTGACCGTCGCCGTGACCGTTCCACCTGGTGCCGAAGGGGCGCCGGGGCTGGAGGTGGGGCTCAGCGTTGCGGTGGTCTCGGTGTTAATTGCCGCAACGGCGAGGGAGCGCCCGGGCGAGGACATGACGTTGCCGCCCGCGTCGCCCTGATAGACGGCGGTGAGCGTGTAGTCGCCCGGAGCAAGCTCGTCGGTGGTGAGCGTCGCGTTGCCGCTGCCGTCGATCGTCTCCGTGCCGAGGTCGACGATCGCGCCCGCGGTGGGAGTGGCGATGAAGGCGACCGTGCCGCCTTGGGCCGCGCCGCCCAGGCTGATGGTGGCGACAGCGCGGAGCTCGTCGCCGAAGGTCAGCGAGTCGTCGTCGATGGTGAGGTCGAGGCTGCCGGCGCTCGCGACGGTGAAGTCGAGCGAGTTGGTCGCGGTTCCGTACTGAGAGTCACCGTTGTAGGTGACGCCGACCGTGTAGTTGCCGGCGGGCTTACCCGATGGATAGGGGACGCTGACGTTGCCTTCGTCGAGACTAAAGGCGCCCGGGACAGGGGCGCCGTTGAGGGTGACCGAGACCGTACCGGTGGGGAGGTCGACCTCGTCGCCCTCGGTGGCGTGCCGCACCTGGATCGAGATCGCGAACTCGTTGCCCTCGACGATTGTGGACGGCGCGGTGCGGATCGAGACCGTGGGCGTGCTGAACTCGAGTGCCTCTGCAGGCGCCTGCGGTCCGGGCAGCAAGATCGTGTGAATCACGAGTACGGCGGCCGTGGCTCCTGCGATGCGAGCCGTCCTGGCCCCAGGACGAGGCCGCAATCGAGGATCGGTGGGGGCAGCGTCGGGCCCCCTATCTGAGCGGTAGAGGACCGCGAGAGCAATAACGGGAACTGAGCCGAGCACCGCCTGGATCACGATCTGCGCGGCCGAACCCCAGGCGTCGGCGGTTGCCCAATTGCCTGCGAGCCACGCGGCGCCCAGTGTTGCAAGGCCCACCAGCGCGAACGCGGCAAGGAGCACGAAGCCAGAGGCCCACACCTTCCCGCGGGTGCTCGCCCAGCTCGAGCGCAAGGAGGCGCGCACGCCCAGGCGGTCCACCCACGCAGCGGGCAGGGCGCGCGACAGCCGCACTGCCACCGCCGCCGCGGCGGCGAGCGGGATCGCGAGCACAAGCAGGGCTGGAGGTGACGGCAGCCAACTCGGTGGGCCATTCCGACGGGTGGCCGCCAAAATGACTAGACCCGCGAGGCCAGCAATCACGAGCAGCGGCGTCAGCGCCAAGGTGAGCAGCGTGGCGGCGAGCCACACGATGGCGATCCCCAGCGCAACGAGGCAGCGCGCGAGGCCCTCCCGCACCGCAGCCATAGTCGAGACGGGCAGTGAGCGCTGGACGCGATCGGAGATGAGGTTGACCGCGCCAGCCCACGCGACGCCAAGCACCGCGAACAACAGGATGAGCGGCAGCGCGGTGATCAGGGCCGCGGCCGTTGCGCTCTGGACGGTGCCGGTTTCTGGTGCGACTGCGGCGTAAATGCGAGGGCCGATGGTGACGGCGTAGGCCCACAGGGCCACCGCGCCCAGGATGCACATGACGGCGACCACCAGGGCAGAGCGCCACCACGCGCGCGCGAATACGCGCGCGACGGCAAGCAACTGTTGCGCGGCGGTAGTCATGGCCGCCATCCCTCAGACGATGGGCGCCGCGGGGTCGGCGTCCTGGTTCGAAATGTTAGTGCCAGGGGGTTTATGCATGGGTGTCCCGTGTGGGCGATTCCACACGGGCCTGATTGTCATGCTGCGCGAAGTCGCAGCATCCAGCCCGCCCGGCACCCGCACGCCCGCTCGCTGGCGGTCAAGAAGTGCTGTGATGCGGCGCATCACAGCAGATTCAGACCGCCACGGCGCAACCACAGAGGCGAACCGGGCGTCACTGGGCGACGGCCACGCCCGTCACCGACTGCATCGGCTCTTCGCCAGCTGGCCTGTCCTTCGGGTACGGCATAAGCACCGAGTAGGTTCCGGCCGCGAGGTCAGACCTCACGACCACCATCGGCTGGGGCGTCGAGTAGCACTCGTTGCTCAGTGCCCATACGAGCTGATTACCGACCGCACCGAACGGCACCGGTGTAGAGATGGCCCCCAGCGATCCCGCCTCGGAGCCGGGCACGGGAACCGCTCCATCGGCGGAGATCACCGAGTATTCGCTGGGGCATTCGGCGAGCTCCGGTGCTGTTCGCGCGACAACGTAGCTGCCCGCGCGAGTGGGGTTGAGCGCCATCCCGTCGCCTTCCCCCATCCCGTACAGGTTCACCTTCTCGCCGGCGCTCGCGTCGACGCTCATGACGCCCGACGGCATCGCGCTGTCCTCGAACGTGCAGCTGAGCAGCACGGTGGTCTCGTCGAACGGTGCTGCGGGCGCGCAGTCAAAGCCCCCGTCGGGGCTCGTGGCAAAGTCGACGGCGCCCGCAACCGCAGGGATCTCGTACGCACTCTGCGACCCGTCCGACGCGATGGACACATACGCCGACGTCCCATCGTTCCCGGTCCACACCGGCGCACCATCGGCGTCGAGGAATGCCAGCGACCAGATGTACGGCGCGTAACCATCGCGCTTCGTGAGTTCGCCCGTCACCAAGTCGAGCATCGCGAAGTACGGCGCGTCGCCATCGGGCTGCACGGACACCGCGGCCGTCGGCGAGCCCGCAGCCCAAGCGAGCACGCTCACCGTGTCGCCAGGGACATTCACCAGCTCGTACCTGTCTCCGGCTGGCGATACCAGGTAGATCACCTGGGGTCCCCTGTCGTCGGCGCCGTCCTTGACCCACGTCTCGCGGTACGAGACGAGCGCCCACCCCGGTCCGGTTGATGCCCAGACGTCGCGCGTGATCACCGAGGCGTCGGGCACGTGCGGGTCCGTCGTGAGCGAGCCCACGAAGCCGGGCCACGCAAATCCCGTCTCGCTCGGGGACGGCGAAGCCGAAGGCGACGGCGACGGCGTATCCGACGCGGCGCCGGTTGGCCCGCCGCCATCCGCAGCGGGCGCCGGGCCGAGCCGGTTCACTCCGTACAGGGTCCCCACACCCAGCACCACCACGGCCACCGCAACCAGCCCCGTGCGGAAAGCCGCCCGCCGCGCGTGGGTTCGGCGCACGCGGCCGCGAACCTCGTCGAGGGATTCCGCGGCCAATCGCGAACCACCAGCGGAGTTCACCGCACGGATCTCCGCCTCGCCAAACAAGTCACCGAGACCGCTCATCGCGCACCTCCCTTGGGCGCCACGGACGCCGTCATGGGGTCATCCGCGGTGTCGTTCGTGCCGAGCAGCGCGTTGAGCGCCGCGATCCCGTCGGCCAGATACCGCTTCACCGCGCCCTCGCTCAGCGACAGCGCATCGGCGGTCTCGCGGGTACTCAGGCCATCGAGGTATCGCAGGGCGACGCAGGCTCGCTCTCGTGGTGGCAGGCGGCGAAGGCCCGACGCCAGATCCAGGGCGGTGCCAACCGCACCTGCGGGATCCGGAACGGGTGAGTCATCCAGGAGTGCGCGCTCGCGTCGCCGCGCCGCGGACTCCGATCGCACCGAGTCCACGTACCTCGAGGCGATCGCGCGTCGCACGTACTGTTCGGCTTGGTTGAGCGACTCGAAGCTTCGCCGTGTGCGCAGCGCGGACACGAGTGCCTCTTGCACCAGGTCCTCGGCGGAAGCCCGGTCGCCACACAGCAGCATCGCGCGGCCCAGCAGGCGCGGGTAGCGCTCGGCGGCGAGGGCGCTGAGCGCCTCGTCCCACTTCACTGCTGTCCCACTCATTGGCACGACCCCTCCATGCGATGAGACCGGAGCCGTGAGTGAATCGGTTGGGTTAGCCGCGGCCCTTGGGGTCGGGTCCGTACTTGTTCGTCATGGCCTGGCCGTCGATGAGCGCCAGGATCCAGCCGACGATCGGGATGATGAAGAAGAACAGCACCCACCACTTGCCGCGGCCGATGTCGTGCATGCGCCGCACCGCCACCGCGAGGAACGGGAAGAACAGAATCACGGCCAGAAGAAGGGTGACCGAGATGCAGATCCACCCAACGAGCGTCACGGCACCAAGGTCGATAGTCATCGCGTCCGAGTCGATCGCCGAGTTGACCACCATCGCCGTGATCGCGACCGCGAAGACCTCGATCAGCCACGCCACCAGCGTGTAAAGCCAGAACTCCGCCCGCCGCGCGCGCGAGCCGTAGTCCGTCCACTGGCCAAGCGCCTTGAAGAAGTAACCACCAGGCATGTTGTGCTCCTACTGTTGGGGCGGCGGCGCCGCGAACGGGTCACTAGTATCGCCCGACGCTGGGGCCGGGGACGTCGTAGGCGGCGGGGGCGGCGGGGGTTGGGTTGGCGGCGCGGCATACATAGGGCTCGTGCGCTGATACGGCGACGGTCCGTGCTCTACCGCTTTGGGGTTCGGGCCCCAGCGATTCTCGTGCGGCTGACCCTCAAGGATCGCGAAGACCAGCGGAACGATGCTCAACCCCACGAGCCAAAGCCACAGCCAGTGACCGCTGTAGCCAGCGTCGTGCAGGCGGCGCACCCACACCGCGAGGGTGAGGGCGAGCACCACGAGCCCCAGCAGCAGTGCCAAGCCAACCGTCACGAGCAACGCAACCACAAGGCCAGCTGCCTGGTCATCGGTGAGGGAGGTGGTGTCTGGCGTCAGCGTCGACCCCACCGACAGCGTCCACAGGGCCAGCGGGATGTACACGACAAAGCCCAGGGGGAGGCTGATCAAGAACACGAAGAGGTAGAACCACCAGAACTCGCTGCGCCGCGCGCGGCCGTTGAAGTTCGTGAGGTTCTTGAAGACGTGCCTGATCGACTCGCCGAAGCTCATGAGGCAACGCTAGCGCGCCGTGTCGCCAGTGAGGTGAGCAGCGCCGCTGCCGCCACCAGCACGAACGACGACACGGAGCTCATAGGCACGCCAACAACAGTCACCGTGTAGAAGTCGGCGATGCCGCGGAATCCCACCGCAGCGAACCCAATCATCCCGACTATCCCGCAGGACACGCCCAAGACGGCCACAAGGGTGCGCCACAGCGCTGGGCCCGCCGTGGCGGGCGCGGGGAATCGCTCAAAGCGCCTAAAGATCAGGACCAGGATCGCAATCAGCAGGAAGTACGGGATGAGCAGGTAGAGCTTGGACCACCACCACGCGGCGCTTCCGCCTTGGGGAGACGTGTCCGGTCCCAGCCACCACCACAGGCCGTTCACGCCCACGAGCGCGGTGAAATGCCATAGGAAAGCGGTCATCGCCATGGAGCCGGCGATGACCACGACTTTCCACGTGCGAGGTCGCTGCAATCGCCGGTCTGCCCAATCACGGGCCATCAGCGCGACCCCCGCCTGCGCTATGCCGAACGCGAGCAGAACCACCGTGGGAGGAGCGAGGTTGCTCAACTCCTCGCCCGCGTAGCTCACCATCGAGATCCCGTAGGGGCCAACGGTCGTGAGGATCACGATCGCCGACGTGCCTGCGGCGACCATGAACCCGCCCAGTCGCTTGGAGCCCACCCGCTCGTGGACGCCGTCAGCATAGAAGAAGCCAAGTTGGTGAATGGCTAGCCACACGAACGCGAAGTTGAGCCACTTGACGCCGTCGGCGGTGCCGGTGAGGCGCAGCACGTCAACGAGCCCCGCCGCGCCGATGAGGGCCGCGAGCGCGCGCCACCCCCAGCGCTCGTGGGCGCGCAACAGGGCCGGCGCGAACGCCGCCGCGATCAGGTAGATCCCGATGAACCACAACAACTGCCCCTGGATCTGCAGAATGGGCGCGCTCTGCTCCGGCCACAGAGCGGCGACAGCGAGCCCCAGCACCATCCACACCACGACATAGACCAGCGCGGGACGAATAAGGCGACCGATGCGAGCGGCGACAAAGTCCGCGTAGCCGCCACCGCGTCGGGCCGTGGAGCGCCAACCCGCCGCGTGCGCAAACCCGCCCACCGCAAAGAACAGGGGCATTACCTGCAGGAATAGGGTCATCCAGCGAGTCCACGGCTCCACGGCGAGGATGTTCGTGAAGCCCACCGACTCACCTGGGGCCCACGTCACAACGGCCATGAGGTAGTGGCCCATGATGACGCCCGCGAGCGCGAGCACACGTAAGGCGTCAACGTAGCGATCTCGGGTTGCAGGCGTGGCGGCGACCAGATCGTCAACGGCTGTGGGCTGACGCTCAGCGTGGGTCATGGCCGGGATGCTACGCCCTAGTCTGGAGCCATGTCCCTCGCGTCCGACCTGCGGGTCTTGTGGCGGGCGAAGGGCTTCCGGCGCCTGACTTATTCGCGGCTCATGTCGCAGGGTGGTGACGGCATGTTTCAGGTGGGCATCGCGACCGCCTTCTTCTTTGATCCGACCCATGCCACCTCCGGGCGCGACATCGCGATCGGCTTTGCCACGCTGCTGGCGCCCTTCACGATCGTTGGCCCGTTCGTGGGGCCCCTCACAGACCGTTGGCAACGGCAGCGCATCGTGCTGGTGGGCAACCTCGTGCGGCTCGCGCTCGTTGCAGGCATCCTCGCGTGCGTCGTCGGCGGAGCGCCGCTGTGGTCGCTGTACACACTCGCGCTCCTGACCCTCTCGGTGAATCGGTTTCTGCTGGCGGCTATGACCGCTGGCCTTCCGCAAGTGGTTCCCCCAGGGGAGCTATTGGCGGCGAATTCGGTGCTGCCCACGCTCGGCACGCTCGCCGCGGCGCTGGGCGGGGCTATCGGCGCAGTGTTGTCATTCGTAGCGCCAAGCTCCTCGGACACTTCGATCGCCCTCGCGGCGCTCTCGGGGGCCGCCATCGCGTTTGGTCTGTCGTCGTGGTTGACGACCCTGCTGCGGCGAACCGATCTTGGTCCGGTGCATCCTCTTGAGAGGCTGGACTTCGCCAGGCAATTGCGAGAGTTGGTTGCAGAACTCATGGCAGGCGTCCGGCACCTGGCCGAACGGCGCACCCCGCTCCACGCACTGGGCGTCATGTCGGCTCAGCGCTTCCTCTACGGGATCCTGTTCGTCGCCGCGATCCTCATGTCCCGGTCCGTGTTTGGAGCCACGAATGGCACCGACGCTCTCGCGAACTTCACGATCGTGCTGGGTTTCGCCGCCATTGGATTCGCCCTCGCGGCCGTCGTCACCCCCGTCTTCGGCGATCGAGTGGATCGCCACCGGTGGATCGTGCTGTGCCTGCTCGTGGGGGCGATCGGGCAGGGGCTCTTGGCGCTGTCCACGGCCGTGTGGGCTCTGCTCACCGCGGCGGTCGTCGTTTCGTTCGCGGTGCAGGGCGCCAAGATCGCGATCGACACGATCATCCAACGGGACACCGACGACTCCGTGCGCGGCCGCGCCTTCACGTTGTACGACGTCCTCTATAACGTCGCCTTCATCAGCGCCGCGTGTGCAGGGGGTTGGCTGCTCCCCGACTCCGGCTACGCCGCGCCTGTCATGTGGGCGCTCGTCTTCGCGTACGTGGTGGTCGCCGCGATCTACTGGCGCACCCCGCTCCGCCCGCCTTCACACACCGCCCAATCACCCCACCCCCCTGGGGTTTAGGCACGCTGCGCATACCAAACGCGCGCTTTCATCGGGGTTTAGGCATCTGACGCATACTTTGAGGTCCGCTCGCGCGCCCGACGCGAGTTTTCCACAGTTTTGCGGTGGCCCAAGCGGCCACTGCCGTACGTCGCTTCACTGGCAACATGCGGGCGGACACATGGGTGCAGCAGATGACACGCGACTCGGCGCCGCGCACTTTCGCTGACCTTTGCGATCTGATGAGCCGCAAGACAGTCACGCGCGCGCTCTCCGCGGGCACTCTCACCCGTCTGGTGCCTGACCAGTATTGCCTCACGATTCACGCTGACTCGTGGATCATGCGCTCGCGAGCCGCCGTCGAATGGGCGGGGCCTGGTGCCGCCCTCACTGGTCTCGCTGCGCTTGCGGTGCATGGCTACGCCCCCACGCCCATTGACCTCGTCCAGGTGGCCGTTCCCGCGGGCGGGCATCGGACGGGGCCGCGGTGGGTCCGCGTACGGTCGTTGACGGTGCCGTATCCGACCGCGATATGGCATCCCAACACCGACGTAACCCTGCCTGGCCTCGCACTCGTCCTCGGTTATGGACAAGTGCCCCCACAGCGCAGGGCTTCGTACGTGCACGGAGCGATCCACGCGGGACTCGTCACGCCCAGCGAAGCGTCAGACCTTGCGCGGGTACTGACTCGCATCCCCGCCAAACGAGAGTTGCTGCAACGGCTCAAGCACATCGAAGCGGGCGCCGAGAGCTACCTTGAAGAGCGGGCGTGGGAAACGATCCTGGCTGGGCCGGCGTTCGATGGTGTCGTGCCCCAACACCGGGTGCGCGTCCGCGGCGAGCTCTTCCGCATCGACGCCTTTCACATCCCCACGCTGACCGCGATCGAGTTCGACGGAGACGCAAACCATGATGAACCGAAGGATCGGCTTCGCGACATCCGCCGCGATGCGCTCCTGGCAACACAAGGTATCCAGACAGTGAGACTGGCCCGGAAGTCGGTGCTCGAAAGCCCGGAGTGGTGCCGGGAGATCCTGTTGGAGACCATAGACGCGCGCGCAAAGTATGCGTGGGCTGCCTAAACCGGGGCGTAGTCGCTCGCCAGGTATGCGCAGTGTGCCTAAACCCGTAGGACGGGCCGACGCACGGGCTGGCTTTGGGGTCAGCGGCTAGGCGCGCGCGGCCCACCAGTTCTTCAGTTCCGCCTCCGCGCGCTCCTGCCCCAGCGGGCCATGCTCCATCCGCAGTTCGAGCAGATGCTTGTACGCCGCTCCCACCTCGCGCCCGGGCCCGATTCCCAGGAGCGCCATGATCTGGGTGCCATCCAAGTCGGGCCGGATCGCGTCGAGCTCCTCTTGTTCGCGAAGCGAGGCGATGCGTGATTCAAGGTCGTCATACGCGAAGGACAGCCGCTCTGCCTTCCGGCGATTCCGGGTCGTCACGTCGGCGCGAGTGAGACGGTGGAGGCGCTCCAGCAAAGGTCCCGCATCCGTCACGTACCGGCGCACGGCGGAATCGGACCAAGCCGCGTCGGCGTACCCATGGAACCGCAAATGCAGTTCCACCAGGGTCGACACGTCAGCGACAACGGCCCGCTCAAACCGCAGCGCCTTCAGGCGGCGCGAGGCGATCTTGGCACCCACCACCTCGTGGTGATGGAAGGAGACTCCACCGCCGGGCTCCATGCGGCGGGTCGCCGGCTTTCCGCAATCGTGCAGCAGTGCGGCGAGGCGCAGCACCAAGTCGGGAGCCGGCACCGCACCGTCGGGCCCGGTCTCGAGGTCGATCGCCTGCTCCACCACGGTCAGCGTGTGCTCGTACACATCCTTGTGGTGGTGATGCTCGTCGACCTCTAGGCGCAGTGCGGGAAGTTCCGGAAGGCACACGTCGGCGAGCCCCGAGTCCACGAGCGCCGCCAGTCCCTCCCGCACCCAGGTGCCGAGCAACAGCTTGGTCAGCTCGTCGCGCTGCCGTTCCGCGGAGACGATAGAGAGGCGTTCGGCCATCGCCGCCAAGGCAGCAAAGGTGGCGGGCTCCACGTCGAAGCCCAACTGAGAGACGAAGCGTGCGGCCCGCATCATGCGCAAGGGGTCATCGCCAAACGAGACCTCGGGCGCGATCGGCGTGCGGAGCAGGCCCCCGGCGAGATCCTCAAGCCCGCCAAACGGATCCACAAACTCAAGCGATGGCAACCGCACCGCCATCGCATTGACCGTGAAGTCACGGCGCGCAAGGTCGTCGTGCAGCGATGTCCCGAACGCGACCACCGGCTTCCGCGTCTCCCCGTCGTACGCATCCGCCCGGTACGTGGTCACCTCTACAACTACGTCGCCGCGGCGCGCACCAATGGTGCCGAAATCGCGGCCCATGTCCCACGTGGCCCGCGTCCAGCGGCCAAGGATCGCCTCTGTCTGATCCGGGTGTGCAGACGTCGCGAAGTCCAGGTCGGCGGTGGATCTCCCAAGGAAGGCGTCGCGCACCGGCCCGCCCACAAGCGCCAACTCGTGCCCGGCCTCGGCGAACAATCGCGCCAGGGTGACCACATCGTCGGGCAGGGCCTCCCAAAGCCCGACGCTGCGCGTACGCAGGGCCTCGAGCGACGGCATTGCGGGAGGCTGGTTTGGCATGGCATCAGCATCCCACGGGCGGCGGTGACCCAGGTGGAGTGGGCCCGTCGTTAGGCTTGGGCCATGTCCGCCTCTCCTCCAGTGCCGCGCCCGCCGAGCAGCGCGCCGCTGCCAGGGGCCGCATCTCAGAGGCAAGAACCAACCCGCCAACCACAGCTCCCCGTGAGCAACGAGATCTCCGCCGGGGGCATCGCGATTCGCATCGAAGACGGGATCGCCTACGCGGCGTGCATCGGGCGCCGGAACCGCGCGGGACGCCTGGAGTGGTGCCTTCCAAAGGGTCACCTCGAGGCCGGAGAGACCCCACAGCAGGCGGCGGTGCGCGAGGTTGCGGAGGAAACGGGGATAGACGCCGAGATCATTCAGCCGCTGGGCACTATCGACTACTGGTTCACGGGAGACGACCGCCGCGTGCACAAGGTGGTTCACCACTTTCTCCTCGAGGCGCAGAGCGGGGACATCACCACCGCGAAGGACCCCGACCAAGAGGCCGAGGAGGCGCGCTGGATTCCGGTGGCGCGACTGAGCAGCGAACTCGCCTTCCCTAACGAGCGCAAGATGGCGCAGGCCGCCGCCGCGCTGCTCTCGATCGACACGTGATCCGCCGCATAGCCGTCGCCATCACGGTCGCGCTGCTCGGCCTCGCGCCCGCGACCGCGGCGAACGCGGGCGTCGCGAGCGCTGCCGTCGACACGCGAGACGCAGTCACGGGCACGGCGACTCTCTCACTCACGCAGTACGGACCCTCCGTCTTGACGTCCACGGGTGCCCTCACCGTGGGCGCGACCGTCTCGAACCCCACGGCTCTGGGCATGGCAAGCCTGAGCGTCACCCTCGCCGTCACAACGGAACGCATCGTCAGTTCGGCAGCGCTCGATCGCTTCCTCGCCAATCCCCAGAGCCAAGAGACGAGAGTCGTCACGAGCGCCGCCGTCAGCCCGGCGTCTCCCGGCAGCACCCCCAATGTGCTTCCGCCAGGCGGCATGGGCAAGGTCAGCATGACGGTGCTCCCGTCCACCCTGCAGATGCCCGCGAACACAACCGGCGTTTACGGCGTGGCGATCTCGGTGAGGAACTCCGTAAGCGAGCTCACTACCCAAACTGCAGCGATTACCTGGTACGACGCTCGCATCAGCACCCTCCCCCTGTCGCTCATCGCCACCGCTTCCGGCTCGGAGGAGCGCGTGCAGCAGGTGGTTTCGGCCGCGAGCAACAGCGACGCGACGCTCGTGATCGACCCCGTGGCGCTCCCCGATGCCGCGCAGGCGGAGGCGCTCGCGGCGGGCCAAGAGGTCTTTGGCCTGCCGTCCGGCGACCCCGATCTCACCTCGATCGCGCACTCCGACGACCTCACCCTGCTCGACTTCGCGCTCGACGACGCTCGCGAGAACGGGCAGCCTGCACTCGCTGACGCGCGCTGGCTCGCGACCATCCCCGTGGTCGATGCGCCAACGATCACGCTCGCGACGGCGAAGGGGGCCACCGCTGGCCTGCTCGACGTCACGGGCCGCGCAGGCCTCAACGCAGCCGCGCCGGTCGTCGACGTCACTGCCGGCGACACATCACTTGCCGTGCTTGTGCCGAACCGCAAGCTCTCGGAGATCCTCGCAACCTACCGTCCGGGCATGCCCGACGCTCCGGCTCGGTTGGTCGCCGAGTCCGCCCTGATTGCGGCGGAAGGAGATGGCTCAACTCCCGTAGTCGTCGCGCCCGGCTCGGCGTGGCAATTGAGTGAGCTGGGCGCCTCGGCTTCCGTGACGGATCTGCTCGCGGCGCCGTGGGTGGAGCCCGTCACCGCACAATCGGTGCTTGACGGCTCTCACCGCACAGCGGTCACGGCGAGGGAACTCGCTGGCACCGACGACGACCTCGCCCCGGACCTCATCAAGAGCCTCGCCCGCCAACTCAGCGACATCTCGCAGCTCTCCAAGACGGCAGAGGATCCCAACACGATCTACCTGCCGGGCGGCCGCACCCTGCTCGAGCCGCTCGCTTCGGACCTGCGCTCCGATCCCGAGGCGAGGACCGCGACCTACGGCGATGCGCGCGACCGGGCGAACACCCTGCTCCAGTCCCTCCACGTGGCGGCGGGCTCCGACGTCAACCTGATCGCGGCGTCGGGCAACGTGCCGGTGACGCTCCACAACGACCTCGCCGTGGACGCGACCGTGACCGTGGTGATGCGGTCCAACTCCCCGAACCTGGTGGTGCAGGACCAGCCGGTGGTGACGATTCCAGCTGGCGCGGACCTGACCGTGCACATTCCCGTCACCGGCGTGAAGAGCGCGAACGTCACGACCACTGTGGCGCTCGAGAATGGCGACGGCGACGTGGTGGCGGCGCCGCAGGCCCTGCGCGTGCGCGTGCGCGCCGACTGGGGCAACGCCATCACCGCGGTGTTCGTCGCGGGCCTTGCGCTCCTGCTCGTTGCCGGCATCGTTCGCACGGTGCGCCGCGGACGCGCGAGCAGCCGCATGGCGCCCGTTGCGACCGGCGACGACAGCTCACCGCGCGATACTGGCGCGGGAGGTGAAGATGGCTGACGATCCACGGATCATTCCGGACGTCCCAGAAGCTGAGGACGTGCTCGACGCAGAGGGCGGGGTGGTGGCGCGCCGTGCGCCGTCACTCGGCGGAGCCACCGCGATCATGGCCTCCGGCACCCTCGTGTCTCGCTTCCTTGGCTTCCTGCGAAACGCGCTGCTCGTGGCTGCGGTCTCGGTCAACGCGTTCGGCGCCGACGCCTACGACGTCGCCAACCGCATCCCCAACGCGCTGTACGCGGTTCTCGCGGCCGGGGTCGTGAACTCCGTGCTGGTTCCGCAGATCGTGCGCGCCTTCCGGCGCCCGGACGGCAAGCGAACCGTTGACCGCATCGTCACGCTGGGACTCGCGATCTCGCTAGCCGTCACGGTGCTGTGCACCGCGGGAGCCTCCCTCATCGTTCGCGTGTATTCGTCGGCTTCGTGGTCTGACGATCAGCGCGCTCTCGCCACGGCCTTCGCATTCTTCGTCATCCCGCAGTTGTTCTTCTACGCGGCGTACACGATCCTGGGCCAGGTTCTCAACGCGCGCGAGCAGTTTGGCCCCTACATGTGGGCCCCCGTACTGAACAACGTGATCGCGATCGCGGGCCTCGGCGCTTACCTCGCCATCTATGGGGGCTACACGGCCGACGCTGACGACGGGGCAGCGTGGACGGCCGCCCGGGTGGCGTGGCTGGCTTTGCCGGCGACGATCGCGATGGCGGCACAGGCCGGAGTGCTGCTGTGGCCACTGTTGCGTGGCGGGTACCGCCCCAAATTCGTGTGGCGCGGCCCCAAGGGCGAGTTGTCCACGGTGCGCGTAGTCGCAGGTTGGGCCCTCGCTGCCGTGATCGTGGAGCAGATCGGGGTTGCACTGTCCGTGCGGGTGGCGACGGCGGCCAACCCCGGTGGAGCGGATCCGTCCATCGCGGGAAATGCGGCGTACTTCAACGCGCTCATGATCTACCTGGTGCCGCACTCTCTCGTGACGGTGTCTCTCCTGACGGCGCTCGGCACCACTATGGCCAAGCACTACGCGGCCGATGACGTCGATGCGACCCGCGACGACGTGGCCCGCGGCCTGCGCATCACCGCGACCTTCACGTTCTTTGCCACGGCCGCGCTGATCGTGCTCGCGCCCATGCTCGCCCGCACGCTGCTGCCCACCCTGCGCGTGGTGGAAGTAGAGTCGATCGCTCCCGTCATCGTCGCGCTTGCCATAGGCATGGTCCCGCTGGGAGCGATGGTGCTCGTCAAGCGCGTCTACTTTGTGCTCGAGGACGCACGCGGCATCTTCCTCATTCACATTCCTATGACTATCGCACTGGTCGCGGTCGCGTACCTCGGCAAGGCGACCCTGCCCGCCTCGTGGTGGACCGTCTCGGCCGCACTGGGCTTGTCGGTCTCCAACATCGTTGGGCTCTCTCTGCGCGGAGGCGGCCTCAGGTCGCGGCTCGGGAGCCTCCGCGGCCGTGGGATCGGCCGCCTTCACTGGTTTGCGGCGATCGCCGCAATCGCGAGCGGCGCCGTAGGCATGGCGCTGAGAATCTTCGTCATGCCGAGCGTTGACGAAGCGTCGGCGAACCCCATCTTGATAGGCGGATTCACGTGCGCCGTGATTGGCCTCACGATGGCGGCCGTCTATGCCGGTGTGCTGAAGGCCCTGCGCGTTCCGGAGCTCGACGCACTGCTCTCCCGAGTCACCTCGCGTCTGCGCCGCAACGTACGATAGAAATTCGTGACCCGATCTCGAGTGGGGGAGATCCGTGCTGACCGGCGAGGTATTCGACGGGCGCTTTGAGGCGCTCGACGCGCTGGGCTATGACCTGCCTGGAGTAAGCAGACGCAACGGCACGGACACGCGGCTCAACTCCCGCGTCTACATAGACGAGATCACCTCCGTGGCGCCCACTGCCGTGCGTCGCGCGGCCTTGCGCGTGATGTCGGTTCGTGACCCGCGCCTTGCCCGCGTCATCGCCGTGCTCGGCGGCTCCGCCGGAGCCAAGACCGTCATCGTTTCGGAACCGCTACCAGGGGTGACGCTCAATCGGATCCTCGCCAAGCGTCGGCTGGATGAGGCGAAGGCGAGCGCCATCGTGGGCGAGGCCGCGCGAGCACTTCTCGTTGCGAGCGCCGCCAGGGTTCACCACGGCTGGGTGCGTCCGGCGTGTATTTCCGTTGACGGCCGCGGCCGGGTCATGGTGGCCGGGACGGGGGTCGACTCGGAACTTGCGCTGCAGGCCGGCGTGCGCAGGGGCAAGGGTGAGCAGGCCGACGCCACGGCCCTGTCTCGCGTATTCCTCGCCTGCATCACCGGCAAGGACGCGGACGAGGCGACCGAGGCCGACATCCCACCCTCGACGAGCCCGGCCGCGCGCGCGTTGTGCGAGCGCGTGATCGCAGGCAAGGGATTCCAGACCCTGACGGAACTCGTCGATACCCTGGGCGCCTTCGACACGCGTAAACTGCGAGGCTTGCCCGCGGGGGTCGACTCGCTGCCGCTTTCCCTCAGCAAGCAGGCGGAGGCGGAGAAGAAGCGCAAGCGCGATCGACTCGACGCGGCCAAGAAGGCGTTCACGGGTCCGCGCGTCACCGGCGGGCTCACCATCGCTCGCGAGACCCTCGTCAAGGCCGAGGTAGAGGCGGACGCGGTGAGTGGCTCTATCCCCCTCGTTGTCGCGGAATCTGTCGAGGCGGCACCCGTAGAGGCCGAGGAGCTCGAGGATCTTCACGACATCCTCACCTTCGAGGCGATGGTCGACGAGCAGGCCGCAGGGGCAAAGCCGACCACGCAAGAGCTCTTCTATGAGCGGCTCCACAACCGCTGGCCAAATTCGCGACGGATTACCAGGCGTCTTGATCGGGCGCACGACCGAGCGATCAATGGCGGGCCCATCAATGCCACGCCGATCGTGATGGTGCTGCTGCTTGGCGGGCTGTTCGTCATTGCGATAGCCGCGGTGATCACCCTCAGTCAGGGCTTCGCTAAAGACGGCGAGCCGGACAAGGGAAACATCTACCCCACCTACTCATACGGTCCGTGAGGGAACACAACACCTCTACGATCTGTTACCAAGCCACACCAAGTAGAGGAAACATCAGTGAGCGACACCCGTAACGTCATCATCATCGGCTCCGGCCCCGCGGGCTACACGGCGGCGATCTACGCCGCCCGCGCGGGACTCGAGCCCCTCGTCATTGCCGGATCGATCACGGCCGGCGGTGCGCTCATGAACACCACAGAGGTGGAGAACTTCCCCGGCTTCGTCGAGGGCATTCAGGGTCCCGAGCTCATGGAGACGCTCAAGGCCCAGGCCGAGCGCTTTGGCGCCGAAGTCCTCTTCGACGACGTGGTGGAGGCGTCGCTCGAGGGCGACATCAAGACCGTCAAGACGGGCATCGGCAAGGAGTTCTCTGCGAAGTCCGTGATTCTCGCCATGGGCTCCGCCTACCGCGAGCTCGGACTCGAGGACGAGAAGCGCCTGAGCGGCAAGGGCGTCTCTTGGTGCGCCACGTGCGATGGCTTCTTCTTCCGCGACCAGGAGGTCGTGGTCGTCGGTGGCGGCGACTCCGCCGTTGAGGAGGCCACCTTCCTCACGCGATTCGCCTCGAAGGTCTACCTGGTGCACCGCCGCGACGAGCTGCGGGCCTCCAAGATCATGGCGGACCGCGCGGCGGCAGACCCCAAGATCGAGTTCGTATGGAACTCAGAGGTCACTGGCCTCGATGGCGACGCAAAGCTGGCCGGGGTGCGGATCCACAACAGGGTCACCGGCGAGGACAGCGTGCTGCCCGCCACGGGCCTCTTCGTGGCGATCGGCCACGAGCCTCGCAATGAGTTGGTGAAGGGTGTCATCGACACCGACGCCGCGGGCTACGTGCTCGTGGACGGCCGCACCACCGCAACCAATGTCAAGGGCGTGTTCGCTTGCGGCGACCTGGTCGACAGCCGCTATCGCCAGGCGATCACCGCCGCCGGCTCCGGTTGCGCTGCCGCCCTCGACGCCCAGCATTTCCTCGACGAACTGGCCGACGCCGAGGTGGCTTCCGCTGCCGAGGCTCCTGCCGCTGTGGTCGAGGAGGCGCCCGTTCCTTCCAACATCATCCGTGAGACGGTGCTTGCAACGGAAGACAGCTTCCAAGACGAGGTCATTCACTCCGACGTGCCGGTCGTCGTCGACTTCTGGGCCACCTGGTGTCCCCCGTGCCGTGCCGTCGCCCCGATTCTGGACGAGCTCGCCGAGGAGTACGCGGGCCGCATCAAGATCGTCAAGGTCGACACCGACGAGAACCCGAATCTCGCGATGGCATACGGCATCACGTCGATCCCGACCATGAACTTCTTCAAGTCAGGGGAGCTCGTGAAGTCGGTCGTCGGCGCTCGTCCCAAGCCCGCTCTCACCGCGCTATTCGACGAGGTCATCGCCTAGTTCAGAGAGGCCGCCCTGGCACCCTTCGCGGAGTCGCGGGGCCTAGAAGACGGCGCCGTCAAAAGACGGAGTATCCGCCGTCGATGGTCAGCACGGACCCTGTCATGAAGGCCGCCGCGTCGCTCGCCAAGAACACCACGCTGGGGGAGATCTCGTCGGCGCTGGCGGCGCGCTGCATGGGCGCGTCCTCGATCCAGTAGCGCTTGAACTCTGGTCGGTGCAGCGGAGTCATCTCGGTCGCCACGTATCCGGGTGCCACGGCATTGACGCGGATCCCTGCTGGCGCCCACTCCGCCGCAAGCGATCGCGTGAGGTGGTGCACCGCCGCTTTGGACGCGTTGTACGCGGGCTGCCACTGCGGGCGGTTCACGATTGCGCCAGACATCGACCCGATGTTGACGATGGTGCCGGTTGCGCTCGCCTCGAGGTGGGGGTAGGCGGCCACACACATCTTGAACAGGGCCTTCACGTTGAGGTCCATGACGAGGTCCCACTCGTCGTCAGTGACATCGACGGACGGGTTGTGAAAGCACGCTCCCGCGTTGTTTACCAGGATGTCCAGTCCGCCGAGTGCTTCCACGGCAGCGGCAACGACGCGTTCCGGCGCCCCTGACGCGGTGATGTCGTCGGTCAGTGCGGTCACGCCAGCGGCGTCGCCGATGGCCGCGAGCGCGGCTTGATTGGTGGCCTCGTCGCGAGACACAAAGGCGACCTCCGCCCCCGCCTCCCTGAGAGCGACCACCTGCTCGAACCCGAGCCCCCTATTGCCGCCCGTGACGAGAGCCCGCCTCCCGGCGAGCGAGAACTTCTCCAGTACACCCATGTGCGGTCAGCCTCCTTGCATGACGGCCCCATTGCCTTCATTGACGAGCCAAGCCAAGCACATCGACCGCTGAGGGTCAGGAGTTCTCCGCGATGCCGACGAAACTGAACCGGAAGGTGAGCTCACCGGTGGGCAGCGCGTACTCGGGGTGCGTCATCGCGCCCCACGAGTTGTCGCCGCCCACGCCCCTGCGCGCCAGGGCCGGGCGCAGCGTGGTGCGGTGCGTTGCGGGCAACTCGTTGGGGTGCAGTGCGTTCTCCACCTCGAACGGGGTCCACGGCAGCGCCGAGAACTCCATCGACTCGGCGGACTCGAAGCGAATCCCCGCACCCACGTCGTCTGTCACCTCGACCCAACGCACCCCTGTGCGGCTGCCGGCCTCTTGCGGACGCACGTACGGCGTAAGCGCATCGGCAACGTCGAGCGTCCACACGCCCAGCCTCGCAGCGCCTCGCCTGTCTGCATAGGACTCGTGCGGGCCGTCGCCGTACCAGCGCATGAGGTGCAGGTCGGCGTCGACGGTGATGGGAAGCCCGAACTCGGGCGGGTCAGCGAGTCCCGAGCCGGGCCGCAGCGTCATCGTCACCTCCACGCGACCATCGCCGAAGACGCGGTACGCCACGGTGCTCTCGCTCGGTGGAGTCGTCGGCAGGTCGTAGGCGAACGACAACTCCACCGAATCAGCGTGGTGCGTGACCGCGGGATTCGAGGCAGAGAGCCGTGGCGCGCGGTACCGCGAGGCGAGCAGCCACTGCCCGTCGCGATTGGGCATGCCCCAACCCCGCTCATTCGAGGTTGGGGCATGCCAGAAGCTGGGGAAGGGACGATCCCGCAGCAACTCGCCACCGCCTTGGGCCGCCGGACCAAAGCGATAGGAGACCAAGGTTCCGTAGAGGCGGGAGAACAGTGCGGAGAAGTTTTCGCCGTGAACGCCGATGTTGTGGATTCCATTCGCCACCCGCGGCGCGGGTGGCGAGGCCCGGCCCTGCGAACCGTCGACAACGAAGACAGCCTGTTCCCACCCGACGAGGTAGTCGACGTCGGCCCAGGCGGTTCCTGAGCCCAGGCGATACTCAACCGTCACCGCGTACTCGCCCGACTCGTCGGGAATCGCCACTGGAAGCGGATACGTCTGCGTCGCGCCGGCATCGACGCGGATGTCCATCGCGGAGCTCGCCAGCGTGGCGCCTTGTCGCGCGAGGCTCACGGTCGCCACAAGATCCGCGGTGCCGGTGAACAGCCGGCGGCTCGTGATGGCGATCGAGTCCCGGCCAATGACGGTGCGAAGTGGCTGGTAAAGGTACCGCACCTCCTCGAACGCGGGCTTTGGCGTGCGATCCGCGAAGACGATGCCGTTGGCGCTGAAGTCGTAGTCGGTAGGCGCCTCGAGGAAGTCGCCGCCGTAGCCCGCGAACCGGTTCCCGTACCGATCCGTGAGCTCTAGCGCCTGGTCCGCGAAGTCCCAGATGAAGCCGCCCTGAAAATGCGGTTCGCGATCGGCGAGGTCCAGATACTTGTCCACCGCGCCAAAAGAGTTGCCCATCGAGTGCGCGTATTCGCAGAGGATGAACGGCTTGTCCCTGTGTACGGCCAAATGCTCCTCGATCGTGGCGGCCGGGGTGTACATCTGGCTCGTGATGTCAGAGGTGTGCGGGAAGCGCGGATCCCAGTGCACGCCCTCGTAATGCACGGGCCTTCCGAAGTCGGCCTTATGGAAGTACTCGGAGACCTCGAGAATGAGGCCTCCCCCATAGGACTCGTTTCCGCAGGACCAGATAACGACGCTCGGATGGTTCTTGTCGCGCTCGACCATGCTTTCCGCGCGGTCCAGTAGCGCCGCGCGCCACTCGGCCCTGTCTCCAGGGAACGCCTCCTCCACGGGAAGTCCGTAGTGCACCACTCGGTCCCACATCGCATGCGTCTCGAGGTTCATCTCGTCGATCACGTACAGGCCGTAGCGGTCGCACAACTCGTAGAACGCGCTCGAGTTGGGGTAGTGGCTGGTTCGCACGGCATTGACGTTGCCTCGCTTGAGGATGCGGATGTCCTCCTCGATCTCGGCGGCGGTCATCGCCCTGCCGTTTCGCCCAAACTCGTGGCGATTCACGCCGTAGAAGACAACCCGCTTGCCGTTGACGCGAAAGATACCGTCGACGATGTCCACCCGCCGCACGCCCACCGGCTGCCGCACCACCTCGGTGACCACGCCGTCGGGCCCAAGCACCTCAATGAGCAGCCCATAGAGGAACGGGTCCTCGACGCTCCAGAGGCGAGGGGAGCCGAATTGGACGGCGAGCCTGCTGGCCCCAGCGTCGGACAGCTCACCGACACCCTCAAGGGTGGCCCTCACGCTGCCGGCGCCCGCGAGGGTGACGTCAATGGCGACCTCTGCACGCGAGAAGTCGTCGCTGAGTGTGGTCGTGACGCGGACGTCCTCGAGGTGCGCAGCGGGACGCGTGCGCAGCTCTACGTCGCGGAAGATTCCGGAGAAGCGGAAGAAGTCCTGATCCTCGAGCCACGAGCCCGACGTCCACTTGAACACTTGCGCCGCGAGCCGGTTCTCGCCGTCTACGAGGTGGGGCGTGAGGTCGAACTCGGAGGGCGTGAATGAGTCCGTCGACCAGCCAACGTAGTTGCCGTTCAGCCACACGGCGATTCCGCTCTCGGCTCCGTGGAAGATCACAGCGAGACGTTCGCCGGGCTCGAGCGGCCGGACCAACGTGAAGTCTCTGACGTACGAGCCCACGGGGTTGAAGCTCGCGGGAACCTCGCCCGGCGCCAATTCCTCGAGGCCATCCCACGGGTACTGCACGTTGCTGTACTGCGGGCGGTCGTAGCCGTGAAGCTGAATGTGGGCCGGCACCGGGATCTCGTCCAGGCCCTCGACGTCGAAGCCGGGCTGCTCGAAACCCGTGAGAGTCTCCGATGGATTCGACGCATAGTGGAAGCGCCATGTGCCATTGAGGCTCTGTTCAAAACTGCTGTGCCCGCTCGCCGCCTCCTCGAGGTGCCTGAACCAGCGATGATCGGAGTGAGCGGAGGACCGCCCCTCGTTGATGTACTCGGGATCGCCAATGCGATCAATGCTGAACGTCACTTGACCGACCCTGTGAAGCCGGCTACGAAACTGCGCTGCAGGATCAGGAACAGCACGATCGTCGGGATCGAGGTGATCAGCACGGCGAGCATGAGCGCGCCGTAGTCCGTCACGTACCCGGAGAGCAGGTTCGAGATGAGCATGGGCATGGTCTGGTAGTCATTGTTGAGCAGGATCACCTTGGGCCACAGGAAGTTGTTCCATGCGGCGAGGAAGGTGATGACCGTTGCGGCCACGTATGCCGACCGCATCGTGGGGATGAACATGCGGAAGAAGATGTGGAGCTCTCCCAGGCCGTCCATGCGAGCGGCCTCGATGATCTCGTGCGGAAAGCTGCGCGCGGTCTGGCGGAACAGCAGCACCAGGAACGGAGTGGCGATGACGGGAAGCACCACGGCGAAGGTGGAGTTCACCATGCCCAATTTGGCGAAGACCTGGAACAGCGGAATCATCGTCGCCGCGAACGGAATCATGATCGCCAACAGCAGCACCCACATGAGGCGGTCCTTGGCCTTCGAGTGATAGACCTCGAAGCCATAGCCCGCGATGGAACTAACCGCGAGCGCGAGCACGGTGGTCACCACCGCGTTCACGGTCGAGTGGTAGAACGCGCTTCCCACGTCCTGCATCGCGAACAGATTCTTGATGTTGTCGAAGAGGTAGCCGCCGGGGGTGAGCTGGGACGCGAGCACGTCTTGGCTGGTATTCGTGGCAGAGACAGCCATGAAGTACAGCGGGAAGACGGACAGCACGGCCGCGATGGTCAAGAACACGTAGCGGCCAGATTGCCGCAGGGTATTAGTCACGCTTGTCTCCCAGCCTTACCTGGATGGCGGCGAAGATCGCCACCAGCAGCAGAATCACGTACGACATCGCGGCTCCGTAGCCGAAGTTGGGGTTGCGGTGGAAGGACACCTCGTAGAGATAGTGGGACATCGTCATCGAGGTGTACGCGGGGCCGCCGCCGGTGAGGTTGTATGACTCGTCGAACAGCTGGATGGTGCCGTTGGTCGAGATGATGACGGTGAGCAGGATGATGGGCCGCATCTGCGGCATGGTGACCGACCAGAAGGTGCGGATGGGACCCGCGCCGTCGAGTTTGGCCGCCTCTTGCGTTCCTGGCGCTATGTTCTGTAGCGCCGCGAGGAACAGGATCATGTTGAAGCCGGTCCACCGCCACAGCAGACCAAGCACGATGACGAGCCGCGCGGTGTTGGTCTGCCCCAGCCAGTTGACGGGGTCGTCGATGATGTGAAGTTTGGTGAGCAGGTCGTTGACGAAGCCGTCCGTTCCGAACATCGTGCGGAACACGATCGCGTATGAAACCAGCGAGGTTGCGACCGGCAGGAAGATCGCGGTGCGCCACACGCCTCGGAAGCGGAGCGTTGGCGAGTTGAGGATGTTGGCAAGCACCATCGCGAGCCCGAGCATGATCGGCACCTGCACCACCAGGTACAGCAATGTCGTCAGCAGCGTCTGCTTGAAGATGTCGTCGTGAAGCAGCCGCGCGTAGTTGAACCAGATGGGGTCAGCAAGGCTGAGCTTGTTGCCGCGGCCCGTCTTGAAGGACAGGATGAACGCCTGAATCATCGGCCAGAAGTTCATGACGAAGATGAGGATCGCCGCGGGCGCGATGAACGCCCAGCCCGTGAGGCTTCTGCGGCGAGCCATTGCGGAAATCTTGGGCCGGCGCTCTCGGCCCGACGCTGTCTCGGCTTGGTTGCTTTCGGCTACCAAGTCAGTTGTCACCTGTGACACGAACTACTCCCTTGACGAGTGTGGAATGCGGGAGGGGGCCGGAATCCCGACCCCCTCCTTGCACCGCCCTACTACTGCATTGCGAATTCGACGGTCTCCTGAGCCTTCTGGAAGGCCTCGGCGGCGTCCGCCCCGTTCACAATCTCGGTCAGCGCGGCGCTGACGGCGTCGCGAGCCTCGTAGTAGTACACGCCCGTGTTGTTCGAGGGAACGTTGGCCGCGAAGCCGACCACCTTCTGGAAAATGGCGTCACCGCCCCAGAACTCCTGCGGCTGGGCGTAGACGTCGCTGTCACCCGCGGGCAGCCAGTTGGCCAGTGCACCCGTCGAGGGCAGGATCGCGTCGTAGAACTCCGTGGATCCAGCAAAGGTGGAGTTCAGGAAGTCCTGAGCCAGCGCAACGTCCGCGGTGGAACTGACGGCCCACGAAGAACCGCCATTCGCCGAGTAGTTGGTGGCGCCAGAGACGCCATCAAGCTTGGGCAGGTTGGTCATGCCCCACTTGCCGGACTGGTCCTCGGCGGACTGGATCGAACCGACGATCCACACGCCGTTGATGGTGCCGCCCACGTTGCCATTCACCAGGGTGCCGATGTACTCGTCCCAAGAGTTGACCTCAAGGAACGTGCCGTCCTTCACCATCTGCGTGTAGATCTCCGCGGACTCGGTGAGCGCGTCGTTGTTGGCAATGGTGGGGTTGCCGTCGGCGTCGAACAGGCTGGCGCCCGCGCTCTGCAGCATCATCATGACCATGTCGGAGGATCCCGCCTGGCCCGACAGCAGCGGCTGACCGGTCTTCGCGAGGATGTCCTTGGCCTTGGTCTGGTAGTCGCTCCACGAGATGTCCGTGAAGTCGTCCACCGTGTAACCCGCCTGCTCGAGCACATCCGTGCGCAACGCGTTGATAGCTGTGCCGTTGTCGAAGGGAACGCCAAAGTTGGCGCCGTCCACCGTCGAGTAGGCGACAACGCCCGCCGGGAACTCGCTGTAGTCAACGTCCGAGCCGGAGAAGTCCGAGAAGAGGTCCGGGTAGTTGATGACGTTCTTCTGGAAGGCATTGTTCTGCATCAGGAAGATGTCAGGCAGTTCGTCGTAGGTCTGGGACTGCGCGATCGTCGTGAGCTTGGTCTGGAGGTCATCCCACGGCGTCTCGACGATGTCGAGCTTGAAGTCAGGGTGGTCCTGCTGGTAGATCTTCTCGGCCTCCTGGAGAGCCGCGATGTTGAACGCCGGGTCCCAGGCCCACACCGTGAGCTCGTTGCCCTGAGGCTCCCCGTTGCCGTTGCCGCCGTTGGTCGCGTCGTCGGAGCTGTCGCTGCATGCGGCGAGCGTGAAGGCCACGACGGCCGTAGCCGCGATCACCGCACCTTTTCGGAATCTTTTCACTTGCGTAACACCTCTTCGGGTCGTCGTTGCCCCGGGACTCCGGAAGCTCCACATCGAGCCCCCTCCGGGAGGACAGCGATCGCCTCACGTTTGCGTCAACATTGACGAAGTACCGCGTGTGACTTCGTCGTCGCTGCGTTTTCCCGAGGCGGGCTGTTAACGTCAACACAGCAACGCTTCCGGCGAGTTCGCACCGCCGAAAGTGTCACGATTTTGTAACGGTCACCCGGTTGCAGTGCGGGTTGCGCATCAGGGGCGCGGCCCATTTGCCGCGATTTCCTGGCATGTTAACGGTGTCCAGGCACCGCGAGCTGACCACCGGATTTGGTCCAGAACGGGGCCATCCCGGCCCGTCGCCGAAGCCGCCAGCGCGGCACCCACCGGCGCTCGGCCCCGCCCGGGGAGCGATATGCGCGCCTTGGCACAGTCGAGGCCCGCATAGACTCGCCCCATGTCGGCCAAGCGCACAACGCGTCGTGGGCCGACTATTGCCGACGTCGCCCGGCTGGCGGGAGTGTCCGCACAGACCGTCTCTCGCACGGCGACCGGAGCTGAATACGTCAGCCCGGACACTCGAGAGCGCGTGCTCGTGGCAATGGAGCAGCTCGGGTACTCGCCCAACCGCGCGGCCCGCGCGCTGCGCAATGGCCACTACGGCACCATCGGCCTGCTCGCCCACGACTTTCTGCGTACCGGCGAGGCCCTCACCACCGACGCGATTCTGCGGGCGGCACTACTCGAGGATTACACGGTCACTTTGCTCACGGTGCCGACGTCGTCGCCCGGAGACTGGGATCCGGCGGCGGCCCGGCTCCAGCACCAGACCGTGGATGGCTTGATCATCATTAGGGCCGAAGGCGGATCCGCGGACCGCATCCCCCTGCCGGCACGTTTCCCCGTTGCGGTCTCCGACTCCCGAGCAACCGGCCTGTATCCATGCGTCGTAGGCGACGAGGCAGGAAGCACCAGAACCGCGGTCAATCACCTGCTGCAGCTCGGCCACCGCACCGTTCACCACATCGCGGGCCCCAGCGACTCCGAACCAGCCCGCCTTCGTACCGTCGGGTGGAGGGGCGCACTGGAGGCCGCCGGAGTCGCGGCACCAAAGCCCCTGGTAGGTGATTGGACGGTCGAGTCCGGGTACGCCGCGGGCCAGACACTTGCCCAGGATCCCGCGGTGACCGCGGTGGTGTGCGCGAACGACGAGATGGCGCTCGGCCTCATGGCTGCGCTTCAAGCGGCGGGCCGGAGCGTGCCTCACGATGTCTCCGTTGTTGGCTTCGACGACATCGCTCTCAGCCGCTTCGCGATGCCCCCGCTCACTACCGTTCGTCAGGACTTCCACCGCATGGGCTCGGAACTCGTGCGGCTCGTCCTTGACCAGGTGCGTGGCGTGCAGGGCGAAGAGACGCCGCACATCATCGTGCCCATGGATCTCATCGTGCGCGACTCCACCGCTCCGCCGCGCTCGGCCGCCTGACAGGCCCCCAGCAAAAGGCGCCACCTGCACGAAAGGTGGCCAGCGTCGGGCATGAAACACTGTCCCCCATGAATGAGAGCACGCCCGACGTGCCCCGGACCGCCGAGGGCACCCGCCTCGACCCCTGGTTCGACGCCTATGCCGCACGCGCACACCGCATGCGGGCGTCGGAGATCCGAGCTCTCTTCGCCGTCGCGAGCCGCCCAGAAGTGGTGTCTCTCGCCGGCGGAATGCCCTTCATCGGCGGGCTTCCCCTCGATGACATCGGCGAGATGATGAGCCGCATCGTTCGCGAGCGCGGCCAAGTGGCTCTTCAGTACGGCTCCGGGCAAGGCGACGAGCAGCTGCGCGAGCAGATCACGCATGTCATGGCGCTCGAGGGCATCGCCGCGCATCCGGACGACGTTGTGGTCACGACCGGCTCGCAACAGGGCCTCGACATCGTCACCAACATCTTCATCGACCCTGGTGACGTCATCGTCGCGGAGGCGCCGTCGTACGTTGGCGCGCTTGGTGTGTTCCGTGCTCGCGAGGCCGATGTGGTGCACGTGCCGATGGACGCCGAAGGCCTGATCCCGGCAGCGCTCGAGTCAACGTTGACCTCGCTCGCAACCGCGGGGCGGCGCGTGAAGTTCCTCTATACGGTGCCGAACTATCACAACCCGGCCGGAGTGACTCTGTCCGCGGAGCGCCGTCCCCAGATTGTCGAGATCTGCGCGCGCCACGGCGTCCTGATCCTCGAGGACAACCCGTACGGCCTGCTCGGCTTCGACCGCGAGCCGCTGCCAGCCTTGCGATCGCTCAGCCCCGAAGGGGTCATTTACCTGGGGTCTTTCTCCAAGACCTTCGCCCCTGGGTATCGCGTAGGTTGGGCGCTCGCTCCGCACGCCGTCCGCGAGAAGTTGGTGTTGGCCTCCGAGGCAGCGATCCTGTCACCGTCGAACATGTCGCAGATGGCGATCTCGTCCTACCTGGACCACTTCGACTGGCAAGGGCAGATCAAGGCATTCCGCGAGCAGTACCGCGAGAGGCGCGACGCGATGATCTCTGCACTGCAGGAGTACATACCCTCCGCCACGTGGAACGTGCCGGACGGCGGGTTCTATGTGTGGGTGAAGTTGCCCGAGGGTCTTGACTCCAAGTCCATGCTTCCTCGAGCGGTGACGGCCCGGGTGGCCTACGTTGCCGGCACGGCGTTCTTCATGGACGGTTCCGGCGCTGACCATATGCGGCTCTCGTACTGCTATCCCACGCCGGAACGCATTCGCGAAGGCGTGAAGCGGCTCGCAACGGTGGTCGACGCTGAGCTCGAGACGGTTCGGATCTTCGGCGCGGCCGCGATGTCCTCGGAGACCTCCGTCGACTTCCCGGCACCGGACTTGGCATAGACATACGGAACGTGAGTCGAAGGAGGCTGGCATGGAAGTCATGATCCTGGCGGGGGGACTCTCTCACGAGAGAGATGTGTCTATGCGCTCCGGGCGCCGCGTTGTGGATGCCCTTCGCGACGTCGGCGACTCCGTGACGTTGCATGACGTTGACGCGGACTTGATTCCCGCTTTGCGCGCGCATGACTTCGACGTGGTGTGGCCCATCGTTCATGGAGCCTCCGGCGAGGACGGCTCGCTGCAAGGGCTGCTCGAGATGCTCGATGTCCCCTACGTGGGCACGGCGGCGAAGGAAGCCAGGGTCGCTTGGGTGAAGCCGGTGGCTAAGGCCGTGCTTACGCGAGCAGGGATCGCCACCCCAGACTTCGTGACGCTGCCGCAGTCGCTCTTCCGCGAGGTGGGGGCCGAGCAGGTGCTCAACTCGATTACCAGCCACTTTGGCCTGCCCGTGGTTGTGAAGCCCGCCCGGGGAGGTTCAGCGCTCGGTGTCACACTCGTGACAGATCCGGCGCAGCTCGCGCACGCGATGGTCCACTGTTTCGCCTACGGCGACATCGCCCTCGTTGAGCGAGCGGTCAGCGGTACAGAGGTGGCCGTCTCCGTGCTCGGCGAGGGAGAGTCGGCCCGCGCGCTGCCCGGCGTGGAGATCCACTGCGACGGCCCGTACGACTACGACGCGCGATACAACCCTGGGCGCGTGGAGTACTTCGCTCCCGCTCGGCTCACGTCTGAGCAGACCAAAGCGGTGGCCCAGGCGGCCCTGGCAACGCACCGCGAACTGGGACTCAGAGACCTGTCTCGCATCGATGTCATCCTGAGCGACGACGGAGTCGTCAACGTCCTCGACATCAACGTGGCGCCTGGCCTCACCGAGGTGTCGCTCTTCCCCCAGGCCGTGGCAGCCGCGGGGCTTGAGCTCGGGGATCTGTATCGGGAGATTCTGGCGGGCGCGGTCGCGCGAGCGTCCTAGCCGTCATATTGCGCGAGCGCTCCGTCTGTCATCCTGCGCGAGCGCAGCGAGTCGCAGGACCCCTGCCCTGTCATCCTGCGCGAGCGCAGCGAGTCGCAGGACCCCCGAATCCGCCGCCCAACCGCGCGATGACAAGCGTCGACTAGGCGAAAACTCCCGGATCCTTGGGATCGATCAGAGCAACGATGCGGTTGAGGTCCTCCACCGTTGCGAACTCGATCGAGACCGCGCCCTTGGAGCGTCCAAGCGAGACCTTCACTCGTGTGTCGAGGTGGTCGCCTAGTCGCGCTGCAAGGTCGTCCAGGGCCGCTGTGCGGCCACCTGCGCGCACTGTCCCCTTCTTGGGCTTAGGCGCCTCGATGCCGAGCGCCACGGCCTCCTCGGTTGCGCGGACGGATAGACCTTCATTGACGATGCGTTGAGCGAGGTGCTCCATCGCTTCGGCGTCCTCGAGACCCAGCAATGCGCGAGCGTGACCGGCGCTCAGCACCCCAGCGGCGACTCGCGTCTGAACCTTGGGAGGCAGCTTGAGAAGTCGCAAGGTGTTCGAGATCTGCGGTCGAGACCGGCTGATGCGTTCCGCGAGCTGTTCGTGGGTGTAGTCAAAGTCATCGAGGAGTTGCTGATACGCCGCCGCCTCTTCCAGGGGGTTGAGCTGCGAGCGATGCAGATTCTCGACGAGCGCGTCACGCAGGAGATCGGTGTCTTCGGTGTCGCGAATAATCGCCGGGATCGTCGCTAGGCCAGCCGCCTTGGTGGCGCGCAGGCGGCGTTCGCCCATGATGAGTTCGTAGCTGTCTCCCGCCGGCCGCACGACCACGGGTTGGAGCACACCGATTTCTTTGATGGACCCGATGAGCTCCTGGAGGGCGTCCTCGTCAAACACCGATCGGGGTTGCCGCGGGTTGGGGATGATCGACGCGACGTCCAACTGGGCGAAGCGCGCTCCGGGCACCGGCACCAGTTCCATCTCGCTCGTGCGCGGGGCCTCCCCGCCAAAGAACACGTCTCGCGGGCGATCGGTGCGCGTCGCATTCGACAGCTCGGTCGTTTCTGTAGGGGCCTCGGTGGGAATCAAGGCGCCGAGCCCACGTCCCAATCCGCGCTTGGTGCTCACTGGCGTCCTCCTGGGTCTCGTGAGGCGATGTCCGACGCTATCGCCAGGTAGGCGACCGCGCCCGGCGAGTGGGGGTCGTGGGTCATGACGGTCTGACCAAAGCTGGGGGCCTCCGAGACGCGCACCGATCGCGGAACCGTGGTGTCGAGCGTCTGCTCCGGGAAGTGACTGCGCACCTCGTCGGCGACGTCCCTCGCGAGATTGGTCCGAGCGTCGTACATGGTCAGCACGATCGTGGAGACGTGAAGCCCCTTGTTGAGGTGCTTCTTCACCATGTCCACCGTCTTGATGAGCTGGGACAACCCCTCGAGCGCGTAGTACTCGCACTGGATGGGGATGAGCACCTCTGTGGCGGTGACCATCGCGTTGAGGGTCAGTAGGCCAAGGCTGGGAGGGCAGTCAATGAAGACGTAGTCGAGTTCTTTGCCAGCGCCCGCCAGCAGCTCCTCCAGTGCGTCGTGCAGCCGGAACTCGCGTCGCACCATGGACACCAGTTCGATGTCGGCGCCCGCGAGGTCTATCGTCGCTGGCACGCACCAGAGCGTACGAATGTGCGGGGAACGCTGCGCGACTCGAGCGAGCGGCACCTCGTCAAGCAGCACGTCGTAGATGGACGGAGTGCCGCTGTGGTGGGCAACCCCCAAGGCGGTCGACGCATTGCCTTGCGGGTCGGCATCGATGACAAGGACGTTGGCGCCGTGCTGCGCGAGTGCGGCCGCGAGGTTCACAGAGGTCGTTGTCTTCCCCACGCCCCCCTTTTGGTTGGACACCGCGAAGACGCGCGTCTTGGCTGGCCGCGGGAACTCGCGAGACTCGAGATCTCGCCGCAGGCGCTCTGTAGCAATCATCTCCGCGGCCATCGGGCTGTCGGCGTCCGCGAGCAACCCCGCGAAGGCGTCGGTTGTTTCACGTGAAACATTGGCGCCAGCGAGGGGATCGCGCGCACCCGCGTCCGTGGGCAATCCACCGCCCGATGCGTCGGTCGCGACGGAGTCGCTTGAGCCAGGCGCGGGGGTGCCGACGTCAAAGGGGACGGAGCCAGCGGCGCCAGCCTCGGCAATGCCGGAGTCAGCCGCAGTCGAGTCGGCGATGGCGGAATATGCGGGCATCTCGGCGCGGTGGTGCGCCGCCTCGCGTTCCGTCACTTGATCGCCCTCCCTGCCATCGGGTCAATGTTTCACGTGAAACAGCCGCGCCGCAACCTGGCGGGGGTGTCGTCCTGGCCGGGGCGCAGATGAACGACTCTACCGGCCCGAACGTGCTTGTGGAGACCCCGGGGGATAACTCGGATCTGCGCACGAATTCGCTGTGGAAACACCTGGGGACACGCGCCGGGCCCACACCCGGTCGCGTCAGCCGCGCGAGAGTGTGACGACGGTTGTTGCCTCAAGTCCGCCGATCGTGGGCGCCGAGTGAACCTCGCCAACAAGCCCCGCGCGCCGCAGTGCGTACTTCGCTTTGTCGAGTTCCTCCGCGGCACTGCGGCCCTTCAAGAGCGCCATCCGGCCGTCGCCGGCCAACAGCGGTCCAGCCCACTTGACGAGCTTGTCAATCGACGCAACCGCGCGTGCGGTCACGACGTCGGCCTCGACCACATCGCGTACTTCCTCCGCCCGCCCGCGCAGCACCGTGACCCCGTCCATTCCTAACGCGTCTGCCGCCTCACGCAGCCACGCACAACGTCGTTCCATTGGCTCAACTAGCACCACGCGACGTTCGGGTTCCATGGCGGCAATGACAAGGCCTGGAAGACCCGCGCCGGAGCCAATGTCCACCACAACGCCTGGGCCAAGGAAGGGCACCACAGCCGCGGAGTTCAAGAGATGGCGTTCCCAAATGCGGCCCAGCTCTCGAGGGCCAATGAGGCCGCGCAACTCTCCCTGATCAGCGAGCAGGGCGCCGAAAGACCGGACGGCTTCGTACCGATCGCCCAGGTACTCTGCCACGGCGGGGTCTCCGTCGAGCGGGTCACGGCTCAGGTCGCGGACGCCCGCGAACTCCGCTTCCTCACCGCTCATGTTTCACGTGAAACGTCAGGCCTTGGCCAGAACGACGACGTAGCGGTGCGGCTCTTCGCCCTCGGACTCAGAGGCAAGGCCGGCCTCGAGAACGACGTCGTGGACGACCTTGCGCTCGTAGGCGTTCATTGGCTTCATGGCGACTCGCTCGGCTCCGCCGTTCACCTCGGCGATGGCCTCACGAGCCTGCTCCGCGAGGCGTTCGCGGCGACCAGCGCGGAAGTCCGCGACGTCCAACATGAGCCGACTCAACTCGCCGGTCTCGGACTGCACCGCGAGGCGAGCGAGGTCCTGGAGGGCGTCCAGCACCTCTCCGTCGGCACCGACGAGGCGCTTCAGGTTCTGGTTGGGGCCCTCTGAAACGATGGCGACCTTGGCGCGACCGGCTTCCACCGAAATGTCGATGTCGCCGTCCATGTCGAGGATGTCGAGCAGTTCCTCGAGGAAGTCGGCGGCGGCGTCGCCCTCTGCGTCGAGCTTGGCGCGCGAGGTCTCTTCAGTCATGGTCACTCCTACTTCTTCTTCTTCGGCTGAGTTCGCTGCCCCGACGGTTTGCGCTCGGGCTGAGCTGGCACGTCCAAGGCGGGCTCGTCGTCATCAGCCACCTCAAGTTCCCCTTCGGGTTCGGGAACAAGAGCGGTCGACTCAGCCTGCTTTGGTCCGCCGCCGCGCTTGGCCCTCGAGCCAGCCTTCTTTGGCTGCTGGCGCTGACCACGAGCGGCCTCGATCTCGGCCTGCTTCTCTGCCTCGATCTGCTCGAGTGTGGTCTCGCCGCGCTTGATCGCGTGCGCCTGATCCTTGGCTGCCTTCTTCTCGAGGAAGACTCGCTCGGCCTCTGAACCTGGTGTCGGATTGCGCTTGATGACGTAGTACTGCTGGCCCATGGTCCACAGGTTGGTGGTGGTCCAGTAGATGAGAACACCCACCGGGAAGTTCGGGCCCGTGATCACGAAGATGAAGGGCAGCGCGTACATGAGCATCTGCTGTTGGCGAGCCATGGGGCCCTCGAGCGCGGACTTAGGCATGTTCTTGCGCGTGAGTTGGCGCTGCGTGGTGAACGTCGTCGCAACCATTGCAATGATGAGGATCGCGGAGACGATCTTGGCCTGCGGTCCACCGGTGGTGTCGAAGAAGGAGTCAGAAAGCTTCGCGCCGAAGATCGTGGCGGATTCCGCCTGCGCGGCGAGCGTCGGGGTCAGCAGGCCGATCCCGTCGTGGGCGAGCTTGTCGTTAAGCACCCGGAACAGCGCAAAGAAGATCGGCGCCTGAATCAGCATCGGCATGCACGACGAGAACGGGTTCGTCCTGTGCTTGGCGTAGAGCTCCATCGTCTCGCGGCTCATAGCCTCGCGAGACGCCTGATCCTTCTTGCCCTTGTACTTGGCCTGCACGGCCTTGAGCTCGGGGGCGATCATCTGCATCGCGCGCGAGGCCTTGATCTGCCGCACAAACAGCGGGATGAGGATGATGCGAATCGTCACCACGAGGCCGACGATCGCAAGTCCCCACGCGGCGCCCCCAGCGGGGTCAAGGCCAATGGCAGCAAACAGTTGGTGCCAGACCACCATGATGGCGGCGACGACCCACTCGAGTGGGCCCAAGATGGTGTTCAGAAATTCCACGAATGTCCTTGAAACTAGGCGAGCTGGCGCTCGCGGTCAGTCACGGGTGGAGTCCCATGAAGGTGGCTCTCGTTGTTGCGGTGCAGCCGGAAAAGGCGCTCTCCGCGGGCGGGGACGTCGTCCACTCCGCCAACACTCCAAGGGTTGCAGCGCGCGATGCGCCAAAGGGCGAGACCTGATCCCACAAACGCGCCGTGCACACGAACCGCCTCAAGCCCATAGTGCGAGCAGGAGGGGTAGTACTTACACGTCGGTCCGGTCATGGGGGAGATGACTAGCTGGTACCCACGAATGACACCCATCACCGTGGCGCGCGGGGCGCGCGCAATCGCCTGAGAAAGGGAGGTCATGCGCTCACCTTAGCCAGTGCCTGGTCCACGGCCCCACGCACGTCCGCGGCAAGCGAACCGAAGTCCGCAGTCGCAGCGGCTGGAAGCGCACGCACAACCACAGCGGAGCCTGCGGGGAGAGCTGGGAGGGCGTCGGCCATGATGGCGCGGAGGCGGCGCTTGACGCGGTTCCTGACCACGGCACCTCCTACGGCCCTAGATACAGCGAAACCGGCCATGCTCTTAGCATCGCCGGTCAGCGCCACATGCACTACTACGGTGGTCCGGCCAGCTCGCGATCCGTGACGCATCACCGTCTGGAAGTCGGTGGATGACGTCAATCGCGAAGACGCCGGGAGCACCCCTACGCCGAGATTTCGGAGCGTCCCTTGCGGCGGCGGCTCGCGAGAATGGAGCGGCCTGCGCGGGTGCGCATACGGAGGCGGAAGCCGTGCGTCTTGGCACGCTTGCGGTTGTTCGGCTGGAAGGTCCGCTTGCTCACGGCATGGCTCCTGAAAACGACGATTGGGGGGTGGTCAAACAGCGCATTAACGTTACGCGAAAATGACACCCCGGTCAAATCTTCGCGCTCGCGTTGGTGGTACGCCGCGAACAGGCTAGGCTCCACCATCACGGCCATCAATGAGCGTACGACACGCCGTTGGGCCTAAGTTACGAATCGGTGACACCGCCTCAACCGCTTGTGCAAAGGGTTGTGGATAGCACGGTGCTGTGGAACTACCCCGAGGGGATGGCATGACCGACACGGCCAGCGACCTACCCATTGATGAGGTGTGGTCCAAGACCGTTCAGCAGTTGGTTGGCGATGAGCAGCTCTCGCCTCAGCATCGCTCCTTCCTTCGCCTGGTAAAGCCCCTCGCGATCGTCGAGGACAACGTGTTCCTCGCGGTTGCGGAGGACTTCACGAAGAACTACGTCGAGTCCGCCATGCGCGGCACCATCACCGACGCGCTGTCGGATGTGCTCGGCCGTGAGGTCAGGATCGCGGTCACAGTCGACGCGTCTATTACCCCGCCGCCCATCCCAGAGGTGGCGCACGACGAAGCCCCAGCCCGGCCGTCGGGCAAGCAGGCCGCAAGCGCACCGAGCGATGACCCCCACCTCAACCCGCGATACACCTTCGACACCTTTGTTATTGGGCCGTCGAACCGCTTTGCCCACGCGGCCGCCTTGGCGGTCGCGGAGAGCCCTGGCAAGACGTACAACCCGCTCTTCATCTATGGCGACTCCGGCCTCGGCAAGACGCACCTGCTGCACGCGATCGGCCACTACGCCTTGCGATTCAAGCCGCAGGCCAAGGTGCGGTACGTGAATTCGGAGGAGTTCACCAACGACTTCATCAACTCCATCCGCGACGATCGGTCGCTGAGCTTCAAGCGTCACTACCGCGAGGTCGATGTGCTGCTCATCGACGACATTCAGTTCTTGCAGGGCAAAGAGCAGACGCTCGAGGAGTTCTTCCATACGTTCAATGCGCTGCACAACGCCGGCAAGCATGTGGTCATCACGTCGGATGTGAGCCCGCGCAACCTCGACGGAATCGAGGAGCGCATGCGCACCCGCTTCGAGTGGGGCCTCATGACGGATGTGCAGCCGCCAGACCTCGAGACGCGAATCGCGATCCTTCGCAAGAAGGCGGCGGCCGACGCGGTTCAGGCGCCGTCGGATGTGCTCGAATACATCGCCTCGAACATCACAAGCAATATCCGCGAGCTCGAGGGTGCGCTGATCCGTGTCACCGCCTTCGCAGCGCTCAACAAGCAGCCGGTCGACCTGAGCCTCGCGCAAGTGGTTCTCAAGGACCTCATCAGCGACGACGACTCCGAGATCACTGCCTCAATGATCATCGGCACAACGGCCGAGTACTACGGCATCACGATGGACGAGCTCACCGGCACCAGCCGCAGCCGCGTCTACGTAACCGCGCGGCAGATCGCCATGTATCTGTGCCGGCAGCTCACGGACCTCTCGCTTCCCAAGATCGGCGAGCACTTTGGCGGCAAGGACCACACCACGGTCATGTACGCGGTCAAGAAGATCGAAGAGCAGATGGGTCAGCGTCGGCAGACCTACAACCAGGTCAACGAGATCCACGCGCGCATCAAGCAGCGATCTCGCGGCTGACGCCCATTGGCGTCGCAACTTCAGCAACATTTGTCACACGACACGCGCTGCGACACGCCGTTCACACCTGTGGATAACTTTGTGGAGCCCCGTGGAGGCACGGTTTGTCCACAGGGGATCAGTTGTGAACAACGGCCCGACGCTGGGGACGCCGGATCTCGACTTCACAGCTTTTCGCGCTGTCTCGACGCGTCATCCTCACAGTTCCAACATCTAGATTTGTGTAATTACCAGGAACGACCTGGGATTTCCACAGTTTCAAGGTCACCTATGACTACTTCTCAATATCTCTCATAGTTCATCCACCGGACCTTCATGACGCTGCGCGCTGGGAGCCGCCCGCTCCGCTTGCGAGCGCGTCGGACGGTTGGCGTAGTCTGTGGCGGAGTTACCTGAGGAGCGAGCAATGAAGTTTTCCGTCGAGCGCGATGTATTGGCCGACGCCGTGGCGTGGGTTTCGCGCGCCGTTCCCGCTCGTCCCCCGGTTCCGGTTCTCGCTGGCGTCCGAGTAGTCGTCGACGCCGGCGGCACGGTGACGCTCTCGAGCTTCGACTATGAAGTGGCGGCGCGCAGCGAGTTCGCGGCCGATGTCGAGTCCGCAGGCGAGGCACTTGTCTCTGGCCGACTGCTGCGCGAGATCGCCAACGCGCTTCCTCACAAGCCGGTGCAGTTCGTGCTCGATGGAACCAAGGTGTCCGTGACGTGTGGTGCCTCTCGCTTCACACTCGCCACCATGCCGGTCGATCAGTACCCAAACTTGCCCGAGCTTCCCGAGCGCACAGGCGTCGTGGACGGCGCTGCACTGCAGCAGGCGGTTTCCCAGGTGACGTCTGCGGCGTCCCGCGACGAGACCCTTCCTATCCTGACGGCCGTGCGGATGGAGATCGACGGCTCGACGATCTCGCTGCTCGCCACCGACCGGTACCGGCTCGCGCTACGCGAACTGACCTGGAAACCGGCGAAGTCCGACGTCTCAACCGTCGCCCTCGTTCGTGCCAAGACCATCAGCGACACCGCGAAGGCACTTGGCGCGGGCGACGTCGACCTGTCTCTCGGTGAAGGAACCGGAGTTGATCTGATCGGCTTCTCTGCGGGCGGCCTCGTCACCACCTCTCAGTTGATGGACGGCGACTACCCACCCGTGCGGCGCCTCTTCCGCGACGAGAACCCCGTCACGGCGGTTGTCCGAACCCAAGACCTGATCGACGCAACTCGACGCGTGGCTCTGGTCGCGGAGCGCAACTCTTCGGTGAGGCTCGCCTTTGCCGAGGGCGAAGTGGTGCTCGACGCCGGCCAGTCGGATGACGCGCAGGCCTCCGAGGCGCTCGAGGCCACGCTCGACGGTGATGACATCACGGTGGCTTTCAACCCGCAGTACCTGCTAGACGGCCTGGGAGCCCTGGCCACCGAGTATGTGCAGTTTGGATTCCTGCAAGAGACCAAGCCTGTGGAGTTTGTCGGTATTGACAAGCCCGGTGGCACGGTCGCCGCCGAATTCCGCTACCTTCTGGTGCCCATTCGCATCACGTCCTGACGCGCCGCTGACATGCACGTCGCCCACCTCCAGCTCGCCGACTTCCGCTCGTATAGCGAGCTGGACCTGGCGCTGGACCCGGGCGTCACCACATTTGTAGGACGCAACGGGCAGGGCAAGACGAACCTTGTCGAAGCCGTCCGCTACCTCTCGACGCTGTCATCCCACCGTGTTGCGTCCGATGCTCCCCTCATCCGGGCAGGCGCGGCTGGGGCGGCGGCCGAGCGGGCGGTAGTTGGCGCCAAGGTCGTCAAGGGCGGGCGCTCGCTGACCCTCGAGGTGACGATTCAGCCCGGAAAGGCGAAGACGGCTCGCATGGGTAGGGCGGCGGCGCGGCCCAGGGACATCGTGGGGATCCTGCGAACGGTGGTGTTCGCGCCTGAGGATCTCTCGCTCGTGAAGGGCGACCCATCGGTGCGCCGCGCCTTCATGGACGAGCTGTGTGTGGCGCTCGCACCGGTTCACGCCGGGATCCTCGCTGACTACGATCGCGTTCTGAAGCAGCGCACGTCGCTGCTGAAGACGGCACGCAACGCCCGCGTGGATCTCACGACGTTGGACATCTGGGACGAGAAGCTCGCGGAGCTGGGGGGCCGAATTGTCGCGGCGCGGCTCGCTGCGCTCGCCGCGCTGTCCCCCTATGCAGAGACCGCCTATCAAGACGTCGCCCCTGGCAGTGCCCCCTTTTCGCTGACATATTCGACCGCGCTCGACACGTCGAGCGCGGACGTCGCGGTGCAGCTGCTCTCGCAAGTAACCGAGCGCCGTTCACAGGAGATCGAGCGGGGTCAGTGCCTCGTAGGCCCGCATCGGGATGATGTCGACATCGCAATCGGCGACCTCCCGGCGAAGGGCTATGCAAGTCACGGCGAGAGTTGGTCATGCGCGCTAGCGCTGCGGCTGGCCTCATACGATCTGCTCACCGCCGACGGCGGTCCGGACTCTGACACGGACGGCGAACCGGTGCTTATCCTCGACGACGTGTTCGCCGAACTCGACTCGGGCCGCCGCTCGGCCCTGGCCGCGCGCATCGGAACCGCGAGCCAGGTTCTCATTACGGCGGCAGTCGGTGCGGACGTGCCCGACGCCCTGGCCGGGGTTGTCTTCGACGTCGCCGACGGCAAGGTGACGAGACGTGACTGAGCCCGTTCAACGACCCGAGCCCGCCGAGCCGGACGGCACAAACCCAGCTGCGCCCAAGGATCCGCACTCCATGGCGAGGGAGGCGATGGAGCGCGCCCGAGCGTCGGCCCGGCAACGGGGCGCACGCAAGACTTCCGCCGCCCGTGGGCGCGCTGCCAAGCACGACGCGCGCCGGTCCACGGAGCCGTTCACCGACGGACGCGACCCGCAGCCGATGTCCGACGCCGTTGACACGTTGCTGCGAAGGATGGGCTGGACCGAGCAGGTGGAGGTCGCCGCGGTCACCGCGAGGTGGCGCGAGGTCGTTGGGGATTCGATCGCGGACCACTGCGAGCCGCTCGGATTTGAGGACGGGAAACTGACCGTGCGCGCGACGTCCTCGGCGTGGGCGACGCAGCTGACGATCATGGCGGGGCAGGTTCGCCACCGGATCAACGAGGAGTTCGGCCGGGATATCGTCGCCGAGCTGGTGGTGCTTGGTCCCACCGCGAGGTCGTGGGTGAAGGGGCCCCGCTCGGTGCCGGGACGCGGACCGCGGGACACCTACGGATGACGTGGAACGTGGGCGAAGAGGTGGCGCGCGGAGCGACCGCCGTCGTCACGCGCGGACAGCCGGGCACAGTGGTGAAGTCGCTGACTCGCGAGCTGCCGGCAATTGTGATGGCGCTCGAAGCCGCTGGTTCCCGCGCGGCGATGGCAGCAGGGCTACCGGCGCCGGCGCTTCTTGCGGCCGATCTCGAGGGAGACCCGCCGACTCTGACGTTCGAGTTCGTCGAGGGTGCCGAACTCGCCCACCTCTACGACGTCCTTGGACCTGCGGCCATCGGCCGGACTTTGGCCGAGCTGCAACATCAGGTTCGACAAGTGCGGAACCCTGAGGTCATCGCGATCGAGGACTTCCTGGGCTATCAATTGGGGCAGTCGGGAGTTCCGGACTCGCTGCGGTCGGCCGCGCAAAGGGACCTAGCGCGCCTCACGGCGCACGCCGATCGGGTGCTGTGCCACATGGACCTCCACGACGCGAACGTGCTGCAAGGTCCGGGCGGGCCGATCATCATCGACTGGATGAACGCTTCAGCGGCTCCCGCAGAGGCAGACGTTGCGCGCACCCGGCTGGTGGTGGGGCACGAGAAGTTCTACTCGCCGCACCAGGTGCGCGAACTCGACGAGATGCTCGCCGCCTACATCGTGCGCACGGAGGAGTTGGTGCCCGGGCTGGTTGGGGCATCGCGCGAGTGGGACCGGGTCCTCGCAACGGCGCGGCTCGACGAAGAGGTTCCAGCTGGCGAACGCGAGGCGATCCTCGCGAAGTGGGGGCGGTAGACGCTGCCTTCCCGCGTTGGCGGGAGACGCGCGCTCGCGGTCAAGAAACGCTGTGAAGAGCCTTTTCGCAGCACTTCTTGACCGCCACGAGGCGCGGGCTGCCGAAGCAAGGCGAGCTGTCGCCAGGGTGACCGAACCACGGCACCCAACCCCAGCGTCGGACCACTAGGCAAAACCGGCGTGTTTCAGCGGCGGGCGGAACTGTCCACAGATGGCCCTCAATAGCCCAGAATCGCCGCCTGAACGCGCTAGAATTGAGCGAGATACCACGCGAGCCGCAAAGGCCCGCGTCACGCGCTTGGAAGGCGATTCTGTGGCCCAAAAGGACAACAAGAAAACGACCCCTGCCTATGGCGCGGAGAACATCACAGTTTTGGAAGGCCTTGAGGCCGTCCGCAAGCGCCCCGGCATGTACATCGGTTCCACCGGCGAGCGCGGCCTGCACCACCTAGTTTACGAGGTCGTCGACAACTCCGTGGACGAGGCGCTGGCTGGGTACTGCGACACCATCACCGTCACCCTCCTCGCCGACGGCGGCGTCCGTACAACTGACAACGGCCGCGGCATCCCCGTAGACATCCACCCAACGGAAGGCAAGCCCACCGTCGAGGTCGTCATGACGATCCTGCACGCGGGCGGCAAGTTCGGCGGCGGCGGATACGCGGTGTCCGGCGGCCTGCACGGCGTTGGTATCTCGGTGGTGAACGCCCTGAGCTACAAGGTGGAGACCGAGGTCAAGCGCCAGGGACATGTGTGGCGCCAGAGCTTCGCGGAAGGCGGCAAGCCGCAAGGCACCTTGGTCATGGGAGAGAAGACCAACGAGACGGGGACGCAGCAGACGTTCTGGCCCGACCCCGCAATCTTCGAAACCACCGTCTTCGACTTCGAGACCCTGCGCGCCCGCCTGCAGCAATACGCCTTCCTCAACAAGGGCCTGAGCATCACCCTCACCGACGAGCGCCCTGAGCACATCGCGCCGGACGCCGACGACACTGGGGATGAGACGCCGGCTTCGCGCACGGTCACCTACAAGTACGACGGCGGCCTGATCGACTACGTGACACACCTCAACTCGGCGAAGAAGGTCGAGGTAGTGCACCCCGAGGTCATCTCGCTCGAGGCCGAGGACACCGACGCCAAGATCTCGGTCGAGCTCGCGCTGCAGTGGACCAACGGATACAGCGAGGGCGTCTACACCTACGCGAACACGATCTCCACCACGGAGGGCGGCACTCACGAGGAGGGCTTCCGCGCGGCGCTGACCTCGCTCGTCAATAGGTACGCGCGCGAAAAGGGCATTCTCAAAGAAAAGGACGAGAACCTCACCGGTGACGACGTGCGGGAGGGCCTCACCGCAGTCGTCTCGGTCAAACTAGGCGAGCCGCAGTTCGAAGGTCAGACGAAGACCAAACTCGGCAACACGATCGCGAAGACCTTCGTCCAGAAGGTCGTCAACGAGAGGCTCACCGACTGGTTCGACTCGCACCCCAACGAGGGTCGCGACGTGATCCGCAAGGCGATTCAGGCCTCGCAGGCGCGACAGGCCGCGCGCAAAGCGCGCGAGGCGACTCGCCGCAAGGGGCTGCTTGAGTCCGGCGGAATGCCAGGAAAGCTGCGCGACTGCTCGTCGAAGGACCCATCGATCTCCGAGATCTTCCTGGTCGAGGGCGACTCTGCAGGCGGCTCCGCGGTTCGCGGGCGCAACCCTGAGACCCAGGCGATCCTGCCGCTGCGCGGAAAGGTGCTCAACGTGGAGCGGGCCCGGCTGGACCGCGCGCTTGGCAACACCGAGATTCAAGCCCTTTTCACTGCGTTCGGCTCTGGCATCGGCGACGAGTTCGACATCGATAAGGCCAGGTATCACAAGATCGTCTTGATGGCCGATGCCGACGTGGATGGTCAACACATTCGCACGCTGCTGCTCACCGTGCTGTTCCGCTACATGCGCCCGCTGATCGAGGCGGGCTACGTCTACCTCGCGAACCCCCCGCTGTATCGGATCAAGTGGTCCAACGCCGACCACGACTACGCGTTCAGCGACCGCGAGCGCGACGCGATGATCGAGCTCGGCAAGGGCAACGGCAAGAAGTTGCCCAAGGAGAACGGCATCCAGCGCTACAAGGGACTCGGCGAGATGGACTACTCCGAATTGTGGGAGACCACCATGAACCCGGAGACCCGCACGCTTTCCCAGATCACCATGGATGACGCCGCGCTCGCGGACGAGACCTTCTCTGTCCTCATGGGCGACGACGTCGAATCCCGCCGCAACTTCATCCAGCGTAACGCGAAGGACGTGAGGTTCCTTGACATCTGAGGCCACCGAGCACAACCACGGAGCAATCGAGCAGGTCGATCTCAATGTGGAGATGCAACAGTCCTACCTGGACTACGCCATGTCCGTCATCGTCGGGCGAGCCCTGCCAGACGTAAGGGATGGGCTCAAGCCCGTCCACCGTCGGGTTATTTACGCGATGTACGACGGCGGCTACCGCCCCGACCGCGCGTTCTCCAAGTGCACGCGCATCATCGGCGAGGTGATGGGTAACTACCACCCTCACGGTGACGGTGCGGTCTACGACACCTTGGTGCGCATGGTGCAGGACTGGTCGCTGCGCTATCCGCTCGCCGACGGCCAGGGCAACTTCGGCTCGCCGGGCAACGACCCCGCCGCCGCACATAGGTACACCGAATCCCGCATGTCCCCCATCGCCATGGAGATGGTGCGGGACATCGACAAGGAAACCGTCAACTTCAAGGACAACTACGACGGCCGCACTCAAGAGCCGACGGTGTTGCCGGCTCGGTTCCCCAACCTCCTGGTCAACGGTTCCGCGGGCATCGCAGTTGGCATGGCGACGAACATTCCTCCGCACAACCTCCGCGAGGTCGCGTCGGGAGTGCAGTGGTACTTGGAAAACCCCAAGGCCTCGCGAGAGGAGCTGCTCGAGGCGCTCATCGAGCGAATCTCCGGCCCCGACTTCCCCACGGGCGCGATGATCCTGGGCCGCCGCGGCATCGAGGACGCGTACCGAACGGGTCGCGGCTCCATCACGATGCGCTCGGTAGTCACGGTCGAGGAACTGCAGGGTCGCCAGTGCCTCGTGGTGACCGAGTTGCCGTACCAGGTGAACCCGGACAACCTCGCGCTGAAGATCGCGGAGCTCGTCAAGGACGGCAAGATCACGGGCATCGCGGACATCCGTGACGAGACCTCCGGCCGCACGGGCCAGCGCCTCGTGATCGTGCTCAAGCGGGATGCCGTTGCCAAGGTGGTGCTCAACAACCTCTACAAGCACACCCAGCTGCAGGAGACGTTCGGCGCCAACATGGTCGCGCTCGTCGACGAGGTGCCGCGCACGCTGTCGATCGACGCCTTTGTGCGCCACTGGGTGACGCACCAGATCGAGGTGATCCAGCGTCGGACCGAGTACCGCCTGCGTGAGGCCGAGCGCGAAGCCCACATCCTGCGCGGCTACGTGAAGGCGCTTGACCAGCTGGACGAGGTCATCGCGCTCATCCGCCGCTCCCCCAACGTGGACGAGGCGCGCGAGGGGCTCATGAAGCTGCTAGACGTCGACGAGGTGCAGGCGACCGCGATCCTCAACCTGCAGCTGCGGCGCCTGGCTGCGCTCGAGCGGCAGAAGATCGAGGACGACTACGCAAAGCTCATGGCGGAGATCGAAGAGCTCAAGGCGATCCTGGCCTCCGAGAGCCGCCAGCGCACGATCATCTCCGAGGAGCTCGCCGAGATCGTGCGCAAGTTCGGCGACGAGCGGCGTACGGAGATCAGCCCATTCGACGGCTCGGTGGACTTCGAGGACCTCATCGCCGAGGAGGAGGTGGTCGTCACGATCACCGCTGGCGGGTACGCGAAGCGCACGAGGTCGGATCAGTACCGCGCACAGCGCCGCGGCGGGCGCGGGGTGCGCGGGGCGACGCTTCGCAGCGACGACGTGGTGGACCACTTCTTCGTCACGACCACGCATCACTGGCTGCTGTTCTTCACCAACCTTGGGCGCGTCTACCGCGCAAAGGCGTACGAGCTGCCGGAGGGCGGCCGCGACTCCAAGGGGCAGCACGTCGCGAACATGCTCGCCTTCCAGCCAGGGGAGGAGATCGCGCAGGTGCTGGCGCTCAAGTCCTACGCGGACAAGCCGTACCTGGTGCTCGCCACCAAGCGCGGCCTGGTGAAGAAGACAGAGCTGTCCTCCTACGACTCCAACCGCTCCGGGGGACTCATCGCGATCAACCTGCGCGATGTGGAGGGCGAGGACGGCGAGCTGCGGCCAGACGAGCTCGTGGCGGCGAGACTCGTGTCCGCCGAGGACGACCTGCTACTTGTCTCTCGGAAGGGTCAGTCGATTCGCTTCACCGCGGACGACTCCCAGCTGCGCCCCATGGGCCGTGCAACTTCCGGCGTGACGGGCATGAAGTTCCGCGATGCGGACGAGCTCTTGGCTGCGGATGTGGTGATGCCCGGCATGTACTCCCTGGTGGTCACCGAGGGCGGCTACGCCAAGCGCTCCGACATGGACGAGTATCGCGTTCAGGGCCGCGGCGGCCTCGGCATCAAGGTGGCCAAGCTGCAAGAGCAGCGCGGCGACCTCGTTGGGGCGCTGCTCGTGGACGAGGCCGACGAGGTGCTCGTCATCATGGAGTCCGGTAAGGTCATGCGCTCGCCCGTGGACGGCGTGCCGGCTAAGGGGCGCGACACCATGGGCGTCATCTTCGCCAAGCCCGCCGAGGGCGACCGGATCATCGCCGTGGCTCGCAACGTTGAGCGCAACCTCGGTGACGAGGAGGCGGCTGAGGACGCCGAGGCTGGCGCTTCGGAGTAGCGCCGGGAGCCGCGCAGGTAGCCGCGTAGCTTCAGCCCCCTATAGGGCGCTCATGCGCGGGTTGGGCCAATCGGAGCATCCTGTAGGGCACTCATGCGCGGGTTGGGCCAATCGGAGCACCCTGTAGGGCACTCATGCGCAACTCGGCCGGCCGCGCTACGAGCGCGCGCCTGGAGCCCTGGTTGGTCCGAGTGCGCGCCTGGAGCCCCGGTTGCTCCGAGTGCGCGCATCAGTGCCCTACAGGAGTCAGTCATCGCGTGAATCCGCGCATGAGCGACCTACAGGGAGCCGGGCGAGAACCCGGCGGCTGGGCCGAGGCCCTGTGTTATCCCAGGTCCCGCTTGGCTTCCTTGATCGCGCGCTGCTCCTCGCGAAGCGAGTGCTGCAACTCGCGCTCGCGCTCTCGCCGGCGCTGACCCGCCTCGCGAACGCGCTTGTCGCGACGAATCGGCTCCGAGAGGCCGTCCAGTTGAACCGCAACGGGCGAGGCACCCGCTGCGATCGCGGCAATCCCCTCAATGACCGCGGTCATCGCGAACTCGACCTCATCGGAGCCGGGCCCGTCGCCGAGCAGGGCATCGTGGTAGTTGGGGAACTCTTCGGCGGTAACGAGCATCGACATCAACTCGGACTGATCGGAGTCCATCGCGGAAGCGCCACGGTCAGTCCGCATGAGCACGGCGAGCCAGCGCATCTGGCCACTCACCGCGAGGATCGCCGAAAGGCGCTGCGCCCCCTTGAGCCCCGAGCCAGCAACAGCGATGACGCCGGCCTCGGCCCAAGCGAGGCCGTTGGGGGTTAGCGGAACTCCGTCGATCGTCACATCGAGCAGCCAGGGGTGCCTGAGGAACCGGTCGAGCTGCGCGCGCCCCCACAGGTTCACCGACTCGCGCCACGGGGCCTCGGGATCGATCGCGGGAGGCAGTCCTGTCGCGTACTCGTGCATGAGTGTCACGAGATCGTCCTTCGCGGAGACGTACCGATAGAGCGCCATGGGCGTCATGTCGAAGCGCGAAGCTACCGCGGACATCGACACCGCAGCGAGCCCCGACTCGTCAGCGATCGCGATCGCGGCCTCGACGATTCGCTCGACGCTCATCTCGCGCTTGGGCCCGCGCTGCGGGGCGGCCGCGACGCCCCAGGCGAGGGCAAGCGCACGCGGGAGTTCAGGTTCTGTCGACATGTTGACACCCAGAGTAGTAACCGTGTAGAACATAAGCAATTGGTAGATGGCGTAAACAGTTTACGTCGCACACGGGAGGCATACATGACAATCTCGGCGAGGGGACTCGCGAAGTCCTTTGGAGACACCCAAGTGATCACCCACCTCGACCTGGAGGTCGCGGCTGGTGAAGTGGTCGCACTGCTCGGTCCCAATGGCGCCGGCAAGACCACCACGATCGGCATCCTCACCACGGTGATCGCCGCGGACGCGGGCACGGCCAACATCGCGAGCTTCGATGTCGCGACCCAACCGGAGCAGGTGCGACGCGCGATCGCAGTAACGGGCCAGTCCGCTTCGGTGGATCCCATGCTCACGGGGGCGGAGAACCTCACGATGCTCGCCGAGCTTCGCGGCATGCCGCGCGCAACCGCGACGAGAGTCGCAGCCGAGATGCTCGCCGAGTTCGGCCTCGAGGACGCCGCCAACCGCCGGGCGGCCACCTACTCGGGCGGCATGCGTCGCCGCCTGGATCTGGCGCTCGGCCTCGTCGCGCCAGCTCCGGTGTTGATCCTCGACGAGCCCACCACCGGCCTCGACACGAGAAGCCGCTCGTGGCTCTGGGAGCAGGTGCGCCAAGCCGCCGCAGGGGGAGCAACGGTACTCGTGACGACCCAATACCTCGAGGAGGCCGACCAACTCGCGGATCGCGTCGTCGTTCTGCACAACGGGACCGCCGTGGCCAACGACACCCCGGCCGCCCTCAAGCAGTCCGTAGCCGCACCGAGGCTGGAACTGGCTACGGCGTCGGGCCGGCTGTTGGAGACCCACAGCACCACCGCTACCGCCGCCGACGTGCGCGCCCTGCTCGCTGGCGCCCCCGACGACGCGACCGTCACCATTCGCACGCCCACTCTCGACGACGTGTTCCTCGAGCTCACCTCGGAGGTTTCCGCATGACCACGCTCGCCCCTGCGCTTTCACGGCCGACGGCCGCGCGCATCTTCGTTCGCCGCTCGCTCACACACTCTCTGCGCGACACCGAGTCGCTCATCATGTCCGTGGCCCTGCCCGCGATCCTGATGGTCATGTTCACCTACGTCTTTGGTGGCGCGATCGATCCCACGGGTCAGTACGTCAACTACGTGGTACCAGGCACGATCCTGCTCGCGGCGGGCTTTGGCGCCGCGTCCACCGCGGTGTCCGTGAGCCGCGACATGACCGAGGGCTTCATCGCGCGCCTGCGCACCATGTCAGTTCCGCAGGCGATGGTGATCACTGGGCACGTGGTCGCGTCGCTTGCCCGCAATCTGCTTGCCACCGCAGTGGTCGTTGGCGTTGCGCTCGCCTTGGGATTCCGCCCGACGGCAGGGCTGGCTGAGTGGGTAGCGGCGGCCGGGCTTGTGGCCCTGTACATCTTGGCGATCACGTACATCTTCGCGGCGATCGGCATTGTGGCGGGCTCGCCAGAGGCGGCGAGCAGCTACGGGTTCTTCCTGCTGTTCCTGCCATACCTGTCGAGTGCGTTCGTGCCCGTGGCCACCATGCCAACTGCGCTGCGGTGGTTCTCTGAGCACCAGCCGATCACGCCGATTACCGAGACGATGCGCTCGCTGCTCGTGGGTGGCGAAGGTCAGCCCATCGCCGCCTTGGCGTGGTGCGGCCTGCTGCTCGCGGCCGGCATCGCGTGGTCGACGTGGGCCTTCGCGCGCAAGGCGCGGCGCGGGTGAGCGGGAGCGGCTACTCCTCCAGCACGGGATGCTCGGCGCCGCCACGGTCTGCCGGCGTGTGCACGAACAGCAGCAACACCAAACCCATAGCGACCACGGTGATGATTCCCAAGGTGCCCCACAGCGTCGCCCCAGTCACCCCAACCGCGATGGCCCACGCCACAGGCGACATGAACGACGCCGCCCGCCCTGTGGTGGCGTAGAGCCCAAAGATCTCGGTCTCGCGCCCCACGGGGGAGACCCGCGCCAAGAGCGACCTTGATGCCGCCTGCGCCGGGCCGACCATTCCCGCCAGCAAGAGGCCGAAGATCCAGAACGTGATGTTGCCGAGCGAGTGCAGGAACGCCACCGCAAGCCCACCAATGACGATTCCGCACAGCGCGCCGATGATCACCGTGCGCGGACCGATCCAGTCGTCGAGTCGCCCGGAGATGAGCGTTACCAGGCCCGCGATGAGGTTCGCCGCGATGCCGAACATGATGACCTCGCTGTCGCTGAAGTCGTAGGCATTCGCGGCAATCACCGCGCCAAACACGAATACTCCGGCGAGTCCATCGCGATACACGGCGGAGGCCGCGAGGAACCACAGTGTGGAGCGCGCCTCCCGCCACAACCCGCGGACGCTGTGCCACAGCAGCACGTAGGCGTTGAGAATCCCTGCGCCGTCGCCGCGTGGCACCGCAGGCGCTTCCGGCACATTGACAAACAGCGGCCACGCGAACAGCACCGTCCAGATGGCGCACCCCACGGCGATCAGCCGGTACGCCATGCCGTTCGATGTATCCATGCCGAACCAGTCGTAGGAGTCCGCGAGCACCACGAGTACCAAAGCGATGATTCCGCCGATGTACCCGAGCCCCCACCCAAGCCCTGACACCCGCCCGGCCGTGCGCGGCGTCGACACCTGCACCAGCATCGCGTTGTAGTTCACGCCTGCGATCTCGCCGATCACGGACCCCACCGCGAGGATGCACACTCCCAGCAGAAAGTACGAGGGCGACGCCTGCACGAAGTACAGCGCGAGCATCGAGATGACCAGCAGCACGGTGGTCCATCCGAGCCACATCTTGCGTCGGCCCGTCCTGTCGGCAAGCTGCCCCAGCACGGGAGCCACCACCGCCACGCCGATCCCCGCGATCGCCATCGCCCACGCCACCTGACCCGAGAGTCCCGCGAGCGCCGTATCGTGATCTGCGCCCTCGGCAATGAAGTCGTCCGATACCAGGTACAGCGCAGTGAAGACGAACGTGAGAATCACCGTGTTGAACGGCTGCGTCGCCCAATCCCACAGCGCCCACGAGAACACCTGCTTGCGGGGAATGCGGCGCTCATCGACCGCGATCGTCGTCATTGACGCATCTGCCATGCGCACAGTGTTGCGCATGCCGACTAGATTCGGGCTGTGAACTGGGCCGCCGACGTTCTACCTGGCTTCGAAGCCGCGCCGGTTGACGGCGTCACCTTGATACGGCCCGACGCTCCGGTTGCCTCTCCCCGCGCGGCCCTTCTGCATGTGCACGGGTACAACGACTACTTCTATCAGGTCGAGTACGCGGACTGGGCCGCCCGGCAGGGCCTTGCGCTGTACGCGGTCGACATGCGCCGATCCGGTCGCTCGCTCAAGCAAGGCGACCACCCGCACGACATGGCGGATCTCGCCGAGCAGGGCGACGACATTCAGGCCGCGGTAGACGCGATCGCGGAACTCCACCCCGGCCTGCCGATCGTGGTCCACGGCCACTCCACTGGCGGTCTCGCGGCCGCCGTCTGGGCCGCAGACCGCGCGCCCGCGCAGCTCACGGCGCTGGTGCTCAACTCCCCTCTGTTCGGCCTCCAACTGACGCGGCGGGATCGTGCCGCGATGCGCGCTCTTCCGATGGTGGTGCGAATCCGTCCTGGCGCCACCGTGGGCGACCGTCCCGCTATCTATGCCAAGTACCTGCACGTCAGCGGCGGCGGTCCAGCGGAGTTCGACACGGCCTGGAAGACCCCGCGCGGAGTGCCGGCCCGCGCGCGCTGGGCGGCGGCCGTCAATCGCGGTTGGGCTCGCATTGCCGCGGGGCTCGAAATGCCGGTTCCCACGCTCGTGGCCCACAGCGACTCGTGCGGCCCCGAAACGGACGAGAACTCGCGCATCATGGAGCAGGACGTCGTGATCGACACCGAGGCGATCGCGCGAGCGATCCCCAAGCTCGGCCCAAACGCCCGCGAACTCGTGGTCGAGAACGGCATCCACGATCTCACCCAGTCCGCGCCTGGCCCGCGCGCGGCCTACTTCAGAGGCGTCGAGGAGTTTCTCGACGAAGTGCTCCCGTGACCCACCCGTACTTCGACACCGGCGGCAAGATCGCCGCGCTCGCGCACCGCGGGTTCAGCCTCGACGGCCTGGAGAACTCGATGGCCGCGTTCGCGGCAGCGGTGGACCTTGGTTATCACTTTGTGGAGACCGACGCCCATGGCACCAGCGACGGCGTAGCGGTGGCGCTCCACGACGCGAGCCTCGACCGCACCACCGACGCGCGCGGCAACGTGGCGAACCTGCCCTGGAGCGAGGTCAGGTCCGCGAAGATCGGCGGCGTAGAACCGGTGCCACTCTTCGAGGACATCCTCGGCTCGTGGCCAACGCTCAGGGTCAACGTCGACGTCAAAGCAGCGAGCGGCATCGAGCCCATCGCCAGCGCGATCGAGCGCACCAAGGCCCACGATCGCGTGTGCGTCGCGTCCTTTTCAGGCGCCCGACGCCGTGCCACAGTCAAGCTGCTCACGGCCCCTGTGGCGACTTCGGCTGGAACCTCGGAGTTTGGCCGGTTCTGGGCGTCGGCGGGAGTTGGCCTTACGGGGCGCCGGCCGTTGACGCACGTCGACGGGCTGCAGGTGCCCTGGAAGGTCGGCCGCGCGACGGTGCTGGGAAGGCGTCATGTTGAGCGGGCTCACGCTCAGGGACGGTCCGTTCACGTGTGGACGGTCAACGACCCGCAAGACATGGAGACGCTCCTGGATCTCGGCGTTGACGGCCTCATCAGCGACCGCGCGGACCTGCTCAAAGACGTGCTGATCGCGCGCGGGCGCTGGATGGCGTAGCGCTCAGAGGTTGGGCATCGCGCATCCCCCAGGTACCCTTGGAACCTGAACGCCTCAGGAGGGGCGCACCGCAAGGAGACGTTTATGGCCGCGAACGACAGCGGAAACCTCTACACACCACCTACGGGCACCGCAGCAGCGCCCGCGGCAACGGAGACCCCCCGTCGTTCGGCATTCCGGCCCATTAACTCCGCACCAACTGCCGCTCCAAGCGCCCCGGCCCAACCGGCCCCGTCGGCGTTCCAGTGGTCGCCGACCAACGCGTCGGCCCCTGCCACGGCGCCCAGCCCGACAGCGGCACCCAACCCCACGACGGCGCCCACCCCCACCGTCGGCGTCACGACCGCGCCGCCCGCCACCCGCCCCGCTGCCCCCGTTCAGCCAACGGCCCCCGCGCAGACGCCGTCCGGCGACGACGAGAGCCAGGGCGCGTTCTCGGTTGGCGTCGACAAGGTCAAGGGCTTCGCGCTGCGCGCCCGGAATTCGCTGACTGAGGGCGACGACCTCGCGGCCAGCTCCAAGCGTGGCGGCCCTCGCAAGGCGCGCGTGCTGGTGAGCCGCATCGACCCGTGGTCAGTGCTGAAGATCGGCTTCCTGCTGTCGATCGCGATCGGCATCATGATGGTGGTTGCCGTGTTCGTGCTGTGGAACGCGCTGAACTCGTTCGGCCTGTTCTCGCTCATCGATACGTGGGTTGCCAAGTTGTTTGAAGGCGAGCAGCCCATCGACATCACCAAGATCTTCGAGCTCAACAAGGTGATGTCCGCGACCATTCTGGTCTCGGTGATGAACGTCATCCTGCTGACCGCGCTAAGCACGATCGGTGCGTTCCTCTACAACACGGTGTCGTCGGTGGTCGGCGGCGTGTACGTGACCCTCACCGACGACTGATTTCGCCCGACGCCGTGGCTGGCCCGGTTTGGGCGGCATGCGGCGCTTAGGGTACAGTTGGTCGCCGCGGCTGAGGCCGCGAAGGGCCCATAGCTCAGGCGGTTAGAGCGCTTCGCTGATAACGAAGAGGTCGGAGGTTCAAGTCCTCCTGGGCCCACGGGGAGAGGTGAATCCAATGAAGAAGGTACTTCTCATTGCCGCGGGGGTTGTCGCCGTCGTGGTCGTGGCACACCTCCTCACGTCCTCGCCGGATCGCGACCTCTGGGACGCGGTCCTCGACGAGGTCTAGCCCATGGGGGCCTTAGCTCAATTGGTAGAGCGCCTGCTTTGCAAGCAGGAGGTCAGGGGTTCGATTCCCCTAGGCTCCACTCACCTGAGATGCTGGCCGCATGGCCGGCGTCGACTTCAAGAAGACGCTCGACTCATACCAGGCGAGGTCGGGCGCTTTTCGCATCGTCGACCTGCCGCCGGCGCAATACCTGATGGTGGACGGCCACGGCGATCCCAACAGCGGTGCCGAATGGCCCGCCGCGATCGAGGCGTTGTACCCGATCGCCTACAAGCTGAAGTTCGCGTCCAAGAGAGAACTCGGCGAGGACTACGTCGTACCTCCGCTTGAGGCCCTGTGGTGGGCCGACGACTTCGACGCGTTCACGCGAGTTCGCGACAAGTCTCGGTGGGACTGGACCGCCATGATCATGGTCCCCGAATGGATACCCGCCGAGGTTGTGCTCGCGCACCTCACGGGTGGCGTGCGCGTCGGTGAGTTGACGGAGGGCCGGGCGGTCCAGACTCTGCACGTTGGCCCCTACGACGACGAGGGACCGCTCCTCGAACGCCTTCACAACGAGTTCATCCCCGCAAACGGACTCACGATGACCGGGCGCCATCACGAGATCTATCTGAGTGACGCGCGCAGAGTCGCGCCCCACAAGTTGCGCACGATCCTCAGGCAACCGGTCGCATAACCCGCCCCATCGTCGGGCCTGGTAGTTACTACACTCGCGGCATGGCCTTCGCTGAAACCCCCGTGCTGGAGAACGCCCATGTCCGTCTCGAGCCGCTCTCTCACGGCCACGCAGGTGACCTCGCCGCGGCCGCCGGCGAAGGCGACCTGTGGGAGAAGGCCTGGTACACGTCGGTTCCGCGGCCCGACGCCGTTGCGGCAGAGATCGACCGTCGCCTCTTGCTTCAACAAGAGGCTCGGATGGCTCCGTGGGCGATCGTCGTGCCTCAGACGGGGGCGGCGATCGGCATGACCACGTTCATGAACATCGACGAGGCGAATCGGCGCGTTGAGATTGGCTCCACCTGGATGGGCTACGCGGCCCACGGAACGCGCATCAACCCCGCCGCCAAGCTGCTTCTGCTGACCCGGGCTTTCGAGGACCTGGACTGCATCGCGGTGGAGTTCCGAACGCACGCGGCCAACGCCCAATCGCGCGCGGCGATCGCCAAACTGGGCGCCACCCAAGACGGCATCCTGCGCCAGCACCAACTGTGGGGCGACGGCTACCGTGACACGGTCGTGTTCTCGATCCTCGACAGCGAGTGGCCACGCGTGCGCGAGGGCCTCGAGTCGAGGATCCAGAAGTGACGCGTTAGGAGCGGCGCCTAGGGCTTGGGCGTGCGCGGCTTCCGCGGCGCCGCCGGCTTCTTGGTCGCGGGCTTCGGAGCAACCTTCTCCACCGGCGTGAGGCCGTCGTCGTTGGTGCCGCCCTCGTCCTCCCAGACGTCCTCGGCGTCGTCGAAGGTGTCCGCGAGAGCGTCGGCCGCCTTGTCACGAGCCTCGACTGCCGCTTCCTTGACCTTCTTCGCCTCAGCCACTGCGGTGTCCTTGACCTTCGTCACCGCGGGGCCAGCAGCGTCCGCGACCTTCTTGGCCTCGGCTACGGCGGTGTCCTTGACGCGCACGGCGGCGGGTCCAGCCTTCTCGCTGATGACCTCGGCGGCGGCGGTGGCAGCCGCGCTCGCGGCTGCAGCGGCGCGCTTGGCCGCGTCCGTAGCCGCGTCTGCCGCACGGTTCACGCCGTCGCGCAATTGGTCCTTGAAGTCGGCGTCGTCGGCGAACTCCCATTCGTCATCGTCGCCGGCCCACGTGTCGCGGCCCGGGTCCCGCCTGGCCCACACCACGAGCGCGGCGGTGGCCGCGCCGATGAGCATCGCAGGGATGACGACCTTGGGCCACACGGAGCGGCTGCGTGGCTCCTCGTCCGCGTGGGCAGCGGAGTCCACGGCGGCGAGCACCGCGGGAATCGCCGCACCCACAACGGCAGCGTGGATGGCATCGGTCATGTCGCTCGCGCGGCCTCCTGCGCGGCGCACGAGCGGCTCTGCGCGGCGCGCACCCTCTGCGTAGAGGTGCTTGGCCCGCGGCCCCAGCCATTCCTTCGCGTGCTCAACCTGCGGCCCGGCCCAGTCCTTGGCTCGCGCTGCTGCCTGCGCTGCCGCTGCTGCGGCCTCGCTCGCGGCGGCCTTTGCCGCCTCTGCCGCTTCCGCCGCCTGCTTCTGGTACTCCTTGGCCGCCTTCTGGGCCTTCGCGGTGCTCATGGTGAGTCCTTTCCCAAATTCACGTTGTCTCTTTACATCGTGCCACGCAAACCGCCATGTGGCGAGGCCGTGGAACAATGGCCCCTATGAAGGCAACGATCGAGACCACCGAAGGTGACATCACTGTTGAGCTCTACCCCAATCACGCGCCGGTGACCGTCGCGAACTTCGTGGGGCTCGCCACTGGCGAGAAGGAGTGGAAGGACCCTGAGACGGGCCAGCCGAGCAACGAACCGCTCTACAACGGGGTGGTGTTTCACCGCGTCATCGACGGTTTCATGATCCAGGGTGGAGACCCCCTTGGCACCGGCACCGGCGGCCCGGGCTTCACCTTCGACGACGAGATTCACCCCGAGCTGCGCTTCAGCGAGCCCTACATCCTGGCCATGGCGAACGCGGGCAAGCGCCTCAACCCCATCACCGGTCAGGTGGGCGGCACCAACGGATCGCAGTTCTTCATCACCGTTGGCCCCACGCCCCACCTCAACGGCGCCCACACGATCTTCGGCAAGGTCGCGGACGACGCCTCGAAGGCCGTCGTCGACCGCATCGCCACCACGGCGGTTGACGGGCGTGACCGCCCGCTCGAGGACGTCATGATCACCGGCGTCACCATCACCGACGACTAGTTCACGATGACCGACGCCGGCGCTCCCCCCGTCTGCCCGCGCCACCCTGATCGCATCTCCTATGTGACGTGCCAGCGCTGCGGCCGGCCGGTATGCCCGGAGTGCCAGCGCCCGGCCCCGGTGGGCATCCAGTGCGTCGACTGTGTGCGCGAAGAAGCCGAGCGCCGCGGCCCGCTGCTGAACCGCCTTGGGTTCGTGAGCGCGCAGGGAACGCCGGTGGTGACGTACGCGCTTATCGCGATCAACGTGGTCGCCTTCCTCATCGGCTACGTCATCATCGGTTGGCAGCGGTGGGCCGTCAGCTGGGCGCTATTTCCTGGGATCACCGATGCGTTCTTTGGAGTTGGCCAGGAGCCGTATCGCTGGGTGACAAGCGGATTCATCCACTTCGGGTGGCTGCACCTGGCCATGAACATGTTCGTGCTGTGGCAGTTCGGGACGCAGCTTGAGCCCGCTTTGGGTCGCCTCCGCTTTGTCCTGCTCTACTTTCTGTCGCTGCTCGGGGGCTCGCTGGGGATCATTCTGCTCTCCAACAGCGGGGCCCAGGGTGTGCCGCACGGAGGCGCGTCCGGGGCGATCTTCGGCCTCATCGCTGCGTGGGCAGTGATCCTCATCAAGCTCAAGTTGCCCGCGCAGGGACTCATCGCCTCGGCCGGCATCTGGCTCGCAGCTGGATTCTTCATCGGCGGCATCTCCTGGCAGGGCCACTTGGGCGGAGCGGTCGTGGGCACGCTCACCATGCTCGCGATGCTTCGCGGCGTCGAGAAGCGCCAGGCCAAGCGCAACCAGCGAATAACACCGGTGTAGTTTTCCCCAGGCTTGTCCCCAATCGGGGATAACTACACGGGTGTAACTAGGCGGCGACTACTTCCAGCGTGTGAAGAGGATCATCGACGCCATCAGGAACACGAAGCCGATGCCGATGTTCCAGTGGCCAATGGGCAGCGGGTAGTTGCCCTTCGAGATGTAGTACACGAGGATCCACGCCGGGCCAAGTACCAGGAGCGACACGGCGGTCGGCAAAAGCCACTTGGGGTTCTCGGTCGAGACCTTGCCCGCGTTGCGGGGAACCTTGTAGACCTGCTTCTTCTCGCGCTTCTTCGACACGGGCACGGCTGAACTCCTCTTGGGGCTGGAACGCTGGGGACAAGCGTACCTGGGCGGCGCGTGCCCGCTTGCCCCAGCGTCGGCCCGACGCCGTGGCCGGGTTGGGTGCGTCACACCATTTCGGCGTCGACAAGCGCTCACGTACCCTTGTAGGGCCATGGATACGCTCGAGGGAGCCGACGCAACGTCGGACGTGACGCCCGGCGCCGCCTCAAGCCACCAGCCGAGGAAGGCGCCGGGACTCGGCTCGCGTCTGATCGCGCTGGTTGGCGAACTCATGATCATCGTGGGTGCGCTGCTGGGCTTATACGTGGTGTGGCAGCTGTTCTACACGGATATCGAGGCGAACTCGATTCAGGACCAGGCCGTCGAGGACCTCGATTGGGCCTATGCACCCATTACGGCCGCTGAGCCCTCTGGCGACGAGCCGCAGACCATTCCGAGCGAGTTGAAGCTCACGCCAGACACGGCGCCAGTGATGGACGAGCCCGCGTTCGGCACCACCTTCGCAACCTTCTACGTGCCGCGTTGGGGTGAGGGCTACGTCAAGCCCATCTCCGAAGGTGTGGACCGGCACAAGATCCTGGACCGCCTCGGCATCGGCCACTACCCCCACACGGGCATGCCAGGGGAGCTGGGCAACTTCGCGATCAGCGCCCACCGCACCACCTACGGCAAGCCCTTCAATCGCATCGCAGAACTGAAGAAGGACGACTACCTCGTGGTCCAGACGGAGGACGCCTGGTACGTCTATCGCGTCACGAGCCACGAGATCGTAAGGCCAACCGCGGTGAAGGTCATCGCGCCGGTTCCGAACAAGCCGGGCGCCGAGCCGGACGACCACTACATCACGCTGACGAGCTGCCACCCGATGTTCTCCGCGGCCGAGCGGTACGTGGTGCACGGCGTCCTCGAATACTGGAGCCCCGTGGGCAATGGCGTCCCCGAGGAGCTCCTGGAGGTGCCAGCGGCATGATCTTTCCCGCCATCTGGAGCTTTCTTCCAGGCCCGCGCTGGGTGAAGGCCGTCACGCTCACGGTCGTGCTCGCCGCAATAGTCTTTGTGCTCTTTCAGTACGTTTTCCCGTGGGTTTCGGTAACCTTCAACATCCAGGACCAGAGCGTGGGAGACGGCTGATGGCGCGCATTCTCGTGATCGACAACTATGACTCGTTCGTCTACACGATCGTCGGCTACTTGCGGCAGATGGGCGCCGAGACGGAAGTTGTGCGCAATGACGCCCCCCACGCACCCGTGAGTGAATACGACGGCGTGCTCGTCTCCCCGGGCCCCGGTACTCCTTTCGAGGCAGGGTCGTCGATGGACGTCATCCGTGAATGCGCCGAGTCCGGCGTGCCCATGCTCGGCGTGTGCCTCGGCCACCAGGCGCTCGCGGAGGTCTACGGCGGCGTCGTATCGCACGCGCCGGAACTCATGCACGGCAAGACGTCCGAGGTGGAGCACCACGGCGACGGAGTCCTCACCGGCCTCCCCTCGCCGTTCACGGCGACGCGGTACCACTCGCTCGCGGTCGAAACCCCCACCGTGCCCGACGAGCTCGAGATCACCGCAACCACGGCGTCGGGCATCATCATGGGCCTGCAGCACCGCGAGCTCCCGCTCACGGGCGTGCAGTTCCACCCGGAATCGGTGCTCACCGAAGGCGGGCACCGCCTGCTCGCCAACTGGCTAGAGGTGTGCGGCATGCCCGACGCCGAGGCTAGGTCGGCAGGCCTGTCGCCGTTGGTACGTCGCTAGCTACGAAGACGCAGTCGGGTCCGGCTCCGGAGGCCCGGTCGAGACGAAGATCGTCACGGGCTGACCCAGCTTGAGCGAGATGCCGGCGTCGGGGCTCTGCGAGTACACGAAGCCGTTTGGCTGATCCGCGGAGGGTCCCGTCTTTACCGTGACCTTGAACCCTTCGCCCGTCAGGGTGCTGGTTGCATCGGCCTGCGATTGGCCAACGACGTTGGGCACTTCCGCCGTGGTGGGAGCCTCCGCAACGGTGATCGTCACCGTGGAACCCACGTCAACGACACCGGGCCCGGGACTCTGCTTGTAGACGGTGCCGGCGGGTTCGCCAGCGGTCTCTACGCGCTTTGTCTCGATGCTGAGCCCAAGGTCGCCAAGCGTGGTGCGGGCCTCGTCCTCGGTCATGCCGGTGACGTCGGGAAGATCCACCTGGCCGCTCGCAATCAGCAGTTTGACCGACGAACCCGCGGCAACGGGAGTGCCCTCAGCGGGGTCGGTGCCCGTCGCGAGACCCTTCTCGACCTCGGGGTGGGTGTTGTCGGGATCGACGCTCTCAATGATGAGGCCCGCGTCCTCGAGGATCTGGATCGCCTCCTCGCGGGTCCTTCCTGCAACCGGCGGGACTTCGAGCTCGCTCGGCCCTGTCGACAAGAAGACCGTCACGGTGCCTCCCGCGGCGACCATCTCACCCGCGGCGGGGTCCGTGCGCGTCACCAGGTCCTTGGCGACCGTGTCCGACGCCTCTGTCTGCGAGAAGTCGCCGGTGAGCCCCAGCCCCGTGAGGTACTCGCGTGCCTGGTCTTCGGTGAGGCCCTGAAGGTCTTGAAGCGGACCGGCGCTCGCACTCGGTTCCGGCTCCCCGCCATTGCGGGTGAACAGGTACAGCGCGAGCACGATGAGCAGCGCGGCCACGGCCGCGCCGCCGAGCAGCCAGTAGCTGCGGTTGCGGCGCCTTCGAGCCTCGTCGTCCTCGTCGTAGAGCGTGGGGTCTAGCGGCTGCGCGACGATCTCTGGGAGCGGCGCCACCGTCGTGGGCGCGACCGTGGCCCAGGGCGACTGCTGCACGGGCATCACCTCGGTGGCGCCCGTCTCCGCGACCACGGGCATTGCCTGGGTCGCCTGATCGGCGATCGCGGCCTTGTCGTCATCCATCAACGCCGCGGCGCCCAGGCCCGCGGCTGCGCCGAGGCCCGCGGCTGCTCCGATGCCGATCGCTCCCGTCGACGGATCCACGGGGTCGCCTGAACTGAATGCGCGCAGGTCCGCGAGGAACTCCCCGGCGCTCGAGTAGCGCTCGTTGCGGTCCTTGGCGAGGGCGCGCAACACGATCTGGTCCAGCTCGGGCGGAACGTCGGACGCGTACTGCGATGGACGCGGCGGTGCCTCGCGCACGTGCTGGTAGGCGACCGACACGGGCGAGTCGCCGATGAACGGCGGGCGTCCCGTAAGGAGTTCAAACAGGAGGCAGCCGGTGGAGTACAGGTCGGAGCGAGCGTCCACGTGCTCTCCGCGAGCCTGCTCGGGTGACAAGTACTGAGCCGTGCCAACGACGGCCTGCGTCTGCGTCATTGTCTGCCCGGCGTCGGCCAGCGCACGCGCGATGCCGAAGTCCATCACCTTGACCGCGCCAGTTGGCGTGAGCATCACGTTTCCCGGCTTGATGTCGCGGTGCACGAGGCCAGCGTGGTGCGAGTACTCGAGCGCCGACAGCACGCCGGAGACGATCTCCACGGCCTCGTCGATCGGTGCCGCAACGTCTCCCTTGAGGATTTCGCGAACGGTGTGGCCCTCGACGTACTCCATGACGATGAAGGGCACCGCCTGCGGAACGCCGGTGGCGCCGACGATCGTGTCTTCGCCCGTGTCGTACACGGCGACGATCGACGGATGGTTGAGCCCGGCGGCGGACTGCGCCTCGCGGCGGAAGCGGGTCTGGAAGCTGGGGTCGCGGGCGAGGTCAGCGCGCAGAATCTTCACAGCGACGGTACGGCCAAGGCGCGTGTCGTAGCCGATGTGAACCTCGGCCATGCCGCCACGCCCAATGAGGTCGCCGACCTCATACCTACCCGCGAGAATCTTCGCGTTGTCGCTCATCGCCCGTCCCTCCGCGGCCCGTTGGGCCGTGTACTTCGAACTATTGTGGCATTCCGCACGCTCATGGGCGGTTCACATCCGGCCGCGGCCGATACTCGCGCGGCGCGATGCTGGGCGGCATGAGGCGCTTTGCCTCGCGCGCGAGAGGTGCCGGACCCACGGGAGCCGGCACAGCGTCGGGCACGTGCATTGCGCTGAGTACTCGCTGCAGATCTTGCGCGGTGTGAGGGCGCTTGCGCGGGTTCTTCTCGAGCAGGAGCGTGATGAGATCGCGCATACCAGGAGAGACCGAGTCCGGCAGCGGCGGCACGGGTTCGTTCACCTGCGCGATCGCGATGTCGACGGCATTTGGCGCCGTGAACGGCCGCTTTCCCACCACGGACTCGTAGGCGATGATGCCAAGTGCGTAGATGTCCGACGCTGGGGTGGCTTGCTTCCCCAAGGCCAACTCCGGCGCGAGGTACTGAGCAGTTCCCATCACCATGCCCGTGGCGGTGAGAGTGGTCTGGTCCATGCCGCGAGAGACGCCGAAGTCGGTGATCTTCACGTGGTCGTCGCCGAAGATGAGCAGGTTGCCCGGCTTGATGTCGCGGTGCATCACGTGCGCGGCGTGCGCGGCCGCGAGACCGTGTGCCGTTTGGTCGAGGATGCGCACCACCCGCGCCTCGGAGATGGTGCGGTCGCGCTCGAGGATCGTGCTGAGCGGCTCGCCGTCCACGAACTCCATGACGAGGAACGCGGTTCCGTCGTGGTCGCCGTAGTCGAATACCTGGGCGATGTTGGGGTGCGCGAGTCCAGCCGCGTTCTTGGCCTCGTTCCGGAAGCGGCGAAGGAACGTCTCGTTGCCGGTTGCGTTCTCCTTGAGCACTTTGACCGCGACCGTGCGGTGGAGGTCGCCGTCCTCGGCCTTCCACACCTCGCCCATTCCGCCGACGGCGATGAGTGAGGTCAGCGTGTAGCGGTCGGCGAGTGTTGTGCCCGCTCGCATCGTCACCTTGTCACCTCCACGCTGTGCCCGTTCAACTGCTCCGCCTCTTCAACACTGTGCCCGCTTGACTACTTGCCCTGGGCGTCGAGCTCGATCGCCTTCTGCATGACCTTCTTGGCGATGGGGGCGGCAACCTTGCCGCCGGTCGCCTCGGACCCGAGAGAGCCGCCGTTCTCGACGATCACGGCTACCGCAACCACCGGGTTCTCGGCGGGCGCGAAGCCCACGAACCAGGCGTGCGGGGCCGTGCCGAGACCGGTCTCCGCGGTACCCGTCTTGCCTGCGACGGTGACGCCGGGAATCTGAGCGGCGGTGCCGGTGCCGTGGTCAACCACGGAGACCATCATCTGTGTGAGTTCGCGAGCCTCTCCCGGCGTGAGGGGGCTGCCGTAGAGGGTGGGCACCGACTTCTGAATCACGCTGAGATCGCTCGCTCGCGCGGTGTCGACGAGGTACGGGCTCATGAGCTTTCCGTCGTCCGCGATCGCCGCCGCGACCATGGCCAGCTGCATGGGGGTGGCCCGAACGTCGAACTGGCCTATCGAGCTCATGGCGACTTGGGCGTCGTCCGGGTTGAGCGGAAGGCGGCTTGGCGTGACCACCAGCGGCACGCGGAAGGTGTCCGTCCACCCGAACTCGATGGCCTTCTGCTGGATGCTGTCCCAGCCGAGTGTGATTCCCAGATCCGCGAACGCCGTGTTGCAGCTCACGGTGAGCGCCTGCTCCAGCGTGATCTGTTCGGTCTTGCCGCAGCTCTCGCCGCCGTAGTTCTCGATGCTTGCGGTGGAGCCGGGCAACGGGAGCTCGTCCGGCGCGTACACGGTCGAGTCTGGCGAGTAGCCGGCCTCGAGGGCCGCGGCGGCGACGATCAACTTGAAGGTGGATCCAGGTGGGTAAGTGTCGCCAGCTATCGCTCGGTTGATGAGAGGGCCGTCGGGGTCGGCGTCGAGAGCGGCGTAGGCGTCGTTCACCTCTTCGGTGTCGTGGCTGGCGAGCAGGGCGGGATCGAAGGTGGGGCTCGTGACCATCGCGAGGATCGCACCGGTCTTTGGATCCAGGGCCACCACCGCACCCTTCTGGTCGCCCAGCGCCTGGGCCGCAGTCTCTTGCAGCGCCGCCCGCAGGGTGAGCTCGATAGACGCTCCCTGCTGCTCCCTGCCGCCGAACAGGTCGCGCAGTCGCGTCCAGAACAGCGCGTCGGAGGTGCCCGCGAGCAGCGAGTTCTCCGTCTGCTCAAGCGCCGTTTTTCCGAACACGATCGAGTAGTAGCCGCTCGCGGCCGCGTAGAGCTTGCCGTCCGTGTAGGTGCGCTGGAAGTTATAGGGGTCATCGATGGGCTTGGAGTACACCACCGACTCGCCATCAACGACGAACGGGCCGCGGAAGTTGCCGAACTCCCGATAGAGCGTCCGCACGTTGCGGGAATCCGAGTTGAGCGAGCCGGCCTGAATGACCTGAGTCCAGCTGGCGGCGATCATGAGCGCAAGGAACATCACCAGGGTGACGAGGCTGAGCTTGCGAACGGGCTCGTTCATGCTGTCACCGCCTCTTGCGGGCGACGCGCCTGATCGGAGATGCGCAGCAGCAGCGCGACGATGATCCAGTTGGCGATCATCGCCGAGCCGCCGTAGGCGAGGAAGGGCGTCGCGAGCCCGGTCAGCGGGATCACGCGCATCACGCCGCCAACGACGATGAACGTCTGGAGCGCGATCGTGAAGCCGAGTCCGGCCGCAAGGAGTTTGCCGAAGCCGTCGCGCACGCCAATGGCCGTGCGCATGGCGCGCTGGACGATGATGACGTAGAGCATGAGGATCGCGAGCAGGCCCGTGAGGCCGAGCTCCTCGCCGAGGGACGGCACGATGAAGTCCGAGTAGGCGTAGGGCACGAGGTCGGGCCTGCCCTGGCCGAGCCCGGTGCCGAAGAGGCCGCCAGACGCCATGCCGAACAGGCCGCGCACGAGCTGCTCCGACTGCCCGGACGAGTAAACGTCGGGATCCAACGCGTGGAGCCATGCGGTGTACCGCACGCGCACGTGACCAAAGAAGGTCCCGGCGAACGCCGCCCCGAGCAAGAAGAGCCCCACACCGAGCACCACCCAACTGGTGCGCCTGGTGGCCACATAGAGCATTCCCACGAAGATGCCGAACAGCAGCAGCGAGGTGCCGAGGTCGCGCTCGGCCACCTGCACGACTATCGCGGCCGCCCACACGACGAGCAGGGGCCCCATGTCGCGCGCTCGCGGGAAGCGAATGCCAAGGATCTTTGGCCCCGCGACTGCGAGGGTGTCGCGGTTCGTCTGCAGATAACCCGCGAAGAAGATGACGAAGGCGATCTTGGCGAACTCACCCGGCTGGAGAGATCGGCCAAACAGCCCGATCCAGATCCTCGCACCGTTCACCTCGCGACCGATGATGGGCATGAGGGGAAGGATCAGTCCCACCAGACCGAGGATCCCGGCGGTGTAGGTGAAGCGCCGCAGCACGCGGTAGTCCCTCAGCAGCAGCACGATCGCGATGCAGATCCCAACGCCGATCAGCACCCACACAGACTGGGTCTCGCCAAAGTGGGTTGGCCTTCCCCGTGCCGCCCATGCGTAGTCGATTCGCCGGATCATCGCGAGACCCACACCAGTCAGCGCGGCGGCCGCGGGGACGATGACCGGATCCGCATCGCGAGCCCAACGGCGCAGCGCTAGGTGCACCGCCAGAAGGAGCGCGACAACGATCACCGTGAACCACACCATGTCGCTGATGACGATCACGGCCGCGTGATAGTCGACGAGCCCGCGCGCGGTCACCGTGATCAGCGCGGCCAGACCAAGCAGCATCAGTTCGGAGCCACGACCGCGCTGATAGCGGACTGTCGAGACGGTGGCCATCACGGGCCCGCCTGCAGCCCGGCGATTACGGCGCGGGCCTCTTCAACTCCACTCACCCTGATCGTTGCCTGAATGCGATCGCGAGCGTACGGCTCGAGACTGTCGAGGGGGATGTCGGTGTCCTCGACGATGGTCGACAGATCGACCGGCCCCACTTGCCCCGGCACGCCCTGGTAGATCGCGACCACGCCGTCGTGCTCGCCGATGAAGTATTGAGTCTGAGACCACGCGTAAAAGCCCCACGCCGCCGCGATGAGGGCCAGAACCACGATGAGCGCGAGCATCCACCCGCGCCACTTCTCCCAGAAGCGACCCCATCGCGATCCCTCATCGTCCTCGTCCGCGGGATCCTGCTCCGTGAGCTTTGCGGCCCGCGCGGCCGGGGTGCTGGCGGCGCCGGATGGCCGATTGCGATCGAGAGCGGCGGCGCCAACCACTTGGGCGGCCGTCGACGGCCCCACGCCGTCCGGCGCCTCGTCGATGTCGACGATGTCCCCGATGATGCAGGTCACGTTGTCGGGAGCGCCCGCGGCGAGCGACAGCGCCACGAGCGCGTCGGCGCAGTCCCCGGGGTCCTCGACCTCGAGCATGGTGGCGAGGATCGTGTCTCGGCTCACCACGCCGCTGAGGCCATCGGAGCACAGCATCCAGCGATCGCCTGGGCGGGTCTCGCGCACAGAGATGTCGACGGGCACGTTCGCGTCGATGTCGCCGAGCACCCGCAGAATCAGGTTCCGCTTGGGGTGGCTCTCGGCGTCGGCCACGGACAGCCGACCCGTGTCCACGAGGTGCTGCACAAAGGTGTGGTCGCTCGTGACCTGGTCGAGCGAGCCGTCGCGCAACAGGTACGCGCGAGAGTCGCCGATGTGCGCCATCGCGAGCGTGGAGCCCGAACGCAGCAGCGCAGTCACGGTGGTGCCGAGGCCGCTCAACTCCGGATCGTTGCGAGCGCGCCCAACGATCTGCTCGTGGGCTTCCGAGATCGCGGCCTTGAGCTCGTCGAGGGCCTCGTCGGGACCGAGCGCCTCGTCATCGAGCGCCGCGAGCCGTCCCACGGCGATGGACGACGCGATGTCGCCTCCCGCGGCCCCGCCCATGCCGTCGGCGACGAGCAGCAGGTGTGGGCCGGCGTAGCCGGAGTCCTGGTTATTGGCGCGAGTGAGGCCAACATCGGTGCGCGCCGCATAGTGAAAGGCGAGGAAGGTCACTGGGCGATCTCCAGCGTGGTGGCGCCGATGCGCACCTGGTCGCCCTTGCGCAGTGGCACGGGATCCGTCACGCGCTGATTGCCAAGGAACGTGCCGTTTGTGGATCCCAGGTCCTCAACCATCCACTTGCCACGCTCGGGGAAGATGCGGCAATGCCGGGCCGATGCGTAGTCGTCATCAATGACGAGCGTGCAGGTTGGCGCTCGGCCAACCAGAACCGGTGCCGAACTGAGCGGAAGCGTCGTCCCCTTGAGCGGGCCAGCTGTCACGAGGAGCCTCGCTGCGGGAGCGTCGTCCGGGCCAGGAGCCTTGACCCCAGTAGCGCCCCTGGTGGGGGCCGCCGTCTTCTCAGCCACGGCGTCGGGCTGGTGCTTGGCTTTTCTGCCTCGCCCGCGAGCTGTGACGCGGGTTCCGTACAGGTCAGCGCGCAGCACGCCGATGGAACTCAGCACCAGAAGCCAGAGCAACACAAGAAACCCAAGCCGGAGGAGGGTTATCGAGAGCTGGCTCATCTTGTCTTCAACAGCCCCGTCAGTCCTCGTCCGCTACAACTGCGTCCCAATACATGATGGGCGTGCGGCCGATGCGGACGGCGTTGCCATCCACGAGCGTGACCTCGGTGACCCGTTGCTCCTCGACGAACGTGCCGTTGGTGGAGCCGAGGTCGGTGAGGATCGTGCCGTCTGGGGTGACCTCGAACCGGACGTGCTTGCGGCTCACGCCGTTGTCGTCGACCACGATGTCAGACTCGGTGCCGCGGCCGATTACCGTAGTGGCTCCGGTGAGGTTGTAGCGCTGGCCATCGATCTCGAGCAGGGGGAAGCGGCTGAGCGGATCCGGGCTGGTAGCAGGGGCAACGGGCCCACGGGTGGTGCGGCTGGTGACGGCGTAGCGGCCAGTTGCGAGCGACTCGTCCTCGTTGAAGGCGACGTCCACGGCGCCGACGAATGCGTAGCGAAGGCTGCGTGCGTGGTCCTCGAGCGAGTCCTGGAGCTCGTGGGCGAGGGCCTCGTCGCCCCAACTCGTGACGGTCTCGAAGTCCGTTGGCGAGAGCGAGATGACGTACTCATTGGGGGCTACCGTGCGGTTGCGATCCACGGCCGCCGCGCGCGCATCGCACTCGCGCTTGACCGCCGCGGCGAGTTCCACGGGCTTGACTCCGGACTTGAAGGTCTTCGCAAAGGCGTTCTGCATGGCGTTCTCCACGCCCTTCTCGAACCGATCCAGCACGCCCATCCCTCCATCGTATAGGGGTAGCCAAACGTGCTAGAGTAACCAGTCGCGCGCGAGTGGCGGAACGGCAGACGCGCTGGCTTCAGGTGCCAGTGTCCGAAAGGGCGTGGGGGTTCAAATCCCCCCTCGCGCACGAGCAAGGCCCCCTGTTTTCAGGGGGCCTTTTCGCATGCCCGACGCTGTGGCTGGGTTCGCGCTGGTCGCGCCACGGCGGTGGACCGGATCCCGTGACAAACTGCAGCGAAACCGAGCGGTATTGCTTCGAATCCGGTTCTGAACCGCGGGCGGCGACGCCCGCTCCGAGTCCTACGCCGCCAACTCGCGCACCCAGCGGTCGCCCTGCGCCGCGAACCCCATCCGCTCCAGGTAGGCACTGTCCGTCGCGTCGCTCGCGGGGACCTCGAGGCGACGGAATCCCGCATCCGCGAGTGCGTGCGACTCGCGGTAGACGAACTCGCCCGGCGTGAAGTCGCGGAACTTGGGCTTGACCCAGTCGAGCTCCACCAGCCCCACGCCTGCGCCCTCATTCCGCAGTGACACCACGCCCACGTTCTCGTCCCCTCGGACTACTAGGAACGCCGAGCGGGTGTCGCTGACCGGTGGCGCCGACACGAAGCCGGGCTGCACCTTGGCGATGTCGGCCTCGTGGGTAGCGAGCACGTGTTGAAGGAACGCGTCATCCGGTGCAACGGCAATCACCTTGTAGACGTCGTCGTCGTGCCGCTCGCGCGTCAGTCGCCAGATCCACACCGCGTCAATGATCGAGATCGCGAGGTTCATGGCGAAGAAGGGCCACAGTTGGATGGCGGCGTTGTAGACCGTGGCGATGACGGAGCCCGCGAAGTTCATCCACCGGAATCGCAGAACTCGCGCCACCATGAGTGACCAGACCACAAGGATGGAGCCCAGCCATCCGAAAGCAACGAACCACAGTTGTTCTGTCATGCGCCCCACATTAGGCGCGCGCAACAGGGCGTGCCCGGCCTACTCCCAACCGAACCGCCCGGTGCCGGCCATGGGGTCATCGTTGCGGCGCTTGCGCTGCCCGGCGGCGACAACCTGATCGATCAGCTCGGTCTGGCTTTCGTGGCGGCGACGCCACGACACCACGGCCGCCCACGCGCCGCCAAGAGCTAGCGACGAGACTTGAAGAAAGACAACGAGCGACTCCGAGGGTGTCCCCACGTCTCCGCAATAGCCGTCCGTGCGGGTGCCGCAACTGATTGCACTGAAGAAGAAAAAGAACGTGATGCCGGTGATGAGGAAAAGCGCGAGCAGCACGCGACCCACCCACAGCGTCCGCCCCTGAAAGGTGCGGCGAGCGTGCAGCACCTCTACGCCGTGCTCGCTCAGGAGGTACGGCTTGTTTGCCTGCCACAGCGCAGCGCCGCGGACGCGAGACCACCACAGCAGCCCGATGCCGCACGCAGTGAGTGCGAGCATCGCCAAGGCGCCCACCGAGAACTTGCCCACCATGAGTTCACCGCCCACGAGCAACAGCCCGATTCCGCCCGCGACGGTTGCCCAGATGCCGATGGCGCGCAGAAGCTCTACGCGGGCGGGATCAGTGAAGGTCGGCTCTGACACAAGCGCCAGATTAGTGGCCGCCAGCCGCGATGAAGATGAGGGCGCCCAGAATGGCCGCGACGACGATGGCGAAGCACGCATAAGCCGCCACCTTGAGCAGGAGGGCGTTGCGCCCGACAGCGCGCGACGAGGTGTCGAGTGACCGCACCCCGAGCGCATACAGTCCCGGCAACCCGGCGCCGATGAGGAGGCCGAACACGATGATGTTGAGGAGCGCTCCCCACTCGATATAGGTACCCATTTTCGCCTCCTATCGCTTCCTGGACTTCTTGGACTTGGCCGACTTTGCCGCAGACTTGGCCTTCGACTTCGACTTGGTCGCCGCCTTCGCCCTCGACTTCTTCTTTGCCTTCGCCGTCTTCTGGACAGAGCCCTTCTTCGCCTGTTTCTTGACCTGCTGCGTCTTGGACTTCTTCTTCAGTTTCTTGGGCACGGGCGCCGGCTTGCGCTTGCGCTTTCGAGGCGGCTTGGGAACGCGCATGAGGCGTGGGTTGTGCATCGTGAGCGACTCCGCGAGGATCGCTTCTTGGTCCGCGGTTGGATCCCAATCGTCGTTCACGTTGTGTGCGCTCACGGGCTGGCGACGCGACAGGACGTAGATGAATCCAGACGTGGCCACGAGGATCGCGAACACGACGATCGGCCCGGTGCCGGCGGTGAACGTGTCGCTGAACAGGTCCCCAATCCCGTAAAGGAGCCCGCCAACGAGCGCTGCGGCCGGCACGGTGATGAGCCACGCGACGAACATCTTGCGTGCTACGGACCACTGAACTTTTGCCCGCCGTCCGACGCCGGTGCCGAGGATGGATCCCGTGGCCACGTGGGTGGTGGACAGCGAATAGCCGAAGTGGCTTGAGAGCAGAATGACCGAGGCCGACGACATGTCCGCCGACATGCCCTGCCGCGAGTCCAGGCGCACGAGGCCCTTGCCCAAAGTGCGGATCACGCGCCAGCCACCCGTATACGTTCCAAGAGCCATCGCCAGCGCACACGAGACGATGACCCAGGGCGGAACCCCGGCGTCGGCCGATACCTTGCCTGCGGCGATGAGCGACAACAGGATGATGCCCATCGTCTTCTGGGCGTCGTTGGTGCCATGCGCGAGCGCCATGAGCGAGGCGGATCCGATCTGACCCCAACGGAACGACTGGTCGTTGTGCTTCTGCGAGACCTTGCGGGTGATGCGCGTGACAAGCCATGTGCCGACGCCACCGACCGCGATCGCGATCACCGGGGCGAGGAGGGCCGGCAGCAGCACCTTGGATACGAGGCCGCTCCAAATGACGCCCTCGGAACCCGCGGCGGCGAGCACGGCGCCCACGACGCCGCCGACGAGCGCGTGCGACGAACTGGAGGGCAGGCGCACGAGCCACGTGATGAGGTTCCAGATGATGCCGCCGGCGAGGCCGGCAAGCACCACGGCGAGGGTCACGACGGCCGCGTCGACGATGCCCTTGGCGATGGTCGCGGCGACAGTGAGGGAGAGGAAAGCGCCAACGAGGTTCAAGCAGGCGGCGAGCATCACGGCCTGCTTGGGCTTGAGCGCGCGCGTCGCGATGGACGGAGCCATTGCGTTGCCGGTGTCGTGGAAACCGTTGGTGAAGTCGAAGACCAATGCGGTCACTACGACGAGGACCAGCAGGGCATTCTCAGTCACGGCGTCAATTGTGAAGCATGTTTGGGCCGCGCGTGACCCCAAACGTTATGCGCGCCAGATGCGGTCCAGGTAGTCGCGGATGGACCGGTCCGAGCTGAAGAACCCTGAGCGCGCCACATTGAGAATCGCGGAACGCGTCCACGCGTCCTGGTCCCGCCACGCGGCATCGACCCGCGCTTGAGCGTCGACGTAGGCGCGGAAGTCGGCGAGCGCCATGAAGCGGTCGCGCTCCACGAGGCTCGCGAAGATCGACGCCACGGCGCCGCCGCGGTCGCCCCCGGTGAATGCGCCAGAGGCGAGCAGGTTCAGCGCATTGCGCAGGTCCTCGTCCTGCTCGTAGTAGTCGCCGGGCTTGAAGCCCCTTGATTGGAGCGCCTCGACCTCCGGTTCGGCCATGCCGAACAGGAAGAAGTTGTCGTCCCCCACCAGCTTGCGGATCTCGACGTTTGCGCCGTCGTCGGTGCCGATGGTGAGCGCGCCGTTGAGCGCGAACTTCATGTTGCCGGTGCCAGACGCTTCCTTGCCGGCGAGCGAAATCTGCTCGCTCAGGTCCGCAGCGGGAATCAGCGTTTCGGCGAGCGTCACGTTGTAGTTGGCGGGGAAGGCGACCTTCAAGCGGCCCTTGAGCGAGGCGTCGGCATTGATCGTGGCACCTACCGCATTGATGAGGCTGATCGTCTCCTTTGCCCTGACGTAGCCAGGGGCGGCCTTGGCGCCGAACACGAAGGTGCGCGGCGTGACGTCTTCAAGAGCAACCTTGCCGGTGGTGATGTGCTCGTAGAGCGACACGATGTGCAGCAACTTGAGCGACTGGCGCTTGTACTCGTGGAGGCGCTTGACCATCGCGTCCACCATGCCGTCCTCGGCCAGTTCAAGGCCATCGCGAGCCTTCAGCACGGCGGCGAAACGCTCGCGGTTGGCAACCTTGACGGCCGCGAAGCGCTCGCGGAACTCGACGTCGTCCGCGAAGGCCTCGAGTCCGCGCAGCCGCTCGAGGTTGGTGAGCCAGCCGTCGCCGATCGCCTCGGTGATGAGCTGCGACAGCCCTGGGTTCGACATGCGCACGAAGCGGCGGGGCGTGACCCCGTTCGTCACGTTGGTGAACTTCTCCGGGTACATCTCCGCGAAGTCCTTGAGCACCTTGTCGCGGAGCAGTTCGCTGTGGAGTTCGGCCACCCCGTTGACCTTGAAGCCGGCAACGGTCGCCAGGAAGGCCATGCGCACGGAGCGCACGGGCTCCTCGGCGATGATCGACATGTGGCGCTCGCGCAGGAAGTCCCCGGGGAAGGCCTCACGGACGTCGTCGAGGAAGTCGTCGTTGATGCGGTAGATGATCTCGAGGTGACGCGGAAGCAGGCGTCCAAGCAGGTCAACCGGCCACACCTCAAGCGCCTCGGGCAGCAGCGTGTGGCACGTGTACGCGAACACCTTCTGGGTGACGGCCCACGCGTCTTCCCACTCCCAGCCGCGCTCGTCGACGAGCAGTCGCATGAGCTCAGGCACCGCGATGACGGGGTGAGTGTCGTTGAGCTGGAAGGTGATGCGTTCTGGGAGTTTGTGGAGGTCGTAGCCGTCAGGGAGCACCTTGTTGATGAAGTCGCTCAGCGAGCACGCCACAAAGAAGTACTGCTGCTGGAGGCGCAGCTCCTTGCCCTGCGGGGTGGAGTCCTCCGGGTAGAGCACTTTGGAGATGTTCTCGGCCTGCGTCTGGGCGGCGACCGCGTCCGCGTAGTCGCCGGAGTTGAAGATCTTGAGGTCGAACTCCTGGGTGGCGCGAGCGCTCCATAGGCGCAGGGTGTTCACACGCCCGTTGCGGTAGCCGGGCACCATGTAGTTGTAGGGCACGCCGTTGACGTCCCACTCCGGCACCCACTTGCGAGCTCCGTTGGCCGCGCCCGGCACCTCCTCGACGTGGCCGCCGAAGTGGACCTTGACCGCGTTCTCGGGGTGCGGCAGTTCCCAGGGAGAGCCCAAGCGCAGCCAGTCGTCGGGATCCTCCACCTGGTTGCCGGCCTCGAACCGCTGCTTGAAGATCCCGTACTCGTAGCGGATTCCGTAGCCGATGGACTGGATGTCCATCGTCGCGAGCGAGTCGATGAAGCACGCGGCGAGGCGACCGAGGCCGCCGTTGCCGAGCCCCGGCTCGATCTCCGCGTCGCGTAGGTCGTCAAGCTCAATCCCGAGCCCCGATAGCGACTCGCGAGCGATGTCCTCGAGGTCCGCCGCCAGCAGGTTGTTGTCGAGCTGGCGACCGAGCAGGAACTCCGCCGACATGTAGGCGACGGTCTTCGCCTGACGTTGCGCCTGGTTGCGCGATGTCTCCAACCAGCGGGTCATGAGATAGGCACGCACCGTACGCGCGAGCGCCAGGTACTTGTCGTTCGTGGAGGCGCGGTCAAGGTCTACGCCCTGCCCAAAGTTCACCTCCCGCAGAAACTCGCGGGTGAAGCTCTCGACGGTGTATTCGCGCGCGGCGACTGGAAGCATGCTCACGAGGGCCAATGTATGCGCTTTCACTGGGCGCAGGGTACGGCGTTGCACAGATTTAACATTGGGAGCCCCACTGGCCCGACGCTGTGGTGACGTTGGTGCCCGCCCATGCTCAGCGTCGGGCCGGCTTTGAAGCCCGCCCATAGACTTGCCACCATGCGCGGCATCATCCTCGCGGGCGGTTCAGGGACGCGCCTGCACCCCATCACCCAGGGGATCTCCAAGCAGTTGACCCCCGTGTACGACAAGCCGCTCGTTTACTACCCGCTGTCGACCCTCATGCTGGCTGGTATTCGTGACATTCTGCTGATCTCCACGCCTCACGACCTACCCCAGTTTCAGAGGCTGCTGGGCAACGGAGAGCAATTCGGAATCTCGCTCACCTACGCCGAGCAGCCGGAGCCGAACGGGCTCGCGCAGGCGTTCGTGATCGGCGCGGAGCACATCGGCGAGCAGCGAGCGGCCCTCGTGCTCGGCGACAACCTCTTTTATGGCCCTGGGCTGGGGCTCAACCTGGAGCGGTTCAGCGACGTCGATGGCGCGGTTGTCTTCGCCTACCGCGTCGCCGATCCCACCGCCTACGGCGTGGTCGAGTTCGACGATGCGGGCCGCGCGCTGAGCATCGAAGAGAAGCCCGCGAACCCCAAGTCGGAGTTCGCGGTTCCCGGGCTGTATTTCTACGACAACTCGGTGGTCGCGCGGGCTCGCGACCTGGCGCCGTCCGCTCGCGGCGAGTTCGAGATCACCGACCTCAATCGCACCTACCTCGACGACGGTCGCCTTCACGTGGAGGTGCTCCCGCGCGGCACGGCTTGGCTCGACACAGGCACGTTCGATTCGCTGCTCGAGGCGTCGCAGTTCGTGCAGACCGTGGAGAAGCGGCAGGGCCTCAAGATCGGCTCTCCCGAGGAGATCGCGTGGCGACGCGGCTGGCTGAGCGACGATGCGCTAGCCACGATCGCCGGCGGCCTCGCGAAATCGGGTTACGGCGACTACCTGCTGGGTTTGTTGGAGCGGGAACGCAAGTGAAGGTGCTGGTAACCGGCGGGGCCGGATTCATTGGCGCCAACTTCGTTCGGCTGACGCTCGCAACAAGGCCCGACGCCGAGGTCACCGTTCTCGACAACCTCACCTATGCCGGCAACCAGGCTTCGCTGCCCCCGGAAGTGGCGTTCGTCAAGGGGGATGTCGCCGACCCCGACGTCGTCGACGCCCTGGTGGGAGCGTCGGACCTCGTGGTGCACTTCGCCGCAGAGAGCCATAATGACAACTCTCTTGACGACCCCTCTCCGTTCGTACACACCAACCTGATCGGCACCTTCACGCTGCTCGAGGCTGCGAGGCGGCACAAGACCAGGTACCACCACATCTCGACTGACGAGGTGTACGGCGACCTGGCCCTCGATGACCCGGCCAAGTTCACGGCGGACACTCCGTACAACCCGTCGTCGCCGTATTCGTCCACGAAGGCGGGCTCGGACCTGATGGTGCGGGCATGGGTGCGGTCCTTCGGTGTCGCGGCGACGATCAGCAACTGTTCGAACAACTACGGGCCGTATCAGCACGTGGAGAAGTTCATCCCGCGGCAGATCACGAATGTTCTCGTCGGCGTGCGGCCCAAGCTCTACGGCGCAGGGCTCAACGTGCGTGACTGGATCCATGTGGACGACCACAACAGCGCCGTGTGGGCTGTGATCGACCGCGGCGTGATCGGCGAGACCTATCTGATCGGCGCCGACGGCGAGGTCGACAACCTCACGGTGGTGCGCACGATCCTCGAGCTCATGGGCGAGGATCCTGACGGCTTCGACCACGTCAGTGACCGGCCCGGCCATGACCTCCGCTACGCCATCGACGCGTCGCGGTTGCGTTCGGAACTGGGCTGGGACCCGCAGTATGCCGACTTCCGCTCGGGGCTCGCGGCCACGATCGACTGGTACCGCGAGAACGAGGCCTGGTGGCGGCCCGCGAAGCTCGCGACCGAACTCAAGTACGAGCGCTTGGGACGGTAATGGCATCTGCCAGGGTGGATGCGTGGCTCTGGGCGGTGCGCGTCTACAAGAGCCGCAGTCAGGCGACCGTCGCGACCAGGGCTGGCCACGTGCGCGTGAACGGCGACCCGGCGAAGGCCGCCACGCAAGTGCACGTAGGCGACCGCGTGACGGTGCGCAAGGGCGGGCTCGATCGTCAGCTCGAGGTGGTGCAGACCATCACCAAGCGCGTCAGCGCCGAGGCCGCGGCGGTCGCCTACATCGATCGCACGCCGCCGCCGGCCATCAAAGCGGCGGCAGCGCCGCCGGTAGCGCAGCGCGACCGTGGCGCGGGCCGGCCCACAAAGCGCGACCGCAGGCAGATCGACAAGCTCAGGGGGCGGTAGTCGCACCAACGGGTGGACTAGGCAGGTGATGCCTCTCTTTCGGCAGCCGCGGACTTCTGTGGGTGCGTCATGCCTCTTTTGCGGGCGATACCCGGCCGGGCGAGACATCCGGCACGTCGCACCCGCAGCCGCTACATCTCGGGTCAAAGGAAGGCACCACGTCCCTACAGAAATCTGACACGGCGCAATCAGACGCATGACCCGCCTAATCCGGCAAGCGCCCGTCGGGCCTGAGAACTTCGTGGAGCAGCGCGCGGTATGCGGCGCCAACGGCCTCCACGGAGTGGGCCTGGGCGCGAACCGCGGCGGCCTCGCCAAGAGCCCGACGCTTCGCCGAGTCCGCGGCCAGGTCGCCCAGCGCGGTGGCCAAGGCGGCGGCGTTTCCGGGCGGAAACAGCACTCCGGACTCACCAGGGACGATCGCCTCATTGAGGCCTGGCAGGTCGCTCGCGACCACCGTTAGGCCGGAGCCCATCGCCTCGAGCATCGCCACAGGAAGGCCATCCTGGTCGCCAGAGGCCGCGGGCCGCGAGGGAAACACCGCGATGTCCGCGTGGCGGTAGGCATCGTCCAACTCCTCGCGACCGAGTTGGCCCGCGAAGGTGACGCGACCGCCGAGCGCGCGCGCCGCCATTTCCAGCGCCCCACGCTCGGGGCCGTCGCCCACGATCGTGAGCGCGGCGTCGGGCACCGTGGCGAGAGCGGCCAACAGCACGTCGAAGCCCTTCTTCTCCACGAGCCTGCCGACGGCAAGCAGGCGCACGGGGCCTTCGGCTGGGACCGGCGAGACCACCGAGAACCGCGCCCCCATGGGCATGACCCGGACGTCGCCGGCGCCAAGCGAGCGCGCCCGCTCCGCCATGTCGGAGTTCATCACGGTCACAACCGATGCGGCCCTGGCAACGCGCCGCTTCAGCCATCTGAAGGGCGCGGAGTTGAGCGCGTAGAGGTCCCCGCCAAGGGTGGTCACGATAAGCGGCGCGCGCCGGGAGAGCGCTCGCGCGGACACTCCCGCAGGGACCAGCCAATGGGCGTGCACCGCGACTGGCCTCACGCGACGAAACTCGCGCCGGACCGCTAGCCATTGGGATGCCAACAGGAACGGCACCTGCAGCGCGGCCCACCGGGACGCCCGCACGTTCTCGAGGATCGCGCCGTCGGCAACCGTCTCCCAGCGCCGCAGAAAGTAGCGATGACGAACCACCTTGAGGGGGCCGTCGGCCTCGTGGCCGGGTGCGCCCGGAACCGCAGGTACCAGCACCGTCACGTCAAACGAGGAGGCGAGTTCCAGGCACAGGTCGCGCACGAACGCGGGGGTTCCATCGCCGGGCCGCGCGGGGTACGTGGTGGCCACGACGAGCGCGCGCGGGAGGGCCATAGACTGCAATCCAATGTGAGGAGCGGGGCGAGTGAGCACAGTGTATGACGTGGCCGTCGTCGGCTCCCGTGGCTTCCTCGGCTCCGCGATCGCGGACGATCTTGAGCGCCGCGGCGCGAGCGTTGGCCGCTTCACCAGGGAGCGTCCGTTCGCGGGAGAGGCATCTACGGTCGTGTGGGCGGTTGGCCATGTGACGCCCGCCGATACGTCCGGCGCAGCCGATGCGCTTGCAGACTTGAGCGGCCTCATTGAGACGGTACGACGCTCCCCTCACACCACCAAGATCGTCACCTTGAGCTCGGGGGGAGCGGTGTACGGCCCGCCGGCCGCCGCCCCGTTCTCCGAGGATGACGAGCCGAGCCCAAGCAATGACTACGGGCGGATCAAACTCAAAGAAGAGGCCCTGCTCGGCGAGGCCGACATCCCGTTCACCGCGTTGCGGTTGGCGAACCCCTACGGTGCCGCCCAGGCGCAGCCGGGCGCGCGTCACGGGGTGGTTGGCGCCTGGATGCGCGCGATCCTCGCCGGCGAGCCGCTGACAATCTATGGAGACGGCTCCACGCGCCGGGACTTTGTGTACATCGACGACGTCACCGGGGCCATTGCCGCCGCGGTAGAGCGCGGGGCCGCGGGAGCCGTCAACATCGGCTCCGGCGTGGGAACGAGCCTCGCGGAACTGCTTGAGGCCGTGACGGTTGCCGTGGCGCCTCGCAAGGTCGACGTGAGGTGGGAGCCGGCGCGCGGGATCGATGCACCGAACAACTGGCTCGACGTGCGTCGCGCTCGCGACGAGTTGGGATGGGAGCCCACTACCCCGCTCGCCGACGGCCTGGCCCGCATATGGGCGGCCACCGCATGAAGAACCTGCTGCGCTGGGTCTTCCTTGCCGTCGCCGTCGGGCTGCTTGCATGGGCGGTGATAGTTGAGTGGGATGACGTCACCGCCGCCCTCCGCGACCTCACGTGGGGCACCATCCTTCTCGCCGGGCTCGCGGCCACCGTCGCACTCGGCGTCAACGCGCTGTCGTGGCGCGAGGTCATGGTGAGCGTGGGGCTTGAGGCGAGCGTGCCGTCGGCCCTGCGCGTCTTCCTGCTCAGCCAAGTGGGCAAGTACGTGCCCGGGTCCGTGTGGCCCGTGCTCGCGCAGGCGGAGTTTGCCCGCGACCACGGCGTGTCCAGGGCCCGCGCTGTGACCGGCTCGATCGTCGCGATGGTGGTGGGGGTCGTGACGGCGGCGATCGTGGGCTTGGTTGGCGCGGCCGTCACGGTGCCCGACGCTGTGGCCACCTATTGGTGGATCATTCCGGTGGCATTGGCGCTGGTAGCAGTCCTCTTTCCGCCCGTGCTGCGCAGGGTGGTTGCGCTTGCGTTCCGGGTGACGAAGCGAACGGAGGAGCCCGCCCATGTCTCGGGACGTGCGCTCGCGGGATCCGCGGCGTGGTCCGTTCTCATGTGGCTGTTGTTGGGCCTTCAGGCGTGGTTGCTGTTGCGTGAGATCGCCCCTGGGCCCAAGTCCACCTACATCCTCGCAACCGGCGCGTTCGCGCTTGCGTGGCTGGTGGGCTTCTTGGTGGTGATCGCGCCGGCGGGGGCCGGAGCCCGAGAGGCCGCCCTCGTGTTCCTGCTGCAGTCCGCGGCGACGGGTCCGCAGGCACTCTCGGTGGCGCTCGTGAGCCGCTTTCTGATGACGGCGGCGGATGCGATCGGCTTTGCGGCAGGCGTCGCTATTGGACGCGGTCGACCGGCGAGTGTGCCGGACCGTACTGCTGAGTCTTGATTCGCTCGAGTTGATCCTCCGCGAGGATGCGGTTGGTCTTCATGAGGTCGCTCAGCACGCCGAGCGCCACCGCCAGCAGGGCGCCCGAGATCAGTGCGCCGCCGAGGATCAGTGACTGAATGTGATTGCCGTCGTCGCCCATGATTCGCACGATCGCGAAGCGGATGAACGGGATCAGCCCGAGGATTCCGAACGTCAGAGCGAGCGCGCGGAACACCGACCACGGCTTGAACATGATGTACGAGCGCAGAATCGCCTGGCCCGACTTCATCATGTGCTCGAACACATTGGAGAAAAGGCGTGACTCTCTGGTCTTCGGATTTGTGGTGACGGGAACCGACTCGATCGCGAGGCGCTTGTTGCCCGCCTGAATGATGGTCTCCATGCAGTAGGAGAACTGCGTCACCACGTTGAGGCGATAGAGCGAATACCGGCTGTAGGCGCGAAAGCCGCTCGCAGCGTCGGGCAGCTTGGTGCCCGCCGCACGGTTGACCACCCAGCTGCCGAAGCGCTGCATCGTCTTCTTGAAGAACGAGAAGTGTGCGATCGACTGCGTCTGGCGATCGCCGATGACGATGTCCGCGCGCCCGGCAAGAATGGGCGCCACGAGGTCGCCGATCCGCTCTTGCGGGTACTGGTTGTCGCCATCGGTGTTGACGACGATGTCGGCACCATGCGCGAGGGCGTACTCGACGCCATCGGCAAAGGATCGCGCGAGCCCCATAGTCCGCGTGTGCTTGACGATGTGGTTCACGCCGTTCTCGCGAGCGACCTCGCTGGTGCGGTCCGTGGAGCCGTCGTCGATGATCAAGATGTCGATCTCGTCCACCCCGTCAATGTGCTTGGGGATGGTGCTCAGTACGAGCGCGAGGGTGGCTTCCTCATTGAGGCAAGGGATCTGAACGACGACCTTCACGGGTTCAGGGTAATGGGCGCTCAAGATGCGAGGAGCGCGCATGGCAGGTAGCGTCGAAAAAACCCAAACACCCACGAAAGGGAAGAACCATGACGAAAACATCGTCCTGGCGCTCGCGCACGATTGTGGCGGCCACCGCTGCCGCACTGCTCGCCGTGATCGCCACTCCCGCTCAGGCGGATGATGGAGACACCACCATCCAGATCCTGGGAATCAACGACTTCCACGGGCGAATCCTGCCCGACGCGCAGAACGGCGGCGCTGGCGGCGCCTCGCTCGTCACGGCGGTCGACACCCTCCGCTCGGAGTACCCCAACACCGTCTTCGCGGCCGCAGGCGACCTCATCGGCGCCTCCACCTTCGAGAGTTTCATCGCGCAAGACAAGCCCACGATCGACGTCCTCAACGAGGCGGGCCTCGAGGTGTCCGCTGTGGGCAATCACGAGTTTGACAAGGGCTACAACGACCTCGTCAACAGGGTGATGGCGCCCTACGACGCGACCACGAACCCATACGGCGGCGCGTCGTGGACGTACCTGGGCGCGAACGTTCGTCTTTCCGGAACGGACGCCCCTGCGCTTCCAGAGACCTGGACCCAGACATTCGGCGACGTCACGGTTGGCTTCATCGGCGTCGTCACCGATGAGACGCCATCCCTGGTTTCGCCCGACGGCGTGGCTGGCTTGACCTTCCAAAAGGAGTACGTCGCCACCAACCGGGAGGCGGCAGAGCTCAAGGCGGCCGGCGCGGACCTCGTGATCGCCCTCATCCACGAGGGTGCTCCCACGACCGCCTACGCAGACGCGGTGAATCCCGCGAATGACTTCGGTCAGTTCGTGACGAACCTGTCCGACGATGTGGACGCCGTGATCTCCGGCCACACGCACTTGGCGTACAACCACCTGGTGCCCGTGCCCGGCTGGGCAGGGCGCGCGGTGACCGAGCGGCCCGTGGTTTCGGCGGGTCAGTACGGCGCCAACCTGAACCGCCTGGTGTTCACGGTCAACGCGGCCGGCGACGTGACCGGTCTGACGACGTCGATCGTTGACCTCGAGGTTGGCGGCACGCCCGTCTACCCTGCAGACCCGACTACTGCAGCGTTGATTCAGGCGGCGGTCGAAGAGTCAGACGTCCTGGGCGCCGTGGTGCTCGGCACCATCAGCGGCCCCCTCTACCGAGCCAAGACGGCCACCGGCACCCCGGGATCCAGCCGTGGTGGCGAATCGACGCTCGGCAACGCCGTTGCGGAGATCCAGAGGTGGGCGACCGCGGAGCTGGGCTCTCAAGTTGCGTTTATGAATCCGGGCGGCCTGCGAGACGACATGCTCGGCCTCGCCGCCGGCACGGGAACGTATCCGTCAGACATCACGTACAAGCAGGCCGCCCTGGTGCAGCCGTTCGCGAACACTCTGGTGACCATGGATCTGACGGGCGCACAGATCAAGGCGGTGCTCGAGCAGCAGTGGCAGCCAGCTGGCGCGTCGCGACCGTTCTTGCGTCTTGGCACCTCCGAGGGGTTCTCGTACACGTATGACCCCACCACCAAGAAGGTGCTCGACGTTCGCCTGAACGGCAAGTCGATCTCCGACACGAAGGTGATCAAGGTGACCGTGAACTCGTTCCTCGCCGCAGGCGGCGACAACTTCACGGTGTTCGCTCAGGGCGCCAACAAGGCGGACTCCGGCCGGGTGGACCTGCAGGCGCAGGTCGACTACCTGGCAGCGCAGAGCCTCGAGGTGCCGACCGAGCAGCATGCCGTGGGTGTCACTGGCTTGGCCGCGGCCGACTTCACCGTCGGCAAGTCGGTGACGCTTGGCCTCACGTCGCTCATGATGACCGGCAACGGCGATCTGCTTGACTCGACGGTCACCGCCAAGCTCGGCAAGGTGAAGCTGGGCTCGTTCCCGGTGAGCAACGTGGCGCCGACCGACGTCTTCGACGAGCACGGCACCGCGACGCTCACGTTCACGGTTCCCAAGATGAAGCCGGGCACGTACGACCTTGTGGTCAAGGGCAAGACCACGGGCACGGTGGTGAAGATTCCGGTGACGGTCAAGGCCGCGCCGGTTCCGCCGTGCACCGTGAGCTACAAGGTCTACGCAAAGCGCCACGGCGAGTACTTCGCCAAGGTCACGGTGAAGAACACCAGCAAGGTCACGGTCAAGGACTGGAACCTCGAGTGGTCGTTCGCCGGCAACGACAAGATCAAGCGCGATTGGGGAGCCAAGATCAAGCAGACCGGCATGGACGTCACTGCGAAGAGCGACTCTTGGCGCGATGACCTGAGGTCCGGCAAGTCGGTCTCGTTCGGGTTCTCCGCCAAGGGTGGTCCTAGTGACGTTGACGAGTTCTCACTCAACGGGCTGGTCTGCACCAACAAGTAATCCAGGTGAGCCAGGTGGGCGCCCGGCCACAGCGTCGGGCGCCCACAAGGGCGGTTTCCGTGTCTGGTGGGCGTGAATAGACGGTTTGGCGACCACCAGACACGGAAACGGCGGCTGGACGGCCGCGTGGGTTGACGGCCCACCGCCACGGCTGGCGACTAGATCTTCGCCTGACTCGAGATTGCCCAACGGCCGGCTGCGGCGCCTATGCCGGCCGCCGGAGCGACCACGGAGCCAAGCCCAACGAAGTTGCCGATCATGAATCCCACCAGCAGGCCAAGCACAGCGAATGCCAGCACATGAGTCCCTTGATTGGTGTTGGTCCTGAGAGCGAAGCCGAGCCCCCAAGCGAGTACCGGCCCGATGAGCAGGAACACCCCAAAGATTATTCCGAGCAGGAAGATTCCACCGCGAGCGACCGATCCCGCGTCATTGAGCTCGTCGAGGCCGGGCCCGGTGACAAGCGTCAGGAACAGCACGACGGACGTCACGACCGCGGCGATCGCGCAGCCAACGAAGATCGACCATGCGCTGAAGCGGATGGTCCACGTAGGGCGCACCTTGCCGGTTTTGGGATCCCACTGAGCCATGGGCCAAGGGTAGCCGGGCGGCGGACGTCCTTGACCAGACCTGACGCGCCGCGCCGTGCACTCGTGGCGCTTTGCGACACAATGGGCCAGTGACCGCGTTCGCTGACCGCCATATCGGGCCGGACGAGGCTGGCATCGAGACGATGCTGGCCGCCGTCGGCTATCCCTCGCTCGCCGCGCTCGTCGAGGCCGCCGTTCCGGCATCGATCCGCCAAGACGACGTGCTGGTGCTGCCCCCGGCGCGCGACGAGCGTGAGACGCTCGCGGCCCTGCAGAGCTTTGCGCAGCGCAACCGCGTGCAGGTCTCGATGATCGGCCAGGGCTACTACGACACCGTCACGCCGATGGTGATCCGCCGCAACGTTCTGGAGAATCCTGCCTGGTACACCGCGTATACCCCCTACCAGGCCGAGATCTCGCAGGGCCGCCTAGAGGCGATGCTCAACTTCCAGACGATGGTCGCCGACCTCACCGCACTGCCTGTCGCGGGCGCGTCTCTGCTGGACGAGGCGACTGCCGTCGGCGAGGCCGTTCTGCTCATGCGCCGCGCCGTCGCGGGTAAGGACGGCGGCGTCATCGTCCTCGACTCCGAGTGCCTTCCGCAGACCATCGAAGTGGTGGCCGCCCAGGCGGAGGCCATCGGCCTGCCGCTGCGCGTCGAGGATCTCTCCGACGCTTGGGAGGCCCCGGCGGACCTCGTTGGCTTAGTCATTCAGCAGCCGGGCAGCACGGGTCTCGTGCGCGAGATCGGCGGCTACATCGACGCTGCGCACGGAGTTGGGGCGCTCGTCACCGTGGCGGCGGACATTCTGTCCCTGTGCGTGATCAAGGCTCCTGGGGAACTTGGCGCCGACATCGCGGTCGGCTCCACCCAGCGATTCGGCGTGCCATTGTTCTTCGGCGGACCCCACGCGGCATACATCTCGGTGCGGGAGGGCCTAGAGCGACAACTGCCGGGCAGGCTAGTTGGCGTCTCCGTCGATGCCGCTGGCAACCCCGCACTGCGTCTCGCTCTGCAAACTCGCGAGCAGCACATTCGCCGCGACAAGGCCACGAGCAACATCTGCACCGCCCAGGCCCTCCTTGCAATCATCGCTGGCTTCTACGCGATGTACCACGGTCCTGACGGCCTGCGCGAGATCGCACTGCGTGTGCATCGGATGGCTGCGACGCTCGCCGATGCGCTCACGGCCAGGGGCGCATCGGTTCGCCACGAGGCGTTCTTCGACACGATCGTGCTCGACGTGCCTCGCGGCGCGGAGTCGGTCATGCGCCGCGCCGCCGAGCAAGGCATCAACATCCGCAAGCTCGATGAGGACTCGGTGGCGATCTCGTGCGACGAGGTGACGACGCTCGAGGTCCTCACCAAGCTCGTCTCCGCAGTGCTCGGCCACCCGCACGAGCGGCCCGTCTATGGCGGACCCTCGGTGACGATCCCGCGCGATCTGCGCCGAACGTCGGACTACCTCACGCACCCCATCTGGACCACCTACCGTTCAGAGACATCGCTCATGCGGTACATGCGGCGCCTCGCGGACCGCGACCTCGCGCTTGACCGCACGATGATCCCGCTTGGCTCGTGCACGATGAAGCTCAACTCCGCCGTGGAGATGGCTCCCGTCAGCTGGCCTGGCTTCGCGGCAATCCACCCGTTTGCGCCGAGCGACCAGACGGCGGGTTACCGCGCGATGATCGGCCAGCTCGAGGAATGGCTCGCGGACATCACCGGCTACGCGGCCGTTGCCGTTCAGCCCAATTCGGGCGCGCGCGGCGAGTACGCGGGACTGCTGGCCATCCACGCCTACCACCGGTCTCAGAACCAAGGCGAGCGGGACGTGTGCCTGATTCCAGCGTCGGCCCACGGCACCAATGCCGCGAGCGCCGTGCTTGCCGGGCTGCGCGTTGTGGTGGTAGCCACGGGCAGCGACGGCGAGATCGACATGGACGACCTGCGCGCGAAGCTCGAGGCGAACCAGGGCCGCATCAGCTGCATCATGCTCACCTACCCGTCGACGCACGGGGTCTACGAGAGTCACGTGGGCGAGGTGTGCGCCGCCGTTCACGACGCTGGCGGCCAGGTCTACATCGACGGCGCCAACCTGAACGCCCTCGTAGGGCTTGCGAAGCCGGGCCACTTTGGCGGTGACGTCAGTCACCTCAACCTGCACAAGACGTTCTGCATCCCTCACGGCGGAGGCGGTCCCGGAGTGGGCCCGGTCGCCGTGGCGAAGCACTTGGTTCCGTTCCTGCCGCGACTCTCCTCGCCGATTCAGACCCCAGAAGAGCTCATCCGCCAAGGAGCTCCAGTCAGTGCAGCCCCGTATGGCTCCGCCGGCATCCTCGCGATCTCGTGGGCCTATATCGCTCTCATGGGACACGAGGGCCTCACGCGCGCCACGTCCACCGCGGTGCTGTCCGCGAATTATGTCGCCGCGAGGCTGCAGGACGCGTTCCCCGTGCTCTACCGCGGTCCCGGCGGACTCGTTGCGCACGAGTGCATCCTCGACCTGCGACCCCTCACGAAGGCGACCGGAGTCACGGCCGAGGATGTGGCCAAGCGCCTCATCGACTTCGGCATCCACGCCCCAACGATGAGTTTCCCGGTGGCGGGCACCTTGATGGTGGAGCCCACGGAAAGCGAGGACCTCGGAGAGGTCGACAGGTTCGTGGCCGCGATGCTCGCAATCCGCGAGGAGATCGCCGCGGTCGAGCGCGGCGACGTGTCTGTTGAGGACTCGGTACTGCGGGCTGCGCCCCACACCGTGGAGATGGTCGCCGCGGACGAGTGGACGGCCGCCTACCCGCGGGAGCAGGCGGCGTTCCCGGTACCAGGGCTGCGGCACGACAAGTACTTCTCGCCGGTGCGGCGCATCGATAACGCCTTCGGCGACCGCAACCTCGTGTGCGCGTGTCCGCCACTGGAGGAATACGAGGGGTAACGCTCCAGCGACAGCCCGCCGCGGCGTCGGACAAATGCCGCGATTACCCCCGTGTGAAGGTTGCCACACCAGTAGTTACGCGCGCGCGCGGCTCAGTTACGCTTTCCACCTAGCGCTGCCGTCGCCCAGACGGGAACCCTGGGCTCGAGGGAGGACCGTGGCCGCACGTCGCCAGTCACTCAACCCTCCGAACCTGCCGGGATACGCCTACGTGCGACCCCTCGGTTCGGGAGGGTTTGCCGACGTGTTCCTGTACCAGCAGAACATGCCGCGCAGGGTGGTCGCGGTCAAGGTGCTGCTCAACCCGATCGACGACGACGCCACCGCGCGCGCGCTCGCGGCCGAGGCCGACGTCATGGCGGGGCTCAGCTCTCACCCGGCGATCCTGACCGTTTTCGAGGCTTCGGTGGCGCCGGACGGACGCCCGTACCTGGTCATGGAGTATTGCCCCAAGTCGATGGCCACGCGCTACCGCACAGAACAGATCCCCATCACCGAGGTACTCTCCACCGGCGTGAAGATTGCGTCTGCTGTCGAGTCCGCGCATCGCGTGGGCATGCTCCACAGGGATATCAAGCCGTCAAACATCCTGGTCACCTCGTACGGCCACCCCGTGCTGAGCGACTTTGGGGTTGCCACTGCCACGGCGACCGGCGAAGAGGACATGATCGCGATGTCACCGCCGTGGAGTGCGCCAGAACTCGTCGATCGGCGTAGTTCGGGAACGGTCGCGAGCGAAATCTGGGCCCTAGCGGCCACGGTCTACACGCTCGCCGCAGGTCACGCGCCATTCGACATTCCCGGCGGGCGCCGCTCGGACGAGCAGCTCAAGGCCCGCATCATGCGAGCCAAATACGTGCCCATCGGTCGTGACGACGCCCCCGCGGCGCTCGATGCCGCGCTCGAAGGCGGCCTCAAGCGCGATCCCGCGGAGCGCTACCGAACGGCACGCGAGTTCGGCGAGGCGCTGCAGGCGGTGCAGCGCGCGATGGGCGAACCGGTCACCGATCTTGAGCTGGCGGGCGCGGACTGGACGCCAGTGGACTTCGAGGACGCGCCGGGCGGTCCCGCCCGATCGACCGTTCAGGTCGAGTCCGAGCGCAAGCGGCATGCCCAGACTGACTCGTCCGCGCGCACGGGCACCGCCACGCAGGCAGAGCGCCGCGAGACCATGCGCCGCCGCGTGGCCGTGGGTGCCATCATCGTCGGCGCCGCTCTCGTGGGAATCGTCGTCGCGATTGCGCTAGTGCTGGGCGGGTAGTTGACCACCGTCCTGCCAGATCTCACCCGCCCTGAGCCGAAGGCCAGGCAAGCGGTGGGTCGCAGGACGCTGTGGCGCATCGCGGTCGTGCTCGGCGTTATCGCCGTGATCGTCGGCGCCGTGCTGGCGCCAGGCTTCGACGAGCGCGAGGTTGTTCCCGACGACCCGTCCGTTTGGGCGTTGCAGTCTGTTGAGGGCCAGCGCTTCGCCCGCGTCAATACGATCGTCGGCGAGGTCGACACGGTCAAGAACGTCTCCGCCCCTACCGATCTCGCGCAGTCGGGTGACTCGCTGCTGGTCTACGCGGACAACCTCGGATCGGTTACTCCCGTCAATACCGCCCACCCCACGGACCTGGGCGAGGGCACCACCGAAGCGACGGTGGCAACGCCTTCGGGGACCGACGCTGTTGTGTACTCGGGGGATTTCGTCGCCTACCTCACGGACGACGGCAAGGTGCTCGCTGGCAGAATCTCGGACGGCACGGCGGTCGCTCCAACTGCTCTCGACCCCTTCGCGAGCGTCGTGGTTGCGGAGGGCGAGGAGCGCCCCGAGTTCCGCTCGCTCGCGGTCGCGGTATCGCCCACCGGTGAGGTCGCCGCGTACTCGGCCGAGCAGGGTGCCGTTCTGCGAGCAAGCGCCGCCACCGGTCAGATCGATGGCACCGACGAAGTCACTGGCGGGCCCGACGCTGGAACTATCCAGCTCACATGGGTGGGCGACACCTGGGTGCTCTTTGACGCGACCAGCGGTCAACTGTGGCACCGCGGTGCGACCGGACCGGTAGACACTCAGGTGGGCTCCACCGGCAGGCTTGCCCAGTCTGCAGCTACGAGCGACGCCGTGCTCGTCACGGACGAGTTCGGAGTGGTCGCGGTCTCGCTCTCCGATGGCGGGGCGACCCGGATCTTCGGCTCCGACGGCGTTGCTCTCGGAGAGCCGGCTTCCGCCCTCGAACTGCCGGGCTCCCAGTTGCTGGTTGCGGCGTGGTTGCCCGCAGGGCTTGGGCCGGGAACCCTGTGGAGGTCAGACGGCACGACCACCCAGCTTGACTACGGCGGCCTCCCCCTCGGCGACCAGCGCACGCCCAAGCTTCGTTCGAACGGCTCTCGACTGATCCTCAACGAGTCGCGCTCCGGCTGGGTGTGGAACGTGCCATCCGGCCAGCTCGTGGCTTCGTCTCAGCGGTGGGACCAGGACGAAGACGCGCCGACCACCGACGACGAGGACGAGGTCGCACCCGAGGTCACCGACCCAAGGGCGCCGATTGCCGTTGACGACGACTTCGGCGTGCGGGCTGGGCGCCAGGTGGTGCTTCCCGCTTTGCTCAACGACCACGATGCCAACAAGGACGTGCTGACCGTCTCAAGCGCCTCGCTCACGGATCTCGATCCCGCGTTTGGAGCCCTGTCGCTCGCCGACGACGACCAGTCGCTGGTGGTCACGGTGAGTCCGAACGCGACCGGCTCTGCGACGTTCCAGTACCAGGTGACGGACGGCACCACCGGCGACGGACTCCTCTCAGAACCCGCAACCGTTACTCTCACGGTTCACGCTCCCGACGAGAACGAGGCCCCGGAATGGTGTGGCGTCGACGGGTGCCTGACCAAGTGGCCCAGCCCTGAGGTCAACCCGGGCGGCACCGTGTCCACCGACGTGCTCACCGGATGGGTGGATCCCGACGGCGATCCGATCTATCTCGCGTCCGCAACAACGACATCCGAAGACGGCGTTGTCGCGGCCTCACCGAGCGGCCGGGTGATCTTTCAGCACCTCGACGCGAACGCGACCGGGTCTGCCTCCGTAGCGGTGGGAGTAGTAGTCGCCGACTCCTACGGCGCCACGGCTACCAAGACCCTCAACGTGAGCGTCCTTGGCGAGCCGGAACTCAAGGTGGAGGACGTGTCGCTCACTGTTGTGGCGGGGGTCACCGCGACGGTCGACCTCGCGGACAGGGTCACGGGCGGGGTGGGACCTCTCCTTCTTGAAGAGGCGTCGCTGGCACCTGGCGACAAGGCGACGGTCGCCGTCGCCCAGGGTGGAGTCGCGTTCACCTTCTCGGCAAACGAACCGGGCGCGCACCTGGTGGACTTCAAGGTCTCCGATGGCGTGTCCGACGCTCGTGGTGTGGCTCGCGTGACCGTGATCGCCCCGGAGTCTGAGAGCCTCGCGACCGTGCCCGTAACCGCATTCGTGCGCAGCAAGGAAGACGCGACGGTCGACGTGTTGCGTTCCGTGTCGAACCCCGGCGGCCGGGTGCTCCTGATCTCCGACTTCGCGGTCGAGCCCGCACCGGGCGCCCAGCTTTCGGCGGACGTGGTTGGGTTCTCCGCGATTCGCTTGAGCGGTGAGACGGCCGACGGCCAGCCTGGAACCCTTGGAGTCGTCACCTACACCGTCTCCGACGGGTCCGGACGGCCGGGAATGACAACGACGGGCGAGGTCACGGTCGTTCTGCTGCCCAGCGACACTCCGGCACGGCCCATCGCAGTCGACGATGCCGCCACGGTTCACGCGGGCACCCAGTTCGATATCTCTGTGCTCCGCAACGATATTGGCCCCGCTGGCACAGTCATTGCCCTCGACCCCGACTCGGTGGTCGCTCCTGAAGGCGCCGGCCTCGCATTCGCCGCTGGGTCAAAACTTCGCTACCTCGCCCCCGAAACTCCTGGCACCTACGTGATCACGTACTCCACATACGTGCTTGGCTATCCCGCTCTGAGCGACAGTGCCCAACTCGTCGTCAATGTCCTCAACAACCCGACGAACGCGCCGCCCACGCCCAGAGACCTCACCGGTCGCGTAGCGTCGGGTCAGAGCGTCCGACTCGTGTTCGACGGAACCCGCTTGGATCCTGACGGCGACCGGGTCACGCTTTCGCGAGTCGAGACCCAGCCCCCGTCGGGGATTGCCGCTGTGTCCGCCGATGGCCAGGCGATTGTGTACACGTCAGCGCCTGGGTTCTCCGGCCAAGTGTCGTTCACGTACTCGGTTGTCGACGCGCGAGGTCAGACGGCTATCGCCAACGTCAATGTCGGTGTCATCGCCACGGAGTTTGAGGCGAAGCCGGTGACCTACGCGGATTACGTGCAGGCACAGGTGGGCGGCGGCCGCTCGGTGGTTGTGGTGCCCACCGCGAACGACATCGACCTCGCTGGAGGTGAGCTGTCGCTGGTCGACCTCTCGCCGGATGCCGCTCTCGAATCCGATGAGTACCGAGACCTCGCTGACCGCGTGGTTTCCGTCACCGACGACGCAGTGACGCTGAGCGTCGGCGACCAACCGGGCACCTACAGCTACCTCTACACGGTGCGCAACTCCGCGGGATCCACCGCCGTGGGGCGCATCATTCTCAAGGCCGTGCGCGAGCCAGTCGCCGATATCCCCATCGTCACCGACACAGTGCTCGCCCTCGACACTCGGGAGTCCCTGCCGACGGGCGTCGATGTCCTCACCGGCAAGGTCTCGTGGGCCTCGGGTGACCCCGCCGGCCTCACCTTGACCTTGTGGGGCAATCAGCCCGGCCTCTCGGTGGATGGGTGGTCGATCTCGGGACCGCTGACGCCGGAGGGCGGCATCATCCCCTTCCAAGTCACGGGGACGAACTTCGCGGGCGAAACGGTGACGAGCTACGGGTTCTTGAGAGTGCCAGGGATCGACGAGTCGCGACTGGCTCTCAAAGACACGTTCACCGAGCCGCAGGTTGTCGAAGGCAAATCGGTGACGTTCGATCTTCAGCCGCTCGTCGCGGTGCCCGCAGATGCCCTGCTCGTCATCGACCCTGAAGACGTGCACGCCTCTGGCGTGCGCAAGGGCTCCACGTGCGAGCTCGTGTCGGGCACCACCCTCAAGTACACGGCTTCGGAGGGCGCTCCGTACTCGGACATGTGCCGAGTGTCGGCGCGGGTGAACGACCAGGATCGCTTCACGCTCGTCCCGGTTCCGATCACGATCATTCCCAAGGCACCCACGCCGATCCTCAAGAGCGCCACGGTTGAGTTGTCGCCGGGCGCGACCACCACGTTCGACCTTGGCGGAATGGTCACTTGGCCCAAGGGCGCTGCAGACCGGCCGGTCACGATTGCGCTCGACTACCAGGGGCAACAGTTCCTCCTGTCTCGCGATGGCGACGTGCTGACCGTGACCGCGCAGGACAGGGCCGTGCCGGGCAACGTCGACGGCGCAACTGTGTCGCTCCCCTCGGACCCAGACGTTCCGGCGGTGTCGCTGAGCTTCCGGGTGGGCCCCGCCCCGTCCGTTCTCCCCAAGGGCGCCACGATCGCGCGCCAGTGTTCGCAGGCATCGGGTTCGTCGTGCACCGTGACCGTCATTGGCGCTCCTGGTGAGGTCAATCCGCTTCCGGGCACGCCACTAGAGATCGCCAGCGTCACCCCCGATGCCTCGTGCTCCGGCGTGAGCTTCGCCGCGACAAGCACAAAGGCGATCACCGCGAGCTGGACGCAGGACACGCCAGGCTCCACCTGCACGGCGACCTACACCGTGAAGGATGCGCAGGGCCGGATCAGCGCGGGCGATCGCGTTGGCGTGCTCTTCCTCGATCTGCACGGTTATCCGGCCGCACCATCCGAGGTGCGGCAGGTCGACTTTGGCGACGGCACAGTGACTTTGGCCGTGAGCCCGAGCGCCGGGGGCGCCTCCTACCCGGCGATCACCGGATACGTCATCTATGAGGGCGCCGCCAAGGTGGCGACATGCGGGGCCGACGGTACCTGCACCGCGATCACCGGTCTCACCAACGGCGTCAAGCACCCTTACACAGCGAAGGCCGTCAACAGTGTTGGCGAGTCTCGCGCGGCCGCGGGCGTCACCGCATGGGCGTACGCCCCGCCCACGGCGCCGACCAATGTGACCTGGACGCCAACCAAGTCCACGGGTGGTGAGGGCAAGCGCATCGACATTGAACTCGACATCACCGATGCGACCACGCGTGAACTGCATGTCACCAGCGCCACCGGCGAGACCATGGTCGTTGCCGTGTCGGGCAAGGGCCACAAGACCATCTCGGGGTACTTCATCGGCACCAACTCGACGGAGCAGGTGACGATCACTCCGGCGACCAACCTGGACCTCCCGCCCGTGGCCGGCGCGCAAGAGCTCGGCGCCGCCGTGACGTTCTCGGCCAACGGCGTAGGCCGCCCCACGATCACGCAGGCCAACCCGAGCGTGAATCCGACGGGCACGCAGGTGACGCTCGCGGTGAGTGTGAGTTCTGGAGGTATCGGCTCCGACACCTACGTCGGCGTGCTGTCCGGTTCGACGTGCGTTGGCATGGTTCAGGCCTCCGGCGGCGCGGCGAGCGTCACAACGGACGTCACCCCCAACGTCACCAACCGCGTGAAGGTGTGCGCCGAGAGCCGCGTCGACACCGTCACGTACGCGCAGGCGGAAGATTTCGACGTGGCGGTTTACCCATGGGTCGATCCGGGTTCACCGTTGGTCGCGATCGGTTATCGCGTGGACACGGAATGCACGGGCGATGGCATGTCGTGCTCCACGGGCGTCACCGAGCCACAGATCAACCTCACGGGCCTTCCGGCGACCGTGGTCGTCGGCTATCGCTTCAACGGTGGCAGCCCCACCACGAAGTTCTCGAACATGCCCATCGGGGTTCCCGTGGACGTGACCGCAAGGTTGTGTGTCGTGTTCAACAGCACCACATCGCAGTGCGCCGGGGTCAACGGGCCGGTGCCTCCGGAGCCCGGCTACGCCGCGTATCGCACCCAGGTGGCGGTGCAGTCGTGCGAGGTGGGCACTGCTCCGACCGTGGCCGTGAGTGCGTCCGCGGACGACTACTCAGTCAGCTGGACACTGCTCGATGAGAACGGCGATGCGACGAGCGACTACAGCGCGATGCGAACAGCGCGAGTGACCGTCACCTTCACCAATGCCCTGGCAGGCATCAACCCATGGACATCCGCGACGGACACGTGCAGTGGCGTGCCGGAGCCTGAACCTTCACCGAGCGTCTCACCCACACCGTGAAAACGGCCGATGAGTGTAACGAGGAGAGCCTATGAGCGTCAGCGAAGAACAGACACAGTGGTTCGCAGAGACCTTCAGGTCGCTGTGTGACAACGTGGAGCTTGCCGTGCTCGGCAAGCGTCACGTTGTGGAACTCGCGTTCACCGCGATGATCTCCGAAGGGCACCTGCTGCTCGAGGACGTGCCCGGGACGGGCAAGACCTCGCTCGCGCGCGCGATGGCGCAGACAGTGCGCGGCACCAGCACTCGCATCCAATTCACGCCCGACCTGCTCCCTGGCGACGTCACTGGCATCACGATCTTTGACCAGAAGAAGGGGAAGTTCGAGTTCCACGCGGGTCCCGTGTTCGCGAATGTCGTTCTCGCTGACGAGATCAACCGCGCGAGCCCCAAGACGCAGTCCGCGCTGCTAGAGGTGATGGACGAGGGCCAGGTGACCGTTGACGGCGTCACGAGGCCCGTTGGTACGCCCTTCATGGTGGTCGCGACTCAGAACCCGGTTGAGCAGGCGGGAACGTACGCCTTGCCGGAGGCCCAGCTGGACCGCTTCCTTATGAGGACGTCCCTCGGCTACCCCGACCACGCGTCGACGCTCCGCATCATCGAGTCTGGGCGCCCGCAGCGCGTCGTCGTCGAGCCGCTCGTTGAGCTCAAGACCATCACCGCCATGACTGAGCTCGCTCGAGAGGTGCACACCAGCCCGCTCATTCTTGACTACATCGCGCGCATCGTGGACGCCACCCGCAACGCCACGCAGGTTCGGCTGGGAGCCTCCATGCGTGGGGCAATGGCGCTCGCCCGAACGGCGCGCGTGTGGGCCGTCGCTCACGACCGCACGTATGTCACGCCAGACGACGTGAAGTCCCTCGCGGACGCGGTTCTCGCCCACAGGCTCATCCTCGATCCCGAGGCGGAGTTCGACGGCGTCACCGCCACTGCGGTCATCGGCCAGATCCTCCTCGACACTCCGCCCCCAAGCCACAAGGACCTTGAGTGACGACTGAGTCGCTCTCTGCCACCCCCACGTCGCCGGCTCAGCTCGCGGGGGCGCCGCATCGCGCACGCACGGAACTGGTTGAAGAGGCTCCGGGCACCTGGGTGTCGAGACGCCTGCGGCTGGCGCGCGCTCTCAGGGCCGTGCGAGAGGCGATCGGACGCGCGTGGGTCGCCGTCAAGGCGGCGGTGACTCCCGCCGGGTGGCTTGTGCTGCTGTGGGCGGTGCTTGGGCTCGTGGTCGGACTCGGGCTTGGGTGGGGCGAGTTTCTCATCGGTGCGGCCGTCGCGATCATCCTGCTCCTGCTCGCCACGCCCTTCCTGCTGGGTCGCGAGGCCTACGAGGTGGACTTCACCCTCGAGCACGACGCCGTGGTCGCGGGCCAGGAGGCGCTGGGTGACATTGTGGTCCGGAGTGGGCGCTCGCGAATCGCGTTGCCCGGACGCATCGACATCCCGGTCGGCACCGGTCTCGTTGACTTCCACGTCCCGCTGCTTCGCCGCGGCCACGAGCACAAAGAGCGCGTCGTCATCCCGGCTCGCAGGCGAGGCATCCTCAACGTTGGCCCAGCGACCACCACGCGCACGGACCCTCTTCATCTGCTGCAGCGCGAGTTTCGGTGGGCGGACGTCCGGACCCTCTACATCCACCCGGTGACGATCGCGGTTCCGTCCACCTCAATGGGCTTCATCCGAGACCTCGAGGGAAGCACGACTCGAACCATCACGAGTGAGGACATCTCCTTCCACGCAGTGCGCGAATACGCGCCTGGCGACGCACAGCGCCACATCCACTGGAAGTCCACCGCCAAAGTCGGCGCGCTCATGGTGCGTCAGTTTGAGGAGACGCGCCGCTCAACAATTTCGCTCGTGCTCGACCTCGACGAGTCGTCATACGCCTCCGAGGACGAGTTCGAGATGGCCGTCAGCGTGATCGGCTCGCTCGGAGTTCGCGCGCTGCGCGATGGCAGGGACGTGCGCGCCGTCGTCAGCGGCGAGGTCCCCGAGTTCGCGCGCGCAAGCGTGCGCTCGCTTCGGCAGCTCAAGGTCACCACCCCCAGAGTCCTCCTCAACGAACTGGCGGGCATAGCGTCGGGCGCTGCCGTGGCCGAACTGCCGGCGATCACGCGGATGCTCAGCGAAGTGAGCGCAGACACGTCGCTCGCCTTCTTGGTGACGGGCTCTGCGACCGGACTTTCGCGGCTGCAAAGCGCCGCGCTCGCGTTCCCAGTGGACGTGGCGGTGGCCACCGTCGTCTGCGACCCCAACGCCGAGCCGTCGATCCACGCGGTTGGCCACATGAGGGTGTTGACGATCGGACTCCTGGGCGACCTGCGACAGCTTCTCGCCAAGAGGGCGCGCATATGAAGCGCACCGAAACGACCTTCACCTTCACGGCCGTCAACGCACTGTTCATGGTGGCGGTGGCGGCAGTCGCCGCGTGGTCGCTCTTTCCCGTGTACGACTCTGGACGGTACGTCAGCGTGGTCGCTTTCGGCATCGCGGCGGCCGCACTGGTCGCCGTCGCTTTCGCTCGATTTGGCCTCAGCGGCTTCTCCGTGGCCGGTGCCGTCACGGTCGCATTCATCGTGATCGGACTCGCGCTCGCGATCCCCGGTTTTGCCGCAGGGGCCACGCCGCTCGACGCCGCGATGCGCGAGCTCGCTCGCGGCCCGGTGACAGGCTGGAAGGACATCGTCACGCTGCCGTTGCCCCTTGGTAACTATGGGGCGACGCTTGTGCCCGCGCTTGCGCTTGTGCTCGTTGGAACGGCGCTCGCGACATGGCTCGCGATAGCAGCCCGACGCTGGTGGGGCCTCGCGGCGGGCGTCACCGTGGCGATGGTTTCGGTGGCCATCATCGTTGGGCCTCAAGCGCGCGCCCTGCCGCTCACGCTGGCGCCGTACGGCATCTACGTGAACCGAGAGTTCCTGGTGGGACTGGCCGCGTTCGCCCTGCTGCTCGCGTGGTTTGGCTGGCGCGCGGCGTACACCCGCCACCGCGCCCTGGCCGCCACTTCTGGGGGCGCGCGTCTCGCGACCGCGCCTCGAGTGCGCACGCTGTCGACCACCGCCACCGCTGCGGTCATGGTTGTCGCTGCGGTCTCCGTTGCGGCGATCTTTGCGGGTCCGGTTGCGGCCGAGACCCCGCGTGACGTGGCGCGCACGGTTATCGATCCGCGGGTTGTGGTCGACTCGAACGTGGCGCCGCTCGCGGCATATCGCAACTTCTTCTCCGACTCAGCGTTCGACGAGCCGCTGTTCACGGTGGATGTGACGAGCGGCGATGTGTCCCGGGTTCGCGTAGCTACCCTGGCCTACTTCACGGGCGACGAGTTCACGGCGTCCGCCCCGGCGGGCTCGGCGCCGTCGCGGTATGAGCGACTTCCCTCGGGCATTCCTGGGCCTGCAAACTCGGATCGGGTAACCGCCCAAGTCACCATTCAGGCGGAGTCCGGCATTTGGGTGCCGCTCGTTGGTGAGTTGGGCTCCATTTCATTCGATGGGAACAGGGCGGGCGCACTTACCGACTCCTTCTATTACCAGCCCGAAACGGCGTCGGGCCTTGTCACCACGCCAGAAGGCGTGGCCACTGGCGATATGTACACCGTCACCGCGTACGTACCCGAGGCTCTGCCGAGGCTCGAGAACCTCGGCGCCGCGCCCGGCGGTGACGTTATCGACTCGAACCTGATTCCCCCTTCGCTGAGCGACTGGGTTCTGCGCCAGGGCGTGGCCCACGATGGCGCGGGACTGGCGAAGCTCGTCGACACGCTGCGCGAGCGCGGCTACTTGAGTCACGGACTGACCCAATCGCAGCCCGCCGCCCGGTGGGAGGCAGCGCTAGGAAGCTACACGTTCGCCTCGGCCGCGGCTGGGCACTCCTACGACCGGATCGACCGGATGTTCACGGAACTCACCGCCCGCGAGTCGCAAGTCGGTGCCGGTAGTACCGACAACCTCGTCGCGGCAGTTGGTGACGACGAACAGTTCGCCACGGCAGTGGCGCTCATCGCTGCCGACCTCGGCTTCTCCGCTCGCGTGGTGCTCGGGGCAAGGCTCGTGGAAACCGACGCTGAAGGCTGGACCGTACCCGTGTGCCCCGACGGTGTGTGCTCCGGCCGCAACATGGCCGTGTGGACCGAGGTCCAGTCGGCGAACGGCTCGTGGGTGCCGATCGACGTCACTCCGCAGCATGCCGCTCCGCCGTCTCCCGATGTGCAGCAGCAGCAAGACCCCAAGTTTGTGTCAGCGCTCGACCCGCAGCGCGCCCAGCCCATCACGCCGCCGTCGTCTCAGCGAGGCGGCGCTGAGCAAACTGATCCGCCTGTGGCGCCTTCGGAAGGTGTGTGGGGTTGGCTGGGGCCGATTGTCACTGCAGCGGGCATCAGTTTGCTAGGGATCCTCATCATTCTTGGACCGCTCATCGCCATCGCCGTGTGGAAGTCGCTGCGCAGGCGCCGGCGCAGGCGTTCTGAGCCGCGAGAGGCGATCCACCACGGATGGGATGAGTACGTCGACAACGCCGTGGATTCCGGGCTGGCGCCGCTGCCGCTTGCGACACGCCTCGAGACGGCACGCGCGTACGGCTCCGCGAACGGGGAGCGGTTGGCGAAGCTCACCGACGCCGCGACGTTCGGTACAAGCGCCGCGCGCGATGAGGATGCGGAGGAGTTCTGGCGCCTCGTGACCGCTGACCGCAAGTCGTGGCTCTCGAGTCGTGGCTTCTGGAGGCGGATGCGCATGCGTCTGTCGGTGAGGTCGATGCTCAACTCCGTTGCACTCCAGGCCCCCGTCGCCATCCCTGAGTCCACAACCCCCGTGGAACCCGCGGCACCGCGTGGGGGTGAGTGACGTGCTGATCGCGCAATTGACCGCCGCCGCCGTGGTGTACCTGGGCGCCTACGTCTGGATGGGGTTCGCGCTCGCGGCGGTTTTCTCGAAGATCGGCGTGCCAACGGTCGCCGCGTGGATTCCCATTCGCCGCTACGTCGACGCCGCCCGCGCGGGAGGTGTTCCCACCCTTCCTGTGTTGATCGCGCGCACAGTCGCCGTTGTTTGCTGGACCGTGTTTGTGACGGTTGCGACCCTGCGTGCACTCGACGTGCTCGCGCCGTCGGAGGCGCTCTCCTCCGCCGCATCGACGATGTTTGCTTTCGCTTTGCTCAGTTCGCTCGTCGCGTGGATCGCCTGGATTGTGACCGCCAACCGCATCGAGCTGAGGCTGGTCGCACAGCGCAGGCTCGCGTGGGTTGCCGCGCTTCTCCCGCCTTTGTGGGCGAGTCTGATTGGATTTGGGTCAGCACGGCCCGCAGTGGTGGGTCCGGTTGTCGGCGTCAACGAGTCAACCGAACCAGATGAGGATGACGCGACGCGCGCCATCGAAAGAGTGAGCGCGCCGTCGGCACAAAGCGTGGAAGCGGCCGAGGCCGGAATTGAGACCGCAGGAGCAGTGGAGGAAACGATGACAACTGACGAAGAGGACATCACGGGCAAGTTCCCGCGCGCGTACTCGCCCTACGACACTCCTGCAACGGACGACGATGCGGCAAACGATCAAGATGCGCAGATCCCGCCGTGGGCCTACGACGATGACGACGCCACGTTCTTCGCCAAGCGCCGGCGGGCGCGGTGGGCCCTGCAGGTCGTGGGAGGTGAGGAGTACGACCTCGAGGACGTGACGACCATCGGTCGCGAGGGCATTCGTCCCATACCAGGCGTATTGCCGATCGTCGACGACACCCGCACGGTGTCCAAGTTGCACGCTCGCCTTCGCAGGGAATCCGACAACTGGTTCATCACGGATCTCGGCTCCACCAATGGCACGTTCGTTCGCGACGCCGCAGGCAACGAGATCGAGGTCAAGGCGCAGACAGAGGCGAAGGTGCAGGGCACTCTCTTGTTAGGCGATCTCGAGTTGGTCATCGTCGACCTCCGAGGGGACGCCTGATGCCCGCGCGAGCCTGGAGCCTCGGCTTCGGCGCGACCGACGCGGGACCGCGCGCCCGCAATGAGGATTCGTTCTGCGCAGCGCCGCCGGTATACGTGGTTGCGGACGGGATGGGTGGCCACGCAGCGGGGGCCGACGCGAGCGCGGCGGTCGCGAGGACGTTCGCAGAGCTCGCGAACCTGCCCGTCATCACTCCCGACGATGTCACGGCTGCGGTCCAGCGCTCGCAGATGGCCGTCGTTGAGGTGTCGCGCGCCGTTGGCGGCCACTCGGGAAGCACACTCGCAGGGGTGATCGGCGTCGAGCACGCCGGGCAGCCCTGGTGGATGGTCATCAACGTGGGTGACTCTCGCGTGTATCGCCTCGCCGATGGCGTGATCGACCAGCTCACGGTCGATCATTCGCATGTTCAGGAACTGCTCGACGCGGGGGAGATCACGGCCGCAGAAGCCGCCGTTCATCCGGATCGAAACGTGGTGACGCGCGCGATCGGCGACGGCGATTTCGCTTTCGACGCGTGGCTCCTGCCCGTTCGCCCAGGCGAGCGCCTCATCGTGGCGTCCGACGGCCTCACCAAGGTGCTCAGCGACGCCCGCATCGGCGAGATCATTTCGCTCGCCGGTGACGACGCCGCCGCGAGGCTCGTCGGAGCCGCGCTGCTCGCGAACACCACCGATAACGTCACCGCGATCGTCGCCGAGGCCGAGGGCGTCTTCACCCGCGAAGGCGCTGAGCCGTTCCCGTGGCGCGAGTGGACTCAAGAGGCGCGCGACGACGACACCACGCAGACCACGAGGGTGAGGGTCTGGGCGTGAGCCCTGAGGAGGACCTCACCGAACTCTCCGCCCGCAATAAGGAGGCGGAGGACGTCACGGTGATGTCTTCGCGGGAGCGCGGTTCCGTGGTCGCTCCGCCGCTGGACGAAGACGACGACCAAACGCGCATGTCGGCGCGTGCAGGTGCGGGCCAAGAGGAAACGGCCGACGTCACCCGACTTTCCCGCCGCTCTGCCGCACCCATCAGCGGGACTCGTCCAGCGTCGGGCCGCAAAGCGCGAGGTGACCTCCCACCGGGAGCGCCCGCGAAGCCAGCCGGCGGCGCGGCCCAGCGTGGCGCCTTTGGCCAGCCGGCCGAGGAGTACGCGCCCCGGGAGGCGCCCTCTGTCGATGGGGTGCCCGAGCCAGAGCCGCTCGTTCCGCAGCCGCCAACCCCGGCTCCCGGAGTCGATATCGCGGCCGCGCGCGAGCGCAGAGAGGCCGCGCGCCACCGCAGACTCATCACCGCGGTGCTCGTGGTAGGCATCACCGCGGCGGTCATGACGGCGGCACTGATTGGCATTCTCGCGCTGGTTCGCGGCGAGTAGCGGCCCGCGCTACGCCGCCACGCGGCTGTGGCGGTGAAGTAGGTTTGTGCCGTGATGGCCCGACGCTCCCCTTTGCACAGCGAACACGTCGCCCTTGGCGCGACTCTCGTAGATTTCGCGGGTTGGGAGATGCCCGTGCGGTACTCGGGCGACATCGCCGAGCATGTTGCCGTGCGCACATCAGCCGGGCTCTTCGACCTTTCTCATATGGGCGAGATCGCGGTGAGGGGCGATGACGCGGTCGCCTTGCTCGAATACGCGCTTGTCGGCCGCATGGGCGCGATGGGACTCGGCAAGGCCAAGTACACGATGATCTGCGCCCCGGACGGCGGGGTCATCGATGACCTCGTTGCCTATCGTCGCGATTGGGATCACTTCGTCATCGTCGCGAATGCCTCGAATAAGGACACGGTGCTCGGAGAGCTTGAGGCGCGCGCCGCGGGATTCGCGGTTGAGATTGAGGATGAATCGGACCAGGTGGCCCTGATCGCCGTGCAGGGTCCCGCGTCCGAAGGGATAGTGACCGCGATGATCGCGCGCGATGCAGACAACATCGACACGCTGCCTTACTACGCCGCAACCAACGTGGTGCTCGAGGGCGACATCCACGCCTTCGTGGCGCGTACCGGTTATACGGGCGAGGATGGCTTCGAGCTCTTTGTCGCCGCCGCGGACGCGTCTGAGGTCTGGCGGCTCGCGCTCGCGAAGGGCGGCGATGCGATCACACCCTGCGGCCTGTCCGCCCGGGACACCCTTCGCCTAGAAGCGGGAATGCCGCTGTACGGCCAAGAACTCACACGCTCAACCACACCGTTCGATGCAGGCCTTGGCCGGGTGATCGCCTTTGGCACCGAGGCGAATCCGCGCGGCGACTTTGTTGGCCGCTCGGCACTCGAGACGGCTCGGGACGCGGCTCCTGCGCGGGTTCTGGTGGGTCTCGTCGGTGACGGCAGGCGCTCTCCGCGGGCGGGCTACGCCGTCACGGACGTGAATGGTGGAGTCGTAGGCGAGGTCACTTCTGGCGCCCCGAGTCCGACCTTGGGGCACCCGATAGGCATGGCGTACGTCGACGCGGAACTGAGCGCCGCTGGCACCCAGGTGCTCATCGATGTGAGGGGCCGGGGTGAACCGATGGCGGTGGCCGCGTTACCGTTGTACCGGCGGGCGCAGTAACAGAGTAAATAGACAAGCGAGGACTGGCGATGGGGAACGTTCCTGGGGACTTGCGGTATTCCGCCGAGCACGAGTGGGTGGACGGTGAACTCGCCGTCGGCGGCGAGGTCACGATCGGCATCACTGAGCACGCCGCAGATGCGCTCGGTGACATCGTCTACGTCGAGGCGCCGGGCGTGGGTGCGACCGTCACAGCCGGAGAGGTGTGTGGCGAGCTTGAGTCCACAAAGGCCGTGAGCGAACTGTATTCGCCCGTCACTGGCACCGTCACTGCCATCAACGATGAGTTGGCGTCCGAGCCCGAAAGCATCAACAAGGATCCATTCGGGACGGGATGGATCTTCAAGGTCGCGATCACCGAGGAGCCGGCGGGGCTGCTCGAAGCATCCGCATACGAGGGCCTGACGGCCTAGGCCATGGCCGATCCCGGCACCCGACTGGTGGTGGCAGCGGCCATCACCGATTCCCTTGATGTGCCGCGCGTGCTGCTTGCGGCCCGACGAACGGAACCCAAGGCACTTGCTGGGCTGTGGGAGTTTCCCGGCGGCAAGGTGGAACGTGGCGAGACTCCGGAGCGGGCGCTCCGCCGCGAGTTGCGCGAAGAGCTGGGCATCGAGGTGGATCTCGGCGAAGAGATCCCCGGGCCCGAAGAGGGCGATGCCTACGGCTGCGACGTCCCTGTGTGGATGCTCCGCCCCGGAGACGTCGAGGGGGTGCGACTGGTGATGCGCATCTGGTGGGCGACCGTGGCGCCGGGTGTGGACGGCGTGGTGCCGGAACCTAGACCGCTCGAGGACCACGACGAGGTGCGCTGGCTCGAGCCGGGAGCGTGGCGAGATGTCGCCTGGCTCCCAGCGGACAAGCGCATCGTGGAGGCGCTCATCTCCGACGCGGTTGAGCGGCATCGCAGGGCCTACTGCTGACTCCCGCTATCGCAATGCAACGCACCCCTCGATGTGGTCATTTACCAGGCCACACGCCTGCATGGACGCGTACATCGTCGTTGGGCCCACGAAGACGAAGCCGCGCTGCTTGAGAGCCTTCGCGAGTGCCTTGGACTCCTCTGTTAGTGGCGGCACCTCCGCCCAGTTGGCCGGCGGCTTCTTGCGTGGTGTTGGCTGAAAACTCCAGAACAGCTCACTGAGGCTCTCGCCTGCCGCCTGCATCGCGACCACGGCCTGGGCGTTGGTCACCGCGGAAGTGATCTTCTGTCGGTTGCGCACGATGCCGGGATTCTCCAGCAGCCGCTCGACGTCACGTTCAGTGAATCGGGCGACAGCCTGAGGATCGAACCCCGCGAACGCCTCGCGATACCCCTCGCGCTTGCGGAGGATCGTGATCCACGACAGCCCTGACTGGGCGCCCTCGAGCACGATCCTCTCGAAGATCGCGGCGTCACCGTGCACGGGAACGCCCCACTCATGGTCGTGATACTCCTCGTAGAGGGGGTCGCCCGCACCAAAGCAGCGGGTCAGGTCGTTGGTTTCCGTGATCATGCGGCCAGTCTGCCCCTGCCCGCCCACACGCCGCCCGCGGGAAGGTGAGACCTGGGGATAACTCGTTGGAGCGTCGGGCCTGGGGACGCGTATTGTTTCCCACGCCATGACCATCCGCTCGCTGCTCGACGCCGCCCTCGCCGGGCAGGCGGAGCCGACCCTGTCGTACGAGCTGTTCCCGCCGCGGTCCCCCGCCGCGGAGGACACGCTCCTGCTCACGATGGGTCTGCTCGCGCAGACGAGCCCGGACTTCATGTCGATCACGTACGGCGCGAGCGGCTCCACCCGCACCACCTCGCGCGCCGTGGTCCACGAGCTCGCGCTCGCGCACACCATCCCCCCGCTCGCGCACTTGACCTGCGTCGATCAGTCCCGCGCGGAGCTCGTCGACGTCATCGAGACCTATCTCGCCGATGGAGTGCGGGACTTCCTGGCGCTGCGTGGCGACCCGCCGCGCGGCCAGACGGACTGGCATCCGCACCCGGATGGCCTCCTGTACGCGTCGGAGCTGGTGGTGCTGCTGCGCGAGGTTGCGACCGCACACGGCGTCGAGGTGTGTGTTGGCGTCACGGCCTTTCCGGCGCAGCACGCGATGGAGCGCTGGCGTCAGCAGGGACTCCATGTGCTGCGCGCGAAGCAGGACGCGGGCGCCGACTTCGCCATCACCCAGGTCTTTTACGAGGCGGATCAGTACGTCGCGTTGAGGGATGACGCGCGCGTGATCGGGGTGGAACTGCCGATTGTGCCGGAAGTGATGCCGCTCGTGTCCTCGCAGCGTGCAATGCGTGCCCAGGAACTCACCGGAGTGCCAACCCCCGCCGAGCTGGTGTTCGCGCTCGATGCCGCAGAGAACGACGCCGACGCGAGGGCCGCGGGCGTTGCGCACGCGGCGGACTTGTCTCATCAACTATTGGAGGCTGGCGCTCCCGGGATCCACGTCATCACCTTCAACCGCCACGAGGCGGCGCTTGAGCTGGTGCACGCGCTGGGCCGCTGACGCCTCGTGCATCCCTGAGGTACGTGTCGCGTCGCTTGGTCCCTCTTGCGCCGCGTCGCATACCTACAGCGCGCTTCGGTGGCAGAAAGGGCCCGCCGCGAGCCGCCTAGTCCGCCCGTAGCGTGACGGTGGTGCCATTCTCAATCGTGCGAGACACGGTGCACGTCTTCTCGTGCGCGGCCCTGAGTGCGGGCTCGATGCGAGCCCTCGCCTTGTCGCCGTCCTCGCCCTCAGGGAACTCGACGTGGAAGGTGACCACGATGTCGCGCAGGCTGTTCGCACCGTCCTCGTTCACCTTGTCGGCGGTCACGGTCGCCGACCACGCCGTCGGTTCCGCGCGCCGCGACGTCATCACGTCAAGGTCGGTCCCGGAGCAGCCGACTACGGCCGCGAGCAGCAGTTCGACATTGCCGAACGCGTCGTCGGCCTGACCAAAGCGGAGCTCGGCGCCGGCCGAGTTGGTGGCGACGTACACGCCCTCGGACTCGCGGCGGACGGTGATAGAGCGGGGGGAGACGGTTTCCATGGCCTCATGGTCGCACGGGTGTTACTGCGACTGCGCGCAGCATGACAGGTGACTGCGCGCAGCATGACGGCTGCCTACTTTCCCTCGCGCACGCTCACCCGGTAGAATCGCCACCACACTTCGGCGCGCTGCAGCGTCGATCAAGCGCAATGGCGAGCCCGCCGCGCACGCACCCTCACGAGGAACCATGTCCGAGTACATCACTGCCCCTGCCCCTGCGCCCGCCTTCCCCGGCGGCACCATCCTCGGATACCCGCGCATCGGCCGAATGCGTGAGCTCAAGAAGGCCCTCGAGTCTTTCTGGAAGGGCGCCATCTCGGAGCAGGAGCTCGAGGACGCCGCGGCCGCCCTGCGCGCGGAGAACCGCGAGCGTCTCGCCAAGCTCGGCCTGCGGAAGACCGACTCGTCGATCCCCTCGAACTTCTCCTTCTATGACCATGTACTCGACGCTGCCGTGACGTTCGGCGCCGTTCCCTCGCGGTTCAATTCGCTTCGCCAGGCCGACGGTTCCGTCACCTTGGGCGGCTACTCCACGATCGCGCGTGGCGAGGGGGCGAAGGCCCCTCTCGAGATGACTAAGTGGTTCGACTCGAACTATCACTACCTGGTTCCGGAGATCGGCCCGGAAACCGAGTTTGTGCTCTCCTCTACCCGTTGGGTCGACGAGTTCGTCGAGGCGAAGGAAGCCGGCTACCTGACTCGCCCCGTCATCACCGGCCCCCTCACGTTCCTGTACCTCGCCAAGCCGTCCGATGACGCGCCCGGCGGATTCCAGCCCATCGAGCGGCTCGCCGACCTGGTCGCGGTCTACGCCGAGCTGCTCGGCAAGCTGGCCGGCGCTGGGGCCGAGTGGGTGCAGATTGACGAGCCCGTGCTGGTTGCGGACATCGACGCGGATCGCGCTGAGGTGCTCGAGAACGCTCGCTCCGTCTACGAAGGCTTCGTCGCCCTTGAGAACCGCCCCAAGGTGCTTGTGGCCGCGCCGTACGCCTCGCTCGACGACGCTCTGCCCGTGCTGGTTGAGTCCGGCGTCGACGCGGTGGCGATCGACCTGGTGCGCGGCTCGGTTCCTGGCTCGGTCGTGCCTGGTACGCAGCTTGTTGCGGGAGTCGTTGACGGCCACAACATCTGGCGTACCGACCTCGACGCGGCCCTCGAGAAGGCCGCGGCCGTCGAGGCGCTCGGCGCCGCTGTCTCCATCGGCACGTCCACGTCCCTCTTCCACGTTCCCCACACCCTCCAGGGCGAGGAGCACCTGGGCGAGGAGCTGCTGTCTTGGCTGGCCTTCGCCGACGAAAAGGTGACGGAGATCGCGACACTGGCTTCAGCGTCGGCCGGCGGCGAGCAGACCGTTGCTGGCGCTCTCAAGGAGGCCCGTGCCGCCCTTGCCGATCGCAAGGCGCACCCCGGCACCAACCGCGCGGACGTGCGTGAGGCGCTCGCGGCGGTGACTGACGCCGACCTCAAGCGCTCGCCGTACGCCTCGCGCGTGGCAGCCCAGGACAAGCGCTTCCAGCTTCCCGAGCTCGCGACCACGACCATCGGATCGTTCCCGCAAACCCCCGAAATCCGCAAGGCCCGTGCCGCGTGGGCCAAGGGTGAGCTCGACGACGCGGGCTACGAGGACGCGATGAAGGCCGAGATCGCCTCGGTGATCGAACTGCAGGAGTCGCTTGGGCTGGACGTGCTGGTGCACGGCGAGGCCGAGCGCAACGACATGGTGCAGTACTTCGCGGAGCTGCTCGACGGCTTCGACGTCACGGTCAACGGCTGGGTGCAGTCGTATGGGTCACGCTGCACGCGGCCCTCGATCCTGTGGGGCGATGTCGCGCGACCCAACCCCATGACCGTGCGCTGGGCCGAGTACGCGCAGTCGCTGTCGGAGAAGCCCGTCAAGGGCATGCTCACGGGCCCTGTGACGATCCTCGCCTGGTCCTTCGTCCGCGACGACCAGCCGCTCGGCGTCACAGCCAACCAGGTGGCACTTGCGCTTCGCGAAGAGATCCGCGACCTCGAAGCCGCTGGTATCGGCATCATTCAGGTGGATGAGCCCGCGCTGCGCGAGTTGCTTCCGCTGAAGAAGGCGGACCAGGCGGCGTACCTCAAGTGGTCCGTGGATTCGTTCCTGCTCGCGACCTCCGGCGCCGCCGATGACACCCAGGTGCACACTCACCTGTGCTACTCGGAGTTCGGCGAGATCATCGACGCGATCGATGGCCTGGGCGCGGACGTGACCTCGATCGAGGCCGCTCGCTCCCGCATGGAGGTGCTCCCGGCGATCCGCAACCACGGTTACGAGCGTCAGATTGGCCCCGGCGTGTGGGACATCCACTCGCCGCGCGTCCCCTCGACGCAGGAGATCACCGAGCTGCTGCAACTCGCCAAGGAGTCCATCCCCGGCAAGCAGCTGTGGGTCAACCCGGACTGCGGGCTCAAGACGCGCGCGTACCCGGAGACCAAGGCGACGCTCGAGAACCTCATCGCGGCAACTCAGGCGGTGCGCGGGGCGTAACCCAAAGCGCTCAACGCGGCCCGGCCCTTCACAGGTTGCCGGGCCGTTTGCTTTGGGTCAGTGCGGCGACAACACACCGACCACGTTGCCCTCGGTGTCGCTGAACCGCCCCCAGTAGCCCTGTGTCGCCTCGACCGGCTGCTTCGGCTCCACGATTCGGCCGCCGTTGGCGACCACACGGTCGAGAATCACCTGGAGGTCGTCTCCACCATCGAGGTACGCGACGATGCCGTCGGCCGTGGGCCGCCAGTCGCGACCACACGCGATAGAGCCGACGCCGCCCGGCAGCAAAGATTTCGGTTCCCCGTCGCCGATGTCCTCGAGCGTCGTTGTCATGTCGAATACGGCCTCATAGAACGCCGTCGCCCGCCGCAGGTCGCGTGCGGGGATCTCAAACCAGACCAGCATGTCGCCTCCTGTGCCCGACGCTACCTGCACTCTGCGCGCAACGTCGCCATCGCGTCGGGCACGAAAAAGCGGGCCCGGCCCTTGAGGGCCGGACCCGCCGGTACTTTGCGATGCTACGGACACTGTCCGCGGGCATAGCCTGTGTCTGCGCTGTAGCGGATGCCAGGGCTTGCCGTGTAGCTCCCGTCGGGATGCGTTACGTCGATGCACCAGGAGTAGATCGTCGTACCGCTTATCCCACCGAACTCCACGCCATTCGAGGCGGCTACCACCTCTTTGCCATTCACCAAGTAGTGACCATCGTCTACGACTACGGTAGGCACCGCGTCCGTGTCCGTGATCGCACCCATGATGAACGTTTCGAGGTTCTTCAGATCAGACTCTGCCGCCGCGTCGTGTGCCTTTGACCTCTGGTGGAGGTAAACAGGTACAGCGATTGCGGCGAGGATTCCAATAATGATGATGACGACGAGCAACTCAATGAGTGTGAAGCCGTCGTCGAATCCCCGCCGTGAGGTGGGGCTTTTCATTGGCTTACCTTCTGTTCAATTGTCCGGCTGAGCCGGGCCGTGACAAAGAGGCACTGAGCCGAGCGCCACGACGGCACCATTCTGGCGCCCCAGTACAACCCGATGCGAGAGAGTGTGAGATTTCTGTCGCGTAAGTATTTACGGCGTTGTGGCGATGTCAAACTGCCAATAGCCCACGTCCAGCCATCGGTCGAACTTGCGGCCTACCTCCTTGATGGTGCCCGTGTGCTGGAACCCCACCGATTCGTGCAGCGCAACGGACGCCTCATTGGGGAGTGCGATCAGGGCCACGACGGTATGGACAGGCGCGTGTGGACCGTTGTGGACGGCGGCAATCCGCCGCAGGAGTTCCGCGTAGAGCGCGCTGCCCAGCCCGCGGCCCCGAGCGGCGCGGTCGACGTAGACAGAGCAGGTAACGGTGTGTGCGTAGGCTGCGCGGTCATGGAACGGAGCCGCGTAGGCGTATCCCGCGATCCCCAGTGAGTCGGTGGCGACGACAAACGGCAGTCCCGCGTCCTGCACGGCCGCGATGCGGCTAGCCATGACTGCGTCACCAATGGAGTCGACCTCAAATGTCGCGCTATCGGTCTCAATGTAGAAGTTGTAGATCTCTGCCAGGCGAATGGCATCGTCAGCGGGAGACGCATCACGGAGCATGCGCACCATTGTCGCGCTAGCGTTGCGCTCGTGAGTACAGACGCGAAGAAGGCCAGTTGGTCCGTCATCATCATGTTGGCGGCGGCACAGTTCATCATGGTGCTCGACACCACCGTGATGAATGTCTCCATTTCGCAGGTAGTTGAAGACCTGAACACGACGGTCGTTGGGCTTCAGTCGGCCATCACGATCTACACGCTGGTGATGGCGGCCTTCATGCTGCTTGGTGGAAAGCTCGGTGACCGTTGGGGCGCCAAGCGTGCGTTTGCGATCGGCCTGGTGATTTATGGCGTCGGTTCGCTCACGACTGCGTTCTCCAAGGACCTGGCGATGCTCCTCGTTGGTTGGTCTCTCATCGAGGGTCTCGGTGCCGCCTTGGTCATTCCCTCGATCGCCGCACTGGTGGCGTCTACGTATGAGGGCAAGCAGCGCGTGCTCGCCTATGGCGTGCTTGGAGGCGTCGCCGGTGCGAGCGCCGCCGCCGGCCCTCTCATCGGCGGGTGGGTAGGCACCGTCGCGAGTTGGCGCTGGGTGTTCGCCGGCGAGACGGTCATCGTCGCCTTCCTCATGCTCTTCTTGTGGCTCATCCCCAGGACGCCTGGCAAGCAGGGCCGCCTTGACCTCGGCGGCGCCGCGCTCTCGATCGCCGGCCTCGGAATCGGCGTATTCGCGATCCTCAGGTCCAGCCAGTGGGGCTGGATTCTTCCGGGACCCAAGGTGCCGGAAGTCAACGGGCGGGAGCTCACCCTGCTGGGTCTTTCTCCGGTGGTGTGGATGCTTGTGCTCAGCTACTTCCTGCTGTCCGCGTTCGTACGCCACGAGCAGCGCCTCGTGGCCAAGGGTCGCGAGCCGCTCGTCGACCTGAGCCTCCTCAAGATTCCGACCATGCGGGCGGGGCTCGTCATGATGGCTGCGCAACAGTTCATCATCATGGCGACTTTCTTTGTGCTTCCGCTGTACCTCCAGACCGTGCTCGGTTTCGACGCTTTCAAGACGGGAGTCGCCATCCTCCCGTTGTCGATCTCGCTGCTGATCTTCGCTCTCGGTGGTGCGGCCCTGGCGGGACGCCTGCCCGTACGGCAGATCGTGCAGGGGGGTATCGCCGCCATGCTTGTGGGCGAGGTCATCATGCTCGCCGCGATTGACGAAGAGTTGCGGTCATGGGCCTTTGGCCTTGGGCTCGCGCTCGTTGGCGCCGGATTGGGGCTCCTCGCCTCGCAGCTCGGCAACGTCATCATGTCGTCCGCGCCGCGGTCAAAGACCGGCGAGGCGGGTGGGCTGCAGGGCACGTCGCAGAACCTCGGCGCGTCGCTCGGCACGGCTCTCATCGGCTCTGTGCTCATTGCGGTGCTAGCCAGCACCTTTGCCCAGACCATCCAAGATCAGCCCAACCTCTCGGCGGAGATCAAGCAAGAGGCCACGGCCGCGCTGACCGCAAGCGCGAACTTCGTCACCACCGACCAGGTTCACCAAGCGGTCACCGAGGCGGGCCTCAGCGCCGACGAGGCGACCGCAGTCGTCGACGCCTACGGCGAAGCTCAGCTCATGGCGCTCAAAGGCGCCATCGCCGGAATCGCGCTCTTCGCGCTGGTAGCACTCGCGTACGTAAGGCGCCTCCCCAAGAAGGCTCCTGACGGAACGTTCGCACCCGAGCCTGCATCGCCCTAGAGCCCAGTCGCAGAGCGCCAAGAGCCCCGTGGTGGGAACATGACAGGGTCACAGTTGTCAACCGGGCATGGGTGGCTGTTCGTCACAACGGTAGAGCGGCAGCTGGTGCCGCCGAGGGGAGTGATGATGAGAGCACGATTCCTTGCGGTGTTCGCGGCAGGGACCCTGCTGCTTGCCGGGTGTGGCGGTTCCGACGGGCCGACGTCCGCGGGCACGCAGCCCGGCGGCGATCCAGACACGACGACGACGGCTCAAGCGAACGGTGGCGATCCCGCGGGGGGCACGATCGACTGCGCGAGCATCTCGAAGGACGATGCTGCAACGTTCGCCATCTACGCCCAACTGTTTGCTCAGGTCCGCACCGTTGATGCGCTCCAGGGGATGAAGGCGATGGGCTTCACTCCCGAGCAGATGGCCGCGCTTCTGGACAAGTTCGACGCGCTCAAAGGCTCGGAGGGCGAGGTCTACGGAAAACCGGACGAGGCGCTCGTGGTGTTCCGCACCGCCAACGACACGTACGCCGCGATCCTCGCCAAGGGCGATTCCGCGACGGACGCCGACTTTGCACCGCTCAACGAACTTGAGCCCGACGTCGCAGCGTGGATCACGGCCCAGGCCACAATTCTTGACGCGCTCAACCAGGCGTGCCCCGATCTCGCCTGAATGGTTCACGTCGCAAGAGCGATGCCTGCTCGGCGAGTCGCGGAGAGATAGTTTCGCGCCAGAGGGGTTTGGATGTGTGCCTCCTCTGGGTGATGGGAGGGCGCCCTGAAGTCACGGGCGGGGGTGGAAATCGTCAGCGCCGCACTGCGGCGGCTGGGCCCTGCGGTCTCGTCAGCATCGGCGGCACCGGGATGCGGTCGGCATAGCGCATCAGCAGAGACCCGCCCACCGCGAGCAGCAGGACGTAGGCGGCGGCCATTGGGCCCAAACGGGACTCGACATGTGCGGCCGCACCCAGTCCCGCGATCACGATCGAGAATTCGCCGTGCGGCACAAGGGACAGCGCCGCTCGCCACTGGCCCTTTGGTCCGATGCCGGCTCGCCTTGCCGCCCACGCGCCGGTTCCGATCTTGGTGGCGCTTGTGACGATGGCGAGGATCAAGGCAGGAATGGCGACCGGCGCCAGGTCCCTGGGGTCGATCGCAATACCAAAGAACACGAAGAAGATGCCGCCGAAGACGTCTCGCAGAGGCGGCAAGAGTGCTCGAACCTGGTCCGCAACTTGGCCAGAGAGGGTGAGTCCAAGCAAGAAGGCGCCGACCGCGGCGGAGACCTGCACCGCCTCAGCGAGTCCAGCCACGAGGAAGGCCAATCCGAGCACACCGAGCAGGAGCAGTTCGCGAGAATGCGATTGCACGAGCCGCGAGACGTGGCTCGAAAATCGGAACGAGACGAAGAGTGCGATCGAGACCGCGGCGATGGCGATCGCTGCCGCAATTGCGCCCTGAGCGACGCTCGCTCCAACGAGCAGCACGGCCATGATGGGCAGGTACAGCGCCATCACGATGTCCTCCATCACCAAGAGGCTGAGGACCGTCGGGGTCTCGCGGTTTGCCAGACGATCGAAGTCGTCGAGGAGGCGAGCGACGATCCCAGACGATGAGACGTACGTGACACCACCAAGCAGCAGCGATGCGGTGACCGACCAGCCGAGAATGAGCCCCATCGCGAATCCCGGCGCACCGTTGACAACGGCGTCGACGATCCCTGCTTTCCACGTGGTGCGGAGGCCCACTTTGAGGTCGTCCGGCGTGTACTCGAGTCCCAGCAGCAAGAGCAGGAGCACCACGCCGATCTGCGCGCCCACTTCAAGAAATTCCTCCCCAGCGTTAACGGGGATGAATCCGCCCTCGCCCATCGCGAGACCCGCCAGCAGGTAGAGCGGCACGGAAGGAATGCCCCAGCGAGCGGCGAGCCGGCCGAGCGCGGCCAAGACCAGAAAGACGATGCCCAACTGGATCAGCACCATGGCTGCGCCGCCATGCGCGGTCTCGGCCACGGCGTCGGGCAGATGCATTGATCAGCCCGTCAGAATCGTTCGAGCGCGGTCAACGGCGTCGTAGCTGCCCATGACCAACACCATGTCGCCCTCTTCGAACGTGAAGTCAGGAGCCGGGCCGGGGATGGCGCGGTCGCCGCGCTTGACCGCGACTACCGACGCCGACGTATGCGTGCGAATCTGCCCGTCGGCAATTCGTCGCCCAGTCAGGCCTCCCACCATCGGCATGGTCACCCACTCGATTGCGAGCCCTGCCACCTGGTTCTTGAGCTCGTCGAGTCTCGCTGTGATCTGAGTGCCGCCGAGCAGTTCGGCCACCTTTCCTGCATCGGATTCGCTCAGTTCGAGCACGCCTTTGCAGGAGTCCGGGTCCTCGCGGTCGTAGAGCGCGATGTCTCGCTTGCCGTCGCGGCGCACGATGACGCCAACGTGATCGCCGCCCTCGGCCGTGAACTCGTAGCGCACTCCAACGCCTGGCAGCGGAGTCTCGAAGATCTCCATGCGCCTACTGTGCCACGCCGGTTACGCCTCGGACACGAGGTCGAGCTCGATGAGTCGCTCCCAAGCGATGCGCACCAGGAACGGATCGCCCAATTCGATGAGGCGCAGGGCACCGATGAGCTGCCACCCGCGCGCACGAGCGTCGGTGGCTGCTGACCGCGGGCCGTATGACTCCAGCAGCCCGTCGCGCTGAGCGGTCGATACGAGGTTCGACGCGTAGCCCAGGTCGGCAGCGGGGTCGCCAACGCCAAAGCGGTGCCAGATCAGGATGCCGGAAAACTGGCCGCGATCGCTCAGCACCGCACGTGGCTCGAGCGTGCCATGGGTCCAGGTCTGCGCATCGACGGGCGTCGCGGCTGCCTGCTCCCACATCTCGCCAGCTCGCGCGGCATCCAGCACGCGATTCTCTGGGGCGCCCGACGCTGCGGTCGCCCTGAGCAGTCGGATCCACTCGTCGCGGAGCGACGGGAGACCCACCGAGGTGACGGGATTGGTTGGCGCTAGCCCTGGGGCGGGCGTGTGGATCTGCTTGAGCGCGTCGCCGAGCGCCTCGGCGGACTGGTCGTGGAGCGGCACAAACGCGGCCGTGGAACCCGAAAGCCAGCGCACCAGGGTCCAGTGATAGGGGAAGTTGCCGTCCGGCTCGCCCGTGGAGATCGGAGCTGAGTATGGAAAGGTCCACTGCGGGAGCAGCGGCTCGAGCAGGCCCGCGACCCGCTCGTAGTACTGATCCTGCCCGGGAATCGTGGGCAGCAGCACGCCAAAGTCATCGCCGATCCGCACAGTGACGTGGTCGTGCATTGTGTAGCGGCGACCGATGTCTCGGCCGGCAAGTGCGGGGAACTGGGCGAAGACCATCGCGGCGACCTCGTCGTCGGTGGGGATGATCTTGCCTTCGGCGGCAGGTACCGGGGGCATGTGTTCACAGTAGCGCCACGGCGATGTGACCGGAATGTGGTGTTCGACACTCTTGAGAGCCCGGTGCGAAACGATTCGATTTGGCACCTAGAATGAAAGCCGATCCCAGCGTCGGGCCCACACGAAAGGCGACACCGCAATGAAGCGACCCAATCTCAAAGTGGAGGCCGATGGCCAACCGCAGACGTGGATGGGGGTGAACTTCTGGTCGCGAGCAGGCGGGCCGCTCATGTGGCGACACTACGACGGCGCGATCGTGAGCGAAGAGCTCGACCAGATGCGGGCTCACGGAATGACGGTGACCCGATCCTTCCTCTACTGGCCGGACTTCCATCCAGAGCCGGATCGCCTCGACGAGACCATGCTCGAGCGCTACCGCGACTTCCTGGACCGCCACCAGGCGCTCGGAATGCAGACAATCCCCACGTTCCTCGTCGGCCACATGTCTGGCCAGAACTGGGACCCGGTGTGGCGAGACGGCCGCGACCTTTTCGACGACGTGTGGTTTGTGGCGCGTCAGGCCTGGTACGTGCGCGAAATCACGGCCCGCTTCAAGGACCACCCGGCGGTGGCTGGATGGCTGCTGACGAACGAGGTGCCGATCTACGGCGCATGGCGATCGCGCGGCAATAACGACCTTGACCCCGATGTCATCATCAGCTGGTCTCAACTGCTGATCGACGCGGTGCGCGCGGGCGGGGGCACGCAGCCGGTGTCAGTTGGCGAGGGGGCCTGGGGCGTAGAGATCACTGGGCGCGACAACGGCTTCCGCGTGCGCGACATCGCGGCCCTCGTGGACTTCCTTGGGCCCCACGTGTACCGGATGGAAACCGATCAGTCGCGACAGTTCCTTGGCGCGGCGTTCATCTGCGAAATGCTCCACCGCTCTGGAAAGCCCGTGGTGATGGAGGAGTTTGGCCTCACCTCCGACTACACGAGCGACGAGAACGCGGCCCACTACTACCGCCAGCTGCTGCACCACACGCTGCTCGCGGGCTCCACCGGCTGGCTCGCGTGGAATAACGCCGACTACGACGACCTCTACGCCCAGGCGCCCTATACGCACCGGCCGTTTGAGCAGCACTTCGGCCTCATCGACCGTCATGGTGAGCCCAAGCCACAGGCGCTCGAGATGAAGGCCTTCCGAGAACTGCTTGACCGCATCGGTGGAGCCGAGCTCACGCGGCCGGACTCGCAGATCGCCTTGGTCGTCACCGCCTACTTGGACAACCAATACCCGTTCACCGACTCCTCCGATGGCCCCACCGCGGCCGCCACGTTGATGCAGGCTTATGTGAGCGCGCGGCACGCGGGGCTGCCGGTTGGCTTCATCCGCGAGGCGGACGCGACCTCGTGGAAGCCGGGCACGGTTCGCGACCTCGACGCGGGGGTGCAGCATCGCTATTCGTCAGCGGACGAGCCGATGGACGTGGGCCCTGGCCTGCCCGACGACGCGACGCTCTACTTGATCCCTTCCACCAAGGCACTGACCTCCCCCACGTGGGTGCGGCTGGGAGAACTCGCGGCGGCTGGCAAGACGGTGTACGCCTCGTACTTCTTAGGGACGCACTCGAACCAGCGAGGCCCGTGGTGGCCCACGATGCACGAGTTGTTTGGCGTGAAGAAGCTCACGAGGTACGGACTCGTTGATGTCATCGAGGACGATGTCGTCGAGTTCACCTTCACTGCGGACTTTGGCGGTATCGCCGCTGGTACGACGCTCGAATGGCGCACCGCTGGGACCGAGAACTCGCGCGCATATCTGCCCGTGGAACTCGATGGCGCCGAGGTCATCGCCGTCGACCAGCACGGCCGCCCGGCGTTGCTCCGTCACCGAGTCGGCGAGGGCCAGGCGATCCTGTGCACCTACCCAATCGAGCACATGGCGGCGGTATCTGCGGCCGTGAATCCGGACTCCACGGCGGCCCTCTACGCGGCTCTCGCGGCCGACGCCGACGTGCTGCCTGACCTTCGCGTCAACGACACCGACGTGGTGATCGGCGAGATGGAGCACGCGGACGGCTCGCGGTACGTGTGGCTCATCAACATGACCGACGCTCCGGTGACCGTGGTGCCGGAAGGCGACGGCAGCGTCGGGCTGGCAACGTTGGACGTGGAACCGGTGACGTCTGTGGAACTGCCTCCGTTTGGCGTCGAGGTGCTCAGGCGCCGCTAGTGTCGGTGGCTTCGGTCCACGTCCAGCACTCCTCTTCGTCGTACGACCGAGGATCGTCGTGGCAGATCGCGAACGGCTCTGCGGAGCCAAACACCCAGTAGCGCACCCAATCGCCATTCGCGGCGGGCAGCGACGACATGTCGAGGCCCGTCAGCGCGCTCGCCTCGCTTGTGGTCACGACGCCGTTGGCCACTGTTGCCCGGGTCGATGAACCGATATCCCACGTCACGGAGACGCCAGTGAGGTAGTACTCGCCATCGGCCAAGCCCTCCCAGTCGCCGAGTGCTGCTGCGGCGCCGGCGCCCAGTCGTCGAATGTTGGAGAACTCTCGGCAGTGCTCGTTCTCGGTTCCCACGAACCAGCATTGCCGCACGGCGTCGTCGGTGAACGTGGTGACCGCTGAGTCGTCACCGGCCAAGAGCGCGGAGGCCGGCGTCTGCGGCGTATAGCCGTAGTTCTCTGCGGCGCGATCGGCCTCGCTGACCCAGACGTCGGTGACCGCACCGTCCTGTACGAGCACGCGGCTCTCGTCCACGAAGTCCGTGGCGGGCTCGTTGAACGCGTAGGTGCCGGTCTCGTAGTCGATGCCGCGACCGCCCATCGCCACCCAGAGCGCAAGCATCAGCGCAGCCGCTATGGCCACCACCCCGGCTACCCCGCCGAATCGACTTCCCATGGTCAGAAACTATCGATGCCGCGCCGTCGGCGTTGGGGCTAGCGCTCGCGAATCACGCGAGCAGCGTCCCACACGGGTTCCGCGCTCGCGGCAATGCGTCCGTCCTCACCGAAGATGAGAAAGCTGTCGAAGCCGCGCGCGAACCAGCGGTCGTGGGTGACGGCGAGGACGGCACCCTCGAAGCTAGAGAGGGCGGACTCGAGCGACTCCGCTGACTCGAGGTCGAGGTTGTCCGTTGGCTCGTCGAGTAAGAGCAGCGTCGCTCCACCGAGCTCGAGGAGCAGCACCTGGAATCGCGCCTGCTGACCACCGGAGAGCGTCTCGAAGTTCTGCGCGGACGACGCACCGAGCCCGTAGCGATCGAGCACCGACTCCGCGGCCGCGCGCGGCAGCCCGGATCGGTGGTCGTCGCCGCGGTGGAGGATCTCCAAGAGGGTGCGCCCGGTCCACTCGGGGTGCGCGTGAGTCTGTGCGAACCAACCGGGTCGTACGCGCGCACCGAGCTTCACGGAGCCCGTGTGCGCCACCGGTTCCGGAACTACCTCGCCCGCGGGCAGGTGCTCGTCGTCGGGATCTGAGCCGCCAGCCGCAAGCAAGCGCAAGAAGTGAGACTTGCCGGAACCGTTGGAGCCGAGAAGTGCCACGCGATCGCCAAACCAAATCTCGGCGTCGAACGGCTTCATGAGGCCCGTGAGCTCGAGGCCCTCGATGACCACCGCCCGCTTGGCGGTTCTGCCGCCTTCGAGGCGCATATTCACCGACTGCGGGAGCGGCACGGGCTCGGGCTTTCCCGCTTCCTCGAACTTGCGCAGTTTGGTCTGCGCTGCTTGGTAACGGGACGCGAGGTCGGGGCTGATCTTCGCCCGCTCCTGCATCACACGCACCAGTTCCTTGATGCGCTCGTGCTCCTCGTCCCAGCGCCGCAGGTCCTCTGCGAGCCGCGCGTTGCGCGCCTCGCGAGCCTCCCGGTAGGTGGCCCACGGGCCGGAGTGAACCCACAGCGTGCTGCCAGTCACATGCCGCTCAAGGGTCGCGATACGCGTGGCGGCCTGGTTGAGCAGTTCGCGATCGTGGCTCACCAGCAGGATCGCCTTGCGCGACGCGATCAGTTGTTCCTCGAGCCAGCGCTTACCAGGCACGTCGAGGTAGTTGTCGGGCTCGTCAAGGATGAGCACCTCGTCTTGACCCCGCAGCAACGCCTCCAGTGCGAGCCGTTTCTGCTCGCCCCCGGAAAGGGTTGAGATGGAGCGGTCGCGAGCGCGATCGAACGGGATCCCGAGTGCGGCGACGGTGCACACGTCCCACAACGTCTCGAGCTCATACCCGCCCTCGTCGCCCCACGCAATCACGGCGTCGGCGTACGCCATCTGGTCCTTTTCGGCGCCCGTCTCATACATTCGCGCCTCGCTGGCCGCGACGCGCGCGGCAAGCGCGCGCAGCTTGGGCGAGGCGAGCGACAGCAGCAGATCGCCCACCGTCGACTCGTCCCTCACGGAGCCGATGAACTGGCGCATCACGCCAAGGCTCCCGGTGACCGCGCACACGCCGTCGTTCGGTGCAACGTCGCCCGTGATGATGCGCGTGAGGGTGGTCTTTCCGGCGCCATTCGGGCCAACCAGCGCCACCACGTCGCCCGCGCCCACCTTGAGCGTGACGTCGCGCAGCAGCACGCGGCCATCGGCGAGCAAGAAGGTGACGTCGGTCAGCTGGAGGTGTCCCACGTGGGAAGTTTAGGTGCGCGCCTGGAAGCGTGGTTCGCGCTCGCCGCGCGCTCACCGTCAGCCATCGCTATCGTGACCCGCATGGGGTGGAGGGATCTCTTCGGCCACCGTGCCGACACCACTGAGGAACTGATGGCGCAGGCCCAGGCCGCGCGCCCGCCTGCCGACGCCTCCTCGGAGATCGAACGGCTCGCCCGGAGCGGCGAGAAAATCGAGGCGATCAAGCTCTACCGAGAACAGTTCGGCGTGAGCCTCGCCGACGCCAAAGACGCCGTCGACGCCATCGCTCGTGGCGAGGCCGTGCCAAGCGCTCCGGACCGGGTGACCACAACGTCGGGCAGCGACGACGCGGTGCGAGCCCTCATCGACAAAGGCGAGCTCATCGATGCCATCAAGCTCTATCGCGAGGTGCACGACGTTGGCCTCAAGGAGGCGAAGGACGCCGTCGACGCTATGCGGGCCTAGCGCCGCCAGTCGCGTGCCAGCAAGCCCCAGATGGCGTCGTCGGTGACGACGTCTTCCACCCAGTACGACTCGCGCTTGATGCCCTCGAGGTTGAAGCCGAGCCGCTCGAGCACGCGATTCGACGCCACGTTCTCGGGATGCGTTGAGGCCTCGAGCCGATGCACGCCAGTCACATGGACCAAGTGATCGATCATCGCCGCGGCGGCTTCCGTGGCGTATCCGTTGCCCCTCGCCTTGGAGTCGAGCGTGTAGCCAATCTCTGCGGTGCGGCCGTTTGGCGTGAGGAACGCGACCACGTCGCCCACGGTCTCGCCCGTGGCGGTGAGCGTGATGGCGGCCTGGAACCAGTCCCCGGGCGTTGGGCCGTCCTTTGCCATGACCTCGGTGATCAGTTTCTTGGCCCGCTCAAGCGGGTACGGGACCGTCCACGACTGGTACTCGGCGGTTTCGGGATCCGAGCGGCGATCGGCGAGTGCCGGCGCATCGTCGATCGTCATGGCGCGAAGGGTGAGACGCTGGGTGACGATGGGCGTGAAGGCCATCTTCCAAGACTAGGTGCGCGCGCACCAGAGCCGGCGTAGCGTCGGACCATGACAAACCACGCAATCCAATGGTTCGAGATCCCGGTCACTGAGCTCGATCGCGCGACCGCGTTCTACGAGGCGATCTTCTCGGTGACGCTCGAGCGCATGGAGCTCGGGACGCCGGTGGCCGTCTTCCCCGCGGACGAGGACGGAGTTGGCGGCGCCTTGTCGCTCGATGACCGGGAGCCGAGCGACCAAGGCTCTCTCGTCTATCTGACGGCTCCGAATGGACTGCAGACGGCGCTGGATCGCGTGCCAGGTGCTGGTGGTGAGGTGCTTCTGCCGCGCACGGACATTGGCGACGACTATGGCTACTACGCCTATATCAAGGACACCGAGGGCAACAAGGTGGGCCTCTTCGAGAACGCGTAGCCCTCAGTGACGCGCGATCCCCACGTCCTCGAGGACGGAACGCTGCCAACGCCCTTCAGTGCCGCCGAGCTTCGCGACGGTCTCCCCGACGGAACCGTGATCGTGCTCGAGCTCGATGGCGGCGTCCGCCAGGTCAGCACCTTCAGCGACTCCGACGCCGATGGCGCCACGTGGACCGTGATGACGCCAGGTCGCGAGGAATACAGCGAGCGCCTGTCATGGCTCGAGTTGCAGGGGCACGCGATGTTCCCGTCGTCCTCGGCTACGCGGCGGCGCGAGATTATTGATCACCCGCTCGGCACCCTCGACTGCTGGCGCTACGACGTCGGCGACGCGACCGACGGCACCGTGTTCTGGTTCGACCTGACCCGCCCCGGGATGCCCGTGCGCATGATCCGTCTTGTTGGGGGTGAGCGCGCGGGCGGGTTCGAGGCGTTCGAGTGGAATCGCGGCGATCACGAACCGGCCGGCCCGGAGAACTGAAGCGGCCCCGCCGGATCTCCCTTGATCCAGCGGGGCCAATCACTTCGCGCCGCCACCCTGCCAGGCTGTTGCGGCACCCTCAGTGCTTGACAGTGTGCGTGCCCGACGCTCGGGCTGGCAAGGCGCGGTCGGTCACGGTTTGGCCACGGTTACGGCTCGGCGACAGGCCGCAATCGGTCCCAATTACGCAAGTGACACGTTGCGAAACCCGGCTACACTGTTCAGGTTAGGCGAGCCTTACCACTTCGCCACGCCAAAGACGGAGCCCCATGACCACCCTTGAGCGAGAGCCCGTGCGCCTTGACGCGCCTCGGCGCTCGGCCGCGCGCTCGATGACGCCGTGGCTGATCGCAGCCATCGCGCTGCTGGTGGTCGCCGTGATCCTGTCGCTCTGCCTTGGTGCTCGCTCTATCCCTTTGAGCACCGTGTGGGACGCCCTTTTCCACTACAACCCCGATATCGCTGAGCAAGGAGTGGTTCGCGAGAGCCGCGTGGTCCGGACCCTGATCGGGATTGTCGCTGGGGCCGCGCTCGCCCTCGCGGGCGCTCTCACCCAGACCGTCACGCGCAACCCCCTCGCCGATCCCGGCCTGCTGGGCATCAACGCCGGCTCGGCGCTCGCGATCGTGGTTGGCATCACGATCTTCGGCGTCCGCACCTTTGGCGGCCAGTTGTGGCTCGCCTTCCTCGGGGCCGGTCTCGCGGGTGTGGCGGCATTCGCCATTGGCGGCAGAGGAGCCGGGATGTCGTCGCCGGTTCGCCTCGCTCTCGGCGGCGCCGCTCTCACGGCGGTGCTGGGCTCGGTGACCACCGCGCTGCTGCTCACGAACCCCGACGCCCTGAGTTCCTTCCGCCACTGGCTCGCTGGCTCGCTCATCGCGCGCGCTGAGGCACCAATACTTCCTCTTGCCATCGTCGGTCTGTTCGCGGTGCTCGTGACGGCGCTGATCACGCGCTCGCTCACGGCGCTCGCTCTCGGCGACGACTCGGCCGCCGCTCTAGGCACCCGGCCGGGCCGCACGCGCGCCCTCGTGATGGTGTCGGTGACTCTCCTCGCGGGCCTCGCTACGGCGCTCGCTGGCCCCATCGCCTTCATCGGCCTCGCCGTCCCGCACCTCGTGCGGGGAGTGACCAAGGCCCGGCTCGGTTGGCTGTTCGCACTGTCTCTGCCCGTGGGCGCGGCGACGATCCTCCTCTGCGACGTGTTCGGTCGCCTCGTTGCGCGCCCGGGCGAGGTACCTGTCGGGGTCACGACGGCGCTGCTCGGCGGCCTGCTCCTCGCGCTCATGGCGCGCCGTCTCACGGTGGTGACACTGTAGTGGAGACAACGCTGTGACCACCTTGCTGCCCGACGCCCCGCTCGCCCCCGCGGCGTCACTCACCCGACCCCGGCGTCGGCTGGGAAGGGTCGCTCGCGTGACGATCATCCTGGCCGTGGTTGCCCTCGCCGTGATCATCGTGTCGCTCTGGATGGGCACGGTCTCGGTGTCGCTGTGGGACACGCTGCGCGCGGCCGTTGGCATCGATACCGGCACGGGCGCCGACTTCATCGTTGGCCAGCTGCGGGCGCCCCGCGTCTACACGGCGGCGCTCGTTGGCGCACTCCTTGCGGCCTCGGGAGCGCTCATGCAGTCGATCGCGCGCAACCCCCTCGCATCACCAGACCTGCTCGGCATCAGTTCCGGCGCGGCGGCTGGAGCGGTGCTGTGCATCTACCTCACACAGAACACGTCGTCGCTCGCGCTCGCGCCATGGGCGGTGCTGGGCGCGATGGTGGCCGCAGCTCTCGTCATCGTGCTCGGGTCCAGGGGAAGCATCGAGCCGTTCCGGCTGATCATCGCGGGCATCGGAATCGAGTTTGTCGCGACGGCCGCGACCACCCTGATCCTCACCAAGATTCCGGACAACATCGTGCCGCAGGCGTACGCGTGGATCGTGGGCTCCACCAACGCGCGCACGTGGGAGCACGTGTGGATGGGTGCAGCATCGTGCCTGGTGATCCTCCCCATCGGCCTCTTTATGGTCCGACGCTTGCGCGTCCTCGAAATGGGCGATGACCTTGCCGCGGGTTTGGGCCTGAGGCCCGGTCGACTGCGCTTCGTCGCCCTCGTCATCGCGGCGATCGCGGCGGGACTCGCAGCGGCCCTCGTGGGGCCCATCGCCTTCATCGCCCTCGTGGCCCCCGCGATCGCGCGGCGAATCACCCGCAGTCCGGGCATCACCGTGGCCGCCTCCGCGCTCATGGGCGCGATTCTGACGGTGGCCGCGGACCTCGCGGCTCGCGAGCTGCTCGGCTCAATCCAGCTTCCTGTGGGCCTGTACACGTCTCTCATCGGGGGCCCGTACCTCATCTATCTCATCGTCCGTTCCAAGGGGCAGTTCCAATGAGCAGTGCAGTTCCGGCGACTGAAGCCACGCCGAATACCGAGTCGCGCCTTGCGGCAGAGGGCGTGACACTCGCCTACGGCGACGCTCGGGTGGTCCACGAGGTCAGCCTCGAGATACCGCCGGCTTCGGTGACGGCGATCGTGGGCCCCAACGGCTGCGGAAAGTCCACCCTGCTCAGGGGGCTTGCGCGCCTGCACTCCCCTGCCTCGGGCACGGTGCTGCTGGACGGCAAGGACATTCACGAGCGCTCGTCCAAGGACGTGGCGAGGGAATTGGGGATTCTCCCGCAGAGCCCCATCGCGCCGGGAGGGATCACCGTTCGCGACCTCGTGGGCCGCGGCCGCACACCGCACCTCAAAGCGCTGCGTCCCTGGCAGGACTCGGACACTCGCGCCGTCAACGACGCGCTCAAGGCCACGGGCCTCACCGGCCTCGCAGAGCGCAGCGTGGACTCGCTCTCCGGAGGCCAGCGGCAGCGCGCGTGGATCGCGCTCGCACTCGCCCAGCAGACGGAACTGCTGCTCCTCGACGAGCCAACGACGTTCCTCGACATCGCGCACCAGTACGAGGTGCTGGACCTTGTGCACGGCCTAGCCGCGGACGGCCGCACGATTGTGGTGGTGCTCCACGACCTGGCGCAGGCGGCGCGCTACGCGGACCACCTGGTGCTCATGAGCGCCGGGCTGATTCTTGCGCGCGGCAACCCCAATGACGTTCTCACGGCCGACCGCGTGCGCGCGGCATTCGGCCTCCCCGTGACCGTGGTGTCCGACCCCATCACCGGCACGCCCCTGATTGTCCCAACGGGAGCGCCCGCAGGGCGCTCAATACCTACGAAGGAGATACCAGCATGACAATCACGAGGACCAAGCGCGCTTCCGCGACCCTCGCAACTGTCCTTATCACTGCGGCAACCGCGCTCGCACTCGCCGCCTGCTCTTCGGCCGAGTCGCCAACTTCTGCGGCGCCGACCACCACCGGCACCACCGAGACCGCTGCGGCCCAGTTCCCGGTGAGCATCGAGAACAAGTTCGGCACCACCGAGATCCCGGCGCAGCCGGAGCGCATCGTGACCGTGGGCTTCCACGAGCAGGACTGGCTCTACGCGATGGGCGTCGCTCCTGTGGCTGTGCGCGAGTGGTACGGCGGTTACGAATTCGCCACCTGGCCCTGGGCCGAGGACGCGCGCAAGGCAGTGGGCGCCGAGCCGCAGGTGCTCGGCTCGGGTGACCTCGACATGGAGGCCATCGCGGCGCTGAGCCCTGACCTCATCATCGCCACGTGGTCGGGCATCACCAAGGAGCAGTACGACGTCCTCAGCCAGATCGCGCCCACGCTCGCACAGAGCGGCGACTATGCGGACTACGGCATGCCGTTCGACGAGGAGACCCGCATGATCGCCAAGGCCGTTGGCAAGGTCGACGAGGGCGAGAGCCTGATCTCGGGCATCCAGCAGAAGGAAGCCGACATCAAGGCGTCCCACGCGGACTGGGCAAACTGGACTGCGGCCGTGACGTTCTTCTATGAGGGCCAGCCCGGTGCGTACTTCTCGTATGACCCTCGCCCCGCCCTGCTGGGCACGCTCGGCATCAACGTCACGGACATCGACAAGCTCGGCGACCCAGAGAGTGACTTCTACGTCACCGTGAGCCCCGAGAACCTGGACAAGATGGACTCCGACGCGAACGTCTGGCTGGGCGCCACGGAACCCGGCACGCAGAAGACGGTCGAGGCGCTTCCGCTGTACCCGCAGATGAATGCCACGGTCAAGGGCGGCCAGATCTGGTCGACTGACGGTGTCTTCGAAGGGGCGTTCTCGTTCGCTTCGCCGCTGTCCATCCCGTTCGCGCTCGACACGCTGGTGCCGAGGTTCGAGGCCGCCTTCGATGGCGACCCGACCACGCTCCCAGACCCGATCGTCCCGGCGTCCTGATATAGCCGGCCCGACGCTGGGGCTGGGTTGGACGCCCAGCCCGCCCCAGCGTCGGGCCACCAAACTTGAGAAGAGACCATGGAATCCATCTATCCGGCCACCGTCACCGCGCGTCAGCAGGTGACGCCTCTCATGGTGCGGCTCACTCTCGCACTCGAGGAGGGCTCCGAGTGGCGCACCACGGGTGCAGGGGACGAGTTCATCCATATCGACCTTGGCGCCGAGACGATGGACGTCGATGGGCACTCGGAACGGCACTACACGGTCAGCGGGATCGTTCCCGGTGGGCTCGAGGTGGAGGTGTTCCTGCACGGGCATGGCGCCGGTGCCACGTGGGGGCGCAACGCTGCGGTGGGTGATGGGGTGTTGATCTCAGATCCGTTCGCGTACTACAAGGCGCCGGACGCTTCTGTGCCGCGCATCCTCGTTGGCGACCTCACGGCTCTGCCGGCGATCGTGCGGATCCTTGCGGATGCCGGTGCCGACGAGAACTTCCGCGTCATCGTGGAGCTGCCGTCGCTCGAGGAGTCTCGCGAGCTCGAGTCCGCAGCGTCAGTCGATGTGCAGTGGCGCGTGGCGGGCAACGGGATCGGTCCCTCTGCCGTGTGCGACATCGTGCGCGGGCTCTCGCGCGAAGGCGTTCTCACGGCCGAGGCGGATGTCTACATCTGGATCGCCTGTGAGTCCAAGATCTCGCGATCCGCGCGCACCCTGCTGCGCAAAGAGGTGGGGCTGCCCATCACGAAGCAGCGGATCGTTGGCTATTGGCATGCGAACGCCGAGCAGGTGATGGCCGATTGGGAGGCGCTCCCTCAGGCGCTGAAGGACGAATACCTCGCCATCTGGCGCGACGACCGCACCGATGAGGAGAACTGGCTCGAGCTCGAGCCCTTCCTGCAGTCCATCGACGCCTAACGAGACCGGTCATCGTGCTCGAAATCGCGGTGCCCTCGCCTCACGCAGGTTGCGCGAGGCCAAGGTCTTCAAGCGCGGCCCAGCCGGCCGCGCGATAGTCGGGCTCCTCGAGGACTGCGAGCGTAAGAGCGCTCACCACAGCCTCCGCGCGAACACGTGGCGACGACGGATCGCCAGGGCCGCCCGCGTCTCGATAGGCATCCGCGAGGCTCTCGAACCGTGTTGAGCCCAGCATGGCCAGGGCCTGGCCCAGGTCGGTTGCCGGGTCGCCGGCGCCGGAGTCGCCCCAATCCAGCAGCCCCGCGAGTCGTCCGCCGCGAGTGAGGACGTTATTGCCGTGGATGTCGAGGTGGCACCACGAAAGGGCGCCGCGCTCGTCCGCCGCCGCTACTGCCGCGGCGGCCCGTTCCCCATCAAGGGCCCAGCGCTCGTTTGCCGACGCGAGCGCGATTCGTTGGCCGAGCCGAGCGGTGCGCTCAGCGAGCGGCGTTGAGCGCCACGCATTGTAGGGAGCAGCATCTGGCGCGGGCACGTGGACCTGCGCGAGTGCAACGCCGAGATCGGCAGCGCCCTCCGAGTCGAGGGGCGCTCGCATTGCCACTTCTCCCTCGAGCCATGGGACGAGCGCCCAGTTCCATGGATAGGAGTCATCCGGAGCTCCCACCGCGACCGGCACCGGCGCGGGAAAGGACCAACCCGAGGCCAGGCGCGGAAGCCACTCGTGTTCTACGACGGCGATTTCTGCCGCGAGCTGTCGCCGAGGAAGCCGCACCAGCAGATCGCCCCCAAGTCGGTAGACGGTGTTGTCCCAGCCTTCGTTCAGTCGCGCGAGGCTCAGACCGGCGTACTCAGGAAACTGGCTGTTGACGAGCCGACGGACCAGCTGCTCGGTGATCTCGACTTCGCCTGCTGGCGTCGCCGTGGGCGGTGGCTGCGAGCCGGGCACCGGCGCGTCGGTCACGCGTGCCACTCGCCGGTGAGCACCCAGTCGAGAGCCGGAGGAAACGGGCCGTGCCCGTCGTCCGGGTTGATGTGGCCCTCTCCGGGCAACACGTGGACCTCGCGGGCTCGACCGCCATCGAGCCACGGCAAAGGGGTGTTGCGATAGCGGTCGCGCTCTCGCGCCACGAGCGTGACACCAGTGGTCTCGAGGAAGTCGGGACCCAACGCGCCTGCAAAAGGCGCGATCACGCCATCGAGGCGATCGCGTGAGGGTGGCGCGACCATGAGCACGCGTTCGTTGCTCACGAGACCTCGGTGCGCGAGGTGAGACCACAGCACGCCGCCGAGCGAGTGCGTCACAACCACCCGCTCGCCGTCGCCAAGCATCGCAAGCTCGTCGGTCGCGACTCGAATCCACTCGCCTAGCACCGGCTGGTCCGGGCTGGGCAGTTGCGGGTACTGCACGGGTACCGCTCGCTGTCGCAGCTGTTCCGCTAGCCACCACAGCCAGTGGTCCCTTGGGCGGTGGTGTTGGAAGCCGTGGAGAATGAGCACACGCGGCTGAGACATAGGGCCATTATGGTGGCGGCATGCACGTCCGTCCCGCGACTTTCGCCGACGCCGCGAGCCTGGCCCGCGCACATGTCGCTGCCTGGCGCTCGGCATACGTGGGGATCATGCCCGACGCCTATCTCGCCGAACTCGACGAGGCTCGCTTTGCGCGTGGCTGGGAGCGCGCGATAGACGAGGGCGTGTCGACGATGTTGGTGGGACTGATCGGCGACGTGATTCAGGGCTTCGCGACCTTTGGCGAGGCCAGAGACGAAGATCCCGTTGCGCGCGGCCAGCTTTACGCATTCAACCTGCACCCGGTCGCGTTCGGCAGCGGGCTTGCGACTGAACTCCACAGCGCGGCCCTCGCGGGCCTCAGGGGGTTTGATGATGAACACGCCTACCTGTGGGTCGCCGAGCGGAATCCGCGCGCGCGGCGGTTCTACGAGCGCGAGGGGTGGGAGCCGGACGGGGCCAGCCAAGTGGAAGAGTTTGGCGGCAGGCCACTCACCGAGGTGCGCTACGTCAGGGTGGTGCCGTGACCACGCACGTGCCCGACGCGGACCGACGCAACCACACGATCGACTACTTTCGCGAGTTGCTGCCGCTCATACCCACCTCGGCCCGCACCGCGCTGGATGTTGGCTGCGGCGAGGGCTTCGCCGCTCGCGAGCTCGCTGTACGCGGGCTAACGGTGACGGCCCTGGACGTGGACGCGCCGAGCATCGCGCTGGCACGCGAGCAGGACTGCGCGGGCATCACCTACGTCGAGGCAGACTTCATGACTGCCGAGCTAGCCGGCGGGTTCGACGTGGTCACGCTGCTCGCGGTGCTGCACCACCTCGATATGGATCGGGCGCTGCAGCGCGCCGCGGCCCTTCTTTCGCCAGGTGGAACGCTGCTCGTGGTGGGGCTTGCCGCCTCGGACCTGCCTCGCGACGCTGCGTGGGAGTTAGCCGCCGTCGTCGCTCATCAGGCAGGGCGTCTCAGGCATCGGGAATGGGAGCAGCCGAGTCCCACCGTGTGGCCGCCGCCCGTCACGTACGGACAAGTTCGGGAGGCGGCAGTGCGCATCTTGCCTGGCAGCACCTACCGCCGCCGAGCGAAGTGGCGCTACACGCTCACCTGGGTCAGGCCGGCTGACTAGGGCCGTCTGGCGACACGGCGGCGGATCCTGCGACTTCGCGCAGGATGACTTTGGTTGCGGATGACTTTGGTCGCGGATGACTTTGGTTGCGGATGGTTTGGTCGCGGATGGTTTGGTCGCGGACGCCCTACAGCGATGAGGCCATGCGCGCCACGGCCTCATCGAGGATCGCGGGCGAGGTCGCAATGTTGACTCGCACATGGCCCGCGCCGCCCGTGCCGAACGTGTGACCGGGGTTGAAGGCAACTCGCCCCCGCTCAAGAAACGCGCGCGCCGGGTTATCGCCAAGGCCGAGCTCACGGCAGTCCACCCACGTGAGGTAGGTCGCCGCGGGCAGGTGGTAGCGGGCACCCGGAACCCGCTCGGCGAGCAACGTGCCAAGAAGGTGACGGTTCGCGTCCAGCGCGGCCACGGCGTCGGCCAGCCAATCCCGGCACTCCGAATAGGCAACCGTCTGCGCGATGGTGCCCCAATAGGTTGGTCCGTGATGCTTGCCGGCGTCGTAGCGGGCTAGAGCCTTGCCGGCGTCGGGCCCAAAGGTCATCAGTGCCGCGGGGATCGCCGCGAGCGACCAGCCCTTAGAGGCGGCGTGCACTGCGATCCCGCGCGGGTCCACCTCGAGATAGGGAGTGAAGCGCTCGCCCTCGTAAATGAGCGGCGCGTGGATCTCGTCGGAGACCACCTGCACGCGGTGGCGTTCGGCGAGGGCCGCAACGGCCGCAAGTTCTTGCCGCGAGTGGACGGTGCCGCCCGGGTTGTGCGGATTGCACAGGAGGAAGCCCTGTGCGCTCGCGAACGCGCGGTCCAGGCCGTCGAGGTCGAGACGCAGCGACTCGGACAGCGGCACCTCGACCACCGTGAGTCCCGCCTGCGCTAGATAGGAATAGAAGGGCGGGTAGACGGGCGAGGTGACCACAACGGTGCCGCCTCGGGGGACGGCTTCTACGAGTGCATCCGTGTATCCGGAGATGACGGAAGCGACCTCGCGAGTGCGCGCGATCGAAGGGTCCCAGCCCCACGAGTCCGCGGAAAAGGCCGCGAACGCCTCTCGGAACGGCACGTCACCGGGATAACCGGCATCGCCGGAGCGCGCGAGAGAAGCAAGAGCGTCCGCGATCGGCTCTGCGAGCGGGACGTCCATCTCGGCCACCCACAGCGGCAGCACGTCGGCGGGGTAGTGCCGCCACTTCGCGCTGTGGCGCTCGCGGAGCTGATCCAAGGTGAGCGCCGTGAAGGGGTTGGGGCGCTCGCTCATGGAAAGAGACTAGACGGTGGGAATGCCTGTCGCGGGCGTCCCGTCGCCAAGGTTCTCGCTGACGAGTTCGGGTGCATCCGAGAATGCGTAGTCGTGCCACGTGGCGAAGCGCTCAGGGGTAATGACCTGGTGTGATTGACGCGAGGTGTAGTCGGCGTCAACATCGTGGGCGCGGGGCACTGACATGGCAAAGCATCCTTTCGAGCGCGGCTGATGGCCGTGCGCGGGGTCTGGTGCGGCTCGCCTTGAGTGCGGGCGCGCGAGGCTCACTCTGTTGAGTGGAATCAGACGATTTTACCGGAGAGGCTGAGTCGCCGCGGGGTGAGGCGGTGTGACCTGGCTCACTGCCCCATTTGGGTGAGGAGCGCGTCCAGGCGCACGGACGCCTCGCGCAAGCGGTCGATCCCCCCAAGGTTGAGGTACGTGTGCAACGCCTCGTCGGTCTCGAACTCGTACGTCGTCACCACGGCGGTGCCCTGCTCGCGAGCGAAGAAGTCCTGTGTAACCATCACAGTCGAGTCGGGCCAGAACTCGCTGATGAGGGAGATCACCAGCTTGTCTTCAGCCTCGACGTGCTCGACCTTGCCATAGAACGAGAACTGATTGCCCTGGGGATCCCGCTGGATGATCCGCCACGTCCCGCCCTCAGTTGTCGTGATATCGACCTCAGTGTTCTCGTAGCCGTTGGGCGCCCACCACTTCTGGACGTAGAGGCCCTCTGTCTGCGCTAGCCACACGGTGGAGATGGCATAGGGCATGAGCTCGGTGACGACGAGGCGCGCGGGCGCATCGGTCGCCTCGAACGAGATCTTGATCACGAGCTCTCCCCTGCAGCCTTGATGACGTCGATGTCAGGGCAAGCCTCGCGTTACCAGCGCAAAAGGTCAAGAACTCCGGCGGCTCAGGCAGACTCGCGCCGGAACACCATGGTGCCAACAGCTGTGCCGACCGCAACCAGTCCAACGGTGATCAGGACGCCATACACTGCTGGCGCAGAGAGCATCTCGCCATTGAACATCGCCCGCACGCCGTCGATCACGTGCTTGAGCGGGTTGATGTCGCTCAGGTTCTGCAGCCAACCGGGTGCGAGGGTCATTGGCAGGAAGATGCCGCTGAGCAGCGCCACTGGCAGGATCACGCCGTTGAGCAGCGGAGCGAACGAGTCTTCGTTCTTGAGCCGAAGCGCCACGGCGTAGCTCAGCGACGCAAAGCACGCTCCGAGCAGCGCCACCGTCGCGATGCCGGCAGCGAGGGCCCATCCGGGCGCCCTGAGTCCCATGAGCAGCGCCGCGCCTACGAGCAGGCAGCCCTGCACCAGTAGCACGAGCACGTCGCGCATCACCCGGCCGACCAGCAGGCTTGATCGGCTCGCGGGCGTAACGCGCATGCGCTCTATCACGCCGGAACGCCACTCGGCGATGAGCCCGAAGCCCACGAAGCTGGCGCCGAACATGCCGAGCTGCACGAGCAGACCAGGCACGAACACCCGCCACGCATCGCCGCCGAATCCGGGCTGCTCGGCAACGGCCTTCAGCAGCGGCCCGAAGAGCACCAGGTACAGAATCGGCTGGATAAGCCCGAACACAACCCACACCGGCTGGCGCAGGCTCAGCCGCATGGCGCGGCTGAAGACGATCCACGTGTCGTTGAGGAATCCCATGGCCTATGCCTCCTCTTCGCGAAGTGACCGCCCCGTGAGGGTGAGGAACACGTCGTCCAACGTGGGGCGGCGAACCTCGACCCCAGCAACCGTGATGTCCTTCCCACCCAATGCGGTGATGAGCCCGGGAATCGCCGCCCCGCCGTCGGGGGCCGTGAGGCGAATCTGCGCAAGGTCCGACGAGGTGGCCCCCTCGCCCGCGGAGGTCACCTCAGGGTCGGTGTTGGTGAGCGCACCGGCGACCGTCGCCGCGCGCTCGGCGTCTGCCGCGCTCACGGTGAGGGTGATCTGATCGCCGCCAACGCGCCGCTTCAACTCGTCTGGAGTCCCCTCGGCGACGATCTCGCCGTTGTCGATGATCAGGATGCGGTCGCAGAGCGCGTCAGCCTCGTCCATGTAGTGCGTCGTGATGAGCACCGTGGTGTCGAGCTCGTCGCGCACGCGTCGGATGTGCTCCCAGAGGTTGGCGCGCGACTGAGGATCCAGCCCCGTCGACGGCTCGTCGAGGAACACGACGTGCGGCTCATGCACCAGTCCCATCGCGATGTCGAGGCGCCGCCGCTGGCCACCCGAGAGCGACCCGCACTTCCGTTCCCAGAGTCCATCGAGGTCAAGCCCGCTCAGCAGCGCCCGGCCGCGTTCGGCCGCCACCTTCTTGTCGATCCCGTACATGCGCGCGTGGTCCACGAGCTCTTCGCCCGCGATCGCCGCCGGATCGGTGGTTCCCATCTGCGCCACGTATCCGAGGCGTCTGCGCACCTCTACGGGCTGCGTTGCGAGATCCGCACCGGCTACGGTCGCGGTGCCTGCGGTTGGATTGAGGAGCGTGGTGAGCATGCGGATCGTGGTGGTCTTGCCGGCGCCATTGGGGCCCAGGAAGCCCACGATCTCGCCGGAGTTCACCACGAAGTCGATGCCCTTGACGGCTTCCACTTCACGCGGCGCATCCTTGCCGCGCGCGCGCACGGAGTACGTGCGCGCGAGGCCCTTGGCCTCGATAACGGGGACGGTCATGGTCCTCCCTTTGCTCTCAGGGACAGTGTGCCTGGTGGGTCTGACTTAAGCTTCGAGCCGCTTGGAGCTGCGCAGGCTCACGACTGTGGTGACAGCCAAGGTGACGAGAATGAACGCAAGCGAGAACAGCGTCGGGATCGTGGGCACTGCCGGCCACACGCCGTGCGCCCAGTGGAGCACGAGTTTCACGCCAATGAACCCAAGGATCACCGACAGCCCGAAGCCAAGGTAGACGAGCTTCGACAGCGCGCCCTCGAGCACAAAGTAGAGCGCTCGCAGTCCCAGTAGGGCAAAGGCGTTGGTGACGAACACCAGATAAGGATCCGCCGTGATGCCGTAGACGGCGGGGACCGAGTCGATCGCGAAGACAATGTCGGTGCCGATGATGGTCGCCATCACCAAGCCAAGGGGAGTGAGCGCGCGGCGGCCAGCTTCCTTCCACGTGATCCGGGTGCCGTGGTACTCGCCCGTCACCGGCCAGAAGCGCCTGATGACGCGCACCACCATCAACTGGTTCACGTCGATATGAGCGTCCTCTTCGCTGCGCGCGTCGCGATAGACCTTCACAGCCGTGAAGAGCAGGATGATGCCGAATACCAGGAAGGTTGCGGCGAACCGCTCGATCAGCGCGGCGCCCAACCAGATGAACAGTCCGCGCAGCACCAGCGCTCCGGCGACGCCGACGAGCAGCACCCGCTGCTGGAGCGCTCTCGGCACCGCGAAGGACGCAAGGATGACGATGAACACGAAGAGGTTGTCCACGGACAGGCTCTTCTCCACGAGGTAGCCCGTGTAGAACTTCACGCCTGTGTCGCCACCGTGCTCCGCCCACACCCATACGCCGAATAGCACCGGCAGCGCGATGTAGAAGATCGACCAGCCAATGGCCTCCTTCATGGAGACCTCGTGCGGCTTGCGGGTCACGACAAAGTCGAACGCCAACAGCAGCAGCACCCCCACGATGGTCGCGGTCCACAGGGTCGGTGTGCCGATGGTGGTGAGTTCTGTCATTTGGGGTCTCCTCAGATGTCGAATCTGAGGTCTCCTTCACCGGCCGCGGCCGGCGCCCGCCCGGGAGACGAGAGCCTCGTGATGACCGGATCGGAACTTGGGAAGTACTCCCCTCGCGCGCAATGCTACATGCCCTGAGGGGGCCCGACGCTGCTTACAGCAGTGCCCTGAACGCGGCCGCCGCTCGGGCCGGGGCCGCGGGGTCAAGGGCGAGGAACAGGCTCGGCTCGGTGAGTTCGAGTTCGAGGACGACTGGCCCGTGTTCACTGGGTAGCAGGTCGACGCGTGCGTAGGCGAGTCCTGGCAGGTCGGCGAGCACACGGTGGGCCAGCTCGAGCTCGGGCGGAGTCGCAGTGGTAGGGGTGATCTTCTCGTCGGCGTAGAGCCCCGTACTCCACGACATGTCCCGCGACAGGATTGGCGCCTTCCGCGCCGCGTGCGAGAACTCGCCGCCCATGAAGATGAGCGCTGTCTCGCCGTGCTCATCCACGGCGGAGAGGTACGGCTGGATCATGGCCGTTGCTCCGTCGGCGTGCAGCGCGGAGAGGTGCGCGAGTGCGCCAGCGGGGTTGTCGCGGAACATTCTGGCGCCCTTCGACCCGGCCCCAACGGTGGGCTTGACTACAACGTGGCCTGCCACAGCGTCGGCCAGAACGGACTCGCCGGGAGCGACGAACTCGGTTGGCACAATAGGGATGCCGCGCGCTTCGAGGTCCGCGAGGTAGCGCTTGTCGGTGTTCCACTCGACGATTTCGACGGGGTTCACGAGGCGCGTGACCTGAGATGCGCGCGTTGCCCAGGCCAAGAACTCGTCGAGGTGCTCCGTGTAGTTCCATGTGGAGCGCAGGATTGCGACGTCGTACGCTGCCCAGTCGACAGTGGGGTCATCCCAGTTCGCGAGTTCGGCCTCGGGCAGCAGCGGCAGCAACAGCGCTTCGTCTGCGTCTGGAACGTCGAGGTCGCGGGTGGTGACGAGCGCGATGCGGGCGGACATGCGCCAACTGTAGCCAGCGATTACGCGAGGTCGGGAACGGTCACCACCGCGATCGGCCCGTAGCCGCCGCGTGCCACGAACTCGGCGTGCGAGCGATACATGACCGCATCTCGCCGTCGCTCCTCAGACTCCTGCTGTTCGCACCACTCGACCATCGCGATGAGGCGTGGCACAACGTAACCCAGGAGCTGCGGGCGCGTATATGTGAGCGCGCGGTCGCTTGCCGCGTAAGCCGCCAAGAACCGGTCCAGGCGTTCGAGGCGGCCCTTGATCAAGTCTCGCGAATCGTCGGGTGTCAGCGAGACGTAGCGGTAGGCCGTGTACGCGAGGTCCCACAGTCGCGGCCCTGGGTAGCAGAGGTCAAAGTCGATCGCTCCAACGAAGCGTCCATTCTCGAACACGTGGTTGTAGGGCGCGAAGTCGACGTGGCAGATGACTTCGTCGGGCCGTTTGCCGGGCCAGAACCACACGTCCTTCGGGGTGCGCGGGAAGGTGACCGTGGCGTCGTGCCACTCGCGGAGCTTCCGCGCGACCTCCTCAATGACAACGCCCGGATAGTCGTCATGCGGATCCTCGTGCGAGACGCCGCCGGGAATGAAGCGCCACAGGTCGTAACCGCGCTCAATGCCGAGCGGTTCGGCGACCCACGTCACGCCTTGCTCGCGCACATGCCTGACCAGTCGCTGCACGGTGGCGCTTTGCGGCTGGGTGGGTTTTTTCACCACGGCGCCGACCCTTGTAGCGCCCGCCATGTTTCCGCCCGGCAGTCTCTCCGGTTGGCCCGACGCTATGGCCGGCTTTGCGCGAGTGGTGGTCTTCGCGATCAGACCGGAAAGCGAGTTGTGGCTGCGCGACAGCGCGGCCGCGATGAGCTCCGCGACGGTCGTCACGGCTAGGCCGATGAGGCCGAAGAGGACGAGCCCGGTCCAGCGCACCACGGCGCGCACCAGGATTGCCGTGAAGCTTGGGCGCTCGGTCGACTCCTCGCCGCGGGTGGGCGCCACGTTGACGATGATCTGCCCTGGCGTGGCGCGATCTCGGCGCAGTGCGGGGAAGACGAGCGCTACTACTACGACCGCGAGCGGCCCCAGCAGCAGGTCAGGGCCATCGTTGTCGGTGACGGCGTGCCAGCCGATCTCGCCGACGAGCCATACCGAGAGGACGAGGCCCGCATCGATCCCGGCCGCAATGAAGCGCCTCGCGAGGGTGGGCCGATCGATGTCGTGCATGGGCGTCGGGTGCGACCACGCGAACCGCCTCACCACGGCCGTGGACAACAGCACTCCCATCGCTGCGCCAAGGGTGTTGACGATGAGGTCGTCGACGTCGAGCAGCCGATACGGGCAGGGATAGAGGCCAAAGACCCCCGTGCCCTGGGTAATTTCGATCAGCGCAGAGGTGCCGAGCCCCACCCCCACAACCGTGAGCCCCTTCCACCGAGTCACCTGATGCATAAAGAACCCGTAGGGAACGAAGAGCAGCACGTTGAACGCCACCTGCAGGAGCGCCGACGTGCTGAGAACTGCCGGGAAGCCAACCGACACCCAGGCGTCGCCGATGAGACCGATCGAACCGAACCACTCCGTCTGCCAATAGGACGACATCGTGCCGCCGGTGCACTGCAGGGTGCCGGGATCGGGAAGCGGGAACACCGTGAACGCTGCGAGCGCGACCGACGAGCCCAGGAGCCCAACTGCAGCGAACATCGGCCATCCGCGAAGGGCGCCATAGCGACGCGTCACCCTTGCGAGGATGAAGAGCATCGCGAACGGCAACAGAGCGACCGTTCCCACCACCGTGAGAACGGTGTTGACGCGGTACGTGCCCATGCGCGCAAGGCTAGCGGCGGCCAAAACTGAATCGGCGTCGGCGCCCTGGGGGAGGGATAGGTGCGCCGACGCCGAACAGGGGCGGCTCAGGCGATCAAGTCCCCGGATGTTCGCCTGAGCCACGTTCTGTGGGGGCCGGCGCCATTGCCGACCCTGTGTCCAGCAATGACGCTACGGCCTTCGTGCGGGCGCGCCGAGGGACCTTGGTCCCGTCTTTGAGCGCAGGCGCCACTCGACGCCGAGCGCAGGCTCCCGCTGCACCGTCGCTAGTTGCGCAGGCTCCCGCTACGCCGTCGCGAACATCGCGCGGGGTTCGGAGCCGGAAGGTTGTCGATGCTCACGTACCTCAACGTGGTCCCTGTGCACCCTGAGGTCCCAACCTTGCTCGTGAAGCCGGTGGTGGCACCCGCTGCACAAGCTCACGGCATTGGCGACATTCGTGGGCCCGTCGTCGTCCCAGAACTGAATGTGGTGGCCGTGACAGAAAGCTGGGGGCGCTGAACATCTGACGCACCCGCGGTCGCGCTCGTTCACAGCGACCTTCTGCCATTTCGTGAACAGGCGTTTTGTCCTGCCGAGATCGAGGGGCACCGACTCGCCGCCAAGAACGGTGGGCAGAACTTGTGCGTCCACTGCCATGAGCCGCGCCGCGCTCGCGGTGATGGGCTGGAGGATTCCGTCGACCGAGGTCAGGCGAGTGCACGCGTCTTGCGGCACGCCGGCCTCGTCGACGAGTCCCAGCAGACGGAGATCATCGACGAGCGCTTCCTTGTCGATGCGCACCACGACGGTGGTCTTGGGCCGACGCGGCACCTCGGTGCACCCAATCGCGTGCAAAGCCACGTCGGCGAGAGCATCCGCGGCGAGTTGTCCCGGGGTGAGTCGCTCGGCCTTGGGCAGTTTCCGCTGCCGGCGCATCGCGTCGGAACTCATGGAGTCGAGCAGCGCCTTGATGGGAGCGGCAGTGGCCACATCGAGGAGGCCAAAGATCCGGACCATTCCATCAGCCTGGTCGGTGACCGATGCAAACCTTTCTTTGCGCTGCCTTGCCTCTCGTAGCGCGAGCCCTCGCGGATCCAGTTCGCCCAAGCGCCAGAAGCAGTGCGCCATGAGTTTGCGCAGTCCCAGGCGAGACGCGACCTCTACGAACTCCCTTTCTGCCTCACGGGAGTCGATGGTGAAGTCGGCGAGGGTGGCGCGAATCACTTCTGCCTGCTGCGGGCTGATCGCCCCGGCATCCATGGCGCGAGCGAGCACTTCGCCGGGCGCAATCTCACGCGCTGGCGGCACCGGCGGCACTGGCGGCACCGCGCCAGCCGCCGGCACGCCGACTCCGGCGAGCGCTGTCTCCCACGGCTGCTCCTCGGCGGTTGGTGCGGCTGGGTCCACCTGCGCACCCAACAGAGGAGGTTGAGCGCGCTCGGCCTCCCCTTCAGCCCGCTCCGCGGCGGCATCGGCAGCGAGCAGGCTGCGCCCTAGGTCTACCAGGCGATTTGCCTCACCGGGTGCCAACCCAGCCACCGCCGCTAGCAAGGCGGGCCCGGAAGCCGCGCCACGGCGTCGGGCAAATCCACTCATCCCCGGTGACTGCTCGCACGCTGCGTCAACGCGCCCTGCGAAACGGGCCACCACCGCCTGGAGCGCGTGAATAGCGGCGGCCCCGGCCTTCACAGCCTTCAACGCATCGTCAGCATCCATGCGCGCGACGTCCGCGCCATCCCAAGCCGCCAACGCAGCAAGGTGATCGCGCACGGATCGCGTGGATGAGGTCATCGCTCAAGCACACCATGAGGGTCTGACATAGACCCCAAGCCGGAAGAAGTGGACATACCCACACTCAAACACCGGGGTCTGACATGGAGGCCCGAAGCCACTAGATTCCTCCCCAACCGATCGCAACGTTGCGACGTCTTTCAAGCATGACTGGATGCCTGCGCACCGAGAGGGGGTGCTCGTGAGCGAATGGGAGGCGGTCGCGCGCTCGCTCATGGAGCAGCGTTACCGAGCGCTCGTGGGCTACGCGCGCATGGTCGCGGGATCCTCCGTGAATGCCGAGGACCTGGTCCAGGAGGCACTCATCAAGACGTTCTCGCGCCCGCGTGGGCTTGCCAACGTGCCGGTCGCGGAGGCCTACGTGCGCCGCGCGATCGTGACGGGTTTCCTTGACTCAACAAGGCGATCCCGCCGCGAGCCCAGGGCCGGCGAGGGCGCGCTCGAGAGCCTCTCGAGCGTCGGGCACGCGGACGGTGTCATCGACGCCGCCACTCTTGAGTCCGCTCTCGCCCAACTCACCCCCCGCGAGCGCGCGTGCGTGGCGCTCAGATACCTCGAGGGGCTCTCGGTACTGGAGACCGCGAAGACGCTCGGCATCGCCGACGGCTCGGTCAAACGCTATGTCGCTGACGGCATCGGCAAGCTCAATCGCGTTCTCGGCACCGGGGCGACGGCAGACGACGAACAGTTCGTACGAGTGGTGAAGGGAGGTGCGCGATGACGACGCTTGAGGAGCTCTTCGCGGACGGCCTCGCTCGCCAGTCCGACGCTGTGGCTGAGCCGGATTTCGCCGCCCTGGAGGGAGCGGTGCTGGGTGGGGCGCGGCGCCGCCGTCGGATCCGCATCGCTGGGCAGCTGGCGGTCACGTGTGTGGCGACGGCGATTGCTGTTGGCGTCGCCAGCGTCCTGATTCGAAACACCGACGCGCCACCGCCGGCCGCGACGCCGACTCCGAGTTCGGCATTGCCCACTCCAGCCGCGCGGCCGCGCGCGAGCGCAGACCCGCTCATGCCTCAGGCGGCGGCCATCACCGAGGCTCAATGGCGGCAGGTCGATGCGTCGTGGGACATCGAGCTCGCCACCCTCAAGAACGCCGACCCCTCGACAGAATCGATAACGCTCTACTTGACGCCCCCGGGTGGTGACCGGCTCGTCGCCTATGCAGACGTGCAGTTCCCAGTCGCCGATGTGAGTCTGCTCGGTTTCGATGCTGGGGAGCGTTCGCTTTACCTCTTTGGCGGTCAAGAGAGGCAGTTGTTGACGCTGAATCTGACCACCGGGAGTCTCAGCGCCACTGACTTCCAGATTGACGGCGAAACGCTTCTTGGGGCGTTCACTCTGGGGCAGACGCCCGAAGGCAAAGGCGTCATTGTGCTCAACTATTTCAACGAGGCTGCGGGCACCGAGACCTATCACGTGTTCGTGATCGAAGGCGATCACGCTGCGGAGGCCTTCGCTGGCCCAGGCGTGCCCGTGGCGATGCTTAGTGGCGATGTGTTGACTGGTAGCGATTCCGGATACGCGATCCATCCCCTCGACGGCTCCGCGATAACGGCGGTTCCGGCCAAGGATTGCTCATTCGTCTCCTGGTCCACGGACGGCACCATTACCGCGTGGTGTGGCCCTCCGGACGGCAGCACGGGTCAAACGATTGAGATCGACCCGACGACGGGTGAGCAGAGGGAAGTCGCCGCTTCCCCAGACACGTGGACCCCGATCGACTCGTCGCGGGCGTGGAGGAGCTTCCGTGACCACAGCGTCGTTCAGGGCCCGCCACTCCTTGACAATGGCGATGGCACTATCACCGACCTCAGCGACGGCTTTCTCCGCGTGCCAGACGGATACTCCGTGATTTTTGGCGTCCGCTCCTAGACACCGCGACTAGATTCCTCCCAACCGAATCGCCGCGGCACTCGTTCTATACGGCGATTCGACAGGAGGGGCGAATGGCCGAGTGGGAGCTGATGGCGAGGGAACTCGTCGACGCGCGCTACGGAGTGCTCGTGGGGTACGCGCGGCTCGTCGCCGGCAGCTCCGCTGATGCCGAAGACCTCGTCCAGGACGCGCTCATCTCGACTTTTGGCCGCCGCCGCACGTTCGCTTCGGTTCCGGAGGCGGAGGCCTACGTTCGCCGGGCCATCGTGTCTCGCTTCATTGATGGCGCCCGACGCTCCTCCCGCACCAAGCGCACGGCCCTCACCGATCGCGGGGTCGCCGGGCACGCCGACGCCGTGGAGACATCGCTCGATCTCACCGCGGCCCTTGCGAGGCTCACGGCACGGGAGCGCGCGTGCGTGGTGCTGCGGCACCTCGATGGGCTGTCGGTCGCCGAAACGAGCCACGCGCTTGGCATCGCCGAGGGAACGGTCAAGCGCTATGTAGCTGACGGACTGGCGAAGCTCAACGCCCAGCTCGGTACGGATGCGGCCGTGGACGACCGCGTCAGCATCCAGACCCACAAGGGAGGTGCCAAGTGAACTCGCTAGACGAACTCTTCGGCGAGGCGCTCGACCACGCCGCGATGCCCACTACGCAAGAGCGCAGGGCCGCAGTCGCCGAGGTCACCGTGCATGGGGCGCGGCGCAAGCGGCGGATGCGCGCCATGAGCGAGGCCATCGGGACTCTCGCCGTGGCGGGAGTCGCCGTTGCTGGCGTTGCCCTGGCGGTGGCCAACAACGACGCTGGTCCCGCGAATCCGCAGCCCTCGCTCAGCCCGGACCAGCCCGCGCCCTCGCCGTCCCCCGTGGTGACCGCCTTCTCTGCAGAAGACGCGAGCATGCCACTGGAGCCGCCGATGACTGCAGACGACTGGGCGTCACTCGATTCCTCGTGGGACGTGGAGTTTGCAGCGATGACAAACCCCGGTGACGAAGGCGGATCCAGTGCCCAGCTGTACCTCACGCCACCCGGCGGCGAGCGGAAGTTCGCCTACGGCTATCCACGGTTCGACCTCACCGCCCCGATCCTGCTCGCGTACCAGCCGGGAAAGTTCCAAGCGCTCGTCTACGACGGCGACACCAAGACCCTCAACTCCGTTGACTTCGCCACGGGAGCGGTGACGCAGATCGCCAACATGCTGGGGACGCCGATTGAGAGGGCGTGGCCTCTGGGCAGGGCTCAAGATGGCTCCGCGGTCTTCGCAATGGAAACGACAGATGCTGAGGGCAGGGCCGAGATCACCGTCTATGTCTACAGCGAGGACAGCGCCCAAGGCGTGTCTGGCGGCTGGTCAGCGGTGGGCCCCGTCTGGGGCAACCGGTTCGTCGCGAAGCGCGATGGCACCACCTACGCGGTGGATGTCACGGGCCGGACGAGCACTCACGAGTTCACCGCAGTTCCCCAGGACTGCGACTTCACGGCGTGGACTCTCGCGGGCACCTTCGTCGTTGAATGCGGTGCTACGGACACTGAGGCAGGGACGCTCCTTGCGATCGATCCAGCCACCGGAGCCCAAGAGGATCTCGGTCCCGCGAGGTTCGCCCCCGACGATCCCGTGGCCGCCGTCATGGCCGAACACGCAATCGACTCGACTCGCTGGTGGCAGGGCGACGGAACCTCTGGCCGCAAGATCTTCCCTCCCGCCGTGTACGCGGGCGAGGAGTTGGCAATCTTGTCAACGGGCTTCATTGCCCCGCCGGATTCGTACGCTGTGATCTTCGGCATACGGGACTAGTCGGGCACCTGGCAGCACCGCGCCGCGGGCTAGCCTTGCCCACATGACCGCCATCGCGAGTGCCGAGGTGGTCGTCACCTCCCCAGGACGCAACTTCGTCACGCTCACGATCACCACGGAAGACGGCATCGTCGGCCTTGGCGACGCGACGCTCAACGGGCGCGAGCTTGCCGTTGCGGTCTACCTGGCCGACCACGTGATCCCGTTGCTCATTGGGCGCGACGCGATGAACATCGAGGACACCTGGCAGTACCTGTACCGCGGCGCCTACTGGCGCCGCGGGCCCGTCACGATGGCGGCCATCGCCGCCGTGGACATGGCTCTATGGGACATCAAGGCCAGGTACGCGGAGCTGCCGTTGTACCAGCTGCTCGGCGGCCAGTCGCGTCGCGGGGCGCTCGCCTATGGTCACGCCTCCGGTCGCGACAACGAAGAACTCTTCGACTCGATCCGCGAGCATCAGGAGCTCGGTTACAAGGCGATCAGAGTTCAGACCGGCATTCCCGGCCACGACTCGGTCTACGGAGTGGCCGCCTCCCAAGCCGGCGACGGCGAAAGGTACGACTACGAGCCTGCCCGGCGTGGGGCGTCGGGTGTTGGAGGGACGCAGCGCCGTGCCTTGCCCGCCGAGGAGAACTGGGACACGCGCGCGTACTTGCGCCATATCCCCAACGTCTTTGAGGCGGTGCGCAATGAGTTCGGCCCCGAACTGCCGCTGCTCCACGACGGCCACCACCGCATGACGCCGCGCGAGGCGGCCCAACTCGGCAGGTCCCTAGAGCCCTTCGACCTGTTCTGGCTCGAGGACTGCACACCTGCCGAGGACCAGAACGCGCTCCGCTACGTCCGCGACCACACCACAACGCCCCTGGCGATTGGCGAGGTCTTCAACACGGTCTACGACTTCCAGACCCTCGTCACCGAGCGGCTCATCGACTACGTGCGCGCGGCGGTGACGCACGCGGGTGGCATCACGCACCTCAAGAAGATCGCCGACTTCGCCTCGATCTACGGCATCAAGACCGGCTTCCACGGCCCCACCGACGTGAGCCCCGTTGGGCAGGCCGCGCACCTGCATCTTGACCTGGCGCTGCACAACTTCGGCATCCAGGAGTACATGCGGCACTCAGACGAGACGCTCGAGGTGTTCCGCACGTCGCTCACCTTCGAGGACGGGCTGCTGCACCCGGGTGAGCAGATGGGCCTCGGCGTGACGCTCGACCTGGACCTCGCGCGCAAGCACCCCTACGAGCCCGCCTATCTGCCCGTGAACCGCCTCATGGACGGCACCGCGCACGACTGGTGATCACGCCAGCGGTGGCACCGGCGGCTTCTCAACGAGCACGTCCGACGCAAGGTCGCGTGGCGCTTCTCCCTCACCTTCGCGCTCGGTTCCGCGCTTGAGCAGCGGGATGGTCGCCACCGCGAGGACGAAGACGAGCACGGCCGAGATTGCGGCGACCGCTAGGCCGTAGCGTGCGCCCTGAGTCTGGATCAGGTACCCGGCGATCCATGCACCGAAGGCAACGCCGATGCCAATGCCGATGCGCACCCATGCCATGCCCTCGGTGATCTGGTCGCTCTTCACCACTCGCTGCACCACCGAGTCGATGTTGGTGATCGTGGGCGCAATGGTGAACCCGGCGAAGAATCCGATGACAGAGAAGATCAGCAGGTTTGGCGCAACGCCTAGCGCAACAAAGCCGATTCCAACCAGGCCCGCAAAGACGACCGTCCGCTTCCACAGCGGCATCCGCCAGTGGCGCGAGCCATAGAAGAGGCCACCGAGCAGCGAGCCAATCGAGAGCACCGCGAGTGTCACGCCGGAGACGGACTTGAGCCCGTGCTCGTCCGCGAACGCGACAGCCGAGATGTCGAAGGCGCCGAACATGAGGCCGAGCGCGGTCGCGATGAGCGACACGGCCACCACGGCCATAGGAAGCCGCAGACCGAGGCTCGCCCCTCCGGTCTCCTTGCGCTTCGGCGGCTGAGTGGACGTCTGCGACAGCAGGAAGGACATGCCGACGATCATCGCCACCGTGCACACGATGAGCCCCAGGGGCGGCCACACAACGGTCGCAAGGATGGTTGCGAGCGCGGGACCGCCGATGAACAGCACCTCGTCGAGGGCGCCCTCGAGCGCGAACGCCGTGTGGATCTCATCATCGGGAAGGATGTGTGACCAGCGCGCACGAGTCAGCGAACCGACAGGCCCGCTGACAGACGCCACCGCGACTCCCACCCACAGCAGCCACTCCGGTCCGCGCGACATCGCCGTCCAGATGACGATGACCGCCCCAACCACGAACATGATGCTGAGCGGGATCATCGCCGAACGCTGGCCGATGCGGTCCACGAGGCGCGCGGTCGGCACCGTCTGGAAGGCCCACACGAGCGTGCCGATCGCGGCAACGCGGCCGGCCATCGAGTAGCTGTCGTACTGGATCTGCACCATGAGGATGACGGAGATGTTGAACATCGCCATGGGCAGGCGCGACAGCAGCCCTGACCAAGCGAAGGCGAAAGCGCCAGGTCGGGTGAGAATGCCGCGGTACGTGTCAAGCATTCGAGCATTTTCCCACGGCGCACTGACGCGCGCTTACCAAGTGGTCGGAATGCCCGACGCTAACTCGGGTTGTCGCCCTCTGTCACCTGCGGTGGCGCGTTGGTGGGCAGAACCCCTGGCCCCGTTGCCGCCTGGCCAGCCCGAGCGTCGGGCGGAGGCAGTGCTGACGTGCGGTGGCGCCGCACGTCCTGAACCACGAGCGCCGTTGCCCCGCCGACGATCACTAGCGCGGCGAGTCCGATTCCGCCCCACATGAGCCACGGCTTCCAGTTGGTCTGCGGCGCGGCGCCAGCGACGATCGTGATGTCGTCGCCGGAAGCCAGATCCGCGAGGTCGATCGTGACGCTGTTGCCGTCGATGTCCCCGGCGGTGGCGCTCGTCACGAGGCCCGGGAAGCTGAACCGCAGCTCGACGTCCACCGAACTGCCGAGCAGCTCGAGTTGCCCGGCGCTCACCCCTGCCTTGCCGAGCAGCTCGCCGAGCCGTCCGGTGGGGATGGACACCACGTAGGTGTCCTCGGTGTGAATGAGGGTTGCCTCGGCCGTGAACGGCAGCCGGGCGGTGAACTGCGCGAAGACGCCCTCAAAGGCGTCGAGCGGGAGGTTCGTGGCGGTGATCTTGACGCCAGTGAGGTCGCCCTCCGAGTAGTCCTCGACGCCGATCTGGTCGGGATACGCGGCAGCGAGCTTGAGGTACTCGGCGGATGAGGTGATGGCGCCCTTGAGGTTCGCAAGATCGAAGTCCGCGAAGCTTGCGAGCTGTTCGCGCGCCTGTGGTGTGGTCGCGATGATCGCCTCTTGGCTGAAGGTGTCGTCAGCGTGCACCGCTGTGTCGGACGTGAGGCGAACGCAACCTGCGAGCGCCGCTATCGCAACCACCGCAAGCGCCGCAAGGCGTGCGGCGGACCTCATTTGTGGTCCTTGCGGTTCTTCCAAGCCAGGTAGCCCACGGTGCCGATCATCCCGAGCAGCAGGACGGTGCTGATCACGATCGTGGGGGTCGCCGAGCCGTTGGAGGCGGCGTTGACCGCATCAAACGCGAGGGGGGTCATGTGCCTACTGTGGCACAGGCCGGGTCAGCGCGCGTCTGGGTTCGCCGGCGGCTCGTCGGCCGAGGGCTCGGCCACGGGCTCAGCGGTGGCTTCCGCGGCCGGTTCGGCCACAGACTCGGCAGGCGTCTCCGCCACCGGCTCGGACGTCGCCACCGCGACAGGCTCCGGCGAGAACTCGGCGGGCGCTGACCCTGCCTCGACCGCAGGCGCAACCGGAGCGTCGGCCAGCGCGAGGACTGCCGCCTTCTTGGAGCGGCTGCGGACGATGACCACGACAATGACCGCCACGATGATGAGCACGCCAAGGCCGATCACGAGCCAGGCCCAGGGCGATCCGCCCTCGGTGGCCTTGCCCTCTGCGTGGAGCGTCGCGGGCGGGTCAAGGAGGTTCCACGTCACGGTCTTGCCATCCTCGGACAGCTCGCCGTTGTGGTCGCTGACCTTGCCGGGGAACGTCACCGAGAAGGTGAACTCGGCGCCCATGGCGCCGGGATCCATGCCCTCGGTGTCTGCGTCCTCGGTGTCCCATGTGCCGTCGACGATGAAGTTGTCGCCCTCGCGCGTAATGGAGATGTCGGAGCCGTCTTCGCTGTTCTGGAACGAGTCGAGGGGCTCGTTTTCGAACGTGTACTTCTTGCCGACAAAGCCTTCCTCGTTGTAGTCAGACTCCTTGGCGCCCTCGATTCCGGAGCCGTCGGAGTTCAACTCCTTGAGGAGGTCCTCGTCGCTCATACCCAGTGACTCGCCAATCCCTGACTGGATGGCGATGACCATGGATCCGTCGATCGTGTTGTCGCTATTGAGCGTCAGATCCACCTTGCCCTTGAAGCAACCGGCGAGGGTTGCGATGACGAGCAGAGATAGGGCGGCGACCTTGGCGGCGTTCTTCATGGCGCTTACCTTGCCACACGTGCGCGTGCGCGCCTAGACAGTGTGATGAGTTCGCGCCTGCGGGCGATGGCCTTGCCTGCCCGACGTTGCGGTGACCCGGACGTCCGGCTTGCCAGAGCGTCGGGCCGGCTTGGGCGATCGCGGCCAAAAGGTGACGCCTAGGGCCAGCAATACCAGGGCGGTTGCTCCGATCGAGGGCCACGCGGAGCTGTTGGAGATCGCGCTCGCGCGGGCTTCAAGCGTTGGTGGCCCACCCACGAGGTTCCAGGTCACTGTGTTGCCGTCGATGGTGCCGTTAGCGCTGGAGACGGGGCCGGGGAACGCGATGGTGACGGTCATCTGGGGGTTGTCGCCGGAGTCGGCGGCCTCGTTGGCCTCGGTGGAGGAGGCCTTGCCGCTCACGACGAACTCGTCGCCCTCCCGGGTGATCCCGAATCGGTCGTCCGTGGGGGCGAAGCTCGTGAGCGGCTCGTCGCGGAACGTCACCTCAACGCCGCTGTAGCCGTCGTTCGCATACGGGTGGCTCCAGCTCCGCTCGAAGTCGGTCTGCAGGCCCGAATCGTCGAAGAGGCCTTGGGCAACGCTCGTGTCGGTGCCGCCCATCGCGGCGCCGGAGCCCTTCTCCACGGCGATCACGTAGGAGCCATCAACCGTGTTGTCCTCCTTGACCGTAAGGTCGGCGCTGAACCGCATGCAGCCGGACAGAGCGAGCGCGGCAGCGGCCGCAAGCCCGAGTGTCGCCAGTGGGCGCCTCATGGGGAAAGGGTTCCACGGGCGGCTCCGCTAGGTGGGCAGGCGCGCCAATCGACACGTCCTCGTATAGCCTCGGCGTAGGGTCACCAGTCGAGGAGGGCAGGATGCGTCTGAGGCGAGCGATCGCAGCGGCGGGCGTTGCTTTGCTAGGTGGCTCGCTAGTGCTGGCGGGTGCGCTTCCCGCAGCCGCCGAGGATCCCGCGACACTGGAACTCTCAAAGACCTCGTCTGTCGCCTCGGCCTCGCCAGGGGACACGTTCACATACACGATCCAGGTGAGTTGCATCTACGCGGGCGTGGTGCCCGCCTCGGGTTGTACCAACGCCCAGGTCGTCGACACGGTCCCGGACGAGTTCGAGGTGCTGTCCGTTGCGGTAGCGAACTACACCGCGAACACCACGGACGTCACCGGCCAAACGGTCACGGTCAACTTCACCTCGCCCTTCCAAGATCCTGCTGGCTCGCAGGGGATGCTCCAGGGTTCAAACGCGCAATTGACGATCACGGTTCGGGTTCGGGATCTTCCGTATTCCGCGAACGGCATTCCCGTGACGAATACGGCGACGTTTACGGCGACGAACCCCGCGACCGACCCCGCGACCGACACCGCAGTGGTCTTCCCAGTAGTACCCCTCACATTGAGCACCGACGTCACCAAGGACTTCGCGCCAACTGGTGGAGTCGCCGCGCCCGGCGAGCCCGTCGACATGAATGTGCAGGCCACGAACACGTCCGCGGATCCGGTGACGCAGCTCGTGGTGCTCGAACCGACGGACCCCAGTGCGTCGACGCCGTTCACGCAACTTGCGTACACCGGGCTTGACGTGACGATGCCCCCCGACGCCGACCACGTGCAGGTTGACGCCTATATCTCGGGTGGCTGGGTGCTGGGCACTCCCGCAGCGACCGCGGCACTCCCTGCCGGCGTTGCGCCTGGCAACGTGCTCGGCCTGCGTTTCACGTTCACGTCGACCACGGGCATGATTCAGCCAGACGCTACGGCCGACATCACCGTCCACGCCCAGCAGCGCGATCTTGGGGAGGTGGACGAGGACATCTCGGTGCCGAACGAGGCCACGTCTAGCGTCACGCGGGACTCGGCCACAGCATCGGATACGGACGACGCCACTTACACGATCTTCGGCAACTCACCCGAGGTTTCCGCCGGCAAGACCATCACGCCCACTTATGTGGGACACGGCGATACCGTCAACGCCGAACTCACCGCGACGAACGAGTGGGAGTCTGATCTCAGTCAGCTCTCCATCGTCGAACCGGCTTTGACGTCTGACGACCCCTACTCCGATGGCTTCACCGACGCGATGAGCTTCGCGGGTTTTGCTGACACGGCGCCCACATGGCCGGCGAACGCCGATGCCGCATCGGTCACGTACTACTACGAGGATGACACCTCGGAAACCATCGAGTTCGTGCAGGGAGAGCCGATCCCGGAGCCCACTCAGACGGGCACGGTGGTGCGGTTCCGCGTGGACTTCACGGGTGAGATCTTCCCCGACTCGAGCGCGACAGTGAACGCCACCATCGGTACCGACCCCGACGACCCTGCCCCCCTCACAGAGATCACCAACGCCGTCACCGCTGAGGGCACCGCGCCTTCGGGCGCCACGGGCAGCGACGTGGCAGAGGACACCTTCTGGGCGTACCTGCGCATCGTCACGCCGTTCAGCGGCAAGCGCCTCGTACCAGGCGCGATCCTCGGCAGCGGCGGTGAGTGGACCGTGCTGCAACTGCCGTCCGGTACAGCGCCTCTGCCCGACGAGATCCCGGAGGACGACCCCTACTCATCCGGCTCCGCCAACCAGATCATCGTGCAGGACCCGGCCGCAACCTCGCCCACGGACGACACCCCGCAGCCGAGCCCGTTCTGGGACGTGTTCAGCCCTGACCGGATCACATCGGTGCAGGTCCCCGCGGGTTCCACCCTGACCGTCAACTATTGGGACGGCGACTCGTGGGAGGAACTCGCGGGCCCCATCGCGGGACTCACCACGTGGAGCTACGACATCGCGGGCAACGCCCCGCCGAGTCCCGCCGACATCGGCGGCCTGCAGTTCGTGTTCGAATCCGATGCTGGATTCCCGCCGGGAACCTCCGTGCAGCCCAACGTGGTCATGAATCTCGACAACCCCGGTGCGCTCGACTACGACGCGGACGGAATCGCGACCATCGAGAACTGTGCGTCGACGGGAGCGACGTCCGAGACTGCGGTGGTCGAAGACGCCGAGCCTGCCTGCGACACCATCGACGTGTACGACCCCGACAGCTCCGGCAATGGAATTGGCGACCTCATCTCCAAGAATTGGTCCGATGTTACGGTCACCGCCCGCACGGGCGACCTGCGCACCGCGCACATCCTGTGGTCCACAGGTGGATTCTCCGACATCGATTCGATGACCATCAGCGACATCCCCTCGCCGGACCCTGACGCCGTCACCGACTCGGTGTACAACGCGTTTGACCTCTATCGCGTGAACCCCATCTCCCCCACGCTCGACGAATACATCCCTTACGACTCGGTGGCAACGTTGCAGCTGTACAGCGACTCGCTTGACCAGTGGGTCGGCACCGAGACTGACCCGTGCGCCACGCCCGGCTCATGTGACGGCCAATTCCTCGGCTACACCCTTAGTGCCGCAGAGCGCGCCGACACGATCGGCGTGCGGCTCGTCTTCGTCGAGAACCCCAACCGCGCCTCGCTCACCGATCCACTCGCGCCGCCAGTCGGTTCAGGTGTGGCACGGTCCATCGGCAACACCAGGGGCATCGACCTGCAGTTCCAGATCCGCGACGAAGCCCGTGACGGCAGCGGCGTGGTCACCGGCCACCGCGATTACAACGACGGTCCATCGCTCGTGCGCAACGATGTGGGCGCCGTTGGCGAGCGGGACGGCGTCGACCTTGACGATTCCGCGTCGTCCACGATCGAGATCCTCGACACGCCCTTGCTCGTGGACTTCGACAAGCAGTGGACAGGTGGCCCGCTTGCTGTGCCTCCTGCAGGAACCGCGCCAGGCGACTACCCGAGCGGCCGCGTGACCCTGTCGGCGACCAACGCCACGGACGCTCGCGTCGACACGATGTCCATCACGGATCCGTACCCCGCGTCCGCTGAGCCGTTCAACGCCTTCGACCTCATTGATGTTGTGAGCGTCGACGTTCCCGCGGGCACGGCCTCGTGGACCGCGACTTTCGTGCGCACCACGGGCGGTGACCTCGTGGTGAACAGCCTCGCGGACCCGTACGACACGTCGCCTTTGACCGTGCTCGGTGAGGCCGACCTCATCAACACCACGGCCGTGTCGATTGAGTTCGATGGCCGAATCAACAGTCAAGAGACCGGCGGGCTCGTCTTCGACCTTCGCCTGCGCGCGCTTCTGCGCGGCACGACGACGGCCGTCACTGCGCCCGACGACTTCCTCAATGCGGCACAGGCCTCCTTGGACGACGCCGGGCGCGACACCGTGACCTTCCCCACCGCTCCCACGGCGAGCGGCGGCGGCACCATGAGCCTCGTGGACGCGGACCTCGGTATCGACGTGTCCAAGGGCTTCGCGGCCACAGCCACGGACACGCCGCTCGCGAGCGGGTTCTTCCAGACAGAGCCCGACAACGACACGTTCTTTATGACGCTCACCGCACAGCCCACTGGCAGCGTCCGCGTCAACGAGATGACCGTCATCGACGTAGATCCCACGTTCTGGAACGCGTACGAGTTCGTCGGGTTCGCTCCCTTCTCGCCGGCCCAGCCGATCGACCAAGTGCGCGTGGATGCGTTCACTGGCGGCGACTTTGTCGGCGACCTTGGCGATCCCGCCGTCACAGTGAACGGCGGCGGCTTCCTGAATGGAGTTGCTGGCCCATCGCCAGCGCTGCCCTCGAGCGTGACGGACCCCGCCGCGGTGCAGGGACTGCGCATCATCTACACAAGGGCGGACGGAGATCAGTGGGAGAACTCCGAGCACCCCGAGCAGTCCATCACGGTAGAGGTGAGACGCAGGGCGGTGATGCTGACGGGGCAGCCAGTCCCCACCGACCTGCCGGGAAACGTTGCCGCTCCGGGTGAGAGCGCGGCTGGCACGGCCGAGAACACCATCGACGGCTCCACGAGCTCTTTCCTCACCGATGGCGACGGCGACCCCCTGCTCACGGCGGACGCGGATCCTGTGAGCGCCACCGTCGAGTACCGCCACTCGCTCACGGCGGTGCAGGTGTCGAAGGCGCCGGCTGGCGTGCAGACGCCCGGAACCTTGATTCCGTACACGCTCACGGTCACGAACAACGGGGACACGTCTATCACGGACCCCGTGATCGTCGACGATCTGCCCACCTACAACGGCCAGTCGGCGCTCATCCTCAGCCCTGACGCGAGCGAGCCGTTCGGCTACGCGCTCACGGGCGCCGCACCGTCGGGCAGTCCACTGCCCACCGATCCCGATGTGGTGAGCGTCGCCGACGACATCGCCAATGGCGCTGCACCTTCGCTGACGTTCACCTTCCCATCGGGCAGCGTGCTGGACGTTGGCCAGACGTACACGATCACGATCGCGATGCTCGCCCGCCCCGGGGTGCCCGCAAACGTTAACCTCACCAACACGGTCACGGTCAGTGGCGAGCGCCCGTTCGACGCCTGTAACGGCTCCCCCCAGGACCCTCCAGCGGAAGCTTGCTCCGCCGAAACTACGATCTACTTGGCCGCGGGCGGAGCGCTCCGCTCCGGGAAACTCGTCAGGGCGATCGATGACTCGCTCGGCGTGTTCAGCGTGCTGGACGGCGTCACGTGTACCCCGTTCGAAGATGACTTCTACGCGCCTCCGTGCGTACCGATCACGGCGCCACTAGGTCTGGAGCAATGGCGACTGCTGCTCCTCAACACCGGCACCCTCCCGTTGTCCCAAGTGGTGCTCATGGATCGTCTGCCGGTTCCCGGCGACACAGGCGTTCTCAACCCTGTGCAGCGCGGCTCGGAGTTCGCAGTGACGCTCACCAACGCCCTCGCGGCGACAGACCTACCATCTGGGGCCACCGTGACCGTCTTCGGAACCACGAGCGAGCCTTGCGACGCCGACCTGCGCCCCCTTACGCAGTCGTGTGACCCTGGCGACTGGGTGGCTATCGCGGATCTCGACCTCGCCGACGTCACTGCGCTCAAGTACGAGATCGACTTTGCGCCAGAGGCAGAACTGCAGCCCGGCGAGCGCTTCTCCATCGAGTACCAGACGCAGACACCGGCCGCGTCACCCGGTGGCGACGATCCGATTGCTTGGAACACGCTCGCTACCGGAGGCGTCACGGATGACGGCCAAAGCACCGCGGAACTGCTCCCCGTCGAGGGAAACAAAGTGGGAGTGGCGCTCGCTACCGGTGAGATCGCGCTCGAGAAAGCCCTGGACGGTGACGCGTCCGGCTTCGCGCCTGACTCCTTCACCGCCCACCTCGAGTGCACGATAGAGGGCGAGACGGTGTACGAGGACGATGTCACGCTTGAGCCTGACCAGCCCGTCACCGTGGGCGAGCTGCCGCTCGGCGCGGAGTGTACTTTCACGGGCGAAGATGACTCGGGCCAGACATCGTGGTCGTCGTCCTCAGGAACTGTCACGCGCGCACCAACCGAGGTCCAGACGGTCACCCTCACCAACGTCTACGACGCGGCGGATCTCGTCATCGGCAAAGTCGTGGCCACCGACGCGCTGGACGAGAACGGCGATCCGCCCCAGTTCGGCCCGTTCCTCGTGGCAGTCCAGTGCACGTTCCTCGGCGATCGGGTCTATGCGGATGGCTATGGCGCCCTTGCGCCCATGTGGCGACTCCTTGAGGCCGACGAGACGTGGCTCCTCGCCGGACTTCCCGTCGGTAGCCAATGTCACGTCGGCGAGGTGACGACGGCCGGCGCGAGTTCCACGTCGATCACCGTCGTGACTGTGGCCGGGTCAGTCACCACAGCCGGAACAGGCGCCGACGTGACACTCACCGCGAACGAGGCCACTGCTGTCAACGCGGTCGCCATCACCAACACCTATGCGGTCGGATCGCTCGCGATCGAGAAGCGTGTGGTGGGTCCTGGCGCCTCGGAGGCGAGCGACGTGTCGTTCACCTTCCACGTGACGTGCACCATGGACACGATCATCTCCACGCGCGTGGTCTACGACGGCGACGTCGAAGTCGCACCGCCCTACCCGGCGACCCTGCAGAATGACACCCTGCCGGTTGGCGCGGAGTGCACGGTGGTCGAGACTGATGACGGCGGCGCGGGCTTGACCTACTTGTTGCCGAACCCGCTTCAGGCCAACTCGGCAACGGTGACGATCGTGGGTGACGAGGTGGTCCAGGTGACGGCGTTCAATTACTTCGCGCCGCCGCCGGATCCGGGCGATGAACTATCGGAGACCGGCTGGGACGGCTATCGCCTCGCGCTCTTCGCGTTCGCTCTCCTCGGATTCGGCTGGGCGCTCGTTCGCTTGCGCAGAGCCTGACCGCCGCGGGTTGGGCGGAGTCAGCCCTCGAGCGCCTCACTCACCACTTCGCGAGCGGCGCTTTGCACTTCCCCAAGGTGCGCCTCGGAGACGAAGGACTCCGCGTAGATCTTGTAGACGTCCTCTGTTCCCGATGGGCGCGCGGCGAACCACGCTTCCTTCGTCGTCACCTTGAGACCGCCGATAGCTGCGCCGTTGCCGGGGGCAGTGGTGAGCTTGGCGGTGATCGCCCCGCCCGCGAGGGTCGTCGCCGGCACCTGGGAGGGCGACAAGCGACCGAGCGCGGCCTTTTCCTCCTTACTGGCGGCCGCGTCGACGCGCGCGTACCAACTCTCGCCGAGTCGCGCCACGAGTGAGGCGTGCAGCTGTGACGGCGACTGACCGGTCTTCGCGATGATCTCCGAACCCAGCAGGCACATGATGGGCCCGTCCTTGTCGGTGGTCCACACGGTTCCGTCTTGGCGCAGGTACGACGCTCCGGCGGACTCCTCGCCGCCGAAACCCACTTCGCCGCTCAACAAGCCGGGCACGAACCATTTGAACCCAACCGGCACCTCGATGACGCGGCGACTCAATTCGCCGCCAACCCGGTCAATCAAGGAACTGGACACGAGCGTCTTGCCGATCGCGGCGTCGGGCCGCCATCCGGGTCGCGCGCCCGAGTAGAGGTAGGAGATCGCTGCCGCGAGGAAGTGGTTGGGATTCATGAGGCCGCCGTCTGGGGTCACGATGCCGTGGCGGTCGCTGTCCGCGTCGTTGCCGTGGGCGATGTCGTACGGTGCTTGGCCGCCGGCCATGAGCTCGCGCAGCGAGGCCATCGCGTACGGCGACGAGCAGTCCATACGGATCTTGCCGTCCCAGTCGAGCGTCATGAACGACCACGCGGGGTCCACCTTGGGGTTGACCACGGTGAGGTTGAGTTTGAACTCCTCGCCGATCGCGCCCCAATAGTCAACAGCCGCGCCACCGAGCGGATCTGCGCCGATGCGCACGCCGGCCGTGCGGATGGCCTCAAGGTCCACCACAGACGGCAGGTGCTTGAGGTAGAGGTCCATGAAGTCGTATCCGCAGACGTTGTCGCGGGTGAGCGCTCGCGCGTATGGGATGCGCGGCACCTGCCGCCAGCCGCCCGCGAGCAACTCATTCGCGCGGGTTGCGATCCAACCCGTCGCGTCGGTGTCGGCGGGACCACCGTGGGGCGGGTTGTACTTGAAGCCGCCGTCGCGCGGGGGGTTGTGGGACGGCGTGATGACGATGCCGTCGGCGAGGCCCTTGCCAGCGGTGCGCAGCGCGTCGGGCGCGCCATTCGCCACCAGAATCGCGAGCGACACCGCCGGCGTAGGGGTGAACCCGTCCCTTGCGTCGATGCGCACGTCGACGTCCGCCGCAGCGAGCACCTCCACCGCGGTCTCCTGCGCGGGCCCCGAGAGGGCGTGGGTGTCCTTGCCGACGAACACCGGACCGTCGGTGCCCTGCTGGCGCCGGTACTCGACGATCGCCGCCGTGATCGAGACGATGTGCGCCTCGTTGAACGCGCTGTCGAACGCCGATCCCCGGTGGCCAGAGGTCCCGAAAGCCACCCGCTGCGAGGCGACAGAGGCGTCGGGCACCAGGTCGTAATAAGCGCCAAGCAGCGAATCTACGTCGATGAGGTCTTCAGGGAGGGCGCGGGTGCCGGCTCGTTCGTGCATGCCTCCACAGTAGGTGGTAACGCTTTGGTGTGAGATTGGCAAAACGCTCTCCCAGCCCGACGCCATGGCTGGCTAGGCTTGCAGGGTGGCACGGAAGCTCAAGGAGACGACGCCGTCCGCCGACGAGGGCGCGGCGTCTGCAGCCGCGTTGATCGTGGCTCACGACCAGGCCCGATACATCGCTGCGACGGTCCGCGCGGCGCGCGCCATCCCTGGTATCGACCTTGTTCTGGTGGTCGATGACGCATCCACTGACAACACACAGGAGCTGGCCCGAAAGGCTGGCGCCGTGGTGGTTCGCAACTCGCACGCGCGCGGCCGCTCGGCGTCGCTCGAGTTGGGTGCTTCGGTCATCGCCATGCGCGACGAGCCCGGCCTCACGCCCCGCGCGATCCTCATCCTCGACGGTTCGCTCGGCTCGTTCGCGATCGGGGCCGCGCCGCTCGTGCCCGCCGTCACCGAGGGCGTGTGCGACATGGCGATCGCGCTCACCGACATGACCCCGGTGTCCACGGGCCCCACGGCGAAGGCCGCTCGCCGCGCGATCGAGCTGGCGAGCAACTGGAAACCCCAGCAACCGCTGAGCCGCATCCGCTGCTTGAGCCGCGACGCGCTAGAGGCGGGCATGCCGTTGTCGCGTGGCGTTGGGCTCGAGGTGGCGCTGACGCTTGACGCGCTCGCGGCCGGGTACCTGGTGACCGAAGTCGAGTGCGACATCCGACACAAACCCCATTCTGGAGAGCACCGGTCCATGGGCAAGCGCGTCAACCAGTACCGTGACGTCATGCTTGCCGTCGGATCGCGCCGCGTGAAGGGCGCCGCCTCAACCACGCGCCATGCCGTTGGCGACCAGGTGCACAAGGTCACGCATCGCAAGCCCGACGCTGATGTCGACTCCGCGGAGTCGGCACAGTGAGCGCTTTGCCCCGCTACGCCTACTTGGGGCCGGAGGGCACGTTCACGGAGATGGCCTTGCGCCTCATGGTGTCGCCGTCCGAAGCCGAGTACGTGCCGGTCGTTGACGTTCCGACCGCGCTCGGTGCCGTCCGCGCCGGCGACGCGGACTACGCCGTCGTTGCAATCGAGAACACGGTCGAAGGCGGCGTGACCGCGACCCTCGATACGTTGGCCCAAGGATCACCCCTGGTCATCTTGGGAGAGGTCGTGCTGCCCGTCGAGTTCGAACTGGTCGCTCCCGCGGGGGTTGCGCTCGCAGACATCGCTCGCGTGTCGGCGCATCCGCACGGCTGGAACCAGGTGCGCCGCTGGGCCAACGAGAACTTGCCCGGCGTGCTCTTTGTGCCCGCCCAGTCGAACTCCGCCGCTGCCCTGGCCATAGCGTCGGGCAGTGACGTTGAGGGAATCCCCGCGGAGGCGGCGCTGGCCCCTCCGGGCCTTGGCACGCGGCTGGGACTCTCCGTCCTCGCCGAGCACATCGCGGACATCGAGCACGCGGCTACGCGCTTCGTGCGCGTTGGGCGACCGGAGGCGGTACCCGCACCAACCGGCCACGATAAGACGACGCTCTCCGTGCACTTGCCGACCGACCGGGCGGGCGCGCTGCTGGAGATGCTCGAGCAGTTCGCGGTGCGCGGCGTGAACCTGTCGCGAATCGAGTCGCGGCCGCGTTCCGATCGCCCTGGCGAGTACTCGTTCTCGATTGACGCAATGGGCCACATCGCGGAACGGCGAGTGGCGGAGGCCCTAATCGGGCTCAAGCGCACGTGCCCCCTGGTGGTCTTCCTGGGTTCCTACCCGGCCGCGGACCCTACGCCAACTCCCGTCGCGCCGGGGAACGTAGATGCGGCGTTCGTGGATGCCGAGGCGTGGGTGGCGAAGCTCGTAGACGGGGCGTCGGACTGACGCGCTACCGCTCCACTTGGCTCTCGTGCCACTCGCGGCTGCCTTCGAGAAGCTCGTGCGCCATGTCGTCGAGGAATCGCGCAACTGCCTCTCGCTCCGCCGATGTAAGGCGAGCAGCCGCATAGAAGCGTCTCGCCTGCTGACGGCCCACCGACATCGTGGCGGCCCGCCGCGTCTCTGGCGTCACCGTCAGTGTGAGTGCTCGTCGATCGCTTGGGTGTGGGTGGCGAACAACGTGGCCGCCGCGCTCAAGGCGGTCCAGCAGTTTGGTGGTTGATGCCGCCGAGATGCCGATCTGCGCCGCAAGAGCCCCCGGAGTCACGAGCACTCCGCGATTCTCCGAGACCATGAGAAAGTGCAGGGCGCGCATATCCGTCTCGCCCAGCTTCATGAAGCGCTGTGACTCGTCCATGAGCAATCGTTCGGTCTCGCGGAGTCGTCCGAGCGCGCCCATGATCGCGTTGATCTCTGCCATGCTCTTCGCGTCCACTCCAGACACGTCTATGAGTTCTGCGCGGGCGTCGTTCGAGGCGACGTGATAGAGCGATCCGTGCGCGTCGTTCGCCCGTTCGTTGGTCACACGTGAACATTACACCGCTGACTTGTTATGCTAGGCGAAATATTGCAATGGCTAACTAAGTTCGGAGGCTGGCATGACGGACGACAGACTCGTGGTCCTGCTCGGCGAGGATCTGAAGCCAGTGGGGACCGCGCCAAGAGACCAGGTCCATCACGCTCAGACCCCTCTTCACCTTGCCTTCTCTTGCTACCTCCTAGACGACGCCGGCCGAGTGCTCGTGACGCGCCGCGCACTCACCAAGCGGACGTGGCCGGGCGTGTGGACCAACAGTTTCTGCGGGCACCCAGCGCCCGGCGAAGAGATGGAACACGCCGTTCGTCGCCACGCCCGCGATGAGCTCGGCATTGAGCTCTCGACCATCTCACTTGTACTCCCCGACTTCCGCTACCGGGCAGCCGACTCGAACGGCATGGTCGAGAACGAGCTCTGCCCCGTCTTCATGGCAACTACCCATGACCCCATCGTGGCCGCATACCACGAGGTCGCCGAATGGACCTGGGTAGACCTGGGCGCCCTCGCCGACGCCGCCCGCAACCTCCCGAACCTGCTCAGTCCGTGGTCGGTGCTCCAGCTTGCCCGCCTCGCCGACTCCCTGGCGGTGACCGCATGACTATCGCGATCCACCGGACGGACACTCGATCCCAGCAGGTCCACGACGCCATCGACGCCTACTTCGCCGAGCGCGCTCGCGACGCCTCTCGCTACGGACCCGAGTTCGCGGAACTCTGGCGCATTGCGGCCAGCACCGTGCTGGGCGGAAAGTTCGTGCGCCCGGACCTGCTCATGGCGACTCACGGCGCGCTGACCGGCACACACGCCGCCGCCTCACCCGCTGTCGTCGACGCGGCTGCGGCTCTCGAGCTCCTGCACTACGCCTTCGTACTCCACGACGACGTGATCGACGGAGATCTCGTTCGCCGCGGACGCCCAAATCTGATCGCGGCCGTCTCCGCTTCCGCGCCGCGCCGCACGGAGCCAGCGGCCGCGCTCCACTGGGGCACCGCGTCCGGCATCCTCATGGGCGACCTGCTGCTGTCAGGGGTGTACCAACTGCTCGCTGGCCTCGACGCTCCCGCCGCGACGCGCGCGCGCCTCGCTCGGGTGCTGGGCGATGCCATCCACGAGACGGTGGCCGGGGAGCACGCAGACGTAGGGCTGGCGCACGGGGTGATCGCCCCCGATCTCGGCACCATCCTCGCCATGGCGGCGAACAAGACTGCCACCTACACGTTCTGCCTGCCACTCGCCTTTGGTGGAATCCTGGCCGACGCCGACGAGGCGACGGTGCGCGCGCTCACCAAGGCGGGCAGGCACCTTGGGCTTGCCTTCCAACTGCAGGATGACTTGCTGAGCGTGTTCGGCGACCCTGCCACGCACGGCAAGGACTCGGCCTCCGACCTGCGTGAAGGCAAGATGACAGCGATCATCGCGCACGCGAGGGCTTCCAGCATGTGGCCCGAGATTCAGCCGTATATGGGCCGCAGGGGGATGAGCTCACGCGACGTCGCGAACGTCAGGGGTCTGCTGGACAAGTGCGGCGCGCGGGCGGGCGTCGAGCGTCAGGTCGACGAGTCGCTCGCAGCATTCCGCGCGGCGATCGACGATGCCGCCGTGCCGCAGCCCGTCCGGGATGAGGTCTCGAGTCTCGCGGAGCTGCTTCGGGGGAGGACGGCGTGAGCACCGCGCTCGAGACCTTCACGCGCACGGCGGAGGGCGCGGCGAACGAGGTCATCGATGCGTACTCCACGTCGTTTGGAATGGCGACTCGGCTGTTAGGCGCCCGTCATCGCCAGCACGTGCGGAACATCTATGCGCTGGTTCGGGTTGCCGACGAGATCGTGGACGGTGTGGCCGCGCAGGCGGGGCTGACGATCCCGGAACAGCGGGCCGTGCTGGAGCGGTTCCGCGCCGACACCGCCGAGGCCGTCGCACGCGGTTACTCCGCCGATGTGGTGATTCACGCGTTTGCCCAGACCGCGCGGGCGTGCGGCATCGGTGAGGAGCTGACAGCGCCGTTCTTCGACTCGATGGCCATGGACCTCGACGCGCCAAATCCGGACCACGACGCGTATGTGTGGGGTTCAGCGGAGGTGGTGGGCCTCATGTGCTTGAGGGTCTTCCTGCGCGCGGAGCTGCGCTCGGCCGACCAGCTCGCGGTGCTTGACCACGGCGCGCGCCAACTCGGCGCCGCCTTCCAGGACATCAACTTCTTACGCGACTTGGCCGCCGACGAAACCCTGGGGCGTCACTACTTGGGCACGCGACTCAGCGACGCCGATCGAGACTTGTGGGTAGCGCGCATCCGCGTGCAGCTTGCGGATGCCGCACTCGCGATCCCTCTGCTCCCCAAGGATGCCCGTGCGGCAGTGCGCACAGCCCACGCCCTGTTCACGCGGCTTGCAGACCGCATCGCAGCCACGCCGGCTTCCGAGCTCTACGAGCGCCGTATCCGGGTGCCCGGAGCAATCAAGGTTGGGATCGCGGCCCGGGCCCGCGCCAAGACCGCGCTGGAGCGCGCGTGACCCGGACCGTCGTCATCGGTGCGGGCGTAGGCGGGCTCGCCACTGCGGCGCTGCTGGCGGCAGAGGGTCACAGCGTCACGGTGTTTGAGCGCCTCGACCGCGTCGGCGGCCGCGCGGGCTCTCTCGAGGCGGACGGCTTCCGGTTCGACACCGGCCCATCGTGGTACCTCATGCCGCGGGTCTTCGAGCACTTCTACAACTTGTTGGGCACCACCGCCGCCGATCAGCTTGACCTTCGAGAGCTCAGCCCGTCCTACGCGGTTTTCAGCCAGCCCGACGCTGCCGAAAGCTCGGGCGAGAAGGTCACCGTGCCGTCGGGCAGGGAGGCCGTTGTTCGCCTCTTCGAGGCTCGCGAACCGGGCGCAGGGCGACGGTTGGCTCGCTATCTCGATTCCGCGCAACGAGCGGCACGCCTCGCGGAGGACGAGTTCCTGTACAACCCCTTCACGAGCGTCCGATCGCTCTCGAGCCCCGAGGTGCTGCGTTCCGCTCCTCGCCTCGCCAAGATGCTCGGCACCTCGTTGGATGGGCTCATTACCAGGGAATTTGCCGACCCTTTGCTGCGGCAGATCCTCGGCTTCCCGGCAGTTTTCTTGGGCACGAGCCCTATGGATGCGCCTGCGCTGTACCACCTCATGAGCGCCTACGACCTCGACGACGCGGTGCGCTACCCCATGGGCGGATTCGCCGCCGTGGTCGAGAGCCTGCGCTCGCTCGCCGAGGCCAACGGCGCGCGCATCGTGACCGGCGCGGACGTCACCGCGATCGGGACCGTTGCGGCTGGTTCACGCCGCCGCGCCACATCCGTGACCGTTGATGGCGAGAAGGTACGCGCTGACATTGTGGTCTCGGCAGCGGACCTCCACCACACCGAGACTGCGCTGCTCGAGCCGGCGGCGCGCACCTACGACGAGAGGTGGTGGGACAGGCGAGTGAGCGGACCGAGCGCCGTGCTCGTCATGCTGGGAGTGCGCGGCGAACTGCCTCAACTGCCGCACCACTCGATGCTCTTTGCGCGCGACTGGGACGCGAACTTCGAGGCCATCTTCGGTGACGCCAAACGCGTGCCCTCTCCAGCGTCGGCGTATGTCTGCCGCCCCAGCGCCACCGACCCCACAGTGGCTCCCCGCGGTCACGAGGCCCTCTTCGTCCTCGTGCCGGTTCCAGCAGATGACGGGGTGGACCGCGCCCAGGTGGAGGCGGTCGCGGATGCCGCGATCGATCAACTCGCCGCGTGGGCCAACATCCCCGACCTGCGCTCGCGCGTCATTGTGCGACGAACGATTGGGCCGCAGGACTTTGCCCGCGAGTACCACTCGTGGCGCGGCGGGATGCTGGGCCCGGCACACGTGCTCCGCCAAAGCGCGATGTTCCGGCCGGGAAACGCCTCCAAGCGCGTGTCGGGCCTCTACTACGCGGGAGCCACTGTCTCGCCGGGGATCGGCGTCCCCATGTGCCTGATCAGCGCCGAACTCGTGCTCAAGCGGATTCGCGGCGATCGCTCGGCAGCGCCGCTTCGCGCGCCCGCCATGCGTACGGTGGCCATGTGATCGGTTTCGCGTATCTGGGGGCGCTCCTCATTTCGAGCGCGTGCCTGCTGCTCCTGGATTGGCGCTATCGCCTGTTCTATTGGCGCGATCCGCGTGCTGCTGTGATCGTGACCGTGATCGGCGTTGGCGCGCTGCTGCTGTTCGATGCTGCCGGCATCTCGCTTGGCATCTTTCGGCGGGGCGAGGGTGAGGCTGCTACGGGCGTCGTCCTGGCACCCCACTTGCCGCTCGAGGAGCCCGTGTTCCTGTGGTTCCTGGTGCTGTGCACGATGGTGCTCTACACGGGGTCGCTCCGCATGATCGAGGCTGGGCGGCGGCGATGACGTACCCCCAGCTCGTTGGCCTCCTTGCCGCGGCGGCGCTCGTGGCCGCCTGCGTGGCGTTTGCGGCCCTGCCAAAGGCCCGACGCTCCGCTCACCTGCTCGCGGTGCTCGCCACGGGCGCGGCTCTGGTGGTACTCACCGTGCTCTTCGATTCGCTCATGATTCATGCTCGCCTCTTCACCTTTGCGGCCGACAAGATGAGCGGGCACGTGGTGTGGCTCGCCCCCGCAGAGGACGTCGCGTACGCGATCGCCTGTGCCCTCGGCTTGCCAGCGGTGTGGGTGCTCGCGAGAAGGCGCCGTGGTGATCGGTGACCGCGATGACTGACAACGTGGGACTGGTTCGCGGCGCAATCCAGGCGTCGCGGCCCGTGAGCTGGATCAACACCGCGTACCCCTTTGCCGCCGCGATGCTCATGACGACGCGTGAGGTGGATTGGCTGCTCGTGGTCGGAACCCTGTTCTTCCTTATCCCCTACAACCTCGCGATGTACGGGATCAACGACGTCTTCGACTACGAGTCCGACCTCCGCAACCCGCGCAAGGGCGGGATCGAGGGGGCGTTGCTTCCGCGTCGTCTGCATGGACCCCTCTTGTCGCTCACGGCTGCGGTCTCGGCACCGTTCTTGGTGGTGCTCGTTGCAGCGGGCAGCGTTGCCTCCAACGTGGCGCTCGCGGTGAGCCTGTTTGCCGTTATCGCGTACTCCGCTCCGGGTTTGCGCTTCAAAGAGAGGCCGTTCCTCGACTCAGCGACCTCGGCCACCCACTTCGTGAGCCCTGCCGTTGTGGGCCTCGCGCTCGCGGGCTCGGCATTCTCCGCGCCCACCATCCTCATCCTCGTGGCCTTCTTCCTGTGGGCAATGGCGGCCCACGCGTTTGGCGCCGTGCAGGACATCGGCCCGGATCGCGAGGCGGGAATCGGGTCCATCGCCACGGTGCTTGGCGCGCGATGGACCGTGCGGTTCGCCGTCGCCATGTGGGCGCTCGCGGGCGTGCTCATGCTCGCCGTTTCCTGGCCGGGTCCACTCGCCGCGATCGTCGTGGTGCCCTACATCGTGAACTGCGTGCCGTGGTGGAACGTGGCGGACGAGGATGCGGGCGCCACCAATCTCTCGTGGCGGCGCTTCATCGCGTTGAACTACGGTGCCGGATTTGTCGTGACCCTGCTTCTCATCGGGGCGTGGGGCATCGCCTGGTTCTAGATCGACGGATCCTCGCCGGGGGCGTCCGGCGGGTACTCGGCGGCGCCTGCCGGCACGCGCACGTGCAGCGCCCCGGGATCCACGCGTGCGGTGATCTTCGACGCGCGTCCAAGCACCTCGCCGTCCACCTGGACCTTCTGGGGTTGGTGGAACTTCACTTCCACCTCTTCGCAGCGCACATGGTCCACGCGCGATGCCTTGAGCACTCGCGACCACCACGGGTCGCGAATTCCGGCGTTCTGCGCCATCACCTGCCCAAAGAGTTCGGTCCAGCCGACGATGCCGCCGCGAGCGTCCAGCGTGGCGACGTCGAGCTTGCCGTCCACCGCGGAGGCGTCGGGGATCAGCTGCAGGCCCCCCGGCAGGCGGCCAACGTTCCCCATCATGACTGTGCGCATGTGCGTCTCGGTCGCCTCGCCGCCGTCCACCGCGATGCGTGCCGCGATGCGCTTGGTGCCCAGGTGAGCAACGGCCGCGAAGAAGTACGCGAACCAGCCAAGCCGCGCCTTGAGCCGCTCATCCGCGCCCGCGACCATCTCCGCGTCGAGGCCGCCGCCGGCGATGACCAAGAAGAGGTGAGCCGCAGGTGTGTCCTCGGCTCCTGGCTTGGTGATGTCGAGCCAGCCCACGTCCACGGTCTGCTCTTCGCCGTCGATCGCGAGTCGCAGCGCCGCCTGCGGATCGTTGAGGGGGATTGTGAAGTTCCGCGCGAAGATGTTGCCCGTGCCCATGGGGACGATGCCCATGCTGGCTCCCGTGTGCGCCACCCCTGTTGCCACGGCCCGGACTGTGCCGTCGCCGCCGCACGCGACCACGACGTCGGCTCCAAGCTCGACGGCCCGCTCTGCCTGGCCAATGCCGGGATCGTCTTCGGTGGTCGTGAACCACATCGGCTCCGGCAAGTAGCGGATGGCGCACGCCCGCATGGCCTGCTCGCGGAGCTGCCCGACGCCGGGCTTCGTTGGGTTCGCGACGAAGGCGATTCTCTGGTTGCGCGTGAACATCGGCGGGGCGTCTTCGGAATGAGGAAGCTCCGGCGGCCGAATGAAGAGCGCACGTCGCCAGAAGCGCGGCACGTTGAGTGGATCGCGGTGGCCGATCTGGCGCGTGACAGACACGACGATGATGAGGGCGACGAGCGCGACCCCCAGCCCGATCATGCCCAGCACGTCTGCGGTCATGGATTGAGCGTAATAGAGCGCCACTAGACTGCCAGGCATGATCGATCTGAAGCTCATCCGCACCGAACCTGACACGGTCCGGGCGAGCCAGATCTCCCGCGGCGAAGACCCGGGTTTGGTAGACGAAGTGCTCGCCGCGGACGCTGCGAACCGAGCGGCGCTCAACGCCTTCGAGACCGCCAGGGCCGAGCAGAAGGCGCTCGGGGCACAAGTGGCCCGCGCGGCCGGAGACGAGAAGGCGGCCCTGCTGGCGCGCACCAAGGAGCTGGCCGCCCAGGTGAGAGACCTGCAGGCGACGGCCGACGCTGCGGCGACCCAAGCGTCGGACCTTGCGCGGGCACTTGGCAACATTCCCGAGCCCGGCGTGCCAAGCGGCGGCGAGGATGACTTCGCCGTGCTGCGGCACGAGGGCACGGTTCGGGACTTCGCGGCCGAGGGCGTGACCGTACAGGACCACCTGGCGCTCGCAGAGGGCCTGCGGGCGATAGACATGGAGCGCGGAGCCAAGGTCTCCGGTGCGCGCTTCTACTTCTTGACGGGGATAGGGGCTCGCCTTGAGCTCGCGATCCTCAACGCGGCGATGGCCCGCGCCATCGAGAGCGGCTTCAGTCCCATGATCACGCCCACGTTGGTGAGGCCGGACGTCATGGCGGGCACCGGATTCCTGGGCAAGCACGCGGACGAGATCTACTACCTCGAGCGCGACGACCTGTACCTCACTGGGACGAGCGAGGTGGCGCTGGCCGGGTATCACGCCGACGAGATCGTGGACCTGAGCACCGGGCCGCTGCGATACGCCGGCTGGAGCGCCTGCTACCGGCGCGAGGCTGGCTCCGCGGGCCGCGACACCCGGGGCATCATCCGGGTGCACCAGTTTCACAAGGTGGAGATGTTCGCGTACGTGCGCGCGGCCGATGCGGCGTCGGAGCACGCGCGATTCCTTGAGATCGAGGAGTCCATGCTGCGGGATCTCGAGCTGCCGTATCGAGTGATTGACACAGCGGCAGGGGACCTCGGCATGAGTGCGGCTCGCAAGTACGACTGCGAGGCCTGGCTTCCGTCGCAAGAGCGCTGGATGGAGGTGTCGTCAACCTCGAACTGCACCACCTACCAGGCGCGACGCCTCGGCATCCGCGAGCGTGGCGAGACCGGGACCGAGGCGGTCGCGACCATCAACGGGACCATCGGCACCACGCGCTGGATCGTCGCGCTCCTCGAGAATCACCAGCGGGCTGATGGCTCCGTGTATGTGCCGCCGGTGCTGCGGCCGTACCTCGGTGGGCTAGAGGTGCTGGAGCCGGTCGCCTGACCTGGCCGGCCGCCTGACCTGGCCACAGCGTCGGGCCTCAAAGTGCGCTCTCCCCCTGCCGTTTCCGTGTCTGGTGGTCGCGAAACGCACTATTCGCGACCACCAGACACGGAAACAGGTGGCAGGCGCTGGAGGTACCCAGCGCGTCGCAAGGCCCGCTTGCGACGCCTCATGTACCTCCAGCGCGCTTGGGACGCGTTCACCCAACCGTCACCCAGCGTTGCTGAGCCACGTCACCGGCCGGACGTATGGTGCAGGCATGACAAGAGAAGAGATAAGCGAGCTGGCCGCCACCGACTGGCGGCTCGTGGGGCTCGACATTGACGGCACGCTCATGAACTACGGCGGCGACATCAGCCCCGCCGTAATTGAAATGGTGGAGCAGGTGCGCATGTGCCGCACGCACACGGTGCTCGCCACAGGCCGCAACATCGTCGCGACGCTGCCGGTTGCGCACGCGCTGGGCATCCGCCGCGGCTGGGCCGTGTGCTCGAACGGCGCGGTGACGATCCGACTCAACCCCGGCACCCCGGGCGGCTACGACCTTGCGCATGTGCGCACCTTTGACCCACGCGCGGCTCTAGAGCTGGTGAAGCGGGAGTTGCCCGACGCCTTTGTCGCCGTTGAGGACTTGGGCGTGGGCTTCCGCGTGGCCAAGGAATTTCCCATGGGTGAGCTCGTAGGACGCCAGATGGTGGTGGACTACGAGCAGCTGTGGAATGAGCCAGCAACCCGGGTGGTGGTGCGCGCCCCTGGCGTAGACGTCACGCACTTCGACGCGGTGGTGCAGGCAATGGGTCTGCAAGACGTGACCTACGCGATCGGGTACACCGCGTGGCTTGACCTCACCGGGCCGGGCGTGAGCAAGGGCACGGCGCTGGAAGAGTTGCGCGTTCGGCTCGGCGTGGACAGGGCGCACACGATCGCTGTTGGGGACGGCACCAACGACGTGGGGATGCTGCGCTGGGCGGCGCGATCCGCGGCGATGGGCAATGCGCCCGCAAACGTGCAGGCGGTTGCCGACGAGGTTCTCGGTGTGGTCGCCGATGACGGCGTTGTGCCGTTCCTCGCGGACCTCGTGGACCCCGCCAGGCTCGCGATCCTCTAGCGTCGCGCTCACTAGGCTGGAGTCATGAACTGGCTCACCAACCCCTCCCACCGACGCTGGCTCGAGGCCGAGACGGATCGACTCCTGGCGTTCGGGGCGGCTAGCAGAGATCCCGAGGGCGGCTTTGGGTGGTTGGGCGAGGACGGCGTGCGAGACGCCAGTCACGACGTCGAGCTCTGGATCACGTGCCGCATGACGCATTGCTTCTCGCTGGCAACGATGATGGGCCGCCCCGGCGCGGCCGCGCTCGCGGATCACGGCGTAGCCGCGCTCGCAGGCCGCTTGCACGATGACGACAACGGCGGCTGGTTCGCCGCAGTAGGTACAGAGGGCCCCACCAAGACGGCGAAAGAGGCGTACGGCCACGCCTTCGTGATCCTTGCCGCAGCCTCCGCCACCGCTGCGGGACGTCCGGGCGCGAGTGAACTCCTCGACGAGGCCCTCGCCACGCACGGGGAACGGTTCTGGGACGACGCGGCCGGCATGAGCCGCGAGGGGTACGCGGCGGACTGGTCCGGCGAGGAGAACTACAGAGGCATCAACGCCAATATGCATACCGTGGAGGCGTATCTCGCGGCGGCCGACGTGACGGGCGACCGCCAGTGGCTGCTGCGAGCGCTGCGAATCACCGAGCGCGCTATTCATCAGTTCGCGGCCAACAACGAGTGGCGCATCCCCGAACACTTCACCCCGGACTGGGAGCCGCTCCTCGACTACAACAAAGAGGCGCCGGCGCACCCCTTCCGTCCGTACGGCGCAACGATCGGGCACGCCTTCGAGTGGGCTCGCCTGACGCTGCAGCTGGGGGCCGCGTTGGAGTTGGCCGGCATCGCCGTCCCGGAATGGATCGTGCCCGACGCTAGGGCCCTGTATGACACGGCCGTCGCCGAAGGCTGGGACGTGGACGGAGCCCCCGGCTTTGTCTACACGATTGACTGGGACGGTCGACCGGTTGTGCGTGAGCGCATGCACTGGGTGAGCGCGGAGGCGATCGGCGCCGCGGCCGTGCTGTGGCAGAGCACCCACGTGCAGCACTACGCCGATCAGTACGCGCTGTGGTGGGACTACGTCGCGACCAACCACTTCGACCAGCAAGACGGCTCGTGGTGGCATGAACTCGGCACCGACAACAAGGTTTCGCGCACCGTGTGGGAAGGCAAGTCGGACATCTATCACGCGATGCAGGCCACGCTCATTCCGCGGTTGCCGGTGGCTCCCGCGCTCGCGGCAGCGCTGGCCGCCGGTCGCCTCGGCTAGCCGACGCTGAGCACCAGTTTCCCAAAGACCTCGCCGGCCTCCATGGCGCGGTGGGCCTCGTTTACCTCGTCGAGCGGCACCACGTCATGGATGACGGGTCGCAGGCGATCGGGGATGAGCGGCCAGACGTGCTCGAGTACGTCGGCCACGATCGTTGCCCGCTGCTCGAGCGGCCGCGACCTGAGCGTCGTTCCCGCGATGCTGAGCCGTCGCGAAAGCATCGCTGACAGCGTGACCTCGGCGGTTGTACCGCGCTGCAGCCCGATGATCACGAGCGTGCCGCCGTCGTTCAACACGCTCAGATTGCGCTCGAGGTAATCGCCGCCGATGCAATCGAGCACCATCCCGACGCCCCCGAAGTCCTTCACCGCCTCCACGAAGTCTGTGGATCGGTAATCCACGGCGAGGTCGGCGCCTAGCTGTTCGCAGCGTCGGGCCCGCTCAGCGCCGCCAGCGGTGACCGCGACCCGGGCGCCGATCGCCTTGGCGAGCTGGATTGCCGTCGTGCCAATCCCGCCGGAGCCGCCGTGAACGAGCACCGAACCGCCCTCCGCAAGGCCGCCGATGCGGAAATTCGACCACACCGTGCAAGCGGCCTCCGGCAGGGCAGCGGCCTCGATGTCGGAGAGTTCTGGCGGGGTCGGAAACACGAGACATGAGTCACATGTGACAAATTCCCCATAGCCTCCGCCGGGCAGCAGCGCGCAGACTCTGTCGCCAATCTGAAAGCCCTCCACGGCGTCGCCGACTGCCTCCACGACGCCCGCAACTTCGAGGCCCGGCCAGGCTGGGGCGTCGGGCGGCGGAGCGTAAAAACCCCGCTTTTGCAGGATATCTGCACGGTTGACGCCCGCCGCGGCTACGCGGATAAGCACCTCTCGCGGCCCGACGCTTGGCATGGGGGCGTCGCGTATCACCAGTTCGCCGGAACTGGCGAATTCGGGCAAAGCGGCAACCTTCACCAAAAAACCCTCAGAACTTCCGTCATAGCCTGTGCCAACACTCCTCTCACAGTACGGGTTGCGGGAGGGTGCCTTAGGTTTTCGGCGACGGAGCCGATAACCGTGGGGACTGGACTGACTCGTGGAACCCACGAAGAGGTTGTGGCAGTCGCCGCAGTCTCACAAGGGAGAGGCTTCATGCTCCAAAGGCTTGGTATTCGAGGAAAGATCCTCGCGGTTGTGGCGGTGCCGATCATCGTTCTGCTGCTCGCGGCCGGGTACATCACCCTCGCCGCCGTGAACGCGCTCGGCGATGCTACGAACGCGCAGCAGCTCGTGGCGACCGACAAGGCCGCACAGCCCTTCCAGAGCGCGTTCAACACTGAACGTGACGCCGCCGCGAACTTTGTCGACACCTTCTCGGGCTACTCGAGCGACCGGGCGAACGCCCAGGCATCGATCGAGACCTCCCTTGAGGCACTGCAGACCACCGACCCCGACGCGGCTGCTGCCGTGACCAAGTCGTTCAACGGTGGACAGGACACAGCGAGCGGGGAACCGGCCCAAAGCCTTGAGACGGCGCGCCTGGTGGGACCGTACCAAGCTGGCGAAGAAGACCTCACGCCTGAGGAAGCCGCCGAGAACGACAACGGCGAGTGGTGGTCGTGGCCCACGCCAGAGCAGGCGACGGCGTCCGTCGATTCCGTGCTCGCGATCAGCGACGACATTGAGTCCTATGCGAGCTCTCAGAGCGGAGTCACGCAGGACACCCTTCGTGACATCGCCTTCCAACTCACGCTCGAGGCCGCAGCGGCTCAGAGCCTTCTGACGGAGCCGCAGGTCTACCAGGAGGCGTACCTCGGGTCGATCGAGAACTCCGACGCAACGTGGGGCGGCCTGCTGTCGAAGATGAATGGCGTTCAGCAGAGCGACGCCAATGACGCCGTGATCGGCATGATCTCGACGGCCAAGGACCAGATGCGGGACCTCGACAAGACGCGCACCAACGTGCGGACAATCGGTAACTCCGCCAACAACCTGTCGCAGTGGTACGCCGGTGTGCTCGGTTCGATCAACGACATGATCAACCGCTCCTCGATCGCGGTCGACGACCCCAGCCTGAGCCTGCAGCTGAGCGCCTACGGCTCCATGTACAACCTGTTCCAGCAGCTGTCGCTTGAGTCAACGCTCAACCAGCGCATCATCCGCCAGGGCGAGTACCAGACCGGTGACGCCACCGCCGCCCGCAACCAGATTGCTGCGACGGACTTCGCGCTCGACCAGGCGCAGGTCGCTGTGGATTCGATCGGCGGCGACGTCGCCGTCCCTGACTGGGGTGCATCGGTTACTCAGACCTCCAACCAGGACTTCCGCTCGATCCGCAACACCGTTGCGGCCGGTGACGCGGCCGCTCTGGCGACCATCGCGACGTCGGACTTCCCTGCCATGGTCCAAATGGAAGCGGAAGCGCAGCAGCCCGCGTACGACCAGACGATCAGCATGGCGACGCTGCGAGCCGATGACCTCCGCCAGGGAGCGCTCCTCCAGACCGCGATCACCGCCGTCGGTGCCGCGATCGCCGTCGCGCTCTCGCTCATCGTCGCGCTCCTGATCTCCCGCCGTATCGTGGTGCCGCTCCGACGCCTGACCACTACGGCTACCGCCGTGCGCGCCGAGCTCCCCCGCCTGGTGGAGCGCGTCGCGATGCCAGGTGAGAGCGTCGACGTGGCCGAAGTGCAGATCCCTGTGGAGTCGCGAGATGAGGTGGGACGTCTCGCCGAGGCGTTCAACGGCGTCAACGCGGCCACACTGTCGATCGCGGCCGAGCAGGCCGCTCTGCGTGGTTCCATCTCGGAAATGTTCGTGAACGTGGCCCGTCGCGACCAGGTGCTGCTCAACCGCCAACTGGCATCCATCGACGACATGGAGCGCACTCAGGACGACCCCGAGACGCTGACCAAGCTGTTCGCGCTCGACCACCTCGCAACGCGAATGCGCCGCAACAGTGAATCTCTGCTGGTGCTCGCCGGCATCGACACCGGTCGCCGCTTGCGTCGTTCGATGCCGCTGTCCGACGTGATCCGCACCGCCTCGTCGGAGATCGAGCTATACGAACGCGTCCAACTCGAGCTCGATGCCGACCCCGCCATGCTTGGGCACTCCGCCCTGACCGCAGCCCACCTGTTTGCGGAGCTGCTGGAAAACGCGACGGTCTTCTCCGACCCGGGAACCCCCGTGGTCGTGCGGACGAGCGAACTCGACGGCCAGTACATCGTGGAAGTCCAGGACTCCGGAATCGGCATGACGGAGGCGGAACTGGGCGAAGCTAACAGCCGCGTGGCCTCGACGGCCGCGTCGGAGATCCTCGGTGCGCAGCGCCTGGGCCTGTTCGTGGTTGGTCGTATTGCTCGCCGAATCGGCGCGCGCGTCTCGATCGAGTCGGTGGAGGGCCAGGGCACCACCGCCCGGGTAGTCATGACCCCGTCGCTGTTTGACTCGAGCGTTGCTCCCGACATGGCGCACCACAGCGAGTCCACCATTGACGAGGCCATGCACGCACCGGCCGCGCTGGTGGCGAACAAGACAGAGGACGAGCAGTTCGAGGTGCCGGCCGCCGTTCCAGCAGAGTCGGCGTACAAGCCCACAGTTGTGGAGTCCGCACCGCTCGTCAGCCGCGAGGTGGCAGACGAGCCGACGGTCGACGAACTCATCGCCGCGGACGCGGAAGCCGCGCCGGTTGGCGAGCCGGTCGACACCGGCAGCCTCACGGACGGCGTGACCGGAATGGGTCTGCCTACGCGCCGTCGCAGGGAAGCTCCGATTGCGGTTTCTGACGAAGAGGCGAGCAAGGTCATCGGTCTGCCGGCCCGCGCAACGGCCGCTCAGTTGAGCGCGCTCGAGGCCGCGACCACGGACGAGGAGTTCAAGCCTGCGATTCCCGCCAGCGAGATCTCCCCGCAGACGCCAGAAGAGCGCGCACAGATGTTCCGTGGCTTCCGCTCGCGTCGTGACCTCACCGACCCGGCACAGGCGCTCGACCCCGAAGCGGAGTCGCTCGGCCACGCCGCTCGCCGCGGTGGCCTCGCACCTGAAGACGTCGTCGCCGCGCAACAGCCAGAGGCCATGATCATCCCGAGCCTCGAAGAGGACGAGTTTGAGGTGGCCCCGGTCGCCCAGGAGTTCGTCGACTCGGCGGAGGTGCCGATGCTCGAGGCCGACGAGCTCACTGTCGACGCCGGCGTGCCGAGCCTCGAGGACGACTTCGAGGGTGCCTCTACTGAGTCCGGGCCGATGCTCGTTCCCGCCCTCGAAGAGGACGACGAGGTTCTGCCGGCCGCCGAGGCCCCAGCCGTTGCCGAGGCCGAGCACGGTGTGCCGGTTGCCCTCGAAGCCGACGCCCTTCCCGCTGGGGGTGCGCTTGCCGACGAGCCGACCTCTGTGGCCGAAACCGCGCCCACGGAGCCGGTCGTGGAAGCGGCACCCATCGTGGGCGTTGCCGCGGCCGCAGCTCCGTTCTCTTACGCAGACGTCTACGGTTCCTTGCCCGCCCCTGCGACAGCGCCAGAGCCCCAGAGCGCCTGGCAGGCCGAGCAGCCCGTGGTGGCGGCCAGTTCCGCGGTGTCCCCCGAAGGGGAGCCGACCCTCGATGAGTTGATCGCAGGCTCCGCCGACGAGGCCGCGGTGAAGAGCGGATTCTTCTCTCGACTCTTCGGTCGCTCCAAGAAGGAAGACGCTCCGGTCCCGCAGAAGGAGTCGAAGAAGGACAAGCGCGCCCGGGCTGCCGAAGCTGCCGCTGCCGCAGCGGTCGTTGCGGCAGTGGAACCGGCACCACAGCCTGTGCCTGACGGTTCGTTCGACTTCGGTGCCGTTCCGGCTCCCGAACCCGCACCTGAGGCGGTGCCCGCGTACAGCGCGGCCGTCGCGTACGAGGCAGCGCCGGCTTACGAAGCAGCGCCTGCGTATGACTCTGCTCCTGCCTACGAGGCCGCTCCCGCTTTCGAAGCGGCACCGGCATACGAGGCGCCAGTGGCGTACCAAGCGCCCCCCGCGTATGAGGCCCCGACCGCGTATCAGTCGGCCCCTGCGTACGAGGCTCCCACTGCGTACCAGGCCGCTCCGGCTCCGCAGGCCCCGGTCGAGGCGGCTCCGCAGCCCGTGGCTCCCGGCGGTGCCTTCGCGCTGTGGACCTCACAGCCGCAGGCTCCACAACAGGTTCCGGAGCAGTTGGCACCGCAAGCAGCTCCTGAGGTCGCGGCCCAGCCAGAGGCTCACACCTTCGAGGTGCCCACCGCCGGTCAGGCGTTCTCGGTCGATGAACTTGCCAATCCGTTCGGGTGGGAGGCGGCGGGTGCGAGCGCTCTCGCGGCCGCCGAACCCGAGGTTGCGGTCGAGTACCAGCCGGTTGTTGACCTGCAGCCGGAACTCGACTCCGTGCACGCGGGCCAGGCGGAGGTCACCAGCTCGGTGTTCTCGGAACTCAGCTCTCTTGCTGCCGAGCGCCCCAAGGTGGACACCACGCGCGCCGGGCTCCAGCGTCGTCGCGCAGCCGACGCCCCGGCCCCTGAAGTCAAGCCGATCGAGTCCGAGGTGCAGCTTTCCCACAAGGACCGCGACGCGGACGAGGTTCGCGATCGCTTCTCAAGCTTCTATTCCGGAACCCAGCGGGCTCGGCACGACGTGGCGGAGTTCGAGCAGCGCTCGCAAAGCACGGCTGGCAAGGAGTAGAACAATGGCACTACTGAGCACCAACAAGGAGAACCAGTGACCACCCTCAGCACTGAGGCCACCAACTTTGGATGGCTCCTCGACAACTTTGTCCAGACCGTCCCCGGGACCCGTCACACGCTCGTCGTGAGCGCTGATGGCCTCCTGATGGCGATGTCGAAGAACCTGGACCGCACCGGTGGCGACACGCTCGCCGCTGTCGTGTCCGGCATGGCGTCCCTCACGAGGGGTGCCGCCCGTCAGCTCAATGCTGGCGAGGTGCGACAGTCGATCATCGAGATGGACGAGCTGTTCCTCTTCCTCATGAGCGTCTCGAATGGTTCTGTCCTCGCGGTGGCTGCCGACTCGACGTGCGACGTCGGCCTTGTCGGCTACGAGATGACCCTGCTCGTCTCGCGCACGGAGAACGCGCTGACGCCGCAGCTCATCTCGGAGATGCGCCAGAACCTCCCCACCGACGGACAGACGAGGTCGTAAGGACTCACGATGCCCGATCTCTACGCGACGCAGGCTGAGGACGAGCCGGACGACACCTACGCGGTGCGCCCGTACGCCGTCACGGGTGGGCGAGTGCGTGCCGCGAGTGCGGACCTTCCGATGGAGGCTCTCGTCGAGTCCTCCTCCACCCCAGAGACTTTGCGGGGCCTTACCCCCGAAAAGAAAAAGATCCTGCAGCTTGCTACAGGTCAATACCAATCCGTTGCCGAACTCTCGGCCCACACCCGGCTTCCGCTCGGTGTGGTCCGCGTGCTCGTCACGGACCTTGCTGAAGAAAATTACTTGAGAATCCATACCGGCGGAACCGCTCAGGATGCGAGCTCGCATGATGAGTCCGGCGGCCTTTCACTGAGTCTCCTGGAGAGTGTCCTCGATGGCATCGCAGCCCTCTGACGCCCCCGTCGCTACTGCGACGGCGCCGTCCCACGTTGCCCCCACGGTCGTCAAGATCGTGATCGCGGGTGGTTTCGCCGTGGGCAAGACCACCTTCATCGGGTCGATCTCCGACATCGACCCGCTCAACACCGAAGCGGCCATGACCGAGCATTCCGTTGGCGTCGACGACGCCGGCGGCGTGACTGACCGCAAGACCACCACGACCGTGGCCATGGACTTCGGGCGCATCGCGCTGCCCGGGTCGCTGTGGCTGTACCTCTTCGGAACGCCTGGGCAGGATCGCTTCCTGTTCATGTGGGACGACCTGGTGCGCGGTGCGATCGGTGCTGTCGTCCTTGTCGACACGGAGCGCCTTGACCAGTGCTTCCCCGCCGTCGACTACTTCGAGGGGCGCGGCATTCCGTTCGTTGTGGGAGTAAACTGCTTCGACGGCGTCGCCAAGCACCAGCTTGAGGATGTCCGTGAGGCACTCGGCCTCGGCCCTGAAACCCCCATGATGTACACCGACGCTCGCGAGAAGTCGGCGACGAAGCAGGCCCTCATCGCAGTGGTCCAGCTCGCTATGCAGCGCATCAAGGAGCGGTAAGCCTCCTTGCGACGGCGCGGATCCTCCTCTGGCGGGGGTGGGGTCCGCGCCGTCGTCATGCCCGGCGCGTTACCCTTAACGCCGTGATGTACCTGGATGGCTCGGCGCTGTGTCGCTTCCTGCCGGGCGTCCGCTTCTACGGCGAGTTCACGTCGTGGGCCATTCCCAACCTCGAGATCCTCGCGACCAGCCAGCTTGGCCTCACCGAACTCCGCCAGGCGGCGGCGCTGTACCCGCGCGACGAGAAGGACAACGCCTACGAGGTCGTGGAGCAGGTGAGGGCGCGGATCCCGGTGGTGAGGTTCAGCGACGACAACGTGCAGGTGTCGACCCACGCGGCAAGCGTGCTGAGGCCCTTCGCGGCACTGCACCTTGGAGCGGCCGTCGCGCACCCGTCGATCGACACCATCGTCACCTACGACCCTGAGCTCGCGCGGGCCGCGGAGCTGTACAACCTCGCGGTGCTGAGTCCAGGCCTGCCTGCGGGCTGGCACAATGGGCCAGTCGGTTAGCCGACCACTGGAGAGTTGACCGAGCGGCCGAAGGTGACGGTCTTGAAAACCGTTGTGGCGCAAGCCACCGTGGGTTCGAATCCCACACTCTCCGCGCTTGCCCGGCCCCGGCGTCGGGTATTCTTGTCCGGCCTGGAGACGTCGCATAGTCAGGCCTAGTGCGCGGTCCTGCTAAGACCGTGAGGGTGTTAAAGCCCTCCGTGGGTTCAAATCCCACCGTCTCCGCTTTTTCTCTACGCTGTTGCCATGAGCAGAGCAGGAAACTCGGGCGCCGCGGGCGGCGGCGCCGTGTACGGCCTTGGCCTCATTGGCGCGGCGATCTACTACTTCTGGGCGGCAGACACGTTCTGGGAGTTCATCCTCGCCATACCCAAGGCGATTGTGTGGCCGGCGATCGTCGTCTTCGAGCTCCTGAAGAGCTTCTACGGTTCCTAGCAGGCCCGACGGCGTGGTTCCGTGAGCGCGACGGTTTCCCGTATACTCGTGATTCGGTTTTCCACCAAGCGCCCGTAGCTCAACGGATAGAGCATCTGACTACGGATCAGAAGGTTGGGGGTTCGAATCCCTCCGGGCGCGCTTCACACTTTCCGTTCTCGCTCCTTGAGAACCGCTGACACCGCGCCCTTGCATTTGGACGAGCGGTGCGGGGATCGAGCGCGTAAACCAGCGGTCCAGCGACAACGCGGCTGCAGAAAGCCCGACGAAGGCAATTGCCCGCCTGTCTGTGCAGGCGGGCAACCCCACCGCTACGAGTTACTCGTTTGGGTCGGTCGTGGCCCGGAACCCATCGTGGGCGCCCACCGACCGTTCCACGTGAGCCTTGAACTTCGCCAGGTCGACCTTTGCGAGGGCGTCGTCGGCCATGATCGCCGCGCCCGCCTTTTCAACTAAGCCCTCTGGCGCCCAATCGAGGACGAGCCTGACCTTGGTGGATCCCTCGCCCTCCGCCTCGAACGTGACGCGCCCCGAGTTGTACGGCTCGTCCACGCTCCTCCACGCGACCACCTCGTCCTGGATTTGTTCGGTGATCACGGCGTCATACTCTCGCGTGACTCCGGCTGGCGACACGACCCAATGCAATGTGGTGTCGCTGAGTTGGGTGACGTCGTCAATACCGGGAAGGAACTCGGGAAGTTCCTCGAACCGCGTCCACTGGTCATAGGCGACGCGAACGGGTACATCGACAGTTGTTTCTGCCTCGACCGTGCTCATGCGATGGCTCCTTGCATCTTGGTGGTGTCACGAAAGAGGTACCCATCCGGGACTCGGCGTAACGCATCCGGCGCCGACGCCTTTCAGCGAGCCCTGCGGCATACTGAGCATGCCCACTGCTTGCCAGTGCTCTACACAAGGGACGTGCGGTGACCGATCTGAGTCGAGAACTCGCCGAGCAGTTCTCACGTTTCGCCATGGACTTTCACGCGGAAGCAGGGTCCCTTCGCACCATCGAATTGGTGACTGAGTACGCACGGGACGCTATTCGTTGCGACGACGCAGGGGTATTGCTGAGGGCGGGTGGCGCTCTCACCACCGCGTCGGCAACGTCGCCTCGTGTGGAGGAGTCGGACCGCGTTCAACGCGAGACCGGGGAGGGGCCGTGTTTTGCAGCGTCTCAGACCGCAGAACTGTTTCGCGTCGACGACACGACCCTCGTCACAGCCTGGCCCGAATGGGCGTGGACGGTATCGAAGCTCGGAATTCGCAGCGCGCTTGGTGTTCCTCTGCGCACCTATGACCGAAATTACGGCGCCCTCAACCTGTATTCAAATGAGCCAGCGGCCTTCGGAGAGGAAGAGATTGCCGTGGCTCAGATCTTTGCCCGCCATGCAGCGATCGCTCTAGACGGCGCCACCAAAGAGGAGTCGCTCGGGCAGGCGATTGATGCGCGCAAGGTCATCGGGCAAGCGCAGGGCATCATCATGGAGCGGTACGGCGTCAACGCCGACGTCGCCTTCGCCATGTTGCTCAAGTTCTCACAGGACCGAAACGTCAAGCTGCGCGCGATCGCCGAGCACCTTGTGGACGCTGGACAACTCCCAGTGACGAGCGTTGACAAGTAGCACCGCCCGCTACGCGCTCTTATCGCCTATGTCTATTGGGCAGTTGGCCCACCTGGTTCGAGATCGCAAACCTTGGGTACCTCAGTGTCGAGCCGGGCTCAGCCGGAGTCACGGCCAGGACACGGAGAGATGACCATGACGTCACCGACGATTACCACCCCTAGTGAGCTGCTGCATCTCCAACTTCGCACGGCACTCACGATGGAGGACGACTCACTGGCGGCCCTCGCGGAACTCGCCAAGGCGGCCAAGTCGCAGGACATCAAGAAGATGTTCCGCCACCACGCAGACGAGACAAGAGAGCAGATCGACAACCTCCACAAGGTCTTCGACCTGCTCGACCTCAAGATGACCTCCGCGCCGTCCCCGAGCACCAAGGGGATCTCCAAGCAAGCGGAGTCGCTGATCATGAAGTCCGCGCCTTCCCTGCGTGACCAGGTTGTGCTTGCGAGCGCTCTGGGCAACGAGCACTACGAAATCGCGGCCTATCAGGCCATCATCATCCCGGTCGCGACCATGGGCGCCTCGGACGCTCTTTCGCTACTGAAGAGCAACCTTGACCAAGAGACCCACACGAGCGAGGAGCTCAAGAGCGAGTTGGAGCGCCGCGCGTCCTAGGCGAGTGGCACGGGTGCCTGTCCTTCGGGACAGGCACCCCGGCGCGATACCGCAACGATCAAGTGCCTCGGGATCTGCCTCACACCGGTCGCTGGGCGACGTCACTCGGGTGGAGTGTGCTGCGCGCACTCGTCGCAGACTTCGGCCCACGGTCGCCTCTCCAGTTGCGTCAATGCCATGAGATCCCGGCACTCTACGCACAGCCCGTATGAGCCCGAGTGAAAGCGATCGAGTGCTCGCTCCACGGCTGCGAGTTCGCTAGCAACCCAGGGCGCGAGGCGTTGCTCACCGGGCTCAGGATCGACGTCAAGAAATCGCCGGTGACCCTCGAGACTCCAGAGCCTGCCAAGACCCTCGGTTCGTGGCTGGGCGTCGGCGTGTGAGGCGAGAACTCGGCGCAATTGTGCTCGGCGGATCAGCAGCACCTTCTCGAAGTCGAGCATTTAGCGGCCCGGCTCCCCGCCGTTGACGACGACGGTTTCGCCGCTCGCATTCACCAGATGTTCGGGGTCCGCCGTCGCCGGTTGCACAGGCGTCCAGAATGGCCCGGGGGCGGCGCCGTTCACCGCGATCCTTCGTTCAGCGAGTTGACGTGCTGCTCCTCGCGTGACGTTCGCGATCGCCGCTTTGGGGGTCGCGTACTCAATGAGCCGCGGGGACGGCTGGAAAGCTTGAATCGACGAGGCCGTGATGATCGCGGATCCCGGTTGCAGGTGGGGCATCGCTGCTTTGGTGAGCCAGAACAGCGAGACGACGTTGGATCGCATGACCAGATCGAGCGTCGAAGTGTCGCACTCGTGGTCAGGCACCCCGTCCCTCGCGTGGGTGGAGCCCGGTGGCGCCTGTTGTTGCGCTGGGAAGGGCGGCCGCGGGAACGCGGTCAAGGGATCGGCAGAGGTATAGACATCGTTGCCCACGCGGCTCCCCTTCCTGGCGTCTTCTTTGCGGCCCGATCACCGTCGTCCACACGATGCTCCCCGGGAGTCCCTTCATCCACTGGATACCCACTCTCGGAATTCCATATCGCCGGCGACGTTGCGCGGACTCGACCTCGCGCCCGCGCAACTCGGTTGCATAAGTCCTCGAGTGATGGTTTGCTTGATGAAGTAGTCGAGCCAAGTGCTACTTCAGTCAACGTCAGATTGAGGTCAGCATGCTCGACGGCTCCCAATTCTCTTGCGCTTCAGCAACCTCGCACGCGAGCGCTCACTCCCGGCGTCGCGGCACTTCTCGCTCCGAAGAACGGGCGAGCCTCGAGCAAGACCTAATCACGCGCCATGTGAAACTCGCCGAGAGGATCGCGCACACATACACGGGCGCCGCGGGCGACCCTCGCGACATCCGCCAGGTCGCACTTCTGGGTCTGGTCAAGGCGGCTCAGCGGTTTGATCCGGACCGGGGGTTCCCGTTCGTCGCGTTCGCGTCGCCCACGATCGCAGGTGAGATCAAGCGTCACCTGCGAGATGTGGGCTGGTTGGTGAGGCCACCGCGGGCCGTCCAGGAATTGGGGATGGCTGCCACCGCAGTCACGCCGGAACTGGAGCAGTCACTTGGGCGGACGCCGACCCCGACCGAACTCGCTCTGCACATGTCGGTTGATGTGGACTGCGTGAAGGAGGCTCTTGCGGGAACTCGGGGAATGTTCGCCGCCAGTCTCGACGACTTGGGAGACACGGCCTCCGGTGGCGAGGCACCGCATGACCCAATAGATGCCGCTGCCATGCACCTTGACATTCGCGACGCGGTCGCGGGTTTGTGCGATAAGGATCAGCACATCGTCCACATGCGATTTGTGGAAGGCCGCACGCAGCGCGAGATCGCGGAGTTGCTGGTGATGTCGCAGATGCAGGTGTCGCGCGCTCTGTCGCGGGCGCTTGCAACACTTCGAGGGGTGCTTAGCCCCACCAACTGCGGAAGTGAAGAGGTCAGCCCTACGCCTAGCGGGCGTGCAGCGCAGTAGGCGGTGATACGCAGCGGCGGTGGCCGGTGGTCAGCCCCTCTAGTGCTCGGACGCTCCGCGGTGGGGCTTAGGCTCGGGAAATGGACAACCTCACCTCTCTTGCTGACGAGTACTACGCGTTCGCGCGCGCGGCTGATGGCCACTCGCTCCTCTGGAACTCCTCCACGGAGCACCTTGAGAAGTGGCCCGTCTTTGGGCCCGACGCTGTGGCTGAGCACCAGCGGACGTACAACGAGTTCGCGGCCAAGGCCGACGCACTGACCGCGGCCACACCAAGGGAGCTCGCGCTCAAGGACGCGATCGCCTTCACCGCCCGGTCGTCTGCCGTGGACCTCACGTGGAATGCCGCGATCACGGGCACGCACCCGGCGCTGGGGTTCTTCGGCATGATCGAGATCTTCGCTACGCGATTCAACCTCACCACCGACGAGCACGCGGACCAGTACCTCGCCAAGATGCGCGCGCTTCCGGCCACGCTCGACGACCTCGCGTCGGTCGCGGAGGCGGAGGCACTGCTTGGCATCGTCGGTCTCTCCCGCCACCTGAACCGGACCGCCGACGAAATCGAAGCCCTCGTGGCGAGCCCAGACGCCCTGGACCGTCTTGCCGCCCAGGCGCCACCGTCGGGCCTTGCGGAGGCTCAGGCCGACGCTTGGATCGGTGAACTGAGGGAAATCGTCGCGAACGAAGTGCTGCCCGCGCTCGCGGAACACGCCCAGCGCATGCGCGCGCTGGCCGAGCGCGGCCGCGATGACGACCACCCCGGCTACTGCAACCTGCCTGGCGGCGACGCGCAATATCGCGACCTCGTGTGGGCGATGACGTCCACCGACCTCAGCCCAGAACAGATTCACCAGTTGGGTCTCGACCAGATCGCGAGGCTCGACGAGGAGTACCGCCAAATTGCGGGCCCGCTCGTCGGCACCACGGACCTCGCGGCTATCTACGCGCACTTCCGCGACGACGAGTCGCTCGTGTACACCGACCCCGCAGACCTGGTCAGGGACGCGGAGCAGGCATTTGAGCGCGCAAACGCAGCGCTGCCGCGGGCGTTCAGCCGCATCCCCGTGACGCCTTGCACTGTCAACGCCGTCAAGGGCGGAGCCCAGGCCTACTACAGCGCGCCAGAGCCCGAAACGGGAAAGCCCGGCGAGTTCTTCTTCAACGTCTCTAACCCCACGGACTGGAGCCGAACCGACGTCGAGGGCACAACGTTCCATGAGGGACTGCCCGGCCACCACCTCCAGTTCGCACTTCACGAAGAGGACAACGAGCTCCACAACGTCCTGAAGCGAATGAACGTCACTGCGTACCTCGAGGGCTGGGCGCTCTACACGGAGCGGCTCACGGACGAGCTGGGTCTGTATTCGAGCGAGCTCGCTCGTGTGGGCATGCTCCTCAACGACTCGCTACGCGCATGCCGACTCGTCGTCGACACGGGCATGCACGCCTTCGGATGGACGCGCCAGCAGGCGATCGACTTCATGATGAACAACTCGCCCAACTCGCTGGGCGCCGTAACGGCAGAGGTGGATCGCTACATCGCGATGCCCGCGCAGGCGCTCAGCTACATGGTCGGGCGACTGGAGATCATGCGGCTGCGCGAGGCGGCCGATGTGTCGTTGCCTGAGTTCCATGAACGGGTGCTCGCCAATGGCATGGTTCCACTACCGACGCTCGCGCGGCTCGTGCTGCAGCCCGACGCTGTTTAAGGGCGCTTTGGGTCTATTGTTTCGTTAGGCGCGCACGCAATGGGCGCGCCCTGACAAGGAGTAACAATGGACGACGGCTTCTTCGACGGCAGTTTCATGGCGTTCCTGCTTTACACGCTGTGGATCTTCATTCTCATTTCCTTCATCTTCGTGGTGATTCGCATCATCATGGATGTCTTCCGGTCACAGGACATGGGCGGCTGGGGCAAGTTCTGGTGGATCTTCTTCATCATCCTGCTGCCGATCCTCGGCACGCTGATCTACCTGTTCGCGCGTGGCTCCGGCATGGCGCAGCGCGACCTTGAGGACGCGAAGCGCGCACGCGAGTACGACCGCGAGTACACCAAGACCCTCATCGGCGAGGCTGGTGGCGGCGGTGCGGCCGGCGAGATCGAGCGCGCGAAGTCGCTCCTCGACTCCGGTGCGATCACGCAGGCCGAGTTCGACACGCTGAAGGCGAAGGCGCTGGGCTAAACGCCGCGCGTCGCTTTAGGAGGCGACGTTCCCCTCACCCGTAAGGGCGAGGCGGGACGTCGCCTCTCCCTTTCTGGTGACCATCGTGATGGCGATGTCGCGTCCTGGTGGCAGGAGCCGAATGGTCACGGCCCCCGCGCTCACGCGGTCGAGGGCGGCCGCGAGGCGGATGCCGATCTCGGCCATCGCCGCCTGGGAGGGGAGTTCGGAGCCTCTGTCGTCCAGCAGGGTCACCTCCACGCCGCGCTCTCTGGCGCGGGCCACGGCGGCCACCACAACGGGCAGCATGAGCGAGCGGCCGCGCACCCCGTCTCGAAGATGCGCTTCGACGCGGGCGAACTCCGCGCGATCGGCGTCTGAGATAGCCGCACCGTTGGCGATCCGGTCGAGGAGCGGAACGGCCGTAGACGCCAGCTCTGCCGCCCGCTGCACGCGGATCTCCTGAGCGGCGTTCGCCGAGGCTGCTACCGCCGAGGCACCGACTGAGCGCTCGGTGAGCTCATTGATGCGCTGGGCGGTGCGCCGCAGCGACGCACCGAAGAGAGTGGCCACCACCATGAGCGCGATTTGAGACTGCGCGAGCAGCAGCCCTTTGAGCGCGCCCCGACCCGCCAACTCCGCCCACGCGAGCGTAATCCCCACCATCACGAATCCGCCGGTCCACGCGAGGAGCACACGCCGGCGCAAGATGAGGAACCAGATGAGCCAGGTATTGGCACCCAGGTGCCACGTGGCGCGTCCCAGGTCCAGGTCAGGGTTGTTGGGGAGGGCGTAGCAGACGAGCACGGTACTCGAGGCGATGATGCCGAGCAGTACGAACGTGAGACGGAGCGGATAAGGATCCGGGTAGGGACGGCCGATGAGCACGATTCCCGTGCACGCCATGATCATCGCCAGATAGGAGGCCCAGGGGTGGTCGAGCACCTGAGCCGTCGCGAAAGTGAAGACCGCGTTTGACACGATCACGAGGCCGATGACGAGGTGCGCGCCATCCGTATGCAGGCCCAGGAGCCGGCTCACGTCGGTGGGAGTGACTCTTTCGGTGGGAATCGTGCTCAACTTCGCCTCCACGAGAGAGTGACTCGTGTGCCCGCACCCGCGTGCGAGCGCACCTTTGCGTCGCCGCCGGGCAAAGAGGCCATGCGCTGCACGATGGACACGCGCAGGCCAAGTCGTCGCTGGGGCACCGCCTTGACTGCGAAGCCAACCCCGTCGTCGGCCACTGTGACCTCCACGCCATCCGCCTTGACCGCGACGTCGACGCGCCTGCTCGCCGTGTCTCCGGCGTGACGAAGCGAGTTGCGGATCGCCTCCTCAGTCGCCTCGGCGATTGCGGCAACCACCTCGCGCGGGACATCGACATCGGAGTCGATGACGTAGGCGAAGTCGACATCGGGACCCGATTCGCCAACGGTTGCGCGGAGGATCGCGACGAACTCCTCGGGAGCGTAGGGGGCGGTCGTGAGTTCGGCGCTTGCGAGCTGTTCCACCGAGGTGAGGGCCGCCCTCGCCTGGGAGCCGAGACTCTCAGGGGCGCCAGGCCGGGATGCCGCGAGCAGCACCGACATGATGTCGTCGTGAACCATTGCGTTGATGCGAGTCTGCTCGCGCTCGCGAGTGATGGCTCTCGCCTCAAGCGATGCCTGTTCCCGTGCGCGCTCGGCCACCGCATCCTGGCGAGCCGCGGCCATCACTACCGCGAGTGAAACTCCCGCGAAGATCGAGCAGCTGACCATTGCGCCGAGGCCCTCGAGCACGGCCTGGATCAGGGTGGCGTCGCGAGTCGCGATGCTCACAAACACGATGATGGGTCCCTGGAGCAGGGCAAATACCCACGTGATGCGGCCACGCCACGCAACTGCGAGCAGGCACGCGGGGAAGGCGCCGAACCCCTGCAACCACGGCGATGCCTGGTGAGACAGCTTGTCAACCGTGAGCGCGAGCGGATACAGAAGCTGCGATGAGACGAAGCCCACTGCCACGGCGGTCACAAGTCCGCGCATCACGGACAAGGGCAACACGCGGCCGAGGATGACGAACGACGCGGGCAGCACGATCACGGTCGCGACGCTGAACCACAGGAGCGGCGCCCGCACTTGGCCGATCTGCCCCAGAAACCCGCTGTATCCCGGCGAGAGAAGCACCCCGAAAATGATGGCCGCGATGCCAATCGCGAAGTACATCGTGCGCGTCATGCGGTCGAGCGCGGTGCTCTCGCCGTGCGGTTCACCCATCGTCGTCCTCGCCGAGCAGTCCATCCTCGACCGCTCTCTTGTAGAGGTCGACTCGCGAGAGTGCGGGGCGGCCGGCATCCGAGTACTTGCGCCGAATGCGGCTCACGTAGTCGGCGACGGTCTCGCGCGACAGGTGTGTGTGGAGGGCGACCGACGCCGCGGTCTCGCCACTCGCATACAGGCCAAGGATCTCCTGTTCGCGAGAGGAGAGCTTGGCGTCGCGGAGGTTGGCATCGGCGTCGATGGCAGCCGCCCAGTCGGCGCCGAACACCTCCCGGCCCGACGCCGCGGTGCGTATCGCGTCTAGCAGAGTCGCGGGGTCGGCAGACTTGCGGATCAATCCAAGGGCGCCAGACTTGGCTGCGGACTGGATCATTCGCCTGTCTTCCGCGCCGGTGTAGACCAGCACGTGAGCGCCGCGTTCGTGGATCGCGTTCACGTTGTCTTGGGGTAGAGAGCCGTCTGCGAGTCGTAGATCGAGCACGACGAGGTCGAGATGACCCTCGATTGTCGCGAGCGCCGCGACGTTTTCCACCATCCCGGCGAGAGTGAGGTCCGGCTCGCCGGCGACAAGATCGCGAAAGCCGATCGCTATCAGGGCGTGGTCTTCCACGAGCGCGATGCGGCGAGCGGTGTCCATTGGCCCCTCCTAACGGGGCAGACTAGCGGACTGTGACCGCTACCAGGGGGCTTTGAGTACTAAGGGTGGTTCCTGCCCCCATAAATGGGGGCTTTACGACCTTTGCGAGTGGTGCAAATGTTGCCCTTGACGGGCCGCAGCCGGGGGGAGGCCCGTCACTCAGGCGGAGGTTGGGGATGGACTGGACTCTTGAGGCGCTCTGCGTCCTCATCGCTGGGCTGCTTTTCGTGGCCATAGTGCTTGCCGGTCTCAGCCCAGTGGCGTCTTTGAGCCCCGCGTCGTTTGTGGCATTCGGTGCCGGCGGCGCGGTATTCATCGGCGCGGCCTTCGCGCTTGCGCGGGTGCAAGCCGTCAACTATCCACCTGCGATGTGGGTATTGCCGATTCTCCCGCTGCTCATTATCGGAGTGCTGGGCAAGGACGCCGTCACCGCCAGACGCGCGACCTCCCAGCCAGAGCACGTGACCGCCATCGCGCGCCCCGATTTTGAGCGGCCCCTCGCCGCCCTAGTTGAGACCCCGGCTCTCGGGCTCGAGTCCCAACAGGGCGGCGAGGGATCCGCACCCCACATTGCGAGCAGCCCGTTCGCGACGCCTAATGAACTCGCGCACATTGCGATCAACAACCCAGAGCTCAGGCCCGCGATCGCGCGCAACCCAATGACACCGCAGTCCGTGCTCGAGTGGCTCGCGCAGCAAGACTCGCCCGAGGTGTCTGAGGCGCTCGGCGCCCGCGCTGGTGCCCACAGCACTGCCGCCTGACAGCATCGCCGCCCGGCCTCACGCCCGCTGCGCCCTCGTGTTTCCGTGGCTGGTGGGCGTCAACATGGCATTTCGCGCCCACCAGGCACGGAAACCAGTTGGGAGCTAGTCAGCTGCGCGGCCCGTCCACGGCGTATCGGCCGTGACCAGGCACAAGCCGCTGCGGTCGCCGTGGCTCCAGGTTCCGGCCGAAGGGACCCACGCAACCCAGTCCCGCCCCTCCGCGGCGCTCGCAAGTGGACCGCCAGGCGCCAGCTGAGCGGCGCAGAAGTCGATGACGGTGTCAGCAACGGCGTCGTCGCCGGGCCACTCGTCCGTCGTGAAGGTGTACGAGCTCACTGCCTCTGCGCTGTGCGGCTGGTCGCACGCCACGACAACGACGACCCCCGCCTCATCGCCGAGCGACTCGAGGCACATGCCGGAAACCACTTGCGCCGAGTGAAGCCTGCCGGTCGCGTCAGCATCCGCGGCTGTGAGGTGGTTGCCGCGGACCGTGAGCGTCACCTGAGTTGCGATGCCGCCGACGATCGCCAACACACCCACGCTCAGCAGAACCGCAACCCACCGCGGGAAGCGGCCACGGCGTCGGGCAGGCGCCGCAGGCCGAAAATCCGCGCGCTTGACGGTACCTGAGGGGGTGCCGTCCGGTGCGGGCGGCGGCGCGAAGTCGTCGGTCACGGCTCGAAGTCGACGATGACGGGCACGTGGTCCGACGCTCCTTGGCCCTTGCGCTCCTCGCGGTCAATCGTGACGCCGGTGGCGCGCGAGGCAGCGGCCGGGGATGCGTAGACGAAGTCAATGCGCATGCCCTCGCCGCGCGGGAAGCGAAGCTGCTGGTAGTCCCAGAAGGTGTAGGTGTTCTCTGCGGGGATGAAGCGGCGACTCAGTTCCTCGTAGCCCGCCTCCTCGAGCGCGTGAAATGCCGCGCGGGCCTCTTGCGTGACGTGCGTCTCCGCGGACGGGTCGGTCTCCGACCAGATGTCGGTGGCAAGCGGCGCCACGTTGAAGTCGCCAGCAATGATCGCGGGCCCGCCCGCCCAATCGCCGGCTGCATCGCGAAGCCGCGCCAGGAAGTCGAGTTTGTACGCGTAGTGCGGATCTGCGAGCGCGCGTCCGTTGGGCACGTACACGCTCCACACGTGCGCGTTGCCGCACTGGGCGCCGATCGCGCGGGCCTCGACGCGCGGGTCGCCCGTCTTGGCGAATCCCGGCTGACCCGCGAACTGGGTCTCCACGCCGTCGAGCCCCACTCGCGAAGCGATCGCGACGCCGTTCCACTGGTCCAGACCGTGGGCGGCGACCTTATAGCCGAGTGCCTCAAACGGCGCTAGGGGGAACTGCTCGGGCTTGCACTTGATCTCCTGCATGGCGAGCACATCCACCTGCGACCGCTCGAGCCAATCGGCCACTCGGTCTACGCGGGCACGGATCGAGTTCACATTCCACGTGGCGAAGCGCATGTGTCTACCGTACTCAACCGACGTAGGGTCGTGGCATGGCAACTGCATTGGTGACTGGAGCGTCGGCCGGGCTTGGTGAAGAGTTCGCATGGCAGCTCGCGACCGCGGGGCACGACCTGGTGGTGACCGCACGGTCGCGGGATCGGCTCAGCGAACTGGCCGACGTCGTGGCCAGCGCCACCGGTGTGGGGGTGGAGGTTCTGGGCGCCGACCTGGCGACGGCGGACGGCCGAGAAGCGGTGGCGTCGCGGCTCGCGGACTCGTCGCGCCCGGTGAGCCTGCTCGTCAACAATGCGGGGTTCGGCACGGGGGTGTCGTTCACCGAGTCGGCGTGGGAGGAGGAGGCGGCGATGCACGACGTCTTGGTCACCGCGCCTTTGCGCCTGACCCACGCGGCGTTGCCGGGGATGATCGAACGCGGGCACGGCGCGATCCTCAACGTGGCCTCGATCGCGGCGCACCTTGGCGATTCCACGTATGCGGCTCACAAGCGCTGGCTCGTCGAGTTCACGAACGCGCTTGCTGGGCAACTGCGCGGCACCGGGGTAACAGCAACGGCCGTTCTGCCAGGCATGACGCGCACGGAGTTTCATAGCAAGCCGACGCTTGAGCACTATCGCGCGGAACTTCCAGAGTTCGCATGGCTGAGCGCGGAGCAGGTGGTGAGCGCGGCGCTCACCGGGGTGCGGAGGGGGGCCGTGACGGTAACTCCCTCTGTGAGGTACACCGCCGCTGGAGCCCTCGCTAAGGTCACGCCAAAGGCCGTCACGCGGCGCATGGGTTCCATGGGATCACGCCGCTAAGATTTGCCGCATGACGACGCCTCCGGCCCAGACGTCCCGCGAGCGCCTTCGCGATCTCATCAAGGAACTTGCCGTTGTTCACGGCCGCGTCACTCTCGCCTCAGGCAGGGAGGCCGACTACTACGTGGACCTCCGCCGCGCGACGCTCCATCACGAGGCGGCGCCGCTGATCGGTCACCTGTTGCTGGATCACCTCGAGGTGAGCGGCTTTGGCCCTGCCGACATCGACGCCGTTGGTGGACTCACGTTGGGCGCCGATCCCGTGGCCGGGGCGCTGCTCCACGCCGCTGCCTCGCGTGCGCTCGAGCTCGACGCGTTCGTTGTGCGCAAGGAGGGCAAGGCCTACGGGATGCAGCGCCGCATCGAGGGCCCAGACGTCGAGGGCCGCAGGGTCGTCGCGGTGGAGGACACGTCGACGACGGGCGGCTCGGTGCTCACGGCCGTCGAGGCGCTTCGCGAGGCTGGCGCCGATGTGGTGGCGGTAGCGGTGATCGTCGATCGCGGCACGGGAGCTCGCGAGGCCGTCGAGGCCGAGGGCCTGCCATACCTGTACCTCTACGACCTCGCCGACCTCGGACTGGAGTAGCCGGCGATGGGGGGACGCTTCAGCCGCCGCAACATCCTTGGCTGGATCGCGGGCGCTGCGGCCCTGGTCGTGTCCATCGGCTTTCAGATGGGCAGCTTCGAGTACCAGGTGTGGGCCGTCATCGGCGTCGCGGCGCTCGTCGTGGGCGCCTACTTCTTGTTCAGGTTCCTTGAGCAGACGCGTCACGCGAAGCGGCTCAAGGCGTTCGCAGAGCAGCACGGCTGGACCTACCGCCCGGAGGGCGGAGAGCTGCTCACTGGGCTCAAGGGGTTCCCATTCGGGTTCGGCACGGGTCGCGCAGCGATTGACGTGGTGGAGGGAACCTACTCGGGCGTCGCGGCGGCCTCCTATACCTACAGTTACGACCAGCAGGTGGCTGGGGAGTACGCAGGCGAGCAGGTCTTCACCGTGACGCAGGCACTGCTGCCCGCCAAGCTTCCGCGACTGGACCTGGTGCCGGAGGACGCGGGCACGCGCGTGCTCAGCCAGTTTGGGCTCGCCGACATCGACCTCGAGTCCGCGGAGTTCAACCGCACATGGCGCGTGCTGAGCGACGACAAGCGCTACGCGATCGACGTCGTGGACCCTCGCATGATGCTTGCCCTCATGCGCAATCGGCAGCAGGGTGTCGCCGTCCGCATCGATGGTGACAAGGTGATCGCGTGGAGCGCTGGGGTGGCTCACGTTCGTGACTTGGCGCGCCGCATGGACCTCGTGGCGAGCATCTCCAAAGCGGTGCCAGCGCACGTGGTGAGGAGGTACGCCGAACTTGAGGAGCAGCGTCGGGCAGGCGAGGCGGCACGCGAGGCAAACGCCCCCGACTGGGCGAATACCGGCGGCGTCTTGAACTCAGGGCGCTACACGGGAATCGGCGTGGACGCGGACGGCGACGGCGTAGACGATTGGGAGCAGCGCAGCCGCTAGAGTCGGGGTACAAACCTCGGGAGGTCTGTCATGGAGTGGATCGTCGGCATTCTCATCGTCCTTGTCGTCATCATCGGCATCTGGGCGATCGCGCAGTACAACGGGCTCGTCAGGCTGCGAAACCTCGTCCAAGAGGCCTGGCACCAGATCGACACCGAGCTGCAGCGTCGCCACGACCTGATTCCCAACCTGGTCGAGACCGTCAAGGGCTACGCCGCCCACGAGCGCGCGACCTTCGAAGCCGTCACGCAGGCTCGCGCGGCCGCCGCGGCGCCGGGCAACTCGCCCGCGCAGCAGGCGGAGCAGGAGAACATCCTCACGCAGGCGCTCGGGCGACTCTTCGCCGTTGCCGAGGCCTACCCGGAGCTCAAGGCCAACCAGAACTTCCTCGCCCTGCAGCAAGAGCTGACGAACACCGAGGACCGCGTCGCGGCCGGCCGTCGCTTCTACAACGCAAACGTTCGCGAACTCAACACCAAGATCGAGACCTTCCCCACCTCGATCATCGCCAACATGTTCAAGTTCGTGAAGGCCGAGTACTTCGAGACTGAAGACCCCGCGGCCCGCCAGGCGCCCACGGTTCAGTTCTAGGCCCGACGCTGGGGGGCGGTTAGCGTGTTTCCTGACCCTGGTTTTGGGGCCGGCGAGGGACTGTTCGGCGCAGTCTTTGCCCTCTTTCCGATCTTCTTCATCGCCGTTGTGGGCTTCATGATCTTTGCCGCCGTCAAGGGTTATCAAGAGAGCAAGAAGCGAAAGGCCGCCATCGCCGCGACCGTGGCTATGCACCACCTTGGGCACATCCCAGAGGACTCCTCGCGCGTCGGCTACTTCGCGAGCGCGCCTTTCGGTACCGGCGATAGTCGCCGCGCTCGAGACATCGTGTGGGGCACGCTTGCCGGGCGACCTTTCGAGACCTTCGCCTACAGCTACGAGACCCACACGACGGATGCCGAGGGGCATCGCAGCACGACGACGCACCACTTTCAGATCACCTGGGTCCCGCTGCCTGGCCCGCTGCCCACGCTGAAGCTGTCGAGCGACAACGCGCTGCTTCGAGGGCTCACCCACCTCGGCGCCCGTGACCTCAAGGTGGAGTCGCACGACTTCAACCAGCGGTGGAAGGTCGTGGCCGACGACGAGCGCGCAGGTCACGCGGTGCTGACACCGCGAATGATCGAGCGCTTCCTGCAGCCCGACGTCATGGGCCGCACCTTTGCTTTTGAGGGCACGGCACTCATGAGCGCGTCACCGCAGGTGAGCGACCTCGGCGACCTGCAGATGGTCGTGAGCGCGCTGCACTCGATCGTGGACCTGGTGCCACGGTTCCTCTTCGAGGACCGCTCAGGCGGCCAGCCGGAAGGTCTGGGCGAAGCGGTCTAGCAGGCGCTCGTCGCCGTGGAGTACGCGCACGCCACTCATGTCTCCGCACAGCATCGCTCGGATGTCCGGTCCCGTGGAGAACGAGATGTCTGCTGGGCCTCCGCCTCGTTCCACGGTGAGGTCTGCACCTGTCACGCCGATAGTCAAGCCAGCGCCCTCGAAACCGGCGGCGTAGGAGGTTGGCGGGAGAGCCGCTGCGGCGTCGGGCCGAAAGGCGGTGCGCAAGGCGATGGTCATGCCAGCCGGGGTGAGAATCTGCTCCTCGCGAGGCTCGTCGAGGGCCTTGAATCCCCAAGTGCTCAAGCCGAGGACAACCGGCTCAAGTTCGCGGCCGTAGGCGGTGAGCTCGTAGACGATGATCCGGGAGCGCGGCGCACGGCGAATGATGCCCGCGTCCTGGAGTTCCTTGAGGCGCGTCGCCAGGATGTTCGTGGGGATGCGCGGAAGGCCAGCGGCGAGCTCGCCGTAGCGGCGCGGCCCTACGAGTAGGTCGCGAACGATGAGCAGACCCCAGCGCTCGCCGACCAGTTCGAGGGCGCGCGTGACGCCGTCGTACTGCCCATAGTCGCGTGCGGCCATGGCGTCAGGACTGGTTGGGATCAGCCCAGCCGAACTGGATGACGTTGCCATCCGGGTCGTTGACTTGGCGCTGGTACATGAAGCCGTAGTCGGTGGGCGGCTCGGGTTCGTGGCCGCCGGCCGCGAGGCCAGCCGTGGCGCGGCTGTCGACCTCGTCGCGGCTGTCGACGAATACCGTGACGGACACGGTGGGCGACACGGCGTTGTCGCCGATCGGCAAGGGCGTCATGCTTTGAAAGAAATCGCGGGTCATCGTCATGAGGTAGTTGTGGTCCTCATCGATGGTGAAGCAGATTCCGTTGTGGTCGGAGAACATCGGATTCTTGGCGAAACCGACGGCAGTGTAGAACCGGGTGGCGCGGTCCAGGTCGGCGACCGGAAGGCCCACAAAGACGCTTGGCATGGGGTGCTCCTTTGCGAATGCCCCGTCGGGGGGACAACTCAACACTTGCAAAAAACAAGTAACCTGTCAACCCCTGCGAATTAGGCGGCGCTTGCCTGGTCTCTTGCCTCGCGTCGGCGCTCCGAGCGGTGCCGCGCCCATTCGATCACCATGGGCAGCAGCGACACCGCAACCACCAGAATCAGGGCAACCTCAATGTTCCGGCGCACAAAGTCGAAGCTGCCGAGCCAGTACCCCAGCATCGTCACGCCAACGCCCCAGGCGAGCGCCCCGATGACGTTGAATTTGATGAAGTGCGAGTACGGCATCTTGCCCACCCCGGCGGCGACCGGAATGTAGGTGCGCACGATCGGCACAAACTGCGCGAGCACGATCGCGCGGCCTCCGTAGCGCTCAAAGAACGCATGCGTGCGATCGATGTAGGACTTCTTGAAGAAGCGCGAGTCCTCGCGCGCGAAGATCTTTGGGCCCACGCCGCGGCCGATCCAGTAGCCGATCTGCGGTCCGATGAATGCGGCGAGGCCCATCATCCCGGCCACCACCCAAATGGGCAGATCGATCTGCCCGGTGCCCGTGAATAGCCCCGCAGTGAACAGGAGCGAGTCGCCGGGCAGGATCGGGAACAGCAGCCCTGTCTCGATGATGATGATCGCGCAGATCGCCGCCAGCGCCCAGGTTCCAAAGCGGTCGATGAACCCGTTGATGAGGTTCTCGGGGTCGAGCCAGTCTGGGCCGAGCAGATGGAGGTTCGCTGCAATCACGCGGATAGCCTACGTGTGTGAACTCAGAGGATGCTGAGGGCCCCGACACCCGCAACGTCATCGATCGCTACAAGGGCTGGCCCATGGAGCGAATCGTCGCCGACCTCGACTCGCGCCGCCACGACTTCCACATCGCCATCGAGAACTGGCAGCACGACTTCAACATCGGCTCGGTGGTGCGCACCGCCAACGCCTTCCTCGCCAAAGAGGTGCACATCATCGGCAATCGTCGCTGGAACCGGCGCGGGGCGATGGTGACCGACCGCTACCAGCACATTCGCCATCACCCAACGGTTGAGGAGTTCGTCGCCTGGTCGCATGGCGAGGGCCTCGCTGTGATCGGCATCGACAACTTGCCTGGTTCCGTGCCGCTCGAAACCTACGCCCTGCCCAAGGCATGCGTCCTGGTTTTCGGCCAGGAGAGCGTCGGGCTGTCGGATGCCGTGCGACAGGCCGCCGACGCGACCCTAGCGATCGCCCAATATGGCTCCACCCGTTCGATCAACGCTGGCGCGGCGGCGGCGATCGCGATGCACGCGTGGGTTCGGCAGCATGGTGACATTCAAGCGGGACATCGCGCGGGCCACGTCGGCTAGCCGAGCTTTTCGCGCAGTCCAGCAAGCAGCGGCCCGACGCCGTGGGCCACCTCTTGCTCGCACACTCGGGCGAGGGCGTGGCCGGCTTCGGTGAGCTCGACTCGAGTGGATCGCGCGTCGTGCGGGTCGGGGAAGCGGCGCAGAATTCCGCGGCGCTCGCCATCCGTGACGATGCCCGTGATGGTCGACTTGTCCAGCCTCAGGTAGGCGGCGACGTCCGCCATTGCCGGGGTGCGGTCCCTGAGGATGCCCCCCAGGCGGAGGAGCGACACCGGAATCCCGTGGTCTTTCGCGACTTCCGCCAAGACGCCCTGTACCTGGAACGACGCCTGTACCAGGGCGTCGAGGCTTGCGTTGCTCATGGTTCGAGTATAGTTTGGAAGCCAAACTAATTGGGGAGGCTCGTCATGAAAGCAGCCGTTGTCACCGCGTTTGGCCGCGCGCCGCAGTTCGCCGACGCTCCAGAACCCGCAGCGGCCACGAAGGACGAGGCCGTGGTGGAGGTTCTCGCCGCCGCGCTGTACCCGCGAGTGCGATCGCAAGCGGCGGGCACCCACTACACGAGCGAGGACGACCTGCCGCTGATTCCTGGGATCGATGGCGTTGGACGCCTCCCCAACGGCAAACTCGTCTACTTCCTGCTGCCGGACACAAACAAGGGGGCCATGGCCGAACGCACCCTCGTCGATTTGCGCCGCACGGTGCCGCTGCCGTCGGGGTCCGATCCGGTGGCGGTAGCCGCCGTCATGAATGCAGCCATGGCTTCCTGGGTCGCGCTGAGGGCGAGAGTGGGGATGCGCAAGGGCGCTCGCGTGCTAGTCCTTGGCGCCACGGGCAGCGCCGGGTCGCAGGCGATTCACGTGGCTCGGCACCTGGGCGCTCGCGAGGTGATCGGCGCGGCGCGCAATCCCGAGCGCGTGCGTGGAGCCGACGGTGCCGTCGGCCTGGGTGCCGAACTGGGGCCCGCGGGCGCCCGCGTCGACATCGTCCTCGACTTCCTATGGGGACAGGTCACCAGCGGCGCCCTCTACGCCATCATTCCCAACCGAGCGGACGACGAACAGTTGCTGACTTGGGTGCAGGTCGGCTCGATGGCGGGGCTTGAGGCGCCCATCCCGTCGGCCGCTCTGCGCGCGGTGAATCTGCGCATGGTCGGTTCGGGGCAAGGCTCGGTGCCGGGGCGCGACTACCGCAAGCAGGTAGGGGCGCTTGCCAGGGAAGTTGTGCGCGGTACCTTCACCGTCCCTGCGCGCACGGTGCCGCTGGCCGACGTCGAGGAGGCTTGGGCAGACACGTCGAGTTCTGAGCGCCTCGTCTTTGTGCCCTAGGTGGGACGGGAGGCCCATAGAGGGCACCCGGGATTTCTGACAGAATGGGCGGCGGTTCCATTCACACAATTGCAGGAGTTCCGCATGGCTATCGCCACCCCCGAGTCCTACAACGCGATGCTCGACGCCGCCAAGGCCGGCGCGTACGCGTTCCCCGCCATCAACATCACCTCGTCTTCCACGGTCACGGCTGCGATTCAGGGCTTTGCGGAGGCCGAGTCCGACGGCATCATCCAGGTTTCCATCGGTGGCGCGCAGTACGCCTCGGGCTCCACGATCAAGGACCAGGTGCTCGGCTCTGTTGCGCTCGCGGCCTACGCTCGCGAGGTTGCCGCCGCCTACGGCGTGACCATCGCGCTCCACACGGACCACTGCCACGCGCAGTACGTCGACTCGTGGCTGCGTCCGCTGCTTGCCCTCTCCACGGAGCGCGTGGCGCGCGGCGAGCAGCCGCTGTTCGTCTCGCACATGTTTGACGGCTCTTCGGTGCCGCTCGAGGAGAACCTGGTGCTCTCCGAGGAGCTGCTCGAGCTCTCCCAGGCCGCGCGCACCGTTCTCGAGATCGAGATCGGCGTCGTCGGTGGCGAAGAGGACGGCCACGCCGCGGAGATCAACGAGAAGCTGTACACGACTACCGAGGACGGGCTGGCCACGGTCGAGCGCCTCGGCACCGGCGAGAAGGGCCGCTACCTGACGGCTCTCACGTTCGGCAACGTGCACGGCGTCTACAAGCCCGGTGCCGTCAAGCTGCGTCCCGAGCTGCTCGGTGACATCCAGGCGGAGGTCGGTGCCAAGGTTGGCAAGGACAAGCCGTTCGACCTCGTGTTCCACGGCGGCTCCGGCTCGACGGCGGAGGAGATCGCCACGGCCGTCTCCCACGGCGTCATCAAGATGAACGTCGACACGGACACGCAGTACGCGTACACGCGTCCCGTCGCCGACTACATGCTCAAGAACTACGACGGCGTCATCAAGGTCGACGGCGAGATCGGCGACAAGAAGACCTACGACCCGCGTGCGTGGAGCAAGGTCGCGGAGGCCGGCATGGCCGCGCGTGTGGTCGAGGCCTGCCAGCAGCTCGGCTCGGCCGGCAAGAAGATCTGATCGCGCCATGCCGGGCGCGGTGATCGTCGGCGCCCAGTGGGGCGACGAGGGCAAGGGCAAGGCGACGGACCTTCTGGGTTCGCGCGTCGACTACGTGGTGAAGTTCAACGGCGGCAACAACGCCGGCCACACGGTGGTCATTGGCGACCAGAAGTTCGCCCTGCACTTGCTCCCATCCGGCATCCTCACGCCCGGAGTGACCCCGGTGATCGGCAACGGCGTTGTCGTTGATCTGCGCGTGCTGTTCCAAGAGATCGACGGCCTCCTTGACCGTGGCGTGGATCCTTCGGCGCTGTTGATCTCGAACGCGGCGCATGTCATCACCCCGTACGCGCGGACCCTCGACAACGTCACCGAGCGCTTCCTCGGCAAGCGCAAGATCGGCACGACCGGCCGGGGCATTGGGCCCGCATACGCGGACAAGATCAACCGGCTTGGCATCCGCATCGGCGACCTGTTCGACGAGCAGGTGCTGCGGGACAAGATCGAGGGCTCGCTCGTCGCGAAGAACCACTTGCTGGTGAAGGTCTACAACCGACGGGCTGTCACGGTCGATGAGGTCGCCGACGAGTTGCTGAGCTTCCGCGATCGCCTTGAGCCGATGGTCACCGACACCTCGCTGGTGCTTAATGCGGCTCTCGACGAGGGCGGCACGGTCTTGTTCGAGGGCGGGCAGGCGACGATGCTCGACGTCGACCATGGCACCTACCCCTTCGTCACCTCCTCAAACGCGACGGCGGGTGGAGCATGCACGGGCTCGGGGGTTGGCCCAACGCGCATTGACTCGGTGATCGGCATCGCGAAGGCGTACACGACCAGGGTGGGCGAGGGCCCCATGCCAACCGAGTTGCTCGACAAGTGGGGCGATCGCCTGCGGGAGGTGGGCTACGAGTTCGGCACCACCACTGGCCGTCCCCGGCGCTGCGGCTGGTACGACTCGGTCATAACACGTTATGCATCGCGAATAAACGGGCTCACCGACATTGTGCTCACCAAGCTCGATGTGCTGACGGGGATCCAGGAGATCCCGGTGTGCGTCGCCTATGACGTTGACGGAGTCCGTTACCGAGACCTTCCGCTTGACCAGGGCGCCTTCGCAGCCGCCGAGCCGGTCTTTGAGACCTTCCCTGGATGGGATGAGGACATCTCGGGCGCGCGCACCCTCGATGACCTGCCGGCGAATGCGCGCGACTACGTGGCCGCGATCGAGTCGCTCAGCGATTGCCGCATTTCCACGATCGGCGTGGGGCCGGGCCGCGAAGAGATCATCCAGATCAACGACCTTCTCCACGCCCGTTCCTGAGGACCGCCATGACGCGGTGCCTCATGCGGGGCACCTGGCCCGCCGTCCGCGGGCCGCGGGTGGGCCGCATCTCCTCGCCTCAGTAGACTCGCACCCGTGATCATCCTCCTCGTAGGCTCTGGCGCGCGCGAGCACGCGCTCGCCCTGTCACTCAGCAAGGATCCGGCGGTCACCGCCATCCACGCGATCCCAGGCAACCCCGGCATCGGGCAACTCGCCACCCTGCACCCAGGCGACCAGAACGACGGCCCGGGAGTCGCCGCACTTGCCGCCAAGCTGAACGCAGACCTGGTGATCGTTGGGCCAGAGGCCCCGCTCGTCGCAGGGGTGGCCGACGCGGTAGCCGCCGTGGGAATCCCGGTCTTCGGGCCGTCGGGCAAAGCGGCGATGCTGGAGGGCTCTAAGGCCTTCGCCAAAGAGGTCATGGCGAGCGCGAAGGTGCCTACTGCAGCGAGCCGCACGTGCACCTCGATCAATGAACTTGCCGCCGCGCTCAAGGAGTTCGGAGCCCCGCACGTGGTCAAGGACGACGGCCTCGCCGCGGGCAAGGGTGTTGTGGTGACCAACGACCTCACCGACGCCCTGCGCCACGGAGAGGCGATCCTCGCGGCGGGGGGAACCGTGGTTGTCGAGGATTATCTCGACGGCCCTGAAGTGAGCCTGTTCTGCCTGTGCGACGGCTCCACCGTGGTCCCACTGCAGCCGGCTCAGGACTTCAAGCGAGTGCACGACAAGGACGACGGCCCCAACACCGGCGGCATGGGCGCCTACAGCCCACTGCCGTGGGCGCCGCCCGGCCTCGTCGCGGACGTCATCCAGCACGTGGCCCAGCCCACCGTGGACGAGATGGCGCGCCGCGGCACCCCGTTTGTTGGCGTGCTTTATTGCGGGCTCGCGCTCACGTCGAAGGGCATCCGCGTGGTCGAGTTCAATGCTCGCTTTGGCGATCCCGAGACCCAGGTGGTGTTGGCGCGGCTCGAGACGCCGCTCGCGGGAGTGCTGCTCGCCGCCGCCGAGGGTCGCCTCGGCGAGCTCTCGGCCCTGCGCTGGAGCGACGACGCTGCAGTCACGGTCGTCATCGCCTCAAGCGGCTACCCCGAAGCGCCGCGCACGGGGGACCCCATCGAGGGGCTCGATGCCGCGAACGCCCTGGACAACGTTCACGTGCTCCACGCGGGTACCGCCCTTGCCACTGGCGGGCCCCACGCCGGGGCCGGGTTGGTCTCCGCCGGCGGCCGGGTGCTCTCGGTCGTCGGGGTGGGCGATGGCCTCGCCGCCGCGCGCGCACGCGCGTACGCGGGCGTCGCGGAGATCTCGCTCGCTGGCTCACACCACCGCAGCGACATCGCGCAGAAGGCGGCGGAGGCGGTGGGCTGATGGCGCAGGAGCTGCCGGGCTGGAAGCACTTCTACTCGGGCAAGGTCCGGGATCTGTACGAGCCAGCCACAGACCACCCGCGCGGCAATGTCGTGCTAGTCGTAGCGTCGGACCGTATTAGCGCGTACGACTGGATACTGCCCACCGAAATCCCAGGTAAAGGAGCCATTCTCACGGCCCTGAGCCTGTGGTGGTTTGACCAGATCAAGGACATCGTTCCCAACCACACCATCGAGGCGCCTGTGCCGGCGGAGGTGCAGGGCCGCGCAATGGTGTGCCAGCGGCTCGACATGTTTGCGGTGGAGTGCGTTGCGCGGGGGTACCTGACGGGCTCGGGGCTCACCGAATACAACGCCACGGGCGAGGTGTGCGGCGTGCCGCTGCCGGCAGGACTCGTCGACGGCTCCAAGCTGCCGCGCCCCATCTTCACCCCGGCGACGAAGGCGGAACTGGGACTCCACGACGAGAACGTCAGCTTCGACAAAGTGGTCGCCGAGATCGGGCTCGAGGACGCGACCGCGCTGCGCGACCTCACGCTGCGGCTGTACGAGCGCGCCCACGAGATTGCGCGCGATCGCGGCATCATCCTCGCGGACACAAAGTTCGAGTTTGGCCGCGACGCAAGCGGGCGGATCGTCATCGGTGACGAGGTGCTGACGCCGGACTCGAGCCGCTTCTGGCCCGCCGACCTGTGGGAGCCGGGCCACGCGCAGCCCAGCTACGACAAGCAGTTCGTGAGAGATTGGCTGACGTCGCCGGAGTCTGGTTGGGATCGCGAGAGCGGTGAGGCGCCGCCCGCGCTGCCCGACGCCGTGGTTGAGCGCACGCGCGAGCGTTACCTCGAGGCGTACGACAGGCTGGCAAAGAACTGACTGTCATCCTGCGCGAAGTCGCAGCAAGCGTCGTCCTGCGCGAAGTCGCAGCAAGCGTCATCCTGCGCGAAGTCGCAGGACCCAACGACGAGCGCGCCCGGTACGTTCTCTTTGCATGACCTGGAAGCGATGGGTGCTCGTTGCGCTTGCGGCGGCACTGGTGTTCGGTGGCGCCCTCATCGTGGTCAATCGGCGAGTTCCCCCGGCGCCCCAGGGGTACGCGAGCGTGACGCACAACGTCGTCTACTACCCAGCCTGCGGTAACGAGACCCTGATCTACGAGGGCAAGACGTGGTACCCGATCAGTAGAGACTGGGCAACGCCCACAGCCCAAGCCTTCCCAGCGTCGGGCGGGCGAGGAATCTCAATTGGCGTGTCGATGGTTGCCCCGCCCGGGCCAGGTGACGACCTGGGAACGCTCTACGAGTACCGCGAGGGGCGTGCGTACTGGGTGAGTGACAGCGGCGCGATCGATACGTGGCTGACGCTCGTGCCGCAGTCCTACAACTACGTCTGCTGAGCGCGGCGCCGCTCCCGGTAGACTTCCCGCATGGCCACGATCCTCGTCCACGTCATGCCCAAGCCCGAGATTCTGGACCCCCAAGGCAAGGCCGTCGGCTCGGCACTCGCACGTCTCGGCTTCGACGGGATCGAGTCCGCGCGACAGGGCAAGCGCTTTGAGCTCACCATCGACGGCGAGGTGACCGACGCCGTCCTTGAGAAGGTGCGCGAGGCAGCTTCGTCTGTGCTCAGCAACCCGGTTATCGAAGACGTCGTTGAGGTGACCGTCCTGTGACGGCGCGCATCGGGGTGGTGACGTTCCCTGGCTCGCTCGACGATCGCGACGCGCTGCGGGCCGTGCGGCTCGCGGGCGGCGAGGCGGTGTCGCTTTTCCATGCCGATCCCTCGCTGCACGATGTCGACGCGGTGGTGCTGCCCGGCGGGTTCTCCTACGGCGACTACCTGCGCGCCGGAGCCATCGCCCGCTTTGCGCCGATCATGGACACGATCGTGGATGCCGCCAACGGCGGAATGCCCGTGCTGGGGATCTGCAATGGCTTCCAGGTGCTCACAGAGGTGCACCTCCTGCCAGGCTCGATGATCAAGAACGAGCACCTGCACTTCATCTGCCGCGACCAGACACTGCGCATCGAAAACGCGGAGACGGCCTGGACGAGCGAGTACCGCGAAGGCGAGGAGATCACCATCCCGCTCAAGAACCAAGACGGCCAGTACGTCGCCGACGAGCACACGCTCGACGAGCTCGAGGGCGAGGGCCGCGTCGCCTTCCGTTATGTTGGCTTCAACCCCAATGGGTCTCGCCGCGACATCGCGGGCATCACCAACGCCCGCGGCAACGTCGTTGGGCTCATGCCCCACCCCGAGCACGCGACCGAGCCGGGCTTTGGGCCCGATTCGGTGGGCGCGGGCCGCGCCGGGACTGACGGCCTCGCGTTCTTCACGAGCGCCATCAAGGGCCTGCTCGCGACCGCATGACGGACAGCGGTCATCCTGCGCCGAATCGCAGGATCTCCGCGCACGAACTCGCGGTGACGCTCGCCGCAGGCATTCCCGCTCCACAGGGTCGCCCGGTTCGCGTTGCGATCGACGGCATGACAGGCGTTGGCAAGACCACGCTTCGCGGGCTCGTGGCGCGGGAGTTGCGCGACGCTGGGCGCGAGGTGGTCGAGGCATCCGGCGATGACTTCCATCATCAGCAGGCGGTGCGCTACCGGCAGGGACGGCGCTCCGCGCGCGGCTACTACGAGGACGCTTACGACTATCACGCCATGGCGGCGAAGCTGCTCGTGCCGCTCGGACCGGGTGGCTCGCGTGAGGTGCGCCTGCGGCACCACAATCTGGAGTCGGACGCGTTGCTCACCTCTGAGCCGCCCATCCGCCTTGGCGACGCCGTCACGCTGGTGGTGGATGGCTCGTTCCTGCAACGGCCCGAACTAGATGGCCTGTGGGACTGGGTGGTCCTGGTGGAGGCCTCGCGCGAGGTTTCGGCCTTTCGGCAAGTCGCTCGCGATGGGGCGCCCGCCGAGCCGGACCACCCGTATCACGCCAGGTACTTCGACGCATATGACATCTACGTCGCCGAGCGCGAGCCGCGCGCTCACGCTGACGTAAATGTCACAAACGACTGAATTGCGGTGAACGGTTCACTACACTGCGGAACATGCGTCGCCCCATCTTTGCAGCAGTAGCCATGGTGATCGCCTTGGCGGGCGGGCTAGTGGTTGCGGCCTCCGCTGAGGCCAGGACCGGCGGCGCCCCGACGGTCCGCACCAATCTCGGCTCGTGCACGGTCTTCCCGTCCACGAACGCGTGGCACAAGGACATCAGCAAGTCGTCGGTCCATCCCAAGTCCGCGGCGTGGGTAAAGAGCATCGGGGCGAGCACAAAGCTGCACCCCGACTTTGGCACCTCGTGGCAGGGGGCGCCCATCGGCATCCCATACATCACGGTCACGAACGACACGCCCAAGGTGCCGGTGAGTTTCACGTACAAGTCGGAGTCCGACAAGGGGCCGTACCCCATTCCCACGGACGCGCCCATCGAGGGCGGCAGCTCTAGCACGGGCGACCGCCACGTCATCGTGATCAACACCACCACGTGCCACCTCTACGAACTCTTCAACGCGAGGCCAGTCAATGGAGGCGCCTCATGGAAGGCTGACTCGGGCGCGATCTTCAACCTGAAAACGAGCACGTTGCGGCCGGCGGGCTGGACGAGTGCCGACGCCGCGGGACTGCCGATCTTCGCTGGCCTGGTCCGCTACGACGAGGTGAAGGCGGGCAAGATCGACCATGCCTTGCGCTTCACGGTGTCGAAGACTCAGCGAGGATACGTCTTTCCCGCCAGGCACTTCGCCAGTTCGTCTACCAACGCGAATCTGCCGCCTATGGGCGCGCGTTTCCGCCTCAAGGCGTCGTACAGCTGCGCAAAGTACTCCAAGGAAGTGCAGGTCATCTGCGCCGCGCTCAAGAAGTACGGCATGATCGTCGCCGACAACGGCTCCAACTGGTACGTGAGCGGCGCCCACGACTCGCGCTGGAATGACGATCACCTTGGCGACTTGAAGAAGATCCCGGGCTCGGCCTTCGAGGCCGTGTACACCGGAGCCATCACCACCAAGTGACGCCGACTAGGCCTTGCGTCCGGTCATGACGTCCGCGAGGAACTTCACGAGCGCCCAGATCGCCAGGGCGATGTAGAGCAGCTGCACCCACGTCCACCGCTCGCCAACGGGCGTGATGCAACAGGCGAGCGCAAGGAAAGTCGTGAGTAGCCAAGTCTCGCGCCACGCCGCCCACACGGTAGCGATGGCGACGGCGATGCCCACACCCAGCCGGATCCAGAACAGGCCAAGATCTGCGTCGTCTGTGTACTGGAGAAGCGCGAAGGCGCCCCACGCCAGGAGGCAACCCGCGATCCCGGCGAGGGCGAGCGGCCCCCGGGCAGGATTTGGGCCGTCCCCGCGCATCCTCCTACCGTGCCACGTCCGCCAGGGTCTCGGCCTCTTCGCTCGCCTCGAGTCCCGCTCGGCGCTGACGGTCAACGCCTCTCTCGCGTTCGTCCGCGAGGGATCGGGCAACGGTCTCGGCGAGTGGGCGCAAGGAGCCGCCGGCTGCGCGGAAGGCCGCATTCGAGCGTTGAGCGAAGCCGGTCGCGTCCGCGGGAGGCCAGAGCGGCAGGGATCGTGGCCCGGCCCAGTATTGGACGCCCTCCGCAAGGAGGGCGTCGTCCTCAAGCGTCACAAGTTCACCCTCAAAGTCGCTGACCTCCCGGGCGGCCTTGAAGTATTCGCTCATCGTGTGACTCTCGCCAACGGCGTGAATGGGACCGACCACGCCTTGGCGGCCGGCCCGTTCGATCCACGTGGCGAGGTCGTCGACGTCGATGACCTGCACGTAGCGACCGGCTGGGTTGGGCGCGAGCACGGCCCCGCCGCGGGACAGCCGTGCCGGCCAATAGCCAAATCGGTCGCTCGGGTCACCGGGACCGACAATCAACCCGGCGCGCGCGATCAAGAGGCGGTCGCCCACATGGAGCGTGCTGGCCCGTTCTGCCAACACTTTGGCGTCCGCATAGGCCGACGGGTCGGTGGGTTCCACAAGCGTGGCCGACTCGTCGGCATTCGGCTCGTCGGCGGTCGCATACACGGAGATCGTGGACACCAAGGTCCAATGCGCGGTGCGCGGCCCGAGCGCCTTGAGGGCCGGCTCAACGAGATCTGGCGAGTAGGAGACTTCGACGACCTCGTCCCACTCGCCACCGACGCCCTCGTAGGCGCCGGGTTCGCGCCGATCGGCCGCGATGAGGCGCGCTCCGACAGGAACGTCTCCGGACTCTCCTCGTGCGAGACATGCCACCTCGGCGCCTTCCGCGACTGCGGCCGCGGCGATCCGATGACCGAGCCAACCTGTCCCACCCAGAATGAGTACGCGTCTCATGAGTTCAGTCAATCCAACATCACGAGCGGCTGCGCCAAACTTCGCTCGCGGCGCAACGGTCGCGTGCTAGCTCGAGGCGGCGTCAGTCGTCATCGGAGTGCGTCGCGGATCTCGGCCAGGGCCACGAAGCTCCCGTGGTTGAAGTCGGCGCCCAGTTGACTCGGCACGGTGACCAACAGGGTGTCCGCGCTCATGACGGCGCTGTCTGCGCGGAGCTCCTCGACGAGCTTGTCCGGTTCGCCAACGTAGGTCTTGCCGAAGGTGCCGACCGCGTTGTCGATCTCGCCGATCTGGTCGCGGTTCCCGCCCATGCGCTCCTTCTCCAGGTAGGGCCCAAAGTAGAGACGAGACAGGTCATCGACGATGGGCATCACGGATCGCGACACCGAAACCCGAGGCGACCCAGAGTGCCCCGCCGCGGCCCAAGACGCACGGAAGGCGTCGATCTGCCGCGACTGGAGCACGTCCAGCGGCTCGCCGGTTGCCTCCAATACCAGGGTCGATGACATGAGATGCATCCCCAGCTCGCCCACGCGAACCGCTGACTCGGTGTTGCCGGCGCCGTACCAGATGCGCTCGGAGAGCCCCGGCGACTGCGGCTGAATCGGCAGCAACTGGCCGGGCAGCACGTGCGCGTGGGCGCCGGGCTCGGCGATCCCCTCGCCGGAGATGGCCCGGCGGAACAGCGCGATCCTCGCGGCTGCGTCTTCGACCGGCATCATTCCGTCCGGCAGCGGATACCCAAAGTCACCAGGGCCGTCGAGCGCCATCTCTGGTGACCCGCGGCTCACCCCCAACTGCAGCCGGCCGCCAACCAAGAGGTCGGCAGTGGCCGCCATCTCGGCCATGTACAGCGCGTTCTCGTACCGCATGTTGATGACGCCCGTGCCCAGCTCAATGGACGACGTCGCTCGCCCCATCGCGGTCAGGATCGGGAAGGGCGAGGTGAGGTTCTGCTCCCAGTGGTGCACGCGGATCCATGCGCCATCCATGCCGGCATCCTCGGCCGCCTCGGCGAGCCTCACCGTATCGAGCAGTGTCTCGGCGGCCGTCCGCACCTTCGATCCTGGCGCGCTGCTGTACCAACCGAAACTCAGAAAGCCGACCTTCTCCATGGCTCTACGCTAGCCACCATGGTGACCTTCCACAGCGTCGGGCTGGACGATCCACGGGCGACCGCCCTCTGGGCCGAGCAGCAGGCCGAGCTCTTCGCCCGCTACGGCGAGCCGGACGCGGACGCCGACTTTGCCCTCACCATGCCGCCCGACGCTCTCGTCACGTCGCTGCTCGCCGTTGACGAGGGCGGGTCGCCAGTGGGCACGGGGCTGCTGCGGTGGTCGCCCTTTGACAGCGGCGCAGGTTCGGCGGAGGTCAAGCGGCTTTACGTGCGGCCCGACGCTCGGGGCAAGGGGCTCTCGCGCGTCATCATGGCGGGGCTTGAGGAGGCGGCGGCGCGGGCGGGCGCGGTCAGCATCGTCTTGGAGACGGGAGTGGAGCAGCCGGAGGCGCTTGGCCTCTACACGGCGCTCGGCTACGAGCGCATCCAGCCGTACGGCGAGTACATGGACGATCCGCGCTCGGTCTGCTTTGGCAAGGAACTGCCGACGAGGGTGCTCGTGGTCAACGGATCGATCGGTGCGGGAAAGACCAAGACGGCGGGCGCGGCATTCGACGTGCTCGCCGAGCGTGGCGTTCGCTGCGCGATGATCGACGGCGACTACCTGTGTCAGGCTTCCCCGAACGCGCCCGGTGCCGCCTTCAACCAGGGGCTTTACTTCCAGAACCTTGCCGCGGTGGCCCCGGTCTACCGTTCGGCGGGCTACGGGGTCATGGTGATCGCGCGGGTGGTCGAGGATCCGGAGGACCGCGGGCGGTACGGCGAGGCATTCGACACGACGGACGTCGTCTTCGCCCGCGTCACCGCTCCCGAGGAAGAGCGCAAGGCCCGCATCGTCCACCGCGACCTCGACCCCGCCTGGCACGAGTGGGGCCACGCGCGCACGGTGGAGCTGCACGCGGTGCTCGAAGAAGTCCAGCTGGACGACGTCGTGGTGAATAACGCTGGCCGGTCGCCTAAGGAGACGGCGGAGGAGTTGCTCAGCCTCGTTGGGTGGTAGCCAGGCGCTGCGACTTCGCGCAGCATGACGGGTCCTCCGATCCGCTGCGGGGCCGCAGGATGACGGCGATCAAGCCACCAGCAGCGCGCCGCGCCAGTGCGGCTCGTTCTCGCGGATCCACTGCGCGTCGGACTTCCACACGGTCCCCACTCCGCGCTCCCACAGTTCGATCCACGGCGACTCGCCCGTGACCCGCATCGCGTCGAGGTACTCGTACATGCGCTCCGAACGCGCGGCGAGCAGCGGCAGCAGCTCCGCCCGCTGAGCCTCCGAGAGCCCGTAGCCGTCGGCGAAGCGGCGCAGTCTCTCTGCCGCCGCGGCGGCGTCGAGCCCCCCGCGCGCGAGCGGAGCGAACGCGTGCGCGGCGTGCGCCAGGTCCCACAGCCGGGTTCCGGGTGCGGCCGCGTCCCAGTCGATCGCCACGAGCCGCCCATCCGGCGTCACCACGATGTTCGACGGCGAGATGTCCTGGTGGATGATCATCTCGGCCCCCGGTCCTGGCAGACCCTGGAACCACTCAACGCCTTGCGGCGGCACAAAACTGGCCAGAGCGTCGTGCATTTCCCTCATGAAGGCACCGATGCGTTCCGGATCCAGCGCGGCATCTGGCGCGGTCGGATTGTCGGCGCGAATGCCGTTGACCCACTCCACCAGGTGCCGGCCCTGGGAGTCCCAGCCAAAGCTCCGCGGCGCCCCGCGGAACCCCACGGCCTCGAGGTGGCACAGGAGGGCATGGATAGCCGCGCTGTACGGGTCGGGTGCGTTCATGGAGATGGCCTCTCTGTGGATCGGCTCTGGATTGGTTGGGCCCGACGCCATGGTCACAGTCGTCGGGAAGGCTGGGGCGGCGATGCGCGGGGTGGGGCGAGGGTGGCGCTTCCCGTCTTGGCGGTCGACCACCCAAGACAGGCCGTCGAGCGAATCGAGGAGCCTCAGTTCGGCGTCGTCCCTGCTGTGCCCTTGGACAGCGAGCTGGCCATGCCAGCCTGACGCGGCGATCACGTGGGCAAGCTTCCTGTCGGCTCGGCCAGCGCCGTAGGGGAGGATCGTGCGGCCGGTGGCGACGGCGTCGGGGTCCATGCCGTTGAGGGCGATCGCGACCAGGTGGGGCTGCATGACGCTCATGTGGTCGGCGAAGTCATCGATGTGCGCGTGCCCGTGCTGCTGCTGGTAGGCGATTCCCACGTTGTTCAACCCGCGCTCGGCAAGCGCCTCGACAAGAGCAACGAGATTGCGCGGCTCGCCAAAGAAACCCAGGTGATTCGTCAGCAGTACGCACATTCCGTGTTGCTGCGCGAGCCGGGCAAGGGGCTCCACATGGTCGGCGGCGCGCCAGATCCGCGCAAGTTCCGCGGCCGGGTGCAGCTGAGCGCTTGGGGCGCTCGTGCCGAACTCGATGGCCGTCCACAGGTCTGGGGCGAGCCCACGCCTGCCCGCCTCGACCACAAACTGCCGAACGTGCGGGTTGATGAAACCAAGCCGAGCGTCGTGATCCGGCTCTCCAGCGTCGGGCAGCGGATGTGGCGCCCAGAGGCCGGTGAGGCTCACGCCCTCGTTGCGCAGGGCGTCGAGCTCGGCGTCGAATTGCAGGGCGTGCTCGTCGCGCCAGTCCCACACGATGTGGCGGATTCCGATGCGCCGGAGCATCTTGGCCCGCTCGCGAGGGGTGCGTTCTTGGAGGTCGTAGGCGACGGTGCGCGCGGCCGCGACGTTGGGGCGATCACACCAACGCGCCTTGCTGTTGTCCCACCCGAACTGGAGGATCCGAGGAGGCCGTGCCTCAGTCACGCTCGAAACGTATCAGTGAGGCCAGTGCGGTTCAGGGATGCTCGCCGTGAGCGCGCGTGCGATCCAGTCCAAGCCGTCCAGGTTGTCCCTTATGCGCAGTTCGATGTCTTCCATCGTGTGACCGATGACGGCAGTGAGGCCGCGCCAGCCGGAGTCGTTGATGATGCGCGCCAACTCTAGATCGCGCGGCCCGTGGCCGTAGGGCAGCACCTTGCCGTCACCCCAGTGAGCGCCGTCGCGCATTCCATTGAGGCCGAGCGCGACCACCCTGCCGTTGATTCGGTCCCACAAGTCTGCAAAGCCGTCGATGTGTGCGTGTCCGTGGTGCTGCATGTAGGCCAGGCCGGTGTTGTCGAAGCCCCTCGCTTCCAACTCGTCGAGCACCCGCAGTTGGTTGTCCGGCTCGCCGAACCAGCCCAGGTGGTTGTAGAGGGCGAGCGTCATGCCTGTCTCTTGGGCAAGCCTCGCGAGCGGCTCCAGTCGGTCGGCAAACACGCTTGGGTCACCGTCCGCGGGTGCCGGGCCGGGCGCGCCAAACTCCGCGCACGCCCACAGTTGCGGCGTTAGTCCTCGGCCCGACGCTGTTCGGACTTGGGCTTCCAGGGCCGGGTTGAGCACGCCATTGGGGATTGGCGCCCAGATCGCGGCGAGGCCCAGCTTCCGGTCGCGGAGGGCGTCGAACTGTTCGCCAAACTCGTCCACGTGCTCGTCTCGCCAGTCCCAGGCGAGGGCCTCAATGCCAAGCTTGGCAAGGGCATCGGCCCTCTCTTGGGGCGCCCGCCGTCGGTCGTCGTAGGGCACCACGCACCAAGCCGCGAGGGTGTCGACGAAGGCGGGGCGCAAGCGGCTGTTCGGCACGGCTCAGTCGTCCAAGGCGAACTTCAGGGCCGCGGCAACGTGAAGTTGCACGGTGTCGAAGTAAGGCACGTCGAGGTCGTTCTGAGTGACGACGAGCGGAATCTCGGTGCAGCCGGCGATGACCGCCTGAGCGCCGCGATCGAGGAGCCGCTCGGTCACGCCGAGAACGAGGTCGCGGCCTTCGTCGCGGACGATGCCGCGGGCGAGCTCGTCGTAGATGAGATCGTGAACGGCGGTGAGATCTGGCTCGTCGGGGGCAACAACTTCAATTCCGCGGGCCGCCATGTGGTCTCGGTAGAACGGCATGCGCATCGTGTAGCCGGTGCCGAGCAGCGCGGCGCGGGTCACTCCGGCGGATTCCATGGCGTCGGCAGTGGCGTCGAGCATGTGGATGACCGGGATGCCGATCGCCTTCTGGACTTGGGGCGCCACTAGATGCATGGTGTTGGCGCAGATGACGATAGCCTCCGCGCCGGCGGCCTCGAGCGCCTTGGCATCGTTCGCAAACGTGGCCGCGAGGCCGTCCCAATCGCCGGCGCTCTGGGCGTTGGCGATCTGCTGGAAGTCGTAGGAGCGGACGATGAGATCGGCGCTGCTGGAGCCGCCGAGTGCCTCGTTGACGCCCTCGTTGAGGGCACGCTCGTAGTCGATAGACGAGTGCCAGGTGATGCCGCCGAGCAGGCCGAGGCGGCGTGGTTGGGTGCGCATATGGCCAGCCTAACAAGGTTCCAGTACGATGTAAGGATGAGAGTGGGAGAACTGGCCGCCGCTGGCGGCGTCACCGCGAAGACCGTCCGCTTTTACGAGAGCCTTGGTTTGCTCGCGCCGCCGCGGCGCCTTTCCAACGGATATCGCGAGTACGCGCCCGACGCTGTTGACCGCCTTCGCTTCGTTCGTGACGCCCAGGCGGCGGGTCTTTCGCTAGCCGAAGCAGGGGAGATTCTCTCGCTCAAGGACGCGGGTCGCGGCACGTGCATGCATACTCGCGCGATGCTCGACCGGCACATGGCGGAGATCGATCAGCAGATCGCCTCGCTGCTCGCGGCGAAGGCGGAGCTGACGGCTCTCTCGCGGCGCGCGGAGTCGCTTGATCCGGCCGATTGCACCGACGCCAACTCCTGTCAGGTGCTGTCGCTTGACATTCCAGTGCACAGTAACGTTTAGCCTGGCGGCATGAGCACACTTCAGGATCATCCCGTGGCCCCTGCGCCCATCAACCTCGCGGTTGGTGGAATGACGTGCGCGGGCTGCGCCGCGAACATCCAGCGCGGGCTCTCCCAGTTGCCGGGCGTTGACGACGCCGTGGTCAATCTGGTCACGCGTCGCGCGACGGTGAGCCCCGATGGTTCGGTAGAGGTAAATGTGCTCGAGGACTCGATGCGCGCCGCCATCGCAGGACTCGGCTACGAGGTGCTGACGCCCGCGCGCACTGGGGACGCAAGGAGCGATCACGGTGACCACGCTGCCCACGGCGAGCACGCTGCCCGCGCGGCCTACGGCGACCTCGGCGACCACGCTTCCCACGGCGGCTCTTCCGGCCAACCCGGCCACGGCGTCGGGCGCGCGTTCGACGAGCACGCCGCCCACATCCACGCCGACGCCTCCCGCATCGCTGACTATCGGCGCCGCTTTTGGGCGGCACTGATCCTCTCCGCGCCGCTGCTCGCCATCTCGATGATCATGGCCCTGCAGTTCTCCGGCTGGGAGTGGCTCGCATTCGCGCTCGCGACGCCCGTGATCTTCTACAGCGGCTGGCCGTTCCACCGCAGCGCAGTCAAGGGGCTGCGGCATGGGGCGGTGAACATGGACACGCTCGTTTCCTTGGGCACGATCGCCGCGTGGACCTGGTCCACGGTGGTGCTCTTCGCCGGCCTCGACGAGCACGTGTACTTCGAGACTGGCGCGGTGATCGTGACCCTGATCCTGCTCGGCAAGTGGATCGAGGTGCGCTCCACGGCTCGCGCTGGTGACGCCGTGCGCTCCCTGAGCCAGCGCCAGAGTGCAACGGCCACGCTCGCCGATGGCAGCGTCGTACCGCGAGAGCGTCTGCAACTGGGCATGACCTTCCTGGTGCGTCCCGGCGAGGCGATCGCAACGGACGGGCTGGTCATCGAGGGTGAGGCCGCGGTGGACGCGAGCCTTGTCACTGGCGAGTCGGTGCCGGTACACGCATCGCCGGGTGCCGAGGTGATCGGCGGCACAATCGCCGTGGACGGTGCGCTCACGGTGGAGGCGACCCGGGTGGGCTCGGAGACGATGCTCGCGCAGGTGGCACGCATGGTCGACGACGCCCTGAGCGGCCGCGCCCGCACTCAGCGGCTCGCAGACCGCATCTCATCGATCTTTGTGCCTATCGTCATCCTGCTCTCGTTGCTCACGATGGGCGGCTGGCTGGTCACCACGGGCGACGTGAGCGCGGCGTTCACGGCCGCGGTGGCCGTCCTCATCATCAGCTGCCCGTGTGCGCTCGGCCTCGCGACTCCGCTCGCCATCTTGGTGGGCACGGGCCGCGGCGCGCGCTCGGGTATTTTGGTTCGCGGCCCGCAGGTTCTCGAGGATGCTCGTCTCGTCAACACTGTCGTGTTCGACAAGACGGGCACCCTGACGGAGGGTCGCCTTGAGGTCATCGCCACGGCGTTGAGTTCCACCCGCGAGCCCGCCGCCCTGAACTTGCTCACCGCGGCCGCATCAGTCGAGTCGCGGTCGGAGCACCCGGTGGGCCGCGCGATCGCCTCGCACTTCCCGGAGCGCCTCCCGCTCAAGGGCTTCCGCTCCACGCCGGGCCGCGGTGTCACCGCAACTGTCAAGGACGGCGACGAGATCAGCGACGTCACTGTGGGCGCTCGGTCGCTGTTCGACTCGATCCCCGAAGACCTCGCCGCTTGGGCGGCCGGCCGCGAAGAGTTGGGCGAGACGGTTGTCTTCGTAGGTGCGATCCCTCCCACGGCGTCAGGCCTCGGCACCTCCGGTGGCGCTCTCCTGGCGGTTCGCCAGCCGCTCGTCGCGCAGGCGTCCATCGCGCTCGCGGATTCGGTCAAGGCGGGAGCGGCCGACGCGGTTGCCGAGTTGCGTTCGAACGGCACCGACGTGGTGCTGCTGACGGGGGACAACGAGCGCGCGGCGGCGGCAGTCGCGACCGCGGTGGGCATCGAGCGAGTCATCGCGGGTGTGATGCCGGGGGGCAAGCAAGAGGTGGTCGAGCAGTTGCGCGCCGATGGCGCTCGGGTTGCGATGGTGGGCGACGGCGTGAACGACGCGCCCGCGCTCGCGGCCGCGGATCTGGGCATCGCGCTCGGTACCGGCGCCGATGTTGCTCGCGAGGCGTCGGACGTGACCATCGTCGCGGGCGACCCTCGAGCGGTCCCGAAGGCGATCCGCCTCTCGCGTCGAACCTTCAACGTTTTGCGCGGCAACCTCTTCTGGGCGTTTGCGTACAACGTGGCGGCGATCCCGCTCGCGGCCTTCGGTGTACTGAACCCGATGATTGCCTCGGCGGCAATGGGGGCGAGTTCGTTGTTTGTGGTTGCCAACTCGCTCCGACTCCGCAACGCCTAGCGGCACTGTCTCTCGCGCGCCCGTCCGCGGAGACGCCGGGTCGCCGGTTCGTCTGGCCGCCGGTTCGTCTGGCCGCCTGGCCGCCGGTTCGTCTGGCCGCCTGGCCGCCGGTTCGTCTGGCCTCCTGGCCGCCGGGCTGTGAACGCGGCCCGCACCGGTGCTCGCCACGGCCTTACCGCCAGCCGCGCGGACCAAGGCATGCCTCTGGGCCCCCACCTACGTGGTGAGGGCTGCGAGGCCGCCGAGTATTCGATCCTGCTCGACGTCGACGTGTCTGGGCGGCGTGAACCACACGCGGTTGTCAGCGTCGACGTCGATGCCCCACCCGTCGCGGTGGACCGTGGTGTGGCAGCGCACGCAAAGGAGCACGCCGTTGGAGATGTCGGTAGGCCCCTGGTCGCGATGCCACCAGCGGATGTGGTGGGCGATGCAGTGGGAGATGGGAGCGTGGCACTTTGCGCAGCCGCCGTCGCGTTCGGCGAGGGCCATGCGTTGCGCCCAGCTGAAGAGTCGCTGCTCACGACCGAAGTCCAGCACCTGGCTCTTGGCATTCACCACCATGCGCATGACGCTCGCGTCGATCGTGAGTTCGCGCAGTGCCGTCATGGAGATGGGGCTGGTCAGCGCGTCACACGTTGCCAGGCCGCTGCCGTTGTCGAGGTTCTCGGCGTTGACGCGCACGATCACCGTGGCTTTCACGCCAGTGGCCGGAGACTCGCAGTCCAGGCCGTGGGCTGCGAGGGCGACCAGCGCGTCGGCGCGGATCTGGGCGGCGGTGCGATCGTCGGCGCTGGCGCTCGAGTTGTCGGCGTTCGAAGGGCCCCTGTCGCGCTTGGCTTGGAACGCGGCCTTCACCTGCGCCTCAAGAAACGTGATCAGCACCGCGCCTTGAGAGGCCGGCAGGTCGCCCTCTATGTGGACCTGACCCCCGGCGCGCTGGGTGATGTCGAGGCGACGCTGCTCGTGATGACGCCGCTCCACCGTTTCCTGATGCCCGGCATCGAACTTCGCCACCTCACGCGTGCAGACCAATTTTAGGCGGCTGTAGTCAAGCCGCTTCGCGGCGGAAGTCAGCCGCGCCTCCAACTCGCTCGTGTCGCCTTCTAGACGCGCGAGCGTCTGCGCGATGAGGTCCGCCTTCGGCACCGACACGCCCTGTCGCAACCCCTCACCGAGAGCGCCCGGCGACGCGAGGGCCTTGCCCGCAGTGACAAGCTTCGCCCCCTCGCCATAGGCGCCGCCCATCACGGACGCCACCAATTGCTCGGCAGAAGCGAAACCCTGCTGCCGCGCCAGACCACCTGCGCCGTCCTCAGGCGTGGAGCGCCGCGCGATCTCTGCCGCAACAGCCGCCGTCGCGACGCTCCACGCCTGCGCAGCCGTCGACATCGCGCGCATCAACGCCATCAACTCGGCGCGCGGCAGCGACTCGAGATCCGCGCCCTCGAGCGCGCGCACCGGCATGGTTGCGGCATCGAAAGGGGCGAGCGAGTACGTCATGCAACCAGTCAAGTCGAGGGGTGTGACATTGATGCCTCAAATTCCATCAGGCACTATTAAGCGTTATCAAAGCGTTACCAAATGTGGATAAACCAGACACGAAGCTGGGCTGGGGACGCGGGTTCACGGCGCCTTGGCTTGGCGGGCACACAGTTTGGCGGGGACCCGGTCTTGCAGGCGCGCGGCTTGTCGGGGCGCGCGGCTCAGCGGGCACGCGGTCTCACGCGCGCGGCCGGGGCGCGACGCACGTTGACGACCACCCCTGCTACGTTCGTGCTTCACGCCCGCAACTAAGAAGGGCGCACCCAGGAAGCGCCCCTCGCCATGTTCTCGCCCCTCGTGACATCACACTGGCTCCCAGAAGACGTCAGAGTCAGCGGTCTACCCGCAGGGCACCTGCGAGTCGCAGTGGACCACACCCTTCCGGAGAGCCGCTCCGTCTCCTTGCTTCACCTGACAACCGGGCCAGCAATTCTGCGCCTCACACCCGCCAGGGCACGCGAGCTGCGCCTCGCCCACGGCGAGCAGGCGAACACCGAAGACGCTCGCGCAAGGATCGCCAGCGCCGGCCTGTCGCTTACCGACCCCGACCACCTCTTCTTCCTCCCCCTCAAGGAACGGTCCGCCTTGGCGACGGAAGCCAGCAACGCCCACACCCGCCGACTCACGCCTCAAGACGCGGCGGCATTCGCAGCATTCACCGAAAGCGCCCCATCGGAAGAGCTGGACGAGGCCTACGTGGAACTCGACCATTGGCTCGTCTTCGGCACTTTCGTGGGTGACATGCTCGCTAGCGCCGCCAGCATGTATCCCTGGGCTGGCACCAAACTCGCAGACCTGGGCGTCATCACTCTGCCTGAATACAGAGGAAGAGGCGCCGCCCGCGCCACCGTCCGCGCGATCAGTGCGGCTGCCCTCCGCGACGGCCATGAACCCCAATTCCGCTGCCAGGTTCACAACTCCGCATCGATCGCGCTCGCGCGCGCATCGGGATTCACCCTGCTCGGCAATTGGGAGGTCGTTGACGGCGCCTAGCCGGCCCGACGCTATTGCCAGGTTCGTACGGATGTCCCCCCAGCGTCGGGCCTGCTAAATGGCCGAAAGCGCCTGGTCGATATCGGCGCGCAGGTCCTCGACGTCCTCAAGCCCAATAGAGAGCCGGACGGTGGCGGAACACATCCCGACTGCAGCGCGCCCCTCCGGCCCGAGCCGGCGGTGCGTGGTGGTCGCCGGGTGCGTGGCGATCGACTTCGCATCACCAAGGTTGTTGGCGATCGCGAACACCTTGAGCGCGTCCAGGAACCGATAGGTGGCCGCCTTGGCTTCGTCGCCGTGTGGATCGGTTCCGTCAGGCAGCGCGATGTCGATCGTCACGAGCGTCCCGCCGAGCGTCATCTGCTTCAGAGCCAACTCGTGCTGCGGGTGGGACGGCAGGAACGGGTGGCGAGCAACGGCCACTCTCGGGTCGCCGTCGAGCCACTCGGCCAAGGTAAGAGCGGACGCCGCTTGCGCCCGCACGCGCACGCCCAACGTCTCGAGCGACTTCCCCAGCACCCACGCAGTGAACGGCGACATCGTGGCGCCCATGGTCCGCACCATGGTCCGCACCTGCTCCACATACTCGCGCGACCCCAAAACGGCACCGCCTAGAACCCGCCCCTGGCCATCGATGTGCTTGGTCGCCGAGTAGACAACGGCGTCGGCCCCAAGCTCGAGGGGCCGTGAGCCAATGGGAGTAGCGAACACGTTGTCCACGATGAACAGCGCCCCGGCGGCTCGCGCCAGTGCAGAAACGAACGCGATGTCAACGAGATCCTGCATCGGATTGGACGGCGATTCCACAAACACGGCGTCGGCCGGCGTCGACAGCGCCCGCTCCCAATCGGCGTTCACATGCCCATCGACGTAGTCGACGGAGATCCCCCACCCAGCGAAGTACTCGTTGAAGACCACGAGCGACGATCCGAACAGTGCGCGCGAGGCCACCAGGCGCGACCCTTGCTTCAGCACGCACGCAAGCGACACAAACACGGCGGCCATGCCGGTGGCCGTGGCGAAGCAGTCCTCGGCGCCCTCGATGGCGGCGAGCCGCTCCTCAAACATGGACACGGTGGGATTGCCGTAACGGCTGTACTGATACCGATCCAGCTCGCCGTTGAACGCGGCCTCCGCCTCTGCGGCCGTCCCGTACACGTAGCCCTGCGTGAGGAAGATCGGCTCGGCCATCTCCTCGAACGCGGTGCGATGCTGGCCGCCGTGCACGGCGATGGTGTCTGGGCGCAGGCGTGGGGCCTCGGTCATGCGCCAAGGTTACCGAACGGCTCAAGGGGCCTGACGCTGTGGTGGGCTTCGAGGCAAGTCACCGGATTCGCCGTGCCGGCACAGCACTGTCCGCTAGACCAGCTGGACCGTCACTTCGCGGCCATCTGCGAACGCCGCGGTCGCATGCCCGCCGTCCACGTGCACGGTGATCTCGTCAACGGCGCCGTCGCCGTGCACGAGCCGGAACGTGCGCTCCCCGAGCGGCCCGCCGGGGAACACGTCCAACTCGAGCCCCTCGGTGACGTCGTAATCGGGCCGCGTGAACTCGGCGCCCCACGCGATGATCGCTCCCGGCCGCGCGTAGAGCGGCAGCGAATCGAAGCCGTGCGTCTCCGTCACCCAACGCCCACCCCGCACCTGCTCGCCGCTCAATACAGAAGTCCACACGCCGTCGGGCAGATAAAAGCTGACCTCACCAGACGGGGACATGACGGGTGCGACCAACAGCGAACCGCCGAGCATGTACTGGCGATCGAGGTAACGGCACGCGAGGTCGTCGGGGAACTCGAGCACCATCGGGCGCAGAACGGGGGTGCCGCGGCGCGCCGCCTCGTCGCCCGCCGCAAGCAGGTACGGCATGAGCCTGTTCTTGAGGCGCGCGAAGTGGCGCGTGATCTCCACTGCCTCGTCATCGAAGGCCCACGGCACGCGATACGACGTGGAGCCGTGCAGCCGCGAGTGCGACGACAGCAGCCCAAACGCGAGCCACCGCTTGAAGACGCCCGGATCCGGAGTTCCCTCGAAGCCGCCTATGTCATGGGACCAGAACCCAAACCCTGAGGAAGCGAGCGACAACCCGCCGCGCAGCGACTCGGCCATCGACGCGAACGACGAGGTGTTGTCGCCGCCCCAATGCAGCGGGTACCGCTGGCCGCCGGCGGTCGCGGAGCGGCTGAAGAGGATGGCTTCACCCACGCCCCGCTCCTCTTCGATCGCCTCGAACACCGCGCGGTTGTAGAGCTGCGCATAGAGGTTGTGCATCTCATACGGATCCGAGCCGTCGTGCCACGCCACGTCGGTGGGCACACGCTCGCCGAAGTCGGCCTTGATGGAGTCGACGCCCTGCCGCAGCAACGTACGGATGATCCCCTTGAACCAGTCCACGGCCGCAGGGTTCGTGAAGTCCACGAGCCCCATGCCGCCCTGCCACCAGTCCCACTGGAACACCGAACCGTCCGGCCGATGCAGCAGATACCCGGCGGCCGCCGCCTCCTCAAACAGTGGCGAGCGCCCCGCAATATAGGAATTGGTCCACACAGACACCTTGAGACCACGTTCGTGCAGCCGAGCCAGCAGCCCCTCGGGATCGGGAAACACCCGCTCGTCCCACTCGCCGCTGAACCACGTGAACTCGCGCATCCAGAAGCAGTCGAAGTGCACCACCGAGAGTGGCAGGTCGCGGTCCCGCATGCCGTCCACGAAGGACATGAGGGTCGCCTCGTCGTAATCCGTGGTGAAGCTAGTGGAAAGCCACAGGCCGTACGACCACGCGGGCACGCGCGCCGGGCGCCCAGTGAGCCCCGTATAGCGATCGAGCACGTCCTTGATGTCTTCGCCGCCCACCACGAGGAACTCGAGCACCTCGCCCGGGGTCGAGAACTGCACGCGCTCCACGGCCTCGGTCCCCACCTCGAAGCTCACGTGCGCGGTGTGGTTCACCAACACCCCGTAACCCGCCGACGACAGGTAGAACGGCACGGACTTGTACGACTGCTCGCTGCTGGTGCCGCCGTCCGCGTTCCAGATGTCGATCGACTGGCCGTTCTTGACCAACGGCCCAAACCGCTCGCCGAGCCCGTAGATCGTCTCGCCAACGCCAAGGTCAAGCTGGCCCACCATGTAGTCGGCGTGAGGCGCTAGCGCACCCTCGGCGTAACCCGCCACTCCCGCCGGCTCCGCACTTACCGGGGCGTCATCGGTGAGCGCCATGTGGGCGAGGCTCTTGTGCCCAAGCCCGGTGAGGCGTCGGCCCTTCCAAGCGAAGTCAATCGAGAACGGCTTCCCTTCGGTGACGGTCACCGTCAGGTCGCCCGTGGTGAGGGTCGCCTTGCCGCTGCCCGACGCTGTGGCGCCTTGGGCGTCGGCCTCGCCTGGGAACTCAAAGCCTTTGGGTGGCGTGCCGCCGGCGTGGTGCGTGACGCGGACCCGTGCGATGCCGGGGTGGGGGGAGTCGATATCGACGCTGAGCCCGCCGAGGTTGAGGCTGGTTGCGCGTTCCTTCATGGGCTTGCCGGGGGCAAACACGCTCAGGCTGTTGGGCTCGGCGGTGACCTCGTAAGCCTCGGCCGCATAGGTGGCCTTGACGCCGCTGCGCAGCAGCCAGAAGCCGTCGGTGAACTTCATGGCCCTAGCCTGCCGCTAAACGGGCATTTTCCAGGGAAGACCCGCGACCTTCCAACCTTCGATGTCGCGCTCGCCTGTCGTTCCGGGGGCGCCTTCGAAACCCTCGAGCACGTTGTAGGCGGGGCCGAGGCCCAGGCGTGTGGCGGTGATGGCCGCGCCGATGCTGCGCTGGCCGGAGCGGCAGAGGAAGACGATGGGGGTGCCGGGCTCTACACCGGTTGCCGAGAGCTGGTCTGCGAACTCGGGGTTCGGGACTCCGCCCGCGCGCACCCACTCGATGAAGTGGGTCTCCGTCTCGAGGCTGCTCGTGTCGGGGACGCCGATCTGTTCCCACTCGCCAACCGTGCGCACATCGACGAGGAGTGCTCCGTCGCGCACCATGTCCCAAGCTTCTTGCGGGGTGACGTCGCCTGCGTAGTCGTTGGTGGGTGGTGTGCTCATGCTGGCCAGTCTAGGCCGCTACCTCCACGCGAGACAGAGGCGCGGTCACGCCACCCTTCCGGCCTCGGCCACGCGAGGCGCGAGGTTCGGTGTGCGTGATGTCAAGGCGGTGACCGCCGCGCTGAGCGCGGTACAGACCGCGCCGACCCCAACAATGATGGCGATGGCGCGAGCGCTCGTGGTGATCGCGATAGATCGGGCCTGGTCGAGTCCCAACGCGTCAAGATCGGCGAACTTGCTGCCTACGTAAACCAGGAGCGTTCCGATAAGAGCGCCGACGAGGATCCCGGACAGCAGTGCGACCGCTTGCGCGATCGCCGCGCTCGCGCGGGTCTGGCCGGGCGTGATGCCGAGGGCCTCCCGCGTGGATCGCTCGCGCGCGGTCACCGCGGAGGTAGCGGCCGTAATGATCGTTGACAACACGGCCAGCGATCCCAGCACAATCACCGCAGCCGGGAAGATCCACGTTTGCCAGACGTATCCGTAGTACTCACCCGATTGGATCTCATAGTCCGGGCTCGCGTTGTTGGCGGTGTTGGTCAGCAAGGCGTTGACGCTGGCAAACAGCAGAGCGGCGCTACCGAGTGCCATGAGCAGCGCTGGCACCGTGAACTGCCGGGGTCGCGCTCGCAAGGAATCGCCCGCCACCAGCGCCGACTTCTCCGGCCTGCGCGAGAGCCACCCTCCCAATGCGGGGATCATCCAGCGAAGAGCCTCGTTGGCGACCACAAGGCTGACTCCGACGAAAATCCACCAGAGCAGGACGCCGTAGAGGGGCGCGCCGTCGATCTCAGTCGGGTCCGCAGAGAGCATCGCGAGAACGCCGGTGGCCGCCCACGCCGCGAGGACCGGCCAGAACTTCACGGTCCGCCCAACTTGGGCGTTGGTCACGTCGTTCTCGGGCTTCAATGCGGCCGTGGGGCTGACTCGAGTTGCCCAGAACGCCGGTACGGCGGCCACAACGAGTGCGAGCAGCGTGGCGAGAAGCGCAGCTCCGACGAGCACCAGAACCGGACCCGACGCCACAGGGGCGATGGCGGCGCCGACGACGTCGCGATGCACGATCCGCAAGTGGACGGTGGCCGCTATCCATCCGGTGGCGTACCCGCCGACAAGGCCGAGTAAAGCGAGCACGCCGGCTTCAGCGAACGTCGCGAGCACCACGTGGCGGCGGGACACCCCGAGCGCTCGCGCAGTTGCCACCCATTGCGTCCGCGACTGCGCTTGGGCGCGCCCGAAGGCGAAGGCCATAGCTATCGCACCGATCACGAGCACGGCCGTTGCGAGGTACACCCATACGACCGTGTCGTTAACTCCCTTGTCGAAGTTGTCGAGCGCGGGAGCGCCAGGGCCGAATACGTCGGCAAGAATCGCGCTTGGGCCGTTCCAGTAGAGGGAAACGTCCGGGTAGGCTCCCACACCGGTCTCATCGATGGGAGTGAGGGCGGCCGAATACGCCGGGAGGTCGTCCCAGGCGAGCCACACGTCGCTGTAGCCCGTAAGCGCGAGTCCGGCCGAGTCGAAACTTGAGCGGGTTAGGGCCGAGACGCGCGCTGTCATGCCGATTGGCTCCTCGTCAACGGGGCCGCCGTAGAGTGGCACCTCGTCGCCGATATCCAGGCCGAGCCGTTGCGCGTAGTCCGCGCTCAGCGCAACCTCGCCAGTCGCGGGAGGGGCTCCCTCAAGCAGGATGGCGTCCCAATCGATATCGCCGATGACCGCCACGGGGGTCGTGTGTGGTCCGTCGTCGTAGCCGGGCTCAAGTTGAAGCTGCCAGGTGAAAGCGTGGGCGGCCACGCGAGTCCCCTCATCCTGAGCCTTGGCGACGGCCGCGGCTATGTCTTGCGTGGATGCCGAGGGATAGTCGAAGTCCGCGTTCTCGACGCCCGCGCCATAGCTGAGCGTGTCCGCGTCCGTACCTAGCGCTCTGGCCATTTCCGTTGACGAACTTGAGAGCGTTGCGCCGAGCAGCGCCCCGTAGGTGGCTACGCCAACCGCGAGCGCGACCACCACGGCCGCCCATGCGATGTACCGCCGCTGCGATCGCAGTTGCTCCCTTGCCAACGACCAGATCATCAGACCCTCCCCGCCTCAGCCGCGCGCAGTTGCTCCGCAGGTAGTCTCTTGCCGCCAACAACGCCGACGATCCACGCCACCACCGCGAACGCGGCGACAGAACCGACGAAGATCCACAGGATCGGCGCCCACGCCACGGAGTGCAGCAGTACATCCAGGTAGCTCGGCGTGACGAGCCCCTGCAGCGAGTCGCTGCCGCGCGAGGCGAGCGAGAATCCCGTCTGCAGCACCGCCCCGCTGAGCAGCCCGCCGGCAACGCTCGCGGCGGCGATCGCGGTGGTCTCCGCAACCGCAACGCCGGTCAAGGTGCGGCGAGACGCACCAAGCGCGCCCAGGGTCGCCTCGTCGCGACGTCGCCTCGCCGCCACTCCCCATGCGAGCGCGATCACCGGGCCCAGGCACAGCACCACGACAAGAGCGACTACCAGCACCGCACCCCATGGATCCGTGTAGCCGTTGGAGTAGTAGACGAGAGACGAACCCCAGCCCTCGGCGCCTGTCTGGTTGAAACTGTGGCTATCGACCGCTGTGGCAACGGCGGCGGGATCTGCCCCGGGTGCGGCGTAAACCAACAGGGCCGCGCCGCTCGGCTCGCCGCTGACATTCGTCGCGTCGGTGAACGTCGTGCAACACGTCGAGATGGGCACCACGCCGTGGATGTCGATGCCTTGGGTGGCGAAGTCGTCGAACGTCGCCGTATCGAAACCACCGCCCACGATTCCCATACTGGGGTAGCCCCTGAGCAACTCGTACAGCACCCCGTCGACGCCTTGCACGTCGGCGGGATCCACCGCCACCGCGGATGGATAGTCGCCGTATTGCGTACCCACAATCACCGCGCCCACGCCGTCGAGCTCGCGCAACTCGCCAGCCGCGGCGTCGGCGACCGATGCCGGCGTCACCGTCACCGTCCCCACATACGACGGCGAGATGGCGGGATTGGGGTCGGCGCCGCAGAGCAGCCCAGCGAGCAGCGCAAGGCCAGCGATCGCCAAGACAGTTCGCGCGGAGGTGCCCGACGCCGTCGCGGCCCTCGTTCGCAGCAGGGCCGACGCTTGGGTCGCTCTGAGACCGCTCGCGACCTTGGCCGCTCCCACCACCGTCGGCGGGATGGCCATGCGAATCAGGGGAATGCCTACCAGGAAGAACAGCGCTAACCCTGACAGTGCGATGGCGAGATCGGCGCCCTGCGCCAACAGCGTCGGGAGGGTGCCCGCGGAGCCGAACGCGGGATCGTGAGCCAACCCAAGTCCAGCCAAGATTCCAGCGGCGCCCGCGATGATGACAAGGAGGGCCAGCGCTCTCCAGCGCAGCGAGACTCGGCGAGGGCGCGGAGGGGCGGCGTCCTCGTAGAGTCGCTCCACCGGTGTCCTGCGCGGTCGCAGCGCGTCGATGACGTGAGCGAGCGTGAGCGCCCCCGTGAACACGATCGCCTCGCCGAGGCGCGTGAACCACAGGCCGTACTCTCGCGAGAACACGGGAACGCCCGCCTGGACCATGAGCGCCACCTGGATCACCCCCGTGATCCCAAACGCAATGCCCGTGGCGACCGCGCCGTCGATGGCCCCGCGCTTTGCCGCGATCGCCACTGCAGCCCCACGGCTGCGCCCCAGCGCCGCCAACACGGCCGCCTCAGATGCGCGCCCGGAGTCGCGAATGCCAAGGATCCCCACGAGCACGCCCACGAGGATGATCGAGAAGAATCCCACCTCGATGATCACGCCGAAGAACAGCCATGCCAGCGACGCGTCATCGGAGCTGTAGCAATTGGGTGGCAGGCACTCCTTGAGATCCCACGGAACCGCGATGAGCATCAGCGCGAGCGCGAGCGCCCCCACGATTGACTGCGCGAGCCTTCTCATCGCTCGACCCCCGCGAGGGCGTCGAGGCCCGCAAGCACCGCGTCGGGCGTGGGATCTGTGACGTGCCCCGCCACCTGACCGTCGGCGAACAGCAGCACGCGGCCCGCGTAGGAGGCCGCCGTGGGATCGTGCGTGACCATCACGACCGACTGCCCGAGTTCGCGGCATGACTGCCGCAAGTGGGAGAGGATCTCGGCGCTCGCGTGTGTGTCCAGGTTTCCGGTCGGCTCGTCGGCGAGCACAACGCGCGGCCGGGTGATGAGGGCGCGCGCTATTGCCACTCGCTGCTGCTGGCCGCCGCTGAGTTCGAACGGCCGGCGCTCGAGCTCCCGCCCTATGCCGAGCATCTCGGTGAGGGAAGCGAGCCATGCGTCGTCGGCGGGAAGGCCGTTGAGGCGCAGCGGCAGCACGATGTTGTCGCGAGCACTCATCGTCTGCAGCAGGTTGAAGCCCTGAAAGACGAACCCGACGATGCGCCCGCGCACCTTCGCCAGCTGCTTGTCCTTGAGTGACGTGATCTCGTCTTCGCCCACCCAAACCTGCCCGGCGTCGGGCCTATCGAGGCCGGCGAGCAGGTGCACCAGCGTGGTCTTTCCCGAGCCGGAAGGCCCCATGACCGCGGTCAGCACGCCCTCCTCGATGTCGAGGTCGACGTGGTTCACGGCCGTGACCGCGGACGCCCCGGAGCCGTACGTCTTGGTCAGCCCCCGCGCCCTGAGCGCCAGCCTGGTCTCTTCCATAGGTCCGACGCTACGGCCGGGCCGGGTGTCGGCGCGTCGGACCGCGGGATGGAGTTGGGTAATACCGGGGTATCAGAATGGGCGCATGCGACACACCCCAGAGCACGATGTGTGGGCGCCTGACGGCCGCTGCGACGTGCTCGTCATGGAGGCGGACGGCACCGTGACGCGGTGCGGACATGTGCCTGGGCGCGCGTCATTCGATGCGTCGCAAGCTCCGCTTTCGCAGGCGCGCCCCAAGGTGGACCACACCGCTCGCAATGTGCTCGTGGCGGTCGTGTTGGGCCTGGTGGCTCTGGCACTTGTCTTGGACTGGGTGGCGTTCGCCCTCTATGTGACCCGCAATGAAATCGACCCGCAGTGGGCGGCGCCGTTCATCATGCGCGTGGTGGTGAGCATTGGGTTTGGCGCCGCCGTTGCTTGGCTCTGGCGCCGACGCTGACTCACGCAGCGGGATCGAGGACGCGGCCAATAAACTCGATGGCGCCCGTCTCGGTGTCGCGGATGACGTAAATGAAGGGGTGGTCGGCGACCACGCTGATCGCGGGCTCCATAGGGGCGGAACCCGCGTCCATGCCGATCACGGTCGCGGCCGCGGCCTCGGTGCCCTTCTCATCGACGATGACCTTCACGCCGTGCGATGCGCTGTCGATGTAGAGGTTTTCGCCGATGCCGTCGAGGCCGATGACACCGAACAGCCCTGTGACGCCGAGCTTGTCCTCCAAGACGTCGCGAAGATCGGTTGTCGATCCCACGGTGAAGGTGGGGAGCGTCAGAGAGAACTGCTCCTGAGGGAGCGTGCTGTCGATGTCTTTGAGCACCGTGCCCAATCCGTCTTCCACCTGGGTGAACCGCCCCTCGTCAGGGACGATGATGACCATCTCGGTGTCGCCCTCAACATACGGTTTGGCGCCGGCAACCCAGCCGTCTCCTTGCCAAGCGCCTCCCCACACGTCGCCCTGGTGCATGAGCGGCACGGTCGTTGTTGAGCCGTCCAGGAGGGTGAAGTCTCCATCACTGGTGAGCTCCGCCTCGAACGGCTGGTCCCAATCCGCCTTCATGTAGACGGTGTTCGCGAGCATCACGCGAGACTGATCGGTGAACATCTGCGGCTTCACAAGGTTCTTGATGAGGCCCTTTGTCTGATCGGCGAGCCAGCCGTTGATCTGCTTGGCAGAGGCGTCGCCGTTGGTCGCGAGCGGCGCGGGCTCTGCGCCGGCGCCAAAGTACGTCGCGAGCGTGACGCGGTAGTCGTCCTTGGGCTCGAAGGCATCGTCCACGAACATGCGGTTGGCGATGCGGAGCACCTTTCCTTCCCGTTCGTTCTCGAGAGCCTGATCCAAGGCGTTGAATGCCGCGAGGCGCTGTTCGCCGGAGGCGGGAAGGGCGAAGAAGTCGGCGATGGCTTTCTCCACGCCGCCGGTTGCGCCGGCGTCGGCCATCCCGAAGGCGAAGCCGATCGAGACGGGCGAGATCGCGGTGTTCTCGCCGTCTTCGCGCGCGGCGAGGTACAGGCGCAGACCAGCGTCGTTCAGGCTGGTGACCAGGGCGGGGAGGTCAGCTGCGTCGGGTGTGGGCCGCTCAACCTCGGGATCGGCGTAGGCCGGCGCGCAGCCCGCCAGCAGGAGTGCACCGGCTGCGGCGGCGATGTAGGGCCTCATGCAATAAGGACGGAGACGAGCGGGGTTTCGTTGGGCGCGCTCCGCTTGCGACGCGACCGGCCTGAGTACGTGAGTGCCCATTGGGAGTCTTGCGGAGACGGAAACAGTACGTCAGCCGCCATCTCAGGACTGGGGGCGCACCAGCCCCGCCTCGTGGGCCATCACCACGGCCTGGACGCGGTCGCGAGCACCGAGCTTGGCGAGGACTCGTCCCACATGCGTCTTCACCGTGGGCTCGGCGAGGTAGAGCTCCTTGCAGATCTCTTGGTTGGACTTCCCGCGCGCCATGAGCAGCAGCACCTCGCGCTCGCGATCGGTGAGTGTTTCAAAGGTGTGCGTGCCGCTCGGCTCGGGAAGGCTTGCGAGCCTCTCGAGCAGGCGGCGGGTCGAGGAGGGCGCGATGACCGCGTCGCCGCCGTGGACGGATCGAATCGCCTGAAGGAGGTCTTCCGGGGGAGCGTCCTTCAAGAGAAAGCCGCTCGCCCCGGCCTTGATCGCGGCGACTACATACTCGTCGAGGTCGAAGGTCGTGAGAATGATGACCCGCGCGTCCGTCTGTGCGGTGAGCGCAGCGCACGCTGCAATCCCGTCGGTGCCGGGCATCCGCACATCCATGAGGACCACGTCGGCGTCGGCGCCGGGCACCACCCTCAGCGCCTCGTCACCGTCTCCGGCCTCAGCGACCACCTCCATATCGTCCTGCGAGCCGACCACCATGCGGAACCCGGCGCGGATCAGTTGCTGGTCGTCGACGAGAGCCACGCGAATGATCATGGCGCGAGGGTACCTGCCCCGGCGTCGGCCGCCTTGAGTGGGAGCCGGGCACGCACGATGTAGCCGCCTCCCGCACGAGGCCCCGCGCTGAGCGTTCCGCCAAAGACCACCACCCGCTCGTGCATGCCGGTGATCCCCGTGCCTGAACCGTCGGAACGCGCGGCCGCACCGCGACCGTCGTCGCTCACGGCGAGCGTCACCTCGTCTGGCTCCCACGTGAGCTGGACGTACGCCGTGGGTCCGGGTCCCGCGTGCTTGAGCACATTCGTAAGGGCCTCCTGTGCCACGCGATACAGCGTCAGACCAGCTCCGATGGGCAGCGGGCGAGGCGTGCCGGTGGTCACGAAGGAGACGTTGAGGCCGCCATCTCTCATTCCGGACACAAGCACGGGGATGTCGTCGAGCGACGGCTGGGGACCCATCGCGGCCGTGCCATCGCCCTCTCGCAACAGCCCCAGCAGTGCGCGCATCTCGGTGAGAGCGTGGCGGCTCACCTCTGCGATTGTGTCGAGGGTTCGCTGCGCGGCCGCGGGGTCCGTCTTTGCGGCGAATCGACCGCCATCCGCCTGGGCCACGACCACCGATAGCGTGTGCGCCACGACGTCGTGCATCTCTCGCGCGATCCGCGCCCGCTCTGCCGCGGCCGCGAGTTCGGCCTCCGCGCGGGTGTCGCGCGCGAGCGCCTCCTCAAGGGCGCGCGCGTCGCGCTCGCTGCGCCGCCACAAGACGAACAGGATCGCTGCGGCCGTCGCGAAGAAGCCAACCAGCACCCACGCGACCAGCTCCATGGGGCCACTCTAGGGCTGGCGGTTCTTTGCCAGGGCCTCGGCGACGCGGGCACGAAAACGCTCCTCCGGCGTCGGGCCGCCCGACGCCACGAACCGGTTCCGTACCGCTCTCGCCTCAGCTTCGGCTCGGGTCTGAACGACTGGGTCGTCGCTCATGAGGCGCGCGGCGAGGCTCAGCGCGTCGCGGCCGGCGGACTCGAGGGCAGCCATGAGTGCGGTGCCGTCGTGGAGAAGCTCGTCGGGGTCGCGGCCCGCACGCTGGGCGAGCCAGGTGACTCCAGGGCCGTGTTCATTCGTGTTCATGCAGCCACTCCTCCAGCAGTTCCTTGTCCTTTGCGGCCACCGGGCTCGACACCAACTCGGCGCCGGCGGCCTCATCGAGGTCGACCGCGGCCCCGCCTGTGCCGATGAAGGCAAGTTTGGTCGCCGCGAAGTCGCGTCCCGCCCTGCCAGCGACGCGCCACGAGCCCCCGCTCTCGGCGAGCACCAGCGCCTCTGCGATCGTCATGCCGCGTGGGTCGCGCATCCCGCCTACGAGAGCAAGCGCGCCTTCGGGCACGTGCGCAACGGCAAATACGACAGCGGGCGCGATATCGTCCGCAGGCAACAATTCGCTCGCGGGCCGCGTCTGACCGGCGATCGCGAACCGGCCAGAGATGGGCTCGAGTCCGCTCCCCGGAAGGTAGTACGCGGCCGCCGCATCGCGAATCGCGATGTACGAGTCGTCGCTCGATTCAGCGTTCGCGGCGCGAGTGACGTTCGCGTCCGCCTGTAGATGCTCACGCAGGTTCTCCAGCGCGGCATTCAGCCTTGGGTCAATAGCCATAGGTCAGCTCCAATCTGGTCGGACGATGTGCCACCTGCAGGATCAGTGAACGTCCATGTGTAGACGATGCCGGTGATGCGCAGGAGGTCGGGATGGATCTGCCCGGCGTTGATCTTCTGCACGATCTCCGCATCGAGGTCGGCTCCCGGGCGAATGCCCTGCGCATCCAGTAGGGCCTTCGCCTGGGCGAGAGCCGCAGGATCGCGAAGCGCGCCAAAGGAGACACGCACGTTCATGGTGAACGAGATCTCGGTGGCCTCCCTCCCGTGGGTTGCCGCGAATGCAGCGATGGCGTTGCCGATGCGCAACTCGATCCCGCGCATGTGGGTCTGGTTGTACTCGGAACTCGCCGTGATGAGGTTTCCGCCGGCGGCGTATCCAGATCCTCCGAACTCATTCGCGATGATGTGCGACCTGTCGAACCCGTTGTTCACGGTGAATGCGGGCGAGTCTTGCGTCACCCCCCTTCCGGTCATGAATCGCAGATTCTCTCCGGTAACCGAGATGGAGAGGCCGTTGTTGGAGTCGGTGGTCGAGGTGAACGTCTGCCCGGTGATGGTGGTGTACGTGATCGTGCGCACGCCGCCGCTCTCCGTTTCGGTGATGTTCACAGGGCGATAGCGGGTGTGATCCGGAATGCGTTCGGTGGGGAACTCGATGCGGCCGCCGCCCGGTGCTCCCGGCTCGAAGCGCATGCGGTTGAGGCGGGCAAGGAGCCGGTCCTTGTAATCCTGATCGACGCGGGTGCTCGGCTGGATGGTCCAGGTAGCGGCGGTTTGCAAGCGCAGAACTGCCGCGTCGCCGTAGGCCCGCCGAAAAGCGGTTCGGGTGCTGATCGGACCGCCGCCCGTAAAGACGTAGTCGCTGAACGCACCTGTCTTGACCCTGCGATTGCGCGCATCCGCCTGGAAGTACGGCAAGAACATCCGGTGCGTGGACTCGGCTGCGATATACGAGTCGGCCGTGCCGCGGGTCCCGTCGAGAACCCCCACTCCCCAGATCCGCTCGTCATCTGGTTGATTGCCGATCGTGAACTCGGGTATGCGGAGCGCCCAATCGCGGTACGGGGCATCCATCGCGGTCTGTGCCTCGCCAGGGAGATACTCGCCCATCTCGCGCAGCCACTGTTCGGTCTTGTCGCCGCCCTCGAAGATGTCGAAGAGCCGGCCGAGCGCGGTCGCGAGAGCCCGCTCGCGGTTTTCGAGTGCATCATCCGATGGCGGCTCAATGTCGTCGTGTTCGTCGGCTTGTGCCTGGAGGAACTGCGCGGCGAGAGCATCGGCCTCCGTGCTCGCTTCGCCTACAAGGCCCTCGGCGGCGGATAGAGCAGAGTCCGCTTCGGCATATTGCTGCGGATCCTCCGGCTCGCCCGCCGAATGGCGCGCGCGCCAGTCCGCGATTCGTGCCTCCACCGGCGTAGGAGTGGACGCGACCATGAGCGTGGCGTCGTCGCCGGACACTTGCACGTAGAGCCGGTGGCCCTCCCGGCCGCCGCTGAACCGCACGGTGGTGCCCAGCTCGTCGTCCTCGTTGTGGTTCTCGCCGTCCTCCTCGTCCTCTTCGCCGCCGATGCCAATCCGCCTCAGGAGCGCCCGCGCCTGTGTGACAAGGAACCCGACGATCCGGTCGATGATGCCGAGCACATACGCCTGCAGGCGCTGGATCACGCCCGCGACTTCGTCTGGCAGGTCGCCAAGACCGAGCAAGCCCATGAATAGGTCGATAACGACGACGAGCATCGATGCGAGCGCCCGTTCCACTACGGCCGCCAGGCCGCCGATGTTGCCCGCGATCACGTTCGCGATGCCGCCTACCACGGCTTGAACGAAGGCGAAGATTCGCGCCGCGTTGCGGAAAATCCACGAGCACACGCGATAGATGAGCATGATCGCCTGGGCCACGGCCCCCGCCGGGTTGAGGAGCGAGAAGATGTACTCCGCCGCCTTGACGATCAGCTTCTCGACGATGAAGTCGATGGCCGCGTCGAGGATCATCCCCACTATGTTCTCTGGCGACAACTGTTCCTTGATCATGTTGACGAGGCCCTGCGGACCCTGCGAGATGAGCGTCGAGATGATCTGCCAGGCGATCTCGAGCAGCTCCACCGCCTCGGGTCCCAGGTGCCGCACCAGGATCTCGCGCACATTCGGCCACGTGATTCCCATGAGCTGCAGTGCGAACGTGACGAGCGACATCGCATCGAAGCTGCTCGGCATCGGGATGGGTGTCTTGAGACTCGAGAACAGCCAGTTCCAGAAGGCGCCGATCAGGTGGGTCCCGAAGTTGTCGAAGAACTGCGAGAAGCCCTGCTTGACGCCTGCCTGCAGGTTGTTGATGAAGTTCTCGGGATCGTCCGCGATGTCGCTGATGACCTGTTCGATCTGCGCGATGAGCGACCAGAACGCGCCGGGCGGGATGCCGACCAGGCGCAACAGCCCGTTGATGATTGCGCGCACGGGATCGTCGATGAACTCCGCAATCGCCGCCACGACGCGGCCGATGAGCCCGCCCGCCTCTTCGCGCTTGGCCTGGACAGTCGCGTGAGCCTCGTTCACCGCCGTGATCGCGCGGGTCGAGACGTCCCTTACGAAGCTCGTCTGCGCATTTGTGACCTGCGTCGCCAGCCCGTCGAGCATGCCGCCAAAGCGGGCCCGCTCCGCCGCGACGAATTCGGGAAACTCGGCTTCCATCTGGTCGAACATGCCGTTGATGTCGTCGCGAGCCTGCTGGATGATCGCCTGCGCGGAGGCGATCACCGCGTTGACGTCAGACGAGATCGACAGCAGCGTCTCGCACACCCCGTCCCCGAACTGCCGTTCGGCGCGGTTGTACTCCTCGATGACCCATCCGGGCAGCCCGGCAACGTAGTCGCCGATAGCGACGAGCGTCCCCAACACACCTGAGTGGCGATCGTCGATCCACCGCTGCACCGCGTCCAGGGCGTCGTGGAACTCCCGCGAGTGCCGCGCGAGCTCGGCGTCCCATCGCGCCATCGCCGTGCGGCTGAGTGGCGTGAGCAGCGCCTGCACGTCACGCTGCGCCTGGTCATAGACCCCTTGCGCTCTCTGCGAGACGTTGTCGCGCGTGAGCTCCTCTGTGCCCGTCATCGCCCCTGAGGCGCCGGTGGTGTCGCCAACCGTGCGACCGCGCGCGGCTCGCATCGCCGCCACGGCCTGGAGCTGCAGATTCGCCATGTCCGCCTGGGCGGAGTCGATCGCGGTCTGCTCCTCCGCGCGGATCTCTTCGGGAGTGCGCTGCGCTAGTTCGCCCAACTCGCCGCGTGCGTCGCGAGTCGCCTGGAACGGCCCGTCGGGAATCTCGGCCGTGACCCGCGTCTCGATGCCAGAGTCCGCGATCCGCTGGTCAGTCGCGGCGACGTCGGCGTCGAGGTTGATGTTCTCGTCGGGGATCGGGTCAGGCGCGGCGCTCGCCGCATCGACACCCATGCCGGCAGACGAGGGGTCGGGCGGGGTTACCGGGTTTGGGGTGAGTGCTGGGGTGCCCGACGGTGGGCTCGCCATAGCGTCGTACGCACCGGCAACTTCGGTGGACTGGGTTTCCACCGAACCCGTGATGGTTGCCCCTGCGTTCTGTGCCTGCTGGGTGGGGTCGGTCGCGAGGAGTTCGTCCTCGTCTTCCGGCCGGTTCTCGCGGATCGCGGTGCGGATGCGCTCGGTCAACTCGACGATCTCTGGGCTGGGCGGTGGGGCCTCGCCGAGTTCCGCGGCTACCTCCTCGCGGGCGCGAGCCGCCGTCTCAGAAGCGGGCTCGGTCACGGCGCCGCGAGCATCGGTGGTGTCTTCGTCAGCGGTCGGCAGATCACGAGCCGCCCGCGCTGCGCCGCCAGCGCCCCCGGCAACGGCTCCGCCCCTAGCCGCGGCGGCCGGTGTCGGCTCGGTCGGGGCCTCCGGCATCAGCACCTCGACCGCGGGCACGGCCGCTTCGCCCGCGGCCGCTTCTCCCGTAGCCGCCTCGCCCTCTGTCGCACCTGCGCCTTCCGCGCCGCCGCCCGGGGCTGCCGATCCCTCGCCAGGGCCGCCGCCCTGCGCTTCCGGTGCGAGTTCCTCGAGAGCCGCCGCAGCGTCGGGCACGGCGGGAAGATTCGCCTCGACGACGTCGGTGCTCGCCTGGGGCGCAGACTCGCCGGGAGCGGCCGGAGGGTTGGGGGTTGGGGCCTCGGCCGCGCCGATCGTGCCGAACAGCCCGGCGAGAGCGGCGCGCACCGCCGCGTCGAGAATCAGCAGCGAGTCCGGAGAATCTACGCCATATACACCGGGCGCAAAGAAGAGGTCTTCGTCGCTCACGAACGCCCGCGCACCCGCCACTGGCGAGTCTGCGTGAACGCTCAGACCGCCCACGTCCACGCCGAGCAGGCCGCGGAACATCTCCGCATAGCGCGGGCTCAGCGGCTCCCCGTCGGGGACCGTGTCTGCGGGCAGCTCGATCGTCGTTGCCGTGCCGTCGGTCGTCGCCGTGAGCGATGGTGCGGCGGCAAACGCAGTCTCCGGCGGCAGGCCACCGAGGTCCACCCGCAGCGACTTTCCCTGCAGCCTCACGGCGGGCGCGGCGATTGCGACCTCAGGCGCCCAACCCGCGAGAGACCACGTCGCCTCGCCGAGCGGCATGCCGAGGATCGCCACGGTGGCGCGCATGAGCACGTCCCCGCTCAGTGTGCCGTCGGATCTGAACCCCGCGCGGCCGGTCACATCGACGAAGGGTCGGCGCCCGCTGAGCACCACCTCGCCGCCCTCAAGTCCCCACTCGGCGTGAATGGCCTCAAGGCCGCCCGCCGCGAGCCCCTGCAACGACACCACACTCGAGTCGGCGGCGGGACGGGGTACCTCGGCGAGCAGGGATGGCGCGCGCTCCGCGTCGGCTGGAGACCGGGCGGTCGCAGTCGCAACTGGCGGAGCGACGGCGGGCGCGGCGACGACGGGCGCTGTCACTACCGCGCCGTCTTCCCCGCCTTGGCGAACTGGCGGCGGATCCCCTCCTCGAGGTGTGCGCGCGTGATGGCGCCCTCACCGTCTGCGGCCAAGTAAGCCGCCTCGATGGCCGCGTCGCGGATCTCCGCGCCCGTGACCTCGAAGCGTTCAGCGAGTGCTCTGAGGCTCAGGTCGCCTGCAGTAGGGACGCCTGGCGGCAGCACCCGCTCCCAGAGCACGGCGCGCTCTGAGACCCCTGGCTCGGGAAACTCCACCAACACGTGGATTCGGCGCCGGAATGCGGCGTCAATGTTGCCGAGCAGGTTCGTGGTCAGGATCACGACGCCCGGATGCGTCTCGATTCGCGCGAGCAGATAGGAGACCTCTTGATTGGCGTACCTGTCGTGCGAGTCGGCGACCTCGGTGCGCGAGCCGAACACAGCGTCGGCCTCGTCGAAAACGAGGACGAAGTGCTCCCGCTCAGCGCGCTCGAAAACCGCGGCCAGCGCCTTCTCAGTTTCGCCAATGTACTTGGATACCAGGGCCGATAGGTCTACGACGTAGGCAGGAAGGCCCGCGGAGGCCGCTACCGCTGCGGCCGTCATCGTCTTGCCGGTGCCAGGCGGGCCGTGGAACAGGGCCACGAGACCGCCTGCGTTGTCGTGGTGTCGTGCGAAGCCCCACTCCGTCGTCACGCGCTCGCGGTGCTCAAGGCGCCTCTCGAGGTCGGCGAGGCGAGCCCGGGCACGGGGAGGGAGCACCACATCGGCGAGAGTGTGGACAGTAGTGAGCGGTCGCGCGGGAAAACCGGCCGTCGCGTGTGGGCGTGGAGGAGGCATCCCAAGCACCCATGCGACCAGCCCGGGCTCAGGGGTCAGCACGCCGGCCGGCTCGCCAGTCGGCGCGACATTCAAGAGCCCAGCGGCGCGAAGGGTCCCTTGCTCGCTGAGCATCGCGGTGGCATCGAGCCGGCCCTGGAAGGTGCGGGCCATGAGCGTGCGCGCAACGTCGAGCGTGAGGCCGGAGACCGTGGGGCGATCGGACAGTAGGCCATAGGCGGCGAGAAAGCGCTCGTCGAGTTCGGGTGCAACTGCGGCGACAAGAACCAGCGCTTCAGGGGCGCTGAGCCCAGCCATCGCGATCGTCGCCGCGAGGGGTCCCACCCCGGCGTAGCGATCGAGACTAGGGATTCCCTCGTCGTCGGCGTCGACGGCGAGGGGCCGCTGCATCAATCCGCCCTGTCGCTCCTCGATCCGCAGCAGTATCACCGCGTCGAGGCACTCGAGGGCGCGGCGAAGCTCGGCAACTACCCTCGCGGTGTCGCTGCCCGACGCTGTGGTGGTCATGGGCGGAACCTCACCATCAGCGCGGGTGACCAGGGAAGTTTGAAGAGCGAGAGTGGATACGGAAGCCGCGAGAGCACAACGTCGAGCGGATGGGTCGCGGCGGTGAGCCTCGCCGGATCAAGCTCGAAGTCGACCAGTCCCGTCCGGTGGATCCACTCGTTGCGCACAAAGTCCGGCGACGACTCGGCGAAACCGGGAAGCAGGCTCGCGAACGAGGCGAGCGCGCGCTCCGCATTGACGCGCAACTCGTCGTCGTGCGGCAGGGCCGACTGTAGTGACAGCGGCTCGCCCAGACCTGCGAGGAAGCCAACGAGCGGATCCGTCACCAGTCCCGGGTCATCGGGGTCCACCAGTACGGCGAGGGCGTGAGCGCGTACGGCCGCCTCGTCGAGTCCCGGGTGTAATTCGACGGCCGCCCGGCACAGGTCCGCGAGCCAGGGGTACAGCAGTGCCAGCCCCGCCGCGGAAGTCACCGTGTCGAGATCCAGACTCAGCGATTCGGGCTCTACGAGCGCGGAGAGCGCGGCGATGCGGGCCGCCGCCGCGCTCACCGTCGCGGCGTCAGGGGCGCCGAGGCTTGGCGTGGTCTCTGACCCCGACTCGCCCACAGCGCCCTCGGGCTCCCGATCGCCAGAAGTGGCTGGTCCCTCGAGCCATTGAGAGGGCGCAAGGGAGGACGGTGATGCCTCGGTTGCGGGGCCCGTACCCTCACGTGGCGACTCCGCTGTACCGGCAGATCGGCGGGGCGCGTCCAGCGCTGTGGCGATCGCGATCAGGAGCCGGCCCAGGTCCTCGTCGTGCGCGGCGAGCGGTGTCTCGGCCACACGTTCCGCGATCGCCAGCGCGTCTACCGAGACGGCACGCCCCTTGTAAGCATCGGCGAGCCAAGCGCGCGAGGCCGCCACGGCGTCGGCCAGGCCGACCGCGCGGGAATCGGTCGGGGCTCGGAAAGACGCGATTGGGCCAGGCGCCGGTGTGCGGCGGCCCTCGAGCTCGAGGCGCCGCATGAGCTCCTGGCGAATCGCGTCGGCCCACAGGGTCGCGAGCGTGACGTCGTCGTACTGGTCGGGGTCCAGCTCAAGCCGGATGGAGAGGGAATCGATGCGAGCGTCCGGAAGCCCTGCAAGCGATCGATCGAGCGCCGCGGGCAGCGCGACCGCGGCGACGCGGCCGAGCCGCGCGGCGCCCGGGCCGCGCACGCGCAGTGTCTCGACCAGGCCGTCCGTCAACCGAGCATCCCCTTCATCTCGCGGAACTGGGCGTCGAGTTGGCGCTTAGCTCCCGCGTCCACGCCGGATGCGCCCACCATCGTTCGCATGTTGTCGAGCAGTTCGAGCGTGGCATTCGAGACGATTTCCGGATCGCCCGCGCGCACCGCGATCTCGAGCTCGCTCTGCTTGCGCTCCACGGCCTCTATGTACTTGACCAGGTTCTTGTTGCGGGGCTCCTCGATCGTCTTGAGGGCGCTGACGGCCGTTTGCGCGAACTCAGCGAGCGTGTTGCCAACGTCGACCGTGTACGTCTTCGTGCCCAGGGTTCCCGTCTGCGCGATGGCCTTGCCCTCGAGTTTGGCTATGCGCTCCCCGAGCGCATCCGACTTCATCGAGTGCTCCTCGAGCATCCCGACGCGGTTCTCGAGCACGGCGAAGCCAGACGTGCTGCCCTTGAAGCCAGAGAATTCGGTCTGCAGGGTGGTCATGCGCCCGTCGAGCGTGTTGAAGGTGCCCTGCCATTTGCTGTCGAGCCCCTTCACTTGGCCGGCGGCCTCTTGCGCGATCGCGAGGCCCTGGCCCGCCGCAACCTCCGCTTGGGTGGCCTTGTTGGAGATCTCGGAGGCGCCGCGCAGGGTCGCTATCGCAGGAACCACCGCGATGTCGACGACAGCTCCTTGGGCATTGGTTCCGAGGAGCAGGGTGTCGCTTGGGCTGAATGCCATGGCGCGCTGGGCGCCTTGCTGGTTCATGACCTGGCTCGCTGGCATCGTCAGCACAGTCCCCGCGCCACCGAACTCCTGCATGTGCGTGATCGCGGTCTCCTTCGCGAAGTTGGCCTCGAGGCCCACCAGCGGAGTGCCGTTGAGGTAGCCGTCACCAAGAGTGTTGGTGGGATTGGTTCCGAAAACCTTGGTCGTCATGTCGCGCACGAACTCGGCGGGGTCATAGGCAAAGTTGATGTAGATGTCTATCGGAGCAGGGTCGATGTACCCGGGGTCGGGAATCGGGATCTCTTCCTCCCACACAAGCTCGGGGATCTTCTTCCTGATGCGGTCAGGAATCACTTCGACGAAGCAGTTCTTCTTCTTTCCCTTGCACCAATCGAGAACGGGGCCCGTTCCGCCGCCGCCGGTGGGCGGCGTCGGTGGCGGGGGTGGCGGCGGTGCGAATGTGGCGAGTGCGTCCTTGAGGTAGGCACGGGTTGGCCCGCAGACGTTGGCGCACGATCCGCCGAGCAGCGCGCCGCTGAGGCCAGTCGGCGGCTCCCACGCGTGGCGCCAATCGCAGTGAAACTCCCAGCCAGTGCTCTTTCGCTCCATCGCTCCGAGCACGACCCCCGCGGGGTTCGCCTCGCGAATGGCTGGAAGCGCCGCAAGCATCTGGCATCGCAGGGCGGCGATGGTCGCGAAGAGCACTCGATTGATCCAGCCGACCTTGTACGCCTTGATAGCCGTTGTCTCGCCCGCCGGAATGGCGAGTGCGTTGAGATTGCTGAGGTCGGGGCTCGTGAGGGCGGGCTGAAGTCTGCCGAGCGCCGCGGTGATCGCCGCCTTGAGGGGTGCCAGGTCGCCCACGACGGACCCAGAGGAGTTCACGTACAGCGGCTCAGCATCTAGGAGCGGATCGTCGGCGAAGGTGTACCAGGGATTAGTGACACGTCCCGCGACGATCTCGACCTTCACGGTGCGCACATGGTGCGCCGCGTGTCCCGAGCAATCGTCCTCGCCGCACTCGATGAGATCGCCGTCGTCTTCGTCGGCCGACAGGACGATGCTGTAGGTGTTGGCGAGCGGTGCAACGAATGGGTACGCCGTGCTGGCGAGCGCGGGAGCCCCCGAGGTGGGAAAGGTGTGGCTCCACTGATTCGGCATGAGCAGCGGCTCGCCTATCTGGTCGATGGCGAGACCTGGCGTAATCGTGAGCGTGTTCGACGCCAGCGAGCCCACCAGGCCGCCATTGACGCCAAAGCCGATGAGCCGCCCTACAAGCCGGTCTCTGTCGAAGGCGTGCTGGGCGAGCAGATTGAGCTCGTCAGCGGTGAGAGCTTGTCCGGCGACGAATGTCGGGTAGTCGGTGACGGTCATGAGATGTCCTCCGTGAGGCTGGTGGGAGTTGTTGGAAGCTTGCCGAGGCCAAGCAGGTCGATGGAACGCTCGGGCACGTCGCCTTCGAGCCCGCAGCCGTATATGCGAATGCCATTGGAGTGGTTGATCACGGAAACGACGCTGCACGCGAGGGTTCGCAGGTCAATCGCATGTTGGGCCACCCTGTCCGCGTAGTCGTCGACCTCGTCGTCGGTAGCGTCGGGCACGAGGATGGGTGGGTTCAGCAGCCCAACCTCAGCCTCGATCGCGCCGACGCTCACGTAGCAGACGCGCAACGCGACGTGGGCTGGCGCGTACCAGCGAGTGAATTGAGCGGCCTCTAGCCTGCGCCGATAGTCCTCGAACGGCTCGGAGTTGGGCACGAAGAGCGTTCCCGTGAACGGCTCCGCGTCGAACGTCCCACCGGGCACCTTGAAGTGCTCGAGGAGATACGGGCGCTCGTCCGGCTCCGTAATGCCGAAGTAGACGCAGAACCAGTCGATGAAACCCGACGGCGTACCCCTTCGCCGCCACAGCCGTGCCGCCTTGCTCAGGAAGAGGCGCCTGGTCGCGACGCCCTGCTCCGCCGTGCCCCACGACCCAGGTGTCTCATATGCGAACCACCCGGCGAGGGCGTCGTACCTCGCCGACAACTCGGCGAGCAGGGCGTCCGCGCCGACGTCCAGCGGAACGTCCGTGGGCCATCGCAGGGCGGCATCGGGGCCGACTGCGAACTCGAGGTCCTCGAGCAACTCGAGCATCGCCTCGTGCAGAGCGTCCGCTATCCCCAGATAGCCGTCAAGCTGCTCGTAGGATGCGAGGTCCTCGTGATACAGCGCGGGCAGAGTCGCCGCCGTTCGCGTGAAGTCGGGGCTACGCATCGCAGCCTCCGTCGATGAGGAATTCGGTACTGAAGCAGTCGTAGACCGATCGTCGCGGCACGTGGCCCACGGGAATCGCGAGCACGCCGTTGGCACCGCTCGCCCATGTGATGGTGTCGGGCGTTGGGATGGCGGGGTCGCCCTCGTCCTCGCGCCCGATCTTGAGGTCCCTCACCGCGAGCACCTCTGGGATCGCGACAACCTGGGCCACGACCTCGCTCAACCGGATCGCCTCGCCCGGCACCCACCCCCCAGGCGGCTGCGGCGACGGCGGCCACTGACCGGAGAGGAGCGGGGACTCGATGGCCGTCTCGTCGGCGGCGTGGGTCTGGCTGATGGCGAGGAATGAGTCGATCGCTGCTGTCGCCGCCGCCGTCACCTGAGCGCGATTCGCGGTTGGCGGGATAAGCAGCGTCGCTTGCACCCGCACGAACTTGACGCGCAGCGGAGCGATGCCGACCTCGTCGCACACGAGCCTGCGCGGGTCATTTGCCCCGCTCGCATCCCTCCAGGTATTGAACGGGTTGTAGGCCTCTGTACCGACGGCGTGCGCGAGGATCGCCCGCAGGTCTGCATCCGTTGGGATCGCGTCATCGGTCTCGACGACGATGGTGAGCGCCTCTGCCGTCGGGTCGGCGACGAGGAACCGCCGAGGATCCGCGGCCGGCAGTGCGTCGGCGTCGCCCTGGGTGAGCGTCGGCAGCCCGTTCCACGCGATGCCCTCAAGTCGCCCGCGGACTGCCCATGCCCTTCCGACGCGAGGGTGGCTGCGCGCCCGCGACGCATAGTCGTCGTTTGTCACGGGCTCGCATGTGAGCATCTGAATGGGATGCGGCGGCCAAACCTTCGTGCGGCCGTCGCCCTGCTCCAGGGACTCGGGATCGGTGATCGTCAACGGATGTGACGCGAGTTCTCGCAGCTGGCGCCGCCGCTCGCGCCTGACGAGCGCCTGGCACTCCTCCGGCCACAGCGCGAGGCTCGCGCCGATCTCGGCCGACGCCCGCGCGTCTCGCTCCCCAGGGTCCAGGGTCGCCTCGTCGGCTGCGGCAACGGCGTCGGCGATGAGATCGGTGCTCTCGAGGGCCGCACGCCGCACCGTTCCCCACCGGAGCGCGGTGACGACGGCCGCTCGCGTCTCCGGATTTCCCGCCGCGGCATACGGAGGCTGCGAGAGCAGCGCCTCCGCTTCGGCCCTTCCCTTGCACGCCGCGATCTCGCGCTCCGCGTTGTGGCCCACGGCCACGAGCACAGTGCGCAGGGCGTTCGCGAGCGTGCTGAGCGCACCGCTCCCAGGCTCCGGAAGCGTGCCACTCCAGTGACGTTCAGCCTCGTCGAGCCAACCTGGCCAAGCCGCCGGCCACGACGTGAAGCCCGCCCCCTCCATCCGGAAGTGCATGTCCGCCAGGGTGAACGCGGCCGCTTCGAGGACGGTCGTGCCCGGGTCGGCGAGGTTGTGGTCCGTCCACTGTGGTGACGAGACGACGGTCGCCGAGACCATTCGCGAGCGAGCGCCCTCGAAGTCTGTGTCCGGCGCCGCGGGGGTGAACAGCGCGATCGGCTTGATGTCCCGAATGGTCGAGGTCTCTGTCGTCGTGGTCACAATTGCTCCTTGACGCTCAACTGGTGGTCGCCGCTCGAGCAATAGAGGCCGCGGCAGCGCTCGACGTCGACCTCTTCCGTGACCGTGATGCCCTCGCGAAGTTGGAAGTTCTCCACGATGTCCACCTCGGGCAGCCGCTCGAGCATCGCAATCACCGAGGACGCGTAGAGGGTCTGGCCCCAGCGCACCGGCGAGGTCCCCAGCGGATGCAAGAACGTCTCGATGGCCTGCAGCACTGCCGCCTTGCCGGTGATCGCGGCGATGCCTCGCCGCAGCGTGATGGTCGCGTCCACCCGTACGGGCACGTATTCGGGGCACAGGATCGCCGCGTGGACGGCCGACGCTGTGAGGCCCTTGAGGGTGTCGCGGACCCTACCCGCGAGGGACACGCTCGCGCGGGGTGCCGGCCGATCCCATTGGTCCGGCAGCAGCACGATCCCGACGTGGCCAGGGCTGCGCAGCCCATCGGAGTTCGTGTGCGGAAGACATTGCACCGCGGCAATCTCGGGGAACGACGTGGTGATGATGCGCTCGTAGTCCCAGGCGGCTATCGCGCGGCCGCGGTGGCGAACGTGGGCCGACGCGCGCTCGAGATACGTCGGGTCTCCTTCGGGCCCGCGGCCGCGCACGGACGCGAGGTTCGTCATCTTCTTGACGCCGCTGATAGGCGAGAAAGTGCCCTTGATGGTGCCCGGCGGGAGAGCAGTGTCAGGGCTCGGGTCCGCTTGCGGATCGGCCGCCGTTGAGAGGAATTCAGCGACCACGGCATCGGGAATGGCGTTGCGAATCTCGCCGATCCGCTTGGGGCTGTCCGTGATGAAGCGGAACCAGCGCCCAGACTCCGCCGTCACATCCATGCAGCCCTCGGGCCAGCCGTCGGGCACCACAAAGCGCACGAGCCCGGACTCGCGCATGCGATTGGTGCCGTCGGCGACGAGCAGGCGTTGCCACTGCAGTCCGTCCCACCACTCCCAGTCGGTGATCGCGTCCTCGCTCGATCCGCACGGTGAGGGAGAGATGAGGTCCACGTAGAGAGAAAGCGACGAACCGGCTGCCTCGGTCGGCAGCGTGACTCCGATCGCGACCATGCCGGTTGCATTCAGCCCATTGACCGCCTTCCGAAACGGGGTCCACGACCCGCCGGCCTTGACGTGGTGCCGCCAGCCGGACCATGCCTCCACGCGGGTCGCAGAGTGTTCGATCGTCTTGTAGGCAACTCGCAGGGAGTTGTACAGCTGGGGCTCAAGGGGATCCGGCATCGTCCCGCCGCCGTCCGTCGCATCGGTGGCGAAGTCCGCGAGGTCCTGTTGATACTGACGCCAGCCAAGGTCCTTGTTGAGAAGCTGGGCGCGGATGAAGCGCCCGTTCTGGCCGCCGACAACCGTGAGGTCTGAGCCCTGATTCGCGGTGTTGAGGGGCACAGCCGTCAGCACTCCGAAGGGATCGCTCACCTTTGTCCAGTTGCCGCCGCGGAACACCTGCCACTGGAATGTCGGGCCGGTATACGTCCCAGCGGCGATCTGGTTCGACATGGTGATGTAGTACGCGAGCATTGCCGCGAGGTACGCGAAGTACGCCGCGATGCCTGCCGCCTCGCTGAAGGGCGGGATGTACGGGCCGGGCGGTTCGGGGAACTCCTTGAGCGCAACGGACATCGACGCGAGCGGTTTGCTGAGCGCCTCGTCGCAGCGCACGTAGAACGCGTCGCCGATCTTCGCCGTTATGCCGAAAGGCTCGAACTCCTTGGTGTGCGGAACGGCGCCCTCGTTCGCGAACGCGCCATCAGGGACCAGATCCGTGCGGGAGGCAACCACCTTGACGTCGGTGAACGACAGGTCCTGGGGCACGGTCTTGCCCGCGATGATCGCGACCTCGACCCACGGGTCGCCGCCTTCCGGATCGATGCATCCTCCGTCGAGCGCGAGCAGCGCCTTTGTGCCGCTCGGGGTGGCGTCGACGGGTCCGCCCTCCGTGCCATCCGCGCGGAAGTAGCGCCAGTGCGCGCTCTTGCACAGCGTGTCGACGGCACCCGCCGTCGCGCCGACGAACGAGATCTCCACGTCGAGCCTGCCGGCCGCGAACGCGAGCATCGGATCCGCGATTCGCAGGCGGTGAGGAGCGGAGGGCTCGACCATCGTCTGGTCTGGAACGGGAGGCACGATGGGGAAGTCGGGCGCCGAGAACGCGAGCCCGGGTTCGCCCGTGGTGGCACCGCCCGGAACCAGCACCTTGACCCCCGTGAGGGTGGCGCCGAAGGCGGTCAGCGCGTCCGCCGTCTGGTAGCGCCGCTCATTGCCGAACGCGTCCTTGCCTCCGCGAAGCAGGGTTCCGCGAGGAACCACGGCGGGCGCGAGCTTTGGCTCTACGGTCGCGGCAACGACAACGCGATCAGGGACAACGGGCAAGCGGGGGATACCAAGGATCCGCTCGAGCCATTCGACATGGAGGCGTTCAGGGACGGTTCCCGCGTGGACGTCGAGGCGCACAAGTTCCTCGGTGAGCGCGGAGAGCAGCGCGCGGTCGGGATCGGCGGGCCGCGACAGATTCCAGCCGCTTGTCCCCTCCTCGAACAGCGCCTCTCTCCAAGACGTGCCCTCCTCGACGTCGTCGAGGCGAGCGACGTCGGCGAGCGCGTCTAGCAACTGCTGATACGAGCGGCTCACGCTTCACCCGCCATGAAGAAGGGCACAACGAGAGACTCCGGGCGGCGGTGGCGGTCGATGCGGTACTCGATGGAGACGTCGATGCGCTCGTCCGCTGTGCCGGCGGGAGTCGCGGTGACGGAGTCGATGATGACGCGAGGCTCGCCAACGACGAGAGCCCTGCGCACGTCGTCCGCGAGCCGGTAGCAGACCTCTGCGGTGCGAGGCTCAAAGACGTAGCGGTCGACCCCTGCGCCGAACCGAGGGCGCATCACCCGAGAGCCGACAAGGGTGCGCAGGATGATCACGAGCGCCTCTTGGACGTGATCCGAGCCCAACGTGGTCTTGAGCTGGACGGTCTCGCTCCCGCGCTCGCCGCGCACCTCCCAGCGAGGCGGGAAGGCCCAGCCCTCGCCGACTTGGGGGTAGTCGACGGTGCTCATCCGATCATCACCGTCGGAGCCCCTACAGCCACGGACGCGCCGCAAGCACACGAGTCGCCCTGCCGAACCGCGGCTCGCCCTTGAATCAGCACAGTGCCCGACCCAGCGACGAACGGCGAGCACGGCAGATGACCCGTATTTGGAGGGATGACGCACGCATGCATGTCTCCGATGACCGCGGCGGGCATGCCCGCGATGAGCACCGTGGCGACGCCGGGCCCAACCACCGTGCCACCGTGCACCGTCGTGTCGCCTACTCGTCCTGCAGCGGGCATCGTCTCTCCTAGTTGATGTTCACGAGGGCGCCCTTGAGGCCCAATGGGCCGGACGCCTTGAGGTCAAAAGTTGCCGAGCTCTCGAGCTTCGACGGACCGTTCGCCTTGCCTTCGAACGTCATCGCGTCGATCTTCACGGCGCCACTCGCCGCCTTGAGCACGATGTCGCCTTGCGAGGCATTCAGTTCGATGCCGTCGCTCGAGACCGTCACGGTGTTGCTCGAGTCCTTGTGGGTGACGACCACGGCGCCGTTCTTGTCGTCGATGACGACGGAGTGCCCCTTCCCGCTGAGCAGCGTTACCGCCGCCTCGTCGCCATCGTCGAGCGTGATCGCGTGCCCACCCGGCGTGACGAAGGTGCGCACCGCGTTCTTGTCGGGATCGATCGTCACCGGCGGCGCGGCCTTGCCATTGAAGAGCTGGCCGAGCACCACCGGCACGGACGGGTCGCCGTCGACGTACCCCATGACGACCTCTTGGCCGACGTTGGGGATCACCACTGCGCCGTAGCCGTCGCCAGCGTCGGCCGCCGCGACCCGCGCCCACACGCCCTCTCCAGAGTCGGACCGCCACGGCAGCCGCACCTTGACGCGGTTTGCGGAGTCGGGATCGTCGAGCGCCTCCACCACGCCAAGCACAAGACCGCCGCCGCCCGACGCTGTGGGTGGCACGAGCACGGGGGGTCGCCCAACCTGGAGCTCCGTTTGGTAGCCCTGCACCGACAGGCGGTGCCGCACGGCCGCGAGGTAGTGCGGGCCGGACAGGCGCGTGCCAACGCCGTCGACGTCTACCCACGAGTCGCAGCGCAGTGCGGGGTTGCCAAGCGTCACGATCGACCCGTGGACGTGGGCCAGCGCGCTGTCGCGCTCGCGGCCGGTGGCCCTCGCGTCGGCCCCGTCTGCCGCCCCGTCAGCGTCGGTCTCGTCGCGAGCGGCGCGCAGCGGCCACCCCGCAGCGCTCACCGCGTCTTCGTGGCTGTCGCGATTGCCGGTGTCGATACCCGCGCCGGAAGCAGACTGTTCCGATTCCGCGGCCTCGAGCGCCCCCAGGTCCCACGAGACTCCCGTTGCCGATTCGATCGCGCGAGTCAGGTCTTGCGTCAGATGCGCCTCGACGATGTCCTTGGTGTAGTCGAGCTTGGGCGGGGAAGACGGGCTCGCGGGCGGCTTCATGACGAGGGAGTCACCGCGCACATAGAGCGCCCAACCGAGTTCGCAGGCTCGGGCCTTCAGGAAGTCCCAGTCGCTCACCCTGTCGCTCACAACGAAGGGCCTGGTAACTCCAGTCTCGGCGTCGGCAGAGAGCGAGTAGTCGGAGGCGATCGCGGAGGCGACGTCGGCGTCGGTCACGTCCGCGAACTGGCGAGAGCGCGGAGGATGCTCCAGCAGGATGGACTTCGAGCGCGCCTCGATCCGCAGCGTGGGGCGACCCCCGGCGGGGAAGTGCGCCGTGACCGAGGCGATCACGCCCTCGAACACGGGCGTCAGGTCGCTGTGAAAGCCCAGAGAGACCGCGAGGTCCTTTCCCGGCGCGAACAGGTCCTTGTCGCTGTGGCGCACGGCCCGCTTGTCCGCGTCCCAGTTCTGGACCAGCAGGGTGCACCGGCCGTGTCTGCCTATCTCTTCGTGCACGTCGATCTCCACGACGTCGGCGGAGACGAGCGGCTCAAGGGCGGCGCCGCCCGCGGTGACCTCGAAGGCCGGGCGGTCCGGCTGCGCGCTCACGAACGGCTCCCGGTCCGCTGCGCCACCGGCGGCAGGAGCAGCACGTTGCCTGTGCGCAGACCGCGAGGGTTCGTCAGCCCGTTGGCGGCGGCGAGCGGGCGCCAGTACGCGGCGTCGCCATAGACCGTCGCGGCCACGGCGTCGAGGGTGTCGCCGTCCCGCACGAGCCAGGTCTGATAGAGATCTGGAGACGCCGGGCGGTCTTCCGCCTGCACCTCCTCCGGCGAGAGCGCTTCCTTGAACTGCAGCTTCGCGGTGGCCCGCAGCGGCTCGCCCGCGCGGTCGAAGAGCTTGTAGGTGACGTCAACCTGGACGAGGATGCCGCGGAACGTGAATCGCCCCCAGTAGGCGTGCACGTAATACGGCTGGTGGGTGTCGCCCTGGAACTTGGTGAGGGCGAGCAGTTCATCGAGCTTTGGCCCGATGCTGCCGGGCTCGCCAACGACGCCCGTGCCGTCGAGCAACAGGTCGAGCGATACCTGGTCAGGCTCCCCGCCGCTGAACGACTGCTGCGGCGCAGAGGTGCCCGCCGATTGAGTTGCCTGGTAGAGGTTCTTGCGTGAGAACGTGAGTTCGGTCGGGTTGAGCAGCGCCGTCCACGTGATCCCCGCGGGGTTGTGGAACTCGATGTCGGTATACGCATCGATCGTGAGCTTGGTGAGCTGAGTCGCGGTGAGAGTCATCGGTCCCACTCCCGGCGCAACTGCTCCATGACGCGCTCGCTTGCACGGCGCACGATGAGCTCAATCTGGGCGTCGTCTTGTGGGCCCGACGCTGGAGCGGCTTGGGCGTCGGGCCCCGGTACGGCGGCGGTTTCGGTGATGATCTGCCCTATCACGATCGCCATGTCAGACCCCCGTCTTCTTGAGCTCTAGCCCGTGGTGGGCGATCTCAATCGACTCGATCGCGACCGCCGCGGCCTGCGCGTCAAGGTCTGGCCCGCTGAACTTCGCGGGCCAGCCGCGCGTGAAGGCCCACACGCGCACTGGCGCGGGAGCACCCTCTACGGTGCTCATCAGGGTGACCGTCCCGTCGCGAGGCGTTACGAGACCGGTGAGATGGAACTCGAAGAACCAGTCCCACAACTCTCGCGTTGACCCGGCGCCCTGACCGAGCACGAGATTGGGGAAGGAGCCTCGCGAGGGGAAGCGATGGGAGAAGCGGTTCTCGCCGCCCTCTGCGTACTCCTCGACACCCACCTCGCCCGCGAGTCCTGTGCACTTCGAGAAGCTCACCGACGACAGCCCGTCGATGGCCAGCACAAAGTGCGCCGTGGTGAACGGCATGACTGCGGGCGAGGTGTCTGGGATCACGGCGTCACGCGACTTCGATCTCGATGCCCTCGCAGGCGAACTCGATCGACTCGATCGCAACGTCTGTGCCCGTCGACTTCAGGCCAGGACCCTCGATCTTCACGGGCCATGCGTCGCGGATCTTCCACGTCATCACCGGGTCACGCGCCTCGTTGAGCAGGCTCACCGTCACCGGTCGCCGCGTGACGGAGCCGGCCGCGATCGTGTTGTACCACTCGAAGAGGCCATTGCCGGATTCGGCGGGAGCGATGCCGCGCTTGAGCGTGACATTGCTGAACTTTTTGAGTCCGGGCTGCTTGCGGGTGCTCAGTTGCTTGTCCGCGCCGCCGCGATACTCGACGACCTCGGCCTCCATCGTGAGACCGGACACCTCGGAGAAGCTCATGGTGTTCTGGGAGTCGCCCCACTTCACTTCGAAGTGCAGCGTGGTCAGGGGATACATGTCTCTTTGCTCCTTCTGCTACTCGGAGAGTCGCTTGTGGCTGAAGCGGAAGACAACGAATTCCGCCGGTTTTGCAGGGGCGATGGCGACCTCGGTGATAACCAAGCCCAGGTCGATGTCCGTCTCTGTCATGGTCTGGCCCAGGCCAACTCGGACGCGGTACGCCTCCTCTGGCTTGGTGCCCGCGAGGGCGCCCGCGCGCCACTGCTGATCGAGGAAGTTCTCCACCGAGACCTTGATCCGGATCCAGGTCGACGCGGTATTCGGCTCGAACACGACCCACTGCGTCGAGCGGTCCACGCTCGTCTCGATCATGTTGAAGAGCCGCCTCACGTTGAGATAGCGCCACGTCACGTCGTCCGTCGCATTGCGCGCGCCCCAGATTCGCGTGCCGCGCCCTGGGAAGGCCCTGATGAGGTTGACCCCGGACGGATTCAGCAGGTCCTGGCGACGCTGGGTGTAGGTCTCGGAGAGGCCCACGATCCCGTTCACCCGCTCATTTCCCGGCGCCTTGTGCACACCGCGCTCGCGGTCGGTGCGCGCGAAGACGCCCGCGACGAAGCCCGACGGCGGAACGGTCGTGTACCTGTCGATCGAGTCCGGGTTGATCGTGACGATCGACAAGTGCGGGGCGAAGACCGCGGCGTACGTGCTGCTGACGGTCGAGTTGCGCCACGCGACGAGCTCCTGGTCGTTGTCCTCGTCGGGGCCGTCAACGATCGCGAAGCGGCGGAACTGCTCGCAGTGAGTCACGACCTTGCCGATGAGGTCCGCCTGCAACAGGGGGTCGGCGAGTTTGACCGCATCCGGCGCGATGACCATCGCCGGCTCCGTTTCCGCCTCGAGTGCCTTGAGGGCGTCCGCGTAGTCGGAGTTCGCTGCGGCCGCATCGATGCCCGCCTGCGTGCTCGTCACCGTCGCCGGCATCGTGGCCACTGCGATCGCCGGCGCGCCGCTCGCACGTTTGGCGGGCGCGATGTACGCGGAGGCGCCGGTGACCACGCCGTCGGCTGCGAAGTACCCGGGGTGGGTCTCGTCGAGCGACAGCCCCGTGAATTTCTCGACCTCGGTGCCGTCGTAGTTCACGGTCAGGCTGAAGCGCTGCGCGAGCCCGACGGTCGGCACCACGCCGATGAGCGCAAACCGGCCGCCGTCGCTGCCTGTCTCTCCAACGAGGGTGGTGGTCTCTGCGAACTTGAGGACGTAGATGTCGCCATCGATCGGCTTCGACTCCGTGATCCGGAACGTCTTAGTTCCGGAGAACTCGACGTACTCGCCCACCTCCGGCTTCACCACGCACCGCACGACGACGCCACGAGACGCGTCGGATGGCAGCACGAACGTCGCCGTCGTGAAGGTGGCGGTGCCCAGCGTGCCCACCGCCGTGCCCGTCGTGTCGCCGGTGCGGGTGACGGTTGCGGTGTCGACGCCGTTCGTGAGAGTGATCGCGGTGTTGTTCGGCAGGTACGAGAACTGCTGAAGCACCGCCGCAATGTCCGCGGGCTTGAACGAGATGGTCGCGGTGTATGTCGCAACACGAACTTGCGCCTCGCCGATCAGGTCGCCCGCCGGGGCATCCCCGCCGCCGACAACCCTGAACGTGTTGGTGACCCAACGCGCGACCGCGCCGTTCGACAACGTGACCTGCGCATCGTTCATCTGGTTGTTCGCGTCGCGCGGTCCAAGCGCGTCGCCGGCCGTCCAGGTGATCTTGCTGATAGGCAGCGTGCCCCCCGGATTCCCGGTGGTCGTGCCCGCAAAGGTGGCACGGCGTCGGGCATATGCTGCGGCGACTACAGCGGAACCGAGAGCTCCCGCGAGCGTCACCTTGAGCACCGATCCCGACTGTTCGGCGAGCGTGACGCGCGCCTCGGAACGAGTGCCGTCCGGCGCCACGAGAACCAGGATGTCTCCCGCGCGGATGCCGGATCCGGCCGCGAACTCAAGCGTGGTCGGTGCCGCGGCGGTCGTGAGTGCGATGACGTCTCCCGCGAGAAGCGAGATGTTCGCGCCGGTGTTGTTGACCGTGACGGTCGTCGCCGTGACCGACGAGACGGAGCCCGCGCTCGTAGCCGTGCGATTCGTGAGCAGCACGGCGTCGCCTGCGCGAAGTCCGCCCGAACCCTTGACGGGAATCGTCACGGTGCCCACGGCCGCCGTCGTGTCGGCTGCGACGATCGCGCGGGCGAGTGAGCCCTGCGCACCGGAGAAGTCCGGAGCGGCGACGACGGTGACCTTGTTCGCCCATGCGCCTGGGCTCGCAGCGTTGACGACGAAACTCGTCCCCGGGGTGTTCTGGCCGTCGCGCACGGTCCACTGCGCGGCCGTGGACGGGTCCACCCGCACGATGTATGCCGCTGGGCCACCGTTCTCGAAGAACCCGAACACCGACTCAGCGGTGAAAGAACGCGCGGTGGCGTTGCCGAAGGTGCGCTGGAAGTCGGACCAGCTGGTGACGCGCGTTGGCTTCTTCACCGGTCCCTTGCGCGTGGTGCCAAGAATGGCGACCACGCTCGTCGATGCGGCGGCTATCGGCTGAGGGCCCGAGGGCACCTCCTCGATGTACACGCCTGGTGATTGATAGGTCACGACAGCCTCCTTGGCTTGTCACTAGGTGGGATCGACCACGTGGATGCGGGTCTCTGTGTGCCCGTAGTCGAGGGAGACCTTGCGCACTGTGTTGCCGCCGATCCTGAGATCGGCGTTGATGAGGTTTGCCCCCCATTTGCGGGTGGCTGAGTAGGTGCCGGGCGCGCCCTCTGCGAGGGTGACCGTCGGGCTGCCCGACGCTCCCCGCACCTTGACGTCGAGCCCCTGACTTGGACCGGTGTCGCCAGCGACGACAACGGTGAGAGTGAGGTCGGTGGCGGAAATCGGCACGTCGATCTCGGCCGCGGCGAGCGGAACCCGCACGGAGTGCGGCGGCTGTCCAGGCTCGGGCGCTGGGAACTCGAGCAGCGAGGCGAGGATGCCGTCAGTGACGATCACGTCGATGCTTGCTGGCCCCTCCGTCGCCGGGGGTTCGGGCGTAGGGCCCGCCGTCGCTGGAGTCTCCGGCGCTAGCACCGCGGCCACGACGGCCGCACCGTCGACCACCCGCGCCCACCACCCCGTCGGCCAGGCGACCGGCGCCAGGCGAATCGCGGTGATCGGCTTGCCTGTGGCGCTGTGCACCAGCCGAACCACGTGCTGTGTGCCCGAGGTGCTCGTAGCGATGGTCGTCACGGCGCCCCCACGTAGTTGATGGTGTGGGTCTTGATTCGCCCGGCGCCCTCGCGCTCGATCACGGGAACGGGCGCCACGTCGACTTCGTAGAAGAGCGCGAGGGGACCTGGCCGCCCGAGCGTGCCCCAGATCTGGTTGCGCTCGTCAGCCGTGGGGCTGAGCATGCGAATCGTGAGCGACTCGACGGCGTCGCTTAGGGGCGGCTCAAGGTCGCTTCGCTTGACGATGGGGGTGGTGTGAAAAGCCTGCGCAATCCTGTCCATGCGGATCTGCGCCTCGGTGTGAAGCCCCAGGTAGGCGGCCACATAAGTGAGGCGAAGGTGCATGGGCGCCCTGACGAGCCCGGCGACGCCGTCGACGAGCGGACGATTGATCATGTGGGGGTGAGGCGCTACCGCGATGAGTGCGAGTTGCGCCTTCGTCGTGCTGGGCGCTGTGCCTGCGGAGGTGAGGTTGTGCAGCTCGATCCAGTCGCCCATGCCGGGAGTGGCGGCGTGAATCACGTCGACGAGCGCCTCGGACACCTCCAGGATCATGCGTCCCGCTCCCATCGTCGGGGCGCAAGCCCCTCAGCATCTAGGCGGGAATCGACCAGGCGCTCGATCTCAGCGAACGACCCCACGTACGTCTCCTCGTCCGTTGTGAGGTCACGCACCCTTGCTCGCACAATGAGGGGAAGCGACTCCACCTCGCGGGGCTCTGCCCAAACGTCGAGGAGGAATCGGTGCTTCCAGGCTTTCGCCACCAGGTCGTGACCCTTCTGCTCTCGGGTCAGCCTCTCGGCGTGCTCTCACGGCACTGTCACGGCGGTGGGCCGCGGCTATCGCGCAGCTATCACTGCATCCTCGCGACGTGGTCAAGGGCGCGGTCCACGATTTCTGCAAGGCGCGAGATTTCCCTGCGAGCTCGCTCCAGCTCCTGCGTCAGCGCCCCGACGCTCGGGCTGGTGCCGCTCTCGCCGCGCCTCAGGCGCGAGTACAGCGCCACGGTCTCGGGCATCGGGTCCGTGCCGAGCTCCTCAAGCAGAACGGCGCGACACCGCTCGAACTGGCGCTCCACCAGGTCGTCTCGGTTCGCTGCCGCGTAGGCGGTCATGAGGTGGCGGTGGATGTCCTCGCGGAGCGGCTCAACGCGGAAGGCGAGGTCTCCGTACTTGGCGATCGCGCCCACTTCCTTGCGTGCGCCATAGTGCTGGAGCAGATGGTCGAGCGCCGTGAGGTAGAGGTCCTCGATGCGCGCTCGCTCCACGAGGACCCAGTCGTCGTCGCACGCCTCGATCAGCGAGCCGCGGTGCATCGAGACGGCGGCCTCTAGGGCTGATGCCTGTGCAGCAGTCAGGTCGTCGGCCCGCACCGCGAGCACCGGTTCCACTAACTGCTCGAACAACCGCGAGTCCAGGGCGAGCTCGAACGTGGAACTGAGCGCCACCCGTCGGCCGCCTTCCGTGGCGACGATGTCCAGCCCCGTCAGTGCCCGCACCTCCGTGCGGAGGCGCCAGACCGCGGTGTTCAGGCGACGCCGTGCCGCGGGCGCTGCGCAGTTGCCGAACAATTGCGCTGCGGCCACCTCGCGAGAACGGCCCTCCTTTGGGGCGAGGGCCAGATAGGCGCACAGCAAGGACGCCCCTGGCGATAGTGCCACGGGATCTTCTCCGGTAAGGAGGGTTGGGGCCCCCAAGAGCCTCAGCGTGAGTTGCGTGGTGGCCACGCTTCCCCCTCGCGTGTGAGCGATAGTCCACTTGCGAAAATACGGCATATCGGACACGTCCGCTCGGTAACTCCTGCCCCTATTTATGGGGGCAAGTAGCGGTGCATTAGGTTGCCTATATGCCCCAACAACGGACACGTCGATTTGTCGCGTGGTCTCTCGTGGGTCTTGTCGTGCTGGCGGGGCTGGCAGTCTTCTCGCTCGCGAAGCGACCCATGACGACTCCGCGGTACGCCGCCTCAGCGTGGGAAGCCACGGGTGGCACCCACACCGGCTGGCTCGATGTCGACACAGAAGGCTCCACGGTGTGCTTCTTCGTGGCTAACGGGCCCGAGTACGACCCGACCGCGCGGGTGGGCCTCGTCCTGCCGGACACGTACCGCGGCTTCCGGCTCTCCGTAGTGGAGCGCGGGCTTACCGGACCGGCTCCCTTCATCTCCGGACCCTCCATTTGGGCGGGGGAGAAGATCGCGCAGTATCCGAATGCCGTGACACTCAAGGGGCGGCCCGCCGCGGGCGACGGTTGGCTGGCCGACGCTCGCGCTGAGTGGGATCGCTACTGCGACCCTTCTGTGGAGTCGGTGATCGTCGTGGAGCCGGGCACCCTGGCGACTCCGGGCGAATAGCCAACCCCGGCGTCGGCCCTGGCGGTCGATGCGCGCTGGCGGTCAGATTCTGCTGTGATGGTGGGCATCGCAGCACTCAGAGACCGCCAGGACGCAAACCCCCCGCGCAACGTCCCCGCCACAAACATCGTCTGGCCCCATCACCCGCCCGGGTACGCTTTACCCATTCCGTCACCGACACCTCTGAGGATCCGATGACCGACGCTCCCGTCGCTTCCCAGCTCGACACCGTTGAGCACGCCGCCGCCACTCCCGATCAAGAGCAGCCGTGGGCCGAACTCGGTCTCAAGGCCGATGAATACGCGCGCATCCGCGAGCTGCTGGGCCGCCGCCCCACCAACGCCGAACTCGCCATGTACTCGGTCATGTGGTCGGAGCACTGCTCTTACAAGTCGTCCAAGGTGCACCTGCGCCAGTTCGGCGAGAAGACCACCGACGAGATGAGGACGCATCTCATGGTGGGCATCGGCGAGAACGCGGGCGTCGTGGACATCGGCGACGGATGGGCCGTGACCTTCAAGGTCGAGAGCCACAACCACCCCTCGTATGTGGAGCCGTACCAGGGAGCCGCGACCGGGGTCGGCGGCATCGTCCGCGACATCCTCGCGATGGGTGCGCGCCCCGTAGCCGTCATGGACGAGCTGCGCTTTGGCGACATCTCGCACCCAGACACCGCCCGCGTCGTGCACGGTGTGGTGAGCGGTGTGGGCGGCTACGGCAACAGCCTGGGACTCCCCAACGTGGGCGGCGGCGCCGGTTTTGACGCGTCCTACCAGGGAAACCCCCTGGTAAATGCGCTGTGTGTGGGGGTCATGAAGCACGAGGACATCCACCTCGCGAGCGCCGCCGGCGTAGGCAACAAGGTGGTGCTGTTTGGCGCGCGCACCGGCGGCGACGGCATCGGCGGAGCCTCCATCCTCGCCTCCGAGACCTTCGAGGACGGCGTGCCGGCAAAGCGCCCCTCTGTGCAGGTTGGCGACCCCTTCATGGAGAAGGTCCTCATCGAGTGCTGCCTTGAACTCTTCGCGGCCGACGTGGTGCTCGGCATCCAGGACCTGGGCGCGGCGGGCATCTCGTGCGCAACGAGCGAGCTCGCGAGCAACGGCTCTGGCGGCATGCACGTATGGCTCGACGATGTGCTGCTCCGCGACCCCACCCTCAACGCCGGCGAGATCCTCATGTCGGAGTCGCAAGAGCGCATGATGGCCGTGGTCGAGCCGCACAAACTCGACGCCTTCCTCGAGATCACCGGCAAGTGGGATGTCGAGACCGCTGTCGTTGGCGAGGTCAACGACTCTGGCCGCCTCACGATCGACCACCACGGCGAGCGCATCGTCGACGTGGACCCGCGCACCGTGGCCCACGACGGCCCCGTCTACGAGCGCCCCTTCGCGCGCCCGGCCTGGATGGACGGCTTGCAGGCCGACGGCGCCCGCACCCTGGGCCTCCCCGTCACCGGAGACGACCTCCGCCTCGCATTCCTCGAACTCATGTCGTCCCCCAACCTCTCCTCGCGCGCGTGGATCACCTCGCAGTACGACCGCTACGTTCAGGGCAACACGGCCATGGCTCGGCCCGACGCTGTGGGCGTGGTTCGCGTGGACGAGTCCAGCGGGCGCGGGGTCGCCATTGCGACGCGCTCAAACGACCGCTTCACCAAGTTGGATCCTTACGCGGGCGCTATTGAGTCCCTCGCCCATGCCTACCGCGCCGTCGCGGCCACGGGCGCAACGCCGCTCGCCATCACGGACGGCCTCAACTTCGGCTCGCCCGAGGACCCCGACGCGATGTGGCAGTTCGCCGAGGCGATCCGCGGCCTCGCGGACGGCTGCCAAGAGCTGGGCGTCCCCGTGACGGGCGGCAACGTCTCGCTCTACAACGGCACGGGCCAACCCGGCCGAATCGACTCGTCGATCAACCCCACGGCAATCGTGGGCGTGCTCGGCGTCTTCGACGACGTCTCTCGCGCCCTGCCCAGCGGCTGGCGAGAGGACGGGCAGCTCATCTACGTGCTCGGCATCACGCGCGCGGAACTCGACGGCTCACAGTACGCGGCGATCTCTGACCACCTCGGCGGCCTCCCGCCGGTGGCCGACCTCGAGGCCGAGCGCGTGCTCGCCGAGGTACTCGTCTCGACGAGCAGGGATGGCCTGGCCGACGCCGCGGTCGCCTTGGGTGAGGGCGGCATCGCCGCGGCGCTCGCGAAGGGCGCCCTCCGCTACGGCGTTGGCGCTCGCATCACGCTCGATGAGTTGACCGCACGCGACGGGTTGTCGATCGCCCAGGCGCTCTTCAGCGAATCGCAGGCCCGCGCCCTAGTGGTGCTCCCGCGTACCGAGGAGCCCACATTCCTCGCGATGCTCGAGGCGCGAGGCGTCCCGGCGGTGCGCATCGGCGTGACCGACGCTCAAGGCGACCTCGACGTCCAAGGCGCGTTCAGCGTCGGGCTGGATGAGCTGCGCAAGGCCTGGGAAGCGACCCTCCCCAAGCACTTCGCGTGAATGAGCGCCGCTCGCGCCGTGGCACCCTAGACACATGACCTCTCGCCGCCGCATCCCCGACGTCGAGGGGCGCTCCGCAGTCTCAAGCTGGCTCGCAGCGGACGGTCACATCGACCGGGACGTCATTGCAACTGCAGTGCGCTGGAGCCTCGAGGAGCTCGCCGCGCGCGCCCCGGGTCAGGCCGTCGAGGTCCGTGTGCCGCCCTACGGCGCCACCCAGATCCTCGAAGGCACCACTCATCGTCGCGGCACCCCGCCGGCGGTGGTGGAGATGGGCGATGACGCGTTCTTGCGCCTCGTTGTCGGCGAATACGAATGGCCCGACGCCGTGGCCAGGGGCCTCGTTCACGCCTCGGGGGAGCGGGCTGACCTCTCTAGTCTGCTGCCACTCGTGAACCCGTAGACTGATGCCGTGAGCGACGCCCCCACGTACGAGCCCGCCGACAGTCACCACGCAGACTTTCGCAGCGCCGACGAGGACGTACCTCCCATGGACGAACTCGATCGCGTCGCTTTCGACGCCGTCGTTCGCAGCGCGCCTCGCTTTGGGCGCTTCATCGGCACCGGAGTCGCTATCGGCTTCGTCGCAGGCCTCATCATCGGGCTGGTTCTTCCCAACACCACGTCGGTTGGACGCAGCGTCGTCGCGCTTCTCGTCGCTGGCGGATTCGCGATCATCGGCGCGATCGTCGCCAGCGCACTCGTGGTGAGCCTCGACGGCACCAAGCGCGCGCCTGAGACCGCCGGCTTCCCATGGGAGCCGCCTGCTGAGCCCCAGGCCCCGGCCACCGAAGAGCCCACCGATACCAGCGTCGGGCAGGACGGCTCGCGAGGGACGACCGCGTGAGCCGCAGGGGCGACGGGCGCCTAAGCCACGACCTTCTTCCTGGCGAGAAGGGCCCTCAAGACGCGTGCGGCGTGTTCGGCGTCTTCGCCCCGGGCGAGGAAGTGGCGAAGCTCGCCTACTTTGGCCTCTACGCGCTCCAGCATCGCGGCCAGGAGAGCGCCGGAATCGCGGCCTCGAACGGCGAGAACATCCTGGTATTCAAGGACATGGGGCTCGTCTCGCAGGTGTTCGATGAGGGCGCTCTCGAGGCCCTCCAGGGCCACATAGCCGTTGGCCACACGCGGTACTCGACCACCGGCGCCTCAACGTGGGCGAACGCCCAGCCGACGCTGGGGCCAACCAAGCACGGAACCGTCGCCTTGGGCCATAACGGCAACCTCACCAATACGGAGCGCCTTCTCGACTTGGTAGGCGAGCGCCTTGGCGCAGAGCGGCTCGCGGCGATGCGCACGGGCGGCACCGACACCGCGATCCTCACCGCGCTACTCAGTTGGAACCACTTCGACACGCTCGAGGAGACCGCGCTCGAGCTGCTTCCGCAGGTTCGCGGCGCGTTCTGCTTCGTGTTCATGGACGAGAACACGCTGTACGCCGCGCGGGACGCGAACGGCGTGCGGCCGCTGGTTCTGGGGCAGCTCGCGAGCGGCGGCTGGGTGGTTGCCTCCGAGATCCCCGCGCTCGACATCACCGGCGCGCGCTTTGTGCGCGAGGTGGAGCCGGGCGAGTTCCTCCGCATCGATGAGACGGGCGTGCATTCGCAGCGGTTTGCGGAAGCGGACCCCAAGGGCTGCATCTTCGAGTTCGTCTACCTGGCCCGCCCGGACACGTCGATCAACGGCCGCTCGGTGCAGGCAAGCAGGCTCGAGATGGGCCGCGCCCTCGCCCTCGAGCACCCTGTGGACGCGGATCTCGTCATTCCTGTGCCAGAGAGCGGCACGCCCGCCGCCGTCGGCTATGCCCAAGCGTCGGGCATCCCTTTCGCGCAGGGCCTCACCAAGAATGCGTACGTTGGCCGCACCTTCATCCAGCCATCGCAGACTCTTCGTCAACTGGGCATCCGCCTCAAACTGAACCCGCTGCGCGAGGTCATCGCTGGTAAGCGGCTCATCGTTGTGGACGACTCGATCGTGCGCGGCAACACTCAGCGGGCGATCGTCGCGATGCTTCGCGAGGCCGGCGCGCTCGAGGTGCACGTGCGCATCTCGTCGCCTCCCGTGCAATGGCCGTGCTTCTACGGCATCGACTTCCCCACTCGCGAGGAGCTGGCGGCGGTTGGGCACAGCCTTGAAGACATCAGGGAGCAGATCGGCGCCGACTCGCTCGGCTTCATCTCCGCCGACGGGATGGTTTCGGCCACTCAGCAGGCACAGGACCGGCTGTGCACCGCCTGCTTCACAGGCGTCTACCCCATCGAGCCGCCGGTGTCCGCGCGGCACCTGTTGCTGCAGCAACGGGTGGAGGTGGCCCGGTGAGCGCTGACGGCATGACGTACGCCGACGCTGGCGTGGACATTCACGCTGGTGACAAGGCCGTGGAACTCATGAAGGCGGCCGTCGCGCTCACGCACGGTTCCGAGGTTCTGGGTGGCGTTGGTGCGTTCGCTGGCCTATTCGACGCTTCGGCACTGCTCGGCTACAAGCGGCCGCTCTTGGCGTCCTCGACCGACGGCGTGGGGACCAAGATCGTCATCGCCAAGGCGATGGGCGTTCACGACACGATCGGGCGCGACCTGGTCGCCATGGTGGTTGACGACATCGTGGTCTGCGGCGCTAAGCCCCTGCTCATGACCGACTACATCGCGTGCGGCCGCGTGGTCCCCGAGCGCATCGCGGACATCGTCCGCGGCATCGCGGAGGGCTGCGTCGAGGCGGGCGTCGCGCTCGTGGGCGGCGAGACTGCGGAGCACCCTGGCGTGATGGAGCCGGAGGACTATGACGTCGCCGGCGCGGCGATTGGCGTGGTCGAGGCATCCAAGGTGCTGGGGCCGGACAAGGTTCAGGCGGGAGACGTCGTCGTTGCGATGGCGTCCTCAGGGCTGCACTCCAACGGCTACTCCCTCGTTCGCGCGATCGTCGCGAGCCAAGGCTGGACGCTTGAGACGTATGCGCCCGAGTTGTCCCGCTCCCTTGGCGCGGAGCTGCTGGAGCCCACCCGCATCTACTCGAAACTGTGTGTGGACCTCGCGGCTCGGTTCGATGGCTTGCACGCGCTCAGCCACGTGACGGGAGGCGGGCTCGCCGCCAACCTCGCTCGCGTGCTGCCGAAGGGCCTCGCCGCCACGGTGGCGCGCGACTCTTGGTCGTTGCCCGCGATCTTCGCGCTGCTCCAGGACGCAGGCAAGGTGCCGTGGGGAGACCTCGAAGCCACTCTCAACCTGGGCGTCGGCATGGTGGCGGTGGTGGCTCCTGGCGACGTGGCCGCGGTGGTGGAGGCGTGTGGCACCGCCGGTGTCGCCGCGTGGATCGTCGGTGAGGTCTCTCCGGATCCGGGCCGCCCAACCTCGCCGGATGTGGTGAGGGGGGCTAAGGGCGTCGACGGAGGCGCCGTCATCCTGACGGGCACCTACCAGGTCTGACGCGACTCAGTCGTCGTCTTCAGACGCCCAGCGGTCGTAGTACGGATCCTCTGGCTCGGCCTGGACGGTCGTCTGCTTGGGGGCACCGGAAATCAGCTCGCGCTCCAACTCGCGGAGATCTCCGCCGTGGTTGGTGTACTTCAGTTCGCGAGCGATCTTCGCGTCTTTTGCCTTCTGACGACCGCGCCCCATGTCGCCGTCCCTTCCCGTTGTGCAGGTCCGTGTCCAGGTCCCATCCGGTACTTTACAACGCGCGTTCCCTGCCCCGGTACTCCCGTCAATCGGGCAATTTCGGAAATCTTGGCGAAAGCCCGTCATAATCGGCGTGGGCGCGCCTCTCATTTGGGGACAGCGCTCCACTGAGGGGCAGTACCTGATCTGAGGGATAACAATGATGGCTGAGACGGCACAGGAGCCGGAGAAGTTGCTTACGCCCAGCGAGGTTGCCGCGATCTTCCGCGTCGACCCCAAGACTGTCACGCGGTGGGCCAAGGTCGGCAAGTTGTCGTCTATCCGCACCCTTGGCGGTCACCGCCGGTTCCGCGAGGCTGAGGTTCAGGCCCTTCTCGCCGACGCCCAGGAGCCTCGCGCTTAAGGGTGCCGCCGGGCGGCTCGCTGGCACTGCATTCGCGTCAGTGGCACCGCGTACGCTGGCGCCATGCCGTCCCCACTCCTTGCGGGCACCTATCCAACGCCCGTAGGTGACCTTTCCGTCCTTGTCGATCCAGCGTCGGGCGCTGTTGTGTGCTCCCACTTTGGGACCATCGCCGATGCCGCTCGCCAGCTGGGCGCAACCTGGGTTGAGACGCCCGACTCCCGCGTTGCGGCGGCACTTGAGTCCTGGGCGGCGGGGGATGGGTCTGGGCTCACCGGAGTGCCGGTGTACCAGGACGGTTCCGCCCTTCAGCAGCAAATCTGGGAGGCCGTGCGCGCGATCCCGTCCGGTGAGACCGCCACATACGGCGAGATCGCGCTCGACGTTGGCCGGCCCCGCGCAGCCCGCGCCGTCGGCACGGCCTGCGCAAACAACCTCACCACTCCTTTCACCCCGTGCCACCGTGTGGTGAGCGCCAGCGGAATCGGCGGGTTCGGTGGCGCGCCCAGCCTGAAGCGGCGAATGATCGAATTGGAGGCGCGGTGAACGCTCCCGCCAAGTCCTGGCTCCCAGCTTTCATCGTCTGCGCTGTGGCGTGGGGATCGAGTTTCCTGTTCATACACGTAGCGATCGAGTCCTTCACCGCCGCGCAGGTGGCGTTCGGCCGAGTGGTCGTCGGCGCAATCGTGCTCGGCGTCATGCTGTTGGCGATGCGGAAGTGGCCGCGGTTCACGTGGCGACAGGTGGGGTCTATCGCCCTCGTCGCGCTCACGCTGTCCGTGATCCCGTTTGTGTTGATCCCGTTGGCGCAGGAGCACATCACGTCGATCCTCGCGAGCCTCCTCAACGCAACGACTCCGCTGTGGACGGCATTCTTCGTGGCGCTCCTCATTCCCACGGAGCGGGCTTCGCGACTGCAGGTGCTCGGCCTCGTCATCGGCGCTATGGGGATCGCTGTGCTCCTTGGCGCGTGGAATGTCGAAGGCTTCCCCGCGCTCGGCGCCGCGCTCATGCTCGCGGCCACCGCCTGTTACGGGATTGGCGGCACCTTCTCGCGCATGCTGCTGAATCGCCTCTCCGTTGGTCCCACGGCGCTGAGCGGAACGCAGATGGCGCTGTCCGCCGTGATGCTCGCTCCCATCGCCCTGGCTACCGCGCCCAGCCCGCAGCCGCAGCCGACAGGCGTCTCAGTGTGGGCCCTGCTGGGGCTCGGCGTCCTGGGCACCTCTTTCGCGTATGTGCTCTTCTATCAGGTGGTGCAAAAGGCCGGCGCGACCACGGCGGCGTCGGTGACGTACGTGGTGCCGGTCATCGCGACTCTGCTCGGGATCATCGTGCTTAAGGAAGAGCTGTACTGGTACGAGCCGGTGGGCGCCGTGATCGTGCTCGGAGGCGTTTGGCTGGCTCAGCGCAAGCCCAAGGTGCTCGACGTCGAGGCGAAGGCGGCGCACCCGTAGCCCGCCCCCCAGCGCACCGGGCTAGCTTCATGCACGTCGCAAGCGCGCATCAGGTACCTACACGGCGCAAGAGTCTGCGACAAGCGCGCATCAGGTCACTACAGGGCTTCTCGACGCTTACGGCATCGAGTCCCTGATGTTCTCGATCGCACGGTGAGGCACAAGGTCGCTGTTCTTCTTGATCTTGTTGGCTCCCCAGATGCCGAACACGATGACCCACGCCCCCAGGATCGCGGCGACAACGAGCGCCGCGGCCCACGCTGGCATGATCGTCGCGAGGCCAAAGACCGCGGCGAAGAGCAGCAGCGCCACGACAAAGAAGCCGAACGTCACCGCGACCGTGAGCATGATCGCGCCGGTGCGCAACTCCTTGAGTTTGTGTTGGATCTCCACCTTCGCGATCTCGTACTCAGTGCGAATGCGCGCAATCCACGCGCCCGCGACAGACGCGAAGAGCGCGTTGAAAATCGCCTTGAAGATGCCGGTGAGTGACATGAGAAGCTCCTTGGTGGTCTACACCTAGTGAAACCTCTATCGGCACGCGAGCGCAAACGCGTGAGGTCGCCTCACTTGTTTGACCCCGCGAGCAGAGCCTGCACAAAGTAACGCTGGAACGCGAAGAACACGATCAGCGGGATGACCATGGAGACGAACGCTCCCGTGGACAGCACGTCAATATTCGAGCCGAACTGGCGTAGCTGGGACTGGATCGCGACCGTGATCGGCTGCGACTCCGCATTAGTGAAGATCAACCCGATCAGCAGGTCGTTCCACGTCCACAAGAACTGGAAGATCGCGAGCGACGCAATCGCCGGCGCCCCAAGAGGAAGGATGACGCGTGTGAAGATCCGCCACTCGCTCGCCCCGTCCACGCGCGCCGCCTCCATCACCTCGCGCGGAATCTGCGTGAAGAAGTTCCGCAGCAGGAAGATTGCGAACGGCAGGCCAAAGGCCACATGAAACAGGATCACGCCTGGTATTGACCCGAATATCCCCAGCCAGCCAAAGAGCCGAGCAACGGGAATGAGCGCCACCTGCAGCGGCACGGCAAGCAGCACGATCACCGCCACCAAGAGCCAGTCGCGCCCGGGGAACGACATCCAGGCAAAGGCGTAGCCGGCGAGCGCCCCCACAAGCACCACCAACAGAGTCGCCGGCACCACGATGAGGATCGAGTTGAGCAGCGACGAGGTGATTGCAGAATTCGACAGCAGGTCCACATAGTTCTGCAAGGTGAGTTGGGCGGGCCGTGAGAACACGGTCCACCAGCCGGACGTCGTCGAGTCGCCGACGGTGCGGAACGACGTCAGCAACAGCCCCAGCGACGGAATGACCCACAGGAGCGCCACCACGATGAGCGCGAAGTTCACGAAGCCCTTGCCAAAGAACCCGAGCACGCGCTGCGCCGGTGTCCGCTTGCCCTTCACAACAGTCAGGTCCGTCATCGCGACCGCTCCTCTCGGAAGCGCCGCACGTTGATGATCATGAACGGCAGCACAAGGAGGAGCAGCAGAATCGCCAGCGCGCTGCCGAGCCCCTGGTCGTTTCCGCCCCCGAACGACACGGTCCACATCTCCACCGCAATCACATTCGCCGCCGGTTTCGCGTTTCCCGGCGGGATCACGTAGACGAGGTCAAATATCTTCAGCACGTTGATGATGAGGGTCACGAAAACGACCACCAGTACGGGCGCGAGCAGCGGGGCGGTGATGCGGGTGAAAACCTTCCACTCAGTGGCGCCGTCAACGCGCGCGGCCTCTTGCAGCGAGCGATCCATCGCGGACAGTCCGGACGCGATCATCACCATCGCGAACCCCGCCCAAATCCAGATGTAGGAGAGGATGACCACCGCCGTGATGAACGTGGCGCTCAGCCACGGCACGCCCGTCGCGCCCTCGGCGAAGTTCGCCGCTGGCAGCGCCACGCGGTAGCTCGCGCCCGGTTCAAGACCAGAGATCACATAGGTGCCGTCCGCTTGCGTTTGGGCAGAAGCGGCGACCTTGCCGTCCTCGCCAACGGCGTCGACGCGCACGCCCGGCAGGCCCATCTCGCCTTCGTCGATCTGGCCATTCACGCCACCGCCACCGCGCACAAAGTCCAGCCACACGGTGCCGGTTACCTCGTCATCGGCGGGGCCCGACGCCGGGGCGGCTTGGGTGGGATCGTCGCCTAAGGCGTCGGTCCGGATCCCGACGAGGGGGAAGTCCGCTGTCGAGCCCGGTGCCACGGCGGATTCCGTGGCGATGATGCCCTGCTCGGCCACAAGCCCGGCCTCGTTGCGTGGTTTGGCTCCGGGGTACGCGGACTGGTTCGTGAACGCGCTCTTGGCGGCAACGACCGCCGCGTTGACCACGCCGATTTGCGGGTCCTCCTGGAACATCCCTCGGAAGATCACGCCCGCCGCGAGCATCGAGATCGCCATCGGCATGAAGATGATGAGCTTGAAAGCCGTGGACCACCGGATCTTGTCGAGCAGCACCGCGAACACGAGCCCTATCAGCGTGCACGAGATCGGCGCCACGATGACCCAGATGATGTTGTTGCGGATCGCGGTGAATGTGGACGCCGACGTGAACATCGTGACGTAGTTGTCCCACCCGATGAACTTTTCGCCGCTCGCGTTGTAGAACGATCGCACGCCCGTGTAGACCATCGGGTACACCACGAGCGCGCCGAGCAGCACGAGCGCCGGCGCAAGGAAGGCGAGCGCTACGAGCGACTCGCGGCGGCGGGACCGGGAGGGCGACGCATCGCCGCCCTCCCGAGGAACTGCCGCCGTCGTCTCGACGGTGGCCGTCATCTCAATACGCCGCCGCGGCCGCGTCCTCGAGCGCCTGCTGGGTGCCTGCGATGTCATCAGGGTTCTGCAGGAATTCGATCATGATCTGCCAGAACCCCTGACCCGTGGTGCCTCCGAAGGCGCTGGGCGTGAGGTCCGACATGTCGAATCGGAACGTCTCGGCGCCGGTGAGGGCCTCGGCGATCTGCTTCGACGTGTCGTCCGGGTACAGCGCTGTGTCGACACCCTTGTTCGGGCTCGTGATGCCGCCCAGCGGCACCCAGACCTCTGCCGCCTCCGACGACGCGAGGTAGGACATCAGTGCTTCTGTCCCGGGATCCGAGTTGAACTGCACCGCCACATCTCCGCCACCGACGACGGCAGGTGCGGAGCCGTTGATCGAGGGGAAGTTGAAGAACAGCGCGTTCTCGCCAACTACGGAGTTGCCGTCCGCCGTGATATTGCCGGCCACGAAGTCGCCTTCGTAGACCGTGCCGGCCTTGGGGTCGGCGCCGAACACCTCTGTCACCGACTCCGGGAAGGTCCGCTGGGCCGCCCCAGGTTCAACGACGTCAGAGCCGAACAGCTGCGAAAGCACCGTCAGCGCATCGGTCACCGACGGATCGGTCCAGGGGATCTCGTGCTTGGTGAGCTGGTCGTACTTATCGCCGCCCGCGGTGCGCAGATACACGTTCTCGAACCAGTCGGTGAGCGGCCAGCCAACATCGGCACCGACGGAGATGCCCGCGTACCCAGAGTCCTGAACCACCTGCAGCTGGGACATGAAGTCATCCCAACTCTCGGGAGCTTGGGCTCCTGCCTGATCCCAGATGTCTGCGTTGTACCAAACCGTCGACTTGTTCGACGCTTTGAACCAGACGCCGTACATCGTGCCGTCCACACTGCCCAAGTCCATCCACGAGTCCGAATAGTTCTCTTGGACTTTCTCTGCGGTCGCGTCACCCAGTGGTTGGATCGAGCCGTCGCCCGCGTACTGACTCAACAGTGCCGGCTGCGGAAGCAGCGCTACGTCAGGTGGGTTGCCGCCCTCTATTTGCGTGCCGAGCGTCGTGGCGGCCTGGTCGCCGAAGCTCGTGTAGTTGACGGTTGCTCCCGTCTCGTCGGAGAACTGTTTGAGCACTTGCTCAAAGTTCTTCTGCTCGTCACCAGACCACGACGCGGAGACGTTGAGCGTCACCCCGCTGAGGTCGGTGCCTTGCATCGTGTCGCCGGGCGTAGAACTCGAGTCGTCTCCAGACGACGAGCAGCCGGCCACTATCAGGGCCCCGGCAGCCATCATGGCAGCCGTGCCAAGCCCGCGGTTCCACCGAGTTGTCATCGGTCCCTCCTTGGGGGTGTAAGGAGGCACGTGCACCCAAAATGAGGAGCGCCAGCGCGCCTCGTCGGTTTCCGCGCGCGCAACTTGTGGTTGCGTCAACGGTCTTTCGACCATACCCCGGCCAGGGCGAATAGTCCTATTCGTCCATTTCCACTTGCGCGAGCGTCCACTGCATCGCGCGCGCGAATCCGGGCAAGGACTCGCGGTAGTACTCAAGGCCCCACGCGATCTTGCGCACGGCGAGGGCGCGGGCGAGAACGACCTGCTCCTCCCGCGCCCCCAACCCCTCGAGGTACTCAGCGCGGCCCTCCGGCCCAAAGCACGTCCACGCTGCGAGCAGGTCCAGCGCGAGGTCACCCACGCCACTGGCTCCCCAGTCCAGGATCCCTGTGAGTCGCCCCTCTTGCAGCAGCAGGTTGCCTGGCACCAGGTCGCCATGCACCCAGCCCGACGCTGGTGCCGGCTCTGGTCCAAGGTCAACCGCGGCGTCCCACGCCTTGAGGGCAGCGGCGGATCGTAACTCGAGCACCTTCGCTCGGGTGGTCTCGTTGTCGCGAGCGGCGTTGAAGGATGCGGGACTCGCGGGGCCTTCGGGTGCCATCGAGCGCAAGGCGAGCACGGCGTCGGCCAGAGCGGGCGCGAGCGCTCCATCGTCTTCTCCCGGCTTCGGATGGGTCCCGTCGAGCCATCGGTAGACGCCCCAGTGCCACGGCATACCGACCGCGGGAGCGCCGCGTCCCACGAGTTCGGGCACAGCGACCGGCAGCGCTCCGGCCAGTCGCGGCAGGCGTTCGGCGTCGAGCGCAACATCCTCGACCGCCCACCCGATGAAGGGCAGCCGAACCACAAGTTCGTCGCCGAGGCGATCCACGCGGTGGATGGTGCCATCGGAGGCGACCCGGCGCAGAGGCAGGTCCCGCCACTGCGGAAACTGCGCGTCCACGAGTCCCCTGACCAGAGCGTCGGGCAGGTCAATCTGCTCATCGTGGAGGCGCGGCATGGCCCAACGGTAGCCGGGTCTGGCAAGGTAATGGCCATGTCGGAGACGCCGGGGAGCCCCGAGTACTACACACCGCCAAGCGAGCCAACTCCCGTGCCGCCGCCAGCGCCAATGATCGGGGACGCGGCGCAGCAGTGGACTTTGCAGCAGGAGGGCGCCGAGCCCCCCGCCCCGCCGCAGTACGGCTACGCTCCGCCCCCGTACGCCCACGTTCCGGTTCCTGCACCGCGAGGCGCCCAGGGGCTCGCGATCACGGCGCTCGTGCTTGGAATCGTGGGACTCGTCACCGGCTGGATCCCCGGTTGGGGAGTGCTCATTGGTGTCGCGGCGATCATCTTTGGCGCCATCGCCCTGGCAAAGCGGCAGAGCAAGGGCATGGCGATTCCTGGAATCGTGATGGGGGTGGTGTCGATCATTTTTTCGGCGATCGTGATCGTGTTCATCGTGATTGGTGCCAACACGATCGCCGACGATCCCGATTCGTGGTTCTCGTACGGACCGTCGGGAGGGGAGACGACGCTGGGCCCGGAGTCAGTGGACGGGGGCCTTGCGGTCGCGGAGACGGCGATGGGTGTGACCGAGTGGGATGCGGAGACCACGTGGTTCGTGGTGATCCTCGAGAACCCTTCGGATATGCCGTATGTGTCGTCTGAGATCACGGTGAACGCGCTGGACGCGAGCGGCGCCGTCGTTGACACGTACTGGACCTATCAGACGCTGCCGAGCGGGGAGTCCGCGCTGACGGGTGCGTTCTACGACCTGAACGGAGCGGAAGTCGATTCGCTGGAAGTGGTGGGTCCCAGCGCGGACGCGCTCGCGACTGAGCCGGCGACCGGCGGTCTCGACATCTCGGGCCTCACGGCGACGACGGACGACTACTTCACGACGGTCAGCGGGACGGCCACCTCGAGCTTCACTGAGACCGCAGAAGGCGCCACCATCATCATGGTGGCGCGGGACGCGGGCGGGACGATCATCGGGGCCGCGACGGGCTGGCTGGATCCGCTCGATCCGGGCGCGACGGCCACGTTCGATGCGATGTTCTACGAGGTGATGCCGGAAGGCACCGCGTACGAGGCGTACTGGACGACGTACTAGAGGGTGGCTCCGACGGGCGTCGATCCCGTGACCTCACGATTTTCAGTCGTGCGCTCTACCAACTGAGCTACAGAGCCGTGTGGGCTTCCCCACTGACACGAAAGCCCCTTACAAGTAAGGGGCCGCCGTACCGCGACCCTGACGGGACTTGAACCCGCGACCTCCGCCGTGACAGGGCGGCGCGCTAACCGACTGCGCTACAGGGCCATTGCTCTAAATGAGCAAGAGCAAGTGTAGACCATCCACGTGCTGCCTACGTACCCCCAACGGGATTCGAACCCGTGCTACCGCCGTGAAAGGGCGGCGTCCTAGGCCACTAAACGATGGGGGCTTCATGGCGGTTGCCCGCCAGGACCCGCCAATAGTACCGGGCGCCAGGGCCGATTACCCAACCCCAGCGTCGGGCCTAGAGAATGGGGGCATGGTGGAGATGTCTCGCGAGGACTTCGAGGCGGCGGTCGATGAGGCCCTTGAGACGATTCCCGACGAGCTGCTGGACCTCGTGGACAACGTCGTGATCCTCGTCGAGGACGAGCCTTCCGGCCCCGACAAGGACCTGCTGGGCCTGTATGACGGCATCGCACTTACCGAACGCGGCGTCTACGGATTCGGCGAGCTTCCCGACCGCATCTTCATTTATCGCGGTCCCACGCTGCGCATGTGTGCCGACGTCGAGGACGTCCGCGACGAGGTGGCGATCACCGTAGTCCACGAGATTGCGCATCACTTTGGCATCGACGACGAGAGGCTCCACGAGCTCGGCTGGGACTGATGGCGCTGCGGGCGTAGAATCGCTTGTCTGACCAGTTGGTAACCCGCCGCAAAGGAGCGCGCTATGTCTGAGGTCACGCAGCCCGACGCTGAACCCACCTTCACGCCGATGACCACTTTTGGCCCGGTTCCCGAAGGCTGGCTGTGGGGCACCGCCACCGCCGCTCACCAGATCGAGGGCGGCAATACGAACAATGACTGGTGGGAGTTCGAGCACACCGCCGGCAGCGGCGCCAAGGAAAGCTCTGGAGACGCGACCGACTCGTGGAACCGCTGGTTTGAGGACCTGGAGCTGGTCAAGAAGATGGGCCTCGACTGCTACCGGTTCTCGATTGAGTGGAGCCGCATCGAGCCCGCGCAGGGCGAGTTCTCCATCGCTTCGCTCGAGCATTACCGCCAGATCATGCTCGCGGCTCACGAGATGGGCCTCAAGACATCGGTGACGTTCCACCACTTCACGACGCCGCTGTGGGCGACGGCGCAGGGCGGCTGGTCCAACCCGGAGATCGTCGAATGGTTCGCTCGCTTCTGCGACATCTCGGTGCAGCACCTTGGCGACCAGATTGACATCGCCGCGACCTTCAACGAGCCCAATGTGGTGGCGCTGCTCGGCTACTTGGTGAACGTGTTCCCGCCCGCGCTGAACGGTGGCGCTGGCGCGTTCCGCGTGGCGACGGAGAACATGGTGGCCGCGCACAAGCGTGCCCGCGAGGTACTCAAGGCCGGCCCCGGCGACTTCCCCGTTGGCCACACGCTGGCGATGAGTGACATCGTGGTGCACCCCGACGGCGACCCCAACTCGGAGGGCATCCGCTGGAACGAAGTGCCGACCGACGATCCCGCGAATCCGTTCCCGTGGCTCATGGCTGGCGTGTGGCTCGACGCCGCGCGGACCGACGACTACATGGGCGTGCAGACCTACTTCACCCAGCACATGGGCCCCGATTTCCAGGAGCTGCCCAAGCCGGCCGACTGGCGCGTCACGCAGATGAACTGGACCTTCACTCCAGAGTCGCTCGGCGTCACGGTGCGCCAGGCAGCGGCGGCCACGGGGGTGCCGATCATCGTCACCGAGAACGGCGTGGCCTCCGAGGACGACGCCGAGCGCATCGAGTACTACTCGCGTTCGCTGGCCGCGCTGCGCGCGGCCATGGACGACGGCGTCGACGTGCGGGGCTTCTTCGCCTGGAGCCTTCTCGACAACTTCGAGTGGGCGGAGGGCTACCGACCCAAGTTCGGACTGGTCGCCGTGGATCCGGTGACGTTCGTGCGCACGCCCAAGCCGAGCGCCGAGTGGTACGCGGGAGTTGTGGCGGATTCGCGCCGCTAGCCTCTGGGGTATGCGTCAGAACTCCACCGCTCGACAGAACTTCTCATCCGGCGGCCGCTTCGAGGACGTCTACGGCTACTCCCGCGCGGTGCGCGTTGGTGACCAGGTTGCGGTGGCGGGCTCCTGCTGCCGCGACTCTGCGATCGATGGCGATGCGTATGAGCAGTCCAAGGACGCGCTCGCGGTGATTGAGGCCGCGCTCGCGACGGCGGGCGCCGGGCTTGAGCATGTGGTCCGCACTGTCACCTTCGTGACCGACATGGGCGACATGGACCTCGTGGCCCGTGCGCACCGCGAGACCTTTGACCAGATTCGCCCCGTGGCGACGATCGTCCAGGTCGCGGCCTTCGCGGACCCGCGCTACAAGGTCGAGATTCAAGTAGACGCGATCATCACCTAGGCGAGCAAGAGGGCCCGACGCTACCCAAGCGTCGGGCCCCTTGCCTTGCGTCTAGTTTTCGTCGCCTTCTATGAAGGCCGGGGTCGCGGGCGCCTCAGTCGTTCCGCGCAGGCGTGACAACCACGTGAGCCCGTGGTAGATCACGAGCGCGGCGATGGTGCCGAGCGCGATGCCGTTGAAGAGCATCGTGCCTGCGTGCGCCGTGAAGTCGGCGGTGCCGACGATGAGCGCTACGGCAGCGGTGACGAGGTTGACGGGTTGCTTGAAGTCGACCCGTGCCTCTACCCAGATCCGGGCGCCGAGGATCGCGATGAGGCCGAAGAGCAGGGTGCCGAGCCCGCCGAGGACGCCGGCGGGGAGTGCCGCGACAACCGCGCCGAACTTGGGGCTCAGCGACAGAACGAGCGCGAATGCGGCCGCCGCCCAGTAGGCGAGCGTCGAGTACACGCGGGTAGCCGCCATGACGCCGATGTTCTCGGCGTACGTGGTGGTACCAGATCCGCCGCCGAGGCCCGCCAGGGTCGTAGAGACGCCGTCCGCGAGGAGGGCGCGTCCGGTCTCGGGGTCCAAGTTGCGGTTGGTCATTGCGGACACCGACTTGAGGTGGCCGATGTTCTCGGCGATGAGGATGATCACCACGGGAATGAACGCCACCAGCACCGAGCCCTCGAAGGTGGGAGTGTGGAACTTCGGGATCCCGAACCAATCGGCCTGCGCGATCAACTCTTTCCCGGTGAGACCGCCAAGGCTGTCGCTCGCGACGTCCCATTCACCGCGGATGAGCGAGAAGACGATGCCGACCACTGCGCCTACAAGGATCGCGATGCGGCCCAGGAAGCCCTTGAACACGACCATCGCGAGCAGCGTTGCGGCGAGAGTCACGAGTGCCGTCCAAGGGCCGAGGCTCCAGTTGAACTTGGCGACGCCGGCAAGGTTGAGGCCGATCAGGGCGACGATCGTGCCGGTCACGATGGGAGGCATCGACACATCGATCCAGCGCGTGCCCCACAGGTTGACGACAACGCCCACGATGGCGAGCAGCACGCCGGCGAGCACGATGCCGCCCAGCCCCTTGCCGATCGTCGCGGCATCGAGTGGTGCGTTCGCGCTCGTGACGCCCGCGGCCGCGAGGGGCGCAATGAATGCGAAGCTCGAGCCAAGGTAGCTGGGCACGCGGTTGCGGGTGATCGTGAGGAAGAGAGCGGTGCCGATCGCGGAGAAGAACAGCGCGGTTGAGGCAGGCATACCGGTGAGTGCAGGCACCAACAGCGTCGAGCCCATCATCGCGAGCACGTGCTGGGCGCCAATGCCGAGCGTGCGTGGATAGGTGAGTCGCTCGTCGGGCGCCACCGCCGACGAGGAAGCGACGGCCTTGCCGTCTCCATGGAGAGTCCAACTGAACATACTCATGCGTGCTCCTTTGCACACTGATGGGACCCCGCGCGTCAGCGCGATTGACGAGAATCTAGCGAGGAACGGTCCAGCGCGCGCGGGATGAACGTCCTGCCGCGGTTGCGAACCGGATCTGGCTACGTTCCGGCGAGTTCTGGGCCAAGTTGGCCCAGATTCCGGTTGACAGCCACGACCGCGCCTTGAAGGCTCGCACGCAGGCTAGGGCAGAGGCCCGACGCTGCGGCCGGGTTAGCTCTCGGCCGACCGGCTATGCGCCGTGCGGGTGCGAGGCCCAGGCGGACTCGACCATCTCGCGCACCGAGTGAGAGTTCTTCCACTCGAGGTCGTCGGCGGCGAGGTCCCCGGTGGCGACGATCCGCGCCGGATCGCCCGGCCGCCTTGGCCCTTCGACGGGAACCAACGGCGTCCCGGTCACCGCCACAATCGCGTCGACGATCTCGCGCACGGACGTCCCGGAACCGGAGCCCAGGTTGTACACCGGCGCCAGCGGACGCCCGGCGGCGAGCATCCGCGCGGCCGCGACATGGGAGTGCGCGAGGTCGCTTACATGCACGTAGTCACGAACGCATGTGCCGTCCGGGGTGTCGTAGTCCGTGCCATTCACAACTGGCGCAATACCAGCCTCGATGGCGGCGAACACCTTGGGGAACAGGTTGTGGGGAGACGCGTCCCACACATCGCGGAAGCCGGATCCGACCACGTTGAAGTACCGCAGCGAGGTCGCCGCCAACGCCGCGTCAGTGCCGGCCGTGGCCACCACCTGGTCGCGGATCAGCCACTCGCCGATGAGCTTCGACTCGCCGTAGGGGGACTCGGGGGTGGTGGGAGTTTCCTCGGTCACCACCGGTGCAGTCGGCGTCCCGTACACCCCCGCCGACGAGGAGAAGACGAGCAGCCGTACCCCTGCAACGGCCATCGCCTCCAGCAGCGAGCGCGTGCCATCGACGTTCTGCTGGTACGTGTGCAGCGGGTACTTCACGGACTCGCCGGCGAACTTATAGCCGGCGCAGTGGATGACGCCCTCGACCTCGTGTTCGATCAGGGCCGCGGTCACGGCGGCGGTGTCGAGCACCGAGGCACGAACCAGCGGCGCACCAACCACGAAGGATTCGATCCCGGTGGAGAAGTCATCAAGAACTATGGGCGACATCCCCGCTGCATCGAGCGCCCGCACGACGTGCGTTCCGATGTATCCCGCTCCTCCTGTGACGAGCCAGCTCATGAGTCCACCTTAGGTAGTGCCGAGCTCACAGGTCGCGGTGCGCACCGTCGGAGGGCGTCACTGTGAAGCACCGGGGCTCGGCGAAGCCAACGGCGACAAAGTCAGAGATCACCTTGGCCGCGATCTCGCCAACGGCGTCGGCCGCTACCAGGGCGATTGCCGCGCCTCCGAAGCCGCCGCCGGTCATTCGCGCTCCAAGTGCGCCGTGGCGCACCGCGGACTCCACGGCGAGGTCCAGCTCCGGAACTGAAATCTCAAAGTCGTCCCGCATCGACGCATGGGACGCGAGCAACAGCTCGCCAATCGCCTGGGGGCCCTCGTCGCGCAGCACACGAACGGTCGCGGCAACGCGAGCCGATTCCGTCACCACGTGGCGCACCCGGCGGTACGTCTCCTCATCGAGAACCTCTGCGGCGCGCGGCAGGTCATCCTCCATGACGAACCGCAGCGACGGCACGTTTAGGGCCCCGGCCCCCAGTTCGCACGAGGCGCGGCGTTCGCCATAGCCGCCCGTCGCGTGCTCGTGGCGTACGCCCGTGTCGATGACGAGCACCTTGAGGTGCTCGCGGTCCAGGTGCAGCGGCACGGAATCCGCGACCTCTGTTCCGCAGTCGAGGAAGACCGCGTGATCCTCCTCGCCCAACAGCGAAGCGCATTGATCCATGATTCCGGTGGGGGCGCCCACCGCCACGTTCTCGGCGAGGCGGCCCGCTCGCGCTAGCGCCATGCGGTCAAGCCCAAGGCCCCACAGTTCGTTGAGGGCCACAGCAACGGCGCACTCGATCGCGGCTGAGGACGACAGCCCGGCGCCCAGTGGCACGTCACTCGTGAGCAGTATGTCCAGGCCCGACGCCGCGGAGAGGTCAGCGCCCGGCTCGCCGCCGATCGGCTGACCAAGCGCCCACGCCACGCCGAGCGGATACGCCGCCCAGCCGCCAAGGCTCTCGGGGGCGAGGTCGTCAATCGAAATGGCGACCTCGCCCTCGATGGTGGCGGAGCGGACCCGCAGCACACGGTCGTCTCGCGCGGCAATTGCGCAGTACGTGCGGCGATCGATGGCAAAGGGGAGCACCAATCCGCCGTTGTAGTCCGTGTGTTCGCCGATGAGGTTGACCCGGCCAGGCGCCGACCAAACGCCTTCTGCCGGGCGGCCGTACTCGGTAGCGAACATGGCGCTCGTTCGCTGCGCTGCGTCGGGCATCGAAACCTCATTCGTGCTTGCTGGGTCGCGGGTCTACCGCTCCTGCCGATGACAATGTTACCGTGAACATTACGCGGGCACATCGCTGTGACGCCAAACCGGGTCTTTCACAGCGTCACACCTGCTAACGCCAAAGTTGTCGTATAGGTTTTGCCGCGGAGGGTTCTGTGCCAAAGCATTCGCGTGGTCCAAGCATGCATGACGTTGCCGCGCGCGCCGGTGTCTCGCACCAGACGGTCTCTCGCGTCCTCAACGACTTCCCCGGCATCCGCCCCGCCACCCGGCAACGGGTGCTCGCCGCGATCGACGAGCTCGGATATCGCCGCAACCTGGCAGCCAGAACCCTCGCCACCGGCAAGTCGCAGGCCATCGGCGTACTCGCGCCCGAGACGCCCAACTACGGACCCATGGCCACGTTGTACGCAACGGAGCGCGCGGCCGTGAAAGCGGGTTTCCACCCCCTCATCACCACCGCCTCCCACGAGCCGGACGCCGTGCTCGAGGGCCTTGACTTCCTGTTGGGGCGTTCGGTTGACGCATTGTTGGTAGTTGCGCAGAGCCCCCACGTCACCGAAGTGGTGCGCGAGCTGAACGCAGGAATCCCCTTCGCCTTTGTGCTCACGGGACACCCTGCGGTCGGCAGCGCCGTCGCAGTTGACCAGGTGGCGGGCACGCGGCTCGCCATGGAGCACCTCTACAAGCTGGGCCACCGCGAGTTCCAGCACGTGGCAGGACCCACGGGATTCACCGAGGCCGACATGCGCCGCGACACCTTCCACGACTTCCTTTCTGAACACGGCCTGGAAGGGCATCCAGATCTCGAGGGGGACTGGACGGCCGAGTCCGGGTTCAGGGCAGGACTCAAGATCGCCACGGACGTTACAGCCGTGTTCGCCGCGAACGACCAGATGGCGCAGGGCGCGATGCACGCGCTTCGCGGGCGGGGGCTGTCGGTTCCCCTCGACGTCAGCATCGTCGGCTTCGACGACATCCCAGAGGCACCACATTTCTTCCCGCCGCTCACCACCGTTCATCAGGACTTCTACGGGGCCGGCGAGCAGGCGGTGGCCATGCTCGTGGCCCGATTGACGGACCCCTCGACGCCAGCGCCGCCGCCGTTGCGGCCGTGGCTCGTCGAGAGGTCCTCCACAACCCGTCCGCGCGGCTGATACCAGGTCAGATGGTCACTGTTGCGCGTCTGACTGCGTCATATGTTAGCGTTCATATCCGATCAGCGAAGCAAAGGGGCCACGATGGTTGATCCAGGAACCGCGTACGTCATCGGTGTCGACTTCGGCACGCTCTCAGGACGCGCGCTCGTAGTGGACGCGGCCGACGGCACGGAACTGGGCAGCGCGGTGTACGACTACCCCCACGCGGTGATGGATTCCACGCTCGTTGCGACCGGCGCCGCGCTACCGCCCGAGTGGGCACTCCAGGTTCCCAATGACTACCGCGAAGTGCTGCGCCACGCGGTGCCCGACGCTGTGGCCGCCGCAGGCATTGACCCCGCCTTGGTGGTTGGCATCGCAACGGATTTCACGGCGTCGACCCCACTGCCGGTTCTTGAGGACGGCACGCCTTTGTGTGAGGTGCCGGGCCTCGAGAGCAACCCCCACGCCTACGTGAAGCTCTGGAAGCACCACGCTGGCCAGGGCCAGGCGGACCGGATCAACGCGCTCGCGCGCGAGCGCGACGAGAGTTGGCTGCCTCGCTACGGCGGCTTCATTTCCTCGGAGTGGGAGTACGCGAAGGCGCTCCAACTGCTCGAGGAGGCTCCCGAGCTCTACGAGCGGATGGACCACTGGGTCGAGGCCGCTGACTGGATCATCTGGCAGCTGTGCGGCGAATACATTCGCAACGCGTGCACCGCCGGCTACAAGGGAATCCTCCAGGACGGCGCCTACCCCAGCCGAGAGTTCGAAGCGGCGCTCAACCCCGCGTTCGAGGGCTTTGCAGAGACCAAGCTTGCCCACCGCATCGGGCAGCTCGGTGAGCGGGCGGGCGGGCTCACGGCCGAGGCCGCAGGGTGGACCGGACTCCCAGAGGGCATTGCCGTTGCCGTTGGAAACGTTGACGCTCACGTCACCGCCCCCGCGGCCAAGGCCACCGAGCCAGGTCAGATGCTCGCGATCATGGGCACGTCAACCTGCCACGTCATGAACGGAGATCATCTCGCAGAAGTGCCGGGCATGTGCGGAGTGGTAGACGGCGGCATCCTCGCCGGTTACTACGGCTACGAGGCCGGCCAGTCTGGGGTGGGCGACATCTTCGCCTGGTACGTCAAGAACCAGGTGCCGCAGCGGTACTTCGAGGGGGCCCAAGCGGCGGCGATGTCGGTGCACCAGCACCTCACCAATCTCTCGTTCGAAGAGGAGATCGGTGCCCACGGCCTCGTCGCGCTCGACTGGCACAACGGCAACCGCTCGGTGCTGGTGGACACCGGACTCAGCGGCATCTTCGTTGGCCAGACGCTCGCGACTCGCGCCGAGCAGGGCTACCGCGCCCTGCTTGAGTCCACCGCTTTCGGGACGCGCACCATCGTCGAGACCTTCAACGCTTCCGGCGTTCCCGTGACGGAGTTCGTCGTCGCCGGCGGCCTACTCAAGAACCGCCAACTCATGCAGATGTACGCGGACGTCCTCAACCTGCCCATCTCAACCATCGCCTCCGACCAAGGCCCCGCCCTCGGAAGCGCAATCCACGCCGCCGTTGCCGCGGGGCTGTACCCAAGCGTCGGGCAGGCGGGCGAGGTCATGGGCAGGGTGACGCGCGCGGCTTACGTGCCCCAGCCCGACGCTGTGGCCAGGTATGACCGCTTGTTCGCCGAATACCAAGTACTTCACGATTACTTTGGGCGAGGCGCCAACGACGTGATGAAGCGCCTCAAGGCACTGCGACGAGAGGCGCACGCATGACGAGCTTCACTGAGGACCAGGCGGCGGCGATCGCCGCTAGCCGCGAGCGGGTGGCGGCGCTCCACAACGAACTCGTGCGATACGGACTCGTGGTGTGGACCGCGGGCAATGTCTCTGAGCGCGTAGCCGGAACCGATCACTTCGTCATCAAGCCGTCGGGCGTGGACTACGACGAGCTCGCGCCAGACAACATGATCCTGTGCGACCTCGACGGCAACGCGGTGCCGGGCGCTGCCGGCTCAGATCGCTCGCCGAGTTCGGACACGGCTGCGCATGCGTACGTCTACCGGACGATGCCGCGCGTTGGCGGTGTGGTCCACACGCACTCTCCGTACGCGACCGCATGGGCGGCTCGCCACGAACCGATCCCCTGCGTCATCACCGCGATGGCCGACGAGTTCGGAGGCGAGATCCCGGTGGGCCCGTTCGCGATCATCGGCGACGACTCGATCGGCCGCGGGATCGTCGCGACTCTCGACAACCACCGCAGCCGCGCGGTGTTGATGGCCAACCACGGCGTTTTCACTATCGGCAAGGACGCCCGCGATGCGGTCAAGGCAGCAGTGATGTGCGAGGACGTGGCGCGAACCGTGCACTTGTCTCGCCAACTCGGCAACCCCGTCCCCATCGACCCCGCCGCGATCGACTCGCTCTTCGATCGCTACCAGAACGTCTACGGACAGCAGCCGCAAGGAGGCCTCGAATGACCAGCATCGTCCCGAACCTCGCCGACTACGAGGTGTGGTTCCTCACCGGCAGCCAGACGCTGTACGGGGAAGAGGTGCTCAAGCAGGTCGCCGACCAGTCTCGCGAGGTCGTTGAACTGCTCAAGGCCTCCGGGGACGTGCCGGCGACGATCGTGTGGAAGCCCGTTCTGATGAATCGCGACGGGATCCTCGACGCGATGGTCGAGGCGTCCGCGAATCCAAAGGTGATCGGCGTCATCACGTGGATGCACACCTTCAGCCCGGCGAAGATGTGGATCTCCGGCCTCAACGCGCTGACGAAGCCGCTGCTGCACCTCGCCACCCAGGCGAACCTCGAGTTGCCGTGGGGCACCATCGACTTCGACTTCATGAATCTCAACCAGGCGGCGCACGGCGACCGCGAGTACGCGTACATCGAGACTCGACTCAACGTGCCGCGTGTGACTGTGGTGGGTCACGCGTCATCGCCGGAGGTCAGCCGACGCATCGGCACGTGGACTCGCGCTGCCGCCGGCATCGCCGCCGCGAAGGCTCTGAAGGTGGCGCGCTTTGGCGACAACATGCGCTTCGTGGCGGTCACCGAGGGCGATAAGACCGAGGCGGAGGTTGTGCTCGGCACCCAGATCAACACGTGGGGAATCAACGAGCTCGCCGATCGCGTGCACGCCGTGGATGAGGCGGCGATCGACGCTCTTGTCGACGAGTACCTCGAGGCCTACGAGGTGGCGCCGGAACTGCTGCCGGGCGGCGACCGCCACGAGTCGCTGCGCTACGCCGCCGCCATCGAGGCGGGCCTTCGCAGCTTCCTAGAGGAGGGCGGCTTCGGCGCATTCACCGATTCCTTCGAGGACCTCGGCGAGCTGCGCCAGCTTCCCGGCCTTGCCGTGCAGCGCCTCATGGCCGACGGCTACGGCTTCGGTGCGGAGGGCGACTGGAAGACCGCGATCCTCGTGCACCTTTGTGCCGTGATGGGGGCCGGGCTCCCTGGCGGATCGAGCCTCATGGAGGACTACACGTACCACCTGGTGCCGGGCGAGGAGCTCTCGCTCGGCGCCCACATGCTAGAGGTGAGCCCGTCGCTCTCGTCCAAGAAGGCACGGCTGGAGATCCACCCGCTCGGCATTGGCGGCAAGGAAGACCCCGTGCGCCTTGTCTTCACGGCCGACGCTGGGCCGGCGATCGTTGTAGCGCTCAGCGATATGCGAGACCGGTTCCGCCTGGTCGTAAACGAAGTCGACAACGTGGACCTGCCAGCGGCGATGCCCCACCTTCCGGTGGGCCACGCGGTGTGGAAGGCGCGTCCGGACTTTCCGACCGCGGTTGGCGCATGGCTGCAGACCGGCGGCGCGCACCACACGGCGATGTCGACGCAGTTTGAGGCCCAGGTCATCAAGGACTTCGCGAAGATGGCGGGAATCGAGTTGCTCGTGATCGACGCGGACACCACGGTTGAGGCATTTGAACAGCAGATTCGGTGGAACTCGGCGTACTACGGATCGGGGGGTCGCTGACCGCCTGCGTGAACTTCCTACCCCTGGTAGGTTGTGGCGCGTCGGGCCGTCACACAAAGCCCGGCATCCCTTCCGGCGACGGACCCCGCTCATCCAGTTGAGCGGGGTCCGTTGTCGTTTGCCCAGGGGTGCTGTCGAGCCAGTGAGCGGCGCTAACAAATGTCGGTCTTGCCACTCCCTAGTCGGGCGATCGGGCCCGCCCCGCGAGGGCGAGACGGAGGCCGCGCGGCTCAGCTGACGCCCTTACCCCTGGTAAGTCCCGCCATTGTGACCGGTCACAGTCTTTCTCGACTCCGGCGTCGAGTGCTCCAAAGTGAGCGCAAAACAAGGCGTTCACCAGGCACTTTGCTAACCGTAATCAAAGTGTGACCTGCTCTGTTTGACTCATAATGTGAACGCAAACATACTGATGAGTACCCGGCTCGCAGGGACGCGTGCCGACTCTCAAGGAGGAGAAATGAAGTCAAGGAAGTTCCTTGCTGCCGCGGCCGGCGCCATTCTGGCGCTCTCGCTCGCGGCATGCTCCGGTGGCGGAGCTGGTGACGACGACGACAACTCGGCGGCACCGACCACGGGTACCGAAGCCGGCGGCCTCGTCGGCGTTGCAATGCCCACGCAGACGTCTGAGCGCTGGATCGCTGACGGCGATGCCGTCAAGGCCGGACTCGAGGACCTCGGATTCGACGTCGACCTGCAGTACGCGAACGACGACATCCCCACTCAGTCGCAGCAGGTTGACCAGATGATCACGAATGGCGCCAAGGTGCTGATCATCGCCGCGATCGACGGCACCGCGCTGTCCTCGCAGCTCCAGTCCGCCGCGGACAAGGGCATCAAGGTCGTCGCATACGACCGCCTCATCCGTGACAGCGCCAACGTTGACTTCTACGTCACGTTCGACAACTACAAGGTTGGCGTGCAGCAGGCGACGTCGCTGCTCGTCGGCCTCGGCGTTCTCAACGCTGACGGTTCCGAGGGCACTGCCACCGGTCCGTTCAACGTTGAACTGTTCGCCGGTTCGCCCGACGACAACAACGCGACGTTCTTCTTCAACGGCGCGATGGACACGCTCAAGCCCTTCATCGACAACGGCACGCTCGTTGTGAAGTCGGGACAGACGGACTTCGACCAGGTCGCAATCCTGCGCTGGCAGCAGGATGTCGCCCAGAAGCGCATGGAGGACCTGCTGACCTCCACGTACTCGGACGGCACCAAGGTGCAGGGTGTGCTATCGCCCTACGACGGCCTGTCGCGCGGCATCATCACCGCCCTGCAGAACGCTGGCTACCCCGCCACGATCACTGATGGCTTCCCGATCGTCACTGGTCAGGACGCCGAGATCGCATCGGTCAAGCTCATCGCGGATGACGTGCAGTTCGCGTCCATCTTCAAGGACACCCGCAAGCTCGCTGCTCAGGCCGTCACGGTCACGCAGTCGCTGCTTGCCGGTGAAGAGCCTGAGGCGAACGACACGACCACGTACGACAACGGCGTGAAGGTTGTGCCGTCGTACCTGCTCGAGTCGGACATCGTCTACAAGGACAACATCCAGTCCCTCCTGATTGACTCGGGCTACTGGACCGCTGACGAGGTTGCGGCTGGCGTAGCCAGCTAGTCTCGAAGGCACAGGGTCGTCGGCCCCCATCCTTCGCGGATGGGGGCCGACTACCCCGGTCGAGTCATCAACGGAGAAGGACTAATGGCCAGCAACATCCTGGAGATGCGCAGCATCACCAAGACTTTCCCTGGCGTGAAGGCACTGTCCGACGTGGACCTTGAGGTTCGCCAGGGAGAGATTCACGCCATCTGCGGCGAGAACGGCGCAGGCAAGTCGACCCTTATGAAGGTGCTCTCGGGCGTATACCCGCACGGCACGTACGAGGGCGCGATTCATTTCAACGGCGAAGAGGCCCGCTTCGGCACCATCAATGACTCCGAGGCCGCCGGCATCGTCATCATTCACCAGGAATTAGCCCTGGTGCCTTATCTCAGCGTGGCGGAGAACATCTTCCTCGGAAACGAGCGGCGTGGCCGTCTTGGGCTCATCGACTGGAACCAGGCGAACCACGAGGCGAACGAGCTCATGGCGAGGGTGGGCCTCAACGAAAACTCGATCACTCCCGTCGGGCAACTCGGAGTCGGAAAGCAGCAGCTCATCGAGATCGCGAAGGCGCTCTCGAAGGACGTGAAGCTGCTCATCCTGGACGAGCCGACGGCCGCGCTCAACGACAACGACTCCGAGCACCTCCTGAACTTGCTGAAGGGGCTCAAGGAGCACGGAATCACGTCCATCATGATCTCGCACAAGCTCAACGAGATCGAGTACGTGGCGGACCGCACCACGATCATTCGCGACGGCCGCACCATCGAGACCATCGACATGTCGGATCCGGCGTCCACGCAGGATCGCATCATCCGCGGCATGGTCGGTCGCGACCTTGAGCACCGCTACCCGGAGCGCATCGACCACAAGATCGGTGACGAGATATTCCGCATCGAGAACTGGACAGTGCACCACCCCACTCAGCCGGACCGCGTTGTGGTCGACAACGCTGGCATGTTCGTGCGCGCGGGCGAAGTGGTGGGCATCGCTGGCCTCATGGGCGCCGGCCGCACCGAACTTGCCATGAGCATCTTTGGGCGAACGTACGGCCGTGGAATCAGTGGCGAGGTGTACCTGCGTGGAGAGCAGATCGACACGAGTACGGTCTCAAAGGCCATCGACAACGGGCTCGCCTACGCCACCGAAGACCGCAAGCGCTACGGCCTCAACCTCATCGAGGATGTGAAGCGAAACATCAGCGCTGCGGGCCTCGGGAAACTGACGAGCAACGGTTTCGTCAACGGTAATGAGGAGATCGTGGTCGCGGAGCACTACCGCGCGGCGATGAACATCAGGACACCTTCGGTGCTGCAGAAGGTTGGCAACCTGTCTGGTGGCAATCAGCAGAAGGTGGTCCTCTCCAAGTGGCTCTATACCGACCCCGAAGTCATGATTCTCGACGAGCCAACGCGCGGAATCGACGTGGGCGCCAAGTTCGAGATCTACACGCTGATCAACAAGATGGCCGCCGAGGGAAAGGCCATCGTCCTGATCTCGTCGGAGCTGCCTGAGCTTCTCGGCACGTGTGACCGCATCTACACCCTCGCCTTTGGGCGCATCACCGGCGTCATGGACGTCAAGGACGCGACACCAGAGGCCCTCATGACACTCATGACGCAGGAGCGTCGGACTTCCGCCTCGGCGGGAAGGGAAGGCACGGCCGCATGACCGGCATCGCAAACGTGAAGGAGCTCTTCACCAGGAATCTACGCCAGAGCGGCATTGTCATCGCGTTCGTCGCGATAGTACTTCTCTTCACGATCCTCACGGACGGCAAGCTGCTCAGACCAGAGAACCTCAACAACATCATCCTGCAGTACTCCTACATTCTGGTGCTCGCCATCGGCATGGTGATCGTGATCATCGGCGGCCATATCGACCTGTCCGTGGGATCGGTAGCCGCCCTCGCCGGCGCCGTATCCGGCGTCCTCGTCATCAAGGATCAGCACCCATGGTGGATCGGCGTGCTCGCCGGGATCGTCGTCGGCCTGATCGCGGGAGCGTGGCAAGGCTTCTGGGTGGCGTTCGTCGGGATCCCAGCGTTCATCGTGACGCTTGCGGGCTTGCTCCTCTTCCGAGGTGTCACGTGGGCTGTACTCAAGAACACCTCGCTGTCCAACTTCCCCGAGCAGTACCAGAGCCTTGCCAACGGTCATATCAATGGGTTGTTGGGCGGAAATGGCTATGACGTCTTCACGCTGTTGATTTTCGGCCTCGGCGTTGCTGGCTACGTGTTCAGTCAGTTCCGCGCCCGCCGCAAATCCATCCAGTACAAGCAGGTCGTGGCAGCGTTGCCGCTGTTCATCATCAAGCTCGTGGCTGTGGCCGCAGTGGTGATGTGGTTCGGCTGGCAGCTCGCCAATTTCAAGGGCCTGCCGATCGTGCTCATCATCCTCGGTGTGCTCGTGCTCGTTTATTCGATCGTGACCGCCCGAACCGTCTTCGGCCGCCACGTCTATGCGATCGGCGGCAACCTCACAGCGGCGACGCTCTCTGGCGTCAAGGTCAAGTGGGTCAACTTCGGCATCATGCTCAACATGGGCTTCCTCGCGGGAGTCGCGGGCATCCTCTTCTCCGCTCGCCTCAACAGCGCCACGCCCCAGGCCGGCAACCTGTTTGAGCTCGACGCGATCTCTGCGGCCTTCATCGGCGGCGCGGCGGTCACGGGCGGTGTAGGCAAGGTTTCCGGCGCCATCGTCGGTGGCCTGATCATGGCGACCATGTCCAACGGCATGCAGCTGCTCGGTTACCCGCAGCAAACGCAGTACATCGTCAAGGGCCTCGTGCTGCTGCTCGCGGTCGCGTTCGATGTCTACAACAAGAGGCGCGCCGGCGCCCGCTGAGCACGTCCCTTCCGGTGACGGACCCCGCTCATCCAGTTGAGCGGGGTTCGTTGCCTTCTACGGGAGCGAGTACCCCGTGAGTCGCTCGAGTTCGGCGACTAGCTCTCGGCGAGCGCTTGAGTCTCGCGTCACGGGGTTCGGTTCCAGGTCCTCGCGTCGCTTCACGTAGCGGCCCGACGCTGTGGCCGCGCTCTCGTCCGACGTCGCCAGCCACACTTGAGTCTCGGCACCGTCCTCGACCTCGTCCCACGCGTTTGGGCCGCCCAGTTTGGTCTTGATCCAACCGGGATCCACCGTGTTGATCGAGGACCCGGGGTGCCGCTCCGCCAGCTCGAAAGCGAGCATCGAGTCGTGAAGCTTGGAGTCGCTGTACGCCTGCATGCCATCCCACCGTCGCGACTGCCACTGCAGGTCGTCGGGGCGCCACACGCCCTGGGCTTCGAGGCCCGAGGTCAGATAGATCATCCGCGCGCTCACGGGCATGAGTGCCGTAACCACGTACGGTCCCGCCACGTTGGTGTGAAAGATGACCTCAAGCCCGTCGGCAGTGAGCGTCCGTTCGTGAACCCCGCCGCCGATGCCCGCGTTGTGAATCACCGCGTCGAACGGGCCAAGCGCATTCGCCTGCTCGGCCACCCCAACCGCACCGGCGATCGAGGCGAGGTCGCCGACCACCGCGCCCACAGCGTCGGGCAATGAGGCAAGAGCGGCAGCGGCGCGTTCCTCGCTGCGCCCGTGGAGGACCACCTCGTGGCCCATGCCGATGAGTTGGCGGGCGCACTCGGCGCCGATTCCTTGGGCGGAGCCCGTGATGAGGATGCGTGACATGCCTGCCATCCTCGCATCGACGTGCCCGTACGCTTGCCACATGGGAATCGCCGACGAGCTCCTCGCCAACAACAAGAAATACGCCGCCGCCTACACCCCGGACCGCCCGCTGCCTCCGCGCCGGCACCTGGCGGTAGTCACGTGCATGGACTCTCGCCTCGACACGTTCGCAGCGCTCGGACTGGAGATCGGCGATGCGCACATCATGCGAAACGCCGGGGGCGTGGTGACGGACGACATCATCCGTTCGCTCACGATCTCGCAGCGCAAGCTCGGCACCAGGGAGATCATCCTCATCCATCACACGGACTGCGGTGCGCTCACCTTCACGGACGATCAGCTCCGCAACCAGTTGCTCGAGGAGACCGGCCTCAAGCCCGCGTGGAGCCCCGAGTCCTTCACGGACCTCGACGCCGACCTGCGTCAGTCCATGGAGCGCGTGCGCCGGTCGCCGTTCCTCGTCGACACCACCCAAGTGCGCGGCTTCGTCTTCGACGTCCACACGGGCGAGCTCCGCGAAGTTCAATAGGCGCGGCCTGGTTTAGGCCGACGTCAGCTCCTTCTCCCGCCCGACGCTGCGCTCGGCCGCCGCGTGGTCGTCGCCGTCGATGTCGAGGTGGGGAAGCAGCCTGTCCAGCCAGGCTGGCATCCACCAGTTGGCACGACCGAGGATGCGCATGATCGCCGGCACGAGCACCACGCGCACCACGAACGCGTCGATGAAGACGGCCACCGCTAGGCCAAGGCCCAGCAGCTTCATGACGCGCGACTCCGAGGTCACGAACGAGCCGAACACGACCACCATGATCGAGGCGGCGGCGATGATCACCCTGGACACCTCCGCGAGGCCGCGGCGCACGGCGAAGGAGTTGTCGCGAGTGCCGTGGTACAGCTCGGCGATTCGCGACACCAAGAACACCTGGTAGTCCATCGATAGGCCAAAGAGCAGCGCGAACAGAATCAGCGGGACGAACGGCTCGATGGGTCCGCCCTCGCCAATGCCGATGAGCTGGTGCCCCCAGCCCCACTGGAACACGGCCACGATGACGCCGAACGCGGCGAGCGCCGAGACGAGGTTCATCGCGGCGCCCACGAGCGGCAGCACCACCGACCGGAACGCCACCATCAGCACGATCACCGACAGTCCGATCACGATCGTGAAGAAGAGCGGAAGGGAGTCGGCGATAGCGTCGGTGAAGTCGGCCTGGCTCGCGACGGTGCCACCAACATGCGCCGTCACGTCCGCGGCGGGGATGTAGTCGCCCCGGATCCGCTCCACGAGCTGCTCCGTCGCCACATCTTGGGGAGACGTCGCGGGCACGACGACGAGCATCTGCGCAGTGCCATCGGCGTTGGGGATTGGCCCCTGGACGGCGGCCACGCCCCCGTCATCGACGATTGCAGCGGCGAGCGAGGTCACGTCCCCGGCATCAGCGACCACCACGAGCGTTCCGTTGGCGCCGGGCCCAAAGCCTTCGGCCACGAGGTCGTAGGCGGTGCGGGTGGGCGAACCGGCGGGGTCGTTGCCTTGGTCCGCGTTGCCAAGTCGAAGCGAGAATGCGGGAATGGCGAGCACGCCCAACACGGCGAGGGCCGCGACGCTCGTGACCAAGGGCCGACGCTCGACCAGGTTGGCAAATCGTCCTGGCTGGGGAATGGCGTTGGGGATGGAGCCGTGCTCGGCCAGTGCCGCGCGCTCGCGACGGCTCAGGACGCGGTGTCCGTAGAGCGTCAGGAGAGCGGGGACGAGCGTGATCGACGCGGCGACCGAGAAGACCACCGTGATCGCGGCGGCGATCGCGAGGGAAGACAAGAACGCGATCTGTGGCACGAACATGCCGGCCAGAGAGATGAAGACTGTGATGCCCGCGAAGACCACGGCGCGGCCGGATGTGGTGACCGAGGCGCGAACCGAATCGCGCACGTCGCGACCCGACTTGAGGCCAAGGCGGTGCCGGTTCACGATGAACAGGGCGTAGTCGATTCCGATGCCCAGGCCCAGCAGCACCGCCAGGGTGGGGGCAGACGTAGACGCGGGGCTGAGGTTCGAGAACAGGCTGAGTGCGGCGAGCGCCCCGGTGAGCGCCACGATGGCGGCGATGAGCGGCACGGTCGTGGCCATGAGCGAGCCGAAGGCCACGAAGAGGATTACCGCGGCGATCGCTAGGCCGATCAGCTCGCCCGGTCCAATCTCGGGGTTGGTCAGTCGGCTTGCGGCCTGGCCCGCTTGGCCAACCGTGAGGTCACCGGAGTTGGCGTCGGCGACGATCTCGCCAACGTGCTCGATGTCCGCGAGCGGCAGGTTGTAGGCCTGGTCGTTGTAGGTGACGGTCGCGAACGCGATGGTGCCGTCTGGAGAGATCTGTCCAACAGCGTCGGGCTGGAAGGGGCTGGTGATGGAGGCGACGCTCGGGACACCAGCGATGCGGGTGAGCACCGCCTCCACGTCACCGCGCGCGCCCTCGATGGTTCCCGACGAGACCTTGAACGCGATCGTGTCCGAATCGCCAGCCGAGTTGGGGAAGCGCTCGTCGAGCAGGTCGTAGGCGGCCTGTGAGTCCGAGCCCTTGAGCGCATACGTGTCTCGAATGTCTTGACCCACCGTGGCGACGAGCACCTGCAGGCCGATGACGAGGGCTATCCAGCCCAGCAGCACGGCCAGTGGGCGGGCGGTCGATAGTCGAGCGATGGCTTTCATGGTTTCTCCCCTGTAAGGTTTACTGAACGACCGTTAAGACGGCCACGCGCCGATATTGGCACGATAACTAAACGTTCGTCAAGTGATACCTTGGTGACGTGCAATGGAGGATGAGGGCATGAGCACGGACACCGCTGTCGACGCCCGCCGAACGGACACGCGCGAGCGAATCCTGGCCACGGCGTCGGGCCTGTTCGCCGAGCGCGGCTTTGCCGGCACCTCGATTCGCGATATCTCGGACGCGCTTGGCGTTACCAAGGCCGCGCTCTACTACCACTTCGCGTCGAAGGACGACATCCTGCGCGCCATCGTCGACCAGCCGATCTCCGCCATCCGCGGGGTCATGGAACTGGAACCCGACCTCGGCAGCGCGGCGGCTCGCCGGCAGTTCATCGCCGACATCATCGGGGCGATGGCCGACTGCACTCCGGAGTCCGTAGCGGTCTTCAAGGACCCGCAGATTCAGGCGATGGTGGGGGCCGAGATCTCGGCGTCCGGGATCACCAACGTGCTGTCGATTACCCTCGCGGGTGCGCTGTCTGGAACCGCCGATCCGGCGCAGATTGAGCCGGAACACCTTGTTCGCGCGTCCGCAGCGGTAGCCGCCGGACTTGCCGTCATCGACACGTGGCACCTCGCGTTCCCGGACACCGCAAAGTTCTCCGAGGAGTCGACCGCATACATCGTGGACACCGTCTCGGCGATCCTCGAGCGCTGACGCGGGGTTACCCTGGGGGTGCGGCAACGGCCGAGCGGGAGGTTCGCATGAGCTGGTGGAGTTTCATCAAGGCGGTGTTCCGTGGCGAGCACAAGCTCGCGCCATGGACGTGGGTCATGGCGATCGTGACCGTCGTCTACACGGTGTCGCCCATCGACTTCATCCCTGAGATCGTGCTGGGCCCCTTGGGTCTCGCTGATGACCTCGGCATGTGGGCGATTCTCTTTGGCCTCGCCGTCAAGGAAAAGAGCCGCTACGAGGTCGAGGTGCACGGCGGCGAGTACGTGAAGGCGACCCGGCTCGACTAGTAACTAGTCCCGCGGATCGTATGCGGCGCCGCGCTTGAGCAGTTCCGCAAGCAACTTCCGCGACCTCCCCGCCTGCGCTTGGTACGCGGTCTGCGCCGGTACCGCCGTTCCGGGCCGTTGCCCCAGCGCGCGGATTCTCACAATGCCCAGGTCCGGGATCGCGAGTTCGACCCCGTTGTGTGGGGGAGCGAACCGGCGCTTGCGGGTCCGTACCGTCAACTCCCGGATTGGCACCGCCCAATCGTCGCCCTCGCGCGGCACCCAGCGCAGCCTGTCGTCCAGTTCCACGAAGCCAACGCGCTGGGGGTCGTCGCGCTGCACCCCCATCCCATGGTCGCCGAGGTCAAGCCTCGCCCATGTCTCCCAGCGGCTCACCGTTCCATTGAACCGCAGTCGTCCGGGCTTCGCAGTCGTTCAAAGAGCGGAGGCCCGACGCTGGTGTCAGTTCAGCCCTTGCGCCAGGCCCTGGGGGTGGTCGCGTTGAGGATCCCGACCAGCCGCTTTGCCGACCCCAGAGACACCTTGCCGCCCGACATCATGGTGAGGCCGCGCACCGGCAGCTCCTCCATCATGGCCGCGAACATGCCGGCCTGCGCGTCGTCTGGATCGGCGTCCGCGAGGCCGAGTTGCTTGACCACCTGCGCCTTGACCGCCTTGTTGATCTGGCGGCCAATCGGGTTGAGCCGCAACTCGCCGAGCGTCGAGTCGAGCGTGAACGGCAGCACGGGCCTTGGCTTCGGTACGGGATGCCCCAGCATCGCCTCGAACTCGTCGTCCGTGGCGACAAACCCGGCCGGACCCGCCGCCGGAGAAAGCGCGTCGTCGGACGCGACCTGCACGGTCTTGCGCTCACGGATGTCCACTGAAGATGACCCCACCAACAGCTCGAACTCGCCGGCCTCAACGAGCCAGTCGCGCGCCACCACGTCCCAGACGGCAAACGCGCGGCGATCAAGGCGCAGCGTCACCTTCTGCGAACTGCCCGCCTCGAGGTGCACCTTGGCGAAGGCCTTGAGCTCCTTCGCCGGGCGGTGGACGCTGGACTCCACGTCACGCACATACAGCTGCACTACCTCGGATCCCGCGCGCTCGCCGGTGTTGGCAACGGTCACGGTGACGGTGTAGCCGTCGCCCGCCTTGCGCGCGCTTAGCGCCGAGTACTCGAACGTCGTGTAGCCCAGCCCGTGTCCAAAGCCGAACCGCGCAGGCACCCCAGCGGAGTCGTGGAAGCGATAGCCAACGTAGAGACCCTCGCGGTACTCCACCTGGGTGTCGCCGCCGGGGAAGTTTGCGTCCGCGGCGACGTCTGCCTGAGCGAAGGGGAACGACTCTGCGAGCCGGCCGCCCGGCTCGGCCACGCCAAGCAGAACATCGGCGATAGCGCCCCCGCCCGCTTGCCCTCCCAGGTACGCCTCAAGGATCGCCGCGGGACGCTCGGCCCAGGGGGTGACGAGCGCGCCGCCGTTGAGCAGCACCACCACAGTGCGCGCGTTGGCCGCGGTGACGGCCGCGATCAGCGCCTCGTGTCCCTCGGGGAGCCGCAGCGTGGAGCGGTCGAAGCCCTCGGATTCGAGCGCGGCGGGAAGCCCCACAACCAGCACCGCCGTGTCGGCGCCCGACGCTACGGCACGGGCCTCGTCCAGCAGCGCCGGGGTCGTGGCACCGGTTCGCGCGTCGTAGCCGGGCGCGAAGGTCACCGCTGCGGCGTCCCCGACGGCGGCTTGGAACTCCGGCAGGAACGCATCGAGTTTGGTGGGCGTGACGAGCGAGGACCCGGCCCCCTGGTACCGCGGGGACTCGGCGAAGGCCCCAACCACCGCGATCGTGCCCGAGGGCGCGAGCGGAAGCAGCCCATCGTTGGTGAGCAGCACCGAACCCGCGGCCGCGGCCCGGCGGGCGAGCGCGTGGTGAGCGTCGAAGTCCACGGCAACCGGGGCGTCGGGCAGTGAAGTGGCGCGCAATGCCAACTCGATGACGCGTGCGGCAGCCAGGTCAACGTCGGCCATGGCGAGGGTGCCCGCGTCGATGGCCTTGCGGACCGCGCCATCCCACGAGCCATTCGAGCCCGGCATCTCGAGGTCGAGGCCCGCGGCGATCGCGACGGGGCGATCGTAGGTGGCGCTCCAGTCGGTCATGGCGAGGCCGTCGAAGCCCCACTCGTCCCTGAGGATCGCCGTCATGAGCTCGCGGCTCTCACCAACGTGCTCGCCGTTCACGCGGTTGTAGGAGCTCATCACGGTCCAGGGCGCGGACTCGCGGACGGCGATCTCGAATCCGGTGAGGTAGATCTCGCGCAGCGTTCGTTCGTCGACGATCGCGTCGATCGTCATGCGGCGATGCTCTTGGTTGTTGGCCGCATAATGCTTGATGCACGCGCCGACGCCCTGCGACTGGATGCCGCGCACGAGCGCAGCGGCCATGTGGCCGCTCAGGAACGGATCCTCGCTGAAGTACTCGAAGGCGCGACCGCCGGCGCCGTGCCGCTTGATGTTGAGGCCGGGGCCCAGCAGCACGCCAACGTTCTCTGCGCGGCACTCGCGGCCCAGGGCCTCGCCGATCTCCTCCAGGAGCGCCGGATCCCACGTGCTGCCGAGCACGGCGGCGGTGGGGAAGCATGTGGCCGGGACCGAGTTGGAGAGCTCAAACTTGTCGCCAACGTCGAGCTGCTTGCGCAGGCCATGCGGGCCGTCAGTGAGCATGATCGCGGGCACGCCGGGCATTTCTTCGGTGTGCCAGAGGCCCTTTCCGGAGAGTAGCCGGAACTTGTCGTCGAGGGTGAGGCCAGCGACAATCCGCTCGGCCGCGGCGATGGTGGCGCGCATCTGTTCCTTCGCTGGCGTCTTTGCCTGGACATGGAAAAAGCGCGCGGGCGTTAAGGGGGGGAATCAAACGCCCGCGCGCTATCTAACAATGTTAGATAACGTGATGCTAACTCGCAAGTAGGCTTTGCGCAATCCGCTCGGAGAGGAGGACCGTGGCCGCCAGAATGGAGCGCGACGAACGTCGCGCACATATCCTCGCCACCGCCATGGCCATCATCGACGACCGCGGTCACAGTGGCCTCACGATGCGCGGATTGGCGCGTGAGTGCGGCCTCTCGGCACCGGGCCTCATGCACTACTTCCCAGACATGCCGACGTTGGTAGTCGCCGTGGTCGCATATCGCGAGGAGCGCGACGAGGAGTTGTTCCAGGGCATCGAACCGGGTCCCGGAACCACTCGCGCGATCTTGGACGCGGGCATCGAGAACATCATCGCCAGGCCCAAGGCTGCCGAGCTCTTCGCGATCGTCGAAGCTCAAGCGATCGACCCCCGCCATCCGGGTCACGAGTACTTCAAGCAGCGTGCGGACGCGATCATCACGGAGTTTGCCCCGATCGTGGGCGCTGAGTACGCGCACCCGGAGGAACTCATCCGCCAACTCATCGCCGTGGCCGATGGGCTGCAGCTCAACTGGTTGCGCGATCCCACGGCGTTTGACCTGCTGGAGCGCTGGCACGCGATCGCTGACCCGCTCCTCGCGGCAGCGCAACGCTGCGAGACTGCCTGACCCCAGCGTCGGGCCGTGTGCCGCGCGCTCACCGCGGGCTGCTGCCAAGAGCCGCGCCGTGCGCCCTGTAGGTACAGACGAGGTCGCATAGGTCGCTTGCGACGCGTGGAGTACCTGCAGCGCGCCGCGCCTCGACACGTGGCGCTGCGACGAGCTGCGAGACTGCCTGACCCCAGCGTCGGGCCGTGTGCCGCGCGTCATCCTGCGCGAAGTCGCAGGATCCCGCCTACATCTCCTCGTGCACGTTGGGGTCGCCGCCGAAGAGCCGTCCGTCTTCACGGCCGAGCGCCGAGATCGCCGCGACCTCGTCCTCGCTCAACTCGAAGCCGAAGATGTTGAGGTTCTCCGCCTGGCGCTCCGGTCTCGCGGACTTGGGCAGCGGAACCGAGCGCAGTTCGCGGTGCCAACGCAAGATCACCTGCGCGGGGGTGACGCCGTGCCGCTTTGCCGCGTCGAGTACGGCGGGCTCCTCATACGGAGCGCTCGCCTTACCGAGCGGGCTCCAGGCTTGCGTGACGATGCCGAGCCGGGCGTGCTCGTCGCGCATGTCCTGCTGAGGAAAGTACGGATGTAGCTCGATCTGATTGATCGCCGGTGTGACACCAGTGTCATCGATGATCGCGGCGAGGTGCTGCGCCGTGAAGTTGCTGGTCCCAACGGTGCGGACCAGGCCTTGCTCGCGCAACTCGACCAGTGCGCGCCACGCCTCCCGGTACTTGTCCACCGAAGGGTTCGGCCAATGGATGAGGAGTACGTCGATGCGGTCCAGGCCCATCGTGGCGGCGGATTCGCGGCCCGACGCTAGGGCCGCCTCGAACCCGTGGTGTCGCCCTGGCAGTTTGGTTTGCACGACGACCTCGTCGCGGTCGGTGCCGGTGTCGCGCAGCCAGTCGCGAATGGCGCGCCCCACCTCTTCTTCGTTCCCGTAGTTCACGGCGGAGTCGATGAGTCGGTATCCGGCGTCGAGCGCCGATCTCACCGCTCGATACCCCTCATCTCCGCGGAGGGGATAGGTTCCAAATCCGATCTCCGGGAGGGTGGTGCCGTCGTTGAGGACGAGGTGTTCAGTCATGGATCGACGATACGGCGACATCCGTGACCCTGCCTCGTACGAACCACACCAGGATCCACCCGAGCGCGATGAGCAAGACAGTGCCGAGCAGCGCGACAGTGGTGAGGCCGCCGGTGTTCGAGGAGTCGGTCGCGGACGAATCGATCCCGCCCGAGAACAGGATCGCGGCGGGGTCGGTGATCCCGTGCAGCACCATCACCCAGATGAGGCGACCGGTCACGCGCAGGCTGAAGTACATCGCCACGCCGAACGCGAACGTGTACAGAAGGAGCACACCCACTGTGGAGAATTCCTGGCCACTCACCAGATTCACGAGGTGCATGCACGCGAAGAGCACAGAGGACAGCACCGCGACCCACAGCTCCTTGGTGCCGCCGAATCGCAGCAGGTTGATGACGTAGCCGCGCGCAAGTAGCTCCTCGGCGAAGCCGACGAAGACGCCCACGACAAGGATCGCCACGATCACGTCCGTCTTATAGGCGCCGTAGTCCGCGGAGATGAACCTAGACAGGCTGATGACGACAACAAGGATCGGCATGACCCACATCCACTTGCTTCCGCGGATCGGCTGCGGGCCGAACACCCCGCGCAAGAGGCCGGTCGAAAGCCCGAAGATCAGGAGCACCACGATGCCGACTCCGATGGGTGCGACAACACCCACATAGATGCTGCTCGCGGTGCTCAGCGGGTTGTCCGCATCGATGGAGTCGCCCCACAGGGCGTCGATCCCATAGCTCCCCGCCGTGTAGAGCGCGAGGTAGCCGATCACGAGCAGGAGCGCCCGCCAGAACCCTCCCTTGCGCCAGAAGGCGACCCACGCAGAGTCAGCGGACGGGGACACTTCGGTGGGGGCCATGACAGCTCCTTCTTCGGGGGTTGTGGCTCGCCAACGACCATAGGCGACCCGTATCGTCGCGTGCAATCGCCACGCGACCGCCCACAAGTACGCTGGCGGCATGACGATCGCGTTCGTGCTTGGCGGCGGCGGAGTGCGCGGCGCCGTCGAGGTGGGGATGCTGCAGGCGCTGTTCGAGGCGGGGGTGGAACCGCAGCTCGTCGTCGGCACGTCGATCGGTGCGATCAACGGCGCGGCCGTTGCGCACAACCCGACGCTGAGCGTCGTCGAGACCCTCGTGACGGCATGGGCCTCGCCCACAGCCTCCGCCGTCTATGGAGACACGTGGTTCCGGCAGATGCAGCGGCTCGCCCAGTCGCGCACCCACCTCAACGACCCTGGTCCACTCAGGTCACTGCTCGGATCGATCATCGGCGCCGACGCCCGCTTCGAGGACCTCACCGTCCCGCTTGCCGTGTGCGCATCGTCGATCGAGCGCGCCGCGGAGGTGTGGTTCGACTCGGGTCCCGTGGTCGACGCGGTGCTCGCGTCGGCGTCGGTTCCCGCCGCGCTTCCGCCAACGCTCATCAACGGCGAGCACTACGTGGACGGCGGCATCGTCAACTCCATCCCGCTGAGTGAGGCGGTATCGCGCGGCGCAACCGAGATCTTCGTGCTGCAGGTGGGCCGGATCGAGGAGCCGCTCGCCGTTCCCACCAAGCCGAGTGAGGTGGCGCGCGTCTCTTTCGAGATCGCCAGGCGTCACCGGTTCGCAAGAGACCTAGCGTCACTGCCTGCCGGCGTCGTGGTCCACGTGCTTCCCTATGGCGGGCGGCAGCCCGAAGACGACAGACTTGGCTCATACCGCAAGATGGATGCCACGCACCGCCGCATCCAGGCCGCTTTCGAGTCCAGCAGCGCTTACCTCAAGGAGCACACCTGATGTCTCGCGTGTGGACGCTGCCGCCGCTGTGGGTGCGGCGGGTTGTGTTGGCGCCGCTGATCGTTGTGCTCGCGTTCGTGTGGATGCCAATCGCGCTGTGGCTAGGGATATTCGCGGCCGGAGTGGTCGCGTGGGCATTCCCGGGCAAGCTGCGCATCTTCCGCGTCATCTTCATGGTGGGCCTGTACCTGCTGTGGGACGCGGTGGCTCTCGTGTGGATGTTCGTCCTGTGGGTGATCTCCGGATTCGGCTGGGCCATCCACCGCGACTGGTTCCAGCGGCGTCACTTCAAGCTCATGGGCGCAATGCTCCGGTCGCTGTTCTGGGCGTCGCGGTGGCTGTTGCGCCTCGATGTGGTGATAGACGACTCAGAGCTCAGCCCCGCTGGGCCAACCCTCCCCACGGTCGTGGTGAGCCGCCACGGCGGGCCCGCGGACTCCTTCATCATCGTCAACACCCTGCTGAACCGATTCGACCGAGAACCTGCGATCGTCATGAAGGACACGCTGCAGTGGGATCCCGCGATTGACGTGCTCCTGAATCGGGTGCCGACGAGCTTTGTGACCACGGGCCGGCGCCGCAAGGGGCCCGGGGGTGCCGCCGCCATCGGGCACCTGGCGGCAGGCCTCAAGGGCAACGACACGCTCTTGATCTTCCCCGAAGGCGGCAACGTCACAGAGCGCCGCCGCACCCGCCGCATCGAGCAATTGCGCGCCAAGGGGCAGGAGGAGCTTGCCGCGCGTTCCGAGGCGATGGAGCACGTCATGGCGCCGCACGCGGGTGGACTGTTGACGGCAATGGACAGGGCCCCTGGAGCGCGCATCGTCATGATGGGCCACACGGGCCTAGATCAACTCGAAACCGTGGGCGACATCTGGCAGGCGCTGCCTGTGGACAAGCGCATCACGTTGAAGATGTGGACCGTACCGCCCGAGCAGATCCCCGCCGCCGATGACCAACGAGAGGTGTGGCTCTTCGATTGGTGGGAGCGGATCGACCGCTGGATCGATGCGAACCGGGCCGCCGCGCCAGGCTCGGCAACGGCGTCGGACTGAACGACAGCGTTGGACTGATGCGGCGTCCTGTGGCCGCCCGTTGTCATCCTGCGACGTCGCGCGGGATGACATAACTCGTCAGGAGAACAGCGCGCTCACCGATTCGCCGGAGTGAATCCGGCGAACGGCCTCCGCGAATGCCGGTGCCGCGCTGAGCACCGTGAGTTTGGGGTGCTTGAAGGACAGTGTGTGGGGCACGGTGTCGGTGGTGACGATCTCGCTCACGCGAGGATCGTTGCCTATTCGCTCGAGCGCTCCGTTCGAGAAGATTCCGTGCGTGCATGCGATCGAGATGCGACGCGCGCCGTGCTCCGAGAGCTTGTCGAGGATCGCGTCGATGGTGGTGCCGTTGGCGATCTCGTCATCGAGCACGATCACGTCGCGGCCTTCCACGTCACCGATGAGATGCGAGATCTCAACGCGATCACCCTGAAAGCGCTCCTTAGCGCCGGCGGCCACAGGCGTGCCAAGGATCCGTGCGAACTTCGACGCAGACTTGGCGTTGCCAAGGTCGGGCGAGACCACCGTGGTGTTGCTGAGGTCGTAGACGCGGAAGTGCGAGGCGAGCTCCTCGAGTGCGTGAAGTTGATCCGTGGGGATACGGAAGAACGCGTGCACCTGGGGAGCGTGAAGGGTCATAGTGAGCACCCGGCTGGCCCCGGCGGTGACGAGCATGTCCGCCATGAGCCTTCCGCCGATGGAGATGCGCGGGTGGTCCTTCTTGTCGCTGCGCGCATAGGCGAAATGCGGCATGACAGCAGTAACACGCCTGGCAGATGCACCACGAGCGGCGTCGATCATGAGCAGGAGTTCGACGAGATTCTCCTGCGTGGGCGCCACGATGGGCTGCACCAAGAACACGTCGCGCTCGCGAACGTTGTCTAGGAGTTGTACCTCGAGGCAGTCGTTGGCAAAACGATGGACCTCCGAGTCGCTCAGCGGAACGTCGAGCGCGGCGCACATCGCTTCCGCGAACTGCTTGCCACCTGTGCCTGCAAAAACGCGGATTGACTCCATGCTGAGAATCCTAACGGCGAGCGGAATGGCGCGAAGGGCGACAACGTTCTTGGTTGACATGTCAAACATCACCGTCATCGGCGGCAACGGCTACACCGGCGCCGCAGTGGTAGCCGAGGCCATCAGCCGCGGCCACGTCGTCACCGTCATCTCCCGTTCCCAGCCCGACGCTCCGCTCGCCGGGGTGCGATACCTCACCGGTTCTGCGCTCGATGGGTCGGTGCTCGACGCGGGCTTCGAGCTGGCCGACGCGGTGGTCATGGCCGTCGCGAACCGCACCGGATCTGGGCAGATCGCCCAGCAGCTGGCCGAGCTGCTCGCCGAGCGGGCTGCGGCCACCGGGGTCCCGATCTTCGTCGTCGGCGGCTTTTCGTCGCTGCGTCCGGCCCCCGGCGAACCGCGAGTCGCCGAGGGCGATATCCCCGAGCAGTATCGCGACGAGGCGCTTGCTGGACACGCGTCGCTCGAGGTCTTGCTGGGTTCTGCGGCGGCTGTGGATTGGGTCTTCTTCAGCCCGGCAGCGCACTACGGCTCTTGGGTCGAGGGCTCCGCTACCGGCAACTACCGCCTGGGCGGGGAGATCATGATGCTCGACGAGGCGACCGGCACTTCGCACCTCTACGCCGAGGACCTCGCGCTTGCGATCCTCGACGTCATCGAGTCCGGCGACCGTCACCGCGAGCACGTTTCCGTCGTCACCGTGTGACGCCGTCGCGCGGTAGCCAGCGCGCACGGCAAAGCCCGCCGGGATCTCAGCAGTCCCGACGGGCTTTGCGTTTGGCGGCGCGCCTGCTTACTTCGCCGGAGGCAGAAGCACGCCGTCGATCAGGTAGACCGTCGCGTTCGCGGTCTGAACGCCTCCGCAGATGACGTTTGCGCCGTTGACCATCAGGTTGTCGCCAGACCCGGTGACCTCAAGGTCAGCGCCGTTGACGGTGGTGTGGGTTCCAGGAATGGCGTCGGGCTCAATCTGGCCCTCGATCACGTGGTAGGTGAGGATCGACGTCAGCAGATCCGAGTCCGTCTTCAGCGTGTCGATCGTGGCGGCGTCCACCTTGGCGAACGCGTCGTCAACGGGAGCAAAGACGGTGAACTCGCCACCGTTGAGCGTGTCCACGAGGTTGACGTCAGGGTTGAGCTGGCCGCTCACGGCCGCCACCAGCGTGGTGAGGAGCGGGTTGTTCGACGCGGCTACGGCCACAGGGTCCTGAGACATCCCGGTCACTGATCCGGCGCCGTCGGGAACGGCCTTGTCGTAGTCGGCGCAGCCGGCTCCCACGAGGTTTGCGTACGGGTCCATCGCCATCGCGGTGGGGGACTCCGACATTGCCGGCTCCGACATCGCTGGGGTGGGGGCGGACGTGGTCTGAGCAGGCGTCTCCCCGCCGGAAGAACAGGCGGCAAGGGCCAGCGTGCTCGCGAACACGAGCGCGAATCCGGTGGTCAACTTCTTGGTGGTGTTCATGACTCCTCCTTCTTGACGCCCGCAAGGGGCGTTCGCCGCGGGTGCGACTTCATAGGGGGTTCGCCCGCGATCGCGGCGCGGATTGGAAGAAGTTCGAAGTTTTTCCGGAGCCAATCCGGGGTGCCTCCGCGCCCGAACCTGCCGCATGGAACTCATCGTCATTGGGCTGCTCGGCGGTCTCATCACCGGCATCTCGCCGTGCATCCTGCCGGTGCTGCCAGTCATCTTTCTGACCGGAGGCACGCAATCGGCCCGCACCCCGGCCCGCACCCAACCCCGCACCATGGCAACCGCCGGCGCATCCACGGGGAAATTCACCGTTGGCGCTTCGGTGGCCATAGCGTCGGGCCTCTATGACGGGCCAAACCCCAAGGTGCCCGACGCCGTGGCGGTGTCTCGCTGGAGGCCCTACCTGGTAGTCGGCGGGCTGGTGACGAGCTTCACTCTTGTCACGCTGGTGGGTTCGCTCGCCTTGAGCGCGCTGCACTTGCCGCAGGACGTCATTCGGTGGGTGGCCATGGGCGTGCTCGTGGTGATCGGGGTGGGGCTGATCGTGCCGCGCTTCGAGGCCGTATTGGAGCGGCCGTTCGCGTTCATGCCCAAGCGGAAGGTCAGCAGCCGCGGCAACGGCTTTGGTGTTGGGCTGGCGCTTGGAGCTGTGTTCGTGCCGTGCGCTGGGCCTGTGTTGGCGGCGATCATCGTTGCGGGTTCCACGGGACAGATTGGAGCGGGCACTGTCCTGCTCACGGTGTCCTTCGCCATCGGTGTGGCGATACCGCTGCTGTTCTTTGCGCTTGCGGGGCGCCGCCTGAGCGAGCGCATTGGTGCGTTCCGCAGGCACGAGCGAGGGCTGCGGATTACCGCTGGGGTGGCGATGATCGTGCTCGCGCTCAGCCTTGCCTTCAACCTGCCCGCGCAATTGCAGCGACTGGTGCCTGACTACACCAACAGCATCCAGCAGAGCATCACGGACAGCGACGCCGCGCAACAGGCGCTCGACCTCGGCGGGCTCGTCAACGATGAGAACAAGGACCTCGACGAGTGCAGCAATGGCGGCGCTGAGCTCGAATCGTGCGGCACGGCGCCGTCGATCAAGGGCATCGAGAGTTGGCTCAATACGCCGGACGGAGCCGGCGTAAACCTTGCGGACCTGCGAGGCAAGGTGGTGCTCATCGATTTCTGGGCGTACTCGTGCATCAACTGCCAGCGCTCCATTCCGCACGTCGTCGCCTGGGACAAGGCGTATCGCGATGCCGGCCTCCAGGTCATCGGGATTCATTCCCCGGAGTATGCGTTCGAGAAGGATGCCGCGAACGTCGCCTCTGGCGCCAAGGCGTTTGGCATCAAGTACCCGGTGGCGCTCGACAACAACCTGTCGACCTGGACCAACTACCGCAACCGGTACTGGCCCGCCCACTACCTGATCGACGCCGACGGCACGGTGCGCCACATCGCCTTTGGTGAGGGCAACTATGCGACTACAGAGAGACTCATCCGCGAGCTCCTCGAGGACGCGAAACCTGGCGTGAAGCTGCCTGCCGCCACCGAAGTCTCCGATGCCACTCCCGGCGCCGGATCGACTACTCGCGAGACCTTTCTCGGTTCGTCCAAGGACGTGAATTTCGCGGGCCCAGGCAAGTATTCGGCCGGCGAGGGGACCTTCACCTACCCCGATCCCCAGTCGGACGACAGCTTTGCGCTCACGGGGCCCTGGGACGTGCAAACCCAATTCGCGACGCCAGTGGGCGCCGACGCCGCGGTGCGCTTGTCGTTCCACGCGGCCGTTGTGCAGATGGTGCTAGGCGGATCCGGCGAGGTGACCGTCACGCTTGACGACGGCAGCGAGCAGGTGGTGGCGATTGACGGGACACCTCGCTCGTACCTCTTGGCCGACGCTGTTGGCAGCGGGCAGCACGTCCTCGAGGTTCGTGTGGGGGAGGGCGTGCAGGCGTACTCGTTCACGTTTGGGTGAGCGGCCGGGTTAGGCTCGGCGGACGATGACCGAGGCCCAAAAGCGCGAACGACTGCGCCACGTTGCGACCGTTTCCGCGACGGAGTGGTTGTCTCCGTCGATGGTGCGGGTCGTGTTCTCCACGACCGCCCTTGATGGGGCGGAGCTGTTCGCAGACTCCTATGTGAAACTCCTCTTCGACGGAGTGCAGCGCGCCTACACCGTGCGCGCGCACGTACCTGGTGAGTTCACCGTGGACTTCGTCGTTCATGGAGATGAGGGGCTCGCGGGGCCGTGGGCAGCTCACGCCTCGCCGGGGGACCAGCTTGAGTTTGTTGGCCCCGGTGGCGAGTGGTCGCCTCGCATGGGTGCGGACCTGCACCTCTTCATCGGCGACGAGAGCGCTTTGCCAGCCATAGCGTCGGGCCTTGAGCGCTTGGGCGGCGCGCGATCCCTGGTATTTGTGGAGATTGGCGGTGCTGGGGAAGAGTATCCGCTGCCCGGCGGGGTGACCTGGGTGCGCCGCGATGGTGCCCCGTACGGCGAGAAGCTCGTGGCCGCGGTGCTAGGCGCGCAGCTTTCCGACGGCGACATCGAGGTGTTCCTGCACGGCAACGCCGAGATGGTGCGGCCGTTGCGCCGGTACTTACTGCGCGAACGGGGCGTGCCGCGAGAGCACGCCTCGGTGTCCGGCTATTGGAGATCGGGCATGACCGACGAGGCGTGGCGGGCCTCCAAGCGAGACTTCAACGCGGCGATGGAGCAGGACACGACGGTCTGAGCCGCTCAGAGATTGCCGAACGCATCGACGGCCTCAACCGCTTTATCCATGAATGCGGCCTCGCCAAAGGTGTTGATCTTCCAGAACATCGCCTCGCTGCCGCCGGCGGTGGACAGCGCCACCTCCAAACGGTCCCCCACCGCGAGGATGCTCACGAACAGGCTCACGCGGTTGCCCCCGGCGAAGCTGTAGCGCTCATAGGTGCGGACGATCATCCGCGCATCGCCGAGCGTGAGTTCCTCACCGCTTTCGAGGCTCGCGGATACGCTGCCGCCCGTGATCGCCTTGTCGAGGTGATCGGCCAGCCCTTGCGCCGAACCGGCAAATGATCGCGTCTCGAACATGAACTGCCCCCTCCGTCAGCGGCCCATGTCGGTGCCGTTGAGTGAACGCTAGCGCAGGGCGTCACCACGCGCAGTTGACCGTGAGTGTCACGACTCCGTTGTGCCCTCGAAGACGCCGATGACGTTCCCATCCGGGTCGAGAAACACTGCCCAGGCGGAGTTCTCGGTGATCGGAGCCTTCTCGACGATGACCCTTCCGCCCATCTCTTGGGCGCTCAGAAGCGTGTCGTCAATCGAGTCAACTTCGATGATGATGCGCGGCTGGCTCGAGTCGCCCTCGCGCTGCACCAGGCCGCCGCCGCTCACTCCATTTGGCGCTCGCCACATCGGATAGCCCTCGAATCCGGGTGACTCCGCGATGTCCCAACCGAACAGGCTTCGGTAAAACTCGGTGGCGGCGGCGAAGTCGCTTACTGGGAGTTCTACGTGGTTGATGTCGCCGTGTGCCATGGTGGCCTCTTCCTCTCGGTGGCGGACTTCCAGTATCGCCACGGCGTGTGACAGGGCGCCACCGGAACCCGACCATACTCAGGTGGGTGGGCGGTTCTCCATCGGCTCGATGATGCCGAGCGCCGCGCGAGCCTCCGCAGCACGCCGCTTGCGCACTTGGGCGGCGACCAGAATGCCCACATCGACGAGCGCCACAAACATGACGGCGGCTCCCGTGAGCGGTTCGTCCTCGCTGAGCCAGAACCACAGCCCAAGCCCGACAAGCGCAAGAGCGCTCACGACGAGGGCTGCCCGCATCACCGGCGTGGTGAAGTTGTCAAAAGGGTCTTGCGCGCGCTTGGGCATGGAGGCACCTTAGCCCGGCGGCAGTAGGTCCGCGCCGGTCCACGGCTCGCGCTCAATCACGTCGCCATTGCGCCTGCGTGCGAGCCACTGGGCGCGCTTTACCAGCAGGTATGCCGATCCGGCGATGCCCACAACCGCCAGCACAAGGAGCGGCCAAAGCGTCGCCGCGGTGGTGTCGCCCCAGATCATCGTGCCGATCGTCACGAGCAGGGCAACGAGTGCCAAGCCAGTGATGGCCAGCACGACATAGAGGCCGAGGGGGCTTTCACCGGGGTCGGGGGAGTGTCCGCGGTCGATGTTTTCCATGAAGGCACAGTACCCAGGGCCGCCACGTAGCATGGCAAAGGTGAGGGTCGTGATCACCGGAGCGAGCGGCAACGTGGGCACCGCGTTGCTGCGGGCGCTCGGCGACGCGCCGGAGCTGACATCGGTGGTCGGCGTCGCTCGCCGGATCCCGCGCCGCACCCCGCCGCCGCCCTATGACCTCGCCAGTTGGGTGAGCGTTGACGTCGGCGCTGATAACGGTCCCGTCGCCGTCTCCACACTGGCCGACGCTATGGCCGGGTCCGACGCCGTGGTCCACCTTGCGTGGGCGATCCAGCCCAACCACGATCGCGAACGCTTGTGGCGCACAAACGTGCTCGGCACCGCCCGGGTGCTCGAAGCCGCCCGTGCCGTCGGCGTCGGGCATGTTGTTGTTGCGTCTTCGGTGGGCGCGTATTCGGCGAGCCGAAAGGACGTGGCGCGCGATGAGTCCTGGCCAACCGGCGGGATCGAGTCGAGCGAGTACAGCGTGGACAAGGCGGCCCTCGAGAGGCTGCTCGACGCGCACGAGCAACGCCATCCGGAGGTGCTGGTCACCCGGTTGCGACCTGCCCTGATCTTCCAGAGGGCGGCGGGCTCGGAGATTCTGCGGTACTTCGTGGGACCCGCGGTGCCGCCCGCGATCTTCCGGGGGCACTTCCCCGTGTGGCCGTGGCCATCGGGCACCCGGATTCAGGCGCTCCATGCCGACGATGTGGCCGCTGCCTACATGGCCGCCGTGCGTGCGCGGGTGGGCGGCGCGTTCAATGTCGCGGCGGACGACGTGCTTGAGGGCTCGGATCTTGCGCGATTGCTCGCCGGCGGCAGGCTCCGAGAGGCGCCGGCCGCGGTGCTGCATGGCGCTGTCGCCGCCGCCTGGAACGCTCGGCTCGTGCCGGTGAGCGCCGGCTGGGTGGACATGGCGGCGGGCTCGCCCATCATGGACACCGCGCGCGCCCGCGAGATTCTTGGCTGGACTCCGAGGCGCTCCGCCTACGACACGATTGCGGAGATCCTCGCGGGCATGGCCGATGGTGCTGGCACCGAGAGCCCGCCACTCAGGGCTCGGCGCGGCACTAGTCGCCGTTGAGGGTGTCGCACAGCGGGGTGTCGTCGCGGAGCTCGTCGGCGATTCCGCACAGGCTCGGGTCGATGATCACCGTCACCGTCGGCGCCCAGCGAAGCGCCACGGGGACCACGTACTGCTCGACGTCGGCGATGAGTTGCGTGTCCGTCGGGTCGCCTTTGATGCGGACGGTGAGATCCTCGGAACCGGGCCCGGAGGACACTCCGTAGACGAGGATCTTGTGGGCCGCGCCAGCCGCCGTGATTCTGCGCTGGCTCTTGGTGTCCCATTCCTCCGCGCTCATCCCTTCGCGCTTGGTGCCGCCGTCGTAGATCCTTTCAAGAGGCTCCGCGTTCGCCGGGAGACTCGGCTGGGGTACGGCGGGAGCCACTTGATCTGCGAGGTCGCGGAGAGCCGCGCAGCCGGTGAGAAGGAGCAGTCCTGCCATGAGCGCGCTGCCCAGTGTGAAAGCTTTGCCGATCCGAGTCATCTCGTACTCCCTCGCTCGCTACACGCTTTTGTGCCGATGTCTTGAGGCTAGTGGGGGTGGCCCGCGGTGTGTCTGGGGCGACCCGTAGGCTCACTGGATGGCGCTCTCTCTGCTTTCGCTCACGCCCGACAACCTCGACGCCGCGATTGCGCTGCCCCCAAAGCTGGGCGAGCCTGCCAATGTTGCGCCAGTCGTGTACTCGATCGCCGAGGCCTATGTGAACCCCACGGCGTGGCCCAGGCTGATCGTCGATGGCGACGAAGTGATCGGTTTCGTGATGGCCAACTGGGATCCCGACAACGAGGTTGAGGCGTTCCGCGCTGGGATTTGGAGGCTCAATGTTGCAACGCAGGCTCAGGGCCGCGGAGTCGGTCGGTTCGCCGTAGAGCAGGTTGTGGCGGAGGCAAGACGACGTGGCGTTGAGCGGGTCACTGTGTTGTGGGAACCCGGCGACGACGGTCCGGAGGGGTTCTATCTCAAGCTGGGGTTCCAGCCGACGGGCGAGGAACTCTTTGGCGAGATCGTCGGTGCGCTAGAGGTGTAGCGCCCGGCTGCCGTCGATGTCTGTCTCGGGTGAGACTATGCCCTCACGAGCAGGTGAGGGCAGGAGGCAAGAAGTGCGCGGCGAAGCGACGGTTCTGCACGCGGACCTCGATGCGTTCTACGCCTCGGTTGAGCAGCGGGACGATCCCGCCCTGCGGGGACGGCCCGTGATCGTGGGCGGCGGCGTTGTGGTGGCCGCGAGCTACGAGGCCAAGGCCCGCGGGGTCCGCACCGCGATGGCGGGGAATCGGGCGCGCGCCCTGTGTCCTGACGCCATCGTCGTGCGACCGCGAATGGAGGCGTACTCCGCGGCCAGCCGCGCAGTATTCGAGATCTTTCGCGACACCACTCCGTACGTGGAAGGGATCTCGATCGACGAGGCATTCCTCGAGGTAGGCGGGCTGCGACGCCTGGCGGGAACCCCCGAACAGATCGCTACGAGGCTCCGCGAGCGTGTACGCGCCGAGGTTGGGCTCCCGATCTCGGTGGGAGTCGCACGCACCAAGTTCCTCGCGAAGGTCGCGAGTGCGGTCAGCAAGCCCGACGGACTCCTTGTGGTGGAGCCGGACCGCGAGGAGGAGTTCCTGCACCCGCTGCCGGTGGAACGACTGTGGGGGGTGGGCAAGGTCACCGCTGAGAAACTGCACGCGCGCGGCATTCACACCGTGGGGCAACTCGCCGAGCTTGAAGAGGCGATGGCCGAGCAGTTCCTCGGCAAGGCGGCGGGCGCGCATCTGCACGCTCTGTCCAGGCTTCGTGACCCGCGGCCCGTTGACGCCACCAAGCGGCACGGCTCCATCGGCTCGCAGCGCGCGCTGGGCAACCGGGCGCGCAGTATGGGGGAACTCGAGTTGATGCTCACGCAGATCGTGGACGGGCTCGCCAAGCGCCTGCGCGATCGCGGTTCCTCGTGCAGCACCGTGGTGCTGCGGCTGCGCTTTGGCGACTATGCGAAGGCGACTCGATCCCGCACCCTCGCAGCGCCCACGGATCGCACGGAGGTGCTGCTCGGTGTCGCGCAGGGACTGCTCGCTGGCGCGGAGCGCGAGATCTCTACGCGGGGCGTCACGCTCATCGGCATCTCGTTCGCGCAACTGGGTCGCGAAAACTCTGTGCAGCCGCAACTGCCCATCGATTGGAACGACGGGCAGGGTATAGATGGGGAGCGCCTCGACACCGCGCTCGATGCGGTCCGCGACAAGTTCGGCGACAAGTCCGTCACTCGCGCGGCGCTCATGGGCCGCGATCCCGGGTTGGCCGCGCCGCGGCTACCAGAGCACGAGTGACTTGCGGGTCCCGGTGAACCAGTGCGGGCGACCCCGCACGCTGGCAACTCTATGCACCTCGAGGCGTCTCTAGGTGACCGCCGTTCTTGGTGCGCTCGTCACCAAGTAACGCTCAGGAGTCGGAGTTCTTCTTGCGCGTTCCTCCAATCAACGGTGCCTCTAGCGGTGGTCCGGTCCCGCCAAGCGAAACAACAAACGGCGAAGCGGCTGCCTGAATGGCGACAAACGCGCCCACATCATGCAGGCGTCGCAACTGCGGGCGCACATTCGGACTCGGCTTGGCCGCGAGTGGCGGTTCGGCCTAGCGCCCCACCGCAATGCTGGCGCGGCCAACCGGGCCTTGGGCGCGCGCTTTGCGCCCTCAAGGGGAAGGTGGCGGCGCAGGTGGATGTGCGCCGACACTGCGCTGTACAGGAGCCCAAAGCAGCAGTTGACCTAGGAAGGCGTCGGGGCGCCTCCGCGGACGAGCCACGTCGCGGTCACTCCACCGACGACCGCGCCAACGACTTGTGCCCCGATGAACCAAAGCGCTGACGTAGGGGCGATGCCCGCGAAGGAATCAGTGAATACCCGGGCGGCGGTGACGGCAGGGTTGGCGAAACTCGTTGACGAGGTGAACCAGTACGCCGCCCCGATATACGCGCCGACAATCGGCGCCACCCACGCGGCACGGTCCGTCCGCACAAGGACGACGATCAATCCCACGAGTCCCGCGGTCGCCACGAGCTCGGCGAAGACCGTCCCTGTCGAAGCGCGGCCCGCGGTGGACACCGCCAGAGGCTCCTGAAACATGGCGACGGCGGTCATCGTGCCGACGATTCCGCCCGCGACCTGAGCGGCGATGTACGCGACCTGGGTCCGCAGCGGCGACGGCGCGAGCGTTCGTGCGCTAACGAGAGTCACGGCGGGGTTGATGTGGGCACCCGAAAGCGGTTGGAGGACTGCGATTACCACCGTGAGGCCCAGGGCCGTCGCGAGCGAGTTCTCGAGGAGCTGGAGGCCGGTGTCGTTCGGTGAGAGGCGTGATGCCGCGATGCCGGAACCGACGACGACGGCGACGAGCGCGCACGTACCCAGAAACTCGGCCGTGGCGCGGCGGGCGAGGGATGGTGGGCTCATGGTGGACGCATCTTGACAGAAGGTCCAACACTCAGTCAACATTGACTCAACTATGGTTGAGCAAACAAACATCGCGACCCGAGTGGCCCGTCACGCGGCGCTCGCGGAGCCTACGCGCCTCCGCATAGTCGACCTCCTGCAACTAGGCGACGCTTCGCCCGCTTTGCTCCAACGCCACCTGGACGTTGGTTCCAACTTGCTCGCGCACCACCTGACCTGGTTGGAAGATGCCGGCATCGTCGTACGGCACCGCTCTGAAGGTGACCGCCGCCGCACCTATGTCAGCCTCGTGTCCGGCGGACTCGACTTCCTTGGGGCGCCGCTGACCCTCACCGCCGCAAGGGTTCTGTTCGTGTGCACGGGCAACTCCGCCCGGTCACAACTTGCCGCTGCGCTGTGGGGCGAGACGAGCGACGTGCCTGCCGTCTCCGGCGGAACCCACCCAGCGGCCTCTGTGGCACCGGGTGCCGCCGCTGTCGCCGCGCGCAACGGGCTATCTCTCGCCACCGCCCGCCCGCGCCGCATCGCTGACGTTTCCGCCGCGGGCGATCTCGTCGTCACGGTATGCGACGCGGCCTTCGAGGAGATCGGCAACGTCGCCCGGTTGCACTGGTCGATAGGCGACCCGGTAGCCGTAGGCACTCAGCGCGCGTACGACCAGGCATTCGCAGAGATCACGTCGCGCATCCAGCAACTCGCCCCACACGTCGTCCAGGAAAGGACACTGACATGACCACTGAACGGGTCCCCGTTGTCGCCGTGCACTTCGAGCGTGAACTTGAAGACATCACCAACCGGCTTCACAACGAATTTGCGGGCCTGGCGCCCGACTTCGTCGCCGGAGTGGTGCGGTCCTCGTATGAGGAGCTAGCGCCACGCGCCACAGTCACCACGTTCGTACCAGCGCTGACCGAGCGCTTCGCCCGCCAGCGCCTCACCGCGTTGGAGAAGGTCGAAGGTGGCAAGGCGACCGTGCCTACCGTGCTATTCCTGTGCATCCACAACGCGGGCCGGTCCCAGATGGCGCTCGGCTTCTTTGAGCACCATGCCCACGGCCGCGCAGTCGCGTGGTCTGGCGGGTCAGAGCCGGGCGCGACTGTGAACCCGTCGGCCGTTGAGGTGATGGCCGAGCGCGGCATCGACATCTCAGGCGCGTACCCGAAGCCATGGACAACGGAGATTCTTCGCGCCGCCGACGTGGTGATCACGATGGGCTGTGGCGACACCTGTCCCTACTACCCAGGCAAGCGCTACGAGGACTGGGTTCTCGAAGATCCTGCTGGTCAGGGCATTGAGGCCGTGCGCCCGATCAGGGATGACATCGAGCGCCGAGTACTGGATCTTCTCGACTCGCTCGGGGTCAAGGCGGAGTGAACAGCTTCCTAACGGGGTCGACCGCTTCGGGTACGGCCGTCGCGGGGTCACCGAGGCTACCGGACTGGTCTTGGACGGGATTTCGCTCAGACCCCGCTTACGTAACGACCTCGGGACACCGATCTACCAGGTGGGCCCCGTGGGGCTCGAACCCACGACCCGCGGATTAAAAGTCCGCTGCTCTACCAACTGAGCTAGAGGCCCGCGGGTTCATCGTAGTCAGCCTCGCGCCGTCCCACGACCGCGCGCCAGGTCACGGCGAGCAGCGCGCCAAGCAGCGCGCCCGCGGTATTGAGGATCACGTCGTCGACGTCGGCGACGCGGCCAAGGCCCAGTTGCGTCACCTCAATGCCCAGCGACAGCACCAGCCCGACGCCGGCTCCAGCCAGCACGCGGCGTCGCCTTGCGATCCACGCGACCAGGGCGCCAACCGGTACAAACATCAGCGCGTTGCCGAAGACATTGAGCAGACCGAGCGCCGTCTCGCGGTCGAGTCCGCGGCGAATCTCCTGACCAGGTGTCAGGTTGAGGCCCGTGCCGCCTGCGTCCCCAAATGCGAGGCCCATCGTCAGCCACAGGATGGTGCCGATCACGGCTAGGAGGCACACCCAGAGGACCCATCGCGCGGGCCGTCGGGGCACCACCGCGATCGCGCCAACAACCAGCGCGCCACCGAGAACGGCGGACGCGATCAAACCGGCCTCGGTGGACCCGAGGAGCAGAGGCGGAGAGGTCACGGTCGAATCAACGCACAAGGTGCGGGCCGCGTGCCCGTCACCGCACCAGCCCCAACGCCTCGAGCGCACGCCAGCCCATGGCCTCTGTCTCGGGCTTCGCGTTCATCGCGATGCCAACCGCCTTCGCGAGCCCGATTCCGCGCGCCCTCGCCACGAACGCGTCGTCCACTCGTCCCGTCGCCTCGCCGTAGGCCTCAAGCGCAGCCGCAACGCCATCCCCAGGCATGAGCGAGTACGCGAACCCCACGTCCACGGCCGGATCGCACGCCGCCATGGACCCCCAGTCCACGATCCCGCCAAACCACCCGTCGAGCGACAACACATTGGCCCCGTGCAGGTCAGCGTGTGACCACACGAACTGCTCCCGCGGAGGATCTGCCAGGCCCGACGCTTCCCCCCACACCGCGAGGGCGGCGGCTTGATCGAGGGTTGCGCCCGCAGGCCCTCCTCGCTCGGCCAGGATCGCGACGCGCTTGAGCACCTTCTCCGTGCGGTCCGCTATCGGAATCGACTGCTCGATGTTGAAGGGTGCGTCTGCGGGCGCCAACTGGTGGACCTGCGCCAGAGCCAGCCCCAGCGTCGGGCCCTCTTCAGCAAGCAGCGGCACGTCAACCGCCATGTCCCCCGGCAGCCACGAGACGATCGCCCACGGCCAGGGATACCCGGCACCGGGCTCGCCAACGAAGGGGAAGTGCGGGAACGGGAAGTCCCACCCCACGGACAGCCGCGGCACCCACTCCGTCTCCGCGAGCAAGAACTTCACCGCGTGCGAAGTGCGCGGAAGCCGCACGGCCAAGACACCGCCCAGCCGGAACATCGCGCAGTCCCAGCCCTCAAAGTGCTGCCCAAGCGGCAGGTGCGAGTACTCGGGCGCCTGCGAGTCCACGAGCGCCCTGGCCGCGGCCACCGAAATGGACGAGTGCGCCGGGGGCGGAACCGTGTCGAAGCTCACGGTGCTGAATCCACCGCGGCCCCTGGCGAGATCCGACGCCACCGCGTGGTGACAAACACCGCGGAACCGACGAGCACTCCCACCACGAAGATCACGCCCACATAGACCGCCACGGACGCGTACCCATTTGCCGGGTCGAGGAACGGGTACGGAACCCAGCCATCGGCGGCGCCCCGGACTAGAGACACCGCCAACCACAAAGTCGGATAGGCGAGGACCACCCAGACCCTGCGTAGCGGAAGCCGCTCACGCGGGCCCTCGACGAGCCAGTCCACCACGAGCGCCACACCGGAGATCCCGTGCACCACGAGGTTGGTCCACGTCCAAGGGCTGTCCTCTGACATCGGCATCAACAACGTCCAGTACACCGTCACCACGATGAACAGGTACGTGGTCGCGCAGGCGCGCAGATACTCGACCCATTGGGGGCGAGCCAGGCCCGTGTAGCCCGCGGAGATCAATAGTGCGGCCACTCCGATCAGGTTGTTCTGAATGGTGAAGTAGCCGAAGAAGTTCCAGAACACGAAGTCGCCGTCTTGGATGGAGTCCACGAGCAGCCGCACAACCGCGGCGAGCATGAGCAGCGCCACCAGCACACGGCCAACGCGCCACGCCCTTGTCATGGGCCGACGCTATCAGCCGTCGGCGCGCTCGATCAGGAAGTCTCGCTCGGCTTGGGTAGGCGCCAGTTCTGCTCCCGCCAAGTAAGCCGCGCGCGCCTCCGCGTCGCGACCAAGGCGAGCGAGCAGGTTCGCGCGCGTCGCGTGCCATAGGTGGTAGCGCTCGAGCGGCAGACCGTCCACGATCGACAGCGCCCGTTCGGGGCCGTTGACTTCTGCGACGACCACCGCGCGGTTCAGCTCCACCACCGCGGTGGGCTGCAACGACCACAGTTGGTCGTAGAGCGCGAGGATCTGCGGCCACGCCGTCCGCGAGTACGAAGGCGCCATCGAGTGCACCGCCGCGATCGCCGCTTGCAGTTGGTACGGCCCGGCCTGCCGCCGCACCATGCACTCGGCGATGATGCCGCGGCCCTCGGCGGCAAGTGCCCCGTCCCATCGGTTCCGGTCCTGATCCGCGAGCAGCACGATGTCACCCTTGGCGCTGAACCTGGCCGGGCGTCGGGACTCTGTGAGCAGTTCGAGCGCCAGCAGGCCGAGCGTTTCGAGATCGTCGGGAAGGAGGGTGACGAGCGCCCGCGTCAGTCGGATCGCCTCGCGACTGAGGTCGGGAACGTCGGTGCGCGCCTCCCCGTATCCCTGGTTGAACACCAGATACAACACGGCCAGGACCGCGCCCAGCCGCTCCGGAAGCTCGTCTGCGGACGGCACCCGGTAGGGGATGCGAGCCGCCGAAATCTTGCGCTTGGCGCGCGTGAGCCGCTGCGCCATGGTCGCCTCCGGCGTGAGAAAGGCGCGGGCGATATCGCGCGTCTCGAGCCCGGCGATGAGCCGCAGCGTCAGCGCCACTTGGCTCTCAAGCCCCAGCGCGGGGTGACAGCAGGTGAACATGAGGCGCAACTGGTCATCCTCGAGAGGCTGGTCGAGGCGCTCCGCGATGCCCGACGCTGGATCCGGTGCCGTACCCCCGTCGCCAAGACGGGCCGCGCCCTCGTAGCGTGATTGGCGGGACCCCTCGCGGCGAGCAACGTCGATCGCGCGATTCTTGGCCGTGGTGACGATCCACCCTGCGGCATTCGGCGGGACGCCGTCGCGCGGCCACACCTCAAGCGCACGCACGAAAGCGTCCTGCACGGCCTCCTCGGCGGCGTCGATGTCGCCCAGCATGCGCACCAGCGTGGCCACCGCGCGGCCACGTTCTAGGCGGAACGCCTCCGTCACGGCCGCCTCTGCCGCAGTCACAGGTACTCGCTCACGTGCGGCTGGAACGGTCGCAGCTCAACTTCGCAGCGGTGCGCCTCTGCGCAGCGGCGGGCCCACTCGCGGGCCTCGGACTCCGAGTCGCAATCAACGATCCACATCCCCGAAAGAGTGGTCGGGCCGTACGGCCCTGCCTGCTCGTTGGTGGCCCCGGTGCCGCTGACGCGAAAGGTCACTGCAGCGTCGGGCGCTTGCAGGCCGCGGGAGAAAACGAACACCCCCGCCTCCCTCATCGCCGCGTCGAGGTTCGTGAGGTCCGTCCACACCTGCTGGTGGTCTTCCAACTGATTGAAGGGCGAATCCGCACGGTCCTGCGCGGCGATGAGGAAAAGCATCAGATGCTTTGGAACGGACGGACTTCGACCTTTACGCCGCACGCCTCGCTCGCCCGGCGGGCCAGGTCCCGGACCTCGTCCTCATCCGCCTCGATGACCCACAGGCCGCCGATCATCTCGTTGGCCTCGGCGAACGGGCCGTCGGTGAGCATCGAGCCCTGCGCGCTGAACGCGGATTCGGGAGCGTGCAGGCCCCCCATGAAGAGGATCTTGTCCTTGATCGAGTTGTTGAAGTCGCCCACGCGCTTGAACATCTCCGCGTCCTTGACGGGGTCCGCGATGGGCGGATTGTTGACGTAGTCGTGAATCACGCTGAACAGGTACTGGGTCATGGCTTACTCCGATTCGAAGGGGCGCACCTCGATGGGTGCGCGGCAGGCGGTGGTGGCGCGGCTGGCGATTTCCAGAGCCGCGTCAAGGTCAGGAACGTCGATGACCCAGAAGCCGCCGAGCGCCTCCTTGGTCTCGGCGAATGGGCCGTCGGTGACGGTGAGTTGGCCGTCGTGGTTAGCAACCACAGTGGCGGTGTGCGGGGCCTCGAGGCCGCCGCCAAATACCTCAACGTCCTTGATGGTCGCGTTGAACGCGTCGACGTCGGCGTAGATCTGCTCCACGTTGGCGGCGGGCGGCGCGTCGTAGTTGTGATGAACCGACAGCAGGTATTGCGTCATGGGGCATCCCTTTCTGATATCCACTGTGTCATGTCCACGAACGGGATGACGCGTTTTCGACACCCGACGTCATCCTGCGGCCGCGAAGCGGATCGCAGGATCCTGCGACTCGCTTCGCGGCCGCAGGATGACTAGGCGACCGTCGCGATGAGCGCAGCGAACACGAGCGCGCCCGCGAGCATTGACCAGCCCTCGCTCCGTCGCCAGATCGCCATCGCAATCGCCACCGCCGCCGCGATGTGCCAAGCACCGAACGCGCGCCACTCGCCGTGATCCAGGAACAGCGAGTTCACGATGATCGCCCCCATCGCGGCGGGGCCGACCATGCGCAGCGCGCGCCGGACGGGAACTGGAATGCGCTCCTCGTCCTTGAGCAGCACCACGCCGCTGATCCGGATCAGGTAGGTGCCGATAGCGGCAGCCAGAAAGATGAGCCAGATATTCATGACAGGCCACCAACCACGGCCCGACGCTTCTCTTGCCAGGCATCAAACGTCGCCCCAGCCGCCATCCCGGCGATGATCCCAAAGAACACGTTGAGCCCGAACGGCCAGCCGTGGCCCAGCAGCACCACCGCGGCCGCGCCGGCTATCGTCACGAGCTGCGCCAGATTGCGCAGGCCCGGCACGAGCACCGCGATGAACATTAGCGGAACGATGAAGCCCACTTGCCAGTGCTCCGGGATGATCGGGCCAAGAATCAGCCCCAGGATGGTTCCCAGCACCCACACCACCACGAAGGAGACGGACGCACCCGCGGCGAACCAGCGTCGGCGCACCACCTCTTGACCTTCGGCCTCGCGCATGGCGATGACCGCGGACTGGTCAGTCATGAAGTAGGCGAGGCCAAAGCGCCAGCGGCGCGGGAACTCGGCCCACATGGGGGCCAGGGCGGCCGAGTACAGAGCGAAGCGAGCGTTGATGAGGATGGCGGTGAGTATCGCGACGATCGCGGGCGCGTTGGCGCGAACCGCCTCGACGATCGCGATCTGGCTTGCTCCAGCGACCACCGTCGTGGTGCCGAAGAGCCCGGCCCAGGGATTGATGCCCGCATCGCGGATGAGTGCGCCGAACGCCATTCCGAAGATCGCGCAACCCACCATCAAAGGTGCGATGGCCTTGGTGCCGTCCCAAGCGTCGGACCATTGCCGGGGCGCGACCCTGAGAAACGAGCGGCGCGTCATGCGCGCCAGTCTGTCACCTCAGGCAGTGGCGAAGGTGAGGCAGTGGGCGGTGTCAAAGTTGGTGCCAACCTCGATCGCTTCGGCGGCGCACACCATGGCGTCGTTGTGGATGCAATCGGTGCGGGAGCACGCGCCAACTGCCGCTAGTGCATCGCGGACGGCGGGCAGGTCGGTGTGGGTTGCGGTCACGCAGTGGGTGCCGTCCACGGTGGCAGACACGTTGATGGCGCCCGCGTGACAGCCGTGGTCGTGGTTGAAGCCGCACGTGTCAACGGAACAGTTGGAGACGATCGGGAGTCCAATGGAGACCGGCATGATTCCTCCTCAGGAAGTCTGATACAGCCAGAATAACGCGCAGAAAATGCATTGTCGCGCAATTCCGATAAATGGCAACCGTGCATTTCCTAATTCACTTAAGACAAGCCGCTTGTTGCGAAAAGCCGGGCCGACGCCGGGGCGGGCTTGGGTGCCCGGCCAGCCACAGCGTCGGGCCGGGAACAAAGCGCGGGTCCGTTGCGTATTACAGGTGTGACCGCAGGCGTCTAGTGCCGCGGACACTCGGGTGAATAGAGCGAGCCGCCCGGCGCCCATACCCCCCTAGGGCCGCCGGGCGGCTCGTGCCCCGCTTAGTCTGTAAGTGGAAGGAGCACTCATGTCCCCCAACAAGATCATCAAGACCGACCCCGAATGGCGCTCCCAGCTGAACGACTTCGAGTTCGCTGTGTTGCGCGAGGCCGCCACCGAGCGCCCGTGGACGGGAGCTCTCCTTGACGAGAAGCGCCCGGGAGTCTTCAAGTGCCGCGCGTGCGGAGCCGAACTGTTCACGTCCGGCACCAAGTTTGATTCACATTGCGGCTGGCCCTCTTTCTACGAGGCCGCCGACAACGACGCCGTGACGCTCATCGAGGACCGCACCCATGGCATGGTCCGCACCGAGGTGCGCTGCGCCACGTGTGATTCGCACCTTGGCCACGTGTTCCCCGACGCCCCGCAGACGCCCACCGGCGACCGGTTCTGCATCAACTCCGTGTCGCTCACGTTCGACGAGGCGGTCGAGTAAGTGGTCGAGCACCGCTACCGCCGCCCGGCGATGCTCGACATGGAGCTAGCCGACGAACTCGTTGGCGACATCGACCCAGCCGAGAAGGCGCTCATCGCGCACGAGACGGCCGCCGCGATCGTTGGCCAGGCGCGGGACTCCGGTGACCCGGAACTCGTTGCGCGCTTGGTGCGCCTCGTAGATGAAGAGGGCGTCGACACCGTCGCGATGATGTGGTCCAAGGCGGACCCGCTCACGCTGCCTGGTGCGCTTTGGCGGCTGTACATGCTGCGCGAGTGGGTCTCGCAAGACGCAGAGGCGGTGGCGCGCTCCTATCACGAGGGCGTCCACGCTGCACATGTGCGGCACGCGATCGCCGGCGTTGAGGATCCTCCCGGGCCCGACGAGGTACGGCGGCTCGCCGACACGATCTTGCGAGGCGTATTCGCGGGCGACCTCGCGGTGGCGCTCGAGCGCGCTGGTGCGTTCTGCCGCGTGGTTGCTACCGGCTCGGCGTTCGAGGCCGCTACCGACGAGGGCCACGCGGATGCACGTGCACACCGGACCACGTTGCGCGCGTCGCAACTTCTGCGCACCGGCGAGGACCTCGAGAGGTGCGCCGCGCTCTGGCGAGACGGCAAGCTGGACTGAGTTTATTGGCGCGGGAGCGCGAGCACGCCTGCTCCGGCGAGCCAGCGTCGGGCCTCGGGGTGCTGGATGCGACATCGCGTGCCTGGCGTTCCTTGCCCGTGAGCGTTAGTCCAGCGATGCATCGATCCCCCTGGACGGTGGATATTTACCTTCCAGAGGGACGAGCGCGACAGTCATCTCGCCGTGACCGCCGCGGCGACAACGGCGGCCGCCGCTGTGGGAGCAAGCGCCACGGAGCGCGTACCCTTATCTGTGACGTCGGGCTGCGTAGCCCCGGGCTCCAATTTCAGCCGCTCCGAGCGGCCTTCGCGCCGTCAGGTGCAACCGGCCCGGCGTCGCCTAGGCCCTGCGACTTCGCGCAGGGTGACCCTGGGCCCTGCGACTTCGCGCAGGGTGACAGGCATGTCGCGCGAGCGAACCCTACGGATGCACTTGCAGCAGGTGCGTCTCCACCGCCACCGCCCGCGGCCCCGACTCCGTGTCCACCACGTGCGCCACGAGCACGCCGCCGGCGGGCAGGTACGGGTTCTTTCGCGGCAGGGCGCCACGCGTATACGGCCTGGTAGCGGCCCGCACCATCTCGACAATCGTGGGCAGGGTTGGCCGGTGCACGCATACCGCGCGGTTGCCGCCCTTGCCCAGCAGATTGATCATCACTTCGGCCGTGCGCAGAGGCGCCTCCGCGTGCCCAGGCTCGGTGAGCGCGCCGTACGTCTTGATATTGAGCTTGGCGGCCTTCGCGTACGGCTGCAGCGTCTCCACGCAGCGCGCGGCCGGCGATGAAGACACGTGGGTGACGCCAAACGAGGCTATGAGCGGCACAATTTGGCGGGCCCGACGCTGACCTGCCTTCGTCAGCGGCCTCTCCTCGTCTGTGCCCGCCCAGGCCTTGCGGCGCTTGGCGCGCGCGTGACGAACCAGCACGAACGCCCTGGTATCGAGCCGATCGTTGGCGTACGCCTCGGCGAGCACCTCGAGCGGGCGGAGGTCGTCGGGAAAGGTGATCCTGGTCATCGCCTGCTCCACGGTGAGCCAGCGGACGCGATCCACCTCGTGCTTGGGTGCGGTCTTCACGGGCGGGCGCGCCTTGATGGCCCGGCCCTCGTTGCCCGCCACCTGGGCAGCCCAGTACCGCACCACCTTCTGGCGGCCCGCGCCGATCGGGTATCGCAGAGTGGGCAGCGGCTGACCCAGGATGATCTGCTTTCCTGTCTCCTCCGCGACTTCGCGAATGGCACATTGCGGCAGTGTTTCTCCGCGGGAAAGCTTGCCCTTTGGCCACGACCAATCGTTGTAGCGCGGCCGGTGCACGGCGAGCACCTGCAACTCGCCGTCTCGCACGCGCCACACGAGCGCGCCAGCGGCCACCTGCGTCATAGGCGCGGGAACTTTGGTCACTTGCGGTTGGCCCTCCGCTTTGGCTGCCGTGTGATGTAGATGGTCTGCAGATCGGCCAAATGCTTGCCGTCAGCATCCCAAGCCTTGCGCTCCCACTCGCCGTCGGCGCCGAGCTCCCATGCGGCCACCTCCCCGGACATCGCTAGATCGATGTTCTCGATGAGCTGCGCGATCTGAGCGGGCTCGGTGATGGAGACGAGGGTCTCAATCCGGCGGTCGAGGTTGCGGTGCATGAGGTCCGCGGACCCAATGAACACCTCAGGGTGGCCGTCATTCGCGAACGCGTAGATGCGAGAGTGCTCTAGGAACCGACCAAGCACCGAGCGCACGCGGATGTTCTCTGACAACCCTGGCACCCCGGGACGGATAGCCGTGGTGCCACGCACCACCAGTTCGACGGTGCAACCCGCCTGTGACGCGCGGTACAAGGCGTCGATGGTGCGCTCGTCCACCACCGAGTTGACCTTGAACTTGACCCACGCGGGCTTGCCGGCTCGCGCGCGGTCTGCCTCGGCGTCGATGCGCTCGATCAGGCCAGAGCGCAGGCCGGTTGGCGCCACCAGCAGCCTCCGGAACTTCGCCTTGGGCGCGTATCCGGAGAGCTGGTTGAAGAGCTTGGCGATGTCGGAGCCCACCTCGGGGTCGCGCGTGAGCAGGCCGTAGTCCTCATAGAGGCGAGCGGTGCGCGGGTGGTAGTTGCCGGTGCCGATGTGGCAGTACCGCACCAGCCCTTCCTCCTCTTGGCGCACCACGAGCGACAGTTTGCAATGCGTCTTGAGCCCCACGAGGCCGTAGACGACGTGCACGCCCGCCTCCTCGAGCTTGCGGGCCCACGAGATGTTGCGCTGCTCGTCGAAGCGCGCCTTGATCTCGACGAGGGCCAACACCTGCTTGCCGTTGCGCGCGGCCTCGATGAGCGCATCCACGATCGGCGAATCGCCAGAGGTGCGGTACAGCGTCTGCTTGATCGCGAGCACTCGCGGATCTGCGGCAGCTTGAGACAGGAACGCTTGCACCGAGGTGGAGAACGAGTCATAGGGGTGGTGGAGCAGCACGTCGCCGCGCGAGACGGCCTCGAAGATCGAGGCCTGCAGCGCGGTCTCCACCGGGGCGAGAGCGTGATGTGTCGTGGGCCGGAACGCGGGGAATTGGAGCGATGGTCTGTCGAGGTCCGCGATCAGGTTGAGGCCGGTGAGGTCCAGTGGGGCGGGGAGCCGGAACACGTCGAGCTCGGTGATCCCGAGCTCGCGCGCCAGCAACTCGCCGGTGGCTTGGGACGAACCCTCGGCGATCTCGAGCCGCACTGCGGGCCCAAACCGGCGCCGCAGCAGTTCGCGCTCCATCGCCTTGAGGAGGTTCTCGGCGTCATCCTCCTCGACTTCGACGTCCTCGTTGCGCGTGACGCGGAAGGTGAAGTGATCGACGACGGCCATGCCAGGGAAGAGGTAGTCAAGGTGAGCAGCGATCACGTCCTCGATCGGAACAAAGCTGCGCGGAGCGTCGGACAGTGCAGCGGCGTCCGTCACCTGCAACGCGTGGCCGTGGGCGTCAACCGCGAGAAAGCGCGGGAGCGTCTCTGGCACCTTCACGCGCGCGAAATACTCCTTGGCCGTGTCCGGATCCTGCACCTGCACCGCCAGGTTGAGCGACAGCCCGGAGATGTAGGGGAATGGGTGAGCGGGATCCACGGCGAGGGGGGTGAGCACGGGGAAGATGTCGCTGCGATACAGCTTGCGCAGGCGCTCCTGCTCGCTCCCGCCAAGTTCGTCGTAGCGGACGATGCGGATGCCCTCTTTGGCTAGTGCGGGCCGCACTTGCGAGACGAAGACCTCTGCGTGCTCGTCCATGAGCACGTGCGCACGATCGGTGAGCGCCTCTACCAGGCGCGTCGGGCTCATTCCGGTGGCGCTCGGCACGGCGAATCCAGCGGCGATACGGCGCTTCAGCCCTGCTACGCGCACCATGAAGAACTCGTCCAGGTTGGACGCGAAGATCGAGAGGAACCGCGCGCGCTCCAACAGCGGAGTCGACGGGTCCTCGGCGAGTTCCAGCACGCGCTCATTGAACGCGAGCCACTGGAGTTCGCGGTCGAGGAAGCGATCCTCGTCCAGGGTGGCCGCCACCACCTCGCCGCCTGCCTCCACTGTGGGCATGGCGTAGGTCTCCTCAGACTCGTACACGGGAGTCTCGTCGGTGGCCGGCTTGGGGACGGGCGCGACGTCGGAGACGTCGATGCTCTCGGACATGCGCCCATCGTGGCATGGCGCGGCACGGTCTGGCGACCCGGTCTTTCTGCCCGACGCTTTGGCGAGTTTGGTACCCCGCTCGCCCCGGCGTCGGCCCGGCTCCGCAACCCCGCGTCCGCACCGCAAATCCGGCAAGAACTGCGCCGCTGAGCGTGGGCTCGGGTCCGTCAGTGGGGCATCCGCGAGATTTGTGGTGCGGACGCGGAAAGGAGGGGGCTAAGGGGAGTAGAAACGTAGTGACAAGGAGGCGCCCCATGACCGAATCGCCAGCCATCGAGGTGGATCACCTCACAAAGAAGTACGGCAACTTCACCGCCGTCGACGACCTCTCGCTCACTATCGAGCGTGGCGAGATCTTTGGCTTCCTTGGCCCAAACGGCGCTGGAAAGTCCACGACCATCCGTTCCATCCTGGACTTGATTCGCCCGACGCTGGGGTCCTGTCGCGTGCTCGGGCTCGACTCCCGTACGGATGCGGTGGAGATCCGGCGTCACTTGGGCTTCCTGCCCGCCGACCTCGCGCTCTATCCGAACCTCACCGGGCGGCGCACCATCGAGTACCTCGCGAACTTGCGCGGCGGCGTCGACATGACGCGCGTAGACGAGCTCGCGGAGCGCTTCGACGCGGACCTCGACCGCAAGGTGGGTGAGTACTCGAGCGGCAACCGCCAGAAGGTGGGGCTGATCCTCGCGTTCATGCACCGCCCGCAGGTCGTTATCCTCGACGAGCCCATCACGGGCCTCGACCCCTTAGTGCAGTTGGCCTTCCACACGCTCATGAAGGAGCACGTGGCCGAGGGCAATACGGTGTTCCTCAGTTCCCACACGCTGAGCGAGGTCGAGCGTGTCGCCGACAGGGTCGCATTCATCCGGCGCGGCAAACTCATTGCGGTGGAGCGGATGAGCGAACTCCAGGAGAAGTCGTTGCGGCGTGTCACTCTTGAGTTTCCACAGCCCGTTGCCGCTTCTGCCTTCGACGGCGTTGAGGGCGTGCACGACGCCACCTCGGAAGGCACCCAGGTCACCGCCCGCTACGAGGGGGCGATGGCTCCGCTGCTCGCGGTGGCCACCGCGAACGGAGTTCTGAGTCTGACCACGGCGTCGGTTGACCTCGACGAGTTGTTCCTCGAGTACTACCGCGAGTCTCCCGCTGGGAACGAAGCCGCCTGATGCTCCGCTCCGTCTATCTGAAGTCCGTACGCGACCGCCTGTTGGGCGTGGGCGTCGGCGTGGTCGCGCTGTTCCTCACCGCGTGGATGGGGCTGTGGGCGTACTCGGGTGTGGATGGAGCGGACACGTACTTCGCTTCACTTCCCGACGCCTACGTGGACCTCTTAGGCATCACCCGGGAATCCGGCACCGCGGGCCTGATGATGTCGATGATGTTCGGCTTCATGGGCGCATTCGTGCTGGGCGGGCTCGGCATCTCGATGGGGGCCGCCGCCATCGCCGGCGAGGAGCACGAGGGCACCATGAACGTGCTCGCGACGATTCCCCGAAGCCGCGCGCGCCTGCACGCATCGAAGGCCGCCGCCTACCTCACTCTGCTGATAGGCGGCTCCGCGGCGGCGAGCGCGAGCTACTGGCTTGCCGCGCAGTTGGTCGGCTCGGACATCTCGACGCTGAACCTGGCTGCCGCGACGGTGCACCTGACCACGGTGATGCTCGTCTACGGAATCATGGCATTCGCGATAGGTGCCGCTACCGGAAACCGGGCCCGAGCGTCGGGCATTGCGACCGGACTGCTCATCATCTCCTTCCTAGGGGCGGGACTGCTGCCCATGATTGACGGTTGGGAGGACGCGGGGAAGATCTTCCCCTGGTACTACATCGATGGCGCATCGCCGCTGGTAAACGGCGTTGATTGGGCGCAGATCGGGGTGCTCACGGCGGTGTGGGTGGTGTTGCTGGTTGCCGGGGGGCTCGCGCTCTCGCGTCGGGATCTGCTCGCAGGCGCGGCCTCGAGAAGCCTCGCGGACCGCCTTCGCGACAATCCCAAGTACGCGGCATATGTGGACAAGGTGCGCGGCTCGGGCTCCACCAAGAGCCTCGCCGCGAAGGCGCTCAGCGACAAGCAGGGCGTGGCGCTACTGGCGGCTTACGGGCTGTTCGTGCTCGCGATCTTCATGGCGCCCATGTTCAACGCGCTCGCGGACAACATCGGCACGGTCGTCGACAGCATGCCCGACGCGGTTCTCGCCATGGTCGGATTCGCGGACTACTCGACGCCTACGGGTTGGTATCACGGCGAGATGCTGTCGATCACGGGGCCTGCGGTCTTCGCGATCGTGACGGTCGGGGCTGGCGTGGCGCTCGCGACCGAGGAGAAGCGGCGGACTATCGGCGTGATCCTGGGCGCGCCTGTGTCGCGCGGGAGCGTGGCTGGGGCGAAGCTCACCGCGCTCGTGGAGCTCACGGCGCTGTGCGGGATATTGCTGTTCGGCGGGATCTGGCTGGGCTCGACGTTCTTTGGGTTGGGGATGGACGTCAGCAACATCGCGGCCGCGGCGACGCAACTGGCCGCGCTGGGCCTGCTCTTTGGTGCGGCGGCGTTTGCGACGGCCGGGCTGTCCGGGCGTTCCTCGACGGCGGCCTGGGTGGGCACAGGCGTAGCCGTGGGCGGTTGGGCGATCAACACCTTCGTTGGCGTGAACCCGGACCTCGAGTGGTTCGCCAAACTCTCGCCCTTCCACTGGGCGCTCGGCAATTACCCGCTGGATAACGGCATCAACTGGACTGGCCTCGCGGTGCTGCTGGCGGCGTCCGCCGTGCTTGCGATTCTTGGCTGGCTTGGCTACCAGCGGAGGGATTTGCGCGGCTGACCCGCCTAGTCTTGGGCCATGCCCGCCCGCCTCCTCGCCCGCGCGTGGTGGCCCGCGCTAGTGGTCATCGGGATCGGGGTTGCGGGCTACCTGGTGCTGCTGGACTGGGTGACCGAGCAGGAGTGGCTGTGGTCGCTTGACGACCCCATCTTGGAGTGGATGGCCGCGCATCGCTCGTCGGGGCTTACGTCGTTCATGGTCGCCGTCTCTTGGATCTTTGGGCCCGTCGTACTGCCCCTGCTCGTCGCTGTAGGTGGCACGGTGTGGGGCTGGCGCACGCGGCAGTGGTTCAACGTGTGCGTGCTTGTGGGGTCAATGGCCGCGGCGGGCCTTCTGTCCCTGGTGCTCAAGTACACGGTGGACCGGCCCCGCCCGCCGGAGGAGTTCTGGCAGGAGCCTGGCGGCACCCACACGCCCTCATTCCCTTCTGGGCACACGCTGTGCGCCACCACGTTTGTGCTGGTCACGGGGTACCTCGCATGGCGCACCGAGCGTTCGCTGCGCGTGTTTCTGTGGTGGGCGGCGGTGTCGGTAGCGGTCATTGGCGCGGTGGCCCTATCGCGGCTCTACCTGGGATATCACTTCCTGACCGACGTGGTGGCTGGGTTCTTCGCGGCGCTCACCATCCTTGGGATGGCGATCGGGGTTGTGAGGACTCACGACCTGCGCGATGACGTGGCGCCGGCGCCTCCTGGCGGTCAAGAAGCGCTGCCATCCGCTCCATGACAGCGTTTTTCGACCGCTAGCGCGCGAGCGCTGGATCCGCGATCTCCCGCAGCCACTTAATCGCCGGGAGTGCTTGGGCGCGCTGAAACTCGCGAAGGCCAGGCAGTGCGGCGACGGGCGGTTCGGTGGACTGAAACGTGAAGTAGCCCGCGATCGTGCACACGAAGAATCGCTCGGCCTCGCTGCTCACCGCCTCCGCAAGTGGGTGAGCCCGGAACATGCCGTGCGCAGAGCCCCCGCCATACATTTCGTGCGAGGGAAGGTAGCCCGCGAGGTCAAGCCAAGGTGCGCCTCGAGACGCGTGCGGCCAGTCCACGATCCTCACTCCGTCCGCCGTCAGCAGGAAGTTGTCGTCACGGAGGTCCCCGTGAACGAGGGCGTCGCCCTTCGTGATCTCTTTGGCGGCTTGTTCCCACTCCATCAGTTGGGGAAGGTGCGACCCGATCCATTGGCCGTCGCGCCCAAAGGCCGAGAGTCGCGCATCCAGCTCCGGCGACGCGGCGAGGTCTCGCCACTGCGTGAAGAGGTCGGCGTGGTGAGCGTGGAACGCGGGCAGGTCCGCGGGCGCTTCGACGCGGGCCAACTCGCCGAGAGCAACCCACACCTCGTAGGCATCCGCGTCGACGGTGCTCGCGCGCGGGTGCTCCCCGTCGACGGCCTCGGCCGCGATGACCAGCCAGTCGCCTTCCTCGAACGTCCACAAGAACGCTGGCGCCGGCACCTCTTTCGGCAGCAGTGCGAGCACGTGGGCTTCGCGGCGATTCACCTCAATGGACCACGGATCCCTCGACGCGCTCATGACCTTGAGGAATGCGCGCGCACCGTCGGCAAAGGAGACCACGCCTGCAAAGCCGGGGCTGAATCCGAACGGCGACGCCGCTACAGACTCGATCACGGAACCGGCGACTGCTTCGATCCGCGCAACCACAGCGTCGGGCACCTCGCTCCAAGGCATGCGGCGCGGGTTGCGCGGCTGGACCGTGGAGGACATTGCGCAAGTGTGGCACGGCGCTAGGTGGCGGCCGCGGGGTCACTGCTCGACGATGAATCCGCGCGTGACGATCTGCTGCACTTGGGCCAGCCAGCGTTCGAGTCCGTCCTCGGTGAGGGGGTCGAAGTCGAGGACGTCACTGAGTGGCTCGCGCAGGATGAGCAGCGACATCGCCATGCTCAGCAGCACGCCCACGCGAGTCTCGACGTCCTCGGTTGGCCGGGCGACCCCTTGCGCGATGAGGTCGTGCTGAAGCCTCGTGGCCTGCCCAAACGCCCCGCGCAGGAAAGCGCTCGCGCGCTCGCCGCCGTCAATGAGGATGCGCCGGATATACGCGGCGAGCTGCGGGTTCTCGACGAGAGTGAGGAAGGGGAGGTAGGCGAAACGCTCCGGCTCGCCCCTGCTCACCGCCCTCGCACTGTGCTCCATTGCCGGGCGAATCGCGGCGATCATCTGCATGATCCGGTCGTCGGCGGCCCGGCTCAGCCCGTCCTTGGACCCGAAGTGGTGCAGCACCAGGGCCGGGGAGACCCCAGCTGCGGCGGCTATGCCGCGCACGGTCGTGGCTTCGACGCCCTTGGCGCCGAAGAGGTCGATGGCCGCGTCGAGGATTCGCTCTTTGCCCGACGCTTCCGGTTGCACGCTCGCCATGCCGCCACAATACTGAACAAGTGTTCAGTCCGTTCGCAGCGACGTAGGCAAGGAGACCTCCCAGTGAAGGCAATGATCCTCAAGGAGTTCCGCGAACTCCGCCGCGACAGGCTCACCATGGCGATGCTGATAGTGCTGCCGATCATCCTGCTGGTGATCTTTGGCTACGCCGCCAACTTCACCACGGACACCATCGCTACCGGCGCGGCTGGTCCGCAGGCGGACGCAGTGGCAGGAGGCGCACCTGATCTCCTGGAGATCGTCAAGACCGACGCGGCGGCGACTACGCAGGACGCCAACGACTGGGTGCGAGACAACATCGCCGACGTCGTCATCGACACCAACACAACACCCGCCACCGCCTACATCGACGGGTCAAGCCTGTTCACGGCGCAGACCGCGATAGGTGCATTCAATGCGATCCCCGACGACCAACTCACCGTAGAGGTGCTCTACAACCCAGATCTGATCACTTCGTGGGTCATGGTGCCCGCCCTCATCGGCCTCATTCTCACGATGATCGGCACGATCGTCACCAGCATTGGGCTGGTGCGTGAGCGACAGACCGGAACGCTCGAGCAACTTGCGGTGATGCCGCTCACGCCGTCGTCGGTCATCTTCGGCAAGATCGCCCCCTACTTCATCCTCGCCGGGCTCGACATGCTTGTGGTCACGCTCCTTGGCATGTGGATCTTCGACGTCCCGTTCAACGGCAATCCGTGGCTGTTCGCCGTCGGCGGCGCGATCTTCCTGTTCGTCGTCTTGGGACTTGGAGTGCTGATTTCGACGGTCGCCAAGACGCAGGCGCAAGCGATTCAGATGGCGATGTTCATCATGATGCCGCAGATCCTGCTGAGCGGATTCATCTTCCCGCTGAGCGCCATGCCGCCTGCTATTGCATGGATTGGCTACTGCTTGCCGCTGACCTACTTTGTGCAGATCTCACAGGGAATCATGCTTCGCGGGGCGGACATCACCTCGCTGTGGCCCGCTTTCGTGGTGCTGGCCCTCATGGCCGTGGTGATCTTCACCGCCGCCGTGCTGCGCTTCCGCAGAGACCTTGCGCCGCGTGCGCCCCAGGGTCACGCGGCGGCGCCCGCAGAGAAGGCCGACGCCGCATGAGCTGGGGCGCACAGAACCTGACCGTCCGCTACGGCGATGTCGTCGCGCTGAACGACGTCTCCGTCGAGGTGGTTCCCGGAAGCATCGTCGCCCTCGTGGGTGGCGACGGCGCCGGCAAGACCACTCTGCTGCGCGCGCTCGCGGGCTCCGTCCACCCAATCTCGGGGACGGTGAACGCGCCGGGAGTCAGCCAGTTGGGGTTCATGCCCACCCAGGCTGGGGTGTGGAAGGACCTCAGCGTGGACGAGAACATCGCCTTCGTGGGTGCCGCTCATGGGATCAAGGGCGAGGACCTGAGGCAGCGTCGGGCAGAGCTGCTCGAGGCGACGGGCCTCGCCAACGCCACCGACCGCGTAGCGGGGGCCCTCTCCGGCGGCATGCGCCAGAAGCTCGCGTTCGCACTCGCGATGATCCACCGTCCCCCAATGCTGCTGCTCGACGAACCATCCACCGGCGTAGATCCGGTGAGCCGCGTGGACCTGTGGCGCATGATCGCGACCGCGGCGGCGGACGGCGCCGCTATTGCCATGGCCACCACCTACCTCGACGAAGCGGATAGGGCCGCGGACGTGCTCGTGCTCGATTCCGGCGAGGTGCTTCTGCGTGGGACCCCGCAGGGAGTCCTCGAGGCCATGCCGGGCCACGTGGTGATCAGCGCCGAGCGCGGCAACGGCCCGGCCACGTGGCGGCGAGGCAACTCGTTCCGCGAATGGCTTCCAGATGACCCGCCACTCGGCACGCCGCGGGCAACGGACCTCGAGGACGCCGTGGTCGGTGGCTCGCTCGCGAAGGAGGCAATTCGTGACTGAAGCACTACTCGAGGCGCGCAACGCCACGCGCCGGTTCGGCGACTTCGTTGCCGTTCACGACGTGTCGTTGACGGTTACTGCGGGAGAAATCGTGGGCCTGCTTGGCGCCAACGGCGCCGGCAAGACCACGCTGATCCGCATGATCCTTGGTCTGCTCGGCGTGAGCGACGGCTCGGTGGCCCTGTTCGGCGAGTCGCCCTCGCGCGCCACTCGCGCTCGGCTCGGCTACGTTCCCCAGGGCCTCGGCCTCTGGAACGATCTCACGGTGGCGGAGAATCTCGACTTCGTTGGCGATGCCTACGCCGGGGCTTCGATCCCGGTGCCCGACGACCTGGCCGAGTTCGCGCCCGAGCTTGTGGGCGGCATCGGGCTGGGCAGGCAGCGGCAGGTCGCGTTCGCGGCGGCGCTCGGCCACTCACCGGAGCTGCTGGTGCTGGACGAGCCGACGTCGGGCGTGGACCCGCTTTCGAGGGCGCGGCTGTGGGACTCGATCCATACCGTCGCAGACTCCGGCGTGGGCGTCCTGGTCACGACGCACTACATGCAAGAGGCCCAGCAGTGCGATCGGCTGCTGCTGATGTCGCAGGGCCGCGCGGTGGCCGAGGGAGGCGAGGCTGAGATCGTGGGGGACACGACGACCGTGGCCGTCCGGACGGATCGGTGGCAGGACGCGTTCACGGCGCTGGATGCCGCGGGACTGATGACGATGCTTGCTGGTACCCACGTGCGCGCTGTGGATGCGACGGAGGCCCAGGTTCGCGCGGCCTTGGGCGCGATACCCGCTCAAGTGGAGACGGCGTCGGCCACGCTCGAGGAGGCAATGGTGGCGCGCGAGCGCGTAGCGCACCCCGCCTGACTCTGCGCCAGCCTCCACCGCGCGCGAGCGCGATACTTTCGAGCCGATTGGCCAAGTCGGTTGACCCCCTTGAGGCGCCCCCATACGTTCGGGCTACCTACAAGGGGAGGACACCCATGAAGAAGATCATTGCCATTCCACTCGTCGCCGTGACCGCAGTCGCCGTGACCGCCACGGGCGCTTTCGCGGCAGCGCGCGCCTACGGCCGCAGCGACGCCGACGCCCAGGTCACTGCTGGTCAGAGCACGTGCCTTGGCCTCAAGCCCACGATCGTGGGAAGCGGCGCAGTCGTCACCGGAACGGCCGGCAACGACGTGATCGTCTCGCGCTACCTGAACGCCGAGGTCTATGGCTTGGGGGGCGACGACACGATCTGCGTGTACAACATCGGAGGCTCTGCATACGGTGGGGTGGGCCGCGATGTGATCTGGGTGGATGGCAATGAGGGACACGTTGTGGCTGGTGGCCCCGGCTCCGATGTGATCCTCGCAAGCAACCTCTTTGTGCAGGGGGGCGGCACTGGTGGCGACAACTTCTTTGCAGGCGGCGATGGCGACGATGTCATCTATGGCGGCGGTGGCAACGAGGTGATCGGCGGACAGGGCGGCGCCGACTCGCTCTACGGCGGCAACGGCGAGGACTGGCTCTGGGGCGGCCTTGGCACCGACACCGTTATGGGGGTGCACCCCTTCGACGACTAGCCCGCGAGGTCCAGCGTGAAGAAGCGCGAGTTCGGGTCCGGGACGTAGTCGCCGAAGGGACCGCACTCGGTGAAGCCGTGTCGCACGTAGAGCCGGTGCGCGGTTGCGAAGTATTCCTGCGAACCGGTCTCTAGGCTCACTCGCGCGTAACCACGTTCGCGCGCGATCGTCAGCAGCAGTGAGAGCACCGCGCTCGCGACCCCCTGTCCCCGCGCCACTCGAGACGTGCGCATCGACTTGAGCTCGCCATGGCTGGCGTCGAGCTCGGCGAGCGCGCCGATTCCTAGCAGGACGCCCGACTCGTCGCGCGCTGCAACGAAGGTGATATGCGCCGCCCGAAGGCGCTCCACGTCGAGCGCGTGAACGGACTCTGGCGGCGACTCGGCATTCATGTCCTGGAGGTGCTCCTCGAGGAGTTCGACGATGTCCGCGGCGGACGGGTCTTCGATCGCGATGAGCACGGCCAAGTCTTGCATGTGGCTCCGCGCCTGCGGTTTTCGAAACTGCCACCTCCTCTTGTGAACCGGTTCACGATGCTCTAGGTTCGTCTCGACCTACAGGGGAGGAACCCATGAAGAAGTACATCGTCATACCCGTTGCCACCGTGGCCGCGCTCGCCGCAACAGCCACCGGCGCCTTCGCAGCTGCACGGGCCTTCGGCCGTGCCGACGCCGACGCACAGGTCACTGCGGACTCGTCGCGCACGTGCCTCGGCAAGACTCCGACCATCGTCGGCACCGGTGCCGTCGTGACAGGCACGAGCGGCGCCGACGTGATCGTCTCGAGCTTCGCGAACGCGGAGGTCTATGGCCTTGGTGGCGACGACACGATCTGCGTGTACAACATCGGAGGCTCGGCGTTCGGCGGCGAGGGCCGTGACGTGATCTGGGTCGACGGGAATGACGGCCACGTTGTGGTCGGTGGGCCCGGCTCCGACGTGATCCTCGCGAGCAACCTCTTCGTGAGGGGCCTAGGCACCGGCGGCAACAACTTCTTTGCCGGCAGCGACGGCGATGACGTCATCTATGGCGGCGGCGCAACCGACGTGATCGGCGGCCAGGGCGGCGACGACAGCCTTTACGGCGGCGACGGCGAGGACTGGCTGTGGGGCGGCGCCGGGATCGACGTGGTGAAGGGCAAGCACACGTCCGACGATTGACGCATCTGACGCGCGGTTGATGCGTCGTTATGCCAGGCTCTGAGCAGAACGTGACTACTCGGAGGTTGGCATGACGGACCCTGCTGGCGATGAGATTGCGGTGGAACCGCTTGTCGAGCACGACGACGGGATGCCCACGTGGGTCTGGTGGCTGTTCGGCATCGCAGGTCTCGTCATTGTGCTGCTCGTGATTTTCGCCGTGACAACGTCGACGCCTGAGGAGCAGCAGCCGGTGCCGCAGCCGTCCGCCTCCCAGTCGTCGAGCCCGTCACCGAGCCCGTCGCCATCGGTCACCCCCGAGCCGTCGGAGTCGCCAACGCCGATGCCGTCGCCAACCGACGTCCCGAGCGATGAGCCAACGCCGATGCCGTCGCCAACCGACGTCCCGAGCGACGAGCCAACGCCGATGCCGTCGCCAACCGACCTCCCAGAGCCACCGAGCACCTTTGGCGAGGGCAAGATCAACGTGGGCCAGGACGCGCTCGCCGGAACCTACCGCGTGACCCTGCCAACAGCGTCGGGCTGTGTGTGGGCGCTGAGCAGCCCCAACAACCCAACCCGCAGCGGCCTTGCCTCCGACCTCATCGTTGGCGGGATGCCAACGGTGACGCTCGCCGACGGCGATGTGTTCGTGTCCACGAAGTGCGGAACGTGGAGCGCCGTTGATCCGGCGAGCCTGTTCAAGAACGTCAGCGCCGCGGTCAGTGCGGCGCCGGGCGTGTGGCTCGTGGGCGAGGACATTCGCTTCGGCACCTGGAGCACCGAGAACCTGGGCGAGACGAACGACCCCTCTCAGGCGTGCAAGTGGACCGTGACCGAGTCGCTAGGCACCAACTTCACGACGACCGTGACGCGCGGGCTGATCTTCTCGGGGACCGGAACGGTGGTGCTGACCGCGGGTCAGCAGTTCGAGTCCACGCACTGCGGAGACTGGGTGCTGCTGAGCAGGTAGGGCCTATTCCCCCTTGCCCCCGTCTAGGCCGGCTTTGATCGCGTCCATCACGGAGCTGTCGGCAAGGGTCGTCACGTCACCGATGGCTCGGTGCTCGGCGACGTCGCGAAGAAGCCTCCGCATGATCTTGCCGGAGCGGGTCTTGGGGACCTCACTCACCACCAGGATGGTGCGCGGCTTGGCGAGCGCGCCGATGCGCGAACGCACCTGCTCGCGCAGGGCTTCGGCAACCTCGTGGCCCGACGCTGTGGCACCTTCGGCGTCCGACTTCACCACCACGAAGGCCACCACGGCCTGGCCAGTGGTCTCATCTGATGCGCCAACCACCGCTGCCTCCGCTACCCACGGGTGTGAGACGAGCGCATGCTCGATCTCGGTGGTGGAGAGGCGGTGGCCCGAGACGTTCATGACGTCGTCGACGCGGCCCAACAGCCAGATGTCCCCGTCGATGTCCTTCTTGGCGCCATCGCCGGCAAAGTAGAGGCCGTCGAACTGGTTCCAGTACGTCTTCGAGTAGCGCTTGCGGTCGCCCCAGATGCCGCGGAGCATCGACGGCCACGGCTCGCGGATGACCAGATACCCGCCTTCGCCATTGGCGACGCTACGGCCGGTGTCGTCCACAACGTCGGCCACGATGCCGGGCAACGGAACCTGCGCAGAACCGGGCTTTGTGGACGTCACACCTGGTAGGGGGCTGATCATGATCGCGCCCGTCTCCGTCTGCCACCACGTGTCGACGATGGGACAGCGGTTGCCGCCGATGTGCTCGCGGTACCACATCCACGCCTCTGGGTTGATGGGTTCGCCAACCGAGCCGAGGAGGCGGAGCGAGCTGAGGTCGTACTCGGCGGGGACCGCCTCGCCCCATTTCATGACCGTGCGGATGGCGGTGGGGGCGGTGTAGAGGATGCTCACCTTGTACTTCTGGATGATGTCCCACCAGCGGCCCGTGTTGGGGGTGTTGGGGGTGCCTTCGTAGAGCACCTGGGTTGTGCCGTTGATCATGGGGCCGTAGACGATATAGCTGTGGCCGGTGATCCAGCCCACGTCCGCGGTGCACCAATAGACGTCGGTCTCCGGCTTGAGGTCAAAGACCAGGCGGTGGGTGGTCGCGGCGCCCGTGAGGTAGCCGCCGGTGGTGTGATAGAGCCCCTTCGGCTTCCCCGTGGTGCCGGACGTGTAGAGGATGAACAGCGGGTGCTCGGCGTCCACCCACTCGGGCTCGTGCTGGGCGGGCTGCGGGTCCACGACGTCGTGCCACCAAAGGTCGCGGCCCTCCACCCACGCGGTGTCTTGGCCGGTGCGCTTGACGACGAGCACGTTTGTCACGCTCGCCGCGGGCTCGGCGTGGGTTTCGGAGGGGGCAAGCGCCTCGTCGACCAGCGGCTTCAAGGCGAGATGGGCGCCGCGCCTGTTGCCGCCGTCGGCCGTGATGACGAGCTTGGCCTCTGCGTCATCGATGCGCTGGCGCAGGCTGTCGGCTGAGAAGCCACCGAAGACCACCGAGTGAATCGCGCCGATGCGGGCGCACGCGAGCATCGCGACCACCGCTTCAGGGATCTGCGGGAGGTAGATGGCGACGCGGTCGCCCTTGCCGATGCCAAGGCTGAGCAGGCCGTTGGCGGCCTTCTGGACGCGCTCATGCACGTCGGCGTACGTGAGGGTCTGGGTGTCGCCGGGCTCGCCTTCGAAGTGGAACGCGACTCGATCTCCGCGACCCTCGCGGATGTGGCGGTCAACGGCGTTGTCGCACGCGTTGAGGGTGCCGTCGTAGAACCAGCGGGCGACCGGAGCGTCGGACCAGTCGAGGACTTCCGTAAATGGCGTGTGCCAGTCAAGGCGGCGCGCCTGGTCGGCCCAGTAGCCAAGTCGGTCTGCGGCGGCTTTCGCGTACTCATCCGCGGTGGCATTCGCATGCGCGGCGAAGCTGGCGAGCGGCGGGAAAGTGCGCGTCTCGGTGAACAAGTTTTCGAGGGTTGGGGACCCATGGGCGTCGTTGGCCATGGCGCCAGACTAGACAGGTTATCCCTGGTATTTCCAACCGCTGCCAGGGGGTTTGTTAGGGGGCCTGGTAAATCCGGTGGTGGGTCTGCACGGCTGTCGCGGCTGCCAACCGGATTTGATGCGTAACTGCCTCTGGCCCGCCGCATTTCGACACGGATCCGGTTCGCAGCCGCGGCGCCGCTGCCGCGTGAGGGTGCGATTGTGTCCCATCCATGTTTCGATGGACTCATGCCATCCGACTATAAGTACGCGACCCGGACCAACGGCGAGGTGGTGATCTTCCACCGCGGCAAGCTCGCAAAGATGCTCCGCGACGCGGACGCTCAGAAGTTCCTCGCGTCGATCAAGGACCTCCCCGAAGGCGAGGACCAGGGCATCATGGCCGCCGCCGTCGGCCACGACGACCAGATGCCCCGTCCCACCTCCGGCACCGGAACCTCGGGCAAGCAGGTGCACGGCGATGGCGCCGCGCACGGCCACAAGGAGTTTCGCCGCAAGTCAGGTTCGTAGCGGCCCGACGCTGTGGCTGAGTTTCGTTCCAGTAGCCGCTCGCGGGATCTCGGGGACGGGTCCAACTTCGATTCGGTCGTAGGCGCCCTGCTGACCTGGCGAATCCACCGAGACGCCGGCTATCGCGCCATCGTGGCGCCGTCGCGCGTCACCGCTGGCGCCACGTTCGTGGCGCGAGTTCCTTGGTTCCCAGTCACGGTGCGGTGCCAAGTCACCGAGGTGTTCGAGGAGGCGGATCGGGCCGGGTTTCGCTACGCGACCCTGCGCGGGCATCCGCTTGAAGGCGAAGAGCTCTTCCTGGTTGAGGTCGTCGACGGCCGCACGGTCTTCTCCGTGAGCGAGCGTTCGCGGCCAGCGCGTTGGCTGATGCACCTTCCGGGCGCCCGCCGGGTCCAGGCGAAGATCAACGCGCGCTATTTGACGGTCGCCGCGCGAATCGCGGCTACGGCACCGTCACCGTGACGGGTTCGGAGATAGCGACGCCAGACGGGGTGGTGTCAACCGATGCCTCGTCGACCGTGAAGGTGAGCACCTCCCGGAGCACGTCTTGAGGGACATCGCAAAAGCCGCTTCCATCAAGGCTTGAACAGTACGGCGAGATGCGAGGGTCGTTGCGGAACACCGTCGACCCAATGTCCGTGTTGATGTAACCAGGGTTGAAGTATCCAGTCGCGGCGATCGCCTGAGCGGCGGCGAGCTGTTCGCCGAAGACGATAGGAGTGACCGCGTAAACCTGGTATGTGCCCGAAGGCAACGCCTTGTAGTCCTTCCGGATCTGCTCGAGCTGCGCGTGCATGTCATCGAGTTGGGGCTGGATCGCCGCCTTCTGGGCGTCCGTCATTGCGTCGGTGGCGTTCGGCTCCAGCCCTACCGAGCGCCACGCCTCAGCAGCTGCGTCTTGCGCTGCACATAAGTCGCTAGCAAACATGGTCGCCTGGGTCGATGCCTCGGAACTGGCGCCCGTCAAGTCGAGGTTCTCGAAGGTCAGTGCAGCCGCCACGACGACCCCTTCATGAGTGATGACGTAAGCGTAGGTGTCGGCGAGGAACTTGACGGGAGGCCCATCGGAATGGAGGGATGTGGCCACAGACACGCTGTCCCGCCCGTCGCCATCAAGCGGCCAATACTGCGCTTGCGGAGCGAGCGTAACTCCTCCAACGGACGTGGGCGTTGGAGCCCACGCGTCTCCGCACTTGGGTACGTGGAATCCGGCGGTCGCGTCCGCGATCGCCGCCGTGGGGTCCCATGTGACTGAGATAGTGCTGGCGCTCAACGACGGCGTCGCACCCGGCTGGATGGGCTGTGGTTTGAGCGCGATCGCGCCAGCGGTGACACCAGCACCGAGCACCAGCGCACCACAGGCGGCAAGCGCGCCAACTCGCAGTTGCGCACGCCGGCGCGCCGAACGGGCCTCGCCCGTCAGGGTGTTCATCGCGCGCGAGGGCGAGACCTGCACGCGCGCCTCAGCTTCGTACAGGTCATGCAAGGCATCCGACAGTTCAGGCATGATGACCTCCTTGCGGGGGGACAACGGGGATACGGACGGCTGGCGGGTCGGCCGCCGCCAGGGCGGAGCCCAATTTGGCGTGAGCATCACTCAGATACCGCTTGACGGTTCCCTCGGCGATGCCCAGCGTCGCGGCGACGGACGGCACGGTCAGGTCGTCGAAATAGCGCAGCACCACGCACGCACGCTCTTGCGGAGACAAGCGACCCAACGCCGCGCGAACGTCCGCGGCTTCGCCAATGCCAGCCACAGCGTCGGGCATCTCAGCAGGCATGGCGACGGATGAGCGGGCGGCGCGTGCAACAGACGCCCGCCGCGTCTCGTCCAGGTACAGCGTGAACATGGCGCGGCGAATGTACTGGTCAGCAGCGGCCGCGGACGGCAGCGTGCGAACCCGAGAGAACACCTTGACCATCGCGTCCTGGACCAGATCTTGCGCGTCGGGCCGCGAGCCGGTCAGCAGGATGCCGTAGGCGACCAACGACGAATAGCGGGTGCGCGCGACCTCCGCGAAGAGGTCATTCCACCTGCTCATCCACGCCCTCCAGCTGCGCCAACCACCTCGAACGACGCTAAAACGGGCAGCGCACGCAAAACGTTGGGGCTACTCCACGACCTGCTCAAGAGCCTCGCTGATCCCGAGCCCGGGAGGCGTGTCATCGATCGTCGCAGGGTCGATCTCGCGCGTCAGCACCTCTTTGAGGACGTCGGGCGGAGGCTCGCAGTGCCAGTCGCCCACGTTCCAGTCGCCGGTGCAGTACGGCGAGACGCGCGGGTCCTGGGCGAGGTTCGTGTACGAGATGTCGTAGATAAGGCTGCTGAGGTTGTTGAGCTGCTCACTGGCGAATACCTGCGCGAGCGCCAGCTGCTCGCCGAACACGATCGGAGAAATCTGATACACCCGGTAGGTGCCGGCCGGGAACGTGCCGAGACTCGCGTCGAAGTCCTCCCACGCCTTCGAGTACGCGTCCATCTCCTCTTGGCTCGCGGTCTCCCAGTCTGGCTCGTCCAGCGTCTTGCCGAACTCATCGCGCTTTTCCTCGACATCGCACAAGCTCGACCGCGTGAAGCCCCACCCGCCCGGCCCCGAGTTCGCCACGGGGTTGTTGACCGTGAACAGGTCCAGGTTGACGTCCATCTGACTCGTCGTCATGACGACCTTGTCGTCGAGCGTCACCACGTACATCGAGCCACCGGCCAGCACTTGCGCGGGGTCGCCGGCGTCGGTGACGAACGTCGGCGTGAGCATGACGAACTGCCCCGCCTGGGGGTCGTCTTCGAGCTGCATTGACGGCTTGGGCGTGATGTCGTTGACCGCCTGCGGTTCGGGTGTGTACACGTCGCCACACTCGGGGAAGGTGAACCCTTCCATCGCCTTCTGCCCCTCCGGCAAGGGGTTCCACGTCACGGCGAAAACGCTGGGGCTAGCGCTGACCGACGCCGTAGGCGCCTCCGCGCTCGAGCCAAAGCTGGGCAGGTGGTTCAGTCCGAACCACCCGGCGACTGCCACCGCCGCTACGGCGGCGCCGGTGCCCGCGGCAGCACCAGCGAGTGCCGACCGGTGCTTGCCCGCCGCGGGCGCCATGACCGTGTTGACCCCGCCGGTCGGTGTGGCGTAGGTGCTGGCCGTGGCGGTGAATCGTGCGCGCAAGGCGGCGATATCTTCCGGGCTGGGCTCCGGGAGCGGATCAGGGGTGGCCTTCTTGAGGACCGCTAGTACCCCGGCCGGGTCCTTGCCGTCGATCGCGATCAGCACGGCGGCGGCCGGCCGAGCACCAGCCGCATCCGCGGCTGTCTTCGCGGCCATCCACTCGCGGCACGCGATCTCCGCTGCGCGCGTGTCTCGCGGCGCGCGGCGCCGCGAGAACACGGCCACGGTCGCTTCTTGCGCAAGGTTCCGCGCAGCCGCGCGGTCGTCCTCTAGCAGCTCCGCGTAGGCGACCAGGGCGCTGAAGCGCGTGCGCAATAGGTTCGCGTACGTCGAATGCCATGCCCCCATCGGCGGCCCCCTTTCGCTGACCATCACCTTAGCCAGCCGCATCCCGCGTTTCCGTGTCTGGTGATCACGAAATGGTCACTTCGCGACCACCAGACACGGAAACCGTCGGCGAGGGGCGCTAGTGTTCCGCTCGTGTCATCGACGACCATCGCAGAGCCGGACGCCCCTGACGCGCCCGCAGAGACCGTCCCCGCCGACGTCGCCAAGGAGGCCCCTGAAGGCAGCCAGCGCAAGGATCACCGCATCGCGGGTGCCGACGGGCTGAGGGCTGCGGCGGCGCTCGGCGTCGTGTTCTCGCACCTCTTCCAGCGCCTCGCCTTTGACCAGCACGGCCCCCTCGTCGCGGACATCCAGGGCATCGCAATGAAGGGCGCCTACGGCGTCTCAGTCTTCTTCGTGCTCTCGGGCACCCTGCTCAGCTACCCGTTCTGGACCGCCTACTTCAGCGGCGAGAAGCTGCCGTCGCTACGCCACTATGCGAAGCGTCGGGCCGCGCGCATTGTGCCCGGCTTCTACGTGGCCCTGACCGTGAGCTTCCTCGCCGTGCTCGCCTGGTACCCGGCCACGCAGCACCCGCTCACGCGCTACCTCGCCGGCCTGAGCTTCATGAGCGGCTGGCACTGGTTGACGTTCTTTCCGGTGGAGTCAAACGGGCCGCTGTGGTCCATCTCGCTCGAGGTGATGAGCTACGTCTTCATGCCCATCGCGATGCTTGGCATGTTCCTGATTGGGCGCCGCCGCGGCTGGACCGGCGCGGGTTACTGGATCGGCGTGCTCGTGGTGGTGCTGCTGGTAAACCAGTGGATTATCAGCACCTTCATCCCTTCTGACGAGGGCAAGGGCTGGGAGTACGGCGACGTTGGCGGCGCCAAGACGTGGCTGCCGTTCTTCAACCCGGTTGGTTTCTTCGCGCACTTCATGGTTGGCATTGCGGCGGCCGGTTTCATCGCATGGTGGCGGCATCGCTCAGGTGCCCGACGCTGGGGTTTCGACGTCCTAGGCCTGGCCGGGATCGCGGGGCTGGCTTGGCTCGTGTGGGTCAACCGATTCCCCTACGAGCCCGAGTTCATGGGCAGCTTCCAGAACCAGCCGTACCTGTGGCCATGGCTCGCGGTGTGCGCGGGAGTGGCGCTCGTGGGGGCCTCGCATTCGAGGGTGTTGGGCCGGATCATGGACAACCGGTTCGCGCGGTACACCGCGACAGTGTCGTTCGGCATCTACGTGTGGCATTACCTGATGGTGGGTCTCGTGGAGCTGCTCACGAACGGCGAGTTCACGTACGGGAGTGTTCAGGACCTTGGGCGATTCGCGATGATGTCGCTCACCGTGCTCGTGATGTCCTACGCGATCGCGTCCGCGAGCTGGTTCTGGATGGAGAAGCGCGTGCTGCAGTCGAGGTGGGCGCGCAGCTAGCGCGCAGTTCGGCCGCGTGAATCCCGCTACGGGATGACGATCGTGACCGGCTCGGAGACCGCAAGCGCAGGCTTCCCCGGGACCACGTACTCCTGGGGCACGTCGCGGGCGAGCACATCGTTGAGCACGTCTTGCGGGACGTCGCACACGCGAGCGGTCTCGCCGGCATCGCCGCTCGGCTGGTCGGAGCAGTACGGGTCGAGCCGGGGGTCGTGGGCGAGCGGGGTGTCGCCGATCGAGTACGAGAGGGTGCCGAGGTTCGCCACGCCCTCGTCGTCGAGAGCGCGAGCGATAGCGGCGTCCTCACCAAGCAGCACGGGCGCCACCGCGTAGATCTTGTACTCGCCAGGCGGCAGCGAGGCGTGCTGGGTGTTGAACGCGTCGGTGGCGTCTTGAGCGGCCTGGATGTCCTCTGGGGTCGCGGTGTCGAAGTCAACTCCCGCCCAGATCTCGGCGAGCTGATCGGCGACGTCGCACAGTGTGGGCCCCGTGAGCGAAACGCCCTCGCCGGCTCCCGTCTTGGAGCCTGGGATCACCACAAAGTACTGGGGCACGAGCTCGCCGCCCCAGTCGGGTGATACGACCTTCCCATCACGGGTGATCACGTAGTAGCCCTCGGCTCCAACGAAAGCGACCGGCTCTTGGCCCTCCGGGGTGTACTCGGCGGAGATCGTGAGACTGTCGATGTCGGCCTCTTCACCGAGGCTCGCGTTGACTGTGAGCTTCACGCCGTTCGCCGCGCTGGGATCGCCAGACCACTCTTCGCCGCACGCGGGGTGCTCTACCAGGCCAGATACCGAGGAGGTCACCTTGGAAACGTCAAAGGTGAGGCGCACGTAAGCCACGTTCGTGGTGCTGGTCGTGGGGGTTGAAGAGGGCGACGGTTCCGCTGTCACGTGTGCGTCCTGCCACCACTTGACGCCGAACCAACCGATGGCCGCGGAGGCGAGCGCAACCATCAACGCGGCAGCGATCTTCAGCGCCCTGGGCACGGCGAAATCTCCTCGAAGAGGGTGGGTGGGATTGGTCCTGCGGCGGACGCGAGTAAAGGGTAGCAAATGCGCGCGCGGTCGTCCCCGCCGCTCGCTCGAGTGGCGCGCATCGTCCCCCTTTGCCGTGGCCGGTCCCCTGTTAACAGTAGAACGCCGCCCGCGTCATTTTCGTGGGGTAGGAACTGTCACAAATCGGTCACGATCGTCGGCGCACCGCTACGCCGACTCCGGCCGCAATCACAACGGCGACGAGGGCGAGCAGTGGCCACGACCCTCCTGACGGCTCAGGCGCCTCGCGGTCGGCCGGGGTTTCCGGTGCCGGGCTCTCGGAGGCGGGCGCCGCGTCGAGCGCGCCCTCGATGACCGGCAGCCACGCCGCGGCGAGTTTGGCGTTGCCCGACTCATTTGGGTGGATGCCGTCGTCGGTGTCCGCAGCAGGGTCAAAGCCGGTGGAAAGGTCGGCGACCATGACCGGCGACTCCGGCGTGGACGCGCCTGCCGCCCACCCCGGCAGTGCAGAAGCGAGCTGGGCCTGTGCGGCATCGCAGCCGCACACTCCTGAGTCGAGGGGTGGAGGCGTGCCGACGACCACTCGGATGCCGGGGTCGTAGTTGCGATAGAGCTCGAGCAGCTGGTGGTATTCGGCCAGGATCTCTTCGGCGGAACTGCCTCCGAGCAGGTCATTGGTGCCCAGCAGCTGAACAATCACCTGCGGTTGGTGCTCCTCGAGCACCTTGTCGCGCGCAAGTTTGATCCACATCCGCGTGGCTGTCACGCCGCCGATCCCGGTGTTGTCCGGGTCCCACGGATCACCGGCGGCGTCGGCGAGATCCCCGCACTCGTTGACGGTGTTGATGCCCACCGCGTCGACGGGGTACCCGGCGTTGGACAGGGCCACCCACAGTGGTGCCCGCCAACAGCCGGGGGAGCCGGTGATCGAGTCGCCTACGAACATCACGCGAGTCGCCTCGGGCGCCGGAGCGGCGGTTGCAGTCGCCGCCAAACCAAGCCCAAGTCCCAAGGCAAGAGCCAGCGCCACGGCGAGTGAGCGTCGGGCCGGCATGAGGGAAAACTACTCCCAGCGACGTTTGCGCACGGCGCGGGCAATGAGAACCGCGCCCACCACCAGCCCAACGAGCACCACCGCGCCGACGGCCACCGACGCCGGGTTCGCCGACGCCCGCAGCGCCACCGGCTTGCGGAAGTGCAGGATGCCCCAGCCGTGGTCCAGGGCCGCGCGGCGCAGCGCGCGGTCAGGGTTCACCGCGTAGCCATTGCCGACCACCGCGAGCATGGGCATGTCCGTGATCGAATCCGAGTAGGCGTAAGAGCGAGCGAGGTCGTACCCGCGCTCGGCGGCGAGATCCTGCATGGCGGTGGCCTTGTTCTCGCCGAACGCGTAGTAGTCGATCTCGCCGGTGAAGCGGCCGTCCACCACATTCATTCGCGTGGCGATGACCGCGTCAGCACCCAGTAGCGCGGCTATGGGCCGCACCACCTCCTCCGCGGACGCGCTCACGATGACGACGTCGCGGCCGAGTTCGTGGTGCGCGTGAATCAGCTCGAGGGCCTCCTCGTAAACCACCGGGTCGATGTGCTCTTGAAGGGTCTCGTCGAGGATCTCGTTGAGGCGCGACACGTCCCAACCGCGAATCAGTTCGCTGAGCGCGTCGCGCAGCCGGTTGGTCTTGCGTTCGTCGGCACCGCCCATGTGGAACAGGAGCGCGGCGTACGCGGTGCGCAACGCGGCGGTTCGCGTGAGCAGCCCGCCGTCGAGAAGAGGGCGCGACAAGGCAGAGGACGAGCTCATCGCGATGATGGTCTTGTCCAGGTCAAAGAACGCCGCGGGACGCGGTTCGTCTGCCATTCACCCTCCTTCTCTCACCATATCGGCGCGCACCGACAGTTATTAAAGGGCAGAGCCCCAAGCCCCAACCCGCGTCCCCAGTTGGAATTCACCCAACGCTTGTCCACCGTTAGCCTGCCCGACGCCGCAGTCGCCGAGGTGCGCGGGTCACCCTTGCGAGGTGAACGCGCGCGATGACCTGCTGACTTCCCTGCTCGCGTTGCCTGGGGTCACCGACGTGCTCGTGAACGGCCCCGGTGACGTCTGGGTGGATCGCGGGCTCGGCTGCGAGCGCGCGCCCATTGGCTTTGACGGGCCCGACGCTGTGCGGGCGTTGGCCGTTCGGCTCGCCTCGGCGGCTGGTAGGCGGTTGGACGATGCGTCGCCGACCGTGGACGCCAGGCTGCCCGACGGCTCGCGCCTGCACGCCGTACTGCCGCCGGTCGCGGATGGCTGCACGGCGATCTCAATTCGGCGGGTGCGGGCGGAGCCGTATGCGCTGGAGGACCTCATCGCGGCGGGGATGGTGGCGCCACGGGTTGCCGAGGTGCTCGCGGCGCTGGTGGCAGCCCGGGCGTCGCTGCTCGTCACCGGGGGCACAGGCGTGGGCAAGACCACGCTTGGGTCCACGCTGCTCGGTCTCGTGGACGCGCGAGAGCGCATCGTGATGGTCGAGGAGGTGGGAGAGCTCAATCCGGCGCACCCCCACGTGGTGCGGCTGTTGGAGAGGCGAGTCAACGTCGAAGGCGCAGGGGGAGTGGGGTTGGAGCGGCTCGTGCGCGAGGCCCTGCGCATGCGGCCGGACCGAATCGTGCTCGGCGAGTGCCGCGGGGCGGAACTGCGCGAGGTTCTCACTGCCTACAACACTGGGCATCGTGGCGGGCTGACGACGATGCACGCGAACTCCGCGGCGGACGTGCCAGCGCGGCTGGCCGCGTTGGGAGCCCTCGCGGGACTGCCCGACCGCGCCACCCATCGCCTGGCAGCCGCAGGGTTTGACGCCGTGGTGCACGTCGAGCGACTCTCCAACGGCGTGCGGCGAGTCGCGGAGGTGGCGGTGCTGGCGCTTGGCGCTCGTGGCCTGCTGGTGCGGAGCGCGCTGAGGGACACTGCAGGTGGCGAGCCCATGGTGGGGCCTGGCTGGGATGCTCTGGTTGCGCGGATCGCCGATGGCTGACGACCTCGACGCTCTGAGCGAGGCGGCTGCAGTTGTGGGGATGCTGCGATCGGGATCGGCGCCGGGGGAAGCCTTCGTTGCGGCCGGTTGGGGCGCGCAGGGCGACGATGGCGCACCGCCGGGAGCGGCACGCGAGTTCGCCGTGGCCGCAAGGCTCGCGCACGCGACTGGTGCCGCGCTCGCGCCAGTCCTCGAGGCGTGCGCGTCAGCGGCCCGGGACGAGGCCGAGGCGGCGCTAGCGCGAGAGGTCGCACTCGCCGGGCCGCGGCTATCCGCGCGAGTGCTCGCCTGGCTGCCGGTTGCCGGCGTGGCGCTCGCGGCACTCATCGATGCGGGTGTGCTCCGCGTGCTCGCGAGTCCCATCGGCGCCGTACTGATCGGCATAGCCGCCGGTCTCACCTTGGTAGGGCGGTGGTGGATGCGCCGTCTGGTTGCGCGAGCGTCCGCCCCGCGAGACGCCACGGGAATCGCCCTGCATGCCCTCCGCGCGGCCATGGCCGCTGGGGCGGACATCCCCAGTGCGCTCGCCGCGGTGGGGCTCGCGATGGCGCCCGATGAGTCGCTTGCTCGCGAGGGGGAGCGTCTCCAGCGCGCCGGCGTGGCACTCGCGTCTGGGACGCCGTGGGAGGAGGCGTGGTCCGGGGCAGAGGCCGCGCCGGTGGCGCGGGCGCTGCGGCTCGCGTGGGAGAGGGGAGCGCAAGGGGCGCCGATGCTCCTCGCGGTCGCGTCCAGCGAGGATCTGCGGCGACGACGCGCGGCGCAGATCGCGGCCGGAGAGCTGTCCGTGCGGCTCACGCTCCCGTTGGCGCTGTGCCTGCTGCCGGCTTTCGTCGTGGCCGGCATCGTGCCGCTGCTGGTCTCTCTCATAGGCGGGCTCGACTGATGTCCCCAGGCTGGCCTCACGTCGCCGTTTTCCACCGTCGCCGGGGGTCGGCAGAGCGGCCGTTGGCCGAACGCGTCACGGTGGTGTCAACGAAAGGAGAGCAATGATCAAGTGGAAATGGCGCGACGACACCGGCATGGCCACGGTCGAGTACGCGATGGTGACCGTCGCCGCCGCGGCGTTCGCTGGAGTGCTCATCGCGCTGCTCAAGTCGGCATCGGTTCGGGAGATGCTGACGGGCATCATCAAGTCCGCGCTGGGCGGCTGACGATGCCGCGCGCGGGCGGCGGCGAGCGCGGCTCCACCACCGTGGAGTTCGCGCTCGCGCTGCCCGCCGTGGTTCTCGTCCTCGCTGCGGTGCTCGGCGGAGTGCGCCATGCGGCCGACGCTGCGGTCGCCAGAGAGGCGGCGTCCACCGCGGCGAGGGTTGCGCTGGTCGAGGGCGCGGAGGCGGGTGAGCGGGCGGGGGAGACGGTGGCTCCGGGCCGCGTGACGGTCCGCCTCGCGACGGCGGACGGATGGTGGGTTGCGCGCGCCACGGTGCGGGTGCCGGGTCCCATGCCGGACGCGACCGCGGTCGCGAGAGCAATGCAGCCATGACGAGCGGGCACTGCAGCAGTGATCGTGGCAGCGCGACGGTAGCGATGGCGGGTGTGCTCGCTGTGGTGGTCACGATTGCTCTGGCGATTGCGGGCCTCGCTGGAGCGTCGCGGGATCGTGCCGATGCGCGGGCGGCCGCCGATCTCGCCGCTCTTGCCGGCGCGTACTCCGCTCGCGGGGAGCTGACGGGCGAGCCAGTGGATCCCTGCGCGGCCGCAGGCCGCGCCGCCGCCGCGAACGCGGCGGAACTCACCCGTTGCCGCGCCTGGGGTGACGGTTCGGTGCAGGTGACCGTAGCGTCGGGCGGGGCGCAGGCGAGTGCGCGTGCAGGGCCGCAAGGTGCTGGCCAGAAATGATAGGGGTCCGGCGGCGGCTCGGGCTGAGGGAACCGAACCACCGCCGGACCGGCCCGGCTCTTCGGAGGAACTGAGGGAACCCTCCGGGCCAGGCAGGACGCGACATGGCGTCAAAGGACAGTCAAGCCCACTTCATGGTGTGATTACGAACATCTAGAGCCCAATGTGACGCATATCACACGGGGCGTCCCCTTTGTCTAGTTCGTCACCGTGAGGGTGCCAAGCGATGTCCACACCGTGAAGGACACGTAGTCGCTCTCGTCCGGGGCGGGAGCCATGATCGGCTCGGGCTCCTCCGAGGGGGCTACTGCATCGCGGGCCAGATCGTCGACTCCGCCCTCGGAACCGTACGCGGTCGCGTACATGGCTCCCAGGTAGATGTCCTGCGCGCTCAGCACGGTGTAGGTGCCGGGATCCACGGTGCTTGTTCCACCGCTGGTCCAGCAGCCGCTGAGGTCCCTCCACAGGTAGTCACCGCTGAGCGACGCACCTGGGGCAAGGTAGCCAGCCTCCGGGGCGTAGATGAGCTTGTCGCCGCCTTCGGTGGCCGCGGCAATGTCACCGTCCGCCGCGAAGGGCATCACGCCGCCGCCGTTCTGGTTGGGGTTGACCGGGTAGGCCTCAGCGACCACCTTGCCGTCCTTTACCAGCACCAATCGGGGTGCGGATCCCTCGTAGAAGCCGGGCAGCGACCACTCGGTGTTGTTGGTGACTCCGTAGTGCACCACCGGGTTGCCGTCCACCACCCAGCCGTAGCTGACGTGGACCGCGCTCGGCAGGTCGGCGTCAATGCCCAGCCAGTTGAGGTCAGCCGACTCCGCGGGGAAGGCACCCGAGACGCCGTCGGTGGGGCAGCCGAAGTAGCTCTTGCTCCACGCGTTGGGGTCCGTGTCCTTGACGTCGCCGGACTTCACGACGCGCTGGGTTCCGGGCGCCATGTTCCACTTGCCGAGGACCAGGGCGTCCTCGTACGCCGCGCGTGCCTCGTCGCTCGTGAGCACATCGCTCGGCGTGGCAGGCGTCACGGGGTCCACAGGGTTCAGGTACTCGCCAAACGGGTCTTCCACCGCATCTCCGCCAACGGTGATCGTGACAGCTTCCGTGACGGCGTATGCCGCCTCTTCGACCGCGATGTCCGCGACGTCGCTGGACACCGAACTGTCCGGGTCCTCGGGTGCGGCAGGCGACGGAGGAACTGCTGGTTCGCTCGTGGGCTCTGGCACTGGAGGAATCTCAGCTGTAAGCGGTGTCACCGTGACGACGGTGTAGTCGCCGGCGGGGAGAGCAGCGCCGTCCCAGCAGTTGACGAGGTCCGCGACGCCAGACACCGTGGCAGGCGAGTCGGCGCTGAGCGGGGTGAGCACACCATCGGTTGCGACTCCGGGGTTCGCGACGACAAGGCCGTCCCACAGGACGAAGACGCCTGGCGCGTCGACGGTGAAAGACGCGTCGCCGGACGTCGAATAGGTGACTTCAACCGGCAGGGAGCCGTCCGAAACGTCACCCAGCGTCGCGACCGCATCGACATCGCCGCTCGGATACGCCGCGAGGTCGAACGCGTAGCCGCACGCGAGCATCGAACCTCCCGCGGCAGGACCGGGCTCCATGGCAGCGTCATCGCGCTCGGAACTTCCCTGGGCGTCAACCGCGGCGAGGCCCGTCTGGTTGGCGACAACACCAGCCACGCCCGCGAAGATGAGGGCCGCGGCACCAACGCCGACGATGCCATTGGCGCCAACGCGAACGGCACGATTGCGGCGCGTACGCGAGCGAACCGAACCCACCGACACGTGGGCCTCGTCAACGGGAGCGGTCTCCGCCGCGCCCCGCAAAGCGTCAGACATCTTCATGATTGCTTCCCTTCTTCTGCTCCCGATTGGGCGCCACGATGGTCGTCTCTTCTTCGTCTTCAAGCTCGCCGAGCGCCAATTGCAGGCGCCCAACAGCGTCGGCCAGATACCGCTTGACGGTGCCTTCCGCGATCCCGAGGTGCCGCGAGATCTGCGGCACCGTGAGGTCGTCGAAGTAGCGCAGCACCACGCAAGCCCGCTCCCTGGGGGAGAGGGTTGCGAGAGCCGCGTGAACGTCGGAACCCGCCTCGACGGCGTGGACCGGATCCCGCGGCGACTCCTCCTCGCGGAAGAGGTGCTGCACTCGTTGCCAGCGCTGGCCGCGCCGGTACTCATCGATGAAGACGGACGTGATCGCGCGTCGGACATAGCCCTCCGCGTTGACCACCGTGAGACCCTTGCGCTCGCGAGAGAAGGTGCGCACCAGCGCGTCCTGGACCAGGTCCTGGGCGCGAGTGGCGTCTCCGCACACGAGGAACGCGTAGCCGAGCAGCGCACGCTCACGATCGCGCACCAGGCGCTCCATCGTGTCTTGCCACTCGCCCATGAGTCCTCCGGTTCCGTTGACCGCCTTACGCAATGTCGACGTACACCTAAGTCGAATCGTTGGGGCGGTCGCCGGTGAACCTATCGTCCCCTAGACTCGCCAGGTACGTAAGCCGCCGTGACAAGGGCGTCGCGGCCGTCAAGGAGGACGAATGCTTCCCACCTCGGTCCAGGCCATCTCGGTCTCTACCGGAAACGTCACCACAGTCGTTGTCATTGGGGTGATTGCCGCGCTTTCGCTGGCAATGTCCTGGTATTTGCGCCAACAGGTGCTGAAGTACAAGGACGGCACCGAAAAGATGCAGGAGATCGCGGGCGCGGTCCAAGAGGGCGCGTCGGCGTACCTCAAGCGCCAACTGCGAACCCTGTCGGTATTCGCGGTGGTCGTGTTCGCGCTGCTGTTCCTGCTGCCTGGCGATATGGACGTGCGCATCGGCCGCTCGGTGTTCTTCCTGGTAGGCGCCTCCTGCTCGGCGATCATCGGCTACATGGGCATGTGGCTCGCGGTGCGCGCGAACGTTCGTGTTGCGTTCGCGGCCACTGAAGAGGACGGCCGCGCGCGCGGAGCCCGCATCGCGTTCCGCACCGGCGGCGCCGTTGGCATGGGCGTCGTTGGGCAGGGCCTTGGCGCCGCTGCCCTCGTCGTGTTCCTGTTCCGGGCCGACGCTCCTGCCGTGCTTGAGGGATTCGGCTTCGGCGCCGCTCTGCTCGCCATGTTCATGCGCGTTGGCGGAGGCATATTCACCAAGGCGGCCGACGTTGGCGCCGACCTGGTGGGCAAGGTCGAGAACCACATCCCTGAGGACGACCCCCGCAACGCCGCGACCATCGCGGACAACGTCGGAGACAACGTGGGCGACTGCGCCGGCATGGCGGCAGACCTCTTCGAGTCCTACGCGGTGACCCTCGTGGCCGCGCTCATCCTCGGCAAGGTCGCCTTTGGCGAGGAGGGCCTCGTCTTCCCGCTCATCGTTACGGCGATCGGCGCCTTCACGGCGGCCATCGGCGTGTTCATCACCAAGGTGCGCAAGGGCGAGCCTGGCCTCAAGGCCATCAACCGCGGGTTCTACACCTCGGCCGTGATCGGTGCGGCCCTGGCCATTGTCGCCGCGTTCGTTTACCTGCCCGCGACCTTTGAGGGCTTCAACGGCTCCTCGCTCACCGGCACCGACCGTGACCCCCGCATCGTCGCTGCAATCGCGGTGGTGGTTGGCATCGCGCTCGCGGGCGTGATCCTGTGGCTCACCGGCTACTTCACCGACACCGCCAAGCGCCCCACCAAGCGCGTTGCTCGCACCTCTCTTACTGGCGCGGCCACTGTGGTGCTCGCCGGCATCGGCGTTGGCCTCGAGTCGGCGGTGTACACCGCTCTCGTGATCGGCGCGTCGATCGTCGCGCTGTTCTTTGTGGCCGGCGGCTCCATCGGCCTCGCGCTGTTCCTCGTGGCGCTCGCGGGCTGCGGCCTGCTCACCACGGTGGGCGTCATCGTGGCGATGGATACCTTCGGCCCGGTCTCCGACAACGCGCAGGGCATCGCCGAGATGTCCGGCGAGGTGGACGAGGAGGCGGCCAAGACGCTCACCGACCTGGACGCCGTCGGTAACACCACCAAGGCCATCACCAAGGGCATCGCGATCGCGACGGCCGTTCTCGCAGCCACGGCGCTCTTCGGCTCCTATTCCGACGCCGTGGCCACCGCCCTCACCGAGGCTGGTGAGTCCGTGGCGAGCTTCAGTTACGAGATCATCCACCCGCTCACGCTCGTTGGCGTGATCATCGGTGGCGCCGTGGTGTTCCTGTTCTCCGGACTGGCGATCGACGCCGTGACCCGCGCGGCCGGCGCAATCGTCTTCGAGGTGCGCCGCCAGTTCCGCGAGATGCCCGGCATCATGGATGGCACCCAACGCCCCGAGTACGGCCGGGTTGTGGACATCTGCACGCGCGACTCGCTCCGCGAGCTCGCCACCCCTGGCCTGCTGGCCGCCATGGCGCCGATCTTCGTGGGCATGGCTCTGGGACCCGGCGCTCTAGCCGGCTTCCTCGCGGGTGCAATCGGCACCGGTGTGCTCATGGCCGTGTTCCTGGCGAACTCGGGCGGCTCGTGGGACAACGCCAAGAAGATCGTCGAGGACGGCTACCACGGCGGCAAGTACTCGCCGGCGCACGAGGCGACGGTCATCGGCGACACGATCGGTGACCCGTTCAAGGACACCGCTGGCCCCGCGATCAACCCGCTGATCAAGGTGATGAACCTGGTTGCGGTGCTCATTGCGCCGGCAGTCGTTCTCCTCTCTTACGGCACGGACGCCAACCCGTGGCTGCGTGGCGGCATCGCATTCATTGCCGCGGCCGTGGCGGTGGGTGCTGTGTACGCGGCGGCTCGCCGTGCGCACCAGGGCGGCATCGCCTCCGAGGCGAACGACGCGGTCAACGGCGTCGGGCACGACTCGCCCGGTGACGCCGTGGAGGCCGAGCTCGAGGCTGTCGAGGTCGACGCGGCCAAGGAGTAACGGGCGCTGGGCGGGGCCAGCGGTCCCGCCCGCCCCGCCGCCAACGGTCCGTATCCGTGTCTGGTGGTCACGAAACGCGCATCTCGCGACCACCAGGCACGGAATCCGCTTGGGGGATGGCCCGATAGCCTGCTGACGTGAGCACTCCGCGCCTCGATGACCCGCAGAAACTCCGCGCGGACCTCGAGCCGTGGAACAACGACGCGATCGCCGCGCTCATCGGTGACCGCGCAGTGGCTGCCCTAGACCGAGAGCAGCTCGTTCCCGCGCGGCTTGCCGCGCGGGCGGCCGGCGACGAGCCGGTCGCGCTCCTCACGCGACTCTTCGCCCTTGGGGAGACCCTCACCGTCGCCCAGCTGGACCGGGCACTGCCGACGCTTGGCACGGAGGGCGCGGCAGCGTCGGGCATCGTCGCGACCGCGGGGCTCGGCGACGACGACCAAGTGCGCGCGCTGGTGGACTTGCGCCCATACGAGACGGAGGCGCACCGATGGTGGATCGCGAGCGACCTCGGCGAGGCGGTGACCGGCGAGCGTCTGACCGATGACCACGTGCTGGGGGTTGGCGGCGCGAGCCTCACGCTCGCGTCCATCACGATGCGGAACCAGGTGGGCCGCGCGCTCGATCTCGGCACAGGGAGCGGCATACAGGCCTTGCACGCGTCGAGTCACGCCGGGCCCGTCACCGCCACCGATACCTCGTTGCGCGCGCTCGAGTTCGCGCGATTCAACGCGGATCTAGCAGGAGTGACGCTCGATCTTCGCCACGGCTCGCTCCTAGAACCGGTGGCGGGCGAGCAGTTTGACCTCATTGTCTCGAACCCGCCGTTCGTCATCACCCCGCCCGGCGCGCCATCCTTCGAGTACAGGGACGGCGGCATGCCGGGAGACACGCTGCTGGGCACGCTGGTGCGGGGCCTCGGCGCGCACCTGACCCCCGGCGGCGTGGCGCAGATGCTCGGCAACTGGGAGATCCGCGACGACTGGCGCGAGCGCTGGGGGCAGTGGCTGGACGGCACGGGGTTGGATGCGTGGGTGGTGCAGCGCGATGTTCTCGATGCAGCGCAGTACGCCGAGATCTGGCTGCGGGACGCGGGCATCGTCCCCGAGCGCGGCCGCGCCGCCTTCGACGACGCTTACGAGGCCTACCTCGCGGACTTCGATCGGCGTGGGGTTCGTGAGATCGGCTTCGGCATGGTGTTGCTGCGGCGGCCCGTCCACTCAAGCGGCCCGACGCTCAGTCGCCTCGAGTACCTGGAAGGCCAGTTGGCCTCTGGTTCAGACCTCGCGGCTAGCTTGGCGGCGCACGATCGCCTCGCGGCCCTGAGCGATGAAGCACTTCTCGCCGAGCGACTCACCATCCAGGGCGACGTCACGCGAGAGGTCTACGGACGCCCGCTGCTCGCGGACCCCGAGCACATCCTCATCCGCCAGGGAGGAGGATTCGGCAGGGCAATCCGTGCCGACACAGGCCTCGCTGGCTTCGTCGGTGCTTGCGACGAGGAGCTCACTGTGGGCCAGATCCTGAACGCGCTCGAGGCCCTCGGCGTCGAGCACGCGCGGGAGCTGATCCCGGCAATCCGCGAACTTGTGGAGACGGGCATACTGGCCTGAAGCGTCGGGCCTTTGGTCCGGTACTGAGCGCCAAAGGCGCAGGTAACGTCGAGTGGTGACCGCCGCAACACTGTCCTCGCACGCCCCCGCGTCCGCGCTAGCGATTGCGCGCGTGGAACCATTCTCCACGCACCACTGGCACGACCGCCTCGCCACCGCGGTGCTGTTTGGCGGCCACCCGGAGGTGTCGTGGGGCGACGTCGCGAGCGGGCTCGCGGAGCGTGCCGGGCTCGTAGATGCGGTGATGCTCACGGGCGAGGAGCCCACCAATCAGCCGGGGTTGCTTGCGGCGATTCACGAGGCTCGCGGCCTTGGCTACGCGGTCGCCATCACCACCACTGGCGCCCGGCCGAGCCGCCTCGCCGAGGTTTTGCCACACCTCGATTGGGTGACGCTGGAACTGGACGCGGCGCACGGCAACGACGTGTGCGCGTGGAGTTCGCTTGAGCTGATCATGAGGTCTGGCGTTGGCTATGAGGTCGTGATCGCAGTGGAACCCGCGGCCCACACCAGGCAAGACGTGCTCGACTCCGTGCGCGCCGTCATTCACAGGGGTGCGCACGCGCCCGTGCTGACGGGTCGCAGGCTCTACGACGTGATCCGCCTCGCGGACTTGCCGGATCTAGAGCGCCGGTAGCAACGCTTCCGACACTCGCCCCCACACCGAGGGATGCGCGGTGAGCAGCCCAGGCTTCCCGTCGCCGGGCAAGTACTCGTCGCCGTTGGGCCGCGCGGAGGCCAGCCCGGCCTCGCGCACCAGCAGCGATCCCGGGGCGTGATCCCACGGCAGCGTGCGCGTGAACAGCACGTAGTCCTTGAGGCCCTCGACCATGTCGAGGTAGTCCCAGCCAGCGCAGAAGCGGATGTCCTCCACCGGCCCAAGGGTGCGCGCCGCGGCGTACACGCCCTCGACGTCGCGCACAAACGCGCGGGCGCCAAGGGCGCCGCGCAGGGCCGACGCGTCGGCTGGCTCGGGCGCGGTGGCTCGCTTTCCGTCGATGAAGGTGCCCACACCCAGCGCACCATGCATCTCGCGGTCGACGGCGGGGTAGGTGATCCACGCCCCTTGCGCGCGACCGCCCTCGATGAGAGCGACCATGCACGCGAAGTCCTCTTGGCCATGGACGAAGTTGCGCGTGCCGTCCACCGGGTCAACCACCCAGCAGGCCTCGGCCGCGGCGACAAGCTCCAGGAGTTCCGGGGAAGCGGCCGTCGCCTCCTCGCCAACCACCGGAATGTCGAACAGCGAAGTGAGCGAAGCAGTGAGCCGGCGCTCGGCCAGCACGTCCGCGTCGGTGACCAGATCCCACGGTCCCGCCTTGGTCCGAATGTCATCGGAAGACAGCGACCGCCAGCGCGGCATGACCTCGGCATCGGTGGCCTCGCGCATGGCGGCGAGCACAGCGTCGGACAGAGCTTGGGTGACCAGGGGCATGCCCCCATGTTCCCACCCGCGCAACCCAGCGTCGGACCGCCTATGTATTCTGTGTGCGTTCCGCCCCACGAAAGCAGGCACCATGCCCCGCAAGCTCGTCATCGTCGAGTCGCCAACCAAGTCCCGCACCATTGGCGGCTACCTTGGCGACGAGTACGACGTGGTCTCGAGCATTGGCCACATTCGCGACCTCCCGCAGCCCAGTGAGCTGCCTCCCGGCAAGCGCGAGGGCTCCGTGGGCAAGTTCGCCGTGGACGTCGAGAATGGCTTCGCTCCTTATTACGTGGTGAGCCCGGAGAAGAAGAAAGTCGTCGCCGACATCAAGTCGCGGCTCAAGGACGCCGACGAGGTCTACCTCGCAACTGATGAGGACCGCGAGGGAGAGGCAATCGCGTGGCACCTGCTCGAGGTGCTCAAGCCGTCCGTGCCGGTGAAGCGCCTCGCCTTCCACGAGATCACTCGCGAGGGCATCGCCCGTGCGATGGAGAACCCGCGCGAACTGGACATGGAGCTCGTGGAGGCGCAAGAGGCGCGCCGCATCCTCGACCGTCTGTACGGCTATGAGGTCTCGCCCGTGCTCTGGCGCAAGATCCAGCAGGGGCTCTCCGCGGGCCGCGTGCAGTCGATCGCGCTGCGCCTGGTCGTGGACCGCGAGCGGGAGCGCATGGCGTTCCAGTCCGCGGAGTACTGGGATCTCACCGCCTCCTTCGCCGCCACGGAGGGGCCCGACGCTGGGCGTTCGTTCACCGCTCGCCTCACCTCAGTGGATGGTCGCCGGGTTGCGGTGGGCAAGGACTTTGACGACCGCGGCGTGCTCAAGAACGACAAGGTCTTCCACGTCACCGCGGGTACGGCCGGCTCTCTCGCCGCTGGGCTCGCGAACTCGCCCTTCTCCGTCGTGGGCGTCGAGTCCAAGCCCTACAAGCGCAGGCCCGCCGCTCCTTTTATTACGTCCACGCTGATCCAAGAGGCCTCCCGCAAGCTGCGCCTTGGGGCGCGCGACGCGATGCGCGTTGCGCAGGGCCTCTACGAGCGCGGATTCATCACGTATATGAGGACGGACTCGCCCACGCTGTCGGGCGAGGCCGTTCGCGCGGCGCGCTCGCAGGCCGCCGAGCTGTATGGCGCCGAGTCCGTCGCGGCGTCGCCCCGCGTGTACGCCTCATCTGACGCCAACGCTCAAGAGGCGCACGAGGCGATCCGCCCCGCCGGCGACCGCTTCCGCACCCCGGATTCGGTGCGCGCCGAACTGCGCGGCGACGAGTTCCGCATGTACGAGCTCATCTGGAAGCGCACCGTCGCCTCGCAGATGGCCGACGCCATTGGCACGACGTCGACGGTGCGGCTTGGGGCGACTTCCGGAGCCGGGCACGCGGTGGAATTCTCCGCCTCCGGAACCATCATCACGTTGCCCGGATTCTTGGCCGCCTACGAAGAGTCTCGCGAAGAGGCGCGCTACGAGGCCGAGAAGAAGACGCACGTCACCGAAGCCGAGGAGCGCCTGCCGCAACTGTCCGAGGGGCAGGCGGTCACGGCGTCGGGCCTCGAGCCGGTGAGCCACGCGACGACCCCGCCCCCGCGCTTCACGCAGGGCTCGATGATCAAGGAGCTCGAGGACCGCAAGTTCGGGCGGCCGTCCACGTACGCGTCCACGGTGGACCTGATTGTGGCGCGCGGGTACGTGCGCATCGACAAGCAGGCGCTGATTCCCACGTGGATCGCGTTCGCGATCGTTGGCCTGATGGAGCAGCACTTTGGGTGGCTCATCGACTACGACTTCACCGCGGACATGGAGGAGGACCTCGACCGCATCGCGCGAGGCGAGGCCGACATGCGCGAGTGGCTTGGACGGTTCTACTTTGGGTCCGGTTCCTCTGGCGCAGAAGGCCGCGATGAGGGCCTGAAGCACCTGGTAGATGACCTGGGCGAGATTGACGCGCGGGCCATAAACACGTTCCCCGTTGGCGACGGGATCTCCCTGCGCGTTGGCCGCTACGGTCCGTACGTGGAGCGCGAGCGCGATGGCGAGACGCAGCGCGCGTCGGTGCCGGAGGATGTGGCGCCAGACGAGCTGACCGTGGCGAAGGCCGAGGAGCTGTTCTCCTCTCAGGGCGGCGAAGAGCGCGAGCTCGGGACCCACCCCGAGTACGGGACCACGGTGGTGGCGAAGGCTGGGCGCTTTGGTCCGTACGTGACCGAGGTACTGCCTGAGGACTCCAAGGCCAAGCCGCGCACGGCGTCGCTGTTCAAGTCGATGCTCCTGGAAACGGTGACGCTCGAGGACGCGGTGAAGCTCATGTCACTGCCGCGCGTGGTGGGCGTTGACCCCGCCGACGGTGCGGAGATCACCGCGCAGAACGGCCGCTATGGGCCGTACCTGAAGAAGGGCACGGACTCGCGCACGCTCGGCTCCGAGGACCAACTGCTGGACATCGGGCTCGAGGAGGCGCTCGCGATCTACGCCGAGCCCAAGCGCGGCCGCGGCCGCACGGCGGCGCCGCCGCTCAAGGAGTTCGGCGTGGACCCGGTGAGCGAGAAGCCGATCGTGGCGAAGTCCGGGCGCTTCGGCGACTACATCACCGACGGCGTCACCAACGTGACGATCCCGCGCGGAGACACCGTGGAGTCGCTGACGTCGGAGCGCGCGGTGGAGCTGCTCGCTGAGAAGCGCGCCAAGGGTCCGGCCAAGAAGCCGGCCGCGCGCAGGGCTCCCGCGAAGAGGAAGCCGGCGGCTAAGAAGAAGTAGCCCACTTCGGGTTTAGGCAGCTCAGGTCTAGTTTCCTGCCGTTGCTCAATCCTGTAGGCATCTCAACTCGCGTTTGCGCTCTGGTCGGTCAGCGACGGCGCGGCACAGCTCATCGGCCAGAACTTGACCTACGTTGCCTACACGATTGCTCGACCCCCGAAAACGTGACGTGGCGTACCTAAACCCGTTGCGCGAACCCCACCGCGCGGCACACTTGAGCGTTATCCCTGCATAGAGGGGAGGGACGCGTGGCACCGCAGCCCGACATCGTCGCCGAGCTGTACCGGCACTCCTTGCCGCGCCTCGGCGCCTACGCGTACCTCCTCACCGGCAGTCACGCGGATGCGGAGGAACTGGTGCAGGCAGCGATCGTCAAGGTGTGCGCCAGGCCGCGGCGCCTCACGAACCTGCCGCAGGCAGAGTCGTACGTCCGCGCGGCGGTCCGCACTATGCACATCGACGGCCTGCGCAGGCAGTCCCGCTGGCTTCGCGCTGTGCCAAAGCTCGCGCGGCCCGACGCCGTGGCCGGCCCGGCGGACGACGTCACCGAGGCGGACGCCGTGGGTTCGGCGATGGCGACCTTGGCCCCTCGAGTCAGGGCAGTGGTCGCGATGTACTACTGGGAGGACCTCTCGGTCGCGGACATCGCGGCCGCGCTCGATCTCTCCGAAGGCACGGTCAAGGGGTACCTGCAGGACGGGCGGCGCGCACTCGCGACGCTGCTCGGCGAGGACGACGGCGGCGAGCGCTCCGCAGTGATGGAGGTGCGGTCATGAGCGGCCTTCGCGACAACCTTGAGGAGTGGGCGCTCGCTCGCGGCAGTGAGGTCGCCGCGGTGGTGGCCGAACGCGAGGTAGCTGGGCGGCACGCCATCCGAACGCGTAGGCGCAGGCGCATCCTCGCCACGGCGACCACGGCCATCGTGGCGGCGGTCGCGGTGGTGACCGTAGCGTCGGCCCTTCCGGGCGTGAACGATGCCCCGCCCGCCAAGGAGCTGTCGCGACATCTGAGCGAGCTCGTCTGCGGCGATCCGTGGCTGGCGGAATCGGGCACCACCGCGTACATGTCCGACGCCGACTACTACTTTGATCCGCCCCAGGGCGGCTGGGTCCTCACCGACGACAACGGTGATACGCATTCGGACTTCACGGGCTTCACGGCGGGTTTGGGCTCGGTTTCGTGGCAAGGTGAGCAAGACCTGCGCGGGCACACGATTGTGCGCGCCCGGACGGTCGCCGTGAAGCTGGGCACCGTCGTGGGCGTCACCGAGGACCAGTACGCGCGGATCCGTGACGAGGGTGGCGCAAGCCTCAACGTGAACGCGCCGCGACCCGGAGCATGCGGAGACACAGCCCCCGGCAACTCATCGGGGAAGGTGACGTACCACCTGGTATTGCAGCTTTCGCGGCTGGGCGATGGGGGCGGGCCACTGGCCACGATCGTGGACCCCGGTGGCCCGCTCACGGTCGCGATCGACGGCGTGGAGGCGTACCTGGAGGAGCAGGCGACGCCTCCGGCGGAGCCACTGGCGCCCAAGGGCGACACGTACCAGGCGTTCGTGGTGCAGCAGCCCACCGAGGCCACCTGCGAGCCCTATCAAGAGCTCATGGCGTCGGGCGAACCCAAGGCCACTTCGATGACGTACCGGGTGACGATCCCTGGCATTAGGGCGGTCGACAGCGGCTTGTGGGATGGCGACCCGGTGGCGATCATCCCTGGCGCCGACGTCGACGCCTGGTACGTGGGGCTGCCGACGGCCGTGACCTCCGAGCGCTTTGGCGCAGGCAATCCGCTCGAGTCGCTCTCTTGGGTGACCGGTCCGGGCGGGACCATGACCATCCCGGCGGGCGAACTCGGGCTCATCCACACCAACGACGATGCTCCGGTCACCGACGTCAATGCGGGCTGCGTATATACGCTGCCGGGGCCGACGCCAAGCGGCGCCGTCTATCTCATCATCGACGGGGTCGACGTAGCCGCCATCGACGCCGCATACCCAGGGGCCGACTACACGCTCGAAGGCATGCAAACCTGGGTCTACCTGGGCCAGGCGAGTTAGCCGCAGCTAGCCTTAACGTGGAGGCGCCATGGATCGGGTTGGTGAGCTGCTGAGTGCCGCGGCCGCGCCGCTCGCGGCCTATGGCTACCTCCTCACCGGGTCGCCGTCCGCAGGCGAGCAGCTCGTTGAGGAGGCCGTGGTGCGCGTGTTCAGTCGCCGCCGCCCGCCGCGCACGCGCGCGGCCACGGAGAGCCAAGTTCGTGCCGCGATGGTTGCGCGGGCGCTCCGCGCCAGGCCCGACGCTCCCCTCGCCCAAGCGGCCACGGAACCAGTAGCGCGCGTGCTGGGTGAGTTGTCCCCGGCGGAACGTGTCGCCGTGGTGCTGCGCTATCGCGACCACCTCCAGCTGCCGGAAATAGCAGGTGCGATGCGCACCTCAGAGGTCAACGTGGAGCGGCACCTGTCTCGCGGGCTCGCGGCCTTCACCGACGCGCTGGGCCCCATCGACCCGATCCAGGACCCCGTGCTCGTGGTGTCTCGCAGGGACAGCTGATGGACCTCTCCAGCGCGCTAGAAGAGCACGCCGCGCGCGTCACGGAAGGTGCCGAGCAGCGCCTCGCGAACCCAACCACCGCCGAACGCATCGCCAAGAGCGTGAGGCGAGCCAAGCGTCGGGCAAATGCCATTGTGGCGGCCTCAACCGTGGCCGTGATCGCCTTCGCCGCCGCAGCCTGGGCAGCCCCGCGCGATCCCGAGCCGCCCGTGACCCCAACTCCGAGCCCAACCCACACGCCGCTGCCCGCGATCGACACGGTCGACTACCTGGTGAACCCGGGCGGCGCGTTCGTCACGGATGAGGCGATTTCCTGCCAGCAGATTCCCACCGTGCCCCTCGCCGAGGACGCGATCGCGTACCCGGGCACGATGCCGCCGCTGCCGACCTGGATCGAGGCGAACCGCATCTACGGAATCGCAGACGGACTGCCGCCCAGCTACCCGATCCCGCTCTACAGCACGGACGCGATGTTCTATCAGCTCGCGGTGTCGGAGATCCTCCGCGAGTACTCGGCGGGCGTCTACGTGCAGCTCGCGCTGATCGCGGGCGACGGATCGTGGTGGGGGTTCACGGCGCGGTACGCGGTGGTCGATGAGATGCCGTTCGACGACCCCGGCCTCTTCGTGAGGCTCACGCCCGACCCCGAGTGCCAGGGCGGGCCACGAGCAATCGATCGCTCGCGCATCCCGGCCGACCACTACAACGCGCGCATGATGGTGACGCGCGCGGACGGCACCGTCATCAGCGACTTCGGCGACGTGCAGATCGTCACGGGACTGCCCTCGATCCCGTTCCTCCGGGTCACCGAGTAGCGGCATTACCCTGAACTGCCGCACAACGGTTCGCTGGACTTGAGCGTTTTGGTGGCAGTTAGGGGAGAGTCATGGCCGACTTGGATGAGGTGCTCGCGGGGCTGACCCGCACCGCGAGCGCGCGCCTCGCCGCGTACGGCTTCATCCTCACCGGCTCCCAGAGCGACGCGGAGGAACTGGTGCAGGAGGCGATCGTCAAGACGTTCGTGCGCCGCCCGCGCCTCACCGATCCGGCCGCCGCGGAGCAGTACGTGCGGCTCGCGATGAAGACGCTCGTAATAGATCGTGCCCGCAAGGCCCGACGCTGGCGAGAGAAGGCGCCATCCCTCGCCTTTGTCGAGGAGCAGGCGGAGCACGTCACCGCGATTTCGCAGCGGGTGGCGGTGGAGAAGGCGCTCGCCTCTCTCACCGCGCAGCAGCGGATCGCCGTGGCGCTGAGGTACTGGGACGACATGACGGTGCCGGAAGTTGCCGCCGCGATGCGGCTCAACGCCGGCACGGTCAAGCGCTATCTGCACGACGCCGCTGCGGTGCTGCGGCCCTTGCTCGGCGAGCACGCGGAGCCGGCTGACGACGACGTGATCCGCATCGTGAACGGGAGGCGGCGATGAGTGACATGATCACGCGCCTCGACGACATCGCAAGCGAAGTCGGCGTCGATGCCGCTGACCGCCTGACTACGCCACTCCTAGCCGCCCGCCTCGCCGGTGACGTGCGCAGGGGGGTGAGGAAGCGTCGGGCCATTGCGGCAGGGCTGATGGCGGTGATCGTGGCGATGGTGGGAACGGCCGCCGTGGTGCTCCCGCCGCTGCTGCGATCCGAACCGCTGGCGCCCGCGAACCAACCACGCGTACCCGTGCAGACCGAGGACGGCCTCATCGCCTACGACGATGGTTCGATGCAAGTGCTCGACCATCGGGGGAAGGTGGTGAATGTTCCGCCGCCGGTGGTGGGGGCGCCAGTGTTCATGCAGACCGCGACTCCCGACGCGTGCGCCGCGGACATGCGCGACCTTGTGCAGGGCTGGGTGCCTCAGTTCACCGACGCGTTCAGCCTGGTCAGCTTTGGGCGGCCGCTGCTCGTGGACGCCACTGGCTATCACGGAATGGCGCAGGGGCAGCGAGTGTCGGTGCCAAAGTCCGCGCCGTACGCGCAATTCGCTTTCAGTGTTGACGTGGACCCGGCGATCGCGCCGTTTGTGGTGATGACACTCACGTCGTACGCGATCGGCTCGGACGGTCGGGTCGCGTACTTCTCCTCGCGGCTCGAATCGCAGCCCGCGGTCGACTACACGGGCGACAAGGCGGCCGGGACGTACACGGCCACTCTCACCACCCGCCCCATCGAGCCGTACTACGAGTGCAAAGGGCAGACCGCGCTGGACCTCGATGGCGGCGTGCCGCACTACCTGACCGCCACGGTTTTCCTGAACGACGGTCACGGTCACTTGAGCCCCATTGCCACCCACAACTCGTGGATGACGCTCGTGAAGGAGGACGGATGACGGTTGTCGATGTGCGGCCGGTGACGCACCGCATTGCCGACCCCATGGACGCGCCGCCGCTGCGGTGGGGTGTGATTGGGGCAGGGTGGATTGCAGACGTCTTTGCGCGGTCCGTCTTGGGGCACACGCGGTCAACGGTGCAAGCGATCGGCTCGCGGGATGCGCACAGGGGGAACTTGTATGCGGCTCGTTTCGACGTGCCGACGGTGCGCTTTGGCGATGGTGCGTACGAGCGAGTGTGTGAGGATCCGGCCGTCGACGCTGTGTACATCGCTACCCCTCATGGGTTGCACGCTTCTCATGCGCTGCACGCGATCACCGCCGGCAAGCCGGTGCTCGTAGAGAAGGCGTTTACCAGGAACTTCGCTGAGGCTACGGCCGTGATTGGGGCCGCGCGCTTCGCCAATGTGTTCCTGATGGAGGCGATGTGGACGCGGTTCCTGCCGCATATGGTGGAGGCGCGGCGGCTGGTTCGCGAGGGGCTTCTTGGGGACGTTATCCATGTCAGCGCGGACTTCGGCGGGTCGCCAGAGTATGACCCGGCGTCGCGGAACTTCTCGCCCGATCTGGCAGGCGGCGCGCTCCTGGACCTAGGGGTGTACCCGGTCAACTTGATCCACGACTTCCTGGGCGCGCCAGAGTCGGTCCGCGCCCTGGGCGCGCTCGCACCAACTGGTGTGGACCTGAGGGAGACGATCCTGCTGGACTATCCATCGCGGCGAGCGATGGGCACAGCCCTGTCGTCTTTTGCCGCGGACACCGCGCGCCTGGCGACAATCTCTGGGACCGAGGGGCGCATCGACTTTGGCCACGACTACTACGGGCCTGGTGGTTTCACATTGGTGCGGGCTGGGCGGCGGGAGCTGGTGTTCTCGCAACGCACCGAGCTGGGCTGGCAGTACCAGGTCGCGGAGGTGGCGCGATGCGTGCGCGCGGGCGCGACGGAGTCCGAGGTGATGCCGCTGTCCGCGACCTTGGAGGTTATGGCCGTGCTGGACGAGGCGCGGGCGCAGTTGGGGGTGAAGTTCCCGGGGGAGTAGTCCAGCGGTGCCCCGGTGCCGCGGCCGCTAGCGCCTCGCGCCTGCGCCGCCGCCGCATCGCCCCGCGCCGCGGCTAGGAACCGGATTTGGCCCTGATTCAGTATGTTCGTGAGTTGTTTGCATGCGCATCCGGTTGGGAGCCGTGGACCTCTATCCACAGATCGTCAAGAACCGTCCCAGGCGACAGTCGTGGCCGCCACCATGACCGCATGGACATCACGGCCGCGCTCGCAAGACTCGGTGGTGCCGCGCGCTGGGACGAACTCGTTGGACGTGGCGTCACCGAGTGGGCACTTAGCCGTGCTCGCGCGGATGGGCGGGTGGTCTCGCCAGTGCGCGGCACATACGCGCTCCCTGGTGCAGACGCCGCACAGGTGGCGGCCGCTGCCCTGCGCGGCCAGATCACGTGCGTCAGTGCGTGCGCGCATTGGCGCATCCGGCAGCTGGAGCCGCCGCAGGGAGTGCACATAGCTGTTCCGGATAACCGCCACGTCGCGGACCGCCGTCTGGCGAGCCTCGGCTTGCCGGGCATCCACCGCGGGTTGCCATGGAGCGAAGGCGGACGCGTGGCCTCGCTTGAACAGGCCCTGGATGCTTCCGCGTTGTGTACGACCCCCTTGCAGCAGTTGGTGATGGTGGACGCCGCTCTGGAAGCGCGTTTGGTCACCAGGGACGCGGTCAGCGACTTTCGCTGCGGGACAGCGCGCCGACGACGGTGGCTCTCGCACACAGCGAATGGGGGCGCGATGTCGGTGTCGGAGTCGGTGGCTCGGGCCACACTCGTCGCGGCGGGCTTCCAGCCCCGCGTGCAGGTGCCGCGTGAAGGAGTTGGTGCGCTGGACCTCGCCGTGGGTAAGCGGCACTTTGTCGAAGTGGATGGCTTCGAGGAACACAGTAAGTGGACGCAATTCTCTAAGGATCGCCGGCGCGACAGAGAAGTGTCCGCGGCGCGCGATTGGACGCTTCGCTACACATACTGGGACGTTGTTGAGGACCCGCGGTGGTTCGCGCAAGACGTGTCCCGGATCATTCGGGTCCCAGTCTCGCCGCGCTTCGAGGCGCGCATCGTGTGGCTCACGGCTCTCCCGTCCACGGCTCTCAACCGGATTTAGGTGGAAACCGGGTCGCTGCGCAGCACATTCGGCGCGGATCCGGTCGGGAACCGCGTCCACGCGCGCCCGTACAAGGGCCCGACGCTGCGGTCACCCCTCCCCGCCTCCGCCTCCCCACTAGGCTCAAACCCATGACCGCACCCGAGCCCCATGACGCCCCTGCCATCCGTTGGGGAATCCTCGGCGCGGGCGGTATTGCCCACAAACTCGCTCAGGCCGTCAACCAGCACACGCAGTCAACGGTCACCGCCGTCGCCAGTCGCACCCCCGGCAAGGCAGACCAGTTCGCCCAGGCCGAGGGCGTAGCGCTCGCCTTCACCTCGTACGAAGACCTGGTCAACAGCGGCGAGGTGGACGCCATCTACGTCGCCACCACCCACAACGACCACCACACCCCAGCTCTGCTCGCGATCAACGCCGGCATCCCCACCCTCGTCGAGAAGGCCTTCACGCAGAACGCCCAGCAGGCAAGAACAGTCCTCGACGCAGCGAAGCAGAACAACACCTACGTCCAGGAAGCCATGTGGACCCGCTGGCTTCCGCACATCACGGCGGCCCGCGAGGCGATTGAGCGCGGCGACATCGGCGACGTCGTCACCGTCCAGGCCGACCACGGCCAGCCCATCGCCCACGTGGACCGCATGAAGCGCGCAGACCTCGCCGGCGGCGCCCTCCTCGATCTCGGCATCTACCCCGTCGCCTTCGCCTTTGACATCCTTGGCAAGCCCGACGCTGTCACAGCAGTAGGTCAGCTCACCGAGGCTGGGGTGGACGGCCAGGTCAGCATGGTTTTCGATTACGGTCACGCGGGCAGCCTGGCCCAGGCATCTCTCACCACGACGATGTGGGCGCGCACCCCCTGCCAAGCCGTCATCGCTGGTACGGAGGGTCGCATCGAGATCGCCGACACGTTCTACGCCCCCAGCACCTGGCGCCTCACCCGCAAGGACGGCACCACGTGGGAATACGACGGCCGCGTGGACAACGGCTTCCAGTACGAGGCGGCAGCTCTCGCCCGCAACGTCGCGCTGGGCAAGCACGAGGCGGAGGAACTGCCGCACGCGGAGACCCTCACGATCATGGAAACCCTTGACGAAATCCGCCGCCAGATAGGCGTGGTGTACCCGGGCGAGTGACCGGTAGAGTCGCCCCATGCGACTGCGCAGGCTGAGGGCCGCGGTCGGTGCCATAGCGGTGCTGGCCGCGCTGACCGCTTGCACGGGCACGGAGCCCACACCTAGCGACTCGCCAACCCCCCAAAGCACGGCGTCGTCCGTCCCCGGCATCACCGCCACAGAGACCCCAGACACCAGCGAGTTCACCTCCACCATCGCGTACGTCAAGGGCGACCAGATCGAGGTCAGCGACACCCCCGGTGGCGAGCCCACGATGACCCTCACAGCGGAGGATGTCCTCACCGTTCCGGACGAGACGCCCCTGGTACTTCTGGTGAGCAAGGTCACGGAGCAGGGTGTCGAGGTCTTCCTCCCAGTGCGCCCCAACGGCTCCACCGGCTGGGTGGACGCGAACGCCGTGGATCTCTACAGCACCGACTACCAACTCGACATCTATCACGCCGACCACACGCTCACGGTCTCGCAGGGCGGCGTCCTCCTCGCCACGTACCCCATCGCTACTGGCCAAGACGACATGCCCACCCCAGGGGGCACCTACTTCATCCGCGAACTTCTCGCGCCCCCGGACCCCACCGGCATCTATGGCCCGTACGCGTACGGCCTCAGCGGCTACAGCCCCGTGCTCGACAACTTCAACGGTGGCGACGCGGTCATCGGCATCCATGGCACGAATGAGCCGGAGTCAATCGGCAAGGACATAAGCCACGGCTGCATCCGCATGAACAACGACGACATCACCCAGCTCGTCGAGACCTGGCAGCTGCCGCTCGGCACCCCTGTGTATATCCACGAATAGATGTCCCCGCGCGCCGGTAGCGTTAGGCCCATGAGCGGCACCTGGGTGGTCTTCGAAGGCGGGGACGGCGTTGGCAAGACCACGCAGATTGACCTCCTTGCCGCGTGGTTGCGTGAGCAGGGGCCCGACGCTGGGGCCGCCGAAGTCCTCGTCACCAGGGAGCCGGGGGGCACCGAGCTTGGGGTTGAGTTGCGCGCGGCGATCATGCACGGCGGTCACGTCGTTCCGCGGGCAGAGGCGCTGTTGTACGCGGCGGATCGTGCTCATCACATCCACACGGTGGTGAGGCCGGCGCTCGAGCGGGGAGCAGTGGTGCTTCAGGATCGCTATTTGGACTCTTCTATCGTCTATCAGGGCGGCGCTCGCGGCCTAGGGGACGAGGTGGAGCGCATCTCCATGTGGGCCACGGAGGGGTTGCTTCCGGACCTCACGATTGTGCTCGACATGGCTCCGGCGGATGAGCGCCTGAGCCGCGATCTTGACCGCGTGGAGCGGGAGACCGCGGAGCACGCTGCGCAGATCCGCGAAGGCTTCTTGGCGCTCGCGGCAAGGGACCCGGGGCGCTACGCGGTCATCGACGCCGCGCGACCGGTGGAGGTCATCGCGGCGGAAGTGCGGGCCGTCGTGGAGAAGTACCTATGAGCGGAGTCTGGGACGACGTCGTGGGCCAGGAGCGAGCTCTCGCCCCTCTCAAACTGGCAGTCGCGGACCCCACGGCCATGACTCACGCGTGGCTCGTCACCGGCCCGCCCGGCTCTGGCCGGTCGCACGCTGCCAGGGCATTCGCAGCCGCTCTGCAGTGTCCGGACGGCGGCTGCGGCGAGTGCCAGGCCTGTCGACAGGTCCACGGTGGCACTCACCCAGACGTCAAGCGGGTCGCCACAGAGAAAGTCACGATCTCGATCGACGAGGTTCGCGAGCTCATCGGCACGGCGCAGCAGGCACCCAGCCAGGGCCGCTGGCGCGTCATCATCATCGAAGACGCCGACCGGATGACGGAGCGCACCTCGAACGTGCTGCTCAAGTCCATCGAGGAGCCGCCCCCGCGTACGGTGTGGCTGTTGTGTGCACCGTCGTCTCAAGACGTCGCAGTGACGATCCGCAGCCGGTGCCGCATCGTCTCGCTCGTCACGCCGTCGCCCGACGCGGTGGCTGAGTTGCTCGTGGAGCGCGACGGGATCTTGCCGGAGATCGCGATAGACGCGGCCAGGGCCGCGCAGAGCCACATCGGCATCGCTCGCAGGCTGGCTCGCGACGCTGGCGCCCGACGCCGTAGAGACCAGGTGCTCGCGCTCGCCACCGAGATTCGCGGAGTTGGCGACGCGGTGCTCGCCGCGGCGGACCTCGTGGCGGTCGCGGATGAGGACGCGAAGGCCGTGGCCGACGAGCGCGACGGCGTCGAGAGAGCGGAGCTCATGGAGGCGCTCGGCGCGGACGAGGGTGGAAGGCTGCCCCCTGCTCTCCGCGCGCAGGTGAGGCAACTCGAGGAGGACCAGAAGCGTCGGGCAACCCGAATGAAACGGGACGTGCTTGACCGAGCCATCCTGGACCTCATGAGCCTTTACCGGGACGTGGCGGCGATCCAGGTGGGGGCGAGCGTGCATCTGGTGAACGAGTCGCACCGCGGGCACATCGAGCAGCTCGCGGAGCGCACCACCCTTGAAGACACGGTGCGCTGCCTCGACGCGCTGGGCACGGCCCGCACCCGACTGGCCGGAAATGTCGCACCCCTGCTAGCTATCGAGGCAATGGGGTTGGCCCTGTATCCGCGCGCAAAGAGCGTCCCGTAATCTTGGGCGCATGACAAAGCCACGCGTCGTCCTCGCCCTGGCCGCAGCGTCGGCCGTTGCTTTGCTGGTAATCACGGGTTGCACGCCCGAGAAGACCCAGGTGACGCCAAGCGTGACGCCGACGGCCGCGCCCACCACCGGCGGCGTGGACCCGTACGCGCAAGAACTCAGCTGGAGCGACTGCGGCGAGCTGCAGTGCGCTGACGTGCAGGTGCCGCTCGACTGGACCAACCCTGGCGGCGAGACGATCACGGTCAAGATCAACAAGTCGGAGGCGACGGGCACCAAGAAAGGCTCGCTGCTCATCAATCCCGGCGGCCCGGGCGGCGGCGGGCTGGACTTCACGGAGTACTTCACGACGAGCGCGGGCAAGGACCTGCTCGCGGCGTACGACATCATCGGGTTCGACCCTCGCGGCGTGGCGACGTCGACTCCGGTCGATTGCGGCGACGCCGACACGGTGAACGCCTACGTCGTCACCGATTATCCGCTGGAGACGCAGGCCGATGTCGACGCCGCGAACCAGCGCAACGCCGACTTTGCGAATGGCTGCGAGGACGCGACCGGACCGCTGGTGGAGAACGTCGACACCACATCGGTGGCGCGGGACATGGACGTGATCCGCGCGCTCGTTGGTGACGAGAAGCTCAACTACCTGGGCTTCTCCTACGGCACGCAACTGGGCGCCACCTACGCCGAGCTGTACCCGGACCACGTGGGCCAGATGGCGCTCGACGGCGCCGTGGACTTCTTGCTTCCCGAAGATGACCAGGCCGCGGGCCAGGCGGCCGGCTTCGAAAGCGCGCTCACGAGCTTTGTGAAGTGGTGCGCTGGCGAAAGCGACTGCCCGCTCGACAAGAACGCCGACGCCGCGAAGAAGCAGATCCACGACGTCGCCTTCAACGCGATCGCCAATCCGGTGACGGACACGCAGGGTGGCGAGGTCAATGGCAACCTCATGACCTACGGCATCGTCGTGACCCTCTACGACGAGGCGTCGTGGCCGTACCTCAAGCAGGCGCTCGACGAGGTGATCAAGCACGACACCGCCTACGTCATGGCGCAGCTCGCCGACTTCTACCTTGACCGCGACTCGGAGACGGGCGAGTACACCACCAACTCGACGGTGGCGTTCTCGGTGATCAGCTGCCTCGACTCGGCGGAGGAGCCCTCGTGGGACCTGGCCCGCGTTGACCAGTTCCGCGCCAAGATGGAGGAGGCGTCGCCAACGTTCGGCTGGTGGTTCGCAGCGTCGACAGGCTGCAGCGACTGGCCGTTCCACTCCAAGGAGCCGGTGACCTCGCTCGACAACGCGGCGTCGGTTTCGCCGATCCTCGTGGTCGGCACCACGAACGACCCCGCGACCCCCTACCAGTGGGCCAAGAACCTGACGGCCGAGCTCGGCAATGCCACGCTCCTCACCTACGACGGCGAGGGCCACACCGCCTACGGCCGTTCCAACCAGTGCATCATCGACGCGGTGGATGGGTGGCTCGTGGACGGCACGATGCCGAGTTCGGGAACCACCTGCTGACCCGGTACACTTTTTGACTGGCCCATTTGGCGCTCCGGCACCGAGCGGGCCGCGCCGCCTTAGCTCAGTCGGCAGAGCGATTCACTCGTAATGAATAGGTCAAGGGTTCGATTCCCTTAGGCGGCTCCACCGGCCCGGTCCCTGAAGCAGGGGCCGGGCTGTTCTGTGCCCGACGCTGGCACTTGCCCCGCGCGCGTGGCCGCGCCCCCGCCCGCGGTTTAGGCACGTCACGCCTGCTTTCGGCCCGACGTTGACTCCCGTAGGCACGTCATGCCTGGTTTTGCGGTGGTTCAGCGAAGTGCGCAACGCCTCGATCGCGCGCCTGTTGGCCATGATTGCTCAGAGGTCAGAGATGACGAACGCGGCGACAGCCATCCCGAGATCATGACAGGGCATGCTTCAGTGGCTGTGTTGACTTGGCCGCGACCTGAGATCGCAGTGTTGCCCTGCAGCTACGGCTACCGTTCGAACGGGATCTAGCGGCTGAACGGGTGACAACCAGTTGGCCTAGGTGTTCTGGCTCACGACCGTCCGCAATGAGCGCTACGATGCTGCCGAACCGTCCACCTCGACTGATCGGAGCACCATGCCCCTCGTCGTGCAGGCTCAGCCGATCTCCGACACGCTCTTTCGCCTCGAGATAGCCATGGGCGGGACTGTGATCGGCGAGTACGAGCGCTCGCGCCATGCGGACATCGCGCGCAAGACCGAGGAGGTCAATTGCGCCGAGAACTACCTCGTGGAGCTCTACAGCCGCCGCGGCATGTTCGTCGTCCGCTGGGACAAGGCCACGCGCACGAAGGTCATCCGTGACGAGCTCGGCAACCACATCGGCGAAATCCCGAGGGCGTGCTGGCGAAAGCCCGCTCGCCAAGACAACACACCCCAATCGACCGCGTAGTAGATGCCTGGGGCCGCCGGTCTCGAGCAGGTTGCGGCTACAGAGTTGGTGAAGTTCCGGCCGCTGCGCCGCGTAGATACTCGAGCTCTCAGTTGATCGCCTCGGCGGCCGTCGCCCGACGCCGCGGGGCCCTTGCTTTCCGGCGGGTCGGGCTCACGGCGCGGTCAGCGGCACGCCCCTGGTCCCATCGATGAGCGTCCGGTCGCCAACTGGCGCCTCGAGTTTCACAGTGAACGGCGTCGCCGGATTGCTCGGGCAGGTCCCGCCGTTGTTCGGCTTCACGCCGATCGTCACCGTCAGGCTCTCCTCTGTCTCCACGAGCGACACGAGCTTGACCCTCCCCTGCGCATCCTGGCCGGAATTGCATTCGCGTTCGGTGACGAGCAGCTGCAGTTCGGTCGAGTCGCCACCCGGCAAGTGCGCGGGATCCATCGTGACCGTCGGCACGTCCAGCCCGCCAAGGTCGATCGTGAGCGGGCAGACGCTGTTGCCCGTCACGTACCAGGCATTCGGGTCCGTGTTGGTGCCGTGGAGTCGCGAGATCTCGATGATCTCGTGATCAGAGTTTGGCGGGCCGCCATCGACAACCTCGCCCTCGGCAAACGGCCGCATGATCAGCAGGCTCTCTTCGCCCTGGCCCGCAAGCACCCAGCCCCCGTCGGGGTCGAGCTTCAGCGGCTCGCCAAGGTCGTTCTGCGCCTCCGCGACCATTGTCGCCGCCTCGCCCGTGAGTTCGGAGACGGGCGTTGCCGAATTCAGCACCTCGGCGTCGATGGTGTGGTCCAGGCACTTGTAGGTGGACGGCCCATCGATGCTCCCCACCCCCGCGCACCCCGCCAGCGCCAGTGCCAGCACAGCAATGCCCGACGCCGCGGCGGCTTTCGCGTCGAACATCAGTTGCCTTCGGAGAAGAGTTTGTTGAGCGCGTTGACCATGTCCCACCCGCCGTCCCACGTGTTGCTGTAAACGGTCGCCGTGAGCCCAGAACCGGGATCCCGCGTGGACCGGAACGACACGCCCACGTCGCAGCCCTCCATGATGAGCGCCGGCCCGGTGGCGTGCAGCCACAGGCCAAGTCCGTACCGCATTCCCTCGGCCTCGGCCGCCGGCCGCGGCGTCGTCATGAGCGCCAGCGACTCCGCAGAAACAAGCGCGCCCGCGAGCAGCGCGTCCCAGAATCGCCCGCAGTCGGCCACGGACGAGATCGCCCCACCGTCCCCCGTGGCAATGAGCGGCATGTGCATCACGTTGGAACGCAGCCCGGAGGACTCCACGTACCCCACCGCCACGTCGCCAGGCAGCGAGTCCATGCGCAGGATGCCCGTCTCGAGAAGCCCCGCGGGCTCCACGACCTCTCGCTCCACCAGGTCTGCATATGAAGAGCCGGTGGCCCGCTCGGCCACGAGCGCCGCCACCACAAAGCCTCCGTTGTTGTACACGAACGTCGAGCCGGGCGCGGAGACCTGCGGGTGATCCGCGAGGTCCGGCAGCAGGTCCTCGGTCGTGAGGTACTGGTGGAGCGGCCGCGTCATGATGTACGCGTCGGGCTCCAGCGCCTCCTCGTCCAGGTAGTCGCCAATGCCCGACGTGTGGGTGAGCAGGTGCTCGAGCGTCACCTCGGGCGCGATGAGCGGTAGATCGTCGCCGAGCCATTCGCGCACCGGCGTGGAAAGCGACAACACCCCGCGTTCGACGAGCCTCAGCACGATCACGGCCGTGAAGGTCTTGGACCCGGATGCCACGCCAAACCGCGTCGTCTCCTGGAACGGCACTGAGTGCGCGCGGTTGGCCAGCCCTGCACAGAGCGAGAAGGCGCGGCCATCGGGGCCGTCCACCACAGCCACCCCCGTGAAGCCAGGGGTGACGCCGGTGACCGCCTCGGCAACGGCGTCGGGCAAGGTCATGGGGCCAGCCTACAAAGAACGACCCTCCCCCGGCTGAGACGGGGGAGGGTCGCGGCGCTAAGCGGGTGGACTATCCCGCGTACTGCGCCTCCGCTTCGACCGCATCAGCGGGCGGAGCGTCCAGCTGGTTGTGGACCTCGGTGGGGGGACCGGCCACACACAGCTTGGTCGGCGGCGGGTAGGCGAGGTTGACCGTCATGGTGGGGTTGACCTCCACCAGCACGCTCACGCCATTCCTAGTCCAGCCGTAGTTGTCGTTGCCGACCGACTCCCACTCGCCATCGACGAGCGCCCAACCGGGCCAACCCGTAGCTTCGTACTTGCCACCGCCGAGGTTCTTGGCGCTGGCACCTGGCCACAGGAACTTGCCGGTTCCGATCGGCACTTCCTTTTCATACTTCTCGGCGCTGTTCTTCGCGGTGAAGGTGAACTTCGCCTTACCCGTGGTGTTGGTACTCACGCCGTAGGGGTCGTTGAGCTGGATGCTGTAGAAGATCCAGGGCACGTCGGCCTTGCAGACGGAGGACACGATGGTGCCGGCGAGTGTTGGATCCTTACCGCATTTCACCTCGTCGTTGATCGTGTAGAACTTCAGGTCGGTTGGCAGCGACACCTGCTGGCCCTGAATGTTGGGGCAAACGTCGGGTGCGCAGTCGGCGCCGTTGCCCGTCCAGGGCTTGGCCCCGGCGGGGATCTGGCCACCGGCCTCGACAGTCACCTTGTGACCCGTGGCGTCACCCTGCGTGTACACGCAGTAGTCAGCGGGCGGCGGGTTGCCGCACTCCCACGTGGCCTCTGGGTACGCCAGGGCGAACGTCTTGGACGGGTTGTACGTGACGGTCATCTGGGCGTCGTGGCGAGTCCAACCGAAGTTCTCGTCACCAACGTTGACCCATACGCCGTCCTGCAACTCCCAGCCCGGCCAGCCGGTGGCTACGCCACCGGTGACCTCAGCACCTGGCCAGAGGATGTCTGCGCTCAGGTCATCCTCGAGATCCACCGTCATGGGCGGCAGCGCGTGCTCGTTGTCGTCGAAGAACACCACGGTGATGGTGTCACCGCCCGTGCTGCGTCCACCCGGATCCGTCTGCACCACTTGGATGTGGATGTACGGGGCGTTGTCGATGCAGATGGGCTGCGAGGTCGACAGGTCGATGTTCAGCGGAGGCGTGCATTCCGAGCCGTCAACGTACTTGGGCGCGTTCGGCGGTGGCGTCTGCCCTGCGGGCACCACTACCTCGTGACCAAGATCGTCTCCCTGCGTGTAGACGCAGTAGCTCGTTGGCGGCGTGCACTCGTTGCCGTTGACCCACTTGGGGGCACCCTGCGGTGGAGTCTGGCCAGCGGGGACCGAGAGCTCCTTGGCCTGGCCATCCTCGTAGACGCAGTAGCTGGTGGGCGGCGTGCACTCGTTGCCGTTGACCCAGCGGATGTCGCCGTCCTTGAAGTCAGACTCCCAGATGGTCACCTTCTTGGCCTGGCCGTTCTCGTAGACGCAGACGTCTACCTTTGGCGGCTCGCAGCTATTGCCGATCTTCACCACCTTGTACGCCGTGCCCCACCCGCCAGGGATGAGGTGCTCGGTGGGGTTCTGTGGGCTGTAGAGGACGCCGCCTGCCACGAGGTTCGCGGTGGTGGTGTCGTCGTAGTAGATGTCCACCTGGTAGCAGCCGTAACCGATCGCGTTCAGGTCGTCGTCGAGCGCGGTGAGGTCAGGCGTCGACTGCTTCTCGTGCGTCACGATGGTCTGCGGCCACGTGGCGGTGTGGTCATTGATCCAGCTCGGCATCTTCCACGCGACGATCACGTAGCAGTGCGTCTGCTCGCGCTCGCTGAGCTGGCGCGTGCGGGTCTCATAAGTCACCACGGCGTTGGCGGTGTCCAGCACCCACGTGCCGTTCACCTTGACGTACGGGGTGACCGTCTTCATTCGGGTCTGCTCAACGCTCGTGTCGTTGCAGGTCCAGATGCCGTCGGTCCATTCACCCTTGACGACCTTGTCGTCGGGGCGCTCGCAGTTCTGGTCGTAGAGCGTGTAGGCGGAGGGGTTCGCGTTGTACTCGGCGAACGGGATGGTCTTCTTGTGGTTGTCCACGCAGACCTTGACGGGCGGCGGGTCACACGACTTGCCCACCTTCACGAGCTTCCACGAGGTGCCGGGCACCAGGTGCTCGGTGGGGTTGTTCGGTCCGTTGAGGACACCGCCCGCGATCAGCGAGGTGGTGGTGGCGTCGTCGTAGTAGAGGTCCACCTGGTAGCAGCCGTAGCCAATGTCATCCAGGTAGTCATCAAGCGTCGACAGGTCCTTGGTGGTCTGCTTCTGCGACGTCACATACTTCTGCGGCCAGGTGGGGTGCGAGCTGTCCTTCCAGCTCGGCATCTGCCAGGCGACGATGACGTAGCAGTTCTTCTTCTCGCGATCGGCGAGAGTACGGGTCTTGGTCTCGGTGGTCACGACGGCGTTGTCGGAGTCCAGCACCCACTGGCCGTCAACCTTCTTGTACGAGGTGACTGTCTTGGTGCGCGTCTGCGTGACGGTGGTGTCATTGCACGCCCACTCGCCGTCCTTCCAGTCGGAGTAGACCACCTTGTCTTCAGGCTTTGGCGTGTCGCAGGTTCCCCCGAACTTGAAGTACCAGTCCTGAACGATGTTCGAGTCTTCGGCCTTGCCGTTCTTGAAGGTCAGGCTGCCGTCGGCGACTACGGCGTCGATGTCTCCGCGCGTGCCGTAGTACTTGTCAACTTGGTACCAGACGCCGCACTGGGCGGTGAAGTTAGTGCCGGCGGTGACGTGCGCCTGCGGCCACGCGGTGTCGCAGTTGAGCTTCGCCTTGTGCGCGCTTTCGCCATTGCTGCCCACGGGGATGTTGCAGTTGCCCGTGATCTGCCAGACGTGCCACTCCGTCAGCTTGGTCTGTTCTTGGTGGCGTCCCTGATCCAGCCCCACGCTGGCCTGCGCCGGCCCGGCGAAGATGTACGCCATAAGAAATACGGTGGCCGTGACGAGGATTTTCCTCAGCATAATTCCCTCTCCCCCGGGGGCTTAGGCGCGTTGTCCTAGCGCGTCTGTCTCCCTCGGCTAGGGCCATCCAAGAACTGGCGCGCGGGGCCGTCAACGCTCCCGGCAGACGGGTAATACACCATGTGGTTCGTTTATACGGATGTGACAGATGTGACAGAAGAAAATGAAATAGACGCGGCGTGTCGCTACAACCGTTTCCGTTTTGTCGGTATTTACCAGGCCCGACGCTGGGGCGGGGCAAAAGGGACAAGTCACCACAGCGTCGGGCAGGGTTGGGGGGCCATGGGCGAGCGCTATGCGCACCCGGGACCTGTGGGCCTCCCAGGCACTAACCCTGCGCGTGGAAGAATGACGCCGTGACCGCGACAGCCGCTCGAGCCGCCAGCGCGGCCGACGTGGTGGCTCAGCTGCGGAACAGGATTGACGGCGAGGTTGAGGCCAGCGCCCGCCGCCGCGCGGAGTACAGCACGGACGCGAGCAACTACCGCATCCCCCCTCAGGCGGTCGCCTACCCGCGTGATACCGCGGACCTCGAGGCCACTGTGGACGCGGCCCGCGAACTGCACCTCCCGATCACTTTGCGCGGCGGGGGCACCTCGGTGGCTGGCAACGCGATCGGCCCCGGCCTCGTGATCGACACGAGCCGCCACCTCACCAAGATCCTCGCCGTCGACGAAGAGGCCAGGACCGCAACCGTCCAGCCCGGCGTCGTGATGGACACCCTGCAGCGCCAGCTCAAGCGCACGGGCCTGCGCTTTGGCCCCGACCCGTCCACCTCCACTCGCGCCACCTTTGGCGGCATGATCGGCAACAACGCGTGCGGCCCTCACGCGGTCGCGTACGGCCGCACCTCGGACAACGTCAAGAGCCTCAAGGCGATCGACGGCACCGGCCGCCGCATCAGCACCCTCGCGGACGTCCCCGGGCTCGACGAGCTGATCAAGCAGAACCTCGCCCTCATCCGCACCGAGTTCGGTCGCTTCAGCCGACAGGTCAGCGGCTACTCGCTCGAGCATCTACTGCCGGAGCTCGGCGGAAACCTCGCGCGGTTCCTCGTTGGCACGGAGGGCACGCTCGCCATCGTCACCGAGGCCACCGTGGCCCTGGTCCCCATCGCACCCCATCGCCTCACGGCCGTCTTCGCCTACGACGACATGCCCGCGGCGGCCGACGCCGTTGTCCCCATGCTCGCTCACGAGCCTCACGCCGTGGAGGGCTTGGACGCCCGCCTGGTCTCACGCGTGGCGCGCACGCGCAGCATCCCCGAGTTGCCCGACGGCGGTGGCTGGCTGTTCGTAGAGGTGGGCGCGGACTCGGAGGGGGAGGCGCGTGAGACCCTGGCGAACCTGATCGGTGACGCTGGCACCGATAAATACAGAGTGGTGGAGGATCCGCGCGAAGCCGCACAGCTGTGGTCGATCCGCGCGGACGGGGCTGGCCTGGCTGGCCGCAGCGAAGACAACAAGGAGTGCTGGCCAGGGTGGGAAGACGCGGCGGTGCCTCCGGAGCACCTGGGCGCCTATCTTCGCGAGTTCGACCAACTCATGGCGCGCCACGGCGTGACCGGCCAACCCTTTGGGCACTTTGGCGATGGTTGCATCCACGTGCGCCTCGACATCCCGCTCACCGAATCGGGCGCGCCTCTTCGCGAGTTCATGGAACACGCGGCGGCACTCGTCGCGAGCCACGGTGGCTCCCTGAGTGGCGAACACGGTGACGGCCGCGCCCGCTCGGAGCTGCTCCCGGCGATGTACAGCCAGGAGGCGATAGCGCTCTTCGGACAGGTCAAGCGGCTCTTCGATCCGCAGAACCTACTCAACCCAGGGGTGCTCGTGGACCCCGCCCCACTTGACCAGAACCTGAGGCGGCCGGCCGCCAAACCGACACCAGCGTCGGGCGGCTTTGCCTTTCTTCACGACCACGGCGACCTCACAGAGGCCGTGCACCGGTGCACCGGCGTGGGCAAGTGCCGCGCGGATGCCATTGGCGGGGGCAACGGATTCATGTGCCCCAGCTACAAGGCCACGGGAGACGAGAAGGACGTCACGCGCGGGCGGGCGCGCGTGCTGCAGGACGCTATCAACGGCACGCTCGTTGGCGGCCTCAACGACCGCGCGGTGCGCGAGAGCCTTGACCTGTGCCTCAGTTGCAAGGCGTGCAGCACCGACTGCCCAAGCGGCATCGACATGGCCGCCTACAAGTCGGAGGTGCTGCACCGCACCTATAAGAACAAGGTGCGGCCGGTAGCGCACTACTCCATTGGGTGGCTGCCGCGGTGGCTGCGGGCCGTTGGTGTTGCGCCGGGCGTGGTGAATGCGGTGCTGCACCCGCAGTGGATTCAGCGCCCGACGCTGTGGCTGGCTGGCATGGACACTCGCCGGAGCCTGCCGAAGTTTGCGAAGGAGCCGTTCCGAAGGTCGCAAGTGGCGAGGACGCGGGCGGCCGACCAGATCAAGTGCGCGCCCACGGACAACCGCGTGGTGCTGTGGGCGGACTCGTTCACGGATGGCCTCTCGCCTGACGTACCCGCGGCGATGGTGCGCGTGCTGGAGGCGGCCGGGTTCGAGGTGCTCGTCAGCGCTGGCGACGCGTGCTGCGGCGTGACGTGGATTTCCACTGGTCAGCTCGATGGCGCGCGACGTCGGTTGTCCCATCTGCTGGAGGTGCTGGGGCCGTACGCGGTCAATGGCATCCCGATCGTTGGGGTGGAGCCCAGTTGCACGGGAGTGCTGCGCGGCGACCTGCTCGAACTGCTACCCGAAGACCCGCGGGCGCACGCGGTCGCAGCCGCCACATATACGTTTGCTGAGCTGCTCACGGGCCGCGCGCCCATTCGCCCTCGCGAAGGTTGGGAGCCGCCGCGTCTCGACGACGTCACGGCGGTGGTTCAGCCACACTGTCACCAGTATTCGGTGATGGGGTTTGCGGCGGATCGCGAACTGATGTCTTCGTTGGGAGCGACTGTCACAGAGGCGGCCGGCTGCTGCGGGCTCGCGGGCAACTGGGGTACGGAGCGCGGTCACTACGAGACGTCGGTCAAGGTAGCGGAGAACTCGCTGCTGCCGGCGTTGCGCAACGCGCCGGACGGGGCGGTGTACATCGCTGACGGGGTCTCGTGCAGAACTCAGGCCGACGACCTCGCCGGCGTGCAGGGCCAGCACCTGGCGCAGCTGCTCGCGGAGCGGCTCTAGGCGGTCGAGCGCGCGACGATGTCGTCGACCGCCGAGCGGATGAGGGCAAACGTCTCGTTGTAGACCTGCTGCGATCCCAGGTAGGGGTCTGGCACGTCGGCGAATCCGACGTGATGCCGATCCGCAAGGAACTCGGTGATGGCGATCCTGGCGTCGGGTGTCCAGACGTCGAGGCCGCTGTTCGCCCTCCCTGCAGCCGCGAGCTCCGTCAGTAGAAAGGTGCGATCACGTGCGAAGGGCGCCTCGGCTACGACCCAGGCGCGATGGCGAGAGGTCATGCAAACAACGAGGTCCGCGCCGCGCGCAGAGTTCTCGGTGAACTGCCGTGCCGAGTGCTGGGACCCGTCGATGTCTTCGCCGGCGAGGCAACGCACCATTGGCTCCGGAACGCGGTGCCCGACCATCGCGTGCGTGCCAGCGGACGTGACCTGCGCGCGGTCAGCGAGGCGCCTCGCCAGCAGCAGTTCCGCCGCGGGCGACCGGCAGATATTGCCGGTGCAGACTGTCACGATCCTCGTCACCGTGCCAACGTATCAATCCCCTCAGCGCTGCCGGTGCCAGTCATGGAACAAGATGAGAAGGCCGGATCGTTGAACTGACAGTTGGGGCCCCCGGAGCTGAGCGCAAGGGACTCGCCCGGGACACACGCGGTTTCCATGCGACGCTCCGGGGCCTCGGCCATGAACGGATCGGATCGCACGCCGCGCGGCGGCATCAATGTTGTGTCGAGAACTGGTGGGCGAAGTCCCGAATCGAGTCCTCAAAGCCCCGTTGCGGCGCCCACCCGGTGGCGTTGCGCAGTCGCTCAGCGTTCCCCACGATCGTCTTGGCATCGTTGGGACGGACTCGCGCGGGGTCAACCATCACCTCAGGCACGGACACACCAAAGGCCGCGCAGAGCGCTGCCAGCACCTCGCTGCCGGATCGCGCCACGCCAGATGCGATGTTGAACAGGCGGTGAGGAAGCTCACGTGCGACGCACAGCGCGAGGTACGCGGCCGCCACGTCGCGCACATCGCTGTAGTCGCGCTCTGTCGTTAGGTCTCCGGTGCGGATCCGCTCGCCGGGTGGCTGGGCGAGGATCTGCGCGGCGAGGTCAGGCACCAAGAATCCAGGCCGCTGTCCAGGCCCCATGTGATTGAAGGGGCGCGCAATGACCACGTCGAGACCGCGGTTGGTGTAGTAGTCGGCCTGCAGTTCCACGAGCCGCTTCGCGACCGCATATGGAGAGGTCATGTGAACCGGCCTGGCCTCGTCGATCAGGCCGGTCTCCCCGCCGTACAGCGCGCCGGAGCTGACAGCGATGATCCTCGCTCCCGGGCTAGTCGCGAGAGTGGCCTCCGCGACGTTTGTGAACATCGCGCTGTTGTCGTTGATGTACCGCTGCGGGGCATCGAAGCTCGGCCCAACCGCCGCGAGTCCCGCCAGATGCACCACCGCGTCTGACTGCACCCGCGGGGGCTGCAGCGCGAGGTCGACCACCTGCACCGCTGCGAGCGCGGCGCCGAGCGGATCGTCGTCGGCCAGCGGCCGCTGCACCACCGCGCTCACCTCGTGGCCCGCCTCCACCGCAAGCCTCGCAAGATGGCGCCCAACGAAGCCGTCCGCGCCGGTGATGAGGAGACGCAAGGCCTCAGCCCTGTTCTAGCGCCACGGCCGCGCGGTCGTGCGCGACCATCCGCGCCACGAGCCCAGGGAAGTCCACCTCGCGAGACCACCCAAGTTCCTGCTCGGCCTTGGCAGGGTTCCCCAAGAGGATGTCCACCTCGGCCGGGCGGAACAGCGAGGGATCCTGCACCACGTAGGGACGCCAGTCGTCCACGCCGATGTGCGCGAAGGCGGCCGTGAGGAAGTCCTCGATCGAGTGCGTCTGCCCGGAGGCGAGCACAAAGTCGTCCGGGGTGTCGTGCTGCAGCATCTGCCACATGCCGCGCACGTAGTCGCCCGCGTAGCCCCAGTCTCGCTTGGGCGAGAGGTCGCCGAGTGAGAGCGTGTCTTGCCGCCCGGCCTCGATGCGCGCAACTGCGTCGGTGATCTTGCGGGTCACGAACTCCTTGCCGCGGTACTCGCCCTCATGATTGAAGAGAATCCCGCACGCCACGAACAGCCCGTAACTCTCTCGGTAGTTCCGGGCCATCCAGTGCGCGTAGAGCTTCGCGACGCCGTAGGGGCTGCGGGGGTGGAAGAGGGACTGCTCGTCGTAGCCCAGACCTGGCCGGTTGTAGTCGAGGCCGCCGAACATCTCCGAGGTCGATGCTTGGTAGATGCGCACGCCATCCGAGCGACCGGTGACCCGCACCGCCTCCAGCAGGTTAAGTAGGCCCTTGCCTGTCACGTCCGCCGTCAGCACGGGGTTGTTGAACGAGTAGCCCACGTGACTCACGGCCGCCAGATTGTAGATCTCCTGCGGGTTCGCGGCCTCAAGTGCGCGCACCAGCGAGGACATGTCTGTGAGATCGCCCTCAAGGAGTTTCACGTAGGGGTGGGCCGCCTCGACCTCGGCGCGGCGCGGGTTTTTCTGACCCCGTACCAGGCCATACACGAGGTAGCCCTTGCTGTGCAGCAACTCAGCGAGGTGGCGTCCATCCTGCCCCGTGATGCCGGTGACGAGGGCTGTGCGCGGGGTCGCCGGGTCCTGATTGGTCACGGGTGCAACCCTACCAACGACGGCCTGTTGGTCCGTCGGCTGTTCGCGCTCGCGAGCCGGGCTGGCTCGCTGCCCAGCCCTTGCCCGCGCGCCTAGAGCCCCCGCTCAAACTCCCGCAGGTGAGCGTTGAACTGCTCGGACTCCACGAGGAAGCCGTCGTGGCCCACTCCCGAGTGGACCCAGCGGATTCCCCTTGATCCGCTGAGGCCCGCGTCGAGCACCCGCGCATTCGACGCCGGGTAGAGCCGGTCGCTGTCCACCGCGATCACCAGCGCTGGCCCCGTAAACCGAGCGAGCGCCGCCCGTACTCCGCCGCGATCGCGCCCCACGTCGTGGCCGTTGATCGCGTTGACCAGCCGCACGTAGGTGTTCGCATCGAAGCGCCGTGCGAGCTTGTCGCCATGATGCTCCAAGTACGACTGCACCTCGAAGACTCCGTCCGCTCGTACCTCGCGCCCAAAACGTCGCCCCAACTCTGCCTCCGAGCGGTACGTGATGTGCGCGATCTGCCGCGCGATTCCGAGGCCCACCTCAGGCCCGTCACCGTCGGCGGCTTCGTAGTAGTCACCTCCGCGGAACTTTGGATCCGCCTCGATCGCGCCCACTTGGGGCACGCCCCAGGCGATCTGTTCGGCGGTCGAGGCCGCCGTGGTGCCCATGACCGCGATCGCGCCCACGCGCTCCGGATTTGTGACCGCCCACTCGAGCACCCTCATCCCGCCCATCGACGGACCCAGCACGAGTCGCCACCGATCGATGCCCAGCAGGTCGGTGAGGCGGCGCTCCGCCCCCACCAGGTCGCGGATGCTCGGCCACGGGAAGCGGGACCCCCAGGCACGCCCATCCGGCGCCAGCGAAGCCGGACCCGTAGACCCCTGGCACCCGCCTATCACGTTGGCGCTCACGATGAAGTGGCGCGCCGGGTCCAGCGGTTTTCCAGGGCCGATGAGCGGATTCCACCAGCCCGGAGTCGGATGGCCTGGGCCCGCCTCGCCGAAAGCATGCGCATCCCCGGTCAGCGCATGCGCGATGTACACGGCGTTGTCGCGAGCCGCATTCAAGGTGCCCCACGTCTCGAAGGCGAGCACAGCGTCGGGCACCAGGGCGCCGCCCTCAAGTCGAAGGTCACCGATCGGGGCGAAGCGGCGGTTTCCCACGGGGTCGCCAGGGCGCCAGGCGCCCGACGCTGGGATAGGTCCCCGCGTCGGAGTCGCCTTGGTCGCTACCTGGGCGGAGGTCACGCGCTCACGCCCTCCAGTTCCTGTTCCGTCGCGTTCGACTTCTGGGCCGCCACCGCCGCGAAGCCGGCCTCGAGGTCCGCGAGGATGTCGTCGATGTGCTCGATGCCCACCGCAAGGCGCACCAGACCAGGGGTGACGCCTGTCGCGACCTGCTCCTCTGGCGTGAGCTGGCTGTGCGTTGTCGTGGCCGGGTGGATCACGAGCGAGCGCACGTCGCCGATGTTGGCGACGAGGCTGTGAAGCTCGAGGCTATCGACGAAGGTGCGCCCGGCGTCGGCCCCACCGGCGATCTCAAAGGAGAGCACCGAGCCAGAGCCCTTGGGCGCGTACTTGAGCTGCAGGTGGTGCCAAGGGCTGGACTCGAGGCCCGCGTAGGCGATGGACTCGACCTCCGGGCGGGTGCGAAGCCACTCGACGACCTTCTTGGCGTTCTCGACGTGGCGTTCCACGCGCAGCGAGAGCGTCTCGAGCCCCTGCGCGATGAGGAACGCGTTGAAGGGGCTCACCGCGGGGCCGAGGTCTCGGAGTAACTGCACCCGCGCCTTGAGGATGAAGGCAAGGTTGGCGCCGAGTGCAGAGCCGACGCCTAGATCCCGCGCGTAGACGAGGCCGTGATAACTAGGGTCGGGCTCGTTGTACTGGGGGAAGCGCTCCGGCTCCTGCGCAAAGTCGAAGGTGCCGGCGTCGACGATCACGCCGCCGATGGCCGTGCCGTGACCGCCCAGGTACTTCGTGGCTGAGTGGACCACGATGTCGGCGCCCCACTTGATGGGCTGCACTAGGTACGGAGACGCGACCGTGTTGTCGACGATGAGGGGCACGCCGACCTCATGGGCAACCCTGGCGATCTCTTCGATGTCGAGCAGGTCCTGCTTGGGATTGGAGATCGACTCACCGAAGAAGGCCTTGGTGTTGGGACGGCTTGCCTTGCGCCACTCGTTGGGGTCGTCCGGGTTCTCGACGAACGAGACCTCGATGCCGTACTTCGGCAGCGTGTAGTGGAACAGGTTGTAGGTGCCACCGTAGAGCGACGGGCTGGAGACGATATGGTCCCCGGCCTGCGCAAGGTTGAGGATCGCGAGAGTCTCTGCAGCCTGGCCGCTGCTGACGAGGAGGGCGGCGACGCCACCCTCAAGGGCGGCCACTCGGTCTTCGACCGCTTGTTGCGTTGGGTTGCCAATTCGCGTGTAGATAGGGCCGAGCTCGCTCAAGGCGAAGCGGGCGGCGGCCTGCGTGGTGTCTTCGAAGACGAAAGACGTGGTCTGGTAGATGGGGAGGGCGCGGGCGCCCGTCTCGCCGTCCGGAGTTTGGCCGGCGTGGATCTGCTGGGTTTCGAACTTCCAATTGGTGCTCATGTGGGTTGCTCCTGTGATGGTTGGCTGCGTTCTGCGGGGGAGGGGTGCAGACCATCACCGGAGCCGCCAACTAGCAGCCCGCGACACACAGGTCTGCGGGGGGTGACACGTTGGTGGCCCGAGGGGGTTCAGCTACCTGGGATTGCGCGTGGCAACCCGGCAGCGGCGCCCGTTACGGGCGCACGCCAAACGTGCGCTTATTAGCGACACATTCGGCGGAACACGTTGGCGAGCGTATGTGACGGCAACGCCCAGGCGCAAGCCCGTTAGCGACGTACCTGCTAAAGGCTAGTTTCAAACTCCGCCATGAACGCGTTGAGCTGACCAGACTCCACAAGGAAGCCGTCATGACCAACCGGCGAGTGGACCACCTTGACGCCATCAGATCCCGACAGCGCAGCGTCCAGCCGCTGCGAATTCTTAAGCGGGTAGAGACGGTCGCTGTCCACCGCCACCACCAAAGCCGGGTTGGTGAACCGAGCCAGCGCGGTCTCGACCCCGCCGCGGTCTCTACCCACGTCGTGCGACTGGATCGACTGCGCAAGGCGGATATACGTGTTGGCGTCGAAGCGTCGGGCCAGTTTGCGGCCATGGTGCGCCAGGTATGACTGGACCGCGAACTGGCCGCCCTTGCCCAGCGGATCGCCCGTGCCCTGGTAGTTGCGGCCAAAGCGCTCGGCAAGCTCGGACTCGCTGCGGTAGGTGGTGTGCGCGATCATGCGCGCGATCCCCATGCCCACGTGCGGTCCGTCGCCGTCCGCCGCGTCGTAGTAGTCGCCCTCACGGAACTTGGGGTCGGCCTTGATCGCCGCCACTTGCGAGGTTGACCACGCGATCTGGTCTGCCGTCGTGGCGGCCGTGGAGCCCACCGGGGCAATGGCGCCCACGCGCTCCGGATGTGAAACCGCCCACTCGATCGCCCGCATGCCGCCCATCGACGGGCCGGCCATGAGACGCCAGCGCTCAATGTCGAGGTAGTCGGTCAGCGCGAGCTCTGCGGCGACCATGTCCCGCATCGTCACGTAGGGGAAGCGGCTGCCCCACGGCAGCCCGTCCTCGGGGTGCGCGCTCGCCGGGCCAGTCGTTCCTTGGCAACCCCCCACCACGTTTGCGGAGACGATGAAGTGGCGAGCGGGGTCGATCGGCTTGCCCGGGCCCACCATCGCGTTCCACCAGCCGCCCGTGTGGTGGCCCGGCTCCGCGGGACCCCACACGTGGCTGTCGCCCGTCAGCGCGTGAGCCACGTAGATCGCGTTGCTCTTGTCCTTGTTGAGTTCGCCCCACGTCTCGAAGGCGATCGTGGTGCCCGGTAGCACCCCCATGGGGTCGGCCTCGAGCGGCAGGTCCCCGAGGGCGAAGAACTGGCGGCGGCCCGGGTGGTCGCCCTCCCGCCATGCGGCGCTCGCGGGAATGGGCGCGCCCTCGCCGGGGCCTTCGTCAGCGGCCCACGCGTCGGTCTCGATGCCGTCGTCATCCACGAGGGAAGCCTAGGGCACGCGTGCGCGAGAGCCAGCCGCAGCGTCGGGCCTGCCCGACGCCGTGGCGGCTTGAGCGCTTAAGGTCACCGCCGATTGTGCCGAGGTACGTAAGAGGGCCGCGTGGCATTCGCCACATGGCCTGGCAAACCTCGACAAACCGGACTTACCATCGCCGGACCAGGAGTTTTATGCGAATCGCCCTTAGCCAGCGCCCCATCCGCACCCGCATCGCCGCGGTGTGCGCGGGCGCGCTCGCCGCCACGGGCCTCGCCCTGGTCAGTGCGGGCGGGGCCAGCGCCGACGACTATCCCGGCCAGGCCGAGATCGAGGCCGCTCGCCAAGCCGCCTCCTCGCAGGCCGCCACCGTGGACCAGTTGGACGCTGCTGTCGTAGCACTCGAGGACGCGCTCCACGACGCCGAAGCGGCCCAACTGCTTGCGGCCGACAAGTACGCCCAGGCGCAGGGCGCCCTCGAGGACGCGAAGGCGAACCTCAAGACCGCCAAGCAGCGATCCGCGGAGGCCGATGCCGCCCTCGCAGACGCCAAGAACAAGCTCGCCGTGGTGGCCCAGGCGGCCTACCGCGAGGGCGGTGACATGGGTCAGGTTGGCGCAGTCGTCACGGCGAACGGCTTTGAGCAGGCCATCATCACCAACGACGCGATGAACCGGGCGTCGGACGAGATGGCGGTGCTGGTGCAACGCGTGGAGGCGGCCCAACTCGTCGCTGACGCCATGCGCGAGGCCGCCGACCAGGCCGCCGTAGAAGCGACCGCGGCAGAGGCTGCCGCCGCCGATGCCTTCGACGACGCGACCGCTGCCGCCGACTCCGCCGAGCAGGCCGTCAAGGAAGCTGACGCCGTTCGCGACCAGGCCGTGCAGCACCTCGCCGAGTTGCGCGGCACCTCGGTGGCGCTAGAGAAGGCACGCCAGAGCGGTCTCGCCGCGGAACGCGAGCAGCTCAAGCGCGAGGCCGCGGAGGCCGCCCAGAAGGAAGCGGAGCACGAGAGCAGCGGTGGCTCCAACAGCGGCGGCTCCAACAACGGCGGCTCGGCCCCCACCAAGACCGAGGACCCCAAGCCGGAGCAGACCCAGCCAGAGCAAACCAAGGATCCAGAGCCCGAGGAGACGACACCCCCGGTGCCGCCCACATCGTCGGGCGGCTGGAAGTCAACCGCCGCCCAGGGCGAGGTGGCCGTTGCAAAGGCGCTCACGCTCATGGGCAAGCCGTACAAGCTTGGCGGCACGGGCCCCACGTACTACGACTGCTCCGGCCTGACGATGGTCTCGTGGAAGGCAGCGGGGCTCTCCATTCAGCGGAGCTCGCAGATGCAGTACAACTCCACCAAGCACGTGCCGTTCAGCCAGTTGCGCAAGGGCGACCTGATCTTCTACGGCGACGGCCGTGACCCGTCGCAGATCTACCACGTGGCGATCTACATCGGCAACGGAATGGTTGCCGAGGCCGCGCGGCCCGGCAAGGACTCGCTCATCCGCGGATACGACGAGTCGTGGCGCATCGACGACCTGATTCCGGTGGCCGGGCGGCCGTAGGTCCTGCGATCCGCTTCGCGGCCGCAGCATGACGTCGCTGGACTAGTGACCTGGCGGCGGCACCAGCGGGTTCATGTGGGCGAACGGCGTGCCCGCGGCGCGCTCGAACGAGGCACGGATCTCCGCCTCGGCCTCGTCGCGAGACACCCAGTGGGCGCCCTCAACCGACTTGCCGGGCTCAAGGTCCTTGTAGACCTCGAAGAAGTGCTGCACCTCTAGACGGTGGAAGTCGCTGACGTCGTTGAGTTCTTGGCGCCACGTCTGGCGGTGGTCGCCCACCGGCACGCACAGCACCTTGTCGTCGCCGCCAGCCTCGTCGCGCATGCGGAACATGCCGAGAGCGCGGCAACGGATCTGGCAGCCGGGGAACGTCGGCTCCTCAAGCAGCACCAGCGCGTCGAGCGGGTCGCCGTCCATGCCGAGCGTGCCGTCGATGAAGCCATAGTCGTCGGGGTAGCGCGTGGAGGTGAAGAGCATGCGGTCAAGGCGGATGCGGCCGGTCTCGTGGTCCACCTCGTACTTGTTGCGGCTGCCCTTGGGGATCTCGATGGTGACGTCGAATTCCATGGTCAAGTCCTTTAGGTTCTAGGGCTTTGGTCTGGGTACTAGTGTGGCGCAAGAACGGAGGTGCCGCGTGCGGGGCAGGGTGGTAGCTGCGGTGCTTGTGCCGTCTGTGTTGCTCGTTGGGGTGGGCAGCTACGCATTCGCCGACGCTCGAGACCTCGTTCCCGGCATCATCACCTCGTCTCCGCTGCCCTCCCCGCAGCCACCCCTCATTACTGCCTCACCGCTGGCGGTTGCCTCGCCTTCACCTGGGCCGGTTGACGGCCTTTCATCCTCCGCACCCGTCCCCTCGCCCGACGCCGTGGCGGCTTTGGCTGCCGCGTTGCGTGCCGACAAGCGGACGGGGACCTCGACCAATGTGTACGTCGCCGACTACACGACGGGAGAGGTGCTGGCCTCACTGGACGGCGAGGATCCGCAGGTGCCGGCTTCCACGACCAAGCTGCTGACCGCGGTGGCAGCGCTCGAGGCCCTGGGGCCCGCGTTCACCTTCGACACCAGCGTGGTGCGGTCCGGGTCTGCGCTGACACTGGTGGCGGGCGGCGATCTGATGCTCGCCTCCGGTCACGGCCACGGCGGATCCGTGTATGACGCGGAGGGAGAGGTTGAGGCAAACGGCTGGGCCGGAATCGCCGACCTCGGCGACCAGATCGAGGCCGCCGTGCCGGTCGGCGCCGTTTCCATTGCCGTGGATACCAGCGACTTCCCTGGTCCGTCGTACCCGGCCGCGTGGCCGTCGTACCCCTTGACTATGGGCTACGCGGGGCGAGTCGAGGGGATCGCGATCAACATCGGCAAGAAGGACGGGGTGCCGGCGTCCGAATACGGTGCGCGAGACAAGGAGCCGGCGCTGCGGGCGCTCAAGCTGCTCGCGGCCGATCTCAACTCACGCGGCTACTCGGTGACTGTCGACGGAAAGGGCACCGCGGCGTCGGGCAGCGAGGAGGTGGCCCGTGTGCATTCGGCACCGCTGAGCGCCGTGGTGACCGAGCTGCTCCGGTACTCCGACAACACGGTCGCCGAGCAGACCGCGCGCGTGCTCGCCTTGCAGGCGGGGCTAGCCGCGACGCCCGCGAACGCGGCCGCCGAAACGAAGAAAGTGCTCGCCGGGATGGGCGTGTCGGTTGAGGGGCTCGCGCTCTACGACGGGGCCGGATTCTCCGCGAAGAATCAAGTGGCGCCGTTGACGCTGGTGGGCGCGCTCGTGGCCTCGCGCGCCGCTGCGAATACGGCAGGGCTGCTCACTTACCTCCCGCTCGGAGGCCTCGAGGGAACGGTGAATGCACGCTTTGCCGCGACTCCATCCGCAGGGTTCTTGCGGGCGAAGACGGGTTCTCTCACGGGAGTGACGGCACTGACTGGAGTCGTGGTCACGGCCGACGGGCGGCAGCTGGCGTTCGCCACTTTGCTCGACGGAATGCCGTACGGCCAAAAGAAGCCGATGGCCGCGATCGACGAGTTCGTCAATGCGTTGGCACAATGTGGATGTGCAGGGTGACGGCGGTTCCGCGGCTGGGGGGCGACCTGTGAGCGGACCGCACCCGTCAGTGGCCGCTACCCGCGTGGCCGTCCGCGAGATGCTGGACGGCCTCGAGTTGGGCACTCGCGTCTGGGTGGCCTGCTCCGGGGGTCCGGACTCGCTGGCTCTCGTCGCCGCTACCGGCTTCGTGGCTCGCAAAGAGGGCTTCTTTGCAGGGGCGATAGTGGTGGACCACGGCCTGCAAGAGGGATCCGCCGCGATCGCGGAGCACGCCGCAGACCAAGCAAAGCGAGCCGGCATCGCGACCGTCCACATCGAGCGCGTTGTCGTGGGGCGCGAAGGCGGGATCGAGGCCGCTGCTCGCAACGCGCGGTATGCCGCGATCGAGCGCCGCGTGACCCAGGAGGGCGGCATTAACCCGCAGATCCTCACGGGCCACACCATGGACGACCAAGCCGAGACGGTGCTCTTGGCGCTCGCGCGCGGGTCAGGGGCACGGGCGCTCTCCGGAATTCCCGTGCGGCGCGGACGGATCATCCGGCCGTTCCTGTCGCTGCGCCGCGCGGACACGGTCATGGCATGCAGGGTCCAGGGGCTCGATCCCTGGATGGACCCCACCAACGAGGTGGAGGACGGCCCGCGTCGTTCCGCGCTGCGAATGAGGGTGATGCCGGAGTTGGTGTCGGTCCTTGGCGAGGGGGTGATTTCAGGGCTTGCCCGCTCCGCCGCGCTGCTGCAGTCAGACGCCGACGAACTGGAGCGGCAGGCGAGGTCAGCCATCATCCTGAGTGAGTCTGCGGTGCGCGGCGACGAGTGGCGCTGCGACATGCTGTCTTCGCTACCCGACGCGATCCGCTCGCGCATGCTCAAGATGCTCGCTGAGAACAAGGGCGCTGGGCCCCTCACCGCCTACCACGTAGCGGCGCTCGACGCGCTCGTCACGTCGTTCCGCGGGCAAGGTCCGGTGGCGCTTCCCGGGGGGTTCGAGGCGAGGCGCGAATATGGCAGGCTGGTCATCGCGCCGTCGTCCTCTGCTGACGGCACCGCTACCGCTTGAGGCGCTTGAGGCACGGAGGAAAGCGTGGACGCCCAGTTCGACATGGATGACTTCGTTCGCGTTGTCGTCTCTGAGAATGACATCCGGCGTCGCCTGGACGAGATCTCTGCCGCGATCCGCACCGACTATGCCGGGCACGACCTGCTGCTGGTTGGCGTTCTCAAGGGCGCGGTGATGGTCATGGCCGACCTCGCGAGGCGAATGCCTCCGCACGTACAGATGGACTGGATGGCTGTCTCCTCTTACGGGAGCGGCACCAAGTCTTCTGGCGTGGTGCGGATCCTCAAAGACCTCGACACCGATCTGACCGGCCGGCACGTGCTCATCGTCGAAGACATCATCGACTCCGGCGTGACCCTGTCATGGCTGCTGGGTAACCTGCGGTCGCGGGGTGCGGCTTCGGTGGAAGTGGCCGCGCTGCTCCGCAAGCCGGAGGCCGCCGTGGTTGACGTTCCCGTCAAGTACGTGGGCTTCGACATTCCGCCGGCGTTCGTCGTTGGATACGGCCTGGACTTCGCCGAGAAGTACCGCACGCTGCCGTTCGTCGCCGAACTCAACCCACGCGTTTACAGCTAGATTCTCCATGTCATCCCGCGCGCTGTCATGCTGCGCGAAGTCGCAGTACGCGGGACCTAGCCCCAGCGTCGGGCCCGCTAAGGGCACGGCGAGCGGCTGGCATCCAAGTCAAGGGTCTTGCGCATCGAGCTGAAGCCGAGCGCCGTGGTGGTGGGGCAGAACGTCGATGTCGAGACCTCGTATTCCACGTGGAACACGGGCTTTCCCGCATTGATGAACGCCTTCAGCACCGAGCACTCGTCGTACTCGTAGCATTCCTCATTGACCGCGAAATCGAACGATGCCTGCAGCGTCGAGACCTGCTCGAGGTCGTTCTTGAGGCCGATCGCCAGCCCGCGGGCATGTGCGAGCTTCGCGAGCGCCTTGTTGTACTTCATTTGGTCCGCGGCCGTGAGGCCGAATCCGGAGTCGTTGTCGTAGGCGTCGACGTTGTCGGGCTCCACGCCGTCGAACCCCTTCTTGGCGCACAAGTCCATGCGCGCCGCCATGATCTCGAGCACTCGCGGGTCACGGATGTCGAGCCAGTACTCGGGCCAGCCATCCATCTTCTCCCCCTTGACCGCGGCCGGGAAGTCGCCGCTGTCGGGGCGGCCCGACTCGTACGAACCGGCCGAGAAGTAGCAGATGACCTTGCGACCCTTGTCGTGCAGTTGCTTGACCTGAGACGCGCTGGTGTCGAAGAGATCGACGTCGTAGACCTGAGCATTGACGCTCGTGTCCAGCTTTCCGCTGAGTTGCCACTGCCAGGTGAGCCCCGCCTTTGGCTTCCAGCGGCCGCCCGACGCGTTGGGCTCAGTCGTCTTGTTCGGCTTACTGGGTTTCTTTGTGGGTTTTGGAGTCGGCTTGGTCGGCTTCGAGTCCTTGGTAGGCGAGGCGGTGGGTATGGGCGATTGCTGCGCGCTGGTGGTGGTTGACGGCGTGGGCGTGGCTGTGGTGCCCCCTGCAGGCGTCGGCGGAGCGGTAGTGGTCGACGCGTCGGGCTGGGGGAGCGTGGGGGAGGGCTGCGGATCGGGTCCCGAGCAGGCTCCGAGGCTCAGCACTGCCGCTCCCACGACGGAGAGAAAGGCAAACCGAGCGCGCGCACTCACGGCTTCAATGTACTGCTCTGTGCGGCGCGGCTCTCCTGGCTCCTGAGCCGCGTGAGCTCTCGCGGGAGGGGCGTCGGAAGGCGGTCCCAGGGGTTGGCGCCCCTGCCGTCACTCAAGAAGATGCCCCCTGCGTGCCGGTTCGCAGCCAGGTCGAGCGCGTCGGCGAAATACTTCTTGGGCAGCGAGTGCACGAGGTGACAGAAGCGCTTCTGGGGGTAGCGCTGCATCCACGTAGGCACCGTCAGCGATCGATACTCCGCCCATGAGCCCTCGAAGGTCACGGTGACGTTTGCCAGGTCCACGTAGCCTGGGTGAGGCTCGCTCCCCGGATTCAAGACCACGTATTGCGCCCCCGCTGTCTTGACCGCGACGACGCATTGCGCGAAGTGATCGAGCTCTTCGAGGCTGCTGCTCACCTGGTCGAGGAAGACCCCGTCCACCCCATAGCGCTCCCGGTAGGTGCGGGCCTCGCGTCCTAGCTCGGCTGCGTCTCGACTTCCATAGTCAGTGTCGATGTAGCCGATGGTCCTGATGCCGGCCGCCCTGAGCGCGTCAATGACCGGGACATACGTAGGATCCAGATCTTCGCCGGGTCCGTTGTGCACGTTGACGATGACGAATCGGATCAGGTGTGCCAACTCGACGAGCCTGCGCCAGTCTCGGCGCGCCACCGCGGGGTGGAAGTATGCGGGAACGGCGAGCCCCAAAGCGGCCGCGGAATCCGTCAACGGTGCGCACCGGCACTGGTGTACTGCGACGTCACCGCGGGCAGCACCACCAAGAGGAAGACGGTGAAGACGAGCAGGTGCATGGCCGCTGTCACGCCCGGCGAGTAGGAACTGAGGGCGAGTCGCAGCGTCGTGTCCAGCAACAGCGCCGCCACGGCGAGCCCAAGCGCCAGGCGATGTCTGCGCAGACTCAGCAACAGCGTCGTGCAGAAGAAGGCGAGCCCCAGGACACCGTAAGCGCAGGTATTCATCACGAACATCTCCGCGCGGTCCTGCGGAAATGCGATGACGGTGGCAAGCGTGAGCGCCAAGAGAACTGCGCCATAGATCGCGACTCCCCGTGCAAGCTGGGTGCGAGCGAGACCTCGGAAGCCATCGACAGACGAACTGGCGCGAAGCGCGGAGAGCGCGCGGCTGCGCAGCCGGTAGACCATCCACTCCGCAACCCCCAGGCTCGCGACGAGCGGAAGCATCATCAGCGCGATGGATCCGGCGCCGCCGCTACCGCCGCGCGCAACGGCGTCCACGACCGCGAAGGAGATCAATCCTGCGGTGGCGATGCCGTAGACGAAGTAGCCCGAACTCATTGCAAAGTCGAACCTCGCGAGCCCGAACCGGTCTTTGAATTGAGTCGCGAGCTGCAGGGGCTCACCTGAAAGGCGGAACCACGCCGCAACTGCCGCCGCCACCACACACAAGGCAAGGATTCCCAGGGTGAGATCTCGGGGAATCGCGGTGAGGTTCGAGAGTTCGACTATCGCGAGCAGAACGCCCGGCGCGAGCACGATGAGAAGCAGAGCGCTCGCTTCCATCACCATCAGGATGGTTGCGGCGAGCAGGTAGGCGACCTGCCATGCGGCGAGCACCACGACTGGCGAGAAGGGCCCCACGAGCCAGCCGCCGAGCATCACGAGAGCGCCGATCACCGCCGCGACTACGAGGGCGGTGCGAAAGAGCGCCCGCGCCGCGTCCTTCTGACCGCGCCCGATCAGCACGTGGCCCAGCAGTGAGAGACCCTGTCCAAGGCCCGCCGCAACGATCGTGGCCACGAGCAGCAGCAGCACGTTGAGGCCGGTCTGGAGCATGCTGAGTGCCACCGCGTACATGAGGCCCGGCAGTGCGTAGAGGAGTCCGTGCAGGAGGTGAACACGAGCGGGCCGGCTCCACGGATCCAGCGGGGCCGCGGCTTGGACGGGACGCGTCGGCACGAGGTCGTACATGGCCTGGGCCAGTTCGAAGACGCTTGCCGCGCCGTACACGGTGCGCGCTTGTCGATCGCTCACTCCAGCGGCCTCGAGTCCAGCCGCGATCTCGAACGCGTCTACCGCCTGTGTGCACAGCGTGTTGTGGGTGCGCGTCAACTGCGCGATGCGCGCCCTGCTGCGCTGCTCGTCGCCGTCGAAGTCTGCGACGTCGGATTCGTCATGCGCCTCTTGCGGCCGCACCCTCCAGGCGAGTCCGGTGACCAGAGCACCGGCGTCGAGGACCGTGGGGGCGCTCACGCTTGGCTGACCAGTGGCAGTGAGCCGCTCACCGGCTCGGCAGGGATCGGCAGGGCTCGTCGATAGACACCGCGGAAGGTGTCGAGCATCTGCCCCAGCTGGAATAGGCCGAGCGCTCGCTCTCTCGCCAGGGCCGCCGTGCGGTGGCGCAGGTCGTTGTCCTCAAGCAGGCGGGTGCACGCTTCTGCGAACGCCATCGGATCCCGCGGGGGGACTAATTCGCCTGCGTCGCCGACGAGTTCCGGAATGCCTCCGACTTCCGTGGAGACCGTGGCCCTACCGCACATCATGGCCTCCATGACGGTGTACGGCAGCCCCTCGGAAATGCTGGAAAGTGCCACGACCGTGGACTCCGCGTACGCGCGCGTGACCGGCCTGATCGGGCCCTCGAACTTGACCACGTCGGTAATCCCAAGCGCTTCGGCGAGCGTGTGGAGTTTCTCCTCGTACCATTCGTTGCCCACTGGCGTGGGGCCGAACAGCCGAAGCACCGCGTCCGGGACGCGATCATGGACGAACGCGAACGCCCTGACGAGGGTCTCGAGATCCTTGAGCGGGTCTATCCTCCCCACCCAACCCACGGTCGGAACTGTCGGCTCGACATCGGCCACGGGGTAGTCCTCAGCCAAGATGCCGTTGAATGCGGTCGAGATAGCGTCTGGATCGGCGCCGTGGCGCGTCTCCCATCTCTGGTTGTACACGTTGACGGGGGTGATGACGTCGGCCGTCGCATAGCCAGTTGCGCACAGGCGCCGGAACAGCGCCAGCAGAATGACTTTGACTGGAAGTCGGTACTGGACGTTCCGGAACGCGAGGTACCGCTCTCGCAAGTAGACGCCGTGCTCCGACATGACAATGGGCGTGCCGTAAGTCCACTTGGCAGCGACCGCGAGCAGGGCGGGCAGCCCGTTCGACACGGTGTGACACAGGTCGGCCTTGACGACGGGCGCCGACAGCGGGCGCAAGAAGTGCTCGACGAGTTCGGTGGCTTGGACCGCGTCCAGCATCGTCAGCGCGTCTGGGCCCTCGAGTTCCTGCCAGGTCTCGGCGAGCACGGCAATGGCGGCGTCGGTCTGCAGAACCGCGGTGAGGTCCTCCCGCTGGGCGAAGTCGAACACCCCGCGAAGCGCTTCGGTGAAGTCGGCCTGAGCGGCGGTCGAGTCGAGGGCGGTTCGCAGAAATTCGCGATACAGCACCAGGAATGCCTTCTCATCTGCAGGGCGCAGGCGTCGACGGGCGTGCGGCTCGAGGTCCCACAGCGCGACAATGTTCAGGCCCGAGACGTTGGGGGGCAGCGGAAGCGCCGGTCGCTCCTTCGAGTTGCCGGCGATCGCAAAGATCTCGAACTCGTGTTCGTCAAGTCCGCGCATCAACTGGTCACACCAGGTGCTGACGCCACCCGTAACAAACGGATACGCGCCCTCCACCAAGAGTGCAACCTTCACGAAGCCCTCCGCTCGTCGAGCGAGGTCACCGCCGCGTCGCCGCGGCGGGATGCCGAAGCTCCACGCCACGCGCTCTCAACCATCTCCGCGAGATTCCGCTTCGCGCTCCAGCCGAGGATCTGCTCGGCAGGGCCGGTCGCGGCAATCATGCTCGCGGGGTCGCCCTGCCGCCTCGGCAAGACCGTAGGGGTAGTGTCGCGGCCGGTGACCCGACCGATCTCCGCAAGCACCTCGAACACCGTGTGGCCCACACCGCAGCCCACGTTGACAGTCTCGTCGACCTTGCCCAAAGTTACCCGGCTCACCGCGGCGACGTGCGCTTCCGCGAGGTCCTGCACGTGGATGTAGTCGCGGACGCAACTGCCATCTCGAGTGGGGTAGTCGTCCCCGAACACGACGGGTCGCCTGCCGTTCTCGAGCGCATCGAAGACGAGCGGGAACAGGTTGGCGCCGCCGATCTCCGCGAGCCGCACGTCCGCGCAGCCGACGACGTTGAAGTAGCGCAGTTTGATGCAGCTCACGTTGAATGCGGCTGCCGCGTCCTCGATCACCCACTCGGCCATGAGCTTGGATCGCCCGTACGGGCTCTCTGGGTTGGTAGGCGAGACTTCGCTCACGAAGTGGGCCTCGGAGGTGCCGTAGACGGCGGCGCTGGAAGAGAACACCAGCCGGGACACGCCCTCGGCGACCATCGCCTCCAAGAGAGTCAGGGCGCCTGCGACATTCTCGTGGTAGTAGCGCAAGGGCTGCTCCACCGACTCGGGTACGGACTTCTTGCCGGCCAGGTGAACCACGCCGGTGATGGCGTGTTCCCGGAAGGTGCTGCGCAAGAGGCCCACGTCGAGAACCGAACCGCGCACATATGGGACGTGCCGCGGCACGCGCCTGGCGTCACCGGTGGACATGTCGTCGAGAACTACGACCGACAGTCCCGCTTCCAGCATGGCTCGCACCACGTGGCTTCCGATGTAACCGGCACCCCCTGTCAATAGCCAGGACATGTACTCCCCCTCATCCACTCCCTGCGGACTAGCCCGACTCGTCGCTCCGACGGCTCGGCTCAGGCGACTCCGCCAGTTGTTATCTTTGGCTTCGCCGAGATCCCCGGCTTCGCCCCAAGCCTGGGACGCGAGCGGAGACCACGCTTGGCAAAATAACCGTTCGCTGCGTCGTCGACAGTTTGCCGCCCGCTTTGGGCAGAGCCGACAAGGTGTGCAGACCGATCACAATAAATCCCTCAGCAGAACGGATACGCAACCGTGTCGCTGGACCCCACAAGTGAGTAAAACTATGGAGGTCGAACCGATCCGGTTGCTAAGAAAGTAGCACCGGTCGCCGGGGAAGTCTATGGCTCAGCTTGCTCGCCTCAAGATGTTTACGATGGTGTAACTCAAGAGTCATTTCACGACAGTTGTGGCATACGCGTGGGCGGACCGTGTGTGCAAAACCAAATGTCGGTCTTGAGCCAGTTGCCTAGATCCGCGCGCCTCGCCGCGCAGGCCCTTCAGTGCGGTGGGCTACATGTTGCCTGGCAGAACGGTGTCCCGCCTAGGTGGCCGAGCGGCAGTCGAGTTAACAAAAGAGACAAATGTGATTTAATTCACACTCTTCGCATTCGTGACTTAATTCGCAAAAGGAATATAACCGTCAATTTGCAACTGCGCGAATCTGCTTGCACAACACTGGCGGACTTCCGCCGCAATACTCGGCAGACACGCCGTGTCACAAGCTGATTCTCTCGCACTTCGTGCTCAGTTCTCTACTGCGAGCGAGTCGAATGGGCTCGGAGCGCGCGTACGGCTCCACGCTGGCTGGCATTCCGGTTGAGCCCGGATTGGGATTTATCTATTGCGAGTCCAAACCTCTAGACATACGATCTGTCCAGCAAAGTCGCTGGAAGTGCCATGGCTGAGTTCGCTGGCAACTACAGCCGAGCGGGCTCGCCGCCTGACGCCTCCACCGAACGCGCGCGACCCAGTAGTGAAATTCGTTGAACCCATGAGGGGGGTCCGATGAGAACGTCTCGCCAATCTCTTGCACTTACCTGGCGCAGGGCCGTAGTCGCCGCCGTAGCCACCGCACTGGTGCTCGTGGTCACGCCAGCGCAGGTCGCTCACGCAGCACCGGGCCTCAGCGTTGATCTGAAGGTGCTGCTGGTGTCCGACGGAGGCGAGCAGACCGCGGCGTTCGCGGAGCTCATGGATCGCGAGGGCGTGCCGTACACGACCGTCAACGCCGCACCTGGGCATCCCGCTATTACCGACGCGTTCCTCGCTGATGCCGCGACGCGCCGAGGGCACTTCCAGGCGATCATCCTGCCCAATCAGGCGGGTACGGGCCTTTCCGCTGCCGAGATGACAGCGCTCGCGAACTACGAGCGCACCTACGGTGTGCGCCAAGTGAACGCGTACACCTTCCCGGGCGCGAGCACGGGACAGGGAACCCCCACCACCGTGGATCCCCTTGACGGCGCGGCCGCAACGGTGACCTCCGCGGGTCTGGAGGGGCCGTTCGCGTACCTAACCGGTTCGCTCACGATCGACGACATCGATCCTGCGGTCAACGAGGTCTACGCCTACCTCGCCGGGCCAGCCGCAAGTCTGCCCGCTGGAGAGACCTTCACGCCTCTCGTCAACGCAACGAAGGGCGGGGTGAGCGGCGCGATCGTGGGTGTGTACGCCCACGACTTCCGGGAAGAGCTGTCGATCACGGCGGCGTACAACATCAATCAGCAGTGGTTCAACGAGGTCGGTCACGGGATTTTGACCTGGGCCACCCGCGGTATGCACCTGGGCTATCACCGCAACTACCTTGCCGTGCACGTCGATGACATCTTCTTGGCCGACAGCAGGTGGAGCTCAATCAACAACTGCACGCCCGGCGACACCCCCACTTGCCACTACTCGGGCTTCGAGGCTCTCACGGGCGACATTCGCATGACTGCGGCAGATGTCACCCGCTTGGTCAACTGGCAGCATGCCAACGGCTTCAAGTTCGACATGCTTTTCAACGGCCAGGGAAGCGACGAGCGCACCGAACCAGAAGACCCTGAAGATCCGGAGAGTCCCCCAAGGGTGGACCTCTTGACCAACGCCTTCTTGGCCGCCAAGAACGAGTTCACGTGGGTCAATCACACGTACTCTCACCCGTTCCTTGGATGCCTGCAGATCGCTCCCACGGTGTCCACCTCTGACTGGCACTGCGCAACTACCTCTGAGAACACGGGGTACTACGACGACACGCTCGTCCCCTTCGCGCAGGAGTCCGGTGGGATCAAGTGGTTGGGAACTGCGAAGCTCCTGGAGGAGGTCCAGAAGAACCAGGCGTGGGCAACGGACCACGAACTGCCGAACTTCGACCCCTCGGCGCTCGTCACTGGCGAGCACTCCGGTTTGTTGACGACACCGCAACAGCCCATCGACAACCCATTCCTGGGACCGGTGCTCGACACTGCGGGGATCGCCTACACAGGATCCGATGCCTCACGCGAGGAGGGGTCTCGGTTCGTGAGCAACAGCAGCGCCAGGACCCTGCCGCGCCACCCGATGAACATCTTCTACAACGCCGGCAAGTACGCCGACGAGGTGGATGAGTACAACTGGATCTACACCGCAGCACCGGGAGGCAGCGGTATCTGCACGAGTTCCGGGAATAGCACGTGCATCACCGCTCTCCCGAACGCGAATGCGACCCAGGCCCAATCCAGCTTCTTGAACTACATCGTTCCGATCGAAGTGCGCAACGCATACCGCTACGTCATCACTGGCGATCCGCGTCCGTTCTACGCGCACCAGTCGAACATCGCCGAGGACGGCATCCTCTACCCGGTGGTGAAGGGCATCCTCGACCGCTACACGGGCACGCACAAGACAACCGTGTCGCCCCTTGTCACTGAGGACCTCGTCAGCCTGGGCGAGATCATGGACAGGTCTTCGGACTGGACGGCTGCAATGGCTGGCGTGTCCGCGTACGTTGATGCCGACGGCGTGCACGTCTCTGGACCAGACGGCACCTCCGTGCCGCTCACCGTGCCTACCGGCACCACAGTGAACGTTGGATCCTTCGAGGCGTACGACGGCGAACTCTCCGGCTGGTTCAGCGCTTCCTCCTCGGGTGCGCTGGTCGCCGTGCCCCCCACGGCGCTCGGCGGCTACATCGGGCACACGGTGCCCGACGCTCCTGCCGCAGTCCTTGGTACCCCCGGCCCCGAGTTCTACGGCTCGATCGCGCTCACGTGGACCGCCCCTTTGGAGACCGGGAACTCGCCTATCACCGATTACGTGATCGAACGGAGCCTCGCCACGGGGACCCCATCGTGGGGCAACCCGCTGTTCTTCACCACTGAGTCGTCTTACCTGGTAACCGGCCTCACCGAGAACACTCAGTACATCTTCCGGATCCGTGCGGTCAACGCCGTGGGTACGAGCGAGTGGTCTGTGAACTCGGCACCGATCCTTGCAAAGCCGGCCCAGTATGAAGCGACGGACGCCTCTGTCGCGGCACCCGATGTCGTCTTCGGCAACGCCGCGACCGTCACGCTGACCGTGCCCACCACGAACGGCCACGCGCCCACTGGCACGGCGACCCTGACGATCGACGGTGGCCCGTACACGGCGGGCATCGTCGGCAACACGGCCACGTTCTCCGTGCCCGGCCTAGCGGTGGGCGCCCACCCGTACTCGGTCGCCTACGGCGCCGACTTGTACATCCTGCCGCTCACAAGGACAGGCTCCCTCGCGGTGACAAAGGCGGCCGCAGCCGCGACGGGCGCGGTCGTCGTGCATTCGTCACCGGTGAAGACCGGCAGCTACCAGGTCACCGTGACTCCGCCAACCGGACTACCGGAGGCCACCGGTGGCGTGACGGTTACGCTCTCGAAGGACGGCGTCGACAAGGTCTTGACGGGCACGCTCTCGGGCGGCGCCGCGACCCTAGACCTGCCCGTATTGCCCGCAGGCACGTGGACCGCAGCGGTCGCGTACGCAGGCGACGCGAACTACAACACGGCCACCGCCGTCGGCGCATCCGTCGAGTCGGTCAAGGCGGCTGTGACCGTCTCCGGAGTCGTAGGGACCGCGTCCACTCCGCAGTCGACCGGAACGTACTCCGTCACGGTGGCCCAGGAGACGGGTCTGCCCGACGCTACGGGCAACGTCACTGTGACGTTGACAAACGGTGCCGCCGAGCCTGTCGTCGTGGGGGGCACCCTGTCCACCGGCGCAGTCACCATCGACCTACCGGTCCTGCCGGCCGGCACGTGGGAAGCGTCCGTCGCGTACGTGGGCGACGACAACTACGCGGCCACCACCGTTGGTGGGGCGTCGGTGGTGTCGACAAAGGCCGCCGTCACCGTTGCTGGCGCCGTCAACGTGGCATCGACACCGCAAAAGCCCGGCACATACGACGTCACAGTGACGCAGCCGGACGGCCTAGCGGCCGCCACGGGCAGTGTGACGGTGACGCTCACGAATGGATCCGACACCACTACCGCCACGGCCGCGCTGTCAGCTGGTGCCGTAACTATCGACCTGCCCACGCTTCACGCGGGTACGTGGACCGCATCGGTCGCGTACGCGGGCGACGCCAACTACAACGCGGCTACCGTGGACACGAACTCTGTGGATTCGACAAAGGACACCGCTTCGGTCGCTGGCGCCGTCGGTACGGCGCCGTCGCCTCAGGAGACCGGCACCTACGACATCGCGGTGACCGCGCCCAGCGGGCTCGCACTGGCGACCGGCTCGGTAACGGTGACCCTCGCGCACGGCTCCGACTCGCACGAGCTGACGGGCACCCTGACGGGCGGAGCCGTAACCGTTACGGTGCCGAAGCTTCCCGTAGGTACGTGGGCCGCATCGGTCGCTTACGGGGGCGACGAGAACTACGCCGCGACCACCGTCGCTGGCGCGGAGGTGGTCTCGACCACGGGGCCAGTCACGGTCACGGGTGCAGTCGTCGCGTCGCCTTCGCCCCAGCACACAGGAAGCTACTCGGTGACTTTGACCCCCGAGGCGAGTCTTGCGGCCCCCACCGGAACGGTGACCGTGACCCTCACAAAGGGCACCGATACCGAGACCATCACGGGAACGTTGACCGACGGTGCCGCCACACTTGAGGTTCCCGCCCTTGCGGCAGGAACGTGGGCAGCCGCGATCGCCTACTCGGGTGACTCGAACTACGCGGCTCCGACGGCCACAGGAGCCTCCGTCTTGTCGCAACCGGATGATGTGAGCGCAGTGCCCGGCTCGGTGACCAAACAGCCCACCAGCACCACCGCCGGCTCGTACAAGGTCACCGTGACCCCGCCGTCGGGCTACACGGCTCCAAGCGGAAACGTCACCGTGGTGCTCAAGCGGGGCACGTCCACTCGGACCCTCAGCGGCAGCCTGTCGGGCGGTACGGTGACCCTGCCGGTCGCTCGCATCGCGGCGGGCACGTGGACGGCGGAGATCAGATACCTGGGTGACGCGAACTACGCAGCCAAGACCGCCGTGGGGCCGTCGGTGGTCTCGGTGAAGGGCGCCGTGTCCAAGATCTCGACCTCGGTGACCAAGAGGCCAACACCCACCAAGGCTGGTACGTACAAGATCACGGTGAGCCCCCCGTCGACCCTTCCCCACCCCACGGGCAAGGTGACGCTGACGCTCACGAAGGGGTCTGTCACCAAGAAGATCGCAGGCACTCTCAAGTCTGGTGTCGTGAGCGTCACGGTGCCCAAGTTGCCGAACGGCGTCTGGAAGGCGAGCGTCGCCTACGCCGGCGACGCGACCTACGCGTCGAAGACGAGCGCCGGCGCGTACGTCGTTGTGGGGCACACCAAGGTGTCGAAGATTCTGACCACGGTGACCAAGGCGCCCACAACCAAGGCGACGGGCTCCTACAAGGTCACGGTCACTCACTCGACCGGCCTGCCTACGGTAACCGGAAAGGTGACGGTGACCCTGAAGAAGGGATCCACTACCAAGAAGGTCTACGGCACGTTGAGTTCGGGCGCGGTGACAGTCAAGCTGCCCAAGCTGCCCAAGGGCACGTGGAAGGTCTCCGTCGCCTACGCGGGCAGCTCGGTCTATGTGAAGGCCGGGGCCACGGGCGCGTCCGTGGTCGTGACCAAGTAGCAGCCCGGTGCGCAATAGGGCTGAATGCCCTCAGCGAAACGGTTGTTTCCGCGTCACACCGCTCGCGTAGGGTTGGGGCACCATGAAGAACGCCTTTTCGCTGCGCCGAATCGTCCTGCTCGTGCTGCTCGCGGTGCTCGTTGGGTGGATGCTCAGCGGCCTGTTCAAACCGAAGGTCGACCGCGTCGACACGTCAGTTGGGCTCGAGATGCTCTCCGCTGGAGTGGTGGAGCAGGCGCGGATCGTCGACGGCGACCAACGCGTGATGCTCACCCTCACCAAAGATCTGCCTGAAGGCAGCCCCAAAGAGTGGGCGGACCTCAGTCCGGTAGTGCAGTTCTTCTATGTTCAGCCCCAGGGAACTGCTGTGGTCGACGCTGTGGTGGCCGCGGATCCCGAGAAGGGCTACAACTCGGAGGTCCCCAAGACGTCCGTGTGGGCCAGCCTGCTTCTGGGCCTGTTGCCGATCCTCCTGCTTGTTGGCCTGTTCTGGTTCTTGATGTCGAGCATGCAGGGCGGCGGCGGTCGCATCATGCAGTTCGGTCGCAGCCGCGCAACGCTCGTCACCCCTGACACGCCAACCGTGAAGTTCGAAGACGTCGCCGGCGTCGATGAGGCCGTTGAAGAGCTGCGGGAGATCGAGGAGTTCCTCGAAAACCCCACCAAGTTCCAGGCCGTCGGCGCCAAGATCCCCAAGGGCGTTCTGCTGTACGGACCGCCCGGAACCGGCAAGACCCTGCTCGCCAGGGCCGTTGCCGGCGAGGCCGGAGTGCCGTTCTTCTCGATCTCCGGCTCCGACTTCGTGGAGATGTTCGTTGGCGTTGGCGCTTCGCGAGTCCGCGACCTCTTTGAGCAGGCCAAGAAGAACTCCCCGGCCATCATCTTCGTGGACGAGATCGACGCCGTTGGCCGCCACCGTGGCGCCGGCCTTGGCGGCGGCCACGATGAGCGCGAGCAGACCCTCAACCAGATGCTCGTCGAGATGGACGGCTTCGACGCCCGCACCAACGTCATCATGATCGCCGCCACGAACCGCCCCGACATCCTTGACCCCGCGCTCCTGCGGCCAGGTCGATTCGACCGCCAGGTTGGCGTCGACGCTCCCGACCTCAAGGGCCGCCAGAAGGTGCTCGAGGTGCACGCCAAGGGCAAGCCCATTGCGCCAGAGGTCGATATGGAAGCGATCGCCCGCCGCACCCCCGGCTTCACCGGAGCGGACCTTGCGAACGTTCTCAATGAGGCGGCCCTGCTCACGGCTCGCCGCGAGAAGCAGCAGATCGGCTCTAGCGAAGTAGACGAGGCGATCGACCGCGTCATAGCCGGGCCCCAGCGTCGCACTCGCGTCATGAACGATCACGACAAGCGCGTCACGGCCTACCACGAGGGCGGCCACGCGCTGGTAGCAGCGGCGATGAACCACACGGACCCCGTCACGAAGGTGACGATCCTTCCGCGCGGGCGAGCCCTCGGTTACACGATGGTCATGCCTCAAGAGGATCGCTATTCGAAGACGCGCAACCAGCTGCTCGACAACCTGGCCTACTCCATGGGCGGCCGCATCGCCGAGGAGCTCGTCTTCGGCGACCCGTCCACGGGCGCGAGCAACGACATCTCGCAGGCCACTGAGATCGCGCGCCAGATGGTTACCGAGTTCGGCATGTCTACGAAGATCGGCTCCGTGCGGCTCAGCGGCAGTTCCGGCGAGGTCTTCCTTGGTCGCGACATGGGCCACGGCCGCGAGTACAGCGAGAACGTTGCCGCAGTGGTGGACCAAGAAGTCCGCGAACTCATGGACAACGCGCTCGCGGAGGCCACCACGGCCCTGTCGCAGAACCGCAACATCCTCGACGCGCTCGCCCTTGAGCTTCTCGACAAGGAGACGCTGGGCGAACGAGAGCTCGCGGAGATCTTCAAGGACGTGAGGAAGGTCAAGCCGCGCGGCAATTGGCTCAGCGGCGAGTGGGTAGCCAAGGCCCCCAAGGCGGCCAAGGCGCCAGCTCTTATCAAGGAGCCCGACGCTACGGCCGGGGAGGCCGCAGAAGACGAGGTTCGCGAGACGCCTGAAGAGGCGGACCCGTCCGCCCCGGTCGAGCAGGTCGTAGAGCCCAAGGACGAGGCCTGACCCATGGCTGTCGACAAGCCCAAGATTGAGGCGGCGGTGCGCCAGATCCTTGCGGCTATCGGCGAGGACCCCGACCGCGATGGGCTGCGCGACACCCCCTCCCGAGTGGCGCGGGCCTACGAGGAGTTCTTCGCCGGCCTAGATCAGGATCCGGGCGAGGTGCTGTCCGCGGTCTTCGAGTTGGGCCACGAGGAGATGATCCTCGTGAAGGACATCGAGCTGTACTCGATGTGCGAGCACCACCTGGTTCCCTTCCACGGCGTAGCGCACGTGGCGTACATCCCCAGCGCAGACGGCCGCATCACCGGGCTGAGCAAACTCGCGCGCCTCGTGGATCTGTACGCGAAGCGCCCTCAGGTGCAAGAGCGCCTCACCACCCAGATCGCCGACGCCCTAGTAGAACAACTAGGTGCTCGCGGCGTGATCGTCGTCGTCGAGGCCGAGCACCTGTGCATGTCGATGCGCGGCGTGCGCAAGCCGGGCTCGCGAACGGTCACGAGCGCCGTCCGGGGCATCATGCGCGACGCCGCAACGCGCGCGGAGGCCATGGCGCTCATTGTTGGGAAATAGCCATGACGCTTGTCATGGGAATCCTCAACGTCACCCCCGACAGCTTCAGCGACGGCGGCCTCTTTCTCGGGCCCGACGCCGCGGTCTCCCACGGCATTGAACTCGCCAAGGCGGGGGCCGACATCGTGGACGTGGGGGGCGAGTCAACACGTCCAGGAGCGCAGCGTGTGTCTGCAGAGGAAGAGCTCGCACGAGTGATTCCCGTTGTGACCGCCCTGGTCGCGAGCGGGGTACGCGTCTCTATCGACACGATGCGCGCCTCGACGGCCGCCGCGGCCGTAGAGGCCGGCGCGTCCCTGGTGAACGACGTCAGCGGTGGGCTCGCGGATCCGGCCATGGGAGCCACTGTCGCGAGCCTCGACGTCGACTACGTCTGCATGCACTGGCGCGCACACTCCACCCAGATGGACGCCCGCGACACGTATGAAGACGTCGTGGTCGAGGTGCGAGACGAGTTGGCGGCGCGCATTGGCGCTCTCACCGAGGCCGGCGTCTCCGCGCACCGCATCATCCTCGATCCCGGCCTCGGATTCGCCAAGGTGAGCGACAGCAACTGGCCGCTCCTCGCTCGCATCACCGAGTGGTCGCACGGACACCGAGTCCTCGTTGGCGCCAGTCGCAAACGGTTCCTCGGCGCCGTCATCGCAAGACCAGACGCCGACCCAAGGCAGCGCGAGGCCGCCACAACCGCCGTCACGGCCCTTGCCGCGGCGTCGGGCATCTGGGGCGTGAGGGTGCACGAGGTCACCGCGGCAAAGGACGCAATCGCCGTCGCGAACGCTTGGGAAAACGCCAGGTAGGCGAGAGGATGTGCCCATGACAGTGATGGTCGGGCCGTACGTCAAGGGCGGCGTGGAACTGGATCAGATCATCGTCGAGGGCATCCGCGTGACGGCGAATCACGGGGTGCTCGCGACCGAGCGCGAGAGCGGGCAACTGTTCATCGCCGACGTCGTGGCGCACGTGAGCACTCGACTCGCGGCCGCCACCGACCACCTCAGCCGTACCGTCAACTACTCGGACCTGGCCGACGCCGTCGCGGCCGTGCTCGCCGGTGACCCCAACGACCTGCTCGAGACGGTCGCCGAGCACTGCGCCCGTGCCGCCCTCGAGTTCGAAGGCGTCGAGTGCGTCGACATCATCATCCACAAGCCACAAGCTCCGCTGCTGGTGGAGTTCGGCGACGTGATGGTGCGGATTCGGCGCGACATGCGGTCCGGCACGCTTTGGGCTGACAAACGCATTGGGTCCTCGGCGGGTATGTCTGACGACCCACTGCTCGCCCCCGCCTTCTCGCGCGACGAGTTCGACGAGCGGCCGCTGCAGCCCGTCAAGGTCTGGATCGCGCTTGGCGGCAATCTTGGCGCCGTCGACTCGACGATGCGCGCCGCCGTGCGCGGGCTGGACCGCATCAGCGGGATTCACGTGCTCGCGACCTCCCCGCTCGTGAAGTCTGCGGCCGTAGGCGGCCCGCCCCAGCCCGACTTCTTGAACGCGGTCGCGCTCGTGGAAACGGCGCTCGCGCCGCGTGAGTTCCTCGCCGCTTGTCAAGGTATCGAGGTGGTGCACGGGCGCGAGCGCACCGTCGAGAACGGTCCCCGAACGCTCGACATCGACCTGATCGCCTACGCCGACAAGGTTGGCGAGACTCGCGACCTGGTGCTTCCACACCCCCGCGCACACGAGCGCGCCTTTGTGCTGGTGCCGCTCGCAGCGGTGGACGAGAACGCCGTGCTGCCAGGCCCGGACGGCGGACCGGTGGCCGAGCTCCTGAAAGCCGTGGAGGTCGACTCCGTCGAGGTGGTGGCTTCGCCATGGCCATCGGGGCCCGAGCCCGAAGCGGAGGACAGCGGGGCGATTCCGATCGTCGACCCGTCCGAGTCCCCGTAAGTCATGGAGCACCTCGCCTGGCAACGGCTCGCGATCATCGCGGGCGCTACCTTTGCGCTTGGCTGGCTCATCACGCGCGTGGCGCTTGGTGACGGCTACACGCCCGCCACGATCCCGTGGACATTGCCCGGGATCTGCGTAGTTGCGGGGGTGTTGTCCCTGGTATTTGCCTGGCCCGTGCGCCAGTTCCAACACGGCAAGAACCCAGGCCTGGATGGGCTGCGCGCGGCCCGTGCCGCTGTGTTCGCTCAGGCATGCGCGTACGCGGGGGTGCTGCTCGGCGGCGGCCTGCTGGGGTATGCGCTCGGGGTTGGTGGCGACTGGTCCCATGGGCCCAGGCGAGAGGTGGCGATCTCCGCACTCGTGGCCGCCGCAGGTACCGCGATTCTGCTCATCGCGGGCCTCATCGCCGAACATTGGTGCCGCACCAAGCCGCCGGAGGATCCAACACCCAGCCCCAGCTGAGGCGACGCGGCGGCATTGAGGCGGACGCAGCGTCGGACCCGTGTCCCCGCACAGGTGGCAGACTTGCCGCATGACCTGGTACGAGCCCCACGCGGACTGGACCTATGCCGACCGTCGCCTGATCGTGACTCGATGCATAGTGCTGTGGATCCTGATGGGTTTCATCGTGATCGACTTCGTCGTGTTCACTTTCGTCTTCTCTCCAGCGTGGGCGTGGGGAGCCGGCGCGGCGCTGCTGCTCGGCGCCTGGTTCACGTGGATCGTCTACCGGGGCGTCACGGCCCACGCGTGGGCGGAGCGCGAAGACGACCTCATCGTCAAGCGCGGCCGCCTCTTCCGCTCCGTCACGGTGGTGCCATACGGCCGCATGCAGTTCGTGGAGGTGAGCGCCGGCCCACTCGCGCGCGCGTTCAAGCTCGCCACGATCCAGCTCCACACCGCGAGCCCCGGCACGGACGCGACGCTGAGCGGGGTCCGCGCCCAAGACGCCGAGACCTTGCGTGACCGCATGACCGCGCGCGGCGAGGCGAGGTTGGCAGGGCTGTGACCTCGCCCGTCGCCGGCCCGGCGCATACACCCGTCTACACGGCGCCACGCGAGTGGACGCGCGTGCACCCCATCTCGCCCTACCTCGGCACTGGCCCCATCCTCGGCTTTGTGGCGATCTACTTCCTGGCGCGCAACCTGCCGGCGTGGGTCGCGGGTGGCAACGAGGAGTTCGAGGCCCTCGACCAGGTGCCATTCGTGTGGCTGAGCCTGGGTGTCATCGTGGTGATCGCCGCGATCATCGGATTCGGCGTGCTCAGCTGGCGCCGCAACGAGTTCCGCATTGGCGACGACGCGATGTACCACCGCAAGGGGATCCTCTTCCGCCAGCACCGCCAGGCGAGGCTCGACCGCATCGAGGCCGTCGACGTTGTGCAGCCGCTGCTCGCGCGAATCTTTGGGCTCGCCCAACTCAACGTGCAGGTCGCGGGCGGCAAGGGCTCCGGCATCGACCTCCAGTACCTGCGACTCGGCGACGCGGAGGCGCTTCGCAATGAGGTGCTGGCGCTCTCAGCCGGCGCCACGTTGTCGAAGACCACGGCGCCCGACGCTGTGCCCACCCTGGGAGCAGAAGGTGAGCCGAGCGTCGGGCCGGCTTCGATCCGCGACCTCGCCAACCACCTTGGCGAGACCAATCCCGTCACCGCGGTCCCTGCCGCCCCCGAGCGAGACGTCTACAAGGTTCCCACGGGCAGGCTGCTCGGCTCAATTGCGCTCTCGACCCCCACGTTCATGGTCGCGCTCGGCGCGGTAGCCGTCGTGGTGGCGGCGGTGTTCCTCGGCTCGCGGGTCGGCGAGGCGATTCTCGCCTTCGTGGGCACCTCTCTCTTCGCGATCATCGGTTTCCTGGCCGCGATCTTCGGCTACTTCTGGAATCAGATCAACGGCGGCTTCCAGTTCACAGCGGCCACGTCCGAAGACGGGCTGCGGCTTCGCCACGGGCTCCTTGAGACCCGTCGGCAGACCGTGGCACCCGGTCGTGTGCAAGCGGTGCTTGTCTCCCAGGGAGTGCTGTGGCGCTCTCGCGGCTGGTACCGCATCACGATGAATGTGGCTGGTTACCAGGAGGATCAGCAGCGCGTGAACACGCTGTTGCCCGTTGGCACCATCGACGACGTGCTGCTCGCGCTGAGGCTCGTGCTGCCGCAGGTATCCGACGAGTCTCTCGCCGCAGTCGTCACTGGGAGGGGCGCCGATGGCGGCTTCACCGGAGCGCCCCGCAGGGCGCGGCTCCTGGACCCGTTCCAGTGGCGACGCCGCGGTGTGCAGGCGGGAGAGCACGCACTGTTCATTCGCGGCGGCTGGCTGACCCACGAGCTCGCGGTCGTGCCGCACGAGCGCACTCAGTCGCTCGGCGTGTCCCAAGGTCCGGTGCAGCGCGTCCGTCACCTCGCGAGCCTCGTGGTGCATTCGACCCCTGGGCCGGTGCGCCCTGTGGCCGCGAACCTCGACGCCGACGCCGCTCTCGACCTGCTCGACCAACAGGCCGAGCGCGCTCGGGCCTACCGGGCGCTCGGCCGTGCCTGAGGCCCGGCTCTCCGTAGGCGTCGTTGGCGCGGGCCGAGTCGGCGCCGTGCTGGCCGCTGCCCTGCGCGAGGCGGGGCATTCGGTGGCAGCGGCGTCTGGTGTCTCCGCGGAATCGGTGAGCCGCATCGAAACCCTGCTCTCAGGCGTGCCGCGACAGGAGCCGGAGCAGGTGGTGCGCGCCGCCGACCTGGTGCTCCTCACCGTCCCCGACGACTCTCTTGCCCCGCTGTGCGCGGGCCTCGCGACGGTGGGCGCCTTCCGCCCTGGCCAGTTGGTGGTTCACACCGCGGGCCGGTTTGGGGTGGGCATTCTGTCCGACGCTGTGGCGGCCGGGGCGCTGCCGCTCGCCATCCATCCGGCGATGACATTCACCGGCACCTCGCTCGATCGCTCTCGCCTCGCCGATTCGGTCTTCGCGGTCACGGCGCCAACCGCGCTGCTGCCGATCGCGCAGGCCCTCGTTGTGGAGATGGGCGGTGAGCCGCTCGTGGTCGCGGAGGAAGACCGCCCCGCGTATCACGCGGCGCTTGTGCACGGTGCAAATCACGCGGTGACTCTGGTGGCGCAGGCGGCAGCCGTGCTCGCGCGGCTCGGTGTGGAGGAGCCGGGGAGGGTCCTCGCGCCGCTGGTGCACGCGTCGGTTGAGAACGCTTTGGCTGGCGCGGCCGGTTCGGTTGCGTCGCTCACTGGTCCGGTGGTGCGCGGAGACGCGGGAACCGTCGCGGCTCACCTGGCGGCGCTAGCCGCGGTTCCGGAGACGCGTGCGGCGTATCGCGCCATGGCGCGCGCCACAGCTGACCTGGCGCTCGAGGGCGGTCGTATTGGTCCCGCGCAATACGCGGACCTCATCGCGACGTTGGGACTGGGGGAGGACTCATGAGAGTGGTGACAAGCGCGCGCGACTTGGGTGCGCCAAGCGGCCGGCGCGGGGTCGTCATGACGATGGGCGCGCTTCACGAGGGGCACGTCGCGCTCGTGCAAACGCTTCGCGGTCTTTGCGACGAGCTCGTGGTCACGATTTTTGTGAACCCACTGCAGTTCAACGATCCTGCGGACCTCGAGCGCTACCCGCGAGATCTCGAGGCCGACCTGGCGCTGCTGGAACCCTTGGGGGTGGACCTCGTGTTTGCCCCTTCCGGCGACGAGATCTACCCCAGTGGCACGCCAGAGGTGACCGTGGCGTCGGGCCGGCTTGGCGAGATCCTGGAGGGCGAGTTCCGGCCCGGCCACTTCGACGGCATGCTGACGGTGGTACTCAAGTTCCTGCTCATTACCAGGGCGGATGTTGCGGCCTTCGGCGAGAAGGACGCGCAACAGCTGATGCTCATTCGTCGCATGGTCGCCGATCTCAACGTGCCCGTGGAGATTCTCGGGGTGCCCACCGTGAGGGACGAGCATGGGCTCGCGCTGTCGTCACGCAACCGCTTCCTCACGCCGTCGCAGCGTGACGCCGCGCTCGCGCTGCCTCGCGCACTCGCGGCCGCGGACGCGGTCGCGCGCGAGGGGCGGCCGCTCGACGAGGCCATCGCCACCGCCCGCGCTGTGCTGGACGCAGAGCCGACGGTCGCGACCGACTACCTCGATGTGCTCGAGCTGGCACCCGGACGGGCCACAATCGCCGGCGCGATCCGCGTGGGCGATGTGCGGCTCATCGACAACGTGACACCGACGCTAGGTTTGTCGACATGACGCGCTTTGTGCACCGGCTGACGGCGCCCGCGCCGGGGTGGACCATCTCCGCGGACGTCATAGTGGTGGGTTCAGGGATCGCGGGCCTGAGCGCTGCGCTCGAGCTGAGGTCCAAGGTCGATCGCGTGCTCGTAGTGACCAAAGGGGTGCTGAGCTCCGGGAGCACAGTGTGGGCGCAGGGCGGAATCGCGGCCGCGCTTGACCCAGAGGACACCCCGCAGGAGCACCTCGAGGACACCCTTGTGGCCGGCGCCGGCCTTTGTAGCGAACAGGCCGTGCGAGCGCTCGTCACGGAGGGTCCGGACCGCGTTCGCGAGCTCGTGGGGCGTGGAGCGCACTTCGACACGGCTCCAAATGGCAACATCAACCTCACCCGCGAGGGCGGCCATCACCGCGACCGCATCGTTCACGCTGGCGGTGACGCAACGGGCGCCGAGATCTCCCGCGCGCTAGTGGCGCAGCTTGAGGCGATCCGCAACGACCCTGGTATCGAGGTCATCGAGCACGCGATGGTGGTGGACCTCCTCACCGCCGCCCCGTCGAAGGACGGGCGCCCGGGCAAAGTCTGCGGCGTCACGCTGCACGTAATCGGCGAGGGCACGCGGGACGGCGTGGGCGCCGCACTCGCCAAAGCGGTGATCGTCGCGACGGGCGGAATCGGCCAGGTGTTCCGCTCCTCCACCAACCCGGCCTCCGCCACCGGCGACGGGATCGCGACGGCTCTCAGGGCGGGCGCCGCGGTCGCAGACATCGAGTTTGTGCAGTTCCACCCCACCGTGCTGTGGGAGGGATCCGGCGCTCGCGGGCAGCTCCCCCTCATCAGCGAGGCCGTGCGCGGTGAGGGCGCCTACCTCCTCAATGCCGACGGTGATCGCTTCATGCTGGGTCGCCACGAGCTCGCCGAGCTTGCCCCGCGCGACGTGGTCAGCCGCAACATCGTGGACCAGATGAAGGAGGACGGCGCTGACAACGTCTTCCTCGACTGCCGCCACCTGGGCGCCGCGTTCTTGAAGGAGCGCTTCCCCACCATCTGGGCCCGGCTCGAGGAGCGGGACATCAATATGGGCCGCGACCTGATCCCGGTGGCGCCCGCACAACACTTCCACTCAGGCGGAATCCTCACCGAGCTCAACGGCCGCTCCACGCAGCAAGGGCTCTACGCAATCGGGGAGGCGGCATGCACGGGAGTGCACGGCGCCAACCGACTCGCGAGCAACTCGCTGCTGGAGGGACTCGTCTTCGCTAAGCGCGCGGCCACGGACGCGGCAACGCTCGTCGCGGAAGGCTCCCTCACCCAGGCGGATCCCATTGACCGGCCCGCACCAACATCCCTGGTACCGGCGACTATGCGCCGCCGCATCCAGGAGGTGGCGCATTCGGGCGCGGGCCCCATCCGAGAGATGGAGGGCCTCGCTACGGCCGTCTCCCGCCTCGCGAGCTTCCGCTCGCGTTTCCACACGGTGGAGCCGGGCTCGGTGACGCCACAGGTTGCCGAGTGGGAGACGTCGAATGTGTTGGCGACCGCCTCCGTGCTTGCGAGCGCAGCGCTCACGCGCACCGAAACCAGGGGCGGGCACGTGCGCAGCGACTACCCGCGCACCGACGATCGTTGGAAGGTGCGACTCGTCGCCACGCTTGATCCAGACGGTGCACTGCGCATCACCGAGGCGCCGCTCGAACTGAGCTGACGAGCCCAACCCGGCCGCGGCGTCGGGCCGTGAGGCCTCACTCAACGGCGGGCGACCCAGGCCGCCCGCCGCCGTGTGTGAGGAGGGCTCGCCGCTGGGGCGACCCGGCAGCGGGCCCGGCGCAACCTTGAAGGCGACGCTCCTTTCACACTATTGGGCGTCAGATAGGGGGCCAGGGACCGAGGTCCCTGGAAGAATGCAGGAATGCTCATGCCGGAGGAGCTGCCCCAGGACAGCCCGCTAGATCCCGCGTTCCTCGCGCGCGTTGTCACGGCAGCTCTAGACGAGGATCTTGGCCCGGCCCCGGGCCGCGACGTCACTACCCAGGCGACGATCCCCACCACCGCGTGGGTGCGCGGCAGCGTCGTGGCGAGGGCCGACGGGGTGGTCGCGGGCCTCGCTGCCGTCGCCGAAACGATGGATCAGGTGGCGCGGCGCCTCCACCTTGACGCGGTGAGCACCCAGGTCCGCGTACAGGACGGCGACAGGGTGGAGGCGGGGACCACCCTCGCGGACCTCAATGGACCCGGGCAAGTGGTGCTCATCGGGGAGCGGACCGCGCTGAATCTGGTGAGCAGGGCGTCTGGTGTGGCGACCCACACCGCGCGTTGGACCCAGGCGCTCGAGGGCACGGGCGCTCGCGTCCTCGACACCCGCAAGACCACCCCTGGGCTGCGCGAACTCGAGAAATACGCGGTGAGGTGCGGCGGTGGGGTCAACAAGCGCATGGGCCTTTTCGACTGCGCCATGATCAAGGACAACCACATCGTTGCCGCTGGCTCTCTCGCGGGGGCCGTCGAGGCAATTCGCTCGCGTTTCCCCGAGGTGCCGGTGCAGGTGGAGGTCGAGACCTGGTCGCAAGTGGAGGAGGCGATCGGCGCCGGGGTCCGCTTCCTCATGCTCGACAACCTGGAGCCCTCGCGGATGGTGCAGTTCGTCACGCGCCTGCGCGCCCGCGAGCCCGAGATTGGCAAGGTGTGGCTGGAGGCGACGGGCGGGCTCACGCTCGCGAACGCGCGAGACGTGGCGCAGACCGGCGTGGACTTCATGTCCGTTGGCGGCCTCACCCACTCGAGCCCCATCCTCGACATCGCGCTGGATCTCACCTGAGCCTTTGCTGCGCGCGCGCGCCGGTACCCTTGAGGGCGTGACCGACGAGCCCACCACCTCCCAAGAGGCAGACCTTCCCGAACAGATCCAGGTGCGCATGGACAAGCGCGCCAAGATCATCGCGAACGGCGGCGAGGCGTACCCGGTAGGAGTGCCGATCACGGCGCAGATCGCGGACGTCCGCTCGCGGTACTCGGACCTTGCCGATGGTGAGGAGACGACAGACGTCGTGGGCGTCGCCGGGCGAGTGGTCTTCATCCGCAACACCGGCAAGCTCTGCTTCGCCACCATTCAGGACGGTGCGGGGGAGCGGCTTCAAGTGATGCTCTCGCTCGACGCCGTTGGGCCCGACGCTCTGGCCGCCTTCAAGTCCGATGTTGACTTGGGCGACCACTTGTTTGCGCAGGGCCCCGTCGGCAAGTCGCGGCGCGGCGAGGTTTCGGTCTTCGCTCGGTCCTGGCAGTTGGCGGCGAAGGCGCTGCGTCCGCTCCCCGTACTCCACAAGGAGCTCAGCGAGGAGTCCCGCGTTCGCCACCGCTATGTGGACCTCATCGCGCGCCCCCTTGCGCGCGACACGGTGCGCCGTCGCGCATCCGTGGTGAGGTCGCTTCGCGAGTCGCTGCACTCGCAGGGCTTCATCGAGGTCGAGACGCCCATGCTGCAGACGCAAGCGGGCGGCGCGGCCGCCCGCCCATTCGTCACGCACATGAATGCGTTCGATATTGAGCTGTATCTGCGCATTGCGCCCGAACTGTTCTTGAAGCGAGCAGCCGTTGGCGGCGTGGAGAAGGTTTTCGAGATCAACCGCAATTTCCGCAATGAAGGGTCCGATTCGTCGCACTCGCCGGAGTTCTCAATGCTCGAGGCTTATGAGGCATACGGCGATTACAACTCGATGGCCGTTTTGACGAAGGGGCTCATTCAGCAGTCCGCTTTCGACGTCTTCGGCACCCACGTAGTGACGCTCGCGGACGGTGAGGAGTACGACCTCGGCGGCGACTGGGCGGACCTCACCATGTATGGGTCGCTGTCGGAGGCGATCGGCGAGGAGATCACGCCCGACACCTCGGTGGAGCGCCTCCAGCAGCTGATGGCCGCCGCGGATCTTGGCGTTGACCCAAAACGCGTCAACCACGGAAAGTTAGTGGAGCTGCTCTGGGAGCACCACGTTGGTGACGACCTGCACGCGCCCACCTTCGTTCGTGACTTCCCTGTCGAAACCAGCCCGCTCACCCGTGATCACCGCACTACCAGGGGCGTTGTCGAGAAGTGGGACCTTTACGTACGCGGGTTCGAGCTTGCCACCGCCTACTCCGAGCTCGTCGACCCCGTCATCCAGCGCGAGCGCTTCGCTCAGCAGTCGCGAATGGCCGCGCAAGGCGACGACGAGGCGATGAAGTTCGACGAGGACTTCCTCGCAGCGATGGAGTACGCGATGCCGCCGTCCGGAGGCCTTGGCCTAGGCGTCGACCGTTTGCTTATGGCGCTCACGGGCCTGGGCATTCGCGAGACGATTCTGTTTCCGCTCGTGAAGCCGGAGGAGTCGTGAGCGGCACCGACGCGGTCCTCATCAGCATCCTCCCGTCCATCGGGGTGGGACTCATTTTCTGGTACGTCATGCGCGCGGTGGTTCGCGCCGACAGGCGCGAGCGTGCCGAACTCGCGAGAATCGATGCCGAAGAGGCGCGCCAGGCTGCCGCGGCGTCGGGCAAAGTGGAAAAGCCGCAAACGGACGCCCCTACGAATTGACACGTCGCCGCGCCGCGTGATTAGCATGGCGTTGCAATAGTGCGCGCGGGGGAAATACCGAAAGGCTTGGCAATGGCTCAGAAGGTTCAGGTTGTGCTCGTCGACGACATTGACGGCGGCGATGCCGCAGAGACCGTGAGCTTTTCGCTCGACGGAGTGGGTTACGAGATCGACCTTTCCGCCGCGAACGCCACCTCGCTCCGTGACGCATTCGGTCCCTGGGTTGCCGCGGGTCGCCGCGTGAGCGGCCGTCGCTCCGCCGGTCGCGGGCGCGGCCGAGGCAGCTCCGACGCCAGCAAGATCCGCGAGTGGGCCAAGGCGAACGGCTACAAGGTCTCCGAGCGGGGACGTGTCTCCGCGGAGATCCGTGAGGCGTACGCAGCCGCGAAGTGACGCAGCTGTTTTGGGGGACATATCCCCCGGCCGGTCTTGGCACGCCCGTTGGCCAGGGGGAGGGCCTCTATCGCCAGGATGGCTCCCGCACTGACTTGGTCCTGCCGCTGGACGCGCCCTCGTTCGTTGTTGCGCACCCCTCGCTGCCCCTGCTGTACGCAGTGAGCGAGTCGCCCGCGAGCGAGTTGCACGTGATCGATGTGACCGCCGGTGCGCGAGTGGTTGCGTCGGTGCCAACCGGCGGGGTTGAAGGGTGCCACATCCTGCTGGCGCCCGACGCCGGGGTCGCCTACGTGAGCCACTACGGCTCCGGCGATGTGGCCGTGGTGCGGCTGGGCGCCGATGGGCTGCCGGTGGCCGCGACTCCGCAGCAGCTGCTGGGGCACTCGGGATCCGGTCCGCGGCAGGATCGGCAGCTCGGCCCGCACGCGCACTTCGCCGGCTACGCCCCCGGCGGCCGGCACCTGCTGGTCGCGGACCTGGGCACCGATGAGCTGCGCCGGTACCGGCTCCTCGACGACGGCCTGCTAGAGCCCGACGGCATCGCCGCGGCCCTGCCTCCCGGCTCTGGGCCGCGTCACTTCGCCGTGCGCGGCGAAATGATCTACCTGGTGTGCGAGCTGGACCATCGGCTGCGCACGCTGCGCTGGGCACCCGCCGACGCCGACGCGGACGTCATCGCCGAGGTCCCCACCACCACCGCCCCGCAGCGCACCGGCAACGACGTCTACGACGCGCACGTTGCGCTCGTCGGTGAGGACCTGCTGCTCGTGTCAATTCGCGGGGTGGACGTCATCGCTGTCTTCGACCTCAGCCCTGAGGGCGAGGCCCGCTACCGCACGTCGCTCGATGCGGGCCATTGGCCGCGGTACTTTGCGGCGATCGGCGGCAGGCTCCACGTGGGCTGCGAGCGGGGGCACGAGGTGCGCTCGTACGACCTCGCCCAGGTGCTGGCCCTTCCGGCCGAAACAAGCGTCGGCGGAATTGCGGCACTGCCATTCGAGACCGCCCCGATCATGAGCCCGGCCTGTGTGACGGTGGCGCCTGCCTAGACCTCGGTGGCGAGCAGGTAGGTGCGGCGAGCGAGATCCGAGATCGACGAGTTGTCGAAGCCGAACAGCGCGGAGCGGACGCGATCTTCGAGTGGATCGACGAAGTGGGCGGGCAGGCGTGACGCGCCAAGCAGCACGCCGGCTACCGAACCGGCGGTGGCGCCATTCGAATCGGTGTCCCAACCGCCCTGAACGGTAAGGCCAACGGTCGCCGCATAGTCGCCATCACCCCACAGCAGGCCCGCGGCGATGATGGCGGCGTTGTTGATCGTATGCACCCAGCTGTAGTGGCCCCAGCGGCGCTGGATGTCTGCCAAGGCGTCGGACCAGGTCGCTCCGTCGTCTCGAAGGGAGCGGACCCCGGCAAGCGCCTCGTACAGTCTCGAGCCGGGAGGCACGGACAGGAGCGAACGGTCGAAGGCCTCTCGGATTGAGTTCGCCGTGAATGCGCTAGCGACAATAGCGGCGGCCCAGAGCTCTCCGTAGACGCCGTTCGCTACGTGCGAGAGCGACGCGTCCTGGTAGGCCAGCACGATCGCCTCGCGAGGTCGGCCGGGTCGCACCCAGCCGTACGCATCGCCTCGAATCAGCGCGCCGATCCATTCGCGGTAGGGATTGCGGTCAGTCGCCGCATCCTCAGCCGCGACCCCAGTGAGCAGGCTGCGATACACGGCGCGCTCGGCCGTGTAGACCTGCAAGTACGGCAGGAGGCTCAGCCACGCATCCGCCACGTGGCGCGGCGACAGATCGTCACCGTGCAGTTCGAGCAGGTGCAGCGCGAGGATCGCGTAGTCGATGTCATCGTCGCGAGCGGACCCGTGAACTCGGCCCCGCGTGGTCTGGGGCCAGTTCTCCCGAAACTCGAAGCCGTCGGGCATCGGGTCCAGGACGGGGATGTAGTCCCGCAGCGGCCACGCCCCAGCGAGCTCCAGGTAGTTCTGCAGGTGAGCGGATGTCCAGTGCTCTCCGTTCTCTACCGGCTTCCCAAGGTTGCAGCCCGCGATTCGGCCGAGCCAGCCGCCAAGGATCCTGTCCTCAAGTTCTTCGCCGGTTGGTGCCGCCTGCGGAGGATCCTCCGGAAGCGAGTCGAGGATCGCCGCCATCCCTTCCGGTTCCCTGTAGTCCCAGTCCGCGCGCATTGGAGCGTCGACCAGCAACTGGTAGAGCCTTGCGTGGCCCTCGGAGTCCATGGCGCCAACGCGCTCGATGTCGGCGGCTACCGCGCTGACGTCCTGGCCGCTCTCGCGGGCCTGGTCGAGTTCCTCGGTGACAAGATCGTAGGAGTTCAATGGGTCATGCAAGGGTTCACGCTCCGTACACGGGATGTTTACAAAAGGATTTGCTAACCCCCCAACCTTCCCGGCAAGATGGTGCCTATGTCAAGTCCGTTGCCCGCAGCAGTCATCGTCGTCGGCTCGATCAACGAGGACCTGGTGTTCGACGGCATCGCCGCGCTGCCGCTGCCTGGTGAGACGGTGTCCAGCGGTCGCGTCCGCAGCTTCCCGGGCGGCAAAGGTGGCAATCAGGCGACCGCTGCGAGGAGGCTCGGGGCTCGGACGCTGCTGGTAGGCGCCGTGGGCGCTGACGAGGCCGGTCGCCAAGCGATCGCGCAGCTGAGCGCGGACGACGTCGAGGTTGCCCTCGTTCGTGAGCGCGAGGCCGCCACTGGACGCGCGGTCGTCGCTATCGACTCCAAGGGTGAGAATCTGATCGTTGTGGCGCCGGGTGCGAATGGGTTGGTTGACGCCGAGGATTGCCTCGAAGCCGCGCGCCTACTGGAAGGTCACCGGGTGGTACTGCTGGCAAGCCTAGAGATTCCGCAGGAGACTGTGGCCCGGTGGGCAGGTTTTGCTCACGACCAGGGATGGACAGTGGTGGTGAATCCGGCACCAGCTCCGCATGGCGGGCTGTCAATCGACCTGCTCCGGCACATCGACGTGCTCACTCCCAACGAGAGCGAGTTCGAGTCTCTAGCCGGCGGCCAGGCGGAAGTGTTCTTCGACGCCGGTGTTGGTGCCCTGGTGCAGACCATGGGGGCGCGGGGAGCCCGGATCTTCAGACCCGCATCGACGGTCGTCGACGTGCCTGCCTTCGCTGCAGATGCGGTGGACTCCACCGGGGCGGGCGATGCCTTCAGCGGAGCTCTCGCCGCAGCTCTCGCCAGCGGCATCGATCTTGACGACGCGGCACGCTTCGCCGCCGCGGCAGGGTCGTTGGCCACGCGCGCCACGGGCGCGCGCAGCTCGCTGGCGACTGTCGACGAAGTCGAGCGGCTTCTGGAGCAGCCGTGAGTGCCCGCCCGCGCCTGCACCTCACCGCGCCGCACAACTGGCTGAGCGATCCCAACGGCCCCATTGAGGTGGACGGAGAGTTCCACCTCTTCTATCAGCACAATCCTCAAGCCTCCGAGTGGGGACTCATGCACTGGGGCCACGCTTCCAGCACCGACTTGCTGAGGTGGACTCACCACCCCATCGCGTTGACGCCGGATCCGGACGGGCCTGACGCCGACGGGTGTTGGTCCGGCTGCATTCGGACGATCGATGACCGGCACACAGCGTTCTACACCGGAGCTTCCGGCACGGGGAGTGAGCACCGGCAGGTAGTGCTTTGCGCGTCGGCGGAGTCTGGTCTGAGCGCGCTTCGCCGGGAGCCGCACGCGGTGGTGGTGCCGGCGGCCGACCCCAAGGAGAACACCCACCAGCACCGCGACCCGTTCCTCCTGCAGTACGAAGACACGTGGCTCATGCTTCTCGGTACGGGCATCGCAACCGGCCCCGGTGCCGGTCAGGGCGCAGTGGTGGTGTGGGAGTCTGCGGACACAGTGCACTGGACCCGACGCGGCATGGTGCTCACCCTCCCGCGTGACGCGGCCCCTGTAGACCTTGGCCCGGTGTGGGAGTGCCCGCAGCTCTTTCGGATCGGCGACGACTGGGTGTTGATTGTGTCGGTGCAGTTGCCAGGCACTCCGCACCCGGAGTGTCCGTACGCGGTGTGGTTCATCGGCGACTTCGACGGCACCAGCTTTGAACCCCGCGAAAGCGGCGTGCTCGACTCTGGGCGCGTCTTCTACGCTCCCGCGCTCACAGCACAGACGGCAGATCGACACGTGCTGTGGGGGTGGATACAGGAGGACCCGACCGTGCCCGCATCGTCGTGTGCCGACTTCGCCGGACTCATGAGCCTTCCGCGCGAGGTGACGGTCGAGGACGGCCGTGTGGTCACCCGTCCCGCGCGAGAAGTGGAAGCGGCGTGGGGCACCCCTGTTGCGCAACTGAAGGATGTCACCCTCGGCGCAGGGGAGTCGGCCGCCCTCTCGGCCGCGGTAGGCGACACCTACAGGGTACGGGTGACCGGAAGCGCGCCGCTGCTCGTGACGTTGGCGAACAACGCCGTCACGCTGGGGGTTGGGCACGGGGACCTGAGCCCCGAACTCGCAAGCCGCGCCACCGCGTGGGTCCGCCTCGATGGCCGCGAGAAGACGTTCACCCTCGAGGTGCTCGTCGATGCCAGTGTGATCGAGGCGTTTGCGGACGGCGCGGCACCCCTCACGTTGCGGGTCCAGCCTGGGTCGGATGCGGGCGCCGAGGTCCGAGTTCTGACGCCGGCGGGTGGCGTCATCGAGCTCCTCGCGGTCGACGCGCTCGCCATTTAGGCGCCCCTCTTGACAACGCCGCCGCGCTGCGCCACCATAGTGCAAAAGGATTTGCATATTTCACATCACAGATGCGCGACATGAGTCAAGGAGGACGACATGGCGAAAACACGCTCTGGCGCTGCTGCGCTGGTTGCGGTTGCGGGCCTGCTAGCGGTGGCGGGCTGCACGAGCAGCTCCAGCCCAAACCAGTCGCAAGGCGATGGCACCGTGACCGGCACTGTCACGCTGTGGCACCTTGACGATCCCCGTCCTGAGTTCCTGCAGGCCGTCAAAGAAGGCTTCGAGCAGAAGTATCCGGGAACAACCGTCGAACTTACGGAGGTTCCCGAGGACGGCTACGTCACCAAGATCGACACCGCGATCCTCGCGCAGCAGCCGCCGGACGTTGGGTTCATCTATGAGCCGCGCTGGATCAAGGCCGGCTCAGTCGTGGCTCTCGATGACACGATCGCCGAATACGACGTGAACGTCGATAGCTTCAACAAAGTCGCGATGAGCCCCTGCGTTGTCGACGGCAAGTACTACTGCGTCGGCTCGCTGACCGGCTCGGTGGTGCTCGTGTACAACAAGACCCTCTTTGATGAGGCGGGTATAGCGTATCCTCCGGCCGACAGGTCGCTCAGCATTGACGAGTACGCGGACTTGGCTCGCGAGCTGCACTCGGCGCTCGGCAAGTACGGAGCCGCGACCGGCGCGCCGTACTGGTGGTCTGCTCGCCAGACGCACTTCGATGACGACGGGCGCACGATCGCGGGTTACGTCGATGACGCCGCGACCTTGCACGCGTACGACGTGCTGGCCAAGCTGATCCAGGACAAGGTGGGGCCAAGCCCCTCGGAGTCCGAGTTGGTGTCGCCCGCCGACATGCTGGGCGCGGGCGACGTCGCCATGGCCGTGACCGACATGGAGTACGCAGCCAATACCCTCGAGGCCGCAGGCTTCGCATGGGGCGCCGCGCCGTCTCCCATCGAGGCGACTGGCGACGACGCGTACTCCTTTGTGGGGACCGACCAGTACGGCGCGTTCGCCAACTCGGCGAACCCAGTGGCCGCGCGAGCCCTCGTCGCCTACATCGCCAACGAGGGAAGCCGCCTCCGGGTTGAGGTCGGAGATCAGCCCCCGCTCGACTCGACGCTGTTCGATCAGTGGGCGGGAGAGAACCCCGGTCGCCAGGATGTGGTGACCGTGATGTCACTTCCGAGCAGGCCAGGGATCTTTGTGCCAGGCTTCTGGGAGGTCACCGCCGCGCTCGAAGACATCTTTGGGCAAATGGCCAACGGCGATGCCGACTCGAGCGCGATCACCAACGAGGCGCCGAACCTGCAAGACAAGCTCGACCGCGAGTGGGAGACATGGGAGGCCATCGGTTGAGTTCCGCCGCCATCGCCGCTGACACTCAGCAGCCGGGGCAACGGGCAAGGAAGGTACGCAGGAAGCGCAGCGCCGCGGAGCGAAGAGAGGCTCGGGCGGGCCTGCTGTTCGCATCGCCATGGCTCATCGGCATGCTCGTCTTCCTCGCGGGCCCCATTGTCGCCTCGCTCGCCATCAGCCTCACCGACTGGAACCTCTCAACGACGCCCAACTTCGTTGGCCTCGAAAACTACGAGGAGATGTTCGACAGCCGCGACTTCCGTAACTCCGTGAATGTCACGCTCACATACGTGCTGCTCGGGGTGCCGCTCTTCCAGGTGGCGGGCCTGGCGCTCGCATTGCTTCTCAACCTGAAACTGCGAGGCATGAACTTCTTCCGGACCGTGCTGTTCCTGCCTGCAGTCCTCAGCGGAGTCGCAGTGGCGGTGCTCTGGGCACAGTTGCTGCGGCCGGAAGGTCCCATTAACCAGTTCCTTCGCGCCGTGGGCATCGCCAACCCGCCGAACTGGCTCACGAGCCCATCATGGGCGGTTCCTGCGGTGGTCCTCATCGGACTGTGGACAACGGGCACGGGAGCGATCATCTACCTCGCGGGGCTTCAGAACATCCCGGATTCGATGTACGAGGCCGCTCGGGTGGACGGGGCCGGGTCGTGGAGGGTGTTCCGCCACATCACGCTGCCGCTTCTCACCCCCACGCTGCTCTTCACGCTGCTCATCGGGGTAATCGGCGCGTTCCAAGTGTTCGACATCGCGTACATCCTTGGCGGCAGCAGGGGAGGCAGCGGCGGGTCGCTGTCGTTCTACATGCTCTATCTGTGGAATGAGGCGTTCCGCAACGGTCGCTTCGGCTATGGGTCCGCGCTCGCGTGGCTGTTTGTGATCTTCGCGGGGGTGGTCATTGTCGCGATCCTCAAGACCTCGAACCGGTGGGTCTACGACGAAACGGATGAGGGACGATGACGACCAGTACCGAGGCCCGGGGCACCCTCACGACCCGCCCCCCACGTGAGCGGCGCAGAAAGCCCGGTACCACGCGTCGGCAATTCGGCACCGCTGGCGCCTACCTCCTGCTCACCGCCCTGAGCCTCACCATCCTGATGCCCCTTGGCTGGATGCTGACGGTTGCGCTCAAGCCTGACCTCGCCCCGGTGTTCACCGAGCCGACGCAGTGGTTCCCCACGAGCGATTGGCACTGGGAGAACTTTGGGCGTGCTCTCCTGGATCCCCAGCAGCCCTTCCTGAGATACACGCTCAACACCCTCGTCATCGTGGCGCTCAACGTCGTCGGCACGGTGATGTCGTGCGCGATGGTCGGCTACGCCTTCGCGCGATTGCGCTTCCGCGGGCGGGACTTCCTCTTTGGAGTGCTCGTGGTCACCCTGCTGATTCCGTGGCAGGTGCTGCTCATCCCGCAATTCCTGCTGTACCTGAAGCTGGGCTGGTACGGATCCATCCTTCCGCTCGTGGTCCCGTCGTTTTTCGGCAACGCGTTCTTCATCTTCCTCATCCGTCAGTACATTCGCTCGATACCGCGAGAGTTGGAGCTGGCCGCGACGATCGATGGCTGCAATCAGTGGCAGGTGTTCTGGTACATCGTGCTGCCGCTGTGCAGGCCCGTGCTCGCCGTGTGCGTGGTGTTCGTCTTCCTGACCACGTGGAACGACCTGCTGGGGCCCTTGGTATACCTCACGCGAGGCGACAGCTACACAGTCGCGATCGGGCTCTCCAACATGGTCTCGCGCCTGAATCCACAGATGAATCTGCTGATGGCGGCGAACCTTGTGGTCATGATCCCGCCGATCGTGCTGTACTTCGTCGCCCAGAACAAGCTCATCGGCGGCATCGCATCCGTGGGGCTGAAGGGGTGAGGGCGACGATGCCTGACGCACTGATCGCGCCAGCCAGGGTGAGCATCGACCAGGGTTCGTATCTCGCGCGCCGCATCGACGGGAACGTCGAGCGACTCAAGGTGGTGGACACCGACCGCCTGCTCGCCGGGTTCCGGACCAAGCCGGGTGAGCACCCCTGGATCGGGGAACACGTCGGCAAGTGGATCCACGCGGCCACGCTCGCGTGGCAGTACGGCGGTGACCCGGACCTGCGCGCCAAACTCGACGCCGTGGCCGCAGACCTCATCGCGACCCAGGAGGCGGACGGATACCTCGGCACCTATGTGCCGGGCATGCGGTTCGGACTGTATGAAGGTGCCGACTGGGACGTCTGGACACACAAGTACTGCTTGATAGGCCTGCTTGCCTACCACGAGGCAACGGGAGACCAGGACGCGATCGAGGCCGCGCGGCGGGTCGGAGACCTGCTGATCGCCACCTTCGGCGACGGGCCCGATCAACGCGCCATCGTCGCTGCCGGCACCCACATGGGGATGGCCGCTACGAGCGTGCTCGAACCCACCGTCGGGCTGTTCCGATTGACCGGCGATCCGCGCTACCTAGACTTTGCGAGGTACATCGTTGCCTCGTGGGATGGCGACGGCGGCCCGCGTGTGCTGAGCACGCTGCTCCACTCAGGGCGCGTCTCCGAGGTGGGCAACGGCAAGGCCTACGAGATGCTCTCGAACATCGTCGGCCTCGCCGATCTTGCGCGGGTGACCGGCGAGTCCGAACCGCTGATCGCGGCACAGCGGGCGTGGCGCGACGTCGTGGATCACCACCTCTACGTGACGGGTTCCGCCAGTTTCGGCGAGCACTTCCACCACCAGGACGAGCTTCCGGACGCGACATCGGTCAATGTTGGCGAGACCTGCGTCACCGTGACCTGGCTGCAGCTCACCCAGCGACTGCTGGCGATGACGGGTGAGGCGCAGTACGCCGAAGAGTTCGAGCGCACTGTCATGAACCACCTCTCCGCCGCCCAGCTGCCGGATGGCTCCGGGTGGTGCTACTACACCCCGCTCGACGGTGCCCGCGAGTTTGGCTCTGGCGTCAGCTGCTGCATCTCGAGCGGCCCGCGAGGCATGGCGCTCGCGCCGTGGTGGCTCCTCGCCGCCGATGCCGCAGGCGAAACCCTCGTGGTGTCGTGGTACACCGACGCGCGCGCGTCTGTCACCCTCGGGGGAGAGCCCATTGATGTCCGACTCTCCACTGGAGTGCCGCTCGAGGGCGGCGCACGGCTGGCGTTCACCATGGACCGACCCGCGACATTCGCCGTGCGGTTGCGGGTGCCTGCATGGGCGAGCAACTTTTGGCCCGACGGGTCAGCAGGGTCTGTCGTTGACGGCTGGCTTGAGATTCCCGCGAGGGAGTACCGGCCTGGCGACGAGGTAGCGGTTGCCTTTGACGTTGTCGCACGGATCGTGGAGGGCTCGGGCTGGAACTCCGGCCGTCGGTCTGTCGCGTGGGGGCCACTCGTGCTGGGCTATCGGCCCGATCCATGTGAGCCAGCCGTCTTCGACACCCTGGACAGCGAACAGGTTCACGGCACGGTCGTCGACGGCGAGCCCCTGGTGTACGCGTCCGTGCACAACCGGTTCCTCGATGGGGGCACGCCGCGCTCGGTGCCGTTCTCGCCGTTCGCGGTTCTCGGAGCAGACTCGCTGAGGTCTCGTGTCTGGCTGGAGGCGCAAGACCTCGACGCCGAGACCTCGGTGTTCCACGGGGCCGATGCCGATCCGGGCGGCGAGTTCGCGGACTACGACGAGTTCTCGTTCGCGTCGAGTCCCCGCGACGACGGACCCCACGCCTTCACGCTCCGGTCGGAACAGCCCGTGCAGTTCACGAGAGTCCGCTTCAGCCACGGCCGTTCCCTTGTTCACGGGGGCTGGTTCGACACGTCCATCTCTATGCCCGTCGTCGAGGTCAAGGTCGCCGACTCCGCTCCGTGGGAGCCGATTGCCACTCTCGCGGACTATCCGGTGACCTCGGCGGAGCACGACGGTGGCCTGGTCGCGGGGCAGCGCTTCGAGGTCGATGTGCCGGTGACAACTGCCGTTGGCCTGCGGGTGCGGGGAACGGGATCATACGGCGAGTACCCTCCTGGCCGTTTCGTGACGTGCGCCGAGCTGCAGGCGTTTGGGTGAACGTCGATCAGGCGGCTCTGAGCGCGGACACGTTGCGCGCCGTCGAGCTCGCCGCGGCGCCCGTGCCTGCACTCGCGGAACTCCTCGAGCGTTGTTTCCCGCTGCTCCCAGCGTCTGTGCTGGCGACGGATCCGCCGCGCAGGGGAAGGCCGAATGACCTGATGACGCCCGCATCCGACCGCCTCGCAGCTGTTGCAGGTGGCCAGACGTTGTTCGCGGTTGCGTCTCCTAGCCCTGTCTCTGTTCGGATCGACGATGCATCGCCTGCGGTGATGTCGCGCGTTCCTGGGTCGCCCTATTGGGTGCACCTGGAGGCGCTTGCCGCAGGGGTCACGCATTCGTACGAATACGAGGTGGACGGCTTGGGCCTCGGTCGAGGCGACGTCGCGGGCTACACCCCTATGAGCTGCGACATCGGATCGCCTGCTGGGCAGTTGATCGGACCCATCGAGGTGACGAGCGCCGCATTTGGCGGCGCTGTCACTCGCGTGTGGCTCTACGTGTGTGCGGGGGTCGACCCGTCACAACCGTCTCCTTTCATGGTATGGCTCGACGGTCAAGAGTTCCTGGGGGCCCTCGACCTGCTTGGCGCCCGGCTGCTGTGGTGCACCGACAACGTCGTAGCCGCAGGCAAAATGCCTCCGCTCGTGCACGTGCTTGTCGCACCGGGAGTTGGCGGTCCGGAGACCCCCCGCACGTTTGACGGCCAATCTCACGAGGAGGCTCTGCGGAGCCTGCAGTTCGACGTTGCAGAAGCTCTCTACGGCGAACACATCGTCACTGAGGTGCTGCCGGCTGTAGCCTCGTTCGTCACGTTGTCTGACGATCGCGCAGATGGCGCCGCTGGCGGGATGTCGTCGGGCGGTGCCGGCGCATTCGGTCTGGGCTGGTTCCACCCAGGGAGGTTCTCTCGCGTGTATTCGACGATCGGGAGCTTCGTGCGCTTGCGGCCCGGCGGCGAACTGTCCGCGGGCGGGGACGAGTACGCGCGCCTGGTGGGGGCCGAGGCTCGCGATCTGAGGGTCTGGCTGTCAACCGGAGTTGGTGACATCAACGTGGGCGCGTGGGGCCGCAAGGACCTCTACGCCGCAGGCAGCTGGCTCGACGGCAACCGCAGCCTTGCGCAGTCCCTGGAGCGGTCCGGATACGATCACCGGTTCGTCGTTGGCACGGCTGGCCACAACCTTGCGCAAGCGGGAGTGGAACTCCCTGATGCCCTTGCATGGCTATGGAGCGACCATGCACGCGGTGGCGCCGGGTCCGCACAGGTCACGGACTGAAATACTTACCCCGTGCCGAGGATCACGATCGAGGATGTCGCCAAAGCGTCTGGCGTGAGCGCCACGACGGTCTCGCACGTGTTCAGCGGTCACCGGCCTGTGAGCCCGCGGACCAGGAAGCTCGTGGAGAAGGTCGCGCGTGACCTTGGCTATACGCCGAGCGCGGTCGCCCAGAGCCTCCGTTCGCGACGCACGTACACGATCATGATCGTGGTGCCTGACATCACGAACGCGTTCTGGCCCGTGTTCGCCCGCAGCGTCCAGGACGTGGTCGGCCCCGATGGGTATCACGCGATGTTCGGCAACACGGACGCGCGCCTCGCCGAGGAGGAGGCCTTCCTCGATGAGGCGCGCAGCCGACGCGTCGACGGCGTGGTCTTCATCGGCTTCCGTCTCCCTGCATCACGTCTTGTGGGCCTTGCCGAGTCGGGGGTGGCGGTGGTCAACCTCGGAGAGACCCCGCCGGGCAGCAGGGTCGACAGTGCCCGGTTCGATGATCAGGCCGCGGCCGCGCAGGCGACCAAGTATCTGCTCGAGCGCTACGGACCCTCGGTCGCGCTCATCTACGGCGACGAGGAGGCGCCCGCCGGGCGCGAGCGTCGGCTCGGCTTCGAGGAAGCGTGCCGTGCCCAGGGAACCGAACCCGATGCCACCCGAATCGTGAAGACGGCGTTCACTCGTGAAGGTGGCGTCACGGGAATGCGGCGGCTGCTCGATCTTCCACAGCCGCCACGTGCGGTGCTGTGCGCCAACGACATGATCGCTCTGGGAGCGATCGACGTCGCCAAGGAGCGCGGACTGCGGGTCCCCAAGGACATTGCGATCGTGGGCCACGACGACATCGATGCCGCGACTATCGTCACGCCGCAGTTGACGACCACGCGCACCGACGCGCGCCTGCTCGGCGAACAGGCCGCTGGCCTGCTGCTGTCGCGGATGAAGGGAGAGGTGGACGGCGAGGGCCGCCACATAGTGATTCCCCACCAGCTGGTGGTGCGCGAGTCTGCGTGATCGGCGAGGGACCAAAGGCCGTTAGCGTCGGGCCGCGGCATGCGGAAAGATGGACCCATGACCTACAAGCTGATCCTGCTTCGCCACGGCGAGAGCGAGTGGAACGAGAAGAACCTCTTCACCGGCTGGGTGGACGTGCCGCTCGATGACAAGGGGCGTGCGGAAGCGACCATCGGCGGCTCGCTCATGAAGAACGAGGGACTGCTGCCCGACGTGGTACACACCTCACTGCTGCGCCGCGCGATCATGACGGCGAACCTTGCGCTCGACGCCGCCGACCGCCACTGGATCCCGGTGAAGCGCAACTGGCGCCTCAACGAGCGCCACTACGGTGCCCTCCAAGGCAAGAACAAGGCCGAGACGCTCGCCGAATTCGGCGAGGAGCAGTTCATGATCTGGCGCCGCTCCTATGAGGTGCCGCCGCCGCCGCTCGAGGCGGGCGCGCAGTTCTCGCAAGAGGGCGACCCTCGCTACGAGGGAACGCCGGTGCCGCAGACGGAATGCCTCAAGGACGTCCTCGAGCGCGCCCTGCCTTATTGGCACGAGGAGATCGTGCCGGATCTCACCGCGGGCAAGACGGTGCTCGTTGCCGCGCACGGAAATTCCTTGCGCGCGATCGTCAAGTACCTCGATGGAATCAGCGACGACGACATCGTTGGGGTGAACATCCCCACTGGTATTCCGCTGTATTACGAGCTCAATGACGACTTCACCCCGGTGGAGCGCGGCGGGCGCTACCTTGACCCGGCTGCGGCCGCCGCCTCAATTGCCGCTGTGGCGAGCCAAGGAAAGAAGTAGTCTGTAGACAAGTGTTCGGTCAGCCTGTCATTGCTGGCCGATGAAGAGGGCCCCGGGAGTGATTCCGGGGCCCTCGTTTGCGTTCGGTAGGGCCTGACGCTGGGGCCGGGTTTGGCGGGGTATCTGCACCCGGTCCTTCGCGGTTTCCGTGTCTGGTGGGCGCGAATTGGCGGTTTCGCGCCCACCAGACACGGAAACGACCGGGTTGGGCGGGCGTCAGTCCCTTGAGTCTGGCCAGGCCGCGATGTCGACGCCGTGGTTGTCTGGGGAGGCAAGGGTCCACCAGTTGGGGGCACGGGTGTCATCGACCAGTCGGCCTCCGGCCGCGAGCGCCGCGTCGACCCTTTCACGGACCTGGTCCGCTGGCACGAACACGTCGAAGTGCGTGCGGCCGCGTGCTGGCCGGTCCGGATGGATCGGGTTGAACGCCAGTGGCGGACCGCAACGCAGCGGATCCACTGCATCGGAGTCCCACAGCGGTTCATAGCCGAGCGCCGCAATGAAGAAGGGCCGGACGTCGGCGCCCGAGTGCTGAGCTACGTAAATGCCGATGTGCTGATTGCGCGCGGGGTCGGCCTGCAGTCCCTGCCCCGCAGCGGCGTCGGACACGGCTTTTGCGAAGGGGGCGGCGCCCGCCCGAATGCCATCCTCCGCCCTATTGGGCACGCGGACTACGACCGCCTCTGGACGAACATCGATGTCCGGGAGCACGCCGTGTTGTTCTGCTGCGCCCACTACAGCGCTCACGAGGCTCGCGGCCTGAGCCAGCGAATTCGCAAGAAACGTGGCCTGCGGTCCACTGTCGGTGACCCGCCATGCCTCCACACCGGGCCACCGGTGAAACTCCGCGGATGAGATCAGTGCTGGCGTGGGCGTTGGCTCCGTCATGGCGACCCCCTTCGGTCGCGTTCCACCGTAGCCAAGCCGGGTTCGCGGTTGCAATGGCGGTGCAGGGCAAAACGAGACCTGACGCGCCTACAGGATTCTGTGAACGCGAAAAGAATGACCTGATGTGCCTAAACCGGTGGGTCCTGCAACTTCGCGCAGGGTGACAGTGCGCGGCGTTGCGCTAGATCTTGGCGCCGTCGCCGCCGTGGTCGCCGGTCACCAAGTAGACAATCCGGCGCGACACGCCAACGGCGTGGTCACCGAACCGCTCGTAGTAGCGCGCGAGCAGCGCGATGTCGAGAGTGGTCTGGGCGTCGCCCTCGTAACTGTCCGAGAGGAGCGACGCGTACGCTGCGGCGTGAAGGTTGTCCAGGGTGTCGTCATCCGCGACGATGCCAGCCGCGATGTTGAGGTCGCGAGTCTCGAGCAGATCAACCACCTCTGCCGCTGCCTGCTTTGCCGCGGCGGCCATACCCTCGACCGTCTCGCGATGCGTGGCTGGCACCGCGGACGCCGGGTACGCGCGGCGAGCGGATTCCGCGATGTGCTGCGCGAGGTCGCCCATGCGCTCGAGCGCAGCGGAGATGCGCAGCGACGCGATGATGGTCCGCAGGTCGAGGCCCACCGGCTGCTGCTGGGCGATGAGCAGCACGCAACGTTCGTCGACGGTCTCCTCCAGGTCGTCGAGCTTGGAGTCCGCGGCGATCACGGATTGGGCGAGCTCGATGTTCTCGTTGAGCAGGGCGTCGGAAGCGTCGGTGATCGCGGTGGCGACGAGGCGGCTCATCGCCACGAGGTCGTCGCGCAACTCGGACATCTCGGCGGTGAAGATGGTGCGCATGTCTCTCCTTGGTGGCGTTGCCGCGAGGGCACGGCGGCGCGCGTGCGTTGTGCCCTCAAGTCTGGCACCGGCTCGCGACCGAATATCGTGAAACTGCACCAAGAACGGTGAACTTTTGGTGTCTCGCCTGAACATTCGGTGAACTGGGGCCCTCGTCGTTAGGGTGTCCGCATGACCCCCGTAGCGTGGTTGCTCGTGGTCGTTGCAATGGGCGTCGGGCTTGGCGCCGGTATCTGGGCTGGACGGTCAGGCGCTCGCACGCGCTCCACCGGCAACACCCTCGTGCCCGCACGCACCCGCCAGGTGCTCGCGGTGTTCCCGTCCGGAGCCGTGATCATTCGCCGCGATCGCCGCAGCGCGTACTGCAACAATGCCGCCCTCGCTCTTGGCGTGGCCCGCCCAGACGGCGCGCTCCACCCAGAACTCGCGCGACTCGCCGAGATCGCGTGGACTCACGACGAGATCATCGAGGAAGACATCGAAGTGCAGCGCGGCGTGCTCGCGTCGAGCCGTACGCTCCACGCGCGCGTGTGTGTCATCGACGACGAGACGGCGCTGGCCCTTGTCACCGACCGCACCGAACAGCAAGCGGCCGAACAGATGCGCCGCAACTTCGCCATCAACGTCTCGCACGAGCTCAAGACGCCGGTGGGCGCCATCCAGCTGCTCGCGGAGTCCGTTGAGGCCGGCGCCGATGACCCCGACGTGGTGCTCACCTTCACCAAGAAGCTCCGCAAAGAGGCCAAGCGCCTCAGCACTCTCATTCAAGAGATCATCGAGATCACCAGGCTGCAGTCCGACGCTGCTGTCATGGATGCCGCGCCCGTTCGGCTTCACGACGTGGTCGCCGAGGCCCTCGACGGCTCCGCTCAGGCGGCGGCCAACCGGAACATCACGGTGACTACCGACCTGAAGGAAGACGCGACCATCCTCGGCAACGAGGAACTCCTCGTCATGGCGGTGCGCAACCTCGTCGAGAACGCCATCCAGTATTCGGATGCGGGCAAGCGCGTCATCGTGTCGAGCGAGGTCGACGAAGACGTGGCGAGTATCTCGGTCGTCGACCAGGGCATCGGCATCGCCCCCGCAGAGACAGAGCGCATCTTCGAACGCTTCTACCGCGTTGACCCGGCCCGCTCCCGCGAGACCGGCGGAACCGGCCTCGGCCTCAGCATCGTCAAACACATCGCGCTTCGCCACGACGGCAAAGTGGAGGTGTGGAGCACGCCAGGCGTCGGCTCGACATTCACGCTCAAGCTGCCGCTTTCCGGGCACGAAGGAGACCAGGAATGACCACTGAGCGCGTGCTCGTGATCGAGGATGAGGAGTCTTACAGGGACTCGCTCAACTTCCTGCTGGGCAGGGAAGGCTTCACCGTGACACTTGCGGAGACTGGCCCGCGAGGTCTCGAGGAGTTCGCCCGCCGCGGCGCCGACGTGGTGCTGCTGGATCTCATGCTGCCCGGGATGTCCGGCGCTGAGGTATTCCGCACGCTCCGCGAACGCACCGACGTCCCGATCATCATGGTCACCGCGAAAGACGATCAGGTCGACAAGATCATCGGCCTCGAACTCGGCGCCGACGACTATGTGACTAAGCCCTACTCGGGGCGCGAACTGGTCGCCAGGATCCGGTCCGTGCTGCGCCGCCAAGCCGCCGGAGCGTCGGGCATACCGAGCGAACCAACCCGCCTCAGCGTCGGGCCGCTGACCCTTGACGCGGAGCGGCTCACCGTCACCAAAGGCGACCAGACGCTCTCGCTGCCGCCAAAGGAGTTTGCGCTGCTCAATCTGCTGGCGCAGAACGCCGGCAGGGTGCTGCCTCGCCACGTGATCATCGAACGCGTGTGGGGCGCCGACTACTTTGGCGACACGAAGACGCTTGACGTGCACATCAAGCGAGTGCGCGCGCGGGTCGAGGACGACCCCGCGGAGCCGCAACTCATCCAGACCGTGCGCGGCGTGGGATACACGTTCGAGGCGTGACGCGCTTGGGCGTTCACCGAACGTTCACCCAAGGTTCAGATATCGAGGGCGGTGGCGTTACCTTCGCTCCCTAGCGTGAAGACATCCGGCACGGAGCCGGCTGTGAAACACGTAAGGACAACTGACTGTGAAGATCGCCTACCGCACCGGTGCAATCGCCGCCGCTGCCGTGCTTTCGTTCTCTCTCGCGGCGTGCTCCGCGGACAACGAGGCTCCCACCTCGAACGCGCCCACCACGGGCTCGACCACGGGAACCGACACCCCCGCCGCGCTCTCGGGCACGCTGAACGGCTCCGGCGCCACCTCGCAGGAGTCCGCGATGGACGCCTGGCGCGCGGCGTTCCAGAACGCCAACCCCGACCTCACGATCAACTACGACCCGGTGGGCTCCGGCGGCGGCATCACCGCCTTCACCTCGGGCGCGGTCGCGTGGGCGGGCTCTGACTCGCCGCTCAAGGACCCCGACGAGTACGAGGCTGCCAAGGCGTACTGCGGTGACGACGGTGCCATCAACCTGCCCGTCTACATCTCGCCGATCGCCGTGGTCTTCAACCTCGAGGGCGTGACGTCGCTCAACCTCGACGCCGCCACGGTCGCCAAGATCTTCGACGGCAAGATCACCAAGTGGAACGACGCCGCGATCGCCGCGCTCAACGACGGCGTGACGCTGCCCGACACGACCATCACCACCGTGCACCGCTCCGACGAGTCCGGCACCACCAAGAACTTCACGGACTACCTGGCGAAGGCCGCCGACGGCGCGTGGCCGCACGAGGCCGACAAGGTGTGGCCCACGGACTCCGGTGAGTCCGGCGAGGGCACGTCCGGCCTGATCGACGTGGTCAGCAGCACCCCCGGAACCATCGCTTACGCGGATGCCTCGAAGGCCGGCTCGCTCGGCGTCGTCTCGATCAAGGTCGGCGACGCGTTCAACGCGCCGTCCGCCGATGGTGCTGCCCTCGCGCTGTCCACCTCCGAGCTCGCGAGCGTCAACGGCGCCAACGACCTGGCGTACAAGATCGACCGCACCACGACCGAGGCGGGCGCCTACCCGCTCATGCTGGTGTCGTACGCGGTGGTCTGCCAGACGTACACCGACGCCGCCACCAAGGCGAACGTGACGGGCTTCCTGGCATACGTCGCGTCGGCCGAGGGCCAGCAGGCCGCCGCCTCTGCGGCGGGCTCGGCTCCGCTGCCGGCGGACCTGTCGACGAAGATCGAGTCGATCCTCGCCGAGATCGCCGCTAAGTAACACCCTTGATTGGACGGTGGTGGACTCCTCCGCGAGGATGAGTCCACCACCGTTCTTCACGCCACACTGACGGAGAGCTCGCGTGACGCAAACCATGGCCGACGAGGCCACCGCAACACCCCCACCCGCGCCGCTGGAGGCCAGCAGGCCCTCGCGCGCCAATAAGACCTTCGCCGGCCTCTCCACCGGCTCCGCCGTCGTCATCCTTGTGGTGCTCGCGGCGGTTGCGACGTTTCTGCTCCTGGAGGCCTGGCCCGCCATCACCAACGGCGCCACTCTGGATCAGAACGTCAGCTGGATCAACGCCGAAAAGGGCGAGAGTCTCATTGAGATCATCGGCTATCTCGTCTTCGGAACCCTGCTGATCTCCGCGATCGCCCTGGTCATCGCCACTCCGTTGGCGATCGGCATCGCTCTGTTCATCTCGCACTACGCACCTCGCCGCCTTGCCTCCGGCCTCGGCTATCTCATCGACCTCCTGGCGGCCATCCCCTCCGTCGTCTACGGTCTGTGGGGCGCGCAGGTGCTCGTGCCGTTCCTGCGGCCCTTCTTCGCGTGGCTGACAGATACGTTTGGATGGTTCCCGCTCTTTGCCCCGGATCCCGCCACTGGGCAGGCGTCGCCAACAGGTCGCGTGGCGCTGGCCGCCGGCATCGTGCTGGCGATCATGATCATCCCGATCATCACCGCGGTCACGCGCGAGGTGTTCCTGCAGACGCCCAAGCTCCACGAGGAGGCCGCGCTCGCTATGGGCGCCACGCGCTGGGAAATGGTCAGGATGGCGGTGTTCCCCTTTGGTCGCTCCGGCATCATCGGTGCCACCATGCTTGGCCTTGGCCGCGCGCTCGGCGAGACCATGGCCGTCTACATGATCCTTTCGGGCGGCCTCACCTTCTCGTTCGGCATCCTGCAGTCCGGAAAGCACGACACGATCGCCGCGTACATCGCCTCCCAGTTCCCTGAGGCGAACAACTGGGGCGTCAGCGCGCTCATCACGATGGGCCTCGCGCTGTTCGTCATCACTCTTCTCGTCAACATGCTCGCGCGCTGGATTGTCTCGCGCCGTGCCGAGTTCTCTGGAGCGAACTGATGGCGGTCCTCGACACCACGACGCTGGGGCAGCTCAGCACGTCGCGTCGCCTCAAGAACGGGGTGGCGACTGGGCTTGTGTACCTGGCGTTCGGCCTCGCCCTGATTCCCCTGGTGTGGCTCTCGTGGACGGTGATTTCGCGAGGCATCGACCGGTTCTTCATTGATGAGAACGGCAACCACAACTTCAACCTCGACTTCCTGCAGCAGTCGATGCGCGGCGTCGTTGGCGGCGCGCCGATCGGCGGTGCGCTGCACGCGATCTGGGGCACGGTGCTCATCACCGTGGCGACGGCGATCATCTCTGTGCCGATCGGCATCCTGACCGCCGTCTACCTGGTGGAGTACGGGCGCGGCCGCCTCAAGCGTGCCGTGACCTTCTTCGTGGACGTGATGACCGGCATCCCCTCCATCGTCGCTGGTCTGTTTGCGTACGCGCTCGCGGCGATCGTGATCGGGCCAGGAACCAAGACGGGCTTCGTTGGCGCGGTCGCGCTGTCCGTGCTCATGATCCCGGTGGTGGTGCGCGCGTCGGAGGAGATGCTGCGCCTAGTCCCCAACGAGTTGCGCGAGGCCTCCTACGCGCTGGGCGTTCCCAAGTGGCTCACGGTCGTCAAGGTGGTGCTGCGCACCGCAATCGCGGGCCTCGCCACCGGCGTGACCCTCGCGATCGCCCGCGTCATCGGCGAGACGGCCCCGCTGCTCGTGGCGGTGGGCTTCGCGGACTCGATGAACTTCAACCTGTTCGATGGCCGCATGATGACCCTGCCGGTCTACATCGTGTCCGAGTGGCGCAAGGGCGACGCGGTCTGCAATGACCCAAGCACCATCTGCGTGCCGGAAATCACCGAAATGCGCGCGTGGGCCGCCGCGCTCGTCCTCATCCTCATCGTCATGACGCTCAACCTCATTGCGCGTCTCATCTCCCGCATCTTCGCGCCCAAGACGGGCCGGTAAGGAACAACAGTGTCTAAGCGCATCGACGTCAACAACCTGAACGTCTACTACGGCGACTTCCTCGCCGTCGAAGACGTATCGCTTGCCATCGAGCCCAAGTCAGTGACGGCATTCATCGGTCCCTCCGGCTGCGGCAAGTCCACCTTCATCCGCACGCTCAACCGCATGCACGAGGTCATCCCCGGCGCCCGCGTCGAGGGCGAAGTGCTCATGGACGGCGTTAACCTCTACGGCGCCGGGATTGACCCGGTGGCCGTCCGACGCCACATCGGCATGGTGTTCCAGCGCCCCAACCCGTTCCCCACGATGTCGATCTCGGAGAACGTGCTCGCTGGCTACCGCCTCAGCAACAAGCGGGTCTCGAGGGCGGCAGCGGATGAGCTCGTCGAGTCTTCCCTTCGCGGCGCCAACCTCTGGGAAGAGGTCAAGGACCGCCTGGACAAGCCGGGCTCGTCGCTCTCGGGTGGCCAGCAGCAGCGCCTGTGCATCGCCCGCGCCATCGCGATCAAGCCTGACGTTCTCCTCATGGACGAGCCCTGCTCCGCCCTCGACCCCATCTCCACGCTGGCGATCGAGGACCTCATGCAAGAGCTCAAGGAGGACTACACGATCGTCATCGTCACGCACAACATGCAGCAGGCGGCGCGCGTCGCAGACCGCACAGCGTTCTTCAATATCGCGGGCACCGGCAAGCCGGGAAAGCTCATCGAGATGAACGACACGCGCGTGATGTTCTCCTCGCCCTCCGAGAAGGCGACAGAGGACTACATCTCCGGTCGCTTCGGCTGAGTTGTCATCCTGCGCTTCGGGTGAGTTGTCATCCTGCGCTTCGGGTGAGTTGTCATCCTGCGCGAAGTCGCAGGACCTCTGCCCTGCGAGGCGCCAGGGACAGTGCCAACCGGAAAGTGGCACAAACTCGGTGTTCTTGGGTGAGTTAGGCGCGTTTTCCGGTTGAGACGGTACTGCCGCCTGCCGCGGGCGCTGGATTGGCCCGACGCTCGGGCTGGGTCAGCGCTTGGGGGTCAGGACGTGGGGCTCACCGACGGGCTAGGGCTCACTGACGGTGACGGCGTGGGGGATGCGGCCGGCAGCGGCGGGATCGAGTCGACCACCTGGTCGTAGGGCGCGAGAGTGCCATCGACAACGGGAACCTGAACCTGCGTGGCACCCAACTCTTCGGTGCCGAACCACACGGGGGCCAATCCGCCAGGGGCGACGGGCGAGACACCCTGGACCAGCGTCTGGCCGTCCGCCGTGCCAATAGCCACGGTGCCATCGGCTGGCACCTCGACATTCGCGGCAATGCTGCCGTCGATGCTGAGCGTGACCGTCACGGCGTCGGCACTCGCATTGTGGATCGAGCCGGTGAGCACCGCGGGAGCATCCTTCGCGGTGGTCACCACAAGCATGTTGATGCCCTCGACACCGGCGCCAAGCGGAACACGAACGCCGTCCGAGGCCTGGTACTCCTTGTTGGTGGTGATCGGGTTGATCGCGGAGCACGCGCTCAGCGCAACGGCGACGATCGCAGCGGCAACAACACGTGCGAGAACGGTGGACTTCAACGTGGATCCTTCCGGGGAACTTGTGGCTCAACGATACTTGCCGTCAACGCCTGGCAGCCACCAGAAGTGCCCGTCTGGCAGGCGAAAATGACCCCCTATAAACGCCCTCTGTTGCGATGGTAGAATGGAATCCGCAAAAGAAGGGGCGCACGTCGCATGAATTTTGTCGTCGGTGAGACCGTCGTCTATCCGCACCATGGTGCGGCGACCATTCAAGACATCTTCAAGCGCACGGTCATGGGGGTCGAGAAGACCTATCTCGAACTCCGTGTTGCGCAGGGAGACCTCATTATCAAGGTCCCGGCAGAGAACGTGGACCTCGTTGGCGTGCGCGACGTCGTGGACAAGAAGGGCCTCGAGAAGGTCTTCTCCGTGTTGCGCGAGCCGTATGTTGAGGAGCCCACTAACTGGTCGCGTCGTTTCAAGGCAAATGGCGAAAAGCTCGCTTCCGGCGACGTAATTCGCGTTGCGGAAGTTGTTCGCGACCTCAGCCGTCGCGACACGGACAAGGGCCTCAGCGCCGGCGAGAAGCGCATGCTTCTCAAGGCGCGCCAGATTCTCGTGAGCGAGCTCGCCCTCGCCGAGAAGAGCGACGAGGTCGCCGCGGGCGCCCGCCTTGACGAGGTCCTCGCCTCGTGACCATCGCGGCGGTCGTCACGGCCGCCGGTCGCGGTACCCGAATGGGTGGCGCGACCCCCAAGGCGCTTGTCCCCGTCGCAGGACGTCCCCTGCTCTCCCACGCGCTCGACCGCATCGCGCCGCTGGCCTCGCGCATCGTCGTCACCGCAGTCCCTGAGCTCGTTGACACGTTCCGCGACGTAGTGGGCGGCCGGGCCGACGTTGTGGCCGGGGGCGGCTCTCGCCAAGATTCCGTGTGGGCAGGCATTGTGGCGCTTGGCGAGCGGGGCATGGATCCCGATGACATCGTGCTGGTCCACGACGCCGCCCGTGCTTTCATGCCAACGAGCGCGATGCGCGAGGCGATCGCCGCGGTCGAGGCTGGGGCCGACGCCGCCATCCCGGTGGTGCCTGTTGTCGACACCCTCGTGGCCGCTCCGAACGCGTTCGGCGAATACGGCCGGCCCGTTGACCGTGACGGAGTCCGTGCCGTGCAGACACCGCAGGTGTTCCGCGCCCGGGTGCTTGTCGCCGCCCATGAGTCCGCCGCGGGTAGAGAGGCCACCGACGACGCAGCGCTCGTCCGCGAACTCGGCTACCGCGTGGTCGCCACCGACGGCCACCCTTGGGGCCTTAAGGTGACGCAAGCGGGCGATCTCGCGCTCGCGACCTTCATCGCGGAGAACACATGACGTACCGAACGGGGATCGGCACCGACGTGCACGCCTTTGGCGGTGACGGTGAGCTCGCGCTCGCGGGCCTCAACTGGCCGGGAGAGCGGGCCCTCGCGGGCCACTCGGACGGCGACGTCGCCGCACACGCGGCGTGCGATGCGCTGCTGAGTGCCGCCGGCCTCGGCGATCTTGGCCACGTGTTCGGTGTGGATCGGCCAGAACTTTCCGGAGCGTCGGGCCTGTCGCTGCTTGGTGAGACCGCGCGGTTGGTGCGCGAGGCTGGCTTCGAGATCGCGAACGTCTCCATCCAGGTGATCGGCAACCGGCCCAAACTTGCTCCGCGAAGGGGCGAGGCGGAAGCGGTTCTCGGCAAGGCCGTCGGCGCTCCTGTGAGTGTTTCCGGAACCACCACCGACGGCCTAGGGCTCACGGGGCGTGACGAAGGTATCGCGGCCATCGCGTCCGCCTTGGTGCGCACCGCCTAGGCTGGCTCCCGTGAGCCTCAGCCTGTTCGATACCGCCACCCGCGAGGAGCGGCCATTTGTGCCGCTGACCCCAGGCGAGGCGGGGATCTACCTGTGCGGACCCACGGTGCAGAGCGCGCCTCACATTGGGCACCTGCGGGCGGCTGTCGCTTTCGATGTGCTGCAGCGGTGGCTCGAGCGCTCGGGGTACCACGTGACCATGGTCCGTAACGTGACGGACATCGACGACAAGACCCTCGCCAAGGGCGCCGAAGCGGGCGTGCCGTGGTGGGAGTGGGCGCTTCGCTACGAGCGCGAGTTCCAGGCCGCGTACCGGGCCGTGGGAGTGCGCGAGCCGGCCGCCGAGCCACGCGCCACCGGTCACATCCCCGAGATCATCGCCCTAGTCTCGAGACTCATTGACGCGGGCCACGCATACGAGAAGGACGGGTCCGTCTACTTCGATGTGCACTCGTTCGCCGCGTACGGCGCACTCACCAATCAATCGCTCGCTGACCTGGCGCCCGCAGAGGATTCGCCAGAGGTGTCCAAGCGCGACCCTCGCGACTTCGCGCTGTGGAAGGCGCGGAAGTCCACCGAGCCTCAGACCGCCTCGTGGGATTCGCCGTGGGGCCGTGGCCGTCCCGGGTGGCACATCGAGTGCTCGGCTATGGCCCAGCGCTATCTGGGCGACGCGTTCGATATCCACGGCGGCGGCCTCGACCTGCGCTTCCCGCATCACGAGAACGAGCAGGCCCAGTCGCGCGCGGCCGGCTACGGATTCGCGCAGCTGTGGATGCACTCTGCCTGGGTGACGCAGTCGGGGTCCAAGATGTCGAAGTCCCTGGGAAATGGGCTCTTGGTGTCCGAGGTGCTCGCCTCGTATCCGGCCGCCGCGCTGCGGCTGGCGCTCGCATCGGTTCACTACCGGTCAATGCTCGAGTGGACGGACTCAACCTTCGACGAGGCTCTCGCGCAGTGGCAGCGCTTCGTAGGCTTCGTCGATCGCGCTGGCGAGCGCGTCCCCCAGCCTCTGCCCGACGCTGTGGCTGGGGCCGCGCTTCCGGTTGCGTTCGTCGAGGCGATGGACGACGACCTCGCGGTTCCACGTGCGATGGCGGTGATTCACGAGACGGTGCGCGCAGGCAATGCCGCACTCGCTGCTGGCGACCTTGGCGTCGTGGTGGAATCGCTGCTGGCGGCGCGCGCGATGCTCGACACGCTTGGCCTGGACCCGCTCTCCGCTGAACTCGTCGGTGGCGCGGACGCCGCGGTCGGTGGAGTCGCGCTCGGAGCGCTCGATGCTCTGGTGCAGGCCGATCTCGCTGCACGGGCCCGAGCTCGAGCGGACCGGGACTGGGCAGCCGCCGACGCGATCCGCGACCGCCTGGCCGCCGCGGGCATCGCGATCGAGGACGCCCCTGATGGAGCCCGCTGGTCGTTGGCCAAGGAGGGGTAGCCAGCCTGCAGCCGCGAAGCGGATCACGCGACCCAGCCCCAGCGTCGGGCCCCGGTACCCTTAAGGCATGGCTGGAAACTCGAAGCGCCGCGGCGCAACGCGCAACGCGAGCTCGAAAAAGGGCGCCACCGTCGGTACCGGCGGCCACGGCCGCAAGGCGCTAGAGGGCAAGGGCCCAACCCCCAAGGCCGAGGATCGCCCCAACCACAAGGCGTACAAGGCCAAGCAGAGGTCCGACGCTGCCGCAGCCAAGAAGCCGCCGGCGCCAAAGCGCGGGCCGCGGGACAGGTCTTCCGGCTCACTCGAACTCATCGTTGGCCGCAACAGCGTGCTCGAGGCGCTCCGCATGGGGCTGCCTGCCAATGTGCTGCACGTGTACAACCGCATCGACTCCGACGACCGGGTGACGTCCCTGGTATCGCTTGCAGTTGAGCACGGTGTCGAGGTGCGCGACGCCACCAAGGCGCGGCTCGATCAGCTCGCGGATGGGCAGACTCACCAGGGCATCGCGCTCGAGGTGCCGCCGTATCGATACGCCGAACCCGAGGACCTCCTGGAGGCCGCCGCGCCCGTTCGGATCGTGGTGTGCGACCACATTCAGGACCCCCGCAACCTTGGCGCGATCATGCGGTCCGCAGCCGCGTTCGGGGCGAGCGGCATTGTGGTGCCGGAGCGCAGGGCCGCGGGCGTGACGGTGGCGGCGTGGAAGGTGTCGGCTGGGGCCGCAGCGCGCATCCCCGTTGCGCGCGCGACGAACCTCACGCGAACCCTCGAGGACTACAAGAAGGCGGGCCTCTTCGTGGTGGGCCTCGACGCCGGCGGCGACGTGTCACTGCCGGACTCGACGCTGCTCGACGGGCCGCTCGTCATCGTTGTCGGCGCCGAAGGAGAGGGACTGTCTCGCCTCGTCCGCGAGGCGTGCGACGAGGTGGCATCGATTCCGATCGCCGCAACGACGGAGAGCCTCAACGCCTCCGTAGCCGCGTCGATCGCTCTCTACGAAGCGAGCCGCCGCTAAGCCTCGTCGGCCGCTGGAGTCCGGAAGGAGCGTCGGACTACCTCAGGGGCAGCTGGCTCCTCGACGCCACCCCAGCCGCCCATGTTGTCTTCGCTCTCCTCTTCCGCGGCTGCGGCGCGCGCCTCGACCTCGGCGGTGAGCGCGGGCAGTTCGGCGGTCATCTCCGCGAGCGAGGTGCCGAGGATCGCCTGCTCATCTGGGCGGTTCGGCAGGATGTTCTTCACGTAGCTCGCCGCCGCGACCGACATCGGCACGTCGTGCCCCACCTCCTGGGCCAGGTACCAGCGGTGGTCGAGGATCTCGTGGAACACCTGCGCGGGCTCCAGCTTCTTGCGGTACTCGCGCGGGACCGCGCGCACCGTCGGTTCAAAGATCTGGAGCAGCCACTGGTGGGCGGCGTACCCGGCGTCGTCGTTGGGGTTCGCATATGCCCGGTGCTCGTCGAGATCGTTGAGAAGGCGCCGCGCCTGGTTCTCCTGCACGTCGAGTCCCGTGAGGCGCATGAGCCTGCGGCTATGGTGACCTGCGTCCACGATCTTGGGCCGGATCATGAGCGCATTGCCGTCGTCGGTCTCGCGCATCTCGAGTTCGGCGACATCGAATCCCATGTCGTTGAGTTGCCGCACCCGGCCCGCGATCTCCAGCGGAATATTGGTGGTCAACGTTGCGGACTTGGTGAGCGTGCGCCACAGTTCGCGGTAACGCTCTTCGAGGCGATCGGCCACCGCGATGGGATCGACGGATTCGTGGAGGCTGCCTTGAGCCTCGAGATCGAACATCTCGCCGATGATGTTGGTGCGCGCCAGTTCAATGTCATAGTCGCGCTGGCCGTCGGTGAGGTTCTCGTGAAGGTCGCCAGTTTCGGCATCTACCAGGTATGCGGTGAACTCGGCCGCATCGCGGCGGAACAGCGCGTTCGAGAGCGAGACGTCGCCCCAATAGAAGCCGAGCAGATGCAGCCGCACCAGCAGCACAGCGAGCGCGTCGAGGAAGCGGTCCACCGTCTCCGCTCGCAGCGACTGCTTGAACAGCGCACGATACGGCAGCGAGAACTGCAGGTGCTCGGTGACCAGCGCGGCTTCGAGGGGCTTGCCGTCCACTCCCTCGCGCCCGGTGACGACCGCGAGCGGGGTGACGCAAGGCGCCCCGGCCTTGAGGAGTTTGCGGAGCAGTTTGAACTCGCGTCGGGCGATCTCGGGGTTGGTCTCCTTGATCGCGACCACGCGCCCCTCGAGCTTCACGAAGCGCACCACGTGACGAGAGACACCGCGTGGGAGCGCTGCGATGTGCTCCGTTGGCCAATGCTCAAGCGGAATCTCCCACGGCAGGCCGATGAGCCCCGCGTTTGCTGAGCCCTTGATGCTGAGCGCCATGGCCCCAAGCGTATCCGTGCCCGACGCCGGGGCCGGGTGATCCTGCGACGTCGCGCAGGATGACGGCTGGGCAAAGCAAGAGGGCGGCCCGGCCGCAGCCGGACCGCCCTCTCAGCGGAACAGAAGTGACTTAAGCGTGCGTCGACGCTTCGGTGACGACCGCGTCCTTGGTGAGGCGCTTGCCCGTGGCGGACGAGAAGGTGTGCTGCTCGCCCTCGCGGATCGTGACCCACACGGTGTCGCCCTTCTTGGGGACGTCGCGGGGGTCGATGCGCACGACCATCTGGGACTCGCCAGCGGAGAAGTGGATCTCCTTGGACTCGCCGAACTCGTTCGGCACCGAGCCGTACACGTAGGCGTCCGAACCCAGCTCCTCGACGATGTCCACCTCGATGGGGATGGCGCCCTCGGCGTTGGGGGTGGAGCGGTCAAGCGACTCGGGACGGAAGCCAAGAACAACCGCGTTCTTGTCCTCGGCCTTGAGCGCGGCAACCGCCTCGCGAGCCAGCGCAATGCGGCCGCGGCCCACCTGGGCGTAGCCGTCGAACACCTGGTAGGTGCCCAGGTTCATGGCGGGGGAGCCGATGAAGCCGGCGACGAACACGTTGGCGGGAGCGTCGTACATGTCGCGCGGGGTGCCCACCTGCTGCAGCACGCCGTCCTTGAGAACCGCGATGCGGTCACCCATCGTGAGGGCCTCGACCTGGTCGTGGGTCACGTAGACGGTGGTGGTGCCGAGGCGGCGCTGGAGCGCGGCGATCTGCGTGCGCGTCTGAACACGGAGCTTGGCGTCAAGGTTGGACAGCGGCTCGTCCATGAGGAACACCTGGGGCTGGCGCACGATCGCGCGGCCCATGGCGACGCGCTGACGCTGACCACCGGAGAGAGCCTTGGGCTTGCGGTCCAGGTACTCGGTGAGGTCAAGGATCTTCGCGGCGGCCTCGACGCGCTGGCGGATCTCCGCCTTCTCAACCTTGGCGATCTTGAGCGCGAAGCCCATGTTATCCGCCACAGTCATGTGCGGGTAGAGCGCGTAGGACTGGAACACCATCGCGATGTCGCGGTCCTTGGGCTGAACGTTGGTGACGTCGCGGTCGCCAACCCAGATGGAGCCCTTGTCAACGTCCTCGAGGCCCGCGAGCATGCGGAGCGAGGTGGACTTTCCACACCCCGACGGGCCGACGAGAACGAGGAACTCGCCGTCAGCGATGTCGAGGTTGAGCGCGTCGACTGCGGGGCGCTCGGTGCCCGGGTAAATACGCGTTGCCTGGTCAAAGGTAACGGTTGCCATTTCTGGTCCCTTCACTGGCAGGTACGTGCCAGACGATCCGTTGTGAAGAGTGCCTTTGTGGTGTCCACACTGACACTGCCCGACGCTCATGCGACGAACACGGCAATCTTGCCACATCCCTGGGCGGGCTGGGCACCGCAGGTACATTGCTATTCGTGGTGCGGGTTGAGCGACAAGCTGACGACCAAGTAGGCGGTTATCGCATAGTCCGCCTCTTGGGAAGAGGCGGTTCTGGCGCCGTTTATCTGGTGACGGATGAGGGCGGCGGCGAGGCCGCGCTCAAGCTCGTAGACACGTCCGACGCTGGGGCCAGGATTCGCCTGTCTCGCGAGGTCGCGGCACTACAGGCGCTCCGCCATTCTGCCGTTCCGCGCGTGCTCGACGCCGAGCTCGACGACGAGGACGCCTTTGTCGTCTTCGAGTTCATCGACGGTCCCAGCCTGTCCCAGCACGTGCGCGCGCGGGGGCCGCTCGCGCCCGGCCAGGTGGCTGAACTCGCCGAAGTGCTCGCCGACGCGCTCGCTGCGGTTCACCGCGCGGGCGTGGTTCACAGGGACGTCACCCCTGCAAATGTGCTGCTTGGCCGCACCGGTCCGGTGCTCATCGACTTCGGAATCTCGCACACACAAGAGGACGAGCGCCTGACGCGCACGGGCCTAGTGAGCGGCACCGCTGGCTACGTGGCGCCCGAGGTGATCGACGGGGGAGAGCCAACCGCAGCGTCGGACGATTGGGGGCTAGCGGCGACGCTCGCGTTTGCGGCGACCGGACGCGCGCCTTTCGGCACTGGCATGGGAGCGCTCAGCGCCACGCTCGCCGGCGACGTGAAGCCCGACGTTCCGCTTGCGTTGGCGCGCGCCCTCACCGCGGCGCCGCAGTTCCGACCGCGGCCGGGCGAGTTGGCGCGGCAACTCGCCGAGGCAGACGAGACGCGGGTGCTGCCCGCCGGAGAGGTGGAGCCGACGCTCGTGGCGGCGGCATGGGGGGACGAGGTTGACGAAGAGGCCACCGAGATCGCGGACGAGTGGGATGAGGCTGAAGAGGCGGAGTGGGAGGAGCCCCAAGAGCGCATCCTGCCGCGCCGTCGCGCGGTGCTGATCGCGTGGGGAGTGGCGCTCGTAGCCTTGGCGACCGTCGCGCCGCTCATTGCGGCCGCGTTGGCGTTGGTCGCGGCGGTCGTTGCGCGCGGGGTCGAGTCTGCGGCACGAGCCGTGTGGCGGTCGCGAGATCGACGCGGCGTGGAGCAGGGTGGCATTGTCGCGCAGGCGTTTGCCAGCCCTTGGCACTTGGGCAGGGCCCTGGTTCTCACCCTGCCGTCCGCGCTGCTTGCGGGCGGAGCGGCCTACCTGATCGGCTTCCTCGGCCATACGCTGCTGCAGATGACCACCAGGGCGCCGCTCGTGGACGCCCTGGGTGCGACCGCGGCAGTGGTGCTGCTTGGTTGGGGCCCGCGCGGGCGAGAAGCGCGCACGGGTGCGCATCTCGTCGCAGCGGGAGTTGCGCCTCACAGGTTTTGGAGCATCGTATGGGCGGCGGCCGGGATTGTCATCGCCATCGCCCTCTTTGGCATCTCCTTCGCGGGCATCGACCAGGTGTGGTGGCCGCTAGGGCCCAACGGCCCGTACTAGCGGGAACCGCGCGCGGTTAGGATTCGTTACGCGTGCAGCGCCTGCGCGCACGTAACCAGGGAGTTCACATGGCAGTGAAGAAGTCCGAGATCCTCGAGTGGGTCTCCACCCTGGTGCGCCTGGCCATGGCCGGCATCCTGATCGCAGCCGCGATTCCTAAGATCCAGGACATCCAGCAGTCGATCATCGCGGTGCGTGCGTACCGGCTCTTGCCGGAAGCCATTGTTCCGTTCGTCGGCACAATGCTGCCCTTCTTGGAATTGACGCTCGCGTTGTTCCTGCTGTTGGGCCTCTTCACGCGGATCTCGGCGATCGTGTGGCTCGCGATGATGGCGGCATTCATGTTCGGAGTCATCTGGGCGTGGGCGAACGGCCTGTCCATTGATTGCGGCTGCTTCGGTGGCGGTGGTGACGTGGCGGAAGGCACCACCAACTACCCGCTGCACCTGCTCGAACGCGTTGGCTTCGTGATCCTCGGAACCTGGCTCCTCATCTTCCCGCGCACCAAATTCAGCCTGGATGGCTGGATGCGGGGCGCCAACTAGACTCGCACTCATTCTTGGAGGGATGAATGGCAAACAACAAGGACAACTCGGCTGACGCGCGTGCAGCCGCCAAGGCCAAGGCGCAGCAGCAGGTCAAGTCGGGCGAGCGTCGCACCACGGTCATCATCGTGGCCGTTTCCCTCGTGGTGATCGCCGCCTTCGCGGGCATCGTCTACTTCATCGTGAACTCGTCGAAGGTACCCGCGCTCGCGGACGCTCACGCTCCCGCGCCAGCCGAGGCAACGACGGGTGGCATCCCCGTTGGCGCCACTGGCGTCGCGGGCGAGGGGCTTACCGACGGCGCCGTGCGCCTCGACATCTACATCGACCTCATGTGCCCCGTGTGCAACCAGTTCGAGCAGATCAATGGTGCAGACATTGATGAGCTGCGTGAGGCCGGAACCATCAACGTGTACTACCACCCCATCTCGATCCTCGACAGGGCATCGATGGGCACCGAGTACTCGACCCGCGCGGCCAACGCGGTTGGCGTGGTCGCCGACCAGGATCCCAGCCACTTCCTCGACGTGATCGCGGCGCTGTACGCGAACCAACCGGAGGAGAACACGACGGCGCTCAGCGACGACGAGATCGCGGCGGTAGCCATCGGCGCTGGCGTTCCGGCGGATGTCGCCAACTCCTTTGCGAAGGGCGAGTTCACCAAGTGGGTCACCGCGGCGACTCAGCAGGCGTCAATCGACGGCATGCAGGGAACGCCAACTGTGATGGTGAATCGCGAGATCCTCGACCCCAACCAGGTCAACTACTTCACGCCCGGCACGCTCAAGGCCTACCTTGAGCAGTTGGGTGGCACGGACTCGAGCGCCTCGAGCTAAGTTCCGCGCCGAAAGTCCCAGACAGTCCTCCCGGTCGCCCCGTAAGGTGACCGGGAGGACTTCTCTTTCTAGGGGGTACGCATGGCCAGCAAGAACGACAAGGCGGCACAGGCGCGCGCGCAAGCCAAGGCAAAGGCGCAGGCCGAGCTCAAGTCCAAAGAGCGTCGGACCACCGTGGTCATCATCGCGGCGTCACTGCTCGTAATCGCGGCCTTCGCAGGGATCGTCTACTTCATCATCGACTCGTCGAAGACCCCAGGCCTCGCGGATGTCGAATGGCCCGCTGGCGCCGACGAGACCGGAGGCATCCTCGTGGGCTCCGCCGAGGCGGAAGTGCGTGCGGATGTCTATTTCGACTTCATGTGCCCTGCCTGTGGTGTCTTTGAGGAGACGAACGCGCAGACGCTGCAGGACTTCAGTGAGTCCGGCGACGTCGCGGTGTATTACCACCCGCTCGCGTTCCTCAATCGCTACTCGGCCGGCACCGACTACTCCACGCGTTCCGCCAACGCCTCCGCGGTGGTTGCCGACAAGTCGCCCGAGCACTTCACCGCGTTCTTCGAGGCGATGTTCGCCAACCGGCCGGAGGAGAACACACCCGGGCTCACTGACGAGCGGATCGCCGAGATCGCCGTGGGCGTCGGCGTGCCGCAAGAGGTTGCGGACACCTTCAAGGACGGCGAGTTCAACGACTGGGTGCTGGCCGCGAGCCAGCAGGCGTCGATCGATGGAGTGAGCCAGACACCCACCCTCATGATCGATCGCACGATCGTCGAGCAGACTGACGTTCCCTACATGCAAGAGGGCGTCTTGGAGCAGTACCTGAACTCGCTGCTGGGTAACTGAGGTGGCCGCCGCGCACTGGGCCCGACGCTGGCGCGGCTATCCTTGTTGGCGCGCCTTTGGTGCTTGTCACCGAGCGCGCATCGCTGGCATGGCGCAATTGGTAGCGCACCCGACTTGTAATCGGGCGGTTGCGGGTTCAAGTCCCGCTGCCAGCTCCACACACGTGGGACCTAGGTCCTGGGTAAAGCTTTCGTAAAGATGCGAAAATAGACATGTGTTGAAAGACCAGCACATGTCCCCCAAGGAAATGCATATCGCGACGTACTCAAGGGACACCTCCACCGCCCCGGCGGAGGCCCTGTACTTGCTGTACTCACAGGTTGATGCCGCGGCACCGACCACAAAGGAGTACCGCCATGAAGAAGGGCGCTCGTAAGTACATCGCAGCCGGACTTGTCATCGCCGGCGCCGCAGGCCTCTCCCTGGCGGCCGCATCTACCCTCGCCGTCACGACCAACAAAGAGGTCGCGATTGGCTCTGGAACGTTCGCTCCGTGTGACGCCGATGGCGTCAACGTCGGCTACACCTACCAGAAGTCGGGTTCCGCGTACATCATCAAGGACGTCACCGTGAGCGGCATCGCCGCGGCTTGCGCCAACGAGAAGATCGCGCTCACCGTCGCGAACGCTGGCGGCACGGAACTCGGCGCCTCGTCCGGCACCGTGACCGGCACCTCTTACACCTACGACATGACCTCCAAGGCCATCCCCGTGTCCACCGACATCGGCGACGCCACGGTCATCATCAGCGGCTAAGGAGCCACATGACCACGCAAGCAGCCGTCAGGCCCAGCGCCACGGTTCCCCAGGGAACCCAGCGCCGGGGCTGGCGGCTGCTTGCCTCCGTGGGGGCGTGGGGGCTGCTCGCGCTCCTCGCCGTGCTCGTCTGGCCGGTGAAGTTCGGAGGATTCACGTCCTTCGTCTTCGTCTCGGGTGAGTCGATGCACCCCACGTATGAGCCGGGCGACCTGGTGGTCGCCTGGAAGCGCGAACCCGCCGTGGGGGACGTCATCATCTACGCGCCAACGGGTTACGACGGCGCGCAGGTGGTGCACCGGATCATCGGCGGCAACGCTCAAGACGGCTGGACCGTCCAGGGCGACAACAACGACTTCATCGACCCGTTCACGCCTAAGGGCGCAGAGGTGCGCGGGGTGGTGCTCGTCCACATCCCCAACGTCGCGCCCATCATGAGCGCGATGCTCAGCCCCTATCTGTGGGTGGGACTGTTCCTGGTCGCGGCTGCCGTAATGGTGTGGCCGGGCAAGGACGACGAGCAGGACCCAGAAGAGCAGCAAGACGAAAACGTTGCAGATGAGCTCCCCGCAGGGGAACCCGAACTGATCGGAGGCAAGTGATGCGCAAGCGCTGGATAGTCGCCGCTGTGGCGCTCCTCGCCGCCTTCGCGATTGGCGCCTCCGCCGCCAACGCCGCCTCCCTGAACGTCTCCCCCAAGAAGCAGGTCACGCTGACCAAGCTCCAAAAGTGCGCGGCTTCCATGAACGGATCCAACCCCGTGGTGCAATCGACCTACTCGAGCTCCACCACCGTCACCGTGAGCGCGCTGCCCGCCGCTTGCAACGGACTGAGCCTCAAGATCAACCTGCACGACGCATCGGGCGCCGTTATTGCCACCGGTACCACAGCGTCGGCCAGCGCCTCCCAGACCGTGGCCGTGGGCACCTACACCTCCACCAACGTGAGCGCGGCGATCGCAACCATCGGCGGCTGGATCTTCCCCACCTCCTGGAACGGCGGCGCGCCCGTAACCCCCGGCTGCGTGGGCCTCGACGCGAGCGGAAACCCCACCGGCCAGGCGTGCACACTCACGATCGGCACGGTCACCACCTGGACGAGCGGCAGTTACAAGTACTCGCAGTTCCAGTTCACGGCGGTGACCGCGGCTCCGGTGTGGAAGGTCACCTTCAACTTCGCGGACACCGCAAAGTGGGCGGGCTTCACTCCCGTGGTGGTGGTCAGCAACCAGAATGTGGCCAAGGCCGCCGCCTACGCCTGCTCGAGCTTGCCGGTGTTCCAGGGAGTCGAGGCGAACCCCAGTTGGAACTCCAACAACGGCGACCTCACGATCACCACTGACCCCACGTACGGCGGCACCAAGCTCTGCGGCTGACGCAGCACAAAGGGCCGGCCGCGGCGCCCCACGCACCGCGACCGGCCCTTTGCCGTGCTACTTGGTGACCTTGATGGAGGCCCCTGTAGCGGTCTTGGCGGCGTAGTTGGCGTCACCTGCGTAGGCGACTGACGCCGTCCACGTGCCCTTCGCCAACTTGGGCACCGCGATGCTCACGACTCCCGCCTTGACGGTGCCGGTCACCGTCTTCTTGAGGGAGCCCTTCTTGAGAGTTACCGTGACCTTGCCGGTTGCCTTCGCTAGGCCCGACGGCGCGGTCACCGTGACCTTGTAGGTGCCGGCTTTTGCCGTGGTCGGGGTCTTGGTGACCGCGCCCGCAATCTTGGACACGGCTGCCTTCGAGGACACCACGGACGAGCCGACAACGGTCTTGGCGTTGTAGTTGGTGTCTCCCGCATAGGCGACGGAGGTCGTCCACGTTCCCGCGGGGAGCTTAGGCAGCGCTAGCGTCGCCTGGCCCCCGGAGAGAGCCCCGGTCACCGTCTTGGTGGTGGAGCCCAACTTGAGCGTCACCGTGACGTTGCCAGTCGCCGCTGCGAGTCCCGACGGGTGGTTCACCGTCACCTTGTAGGTTCCGGTCTTCTGCGGCGTTGGCTTGGTCACGACAGAGCCAGCAGCCGAGGACACGGCCGCCTTGGCCACGTTCAGGGTGCCGCTCTCTGTGAAGCCGAGCAGTTGACCATCGGTGGGATACGAGATCGTGAACGGGTACGAACCCGCCCCCAGCCCTGGAACCGTGTACTGGGCGGCGTTCTGCGCAACCGTCACCGGGTAGTCCTGACCGGCGAGCGTCAACGTTGCGACGCCTCCGGGGACCCGGCCGTACTTGTTCGCAATCGCCAGGTTGATCGTCGCGTCTTGACCGTAAGTGATGCCATCGGCGGTCACCGTGCGAGTGGACTTCACCGCGCCCGGCAGGCCGCCGAAGAAGACGTCAAGCTTGTCGAGCGCCTCTTGGGCGAACGCCACATTGGCGCGCGCCTGCGAGACCTGCGCCTTCTGCGCGTCGGTGAGGGTTGACTCATCCTCAGGAATCGCGAAGTTGAGCCCGATCTGTGCGGACGGCTGCGTGAACCACCAGTTCGTCATGTACTCCTTGAACGTGGGCAAACCAGTAGACGCATCCGTATTCTGTTGGATCCACTGGCGCTTGATGCTGGTGCTGGACGGGTTGGCACCCGTGCCGCGCTCGTAGTTAATGAGGAACGGCACCTGCAGCTTGCGCACCACGTCAGGGAATGCCGTGAGGTTGCCGCTGGGGTAGTACGCCACGCGGGTGCCGGTGTTGGGGTCGTACTCCGTCACGAGGTTACGGAAGTACGTGCGCACCAGGTCGCCGTAGACGTACGACGGACGGAAGTTGAACGTCGTTCCGCTTGCCGCGTTGTCGCGCACGTGGATGGGGTTGCTACCGCCGTTGGTGCCGTTGGTCTTGCCGCCGTCCAGGACGAGGTCGAAGTTGTAGACCGTGACGTCGTTCGCCACCGCGTTCTGGTTGACGAACTTGATGACGGCGCGAGTGTTCGGGCACCACGTTCCGCCGAACAGAATCGCGAAGTTCTTGCCTGCCGCGTTCTGGTTGAGCACGTGGAGCAGTTCCGGATAGGTGATCTGCTTGACGTTCCACCCATTCGCGTTGTCGGCGTCCGTGAGGATGTCTCCGCCGTAGCGAGCTACTCCCGCCTCGGTTCCGCCATTCTGTTGCGACTGGATGAAGTTGTTGGATGCCTTCCACCAGTAGAACTGGCTGAGCTGATCGATCGCGGATCCGCCACCGATCGCGGCGATAGCGCTCGTCACACCCGCCGTGGGGTCCGCGGTAGTCGAGAGGTTCACGAAGTCAACGACCTTGTCTGCGACGTCGGCGACTTTGTGATCCTTGTCGTAGACAAAGAACACATCGTCCGTCGACGACACCGCGGCGGTCTGCCCGCTACGGAGGTCCCATGCGGGGTTGACCGAGTCGTTGATGACCGAGTCGTCGGCCGAGATCGTCACCGAGTTGGCCGACGCGTTCGGCACCGACTTGATTCCATTGCCCAGGTACTGACCCAGCACGTTGCTCCAGGTATTCCCAAAGATCGTCTGTGCTGCCGGTGCAAGGTTTATCGTGGCCGCGTTGCGGACGTCCAGCTTGCGGTTGGCGTCGGTGTACCCAGTGAGGTTGGGGTCGAACCAGTAGATCTTGGTTACTCCTGCCGCGCGGGCGGCCGCATCCACTTGCTGAACCTTGACCTTGAAGTCCGTGTCGTTGGTGGAGCCGACCACGAATGCGAACTGGCCCGACTGCTGAAGCAGCCACTGGAACCGGTCGTAGGTCGCGGTCTCGATGACCGTTTCCGCCGGCAGCCCCAGCGTGTCGGCCAAGTAGGTGGTGTCGACGGATGTCGACGCCGTGCGGTCGGGCGCCGCGTAGGCCGCTGCGCCGAGGAACGGCGTGGCTGCTACCGCGAGCCCGGCTGAGGCGGCTGCGAGGCGCCGCACTGTTCTTGTAGTCATGAGTGTCTTCCCTGAAATAGTGGTTTGTGGGTGTGCTGCGCCCGCCCGCGGCGCTCAGGCGCTCGCGGACAAGGCGCGGGGGGATTGCTTGGGGGAGGGGTCAGCGCATGCTGCGGGCGCTACACATCACGCCAACCCCCCTTTCGATCCGCGGCCGCGGCGAATGAACCACGTGGCGCCGTAGGCGATGCCGCCGGCGGCTGCCAGTCCACCGAGGATCGCGAATCCGGCGGCGGGACCCGCGCTGGCTCCCGCGTCTTCAGCCGTGGTCACCGCGGCAACGGGGGAAGCGCTGACGGTCTCAATCGGGGTGATCGAGGGCGAAGGTTCAGAGGTTGGCGAGGCGCTGGGTGACGCCGAGCCGATGGCGCTCGGCGAAGCGCTAGGCGTGGCACTGGGAGCCACGGCGTCATCAGCCGTGGAGGTAGTGGACGCGGTGCCGGTCGACTTCGTGCCGGAGGACTTGGTTCCGCTCTTCGTCGTGGTCTTCGTCGTGGTCTTGGTGCCGGACTTGGTACCGGACTTCGTTCCGCCAGTCGTGGTACTGCCCCCCGTCGACCCGGAGCCTGCCCCTGAACCGCCGGTAGAACCGCCGGTCGAGCCGCCGGTCGAGCCCGAGCCCGAGCCCTTCTTGTCGAGCCACTCCTTGTATCCGGTAGCCCGGTCCCACTCCGTCCACGGGATCCACTGCCCGTCGGCGTAGTACACGCGGTTCTTGTCGAAGTCGAACCACGCGCCCGGGATGTAGGTGCACTCGTAGTCGTCGTAGCCGGGCAACGTGTCTTGGCCGTCGGTATACGTCTGACCGTCGTCTCCCTGCACCACGATCTTGTGTGGGTTGTCCGCGGGGTTGGTGACATCTGCGCTCGCAGGTGCGGCGGTGGCGAGCACGAGCACGGCGAGGCTAAGCGTGCTGAGGGTGAGGTGTGTGGTGCGCTTCATGGTCAGCTCCTATTCGCGCCCGCGAGAGCGGGCTCGGTGGTGGGGGTTGGCTCTTCCTGCCCGACGCTCGCCGGGGCTTGGGCGACGTCGTCGCCTTGGTTGGTCGGAGCGTCGGGCAGCATTACCTGGCCGGTCTCCTCGTCAAACCGTGCGCGCCCATTGAAGATGTCCTCGTTGAGGAGGCCCACCTGGCGGGCGACGATGGTGGCACTCGTTGCCGCCGCGGTGACATTGGCGGCGGTGCGGGCCATGTCGGCGATCATCGAGATCGGCAGGGTGACCGCGATGAACTCGAGAGGGAGTCCCGCCGCGGCAAGCACGGTGGCCGCCGCGACCGTCGCGGTGCCGGGAACGCCGGCCACGCCGATCGAGACCACCGTGGCGAGCAGCGCGAGCACCAGGTAGTCCTGTGCGGTGTAGGGGATGTTGTATGCGTTGATTCCCCATACGGCCACGAGGATGGGCCAGATGCCCGAGCAGCCGGGCATGCCGATCGTGGTTCCGAGGGGTGCGGTGAAGTGGGCGACCTCCGGGTGAACGCCAACCCGGGTGGTGAGCACGCTAGTGGTGACCGGGAGGGTGCCCACGGAGCTCTGGGTGGTGAACGCCGTGACCTGTGCGGGGAAGATCTTGCGGAAGAACTGCACGGGAGACACGTTCGCCACCGTCCGCAACAGCAGCCCATTGACGACGTAGAGGTCCGCGAAGCACACGACCCACGCGACCACCAGCAGGCCGATGAGCGACCAGAACTTGTCCGTGAGGTTCGAGGAGTTGGCGACGATGGTGGCCGTCAGTGCGAGCACCGCGTACGGCGTGAGTTTGATGACGTAGCCAACGGCTCGGTAGATCACGAGGCGCAGCGCCTCGATGCCCGTGCGGAACGGCCGCACGCCCTTGGGGTCCTTGCGGGCAACCGCGAGGTAGGCGATGGCGAGAGCGATCGAGATGACGATGATCGGGATGATGTGGTTGGACCCGAGATCGCCGACCACATTGACAGGGAAGAAGCCGACCACGACGTCGGTGAACGACTGCACCGAGTTCTCGAGCACGTTCAGCTGCTCGCCGCCCACGGTCTCGTTCACGCCCTTTCCAATGCCGAGCGAGATCGCCACCCCAAGCGTCAGGATGACCGCGATGACGTTCGTGAGCATCAGCCATCCGAAGCTTCTGAGACCAACGGTCTTGAGCTTCTCCAGACTGCCGAGGCTCGTGATGGACGCAATGATCGAGACGACGACGAGCGGCGCAACGGACGCGAGCAGCAGGTTGATGTAGATGCGTCCGATGGGCTCGATCCACTCCGCGTGGCCGCGTCCTGCGAGGCCGATCACGACGCCGACTCCGAGCGCGCTCAGCGTGAGCAGACTGAAGTTGAAACGCCTCTTGGCGAGGACGTAGATGCCAACGTATGACGCCGCGACGGCGCCAAGGACGGCGAGGGCAGGCCAGTTCACTGGTTTTCTCCTAGAGATGTGGGGCTTGTGGGGTTGGGTTATGCGTAGTTGCGCGGTGCCACCCGACGCTGTAGCGGCTTCTCGCGGCGCGTTGCCTTGACGGCGGCGCCGACTTGCGAGATGCGGCTAGGCGGCAAAACGGAGCGGCGCCGGCATTCGGCGGCTCGCGGTTGCGCGGCGACAGGCGAGGGGCATTGTGGTGGCGGCGCTGCCGGTCATCCGGTCACTTCCCTCGCTCGCGGAGCGTGACGCCGGGCGCGCCGCACTTTCCGATGTCATATAAATACCATCGGATTAGTAGGGATTGCAAGTTTGGCCCGTGCGGATCAGGGCGTCGCCCAGCGGATGGGCTCAGCTCCCTGCTGCTCAAGAAGGGCGTTCGCCCTGCTAAATGGCCGCGAACCGAAGAATCCCCGGCTAGCGCTCAGGGGCGATGGATGAGCGCTCGCGACCACCGGAACCTCGCCGAGCATCGGCGCCAGTGACTGTGCGTCGCGTCCCCACAGGATCGCGACGAGCGGGCCGCCACGCATCACCAGGGCGTCGATCGCGTGGGCCGTGAACTCCTCCCAGCCCTTGCCGCGATGGCTCGCCGGCGTGCCAGGCGTCACGGTAAGGACCCTGTTGAGCAGCATGACTCCTTGGTTCTGCCACGACGTGAGGTCGCCGGTCGCGAGCGATTCGCCGGTGTCATTGCGCAGCTCTTGGGCCATGTTGAGCAGTGATCGAGGCATGGGGTGGCCGGCGGGCACGGAGAAGCTCAGGCCCACCGGGTCTCCGGGAGTGGGGTACGGGTCCTGTCCCACGATGAGGACCCTCACATCCGCTAGCGGAGTCGTGAATGCCCGCAGAATCGCGTCGGATGCTGGGAGGTAGCCGCGGCCAGCCGCGATCTCCTCGCGGAGGAAGCCACCGATCTTGGTGAGCGTCGGCTCCTGCGCGGCCAATGCGTCGGCCCAATCTGGGGCCACCTGATCGCGCCATGACGCCATGCGGAAACCCTAGCCCGGCCCCCGCCAACAGCCACAACCACTCAGGATGGGTTTGAGTGTCGCCACGACCGGCGACGGGCCGCTGAGTGGTTGTGGCTGTTGGCGAGCAGAGCTCTTGCAGTAAATGACACCGGTGTGATTCGTGGGTAGGCTGGCCTTTCGAAGGGAGGATCATGGACAACGCAGCCAGGGCCCTAACGCCCACCGCGACCACCGCGCTTGACTTGAGCGAGCGCGACGCCGACATCCTCACCTTCGAGCGGCAGTGGTGGCGATACGCCGGAGCAAAAGAGGACTCGATCCGAGAGCTCTTCTCGATGAGCGCCACACAGTACTACCAGGTGCTCAACTCGCTCATCGATACCGAGGCGGCGCTGGCCCATGACCCCATGCTCGTGAAGCGTTTGCGGCGCATGCGCGCGGCACGCACGCACGGCCGCGCTCGGCAGTGGGCCGACTGACGCGGGGTACGCTTCACCCGTGAGCGACCAGTACCCGCCTGACGAGTTCGACGAAATCGCCAAGCACGGCGGCCCTGTAGGCGTACACCGTGCACCCCGGCCGTGGTGGTCTCGGCTCGTGGCGCCGGTTGTGGTCTTCCTCATCGCTGGCGCGGTCGCGTTCATTATCGCGACGTACCTGTGGAGCCAAGAGAGTGAGAACCCCGACGAGCCGACCCCCACGATCACCGAGAGCGTGGAAGAGACGGTGACGCCGTCGCCGTCCGGCACGGCAAACCCATCGGTCACGCCATCTCCCACGCCCACGCAGACGCAGACCGTCAACTTCGACGCAAAGGTGGCCGTGTTGAACGGCGCGGGCGTTTCTGGCCTCGCCGCCAAGCAACAGTCGAAGCTCGAGGACGCCGGATTCTCCAAGGTGACCGCGAGCAACCTCTCTGGCACCAAGCCAAGCGCCAACGTGGTGGTCTACGCGAGCGACGACCTCAAGGCGACGGCAGAAGAAGTGGCGAAGACGCTCGGCATCGACAAGATCTCGCGCGACGTGCCCACGACGAGTGTGGACGTTGAGGTCCAACTCGTCTCGGACCCGTCCAAGTAGCGCTTTCCGCGCGGCGCGAACGGCCCACACTCGCGTTTGCACTCTCCCCGTGAGAGTGCCAGAATCGCATTAGCACTCTCGCCTTGAGAGTGCTAACCAGACCTCGGCTTTGTGGGTGAGGTGCGGGCGTCGGCGTGACGTGAACGCCGGTGGCGCGCATCGTCCGTCGCGGGCACCACCGAAGCCACCACCTTGAAAGAGGAACCACCCCCATGGCAAAGATCATTGCCTTTGATGAGGAGGCCCGCCGCGGTATGGAGCGGGGCATGAATGCCCTCGCAGACGCCGTCAAGGTCACGCTTGGCCCCAAGGGACGCAACGTCGTGTTGGAGAAGAAGTGGGGCGCCCCCACGATCACCAACGACGGCGTGTCCATCGCCAAGGAGATTGAGCTGGAGGAGCCGTTCGAGAAGATCGGCGCCGAGCTCGTCAAGGAAGTTGCGAAGAAGACCGACGACGTTGCCGGTGACGGCACCACGACGGCCACCGTTCTTGCGCAGGCGCTCGTGCAGCAGGGTCTGCGCAACGTGGCGGCAGGCGCCAACCCGATCGCCCTCAAGAAGGGCATCGAGAAGGCAGTCGAGGCCGTGACCGTCGAACTCCTAGCCGCCGCCAGGGAGGTCGAGACCAAGGAGCAGATCGCTGCAACCGCTGGCATCTCTGCCGGCGACCCCGCCATCGGCGACCTGATCGCAGAGGCGATGGACAAGGTCGGCAAGGAGGGCGTCATCACGGTCGAGGAGTCGTCCGCGCTGGGTCTCGAGCTCGAGCTCACCGAGGGCATGCGCTTCGACAAGGGCTTCCTGTCGGCGTACTTCGTCACCGACCCCGAGCGCCAGGAGGCCGTCCTCGAGGACGCCTACGTGCTGCTCATCGAGTCCAAGGTCTCGTCCGTCAAGGACCTTGTCCCCGTGCTTGAGAAGGTCATGCAGACCGGCAAGCCGCTCGCGATCATCGCTGAGGACGTTGAGTCCGAGGCTCTCGCGACCCTTGTGGTCAACAAAATCCGCGGCACGTTCCGCGCCGTGGCCGTCAAGGCTCCCGGGTTCGGCGACCGCCGCAAGGCGATGCTGCAGGACATGGCGATCCTGACCGGCGGCACCGTCATCTCCGAGTCCGTTGGTCTCTCGCTCGAGAACGCGACGCTTGACCTTCTTGGTCAGGCACGCAAGGTCGTCGTGACCAAGGACGAGACCACGATCGTCGAGGGCTCTGGAGCCAGCGAGCAGATCGAGGGCCGCGTTCGCCAGATCCGTTCCGAGATCGAGAACTCCGACTCCGATTACGACCGTGAGAAGCTCCAGGAGCGCCTCGCCAAGCTCGCTGGCGGCGTCGCCGTCATCAAGGCGGGCGCGGCCACCGAGGTTGAGCTCAAGGAGCGCAAGCACCGCATCGAGGACGCCGTTCGCAACGCGAAGGCGGCAGTCGAGGAGGGCATCGTCGCCGGTGGTGGCGTCGCCCTCATCCAGGCGGGTGCCAAGGCATTCGCCAAGCTCTCGCTCGAGGGCGATGAGGCAACCGGTGCTCGCATCGTCGAAATCGCGATCAACGCGCCGCTGCGCCAGATCGCGATCAACGCCGGCCTTGAGGGCGGCGTCGTCGTCGAGAAGGTCAAGACGCTGCCCGACGGTCACGGGCTCAACGCCGCGACCGGCGTGTACGAGGACCTCCTCGCCGCTGGTGTCAACGACCCGGTCAAGGTGACGCGTTCGGCGCTGCAGAATGCCGCGTCCATCGCGGGGCTCTTCCTCACCACGGAGGCCGTCGTCGCCGACAAGCCAGAGCCGGAGCCGGCGATGCCGTCCGGTGGTGGCGACATGGGCGGCATGGGCTTCTAGGCCCTATCGCTTCAACGCGAGGGCCCCCTCCCGCTTGGGAGGGGGCCTTTCGCATGCCTGGGCATCTGTGGCCCGACGCTGTTGTCACCCCGGTTTGGCCTGGCTAGGTTTGGCCTGTGTCAGGTGAACGCCCACGGCTCGCGCGACGTCTTGGGCTGTGGGACGCGGTAGCGATTGGGCTCGGTTCGATGCTCGGCGCAGGCATCTTCTCCGCATTCGCTCCGGCCGCAGAAGCCGCTGGAGCCGGACTCCTCGTAGGGCTCCTCATCGCGGGTGCGGTCGCCTGGTGCAACGCCACGTCGTCCGCGCAGCTCGCCGCGCAGTTCCCCGAGTCCGGCGGGACGTATGTCTACGGGCGGCGGATGATCGGACCCTGGACCGGCTTCGCGGCTGGATGGAGCTTTGTGGTCGGAAAGACGGCGAGCTGCGCCGCTATGGCGCTGACCGCGGCCGCCTATCTCGCGCCCGCGCAGCTCCTCAAGCCGGTCGCAGTTGTGCTGGTTGTGCTCGTGACCCTCTTGACGGCGCTTGGCGTGAGCCGCACTGCCGCCGCAACCAAGGTGATCGTGGCGATCGTGCTGAGCGTGTTGTGCCTTGTGCTCGCTGCGGCATCTGCCGCCCCACGCGTGGCAGACCCATTGGGAGGTGGGCTTCCCCACGGCGCGTACGGCGTGCTGCAGGCGGCGGGGCTCCTGTTCTTTGCATTTGCGGGCTACGCCCGCGTCGCGACGATGGGCGAGGAGGTTCGGGAGCCTCGCCGCACCATTCCACGTGCAATCGTGATCGCCCTGATCGCGGCCCTGCTGATCTATCTAGCCGTTGCGGTCGCTCTGCTCGCGTCTTTGGGGCCTGCAGCCCTCGCGAGCTCGAGCGCTCCGCTCTCGGACGTCACGAACGCCGCGGGCTGGGCGTGGGCGGAACCTGTCGTCGGCTTTGGCGCTGGTCTCGCGGCGCTGGGCGCATTCGTCGCGCTGCTGACCGGCGTCACGCGCACTGTGCTCGCGATGGCTCGAGTCGGAGACGTTCCCAGACGGCTCGCAGCGGTCCACGAGGGCGCCCGAGTGCCGCGCCTCGCGGCCGTGTGGTTGGGCGCGGCCGTAATGGCCCTCGTGCTGATCGCGGACCTCCGAACTGCGATCGGATTCTCGTCGTTCGGCGTGCTGCTGTACTACCTGATCGCTAACCTCGCGGCCCTGCGCCAGAGCGGCGAGAATCGCCGCTATCCGCGCGCGCAACAGGTGCTGGGCGCGGCTGGCTGCGTGGTACTTGCCGCCACGCTCCCATGGACCTCTATGGTCGCGGCGCTGCTCGTCATCGCTGTGGGGCTTGGCGTCAGGGCAGTCCTGTTGCGGAAGAACGCCGCTCCGCTCCAGTGACGCGCAGCCCGGACGCCCGCAGCCGCCGCACCAACTCCCGCGAGTCCACGAGCTCGGCTCCTTGGGCCACCAGTTCCGAGTACCGCTCAGCGGGCACGTCGTAGTGGTCGCGGTCGAACCCGCGTTCGGGGATCCCGGCGGCAGCCGCGAACGCATGAAGCTCGTCGAGCGAAGAGTCGGACACCATGTGCCCCCACACCCGCCCGTGCGCCGGCCATAGGGGCGGGTCGATCAGGACGGCCATACGGCGAGCGTACGCCCGCCTCCGCGTGGGGCAGCGAAGTCAGATCAACTCGCGAACATCCTCGCGGCGGTCGCCTCGGCATCCGCGTAACCCGTGGCCGCCGCCGACAGTGCGTGAGTGAGCGACCCAAGTGCGACCTCCACCTGCGCCTGCGCCGCCCGCCATTGCGCAAGCACGCCTGCGAACGCGGTTGAGGCCTGCCCTTGCCATGTGCCTTCGAGCGCCTGCAAACTCCCTACGAGGCTGGCGACTTCCGCGCGGATCGTCTCGCCAGACTGCCCAGCGCGCGCTGCGGCGGTCGCCACCTCGTCAGCATCAACGTGATACAGCATCTCTGTCTCCTTACTCAGTGCGAACAGGGGCGACGCTATGCGCGTGCACGGCCGCAGCGTCGGGCCGGCTTTGCGAACTGGGGATAACGGGACGGTGCCGAGGCCCTGGGGACGCGGGTTGCGAGCCGGGTAGACTGTGCTCGCGCCGAACTCGCGGTGCGCAGAGTTAAAGAGGTTGATGTGCCCACCGGAAAAGTGAAGTGGTTCGACTCCGACAAGGGGTTCGGCTTCATCGCAGGCGACGACGGCGGTGAGGTCTTCTTGCACGCCAGCGCGCTGCCGGCGGGCGAGACCGTGCGCCCCGGCGCGAAGGTGGAGTACTCGGTCGCCGACGGAAAGCGCGGCCCTTCTGCGCTCACGGTGACGATCCTCGAGCCCGTGACCACGCTGTCGCAGACCATGCGCAAGCCCACGGACGACATGACGGTCATCGTCGAGGACCTCATCAAGATGCTCGACGGCGTCTCGAACTCGCTCCGCAAGGGTCGCTACCCCGAGGGCGATAAGGGCAAGAAGGTGGCGGCCGTGCTTCGCGCGGTCGCCGAGCAGCTGGAGGCGTGATGCCCGACGCCGTGCTCACCGAGGCGGTCGAGGTCGCCAGGGAGGCGGCGGTCGAGCTCGCGGAAGACGCCGGTGCCGTTGGCGAGCACCTTGGCAGCGTAGAGGACGGCGAGCGCATCGTCACGCACACCTTCGCGTGCCTTCTGCCCGGTTATCGCGGCTGGGTGTGGACCGTAACGCTCTCCCGCGCGCCGCGCGGTAAGGACGTTGGCGTCGACGAAGCGGAGCTCATGCCCGCCGCGGACGCGCTGCTCGCTCCCGCGTGGATTCCTTGGGCCGAGCGCATCCAGCCCGGCGACCTCGAGCCGTCGATGGTGCTCCCGCTCATCGAGAACGATCCTCGCCTAGTCCCCACCTACGAGGTGACCAAGGACGAAGACGCGATGCAGATCTGGGAACTGGGACTCGGGCGCGAACGCGTGCTCGGTGCCGAGGGGCGCGAGGACGTCGCGACTCGCTGGTATCGCGGATCCCATGGGCCTACGTCGGCAGCCGCGATCGCGTCGGCTGAGCCTTGCCAGACGTGCGCGTTCTATGTGCCGCTCTCGGGCGCGCTGCGCCTCATGTTCGGCGCGTGCACCAATGAGTGGTCGCCGTCTGACGGCAAAGTGGTCAGCGTTGACCACGGCTGTGGCGCGCATTCCCAGACCACCGTTGAGCACGGCCCCACGCAGTGGCCCGCCGCCGACCCGATCTACGCTTCGGACGCCACTGTCGGCTTTGACCTTGGGGAACCCGACGCTGTGGTTGAGCCCGAGCCTGTGGTTGAGGACGAGCCTGTGGTTGAGGTCGAGCCAGAAGCCATCATTGAGCCCGCCGCGGAAGCGGCCGAGCAAGACTCTTAACGGAAGTTCTCGGTCGCGTACCAGGTGTTGCCATCGTCGCTGCTCGCGACGCCCGCACCCATCGACGAGTAGTCGGGGTTCATCAGGTTGAGGCAGTGCCCGTTCGAGTACACGAGGTTCTTGTGCATCTTGCTGATCGCGGTGCTGGCCGAGTAGCCGCCGGAGCTGTAGACCACAGCGACGTTCTCGGCGCCGGGTCGGTTGGGGTTGTGTGCGAGACCGTCGATCAGGTCGCTCGACTTCTCGTCAACCGCGAGCATGTGCTTCGACCACTTGGTGGCGGTGGATGCCATCGACGAGGACCACGAAAGTGCGGGGATTCCAAGCTTTGCGCGCTCCTTGTTCACCGCGGTGAGCAGAGCCTTGCCTGACGAGCCAGAGGCGCTCACCGGGTTCGAGGGGTTCGCGCAGAAGCTCTTGTAGCTCCCGGACTTCTTGACGGACTTCTTCTTGGTTGTCTTCTTGACGGCCTTCTTGGTGGTCGTCGCCTTCTTCACCGTCTTGTTGACAGTGACGGTCTTGGAGACGGTGGTCTTTGGCGCCGGCGTCACAACCTTTGGCTTGGGCACGGTGACAGTGATCTGCTGGACGGTCGCGCTGAGGTTGACGTTCGTCTTGGGAGCGATGACGCCCACGGACACCAGCGATGCGCTCGAAGCAGCCTTGACATTTGCGGCGGCGTTCGTGGAGGCGTGCACGGGCTCTACGTAGTGGGGCCCAGCGACGAGGAGAGTTGCGGCGATGGCCGCGGGGAGCATTCCCAGCAGGATGACCGGTATGCGGCGACGGCGTGGTCGGCGCGGGTCCAGGACATCCTGCTGTTCGGTCATGTCACCAATCTCTCCACAATGAATTCGAGGCAATTGATGAGAGCGGAGACATCGTCCGGATCGACGGCAGGAAATACACCAACGCGAATCTGGTTCCTGCCAAGCTTTCGATACGGATCAATGTCGACGATCCCATTGGCTCTCAGGTGTCGGCGCATCTCAGCTGCGTCGACGCCTGAAAGCAGGTCAAACGTAGCCACGACGGGTGACCGATTTATAGGGTTTGTGATGTATGCCTCAATGTGACGAAATTCACTCGCCCACGAATACAGTCGCCCAGAAGATTCGGCCGTCCTGGCCGCCGCGAAGGGCATTCCACCCTGGCTCAGCAGCCACTCCAGCTGCGCCCGCATGAGCACAAGAGTCGCCACTGCCGGGGTGTTGAGGGTCTGGTTCGCGCGCGAGTTCTCGAGCGCCAGCGAGAGTGAGAGCGTGTCCGGGATGTAGCGGCCGCTGGCCGCAACCTGCTCTACCCGCGCGATAGCGGCCGGCGACATGATCGCGAAGTACAGCCCTCCATCGGAGGCGAAGTTCTTCTGCGGCGCAAAGTAATAGGTGTCGATCTGGCTGATGTCGACGAGGGTGCCGCCCGCTGCGGAGGTGCCATCGACCACCGTGAGCGCCTCGCCAATGCCCGTAGGGCGGCCCACATCCGCAATCGCCCCCGTAGAAGTCTCGTTGTGTGGCCACGCGTACGTATCGATACCGTCCTCGGCCTTTGGCGTCACGACCTCTCCGGGCTCTGCGGTCAGGATGCTCGAGCCGGACAGATGCGGCGCGCGGTTGGTGGCCTGCGCGAACTTGGACCCGAACTCCCCGAAGGCGCAGTGCTGGGCCCTGGTGTCGACGAGCGAAAACGCCGCGGCATCCCAAAACAGCGTCGAGCCGCCATTGCCGAGGATGACCTCGTAGCCGTCGGGTATCGAGAAGAACTCGCCAAGCATCGACCGGATGTCGCCAACGAGGTTCTTGACCGGCGCCTGGCGGTGCGACGTGCCGAGAACGGTCGGCTGCGCCGCGGCGAGCGCGGCGAGTTGCGCGTCGGACACCTTGGAGGGGCCGGAGCCGAACCGACCGTCCTTGGGGAGCAGGTGCGGTGGGATCTCGATCACATCGGACATGGCTGACATCGTACGGGCGCGGCACTGGCATGATTGCTGGGTGATCCGCATCGGCCCGCGACTCAAGTCGTTTTCGTGGGGTGAGCACGATTCGCTCCCGCGACTCCTCGGGGTCGAGGGGCCAGGTGGCCCCGTCGCCGAGGCGTGGTTTGGCGCTCATGAGTCGGACCCGTCCACAGTCGATGGCGGCGGCGATCTGGCGCAATACATCGCCGCGGATCCGGCGGCCTGCGTCGGCGGCGATCGGCTCCCCTTCCTCTTGAAGGTGCTCGCCATCGCGTCCCCCCTGTCGCTGCAGGTCCACCCCACAACGGAACAGGCCCGCGCGGGGTTCGACGCCGAAGAGGCCCTCCACGTCGACGTCGCCGCCGCGGATCGCACCTTCCGCGACCCCCGGCACAAGCCGGAACTCATCGTGGCGCTCACTCCGATGCGTCTCCTTGTGGGACTGCGAGGAGCGGGGGAACTCACGAGGGATCTGCGCGCGCTCGGTGCGGACTCACTCGTGCCGCTCGCCGCAGGCCGGGAGTCACTCCTTACTTATGTGATGGCCGTCTTGGGTGGCCAGGCGGAGCCCGCGCTCATCGATCGACTCGCCCACGTCCCCGAAGGCGACACCGCGCTCGCGCTCGCTGGCCGTGCCGCGCGCGCATTCCCTGGCGACCCCGGCGCGCTCGTCGCGCTCGCGATGAATCCCGTACTCCTGCAGCCAGGGCAGGGGTGCTACGTACCGCCCAGAGTCATCCACTCCTATCAATCCGGAATCGGCGTGGAGATCATGGCGAACTCGGACAATGTGGTGCGCGGGGGGCTCACTCCCAAGGCGATCGATGTGGCGCACCTCGAGGCGATACTCGACGCCCAGCCTGCGACGCCACTGACACCGACCACGGTCCGCAATGGCGCTGCTACCACGTACACGGTGCCGGTGGATGACTTCTCGCTCATCCGCGTCGAGAACGGATCTGTCGAACTGCCAGCCCAGCCCCGCATAGTGCTTGCCCTCGACGGCGCCACGGTGACCACGGCGTCGGGCGTGCTCACGCTAGCTGCCGGGGAAGCCGCCTTTCTGCCGCTGTCCGACGCTGTGGCCACCGTGAGTACGGAAGGCGTCGCCTTTGTGGCTCTGCCGGGCGGCTGGGCGGGTCAAGCGGAACGCTAGGCTCGGTGCATGGCGCGGATTTCTGTCTTTGGCACCGGTTATTTGGGGGCTACGCACGCGGCGGGCATGGCTCAACTCGGTCATGAGGTGGTCGGCGTCGACGTCGACTCAAGCAAGGTGGAGCGGCTGTCGCGCGGCGAGGTGCCGTTCTTCGAGCCGGACTTGCCGGAACTGTTGCGGACGCACGTCGAGTCTGGGCGGCTGCGCTTCACGACGGATGCGCGCGAGGCCACCGAGTTCGCCGACATCCACTTCCTTGGGGTTGGTACGCCCCAAAAGAAGGGCGAGTACGGGGCGGATATGCGCTTCGTTGACTCGGTCATCGAGACCATCGGCCCGCTGCTGACGCGGCCAGCCGTGGTCTTCGGCAAGTCGACGGTCCCGGTGGGAACGGCCGCGCGGCTCGCCGCAAGGCTTCGCGAGCTCGCTCCCGTGGGCGACGACGCGGAACTCGCGTGGAACCCCGAGTTCTTGAGGGAGGGCTTCGCGGTTGAGGACACGCTGCGACCGGATCGCCTGGTGCTCGGCGTTGACCCAGAGCGTCCCGGCCGCGCCGAGGTCGTCGCCCGCGAGGTGTACAGCCAGATCCTGGATGCCGGTACGCCCTTCCTGGTCACGGACCTGGCGACGGCGGAACTTGTGAAGGTGAGCGCGAACGCGTTCCTCGCCACCAAGATCTCCTTCATTAATGCGATCGCGGAGGTGTGCGAGGCCGCGGGGGCCGATGTGGTGCAACTCGCTGACGCGATCGGCTACGACGAGCGCATCGGCCGCAAGTTCCTGGGAGCGGGGCTCGGCTTTGGCGGCGGCTGCCTTCCCAAGGACATCAGGGCATTCATGGCGCGAGCCGGCGAATTGGGCGTGGACCAGGCGTTGACATTCCTGCGCGAGGTGGACGCGGTGAACCTGCGGCGCCGCGCTCACGTAGTGGAGCGAGCGACATCCCTGGTAGGGGGCTCGTTGCGGGGAGCTCGCATCGCCGTGCTGGGTGCGGCCTTCAAGCCCAACTCCGACGATGTGCGCGACTCGCCAGCGCTCGACGTGGCGGGAAGGCTGCATCTCGGCGGTGCCGATGTGCGCGTCTACGACCCGCAAGCGATGCAGAACGCGGCGGCGCTGTGGCCAACCCTGTCCTATGCAGCATCGGTGGAGGCAGCGGTCGCCAATGTCGACCTCGTCATCGTCGCCACCGAATGGAGCGAGATCCGAGCCTCAGACCCGGTGGCGCTGGGCGCCCTCGTGTCCGAGCGTCGGGTCATTGATGCCCGGAACTGTCTGCCGGTAGACGACTGGACCGCCGCCGGATGGGAGTACATCGGAATGGGGCGCCACGCCGGATGACGGACCTCATCGACACCACCGAGATGTACTTGCGAACCATCTACGAGTTGCGCGAAGACGGCGTGGTGCCCATGCGCGCGCGCATCGCGGAGCACCTCGGGCACGCGGGCCCCACCGTCTCTCAGACCGTGGCGCGGATGGAACGCGACGGCCTGCTGGTGGTGGACTCCGGCGATCGCCACCTGGAACTCACTCAAGAGGGCGAGCTCATTGCGACTCGCGTGATGCGCAAGCACCGCCTCGCGGAACGCCTCCTGACGGACGTCATAGGGCTCGAGCTTCCCTACGTTCACGAGGAGGCGTGCCGGTGGGAGCACGTGATGAGCGAACGCGTCGAGAGGCGCGTGATCGAAATGATCGATGGCCCGCTCGTGTCTCCGTACGGCAATCCTGTGCCTGGTCTGGACGAGCTCGGAGTCGACCGCGAGGTGCCCCAAAACGGGGACGAAGTACCCCTGTCAGAAGTTTTTTATGGGGACAGTATTGAGGGGGTCGTGACCCGCATCGGTGAAACGCCTCAGGCGGAGTCGGACTTCCTCGCGGACCTCGCCGCTTTGGGAGTTCTACCAGGCAATACGGTGTCGGCAAGGAGAGCGGCAAGGGGCATTGAGATCACGGGCGTGAACGGCGTCATGACCGTCACAGAAGACGATGCGCGGCACCTGTTCGTGAGGGCCCGATGAGACATTTGCGGTTCGAGTAGGTACCATCGTCGACTAGTAACTACTTGAGGATGATCCTCTTAGGGAGCCCAAACAAGAGGGAACGAGTTGCGGCGGCAACACGTTGAGGCTCCGGAAACATCGACGCGCACAGGGCGCGGAAGGAACGGAAATTTGACTTACGGATATATGCGCGCCAGGACGCGCGCGGTGGCGGCAGCAGCCTCTGCCGCACTGATTGTGGTACCGCTCACCGGAGCCGCGGCGGCAGCTCTAGTCACGACGGAGCCGGTCACCCCCGACGCGGCAAACGTCTTGGCGGCGAACCTCGACCAGGCTCAGGCCCAAGCGGACGCACCCACGCAGATCTCGGCTGACGCAGACGCCGAGTTCGCCGTGGATGCGCCCACGGTCAAGGTGAAGAAGAACCCCATCGTGGTTCACCGCTCCACGAGCAGCGCCACCACGGTGCGCAATTCGCGCCCGGTCGTCGCCTCGGCGAAGGTCAAGCAGGCGATCGCCGGCTCTGAGGTCATCGCTTACGCATCGAACTTCGTGGGCACTCCGTACAGGTCTGGTGGCACCACGCCGGCAGGCTTTGACTGCTCTGGCTTTGTGTCATACGTGTACCGTCACTTCGGCATTTCCCTCCCTCACTCCTCGAGTGCGTACTGGAATGTCGGCACGCGGGTTTCTTCGCCCAAGCCGGGTGACATCATCGTTACCTCCGGCCACGTGGCGCTCTACGCGGGAAACAACCTCCAGATCGACGCGCCGGTTCCCGGCAAGACGATCCAGTTCCGTGCGATCTGGCAGAACAACCCCACGTACGTCCGCGTGACGGACTAACACCTATATAACGCACACGAGGGGTCCGACCGTTGGGGTCGGGCCCCTCGCTGTGTGTCTGGGAGCGGCTGCCGCGCTGAAATAGGCAACTCAGGTCGCCCTTTCCAGTACTTCGTGATCCTGTAGGCAGCTGAGGTCGAGTTCTGCACCCTTGCGCGCGGGGCGCTCAGCGTCGGCCGTGCGGCGGGATGCGGCTGCTGTCGCCGAGTAACGGGGCCAACCCGTCCTTCGTCACCACAGCGCCGCGGTCCAGCAAAACGTGACATCACGTGCCTACAGGATCACGGCAGGCGGAAAATCGTGACCTGACGTGCCTAAACCGTGTGCTGGGGCTGCCCTACGCCGTGACGGCTTGGGCGCGCGCCTAGGCTGTCCTCATGCACACCAACCCTGCTCCGCGGCTGGGCCGCGACGTCTCCGCGATCGGTCTGGGCTGCTGGCAGCTCGGCGCCGACTGGGGTGACGTCTCCGATTCCACGGCCACTGAGATCCTCGACGCCGCCTACGAGGCAGGCGTCACGTTCTTCGACACGGCCGACGTCTACGGCGACGGGCGCTCCGAGCGGGCGGTCGGCGAGCTCCGGGCTCGCCATCCCGAGATCTTCGTCGCTACCAAGATGGGCCGGCGAGCCAACCCCCACGTCGCCTCCGAGTACACGCTCGACGCCTACCGCGCCTGGACCGACCGGTCGCGGGCCAATCTGGGGATGGACACGCTGGACTTGGTGCAATTGCACTGCCCGCCCCCGGCCGTGCTTAGCGACACCGCGACATACGACGCGCTTGCGACCCTCGTGGACGAGGGCCGCATCGCAAACTGGGGAGTCTCCGTCGAGACCTGCGACGAGGCCCTCGAGGCCCTCAAGCACCCCGGCTTGGGCTCGATCCAGATCATCGTCAACCTGTTCCGCCGCAAGCCGCTCGAGCGCGTGATCGGCGAGGCGGCCGACGCCGGGGTCGCCATCATTGCGCGCGTCCCCTTGGCCTCGGGCCTGCTGAGCGGCAAGTACGACGAGAGCACCCAGTTCGCGGCGAACGATCACCGCAACTTCAACCGGCACGGCGAGGCGTTCGACGTCGGCGAGACCTTCGCCGGTGTTCCCTATGACATTGGCGTTGCGGCAGCTCGAGACGTCGCCGCACTGACGCCCTCGGGCTGGACAACTGCGCAGTTCGCGCTCGGGTGGCTCACCCAGCAGCAGGGCGTCACCACGGTGATTCCTGGGGCCCGCACCCCGGACCAAGCCCGAGCGAATGCCGCGGCCGCAGACTTGCCGGCCATAGCGTCGGGCACCCTTGGCGAACTTGAGGGGATCTACGACCGCGAGATCAGGGCGCACGTTCACGGGCGCTGGTAGCCGGTACCCTTGACGGGTCCCACGCGCCTGTAGCTCAGGGGATAGAGCACCGCTCTCCTAAAGCGGGTGTCGGCAGTTCGAATCTGCCCAGGCGCACTCCCTGTCAGCATCTCCCGAACGCGATCTCTCGCGCTGCACGCCGCAGGCCCGTCAGTTTCCGTGAGACCGCGGAATATCACGGGTCCCAGGGCCGCTCACCCGTTGCCGAATCGTGGCGATCGCGCCAAACGATTGGGCGGACCTGCTGCGGACCATCGGCACCTAGCTGGCGAGCCGCACGCGGAGTTGGCGGAGCTGCGCCGAGATCTCGGCGGGCACTCGCGGCGAGAAGCCTGCGAGGTAGCGCTCGGTCTCGTCAGACTCGGCGAAGAGCGCGCGGGCGTCCACCTCCATGAGTTTGCCCCACGCCTCCGGGGTCACGCCCGCCGCCCGGTAGTCGATCTCGCCCTCGGCCGGAAGGGTGCCGAGGGGCGAGTCGACTCCGGCGGCGGTGCCGTCGAGGCGACCGAGCATCCACGCGAGAACCCGGATGTTCTCGCCGAAGCCCGGCCACAGGAACCGCCCGTTCGCTCCCTTGCGGAACCAGTTGACCTGGAACACTGCGGGAGGCGTCGAAACGCGAGAGCCAACGGCGAGCCAGTCCGCCCAGTGGTCGGCCATGTGGACGCCGCTGAATGGGAGCATGGCGAACGGGTCGCGGCGCAACGCGCCCACGGTGCCTTCGGCGGCGGCGGTCTGCTCCGATGCGAGCGTGGCTCCCATCAACATGCCCTCGCCCCACGAGCGCGCCTGTGCGACGAGCGGAATGTTCGTGGCACGGCGGCCGCCAAAGACGACCGCGTCGAGCGCCACGCCTTCCGGCGCGTCCCACGTGTCCGCGATCGTTGGGCAGTTGGTTGCGGCGACGGTGAACCGCGAGTTGGGGTGGGCCGCCGGAGTCTCAGCCTCCGGCGTCCAGTCACGCCCGCGCCAGTCGATGAGGTGCTCGGGGGCCTCCGCCGTGAGCCCCTCCCACCACACGTCGCCGTCGTCAGTGAGCGCCACGTTGGTGAAGATCGTGTCGCGGGCGAGCATCTCAATCGCAACGGGGTTTGTCTCGCGGGACGTGCCGGGCGCTACCCCGAAGAAGCCGGCCTCAGGGTTGATCGCGCGCAAGCGACCATCCGCGCCGGGCGCGATCCACGCGATGTCGTCGCCAAGCGTCTCGACGTTCCAGCCGGGGAGCGAAGGGCGGAGCATCGCGAAGTTGGTCTTGCCGCACGCGCTGGGGAAGGCGGCGGCGATGTGCCGCGCGACGCCTTCGGGGGAGGTCACCTTGAGCAGCAGCATGTGCGCCGCGAGCCAGCCCTCATCGTGGCCAAGCGCGCTCGCGATCCGCAGCGCGAACGCCTTCTTCGCGAGGATCGCATTGCCACCGTACGCCGATCCAAACGACCAGATCTCCCGCGAGTCCGGGAACTGCACGATGTACTTGTTGGGGTTGCACGGCCACGCGACATCCTCCTGTCCGGGCTCGAGCGGAGAGCCAACCGTGTGCGCCGCGGGAACCCATGTCGCACCATTCGCGATCTGCGCGAGCGCCCCTGAACCCATTCGCGTCATCGTGCCCATGCTCACCACCACGTAGGGCGAGTCCGTGATCTGCACCCCGTATCGCGTGAGGGGCCCGCCAACCGGGCCCATCGCGAACGGCACCACGTACATGGTCCGCCCGCGCATCGCGCCGTCGAACAGGCCGACGAGCTCGGCGCGCATCTCCAGTGGGTCGCGCCAGTTGTTCGTGGGGCCGGCGTCCACCTCTGCTGGGGTGCAGATGAACGTCCTGGTCTCGACGCGAGCCACGTCGTCGGGGTTCGAGCGCGCGAGGTAAGAGTTCGGTCGCAGTTCAGGGTTGAGCGGAATCAGCGTGCCTGCCGTCACCATTCCCGCGATGAGGGCCCGACGCTCGGCTTGCCCTCCGTTGCACCACACCACGGCATCTGGCTGGGTGAGTTCGGCGATGCGATCCACCCACTCAGCGACATCGGTGGGTGCTGCGATCGTCGACGTGTAGGGGTCGGCGGTGACGGTCATCGGGGGCCTCCGTGAGAAATTCCGGCTTCAGTGCCACCGTAAGTGAGCCAAACGGCGACTCGCGGCCATTTCGGGTGAGAATATTCGCCAAAGTTTCGCTAATGTGAATCCGTGGACGATCTGAGCTACGTTGGCCGCAGAATCCGGCACTTTCGTGCCGCTAGGGGCCTCACCCTCGCGGAGCTGGGCGAACAGGTTGGCGTCGTCCCCAGCCAGCTCTCCTTGATCGAAAACGGCAGGCGAGAGCCGCGCCTCACACTCCTGTCCGCTCTGGCAAAAGCGCTCGGCGTCTCGGTGGCCGAACTGATCGAGGCGACCCCACCGTCGGGCAGGGACGCGCTGGAAGTGGAACTGGAGCGAGCCCAACGCAGCACGGCCTATCAGGAGCTGGGCCTTCCGACGCTGCGGCCGTCAAGGTCACTCCCTGACGACGCGCTCTCGGCGCTCGTGGGGCTCCACCGCGAACTCGACCGGCGGTCGCGAGAGGCGATTGCCACGCCGGAGGAGGCGCGTCGAGCAAACACGAGCCAGCGCCTGCGAATGCAAGAGCGCGACGACTACTTGCCGGACATTGAGGAGATCGGCTCGGCGGACGTCGCGGCGGCGGGGCACGTGTCGGGCGCCCTCACGCACCGCACGGTGGGCGTCATGGCGGAGAAGCTGGGCCTCGAGATCGTGCACGTGGATGACCTCCCACACTCCGCACGGTGCGTCCTGGATCTCGAGAACGGCCGCATCTTCATCCCGCCCGCCTCGATCCCCGGCGGTCACGGCTTGCGATCGCTCGCGCTGCAGGCAATGGCCCACGTTCGCCTTGGGCACGAGGCGCCAACCGACTATGAGGACTTTCTGCGGCAGCGCCAAGAGGCCAGCTACTACGCGGCAGCATGCCTCATGCCGCAGCAGGCGACGGTCGCCTTCCTCAAGCGCGCCAGAGACGAGCGCGACATCGCCATCGAGGACCTTCGCGACGCCTTTGGCGTGACGCACGAGGCGGCGGCGCTTCGCTTCAGCAACCTCGCGACATCGCAACTCGGCATGCGCCTACATGTGCTCCGCGTCGACGGCGACGGCTCCGTGGTCAAGGCCTACGAGAACGACGGTCTGCCTCTTCCGGTGGACGTCACGGGATCCACGGAGGGGCAGCTCGTGTGCCGCCACTGGAGCGCTCGCCGCGCCTTCGCGCGCCGCTCGCGCACCACCGAGTACTACCAATACACGGACACGCCGGCAGGCACGTTCTTCGAGTCCACGCAGACCGGCTCCACAGGCGCCGAGGAGTTCTCGATCACGTTCGGGGTGCCGTTCGACGAATCGAAGTGGTTTCGCGGGCGCGAGTCGCGGGAGCGGGCCGTGTCACGCTGCCCGGATGCCTCGTGCTGCCGCAGGCCCGACGCTGCGGTCGCCTCGCGCTGGGACGGCAAGGCTTGGGCGAGCCCCAGAGTCCACGCGCACATCTTCTCGCCACTCCCGCAGGGCACCTACCCCGGCGTCGACGACCGGGAGCTGTACGCCTTTCTTGAGGCGCACTCCCTGGACACGGCCGACTGAGGCGACCCAGCGTCGGGCATACCCTTGATCGCGTGACCGCGGCCCCCACCAACCAGCGCAGGGTGTGGGGCATCTACATCGCGGCCGTCATCGTCTACTTCGTCGCCGTCACGCACCGAACGGCGCTCGGCGTGGCTGGGGTCGAGGCCCTCGAGCGCTTCAACGTCCAGGCGACCGGGCTCGCGCTCTTGTCGGTGACGCAGGTCGCCACTTATGCGCTCATGCAGATCCCTTCAGGCCACTTGCTGGACCGCTTTGGGCCGCGGGTCATGATGACGGTCGGCTCGCTCGTGATGGCGGCTGGTCAGTTGCTCCTCGCGTTCAGCGACCACTACGGGATCGCGATATTCGCGCGCATCATGATCGGTGCGGGGGACGCGCCCATCTTCATCAGCGCGGGGCGGCTCATCGCCCACTGGTTCCCCGCTCGCCGCGTGCCGGTGCTCATGCAGGTGACCGGTCTCATTGGGCAGACGGGCCAGCTCGCGACCGCGATTCCGGTGGCGTGGCTGCTCCACACGCAGGGCTGGCAGACGACGTTCAGCACCCTCGCGGTGGTTGGCGTTGGTGCCGCGGCTGTCGCCTTCGCGTGGGTGCGCATGCCACGGCCCGACGCCGGCTCGGTAGAACAGGAGCGTGACCGGTTCTGGGCATCGATCCGAGCGGCGACGGATCACGTGGGCACGCGACTCGGCTTCTGGAGCCACTTCTTGCCGCCGTTCTCCGCCAACGTGATCGCGCTGCTGTGGGGAGTGCCCTTCTTCATTACAGCGCAGGGCTTGAGCCCCGCACAGGCCAGCTCGCTGCTCATCGTCCTAACGCTGTCCGCCATGGCCACCGGGCCCATCGCGGGGGTGCTGACTGCGCGGCACCCGCTTCGCCGCACGTGGATCGTGCTTTTGTCTGCCGGCACCACGCTGGTGGCATGGGTGGTGCTGCTGTCGTTCGACACCCCACGCCCCTGGTGGCAGCTTGCGGTGTTCTGCGCGGTCATCGGAACTGGAGGGCCGATCTCGCTGGTTGGCCTCGATTTCGCGCGTTCCTTCAGTCCGGTGGAGCGGCTCGGCACCGCCACCGGATTCGTCAACATCGGAGGCTTCGCGTCGACGATCGTCGGCGTGCTCATGGTTGGCGTCGTGTTGCAAGTGGTGTCGCCACCTGGAGCGACCACCTACTCGCTCGACGAGTACCGGATCGCCTTCGCTTCCTTGCTCCTCGTGTGGCTTGTCGGCATCTTTGGGGTGTTGCGAAACCGCCGCCGTACCAGGGAAGTCATGGCTTCTGAGGGTGTGGTGGTGCCGCCGATTCGCGAGGCCCTCCGGCGCGGCAAGTCGCCGAATTGACGGCCGCCGTTTACGGCACCAGAATCAGTGCTGCAGTGCGCGTCGTCTGACTAAGTCGGCGCGCACTGTCATTGTCTGCGGAGGGGGTGCCTGCGGCGCGGGCGGCGTGGTGACCGGCCGGTTAGCACGCGGCTGGATACCGTAGGGGAGTGGTGGACTACATCGGTCGCGCCCTCGTGTCAGAGGCGCTCCAAGAGTGGCGCGATCAGTTGCGCGCCAGCGCGACCATCTCGGCTCTTCGCGACCTCAGCTACTCGCGTGCCGACCTCATCGACTTGGCCGGTGCCCACCCTGGCGGACTCGCCCCGTTCTTCGCCAATCGCCCCACGCTGCTCAGTTCTCTAATCCGCGACGACGAAGCGCGCGTCGCCGCCGAGCACCGCGCCAAGGTCATCCGCGCGAGTGCCGACGAGGTGCGCGCCGCTACCGGCGTATGGACCGCGGCCCTCGTCGTGGGCACCGTGGTGTGGAGCGAGAACGGACACTTGCGCGAGCTGCCGTTGGTCATGCGACCCGTGCTGTGGGACGACGCCCGCGGCGCGGACGCGTTCGTCACGATGTTGGACGAGGTGTCGCTCAACCCAGTCTTCGTTGCCGAGCTGCGCGAGAAGGCCCCGCAGCGAGCCGACGCCGTGGTCGCCCTGGTTCCAGAGCGCGCCGGCGGATCTGCCTTCGATCCGCGACCCGTGTGGAACGCCGTGCGCGCACTGGGTGACGCGTTCGGTCCGGGGTTCGAGGTGCGCGAGCGCCTGTTGCTCGGCGCCTTCGATGACCCTGAGCAACGGCTCGTTGACGACCTCGATGACCTTGGCAACGAGCTGCGAAAGTCCGACATCGTCGCAGCGGTCGCCGGGGATCACGAGGCCGTGGCCCGCCTCGCCGTGCCGATTCCCGCCTTCGCTACTGGGGACCGTGACCCCTTCGCCGAGCGCGGCATCGGCGACCTCGACGACGCGCAGTTCGCCGCCCTCGACGCCGTGGCCACCGGGCGTTCGATGTTCATCCAGGGAGGGCCGGGCTTCGACACCGCGGGGATGCTCGCGGCGATTGCGGCGGACGGCGCCGCCTCGGGCCGGTGCATTCTCGTTGTGGCGGGCAAGCAGTCGCTCCTCAAGCAGATCTCCACGCGCCTAGAGCACTCCGGAGCGGGTGACGTGGCAGTCGATGGGGCGGCCGACGCCGCCGCACGATCGCGCCTTCTCAACTCGATCACCATGGGCGGCGTCGACGTTGACGACGCAGGCATCCGCTTTGCCGGTGAGCGCCTGCTCAAGGCCCGACGCGTGGCCCAGTCGCGCTTCGATGCTCTTCACCGCACGCACCGCCCTTGGGACGTGAGTGTCTTCGACGCCGTGCAGGCGATCGTGCGCCTCACTTCCAGCGAGCCGGCGCCCCAGACGACGGTGCGCCTGGATCCTGACGCGGGCGCGACGGTGGCGGAACACGGCTTCGCCTCCGTTGCCGATGCCCTCGTCAAGCGCCTCGGCGAGCCAGACGAGGTGACCACGGAGACCGCGCCAATCACAACGTCGGGCGTGGAACTGGTGCCGTGGTGGTCGCCCATCACCGACAACCCTGAAGAGGGCGCCGCTCTCGACGAAGCGCTCGCGACGCTGCTGGTGCGGCACATCCCCAAGATGCGCACAGAGGCGGCGCTCGCCGCCCACGAAACGGGAGTCGACGAGGCGACGTCGCTCGCACACTGGTCAGACCAGGTGCAACTCTTCACCGACCTGCGCGCAACGCTCGAGATCTTCTCGCCGGCCGTCTTCCACCGCTCGCTGCACGACATTGTGGACGCGACCGCGCCCGCAGGAGAGCGCGAGTCCGCCATCGCCCGCCGCGACCGCAGGGCGCTGGTGCGCCGCGCGGTCGAGCTGCTGCGGCCGGGTCGCTCTAAGGCAAACCTGCACCAGGAGCTTCTGGCCGCCAACGACCAGGCGCTCCGGTGGCGTGCGATGGCGTCGTCCGGCGGCTGGCCGGTTGTGCCGGATGACTTCGACATCTTCGGTGACCGCGTTGAGCAGGTGCTGCGGCTGTGGGCGAGGATCGGCGAGCCGGTGCAGCGCGTCACGGGTCGCGACGACCTCCCGGACCTTCCCTGGGACGACATGACGCGCATCCTCACCGAGCTGGCGGAGGGGATCCCTGGCACTCTTGAGGCCGCTCGATCCCGCCCGCTCGACCGCGACATCGAAGACGTTGGGCTGGGCGGACTGCTCGAGGACCTGCGCACGCGCGGCGCGGACCCGTTGCAGGTGCGGCGCGATCTTGAGTTTGCGTGGTGGGCGTCCGCTTACGAGGCGATCCTCGCGGCCGACGACCGGCTCACCACACACGGAGCGCTCGGCCGTGCGGTCGCAGAGTTCATCGACGCCGACGAGGGCTTCGCGGAGCTGCGAGTCGGGCCGCTGATGCGCGCGGTTGCGGAACGTCGGCGCGGTGCAATCTCTCGCCACCCTGACGACGCGCGAGACCTGTTCGCCGCCCTCATGGAGGGCGCCACGGCGTCGTACCGCTCCTTGTGGACCGCGTACGGGGCGGTGGTGGGCGCCCTGCGCCCCGTAGTTCTCGCCACCGCGGAGCAGGTGGCACGCATCGTCCCCGCTCAGCGCATTATCGACACGGTCGTGATCGCCGGAGCGGAGTCGCTGGCTCTTGCCGAGACGATCCCCGCGATCGCGCGCGCACGTCAGGTGATCGTGATCGGTGACGCGGAGGCCGCGACCCGCTCGGCAGTGTCCGTGCTCGCCGCTCTGCTTCCGCGAGTGACCATGCCGGTGGCGCCCCAGCCGCGCGATCCGCGAGTGACCATGGTGCTTGGCGCGATGGCCTACGGACGCGTTCTCCAGCCGCTGCCTACGGCCGGGTCGGGATCCCGGCTCGAGGTTAAGGTGCTCGGCGCCGTCGGGTCTCCGGCCGCGGGCCACTCATCGGTGGAGTCCACGCGCGCCGAGGTTGGCGCCGTGCTGGCCCTCGTTGATGCGAACGCGCGCACCGTGCCGCGCCGCTCACTCGCGATTGTGGCCGGCAACGAGGTGCACGCCAATCGTTTGCGCACTGCGATCAGGGAACGGGACGACGCTGTGGCCGAGCGGGTGGCCGTGGTCGCCATGGGCGAGGCCGGCGGAGTGGACGTTGACGAGGTGGTGATCTCGCTCGGTTACGCGCGGGATCAGAGGGGTGGGCTGCCTCAGGACCTAGGTGTGCTCCAGGCGGACTGGGCTCGGCAGGCGCTTGCGCAGGCTCTTGTCGCGTCGCACGCGCGAGTGACGATCGTTAGCGCGCTCGACGCCGACCATCTCAGCGACATCGCCGACACCGTCGCCGATCCCGAAGCGATTGAGGCGCTGCGTGAACTCATCGCCAAGGGTGAGGTCAACCCTGTGCCGCCCGAGCGCCCCGAGCCCGGTCCGAGCGACTGGCTGCTGAGCGACATCGCGGCCCGCCTGCGCGCGGATGGGTACGCGGTGCGACTGCGCTACGGCTCTGGCACCGACACCATCGCGCTCGCGGTTGGCGGTCCTCGCGATCGCGGATACCGAGTGGCGGTCGTGACCGACGAGACTCAGCCCGGCGTGGCCGTGAGCCTGCGAGATCGCCTGCGGTGGCAGGTTTCCCGGCTCGAACGGCTTGGATGGATCGTGGTGCCGCTGTGGACACTCGACGTATTCACTGACCCCGACACCGCCCTCGCGACCATCCGCAACGCCCTCGATGCAGAGATCGCGGCGTTGACGGCGGCCCTGCCGACCATCGCCATCCCGCTCGTCAAAGAGCCAGAGGCGGAGCCAGTCTTCGACATCGAGGAACCCGCCGAGGAGCCCATGGCGGTCGAGGACGAAGACGAGGATGCCGGTCATCCTGCGGACGAGGACGAGGATGCCGGTCATCCTGCGGACGCGGAGCGTATCGCAGGACCTGAGCCTGAGCCGGAACCTGAGCCGGAACCAGAGCCGGAACCAGAGCCGGAACCGGAACCGGAACCAGAGCCAGAGCCGGAGCCCATCAAGCCCAGGCCGCCCACCATGGGTTTCGGCGTTCCGAAGCTGGCTCAGCCACAGCGTCGGGCACCCGCCACACCGCGAAAGGGCGTTGACCGCCCGCTCATCCCTACGCGCGCGTGGGAGGACGAAGACGCGAGCTGGGGCGGCGGGGAGTCAGGCGGCCGCGACGACGATCTGAAGCGAGACAAGCCGCCCCACTGGGGCTGACGTGATCCGCAGGTGCCGCGACTTCGCGCAGCACGACGGCCCAGGCTCAGTCGGCGCTGCCGGAGCCGCTTGAGTTCGACGAACTCGGGCTCGACGCGGCTGCGGGCTTCTCGCGAGAGTCGGTGCGGTAGAAGCCGGAGCCCTTGAACGTCACGCCAACGGAGCCGAAGACCTTGCGCACCTCGGAGCCGCACTCTGGGCACACGGGCGTCGAGTGGTCATGGATAGACATGACCTGATCGAAGCGATGGCCGCAGCTGGTGCAGGCGAAGGAGTACGTGGGCACCTCAGAATTCTACCTGGGGAGCGCCGTGAAGCCTTCCGGCGTGATCACGCCGTGGATCCGGACGTCGTGGTCTTCACGCGGGAGCGGTTCGGCGTCGCCGTCTCGAACCTCGCCAGCGAAGGTGAGCGCGATGATCGGCACCCCTTCGCGAACGTCGACGAGGGCGCGGTCGTACCAGCCGCCGCCCTGGCCAAGGCGCGTTCCGGAGGTGTCGACCGCGAGCGCCGGCACAATCACGACGTCCGCCTGGTTCAACGCGTCCGCCGCGAGAAACTCGGTGGACGGCTCTGGCGGCCGACCTGGCGCGCGCTCGATCAGATCGGCGGCGCCGCCATATACGCCCCAACCGCGCTGCAAACCGTCTCCTAACAAGGGAATCAGCACGCGAACGCCGCGCTCGTGGAGCGCTTCGATGAGGGGCAGCGTGCCGGGCTCATGAGGTCGCGAGGCGTAGACCGAGACGCAGCCAGCGGCGTGAATCGGCTCGAACTCGAGCACCTTGTCGCGCAACGCCTCTGCGTGTTCGGCGAGCCTGCGTTCGGCTCGCTGTTGCCGCTGCCGCCGGATCGAAGCCCTCAACTCGATCTTGGCGTCGTCAGGCTCTATGGGGGCGGTGCGGACCGTCATGCCGCCATTGTGCCAAAGGAAGGTAAACCTTCGTACCCGTTCTATTGAGTCGCGTAGGCTCGGCGGCATGACGACGGTCGCGGAGCACAGGGCGGCCCTCACCGATCTGCTCGGCACCGTTGAGCCGATCGATCTGGCGCTCGGCGATGCACTCGGGGCCGTCACCGAAGACGATGTCACTGCACCGCACCCGTACCCATCCACGCCCCAAGCGGCGGCCGACGGCTACGCGATCGCGTCCAACGACGCACTGCATCCCGTGACCCTCCCCGTTGCCTTTGATGTGGATTCGCGCGACCGAACGCCTCGCGTCCTGGTGCGCGGCACCGCGGTGCGCATCGCGTCTGGCGCCCCCATGCCGCGAGGGGCCGACGCTGTTGCGGCTTTCGCGGACACCAACGGTGGGGTTGACTCGGTCACGCTCTCCCGCTCGATCCTGCGCGGTGAGAATGTGCGCCGAACGGGGTTCGACGCCATGGAAGGCGAGGTCATTGTTCCCGCGGGGCGGCGCATCGGGCCGCGCGAGCTGGGCCTCATCGCCGCCCTGGGGCGGCCGCGGGTGCGGGTGCGCCCCGTGCCGCGCGTTGTCGTGGTCGCGATCGGTTCCGAACTCGTTGACGCGAACGCCACCACCGACGGCGTGCCGGAGGCCAACACCCACATGCTCAGCGCGCTCGTGCAGGACGCGGGGGCCCGCGCGTATCGCGTGGGATCCATCCCTGACGACCCCGCCGCCATCGCCGCAGCTCTCGAGGATCAGGTGGTGCGCGCGGACGTCATCATCACCACGGGCGGGCTCTCTGCGGGCGGAAGCGATGCCCTTGTCGAGGTGCTGCGCACCATCGGCACGGGTGAGCTCGTTGATCTTGCCCTTGCCCCTCGTTCGCGCCACGGCATTGGCCGGATCGCCGAGGGCGACACTCCTGTCATCGCCCTTCCGGGCCACCCCGCGAGCGCACTCATCGCCTTCGAGGCCTACGCCCGCCCCGCGCTGCGCGCGATGGCCGGCTTCGCCGAGGTGCGTCGTGTCACTATCCGCGCCGAGCTCTCCAAAGAGTGGCCATCCACCGGCAGCGTCACGGAGGCGGTGCCGGTGACGCTTGACCTCGGCGACGACGGCGTTGTGCGCGCCACCCCCATCGGCGATGGCCGGGGAGGGGTCTCACTTGGTGCCCTCGCGAAGTCCGACGGCATCGCGTGGGTGGGCGCGGACGTCACCACCGCGCGCGCGGGCGACGAGGTGCGCTGCACCGTCTGGGACAGGTAGCCGCAGGTGCGCATTTCGCTGCCCGTTCTGCGCGACGGCGAGATCACGGTCCGACCGTTGCGCAGGAGCGACGAAGAGGCATGGCTGCGAGTGCGGGCAGACAACAGAGACTGGCTGCGCCCATGGGAGGCGACCGCGCCGCCGTCGGCTCCCCAAGCTCCGGTGACCTTTGCCGCCTTTGTGCGGCAGGAGCGTCGGGCCTGGCGACAGGGCGCGGCGTTCGCAGGCGTCGTCGCAATTGACGGCGAGCTCGTTGGCCGCGTCGCGGTCGGCTCGATCCGCTGGGGGGCGGAGCGCGGCGGGTCAATCGGCTACTGGATCGCGCGGCCGCACGCCGGGCGTGGGATCACGCCGCGAGCCGTGCAGCTTCTCGCCGATTACGCCTTTGCGCAAGGGCTGCATCGGCTCGAGATCGCGATCCGCCCGGAGAACGAGTCGAGCCTCGCGGTGGTCCGCAAGCTGGGCTGGGAAGAGGAGGGGTTGCGGCGCTCGTACCTCTTTATCGATGGCGAATGGCGCGATCATCGCGTCTTTGCGCGCACCGCTGACTGACACGCCGCGAATATCCGCGGCTTGGGCGCGCGCCGCCCGTACCGTCATCTCATGGCCCCCGCAGCGCTCCTCGCGATCGTCGGACTCGGCTTGGTGCTCGCCTATGTGATCCCGCAGCGCATCAAGGAACGGTCCGACTACGCGCTAGTCCGCACCGAGGACCGCTACTCCGCTCAAATGCGCGTGGTGAAGGCGACCGCCCGTCGCGTTGAGGCCGCCCACGCGCGCCCGTCGTCTGACTCCGGCGAGGTGCCGCTGCTCGTCACCGGCGCCGCCCGCGCGCAGATTGCGTCGCTTGGCGACGACCGCATGTCTCGCCCGGCCGGCCCTCTCGATCGCGCCGCGGTATCCGCCCAGCGTGAGGCGATCGCGCTTCGCGGCGACCGCGCCGTGGTGCTCGCTGAGCGCCAGGCAACGGCCCGACGCCGCGCCCGGGTCGCCACGCTCGCGGCCTTTGTCGCCATCGCGGGTTGGGCACTCACCGTGTTCACCGCGTTCCCCGCTGTCGCCGCCGCGATTCTCACCGCCGTCTTTGGCGGCGTGCTCGTTGCGGGTGCGCGCGCCGCGTCCGCGCAGCGCGCGGCCGACGCTCACATGAACCTCGTCGCGCGCGAGGTGGAGGCGGCGGCCACCGCCACGCAGGCGCTGCGCAGGGTCACCGCGGATCGCGCGGCCGGTATCGAGGGCGCGGAGCCCTCCGATCTCGAGACTCAGGCAATTCGCGTCGTGACTGCCGCCGACCTTGCGCCGCTTGCCGTTCCCGCCCCAATCCCGGCGCCGGTGCTGCCCGAGGTCGCCCCCCACACTTCCGCCACGCCTGCCGTCCACCCCGCATGGGAAGACGACAGTGACTGGTCGCCGCGCGAGCTACCCGCACCTGCGTACACGCTCAAGCCGACCGTTCGCCCGCAGTATGCTCGCCCACTCGACGAGAGCGACCTGGCCGGTGCCTCGTATGCCGCCGCTCAGGCGGAGGCGAGTGCCGCGGAGGTCGTTGCTGAGGTTTCCGCCGCTTCGGAAAACCTTGACGCGATCCTCGCTCGCCGTCGCCGCGCTTCGGCGTAACTCGCGCCGCAGGTGCCCGGACGTTCTCAACTGGAAAACGCACCAAACTCCCGCCTTTTGGCCCAGTTAGGCCCAGAATCCGGTTGAGACGGTCCCGGCGGCCCGTCAGCGCGTCAGTCGATCGGGTACGCCACGTACGCCAGCCGCGTGCCCGTGGGGTCCCAGGAATTCACGTTGAGCGTTCCCTGGCCTCCAAACAGGTGCACCAGGTCCCGTACGCCGTCTCCATCTGCGTCCGCCAGCCGAATGATGACGTCGAGGTCCGCAGGGTGGCCGAGCGTCCCGGGAGGATAGGACACCCACGCCAGGTGAGAGCCGTCCGGCGACAAGTGCGGGAACCAGTTGACCCTCTCGTCGAACGTCAGCTGGGTGACATCCTCCCCGTCGGGGCTCATCCGGAACAGTTGCGCGTGACCCGGCGCCGCCGAGCCGCGCTCCGAGTTGAAGTAGATCCATTCGCCATCGGGCGAGAACTCGCTGCCGTCGTGGGGCGCGTCCTCGTCGGTGAGCTGCATGTCCGGTCCGCCTGCAGCGGGAATGGTGAAGACGTTGGTGCGGACCGTTTCGGCCGCGATCTCGAGCCCGATGTACGCGAGCTGCATCCCATCCGGGCTGATCCCGTGCAGGTAGTAGCGGAAGTTGGGACCGCGGTCGTTGGACACCCGGCGCGTGGGCTCGTCGCCGGCGAGCGACACCGCATACAGGTGTCCGTCGTCGCTGCTCACGTACACAATGTCGCCTGATGGCGAGAGCACGTGGTCGTTGTTGAGCTCGCCTATGCCTCCCAAGTCGATCGCCTCTAGCGACCCGCCTTCCACGGCGATGCGAAAGAGTCCGCCGTCCCCGTTGACGATGAGTTGGCGCCCATCTGGGGTCCAGTTGGGTGCCTCGAAAAGCAGGTCGCGGGATTCGCAGATGAGCGCCACCTCGCCGGTCTCGGCGTCGGCGATGAACAGCTGGGCGCGTTGCCCGGGGCGCAGGGTGCGTGCCATAGGCCCGACGCTACAGCGGCCTCGCTCGCCACGTCGCCTTGTTATAGTAGTAGTAGAACAAAGGAGACCACCATGAACGGGTCAATCGCACGCAGGTTCGCCGTCGTTGGCATCGTCGTCCCCTCTCTGGTGACTGGGTTGGCCCTCGTGGCCCAACTCATCGCGTTGCCGCACGTGCCGGACCCAGTCGCCGTGCATTGGAGCGGAACGGGTGGCCCGGATGGCTCCGGGCCCGCCTGGTCCTACCTCGTTCTCACGCTGCTCTTCGGCGCAGGCTTCCCTCTGTGGCTGGGCCTCAGCGCACTCCCGCGTGTGCGCGCGGGCTCCCGCGGGTGGTCGTTCCGCTTCCTGTCGGCGTTCTCGCTCGGCTTTGCGGTATTTGGCGCGGTCACCTGGACGTGGTCCCTGCTCATGCAGATGGGCCTCGAGTCGTGGCAGGACGCCCCTAGCGTGGTGCCGTCGCTCATCGTGGGCGGGTTGCTCGGCATGATCGCTGGCCTCATCGGCTTTGCGGTGCAGCCAAAGACCGTGACCGTGTTTGAAGAGCTCCCCTCCGCCCACGTGGACGTGGCGAGCGGCGAGCGTGTGATGTGGGTCGGAGTCGCCAAGGCCGGCAAAGGCTCGGTGATCACGATCAGCGCCGCGGTTGTGCTGTTGTTCGCTGGCGCCGTCGCGTGTTGGGCCGCCCAGCAGTACCCCGTCATGTGGCTGCTCCTCGGACTCACTGTGCTCATCGGTGTGCTTGGGCTCACGATGTCCGAGGCAGACGTTCGCGTTGACGCCACGGGAGTAGAGGTCCGGGGTCCCGCGGGATGGCCCAAGAGCCGGATAGCGCTCGAAGACATTGCGAGCGCCCAAGCGATCAAGGCAGAGGCGCTCGGCTCTTTTGGCGGCTGGGGCTGGCGACGCGTGCCGGGCGCGCTCGGCGTGATCCTGCGCAATGGTGAGGCGCTCAAGGTGGACCGAAAGCAGGGGCACTCGCTCGTCGTGACGGTAGACGATGCCGCCACGGCTGCGGCGCTCGTCAACGCGCTCGCCGCCCGGCGGGGAGTCTGAGCATGCTCCTGCGGATTGACGCCGCGTCCGGAGAGCCGCTATTTGCTCAGGTGGCGGCCTCCGTGAGGGCTCAGATCGCCAAAGGCGAGCTGCGCGAAGGCGACCGCCTGCCACCAGCCAGGGACGTAGCGTCGGGCCTTGGCGTGAACCTGCACACGGTGCTCCACGCCTACCAGGTGCTGCGCGAGGAGGGGCTCGTTGACCTGCGTCGAGGCCGCGGTGCCGTGGTGACGGGCGCGGCGACAGCGGTTTCTCAGCTCCAGCGCGATATCGCGGAACTGGGGAAGCGTGCGGCGGCGCTGGGTATGGCTCCGTCGACCGTCGTGGAGCTGCTGCGCGCGTCGATGTGAGTTTCTTCCCGATGCCCGGGCGGTGGTAATCTGTCTAGGCACTTTGGGGCTATGGCGCAGTTGGTAGCGCGTCTCGTTCGCAATGAGAAGGTCAGGGGTTCGAATCCCCTTAGCTCCACCAAAGAAGCCCCGGCAATCGCGCGACAGTCGGGGCTTTTGCGTTCCCGCCCTCGCCGCCTCGGAGTCTAACGGTCTCACTCTTTACGCAATCGTAACAATAAAGGCTGTTACTAGTTACTTTCCTTCCTATATTGTCGGCTTCACGCGGCCGCGCGCGTTTCGCGGTGCTTAGGACTCGAAAGGAACCCCGGAACGATGCCAAGAATTACTTCCAGGGCGGCGCTGGTAGTCGCCGCCGGGGCCGCGGCCCTGTCTCTCGTGCTGGGCGGGTGTACAAGTACGCCGTCCTCAAACTCCAGCGGCAACGTCTTGCGCGTTTGGGCGGGCAGCGCCACTCCCATCAGTGAGAACTTCAACCCATTCGCCGTGGACACTGCAGTTCACGCCACGTTTGGCGCCATCTACGAGCCGCTGTTCTTCTTCAACCAACTGTCGAGCGACGCCCCCACGGGCATGATCGGTGACACCTACAGCTATAGCGACGACGGCAAGACCCTCACGGTCAAGATCAAGCCCGACCTCAAGTGGAACGACGGCGAGGCCCTCACGGCCAAGGACGTCGCCTTCACGTTCGGTTATGGCTCCAACAAGAGCGACAAGTTGGTCAACACCGAGGTCAAGGACGACACCACAGTGGTGTTCACGTACTCGACCCCTCAATTCACGGAGGCCTCGCTCACGCTGGGTTCCACGTGGATCATTCCCGAGCACATCTGGTCCAAGATCACCGATTACATGGCGGAGACCAACCCCAAGCCTGTCGGCTCCGGCCCCTACAAGCTCGAGTCTTTCTCTGACGCCTCCTACACGGTGGTCGCCAATGAGTACTTCCGCGACGGCGAGCCCGCCGTGAAGGAGGTCCAATACGTTGGCCTCGACTCAAACCAGTCCTCTCAAGACCTGCTCACCACAGGCCAGCTCGACTGGGTGGGCCAATTCATCGCCAATCCCGACTCGGTCACTGCGAGCGGCGACATCGCCACGATGAACAACCAGCAGGACCCAACCGTCATCATCACGTGCTCCAATGCCGACCTCGGTTGCAAGGGCGACCAGACCGATCCCGCGGTTCGCCAGGCGATCAACGCGGCGATCGACCGCACGGCTATCGCGTCTAAGGCCTTCGCTGGACTGCCCGCAAAGAGCAACCCTGCATTCGTGTTGCTGCCGCGTGACGAGCAGTGGCTGGGCGACAACGCGAACGGCGAGAGCCCGCAGTCGCCCGACGCTGCCAAGGCAGGTCAGATCCTCGAGGCCGCCGGATACACCAAGGATGCGGACGGCTTCTACGGCAAGAACGGCAAGGCGATTGAGCTGGACCTGTTCTCCCCGGACGGCTGGACGGACTACAACGATGCCGCCAAGCTCATCTCGGAAGAGGCGGCGTCGGCAGGCATCCGCATCAACGCCCGCACCGTCTCCGACGCCGAGTACTGGACCCCGATCTCCAACGGTGACTTCCAGATGGCCCTCTATGGCCTCACTCAGTCGCTCGTAGCCGACCCGTACTCGAACTACAGCCAGTACTTCGCGTCCAACGGCACGGTGAAGGTTGGCGAGAGCCCCGTGACCGGTCAGAACTATTCGCGCTACAAGAACGACGTCGTTGACCAGGCGGTCGCGACGGCGGGCGCTACGCAGGACACGGCCACCAAGCAGGCCGCGTACGCGCAGATTCAGACCGAGATCGCCACGGACCTTCCGTACATCCCGGTGGTGCTCAACGCCTCTCAGGCCTTCTTCAACGTGAAGAAGTTCGAGGGCTGGCCCACCGAGGACAACCTCTACGCCAACCCGCTGCCCTACCTGTCGGTAGCGTCGGCCGTGGTGCTCACGCACCTCAAGCCCGTCAGTAACTGACCCGCGCACAACTGCAGGGAGGAGGAAGCATGCCGTTCTACGCTCGCCGCATCGTGTTCTACGCGATCACGCTGTGGGCCACGATCTCGCTTAACTTCCTCCTCCCTCGGTTGCTTCCCGGTGATCCCGCCGCGATCATGATCGGCAAGCTGCGCCGTGCTAACGGCGGGCGGCCGCTCAGCGAAGAGACCATCAAGTCGATTCACGCGATCCTCGGCACGGGCACTGGCTCGATTTGGGACCAGTACGTCGCGTACTGGGGGCGGATCCTTCACGGCGACCTTGGGGTCTCCTCAACGCGCTATCCGGAGACGGTCTCAAGTCTCATCGGCGCCGCTCTGCCTTGGACGCTCGCCCTTGTGGGGACCGCGACGATCATCTCGTTCGTGCTCGGAGTGGGGATCGGAGCCTGGGTAGGTTGGAAGCGCGGCACGTGGCTCGACCACCTGATCCCCGCGACAACGCTCGTACAGTCCATCCCTTACTTCTGGCTTGCGCTGGTGCTCGTAGCGGTGTTTGCGGTGCACCTTGGGTGGTTCCCCATCGTGGGTGGCTATGACGTCTTCGCCTTCCCCGACGGTCCCGAACTCAGTTGGCCGTTCTTCGTGAGCGCGGTCCAGCACGCGATACTGCCCATCATCACGATCGTGCTGTCGTCCATTGGCGGATGGCTGCTCGGAATGCGGAACATGATGGTCTCCACGCTCTCGGAAGACTACGTGACCACCGCCGAGGCGAAAGGTCTGCGGCCCAAGCACATCCGTGGCCGCTACGCCGCTCGGAACGCGGCCATCCCTAGCCTCGCGGGCTTCGGCATCGCGCTGGGCTTTGTGGTTGCCGGCTCCATCGTCATGGAGCAGGTCTTCAGCTACCCCGGCCTTGGCAAACTCATGATCCAGGCGGTGCAGGGACTCGACTACGCGCTCATGCAGGGCGTATTCCTTGTCATCACGCTGGCTGTGCTCGCCGCAAACTTCAGCATGGACCTCATCTACGGCTTCATCGACCCGAGGGTGAGACACAGTGGTTGACGACCGAGTGCCTGAAGACAGCAGGTATACCCCAAACGCGAGCCCGGCCGCGCTCGAGGCCGAGCGCATCACCAGGCGCGACGAGGCAGAGCGAGAGCGCGTCGCGGAGACCGTGTCGTTCGCCGCCCAGCGCCGCCTCAAGTTCGACGCTGTCCGTCACCTCATGCCGCGCTGGTCAGCCAAGCTGGGCTGGGGCGTGGTGATCGTTGGACTAATCACGCTGTTCGGGCTCATTGGCCCCTACCTTGTGCAGGACCCCCACGACTCGGACAACCCCGCTCTGCTGCCACCAGGCCCTGGGCACCCGCTCGGCACCACCAAGCTCGGATATGACGTACTCGCGCAGCTCGCGTGGGGAACGAGAGGATCGCTCTTCATCGGCCTCGTAGCGGGAGTCGTGACCCTTGTGCTGGCAATCCTGTTCGGGATTCTCGCTGGTTACTTTGGAGGCGTACTCGATGAGTTCCTGACGCTGGGCACCAACATCATGCTGGTGATCCCTGGTCTCCCGCTCGTGATGGTCATCGCCGCGTACTTCCAGAACACCCCGGGCCTTGGTCCTCTCGCCCGCAGTTCACTGCTGATAGCGCTTATTCTCGGCGTCACGAGTTGGGCCGGCTCCGCCGTCGTGTTGCGCGCGCAGGCAAAGTCGCTCCGTACCAGGGAATATGTGGCCGCCGCCAAGGTGGCGGGCGAACGTCCTATGCGAGTGATCTTCGTGGAGATCCTTCCCAACTTGGTTCCACTCATCGCCGCGCAGTTCATTTTCGGCATCATTTTCGCCGTGCTCGGAGAGGCGGGCCTCTCATACCTGGGCCTAGGCCCGACGGGATCGATAACCTTGGGCACGATGCTCAACGACGCACAGACCGGCCAGGCGGTGGGCACCGGCGCGTGGTGGTGGTTCGTTCCTCCGGGCGCGATCATCGCTCTCCTTGGCGCGGGCCTCTCGCTCATCAACTTTGCCATCGACGAGGTCATCGACCCCAAGCTCCGGCTGGCACCTAAGGCGGCCAGAAGTCAAAGGCAAGCGGAGCGTCGGGCAGCCAAACGCGCCTCGCAGAACAAGGCCGCGAAGGACGGGGTGCCAGCATGAGCAGCGATATTGTGCTCGAGGCCACCGACGTCTCTATTACGTATGCGGTTGAGCCGCCGGTAAACGCGGTGAAGAACGTGTCACTGAGCCTGCGTCGCGGTGAGATCCTCGGGCTCGCTGGCGAGTCCGGGTGCGGGAAGACCACGCTCGCCTACGGCCTCAACAGACTGCTCAAGGCGCCAGCCGTCATGACCAGCGGCGAGGTGGTGCTCCACGACCGCGAGGGCGGTGACATCGACGTGGTGAGCCTCACGGGCGACGAGCTGCGTCGCTTCCGTTGGGACAAGGTCTCGATGGTGTTCCAGGGGTCCATGAACTCGCTCAGCCCCGTGCTCACCGTTCGCAAGCAACTTCACGACGTCCTCACCACGCACCGCCCTGGCATGAGCAAGGGCGAGCGGGACCAGCGCGCAGCGGAGCTGCTCACGCTCGTGGGCGTGGACCCGGCGCGCATGGCGAGCTTTCCGCACCAACTCTCTGGGGGCATGCGCCAGCGCGTCATGATTGCGATGGCGCTAGCCCTGAACCCGCAGGTCATGATCATGGACGAGCCCACCACCGCGCTAGACGTGGTTGTCCAGCGAGGCATCATCCGCGAAATCATGCGGCTCCGCGAGGAACTGGGGTTCGCGATCATTTTCATCACCCACGACCTCCCGTTGCTCATCGAGATTGCCGATCGCATCGTGGTGATGCTTGAGGGCGAGATCGTCGAGGAGGGGACGGCGGAGCAGATCTACCGCAACCCGCAATCGGACTACACGCGAAAACTGCTGTCTAGCTTCCCAAGTCTCACGGGCGAGCGCGGCGGCTTCGTGCGCAGCGGCAATGGGAGCAGCGGGGGTGAATCATGACCGACGTCCATTCGGAAGGCTCGCTCGAGGCGCGCGGCCTCGTCAAGGACTTCCGCTTGCGCAGCGGCTTCCACGTCACCACCCTCCACGCCGTCCAGGATGTGTCCTTTACGCTCACGCCGGGGCGCACCGTCGCGGTGGTCGGCGAGAGCGGTTCGGGGAAATCAACTGTTGCGCGCATGATCGCCAAGCTTGAAAGCCCGACGGCGGGGCAGGTTCTGCTCGATGGCTCGCCGTCTCCCGAGCGAGGCAAGGCGCTCACCGACTATCGCCGCCAAGTGCAGATGGTGTTCCAGGACCCTTTCGCATCCCTGAATCCGTTCCACACCATCGCGCACCACATTGAGCGACCGTTGCGGCTGCACAACCCGCGCATGACCGCCGAAGAGGCTCACGCGCGCGCGGTCGAGCTACTCGATCGGGTTCGGCTGACGCCGGGGGAGAAGTTCATGATGCGTCGGCCGCACGAGCTCTCGGGTGGCCAGCGCCAGCGCGCGGCGATCGCCCGCGCGTTGGCACCCGGCGCGCGCTTCATCGTCGCCGACGAGCCCGTGTCGATGCTCGATGTCTCGATTCGCCTTGGCGTGCTCAACCTGCTGGCCGACCTTCAGCGGCAAGAGGGCATCGGCGTCCTCTACATCACGCACGACCTCGCCACCGCGAGGCACTTCTCTGACGAGATCCTCGTGATGCGCTACGGCCAGGTGGTGGAGCGCGGCCCCGCCGACGAGGTAATCCTCAACCCGCAACACGAGTACACGAAGGCGCTGCGCGAGGCTGCCGCGGACCCAGACCGCCTTGGGCAGCTACGCGACGAGGTTCGCCACGCATCGGCTCAGGGAGCGCAATGACAACCCCCGGCACCCCCACGTGGCTGCGCACCCACAACGACCGCGCCGCCTTCCGCCTGTTCCTCGAGCACGGCGCGCTCAGCCGTTCGCGTCTTGGCGAACTCTCCGGCCTTTCGAAGCCCACGGCGAGCCAGATGATCCTGCGCCTTGAGCGCATCGGACTCATCGAGCCAGTGGGGGAGGTCTCTGGCGCTCGTGGCCCCAACGCCGTTTCCTACGGCGCGCGCCCGGACAGCATGGCGGGTGTCGCCGTCAGCGTGCTGGCGGACGCGATCGAGGCCGTGGTGGTGGACCCCACGGACGCCGAACATCCCGTGGCCGAGGTCAAGCTTGCTCCATCCGCAGGCAAGCGCTCACCCGAGTCGGACATCGCTGCAGCGATCTCGGCGGCGTGTGAGGCCGCGGGAGTCCCCGTTTCGTCAGTGCGGATCGTGGCCGCTGGTGTGCAGGCCGCGTTCGACGACGGGGACGACGAACTGTCCTTCACGGACACCTTGCCTGGCTGGCCGCGAGTGGGTTCGAGGCAGCGCATCGAGGAGCGCGCAGGCGTGTTTGCGATTCTCGAGAACGACGTCAACCTCGCCACGACGGCCGAGCGGGCCGCGCGCGGCAGCGGCGACCTCGAGAGCTTCGTGTACCTGTGGCTCGGCGAGGGCATCGGCATGGGGATCGACATCGAAGGCACCGTGCAGCGAGGAGCGTTCGGCGGCGCCGGAGAGGTGGGGTACATGGAAGTGCCCCGGTCCGCTGCCACGATCGATCCCGACGCCGTCGACTTCACCGACCTGCTGGGTGGCCCGGCCGTTCGCCGCCTGTTGGGTGCGTCCCCAGAGGCGCGGCTGCGCGACGCGCTCGCGGGACTCAGCCGCAGCGAGCCTGCGCTCGCGACCCTTGCCGATCGCGTCGCACTGCTCGTCGCCCCCGTGCTCGCAGTGCTTGACACCTCAGCGGTTGTTATTGGTGGGCCCACCGGTCTGGCCGCTGGGGAGCGCCTCGCAACGCTTGTGCAAGACAGGATCGCCGACGAGCCGCCGCCAAAGGCCAAGCCGTCGCAAGTGCGCACCCACCACAAGGTGGCCGTTCACGCGTCGGTCGCGGGCCCGTCGCCGATCTTGCAGGGCGCGCGCCGCATGCTCGTTGCCGAGATCCGCGATCGCCTCGAGGCATCGATCGCGATCGACCCCCCACCCGGCAACTGAGGCTTGGAGTCAGACACTGTGAAGCTCGCAATCGTCGGCGGCGGTTCAACCTACACGCCGGAGTTGATCGACGGATTCGCGCGCCTGCGCGCGGAATTGCCGCTCGAAGAGGTCGCGCTCGTGGACCCGGACGAGCACCGACTCGAACTTGTCGGGGGTATGGCTCGCCGCATGCTCGCGCGCGCGGGGCACTCCGCGCGCGTCGTAACGACCACTGACGTTGCGGCGGGCGTTGCGGATGCGGACGCCGTCCTCTTGCAGTTGCGAGTGGGTGGGCAAGAGGCCCGTCACGAGGACGAGACCTGGCCACACGAGGTGCATTGCATCGGGCAAGAGACCACCGGGCCGGGCGGTTTCGCGAAGGCGCTGCGCACGGTGCCGGTTGTGCTGGACATCGCTCGGACCGTCAGGGAGCACGCCAAGCCCGATGCGTGGATCGTGGACTTCACGAATCCCGTGGGAATCGTCACCCGAGCGCTGCTCGAGGACGGCCACCGCGCCGTAGGGCTGTGCAACGTTGCCATTGGCTTCCAGCGCCGGTTTGCCTCGATGCTCGGTGTCACGCCCGACGAGGTCCAGCTGGGCCACGTGGGCCTCAATCACCTCACTTGGGAGCGCACCGTCAGCGTGGGCGGTGCCGATCGGCTGCCTGCGCTGTTCGCTTCGAACCTCGGCGAACTCGCTGACGACGTGCACCTGCCCGCGAGCCTGCTGACTCAACTGGGAATGGTGCCGTCCTACTACTTGCGCTACTTCTACGCGCACGACGAGGTGCTCGCGGAGCAGCTCGCGGAACCGTCTCGCGCTGAGTCGGTGCGCGCCATCGAGAACGAGTTGCTGGCGATCTACGCGGATCCGACGGCGGATACGAAGCCAGAGGCGCTCGAACGCAGGGGCGGTGCCTACTACTCCGAGGCCGCCGTTGAGCTTCTCGCAGCGATCATGGGAGCGCTCCACCCGCCGCGGGTCGTCAACCTGCGCAACGACGGCCTGCTGCCGTTCTTGCCGGACGATCACGTCGTCGAGGTGCCGGCGAGGTTCGTCGGAGGCTCCTTTGTCGCCGAACCGATTGAGCCCCTGCCCGACGATGTGGCCGGCTTGATCGCGGCGGTCGCCGGCTACGAGCGGCTCGCCCTGGACGCAGCCATTCACGGCGGCCGGGATCGGGTGGTGCGGGCCATGCGTGCAAACCCGCTCGTGCTCCAGAACGACCGCGCCGAGCGCCTCACGGACCTCTTGCTCGCGGCAAACCGCCAGCATCTGGAGTGGGCGCGATGAGTGACGTCGAACAACTGATCGTCGCCGTCGACGGCGGCGGCTCCAAGACCGACGCCGTTGCGCTCACGCTCGACGGCGCGGTGGTCGCGCGCACCCGGGGGCTCGGCAGCAGCCCGCACTTCTTGGGCCTCGATGCATCCGTCGCGCTGGTTGACACACTCGTGCGAGAGGTAGCGGGCGATGGCGCCGTTCTGCAGGCAAACTTGTACCTTTCTGGCCTCGACCTGCCTATCGAGCTTGAGCGCTATCGCGCGGCCCTCGCCGACAAGCCGTGGGCGAGCGCAGGGCTCGAACTCGACAACGACCTGTTCGCTTTGCTGCGCGCAGGGACCGAATCGCGTGACGCGATCTGCGTTGTCTGCGGCACGGGGATCAACGCCGTGGGCGTTCGTGCCGACGGCGCGACCGTGCGATTCCCTTCGCTCGGTGAGATATCTGGGGACTGGGGCGGAGGCTACGGCCTCGGCACGGCCGCGCTATGGCACGCAGCGCGTGCAGTTGACGGGCGCGGACCTCAGACAGCCCTTGTTGGCGCGTTGCTCGAGGCGGTCGGGGTCGCGAGCATCCCGCAACTGATCGAGCAGCTTCACTTTGGCCAACGCGACTCCGCGGAGCTCGCTGCTGTAGCGCCCGCGATCCTGACCGCCGCCGCAAACGGCGACGACGTGGCGCAGGCCCTCGTCGAGCGACAGGCGGAAGAGATCGTCGCGTTCGTTCGCGCGATCGTCAAACGCCTAGAACTGGCGGATCGCCCCGTGCCGGTCGTGCTCGGTGGGGGACTCCTCGACAACGACGAGACCCGCTTGCACGAGGCCATCGCGGTGGGAATCCGCGAAGTCGCGCCACTCGCCGAACTCGTCCACGTGCGGCGTCCGCCGATTGCGGGGGCTGCACTCCTCGCGCTCGCGCGCGCGGGCGCGGGCCCGCGAGCGATCTCCCTTGCAGACGCCGCATTCGCCGAGGTCCTGCCGGCCATCTGAGGACTCGCGGCATCTGCGCGAGAGGTGGGCGGTTCGGCCGTGCGCGCGGCAATTGTTACAGTTTCCTAAGGACTGGCGTGCAACGGGAACTTTCGACCGTCGCCGTCGGTTAGGCCCGTGTGGCCCCGCTCGGGGGTCGTGCATCCACCCCCAACTTGGGAGATTTTCGCGTGAAGACCAAACTTTCCGTTTCCCTGGCAGCGGCCGCGCTCGCCGCGCTTGTGCTCGCGGGCTGCTCGTCGGCGGAGCCCGACGCATCGCCTTCGCCGAGCGGCTCAGACGACAACTCGGCCGTGCAGGCAGAGGCCGACGCCGCGCTCGACCTGGTCGTGTGGGACGAGGACGCGGATGGCGTCCCCACCCTCACCTTCGACCAGCCGTTCGCGATCGGCACGACTTCCGCGCGAATGATCCACGACGGCGATGGCGACGCAATCAAGGAGGGCGACATCGTGTCGCTCGACTACACCGTGACGTCGGGCACCGACGGCTCGATCAGCTACTCGACGTACACCTCGGGGACGCCCGAGTCGGTCCCGCTCGTTGACGGGCAGATCGACCCGCTGCTGCTCGAGATCCTCGCTGGCGCTCACGTGGGCGCTGACTTCCTTTACGCCGCCGTCGACTCCTCGACCGACCCCGCGAGCTCGGTCATCATGGCCGTAACCGTTGCCAACACGGTGACGCCTCTCGAGCGTGCGACCGGAACCGCGGTCACGCCGCCCGCTGGATTGCCCGTGGTGACCCTGGACGCGACCACTGGTGAGCCTTCGGTTGAGATTCCCAAGACCGACCCGCCCAAGGACCTCGTTGCCCAGACCCTGATCAAGGGCGATGGCGAAAAGGTCGCAGAAGGCGACAACATCACCGTTCACTACACCGGCTGGCTGTGGGACGGCACAGAGTTCGACTCGTCGTGGGACGGCGGCGCGCCCGCGAGCTTCGCGCTCGCCGACGGGCAGCTCATCGACGGCTGGGTGCAGGGCCTCGCGGGCCAGACGGTGGGCAGCCAGGTGCTCCTTGTCATCCCGCCGAGCCTTGGCTACGGAGACGATGACTCGGCCGACGGCTCGATCCCGGGTGGCTCGACCCTCGTGTTCGTCGTGGACATCCTCGCGGCCTCCTAGCCGCCCGCGTACGCAACTCGGCGCCGGTTCCCAGAGGGGAGCCGGCGCCGTTTGCTTTCCACGGTTCGCGCTAGCGGCGCCAGACCTGCCAGCGCGGGTGGTCGCGTTGCGGCTTCTCCTCGTCGCTGCCAATCGACAGTTCTGGCCCGTCGAGGTCCTCGACGACCACGGTGTAGGTCTTGCCCGCGTTCTTGATGATCGCGGTGACCAGAGCCGCTACCGGGAGCGCCATGAAGGCGCCCATGGGGCCGGCGACCGCGCCGCCAAACAGAGCGGCGCCGAACGCCACCGCCCCGTTGAGCTCCATGGTCTTCGAGGAGAACCGCGGGCTCAGCCAGTAGTTCTCCATCTGCTGGTAGATGATCACCCACACCAGGAAGATGAGCGCGGGCACCAGTCCCTGCACGGCGAGCATCAGCAGGATGGGGATGGTCGCGCCGATGTACGTGCCGATCATCGGAATGAACTCGCTCACGAATCCCATGAACAGCGCCATGGGCACCGCGTACACGAGCGGCATGCCGAGGATGACCATCACAGTGAAGCCGAGCCCGCCATTGACCACCATGAGCAGCAGGCGGGAGTAGAAGTAGCCTCCGGTCTGCTCGATCGACTGATCGGTGATCCACGCGAACACACGCTGCCGCTCGGGATTCATTCGGGCCGCTACTGCACGCCGGATATTCGGGAAGCCGGCCGCGATGTAGAAGGTGAATGCCGCGATCGTGAAGAAGTCGAAGATGAACCCGATTCCGCTTGTCACGATGCCAAACACGCTCGATCCCCACGACGCAAGGGAGCTGAGGAATTCGTCCGCGTGCTGTTGTGCCGCCTCGCTCGACACGGCCTCGCCGCCAAGGTTGGCAGAGGTCCATGCGTTGAGTTCATCTATCCAGCCGGCGAGGCTGTCCTGCACGGCTTCGGCGAACTTCACGATCGCGGGGATCAGCACGAGCACCAGCAAGATGAGCGCCAGGAGTGCGATGAGATAGACGATCCCCACCGCAGCCCCGCGCCGCATGCCATAGCGGCTGTGCAGCGCGTTCACACCAGGGATAATCGCGAGGGCGAAGAACGTGGAGATGATGAGCATCCCCACGAGCCCGCGCGCCTCGAGCACCGCGAGCACCGCGATTGTCGTGATCGCGGCCACGAGCACCGTCTTGCGCAGCACCACCCACGTGAAGTGGTTGGCCCACGCGGCGTACTCGGGCTCCGCGTACTTCTTGTCGCCTGCCCAAAGCCGCGCGGCCCGCGCCACTTCCGTGGGAACGTCCTGGCTGCCCGACGCTCCGGTTTCCTCGGTCATGGCGCGCGCCTTCCCGCGTTGGCGCCTAGGCGGCCTTCGCGCTCTTGCCGAACGTGAACGCGCGCACGACGCCCATGACGCCGAGGAGCACCAGCGAAATGCCGATGAGCACGGAGAACGCGAGGATCGTCCAGCCCGGCCAGATGAGGACCACGACGCCAGCGAGGATCGAGAAGATGCCGAACGCGATACCAACGCCCTTGCTGCCGTCGCGCTTGCCGGACTCGATGAGCGCCATGATGCCGTCCACGATCCACGCGATACCGAGCGCAATGGCGGCGACGATCGCGAGCACGCCGGTTGACGTGTCGAGATTGCGCAGGACGATGATGCCCGCGAGGAAGACGATCAGGCCGAGCACCAGGCCAAGGATGCGGTGGCCCGCACCGATGCCGCTGCTGAAGATCGATAGCGCGATTCGGGCGATGCCGGCGATCAAGAAGTAGATCGCGAGGATGCCCGCGAACACCGCCAGGGTCTTGCCGGGCCACACCAGCAACGCAACGCCCAGGCCGATTCCGAGGATGCCAACCAATCCAAAGGCCGCCCGCACCGCGTTGATCCCATTCTTGCCGAGTTCCGTGGGGTCAAGCTCAAAGACATCGATCTTTACGCCGCTCACCGCTCCGCTGTCAGCCATTGCTTCCTCCTGCTTGGACCGACGCTCCAGTGCGTCGGTTATCAGCGCTAACGCTAGCGCGGATTGTGGCCGAGCAATGGAAGAAACCCAGCACACCGCTCCCAGTGGTGGATGGATGTCACTTTCATTCCAAACAGTGACCCGAACTCACCATTTGGGCACGACGCTGGGGTTGCGTCAAGCGATGCCGCTGGTTCAGGCGTTCACGGCCACGCCGCGGGCCACGAGGGAGAACAGATCCTTGGGGTCGGCGGGTGACACGAGCAGGTCGATGTCGGTGACGTCGGCGTCGAGAGAGTCGCGAACGTAGCGCAGAGCCGAGAAGTCTTCGATCGCGAAGCCCACGGAGTCGAAGATCGTGATCTCTTCCTCGGACTTGCGCCCCGGAACCTCTCGCCGGATCACTCGCCACAGTTCTGTGACGGGGTGGTCGGCGGGCAGGTGCTGAATCTCGCCCTCTTCGCGGGTCTGCGGCTCGTACTCGACGAAAATGCTTGCGCGGCGCAGGATGCTGGTCTCGAGCTCGGTCTTGCCTGGGCAGTCGCCGCCGATGGCATTGATGTGCATTCCAGGCTTCACCATCGAGTCGCTCAGCACGGTCGCGAGCTGCTTGTCTGCGGTGCAGGTCGTAACGATGTCCGCGCCGTCCGTCGCGTCCGCAGCGCTCGAAGCCACCCGAACGTCGAACCCCAGGGCGCGCAGGTTGCGCTCTGCCTTCACGAGCGCCGCAGGGTCCGTATCCCACAGGGCGAGGTCGTTGATGCCGAGGAGCGCGCGGAAACCGAGTGCCTGGAACTCCGACTGGCTGCCGGTGCCGATGAGCGCCATGCGAGTCGCATCCTTGCGAGCCAGGTGCTTGGCCGCCATCGCCGAGGTTGCCGCCGTGCGGAGGGCCGTGAGCATCGTCATCTCGCTGATGAGCAGCGGATATCCAGAGTCCACATCCGCGAGCACCCCGAGCGCGACGACCGTCTGCAGGCCGCGGCTGGGGTTGATGGGGTGCCCGTTGACGTACTTCACGGCGTACAGCTCGCCGTTCGACGTGGGCATGAGCTCGATCACTCCGTCCGTCGAGTGGTGGGCGACACGGGGGCGTCGGTCAAAGCGTTCCCAGTCCGCGAAGTCGGCCTCGACGTATGCGGCCATTCCGGCGATGCGCGCCTCGGCTCCGGAGGCCACGATCCACTGGGCCATGCGTGGGACGTCGACGACGTGAACCATGTCAGTTGCCTTCGTGGCGGGCGGGCCGCAGGTCTAGCGTGCAGCACTTGACGCCGCCGCCGCCCTTGAGCAGCTCCGAGAGGTCAACGCTCACGGGGTTGAAGCCGCGCTCGCGAAGAGCCTGAGCGAACTTAGTGGCGCGGGGCGGCATCACAACGTCGCGGCCGTTGCTCACGATGTTGAGGCCAAGCATCGCCGCCTCGTCCTCGTCGACGATGATCGCGTCGGGGTAGCGGCGCTCGAGCTCAGCAAGGCTCGCAGGGGTGAATGCGCTCGGCAGGTACGCGATCTGTTCGTGGCCGGGGCGAGAATCGAGAACCGCCATCGCGGTGTCGAGGTGGTAGTACTCGGGGCGCACCAATGTCAGAGTGATGACCTCGCGCTTCAGAACCTCGGCGGCCTCGTGGTGGCTAGCGATCGTGGAACGGAATCCCGTTCCAGCGAGGATCACGTCGCCGACGACCAAGAAGTCGCCCTCGCCTTCGTTGACCTCGGTGGCCTCGACCACCGTGTACCCGGCGTCCCTCAGCCACGCCGCGTACGCGTCTGCCTCAGGCTGACGCTCAGGAAAACGGAACGACGCCGTGTAAGCCACGCCGTCAACAACGGTGGCGCCGTTAGCCGCGTAGACCATGTCGGGCAGTCCCTCAACCGCCGGAATCTCATGGACCTCGATGCCCAGGCGCGTGTACGTGTCGCGCAGTTCCCGCCACTGAGCCACCGCGAGATCCGTGTCCGTGGGGACCGAGGGGTCCATCCACGGGTTGATCGCGTAGAGCACGTCGAAGAACTTGGGCGCGCACATGAGAACGGCGGTGGGGGCGGGGGTGCGCTCGGCAGTTGCGGTGGCAACGGCCGACGCTGTGGTGGCGTGGGGACTCGTCATGGCGATAAGCATGACAGCGAATCCCTGCAATGTGTTGGCATAATGTTGGTGTTTGTTGCGAAGTTTGCTAGGCTGGCGCAAGATTCGGTAGCGAACGACGGATGAAAGGCACCGAAATGAGCGTGGACGAACTCGACCGCAGGCTCATCGAATTGTTGCGTCGAGACGGCCGCGCAACCTTCGCCGATCTTGGACTCCGCGTTGGGCTCTCGGCTTCAGCCGTTAAGCGCCGCGTGGACCGCCTTGTGGCCACCGGTGCAATTCGCGGCTTTGGCGTGGTCGTAGACCCGGACGTCGATGGCCGTGACACCGAAGCGTACGTGGAATTGTTCTGTAGGGGAACGGTTGCGCCGGGCGAACTCACGCGAATCCTTGCGGACATCCCAGACGTGGTCGAGGCCTGGACAGTCACCGGCAATGCGGACGCGATCGTGCGGATCCGCGCGCGAGACATCGCAAGTCTTGAGATCGCCCTCGAGAAGGTGCGTTTGGCGCCTCAGGTGGACTCGACGCGGTCGGCGATCGTGTTGTCGCGCCTCATCGAACGCCGAGATGGCTGACATCACCGACGGCTAGCTAGATCCAGCCGATCTTGGCGCCTTCTGGATTGAACTCGATATTCGGGATCCACATGTGCATCTGCCAGTACTCGTAGGGGATGTCCATCCCCGTCCAGATGGGCAGGAAGAACCCGGCGAAGATCAGGCACACGGCAATGAACGCCGCCACGGCCATGGAGCCGCCTCGTGAGTACCTGTCGATCCCTATCCAACCCTCGCGGTAGTCGGGCAGCGCGATGCGTCTCAGCGCCCACGTGAGCGTCAAGACCAAGAAGGGCGCAAAAGCCACCGAATAGAAGGTGAAGATGGTGCGGTACGCGTAGGGGAACCACACCACCCAGCCCGCGAGCACGCCAATCGACACGGTGAGCGCCATGAGGTCGAGGTGGCGGATGACTCGCCACAGCGCGTAGGCGAGCGCGGCGGCGCCGGCCCACCAGATGAACGGGTGGCCAAGAGCGTGAATCGCCGTGACGCAGCGAGCGGCTCCGCAGTCGACTCCCTCGGCGTCTTCAAAGAAGAAAGCGGTGGGTCGCAGCTGCAGAATCCAGCCGTAGGGGTTCGACATGTAGTTGTGATGCGACGTGAGCGAAGTATGGAAGTCCCACATCTGCCGGTGGTAGTACACGAGCGACCTGAACGCCGGTGGCAGCCACTGGACGCCCTCGCCCGGGTGGTCAGCCGCCCAATCGCGGTCCCATGAGCCGGACGTGGCGAACCAGTTCCACCACGTGAGCACGTACACGCCCAGCATGAGGAGCAGGGCGCCGATCGCCGTCGGGATGGCGCGCACGCTCGCGGCGAAGAACCAGCGGCTGTAGCCGGCCTTGCGCCGGTCCGCCATATCGAAGATGACGGACAGGATGAGGAACGCCGCGGCGAAGTACATGCCGGACCACTTGGTGCCGATCGCCAAACCGAACACCACGACGGCGGCCCATCGCCACCAGTGGATGCCGGTGCGTGGTCCCCAGCCGGAGATGTACTCGAAGGGGTCGAGTCCGCGATCACGCCGCTCTTGCGCGGCGAGCGCGAAGATTCGCGGGCGCATTCTGTGACGATCCAGCAAGATGAGGCCGAACCCGGCGGTCACGAAGAATGCCAGGTAGTTGTCGAGCAGCGCCGTGCGCGAGAGCGCTATCGACATGCCGTCGATCGCTACGAGCAGGCCGGCAACGCCGCCCCACAGCGTGGAGCGGAACAGGTGCCGAGCGATCAGCGCGACGATGATGCAGGTTGCTACGCCGAAGAGCGCAGTGGTGACGCGCCAGCCGAACGGGTTGTTGCCAAAGGCCTTGATCCCCGCCGCGATGAGAAGCTTGCCCACCATCGGGTGGACGATGAAGTCGCCCTTGGCCAGCAGTCCAGAGAAGTCGCCCTGCTCGAACCAGTCGTTGTCGCCGGTCCAGTCGCCCTCATACCCGTACTTGAGCAGGGAGTATGCCCCTCGCACGTAGAAGACTTCGTCGAAGACGAGTGCGTTCGGCTTGTTGAGCCCAACGAAGCGCAGAATCCACGCGATCACGCCAACACTCGAGACCATGAGGGCGACTCGCCAGCGCCACAGCCGTTCCCAGCGAGGGCTCACCGTGTTCAGCACATGCGAAGCCTAACGGCCACCTGTGCCACGCTTTCCACATGACCGGTCGCATCGTCCTTGCGGGCACGCCTATCGGCAATCTGGCCGACGCCTCCGCTCGGCTTTGCGAGGCGCTCGCCAGTGCGGACGTGGTGGCGGCAGAGGACACCCGGCGAACGCTCGACCTTGCGCGCGGGCTCGGCGTGACGATTCGTGGACGGCTCGTTGCGCTCCACGATCACAATGAGCGGTCGCGAGCCGCCGCGCTTGTCGAGGATGCGCTCGGCGGCGCCTTGGTGCTGCTTGTGTCCGACGCCGGAATGCCTACCGTTTCCGACCCCGGTTTTCGCGTGGTTGAGGAGGCGGCGGCCGCTGGCGTCTCAGTGACGGTGCTGCCAGGACCGTCGGCCGTGCTGGCGGCGCTCGCGGTGAGCGGGCTGCCCACGGATCGCTTCGCCTTCGAGGGATTCCTGCCGCGCAAGGGCGGAGAGCGGGCGCGGGCGCTCGCGGCACTCGTTCATGAGGAGCGAACCCTCGTTTTCTTCGAGGCCCCGCATCGGTTGGCAGAGTCGCTCGCTGACATGGTCGTGGCGTTTGGGCCGGACCGCGCCGCCTCTGTGAGCAGAGAACTCACCAAGGCGTTCGAGGAGACCAGGAGGGGGCCGCTGTCCCAGCTCGCCGACTGGGCCGCCGCGGGAGTGAAGGGCGAGATCGTCGTATGCGTGACTGGTGCGACACCCGCCGCCCTGAGCCTTGACGCTGCCGTCGCCGAGGCCGTCGCACGGGTGCAGGCCGGGGAACGCGCCAAGGAGGTCTCCTCCGACCTGGCCCCGCTGGCAGGGGTAAGCGCCCGCGAGCTGTACGCGGCGATCGTCGCGGCCAAGGAGCGCCCATGACGGGAACCGCCCGGTGGCTCGCGGCGGGGCTGCTCGCTGTCGCGTGCGCCGTCGCCGGAGTGTTCGCGGCGTCACTCATCGCGCCGCGGGTGGTCGCCGAGCCGCGGATCACACCCGTCACCGTGCAGGTCACGACCACATCCACGGCGAACCCGAGCGCCGATCCGGCTCCCGTGGCGTCACCTGAGGGCATCAACCTGTCAGCCAACTCGATCGATGAGCCTTCGTCGCCGTGGGTGGTCGTCAACAAGCAGCGGCCGCTGGATCCGATTCACTATGAACCGGATGACCTGGTCGGCTCTGGCATTCCCGGCGGCAATGAGGTCACCGCGGCCACCGCGAAGGCCTTGAGGAAGATGTACGACGCCGCCCGTGAGGACGGCGCAGGGTTCGGAGTCTCCACCGCCTACCGCTCCTACAACTTTCAGAAGGGCCTGTTCGCGCAGTACGTCGCGTCGGACGGAGTGGCAAAGGCGGAGACGTTCTCTGCGCGAGCGGGGTTTTCGGAGCACCAGACCGGCCTTGCCCTTGACCTCTACGACCTCGACAGCGGCTGCGGGCTGAAGAAGTGTTTCGCCCAGACCAGCGCGGGGGAGTGGCTCGTGAAGCACTCCGCGGACTACGGGTTCATCGAAAGGTACCCAGACGGCTCCACGGACGTCACGGGGTACAAGTGGGAACCGTGGCACTGGCGGTACGTAGGCATCGAACTGGCGCAGTACATGCGAGACCAGAAGATCGCCACGCTTGAGGAGGTCTTCGGCCTCCCCCCAGCGCCCGACTACAAGTAGACCGCGCCTGCCCGCCCGCCTGGCCCCACGCCTGGTCCTGCGACGTCGCGCAGGATGACGGCCCTCGCGCCTGGGTGGCCACAGCGTCGGGCCCGCAAGCACGCGGCCCTAGGATTGAGCGCATGTCCCGAATCCTGTCCGCCGTTGCGTGGCCGTACGCCAACGGCCCCCGGCATATAGGCCACGTCGCCGGATTCGGCGTCCCCTCCGATGTCTTCAGCCGTTACATGCGCATGGCCGGCCATGACGTGCTGATGGTGTCCGGAACGGACGAGCACGGGACGCCGATCCTGGTTCAAGCGGAGCGCGAGGGCGTATCGCCGCAAGAGCTTGCCGACCGCTACAACCGGGTGATCGTCGAGGACCTCACCGCGCTGGGGCTGAGCTACGACCTCTTCACCCGCACCACCACGGGCAATCACTACAAGGTGGCGCAGGACCTCTTCAAGGCGGTGCACGCGAACGGCTACATGGTGCTGCAGACCACCCGTTCCGCGATCTCGCCGAGCACAGGTCGTACCCTGCCGGACCGCTACATCGAGGGCACGTGCCCCATCTGCGGCTACGACGGCGCCCGCGGCGACCAGTGCGACAACTGCGGCAACCAGCTGGATCCCATTGACCTCAAGAACCCTCGCAGCCGCATCAACGGCGAGACGCCGCAGTTCATCGATCAGGAGCACTTCTTCCTCGACCTGCCAGCGCTCGCGCCCGCGATCGCGGACTGGCTCGGCGCCCGTGACGGGTGGCGCCCCAACGTGCTCAACTTCTCGCGCAACCTGCTCGCGGACGTGCGCCCGCGAGCGATGACGCGCGACATCGACTGGGGCATCCCAGTGCCGCTTGAGGGCTGGGAGGACAATCCCAACAAGCGCCTCTACGTATGGTTCGACGCTGTGATCGGATACCTCAGCGCGTCGATCGAGTGGGCGCGGCGCTCCGGTGAGCCGGAGGCGTGGCGCGAGTGGTGGAACGACCCCGAGGCCCGTTCCTATTACTTCATGGGCAAAGACAACATCACCTTCCACTCGCAGATCTGGCCGGGCGAACTGATTGCCGCGAACGGCCGCGGCTCCCGTGGAGGATCGCTGAGCGACTTCAGGGAGCTCAACCTGCCTACCGAGGTGGTGTCGAGCGAGTTCCTCACGATGGAGTCCGCCAAGTTCTCCTCCTCTCGCGGCCACGTGATCTACGTTCGCGACATGCTGTCGCGCTACCAGCCGGACGCGCTCCGCTACTTCATCGCCGTCGCCGGGCCCGAGACGGGCGATGCCGACTTCACCTGGAGCGAGTTCAAGCGCCGCACCAACGACGAGCTCGTCGCCGGCTGGGGCAACCTCGTCAACCGCACGGCGTCGCTGCTGCACAAGAACCTTGGCTCCCTGCCGGAGCTCACGAACCTCACGGACGTGGACCGAGCCGCGCTCGACGCCTCGCTCGCCGGATTCGGCACCGTGGGCGAACTGGTGGCGAGTCAGCGCCAGCGCGCGGGAGTCGCCGAGGCGATGCGTGTGGTCGGTGACGCGAACAAGTACCTGGCGGATACTGCGCCGTGGAAGCTCAAGACCGAGGACCCGGACCGGATGCGGACGGTTCTCGCCGTCGCCACCCAGCTCGTCAGCGACGCCAACACCATGCTCTCGCCGTTCTTGCCGCACAGCGCGCAGCGTGTTCATGAGGCGATCGGCGGCACGGGAGAGTTCGCGCCCATGCCGGTCATGACCGACGTCGACGACCTGGACCTCGATGGCCGCCGCTACCCGATCATCCACGGCGACTACTCGGCACAACACGGAATCTGGGGACGGCGACCCATCGCTGCCGGCGCGGAGATCCCGGCGCCGAGCCCGGTGTTCACCAAGCTCGACGACGAGATAGTGGACGCCGAACTCGAGCGGATGGCGAGCGAGTAGGTGCCGTCGGGCCCGTGGCCGCCCGCGCCGGAGCCCCTGCCGCTGCCGGTCACGGACAATCACACACACCTTGACTGGGCTGGCGGCGATGACGCGCCCTCAGTGCAGGACAAGCTGACCGCCGCGATCGCAGCGGGGGTCACGCAGGTGGTGCAGATTGGTTGCGAGCTCGAAAGCGCGCGCTGGACCGCGCAGGCGGTCACCGAGCATCCCCAGATGCTCGGCGGCGTGGCCCTGCACCCGAACGAGGCGCCGCTGCACGCCAACGGAACCCACGCGTCGGGCGTCTCATATGAGGACGCTTTTGCGGAGATCGCCGCGCTCGCACGAGGCGACCGCATCAGGGTGGTAGGGGAGACGGGGCTCGATTTCTTCCGCACGGGGCCCGACGGTGTGGCCGCCCAGGTGCGCGCGTTCCGTGATCACGTGGCCTTGGCGCGCGAACTTGACCTGCCGGTGCAGATTCACGACCGCGACGCGCACGGCGAGGTGCTGCGCGTCATGGACGCCGATGCCGCGCCACGCGCGGTGGTTATGCACTGCTTCAGTGGGGACGTGGAATTTGCGCGCGAATGCCTCGCCAGGGGCTGGTACTTGAGCTTCGCCGGCACGGTGACCTTTGAGAATGCGCCGGGGCTGCGTGAGGCGGCGGCGATCACCCCTCGACACCGCCTGCTCGTGGAGACGGACGCGCCGTTCCTGACCCCAGTTCCGCAACGCGGCCGCCCCAACTCGCCAGCACAGGCCGCACACACCGTGCGGGCGCTCGCATTTGCCCGCGGGGACAAACTAGAACAGTTGTGCGTTGATATTCAGTCCAACTCTCAGGATCTCTATGGTCCCTGGTAGAGCTGCAAGCAAGTGTGGTTCTTTCCACACTCTTGACCTCTTCAGTTGGCAAGACCCCCCACCGATGTGAGATAAAGACTAAGGATTTCGCGCGTGCCGACTGGCTGGGTCGCACGCCGACGTGAGGAACTACGTGAGCTATAGACGCACCGCGCCTGTGCCCGGCGGCCGCCGCGACCGGCGCCATCGGGACGTTGCGCGCAACCGCCTGACGCGCCAACTCGGCGTGACATTCGCGGTCGTTGCGTTTGCCGCGGGCTCCTTTGCGTCTGCCGCAGCGGACACCATCGCGGGTTCGGCTTCGGAAGCGCAGGCCAGCACGGACGAGTTCGTCAAGACCGTGGCCGCCGAGGACACCGACGTCACCACCTCTACGGTCACGGAAGAGAAGACCATCAAGCCCAGCGAGGTTGTGAAGAAGGACCCCACCGCCTTCAAAGGCGAGAAGAAGGTCCTTGAGAAGGGCGATTCCGGTACGGAACTCGTGACCTACACGGTTACGTATGAGGACGGCGTCGAGGTTTCGCGCGAGCAGGCGATGTCGATCGTCGTTGAGCCCGCCGAAGACAAGGTCGTCTCCGTAGGCACGCTCGTCATCCCCAAGACGACGGCCGCACAGCAGGGCACCAACCGCGCGCTCGGCAAGCAGATGGCGGCAGACATCTACGGATGGTCTGGCGATCAGTGGGCATGCCTCGACAACCTGTGGAGGCGCGAGTCCGGCTGGCGCACCACCGCTGGCAACAAGTCCTCTGGGGCGTACGGGATCCCGCAGGCCCTGCCTGGCTCCAAAATGGCGAAGTACGGCGACGACTGGCGCACCAACCCCGCCACGCAGATCGAGTGGGGCCTGGCCTACGTCAAGGGCCGTTACGGCACCCCGTGTGGCGCCTGGCAGCACTTCCTCGACAAGAACTGGTACTGATCAGTGGTTGACCTCCTCGGTCCCACAGACATTCGCACCCTCGCCGAGTCGCTCGGCACGTCTCCCACCAAGAAGTGGGGCCAAAACTTCGTTGTCGACGCCGGCACTGTGCGTCGCATCGTGCGCATTGCAGGGGTCAAGCCGGCCGACGCCGTGGTTGAGGTTGGCCCAGGGCTCGGCTCCCTGACGCTCGCACTCTTGGAGGCAGGCGCCTCGGTGACCGCGGTGGAGATCGATCCGCGCTTGGCGGGCGCGCTAGCGGAGACGGTGCGTGCTCGCGCCCCCGCGGAAGCGGGGCGCCTCAACGTGGTCCAGGCGGACGCTCTCACCGTGACGGCTCTGGACCCAGCCCCCTCGCTGCTCGTTGCGAACCTGCCGTACAACGTGTCCGTGCCGGTGATCCTGCACTTCCTCGAGACCTTCCCCACACTGGAGCGCGTGCTCGTGATGGTGCAGTCGGAGGTCGCTGACCGCCTCGCCGCACCACCCGGCTCGCGCACCTACGGCATCCCGTCCGCGAAGGCGGCGTGGTACTGCTCTGTGCGCAAGGCGGGCGAGGTTGGGCGCGCGGTGTTCTGGCCCGTGCCGCGGGTGGACAGCTCGCTCGTGCTCATGGAGCGCCGCGATCCGCCCGTGACCGATGTACCGCGCTCACGCGTGTTCGCTGTGGTCGATGCGGCGTTCGCGCAGCGCCGGAAGGCGCTGCGCGGAGCGCTCAGTTCGGTCGCGGGCTCTCCTGCCGCGGCAGAAGTGGCCCTCCGGGCCGCAGGGTTCGACCCGCTCACCCGCGGCGAGCAGTTGTCGATCGAGGACTTTGCCGCGATAGCCGAGCATCTGCCACGCTGACCCCATGAGCGACGTGCCACCGAACGACGCCATGCCGTTGAACGACGCAGTGCGTCGCGCAGTCACGGTCAGGGCTCCGGGCAAGGTCAATCTTCAACTCGCCGTTGGCCCGGCGCACGACGACGGCTACCACCCACTGGCCACTGTTTTCCAAGCGGTCGATGTGTACGAATTGGTGACCGCACGCCCCAGGGAAGACGGCCAGTTCACGGTGACAACAGCGTCGGGCAACGGCGTGAGCGTGGATGGTGTCCCCCAAGACGACACGAACCTTGCGGTGCGTGCTGCGCGCGCGGTTGCCGATGCGTTCGGGCTCATCGATGGCGTGGATCTCACGGTGCTGAAGGGCATCCCGGTGGCGGGGGGCATGGCTGGGGGAAGCGCGGATGCCGCCGCGACCCTGGTTGCGTGTGCGGAGTTGTGGGACACGGGTGCCTCGCGACAGGAGCTCGCCGAGATCGCGGCAACCCTGGGAGCCGACGTGCCGTTCGCGCTGCTGGGGCACACGGCCGTGGGCCTCGGGCGCGGCGATCGGCTGTCGCCAGCCATGACGCACGGCACGTTCAACTGGGTCTTCGCCACCCAGGTGGACGGGCTCTCGACGCGCGGGGTCTACGAGGAGTTCGACGCGTGGATCGCCGACGCGTTGCTGCCCATCGGCGACCCGATGATCAGCGACTCGGTGATGCAGGCGCTGATTGCTGGCGATCCGAACGCACTGGGCGCGGCCCTCGTGAACGACCTCCAGGGCGCGGCGCTGCGGCTTGCTCCGCACCTGCAGGATGTCATCGACGCCGCTATGGAGATCGATGCGTGCGGCGCTGTCGTCTCCGGCTCGGGGCCCACTGTTGCCGCTCTCGCGCGCAACCCGCAGCACGCTCTCGCCATCGCGGCCCACCTCCGCTCAACTGGGCTGGCGGATCAGGTCATCACGGCGTCAGGCCCCGCGCCCGGCGCCACCGTGCTCGCATAGCGCGACAGTCCTGCTGCGCGCAGTCGCAACACCTCGAGTGCGTGCTTACTTCGACTGCGCCTGAAGAGAGTCGCGAATCTCGGTGAGCAACTCGATCTCGGTGGGCGAGGCCGCCTCGTCGGGGGCGGGTTCGTCCTTGGCGCGGCGCTCGGCGAGTTTATTGAGCGGGAGCACGATCAGGAAGTAGATCGCCGCCGCGACGAAGAGGAAGCTCACCAGAGCATCGAGGATGATCCCAATGCTGAACTTGGCACCGTTGATCTCGAAGGTGCCAACGTGTGCCAGCGTGGCCTTGCCGAAGATCGCTGCGATCAGCGGGTTGATCAGTCCGTCGACAATGGCGTTGACGATCTTTGTGAAGGCGGCGCCGATGACGACGGCGACTGCCAGGTCGACGACGTTGCCTCGGGTGATGAAGTCCCTGAAACCCTTGATCACGGGTTGCTCCTCTCGTCGGCGCCCTCGCGGCGCCTCAAGAGGCAGGCTAGCCGTCCTCTGCCTCTTCTGGCAGGTCGTCTGCCTGGTCCTCGGGCATGACCGGGCTCTTCTCCATCGTCGAAAGTCCGTGCCACGCGAGGTTGACGAGGTGCGCCGCGACAACCTCCTTGGCTGGCTCGCGCACTTCCGCCCAGTGCTGTCCGGTGAGCGCCACCATGCCTACGAGCATCCGCGAATAGATGGGCGCGACCGACGGGTCGAGCCGACGCCTGCGGAACTGGTCTGCGAGCAGTCCCTCCACTTGGGTCGCCACGTCGCCGATCAGCGACGAGAAGGTGCCGGTGGCCTGCGCTACGGGCGAATCGCGAACCAGGATGCGGAAGCCGTCGGGCGAGCTTTCGATGTAGTCAAGGAGCTGAAGCGCGGCTTGCTCCACGAGCTGCCGCGGATGCCCTGATGACGACAGTGCGTTGGTCAGCGCGCCGAGCAGCGCAGAGACTTCGCGGTCCACGATCACCGCGTAGATGCCCTCCTTGCCGCCGAAGTGTTCGTACACGACTGGCTTCGAGACGTCTGCGCGCGCTGCGATCTCCTCAACGGACACCGACTCGAAGCCCTTCTCCGCGAACAGGGCGCGGGCCACGTCAAGCAGCTGCTCCCGCCGCTCTCGGGCGGTCATGCGGGAGCGCGGGACGCGGCGCTGGTCTGAGGTCACGGTCCTAGTGTGCCGTGAATGCTGGCAGACTTGCGCGAGGGTCGCCCACCTTCCGCCCTGGTGTAACGGCAGCATGCAGGCCTTTGGAGCCTTGCGGTCCAGGTTCGAATCCTGGGGGCGGAGCATTCGGCGCTAATGCACGCGCGGCTAGAATGACCCCACACCGCAGCGCTGGCCCAACAACACATCGCGAGGAGTCCCGTGAGCCGTCAGCAGATTTCCGCCGTGATCATCCTCGCGGCCGGAGCGGGCACTCGCATGAACTCTGCGACACCGAAGGTGCTCCACTCGATTGCTGGCCGCTCCCTGCTGCACCACGCCATGGTCGCCGCCAACCAGCTGGAGCCCAACCGCGTCGTTGTCGTGGTGCGGCACGAGCGAGACGCGGTCGCCGCCGAGGCCAGCGCGATCGCCCCTGAAACCCTCATCGCTGACCAGGACGACATCCCGGGCACCGGCCGGGCCGTGTACTGCGGCCTCTCGGTACTCGACGCGACTGCCATGGCCGGCGCGGTCGCGGCCACCGGAGGCGGCGCCGAGGCTCGCGACGCGCGGGCGAAGGGCGTTGTGCTCGTGACCTCCGCGGACGTGCCACTCGTGACCGGCGATCTGCTTCAGTCCCTCGCCACTGGACACGCGGAGGGCGGCAACGCCGTCACGATGCTCACCGCGCGAGTGGGCGCACCTGGCGCCTACGGCCGCATCATCCGCGGCACCGACGGCGAGGTGCTCCGCATCGTCGAGGCCAAAGACGCCTCCGACGCTGAACTCGCGATCGACGAGATCAACGCCGGTATCTACGCCTTCGAGGCCGAAGCCCTGCGCACCGCGCTCGCGTCCGTTGGCCGCGACAACGCCCAGCGCGAGATGTACCTCACCGACGTCGTGGAGATCGTGCGCGAGTCCGGTGGGCGAGTAGGCGCCTTCATTGCGCCCGACGCCGTGGCCACCGAAGGCGTCAACGATCGGGTTCAGTTGGCGGCGGCTGCCGCAACGCTCAACCGCTCGATCCTCGAGAAGTGGATGCGAGTCGGCGTCACGATCGTGGACCCCGGCACCACCTGGATCGACGCCGACGTGACCTTGGAGCCGGACTCCGTGGTGCTGCCCGGAACCCAACTGCTCGGTGCCACCTACGTGTCTACTGGAGCCAGCGTCGGGCCGGACTCCACACTCAAGGACGTAGAAGTGCGTGCAAATGCCACGGTGCTCCGTACCCATGGCGAACTTGCGGTGATCGAAGAGGGCGCGACCGTGGGGCCTTTCTCCTACCTGCGACCGGGCACGATCCTGGGCACCGACGGCAAGATCGGCGCATTTGTCGAGACGAAGAACGCCAGCATTGGCGCCCATACGAAGGTGCCGCACTTGAGCTACGTTGGCGACGCAGAGATCGGCGAGTACACCAACATTGGAGCGGCCACGATCTTCGTGAACTACGACGGTGTGGGCAAGGCGCAGACGACAGTGGGGAGCCACGTGCGCATAGGCTCCGACAACACGCTCATCGCTCCGCTCACCGTTGGCGACGGCGCCTACACGGGCGCGGGCGCGATCATCCGCAAAGACGTACCGCCGGGCGCCATGGCCCGCAACTCGTCTCCCCAGCAGACCGTAGAGGGCTGGGTCGAGGCTCGAAGGCCGGGCACCGCATCTGCGCAGGCCGCCCGCGAAGCTCTGGAACGTGACGCCGCCGCCACAAAGGGAGATGCATGAACGCCGTGATTTCGAGCCCGAGTGAGCGCCAGTTGGTTCTGGTCGCCGGCCGCGCACATCCCGACCTCGCCGAGGCCGTGGCGCGAGGACTCGACATCGAGCTGCTGCCCACCACGGCGTATACGTTCGCGAACGGGGAGCTGTACGTGCGGTTCGGAGAGAGCGTGCGCGGAACGGATTGCTTTGTGTTGCAGTCTCACGCCGCGCCCATCAACGAGGCGATCATGGAGCAGCTCATCATGGTCGACGCGCTCAAGCGCGCGTCCGCTCGCTCGATTACGGCGATCATGCCCTGCTACGGATACGCGCGGCAGGACAAGAAGCACAAGGGCCGTGAGCCGATCAGCGCTCGCCTGATGGCGGACCTCTTCAAGACCGCGGGCGCCAACCGCATCATGGCGGTTGACCTGCATACGTCGCAGATCCAGGGCTTCTTCGACGGCCCCGTTGACCACCTGTGGGCGATGCCGATGCTCGCGCAGTACGTGCGGTCGAGGGTCGATCCCGGCAACCTCACCATCGTTTCCCCCGACGCCGGTCGCGTTCGCCTCGCCGACCAGTGGTCCGACCACATGGGCGCGCCACTCGCGATCATCCACAAGCGCCGGGACCCTTCCGTGCCTAACCAGGTCAAGGTTCACGAACTGGTCGGCCAGGTCGAGGGACGCACATGTGTGCTGGTAGACGACATGATCGACACCGGCGGCACGATCGTGCAGGCCGCCGAGGCGCTGTTTGAGAACGGCGCCAAGGATGTCATCGTCGCCTCCACGCACGGACTGCTGTCTGGGCCCGCGGTGGAGCGCCTGCGTGACTCTCGAATCTCCGAGGTCATCGTCACCGACACGCTTCCAATCGACGAGGACAAGCGCTTCGACACCCTGACGGTGCTGTCGATCGCGCCGCTGATCGCGCGCGCGGTCAAGGAAGTCTTCGACGACGGCTCGGTGACAAGCTTGTTCAACGGGAACGTGTAGGGCGGGCTCGCTCCCGCGAACGCCCGGCCCCAGCGTCGGCTATACTTTTCAGGTTCCTCGGCGAGGCGGGGTCTTGCGACCTTTGCGTTATCGACGCGGCGGATGCGTGAGCGCCTGCCCTGCCGTGGGCCCCATCCGCTACTACCGAGGAGAATCCAGATGTCTGACGCTCTGACGCTCACCGCTGAGGCCCGCACCGAGTTCGGCAAGGGCTTCGCTCGCCGCGCGCGCGCCGCCGGCAAGATCCCCGCCGTCATCTACGGCCACGGCACCGATCCCCAGCACGTGCTCCTTCCCGGGCACGACACCACGCTCGCGCTCAAGCACGCCAATGCGCTCTTCACGATCAATCTCGAGAAGGAGTCGCTGCTCGCGATCGCCAAGGACGTGCAGCGTGATCCGGTCAAGCGCATCATCGAGCACATCGACCTGATCATCGTGAAGAAGGGCGAGAAGATCACCGTGGATGTGCCGTTGCACGTCGTCGGCGAGTCGGCGCCAGGGACCATCCACATCCAGGACCACACCACGCTGCAGGTCAGCACGGAGGCCACCCACATCCCTGAGTCGTTCGAGGCGAACATTGAAGGGCTCGAGGAGGGCCACAACCTCACCGCGGGCGACATCGAGCTGCCCAAGGGCACCGAGCTCGTGACCGATGCAGACGCGATTGTGATCAGCATCGCGGTGCCGCGCGCGGCGACCGCGGCCGACGACGCCGCCGACGCAGCCGCTGCCGAGGCAGGGGCCGCCTCTGGCGCGGCCTCTGAGTCTGCCTCCGACTCCGACGCAAGCGCCGACTCCGAGTCCGAGTAAGTCATTCGATGTTCGCCCGGCTCGCCGCACGCTGGCGAGCCGGGCGTTCGTTTGTCCGGGAAGATACACAGGTGAGCCGCATCGTCGTCGGCCTGGGCAATCCGGGTCAGGAGTACGCCGGCACGCGCCACAACGTTGGCCAGATGGTGGCAGACGAGCTTGCGCGCCGCGGCGGCGCTGCCCTTAAACCCCAGGCAAAGACTCGCACCCGCAATGCGGCCGTTCGCATCGCTGGTGCGGGGGTCGTCGTCGCCGTGCCGATGTCGTACATGAACGTTTCCGGCGGTCCCGTGTCATCGCTCGCGAAGTATCAATCCGTTGCGCCCGAGGATGTCGTCGTGATCCACGATGAGCTCGACATTCCTTTCGGCACCGTGCGCATCAAGCGCGGCGGAGGCTCCGCGGGCCACAACGGGCTCAAGGACATCACGAAGGCGCTCGGCACTCCGGACTACATCCGCGTGCGGGTGGGGATTGGCCGCCCTCCCGGCCGCATGGACGCCGCCACCTTCGTGCTCAAGCCGTTCTCGGCGTCGGAGCGCAAGGAACTGGATCTGCTCATCGTGGACGCCGCGGACGCCGTGGAGTCAGTGCTTGAAGTGGGCCTCGAGGCCGCTCAGCAGAAGTGGCACAGCCCGTCCTGACGCGGACTCGCGAAGGCCCGACGCTTCCCTCACCTAAGATGGCGATGCCGGTTTTTCCGGTTTTTTGGCATGCCCAGGAGGCAGTTGGATGACCCAATCCGTGACCGACACGGCCCGCCCGCTCGCGGCACTCCTCGACGCGTTGCCGCACCCAGAAGCCGACCACGTCAACGCCCCAGCGGTGGCGGCGGCACCCCTCATCGCGGCCGCCTCGGGAGGCGCGCCCATCGTCGCCGTGGTCGCCACCTCCAACGATGCCGAGGACCTCGAGGCCGCTCTCGCGGCCTACCTTGACCCCGCCACGATCGCGCGGTTCCCGTCGTGGGAGACGCTCCCGCACGAGCGCCTGAGCCCCCGCACAGACACAATCGCGAGGAGGGTCTCCACCCTGCGTCGCCTGGTCCACCCCGATGCCGCTGCCGCAGAAGCGGGCCTCGCACCTTTGGCCGTCGTGGTCGCTCCGCTTCGGGCGGTGCTCCAACCTCTGGTCCCCGGTCTCGCGGATCTCGCCCCCGTTCGGCTCGCGGTTGGCGATCGCGCGGATCTCACAGAACTAGCGAAGGCGCTGGCGGACGCGGCCTACACCCGCGTGGACATGGTCGAGCGGCGAGGGGAGTTCGCCGTGCGCGGCGGCATTGTCGACGTATTCGCCCCAACGGACCCACACCCCATCCGCATCGAGTTCTTCGGTGATGAGGTCGAGTCCCTGCGGTCCTTCTCGATCGCCGACCAACGATCGCTCAAGCCCGTGCCGGTGTTGTGGGCCCCGCCGTGCCGCGAACTGCTCCTCACTACCGAGGTGCGCGCCCGTGCCCAGGCGCTCGTGCCGGATGCGCCAGCGGCGACCGACATCCTCACTCGCATCGCCGACGGCCACGCTGCCGAGGGCATGGAGTCGCTGATCCCCGTGCTCGTGGACCACTTGGACCTATTGCCGGACGTCCTTCCTGGAAACACCCGGTTCGTCGCGGTCGAGCCGGAACGCCTCGCCCGCCGCGCCGAGGACCTCACTCGCACCGCCGCGGAGTTCCTCTCCGCCGCCTGGGTGAGCGCCGCGGCCGGCGCAGAGTCCCCCCTCGGCGCGACTGACGGCTCGTTCGCCGCTCTTGCCCAGATCGAGGAGCGGGCAGCCGAACGCGGCATGAGCTGGCGCACGATTGGCCCATTCGGCTCAGGTACCGACGCGGGCTTCGCCGTGCTCGACGACGCGCGCGGTCGCCTCGAGGCCGCACTCCGCACGCTCAAGGACCGCCTCGCGGACGGCTGGCAAGTGGTCATCACCGCGGCTGGGCCGGGCTCCGCCGCGCGTCTTGCCGAGCAATGCTCCCAGGTGGGGCTTGCCGCCAAGGTGGTCCCCAGCGTCGGGCCGCTGCCAAGCCAACCCGACGCCGTGGTCCAGATTGTGCCCCACGTCACCGGCCGCGGTTTTCAGGTTCCCGCCGCGCGGTTGCTCGTGGTCAACGAGTCCGATCTCACGGGCCGATCCGCGAACGCAGCCGGCCCCAAGGTGACGGTGCCGAGCAAGCGGCGCAACGTGGTGGATCCGCTGCAACTGCGCAAGGGCGACTTCGTGGTGCACGAGACGCACGGCATCGGCCGGTTTGTCGAGCTGACAAAGCGGACAGTGCGGGGAACCGAGCGCGAGTACCTCGTGATCGAGTACGCGCCGAGCAAGCGCGGCGGGCCCGGCGACCGCCTAAGCGTGCCGACCGACCAGCTCGATCTCGTGACCAAGTACGTGGGCGGCGAAACGCCGTCGGTGAGCCGCATGGGCGGGGCGGACTGGTCAAAGACCAAGGGCCGCGCACGCAAGGCGGTCAAAGAGATCGCCAGCGAGCTCATTCGCCTGTACAGCGCTCGGATGGCCACGCGAGGGCACGAGTTCGGTCCGGACACGCCATGGCAGCGAGAGCTCGAGGAGGCGTTCGCATTCGTCGAAACGCCGGATCAGCTGAGCACCATCGATGAGGTCAAGGGCGACATGGAGAAGGCCGTCCCCATGGACCGGCTCATCTGTGGCGACGTGGGCTTTGGAAAGACCGAGATCGCGGTGCGTGCGGCGTTCAAGGCGATCCAGGACGGCACCCAGGTGGCGATCCTCTGCCCAACGACTCTCCTGGTCAAGCAGCACTTTGACACGTTCAGCGATCGCTTTGGGCCGTTCCCGGTGAAGGTCGTGGCCCTCTCGCGCTTTCAGACGGACGCCGAGGCCAAGCAGGTGGTCGAGGGGCTCGCAGACGGCACCATCGACCTCGTCATCGGCACCCATCGCATCCTCACTGGTCAGGTTCGCTTCAAGAACCTTGGCCTCGTGATCATCGATGAGGAGCAGCGATTCGGGGTTGAGCACAAGGAGACCCTCAAGGCGCTGCGCACCGACGTCGACGTGCTCGCGATGTCGGCCACCCCGATCCCGCGCACGCTCGAGATGGCGATCACCGGCATCCGCGAGATGTCGACCCTTGCGACCCCTCCTGAGGATCGTCACCCGATCCTCACCTACGTTGGCCCCCACGAGGACTCTCAGGTAGCCGCCGCGATCCGTCGCGAGCTGCTCCGCGACGGCCAGGTCTTCTACATCCACAACTCGGTGAAGACCATCACGCGGGCCGCTCTGCATCTTGGTCAGCTCGTCCCTGAGGCGCGCATCGCGGTAGCGCACGGCCAGATGAGCGAGAAGCAGCTGGAGCAGGTCATCGTCGACTACTACGACAAGCGATACGACGTGCTCGTGTGCACCACGATCGTCGAGACGGGCCTCGACATCTCGAACGCGAACACGCTCGTGGTGGAGCGATCGGACACCTTTGGGCTGTCTCAACTCCACCAGCTTCGCGGGCGCGTTGGCCGCGGGCGTGAGCGCGCCTATGCGTACTTCCTGTATCCGCCGGATCGGTCGCTCACCGAAACGGCTCATGACCGGCTGCAGACGATCGCGGCGCACACGGACCTCGGCGCTGGAGCGGCCGTGGCCATGAAGGACCTGGAAATACGCGGCGCTGGCAACCTGCTTGGCGCCGAGCAGTCCGGGCACATCGAGGGCGTCGGGTTCGACCTCTACATCCGGATGGTGGGCGAGGCGGTTGCTGACTTCCGCGGCGAGGGAGAGCCGGAGCGCGCACCGATGACCGTGGACCTGCCGATCGACGCTCACATTCCCGAGGAGTACATCGAGCATGAGCGGCTGCGCCTCGAGGCGTACCGCAAGATTGCGGACGCTGCAGACGGCCCGACGCTGTTGGCGGTCCGCGAGGAGCTCGCCGACCGCTACGGCAACCTCCCAGAGGTCGTGGAGAACCTCCTCGCGGTGGCCACGCTCCGCATCGAGCTGCGCGCGCACGGCATCCATGACGTCGTGAGTCAAGGCACCTACGTGCGATTCTCGCCCGTGGAGCTGCCGGATTCCGCGGCGATGCGTGTGGGCCGCCTGTATCCCGGCACCCACATCAAGCCCGCGCTGCGGCAGGTCCTCATCCCTGCGCCCAAGACGAGTCGGGTGGGCGGGAGCGCAGTGGAGGGGCTGGCCGTTCTTGAGTGGGTGCGCTCAGTCTTGAGCGCCATGTGGCCCGATTAGGATGTGACCCATGCGATTGAAGCGCTCGCGCGCAGCCGTGCTTGCGGCGGCCCTCATCACCGTTGCCCTCACCGCTTGCGCGCCCCCTGGGCAGCCGGGAAACCCTGGAGTAGCCGCGACCTACGAGGACAAGGACGTGACCAACCAAGACGTTGACGCGATCTACCAGGCGTGGCTAGACGGCACCCAGGGAACGGACGTTGCTAACCGCCGGCAGATCCTCACCATCGAGTTGCTGCGCGACGACCTCCTCGCCAAATGCAAAGAAGCGGGCTACCCCGTGACCTGGAACCTCGCGCAGGCGCAGGCCAACCAGTGGATCGTCTTCAAGGGGCAGAAGGGCACGGCAACTGACCCCATGATCGAGGCGACCCAGGGCATCCTCGCGCTCTATGTGATCGCAAACCTCGACCCCACCCTTGGTAACCTCAAGGAGATCTCCGAGAACGTCGAGAAGTCCGCAGAGGTCAGCCCGCGAAGCGGTGTCTACGACACCGACACCTTGCTCGACTCCGTCCACAAGGCGATGCAGTCCGCGGAGGACCAGCAGCTCGGCAGTCAGTTCAGCTACACCGAGTACCAGAACGTCTCTGCCTTCACCGACGAGGACCGCGCGTGGTTCGACCGGGGTGGCAGCGCCAGCGCTTCCTGAGCTCTCTTGCCCGACGCTGTAGGGGACCTTCGTCGCGCCGCGGCCTCGCGCGGGCGCTACTAGACTCGACTCGGAATCCCCACCAACAACCCAAGGAGCATCATGGCCAGCATCGAGGCCGTAGGCGCCCGCGAAATCCTAGACTCGCGCGGCAATCCCACCGTTGAGGTAGAGGTGGCACTGGAAGACGGCACTTTCGCTCGCGCGGCCGTCCCTTCCGGCGCCTCCACCGGAGCTTTTGAGGCCGTTGAGCGCCGCGACGGCGACAACGGCCGTTACCTGGGCAAGGGAGTCGAGGGCGCGGTTGACGCGGTCATCGACACCATCGCCCCCGAAATCGTCGGCCTCGACGCGACAGAGCAGCGCCTCATCGACAAGATCATGATCGACCTCGACGGCACCGACAACAAGGGCAAGCTTGGCGCCAACGCGATCCTCGGCGTCTCGATGGCCGTCGCCCGCGCCGCCGCTGACAGCGCGGACCTGCCGCTCTACAAGTACCTCGGCGGGCCGAACGCCCACGTCGTGCCCGTGCCCATGATGAACATCCTCAATGGCGGCTCGCACGCGGATTCTAACGTCGACATCCAGGAGTTCATGATCGCCCCGGTCGGCGCCTCCTCTTTCCGTGAGGCGTACCGCTACGGCGCCGAGGTGTACCACGCCCTAAAGTCGGTGCTCAAGGAGCGCGGACTGGCTACGGGCCTCGGCGACGAGGGCGGCTTCGCGCCCAACCTCGACTCGAACCGCGAGGCCCTGGATCTCATCCTCGTCGCGATCGATAAGGCGGGCTTCAAGGCCGGCGACGACGTGGCTCTTGCCCTCGACGTGGCCGCCTCCGAGTTCTACAAGGACGGCGTCTACAACTGGGAGGGCGGCACCAAGACCGCCGAGGAGATGACCGAGTACTACGCCACCCTCGTGGCCGACTACCCGCTCGTGTCCATCGAGGACCCGCTCAACGAGGACGACTGGGCCGGCTGGACCCACTTCACGTCCGAGCTGGGCGACAAAGTGCAGGTCGTCGGCGACGACCTGTTCGTGACCAACCCGGTGCGTCTGCAGCGCGGCATCGACGAGAAGTCGGCGAACGCCCTGCTCGTGAAGCTCAACCAGATCGGTTCGCTCACTGAGACGATCGACGCGGTGGCGCTCGCCACGCGCGCGGGCTTCACGTCGATGGTTTCTCACCGCTCCGGCGAGACCGAGGACACGACGATCGCGGACCTCGTGGTGGCTCTCAACACGGGTCAGATAAAGTCGGGCGCTCCCGCGCGCGGCGAGCGCATCGCCAAGTACAACCAGCTCATGCGCATCGAGGAGGACCTCGACGACGCTGCGGTCTACGCAGGCAAGTCGGCGTTCCCGCGCAAGTACAGCAACTAGTTACCTCGCTGCATCGGAGTGTCGCCGCTAATCCGGCGCTGCATCCGCTGTCGCCGCTAATCCGGCACTGCATCCGCTGTCGCCGCTAATCCGGCACTGCATCCGCTGTCGCCGCTAATCCGGCGACTCGCGGCCAAGTAGCCGAGTAAGGGCGCGGCGCGCCTGGACAATGAGGGCATGTCTGTCCCCAAGCGTCCTGGAGCGCCGCGCCCTGCGTCGCATAGGGGGGCTTCGGCGCGTCCGAGCACGCAAAGGGTGACGCCGGGCAGGGCGCCGGCCACGCCGTCGGCCGGTGTTCAAAAGCCGGCCCGACGCTCCAAGCCAGCAGGCGCGAGCACTCGGCCAGGTGGCCCGTCCGGCCCCGGCAGGTACACCCCGCAGCCAAAGCCGCGGATTGAGGCGGTAGGTGCGAGGGGGTCGCTCCTCGGTGCGCTGAGTTGGCGAACGGCGGTCCTCGCGGTGGTGGTGGTGCTGGCGCTCGCCGTGCTGCTGCCTTCGCTTCGCGTGTATTTCTCGCAGCAGGAGAGCCTCAACCAGCTCAAGGCCGAGCGGGACCAGGCGTCGCAAGAGGTCGAGGACCTCACGGACGACCTTCGCCGCTGGGACGACCCCGCCTACGTCGTGGCGCAGGCGCGCGAGCGGCTTGCATACGTCTTCCCTGGTGAAACGGCCTATCGCGTGGTCGATCCGGAGATCGTCGAGTCAACGGAGCAAGACGTCTCTGGGGCCATTGAGACGCCTAACACCACGGTGGTCTCACCCTGGTACAACACGTTGTGGGACTCGATCGAGGCCGCCGGCAACGGTTCCGAGACTGCCGCTTCGCCACCACCTGCGCCGTAGACCACCGCCGCCGGTAAACTGCGTCGGTGCCTCAGACCCCAGCCACCGACGCCGACCTCGCCACTCTTCACGAGCAGCTTGGTCGCGAGCCGCGTGGGGTGCTCGGGGTCGCGGCGCGCTGCATCTGCGGCAACCCGGTGGTGGTGCGGACTTCGCCGCGGCTGCCCGATGGCACGCCTTTCCCCACGCAGTACTACCTGACTCATCCGGGGGCGGTGGCCGCCGTCTCCACGCTCGAGGCGACGGGGACCATGCGCGAGATGCAGGACCGGCTCGCCACGGATCCCGAACTTGCGGCCGCGCACCGCGCCGCGCACGAGCAGTACCTCGCAGAGCGCTATGAACTCGGCGATGTGCCCGAGATTCACGGCATCAGTGCAGGGGGCATGCCCACGCGCGTGAAGTGTCTGCACGTGCTCGTGGGTCACGCCCTCGCGGCCGGGCCAGGGGTGAATCCGTTCGGAGACGAGGCGCTTGGCCTCATCCGTGACGAGTGGCGCATCGATCGCTGCACCTGCGCGACCCCTGCCGCGGGTGCTGTGGGACCACCCAACTAGGCTCTCCCCATGACGCGTGTGGCAGCAATCGATTGCGGTACCAACTCGATCCGCCTGCTCGTTGCCGACGTGGAGGGAGGCGTGCTGCGAGACCTCACGCGCGAGATGCGCGTTGTGCGGCTCGGCCAGGGTGTAGACCGAACGGGCGAGTTCGCCGCCGAGGCACTCGAGCGGACGTTCACCGCTCTCGACGCGTACGCCGAGCAGATTCGAGACCTGGGTGTCGAGCGCGTGCGGTTTGTCGCCACGTCGGCCGCGCGAGACGCGCGAAACCGAGACGTGTTTCTCAACGGTGTGCGCGAGCGGATCGGCGTGACGCCTGAGGTGATCTCGGGGCAAGAGGAGGCGTCGCTGAGTTTTCGCGGGGTCGTCTCCGCGGTGTCCGACGCTCCGGGGCCCTATCTCATGGTGGACCTTGGCGGCGGGTCAACGGAGCTTGCGCTGGGAACCGGCGAACTCGAGGCCGCCTACTCGATGGATGTTGGGTGCGTTCGCCTCACCGAGCGCCACCTCGTTTCCGATCCACCGACCAGCGAGCAGCAGGACTCGGCCGTTGCGGACGTGCGTGCGGCGCTGTCGGTTGCGACGCAGACGGTGCCGATTGGCGAGGCAGCGACCCTGATTGGAGTCGCTGGGTCCATCACCACGGTGACCGCCCACGCGCTGAAGCTCGACCACTACGACCCGCTTGCCATTCATGGCGCGACGCTGTCCGTCGAAGAAGTCGTCAACTCATGCAATGCACTCATCGCGGCCACGTATGCGGAGCGCGCTGCGATGCCGTTCATGCACCCAGGCCGCGTCGAGGCGATCGGCGCAGGCGCCCTGGTCTGGCGAGAAGTGGTGACGGCCGTCTCCCAAGCCGTGGCAGCGTCGGGCCGTCCCTTGGTCACCGTGACCACGAGCGAACACGACATCCTCGACGGAATCGCCCTCTCCATCGCCTGACTAGGCTGGTGCCGCCCCCGTAGCCCAACCGGCAGAGGCAGCCGACTTAAAATCGGCACAGTGCGGGTTCGAGCCCCGCCGGGGGCACCCATGCCGCTCGCATAGACTTGGGCCACCCAACCGAGGAGGCGCAGTGGCCAGCCCCGTGTTCAGTTCCGGCAAAGAATTTCAGCCGGATGCACGCTTTGACCAGATGAATCAGCCCGTGAGTGCTGAGCAGCTTCAGGCGCAGTTCGACCTGCCAGCGGCGACGCCCACGCAGATGGACCGCATGTCCTATGAGGGCACCATCACCAAGACGGCGCTCATCGGCGTCGGCACGATCATCGCCGCGATCCCTGGCTACCTGTTCCCCAATGTCGCGCTCATGTGGATCTCCGCGATCGTCGCCTTCGTAGTGAGCCTCATCGTCATCTTCCAGAAGAAGGCGAACCCTGCACTCATCGCCGTGTATGGCCTGGCAGAAGGGTACTTCCTGGGCGCGATCACGACATGGGTAGAGACGTACTTCGAAGTTCCGGGCGCCGGCCTGCAGGCGCTTACGGCCACGTTCGTGACGTTCGGCGTCGTGCTCGCGCTGTACCGCTCCGGCAAGGTTCGCTACACGAGCAAGATGAACCGGTTCCTCATGATCGCCGGTTTGTCGTACCTGGTGTTCTCGTTCGCGAACCTGCTCTACATGTGGTTTGGGCCGTCCAAGTCCGCCTGGGGCCTGCGCAGCGACGTGATGTTGTTCAACACGATCCCGCTCGGCGTGGTGATCGGTGCCTTCGCCGTGGTGCTCGCGTGCATCTCGCTCATCGCCGACTTCGACTTCATCGAGAACGCCGTCAAGAACGGTGCCCCCAAGCACCTTGAGTGGACCGCCGCGTTTGGGCTGATCCTCACGCTCGTGTGGCTGTACATCGAGTTCTTGCGCATCATCGCGATTCTCTTTGGCCGCCGCTGACGATGACTGACGAGCGCCCGGGCATCTCGCCCTCCGAGGATCCCTACGAGTTCGCTTGGCCGGACGACGCCAAGGAGGAGCGCGCAGCTGAGCGCGCCGCCGCGGCCGAGCGTGCCTACGTGAAGCCGGCGCCGTTGCTGCTGAGCGCGATCGTCATCGGCATCGGGATGGTGCTGCTGTTCGTGCTGCCGGTGTCGGTGGTGGCGGGCGCGCTGACGTTCTTCGTCGCGATTACGGCCCCGATTGTGGTCGGCGGGCTCGTGCTGGCGCTGCTCCCGGCCTACCTCCTCCACGTCGCCTCCCGCACGTGGCGGCGCGGGCTCCCCGAGATCGCGTTCCTGGTGCTCGGATTCGCCGTCGGCATGGGCTGGACGTGGATCATTATGTCGCTCTTCAACGCTCCGGCCCAGGACATTCCGCGAGCAGCGGTGTTCATGGGAACAGCGGTCGCGGCGGCGTTCTTCGCCGCTCGCGCGTGGGCTGAGCCGTTCCGCCTGATGCCGCGCTACGTCTACACGGCCGCGGGTCTCATCGCGCTGCTGACCGTCGCAAGCATCGTCAACTACATCATCTTCAACGTGAATCGAGCCTGACGTGGCGCTGTTCGACTTCCCCCTCGAGGACCTCAGGGACTACCGCCCCTCTGTTGCCGAGCCTGAGGACTTCGACGAGTTCTGGGCCAGCACCCTCGCCGAGTCGCGCTCGGCGGCGGGCGAAGTCTCGCTTGAGCCCATCCCAAACAGTCTCCCCAACGTCGAGATCTTCGATCTCACCTTCCCTGGCTTCAATGGCGAGCCCATCAAGGCCTGGTATTCGCGCCCGGCCGACGCCGCTGCCCACCTTCCCGTTGTGGTCCAGTTCCATGGGTATGGGGGTGGACGCGGGCTCCCGTTCGAGCACACCTTCTGGCCCAGCGCCGGCTACGCGCACGTCATGATGGACAACCGCGGCCAAGGCTCTTCGTGGGGCAACGGCGGCGACACCCCCGACCCCGGCACGTCTGGGCCGTCGCTTCCCGGCTTCATGACCCGCGGCGTAGACGACCCCCGCGACTATTACTACCGGCGCCTACTGACCGACGCTGTGCTCTCCATCGATGCCGCACGCTCGCTTCCGGGTGTGGACGCGTCGCAGACGTTTGCGCTTGGTGGGAGTCAGGGCGGCGCGATGACGCTCGCGGTCGCGGGGCTCGTCCCCGACCTCAGTGGCGTAGCGCCAGACGTACCGTTTCTCTGCCACGTGCGCAGGGCCGTCGACATCACCGACGCGGACCCCTTCGGGGAGGTGCGTCGCTATCTGTCCATTCACCGCGACAACATCGACCAGACCTTCCGCACCCTCAGCTACTTCGATGGTGTGAACTTCGCGAAGCGAGCGTCGGCGCCTGCTCTGTTCAGCGTCGGGCTCTTCGATGAGATCTGCCCGCCATCGACGGTCTTCGCCGCATACAACTGGTACGGCGGCGCTGCAAAGGACATCACCGTTTACCCCTTCAACGGACACGAGGGCGGCTCCGGCCATCAGGGTGCAAAGCAGTGGGAGTTTGTGCGCAATCTCACGCACTGAGAGGTAAGCACCGGACCGTAAAATGGTCTGCGGTGCTGGGGGATGCACTGACTCACAGCTGAGGAGATCCATGCGCGACACGTGCATCATCGGTGCTGGCCCCGCGGGCCTCGCCGCCGCCCGAGCTCTCAAGGAGCGGGGCCTTGCCTACACCCACATTGAGCGCAACTCCGGCGTTGGCGGACTCTGGGACATCGACGCCCCCGGCTCGCCCATGTACGAGTCCGCGCACTTCATCTCGTCGAAGACGCTCAGCGGATTCACGGGCTTCCCGATGCCGGATGACTACCCGGACTACCCCAGTCACAAGCAGATCTACGCCTACATCAACGCGTTTGCCGATCACTATGGGCTGCGCGAGGCGATCGAGTTCGACACCGCTGTGGACCACGTGGAGCGGCTCGACGACGGCGGCTTCCGCGTCACCCGAGCCAACGGAAAGGCGACCGAGCACGATCAGGTGATCGTGGCGTCGGGCGTGCAGTGGTACCCGAACATCCCTGACGTCCCTGGTAACTACACAGGCGAGGTGCGCCACACGGTGACGTTCCGCTCCCCGGAGGAGTTCAAGGGCCGCCGCGTGCTGGTGGTGGGCGCGGGCAATTCTGGCTGCGACATCGCGTGCGACGCTGGCCGCAACGCGGACGCCGCCTACATTTCGGTGCGCCGCGGCTACTGGTTCATTCCCAAGCACGTGTTCGGCGTTCCCAGCGACGTCTTCGCCGACGGTGGGCCCACGCTGCCGATGTGGCTGGAACAGTTCGCGTTCGGCAAGATGCTCCGCGTGCTGAACGGCGACATGAAGCGCCTTGGCCTGCCCAAGCCGGATCACAAGCTCTTCGAGACGCACCCCATCCTCAACACCCAGCTGCTGCATTACTTGCAGCACGGCGACGTCATCGCCAAGCCGGGCATTGCGTCGGCGGAGGGCACCACGGTGACTTTCACGGACGGCAGCACCGTGGACGTCGACCTCATCATGCTGGCGACTGGCTACGTCCATAGGGTGCCGTTCGCGCAGGACCTCATGGGGTCGGAGCAGCACCCGCTCATGTACATGACGGCCTTCTCTCGCACGCCTGGCCTCTACGGCGTCGGCTTTGTCGAGACCAATGGCGCCGCGTACGTACTCATGTCGCAGCTGAGCGCGATGATCGCCTCGCACATCGACGACAAGACCAAGCGGCCAGAGCAGTACGCCGCGTTCGAACAGCGCATCCAGACCGACGAGCCCGACCTCACCCGCGGCATCAAGTTCGTCGACTCTCCGCGTCACCAGGGCTACGTGGACGGCGTCGCGATCACCAAGTACATCAAGAAGACCGCCAAGGCCATGGCGTGGGACGTGCCGTGAGCGCTGCTCCCCTTGATCTGAACGGCCGCGTGGTCGTCGTCACCGGCGGTGGCGGCGGAATCGGCTCGGCGTTCGCGCGCATGGCCGCGGATCGCGGGGCGCAGCTTGTGCTCGTTGACATACGGCCCGACGCTGCCGGCAAGGTCGCCGCCGACCTTCCAGGCGGCCCGCACTCGGTTGAGGTGGGGGACCTCACCTCTCGCGCGGACGTGGAACGGATCCTGGCCGCGATCGAGACTGAGCACGGGCGCATCGACGTCCTTGTCAATAACGCGGGCATGACGTCGGCTGACCGGTTTGACGAGCGCACGGTGGAGTCGATCGAACTTGAGCTCAACGTCAACCTCTATGCGCCGCTGATGTTGACGCGGCTGGCTGTTGACCTGCTGCGGAAGTCCGACGACCCGCGCGTGGTGACCACTGTGTCGCTCGGCGGGATCTTCCCGTTGGGCGAGACGCCCATCTACACGGCCTCGAAGTTCGGTCTACGAGGAGCGATGCTGTCGATCGCGCTCGACCTGCGCACCAAGGGGATCCTCGCCGGTTCGGTTCTGCCGAGTGCGACCGACACCCGCATGCTGCGCCAAGAGGCGCTCGACGGCGGCAATGCGCTCCAGTTCCAGGACCCGCCGCAGACCCCCGACCAAGTGGCTCGGGCCATGATGAAGGTGCTCGACAAGCGCCGCATCGAGGTCTACCCCAAGCTGAGCGAGTCGTGGCTCGTGAAGACCGCGATGCTCATGCCGAATGCGCTGCCGCGCCTGATGCCGCTGTTCCGCGGCAAGGGCGAACGCGGTATGAAGAAGTACATCGACGACCTTCGCCGTCGCGGCCTCATCGAGACCGTCGACGGCGAGGACCGCCTCACCGAATCCTGAGCGCCCGTCCTCCTGCGCGTGGTCGCAGGATCCTGCGATCCGCTTCCGCGGCCGCAGGATGACGAACTCCTACGCGTACGCGACCTGACAGAACCCGTGGTTGCAGTAGCCGCCAGGGTTCTTGTACAGGTACCCCTGGTGGTAGTCCTCCGCAAAGTAGAACTCACCGTCACCCGCCGCGGCCTGCGCCAGGATCTGCGTCGAGATGGCCCCGTAGCCCTCGCTCGTGAGACGCGCCTGGTACTGGTCGCGGCTCGCAAGCGCGGCCGTGAGCTGCGCGTCAGTGGTGGTGAAGATCGCGGACCGGTACTGAGTGCCGATGTCGCCGCCCTGCCTGTTTGGCGTGGTGGGGTCGTGGTTCTCCCAGAACGCCGCGAGCAGGGTCTCGAGCGGCACCACGGTGGGATCGAACACCACCTTCACCGTCTCCGTGTGCCCGGTCTGCGCGGTGCACGTCTCCACGTAGTTGGGGTTGGGCGTCCATCCGCCCATGTACCCAACCGCGGTCACGTAGACGCCGGGGATCTGCCAGAAGATGCGCTCCGCGCCCCAGAAACAGCCCATCGCGAAGTAGATCTCCTCGGAGCCGGGCGGGTACGGCCCGCGCAGCGGCGTCCCGAGCACCACGTGATCGGGGGCGATCTCCATCACCTCGGCGCGGCCCTTCATCGCCGCCTCGCGCTCCACCATGACCTGCTTGTCTGTACCGATGCCGAACATATCTGGCTCCCTTCCCGGCTGGGAAACGCCCGCGCGCGCGCCAATGTTCCGCAAGCGGCCCGACGCCGGGGTTAGGCTCGCGACATGGCTCGCCTTTCGTTTCGACCCAAGAAGAAGGCGGTCGACGGCGCCGACGCCGCCCCAGCCGGCTCCGTCCCATATGGTCTGGTAGTCACCGCTGCGTGGTCCTGGCGGATCATCGTGATCGGTGTCGTCGGGTTCGTGCTGTTGTCGATCTTCGCGACGCTGTCCCCGATCCTGATGCCGCTGATCATCGCCCTCATCATCGCCGCGCCACTTGAGCACCTTGTCACGCGCATGGAGAAGCACCGCATCCCACGCGGCGCCGGCGCCGCGATCGTGATGCTCACCCTGGTTGTGCTCGTGCTCGGATTGCTCGCAGCGGCGGGCGGGACGATCGCCGCGGGCTTTGACGACCTCCGTCAGGAGGCCGTCGAGGGCTTTGAGAAGTTCCTGGATTGGCTCACCACGGGCCCGTTCCACGTGGACCAGTCCCAGATCGACGAGTGGCAGCAGAAGGCGCAAGACTTCCTCACCAAGAATTGGCTGGGGGTGGCGAACGGAGCGCTGTCTGTCACCTCCACGATTGGCTCAGTGTTCGCCGGGGCCGTGATCGCGCTGCTGGGTCTGTTCTTCTTCCTGAAAGACGGCCGACTCATGTGGCTGTGGTCCGTTCAGCACACCACGGGCGACAACGCCGAGCGCGTCGACAACGCGGGCCAGTCCGCGTGGGGAGTTCTCGGTGGATATGCGAGAACCAGCGCCACCGTGGCGCTCATCGACGCAACGGGCATAGCGCTGGGCGCGTGGATCTTGGGCCTGCCGCTCGTCATCCCGATCGCGATCCTGGTGTTCCTGTTCTCCTTCGTGCCTATGTTTGGCGCCGCAATTTCGGGGGCGATCGCCGTGCTCGTAGCTCTCGTCGACGGTGGCTGGGTGAAGGCGCTCATCATGCTGGGTGTTGTGGTCGTGGTTCAGCAGGTCGAGGGAACGATCCTCTACCCGTTGCTCTTCGGCAAGACCGCCTCTGTCCACCCGATGGTGATCCTGCTCAGCGTGTCTGCCGGCACACTGCTCGCGGGTTTCCTCGGCGCTGTGATTGCGGTGCCATTCGTGTCGTTCGTCACGACCTTCATCTCTAAACTCCGCGATCCGGAAGGGATCGCCTTCGGTGAGGATGATGCGGGCGGAGACGCGCCCGCGATAGAACCCACCTAATGCACTGCGACTACTACGTCGCGGGGCGCTGCCGCTCCTGCACGATCATCGAACTGCCGCACTCGGCACAAGTGGATCGCAAGTTCGCGCATTGCACCTCGCTGCTGCCCGCGGGCATCACCTGGCTGGATCCGGTCGTTGGGCCCGAGCGCGGGTTTCGCACCAAGGCCAAGATGGTGGCAGGCGGCTCCATTGCCAGGCCGACGCTCGGGATCCTCTCCCCAGAGGGCACCGGGGTGGACCTCGCGGAGTGCCCGCTCTATCCGGCCGAGTTGTCGGTTGCGTTTGAGCCGCTAAAGGCCTTCATCACTCTGGCGAGCATCGAGCCGTATAGCGTCCCCGAACGGCGGGGCGAACTGAAGAACGTGCTCGTGTCGGTGGCCCCGAGCGGCGAACTCATGGTGCGCTTCGTGCTGCGCTCCACCGAATCGCTAGCACGAATTCGCAAGCATCTTCCTTGGCTGCAGGCCCAATTGCCGCAGTTGGCCGTTGCCTCGGTGAACCTGCTTCCTGAGCATCGTGCTGTTGTGGAGGGGGAGCGGGAGATTCTCCTCACCGACGGTGACTCGCTCACGATGGCCGTCAACGGGATAGATCTGCACCTGCGACCCCAGAGCTTCTTCCAAACCAACACGGACGTTTCGGCAGCGTTGTACCGACAGGCGGCCGAGTGGGTTGAGGCCGCTCGACCCGCGAGCGTGTGGGACCTCTACTGCGGCGTGGGCGGCTTCGCCTTGCACGTGGCGACGGATGGGAGGGCGGTCACCGGCGTAGAAGTTTCAGTGGCCGCGGTCGAGTCGGCCACACGTTCGGCCGCAGCACTCGGCGTAGAGGCGACCTTCATCGCGGCCGACGCGACCGAGTGGGCGATCGCTCAGCCCGCAGCGCCGGACCTCGTCATCGTCAACCCACCCCGCCGAGGCATCGGCAACGCGCTCGCGGACTGGCTGGAAGCGTCGGGCGTGCGAACCGTTGTGTACTCAAGCTGCAACTCAGAGACCCTCGCCACGGACCTCGCGCGGATGCCGAGCCTCAGGCCCGTGGAAGGGCGACTGCTCGACATGTTCCCGCACACCGACCACTACGAGGTGGCGGTGCTCCTCACTCGCGAGTGAAAGACACACGCCCAACACCTACGGCTGGAACGGCTCCGCGGCGATGACCTTGACGGCGATCTCGTTGCCGTTGGGTGCGGTGTAGCTGGTCTCGTCGCCAACGGCCTTGCCGATGAGCGCCGAACCGAGCGGCGACTGAGCGCTGAACACGTCGAGGTCGGTGCCTTCGGCGATCTCGCGAGAGCCCACGAGGAAGCGCATCTCGCGCCCGGCCACCGAAGCGGTGACGACGGTGCCGGAGCTGATGGTGCCGTCGGACTCGGGTGCCTCGCCTACGACGGCGTCGCGCAGGATGGCGCGCAGCTGCTCGATCCGAGCCTCTTGCTTTGCCTGCTCCTCGCGGGCCGCGTGGTAGCCGCCGTTCTCCTTGAGGTCACCCTCTTGGCGGCGTTCGTCAATCTCCTTGGCGATCGCGGCGCGGCCCACATTGACCAGCTGGTCGTACTCCGCCTGCAGGCGGTCGTAGGCCTCCTGGGTCAGCCAGGTGGTGGGGGTCTCGGTCACGTCAATGCTCCTCGTAGGTGAATGCGACAGGGTATCAAGCCACGTTGCCTGGCCCCAAGCCCGTGTGGGTCAGTCGACAGGCTCGCAGTACTTGACCACGGCGGTGGTCGCCTCTTCTGTGGTGAGGATCTTGCCCGTGATGCGCTGCTGGTCTCCGTCCGCGCGCTTCACGGTGACGTCCGCTACTCCTACCTCGGCGAACCTCGAGTTGAGCGCCCGGAGGTGGCACACGGCGTCGGTGTCCTTGTAGAAGAAGATGTCGAACGTGGCGTCCGCCTCGGTTGGCGAGATGATGTCAAAGCCCACGTCGTTCCAGCGAAGCGGCTGCTGCGCGGACTGCCAGCCAAACCAGCTCGCGATCAGCACCAGCACCCCAACGCCTACCCAGCCCCAGGCCTTTGCCCTACGCGATGCGTGCCTTGGCGACGCGCTCGCCTCGTCCTCGGCAGCGTCGGGCAGCGAGGCGTCGTCAATGGGGGTGCCCATGCTGAGGCAGGATAGTCGCTGGAGAGGAGAGCGGATGACTTCCACGTTCTCGGGAGGGCCGGGGTTCCTGGCGTTCGTTGTGACGTTTGGGCTCGTGGTTGGCGCGATCTTGCTGTTCCGCTCCCTCAGCAAGCACCTGCGCCAGGTGCGCACGCATCCGCCTGAGGATCAGGCGTCGTCACTTGTCGTTGAAGATGACCAGGGCGCAGGCGATGAAGTGGCAGACGAAGCCGGCGATCGTTAGGGCGTGGAAGATCTCGTGGAAGCCGAAGTATCGTTCTGACCCGCGAGGCCACTTGGTGCCGTAGATGATCGCGCCAACGGTGTAGCAAAGGCCACCGGCTGCCACCAGAATGACCACCGCGAGGCCGCCGGCCTCGTAGAACGGCTTGATGTAGCCAACCGCCACCCAGCCCAGCGCCACGTACATGGGCACGTACAGCCAGCGAGGCGCCCCCACCCAGAGCACGCGGAAGATCACGCCAAGGATCGCACCGCCCCACACCAGGCACAGCACGACGATGCGCTGGGTGCCTTCGAGCAGGAGCACGGTCAGGGGCGTGTACGTTCCCGCGATGATGATGAAGATATTCGCGTGGTCCATGCGCCGCAGGACGGCCTTGGTCTTCGGCGACCAGTTGCCGCGGTGGTACACCGCGGAGGTGCCAAAAAGCAGTACCGCTGAGAGCGTGAAGATGGCGGCGGAGATGCGGCCCTCAAGCGTGGGAGCGAACACCACAAGCACCATTCCCGCGACGAGCGCGATAGGCGCTGCACCAAGATGCAGCCAACCCCTGAGCAGCGGCTTCGCGGGGTCAGGGAGGTTCTCAGCCATGAACCTACGATACCGTAGGTTAGGCCGTGCCGGGGTAGCGTTGGCGACCGTGGCGTCGGGGCGAGCTGGAGGGCGGTGACGTGGGAGTCAGCTCGGTGCTGTACCCGCTCTATGAGCGCCGTCTCACGCGCGCAATCCGCGCTGGCGGCGCCGTTCCGCGACACATTGGCGTGATCCTCGACGGCAATCGGCGCTGGGCGCGCCAGGCTGGGGAGTCCGCCGCTACCGGTCACCGCAAGGGCGCGGACAAGATCACCGAGGTGCTCGAATGGTCCGCGGACGCGGGCGTCGAAGTGGTCACGCTGTGGATGCTCTCCACCGACAATTTGGCGCGAGAGCCGCGAGAGCTCGCGAACCTGCTCGACATCATCTGTGAGGCGGTGGAGGAGCTCGCCGCCGACGGTCGGTGGCGGCTTCAGCACGTCGGGGACGCTTCTCTCTTGCCGCCCGACGCTGCGGCCAGGATTGCCCGAGCCGTCGCCTCCACGGCGGCGGCTGGCTATCTGCATGTGAACGTTGCGGTTGGCTACGGCGGTCGCCACGAGATCGCCGACGCCGTGCGCGCCTATCTGCGCGCGGGCGTGGCGCAGGGGCTATCTCTTGAGGGCGTGGCCGACTCGTTGACGGTGGAGCACATCGCCGAGCACCTCTACACCAAGGGGCAGCCGGATCCCGACCTGGTGATTCGCACCTCGGGGGAACAGCGGCTCGGCGGGTTCCTGCTGTGGCAGTCCGCGCACTCGGAGTTCTACTTCTGCGAGGCGTTTTGGCCGGACTTCCGGCACGTCGACTTCCTGCGCGCGCTGCGCGACTACGCCCAGCGCGAGAGGCGACTGGGGAAGTAGTGGCGCCCTCGGCGTGAAGCGAGCCACGGCGTCGGCCCGCGGGGCCGAGTCAGCGGGGGGAGCCAGGTAGTTGCGCCCCGACTCCAGTGGTGCCAGATGCTTGGCGCGCCAACTCGCAATCGGTCCGAATCGCGCGCCACCTTTCCCCCTGGGCGGTGAATACTCATCGCCCAGAGGGAAGTACGCGGCAAACGTTTCTTCGAACGGCGGCGGTGTGCCACCTCGCGGAGCGACACTCCCGGGCGCGTGGGCTGGGTTACGAACGTGTGAAGTGCGGCGTGTCGGCGGGTTGGGTCCAACTCCACCGGGGTTACCGTCGGCCTTGTGGTTAGCGCACGACGCCGGACCTACCTGGTCTTGGCCTAATAGATCGCCGTAGGGCGGTCGGCGCCCTGCGGCCAGAACCGCTGGGAGCCCCGCGTGACCAACCCCGCCAGCACCACCTCCCCTGAAATCGCCACCGAGGGCGCCGTCGCCGTCAAGACCTACGTGCTCGACACGTCGGTGCTGCTGAGCGATCCACGGGCGATCAAGCGATTTGCCGAGCATGCCGTAGTGCTGCCGGTGGTGGTGATCACGGAGCTCGAGGCGAAACGCCACCACCCTGAACTGGGCTACTTCGCGAGATCCGCGCTGCGGATGCTTGACGACCTACGGATCGTCCACGGCAAACTCGATGAGCCCGTGTCGGTGAACGAGGCCGGCGGCACCGTGCGCGTGGAACTGAACCACACGGACCAAGAGGTGCTTCCATCCGGATTCCGGCTTGGCGACAACGACACCCGCATCCTCGCGGTGGCCGCGAACCTGCGCGCGGAGGGCCACGACGTGACGGTGGTCTCCAAGGACCTGCCGATGCGCGTCAAGGCCTCCGCGCTGGGCATTGGGGCCGAGGAGTACCGCGCGGAACTCGCGATCGACTCCGGCTGGACCGGCATGCGCGAGATCCAACTGACCGATGAGCAGATGGCGTCCCTCTGGGAGACCGAGCACCTGCCCACCATGACCGCAGCCGATTGCGGCGAGGACCTCAAGTCGCTTCCGGTGCACACGGGTCTGGTGATCCACTCTGGGCGCGGCAGCGCGCTTGGCCGCGTCACCGAGGACGGCGCCGTGCGCCTGGTTCGCGGGGACCAAGAGGTCTTCGGAGTTCACGGCCGCAGTGCGGAGCAGCGAATCGCGATCGATCTACTGCTGGACCAGAGCGTAGGCATCGTGTCGATGGGCGGCCGCGCGGGAACCGGCAAGTCGGCGCTCGCGCTGTGCGCTGGCCTTGAGGCCGTCATGGAGCGCCGCCAGCACAAGAAGATCATGGTGTTCCGCCCGCTCTACGCGGTTGGCGGCCAGGACCTCGGCTACCTGCCCGGCGACGCCGCCGAGAAGATGAACCCGTGGGCCCAGGCGGTTTTCGACACCCTGGGCGCGATGGTCAGTTCCGAAGTGGTCGAGGAGGTCATGGCGCGAGGAATGCTCGAGGTGCTTCCCCTCACCCACATTCGCGGCCGCAGCCTCCACGACGCGTTCGTGATCGTCGATGAGGCGCAGTCCCTAGAGCGCAATGTGCTCCTGACCATGCTCAGCCGCATCGGGCAGGACTCGCGAGTGGTTCTCACCCATGACGTTGCCCAGCGCGACAACCTGCGTGTGGGTCGCCACGACGGCATCGCCGCTGTCATCGAGGCGCTCAAGGGCCACCCGCTCTTTGCGCACGTCACGCTGGAGCGCAGCGAGCGTTCGGCCGTGGCCGCGCTCGTGACCGACATGCTGGAGCGCCTGGACCTGTAGGAGGCCGCGAGTTGGGAAGCCGCGCGCCTGCCCGACGCTGGCTCGCCTTACGCTGGCACCGTGGACTTGGGCGCGCTGTGGGACTTCGATGACCCTGCGGGCTCCGAGGCGCGCTTCCGCGCTGCCGCCGAGGCCGCGAACGGCGACGACCGCGCGATGCTCACAACGCAGGTGGCCCGAGCGCTGGGGCTTCAGGGCCGCTTCGGTGAGGGGCACGAGGCGCTCGACGCGATTGAGTCTCCGGGCGCCGAGGTCGAGTTGCGAATCGCGCTTGAACGGGGACGGCTGCTTCGCAGCGAGGGGAATTCGGGCGCCGCGCTACCGATCTTCCGCACCGCCTCCGCGCGCGCCGCCGAGGCGGGCCTTGAGGGCCTCGAACTGGATGCGCTGCACATGATCCCCTTGTGCTTGACCGGCGAAGAACAGCTCGCGGCCACCGAGCACGCGATCGAGCGCGCGCGCCATGCAGCAACGCCGGACGGCCGTCGCTGGCTCGGCTCGCTCCTCAACAACCTGGGCATGGCCCACGCGGACGCTGGCGAGTGGTCCAGGGCACTCGCGACGTTCGAAGAGGCACTCGCCGAGCGGCGCGCGCAAGGAGACGCAGACAACGTGTTCGCGGCGCGATGGATGGTCGCGTGGGCGCTCCGCAACCTGGGCCGAATGGACGAGGCCCGCGAGGCTCAACTCGCGCTCAAGGCAGACCTCGACGCAGCGGGCAAGGCCGATCGCTACGTTGACGAGGAACTTGAACTCCTGGGGTGATCGGCCCCCGACTCGATCGCCGGGCACGCGTCTCCAGGCACTTGTACATCGATGCCGTAGAGGGCGCGGATAGCTGCCAAGTAGCGCTCGGATTCACCCGCAGCCGCGTGCTCGCGCGCACGCACCGTGGGCACGTGCAGCAGAGTCTTGGCGAAGTGGCGTAGTGCGTGCTCTGCCGCATCCGCTCGCGCAACGGTTGCGGCGTCCGCTCCGGGCGCTGGCCGCAGCCGCGCCACCTCACGCTCAAGCAGCCCAAACACGTGCTCGCGCAGCGCCACGACCGCCGGGTCCAGGGTTCGGGACGCGTCGTCGAAGCGCGCCACCGCATGCGCGACGATTGCCCGCGCCGCCTCGACCGCAGTAACGGACTCCTCCGGTGCCAGCGCACCAACAGAGGCGAGATCAACCACGTGCACTCCGGGCAGCTCGCGAACAGCCTCGTCGACGTCGCGCTCAAGCGAAAGGTCAATCACCGTCAGTGGCGCGGCGACGCTCGCGCGCGCCGAGGCCACGTCAACGGCCGTGAGCACGAGTCCCTCACCCCCGGAGCAGGCGAGCACCACGTCGGCGGCACGCACGGCTCCAGAGAGGTCGGCCGAGGCGAGAGCCTCGAGGCCGTGCAACGAAGCAAACTCGAGCGCGCGCCCGGAGGGCGAGAACACGCCGATCACCGACGCCCCGCGCCCCTGCATCGCCCCCACGGCGGCGTCGGCCAGTGCGCCGGTACCGATGATCAACACGCGCGCGCCCGCCCAGGTGACCGTGGCGTCGGCCAGATCAAGGGCAACCGAGACCACAGAGCGGCCGGACGTGCCCAGGCCGGTTGAGGACGCGACCACGCGCGAGGTGCGCAGCGCGGACTGGAAGAGCTTGTCGAGCTGCGGCGTCAGCACACCGCCTGCGCGCGCATCGGCGTGCGCGCGGCGAACCTGCCCGGAGATCTCGCGCTCGCCAACCACCATCGACTCCAGCCCGGTGGCGACGGAAAGCAGGTGGCGGACGGCGTCGTCGCCCTCGAAGGTCTCGAGCGCGGCGTCGACCTGCTCACCGGAGAGGGGCGAGGTCACGGCGAGCGCGGACACAAGGGCCGCGCGCGCAGAATCCGCGTCAATGGCGTCGAGGTACACCTCGAAGCGGTTGCACGTGGGCAGCACCACGGCACCGGCTACGGAAGGCGAGGCCACAACCGCGGCGCCGAGGGCGTCGGCCCCCACACTCAACTGCTCGAGCAGGGCGAGGTCACGGTTGCGGTGAGAGGCCACAAAGCTGACGAGCACCACCTGCCCATTCTGACATGCGCGCCGAACCAGGCAGAATCGGACACATGCCGTTGACCGATCTCATCGACGACCATCCCCTCCGCACCGGCGTGCTTGACGGTTCGCCGCTGCTCGCCGCATACAACGGCGAGACTCCGAGCCACCGTCCCGTGTGGTTCATGCGCCAGGCCGGCCGCTCGCTCCCCGAATACCGCGAGACGCGCGCCGGAACGGACATGCTCGAGGCGTGCCTCAACCCGGAGTTGGCTTCGGAGATCACGCTTCAACCTGTCCGACGCTATGGCGTGGACGCCGCGATTTTCTTCAGTGACATCGTGGTCCCGTTGAAGCTGGCTGGGGTGGACGTTAGCATCGAGCCTGGTATTGGGCCGATTTTCGCGCACCCGATCCGGACGATGGCGGACGTCGAGGCGCTCCCTCAGCTGGATGAGGCCTTCGCGGCGGCGCTCATGCCGATCGCGCATGCGGTGGCGACGACGACCGCGCAGCTGGGTTCCACGCCGCTGATCGGCTTCGCGGGCGCGCCCTTCACCCTGGCCGCGTACATGGCTGAGGGCCGCGCGAGCCGCGATCACTTGGGCGCGCGGCGGCTCATCGCGGCTCAGCCCGACGTCTGGGCCGGGCTGGCATCGTGGGTGGCCAATGTGTCGGGAATGTTCCTGCGCACGCAGGTCCTCGCCGGTGCGAGCGCTGTGCAACTCTTCGACTCGTGGGCGGGCTCGCTCGACGCCGAGGACTACCGCCGCGCGTGCCTGCTGCCGTCCACGCACGTGTTTGACCTCGTGGACGACCTTCCAGTGCCGCGAATCCACTTCGCGGCCAACGGCTCGCACCTGCTCGAGATCATGGACGCCGCAGGCGGGGACGTCATGGGAGTCGACTATCGCCTGCCGCTCAACCAGGCCAGCGAGATCCTCGACGACGAGGTGCCGCTGCAGGGCAACATCGATCCGGCATACCTGTCCGCCCCGTGGGAGGTGCTGCGCGCACACGTCGACGACGTGCTGCAGCGGGGCTCTCAGGCCCCCGGCCACGTGGTGAACCTGGGTCATGGCGTGCCCCCAGACACCGACCCTGAGGCGCTGCAGCGCATCGTCGACCACGTGCACGCTTACAGTGGATAAATGCGCTCGGTAGTGATTGGCGCTGGCGCCGCAGGCCTCATAGCGGCGCGCGAGTTGCTCGCGCGCGGCGACTCCGTGACGGTGCTCGAGGCGACGGACAGCGTCGGTGGACGTGTCAGCTCCCTCGAGCTGGATGGGCTCACGCTTGACGCGGGAGCCGAGTCCTTCGCCACCCGTGGGGGAGCGGTGGCGAGCATTGCCGAGGAACTTGGTCTCAGCGTCGGCCCGCCCGCGCCGACCCCCGCGTGGGTCGTGGGGCCCGGCCGCGCGTACCAGCTGCCAGCAACTGGCTGGCTGGGGATTCCCATCCGCCCACTCGACAAGGACGTGCGAAAGGTCATCGGATCCTCGGCCGCGGTCCACGCCTCGCTTGAGCCTCATCGAGCACTCGGAGAAGTCCCAGACGACATCTCAGTGGGAGTGCTGGTGCGCTCGCGGCTCGGCGACGAGGTAGCCGAAGCACTCGTGGCCCCCGTACTGCAGGGCGTGTACTCGCGGCACATCGACGCGCTGCGGCTCAACGACATCGAGCCGACTCTCGCGCAGCAACTCCGCGACGCGGGGTCGCTGCTCAAACTCGCGGAGACCAAGCGCGCAATGGCGCCCGCTGGTTCAGCGGTGCTGGGGATTGAGGGTGGGATGTGGCGCCTCACCGAGGCGCTAGCAGCCGCCATCCAGAGCGGCGGCGGTTCCATCGTGACCTCGGCTGCGGCCGAACGGTTGACGTTCGAAGCGGGTGCCTGGCGAGTCGATGCCGGCGGCGGCAGGGTGGTCGGCGATCGGGTGGTGCTCGCCACGCCGCTGCCCGACGCTTCCCCCCTCGTCCCCGGACTTCCCTCTCCCGAGCGCAGGCAGGTGGCGCTAGTCACGTTGGTGCTCGACGCTCCGCAGCTAGACGGCGCGCCGCGCGGCACCGGCGTGCTCGCCGTTGGTGGCGTCACCCGCGCGAAGGCACTTACGCATTCGACGGCTAAGTGGCCGTGGCTCTCGCGGCTCGCGCGCGGCCGACACGTGGTGCGGCTCTCCTACGACCTTGACCAGCTGCCGGAAGACGTCAACTCCACCGCGCTCGAGGAGGCGGCGCGGCTCCTGGGGGTTGACCTGCCCGCCAGCGCGCAGCGTGGAGTCGCCGCGCGAATCTGGACCGACGCAGCCCCCACCGAGGTCGCCGGCCGCAACCCAGCGTCGGGCCTGTATCTGGTGGGTAGCGCCGCCGGACTTACGGGACTCGCGAACATCGCGGCGGCGGATTTCCCCTGGGACGAGTGACGGGACAGACTGGCTCCATGACCGATCAACCGCAAGGTTTCACCCTGTTCAGCGTGCTCGACGGTGGATTCGTTCGTGACCTGGACGAGCCCGACGATCTCGCCGTCATCGTGTCGGAGTTCGACGAGGTGGTGGGGGGCCTTGCGCAGCGCGATGTCACCTTGCGCGGGGTCTACGACGTGAGCGGCCTGCGCGCCGACGGCACGGTCATGCTGTGGCTGCACGGACCGGATCTCGCCGAACTGCAGGCTGCTCTGCGCGAGTTGCGCGCAACCGAGCTCCTGGCGTGGGCAGAGCTCACATGGTCGGCTGCGGGAGTGCACCGGCCTGCGGAGTTCAATAAGTCCCACATACCAGGCTTTTTGCGCGGAGAGCCGGCGCGCGATTGGCTCACCGTGTACCCCTTTGTGCGCTCGTACGAGTGGTACCTGCTGCCCGAAGAAGAGCGGTCTCGCATGTTGCGAGAGCACGGGATGAAGGGTGCCGCGTTCAAGGGCGTTGTCGCGAATACCGTCAGCGCGTTCGCGCTCGGTGACTACGAGTGGTTGCTCCCCATGGAGTCCGACGACGTCACTGAACTGGTCGACATGATGCGTGAACTTCGCTACACAGACGCCCGCATGCACGTCCGCGACGAGCTGCCGTTCTACACCGGTCGCCGGATCGCCACCGCGGAGATATTCGAGGTGCGGTCGCGGTGAGCGTGCCGTTCGCCGCGCCGACGCGCGCTCTCCCTCCGGCGCCCTACGACTGCATCCTGCTCGCCGGATTCGGCGGCCCGGAGGGCCAAGACGACGTCATCCCCTACCTCCGCAATGTCACTCGCGGCCGCGGCATCCCCGACGAGCGGCTCGAGGAGGTGGCGCACCACTACCGCCACTTCGGCGGCGTCAGCCCCATCAACGAGCAGAACCGCGCCCTCAAGGCCGCGCTCGAGGGCGAGATTGCCGCGCGTGGGCTCTCGCTGCCCGTGTACTGGGGCAACCGCTTCTGGGCGCCGTACTTCGCCGACGCTCTGCGCGAGCTCCACGCCGATGGCCACCGCCGGGTATTGGTGCTGGTAACCACGGCCTTCTCGTCGTACTCCGGTTGCCGGGCATACCGCGAGGATCTCGCGGAGGCGCTCGCGGAGACTGGCCTCGAGGGCGAGCTCGTTCTCGATAAGGTGCGCCAGTACTTCGATCACCCTGGCTTCGTTGGACCCAACGTCGAGTTCGTCTTGGCGGGCCTCCGCGAACTGACCGACGCCGGGGCCGGGTCCGCGCCGCACGTCATGTTCTCGACTCACTCGATTCCGACGGAAGCGGCCGACCTGTCCGGTCCGCGCGAGGCGTTGCCGTCGGGCGAGCCGGTTCCGCTTGGGGACGGAGGCGGCTGGTACGGCGCGCAGCAGCGCGCGGTGTGCGAGCTGATCATGGAAGCCGTCGAGGCCGAGTACGGCCAGGTGCCGTGGTCGCTTGTGTTCCAGTCGCGCTCCGGTCCGCTGACTCAGCCGTGGCTTGAGCCGGACATCAACGACGCCATCAACGCATTGCCGGACTCCGTATCCGGCCTGGTAGTGAGCGCCATCGGCTTCGTGAGCGACCACATGGAAGTGCTCTGGGACCTCGACAATGAGGCGCTCGAGACGGCGGGCGAGCGCGGGTTGCCGATGGTGCGCGTGCCCACGGTTGGGGTGGATCCAGGGTTCGTGAGTGGGCTCGTCGACCTCATCCAGGAGCGGACGGCAGGCAACGAGCGGCCTGCCCTCACCGAACTGGGCCCGTGGCAGGACGTCTGCCCGGCCGACTGCTGCCTTGGCCGCGCCGCCAAGGCGACGATCGCTTCCTGCTGACGCCAGCGTCGGGCTAGAAGACGGCCTTGCCACCTGTGACGCCGAGCACCGTTCCGGATATGTAACTCGCGTCGGCCTCCGAGGCGAGGAACACGAACGCGGGCGCGACCTCTGCGGGCTGTCCGGCCCGCCCGAGTGGTGTGTCTAGGCCCAGCTTCTCCACCTTTTCTGGTGGCTGAGTGGCGGGCTGCAGCGGGGTCCAAATGGGTCCGGGGGCAACGGCGTTGACGCGAATCCCTTGGGGTCCCAAGTCCGCAGCGAGATTTACCGTGAAGTTGTTGAGTGCTGCTTTGGTCGCGGCGTACTCGATAAGCGAGGTCGAAGGATCATAGGCCTGGATCGACGACGTGTTGATGATGCTCGATCCCCGTGACAGGTGCGGCAGCGCTGCTCTCGTCAACCACATCACGGACATGAAGTTTGTGGTGACGATGCGGTCCATGCGTTCGTCGCTCGCGTCCGCGAGCCCTTCTCCCCGTCCCATCTGGAAGGCCGCATTGTTGACCAGGATGTCGACTCCGCCGAGTCCATCGACGATGCTTGCGACGACCTCGTCGCAGGCAGAACTTGTGCGGAGGTCCGCTTCGATCTTGAGACACGTGCGGCCCTCGGCGCTCACCAACTCGGCAGTCGCATTGGCATCGCTGGCCTCTTCAGGCAGGAAGGTGATCGCGATGTCCGCGCCTTCCCTGGCGAACGCGATCGCCACGGCACGGCCGATTCCGGAATCGCCGCCAGTGATGAGCGCCCGCTTGCCCGTGAGTTTCCCGCTGCCTTTGTAGGACTTCTCGCCATGGTCCGGCTGGGGCGTCATGTCCGTGGTGAGGCCCGGGGGCTGCTGTTGTTGCGGCGGGAATGCCTTCTGATCCGCCATCAGCGGCCCACTGCCTTCTCCAGTTGCGCCTTGGTCATGGTTGACCGGCCCTTGATGTTCTTCTTCTTGGCCTCTTCGTAGAGCTGATCGCGCGTGCGACCGCCCGGACCTTTGTGACTGCGCTCTCCGCCTCGCTGGCTCGACGACTTGTCCTCGAGCGATGTCTTGCTCGCCGCCTTCGACTCACCGTGTCGCGCGCGCTCCTTGTTCACCGTGCGGGCCGCGATCTCTTCGGCGGTGTCTTCGCTCTCGCCGCGCTTCTTGACGCTGTCCTTGATGTGCTTGTACTGACGTTCGCGCTTCGCGCTCCACTCCCTGGGCACAATGGCCTCCTCCTTGCCCACCACGGGCTCCGTTGGCGGCGCCCGCCGATGCCAGCCAGCGCCTGGATACCGGGTACCCAGAACGTCCGCTCCGTAACCCGACTTCGGTTTTCGCAACACTGATGTTGCGTAATACCGGGCCGCGCTTTACCCTTGCAGGAAACCCAATGAATGGAGCTCCCTGTGACGCTGTCGCGAGAGACGGTCTTTGGACTAGCGGCCCTGTGCGGCGGCATCCCCGATCTCACGTTCACAGTGTCCACGAGCTCCGGCGGAGACCTCTGGGTTGCCGAGCACCCCGACGCGCAGTTGTGCGTCCACGCTTTCCGACAAGCGATTCAGGAGTGGCCCAAGTCAGACTGCCACGCGCCCTGCATCGAGGGCGTCGCGTTCGATGAGTTCGAGGAGATCGCCGGAGTGCTTTCGAGAGCGGGAGAGCGGTGGTTCGTCTCGCCGCTCGCCGCGGACGCGACCGCCGAGTGCCTGCGCGAGTGCGCTGAGATCGACAACCGCATCGACGCACTCGTGCGCGAGGATCTCGACTTCAACCTCTCGGTGGTGCGCCTGTCCATGCGCCAGTCCGACGAGACGGCGCTCGATGACGCCGCGATCGCGGCCTACGCAACTTGCCTCGCGGAGGAGCTCACGGTCGCGAGCACCCGCGCCGCCTGAGCACCAGGCGCTACCGTGCTGACATGGCACCGGTAGCGATCACGCCCGTCCACGTCGCCGACCTAGCGGTCGAGGGCGAGGTCATGCCTGTGTGTGTGCACGTCATTGATCACCCGGAGGGCCGGATTCTCGTCGATACGGGATTCACGCAATTGCACCCGGCGGTGGCCGACATGGACCCCACCGTCTTCCCTCTCGATACCCAGGACTTCGACCTCGCGAGCGTCGCCTTCGTGGTGAACACCCACCTGCACTTTGATCACTGCGGCGGAAACCACCTGTTCCCCGGTGTCCCGATCTACGTGCAGCGGGCGGAACTCGACGACGCGCGCACCCTCGACGACTACACGATTCCCGCATGGGTGGACCCGCCCGGCGTCGAGTACCGGCCTGTGGACGGGGAGCTGGAACTACTGCCTGGGGTACGTCTGGTCCCCGCACCCGGACACACGCGCGGGTCGCAGATTGTGGTCGTCGACACGGACGAGGGTCCCGTGGTCATTGCGGGAGACACCGCCGTGTGGTGGGGCGAGCTCGACGAGCCGAGCACCGAGGGCCAGCACCTGATCCTCGCGCTCAATCCTCATGAGGTGTGGCTCTCGCACACCCACGAGCCGTGGCGGCCCGCCTAGGAATCCGCGGCCTCTTTGAAGGCTTTGCGCGGCTCTGCGAGCCGTCCCATTGAAACCAGGTCACGCCGGAAGAACAGCGCCGTGGTCCAGTCGAGAATCACCCGCGCCTTCCGGTTGAAACTGGGAATCTGCAGCATGTGATAGGTCCGGTGCATGAACCACGCGGGCCAACCGCGCAGCTTCACGCCCATGATTTGCGCCACGCCCTGATTGAGGCCCAGGGAGGCGACGGTTCCCAGGTGGCGATGGCGGTACTCCTTCACCTGACCACCGTCGATCGCTGCCGCGAGGTTCTTGCCCAGCACGCGCGCCTGGCGCACCGCGTGTTGGGCGGAGGGGGCGCACCATGCCCCATTGCCCTTGACCAGGTCAGGAACCTGCGCGCAGTCGCCCGCGGCCCACGCGCCGTCCACGACCGTGCCGTCGGGCTTTGTTACCTGCAGGGTTGGCAGGGTGTTGACGTGGCCCCTTGGCCCCTTGGGCAAGTCCGACGCTGCGATGAGGGGGTTTGGCTTCACACCGGCCGTCCACACCACGGTGTCCGCATCGAACTCTTGGCCGTCGCTCAGGACGATCCGACCATCCACGCAACTCTCGAGTCGAGTGGACAAGTAGATCTCCATGCCGCGCTTGCTCAGCACGTCGAGGGTGTAGCCGCCCATCTCGTGGCCCATCTCCGGCAAGATCCGCGTGGCCGCCTCGACCATGACGAAGCGGAGATCGGCGGGGGAGAGCTCGGGGTAGTAGCGCAGAGCCGCACGCGCCATGTCCTCTGTCTCCGCGAACGCCTCGATGCCGGCGAAGCCGCCGCCAACGAACACGAAGGTGAGCAGCTTGCGGCGCGCGTGGGCATCGTGGGTGGTGGCGGCTCTCGCGATCCTGCCAAGCACGATGTTCCGGAGGTTGATCGCTTCCTCGACCCATTTGAAGCCGAGACCCATCTCTGCGAGGCCGGGAATCGGCAGGGTGCGGGGGATCGCGCCGAGCGCGACCACCAGGTGGTCGTATTCGAGGGTCAACTTCTCGCCGAAGTCGGTTTCCGCCGTGACTTTCCTGGTCTTGTGGCTGATCTTCGTGGCCTTGGCCTGCAGCACTGTGACGCCTTTGAGCGTGCGCCGCAACGGCACCACCACGTGCCGAGCCTCGATCGAGCCTGCGGCAGCTTCAGGCAGGAACGGCTGGTAGGTCATGTAGGGCCTGCGGTCGAGGACGGTGATCTCAACATCCTTGGCCCGCTTGCGGAGGGTAAGGGCGGTGTACAGGCCCACGTAGCCCCCGCCCAGAATCAGGACGCGTGTCGTCACAGCAACCAACTCCTTATGCAGTGGTCAACCGCGGGACGACGACCGGTGTTCCTTGTGCGCTTCGCGCCTAATTCTCCCCGACCATGGTGGTCACGTCCAGAAGTCGATCGAGCTCGTCCAGCGAGATTTCGCCGCGCTCGACAAAGCCAAGGTCGATCGTCGCTTCCCGCACGGTAAGGCCGGCTTTGACGGCGTGCTTGGCGATCTTCGCGGCGTTCTCGTAGCCGATGACTCGGTTCAGAGGCGTGACAATCGACGGGCTCGCCTCCGCTAGGAAGCGGGTGCGCTCAACGTTCGCGGTGATGCCGTCGACGGTCTTCACGGCGAGAACCTCGGAGGCATTGGCGAGCAGTCGCATCGACTCGAGCGTGCCGAGCGCCATGACCGGAATCTGCACGTTGAGTTCGAACGCCCCAGACGCGCCGGCCCACGCCACCGTCGCGTCGTTTCCGATCACGCGTGCACACACCATGAGCACGGCCTCAGGCACCACGGGGTTCACCTTGCCGGGCATGATCGACGAGCCCGGCTGAAGGTCTGGCAGCGCGATCTCGCCAAGGCCCGTATTGGGCCCGGAGCCCATCCAGCGCAGGTCATTGCAGATCTTGGTGAGGCTGACGGCGATGACCTTGAGCGCTCCGCTCAACTCGACGAGCGAGTCGCGCGCCGACTGCGCCTCAAAGTGGTCGCGCGCCTCGGTGATCGGCAGCCCGGTGTCCTCGGCGAGCAGCGCGATGACGCGCTGCGGAAAGCCCTTGGGGGTGTTGATGCCCGTGCCAACCGCGGTCCCGCCCAGCGGCACCTCGGCTACGCGCGGGAGAGCGGCCTCGAGCCGCTCGATGCCGTGCCGCACCGCCGCCGCATACCCCCCGAACTCCTGACCGAGCGTTACCGGCGTCGCATCCATGAGGTGCGTGCGGCCCGACTTGTAGACGTCGCGGAACTCCGCGGACTTGGCCTCGAGGGACTCGGCAAGCACCGTGAGCTTGGGAATCAGGTCGCCTACCAGGGCCGACGCTGCGGCCACATGAACGGAGGTGGGGAAAACGTCGTTCGATGACTGCGAGGCGTTCACGTGGTCATTGGGATGCACGTCCCGTCCAAGCGAACGCGTCGCGAGCGTCGCGATGACCTCGTTGGTGTTCATGTTCGAGCTGGTGCCGGAACCCGTCTGGAAGATGTCGATCGGGAAGTCTGCGTCGTGCGCTCCCCCCGCAACCTCGTCGGCGGCCGCAACCACGGCGTCGGCGACATCGGCGTCGAGCACGCCCAACTCCGCGTTCGCGCGGGCCGCCGCCTTCTTGATGCGCGCGAGCGCCTCGATGTGGCGGCGCTCAAGCGTGATCCCGCTGATGGGGAAGTTCTCCACGGCGCGCTGGGTCTGCGCGCGGTACAGGGCGTCCGCGGGTACGCGGACCTCGCCCATGGTGTCGTGTTCGATGCGGTAGTCGGTCATGCTCCCATTGTGTCAGCGGGTGCGGTTGCCCGACGCTACGGCTGGGTATCCTCCGGCGCCACGTCGAGCTCGGCGGAGCCGGGCGGGTTGGCGCCGGGGCGCGAAACGGTGATCGCCGCGATGCGCGCGCAACGCTCGAGGATCGCCGCGACGGTGTCATCGGTGATCCCACGCAGAGCGTCGCGCTGCGAGCCGCCGAGCAGTCCCGCGGTCCACAGGCCATCGATGAGGCCGCCCATGAAGGAGTCGCCGGCGCCGACTGTGTCCGCCACCTCCACAGCAGGTGCGGCGACAGACACGGTGCGGCCGCCCGGCAGGAACGCTGTGGCCCCAGAGCCGCCGCGCGTCACCACCACGAACGCTGGCCCCAGTTCAAGCCAACCTCGCGCCACCGCGTCAACGTCGTCCGTCGCCGCGAGCCATTCAAGGTCCTCGTCGGACACCTTGACGACGTCCGCGAGGGCGACCATCTGCTCGATCTTGACCTTCGCGTCGGCCGGTTCGCCCATGAGCGTTGGGCGTGCGTTGGGGTCATACGTCACCGTCGCGTCGTTCCGGACGGTCTCCACGAGTGCACGTACGGCTGCGGCGCCCGGCGCAAGCACGGCGGCGATAGACCCCGTGTGCACCACCACAGGACCCGGACGCGGAACAGCACCTTCAGCGAGATCCCACTCCAGATCGAAGTCGTATGTTGCCGCACCAGAGTCATCCAGGTGCGCCGTCGCGACGGAGGTGCGCGGAGCCCCGAGTGACCCTTCGGCGAGCGCCACCTGCGAAGCGGCGAGGTGCTCGCGCACGATCCCTCCGTTGTCGTCGGCCGCGAGGTAAGCGAGCAGCTCCACGTCGCGTCCCAGCCGCCCAAGACCTATCGCCACATTTGCCGGCGAGCCGCCAGGGTGGGCGTCGGTGGAGCCGTCAGTGCGCACCACTACATCGACAAGCGCTTCGCCGATTACGAGCGCGTGCCCGGTCACTCCTCGTCCTCGGCGACGTCAGCCTCAGCCTCAGCATCGGACCCGTCGGTGCCCTTGACGGCGGCGATGCGCGATCGGGCGCCCTCGAGGATCTCCTGGCAGCGTGCGGCCAGCTTCTCGCCTCGCTCCCAAAGGTCCAGGGACTCATCGAGGGTCACGTTGCCTTCTTCAAGCCTCGAGACGATCGTGAGAAGTTCGTCACGCGCGGCCTCAAAACTGTAGGCGCCGATGTCTTTCGCTGGCATGATCCTCAAACTACAGCGTCATAACCAGGACTGAGGTCCCTCTCATAGGGTGCAAGGTCCACATGTTCACAATGGAGTGACACCATGTTTTCTGAGAACTACTCTCGCCAGACCGCGATCGCGAGCGCCACCAAGGTGCTCGCAGCCGACCTCACCGACCACGAGCTCGCCACACTGGCCCGCTCCGAAGAGGCAAAGGTGCGCGCCGCCGTCGCCGAGCGTCCCAACACCCCGCTCACGTCTCTGCTGCTGCTCGCGCAGGATGTCGCCCCCGCCGTTCGTGCAGGAGTTGCACGCAACTCGCGCGCCGACCTCCCGATCGAGCTGCGCCAGGACCTCGCCAAGGACAAGTCGTCCGAGGTCGTGTACGCGCTCATCGACAACCCCGCTACGCCGGATTCGATCTTGAGCAAGTTCACGCGCTCCTTCCACCGTGACTACGCAGTCGCGGCCAAAGAGGCACTGAACAAGCGCAAGACCGCCGCCAAGGCGGGTATCGATCTCGACGTTTCCGTCATCGCCCCTCGCTGACAGCGGCCCGACGCGGCGCTCCAGTAGCGCTGGCGGCGGGGGTTCAGCGCTAAGGCTTGACGGCGCGTGCGGCGAGTTCGCCGCGCGCCAGCCGTAGGCGCAATGGCGCGCCTTCGGCAATGGCGTCAGGGTCGCGCACCACTGCGCCGCTAGCGTCCTGGACTACGGCGAAGCCGCGCTCAAGGGTTGCCTGGGGGCTCAGAGCGCGAAGCGAGGCGACGGTCTCCCGGACCTTCGAGTCCGCCGCCTGCAGCACCCCAACCAACGCGCGGCCGGAGCGGTCGTGGAGCACGGCTACGGCATCCCCGAACGGCGCGAGCAACGCCGCCGGGCGCGACATCACGGGCCGTGAGGTGAGGCCCGCCAGGTCCCTCGCATTGCGTTCAACCTTTGCGAGCACCGCCGCGGCCGTGCGGTCGTGGTACCACGCAACATTTGCGAGTTCCTGGGCTGCATCGGGGACGATGCGCTTGCCGGCGTCCGTCGGTGTGGAGGCGCGATAGTCCGCCACGAGGTCGAGCAGCGGGCTGTCCTTCTCGTGACCGATCGCGCTGACCAGAGGCGTCTCGCACGCTGCAGCAACGCGAACCAGGGTCTCGTCGCTGAACGGCAGCAGATCCTCGAACGAGCCGCCCCCGCGCGCGATCACGATGACGTCGACCTCAGGATTGGCGTCGAGCTCTCGGATCGCCGCGGTGGTCTCCGGGACGCAGCGCGCGCCCTGCACTGTGACTCGGCGGATAACGAATCGCACCGCCGGCCACCGCCGCTGCGCGTTCTCCACCACGTCGTGTTCCGCGTCGCCCTGATTGGCGCAGATGAGGCCCACGAGCCTGGGCACGAATGGCAACGGCACCTTCCGCTCAGGCGCGAACAGGCCCTCTGCGGACAGCGCCTCCTTGAGCGCCTCGATCCGCGCCAGCAGGTCGCCAATGCCGACGGTCGCGATCTCTTTGGTGTCGAGCGTGAGCGAACCGTCGCGCTGGTACCAAGTGGGGCGGGCGTACAGAACCACGCGCGAGCCGTCGGTGACGTCAGGCCCCAGCGCGTCGAACTGCGCCGCCTGCACCGTGGCCCGCAGTGACATGTTCTGATCGGTGTCGCGCAACGTCACGAATACGAGGTGCTTCCACCGGCGCACGTTGAGCAGCTGCCCCTCCACCCACACCGGGGACATCTTGGAGATGTAGTCGCCGATCTTGGGGCTCAGGTGTCGCACCGGCCAGGGCCGATCTCTGGTGGTCTCGGCCGCAGTTGCCGGAAGGCTGGCCGACGCTTGGGGGAGGTCGGCGCCGGGGCTCGAGGCAGCGTCGGGCTCGGTCATGGTCACCAGCGTGCCACGTAGAATGGGGGGCATGGCGACCGACAAGCGTGTGCTGCTCGCCGCCCCCCGTGGATATTGCGCAGGGGTGGACCGCGCGGTGATCGCCGTGGAGAAGGCGCTTGAGCTGCACGGCGCTCCTATTTATGTGCGCAAGGAAATCGTCCACAACAAGTTCGTGGTCGAGACCTTGACCGAGCGGGGCGCAATCTTCGTGTCCGAAACCGACGAGGTGCCTGAAGGTGCTCGAGTGGTCTTCAGCGCGCACGGCGTTTCACCCGCCGTGCGCGAGGCTGCGGACGCGCGCAACCTGCTGACGATCGACGCCACGTGCCCACTGGTCACCAAGGTGCATAAAGAGGCGGTGCGCTTCGCGCGCGAGGACCAGACCATCCTCCTCATTGGCCACGCGGGCCACGAGGAGGTCGAAGGCACTGCAGGCGAGGCGCCGGAGCACACGATCATCGTGAACTCGCCCGAGGAGGTCGCTGGCCTCGAGGTGCCGGATCCCGAGAACGTCGTGTGGTTGTCGCAGACCACGCTCTCTGTGGACGAGACCATGGAGACCGTGCGGCGCCTTCGCGAGCGATTCCCTGCGCTCCAGGACCCCCCCAGCGATGACATCTGCTACGCCACCCAAAACCGCCAGGTGGCGGTGAAAAAGCTCGCCCCCGAGTGCGACCTCGTGATCGTTGTTGGCTCTGCCAACTCGTCCAACTCGGTGCGGCTCGTTGAGGTGGCGCTGCAGTCGGGCGCTCGCACGTCGCACCGAATCGATCGCGCCACTGAGCTGCGGGATGAGTGGTTCGACGGCGTGTCCACGGTCGGGGTCACCTCGGGTGCCTCCGTGCCAGAGATCCTGGTGCGCGACCTATTGGACGCGCTCGCTGCCCGCGGCTACGCCAATGTAGAGGAGGTCCGTACGGCCACGGAGGACCTCATGTTCTCCCTGCCGCGCGAGATCCGCGCCGACATGAAGGCCCGCGCCGCCTCCTGACCCGCGCCGGCTGGTGCGCTCACGCGCCGCCTCCTGACCCGCGCCGCCTGGTGCGCTCACGCGCCGCCTCCTGACCCGCGCGGCATAGTGCGCTCATGCGCGGCTTGTCGAGATCGGCGCTCCCTATAGTGCGGCTTCGGGCGTTTCGCCATCGCCGCCGACTGAGATCTGACGCACTTCCGTCTCAACGACGTCAAGCTGCGGCAGTTCTGCGTCGATGTGCTGCATCTCGCCAAACTTCCTGGCCGTGACCATCACCCGCGACTCCATCGACGCCACCGTCTGGTTATACGCCTTTGACGCGCTATCGATAGCCCGCCCAACCCGCGAGAGATGATTCCCCATCACGGTCAGGCGGTCGTAGAGGTCCTTGCCGGTCGCAAGGACCTGCTGCGCGTTCTTGGCGAGAGCGTCTTCCTTCCACGCATGCGCAACCGCGCGCAGGATTGCCACGAGAGTCGTGGGGGTCGCGATGACCACTCGCTTTGAGAATGCGTACTCCTGGAGCGTGTCGTCCTGCTCGATGGCGGACTGGAAGAACCCTTCAGCGGGCACGAACATCACCACGAACTCGGGCGCGGATGCGAACTGCTCCCAGTACTTCTTGCTCGCCAGGTCGTCGATGTGCTTGCGGAACTGGCGCGCGTGAGCGGCAAGCCGCTCGGCTCGCACGCGCTCATCGTCGGTCTCGAACGCCTCCTGGAGACCGGCGAGAGCCACCTTCGAGTCCACGACGATCGAACGACCACCGGCAAGGTGCACCGTCATGTCGGGACGCAAGTTCTTCCCCTCGCTGTCGCGCAGATTGTCCTGCTCCGTGAAGTCGACGTGCTGAACCATCCCCGCAAGTTCCACGACCCGCTTGAGCTGGACCTCGCCCCAGTTGCCGCGCACATCCGAGCGACGAAGGGTATTGATGAAGTCGTTCGTGCGCTTGTCGAGCTTGGCTGAGGCGTCGACCATCTGACGCACCTGCTCTTGGAGCGCGGCCTGGCCCAGCGAGCGCGCCTTGTCCGCTTCGGTGGTCTGCTTCTTCACCTCATCGAGGGCCACCTTCATGGGCTCCACGAGTTGCTTGACCGATTGCTCGCGCTTCTCAAGCTCGAGTTTGTTGGCCTCGTTCGCCCGCGTGAAGCGCTCATCAGCGGTGGCGAGGAACTGCTTGGACTGCGTTTCTAGCGCCTCCGCAGCGAGTGCCCGGAACTGCTCTTTGAGCGCCTCCTGGTCCTGGCGCACCTGGGCCACGTATCGCTCGTGCTCGGCCCTCAGTTCTTCTTCCCGCTTGCCCGACGCCGTGGTCGCGTCGGCCAACCGGGCCTCCAAGGCGTCGGCTCTAGTTTGGGCGACCACAGCGTCGGACTGTGCCTTGGCGAGGCTCCCTGAAGCGCTGTTGCGGGCGATGAGATAGCCGATCGTGAGCCCGGCCGCGAGGGCCACGATGGCGATGATTGCTTCGATCATGGAAAGACCTTTTCATGAGGGTCTGACACGATCGTGCGCGGCAGGCCGGTTAGACGCGGGTTTATTGTGGCGTGGGTCACATTTCCTCTCACCCGACGCGAACTCGTGACCCCAAGTAATGTGATTGTTACCTAAGGTTTCATACCATTCAGGTACAACGGGGAAACGCCCCGGGGTCTGCGCGCGTGCTGGCAGGGTGTCTACAGACGCATAGGACGCGCGACCAACAGGAAGGAGTCGAGTATGAAGCTCGGCGCTTTGAGCAAGGGAGCAGTTGTCGCGGCAGTCGCGGCCCTGTCCCTGGCAGCTTGCTCTGCACAGACGGGAGTGGTCGAGAACACCACGGTTTCCGTTGCGTGGAACCAGCCGTTGTATTCGTTCAACCAGAACACAACGACCGGTAACGCGACGGCTAACGCGGTGGTCCTCAACCTCACGCAGCAGAGCTTCAACTACTACGACAACGAGTTCAACCTCGTGAAGAACACTGACTTCGGCACGTACGAGAAGATCTCGGACGACCCGCTGACGGTGAAGTACACAGTCAACAAGGGCGTGACGTGGTCCGACGGCGTCGCCGTTGACGCGGCCGACCTCCTCCTCAACTGGGTGGCCCTTTCTGGTGCCATGAACGAGGGCGAGCCGGCATACGACGAAGAGACCGGCGTTCTCATCCCCGGCGACAACGTCTGGTTCGACTCCGTTGCCATCGGCACCGGCATCGAGCAGGTGACGCAGACCCCCGAGATCAGCGACGATGGCCGCTCCATCACGATGGTGTACGACACGCCTCAGGTGGACTGGGAGCTGCTGTTCACTGGTGTGGGTGTCCCCGCGCACGTGGTCGCAAAGCACGCGCTCAACATTGACGACCCCGCCGAGGCCAAGAAGGCCGTCCTCGACGCGATCAACAACAAGGACGCCTCCAAGCTGAAGCCCCTCGCGGACTTCTGGAGCATCGGCTTCGACGCCGTTGAGATGCCTACCGGCGACAAGGCCGACATCACGCTCGGAAACGGCGCCTACACGGTCGAGTCCTTCAAGAAGGACGAGTACATCACGCTCAAGGCCCGTACGGATGACTACAAGGCTGGTCCTCAGCCCTCGGTCGAGACCGTGACGGTCCGCTGGATCCCCGACGCCATGGCTTCGGTGACCGCCCTGCAGAACGGTGAGGTCTCCGTGACCCAGCCGCAGGCGACCACTGATGTGCTCGACGCTGCCAAGAAGATCGACAACGTCGAGATCCTTCAGCAGGCCGAGTGGACCTATGAGCACATTGACCTTGTGTTCAACAACGGTGGTCCGTTCGACCCCGCCACCTACGGCGGTGACGAGGCAAAGGCGAAGCTCGTTCGCCAGGCGTTCCTCACGGCGCTGAACACGCAGGAGGTCATCGACAAGCTGATCGTTCCGTTGCAGCCTGACGCCAAGCCGCTTGGTTCGCAGTTGTTCCTGCCGGGAGCCGAGAACTACGACGCCTCTTCCGAGGCCAACGGTTCGAGCGCCTACGGCAAGGGCGACGCCGCTGCCGCCAAGGCAATGCTCGACCAGGCTGGCGTCACGCAGCCTGTGGATGTTCGCTTCCTGTACGGCAAGTCGAACACCCGCCGTGCCCAGGAGTACGCGCTCTACGCCGAGCAGGTGAAGGCCGCTGGCTTCAACCTGATCGACGGTGGCGACGACAACTGGGGCGCCCTGCTGGGCTCTGGCACCTACGACGCTTCGCTGTTCGGTTGGCAGTCGACGTCCACTGGTGTCACCAGCTCTCGTGCGACCTTCGACTCCGAGGGTGGCAACAACTTCACTGGTTACTCGAACGCTGACTCGGACAAGCTGTGGGCGGAGCTCTCCTCCACCTTCGACGCTGACCGTCAGCAGGAGATCCTGAAGCAGATCGACAAGACCCTGTACGACGACGCCTACGGCGTCACGGTGTTCCTGTTCCCGCAGATCACCGCGTACAACAAGGAGCTGACGGGCATCTCGTCCTCCGCCTTGTCGCCGACCTTCTTCTGGAACTACTGGGACTGGAAGGCCCCGGTCAAGGAATAGTTGATCGGTAGGTCATGAGGGTGTGGGGCCGTCGCCTAAACGGCGGCGGCCCCACACCGTCCCTTACATCGGAAACCACATGCTTCGGTTCATTACGCGCCGTTTGATCACGGCCGTCGGCGTTCTGTTCGCCGCCACATATCTGTTCTTCATCCTCGCCGCCAATGCTGGCGACCCGCTTGCCGACCTCAGAGCGTCGACGCAGCCCAACCGCGAGATCCTCATCGCTCAGCGAACTGCTGAACTGCACCTCGACGTCAACCCCTTCATTCGCTACTTCTACTGGCTCGCTGCGGCGCTGCACGGCGACCTGGGAAACGACTACAAGACCGGTCAACCGGTTACGACAATGCTTGGTGATGCAATGGGGCAGACCATCAAGCTCGTTGGATTCGCGTCTGTCGCCGCGATCGTGCTCGGTGTGCTCATCGGCATCATCTCCGCGTTGCGTCAGTACTCGGGATTCGACTACGGCATCACCCTGATGACGTTCCTCATGTACTCGCTGCCGTCCTTCTGGGTGGCCGTGCTTCTCAAGCAGTGGGGCGCCATCGGCTTCAACGACTTCTTGGCGGATCCCGTGATACCGCCCTTAACGCTCTTGCTCATAGGCATAGTGATGGGAGTTGTCGTGGGGGCCGCGCTTGGCGGGGAGTGGAAGCGACGCGCGCTGTTTGGCGGCATCGCGGGCACTATGACCGCCGCGATCCTCGGCGTCATGTCCGCCACCGGGTGGTTCTTGGACCCGGGTCTTGGCCCGGTCGTCATCCTGTTCCTCGGACTCGGCGTGGCCTACGTGGTGGTGTTCCTCACCACGGGGCTCAACAACAAGCGAGCGCTCTATACGGCTTTCACGGTGGTGGCTCTCGGAGTCATCGCGTGGGTTCCGTTCAACATGAATCAGTTGTCTGGCGTCTTCGCCTACACCGGCTTCTGGGCGGCCATCGGCCTGTTCTTCGTGTTCGTGGGCGCTGGCCTTGGCATCGGCCTGCTGTACCGCGGGCCGGACAAGTGGCTGAGCGCTCGGGCGGGTGCGATCGTTGGCGGCTTCATGTACGCATTCCTCTGGCTCGACTACCTGATGAGTTGGTGGGAGTCGTACAGCAATACGAGCGCGATCAACGGCCGTCCTATCGCCACCGTCGGATCGTCGACACCGGAGCTCGAGGGCTCGGGCTACTGGATTGGCACTATCGACACGTTCACGCACATGGTGCTGCCAATCTCCGCCCTTATCCTCATTTCGCTCGCGGGCTACACCCGCTACATGCGTGGCTCGATGCTCGAGGTGATGAACTTCGACTACATCCGCACGGCGCGCGCCAAGGGCATGCCCGAGCGGACAGTCGTGATGCGTCACGGATTCCGCAATGCGCTCATCCCCATCGCGACCCTCATCCCGCTTGACCTCGCTGCGCTCTTCGGCGGCGCGATCATCACGGAGACGGTGTTCGGATGGAACGGCATGGGTCGCCTCTTCGTGGATGCGCTTGAGACCGTCAACGTCAACGTGCTGATGGGCTACTTCCTGGTGACGGGAATCCTGTTGCTCATCGGCAACATCATTGCGGACGTCTTGTACGTGCTGCTCGACCCGCGAATTCGGGTGGAATCATGACAAACATCAATCCCGGAGCCGAGACCGCATTCAAGCTCGCCGCGAACGAAACGCAGAGCAAGTCGCTCGGCAAGATCGTGTGGGGACGCTTCGTCCGGCACAAGGCGGCAATGATCTCCGCCGTGGTGCTCACCATCACCATCCTCGTGGTGCTGACCTCGATCGGCGTAGGCCCCATCCCCGGTTGGTGGATCTGGTCTCCCACGGACATCGATCCCACGATCGTCAACAATGGCCACCCCACCTTCACGTGGAACGGGATCATCCCCAGCTTTGGGGAGCACCCGTTCGGCCAAGACCAGATCGGTCGAGACGTCTTTGCCCGCACCATGCGTGGCGGTCAGGTGTCGCTCATGGTCATGGTCCTGATGGGCATCATCGCGACATTCGTTGGCGTCATCATCGGTGCGTACTCGGGCTTCTACCGCGGCCGCATGGACTTTGTGCTCCAGCGTGGCACCGAGGTTGTCATCGCGATCCCCACGATCGTCGTGACCGCGGTCATCGGCCACAAGTTCGGTGGGCAGAACCCCGCACTGTTCGGCATCGTGCTCGGTCTGCTGCTATGGCCGGGCCTCACCCGCCTCGTTCGCGCCGAGTACCTGTCGCTGCGTGAGCGGGAGTTCGTGGACGCGGCTCGCGTCGCCGGCGCAAGCGATCGCTCCATCATGTTCCGGCACATCCTGCCCAACGCGATGGGCGTGATCATCGTCAACGCGACGCTGCTCATGGCCACGGCCACGATCCTCGAGGCGGCGCTGTCGTTCCTCGGGTTCGGCATCCAGCCGCCAAACGTGTCTCTTGGTCAGCTCATCAACGAGTACCAGACGTCGTTCTCGACGCGGCCATGGCTGTTCTGGTGGCCGGGCCTGTTCATCATCATCTACGCCCTCACGATCAACCTGATCGGTGACGGCCTGCGCGATGCCTTCGACCCGCGTCAGCGGCGCATCCCCAAGACGAAGGAACTGAAGCAGCAGGCGATCGAGAAGACTGAGACGGAGGTGGCGCAGTGAGCCCGGCAAAGAAGAAGCCCGACGCTGCCGCCAACGAAGCGCGTGAGGTGACCACAGCGTCGGGCCCGGCAGAGAGCGAAGCCATCGAGGTTATCCCCGGTGAGGTGACGCCCGACGCGGTACCCGAGGCGGGCGAAGTTCCCGTCATTGGTGCTTCTCATGCGGTGGAAGTCGGAGACGTCGTGCTTGACGTCACGGACCTGAACGTCGACTTCTATGTCGATGGCGTTTGGGTTCCTGCGGCCATCGACGTGAACTACGAGGTCAAGGCGGGTGAGGTCGTCGCGATCGTCGGCGAGTCCGGATCCGGCAAGACGCAGTCGTCGATGTCGATCATTGGGCTGTTGCCGCGAAACGGCAGGGCATCTGGTTCGGCAAAGCTTCGCGGCCGTGAGCTCGTTGGTCTCCCGCAGCGCAAGCTGACGTCGGTTCGTGGGCCGGAGGTGGGCGTCATTTTCCAGGAGCCCATGACGGCGATGAACCCCGTGCTGACGGTTGGGTATCAGATCGTCGAGGTGTTGCGCGAGCACACCGCGCTGCGGCCGGAAGAGGCCAAAGAGCGGGCGATCGAGCTGCTGCGACTCGTGGAGATCCCCGAGCCAGAGCGTCGTTTCGACTCGTACCCGCACCAGCTCTCCGGCGGCCAGCGCCAGCGCGCGATGATTGCGCAGGCTCTCGCCTGCGATCCCGCGCTGCTGTTCGCTGACGAGCCCACAACCGCGCTCGATGTGACGGTGCAGGCTGAGATCCTCGATCTGATCCGCGACCTCAAGACGCGCATCAACGCGGGCATTGTCCTGATCACGCACGACATGGGCGTGGTGGCAGACATGTCCGACCGCATCATCGTCATGAAAGATGGCCGGATCGTCGAGGAGGGCGACTCCAAGGACATCTTCACCAAGCCACAGCACGAATACACCAAGGCACTGCTCAGCGCGGTGCCCCACCTCGGCTCGACGCTCGCCACCAAGGACCCGAACCGGGTTTCCAAGAACGCGACGCCGGTGCTCGAGGCGAAGGGTCTCGTCGTCGAGTACCCCAAGCAGGGGCGCCAGCCGGCGTTCCGTGCGGTGAGGGGTATCGACCTCGTCATTCGCGAGGGCGAAATCGTGTCGCTCGTTGGCGAGTCGGGTTCAGGCAAGACCACGGTTGGTCGTGCGGCCGTCGGCCTCCTACCCGTGGCCGAAGGCGAGCTCACGGTCGTGGGCAAGAACATGCAGGGCATTTCTCACCATGACCTCGCGGAGCTTCGCAAGAAGTTCTCGATCGTGTTCCAGGACCCGGGCTCGTCTCTGAATCCGCGCTGGCCCATCGGCCAGTCGATCGCCGAGCCGATGCAACTTGCGGGTTGGGAGAAGGGCCGTCGTGTTACGCGCGTGAGCGAGCTCATGGACCAGGTTGAGTTGCCTCGCAATTTCCGCAACCGGTATCCGCACGAGCTTTCTGGCGGTCAGCGTCAGCGCGTGGGAATCGCCCGTGCATTGGCACTGGAGCCGACGCTGCTGATCGCCGACGAGCCGACGTCTGCCCTCGATGTTTCGGTGCAGGCACGCGTGCTCGAGATCTTCACCGAACTCCAGCGCGAGCACGGCTTTGGCTGTCTCTTCGTGAGCCACGACCTCGCGGTCGTGGAACAGCTGTCCGACCGCATCGCGGTCATGAAGGACGGCGTCATCGTGGAGCAGGGCACCACGGCAGAGATCATCCAGAACCCCAAGGATCCCTACACGCAGAAACTCATCGCTGCCGTGCCGGTGCCGGATCCTGCCGAGCAGGAGCGTCGCCGCGCGGAGGCAAACGCGTAGAGACGGTCATGTTGCGCGGAGTCGCAGATTCGCGTGAGAGCGGCGTGGACCTTTCGGTCCGCGCCGCTCTTGCGTACGGGCGGTGCTCAGGCGTCGTCGTCGGCGGGGTCCTTGAGCCGGAACGGCTCGTAGACCACGGCCTCGCCCGGAAGCCCGATCGGCGGGATTTCCACGCCAGGCACTTTGTGCTGGTCGTCAGCCGCGTCCGTGGAGACAGGAGCCGGCGCGGGCAGGATCTTCTCCCTTGCCTGCTGCTCGTGGGCGTGCTCGGCGCCGCCACCAAAGATGTTCGACAGTTCGCTCATGCCCCCACCGTACGGGAGCCGAGCCCAGTGCGATAGGTGAGCCCCGCGTCGGCCCTGCGACTTCGCGCACGATGGCGCGCCGGTAGAATTGTGGCCCGTGGCACTCACTATCGGCATCGTCGGCCTGCCCAACGTCGGCAAGTCAACCCTGTTCAACGCCCTCACCCGCGCGGAAGTGCTCGCGGCGAACTACCCGTTCGCGACGATCGAGCCGAACGTTGGTGTGGTTCCTCTGCCCGACGCTCGGTTGGGTCAGCTCGCCGAGGTCTTCCACTCGGAGCGCGAGGTTCCGGCCACTGTCTCGTTCGTGGACATCGCGGGAATCGTGAAGGGGGCTTCGGAGGGGGAGGGGCTGGGCAATGCGTTCCTCGCCAACATCCGTGAAGCCGACGCAATCTGCCAAGTTACCAGGGCATTTGAGGACCCGGACGTGGTGCACGTGGACGGCAAGGTGGACGCGGCGAGCGACATCGAAACCATCAATACCGAGCTCATCCTCGCGGACCTGCAGACCATAGAGAAGGTGATCGCGCGCCTCGAGAAGGAGGTGCGCAACCGCAAGGTGGACCCGTCCGTGCTGGCGGCGGCTACGACCGCCAAGGAGATCCTGGAAGGCGGCACAGCTTTGTCGGCGGGCGCGGGCGCCGCGAAGCTGGATCTCGCGGACGTGCGTGAGTTCAACCTGCTCACGGCCAAGCCGTTCATCTACGTCTTCAATACGGACGACGCTGGCTTGCTTGACGCCGAGAAGAAGGCTTCGCTTGCGGCCCAGGTGGCGCCGGCGGAGGCGATCTTCCTCGACGCCAAGTTCGAGTCCGAACTCGTGGACCTCACCGAAGACGAGGCGCGCGAGATGCTCGAGGAGTCCGGCCAGAGCGAGTCCGGTCTGGACCAGTTGGCGCGAGTTGGTTTCGACACCTTGGGCCTGCAGACGTACCTCACCGCCGGGCCCAAGGAGGCGCGCGCGTGGACCATCCGCAAGGGTGCCACGGCGCCCCAGGCGGCTGGCGTCATCCACACCGACTTCGAACGCGGCTTCATCAAGGCAGAGGTGGTCCACTTCCAGGATCTGCTCGATGCCGGATCCATGGCTGCCGCGAAGGCCGCGGGCAAGGTGCGGATCGAGGGCAAGGACTACGTGATGCACGACGGCGACGTGGTCGAGTTCCGGTTCAACGTCTAGTTGTCTTCGGGGGCGCGGCGCATTGCGCCGTGTGACACACTCGGAATCATGCGTGACGGCACCGAGCTCGAGAACGGTGAGGCCTGCCTCGTGGTCGCAGGAACGCACCGAGGTGCGAGCGGCACCGTGCAGGACAAGAAGGTGAGCGCTTCAGGAGCGGCCACGGTCACGGTCGTGCAGTCGAACGGTCAGCGATTCAAGACGCTCGCCAAGAATCTGCGCGAGGCGTGAGACGCCGCCCGTCGCCGCTCGGCGGCGCCCGGCCAACGCGTGACGACCTCGCGCGGTTCGCGACTGACAATCCGCACCCGATCGACGACGTGCTCCCACCGCCAGGAGTTCCGCTCAGACTCCTCATCGTCGGCATCAACCCGGGCCTCTGGACCGCGGCGGTGAACGCGCCCTTCGCTCATCCAGGCAACCGGTTCTGGCCGTCGCTGTACCGCGCGGGCCTCACCGACCGGCTCGTGGACGCTTCTGCCGGCCTCCTTCCCGACGACGAGGCACACCTTGCCGAGCGCGGCATCGGCATCACCAACCTCGTGGGCCGCGCCTCCGCGCGCGCGGATGAACTGAGCCGCGACGAACTCATTGCTGGCGGATTGGACCTCATTGAGCGCGTAGGAGCGCTGCGGCCCAGGATCGTCGCAATTGTCGGCGTCACCGCCTTCCGCGCCGCCTACGGCCAGCCCAAGGCGCAACTGGGGCACCAGGATTCGGCAACAATCGCGGGCTGGCCCAACAGCGTCGGACTGTGGGTGTTGCCTCAACCGAGCGGTCTCAACGCCCACGAAACCATCGACACGCTCGCTGAGCGCTGGCGAGCAGTGTGGGCCGCCGCGTGCGGTACAACGGACGTATGAAACTCCTGCTCACAGACTCGGGGATCAAGAACGCGAGCATCCGCTCGGCCCTCGTGGCGATGCTCGGCAAGCCCATCGAGGAGTGCACCGCACTCTTCTCGCCCACCGCACTGCACGCCGATCCTCGCAACGCGAATCAGGCACGACGGGTGGTCGCCGGCGAAGAGGATCGTGCGCCCATGATTCAACTGGGCTGGAAGAGCGTGGGGCTACTCGAGATCGCGGCGCTTGCCGCTGTGGGCCGCGAGCGCTGGGAACCCGTGCTGCGCGAGGCCGACGTGCTGCTCGTCGACGGCGGCGATGCCCTGTTCCTAGCGCACTGCATGCGCGCGTGCGGTCTCGATCAGTTGCTTCCCGAGCTCGACGGCCTCACTTACGTGGGCCTCAGCGCCGGCTCGATGGTGATGACCCCGAGCATCGGCGCCGCCTTCGAGAGTTGGTCGCCGCCGGACGGCAGCCACGAAACTCTGGGGCTTGTCCCGTTCTCGATGTGCCCGCACGTCGCCTTCGACGGCGGCGATGGCAACTCGATCGAGCAATGCGAGAAGTGGGCCGCCGGGATCGGCCGCCGCGCCTATCTCACCGACGTCAACACCGCGATCGCCGTCGTCGACGGAGCGGAGACCGTGATCTCCGAGGGCACCTGGCGCGAGCTGAACGCGTAGCGTGACGACATGACCACCGCGACCCCGTTTCTCATGTTCCAGCACGGCGTTGGCCGCGAGGCCGTCGATTTCTACGTCTCGCTCTTCGACGACGGTGAGATCCTCGACGTCGACACGTACCCCGCCGGCGGCCCCGCCCCCGAGGGCACGATCATGCGCGGACGCTTCCGCATCGCTGGCCAGGAGTTCTACGTCTCCGACAGTTTCGTCGACCACGCGTTTGGCTTCACGCCATCACTTTCCGTCTGGATCGAGGCCGATTCGGCCGACGCTCAGGCGGCCTTGCTCGACAAGCTCGGCGAGGGCGGCCAGACGCTCATGCCGCTCGACAACTACGGCTTCTCAACCAGTTTCGGGTGGGTCAACGACCGCTTTGGGGTGAGCTGGCAGGTCAACCTGGCCTAGCGTCGGACTACCCCGCAAAGGCCTTCTTCACCATCGCGGTGATCGCCTTCTCCTCCGCAGCGCCAATCCCGGCGACGGCGTACGAGGTGGGCCAGAAGGTCCCGTCGTCGAGAGCAGCCGCATCCTCGAATCCGACCGTGCAGTAGCGCGACTTGAACTTCTCCGCAGGCTTGAAGAACGTGACGACCTTGCCGTCCTTGGTGTAGGCGGGCATTCCGTACCAGGTGCGGATTCCGGCCTCGGGCGCCGCGGCGAGAACCAGGTCGTGGAACTTCTGCGCGAGAGCCCTGTCCCCGGGCGGCATCGCCGCGATCGCCTCGTCCACCGCAGCGGCCTCGGCGGCTGCGGCATCCGCCTGCTTGGCGCGCTTTGCCTCTGCAACGGCGGCCTTCATCGCCGCCTTCTCGTCGTCACTGAACGCTGCACTTGCCTTGGTATTCGCCATATCTACACCCTAAACCGCGGCCCGCGCCCTGGCATGCTGGGCATATGGCCTGGCGCATGCCCTCGGAATCCGCTCCGCACTCCCGTACGTGGATGGTCTTTCCTTGTGAGGGCCCGACGCTGGGGTCCAGCGACGCCGAGCGCGCGGCTGGATACGAGGCGTGGGTTTCGGTGGCTTTGGCGGTGGCGGAGTTTGAGCCCGTCACGATGGTGGTTGACCCGAACGAGACCGTTAGGGCGCGCGATCTGCTCGGCGGCGACATCGAGTTTCTCGAGGCGCCCGTCGACGAGTTCTGGGCGCGCGACGTAGGGCCCACCTTCGTGGTGGACGGCCCACGGCTCGGCGCGGTCGACTGGGTATTCAACGGCTGGGGTGCCAACGAATGGGCGGTGTGGGACAAGTCGGCCCGCTTGGGTCGCGTGATCGCAGAGGCTGTTGGAGCCGAGCTCGTGCCGAGCGACCTCGTCAACGAGGGCGGCGGGATCCACGTCGATGGGGCGGGCACCGTGCTCCTCACCGAAACCGTGCAGTTGGGGGAGCGCCGCAATCCTGGTTGGACTCGCGAACGCGTAGAGCGGGAGTTGGAGCGCACCATAGGAGCCACGCGAGCGGTCTGGCTGCCGCGCGGCCTTACCAGGGACTACGACGACTTCGGCACGAGCGGGCACGTGGACATCGTTGCGTGCTTCGCTGACACGGGAGCGGTGCTCCTCCACGCGCAAGAGGACGCGGAACACCCCGACTACCAGGTGAGCATCGACCTAGTAGATTTACTCAAAACGCAGCAGCTCGACGTGCTCCCACTTCCGGCCCCGGCCACCTTGAGGGACGAACATGGCTACGTGGACTACTCCTACGTGAATCACTATGTCGTCAACGGCGGCGTGATCGCCTGCGGCTTCGGCGAGCCCGCGGCCGACTCGCGAGCAAGGGAGATCCTCTCCGGCGCGTATCCCGGGCGGCACGTTGTTACCGTGGACGCGCGCGAGATCTTCGCGCGCGGAGGCGGCATCCACTGCATCACTCAGCAGCAACCGGCGGTGGAGGCGTGACGTTCGACGTGGTAGAGGTGCCCATCGCGGAACTGCGCGATGCGCTCGAGCGTGGCGAGACCACGGTGGTGGAACTGGTTGCCGCGTACCTGGAACGCATCGATGCCTACGACGGCGCCCTCAATGCGGTGGTCGTGAGAAACCCCAGAGCGCTCGACGAAGCCGCGGAGTCAGACGAGCGCCGGGCCTCCGGAGCCACTCGTGGACCGCTCGACGGGATCCCCTACACCGCAAAAGACTCGTACCTGGTGGAGGGCCTCACCGCCGCCGCAGGCTCGCCTGCGTTCGCGAACCTTGTGGCCCAGAAGGACGCCTTCACGATTGGGCGGCTTCGAGCCGCTGGCGCGATCTGCCTCGGTCTCACGAACATGCCGCCTATGGCCAACGGGGGCATGCAGCGTGGCCTCTATGGCCGCGCGGAGAGCCCATACAACGCAGAGTTCCTGACGGCGCCTTTCGCCTCCGGATCGAGCAATGGATCAGGCACCGCGACGGCAGCGAGCTTTGCGGCGTTCGGTTTGGGCGAGGAGACGTGGTCCTCGGGCCGCGGGCCGGCGAGCAACAACGCCCTGTGCGCGTACACGCCCAGTCGCGGCGTCATCTCGACACGTGGCAACTGGCCCCTCGTGCCCACGACGGACGTGGTGGTGCCCCACGCGCGAACCATGGCGGACCTGTTGGAAGTTCTCGACATCATCGTCGCCGACGACGCGGATACCAGGGGAGACCTGTGGCGCGCCCAGTCGTGGGTACCAATCCCAGCCGTGTCTGAGGTGAGGCCTCCGCACTACCCGGCCCTCGCGTCGGGCAGCTTGGCCACGCTCGCGGGCAAGCGCGTGGCCATCCCGCGGATGTACCTGGGCACTGACGAGGAAGCGGGCACCGGCACTGGAATCGGCGGACCCACGGGGCAGCGGATCACGCCGCACCCCGAGGTCGTGGAACTGTGGGAGGACGCTCGCCGTGACCTTGAGGCGGCGGGAGCCGAAGTCGTCGAGACCGACTTCCCGGTTATCACCAACTATGAGTCGGATCGCGTGGGGGCTCCAAGCATCCGGACCCGTGGACTCGTCACGGCGGCATACCTGCACGAGGAGATCACCGCCTTGAGCGCTTGGGCATGGGAGGACTTCCTTGCCGCTAACGCCGACCCTGCGCTCAGCACGCTTGCGGAGGTGGACGGCTCGACCATCTTCCCGCCGCCGCCTGGCGCGTTGCCGCACCGCTACACGGGGTTTGACGACGACATCGCCGAGTACCCGGGCCTGGTGCGCGCGGGACTTCCCTCCGAGCTCTCGGGTTTCGCGCATCTGGCCGAGGGGCTGGCGGGGCTGGAATCCACGCGCGCCATCGACCTTGAAGACTGGATGGACGGGCTAGAACTTGACGCCGTGGTGTTCCCCGCAGTGGCCGACGTAGGGCCGGCGGACATGGACGTGAACGAGTCTTCGGCTGACCACGGCTGGCGAAATGGGGTGTGGGTCGCCAACGGCAACCTCGCGATACGACACCTGGGGATTCCTACCGTCACCGTGCCGATGGGAACCATGCGGGGCAAGGGGATGCCGGTGGGGCTGACTTTCGCGGGCCGCGCTTACGACGACAGCGCACTGCTGGCGATGGCGGCGGCGTTTGAAGCGAGCGGTGCCAGACGAACGGCGCCTCCGCTTACGCCTCGGCTCCCTCACGGCTGACCGGGTTGGTGAGGACGAGCAGCGCAACGATCGCCACCACTACGAGAGTGGTCAACGTGATGGGGATCGGAATCACGGGGTCGAGGAGAACCACGAGCGCGCCCAGCGGCACAGCGATGTTCACGATTCGGGTGGCGTGCGGCCGCATGACGATCCACCAGACCGCACCGATGAAGACCGCCACCGGCACCGTCACGCACAGGGAAGCGGCGACGTCGCCGAGTTCGCTGTGTCCCGTGAGCACGTCGATCTCCACCTCGATTCCGGCCGACAGGGCGCCCGCCGCCGCGAAGATGATGTAGTGCCCGTAGCCGTACTGGATCGATTGTCGAAAGCGACCAATGGACTCGTGATGCGGCGCCCAGAAGTAGATCCACCACAGGCCAGCTGTGACGACCAGTGATAGCACCGCGAGCGGCGCGAGGTCCGCGATCTCCGCCTGGTCGTCGCGAGCAGTGATGATCGCGCTCGCCGAGGCGAGCAGGCTCTCGCCGAGCACAATGATCGTGAACAGGCCGTAGCGCTCCGTGATGTGACGCGGGTGCCACGGCGTTTGGTGGCGCCGCTCGGCAATGATCGGCACCGTGAGTTCAAGACCAGCGATCACGAGCCACATCGCCCACCCTGCCGCGCCAGGCGGCACCACCTGCCACACGATCCACAGCGCCTGAACTCCCGCGATGCCCCATGCGTAGATCAGGGTGGCTCTCCGCAGGTCCGGCGCGTTGCGGGCGGCGCGCAACCACTGGGCAACCATGATGAGGCGCATGACCACATAGCCGGCGGCCACCAGTGTGAAGTCGTGGTCGTTGAACGCAGGCCCGATCCCGGCGGCAACGACTAGCACTCCCGCCATCTGCGCCACGGTCATCACCCGGTAGAGCCAGTCGTCCGTGTCGAACGAGGTCGCAAACCAGGTGAAGTTCATCCACGCCCACCAGATCGCGAAGAAGACCACCAGATAGCTCGTGACGCCGTGCATGAAGTGGGCCTCGCTGAGGGCGTGGTGCAGATTAGCCGCGGCGATTCCCACCGCGATCACGAAGACCAAGTCGAAGAAGAGTTCGAGCGGTGTAGCGGTGCGGCCGTCCTGGGCGCTGTCGCGCGGCACCATGGGGATCAACCGCCAGCGGCCCGACGCTGCGGCAGGTTGGGCGCTCATGCCCCGATAGTAGGGGGCTGGCCCGTGCGGCGCACCGGGCCGAGCAGTGGCGTGGAAGCCGCTAGTCCTCTGTTTGGCGAGCGCGGAATGCACTCTGTGCCGCGCGGTTTGTGCACGTCACCGTGCAGTACTTCTTTGAGCGGTTGCGCGACATGTCAAAGACGACGCCTTCGCAGTCGTCCATCGCGCAGTGGGAGAAGCGGCTCATGTCGTCGGCGCGGATCACGTCGATCATCGCCATCGCCGACTCAACGAGAATGCGCTCCTCAAGTGGCCGGTCATCGTGCGTCGCGTGAATGTGCCAATCGACGTCGCCATGCCGCACCAATTGCGGCACCGCGCGCTGCTTCGCGAGGATGCGATTGATCATCGGCACGGCACCGTCGCGGTCGGCGAGAAACAGGGCGCGAAGCTGTGTGCGGATCTTCCGCACGGGTTCGAGGTCACGCAACGTAGGTGCTGGCCCCGTGTAGCCGAAGGCCTGGAAGAAGCTGCGCAAGTCGGCGAGCGTCGTGAGCGAATCAGGGTCAAGTTCCGAGTTCGCGAGGAAGACGCCCGACTCGAGCGCCTCCACGGTGTCATGTGCGAACGTCACTTTGACACATTATCACACTTGCGCTAGGGTAATGAGTCATGAGCGCGATGACTACTGACATGGCCCCACAGGTTCCCGCGGCGAGCCCGGCTCGCCCGCGCCTGGCGTCAGGTATCGGATTCGCGCTGCTCGCGGCCACGTCATTCGGGCTGTCCGGCTCGCTCGCGAAGGGCCTCATGGACCTCGGATGGACCGCCGGCTCCGCTGTGCTCCTGCGCGTGACCATCGCTGCCGTCGTGCTCGCGATCCCGGGTGTCATCGCACTTGGGGGACGTTGGCACCTACTGCGCCAGAGCGTCGGCCCGATCGTCGCCTACGGCGTCTTCGCGGTCGCGGGCGCCCAACTCTTCTACTTCATGGCCGTGCAGACACTTGACGTGGGCATCGCGATGCTTATCGAATACCTCGCCCCCGTGGCGGTGGTGTTGTGGTTGTGGTTCCGTCACGGACACCGCCCCAATCGGCTGACCGCGATGGGAGCCGTCATCGCTGCAGCTGGTCTGATGCTCTTGATCAACGTGTTTGGCGGCGCGCAGATGAGCCTTGTCGGCATGGGCTGGGCGCTCGGCGCCATGGTCGGCGCCACCGTGTACTTCATCATCTCTGGGGACACGTCGAACGAACTGCCGCCGATCACCCTTGCGGCCTCAGGGCTCCTCGTAGCGGCGGCGGTGCTTGGCATCGCGGCGGCCGCCGGTGTGCTTCAGATGGGTTGGGTGGCAGGGTCGGTGGAGCTCGTTCCCTTCGCGATCCCCGCGTGGCTGGCCGTAGTGTTGCTGGGCGTGGTGACTGCCGCGATCGCCTATGTCGCGGGCATCGCCGCGACCCGGCGCCTCGGGGCTCGGCTCGGCTCCTTCGTGGCGCTTACAGAGGTGCTCGTGGCCGCGGTATTCGCCTGGATCCTGCTTGGTCAGGCGCCAGCGCCGATCCAGATCACGGGCGCTGCCCTCGTGCTGGCAGGCGTCGTCGTCGTCAAGCTCGGTGAGCCGCCAATGCAGCCTGCGGAGACCACCGTAGAGCCGCTGCCAGTGCGGTCCGCAGAGGCGATGCCGGAGGCTATCCCCGCCTGAAAGCCCCCGCTCTTCCGCCGGGCACGCGGGCCGTGCCGCAGCAGCCGCCTACCTGCCAGAGGTGGCGCGCCGGGTCCGCGACAGTTCCCGTGCCCGGCGGAGAAGCGGCCCATTGCGACACCTGGGTGAGATAGGTCACTCAATCCCCCGTAAGTCCAGGTAGCCCTATAGATTGTGCTCCGAGGGGCGGACGCGTGTATTCCAGCGCGTACGCAAGCTGAGGAGATTTGCTTTGTCGACCACGCTGTTGCGCGCCTTCGCGCGCCCGCGGTACGCCGTGCTGACCATCGTTCTGCTGCTCGCGGGGCTCGTCGTTCCTGTCGCCCTCACCGCGGCACCCGCGTCGGCGGTGACCGCTACTGGGGGAAGCGCGCGGTTCCCCTACGTCCAGTGGATCTCATGGGGTGCGAACGGGGCCGACCTGACCCCGAACGCGAGCGGGGACATCACCACCACTGAGACGATTCCTTTCGGCGGTCAGAACCTCGTCGTTACCTGCACCATCGACAACATCGCGCGAACCCGCGGCAGCGACAGCATCGCGGGCTCTGCGGGGAAGCTCCTCGAGTCCTACGCGAGTGGCTCTTGGCGCGGCGACGGTCTCGACGAGCTCTACAACATCGGCGGAACGGGTGTGGACAACACCATGGCCGTGGGTGTGAAGAACATCCACAACGCAAACACGGTCACCTTCGACTTCGCGTGTTCCGCCGAACTCGTCCAGGGGTCCACCCACACCCCTGTGACCCTCGCCGGTCTCGTGATGGGCAGTGCCGAGTCCTCCGTCAACAACGGCACGTTCCAGGAGTACATCGGCGCCACGATCTCCAACACGGGCACGTGGCGGATCCTCGACCGGGTGCGCGGCACCACGTGCACCCAAGACGACTACGCGCAGCGAACGGCACCCACGGGCACGACGAGCCGCTTGGTGCTCCAGGGTGCTGCGAACACCACGTGCGAGGCCAACACCGCGTCAATCCTTCCCAACCCCATGTCGGTGGCGTTCATGGACGGCGTGTCGTCGGCCACCAACGTGACGCTCGCTGGCCGCGGCAACGAGGCCATCGCGCTCGGCGTGGTCGTGAACATGGACTTCGGGGACGCACCGAGCACGTATGGCACGGCAGGCGCCCTGAGTCAGGGCGGCTTCAGCGGCGGTGAGCCGCCGCTCTACGGTGGCACAGGCAGTGGCACCGGCGTCTTCACGATGACGCTCGCGAACCAATCTTCGCCGGTACTGCGGCTCGGCTCGGCGGTCGACTACGAAAGCGACCAGCTCCCCAGCGCCGCCGCCAATGGCGATGACACCAACGGCTCCGACGACGAAGACGGCGTCACCCTCGCGAGCAACTACTCCGCAACCGCGGGTAGCACAGTGACAGTGAGCGGCGTGAGCTGCAACGCGAGCGCAGCCCAGCCCGGATACGTGGCCGGGTGGATTGACTTCAACGCCAACGGCGTGTTCGATTCGAGCGAGAAGTCGACAAACACCCCCGCGTGCCCCACTGGTGGCGGCACCGTCAACCTGACCTTCACCGCCCCGAACACGGCGCCCCCGCTTGCCACCCAGCCCAGCTTCGCGCGCTTCCGCATCGCCCCCACCACGGCGGACCTCGCCGCGACAGGCATCGCCGGCGGTGGCGAGGTCGAGGATTACCCCATCACCGTGACCTGGCCGCCCACGCCCAGCATGTCCTTGTCGAAGACGGTCGCAAGTGGCGCGGTTGTCACCGGCGGCACGATCACCTACACCTTGACCTTCACCAACACGGGCAACGTGCCCCTCACCTCGGTGGCGGTCACGGACCCGAACGCAACCGTGTCCGGCTGCACGTGGTCCACCGTGGCTCCGCATACTTCGGTGAGCTGCTCTGCGACGCACCCGGTCACCGCCGCAGACGTGACCAATGGCTATGTCGCCAACACTGCGAGCGCCGCCGCGCGCGACCAGAACAACGCGGCGATGACGCCCGTGACGAGCTCCGTCACCCTCAATGCCAGGGCCGACGCCGCCAACGACGTCGACACCACGCCCATCAGCACCACGCTCTCGCGCGCTGCCGCACAGGGAGTGCTCGTCAATGACCTGGGCCGGTCGATCTCCGTCACCGGGTTCACCGCCCTGCCAGCGGCGCAAGGCACTCTGACGATCAGCGCGAACGGCTCGTACACGTACGTTGCCGGCATCAACTTCTCTGGCATCGCCACCTCGACGTACACGATCACCGATGCCGACGGCAACACAGACACCGCCACCTTGGCAATCACCGTCAAGCCAACGGCCGACGCTGACTCAGGTTCCACTCCGATCGGCTCCCCGATCACGTGGACCGCAGCGACGCTGCTAGACGGCGACCTCGGGACCAGTCTGAGCGTGACCTCGGCCACGAACGGCACCCACGGCACCACGTCCGTGGCCGGCGGCGGCGCCGTCACCTACACGCCCACGAGCGCCAACTACTCGGGTCCCGACTCCTTCACCTACACGGTGACGGACGCGTCTGGTCAGACGGCCACCGCAACGGTGACGGTCAACGTCACCCCAACCGCAGCGTCGGACACGGGGGCAACGGCTAGCGGTGTCACGCTCACCAAGAACACTGCGAGTGGCGTGCTCGCGAACGACCACGGCACCTCGCTGACCGTCTCCGCGTACGACACCATCCCCACGGGCCAGGGAACCCTGACCATCAACACGGATGGCTCGTACACCTACGTTCCAGCGACGGGCTTCTCCGGCGTGGTCACCGCCAACTACACGGCTCGTGACGCCTCAGGTCAGACTGTGAACTCCACGCTCGCCATCACGGTGAGCCCCACCGCGGTCAACGACTCTGACGCGACCGTCGCTGGATCCGCGATCACGCGCGCGGCGAGTGCGGGCGTGCTGACCAACGACCTGGGAACGTCCAAGTCCGTCACGGGACACAACGCGATTGACCCGGCAAAGGGCACGCTGACGATCGGTGCAGACGGCGGCTATACGTTCACTCCGGCAGCCGGTTTCTCCGGAACTGTGAGCTCCACGTACACGGTCACCGACGGCGCCGGGAGCACCGCGACCGCAACGCTGACGATCCTGGTGACGCCAAGGGCGAACCCCGATGCCGTCACCACTACGGCGAACACTTCAGTGACGATCACCAAGGCCGAGCTCATCAACGACGACCTCGGCATGGGCCTCACGACCCAGTCGGCGACCAACGGCGCCCACGGCACCACGTCCGTGGCTGCCAATGGTTCCATCACCTACACCCCCGCCGCGGGCTACTCGGGCGCCGACTCGTACAGCTACACGGTGGTTGACTCCTCGGGCAACACCGCGACGTCGACGGTCACCGTCACCGTCACGCCGGTGGCCGACGCCGACTCTGGCGCCACTGCGGTTGGCACCCCTCTCTCGTGGTCCGCTCCCACGCTGCTTGCTGGCGACCTCGGCACCGACCTTGAAGTGACATCGGCCACGAACGGCGCCCACGGCACCGTCACGACCAACTCGAGCGGCACGGTGACGTACACGCCAACCGGCACCTACTCGGGGCCGGACGCCTTCACCTACACGGTGACTGACGCATCGGGTCAGACGGCCACCGCGACGGTGACGGTCAGCATCACGCCAGTGGCAGTCAGCGACTCCGCATCCACGGGTTCTGGCACGACGCTCACACGCGATGCGGCGCATGGCGTGTTGGTCAACGACAAGGGCACTGATCTGGAGGTGGTGTCTCACACCTCGCCGCTCGCGAGCGAGGGCACGTTGACGATTGCCGCCGACGGTTCCTACACCTTCGCGCCCGCGATCGGCTTCTCCGGATCCACCACGGTCAACTACACGATCGAGGACGCCTCTGGACAGCAGACCACCGCGACCCTGACGATCTCCGTTGGCATCATCGCCAATGACGATACGGACGCGACCACGGCTGGCACGCCCATCACCCGCGCGGCCGGCGCTGGCGTCCTCCTCAACGACGCTGGTAGCGGCCTCACCGTCAGCGGCAACACCGCGATCAGCGCTAGCGAAGGCACGCTGACGATCGGCTCGGACGGCGGATACACGTTCACGCCGGCCGCAGGCTTCTCCGGCACGGTGGTCAGCACCTACACGATCGACGACGGACACGGCCACACGGATACGGCCACCCTGACGATCACAGTGACGCCAACGGCCGGCCCGGACTCCGCGAGCACCGCCGCCGAGACGCCGGTGACCGTCACGGGTACCGAGCTTCTCAATGACGACGCCGGTTCCGACCTCACCGTGGTCGGTGCTGCGAACGGCGCCCACGGCATCGTGACGATCGCCTCCAACGGGGACGTCACCTACACGCCCGCCAACGGCTTCTCGGGCACAGACGCCTTCACCTACACCGTCGAGGACGGCGAAGGACAGCAGGTCTCGGCGACCGTAACCGTCACGGTCACCCCGGTGGCCCTCAACGACACGGCGACCACGGCATCGGGCATCACGGTCACGCGCACTTCGGCGACCGGCCTGCTCGGCAATGACACGGGCAGCTCGCTCGAGGTCGCCTACAGCACGCCCATCTCGTCGTCGCAGGGCGCCCTCACGATCAACGCTGACGGCTCGTATGAGTTCGTGCCTGCGGCCGACTACTCGGGCCAGGTGGTGACCACCTACACGGTCCGCGACGCAGAGGGTCAGACCACCACCGCGACGCTCGCCATCACCGTGACGCCGGTGGCGGCGGATGACTTCGGCACCACGCCCGCCGAGACGCCCGTGGACTTCGACGACCTGCTCGCGAACGACCATGGCACCTCGCTCGCGATTGTCTCGACCACCAACGGCGCCCACGGCACCGTTGCGGTCGCCGACGGCGTCGTCACCTACACGCCCGAGGATGGCTACTCCGGTTCCGACTCGTTCACCTATACGGTGCGCGACGGCAACGGCTCCGAGTCCACGGCCGCCGTCGCGGTCACCGTCACGCCCGTCGCCGGGCCCGACGCTGCCACGACCTACGCGGACACGCCGGTGACGATTGCCGCGGCCTCGCTCACAAACGACGACCTCGGCACCGGGCTTGCGGTAATCGACGCGGCCAACGGCTCCCACGGAACCGTGAGCGTCGCCGCAAACGGCGACGTCACCTACACGCCGCAGGGCGGCTTCTCCGGAACCGACGCCTTCACCTACACGGTGGAGGACGCCGAGGGTCAGCAGGCCACCGCAACCGTGAACGTCACTGTGGTGCCGACAGCCTCGAACGACTCGGACGCGACCGACGCCGGCGTGAGCGTGACCCGCGACGGCGCTGACGGCGTGCTCGCCAACGACCACGGAGCGGGCCTCGCGGCTGTTGACTTCGACGCGGTCCCGGTGTCCGAGGGCGAACTCACTCTCAACCCCGACGGCGGCTACACCTTCACCCCGGCGCAGGGTTTCTCCGGAACCGTCACGGTGACGTACGTCGTTGAGGACGGCGAGGGTCAGCAGGCCACCGCGGCTCTCACAATCGTCGTCAGCCCCGTCGCGAACGGTGACTCCACGAGCACGAGCGCAGGAGTTCCCAAGGCGCTCGACGACCTGGTGGCCAACGACCTCGGATCCGACCTGGACGTCACCGCGGTCACGCAAGGATCGAGCGGCGCCGTGTCCCTCGCGGGCGACGACACGGTGACGTACACCCCCAACCCAGGCTTCTCCGGAACGGATGCGTTCACGTACACGGTCACGGATGCGGAGGGGCGCACCTCCACCGCCACCGTGAATGTGACAGTGACTCCCGTGGCGGTTGGGGACTCCGCGACGACCGATGTCGAAGTCCCAGTCTCCTTGACTGGACTTACGAGCAATGACAGGGGAACGGGCCTCGAGGTCACGGCAGTTACCCAGGGCGGCCACGGCTCTGTGACACTCGAAGACGACGGCTGGGTCACCTACACGCCCCAAGACGGCTTCTCGGGCATCGACTCCTTCACGTACACCGTGACCGACGACGAGGGCCAGACGTCCACAGCGATCGTCACGGTCACCGTGCTGCCCACGGCGGCGGCCGACGCCGACGCGACCGAGATCAACACGGCTCTTTCGCGCACCGCGGCAGAGGGCGTCCTCGTCAACGACAAGGGCACGGACCTCGTCGTCCTGGATTACGACGAGCCCGCGCCGACCGTCGGCACGCTTGCGATCCATCCCGATGGCTCGTACGCCTTCATGCCCGCGACCGGCTACAGCGGTGTGTTCCGCGTGGACTACACCGCCGAGGACGCCGAAGGCAACACCGCGACCTCCACACTGACGATCTCGGTTGGACTCAAGGCCGCGGACGACGTTGACTCCACGACAGCCGGTACGGCTATCACCAGGGGCGCGGACTCCGGCGTGCTCGTCAATGACGCCGGTTCCGAGCTTGAGGTAATCGGCTTCCAAGCGGTCCCGAGCGCCAAGGGAACCCTCACGGTCACTGCAGACGGTTCCTACGAGTTCACGCCTGCCGACGGCTTCTCGGGAACGGTGACCTCCGTGTACCGCGTGCGCGACGCGTCGGGCCAGGAGGCCACGGCGAACCTGACGATCACTGTCACGCCGGCGGCAGCGAACAACACCGCCGCCACGACCGTCGGCACCCCGGTGACCCTCACGGAGTCCGTGCTGCTGGCAGACGACGAGGGGAGCGAGCTGGACGTAACGTCCGTTACCCAGGGCACCAACGGCTCCGTGGTGCTCAACGACGACGGTTCAGTCACCTACACCCCGAGCGACGGGTTCTCCGGCACTGACACGTACACGTACACCGTGACCGACGCTGAGGGCCAGACGGCCACGGCGACGGTCACCGTTGCGGTGACACCGGTTGCGGCGAACGACAGCGCGAGCACCACCGCTGGCACGACCCTGTCCCGCGACGCCGACGCCGGCGTGCTCGCCAACGACCTGGGCACATCTCTGCAGGTCGCGTCATTCACTCCCGTGGACCCCACCATGGGGACATTGACGATTGCGGCGGACGGTTCGTTCGAGTTCGTGCCCGCGGCCGGGTTCTCTGGCACGGTGACGTCCACCTACATCGCGCAAGACGCGGACGATCAGCAGACAACCGCCGTACTCACGATCACGGTGAACCCGCTGGCGGTCGATGACAACTACGCGACGCCGTTCGAGACCCCCATCACCATTCCGCTGTCAAGCATGCTCTCCAACGACCTCGGCACCGGCCTGTATGCCGTCAGCGTTTACTCCCTGCAGAACGGCTCCCTGGGCGTAGTGGGGAGCAGCCTGGTCTTCACACCCTCGCCAGGCTTCACCGGCATCGGCTCATTCCAGTACAGCTTGGCGGATGCCGCGGGACGGACCGCGAATGCCACGGTGCTCATCTCCGTGGGGCCCGACGCGAATCCCGACTCGGACGCGACGGGCGCCGGATCTGCGATCTCGCGAGCTGCGCTTGACGGCGTGTTGACGAACGATGTGGGGGACGACCTTGAGGTCGTCTCTCATGAGACCGTCCCGGCCAGTCAGGGTGTGCTGGAGATCGGGGGCGATGGCTCGTACACCTTTACGCCTGCCGCGGGCTTCTCTGGAACAGTCACGGCGGAATACACGATTCGAGACACTCGCGGCCTCACGGCATCCTCGACACTCACGATCGCTGTGAGCCCGCTCGGGGTCGATGACGACTACGCAACAGGTTTCGAGACGCCCATCACCATTCCACTGTCGAGCATCGTTGCCAACGATGTCGGCATTGGACTCTATGCGGTGAGCGTGTTCTCACTCCAGCACGGCTACCTCTCGGTGTCCGGCAGCGGCCTGCAGTTCACACCGGATGCCGGCTTCACGGGTGTCGCGTCCTTCCAATACACCGCGGCGGACTCTGCTGGCCGCACGACTGTCGCGACCGTGCGCATCCACGTGGGCATCGGCGCGATCGATGACGACGACGCCACCACGGCGGGCACCCCCATCAGCAGAGAAGCCAGCAGTGGCGTGCTCGTCAACGACGTCGGCGATGACCTTGTCGTCACTGGTCACGACGCCGTTGGCCCCGATAAGGGTCAGTTGATTGTCGCTGCGGACGGCTCCTACGTGTTCACGCCCGCAACAGGGTTCTCGGGGACCGTGACCGCGGATTACGCAATCGAGGACGAGAACGGCAACACCGCGACTGCGACCCTCACGATCGTCGTGACGCCGTTGGCGAGTGCCGACGTCGACGCGACGGCGGCGGGCGCGGCAATCTCTCGCGATGCGAGCGACGGCGTGCTCGATAACGACAGCGGCAGCGCCCTCACGGTGGTCGACCACGACACCCCCGGAGCGGGCCAGGGCGCGCTCACCATCGCAGCGGACGGCTCCTACGCCTTCAGCCCAGCGAGCGGTTTCAGCGGCACAGTGACCGTGGAGTACACCGTCGAGGACGCCGAGGGTCAGCAGGCCACCTCGACTCTCACGATCACCGTGACACCGGTGGCGGCCGCCGACTCGGCGACCACTACCGTCAACACGCTCGTGACTCGCGATGCCGGCGCTGGTGTCCTTGCCAATGACGAGGGCAGCGCTCTCACCGTCGTTGACGCGGGCATGGTTGACGCGGCCAAGGGCGTGCTCGAACTCAATGCGGACGGTTCGTACACGTTCACGCCAGCCACTGACTTCTCCGGAACGGTCGAGGTCGAGTACACGGTCGAGGACGGAGAGGGACAGCAGGCGACGGCGACACTCACCATCACCGTGACGCCGTCGGGCACCGCAGACGCCGCTTCCACAGCGTCGGGCACCCCGGTCACGATCACTGCGGCGACCCTGCTGGGCAACGACCACGGCACCGGCCTGGAAATCAGCGCCGTCACTGCGGGTACACACGGCACCGTGGTGCTGAACCCTGACGGCTCGGTGACGTACTCGCCTAGCGGAGACTTCTCGGGCACGGACGCCTTCACGTACACGGCGCTCGACGAAGAGGCGCAGCCGATCACGGTGAACGTGACTGTCACGGTGTCGCCCGCCGCCACGGCCGACCACGACGAGACCACGGGCGGCACACCCATCAGCCGCGATGCGGCGCACGGAGTGCTCGGCAACGACAACGGCTCCGGCCTCACCGTCACGAGCTACGACGCCGTGGATTCGAACCAGGGTGCCATCGTCATCAGCCCGGACGGCTCGTTCACCTTTACGCCCAAGCAGGGCTTCCACGGCACGGTGACCATCACCTACTACATCGAGGACGAAGACGGCGCCACCGCGTCGGCCGTGCTCACGATCATTGTGGGCGCGGACCTTCCGCTCGTGGCGGGAGACATCGCCTCGATCTGTGTTGCCGACGTTCCTTACTTGCAGTGGGATATGGCGCTGCCTGCGGGCTTCCCTGATCAGGGCACTGCGCCGCTGACCATCACCTTCGTCAATCCTGACGGCGAGGACTACGTGGTCGCGGGACTCCCGCTCTCCGGTGCGATGCTGTGGCCCGGGGCGTCGAATGGGTCGCCTAAGCAGTGGCCGGGTTGGAAGCAACTCGCCGATGGCACCTACGTGGAGACCGACGGCAACTTCGCGTGGACCCGCGACGGCGTGACTGTCCTGTTCAAGGTCAACCCCGAGTACCAGACCACGGTCGAATACCCAGAGGCGACGGCGAAGTGTGCGAACCCCGCCGCGGCGCTGACGGACGGCGACGGTAGCCTTTCCCACACGGGCATGGACTCGATGGGTCTGTTGCCTATCGCCATCGCTCTCATTGGCGCTGGCCTGATCATCGCCTTCGCGGGAAGGCGGCGTCGGGAGGACTGACGTGACGTTGGGGCTCAGTTTTGGGACGGCCGCCGGTGACTATGATCGCGGTCGTCCCGGCTATCCGCCCGACGCCGTGGCTTGGCTGCTGTCTGGCGTCACCGGACCGGTGGCTGACGTTGGCGCCGGTACGGGCAAACTGACCGCGGAGATCTCTCGGCAGGGCTTCGAGGTCTCTGCGATCGATCCCGATCCGGACATGCTCGCGGCGCTAGCCGAGGCGCTTCCATCGGTGCCGCGCACCGTGGGTACCGGGGAGTCGCTGCCATTCGCCGACTCGAGCGTAAGTGCTCTCACTTTTGGCCAGTCGTGGCATTGGGTAGACGTTGCGCGAGCGAGCGCGGAAGCGGCGCGCGTCTTGGCACCAGGCGGGGTGCTTGGCCTCGTGTGGAACCTTCGCGACGAGACCGTTGCCTGGGTGGCCGCGCTGGGACGCGCGATGACTTCATCGAAGGCCGAGTCGATGATCTCTGCCGACGAGGTGAATATTGATCCACCGTTCGGCACTCTCGAGGAGCGGGTCTGGCGCTGGTCGAGGCTCATGACGGCGGACGAGATCAGGGCGATGGTGCGGTCGCGCAGCTACTACATCGTGGGCGATCTGGACTTTCGCGCCCGCGTCGACCGTGACGTCGACGCGGTGCTCGCGGACCTCGGCGCGGATACCGTTGCGATGCCGTACGTGACGCATGCGTTCAGGACTACCCGGCCGTAGCGTCGGCCCGCTTGGGCCGGTAGAATGGGATGCTGGCAACCGCCGCCAACTCCCTGAAAAACGAAACGAGTCCTCGCATGCCCCTGCGCTCAGACCTGCGCAATGTCGCGATCGTCGCCCACGTCGACCACGGCAAGACGACTCTCGTCGACGCCATGTTGTGGCAGGGCGGCGCCTTCGGCGAGCACGCCCACGTCAACGAGCGTGCCATGGACTCCGGTGACCTCGAGCGCGAGAAGGGCATCACGATCCTCGCCAAGAACACCGCGATCCGCTACACGGGCAAGGCGGCTCAAGAGGGCGGCGTCACGATCAACGTGATCGACACCCCTGGCCACGCGGACTTTGGCGGCGAGGTCGAGCGCGGGCTGTCGATGGTCGACGGCGTCGTGCTCCTGGTCGACGCTTCCGAAGGCCCACTGCCCCAGACTCGCTTCGTGCTGCGCAAGGCGCTCGCCGCGCACCTTCCCGTGATCATCGTCGTGAACAAGGTTGACCGCCCTGACTCGCGCATCGCCGAGGTCGTCGAGGAGACCCACGACCTCCTTCTGAACCTCGCGAGCGACCTCCACGACGACGTGCCGGACCTCGACGTCGACGCCCTCCTCGAGGTGCCCGTGGTCTACGCGTCCGCGAAGGCGGGGATCGCCTCGCTCGTTGAGCCAGCGGACGGCACCCTGCCGGAGGGTGACAACCTCGAGCCGCTCTTCACGACCATCATGGAGCGCATCCCCGCACCCTCCTACGAGGAGGGTCACCCGCTGCAGGCGCACGTCACCAACCTCGACGCCTCACCCTTCCTTGGCCGCCTCGCGCTGCTGCGCGTGTACAACGGCGAGATCCGCAAGGGCCAGCAGGTGCTGTGGGCGCGTGCCGACGGGACCACCAAGCAGGTGAAGATCACCGAGCTGCTCGAGACCAAGGGTCTTGAGCGCGTCCCCACCGAGTCCGCAGGCCCAGGCGACATCGTCGCGGTGGCCGGAATCGAAGAGATCACCATCGGCGAGACCCTCACCGACCTCGACGACCCCCGCCCGCTTCCGCTCATCACCGTTGACGACCCCGCCATCTCGGTCACGATCGGCATCAACACCTCGCCGCTAGCGGGTCGCGTCAAGGGTGCAAAGGTCACCGCTCGTCAGGTCAAGGACCGCCTCGAGCGCGAGCTCATCGGCAACGTCTCGCTGCGCGTTCTTCCCACTGACCGCCCCGACTCGTGGGAGGTGCAGGGCCGCGGCGAGCTCGCGCTCGCGATCCTCGTAGAGCAGATGCGCCGCGAGGGCTTTGAGCTCACGGTCGGCAAGCCGCAGGTGGTCACCAAGCTCGTCGACGGCAAGGTGCACGAGCCCATGGAGCACATGACGATCGACGTTCCCGAGGAGCACCTCGGCGCCGTAACGCAGCTGCTCGCGGGCCGCAAGGGCCGCATGGAGTCGATGTCGAACCACGGCACGGGCTGGGTGCGTATGGAGTTCATCGTTCCTGCTCGCGGCCTCATTGGCTTCCGCTCAACGTTCCTCACCGACACTCGCGGCACCGGCATCGCGAGCTCGATCTCCCACGGATTCGAGCCGTGGGCGGGCGCGATCGAGTACCGCAGCTCCGGCTCGCTCGTCGCAGACCGTCAGGGCGTTGTGACGAGCAACGCGCTCACCGAGCTCGGCCAGCGCGGCACCTTCTTCGTGAGCCCTGCGGACGACGTGTACGAGGGCATGGTCATCGGCGAGAACAGCCGCGGCGAGGACATGGACCTCAACATCACCAAGGAGAAGAAGCTCAACAACATTCGCTCGTCAACGAGCGAGGAGTTGGAGCGCATGGCGCCCCCGCGTCGCCTCACCCTTGAGGAGTCCCTAGAGTTCGCCAACGATGACGAGTGCGTCGAGGTGACGCCCGAGAAGGTGCGAATCCGCAAGGTGATCCTCAACCAGACGGACCGTGCCCGCGCGGCGAGCCGCGCAAAGCGTCAGGACGCGGCCGCGCGGTAGCCGGCGGGGCACTCCACAGCGCCTATCCTTGACCGCATGCGCCGCGCCATCGAGATCGTCGTTTCCGCGATCCTCGGCGCGATCGTCGCGTCCGTCGGTGCGATTGCGTACCGCAGTTTCCCTCCCATTGGACTAATTCTCAGCGCACTGCTCGTTCTCACGGCGCTCGTATTTGTGAGGGCATGGGGCGGGTGGACCGCCGTCCTTGCGTTTGCCGTGCCGTTCGTAGCACTTACGACGATGTTTGCCCGGCAGGGCCCCGGCGGCGACTTGCTCATCGCGGGCGATTCGCTGGGGTACGCGTGGCTCATTGCGAGCACCCTTGCGGTGCTGATTGCGTGCGTGCTGCCCGCTCGACTGCTTGGCGCCGCTCGCCAGGGTGCGGTGGCAGAGGGGGAGGCCGGAAGTGTCCCGAGCGCGTGACGCGCTGCGCGTCGAGACCGAGCGTGAGATCGCCGCGCGCAGGAATTCCCCTGCTCACCGTGGCCTTCGCCGCCGGCTTGAGCGCCGCACGGCGCCCGACGCCGTTGTTGCCGACGCCGTTGTCGCCGACACCGTTATTGCCGATTCTGCGGCCGCAGTCGCTGCGGTAGCACCCGAGCCGGCCACGATCGAGGCGCCCGAAGTCACCGAGGCGCCTGAAGATACCGACGCTCAACCGGATCCGAGCCCGTCGATCTCGCCCGCTCGCGCATCGCTGATCGCGGCGGCGACCGCCACTGAGACCGTAGAGACGGCGGAGGTTCCGGTTCAGGAGCTGCCAGAGTCGACTGAGCCGGTGGCGGTTTCCCCGTACCCCAAGCCCGAGCCGCCGGCCCCAACCGATCCAACCCCAACCGAGTCTTTCGCGATCGCCCTTGGAGCGCCCGGTCCCAAGAAGCGTCGGCGCTGGCTCGTGTGGCTGGGCGTGCTCGTCGTCATTGGGTTGGGCTACGTCGTCGCGGCCGTGCTGCTCCGCGACGCAGTTCCCGCGGGGACCACCATCGAGGGTGTTCCGGCTGGTGACACCGTCGCCGAGGCGACGAAGACGGCGCGAGAACTCGCCGCTGTGGCAGCCGCCGCGCCAGTTGTGCTCACCGCAGGTGAGAACTCGACGACTCTCGATGCAGCCACTGCCGGTCTCAGCGTCGACGTCGACGCGACCGTCGCGAGCGCGGGAGGCTTCACGCTAGACCCCACTGCACTTTGGACGCGACTGAGGGGCGAGGGCACGGATCACGAGGCCGTCGTCGCCGTGCAAGAGCCCGAATTCACCGACGCGGTCGATGCCGCGGCCGATGATCTCGACTCGAACAAGGCAGACGCCAGCGTCGCGATCGCAGGAACGGCAGCGACGGTCACCCCCGGAAGCCAAGCGGTGACGGTCGACAGAATCGCGGCCCGGGACGACATCCTCGCCGTGTGGCCATCCAAGCAGCCGATCGAGCTTACTGCCGAGGTCGAGGACCCCGACATCACCACCAATGAAGCGGACGCACTCGCCGCAGGCCTCAACGCTCACGTCTTTGCGGGACCGACCACACTCACAGGCCCCAACGTCAACGCCCTGCTGCCAGCCGCCCTGGTCGCCGCCAACTCCACCATCGGCGCTCAGGACGGCGTGCTCACGTGGACCGTCAACAGCGACGCCATCTCTCAGTTCATCCTCGAGACCTACCCGAACGTCGAGAACGAGCCAAGCGACGCGTCGTACGCCTTCAACAAGAAGCACGAACTCAAGGTCACGAAGGGCGTTCCGGGGCGCGAACTCGACACGGCGTCGGTCGGTGACGCGGTGGTAGCCGCTGGTAAGACGACCTCTCGCTCCGCGCCGATCCCCTACATCGAGACCCAGCCGGATGTCACGGCTGAGGAGCTGCCCACTCAAGACTTCACCAGCCGCGTCTCGCACTTCCGCACGCCGCTCACGCCAGAGCCGATCCGCACGCTCAACCTCAAGCGCGCGGCGCAACTGGTCACGGGCACGATCGTCAAGCCCGGTGAGCGTTTCAACCTCACGGACACGATCGGGCCGATCACCGCCAAGAACGGCTACTACGACGCCCACGTGATCGTGAATGGTGTGCTCACCACGGGCATCGGTGGCGGCCTCTCGCAGATGGCGACCACGAGTTTCAACGCCGGGTACTTCGCCGGTTACGACGACATCGAGCACCGCCCCCATTCGGTGTGGTTCCCGCGCTATCCCGCGGGCCGCGAGAGCACCGTGGTCAACGGCTCTATCAATGTGGTCTTCGAGAACACCACGCCGTACGCGATGATCATGAACTCGTACGTGGAGAGTGGCTATCTCAACGTCGACATCTGGTCCACGCCTTACTACACGGTCAAGACAAAGGCCTCGGACAAGTCCAACTTCACGCAGCCCCACGTGGTCGAATCGAGCGCCAACGACTGCGAAGCGAAGCCCAACGGCCAGCCAGGGTTCAAGATCACGAACACGCGCTGGGTGTACCACGAGGAAGAACTCATCGAGAAGCGATCGTGGACCTGGACGTACCGGCCCGACAACGGCATCAAGTGCGTGTCCTGACGAACGATATGATGACGATTGGCCCCCGGCCAAGGGCCAGCCAACCTGGAGGAGAACGTAAGTGACGTACGTCATCGCCCTGCCCTGTGTGGACGTCAAGGACAAGGCCTGCATCGACGAATGTCCCGTGGACTGCATCTACGAGGGCGAGCGCTCGCTGTACATCCACCCTGACGAGTGCGTCGACTGCGGCGCATGCGAGCCGGTGTGCCCCGTTGAGGCGATCTATTACGAGGACGACGTCCCGGACAAGTGGGCCGAGTTCTACACCGCGAACGTCGAGTTCTTCTCGGAGATCGGCTCGCCGGGTGGCGCTGCGAAGATGGGTCTCATTGAGCACGACCACGACATCATCAAGGCGCTCCCTCCCCAGAATCACGAGTAGGCCATGGGCCTCAAGCCCCAATCGCTTCCCGATTTCCCTTGGGATTCGCTGGCGGCGTACCGCGCCACCGCCTCTGCTCATTCCGAAGGTTTGGTCGATCTCTCCGTAGGCACACCTGTGGATCCCACGCCTGCTGTGGTTCAGGACGCTCTTCGCGCCGCCGCGGATTCGCCCGGGTACCCAACGACGCACGGCACACAGGCCTTGCGTGAGGCGGTGGTCGCCTGGTTTGCCCGACGCCGTGGCGTTGCCGGCCTGGACCCTTCCGCGGTCTTGCCGACAGTGGGGTCCAAGGAGTTTGTGGCGCTCGCTCCCGCTCTGCTCGGGTTCGGCGAGGGCGATGTCATCGTGCACCCGACAGTCGCATACCCCACGTACGACGTTGGCGCGCGGCTCGCGGGAGCACGGCCCTTGCCGAGTGACCTACCGGCGGAGTGGGTTGACGTGCGCGGCGTCAAGGCCGTGTGGGTCAACTCGCCGTCCAATCCCACCGGTGCGGTCGCGTCGGTCGAACACATGGCCGCCGTTGTCGACGCGGCACGGTCCATGGGCGCCGTGGTGTTCTCCGATGAGTGCTACGCCGAACTGACGTGGGAGCAGTCAGAGCCAGCGCCGTCCATCCTTGACCCTAGGGTCTGCGGCGGTTCTGTCGAAGGCGTCGTCGCCGTCTACTCCCTTTCGAAGCAGTCGAACCTGGCGGGGTATCGCGCAGCCTTCGCGGCCGGCGACCCGACGGTGATCTCGCGGCTGCTCGAGGTGCGAAAGCACGCCGGGTTCATCGTCCCCGGTCCGGTGCAGGCCGCGATGACCGCCGCCCTTGCGGACGACGACCACGTGGCGGCCCAGCGCGAACGGTACGCGGCGCGGAGGGCGACCCTAGCGTCGGGCCTGATAGAAGCCGGATTCCGCATCGATCACTCGCAAGCGGGCCTCTACTTGTGGGCCACGCGCGGCGAGGATTGCTGGGACACGATTGCGTGGCTCGCGAGCCTTGGAATCGTTGCTGCGCCGGGCGCTTTCTATGGTGAAGCGGGCCGCAGGCACGTGCGGATTGCCCTCACGGCAAGCGACGAGCGGGTCACCGCCGCGGCTTTGCGCCTCACCAACGCCAGGTAAACTGACAACAAATTCTTGACCCTTACCGCCGGGAGGTTGCATGGGCACCGTGGTTGATGCTCGACTCACCGTCGACGGCAGCACCAAGGAACTTGGGCTCGAGCGCGCGACCATCGGAAACGACGGAATCGCGATCCCCACGCTGCTGCGCGACACGGGCCTCGTGACGGTCGACCCCGGGTTCATGAACACGTCGTCCTGCGAGAGCTCGATCACGTACATCGACGGCGACGCGGGCATCCTTCGGTATCGCGGTTACCCCATCGAGCAGCTCGCGGAGCACTCGACGTTCCTCGAGGTCGCCTACCTGCTCATCCACGGCGAACTACCCTCCGTAGATCAGCTCACCGCGTTCAACAACCGCGTCGCGCGCCACATGCACGTGCACTCGGGGATCAAGGCGTTCCTCGAGGCCTTTCCCCGCGACGCGCACCCAATGGCGATCCTTTCTGGCGCCATCAGCGCGCTGTCCACGTTCTACCCAGAGTCGGTGGGCGAAGACGAGCACGCGATCGAGCTCGCCACCGTCCTGCTGCTCGCGAAGAGTGCCACGGTCGTTGCATATCTGCAGCGCCGCCAAACGGGCCGCGAGCTCATCGAGCCAGTCGCCGGCGGGCACTACGTCACCGAGTTCCTGCGCATCGCTTTTTCAGACGATGCCGGCGCCCTCGACGTAGACCCCGTGGTGCGCCGTGCCCTTGACCTGCTGCTGATCCTGCACGCCGACCACGAGCAGAATTGCTCCACATCGACGGTGCGCATTGTCGGCTCCTCCCGCGCGAACATCTACGCGTCGGTGTCGGCCGGAGTGGGTGCGCTTTCAGGCCCGCTGCACGGCGGAGCTAACGAGGCCGCGCTGCGCATGTTCGACGAGATCAGGGCCTCTGGCGACACGGTCGAGCAGTTCGTCGCGAAGGTGAAGGACAAGGCGGAAGGCGCTCGCCTTATGGGCTTCGGCCACCGCGTCTACAAGTCCTATGACCCGCGTGGGGCGGTCGTGAAGAAGGTCGCCGACCAGGTGCTCGATCACCTTGGCGCCGACGGCGAGACCTTCGAGATGGCGAAGCGACTCGAGGAGATCGCGCTCTCCGACGACTACTTCATCGAGCGCAAACTGTACCCGAACGTGGACTTCTATACGGGGCTGCTGTACTCGGCGATGGGATTCCCCACGTCGATGTTCACGCCCCTGTTCGCGCTCGGCCGCATGCCGGGGTGGATCGCGCACTACCGCGAGATGCTGCTGGACCCTCGCACCAAGATCGGCCGACCGCGTCAGATCTACGTGGGCGAGGTCGAGCGCGACTACGTGCAGCTTGCCGATCGCCCAGAATGACGCCGGTAGTCCTCCGTCACCCAAGAGCCACGCGGCAGTCGGCGCTGATGGGGGTGCTCGCTGCAATCACCGGGCTGCTCGCGCTGACAGGGTTTGGCGCAAATGACGGGTGGTTCAAGGCGTTGGCGCTAGTGCTCGCGATTCCCGCGCTGTTCTTCGCGTACATGTGTGTGCGGGTGGCCACCCTCAGGGTGCGCCTTGACGATGCTGGGATGTGGGAGCCGAACCCGTTTCGCCTGACCCACGTCACCCCATGGTCGGATTTGTCGCAGATCCGCAAGAGTCTCGCCAAGGGCCGCGTGCGCTTCGTGGGGGTGCAGATCGTGTACAAGGACGGCGAGGAGAGGGACGTCCTTGCGCTCAAGATGCAGGCAAACGCTGCAGGCTCGGAAGACACGGTGGACGGCTGGGTGGATGCGATCCGCGAGGCCAAGGCGCAAGCCGCTCGCCGCTGACGCCGCTATCCGCTAGTCCGCAACGGACGTCACCACGCCAACGCGGACCCCGTCGAAGGCATGCGCAGTCGTCGCCTCCGTGACGCCCTGCTCCCTCAGCCACTCGGAATCGCCGAGCCGCACGGACGCGACCGCCTCCTCGCCGGCGACGGCGACCGACCAGTTCGCGATCGCATCGAGATCCTTCGCCTCCCCGGACACCGCGTTGACCCCCAAGAGCACCGCCCTCTCGTTTCTCGCGAGCACCACCACCGTGTAGCGATTCTTGCCGTAGTCCGCTTCGATGCGACCTGCAAAGTCCTTGGCTGTGCTCGGCGAGTCGATGGCACGCAGGTCGCAGTCGATCGCGGCGAAAGGCGTGTCGCCACGAACCGCCTCCGCCCAGGCCGCTCCCTCCGCAGCGTGCTCCTCGTAGGCCTCGGGGAAGCCGCTGCGCTGCACGGCCTGCGCCGCGTCCGTGACGCGCATGTCCTCCCAGCCTTCCGTCTTCTTCAGGCGCCAATAGAACGCGAGTGACGCGTAATGCGGGTCGGTGACTTCCTCGATGGTTCCCCAACCCTGGGACGGCCGTTGCTGGAAGAGCCCCAAGGAGTCCCTGTCGCCGTAGTCAAGGTTTCTGAGGCCGGATTCCTGGATAGCGGTCGCGACCCCGATGGTGGAGCCAAAGGTGCTGAGGTTACGGCGCTCGCCCACCGCGGCGACGAGGGCCGCATTGTTCGCCGCCTCCGCCGTGCGCGCGTAGGTGTCGCCATCCGCGCCAGTCACGATGCACATGTCGTCGTGGGTCACAGGGTGGTTGTTGGCGACGAAGAGGGTGGTACCCACGACCGCGCCGACAGCCGCGCCCGCGAACACGACGCCAGCCCAGAAACCGCCGGACCGAGCCATCAGTTCGCGTGCAGCGCCGCGTTGAGCTCTATGCCGACGCCCTGGCGCTGAACGGCCTCGAGCGCACCGGACTGGGAGTTGCGGCGGAACAGGATCCCGTCGACACCGGAAAGTTCGCGGGCCTTGACCACTCGCGGCGAGCCATCGTCGTCGGTCTGGCCCACCATCAGCACCTTCGCGCCCGCCGTGAGATACAGGCCAGCCTCGACAACACAGTCGTCGCCGAGCGCGATGCCGAGTCCCGAATTGGCTCCGAGCAGCGAGCGCTGTCCGATAGTGATGACCTCTTTGCCGCCTCCGCTCAGTGTCCCCATGATCGACGCGCCGCCCCCGATGTCGGAGCCGTCGCCAACAACCACGCCCGCGCTGATTCGGCCCTCGACCATGCTCACGCCCAACGTGCCGGCGTTGTAGTTGACGAAGCCCTCATGCATGATCGTCGTGCCCTCCGCGAGGTGCGCCCCAAGGCGAACCCGCGAAGCGTCGGCGATCCTGACCCCAGTGGGCACGACGTAGTCGACCATGCGCGGAAACTTGTCGACCCCGTGCACGGTGAGGTGCCGGCCCGCCGCGCGCAAGCGGGCGCGCACTCGTTCGAATCCATCGACTGCGCACGGCCCCTCCGAGGTCCACACCACGTTGGCGAGCACGCCGAAGATGCCGTCAAGATTGATGGTCCGGGGCTGGGCGAGCCGGTGGCTCAGCAAGTGCAGCCGCAGGTAGGCGTCCGACGCTGTGGCCGGGGCCTCGTCGAGGTTGACGTGGGTGAGGGTAACCTCCGCACTCACCCCGCGCGGCTCATCGACCTGGGGGCGCAGCCACTCTGGCGCCGAGTGACCCGGCTCCGGATCCCCGAGCGCGGGGGAGGGGTACCAAGTGTCGAGCACGGTGCCGTCGGCGGCGATGGTCGCGAGGCCGTAGCCGTGGGCGGTGCGGGTCATGGCGTCAATGGTACGGTGGCGGGCGATGTCGCTCGCTAGGCTGGCCATCATGGACTTGGACCCGCGCGCCCCGGTCGCGGAACTCACCCGCCAGCTCATCGACATCGAGTCGGTGAGCGGCAATGAAGAGAACATCGCCGACGCCGTCGAGGCTGCGCTCAGGGGCGTCTCGCATCTCGAGGTGCTCCGCAATGGCAACGCCGTAGTGGCGCGCACTCACCTGGGGCGCGAGCGCCGGGTAGTCATCGCCGGTCACCTCGACACAGTCCCCACGAAAGGCAACGTGCCCGCTCGGTGGAGCGACGACGGCACGGAGCTCATCGGCCGCGGGTCCGTGGACATGAAGGGCGGCGTTGCGGTGGCACTATCGCTCGCCATCATGCTCGACGCGCCCGCGCACGACGTCACCTGGATCTTCTACGACCTCGAAGAGGTCGAGTCGTCTCGCAACGGGCTCGGGCGCTTGTCTCGCGACCACCCCGAGTGGCTCGAGGGCGACTTCGCGATCCTCGGAGAGCCCACCCAGGGCATAGTCGAGGGCGGCTGCAACGGCACCCTGCGAGCAGAGATTCGACTCCCGGGAGTCGCGGCGCACTCCGCGCGAGCCTGGAAAGGGGTGAATGCCATCCACGCAGCGGCACCCCTGCTCACGGCGCTCTCCGCGTACGAGGCCCGCACGTTCGCCGTGGACGGCCTCGAGTATCGCGAGAGTCTCAGCGCGGTGGGTGTCCGGGGCGGGATTGCGGGCAACGTGATCCCTGACGAGTGCGTCGTGACTGTCAATTACCGGTTCGCGCCCGCCTGGTCCGCCGAGGAGGCCAAGGCCAGACTCGAGCACGTCGTCAACAATGCGGGCCTCGCGAAGTGGTCCATCGAGTACACGGACCTCGCTCCCGGAGCACGGCCGGGCCTTGACGACCCCCTCGCCGGTGACTTTGTGCACGCGGTGACGACAGCGTCGGGCACAGCGCCGCGAGCCAAACTGGGCTGGACGGACGTGGCGCGTTTCGGCGAGCTGGGCATCCCAGCGGTGAACTTCGGGCCAGGTGATCCAGAGCTTGCGCACAGCGATGACGAGCGTTGCCCCGTGGCCGAGATCGAGCAGTGCCGGGCCGCGCTCGCGGCGTGGCTCACCTAAGGAGAGTGAATGGCCGCCTACCGCAAAGGCCCCGTGATTCTGCGAGGCAAGAACGTCCCTGAGACCTCGACAACCGGGGCGCTCCTCAAGGACCAGCAGGCCGCCGACTGGCTGCACGAAGATCCTTGGCGCGTGCTGCGCATTCAGTCGGAGTTCGTGGAGGGCTTTGGCGCACTTGCCGAGCTGGGACCTGCTATTTCAGTGTTTGGATCCGCACGCACGCATCGCGGTACCAAAGAGTACGAGGCGGGCCGGGAGGTTGGGCGCCTGCTCGCGGAGGCCGGGTACGCGACCATCACCGGCGGCGGTCCTGGAGTCATGGAGGCCGCCAACAGAGGTGCGTTCGACGCCGGCGGGGTGTCGGTCGGCCTAGGCATCGAGCTGCCGCACGAGCAGGGCATCAACAAGTTCGTGACGCTCGGCATGCACTTCCGGTACTTCTTTGCGCGCAAGACGTGCTTCGTGAAGTACTCCCAGGGCTTCATCGTGCTGCCCGGTGGGTTCGGCACGTTCGACGAACTCTTCGAGGCGCTCACACTGGTGCAGACGCGAACCATTACGCGGTTCCCCGTTATTCTCGTTGGCCACGCGTATTGGGACGGACTCGTCGATTGGCTGCGCGCCACCGTGGAGCCGAGCGGCAAGATCTCGGCGCCGGACCTCGACCTCTTCGTCGTCACCGACGATCCCGCGGAAGCGGTCAAACTCGCCACCACGCCAGCGGCCACGGAGCCCGAGCAGGAACCGTCACACCTCCAGAGCTGACCTAGGAGGCCCGACGCCAGTGTCGGGTTGGTCACTGAGGCCCGTTTCGCGGGGTGAACGGTTTTTGGGGGGTGCACTACCGGCGGTAGAATGGTGGACACTGCCGCGCAAACGCGCGCCTTTTCGCGAGGAGATCACAATGGCTGCGATGAAGCCCCGCACCGGCGACGGCCCCATGGAGGTCGTGAAGGAGGGCCGCAGTTACGTGATGCGTGTTCCGCTTGAGGGCGGTGGCCGCCTCGTGGTTGAGATCTCCGCTGACGAGGTCAAGGAACTTGGCGACGCCCTGCACGGCGCGCTCAACCCCAGCGCCTAAGACGGCGCTCGCTCCCGCGACCTCTTAGGCAGTCTTCATTGCGACGAGCAACCCGTCGCCAGCATTGAGCAGCACTGGTTCCAGATTGTCGTGGTCCTTCACCGCCTTGATGGCGGTGCGCACGGCGGTCGTGTCCGGATCCCGCTGCGCGGGGTCGGCAACTCGCGAGTGCCACAGCGCGTTGTCGAGCGCGATCAGCCCGCCAACGCGAACCAGCCGCAGGGCCTGCTCCACATACTGCGGATACTCCTTCTTTCGCGCGTCGATGAGCACCAGATCGTAGGCGCCGTCCGCGAGACGCGGGAGCACGTCGAGCGCGCGGCCCGTGATCATGCGTGCACGTTCGGCGGCGAAGCCAGCCGCAGCAAGCGTCGCCTTGGCCGCCTTCTGGTGCTCGGCCTCGACGTCGATCGTGGTGACCACGCCATCGGCGGCCATGCCGCGCAGAAGGTAGATGAGCGAGACGCCCGCCCCAGTGCCGATCTCTACGGCAGTGCGGGCGCCGAGAGCGGCGGTGAACAACTGAAGTGCGCGGCCGGCGCCGGGCAGCACGGGCACACAACCGAGCTGGTCGGCGGCATCCCTCGCGGCAAGGAGGACGCGGTCCTCGGGCACAAAATCCTCTGCGTACGCCCAGTTCGTTGCGTCGGTGCTCATGGGGGCCTCCTTACCGAGCATGGTATCGGTCACACTCGGGCGAGGGGGGTGCCGCTCCAGGCCAAAACATGGGAACATGGATAAACACCCAACCGTTCTCAGGCCGTGGAGGAGGCAGCATGACTACGTCCGTCGCGACGAATTCTGCGACCACTGCGCCCGAGGCGACCCTTCCCACGGATCTCACGTGGGAGAACATCGTTGAGCAGCACTCAGCGCGCGTGTACCGTCTGGCCTATCACCTGACGGGCAACCAGCACGACGCCGAGGACCTCACCCAGGATGTGTTCATCCGGGTGTTCAACTCGCTCAGCCAGTACAAGCCCGGCACGTTCGAAGGCTGGCTCCACCGCATCACCACGAACCTCTTCTTGGATCGCATGCGCCGTAAGAAGCGCATCCGGTTCGACTTCATGGCGGACGACGACGCGGCTGTGCCGACGTCGGACAGCTTTGATCGTCACGAGCGTTCGGGTCAGCCGGAGGACGCCTTCGACATGTCTCACCTTGGTGACGACATCGTGCAGGCACTCGCCGAGCTTCCCCCTGAGTACCGCGCGGCCGTTGTGCTGAGCGACATCGAGGGTCTCTCGTACGAGGAAATCGCCGCCACTCTTGGTATCAAGATGGGCACCGTCCGTTCCCGCCTTTCCCGCGCCCGTGCAAAGCTGCGTGAGTCTCTCGCTCATCGCGCGCCGGTGCGGGGGGATGTGTGACGGACAAGCACCTCGGCGAACGCATTCACGAACTCCTCGACGGGCGACTCTCCCGTGAGGACTCCGCGGCCGCGATGGCGCACCTCGCGGAGTGCGAAGACTGCAACTCCCGCTTCCAGCAATTGCGCGCGGACCGTGAGGCCCTGAACTCGTCCTCCGCCGGCATCGACATGGGCTTTGCCCAGCTCCTTCTTGACCGCGAGCGCATGGCCGAGATCGCGAAGGGCGAGTCAAAGCACGTCGCCAAGGCCGCCCGCGGCCGCGACCGGCGACCCGCGACGATCGCGGCGGCATCCGCGGTCATTCTTGGTTTCACGATTGTGGCGGCCTACGCGGCGGGAACGCCGGACACCGTGGACGCGAGCATTGTGGCGATGGCCGAATCTGGCGATCGCAGCACAGCCGTCATCGACACCCGTTACATGAACGAGGAGTCGATGGCTCAATGGGTCCAACCGGACTGGCAGGCCAGCGGACTCATTCCCATCGAGGCGAAGGTTCTGCGTCACGATGACGCGGACATCCTCGTCGCCTCGCTTCTCGTAGGGCTCGAGCCCGTTGTCATCATCGAGAAGCGCGGTCGTCTTGCCGAAGCCATCGTGGAGCAGGCTCCACGAGTTACGGTCAACGACGTCGATGTTTACGTGGTGAACTCGGCACCAGTGCAGGTGCTGTGGCAGTCGGGATCGGTGGTCGTCGCAGCGTCATGCGCGTGCGCGATCGACACCCTCGCGACTGCGATCGCCGCCTTCCCCAAGGCCCATGAACCAGGCGTCATGCATCAGATCGGCGCCGGCCTCGGCGTCTTTGGCGCCGCCCTCACCGGCCACTGATCCATTAGTTAAGGAATCTCATGTCAGACAACCCTTTCGCCTCGCCGGAGGACCTCTCCGCTAAGGCGCCCGACGCTGGCGCACCTGCCGCTCCCGCGTCACCCTCGGCCGTTGCCACCGAGGCCGCCCCGCAGGCCGCTGAGCCCGTGGTGACCTCCGAACTGGTCATTCCTCCGGCCTCCGAGGTCGCGGTTGGGACTCAGACGACCCGGGGCCGAATTGGCGCCGGCGCGGTCGTCGCAATCGCGGGCGGCGCTCTGATCCTTGGCGCGATCGGCGGCTTCGGTGCTGCCTTCGCGTACGACGAGATCAACGGTGACTCGCCCACGACGCCCGCCTCTGCGGCCCTGCCGGCTGCAAACCAGCACGACTCGTCGCTTCAGGTACAGGACGGCTCGGTTGCCGCGGTCTCCGCCGCGGTTCTGCCGTCTGTCGTCTCCATTGAGGCGAGCTCTTCCGAGGGGCGCACGTCGACCGGCTCTGGCTTTGTGGTTCGACAAGACGGCTACATCGTCACCAACAACCACGTCATCGACGGCGCGGACGGGTCGATCAAGGTCCTCTTCGGCGACGGCACGATTCTCGACGCGAAGGTGGTCGGCAGCACCGGCGACTACGACCTCGCGGTGCTGAAGGTGGACAAGACGGGCCTCACGCCCCTCACGCTCGCGGACTCCGACGCGGTCGTAGTCGGCGATCCGGTCATCGCGATCGGCTCTCCGCTCGGCCTCGATTCGACCGTCACCACCGGCATCGTGTCTGCGCTGCACCGCGCGGTGACCACCTCGTCGGAGTCTGGCACTGGCGATGCGTTCATGGACGCGATCCAGACCGATGCGGCCATCAACCCTGGTAACTCCGGTGGTCCGCTCATTGACGGCGCGGGCCAGGTGATCGGCATCAACTCTGCGATCGCCTCCACCGCTACGGAAGGCACTCAGGCCGGTTCCGTCGGACTTGGCTTCGCCATCCCGTCGAACCAGGTGCGCCGCACCGTTGAGGAGCTCATTGCCACGGGCAAGGCCACCTATCCCGTTGTTGGCATCATGCTCGACCCCACCAACCAGGGTGAGGGCGTTCTGGTTGCCACCGAGGTCGAGGGACAGCCCGGCGTAGTGGCCGGCAGCCCCGCCGACAAGGCCGGCATCAAGGGCGGAGACGTCATCACCAAGATCGACGGCCGGGCCATCACGCGCTCGGACGATCTCGTGGTCGCGATCCGTGCCAAGGCGCCCGGCGACACTGTCACGCTGACGGTCAAGCGCGACGGCAAGGAGCAGGACATCAAGGTGACGCTCGCTGCAAACACCGACGTGAACTTCGGAGACGAGGGCACCACACCGCAGCCAGCGCCGAGCAACTAGGTGCGCGTAGCACAATAGAGCCATGTTCGGCATCAACCCAGGGGAGTTCGCGCTCCTCGCGCTCGTGGCGATCATCGTCATCGGCCCCGAGCGTCTGCCCGCCTACTCGCGCCAATTGCGCGAGTGGGTGGTCAGGGGTCGCCAGATGTGGCAGCAGAGCAAGCAGCAGATTCAGGCCGAGGTCGGCGACGATATCGACTGGAAGTCGCTGGACCCAAGGCAGTACGACCCGCGCCGCATCGTGCGCGAAGCGCTCTACGAGCCCCTGCCGACGCCAAACCCCGCTCCGGGTTCGGCGTCGGCAGGAGGGCAGAGCCGAACGCCGTTCGACGACGACGCGACCTAGGCGCCCAGCCAGCCGCAGCGTCGGGCATGTCTGCAGACCTGGAAGAATGACCGCATGACTCAGCGCGTCTTCTCGGGCATGCAGCCCACCTCGGATTCTCTTCAACTCGGCAACTACCTTGGCGCGCTGCTGCAGTGGGTGGAGCTGCAAGAGGGGCGCGAGGCGATCTACTGCGTGGTTGATCTGCACGCACTCACAGTCGCCCCGGACCCCGCCGTGCTGACACGGCGCACGCGGCTCACGGCGGCTCAGTTCCTCGCGGCCGGCGTAGACCCCGCAAAGAGCCTGCTCTTTGTGCAGTCTCACGTCCACGAGCACGCGGAGCTGGCGTGGATCCTGTCCACGTTCACGGGTATGGGCGAGGCCGGCCGCATGACGCAGTTCAAGGACAAGTCGGCGCAAGTGGGGGAGTCCGGAACCAACGTGGGCCTGTTCACCTACCCAGTGCTGATGGCCGCCGACATCCTGCTGTACGACACCAACTTGGTGCCGGTTGGCGAGGACCAGCGCCAGCACCTGGAGTTATCGCGAGATCTGGCTCAGCGGGTTAACTCGAGGTTCGGCGAGGGTACCGTCACAGTGCCGGAGCCCTACATCCTTAAGGAGACGGGCAAGATCTACGACCTCCAGGAGCCGACCAAGAAGATGTCGAAGTCGTTCTCCAGCCCGCGCGGGCTCATCGAGATTCTCGAGGACCCCAAGGTGGTGGCCAAGAACATCAAGGCCGCGACCACGGACTCTGACACGGTTATCGCTTTCGATCCCGAGGCGAAGCCGGGCGTGTCCAACCTGCTGAGCATCTACTCGGCTATCACCGGGCGGCCCGTTGCTGAGATCGTCGCTGACTACGAGGGCAAGATGTACGGGCATCTCAAGGGAGATCTCGCTGAGATTGTCGTCGCCGCCCTCACGCCCGTGCGAGAGCGCACGCTCGACTGGCTCGAGTCGCCGGAGCGACTCGACTCCGTGCTGGCCGACGGCGCGGCCAAAGCCTCCGCGATTGCCAAGGTGACGCTTGCGCGGATCTACGACAGCGTCGGGCTGCTGCCCAAGCGAGGGTAGGGCAATGGGGGAGCGCAGGGAGAAGGCGACGGCCGCGGCGCGCGGGCGGTTCGCCTACCTCAAGGAGCTCGCCGAGTGGATCCAGAATCGTCCGGTCGGGATCGCCGGCACGCGGTACGTGAAGCAGAACGGCAACGTGCTCTCAGGCGGAATCGCCTACTACTCGCTCGCGTCAATCGCGGCGGCGATCGTGCTGGCAGTGACGATCGCGAGTTTCGCGGTGTTCAACTCTGAAACCTTCCGCGACAACGTCATCAACTTTGTGGGCAACGCCATCCCTGGGCTGTTCCCGGATGGCGACCAGCCTGGCCTCATCGATCCCGAATCGGTGGAGGCACCCGCGGTCAGCGGCGTCGTCGGCATCATCGCTTTCTTTGTGCTGATCTACACCGCCACGCGGTACATGCGGGGCCTGCGCGCTGGTGTGCGCACGATGCTCGGAGATGCCGCAGGGAAGAAGATCCCTGGCACGCTCCGCGATATCATCGTGCTGTTCGCCCTGGTATTGCTGGCGGTTGTAGGTACGGCGCTGCAGGTGATCGCGATCAACCTGGCGCACTTCGTCTCGCGGTTGCTGGGCGACGACGTGGTCAGCACGTGGGTTGTGAGCCTTGTTGCGTTCCTCGTTGGGTTCGCGATGGACTGCGTGTTCGTGGCGCTGGTGCTGCTGGTGTTGGGACGCGCACAGAGCAACCGGCGGGTGATGCTGCCGACGATTCTGGCGGCGGGATTCGCCTTCGCGGTGCTGCAAGCGGCTAGCGGACTGCTCGTGGCGTCCGCCTCAAACAACGCCGTGCTCGCGCCGTTCGCCGCGTTGATCGCCCTCATGCTGTTTGTTGATCTCACGGCCCGCACGCTGCTCGTCGCCGCGGCATGGATCGGCGCCCTTACCGAGCACGAGGCACGCATCGCGGCGGGAGAGGTGCTGCCCCCGCGGCCCACGGCCGACTCCGTGCGAGCGGCAGAGTCAACGCCCGAGGGCTGACACAGCGACGCGTTCACGTTCTCGAAAGACAAGATTCACGGACACGTCACCGGCGCTTTGCCGGTCGTTACGAATGTCACGGGAGAGTCGGTGCCACCGGCACCTAACTCTGACCTGAGGACACACTGTGGCTTCCAAGCGCCTTGCCCCGCCCGCATTCATCGCGACCCTCGCAGTGGTCGCAAGTGGCCTGACGGGGGTGGCTCTGGCCTCGCCCGCGGTGGCGGCGGTGGACTCCTCGTCCACGCCATCGCTGCTGAAGATCACCGAGTTCACGTACAAGTACACGACCGGCGCTGAACACGAGTACGTCGAGTTGACGAACGTGGGGGCTTCTTCTCTTGACCTCACGGGTTGGGTGCTCACCGACAGCCACCACGCGACCACCGGCGCCGACTCCACGTCGCTGTCGGCCATCACGGGCATTGCGGCCGGCGAGTCGGTAGTCATTTCCGACCAGACGCCAGTTGATTTCCGCACGGAGTGGGGCCTCGCATCTACCGTCCAGGTCGTCCAAGAGCAGAACGGCCTCGGATTCGGCAGTGGAGACTCGATAGAGCTGTACGACGCGCAGGGAAACCTCGCCGATCACGTGGACTACACCGGCGTCAGTGCGAACAAGAGCTACACAGTGCCCAAGGCATGGCTCGGCACCAACGTGTTCTCCCGCTGGGTTCAGTACACCGCCGGAGACGTCACATCGGGAGCCGCAACCTCGCCTGCTGGCTTCGCCGCGGTGATGGGCAGCCCGGGCACAACCGTGGCCGACCAGTACGCCTACTCGCTCAGTGGAGCTGGTGCGTCGACGTGCCAACCGGAGGCACCGTCGGGCACCAACACCGTGACGACCCCCAATACGTCTGCGTGGCCGGGCGGCAGCGCCTCCCCCGCCGATGGCACGTGCTCATGGCTCGCGACCAACGGACCGGAGGGCCGCGACGTATCTGCCCTGGTATTCGACAACCAGACGCCAAACGGGTCGGTGCTGTACTCGGTCAAGAACAAGTCGAAGCTCTTCCGGATGGTAAAGACGGACGGCATTTGGCAGTCCGACACCACCGCTGTTGGTGGGAGCTGGGCGGACGGCAAGGAGATCCGCTTTGCGGCGGGCACGACGTCCAACGGCAACGCGGTAACGCAACCCGACACGGAGGGCCTGACGCAGGGCCCGGACGGCACTCTCTACGTGACCACCGAGCGCGCGAATGACCAGAACAAGTACAGCCTGAACTCCGTGCTCGCGTACGACCCCACCGAAAGCGCGACCACCTTGACGCCCACCCACACGTGGGATCTGCGAGCGGACTTCGCCTCGCTCTTCACAGCGTCAGCTCAGGGCGGCTCCGGCAACAAGGACGATGCGAACCTCGGCTTTGAGGGCATCACCTATGTTCCCGACACTTACCTCCTGGCGACCAGCTTCTACGACCAGGTCAAGGCCAAGCGCTACAACCCTGCCGACTACCCGTTGCACGGCGACGGCTTGTTCTTCCTGGGGCTGGAGAAGAACGGCCACATCTACGCCTATGCGCTGAACTCCGACAACACGTTCTCGCGGGTCGCGGACATCGAGGGCAACACGGCCGCCGTGCACGATCTCCAGTTCGACCCTGTGAAGCGCGGCATATGGGCGCTGTGCGACAACACCTGCGGCGTCACGTCGACGTTCTACACGGCGAACTCGTCCACGACGGCCGGTCTGACGCCTGCCGCCGCCTACAGCCGTCCCGCTGGCCTGCCGAATGTGAACATCGAGGGCTTCGCGGTCTCGCCGGTGGCGACGTCCGGCACCACCCGCGAGGTGGTGTGGAGCGACGACGGCATCTTCCCGTTCGGCCACGCGCTGTATTCGGGCACGCTGAGCAACACCGTTGACATCAACCTGGTGAACCTCAATGACTTCCACGGCCGCATCGACTCCAACACGGTGGGCTGGGCAGGGTACGTGCAGACGCTCGCGAGCAACGCCCCGGCGAACCACTCGCTGATCCTCTCTGCTGGCGACAACATCTCGGCCAGCCTCTACGCCTCGGCGAGCCAACACGACAACCCGAGCCTGGACGTGCTGAACGAGGTGGGCGTCGACGCGTCCTCGCTCGGTAATCACGAGTTCGATCAGGGACTGGCGGACCTGCAGGCGATCATCAGCGGTACGGGCGTCCACGCCGGGCACCAGGCGGAGTTCCCGTTCCTTGGCGCCAACGTGGTGCTGAAGTCTGATCACTCGCAGCGGCCCGAAGGAATCAAGGCCTCCGAGCGCTTTGTAATCGGCGGAGTGAAGCTCTCCGTGATCGGCGCGGTCACCCAAGAGACCCCAACCCTTGTGAGCCCCACGGGAGTGGATACCCTCGACTTCCTCACGCCCTGGGACGGCATCAACGCCGAGGTTGCTCGCCTCAAGGCCGATGACCCCGCGGACGTCTACATCGCAGTCATTCACGAAGGTCCGATCGATGGCTCCGCGACGCCTTCGAGCCAACTCACCGCGTCGCCGGTGTTCGCGCACATCGTCAACGACATCGATCCGGCGGTCTCTGCGCTGATCCTGGGCCACACGCACCAGGTGCACGCCTGGGACGCCCCCAACCCCGACGCCCCAGCGGGTCAGGCGACCACGCGTCCGGTGATTCAGACCGGAAGCTACGGCGCCAACGTCGGCAACGTCGTGCTGTCCGTTGACCCGACCACCAAGCGGGTCGTCAGCTACACCCAGCAGAACCTCAACCTGCTGAACAGCACCCCCGCGAAGACGTACACGGTTCCCGACAGCTACTTCACCGCGAAGTTCCCTGCCGTGGCACAGGTCAAGTCGACCGTCGACGCCGCGCTCGCCGCGGCCGCAGTGAGCGGCAACGTCATCAGCGGAAAGATCACGCAGACAATCTCGCGCGGCGGTGTCTCCGGAGGCGGCTTCACCGGTCCCGGTGACACCTATGCCGGCGGGGCGGGCGATGACCGCTCCACTGAGTCCGCCGCCGGCACTCTCATCGGCAACGCGCTCCGTGACGAGGTGTCGGACTACTTGCAGGAGGCCGATGCCTCCGATAAGGCAGACATCGGCATCGTCAATCCGGGTGGCATCCGGGCGGCACTCACTTTCGCGAAGGACGCTGCCAACCCCAACGAGACCGCCGACGGCATGGTGAGCGTCGCCGAGCTCAACGCGGTGCTGCCCTTCGTTAACAACCTGTACACCACCACGGTGACGGGGGAGGTGCTCAAGAAGATCCTCGAGCAGCAGTGGCAGCGCACTACGGACGACCAGTCCCAGTGGTCCAACGCCGCCACGATCCCGAGCCGCTCGTACCTGCAGCTGGGCCTGTCCGACAACATGAGCTACACGTTCGACCCAACGCGTCCCGAAGGTGACCGCATCACGGGCATCTGGATCGATGGTGAGTTCGTGACGCCCACACAGTCCTTCAAGGTCGCCACGTTCTCGTTCCTCGCAGCGGGCGGCGACAACTTTCGCGCCTTCAAGCAAGGCACGTCCGTCGACACCGGAATGGTGGATTACCAGGCGTGGATCGCGTACTTCGGGGACCACGCAGGCGACAACGGCGGAGCGGGCATCGCGCCCGACTTCACGCGTCGCTCCGTGGGCGTCTCCGGTCTCGGTGAGTCCTACAGCAGCGGTGACGCCGTGAGCTTCACCCTGGGCGCACCCATCTCCGCGACGGCGGGAGAGGGCAAGGGCACTCTCGACACTCACTCGACCGGAGCGCCCAAGAGCGTCGACGCGTCCATCGAGTTCATCCCCGACGCGGGCTCAGCGGTGAGCCTTGGCACCACGGTCGTCGATGCCAACGGAACCGCCGTCGTGAGCTTCACGGCGCCCACCTTGGCGACCGCAGCGTCGGGCATCCTTGAGGTGACCGTCGCACCGAGCGGGAGCGTGGTGCGACTGCCGATCACCTTTGGGCCAGGCGAGCTGACGACGTCGGTTCCCACGATCTCGGGCACGCCCAAGGTCGGCGGCACTCTCACGGCGGCTTCGGCTCCGTGGGGTCCGACGCCGGTGACGCTCACGTACGAGTGGTACGCGGGGGCGACCAAGGTGGGAACGGGCGCGACGCTCGCCGTGACTCCGGCGCTGATCGACGCACAGATCGTCGTCAAAGCCACCGGCGTCAAGAGCGGCTACGCCATCGAAACCACCACCTCGGCACCGGTGACCGTGCGAGGCGGCAGCATCGTGGCTGGTACTCCCAAGATCACCGGAACGGCGAAGGTGGGCGGCACCCTGAGTGCCGCTGTCGGAAGCTGGTCGCCGAGCGGCGTCCGCTACGCCTACCAGTGGTACGCGAACGGTGTGGCCATCTCCGGCGCCACCGGCTCCAAGCTCGCGTTGGGGTACTCACAGGGCGGCAAGCGCATCACGGTAGAGATCACCGGGTTCAAGGTGGGCTACGTCGCCGTCGCGAAGACCTCGGCGGCGGTCTCCGTACCCGTGGGTCCGATCGTCGGCTCTCAGCCATCGATCAGGGGCACTCGGACCGTGGGGCGGACCCTCACCGCGGTGCCTGGGTCCTGGAAGCCGAGCGGCGTCGCGTTCACGTACCAGTGGTACGCGAACGACAAGGCGATCAGCGGGGCCACAAAGTCCACCCTCAAGCTCACCTCGTCGCTTCGGGGAAAGTACATCTCCGTGAAGGTCACTGGTCACAAGTCCGGGTACGCGGCGGTGTCGAAGACCTCGCCCAAGACGGCCAGGATCAGGTAGGGCCAGCCGACGGCGTGCGCGCTTGAGGGCTAGACCTCGCCCGTGGTGAGCGCCTTCTTGACCTCGGAGATCGCCTTCGTGACCTCGATGCCGCGAGGGCAGGCCTCGGTGCAGTTGAATGCGGTGCGGCACTTCCACACGCCGGCCTTGTCGTTGAGGATCTCGAGGCGATCCCACTGGCCCTCGTCGCGGCTGTCGAAGATGAATCGGTGTGCGCCAACGATGGCCTGCGGCCCAAAGTACTGACCGTCAGTCCAGAACACGGGGCAGCTCGTGGTGCACGCGGCGCACAAGATGCACTTGGTGCTGTCGTCGAAGCGCGCGCGCTGCTCCGGAGACTGCAGCCGCTCGCGCTCGGGTGCGGGCCCCGTCGTGATGAGGAACGGCATGATCTCGCGGTAGGAGGCGAAGAACGGCTCCATGTCCACGATGAGGTCCTTCTCTACCGGCAGGCCCGCAATGGGCTCCACCGTGATGGGCCGCGCGGGGTTGAGGTCCTTGAGCAGCGTCTTGCACGCGAGTCGGTTCTTGCCATTGATACGCATCGCGTCGGAGCCGCACACCCCGTGCGCGCAAGACCTGCGGAACGCCAGCGACCCGTCCCGCTCCCATTTGATCTTGTGCAACGCGTCGAGTACGCGGTCGGTGGCGTGCATCGTCACGGTGAACTGTGACCAGTACTCCTCGCCGGGAGCGGCGTCCTCGTTGCCGTCGGGGTCTTGGCGGCGGATGCGGAGCGTGACTTCGATTGTGGGCACCACGCCCGTCTCAGCAGGGGAGTCGGCGACAACGGTCATGTCAGTACTTCCTCTCCATGGGCTGGTACTTCGTCACCACAACGGGCTTGTAGTCCAGTTTCACACCGTCCGACGCTGCGTAGGCCATGGTGTGGACCATGAAGTTCTCGTCGTCACGGGTTGGGTAGTCCTCGCGGAAGTGACCGCCGCGGCTCTCCTTTCGAGCCAGGGCGCCAGCAACGACGACCTCGGCCAAATCGATGAGGAAGCCCAGCTCGATCGCCTCGAGCAGGTCGGTGTTGAAGCGGCGACCACGGTCGTGGATAGCAATACCCTCGTAGCGGGATTTGAGGTCCGCGACCACGCCCGCGGCCTCAGTCATGGACGCCTCGTCTCGGAACACCTGGACGTTGCGGTCCATGGTCTCCTGGAGCTCCTTGCGCAGCGCGGCCACGCGCTCGCCCCCGGTGCCAACTGTGGCCACAAGGCGGGTGACGAGGGACTCGAGTTCAGCCGAGGCGTCGGCCCGAAGCGGGGGAGCGGCGTCGACGGAGTTGGCGTAGTCGGCGGCGGCAATGCCTGCACGGCGGCCGAACACGTTGATGTCGAGCAGCGAGTTTGTGCCGAGTCGGTTGGCGCCGTGGACGGACACACACGCGCATTCGCCGGCGGCATATAGGCCCTTCACCACGTCGGTGTTGTTGCGCAGCACCTCGCCCTGCACCGTGGTGGGGATGCCGCCCATCGCGTAGTGCGCGGTGGGGTAGACGGGCACCGGCTCGGTGTACGGCTCCACGCCAAGGTAGGTGCGCGCGAACTCGGTGATGTCGGGGAGCTTCTCGTCGATGTGCGCGGGTTCGAGGTGCGTGAGGTCAAGCAGCACGTAGTCCTTGTGAGGGCCGGCGCCCCGGCCCTCGCGCACCTCGTTCGCCATCGCGCGAGCCACCATGTCGCGAGGAGCCAGGTCCTTGATGGTGGGTGCGTAGCGCTCCATGAAGCGCTCGCCCTCCGAGTTGCGCAGGATGCCGCCCTCGCCGCGGGCGGCCTCTGACAGCAGAATGCCCAACCCAGCCAGACCCGTCGGGTGGAACTGGAAGAACTCCATGTCCTCGAGCGGCAGGCCCGCACGCAGCGCGATCGCCATACCGTCGCCCGTGAGCGTGTGGGCATTCGACGTGGTCTTGAAGACCTTGCCCGCGCCCCCGGTCGCGAAGATCACGGACTTCGCGCGGAACGTGTGGATCTCGCCAGTCTTGAGTTCGAGCGCGACTACTCCGGCCACCGAGACATCCGCGCCTGGCGCTGCGGCCTGGGGATCCTCGGTGAGCACAAGATCCAGCACGTAGAACTCGTTGAAGAATTCCACCTCTTGCTTGATGCACTGCTGGTAGAGCGTCTGAAGGATCATGTGTCCCGTTCGGTCGGCCGAATAGCAGGCACGACGCACCGCAGCCTCGCCATGCTGACGGGTGTGGCCGCCGAACCGGCGCTGGTCGATGTGACCATCCTCAGTCCTATTGAAAGGAAGGCCCATCTTCTCCAGATCGAGCACGGCATCCACGGCTTCGGTACACAGGATCTCCGCCGCGTCCTGATCCACCAGGTAGTCGCCGCCCTTGATCGTGTCGAAGACGTGCCATTCCACCTTGTCGTCCTCGACATTGCCGAGGGCCGCCGCCATGCCACCCTGCGCGGCGCCCGTGTGCGATCTCGTGGGATAGAGCTTGGTGAGGCAAGCGGTCTTCGCCCGCTGCGAGGATTCGAGGGCGGCGCGCATGCCTGCGCCGCCAGCGCCGACGATCACCACATCAAACTCGTGCTCGGTCATGGAGGGGATCCTTACAGGTCTGCGCAGAAGCTCGGGAGGATGGACGGATCGACGCCGGTGGGGCAGGGGTCAAAGGTGAAGATGACAAGCGTGCCGAGCACAGCAAGCGCCACCACCGAGATCCGCAGCGCCCAGTGCAGCACGCTCGGCATATAGCGCCCGTGGGCGTAGTCCTCGATGATCATCCGCATGCCGTTGCCGCCGTGGCCGAGCGCGAGGATCAGCAGCGCGAAGTCCCACCACTGCCACAGCGGCGCGGCCCACTTGCCGGCGACAAAGCCGAAGTCGATCTGGCTCACGCCGTCGCCGAGCACCAGGTTGAAGATGAGGTGGGTGAACACCAGAACGATGAGGATCAGGCCCGAGATGCGCTGGAACATCCATGACCAGCGCTGCGCCTGGCCAATGGTTCGGCGTGACGGAATCGGCTTCAGTTCGGGAGCGGCGACGGCCATCACTCACCTCCAAACACGGACATGAGGTGCCTGGGCAGGAAGCCCGCCATCATCACGATGAAAATGCCCCACACGATCCACGACAGCATGCGCTGGCGACGCAGCGCCCACGTGAAGCGGTCAACGAGGATGATCCGCACGCCGTTGAACGCGTGCAAGATGATCGCCGCGACAAGGCCGGCCTCCACGATGCCGTAGATGGGTGTGTGGTACGAGCCGATGACCCGCTCGTAGTCCTCCGGCGAGATCCGCACTAGGGAGGTGTCGAGGATGTGAATCAGCAGAAAGAAGAAGATCGCGATGCCGGTGGTGCGATGCACTACCCACATCCACATGCCCTCGCGGCCGCGGTACAGCGTCGGCATCGACGGCACTTTCGCTCCTTACAGATTCATTTACCCTCGTGAAGCATCATAATCTGGTCGCCATGAGCGAAATGCCCATCGAAGATTTCGTTGCCGTGGTGCCGGCGGGCGGCGTGGGTTCCCGCCTGTGGCCCCTCTCGCGGCCGGATCGCCCCAAGTTCCTCCTCGACCTGCTCGGCACCGGCACGACGCTGTTGCAGGGCACCCTTGAGAGGCTGGCTCCGCTTACGCCCGACGCCGTGGTTGTGACGGGCGCCGCGCACAGCGAGGCGGTGCTCGCCCAGGCACCGGCCCTCGATCCAACGAATCTCCTCGCCGAGCCGAGCCCGCGGGACTCGATGGCGGCGATCGCGCTGGCCGCCGCGGTCATCGAGCACCGCCACGGCCCTCGCGTGATCGGGTCGTTCGCTGCAGACCACGTGATTGGGGACCCCGCCGCCTTCCGCGCGGCCGTGCGCACCGCCGTGGGCCCTGCACGCGAGGGCTACGTCGTGACGATCGGTATCGAGCCCGCAGGGCCGTCGACGGCCTTCGGCTACATCGAGGTTGGCGTGCCGCTGTCGCCGGGAGTCTCGAGGGTCAGCGCGTTCACGGAGAAGCCCGACGTGCACACCGCTCGCGCGATGGTCGCGCACGGCGGATACGTGTGGAACGCCGGCATGTTCGTTGTGCGCACCGACGTTCTGCTTGGTCATCTCGCGGCACTGCATCCCGAACTCGCGGCGGGAATTCGCGAGATAGCAAGTGCCTGGGACACGGCGGAGCGGGAGGCGGTCCTGGGAAGGGTGTGGCCGGGACTCGAGCGAATCTCGATCGATCACGCCATCGCCGAACCCATTGCCGCTCAGGGCGGAGTCGCTGTGGTGCCGTCGGTCTTCGACTGGCACGACATCGGCGACTTCGCGACTCTCGCCGAGCTCACGACACCGGATGCCGACGGCGTGGTGCGGATCGGTTCTGTGGGCGACGTTCGCGCCGTAGGGTCCGACGGCGTTGTCGCCATCGGCGCTAGCCGCACCCTGGCGGTGGTCGGGCTGCATGACGTCATCGTTGTCGAGACTGAGGACGCGGTACTCGTCGTGAGCAAATCGGCTAGCCAACTGGTCAAGGACGCCGGTACCACGGCGTCGGGCGCCATTTCGTAGCCTTTTCGCAACATCCCTGGCGAGAACACGCAACAAAGCCTCGCTAGAGTGGAATCACCCACTGCCCGTTACAACGGGCCCTATCAGTGAGGACATCACTCATGAAGAACACGATCCGCTTCGGCGCCCTTGGGGCTGTCGCAGCGCTCGCTCTCGCGGCGTGCTCCAGCGCGCCCGAGGAGACCGAGACGAGCCCTGCCGCGACGCCGACAAGCACCGCCGAGCCCGTCGACTACAAGGCCTGCATGGTCTCCGACGCCGGTGGTTTCGACGACAAGTCGTTCAACCAGGCTGGTTTTGAGGGACTCCAGTCCGTCGCGAACGACCTCGGCATCGAGACCGCGACCGCGGAGTCGACGGACGAGGCCGACTACGCGACCAACATCAGCGCCATGGTCTCCGCAAACTGCGACCTGATCATCACGGTCGGATTCCTCCTCGCGGACGCGACCGCTGCTGCGGCCGAGGCGAACCCCGACACCAACTTCGCGATCATCGACTTCGCGTACGACCCGGCGATCCCCAACGTCAAGGGCCTCACGTTCGAGACCGACGAGGCCGCGTTCCTCGCGGGCTACGCAGCCGCTGGGTCCACCCAGACCGGCACCGTCGCGACCTTCGGTGGCATGAACATCCCCACCGTGACGATCTTCATGGACGGCTTCCTCGCCGGCGTGAACTACTACAACTCCGAGAACGGCACGACCGTCAAGGTGCTCGGCTGGGACGGCAAGACCGGTTCCTTCACCGACGACTTCGATGACCAGACCAAGGGCCAGAACCTCGCCCAGGGCTTCATCGACCAGGGCGCGGACATCATCATGCCCGTCGCCGGCCCCGTTGGCCTTGGTGCCGCTGCTGCCGCGAAGGCGGCTGGCAACACGTGGATCATCGGTGTTGACTCCGACTGGACCCAGACCACCGACTACTCGGACATCATCCTCACCTCGGTCATGAAGCTCATGGGCCCGGCCGTGTACGACGTTGTTCAGGAGGCCGCTGTTGGCTCTGGCTTCACGAACGAGAACTACGTCGGCACGCTCGAGAACAGCGGCGTTGGCCTGGGCACGACGGCCTCCGTCGTCCCCGCAGAGGTGACCGCAAAGATCGAGGAGATCAAGGCCGGCATCATCGACGGCTCGATCTCGGTCAAGCTGTCCTAAGAGGTAACTCCTGAGCGGTCATCATGGCCGTTTCGCACAGGGGCGCGCTGCGTGGACGCAGCGCGCCCCTCGTGCTTGGATGGGATCGTTCAGTTGGCTTAGCAAAGGAGCGGGCGTGAAACTCGAACTTCGGGGGATTACCAAGCGTTTTGGCGATTTCACGGCGAACGATGCGATCGATCTCGTCATCGAGCCGGGAACCGTTCACGCGCTGCTCGGAGAGAACGGCGCTGGCAAGTCAACGCTGATGAATGTGCTCTTTGGGCTGTACGACCCCGACGGTGGCGAGATCCTCATCGACGACAAGCCCGTGAACTTTGCTGGCCCCGGCGACGCGATGGCCGCAGGCATCGCGATGGTGCATCAGCACTTCATGCTCGTTCACCCGTTTACGGTGGCGGAGAACGTGATGCTCGGCCACGAGCAGGTCAAGGGGCCATTTCGGCTGCTCGACATCAACGCCGCGCGCGAGAAGGTCCGCGAGATCTCGGCGCGTTTTGGGTTCAACGTTGACCCCGACGCCGTGATCGAGGACCTCCCCGTTGGCGCGCAGCAGCGGGTGGAGATCATCAAGGCCCTGTCGCAGCGAGCAGAGGTGCTCATCCTTGACGAGCCCACCGCGGTGCTCACGCCGCAAGAAACAGACGAGCTGCTCGAAATCGTGCGGCAGTTGCGCGACTCCGGAACCGCGGTGGTGCTGATCACGCACAAGCTCCGCGAGGTGCAGGCGATCGCCGACACTATCACCGTCATTCGACGCGGCAAGGTGGTCGGTACGGCACTGCCCACGGCTTCTCGCGAGGAACTTGCCTCGAAGATGGTCGGGCGGGCCGTGACAATGACTGTCGCCAAGGATCCGGCGACTCCCGGCGATGTGGTGCTCGAGGTCGAGGGCCTATCCGTGGTGGACGACCTTGGCGTGGTCCAGCTCAAGAACGTGTCGTTCGAGGTGCGCGCTGGCGAGATCCTCGCGATCGCGGGCGTGCAGGGCAATGGCCAGACGGAACTCACGGAGGCACTGCTCGGCGCGGTGGTTCCGGCCACTGGCCGCGCCACCCTCGATGGCAAGACCATCACCGGGCTGAACATCAAGCAGGTGCTCGAGTCGGGCCTTGGGTTCGTGCCTGAAGACCGCAACGAGGACGGGCTGGTCTCCACTTTCACAATCGCCAACAACCTCATTCTGGACGTGTATGACAGGCCGCCCTTCTCGAAGGGTGGGGCTCTCAAGCCCGGTGTGATCGAGGAGTCCGCGAACAAGGCCGTCGAGCAGTTCGACATCCGCACTACGTCGGTATACCTGACGGCCGGCTCGCTATCGGGCGGGAACCAGCAGAAGGTCGTTCTGGCTCGTGAGCTGTCACGTCCGCTCAAGCTGCTCATCGCCTCGAACCCAACTCGCGGCCTCGACGTCGGCTCCATTGAGTTTGTCCACAAACGGATCATTCAAGAGCGTGATTCCGGTGCGGCGGTATTGATCGTCAGTGCCGAACTCGACGAGGTGGTGGCGCTAGCGGACCGGATCGCCGTGATGTATCACGGCGAGATCGTGGGGATCGTCCCGCCCAACACCAGCCGCGACACGCTGGGCCTCATGATGGCCGGCGCCCAGCAAGAGGAGGACGCGGCGTGAGCGACGAGATCCCAGCACCCGCCCAAGGCGTTGCCGCGGCGTCGATCGCCGAGTCACCCAAGACGGAGCCGAGCCCTGAGCGCCCAAGCGGGCGCTCCGTCTTCAGAGAGATAGTCGAGAGTTCGACTCTCGTCGTCATTCTCGCGATCGTCGCCTCGTTGATCCTGAGCGGCGTCCTGATCCTTTTCGCGGACCCTGAGTTCCGGGCCGCACTGCAGTACTTCTTCTCGCGGCCTGCGGACACGTTCCAGGCAGCCGCGGATGCGCTCGGGTCTGCATACAGTGCTATCTGGCAGGGCGCCGTGTTCAACGCGGGAGGCGACACCTTCGCGCAGAAGATCGCGCCGTTCATGCAGACGCTCACGAGCGCCACCCCGCTCATCTTCGCGGGCCTTGGCATCGGCATCGGCTTCCGCGCCGGCATGTTCAACATTGGCGCACAGGGCCAAATCATGATCGGCGCCACGTTGGGCGCCATGGTCGGCTTCATGTGGCACCTGCCGTTCCCGCTACACCTGCTGCTCGCGGTCATCGGCTGCGCGCTCGGTGGTGCCGGCTGGGGCTTCATTCCCGGTTGGCTCAAGGCGAAGACCGGCGCCCACGAGGTGATCACCACGATCATGCTCAACTATGTGGCGCTGTACCTGCTCAGCTGGCTGCTCACGCTCGAATCCTTTCAGCGCCCCAACAGCGACAACCCGCAGTCGCCAGTTCTCGATGACTCGGCGCTCTACCCCAAGTTGTTCGGAAGCCAGTTCCAGCTTCACTGGGGCTTTGTGCTCGCGCTCTTGTGCGCAGTATTCGCGTGGTGGCTCATGGAGCGCTCCACGCTCGGCTTCCAGTTCAGGGCGGTCGGGGCCAACCCCTCGGCCGCGCGAACCGCCGGCATGCGCGTGTCGATGGTGACGATCCTCGTCATGACCGTGGCAGGTGCCTTCTCGGGCCTCGCCGCATCGGCGCAGATTCTGGGAACGCAGCCGTCACTGACCGTAGGCATCGCGGGCTCGATCGGCTTCGACGCCATTACGGTGGCCCTCCTTGGTGCGTCACGGCCCGTTGGCATCGTCCTCGCCGCAACGCTGTTCGGCGGGCTCAAGGCGGCTGGCCCCACCCTGCAGGTGCAGGCTGGCCTCCCCATTGACATCGTGCTCGTCATCCAGTCGCTCATCGTGCTGTTCATTGCAGCGCCCCCGCTGGTGAGGTTCCTGTTCCGATTGCCCACGCCGCGCAAGGTGAAGGAGGTGGTGGCATGACCGCCGTGACAGCGCCGGCCCCGGCCGCGACCATGCCAGAGATCCGTGCCGCCAAGCAGTGGGGACTGCCCATCACACTAGGCATCATCGCGGTGCTGTCGTTCATCGTCTTTGGACTTCGAACCGCGAGCGGGGTCACCACGAGTTTCGCTTTCTCGAGCGCCGCAGACAAGATCAAGATCCCGGTGCTCGAAGTCCCATCGCAGCTCACGGCCATTGTGCTGTCGATCATCGCGATTGGCCTCGCCGCGTTCAGCGCCTGGTGTGTCCTGACCGCACGGAAGTTCCCGTGGTGGGCGTCCGTTCTGTACGGCATCGCCGTGATGTTCGCGCTTCTCGCGTGGGCCGGTGCGGGCAAAGAGGGCACCAACGTCCAAGTGACGGGCCTTCTCACTGTCGCGGTCGTGAGGGCGGTGCCGCTCGTCTTCGGTGCGCTCTCCGGCCTCGTCTGTGAGCGCTCGGGCATCATCAACATCGCGATCGAGGGCCAGCTGCTCGCGGGTGCCTTCACGGCTGCGGTCGTGGCGTCGGCCGTTGGGAACCCCTACGTCGGCCTGCTCGCTGCTCCGATCGCCGGAGCGCTCGTGGGCGCGATCCTCGCGCTGTTCTCGGTCAAGTACTGGGTCAACCAGATCGTCGTCGGCGTTGTGGTCAACGTGCTCGTCGTCGGCATCACGAACTTCCTGTTCGGCACGCTGCTGCGCGAGAACACCGCGCTCAACCAGCCGATGCCTCTCGCGAAGATCAAGATCCCGATTCTTGGCGACATCCCCGTGATCGGCCCGGCTCTGTTCAACGCGACGCTCCTCGTCTACCTGATGTACGCAACGGTCGCGATCCTCGGCGTGATGCTCTTCCGCTCTCGCTGGGGCCTCAGGGTGCGCGCCGTGGGCGAGCACCCCAAGGCCGCGGACACGGTGGGCATCAAGGTCAACCGCACACGGGTGCGCAACACCATGCTGGGCAGCGCCATTGCCGGTCTGGGCGGTGCGTTCTTCACGGTGGCGTCGGGCCTCGCGTTCGGCAAGGAGATCACTAGCGGCGCCGGCTATATCGCGCTCGCCGCGATGATCTTGGGACGCTGGCGTCCGGTAGGGGCACTTGCCGCCGCGATGCTGTTCGGCTTCGCCTACTCGCTCAAGGATCAGCTGGGCATCATTGGCTCTTCGATCCCGTCGCAGTTCCTCGCGATGCTTCCGTACCTCGCGACCATCCTTGCGGTCGCCGGCTTCGTTGGACACGCCAAGCCGCCCGCCGCCGAAGGCATTCCGTACAAGAAATGACCGACATCGACTGGGAGGCCCTGCGTGTGGCGGCGCGGGCCGCAAGCGAGCGCGCCTACGTTCCGTATTCGCACTTTCCGGTGGGCGTCGCCGCGCTCACGGACACCGGCAAGATCGTGACCGGAGCCAACGTCGAGAACGCGAGCTACGGGCTGACGCTGTGCGCCGAGTGCGCGCTCGTCTCCAAGTTGCACACGGACGGCTTGGGAAAGCGCCTCATCGCGTTTGCCTGCGTAGGAGGCGACGGGGCCCCGTTGTCACCCTGCGGTCGGTGCCGGCAGTTGCTCTTTGAGCACGGCGGGCCCGGGCTCCTCTTGGACGGGCCCGACGGCACGGTCACCATGGAATCGATGCTCCCCTGGGCATTTGGCCCGGAGAACCTGGAGGAGTCATGAGCGAGCCGTTCGACGCGGTGCAGGTGATCGTCACCAAGCGAGAGGGCCAGGTAATCCCTGACGCGCAGATCGATTGGGTAGTGGACGCGTACACCAGGGGCGTCGTTGCCGACGAGCAGATGAGTTCTCTCGCGATGGCCATACTCCAGCGAGGCATGACGCGTGGGGAGATCGCGCGCTGGACTCAGGCGATGATCAACACCGGCGTCCGGCTCGACTTCTCCGGACTCGGAAAGCCAACCGCGGACAAGCACTCGACCGGCGGGGTGGGCGACAAGATCACACTCCCGCTCGCACCCCTCGTGGCGTCGTATGGCGTGGCGGTTCCTCAGTTGAGTGGTAGGGGACTGGGGCACACGGGCGGCACGCTCGACAAGCTCGAGTCGCTGCACGGCTGGCAAGCGGATGTCTCAAACGAGCAGATGATCTCCCAACTTGAGGACGTTGGAGCGGTGATCTGCGCGGCAGGCACGAGCCTCGCCCCCGCAGATAAGAAGCTCTACGCGCTTCGCGACGTCACCGGCACGGTGGAGTCGATTCCGATGATCGCCGCATCGATCATGTCCAAGAAGATCGCGGAGGGCACCGGCGTGCTCGTCCTCGACGTCAAGGTGGGCTCCGGCGCCTTCATGAAGGACATCGACCAAGCCCGCGAACTCGCGCACACCCTGGTTGACCTTGGTACGGACGCCGGGGTCGTCACGTCGGCGCTGCTCACGGACATGTCCACCCCGCTCGGACTCGCCATTGGCAACGCCAACGAGGTCGCCGAGTCGATTGACGTGCTCGCCGGCGGCGGCCCAGCCGACGTCGTGGAGCTCACCGTCGCGCTCGCCCACGAGATGCTCGCAGGGGTCGGCATGGGCGACGTGGATCCCGCCGATGCACTCAAGAATGGCCGGGCCATGGACACGTGGCGCCGCATGATCGCCGCCCAGGGCGGCGACCCTGACACGCCGCTGCTGCTGTCGCCGCACGTCGAAGAGGTGCGCGCTGAGTCCGACGGCTTCGTGACCAGGCTCGACGCGCTGGGCCTTGGCATCGCCGCGTGGCGATTGGGCGCAGGGCGCGAGCGCAAGGAGGATCCGGTGATCTTCGGTGCCGGAGTCATGCTCCAGAAACAATTGGGCGACCCCGTGCGAAAGGGTGACGTGATCGCGGTGCTGCACGCCGATGATCCCGCACGGTTGGCGCGCGGGCTTGACGCGATCGACGAGGCGTGTGGGGGCGAAGGCGCCGTCGAGATTGGCTCAGCGTCCGTGGAGAGGCGAATCGTGCTCGACTCAGTGGGCTCGGGCTCTTGACCCCTGGTTGGAACATCACGGCGGTAGCCGCCCACGTCGCAGACGCGTTCGGCGGCAGACGGCGATGGACTTCCGCGGCCGCCGTGGCCAGGGCGTCAGGCCTTGCACAGCGAGGCGAGCGGTCAGACGACGACGTCTACGCCCGTGTCTTCGCCCGCCGGCTCGCGACTTCGAATGCGGCGGACCGCAAGGCGTTCGAAACGGCTCTCGCAGAGGTCGGGGTGGACCGTGCCGTCGTCGAAAGGGCGGCCGCGTCCTGGGCGCCCGTAGCGGCCGTCGCTGGGCTCGCCGCTCGCTGGGAGTCGTTGCCAGCCCCCGCCCGTGCGATCGTGAGGTCCCCGCTCAAGGCGGGAAGCGTCGGGCCCGTGAAATGGGGTACAACGCACGCGACGCAAGTGGACCAGACCACGTGCGGTGCCGCGAGCATGACGGTGATGGCGATGGTCACGGACCCGTTCGTGGCGCTGTGGGTCGCGACCGGGCAGACCGTCGGTGACTACATGCCGCCCGAGGTGCTGCGCGTTGAGGTGGACCGCCTCCCGGCGCACACCCTCGCGGAGCGCTGGAACTCCCTTCAAAAGGCGACCCATCGCGCCACGACGGTGGGCGCGGTTGGTCCCCTCCCGTGGCCGAAGGCGCTCGGCACGCCACCCTGGCGCGTGGACAACGTGGCGCGGTGTGCTGGGCTGCGCCTTCGCGGCTTCGTGATTGACGATGGTTCGCCTGACGACCTGGCCGCGGGTCTAGCGCACGCGTCCGCCGCGCTGCGGGACGGGATACCGGTGCCCGCGTACGTTGGCGGCGACGTCTCGCTTGGGATCGATAAAGCCGTGCCCCGACACGTTGTGCTGCTCGTGGGCCGCGACGGGGATGCGGTGCGGATCTATGAGCCGGGCTCGGGCGCGGTTCACTCGGTGCCGATCGGTGAGCTGTCGCCGCCCCACGACCGGCTGCCGGCCCTGGGGAACTGGACCCGGCTGGTCTGGCTCGTGCTGCCGTCGCCGCGGTCGTAGGCGCTAGGGGCGAAGCACCTTCTCCATCGCCTTGCCGTTGTAGACCTCGTCGACGAGCTTGTCGAGGTAGCGAATCTGCTGGGTGAGGGGATCCTCAATCTCCTCGACCCGCATGCCGCAGATCACGCCCGTGATCTTCGACGCGTTCGGGTTGAGGGTGGCACCCGCAAAGAAGTCCTGGAAACTCGTGCGTTCGGCCAGCACCTGCTCGAGTTGCTCGTCCGTATATCCGGTGAGCCAACGCATGACCTGCATGAGCTCGTCGGTGGTGTGCCCCTTGCGTTCCAGCTTCGTGACGTAGTGCGGATAGACGTCCGCTACGGGCATCTCGAAGACCTTCTGCATGCGGTTCGCCATGCGTTCAGCCTAGACCTGAGCGTTAGCCTGGAGGCATGACCCTCACCCACGACCAGATCGTCGCCCTGCCCAAGGTCCTCCTGCACGACCACCTTGACGGCGGGCTGCGGCCCGCGACCGTCATCGAACTATCCGCCGAGATCGGCCACGAACTGCCATCAACGGACCCTGAGGAGTTGCAGCGCATCTTCACCGAGAACGCGAACTCGGGTGACTTGGTGAGGTACCTCGAGGCGTTTGCGCACACGACGGCGGTGATGCAGTCAGAGCCGAACCTGCGGCGGGTCGCTCGCGAGGCGGTGCTGGACTTGGCCCGCGATGGGGTTGTCTATTCGGAGCTTCGCTACGCCCCTGAGCAGCATCTAGCAGGGGGTTTGACCCTGCAGGAGGTGGTCGAGGCCGTTCAGGCCGGCATCGAAGAGGGCATCGCTTCCGCTGCCGAGGAGGGCTTCGGAATTCGCGCGGCCGCGCTCCTGTGCGCCATGCGGCACCTCGACCAATCGCTCGAGATCGCTCAACTGGCGCTCGACAATCGTGGCGAGAACTGTGTTGGATTCGATATCGCAGGTCCGGAGTTCGGCTTCCCGCCCTCCCTCCACCGCGAGGCGTTCCAGTTGCTCCGCGAGGCACTGGTTCCGGTCACCATTCACGCGGGGGAGGCCGACGGCGCGGACAGTTGCGGCGAGGCGCTCGGCTTGGGCTCGGCTCGCCGCTTGGGCCACGGCGTGCGCATTTGGGAGGACATCGAGGGCTTCGGCACGGACGATGCGGTGATCGGCGTCATCGCCCAGGACGCGCTCGATCGGCAGATCGCGCTCGAGTGCAGCCCAACCTCCAACGTTCACACCGCGGCGGCGAAGTCCATTGCAGAGCACCCGATCCATGGGCTCCGCGACCTCGGCTTCGCCGTGACGATCAACACCGACAACCGGCTCGTCTCGAATGTCTCGGTGAGCGGTGAGTTCGAGGCGCTCCAGGGCGCCGGCTGGACGCGAGAGGACTTCCTCGAGGCCACGCTGACCGCGGCGTGGTCGGCGTTCCTGCCCTACGACGAGCGCGGCGACCTCGCCGAGACGATCCTCGAGGCATACGGCGAGCTGTAGCGCTCACCCGGCCACGGCGTCGGGCCGGCGCCTTTAGTGCGCCAGTTTGAGGCCGACGACGCAACCTACGATGCCCACGATGAAAGCCACCTTGAGGAGGCTCGCCGCCTCGGCACCTGTGACCATCGCGAAGGCGACGGTCAGGGCCGCGCCAATGCCAACCCAGACCGCATAGGCCGTGCCCGTAGGCAGGTCGCGCATGGCGTGGGCGAGTCCCGCCATCGACAGCACCAGTCCAACGACGAAGACGACGGTGGGAAGGGGCTTGCTGAAGCCCTCGCTGCGCCCGAGAGCGGTGGCCCAGACGGCCTCGAGAACCCCGGACAGGATGAGGATGACCCACGGCATGACGAATTCCTTCAAGCGTCGTCTTGTCGCGTTCCGGGTACGTCGCACTCGTCCGGTGGGCCGATTGGCCTCTGCTCAAGGTTCTCACACCGGCGGCGGCTGCAGCTGGGGTTGTGACGAATCTGACCATTCCCGCTGGAGGAGGAGCGCGGGGCCGCGCGTCGGTCGCGACCGGCATAGGCTGGTGCCATAGCGAGGCGCTGGCGTCTGTCGATGCCGGCCCCGCCGTTCGCGACGAACCACGAGGCAAGGAGGCACCGTGACAGGGGCATCGTTATCGAGTTCGGTCGAGCCAGCTCTGCTGGCGCCGGCCGCGCGGGCCGTGGAGGTCATCGGCGGCAATCTCACCGAGAAGAGCCTCCGACTTCACCTCGAGGGTCTCCCCGGTGTGGACGCGGTGGGGCTTGAAGCACGCGCCGCGTCGCTCGCAACCCGCTCGATCAAGACCACGTCGAAGGCGTGGGCGCTCGACGCCACCATCCGCATGATCGACCTCACCACGCTCGAAGGCGCTGACACGCCCGGCAAGGTCCAGTCTCTGTGTGCGAAGGCGCTGACCCCGGATCCGTCGGACTTGACCACGCCCCGTGTGGCAGCCGTGTGCGTGTATGGCGACATGGTGCCGCACGCGGTCGCCGCCCTTGGATCTGGTAGCGGGATCAATGTGGCGGCGGTTGCGACCGCCTTCCCAGCGGGCCGCTCGTCGCTTTCGGTGAAGCTCTCGGACACCAAGGACGCAGTCGCGGCCGGCGCCGACGAGATCGACATGGTGATTGACCGTGGCGCGTTCCTTGCGGGGAACTACGGGCTCGTGTTCGACGAGATCGTGGCGGTCAAAGAGGCCTGCAGGCGCGATGACGGCACCTACGCGCACCTCAAGGTGATCCTCGAGACGGGAGAGCTGAACACCTACGACAACGTGCGCAAAGCGTCGTGGCTCTCGATTCTCGCCGGTGGCGACTTCATCAAGACCTCAACCGGCAAGGTGACGCCGGCTGCCACCTTGCCAGTGACCTTGTTGATGCTGCAGGTGGTACGGGACTGGAACCGACTCACAGGGGAGAAGATCGGTGTGAAGCCCGCCGGCGGCATCAAGACGTCGAAGGATGCGATCAAGTTCCTGGTGACGGTCGCAGAGACCGTAGGCGAGGAATGGCTGCAGCCCCATCTGTTCCGCTTTGGCGCCTCGAGCCTCCTCAATGATGTGCTGCTCCAGCGTCAGAAGCTCTCAACCGGTCGCTACAGCGGCCCCGACTACGTAACGGTGGACTGAGACCATGACTGCAACCGAGACGCGCTTCCTCGATTACGCGCCCGCACCCGAGTCAGCGTCGATCCTGAACCTGCGCGACAGCTACGGCCTGTTCATAGACGGCGACTTTGTGCCCGGCAGCGGCAAGCCCTTCGCGACGATCTCGCCCGCGACCGAGAAGAAGATCGCCGAGGTCGCGTACGCCGACGCTCAAGACGTCGACCGCGCCGTCGCCGCCGCACGCAAGGCCTACGACCGCACGTGGTCCAAGCTGAGCGGCAGCGATCGCGGCAAGTACCTCTTCCGAATCGCGCGCCTGGTGCAGGAGCGTGCCCGCGAGCTGGCCGTGGCCGAGAGCCTCGACAACGGCAAGCCCATCAAGGAGAGCCGCGACGTCGACATCCCGCTCGTGGCGGCCTGGTTCTTCTACTACGCGGGGTGGGCTGACAAGCTCGATCACGCGGGGCTTGGCCCCAACCCGCGGTCGCTTGGCGTGGCCGCGCAGATCGTGCCGTGGAACTTCCCGCTGCTCATGCTTGCGTGGAAGATCGCGCCCGCGCTCGCGGCGGGAAACACCGTTGTCCTCAAGCCGGCGGACACCACTCCGCTCTCGGCCCTCATCTTCGCGGAGATCATTCAGCAGGCCGACCTTCCTCCTGGCGTGGTGAACTTCATCAATGGCGGTGGCGACACGGGTGCCGCGCTCGTCAATCACCCGGATGTCAACAAAGTGGCCTTTACGGGCTCCACTCCGGTGGGCCGGATGATCGCAAAGTCGGTGGCGGGCTCCGGCAAGAGTGTCACGCTCGAGCTTGGCGGCAAGGCCGCGAACATCGTCTTCGACGACGCTCCCCTTGACCAGGCGATCGAGGGCATCGTGAACGGCATCTTCTTCAATCAGGGCCACGTGTGCTGTGCGGGCTCGCGACTGCTGGTGCAGGAGAACATCGAGGCTGAGGTGGTTGAGCGACTCAAGGACCGGCTCACCACTCTGCGCCTTGGCGATCCCTTGGACAAGAACACAGACATCGGCGCCATCAACTCTCGCGCTCAACTTGACCGGATCCGCGAGCTCTCGGACATCGGCGAGGCGGAGGGTGCCACGCGCTGGAGCGCGCCGTGCGAGATCCCGGCGAAGGGCTTCTGGTTCGCGCCGACCATCTTCACGGGTGTGGAAACGAGTCACCGCATCGCGAGGGACGAGATCTTCGGCCCGGTGTTGAGCGTGCTCACGTTCCGCACGCCCGCGGAGGCGATCTCGAAGGCGAACAACACGCCATTTGGCCTCTCGGCCGGGATTTGGACCGACAAGGGTTCCAAGATCCTCGCGGTTGCCGATAAATTGCGCGCGGGCGTGGTCTGGGCCAATACCTTCAACCGCTTCGATCCCGCATCCCCATTCGGCGGCTACAAGGAGTCTGGATACGGGCGCGAGGGTGGCCGTCACGGATTGGCTGCGTATCTCACCAGCGGAAAGGCAGCGCGATGAGCCATCTTCCCGTCCCCAAGACATACAAGCTGTACATTGGCGGCGCCTTCCCGCGCAGCGAGTCTGGCCGCGTGTACGAAGTCACCACCGCCAAAGGCGACTTCCTCGCCAACGCGGCCAAGGCATCGCGAAAGGATGCTCGCGACGCGGTCGTCGCCGCTCGCGCGGCGCTCGGGGGCTGGGCCGGAACCACCGCCTACAACCGCGGCCAGGTGCTGTACCGAATCGCAGAGTTGCTTGAGGGGCGCTCCGCCCAGTTTGTCGAGGAACTTCGCCTCACCGACGGCATCTCGGCTGCGACCGCGCTCAAGCAGGTGGAGTCCGCAATCGACACATGGGTCTGGTACGCAGGATGGACCGACAAGTTCGCTCAGGTCGCGGGAAACGCGAACCCCGTTGCCGGCCCGTACTTCAACATCTCGGTGCCGGAGCCCACGGGTGTTGTCGCCATCGTCGCGCCGCAGGCGGAGGGACTCCTTGGCCTCGTGAGCGTCCTGGCTCCGGTGCTCGTGAGCGGCAACACGGCTGTCGTGATCGCGAGCGAGAAGTCCCCGTTGAGTGCCGTCACGCTCTCCGAGGTGCTTGCGACGAGCGACGTGCCGGGCGGCGTGGTCAACATCCTCACGGGCTCTGCCGCGGAGATCACGCCGTGGCTCGCCGGTCACGCGGATGTCAATGCGCTCGATCTTGCGGGCGCCGAGGCCCTGGACTGGGTGGATCTGCAGGTCACGGCCGCGGACACTCTCAAGCGAGTGCTGCCGCCGGAACCCGGCGCCCCTGCGCAGAACTTGGCGCGCATCGCATTCTTCACGGAAACCAAGACGGTGTGGCACACGAAGGCGCTGATCTAGCTACACCCCCAGGGTGATCCTCACGTCGGACTCCAAGGCCGCCATCTGAGCCTCTGCCTCGGCGCGGGCTGCCCCAACGTCGTCGCCCTCGACGGGCACGATCACCTCGAGGTACGCCTTGACCTTAGGTTCCGTTCCCGAGGGGCGAATGATGACGCGCGCGCCGCTCGCGGTGGCTAGGTGCAGGCCCGACGTTGGCAATAGTCCCGCGAATCCCTTACCCATATCGTCAGTTGCGGTCACGGCGTGACCGCCTAGTTCCGACGGGGGGCTCGCCAGAACGCGAGACATCGTTGCTGGTATCTCCGACAGATCGGTATAGCGCGCGGACACCTGTCGCGTGAGATACACCCCATAGTGGCGGGCCAGGTCATCGATCGCGTCAGCGAGCGTGCGGCTCTCCGCTTTGAGGTCAGCGACCATGACGGCCATGAGCGTTCCCGCGCTGATGCCGTCCTTGTCGCGCACGTGCGCCGGGTCCACGCAGTACCCGATCGCCTCTTCGTAGCCAAACACGAGGCCCGGGACGCGGCTGATCCACTTGAAGCCCGTCAGGGTGCTGACGTGCGAGTGCCCATGACGCGCCGCGATCGCCTTGAGCTGCTGCGACGACACGATCGAATTGGCGAGTACTTGCGAGCCCGGCGCCATGCGCAGCAGTGCGCGATGCGCGGCGATGCGCTCGCCGAGCAGCGAGCCCACGACGTCGCCGTGCAGCATCCGCCACTCGCCGTCGATCACCGTTGCGACCGCGCAGCGGTCGGCGTCGGGGTCGTTCGCGATGACGACGTCTGCCCCCACGTCCCTGGCGAGCGCGATCGACAGGTCGATCGCGCCCTTCTCTTCTGGGTTGGGGAACGCGACCGTGGGGAAGTCGGGGTCGGGAACTGCCTGTTCTGCCACCTCGTGCACGTCGGTGAACCCGGCCTCGGCGAGCGCCCGCTGCATGCATTCGGATCCCACGCCATGCATGCTCGTGATCACCACGCGGGTGTTCGCGCGGCGATCGTCTGGCGCGGCTCCTACCGCCGCGGCCGCGTGGACAAAGTCGTCGACCACAGCGTCGGGGACGATCTCCCAACCGCCTTCCGAGCGCGGCACCGCAAGTACGGAGGCAACGGCCTTGATGCGCGAGGCGATCTCGCCATCGTAAGGCGGCACGATCTGCGAGCCTTGGCCCGAGTCCGTGACCGCGCGTCCTCCCAGGTAGACCTTGTAGCCGTTGTCGCGCGGGGGGTTGTGGGACGCAGTGACCATGACGCCGGCATCGGCGTCGAGCGCGCGGGTCGCGAAGGCGAGCATCGGTGTGGGCAGCATCCGCGGCAGCAGTTTGGCGCTGTGCCCAGCCGCGGTCATCACCGCCGCCGTGTCCACGGCGAAGTCGGTGGAGCCGTGCCGACCGTCGTAGCCGATGACCACCACGGACGGCCCCACGCTGTCGCTCAGGTAGCGAGCCAGGCCGGCCGCGGCTCGGATCACCACGGCGCGATTCATGCGATTCGGCCCTGCGCCCACGGCCCCGCGGAGGCCCGCCGTGCCGAACTCGAGCGTGCCACTGAACCGGTCGCCGAGGTCGGCCGCAGCTTCCTCGTCGCCGGCCTCGACGGCGGCGATCAACCCCTCCAGCTCCGCGCGAGTGCGAGCGTCCGGATCATCCTCAACCCAGCGTCGGGCCTGCTCAAGCAAGCCATTCATGAGAGGCGAGCCACGATGTCAGCGAGCAGCCGGGAGATGCGCGGGCCGGACTCGCGGCCTACGTCCAGCACCTCGCCGTGGTGCAGAGCCTCGCCGCCGATGCCCGCGCCCAGGTTGGTGACGAGCGACAGTCCCAGCACCTCCATTCCGCGCTCGCGGGCGGCGATGACCTCAAGAGCTGTGGACATCCCAATGAGGTCCGCGCCCCAAGCCGTCGCCATGCGCACCTCGGCCGGAGTCTCGTACTGAGGGCCGGTGAACTGGATGTAGACGCCCTCTGGGAGTGTGGGATCGATCTCATGCGCCAGGTCCCTCAGGCGCTGCGAGTAGGCGGTGGTGAGGTCGACGAAAGTGGCGCCCTCGAGCGGCGTCGCTCCCGTGTAGTTGATGTGGTCGCGGATCAGCACCACGGAGCCGGGTCCCACCTCCGGACGCGAGGAGCCGCAGCCGTTCGTGACCACAAGAGTGGTGCACCCGGCGGCGGCGGCCATCCGCACGCCGTGGGCTACCTTCGTGGCGTCTCGTACCTGGTAGAAGTGCTGTCTTGAGCCAAGAACGAGTACGGCGCGGCCGTCTTTCGTGCGCAGCGAGCGCATCGCGGAGGAGTGTCCGGCCACGGCGTGGGCGTCGTATCCGGGGATCGCGGAGGCGTCTATGGAGGCGACTTCCTCGCCTATCAGATCGGCCGCCCCGCCCCATCCAGAGCCCAGGATCAGAGCGATGTCATGACGGTCCACGCCGGTCTTGGCGGCGAGTACGGCGGCGGCCTCCGCCGCGGCGTTGAGGGCGGTTTCCATGTGTTCCAGCCTAGCCTCGCGGCACGCGAGCCGCCCCTGCGTCGGCCACAATGGAGGCATGACCTCACGAGTAGTGATCGTCGGGGGAGGACCTGGCGGCTACGAGGCGGCAATCGTCGCCCGCAAGGCCGGGGCCGAGGTGACGCTCATCGAGCGCCAGGGCCTCGGCGGCAATGCCGTCCTCACCGATGTTGTCCCTTCTAAGACCATCATCGCCACCGCGGAGTGGCTCACGATTGCGGGCCGCGCCCCCGAGCTCGGCATCGCCGATTCCGAGGGCACGGTCGAGCGCCTGCGCTCTCGCGTCGACGTGCGCGCGATCAACGAGCGCATTCGCAAGCTGGTGCTCAAGCAGTCGCACGACATCTCGCTGCGAATGGCGAAGAACGACATCCGGGTGGTGGATGGCACGGGCCGCCTAGTCTCGCCCACGCGCGTCGCCACGGACGACGACGAGTTTGAGGCCGACGCCATCCTGCTTGCGCTGGGGGCGTCGCCACGCTCTCTCCCCGGCTCCGAGCCCGACGGCGAGCGCATCCTCACGTGGACGCAGCTGTATGACCTCACCGAGCTCCCCGAGCACCTAATCGTCGTCGGTTCCGGCGTCACGGGCGCCGAGTTCGCCGGCGCCTACAACCTGCTCGGCGCCAAGGTGACGCTCGTGTCATCTGGCGACCGCGTGCTCGCCACTCAGGATCCTGAGGCGTCAACTTTGATCACCGAGACTTTCGCTCGCCGCGGCATGGAGGTGCTGGGCCGGGCCCGCGCGGAGAAGGTCGTCAATCAAGGCGACTCCGTGGTCGTTTTCCTTGAGGACGGCCGCGTCGTGGAGGGCTCTCACTGCCTGATGGCGGTGGGTTCCGTGCCCAATACCAGGGACGTTGGCCTGTCCGACGCGGGGGTTGAGGTGGATTCTCGCGGTTACGTCACGGTGGACAGGGTTTCGAGGACCTCTGCGCGCGGCGTGTACGCGGCGGGCGACTGCACCGGTGTGCTGCCTCTCGCGTCGGTTGCGGCTTCGCAAGGGCGCATCGCAATGGCGCACGCGCTGGGCGATGCGGTGTCTCCGATCGAACTCAAGACTGTGGCGCAGAACGTCTTCACGGCTCCGGAGATCGCATCCGTGGGTGCCACCGAGGATCAGCTCAAGGAGCGGGGCATCTTCTATCAGGTGTCTCGTCTGGACCTGGCCCGCAACCCCAGAGCCAAGATGCTGGGCATCGACGAGGGCTTCGTGAAGATCTTTGGCCACACCGTTACCGGTCAGGTGCTGGGGGCGGTGTTCGTAGGGACACGTGCGTCCGAGCACATCTGGCCGCTGGCGCTTGCGGTGTCGCACCACCTGACGGTGGACGACATCGCCGCCTCGTTCACCGTCTACCCCTCGCTGAGCGGGACCATCGCAGAGGCCGCGCGCAGGCTTCACAACATGACGGACCCGGGGAAGCACTAGCCTCCACCGGGTCCGGCGCGCCGCGCGGCCTACTCGGTGCGGTTGGGCCGGAACTGCATGCGTGCCTGCACGAGCATCGTCAGCACGATGCACACGCCGAGCACGACGAGCGCCCACCACCACGCGAAGATGATCGCGAGCGCGATGGCAGCGCCTATCCCGGTGATCCAGATGGCGCCGGAGTACATCCCAAACCGCGCCGCTGCCTGCTGATCGTTCCAGAACTCGCTCTGGTGGGCGGCGGTGTGGTGCTCGAGCCCGCGCACCCACGCCTTGTGTCGGTTCGTCTGGGTGGCGCCGAGCCACGAGAACAGCCCGATCGAAGCAAGAGCGAGCGCTCCGCCCGCAACCGCAAGCGTGACCGCAGTGGTGTCCACAGCGAACGCGCCGAACGCAGCGAGCGAGGCGATGCCTGCAAACGTTGCGAGGCCCCAACTCACGGCCCGTCCGGCAGGCATCGCGTAGTTGGAGGTTGTCTCCTGCTGCAGCGAGTCCGCGGTCACGAAGCCCAGGATTGCAGCGGCCGCGAGGCCAAGACCGAGAACGGCTCCGGCGCTCCCGCCGACCACCTCGAATGCGGCGAGCACGGCGAGCGTGAGTGCCGCGGCGGCCGCAACGCTGAGCAGCGTGGTGCGGACCACAAACCCGGGGTTGGGGCGCACTTTGTTGCGGGCGTGAAGTTCCATCAAGTCGGGCTCGGCGTCGTCGCTCGTACGGCGGCGAGCGGGAGCGCCGAGCAGGTCCTCGACAGGTCCGAGCTCCTTGATCGCCGAGCGCGCAGCGTCGGCGGGGGACTTGCCCTGGGCCTCGAGCTCCGCGGCGCGGGCCATGAGGTTGGCGCGCACTTCTTCCTTGAGTTCGCGGGCGTCCGCGGTCATCTCGACCCCGTCGAAGGCCTCGTCGAGCAGGCGGTGGATGTCGGTGTTCATGCGTTGTCCTTCACGTCTAGGAGGGTGTCGATGATGCGGCGGGTGGCGACCCACGCGGCGACGCGGCCGCGATAGACCGCCCGGCCGGCGTCGGTGATGCGGTAGTACTTGCGCCTGCCGCCTTGAGACTCGTCCCCCCAGTACGACTCCACGAGGCCGTCCTTCTCGAGGCGGCGGTAGGTGGCGTAGAGGGTCGCTTCCTTGATCTCGTGGTCTCCGCCGGCGGCGTCGCGGATGGCCTTGTGGATCTCGAAGCCGTAGCTGTCGCCACGGCGGAGCACGCCGAGCACGATGGTCTCGGTGTTGCCGCGCAATAGGTCCGCGGCGAAGGGATCGGTTTCTGTCACATTGATTACTGTAACAGATATAGTAATAGATGTGTCAAGTCGGACTACAGCCCTGATGCTTGCAGAGGCTTCGGAGTCCCTCCTTGCGCTCGCGCTAGGCATTTGCAGCGGTTGACCGGAAGGTGCACGAGTGCCAGGGTTTCATGTGGGGGGTGCGACTGTGGCTCCCCACGAAATGCCAACGGGGAGGGTGCAGATGAGACGGCGAAGAGTGAGTACAGCTGCGGCGTTGGGACTGCTCGCGCTCTTGGTTGCGGGGTCGGTCGGTGGCTCAACGGCCGCTTGGGCAGGGAACTGCTCAGACGTCTATCACGGGTCGTCTACGGTCTACGACTACGCGTGGGTTTCTGATCACGGCCACGATTGCCCCGTTCTCGCGGTTCGGCACTATTGGATGGGCGGGCCGTCGGGCGGCTATACGGCATGGGTTGGCGGCACCGGCGACTTTTATCAGAGCGCCAAGGCTCCGCAACTCCTCTACGGTCAGTGGCAACCGTAGGCACAATTGTGACGGCTCGACGACTGCCGTTGGCACGTGCCGTCGTGGGTCCCGGCTGCATGGCCGCGGCGCTCGTCGTGCTCGCGGGATGCATGTCAGCAGGGGGCTCGCCCACTGATGCGGGGGCCCCGATGGGCCAGAGGTACCAAGACGTTGTAGCACTCGCACGGAGTTCAGGGGTCGCGTCGCAAGAGCAACTGACGGTCCTCGAGTCGGCGACAAGCTCAGGCGCTCTCACCTTCGCCGCGTACTCCGAAGCGATCGACGAAACTATCGCATGCATGAAAGACGCCGGCATTGCGGTCACCGGCCCGATAGCGGACAACACCTGGGGTTACCCCAGGCTCACCTACATCGCCCAGACGGGGATTATGGACGTGACGTCTGGGGGTGCGACCGATGGCGACTTCGAGGAGCACGTGTCTGCGACGCCCGAAGTAGAGGATGTCGACCCCCAAACCCGAGTCGCCGATGCATGCCGTGAGCGCAACAGCATGTACGTCGAATACGCCTACGACTCACAGCCCAGCACAATCCAGGCATACGACGCCGTTCTCGCCACTAAGCGCAAGGCCGTTGCCGCGTGCGGACACGAGGTAGGCATCGATCCCGACCCAAGTTTGCCAATACGCGAGTTTCTCATGGAGTTCACCGACTCCGATGAGGGTCGCAACTGCCTGCAGGAAGCGGAAGTCTACGCGCTCTAGCCGACGCACGCTTCAGGCGAAAAGCGCCTGGCCCGCGTACTCGCCCGGGCCGATCCCGCCGGGAATCGCGAACAAGGCGGACCCGGTCGTCTGCAGATACTCAAGCGTGAGCGCGTCGGACTTCGACAACTGCTCCTGCACCGGCACAAACTGCGTGCGCGGGTCGCGCACATACGCGAGGAAGAACAGCCCCGCATCCAGCCGCCCAAGCGCGTCGGCGCCGTCCGTGAAGTTGTAGCCGCGCCTCAGCATGCGCTGCCCGTCGTTCGCATCCGGGTGGGAGAGCCGCACGTGACTGTCCACGGGGATCAACGGGGAGCCGTCACCTCCCTGGCGTGAGAAGTCCGGTTCAGTGAACTCGTTGCCGCCGCTCAGCGGCGCACCAGAGCCCTTGGTGCGGCCGATCGAGGCCTCCTGCTCCTGCAGCGACGTCCGGTCCCAGATCTCGGCGCGGATCCGGATCCGCCTGGCTACCAGGTACGACCCCCTGGCCATCCACGCCTGCCCGTCCCCGGCGTCGGCCCAAACAAAGCGGTCGATGTCAGAGCTCTGCTCGGCACGGAGGTTGCGCGTGCCGTCCTTGAACCCCATGAGGTTCCGCGGGGTGACCTGCGCCTCGGTGGTGGACGACGTGCGCCCGAACCCGAGTTGCGCCCACCGTATTGCGGCCGTTCCGAAGGCCATGCGTGACAGGTTGCGGATCGCGTGCACCGCTACCTGGGGATCGTCCGCGCACGCCTGGATGCAGAGGTCGCCGCCCACGAAGGCCGGATCGAGGGTGTCTCCGCCAAAGTGGGGCAGGTCTATCAACTGCTCGGGCCTGCGGGATGCGAGGCCAAAGCGGTCCACGCCGTCCTTCTCGAAGAGCGTGGGCCCAAAGCCGAACGTGAGCGTGAGCCCAGAAGCTGGCAGGCCTGTGGCCTCACCCGTATCGTCGGGTGGCGCCACATAGGGACCGCCCACGGCCCCGTCGCCCAGCTCGCCCCCGGCCATGAGCCGCTCGGCCGCCTCTGTCCACGCCTTGAGCAGCGCAATGAGTTCCTCGCGCGACGTGGTGGTGAGGTCGTAGGCGGCGAAGTGGAGGCGATCCTGTTGCGCCGTGACGATTCCGCTTTGGTGTTCGCCTCTCAGCGCATACGAGTTCAGCGTGAGGGTGGAAGCTGTCTCGCGCCCAAGCGCGAAGCCGCCAGCTCCCGCGATCGCGGCGGCGCCAACGACGCCGGCGCTCACCCCCAAGACGGCCCGACGCGAAGGTCCCGTTTTCGCGGGAGTCTCCTCGGCGTCGGGCTGGGTCACGGGGGCTACAGTACGGCGGCGGCCGTCAGTTGCGACAGGGGCTCGCTGAGCGCGTTGACCGCGTCCGAGAGCTCCTTGACCTGGTCCGGGGTGAGCTCCGTGTAGAGCACAAAGCCCTCGTCCACAGAGCCGTACCGCGCGAGCAGGCCGTTGAGGGTGTCGAACCGCGAGTCCAGGGTGCTCACGAGCTCGGGATCGGTCTCGTTCACGACATCGCGCAACACACCGAACGCCACGAGCGCGCCGTCAACGTTTGCCTGGAAGTCCCACAGGTCCGTGTGCGACCAGGCCTCTTCCTCGCCGGTGACCTTGCCGGCCGCGACCTCGTCGAGGAGACCCACGGCGCCGTTGCCGATCTGCGAGGCGTCCAGCGTGAAGTCATCGGCATTGACCTCGTCCGAGAGGGTGGCGATGTTCGCCTTGAGGTCCTCCGCAAGGTCCCTCTGCTGTTCGGCGGTCAGGTCGTAGCCCTCGGCCGGCGGCCATAGGTGCTTCTCGATGCGGTGCCAGCCGGTCCACTCGTCGCCCTCGGCGAGGTCGGCTTCGCGAGCGTCGGTCTTGGGGTCGAGGTCGCCGAAGGACTCGGCGACCGGCTCGATGCGCTCCCAGTGCACGCGCGCATCTGCGTAGATGGCGCGGGCCGTGTCGTAGTCGCCGGCCTCGTAGGCGGCGACGAACTCGTCCGTTTTCTGCACGAGGGTCTGTACCTGGTCGCGCACGTAGAGGATGTATTGCTCGCCTGCCGCCGTGAGCTGCTCCTCGCGGTCACCGGTTGGCGCCACGGTCGAGTCGGACGGCGTCACCGTGAACGCAGCCTGGATTCCGTCGCCAACCATGCCGGGCTTGCACGCGGTCAGATACTTGCCCTCGGGCACGCGCACCAGCAGATCACGCGTAATACCAGGCCCAATGTTCTCCACTTCGGAGATGATGCGCAGTCCGTCCTCGGCGAGCAAGTAGAACTCGGTGACGTCGTCACCGTCGTTCGTCACGTGGAAGACGACGGGCCCCGCCGGCGCCTCGTTGGCCGCGACCTTGCACTCATCCGCGGTGGAGCTGACGGCAATTCCCTCCGAGGCGTCGGGGTCATTCGGTACGCACGCCGCAAGCGCGATCGTGGTCAAGGCGGCGAGGGCCGCGGTGGACAGTGAGGTGCGTACGCGCATTGCTTTCCTTTGGTGTCTTGACGCCTTACGGGGCGTCGCTTGAGGTGAGATCCGACGCTGGGGACACCACAGCGTCGGGCCTTGGCTTTGGTGCTGGCGTGCCAAAGGCCTGCCGCACAAAGATCACCATCACCGGGACCAGGTACGCGAAGTACACGACGGCCTCGAGCACGGTGGTGGCGGGGGAGAAGTTGAAGACGGCCTTGAGGAATGTGCCGAGCACGGACGTTGGCGCAATGATCGCCGATACGTCCCAGGCGAGGTTGTTGAGGCCGGGCAGGATGCCAGCCTCTTGGAGATCGTGGACTCCGTAGGCGAGCACGCCGGCCGCGACGACGATGAGGAACACGCCCGTCCACTGGAAGAAGACTCGCAGGTTGAGGAGAATCGCACCGCGGTAGATGAGGACGCCAAGGAGCACGGCCGTGGCGAGCCCCAACGTGGCGCCGATGACCGGGCCAGCGGTGGTGCCCGAGCTCTGGATGCCCGCCCACAGGAACAGCGCGGTCTCGAGGCCCTCGCGGCCCACCGCGAGCATCGCCATCGTCACCACGGCGCCAGAGCCCACCGAGATCGCGCGCTCCATCGAACCCTCGAGCTCGCCCTTGAGATGGCGGGCGTTCTTGCCCATCCAGAAGATCATCCACGTGATGAGGCCCACGGCGACGATGCTCAGAGTGCCGCCGATGGCCTCTTGCGCCTCAAAGCTGAGGCCTTGCGGCCCCAGCGTGAGGATCGCGCCGAATGCGAGCGAGACGACAACCGCGATCCCCACTCCAACCCATGCGCGGCTCAGCAGGTGACGACGTTCCGTCTTGACCAGGTACGCGATGAGGATGCCGACGACGAGCGAGGCCTCAAGGCCCTCGCGCAGGCCGATGAGGTAGTTGGCGAACATGCGGCGGCTTTCCCTGGTGGGGGTGGTGTGGGGGCGCTGCAACGCGCCTAGGCGAGACTAGGGCCGCGAGCCGTTTTTGCGCAAGTGTGGCGTTGCGTTATTCGGCAGGTGCGCTTGTTTCGAGGTCGGCGATGTCGCAAATGACCGTGCCAGCGCTGACGCCAGCGCCGACGCTCAGGCTGAGGCCGCGGATCACTCCCGCCTTGTGCGCAGTGAGCGGCTGTTCCATCTTCATGGCCTCGAGCACCACAACGAGGTCACCCTCCTGCACCTGCGCGCCCTCCTCGACCGCGACCTTGACGATCGTGCCTTGCATCGGGGAGGTGAGGGTGGTGCCGCTGGCCGCTCGTGTGGGGCCGGCGGAGCGTCGGGCACCACGGCGAACCGGACCCCCGGCGCGAGCCCGCCCGGCCTGCGCCAGGGCCGCCGGCAGAACAACTTCGAGTCGCTTGCCGCCGACCTCGACGATGACGCGCTCGGTGGCCGCGGACTCGATTGACTCGGTGGTGGGGCTCGCGGAGCCCAGGCGGGCAACGGTGTCCGCGAACTCCGACTCGATCCAGGTGGTGTAGACGCCGAACGTGCCGTCTGGAGCGGTATACGCGGGTTCTTCCAGCACTGCGCGGTGGAACGGGACCACGGTGGGTATGCCTTCGATCTCGAGCTCGGCGAGCGCTCGCCTTGCGCGCTGGATCGCCTGCTCGCGAGTGGCGCCCGTGACGATCAGTTTGGCGATCATCGAGTCGAAGTTGCCGCTGACCGTGTCGCCTTCAACGACGCCCGCGTCCACGCGTACTCCGGGCCCGCCGGGGAACTTCAGCGCGCGAATGGTGCCCGGCGCGGGCATGAAGTTCGCGGCAGGGTCCTCGCCATTGATGCGGAACTCGATCGAGTGCCCGCGGGCAGGCTGGGGGATCGTCACCGGCTCGCCGGCCGCGATGCGGAACTGCTCGCGCACCAGGTCGAGGCCGGTCACCTCTTCCGTGACAGGGTGCTCCACCTGGAGGCGGGTGTTGACCTCGAGAAAGCTGATGGTGCCGTCCACGCCCACGAGGAACTCGCACGTCCCTGCGCCCTCGTAGCCGGCCTCGGCGAGAATCGCCTTGGAGGCCTCAACGAGGCGCGAGTTCTGCTCATCGGTCAGGAACGGCGCGGGTGCCTCTTCTACGAGCTTCTGGTGGCGACGTTGGAGCGAGCAGTCACGAGTGGAGACCACAACCACCGTGCCGTGGCGGTCCGCGAGGCACTGGGTCTCGACGTGGCGCGGCTTGTCGAGGAAGCGCTCCACGAAGCACTCACCCCGACCGAAAGCTGCGACCGCCTCGCGCGTCGCCGACTCGAAGAGCTCGGGGATCTCCTCAAGCGTTCGCGCCACCTTGAGTCCGCGGCCACCGCCGCCGAACGCTGCCTTGATCGCCACCGGCAGGCCATGCTCTTGCGCGAAAGCGACGACCTCGTCGGCGCTCTGCACGGGATCCGGCGTGCCGGGCACGAGCGGGGCGCCAGCGCGCTGCGCGATGTGGCGCGCGCTGACCTTGTCGCCAAGGGCCTCGATGGCCGCTGGACTTGGCCCGATCCACACCAGCCCCGCGTCGATGACGGCCTGAGCGAACTCGGCGTTCTCCGCGAGGAAGCCGTAGCCGGGGTGCACCGCTTCCGCCTCCGCGCGCCTGGCGATGTCGACGATCTTTGCGATGTCGAGGTAGGTCTCGCGAGCAGTCGCGCCGCCGAGCGCGAAGGCGTCGTCGGCGAGCTGTACGTGCTGCGCGTCGCGGTCGGGATCCGCGTACACCGCGACCGATCGTAGACCGGCGTCTTTGCAGGCTCGGATGATCCGAACTGCGATCTCTCCACGGTTGGCGATAAGCACGGATGAGAAGGCAGTCACCGGCCAACGGTAGCGCGGTGCTTTCGCGGCGCCCTAACCCACTGGCAGGTGTTGTGGCAACTTTGCGCGGCGACACTAGCCCCTTGGGTCCCGTTTGTAGGTTTGCAACAAAAACACGGCCCGACGCTGGGGTTACGTGGGCGTAGGTTGTGGCCGTTCTACAAACGGGGCTCTAGTGACGCAGCGCGTGGAACGCGACCCCGAGTTCCGCGAGCACGTGGCGCAGCAGTGGGAGGCTGACGCCAACGACACCGTGGAAGTCGCCCTCGATCGCCTCGACGTAGGGGCCACCCAAGCCGTCGACCGTGAACGCACCCGCAACCTGCAGTGGTTCGCCGGTGGCGACGTACGCGTCAATCTCTTCGTCTGTGAGATCTGCGAAGTGCACTGTGGTGGAGCTGGTGGCTCCCGCCGCCCGCACCGACCCCGCCCTGCCATCGATGACCCAATGCCCCGTGTGCAGCACGCCTGTGCCGCCGCGCATGGCCCGCCAGCGCTCGGTTGCGATCGCGGCATCGCCCGGCTTGCCGAAGATCTGCCCGTCCAATTCGAGCATTGAGTCGCAGCCCAGGACGAGGGCGTCGGGCGCGTGCTTGGCGACCACCTCTGTGGCCTTGGCACGTGCCAAGGCGAGCACGGCGTCGGCCGGGCTTGTGCCTTGGGGCAACGCGGCCAGCACGGCGTCCTCGTGCACGTGAGAGACGATCACCTCTGGTTCAACCCCGGCGGATCGCAGGGTCGCGAGCCGCGCGGGTGACTGTGAGGCGAGGACTAACGCGACGCGGGCTGTTGCGGCCGGGGACATGCGCCGAGCCTAGTCGCGGCCGCGTTACGCGTACTGCTTGGCCTGAAGCGAGTAGAGCTCTGCGTACAGGCCGCCGTTGGCGATGAGCTCGTCGTGGGATCCGGTCTCCACGATCCGACCGTCGCCCACCACGAGGATGGTGTCCGCCATTCGCACGGTGCTGAAGCGGTGGGAGACGAGCACCGTGATCGCGCCCGTGCGCTGCGCGACGCGGCGAGCGCCCAGCGCGTATTGCTCGAACAGGTTGTGCTCAGCCTGGGCGTCGAGTGCGGACGTCGGCTCGTCGAGGAGAAGCAGCAGCGGCGACTCGCGCATCATCGCCCGGCCGAGCGCAAGCTTCTGCCATTGCCCGCCGCTGAGGTCAGTGCCGTTGGGGAGAGACTTCCCGAGGGGCGTCTGGAGGCCTTCGGTGAGGCGTCGCATCACGTCTTCGGCGCGGGCTCGGCCCAGGGCTCCGGTCACCGCGTCGGGATCGTCCACGTGTGGCATGTCGCCAACGCCCACTGTCTGTTGCGCGCTGAACTCGAGCCGGGCAAAGTCCTGGAATCCCGCCGAGATGCGTTCGCGCCACGCGGTCACCGGCATGCGCGCGAGGTTCACGCCGTCCACCTCGATTGCCCCGGAGTCGGGATCGTAGAATCGGCACAGGAGCTTGATGAGCGTGGACTTGCCAGCGCCATTCTCGCCGACGATCGCCACGGTGGCGCCAGCCGGTATGTGGAGGTCGACGTGCTGGAGAACGGCGTCTTCGGTTCCCGGGTAGGTGAACGAGACGTCGTCGAGCCGGATGCCGTCATTGAGACTCTGTGGCACGGTGGCGTCGGGCGCTGAACCCTGCTGGGCGTCCACGACTCCCCGGATCCAGCGAATCTCCGTGAACATCGACGATGTGCGCTGCAGCCCCTGCAACATGTTGACCGCAGCAGTTACCTGAGCGTTCACCTGTGCCGCGAGGGTGATGACCATCAGCACCGAGCCGACGCTCGCGTGGCCCTGCACCGCATCGCGAAGCACCAACAGCGTGGCGCCAACGTAGGCCACCGCGAAGAAAATCTGGCCGGCTGCGCGCAACCACACGGCCTTGTATTCGCCGCGCATCTCGGCGGCCGAAGCCTGGTTCCAGGCCGCGAGTTGGCGTTGCCTCACTTCGTTCTCGAGGCCGCTGGTCCGCACCTCCTTTACCGGGCCGGCGTCGGCGAGGAGCCCGAACAGGTGGTTGGCCTGGCGCGTTGCAGGCGCACCGGCCGCGCGGCCGGCCTTGGCAACGGTCTCCGCCTTGCGGCCAAGGAGCAGAGGAGGAATCGCGCACATGGGGAGCAAGAGCAGCCACGGCGACAGCGTCGCGAGCAGCACGCCCGTCACCACCAGGGCGACGACGATCGCCACCCCACCGTAGAGCGTGGAGACGGTGCCCCATGACGCACGGTCAGCCTCGCGCCGGATGTAGGCCATGCGGTCGGCGTAGTCGGCACGCTCGTGGTGCTCGAGCCCCACGGAGCCGTTGGAAAGCTTGCCAACCTCGCGCTCGATGAGCGCGGCCATGTCTTCCGCGGTCTTGAAGTAGAAGATGTGCGCGAAGTGCTCCGCCGTCAGCGCCAAGACAGACAGGAGCGCCACGACGACCGCCCACCACACGGCTGCTCGCGCCTCTCCCGCAAGGGAGTTGTCCACGATCCCGCGAAGGCCAACGGCGGCGAGGGGCATCGCGAGTGGGGCGACCATCATCAGCGAGAAACCCACGATGAAGTTGAGGCGCCCCGCTCTCCACGCGAATGCCGCCGTGTCCCGCATGCCCTTGAGAAGCTCCATCACGCCCCCTCCATGACCGCTGCGTCTGCCTCGTCGTCGGCATCGAGGCCCTCTCGGAAGCGCCGGGCCTGGAGTTCGAAGAGTCGCCGGTAGCGCGAGTCCTCCGCCATGAGCGATTCGTGGGAGCCGGACTCGACCAGTCGCCCCTCCTCGACGACCACAATGCGGTCGGCTCGCCTCACCGAGCTGAAGCGATGCGAGATCAGGACGGTGGTGAGACCCTCGGTGAGCTCCACGAACTGGTCGAAGAACTCGGCCTCCGCCCGCACGTCGAGCGCGGCAGTCGGCTCGTCGAGGACGAGCACTCGCGCGCCCTTGTCCACCGCGTACAGGGAGCGCGCGATCGCCACTCGCTGCCACTGTCCGCCGCTGAGGTCGATTCCGTCCTGGTACGCCCTGGCGAGGATCGTGTCCAAGCCGTGTGGAGCGTCGGACAGCGTCTCCAGCATTCCGGTCTTGGCCGCGGCGGCCTCGACTGCGGCTCGGTCGGCCGGCTCGAAGGCGGCGCCCATCGCGATGTTGTCGGCCGCGGTGAACTCGTAGCGCACGAAGTCTTGGAACACCACGGACAGCGTGCGGCGCCACTCGCTGAGCTCAATCGTGGCGATGTCCACGCCGTCGACGAGGATCGTGCCGCTCGTGGGCTCGTAGAGGCGCGCGAGAAGTTTCATGAGCGTGGTCTTGCCTGCACCGTTGACCCCGACGATCGCCGTGGTGAGACCCGCCTCGATCGTGAGGTTCAGCCCGGAGAAGACAGACTGCGAGGCGCCAGGGTACGTGAAGTGGAGATCGCGGAACTCGATCGACTTCACCGGCGAGCCCGGTGCCAGGTGTTCATGACCGCGTGGGGCGGTGTCTGCGGCCACCACCGCGCGCTCGACGTCGCGTATGGCGGTGAGCGCGTTCATGCCGAACTGCGTGGAGGTGTCGGATTCCGGGTAGTCGCGGCCGAGCATAAGTGCGCCGATAAGCGCCTGCAGTCCCAGCGTGAACTGCGTCAGGGTCATGGCGCCCGACGCCAACTCGCCAGCATCGCTGCCGTCGCCGGCCGCGCGCAGGGTCAGGTCGACAAGCGCCCACAGGATCGCGCCCAACGCGATCGCCGTGTACACCAGGTACGGCTTGAAGTAGATGCGGCGGCGCTCGCGGTCCACGGGGTCCGCGAACTCGTGATGCGCCACTTCATGCCCATCGGCCACCCAGGACATGAAGCCAAAAACACGGAGCTCCTTGGCGGCAACCGGCCCCATCGAGAGGTCGCGGAAGTAGTGGAGCCGGCGACGTGGGTTCCCGTTGCCGCGCCATAGCCGCGAGTACGTGCGCAATCCCCCGCGGTTTCCCGTTCGGAGCACCATGACAGCTACCGCCATGACCAGAGCGACCCAGGGTCCCAGCAGCACCCACACGATCGTGAGCAGCCCGATCAGCTGTGTATAGCGCGCGAAGAGGTAGAGCATCCCTGCCACGGCGTTGCCTGGGGTATGCCAGTTGTTCTGGAAGCGCATCCGCGCCTCCGAGAACGTGCCGAGCACCTCGCCGTCCTCGAGCGCCGCGATGCCGACCGATCCCGTCACGGCCGCTACCGCCTGATCGCGCACCGCGCCGTCGACGTGGCGCTGCACTGCGAGCCCGATCATCTGTTGCACCGGCGCCAGGATCTGCGTTGCCACGAAGGTGGCAGCGGCGATCAGGAACAGTTCCACGACGCGGTCCCACGAGTCGGAGCCGATGCCGCCGTCAACGGCCGCCGGTACCGTGCCGATCATCGCGGACGTGGCGAGCATGAATACCAGGGGAAACAACCCGAGAATGATCCCGATGGCGGCGAGCGAAACTACGCGCGACCACCCGGCCAAAGGCATGATCGCCCAGATCCGCAGTCGCGCCCGTGCGGCCTCATCCCAGTAGGTGGAGACGCGCTCGCGAAACGATTCGGACACGTCGCCACCCTAGCGGACGGCACTGACACGAAAAGCTAGCCAGCGACCCCGTCGATCGCCGCGCATGCCCCAGCCACATCGTCGGGCAAGAGGGCGGTGAGAAACGCGATGGCAGCGTCTAGCTTGTCCGCGGGAACCCTGTCCAAGAGCACCTCGCGCATGACGCGCTCGTGCGCGCTCTTCGCGTCGGCGATCGCCTTGGCGCCAGCGGGGGTGAGAACGGCCCAAGAGGCGCGGCGGTCGCTATCGCAGGCCCGACGCTCCACGAGCCCCGCCTCTTCCAGCCGGGTGATCGCATGGCTGAGTCGGGACAGCGACGAGTCCGCGGCGCGAGCGACATCCGCGAGTTGCACCTGGCCGTCCGGGTTGGTGGCGAGGGTCTCGAGCAGCATGTACTGGAAGCGGGACAGGCCCGTGGCGGCGCGCATGCGCTCGTCGATCATGCCGGGGACGGTCGTGAGGAGCGCGTTGTAGCGCGCCCACAGGATGCGCTCCTGCTCGCTCGTCGTCACCGTCTCCATGAGCACAATTCTAACATTTGACGCTTCAACTAACCATGGGTCGGTTCGCGGCCACGAGCGAGGTCGATCATCGCCTTGCCGGTGGCTCCGAGTTCTCGCACGTGCCCGCGAATGGTGTGCTCTGTGAGGATCGGCGGGGGATAGGCGCCTTGGGCATCGAGGCCCAGGCGTTCGCACAGCCACACTGCGCGCGGGAGGTGGAACTCCTGCGTCGCGACGATCACTGAACGCATGCCGTATTCGTCCCTCGCGCGGATGCAGCTTGAGTAGGTGTCAAGGCCCAGTGGGTCCTCGATGATCGCCTCCGGCGGCACCCCTGCTTGCTCCGCGACCCGGCGCATGACCGCGGGCTCGCCGTAGCCGCTCGAGTCTTGCTCCGCGCCGCTCATGATGATCTTGTCCACGAAGCCCCGCCGGTAGAGCCTCACGCCTGTCACCACGCGCTCGCGCAGGAATCGGGACGGTCGCCCGTCTTGCCACACGCGGGCGCCGAGGACAAGTGCGGCATCGGCATGACGAAAACCCTGGTACGTGATGGGATGCCTGGTTCCGACGGTCGCGAGACGAGCGGTGACGGCTGGGGTCACGACGGCGAGGGCAACGCTGGCGACCGCAGCGGCGGCGGCCTGCGCTGGTCGGGAGCTCACCCCATGACCCTACGTGCGTGATGCCACCCGGCGTGACCTGTGGATGTGCGGCTCACCTCGGTGAGTGGCGAGTCAGCCCTGAGGCTGGCGACCGCTCAAGACGTCCATCCACGCCTTGACCGCCGCAATGGGCTCGCGCAGGTTGCCGATAACGGTCCCTTTGCGCAGCGTCACTGGCGGATACGCCCCCTGCACGGTGAGACCAGCTCGCTCGCACAGCCACACTGCGCGCGACGCGTGGAACTCTTGCGTCGCGATGATCACCGACTCCGCACCGAGTACCGATCGCGCTCGCTCGCACGATGCGTACGTGTCGAGCCCCAGCGGATCCTCAACTATGGCGTCGGCCGGCACGCCCATATCCTCGGCGATCTCGCGCATCACCGTGGGCTCGCCGTATCCGCTCGAGTCGTCTCCGTCGCCGCTCATGATGACGCGATCCACTGCACCCGACTTGTACAGCGCCACCCAGTGGCCACGCGCTCGCGAAGAAACGGCGATGCGGATCCGTCCTCGTACACGCGTGCTCCGAGCACCAGCGCGGAGTCGGCGCGGTCGAACGATCCGGCCGCCGGCCCTACGTCCGTCCAGGTCTGCAGCCGGATGAGGGTCCACGGCGGCAGCGCCAGGATGACGGCGAAAACCACAACCGCCGTGATCCATCGCCTGCGCGCCCGGTGCGGGCGTGCGTCTACCTCAGCGAGTTCCGCCACGCCGATTCCCCCCGGCCGATCGGCAGCATGAGCCGCCGCCCACGCATGGTGCGCGTCCTGTCCATCCACGCTGACGCGGGGTGTCCCGGCGCCTCGTGCTCGATCCCGGATGACGCGACGGCGACAACGCCGGCCAAGAGAGCGGCGAGCTCCTCTTCGTCGACGGAACCACGAACGATCTTGAGCGCGGCAGCGGCGGCGAGTACGGCGTCGGGCCCCTGGACTTCGCTCACAGCGGGATGTTCCCGTGCTTCTTTGGCGGCAGCGCGGCGCGCTTCGTTCGCAGGGCGCGCAGCGCCCGCACCACGTGCGCGCGAGTCTCGGACGGTGCGATCACTGCGTCCACGTATCCGCGGTCGGCGGCGTCGTAGGGGTTGACGATCGCGTCCTCGTACTCGGCAACCAGTTCCGCGCGGCGCGCCTCAACGTCTCCGCCTTCGTCGGCAACGGCGGCGAGCGCGCGGCGCTGCAGGATGTTGACGGCGCCGCCGGCACCCATCACCGCGATCTGGGCAGTTGGCCAGGCGAGGTTGACGTCCGCGCCAAGCTGCTTGGACGCCATGACGATGTAGGCGCCGCCGTAGGCCTTGCGGGTGATGACCGTGACGAGTGGCACCGTGGCCTCGGCGTAGGCGTAGATGAGCTTGGCGCCGCGGCGGATGATGCCCTGGTACTCCTGGTCGGTGCCGGGCAGGAAGCCGGGCACGTCCACGAAGGTCAGCACCGGGATGTTGAACGCGTCGCAGGTGCGGACAAAGCGCGCGGCTTTTTCTGCTGCGGCGATGTCGAGCGTGCCGGCCATCGACAGCGGCTGGTTGGCGACGATGCCCACCGACGATCCCTCGACATGCCCAAAGCCCACCACGACGTTGGGGGCGAACAGCGGCTGGATCTCGAAGAAGTCGCCCTCGTCGAGCACGGCGGAAATGACGGTCTTCATGTCGTAGGGCTGGTTGTCGCTGTCGGGGATGAGGGTGTCGAGCTCGCGGTCGTGGTCGCTCAGCTCGAGGTCGGCTTCGCCTCCCCACGCGGGTGGGTCGCTGAGGTTGTTCTGCGGCAGGAATTGCAGCAGGTGCTGCACGTAGTTGATCGCGTCATCCTCGTCGCTCGCGAGGTAGTGCGCGACGCCGGATTTCACGTTGTGGGTCTGGCCGCCGCCCAGCTCCTCGAACGTCACCTCTTCGCCGGTCACGGCCTTGATGACGTCAGGGCCGGTGATGAACATCTGTGACGTGCCGTCCGCCATCACGATGAAGTCGGTGAGGGCGGGGGAGTACACCGCGCCGCCAGCACTGGGGCCGAGGATGATCGAGATCTGCGGGATCACGCCGGATGCCGCTACGTTGCGCCGGAAGATCTCCGCGAACTGCGTCAGCGCCGCAACTCCCTCCTGGATGCGCGCGCCGCCGCCGTCGCTGATCCCGATGAGCGGCACGCCCGTCCGCAGCGCGAAGTCCTGGATCTTGGCGATCTTCTGACCGTGCACTTCGCCGAGCGAGCCGCCGAAGACGGTGAAGTCTTGGCTGTAGACGGCTACCTGGCGGCCGTCGATGGTGCCGTAGCCCGTGACCACGCCATCACCGAACGGGCGGTTCTTCTCGAGCCCAAAGTTCTGGCTGCGGTGGCGGGTGAGGCGGTCCAGCTCCACGAACGAGCCGTCGTCCAACAGGGCGTCAACGCGCTCGCGGGCGGTCTTCTTGCCACGGGCGTGCTGCTTGTCTTGCGCGGCGGCCTCCGGGGTGGTCACAGCGGCGTCGGTCTTGGCGTGCAGCTGCTCCAGCGCGGCGGCGGTGGACTTGCGAGGTTCGGACACGTCACTCCCTTGGTGGCTGGCAGATAGCCTAGCCCCGTGAGTGAGGCCACGCCCGCAGCGATTGCGGCTTCTCGCGCGCCGCTGCAGCGCGCGGATTTCGATGACGTGGTGGGCGAGGGCCGCGCCCTATCCCGCCTCGACATCGTGGCAACCTCGCCGTCCACCAACACCGCCCTGCTTGGCTTGGTCTCCACTCGGCCCGACGCTTGGGTCCACTTGAGCGGTTACGTCGCCGACCATCAGACGGCAGGGCGGGGCAGGGCGGGGCGCTCGTGGGCGACCCCAGACAGGGCCGCGCTCACGGGTTCGTATGTGCTGAGGCCCTCGGTGGCGCGCGCCGACTACGGCTGGGCGCCGCTTGTGGTTGGTCTGGCGACGGTGCGGGCGCTGCGCCGGATGGGAGTTGGCGCCTTTCTCAAGTGGCCCAACGACGTGGTCGTTGAGGACGGGGCGCGCGACATCCCCGAGTGGGGTCGCTGGCGCAAGGTCGTGGGCATCCTGTGCGAGACAGTTCCCGAGCAGGACGCCATCGTCGCTGGTATAGGCATCAACGTCTCTCAGACGGCCGACGAGCTTCCGGTTCCCCACGCGGCGTCCCTCGCCACGCTGGGCGCTTCGTCGCTGGACCGCGTGGCGCTGTTGCGCGCCCTCGTAGCGGAGCTTCGCGACGCGGTAGCCGCATGGGAGCGCGGCGACGACATCCCCGCGATGGTGACGCAAGCCTGCGCGACGATCGGTTGGGACGTGGCCGTCGATGTGCCAGCCGGATCGCCAGTCAACGGAACCGCGATAGCCCTCACGGCGTCGGGCGGACTCTTGGTGAGGACCGCGAACGGCGACCGGGATATCCTGGCGGGCGACGTGCGGGTAAGGAAGGCATGAGCGCTGTGTCCGGCTACGAGCGCCCTGGCTCGTGGACCCGCGGGCTGTGGCTGTTCCTCAGTTCCGTGGCGGTGATGTGGATTCTGTGGGGGCTCATGTGGGCGGCCCAACTGGCGCTCGTGGACCACTCGACGAACGAGTTCTGGGAGCTCACGGTCTACATCGTGTATGTGGTGGGGACCATCGTCGCGTTCGCCATAGCGCTCGTGGTGTGGATGACCCTTGGCCGGCTCATTGACGCGAAGGCGCGGCGGCCGTGGGCGTGGTACCTGCTCGTTGGGCTGGTACTGGGCGGGTGGCTCGCGATCGCGCTGCGGGACGCGAACCCGTACGCGCTCATCACGGGACTGGGTGTCGTTGCCCTTGGTGGGTTTGGCCTGGGGCCGCTCGTTGCCCAGCGAGCATTCGTTGCGGTGTCGTGGCGCATCGCGGTTGCGGTGACGGTTGGGCTGGGCGTCGTCTCCCTCGTGGCGGTGTTGCTGTGAAGGAGCAACCGGGGAGCACGCGGCGCGCGATGCTGGGCTGGCGCGACACCGCGGCGGCGATGTTGCCAATCTGGTTCTCCCTGCCGTTCCTTGCTCGTCAGGTGCTGGAGAGCAGCGAAGGGTTTCAGGATCTCGCCTTCGTGATACTCATGTTCATCGCCTATTGCGTGGGCGTTCTCGCGGTGATTCCGGCATTCGCGTTCACGATCGGGCGCTGGCTTGACCGACGCTCTGCTCCCCGGGGTGTGCGGAGTTCCGCGATCACTTTTGGACTTTACGGCTTCGGCTTCGGCATCTTTCTGATGCTTCTGCTGGGGTTCAACGGGCTCACGCCGATGGGGATCGCGGTGGTGGTGCTGGCGCCCACCTTGACCGCGGTTGCGGGGCGCTTGCTACTCGAGCTGCGTGGCGTCGTGTGGGAGATCGTGCTGTGGGCGACGTTTGGAATCGCGATAGCCGTGGCCTTCGCACTGATCATCACGACCCTTGGGGCCCGCTCCGCATAACTAGGCCGGGTCTATTAACCCCTCGTCGTTGTTCTTGACGTTGCCAACGCGGTTGTCGACCGCGTGCCAGACGAGGCCCGGACCGGGTTCGGCAATCGCCGCGAAGAGGTCGTCTTGAGCCGACTCTGGATCGAGCCACACGTCCACGTCGTCGCTACCCAGCATGACCGGTTCGCGGTCATGGATCTGGGTCATCTCGCCCTGTGCGGCCTTGGTCACGATCGAGAATGTGACGAGCCAAGGGTCATCCTTCGAGGCGCGCCACACCTCCGTGAGTCCCGCAAAGGCTAGCGGTGAGCCGTCGGCGGTGTGGATGAACTGCGGCACTTTTCCGTCGTCGGTGACCTGCCACTCAAAATATCCATTCGCCGGTACGACGCACCGACGCTTGGCGAACGCGTTCTTGAACGTCGCCTTCTCGGCGATGGTCTCCGAACGTGCGTTGAACGCGCGCACGCCAATACCAGGGTCCTTTGCCCAACCAGGGACCAAGCCCCACTTCGCCGCCTCAGCCTCCCTGCCGTCGGGCCGTTGGCGAATGATGAGCCCCTGTTGCATGGGCCCCATGTTGAAGTTGGGTGGCAGCAGGCGAGCGTCATCGGCGATGGTGGCGATGGCGAAGGCGTCGATGAGTTCTTGCTCGGTGAGGAAGTTCGCGTAGCGGCCGCACATGGATTCATGGTGGCACGGGGGTACGACATTGCGCCTGGCTGGGTCCCGCGGTTATCCACAGTTGGGGTTGCGGGCGTTGCCCGTGCCCACTACGTTCGGCGCATGGGGGGTGACCCGATCGTTTTGGTCGAGACCCGCGTGCGCGAAGAGATTCGACGCCGCGGGGTCGACCCTGTTCGCGACTCCGGCGTGGTGCGCGACCTCGTCGATGAGGTGCTCGCTGACTGGGATGAGCAGGCGCTCGCGGGGGTCGTGACGCCAGTCGGCGACAGGGCCGACGCTGCACGCACCGTGCTTTCGAACGTTGCGGGGCTGGGGCCGCTTCAGCAGTATCTCGATGACCCCGAGGTCGAGGAGATCTGGATCAACCGGCCGTCGCAAGTGTTTGTCGCGCGTCGCGGCGTGAGCGAGTTGACGCCCACCATCCTCACTGATGCGCAAGTCCGTGACCTCGTGGAGCACATGCTGAAGGTCTCCGGGCGACGACTCGACTTGAGTTCGCCGTTCGTCGATGCGAGCCTTCCCGGCGGTGAGCGCCTGCACGCCGTCATTCCCGATGTGACGCGCGAACACTGGAGCGTCAACATCCGCAAGTACGTCGCAAAGGCACACAACGTCGGCGACCTCGTGGCCCTCGGGACTCTGACCGAGCAAGCCGCACGGTTCCTCGATGCGGCCGTCGCCTGCGGGCTGAACTTGCTCGTAGCAGGTGGAACGCAGGCGGGAAAGACCACAACCCTTGGTGCGCTCGCGGGCTCCATCCCCGCCCGCGAGCGCATCATCACGTGCGAGGAAGTGTTCGAGCTCAGCCTCGCGCATCGTGACGTCGTTGGCCTTCAGTGCCGCCAGGCTTCGCTTGAAGGCACCGGAGAGATCGACCTTCGCCGCCTCGTCAAAGAGGCTCTGCGGATGCGGCCCAGCCGCATCATCATCGGTGAGGTTCGCGAGGCCGAGAGCCTCGACATGCTTATCGCGCTGAATGCCGGCATCCCCGGTATGTGTACCGTGCACGCGAACTCGGCCCGCGACGCTGTGGTCAAGATGTGTACCCTTCCGCTGCTGGCAGGCGAGAACGTCTCGGACCGCTTCGTGGTGCCAACCGTGGCGTCGGCAATCGACCTTGTGGTGCACCTCGCAGTCGACGCTCGCGGCCGCCGCAGGGCTACCGAAATCGTTGCGGTCCCAGGCCGCGTGGAGTCGGGCGTAGTTGAACTGGAACAGTTGTTCATCAACCGTGGCAACGGACTGCAGCGCGCCGAGGGGTATCCGCCACATCAGGAGCGCTTTGCGCGCAACGGCTACAGGCTCGCCGAGCTATTGGCGGCGTGACATGGCGTTACTTCTCGGCCTCACCCTCGGTCTAGGGCTCTTCCTCGTGTGGACCAGCTTCTGGACCCCATCCCCACGCGGGCCCGGGAGCGCCGACGGATGGTCAGCACGAATGCAAGACCGCCTCACTCGCGCGGGCGCGCCGGGCGTGACGCCCGCTGCACTCGTGACCGTGGCCGGCGTTGGTGCTGTCGTGGCGTTCCTCGTAGTCGCGGGCTTAACTCGGGCCCCCGCGGTCGCTGTGTGCTTCGCGGCCATGGCCGCCAGGGCCCCTTTTGCGCTGGTAGGGGCTCGGTCGCGCTCTCGGGTCCGTGCCACGCGCGCAGCATGGCCCGACGCTGTTGACCACCTTGCAGGGGGCATCCGCGCTGGTCTCTCGTTACCGCAGGCCGTGGCGCAGCTCGGGACTCGCGGTCCCGAGGAGCTGCGATCCGCTTTCGTTTCGTTCGCGGTCGATTTTCGCGCTACGGGAAGGTTTGGGGAGTCACTCGACGCCCTGAAGGAACGGCTTGCCGACCCCGTCGCCGACCGCATCGTTGAGGCGCTCCGGGTGACTCGCGAGGTCGGCGGCACAGACGTGGGCACGATGCTGCGCACGCTGAGCGAGTTTCTTCGCGACGACGCCCGAACTCGCGGCGAACTGGAAGCGCGGCAAAGTTGGACGGTCAACGCCGCGAGGCTCGCCGTCGCGGCTCCGTGGGTGGTCCTTGCTCTACTCGCTACCCGGCCGAGTGGCGTGTCTGCGTACAACACCGCTGCCGGGGCTACGGTCCTTGCTGCCGGGGCCGTGGCGTCGGTCATCGCGTACCGACTGATGGTGAGCATCGGCCGCCTTCCGGACGAGGCGAGGGTGCTGAGATGACCGCCGTCGCCGTCTTCGCCTGTGTGCTACTGGCTACCGGCATTGGCTTGCTGCTGTCGTGGATGGGCTCGCGACGGCCAAGCCTCGACGCTCGGCTCGCTCCGTACGTTCGCCCAGCAGACGGCGCCGCGTGGGTGGTTGACAACGCGCGACGGGGCTTCGCACCTGCGCGATTGTTGGCTCCGGTCATCCGGGACGCGGGCAAGGTTCTCGAGCGATGGGGATCGTCCGCGGCAGATGTCCGGGTGCGCCTTGAGCGGGCCGGTTCCAAGAACACGGTAGAGCAGTTCCGTGCGCAACAAGTGGCGTGGGCGGCGGTCGGTCTGGGTGCGGGTTTCGCCGCGGCAACGACACTCCGGGTGGCGAGAGGCGCGCCCCTGGCGACGCTGCTCGTCCTGGTCGCGGCCTGCGCGGTTCTCGGTGCTCTGGCACGTGACGCGTGGCTCACTCGCGCCGCACACAAGCGGAGCGCTCGCATCGTTGCCGAGTTGCCCACGATCGCTGACCTGCTCGCGCTTTCAGTGACGGCGGGAGAGGGATCGCGAGCTGCATTGGAGCGCGTTGCGCGCACAACGTCTGGCGCGCTCCCACAGGAATTGCGCCGCACGCTTGCGGACGCCAGGGCGGGCGAGCCGTTGTCGCGGGCACTTAACGACATGGCGGCGCGCTGTGGTGCTCAGCCCCTGCACCGATTCGTCGACGGCATCGTTGCCGCCCTCGATCTCGGAACGCCCCTGGCGGCGGTGCTGCGGGCGCAGGCACACGACGCGCGAGTGGCCGGGCGCGAACAGCTCATGGAGCAGGGCGGCAAGCGCGAGATTTTCATGCTCGTGCCGGTGGTCTTCCTGATCCTCCCGGTCACGATCGTCTTTGCCATTTACCCAGGCTTGATAGCTATTCGGCTGACCGGCTGACAACGAAGGAGGGGAGTTCATGACGGACCAGGAATCGGTGGCGACCAGTGACAGAGGTGACGTGCCCGGCTGGGTGCTCATCACGCTTATGACTGCGGGCTTGGTAGCCGCGATCTGGGCGCTCGCGGGTCCGGCCTTGGCCAATGTATTCAACACGGCGATCGACTCCGTCACGGGCGGCTGATGAGGGAAGCGCCGTCGTCGAGTTCGTACTCGTGGGTGCGCTCCTCACGCTGCTCGCAGCGGGGTTGTTCCAACTCGCGCTCACGCTCCACGTTCGGAACATCATGTTGTCATCCGCTTCCGAGGGGGCTCACGTCGGCGCGCTTGCAGACCTCGACCCAGCGGACGGCGCTTCGAGAGCGTCGCAACTCGCCACCTCGGCGCTCGGTGGACTGCCAGTCGCTGTCGAGTCCCGCAGCATCGATGCGGGCGAGTCGGATGTCGTTGAGGTGACGCTTTCGGCACCGGTGCCGGTCCTGGGGCTATGGGGTGCGTGGTCCATGACCGTCACCGCGCACGCGATCGAGGAGGACGCGGGTGGCTGACGACTGGCGCACCGACGAGGGCAGCGCAGTGGTGGAGTTCATCTTCCTCGCTGTGCTGCTCATGGTGCCGATCGTCTACTTGGTGGTGTCGCTCGCGGCGGTGCAGTCGGGAGCGTTCGCCGCGGAGGCTGTCGCTCGAGACGCGAGCCGCGCTGCCGTGGTCGGTGGCGTCGACGCCTTGCGCGATGGGGCGTCTGTCACAAGCGCCGAGCGGGCCGCACGTGAGCGGGCCGCGTCGGTCTCGGCCGTGACCCTTGCGGATTTCAGGATCGACCCGCCCGATGCGCACGTGAATCTCGCATGCTCGACCGACCCCTGCCTCACCCCGGGTTCTGACATCACGGTTGACGTGACGGTGACCGTGGAATTGCCAGTGATCGGCGCTCTGGTGCCGGGCGCTGAGGTTTCCGTCAGTTCCAGGGCTTCATCGCCGGTCGATGGGTACTTGCCATGACCCGCGAGCGCCTGCGAGGAGACGATGGCACGGTCATGCTGCTGACGCTCGGTTTCACGGTGCTGGCTCTCTTGCTGATTCTCGTGATTGCGGCGGCCACTCAGGTGCATTTGCAGCGGATGCGGTTGACGCACGTCGCCGACGAACTCGCGCTCGAGGCCGCTGACTCACTCGACGTGGCGGGATACTACGCGGGCACCCTCGATGAGCCATCGAACGAGGGCATCGTCGAACTGGCCGCGAACCAGGTGGAGCGCGCTGCCGCGGCCCGAGTGGCCGACGCGGCAGCGCGCGTGGGGCTGCCGCCAACTGCCGTGGTGGAGGCGACCACAGCGGATGACTTCACGGCCACCGTCACCATTCGCACGCAAGTGCATCCATTGTTCGGCATCGACGCGCTGCTGCCGTTTGCCGACGGCGTGACGCTCACGGCGACATCGAGCGCAAGAGCCTATTGAGCGTCGGCCCACTGGACTTAACCGTTGCGACCACCTAGCCGTGCTTTTCCGTGTCTGGTGGGCGCCAAACTGCCATTTCGCGACCATCAGGCACGGAAACGCGCAGGGGGCGGGCGCGGTCGCCCGCGCAAAGCAGAAGGGGCGGCCCACCTCAGTGGGGCCGCCCCTTCCGGAACTGGTGGAACTACGCCTTGACGGCGCCGTCCATGATGCCTCGCACAATCTGACGTCCCGCGATGAACAGCAGGATGATGACCGGGATGGTCGCAAGGAACGATCCCGTCAGAATGATGGAGGTCTTAGGCACCGATCCCGCACGGAGGTTGTGCAGGGCCGGACCGATGGTCTGCCACGTGGTGCCACCCACCGCGACGAGCGCCCAGATGTACTCGTTCCAGGCGCCAACCGCCGCGATCAGACCCAGCACGCCCAGCGCGGGCCGCAGGGTGGGGATCACGATGGATGTATAGACGCGGAACGTTGAAGCGCCGTCAACGCGAGCGGACTCGATGATCTCGTCCGGGATCGCATCCTCGATGAACTGGCGCATATAGAACACGCCGAACGCCGAGACGAGCGCCGGTATTGTCACCGCGAACAAGGTGCCGATCCAGCCGAGCGCCTGCATGATCTGGTACGCACCGACGATGCCCAGCTGAGCCGGAATCGTCAGCGTGATGACCACGAAGTAGAACAGCGGGTCGCGGCCCCTGAAGCGGAGCTTGGCGAACGCGAAGCCAGCCAGCGAGCAGAAGAACAGCGTTCCGGCCACGACCACCGCGACAACGATGAGCGAGTTGAACGCCGACCTCAGGAACATGACCGAGTCGTACGACGGATACGAGGGCTCGTTGCCGCCGTTGATCAGGTTCCAGTTGAAGGAGAAGTAGGGCCCGGGGTACCACGTGGGGAACCCGTCTACGTAGACCTTGTCTTCCTTCCACGTGGAGATGATGCCCGCCCAGTACACCGGCCAGAAGCCGATGAGCAGCACGAACGACAGCAACACGTAGTTGACCCAGCCCGCAGGCGTGTCTTGCGGCGAACGCCCGAGGAGGGCGGGGCTGTTCTGCTTGACCTCGACTTCTTGGGGAGCCTCAGCAGTTGCGGTGGTCACTTGCGGCCTCCGATCTTGTTGGACAGCCAGCCGTTCAGGGCGGCGACAACCACCACCACCACGAACAGCACCCATGACATGGCGCCGGCGAATCCGAAGTTCTTCTGGTTCCAACCCGTATGCCAGATCAACTGGGCGACAGTTCTCCAAATATGCGAGTTACCGCCGCCGCTGCCGGACGCCGGGTTCGTATCGAACTGCACCGGTTCGGCGAAGAGTTGGAGGGATCCAATAGTCGATAGCACCACGGTGAAGATCACCATGGGGCGGATCATCGGCACGGTGATGGACCACAGCTGACGCCACGCGCCAGCACCGTCAAGGGCAGCTGCCTCGTAGACATCCTTGGGAATGGCCTGCATTGCGGCCAAGTACAGCAGCGCGTTGTAGCCGGTCCACTTCCAGTCGATCATGATGACAAGCGCGAGCCAGGCGGACCAGCGCGAGTTGCGCCAATCGATGCCGTCGATCGTGTTGCCGCCGTACGTGGACTGGATGTGGAACAGACTCAGGATCCAGTTGGCCTGGCCGCCCTCCTTGGCGAAGAACGTGGAGAACACGATCGACGACGCCACGATGGGCGTGATGTACGGGACCAGGATGCCCACGCGGAACACCGACTGCGCGCGCAACCGGCGGTTGAGCAGCGAGGCGAGGATCAGCGCGAGCAGCAGCTGCGGAACGGCCGAGAGGATGAACAGGCCGAACGTATTGAACAGCGCTTGCCAGAAGTCAAAGCTCGTCAGCGTTCGCTCGAAGTTCTCGAGCCCAACCCAGCGCTCGGTGAACACGTTGATCGACGTGCCGGCCCGGTTGACGGGGTACTCGTTGCGATACGACTGGAAGGAAATCAGCGCGCTGTAGACGATCGGGAAGATGCCGAACGCGACAAACAGAATGAAGAAGGGGGAAATCAGAACGTAGGGGACGACGGCGTGGTCGAATCGGGCCCAGATCGATGACTTTGGTCCACGAGATCTGCGAGTGGCGCTCGCCGCGTCGTCCGTGCCTGCAGCGTTGGCCTCAGCGGCCTCCACGCTCTTGGCGGACATGTGCTACCTCCGTTGGTAAGTGACGCTCGTAATCCGATGCTAATGGTCGCCACGCGAAACGGGGGCAGGTCTCGCGACCCGCCCCCGTCCGCATTGTGACGTGGTTCGGATTACGCGGCAGCGTCCGCCTTCTCAGCGGCTGCAACAGCGGCGTCCCAAGCGTCGGCAGACTTGATCTTGCCGGCCTGAACGTCGTTCAGCACACCCTGAACGGCCGTGGAGACCGCGGCGTTCTTCGGTGCGTAGTAGATCGCGCCGGGGATGTCCTCGGCCGTCTTGGTGAACACGGCACCGACAGGGGCGTTCGAGAAGAACTCGTTGGTGAACGCCTGGATGTCGGGGTTGCTGTAGAGCGAGCTCTGAGAGGGCAGGTTACCAACCGTCTGGAAGATGGTGATCTGCTGGTCCTCCTGGATGAGCCACTCAACGAAGTTGTAGGACTCCTGCGTGGTGTGCTCGTCGTACTGGGCCGGGATGGACCAGAACGAGCCACCCCAGTTACCACCGGGGCCGGGGATGTCAGCGACGTCCCACTTGCCGGCGGTGTCGGGCGCCTGGCCCTGGATGTAACCCATCATCCACGCCGGGCAGGCGAGAACGGCGAAGGAGCCGTTCGCGAAGCCGGTGTTCCAGTCGTCGGTCCACAGGGCGATGTTGCCGGACAGGCCAGCGTCAACAACCTTCATGGCCACGTCGAACGCGGGCTTGATGTTGTTCATGTCGAGCTCGTTGTTCTTGTTGTAGAACGCGTAGCCCGTGCCCAGCTGCGTGACGACGGGGTTCAGGATGTTGGTGGCGTTGTCGACCCAGTGCTTCTTGGAGTCGCCGATGCCGTCCTGGTACTGCTCACCAGCCTTGATGAAGCCATCCCAGGTGTCGCCGATGAGGGTGTTGACCTCGTCGCGGTTGGTGGGAAGGCCGGCCGCCTCGAAGAGGTCGGTGCGGTAGCAGAGCGCGAGACCACCAACGTCGGTACCAAGACCGATCGTGTAGGACTCGTCAGCGTTGGAGGCCTGCGCCCACTTCCAGGGCAGGTAGTTCTCCTTGTACTTGCCAGCGCCGAGGTCGAGCAGGTTGACGAATCCATCCTGCTGCGCGACGAAGCCGGTGATGTAGCCCTCGTCGATGGCGGCGATGTTGGCGGCGCCGGAGCCGGCGATCAGAGCCTGCTGCAGAGCGTCGTGCTGTGCGGCGTAGTCACCGATGTTGGTCTTGATGGTGACCCACGGGTGGTCAGCCTCGTACTTGGCAATCAGCGTGCCGTCCTCAAGACCGAAGTTGCCCCAGTAGTTCACCGTGAGGGTGACGGGCGTCTTGTCGACCGGAGCCTCGGAAGTCGGCTCGGGCGAGTTGTTGGTCGGCTCATCCGAGGAGGAGCAGGCGGAGAGCAGGAGCGCCGAGGCCGTACCAACAGCGAGCACCGTCGCCGTACGGGATCGAGTCCACTTCATTGTTGAATCCCCTTTGGTTCATGCGGCGCCCCCTCGTTGGGACGCAATGCCACTGTAGCGTCACGCAAAACGTTTCGACACCCTGGACGGTCACGGATTGGTTACGATCCGGATGCCTCTTGGGAACGTTGCGAATCGGTGCCTCGTCAGCGCGCGCCAGCCACCAGTGAGTTCACCGAAACGAGCACATTGGGGGCCAAGAAGGCCTCTGGATCCACGTCGCTGACCGACGCAATGGTGATCACCGCGCGGTCGTCGGCTACCAGCGTGAGCAGGCTCGAATCGGCCACTGCAGCCGGGTCGACCTTGTCGGCGAGCACGGTCAGATCGCGCACAAATCCGTGGGCGCGAATCTCGACTTGGTAGCCGCCCTCGACCTTGCTTGCGGTGGCGCTAAACGGCGCCGATTCGTACGCGATGTCCTTGTCCTCCGCGAAGGTCCACACCGCCCGCACGTGGTCAAGGTCGCCCGGGTAGCCGGCGTCCGCCACGAGCACTTCACCCTGCGTGTCGCCGGCCCCGAGCACGTGAGCCGGCACCTCGATGGTCGCCGTGCCGCGCGCATCGGCGCTCAAGTGCGCGGTGGCGACGGCGAGCTCCGTGCCGTCGAGCGCCATGCGCGTGAAGGTGACGGTCTCGCTCCAACGAGCATCGGTGTCGTTCATCGCAACCAGGTGAGCGGCGCCGCCCACCTCAAGCCCACCGTCGGCCCCTCGCGGCTGGAACGTGAGCAAGCGAGGCGCGAACACCTTCTTGAGCGCAAAGTACAGCGGCTTGGGCCGCTCCTCGCCGTCGATCGCCGCCCATGAGGTGACCGGCCAGCAGTCGTTGAGCTGCCACACGATGGCTCCCGCGGTGTGCGGCCACCATGAGCGGTAGTGGGCGATGCCGAACTCGATGGCGCGCGCCTGGTTGAGCGAGGTGATCCAGTGCCACGTCTCGAAGTCGTCGCTGTCCGGGAGGTGCGGAACGTAGCCAGCGAGCAGCTTGTCGTTGCCGCGATCCGCCTTCTGGTGCGCGAGCCACACGTCAGAGGTCTTGTCGAAGCCCTCGGGCGGCAGGTTCTGGAGCATCGTCGCCCACGTGGCAGGGCCTTGGAACCCAAACTCTGAGCAGAAGCGCGGCGCGTAGTCCGCATAGTGGGAGTAGTCCACCTGGTTCCAGACCTTCCACTCGTGGACCGTGCCCACTGTGGGGTCGTTGGGGTAGACGTCGTCCTTGTACGGGTGGGTGGAGAACGGCGACGACGGCGTGTAGGGGCGCGTGGGGTCTAGCTCGCGGAGGATCGCGGGCAGGATTTCCTCGTAGTATTTCTGGCCCCAGCCCTCGAGGCCCGCGGCGGCCATCGCCTGCTGCCAGCCCCAGTCCCACCAGCCCCACACGTTCTCGTTGGAGCCGTTGTAGATCACCAGGCTCGCGTGCGGTGCCAGGCGCGTGACGTTCTCGCGCACTTCGGCCTCCACCTCCGCGATCGTCTCCGCGTCTTCCGCGTACGCGGCGCACGCGAACAGGAAGTCCTGCCACACCATCACGCCGCGCTCGTCGCACACGTCGTAGAAGTCTTCGGTCTCGTAGATGCCGCCGCCCCAGATGCGCAGGAGGTTCATGTTCGCGGCGAGGGCCTGGTCCACGCGGCGCTCGAGCCGCTCGCGCGTGATGCGCGTCATGAGGTGGTCGTCGGGAATCCAGTTGGCTCCCTTGACGAACACCTTGGTGCCGTTGACGACGAACGTGAACGCGCCACCCTCCTGGTCAATCTCGACAGACCGGAAGCCGATCCTGCGCGAGTAGGAGTCGAGGTGCTCATCCGCGCTGTGCAGCTCCACGGAGAGGTGGTGCAGCACCGGCTCGCCGTAGCCCGCGGGCCACCACAGTTCGGCGTTCGGCACCTCAAGCCTCACGGTGCCCGACGCCTGGGCTGGCTCGATCTCCACGCTCGCCTCGGTTTCGCCCACCTTTGCGACCACGGTGAGCGGAGCTTCGGACGCGCGCTCGACGTCGACGTGGACGGTGACCACACCGGTGGCGCCCTCGAGCGTCACGAGCGGGCGGACGCTCGCGAGGCGCGCCACGCGCCAGCGCTCGATCCGCACGCTCTTCCAGATGCCCGCTGTCTGCAGGTCTGGTCCCCAGTCCCAGCCAAACGAGCATGCCATCTTGCGGATCGCGTTGAACGGGTGTGGGTAGACGCGACCCTTGGCGAGGATCTCGTCGGGGTCGCCCTCGAAGAGGCCCTGCCGCGCGGCCTCCGCCATGAGCCTCTCGCTCGGCTGCGGGCGCGGGCGGTCGCCAAGGCGCTCCTCGCGCTCGAGCGCATACGTGAGGGCCGAGGCGAAGTCCACTTCCAACAAGTTGTCGCCAGCGTTGAGGGCCTCGCGCACATCGAAGCGGTAGGAGCGGTGCATATTCGCGGTCTGGCCCACCTCGCGGCCGTTGAGGCGGACGGTCGCGACGGTGTCGAGCCCGTCGAACACGAGATCCACGCGCTCGCCCGCGGTGGGCTCTGTGGCGGCGAAGTTGGTGGCGTAGCGCCAGTCGCAGCGCCACATCCACTGCAGGTCCTTCTCATTGGTCCCAAAGTAGGGGTCAGGGATGAGGCCAGCTCGCAGCAGGTCCACATGCGTGGATCCGGGCACCTCTGCCTCGACCGTCTGTCCGGCTATCCCGTCAGGGGCCTCCCCATCGAGGTGGGTGAGGGTCCATCCCTCGCGCAGGGGGTTTGCCAGAAGCGTCACTGCCGTCATCGAAATTCCTCGCAAAGAGAAGGTGGGTGGAGGGCTCAAGTCTGCCACGGCGTCGGGCCGAATCGATTCGGGTACTTAGGTCCCATGCCGAGCCGCAAACCGGCGCCTACCTTGGAGAAGACAGGGAGGCAGACATGACTGCTCAAGCCGTAGAGACCGGCGCCATCAACGAATCCGACGACCCCCGCACGCACGCCTGGCGCGGCTTCACTCCCGGCACGTGGTGCGATTCCGTTGATGTGCGCGGCTTCATCCAGGCGAACTACACGCCGTATGAAGGCGACGGTTCATTCCTCGCAGGCGCCACCGAGCGGACCACGGCAGTGTGGGCGAAACTCTCCGCGATGTTCCCCGAGGAGCGTGAGAAGGGCGTCTACGACGTCGATTGGCAGACGCCAGCGTCGATCACCTCGCACGGCCCCGGCTACATCGACAAGGACAACGAGGTCATTGTTGGGCTGCAGACCGACGCCCCGCTGAAGCGCGCGATCATGCCGTTCGGCGGGTGGCGCATGGTGGTCAAGGAGCTCGAGACCTACGGCTACCCGGTTGACCCGGAGCTCGAGAAGATCTTCAGCCAGTACCGCAAGACCCACAACGACGGCGTGTTCGACGTCTACCCGCCGAACGTGCGCGCGGCCCGCTCCTCCCACATCGTCACCGGGCTGCCCGACGCTTATGGTCGCGGTCGCATCATCGGCGACTATCGCCGGGTTGCGCTGTACGGGGTCGACGCGCTCATCGAGGCAAAGAAGGTTGACCGCATCGAACTCGACATGGAGCGGTCCACCGAGGACGTCATCCGCGACCGCGAAGAGAACGCCGAGCAGATCAAGGCTCTGCGGGAATTGAAAGAGATGGCGGCGTCGTACGGCTTCGACATCTCGCGGCCCGCCGCAAGTGCTCGCGAGGCCGTTCAGTGGCTGTACTTCGCGTACCTCGCCGCGGTGAAGGAACAGAATGGCGCGGCGATGTCTCTTGGCCGCACCTCGACCTTCATCGACATCTTCATCGAGCGCGACATCGCCGACGGGGTCCTTACGGAGTCTGAGGCGCAAGAGATCATCGACGACTTCGTCATCAAGTTGCGCATCGTCCGGTTCCTCCGCACTCCCGACTACGACGCGCTGTTCTCCGGCGACCCCACGTGGGTGACCGAGACCATCGGCGGAATGGGTGAGGATGGGCGGCCGCTCGTCACCCGGACCTCGTTCCGCTACCTGCAGACCCTCTACAACTTGGGGCCGGCGCCAGAGCCGAACCTCACGGTGTTCTGGTCCGACCGCCTGCCCGCCGGATTCAAGGAGTTCTGTGCGCAGGTGTCGATCGACACATCTGCAATTCAGTACGAGTCCGACGAGCTCATCCGTCCCGCGTGGGGCGACGACAGCGCCATCGCGTGCTGCGTCTCCGCGATGTGCGTGGGCAAGCAGATGCAGTTCTTTGGCGCTCGCGTGAACTTGGCGAAGGCGCTCCTGTACGCGATCAATGGCGGCCGCGACGAGGTGTCCGGCAAGCAGGTGGCGCCGGTCTCCGCGCCCATCGCAGGCGAGGTGCTCGACTACGACGAGGTCTACGCGGCGTTCGACAAACTGATGGACTGGCTCGCCGAGACCTACGTGGACGCGCTCAACTGCATCCACTTCATGCACGACAAGTACGCCTACGAGCGCATCGAGATGGCGCTGCACGATCGCGAGATCCTGCGGACCATGGCGTGCGGAATCGCCGGTTTGTCCGTCGTCGCGGACTCGCTGAGCGCCATCAAGTACGCGCGAGTGAAGCCGCTTCGCGACGAGACTGGTCTTGTTGTCGACTACTTGGTGGAGGGCGAGTTCCCCACCTACGGCAACGACGACGACCGCGCCGACGAGATCGCGGTTGACCTGGTTGGCCGCTTCATGGACAAGGTCCGCAAGCAGCCCACCTACCGCAACGCGACGCACACGCAGTCGGTGCTGACGATCACCTCGAACGTTGTTTACGGAAAGGCGACCGGCAACACCCCCGACGGCCGCCGCGCAGGTGAGCCGTTTGCCCCAGGCGCCAACCCGATGAATGGACGCGACAACCACGGCGTCCTAGCGTCGGCCCTCTCCGTTGCCAAGTTGCCCTACGACCAGGCTCAGGACGGCATCTCGCTCACCACCACCGTCACGCCGTCCGGGCTGGGGCGCAACCGCGGCGAGCAGATCCGCAACCTGGTTGGGATTCTGGACGCGTACAACGTCAGCCACGGGTTCCACGTCAACGTGAATGTGCTGAACCGCGACACGCTCGAGGACGCCATGGAGCACCCCGAGAAGTACCCGCAGCTCACCATCCGCGTGTCTGGCTACGCGGTGAACTTTGTGCGGCTGACGCGCGAGCAGCAGCTCGACGTGCTGAGCCGGACGTTCCACGCGGGCTTATAGGCAGCCATGACCATCGTCGTCCCCCCGATGGAGATTGCCGACGCGGAACTTGCCGCGGCGGAGCGCATCACCGACCACCTTTCCGGGTCCGTGCACTCGTGGGACCTGTCGACGGGAGTCGATGGCCCCGGCACGCGCATGACCCTGTTCATGGCGGGCTGTGGCATGCGCTGCCAGTACTGCCAGAACCCGGACACGTGGCGAATGCGCGACGGCGTGCGGCACACAGTCGACGAAGTCATGGAACGGGTGGCTCGGTACACCGAGATCATGAAGATGACAGGGGGCGGGCTGACCGTGTCTGGTGGTGAGCCGCTGCTGCAGGCGCGATTCGTCATGAACGTGTTCCGGCGCTGTGCTGACCTCGGCATCCACACGGCGCTCGACACCGCTGGGCTGCTGGGCGCGCGGCTGAGCGATGACGACCTCAACTATGTGGACCTCACGCTGCTGGACATCAAGTCCGGACTGCCGGAGACCTACCGACGCGTGACCGGCCGGCCGCTGCAGCCCACCTTGGACTTCGCCTCGCGCTTGTCTCGACTTGGCAAGACGGTGTGGATCCGGTTTGTGCTGGTACCTGGGCTTACTGACGCCGAAGAGAACGTGGAGGCGATTGCGTCGTTTGTTGAGGGGTTGGACGCGGTGGAGCGGCTCGAGGTACTCCCGTTCCACCAACTGGGCCGCGACAAGTGGGCGGCCACAGGGGAGCCGTACCTGCTTGGAGCGACTAGGTCGCCCTCGCCCGACCTCGTGGATCGCGTGCGGGACCAGTTCAGGTCCCGCGGCATCAACGCGATGTAGGCCCGACGCCGTGGCGGCTCTTCGCCGCCGCTCGCAGGGTCTCTCGGTGACGAGTTTGCGGCGCACATCCCTCTGGGCGGTGAAAATTCGCCGTCCATGGGGACGATCGCTCCGCCCGCCCGACGCTGGCGCCAGTTCCGTAAGTAGCGCCACAGCCAGATTCGCCCGTCGGCAGCCTGCACCCGCATGCTCCCGACGGACGAATCCGCCGTCCCTTCCGAGGGAAAGTGAGCGCCGGGCCGGCTCCTCAGTGACCGGCCCGACGCCCACACTTGTTACGAAGTGATCGCCGCCGCCAGCGCGTCGAACACCCGTACGTACTCATCGACCGCTTCGAAGGTGTGGACCACCGAGAGCGTCCACTCCTCCTCGCGGCCGGGCGTCATGAAGATTCCGTGGTTCATGTTCCATAGCCATGCGAGGTCGCACAGCGGAACGTCTTGGTTCTCCTTGAAGGTCTCGTAGTCGACGATCTTCGCCGTCGAGAACGTGACGCAGCCCTTGGAGCCGATGCCGATCGCATAGCCGGGAAGGTCGTACTTCTCGATGACCGCCTGACAGCCAGCAACGATGCGGTCGTTCAGCGCGGCCAGGTGCTCATACGCCTCCGGCGTCAGCACCTCTTCGAGCGAGGCTCGCGCGGCCACCATCGACAACGGATTGCCGTTATACGTGCCCACTTGGTACACGGTGCCGTCCTCGACCACCGCCATGACCTCTTCGGTGCCGCCGATCGCGCCGGAAGGCAGTCCGCCGCCTAGCACCTTCGCCAGGGTGACCATGTCCGGCTTCACGCCGAACTTCTCGGTGGCTCCACCGGCGGCGATCGCGAGGCCCGTCTTCACCTCGTCGAAGATCAGCACGATCCCGTAGCGGGTGGTGATCTCGCGCACTGCCTCGAGGTAGCCGGGCTCCGGGAGTACCACGCCAAGGTTCATCATGGCGGCCTCCATGATCACGCAGGCGGGCAGACGCCCCTCCTCCGCAAGCCGCGAGATCCGACGCTCCATCGCGCCAGCGTCGTTGAACGGCACTGCAATCGTCATGTCGACCACTGCCTGCGGGATGCCGGCCCCGTAGGGAAGCGAGGCGTAGTTCTCGCGGTCGCCGATCTTGTCGTACTCCACGCCGATCGACACCATCACGGTGTCGTGGTGGCCGTGGTACGAACCGAAGATCTTCATCACGGTGTCGCGGCCGGTGAAGGCGCGGGCGATGCGAATCGCGTCCATCGTCGACTCGGACCCGGAGTTGGTGAAGCGCCACTTGGGCAGGCCCCAGCGTCGGGCCAGCTCATCGGCAACCAGCACCGAGTCCTCGGTGGCCACTCCAAAGTGCGTGCCGAGCGGGAACCGCTTCGCCACTGCCTCACCGATAGCCGGGTGCGCGTGCCCCTGAACCATCGAGCCAAAGCCGTTGTGGAAGTCGTAGTACTCGTTGCCGTCCACGTCCGTGATGCGGTCGCCCGCGCCGGACGCGATGTAGATGGGCCAGGGGTCGCGCCCCTGGTACGAGGAGGCAACGCCGCCGCTCAGGTGCTGCGCTGCGTGCTCGTACATGACGCGCGACTTCTGCGTGTTGGCGTTCAGGAGGTCAGTCTGTTCCGCGATCAATTGATTGATGCGATCGCGGTTAAGGGTGATGGCCATAGTGTTCTCCGCCCACCCGGCCTGGCGGTGAGCTTCAGTGCTGCGAACGGAGCCCCGCCGCCGGCCTGGCGCTGGTGGGGCAAACACGATGCCGCGACCAGGGTACCTGCCGTGCCAGCCCGACGCTAGGGAGGCTCTACTTGCCAACTCGCCCCAGCGTCGGGTTTCATTCTCTTGGAGCCGCCCCCGCGCGGCCCCCCGACAGGGAGTGATAACCCGTGGTGGCCACGGTATTCGAACGCCAGGCTCCGGATGCTGCAATGGTGCAGGCCGCGCTATCGCCCTCCCGACTCACGCCCTTTTGGCTAGACGATGTTGCGCGCCCTTCCTATCCGCGCCTCGACACCGATGCGGACGCTGACCTCGTCATCGTCGGCGGCGGCTACAGCGGGCTTTGGACCGCCGTGCTCGCCAAGGAGCGGGACCCCAGCCGGTCCGTAGTCGTGCTCGAGGCTCGGCGCGTGGGCTGGGCGGCGTCGGGCCGCAACGGCGGCTTCTGCGACGCGAGCCTCACCCACGGCGACGAGAACGGCGAGCGGCGCTGGCCGGAGGAGATGGGCACGCTGACCCGCATGGGTCTAGAGAACCTCGACGAGTACCAGTCGACCGTCGCGCGTTACTCGATGGATGCCGATTTTGCACGGGCTGGTTACCTGCAGGTGGCCACCGAGCCGCACCAGGTCGAGTGGCTGGGACCAAAGGCGCTGTCGGCAGAAGCCACGCGCGCCCTCGTCAATTCGCCCACCTACCAGGGTGGATATTTCGACGCCGACGGCTCTGCGCTGCTGCACCCTGCCAAGATGGCGGTAGAACTCGCGCGCGTTGCCGCCGAACTGGGCGTGCAGATCCACGAGTTCACGCCGGTCCGCTCGCTTGATGACGGCCCGGTGCTGGCGACAGACCGCGGTCGCGTCACCGCCCGCAGAGTGGTGCTTGGCACCAACGCGTTCCCGGCACTGCTGCGCCGGAACCGCCTCATGACGGTGCCTGTCTATGACTACGTGCTCGCGACCGAGCCCCTTTCGAAGGAGCAGCGCGCGTCGATCGCGTGGGAGCGCCCGTTCGGCATCGGCGACTCGAGCAACCAGTTCCACTACTACCGGATGACCGCAGACAACCGCATCGTCTTTGGCGGCTACGACGCGATCTATCACGCCGGCCACAAGGTGCGCCGCGCGTACGAGGACCGGCCCGAGTCGTATGCCAAGCTCGCGTCGCACTTCTTCACGACCTTTCCCCAACTTGAGGGCCTAACGTTCACGCACCGCTGGGCCGGTGCGATCGACACGTGCACGCGTTTCTGCGCGTTCTTCGGCACGGCCCGAAAGGGAACCGTCGCCTATGCGGCCGGCTTCACGGGTCTGGGCGTTGGGGCCACGCGATTCGCGGGCAACGTGATGCTCGATCTTCTGGACGGCGAGGACAACGAGCGCACCCAGCTGCGCATGGTGCGCGAGCGCCCCGTTCCCTTCCCGCCAGAGCCGCTCGCCGCCGCTGGTATCGCCGCCACGCGCTGGTCGCTCGACCAAGCGGATCACCGCCAGGGCCGCCGCAACTTGCTGCTCAAGACCCTCGACGCCGTGGGAATGGGGTTCGACTCGTGAGCGGCGAGCGGGGAATGGTTGCGGGCCAGAACTACGGCAGCGGCGAAGAAGGCGCGCTTGGACAGTGGCGCGGAGCCGAAGTCGGCGTGTGGACGTGTGAGCCGGGCGAATATCCGGACACCGAGGCCGACGAGGTCTTTGTGGTCTTGGAGGGCAGCGCCACCGTCGAGTTCATAGACCCGGCCCTGCCGGCTATCGAGATTCGGCCGGGCAGCGTTGTCCGGCTCGAGGAGGGCATGCAGACGGTCTGGACCGTCCGCGAGGCCCTCCGCAAGGTGTACATCAGTTAAGAATCAAGGAAACAGATACAGCATGTTGAAGCATCACGTAGGGGGATCTCAGTTCGGCGAAGGTGCGCGCACGGGCGCCATCTTCAACCCGGCCACCGGCGAGGAGACGGGCCGCGTCGCGTTCGCGACCACGGACGAGGTGGCACACGTCATCGAGGTGGCCCAAGCGGCGCAGAAGAAGTGGGCGGCCACGGGTCTCATCAAGCGGGCCGACGTCTTCTTCCGGATGCGCCAACTTCTGGTTGAGCGCCAGGACGACCTCGCCGCGATCGTCACGCGCGAGCACGGCAAGGTGCTGAGCGACGCGAAGGGCGAGATCAGCCGTGGCATTGAAAACGTCGAGTTTGCGGCCGGCCTAGTCCACCTTCTCAAGGGCGAGCACTCCACGGGCGTGGCCGGTGGAGTGGATGTTCACACCATCAAGGCGCCGGTCGGCGTGGTCGCGTGCATCACCCCCTTCAACTTCCCCGTGATGGTGCCGCTGTGGATGAGCGCCTCCGCGATCGCGTGCGGCAACGCAGTACTGCTGAAGCCCAGCGAGAAGGATCCGAGCGCCGCGAACTTCATCGCCGCACTGTGGGAGGAGGCTGGCCTTCCGGCTGGCATCTTCAACGTGGTGCATGGCGACAAGGAGGCCGTCGACGCCCTGCTCAACGCGCCTGGTATCGGCGCCGTGAGCTTCGTGGGCTCCACGCCGATCGCGCGCTACATCTACGAGACGTCGGCAAAGAACGGCAAGCGCGTCCAGGCTCTTGGCGGCGCCAAGAACCACATGATCGTCATGCCCGACGCTGACCTCGACTCGGCGGCAGACGCTGCGGTTGGTGCGGCGTACGGCGCGGCAGGCGAGCGCTGCATGGCGATTTCGGTGCTCGTTGCGGTGGGTGACGCGACGGCCGACGCGGTGATCGCCAAGATTTCCGAGCGTGCTGAGAAACTCGCGATCGGCGACGGCACGGACCCCGCAACGGACATGGGTCCGCTCATCACTCGCGAGCACCGCGACCGCGTGGCAGGTTACGTCACGGGCGCCGCGGGCGAGGGGGCGTCAGTGGTCGTCGACGGCACCACTCAGACCTTCGACAGCGACGGCTACTTCCTTGGCGCGAGCCTCGTGGACAACGTGAAGCCCGGCATGAAGGTCTACGACGACGAGATCTTTGGCCCCGTGCTGTCCGTGGTGCGCGCAGGTTCCTACGACGAGGCCGTGGCGATCATCAACGGCAATGCGTTCGCGAACGGCACGGCGATCTTCACGCGCGATGGGGGCACGGCTCGTGCCTTCCAGCAGGACATCGAGGTGGGCATGGTGGGCATCAACGTGCCGATCCCCGTTCCCATCGGGGCCTACTCGTTCGGCGGCTGGAAGAACTCGCTCTTCGGCGACAGCCACATCTACGGGCCCGAGTCGATCCACTTCTACACACGTTCCAAGGTGATCACCACGCGCTGGCCGGACGCCAGCGAGTCGCAGATCGAACTTGGTTTCCCTAGCAATCATTGAGCGCAGCAACCACTGAGGGCATGAGAGATGACTGACAACGACCCCCGCTACGTCTTCCATTCGTGGAGCGCGCAGGCCAACTTGAATCCCGTCAACGTGGTGCGCGGTGAGGGCAGCACGTTCTGGGACGACAAGGGCAAGGAATACCTGGACTTCTCGTCTCAGCTCGTGAACCTGAACCTTGGCCACCAGCACCCGGACCTTGTGGCCGCTATCCAGGCCCAAGCAGGAGTCCTCGCAACGATCCAGCCCGCCATGGCGTCGGACGTGCGCGGAGAGTTGGCGCACCGGGTGGTGGAGGTGGCCGGCGGCCACTTCGCCAAGGTCTTCTTCACCAATGGTGGCGCTGACGCGAACGAGAACGCGATCCGCATGGCGCGCCTGGTGACGGGCAAGCGCAAGGTGCTGACGATGTACCGCAGCTACCACGGCAACACGACCACCGCGATTACCGCGACGGGTGACCCGCGCAGGTGGGCCAACGAGCCAGCCGACCCCAGCGTCGTGCATTTCTTTGGGCCGTACCTGTACCGCTCGGCGTTCTATGCGAGCACGCCCGAGGAGGAGAGCCAGCGCGCGCTCGAACACCTCGAGCAGACGATCATCCTCGAGGGCGCGTCGACAATCGGGGCCATCCTGATCGAGACGATCGTGGGCACCAACGGCGTGCTGATTCCTCCGCCCGGGTACCTCGAGGGCGTGCGCGCGCTGTGCGACAAGTACGGCATCGTCTGGATCGCCGACGAGGTGATGGTGGGCTTTGGGCGCGTTGGCGAGTGGTTCGCTTGGCAGGGCGGCGACGGGGCGCAACCGGACCTGATCACCTTCGCGAAGGGCATCAACTCCGGATACGTGCCGTTGGGCGGCGTGGTCATCTCCGAGGAGATCTCACGCGCCTTCGACGATCGCGTCTTCCCTGGTGGGCTGACGTATTCGGGGCACCCGCTCGCGTGTGCCACGGGCGTAGCGACCTTTGACGTCTTTGAGCGAGACGGCATCCTGGCGCGCGTGCGTGACCTTGGCGAGCGCGTGGTGCGCCCCACGCTGGAAGGCTGGGCGCAGACACACCCGAGCGTTGGTGAGGTGCGGGGAACTGGCCTGTTCTGGGCCGTGGAACTCGTGCGCAACCGCGAGACCCGCGAGCCGCTTGTGCCGTTCAACGCCTCCGGTGCCGCGAACGCCCCCATGGTCGCCTTCGCCGCCGCTGCCAAGGCGGGCGGGGTGTGGCCGTTCACGCACTTCAACCGCATGCACGTGGCGCCGCCGCTGATCATCGCGGAGGACGAGTTGGTGCGCGGCCTCGCCGTGCTCGACGAGGCTCTTGCGGTAGCCGACAAGGAGGTCTCGGCGTGACTAGCATCGCTGGTATGAGCCCTCTCGCAGGCGGCCCGACGCTGCCCCAAGAACGCCGCATGGTCACCGAGATCCCTGGTCCGGTTTCGCGCGAACTGCTCGAGCGCAAGGCGGCGGCCGTGGCTGCGGGCGTTGCCCACACGGTGCCGATCGCGGCGGTGGCTGCCGGCGGCGGCGTGATCGTTGACGCGGACGGCAACTCGCTCATCGACCTGGGCGCGGGAATCGCGGTGACGTCAGTTGGCAACTCTCACCCCAAGGTGGTGGAGGCCGTTCAGCGGCAGGCCGCAGCCTTCACGCACACGTGCTTCATGATCTCGCCGTACGAGGGCTACGTGGCCGTGGCGGAGGCGCTCAACCGCCTCACCCCGGGCGACCACGCCAAGAAGTCGGCGCTGTTCAACAGTGGTGCCGAGGCGGTAGAGAACGCCGTCAAGATCGCTCGCAAGTTCACGGGCCGCCAGGCCGTAGTGGCCTTCGACCACGCGTATCACGGCCGCACCAACCTCACGATGGCGCTCACCGCCAAGTCGATGCCGTACAAGAGCGGCTTCGGCCCGTTCGCGTCCGAGGTCTATCGCGCGCCCATGAGTTACCCCTTCCGGGACGGCCTGAGCGGCGAGGCTGCCGCTGCTAAGGCCATCTCGGTGATCGACAAGCAGGTGGGCGCCGGTAATCTCGCGGCAGTCATCATCGAGCCCATCCAGGGAGAGGGCGGCTTCATCGTCCCCGCGGATGGCTTCCTGAACGCGATCTCCGAGTGGTGCACCGCAAACGGCGTCGTCTTCATCGCTGACGAGGTGCAGACGGGCTTCACTCGCACTGGAGCGATGTTCGCGTCGGAATTGTTCGGCATCGTCCCCGACCTCATCACCACGGCCAAGGGCATCGCGGGCGGGTTGCCTCTCGCGGCCGTGACCGGCCGCGCCGAGATCATGGACGCGACCCACGCGGGCGGCCTCGGCGGCACCTACGGCGGCAACCCGATCGCATGCGCCGCCGCGCTCGCGGCGATCGATGCCTTCGAGACCGAGGGTTTCATCGAGAGCGCCAAGTCCATCGGGGAGGCGCTCTTCACGCGCCTCAACTCGCTCCAGGAGGGCGACTCGCGAATAGGCGACGTTCGCGGCCGCGGGGCCATGATCGCCGTCGAGTTCGTCAAGCCCGGCAGCACCGAGCCCGACCCGGCCCTGGCGTCGGCCGTTGCCAAGGGGTGCATCGCCCAGGGCGTTGTGGTGCTCACGTGCGGCACCTACGGCAACATCATTCGCTTCTTGCCACCGTTGACGATCCCTGCAGACCTGCTGGCTGAGGGACTCGATGTGGTGGCAGACGTGTTGGCGGGTGTGTGATGACTACTGAGACCGAGCTTCTGTCGAAGGTCCCCAACCAGCTGTTCATCGGGGGCGAATGGGTGGATGCCGCGGCGGGGGAGACCCTCGACGTCCGCGATCCCGCCACGAACCAGGTCATCCGCACTATCGCCGCGGCCAGGGCCAGTGACGGCATGCGCGCGCTCGACGCAGCCGCCGATGCCGCGGATGAGTGGGCGGCGACCGCCCCCCGCGTTCGTGCGGAACTGCTGCGCGCTGCTTTCGACAAGGTGCGCGAGCGCACCGACGAGTTCGCGCTGCTCATGACGCTCGAGATGGGCAAGCCCCTCGCGGAGGCCCGCGGGGAGGTCGCGTACGGAAACGAGTTCCTGCGGTGGTTCTCCGAGGAGGCCGTGCGCATCACGGGTCGCTACGGGCTCAACCCCGAGGGCACGGGGCGCATGGTCGTCTCTCAGCGTCCGGTGGGCCCTTGTTTCCTCATCACGCCGTGGAACTTCCCGCTCGCTATGGCGACGCGCAAGATCGCGCCCGCGCTCGCGGCCGGCTGCACCGTTGTGGTCAAGCCAGCTGAACTGACGCCGCTGACGACGCTCTACCTCGCGAAGGTGCTGCAAGAGGTTGGCGTGCCCGCGGGCGTCGTCAACGTCATCACGACGCACCATTCTCGCGAGATTTCGGAGCCGATAATCTCTGACCCCCGCCTGCGCAAGCTGTCCTTCACGGGTTCCACGCCGGTGGGTCAGGCACTCATCAAGCAGGCGTCCGAGCGCGTGCTGCGGGTGTCGATGGAGCTGGGCGGCAACGCACCATTCGTCGTCTTCGAGGACGCCGATCTCGACGCCGCGATCGACGGCGCGATGGCCGCAAAGTTCCGCAACATCGGCCAAGCGTGCACGGCGGCCAACCGCTTCATCGTGCACTCATCCGTCGCGGACGAGTTCGCCCGCCGCGTCACCGAGCGCGTCTCCGCGATGAAGGTGGGGCGCGGCACCGAGGACGGCGTGACGATCGGTCCGCTCATCAACGACGCGGCGGTTGAGACCTCGGCATCCCTCGTGGCCGACGCGGTGGCCAAGGGCGCTCGCGTTCTCGTGGGCGGCTCGGCGCTTGAGGGCGACGGCTCGTTCTTCGAACCCACCGTGGTGGTGGACGTGCAGCCGGGAAGCGAGATCCTCGTCGAGGAGATCTTTGGACCGGTGCTAGCGATTGCCACCTTCGACTCGGAAGATGAGGCAGTTCGGCTCGCTAACGACACCGACTACGGCCTCGTTTCTTACGTCTATACCAGGGACCTTGCCCGCGGACACCGCATGATCGACCGGCTGCAGACCGGCATGATGGGCCTCAACGTTGGAGTGGTCTCCAATGCGGCAGCGCCGTTCGGCGGCGTGAAACTTTCCGGCCTTGGCCGCGAGGGCGGCTTCGAGGGCATCCACGAATACCTGTCCACCAAGTACACGCTCATTCCCACCAGCTGAACCCACTGAAACCTGAGGAGCCAGCCATGACCGACTACGCCGTCGTCAACCCGTCAACCGGGGAGACCCTCAAGACGTATCCAACCGCTACCGACGCCGAGATCGCGGCGGCGGTCGCCGCTGCGGACGGTGCGTACCGGACGTGGGCGCGCACAACGTCGGCCGGTGACAGGGCGGCCCTGGTACGCCGAGTCGCCGAGCTGCACCGCGAGCGGCGTGACGAGCTCGCCGCGATCATCGTTCGCGAGATGGGCAAACCGCTGTCGCACGCGTATGGCGAGGTGGACTTTGCTGCCGACATCACCGAGTACTACGCGGACAACGCGGAGGCCATTACCAAGGACCAGCCGATCGACATCCTTGGCGAGGGCACGGCCGTGATTCGCCGCGCTCCCATTGGCCCGCTGCTTGGCGTGATGCCGTGGAACTTCCCGTATTACCAGGTGGCTCGCTTTGCCGCCCCCAACCTCGTTGTGGGAAACACGATCATCCTCAAGCACGCGCCGCAGTGCCCCGAGTCGGCCGCGGCGATGGAGGCGATGTATCGCGACGCGGGCTTCCCGGAGGGTGCCTTCGTCAACGTCTATGCGAGCAACGACCAGGCGGCGACGATCATCGCCGATCCGCGAGTCGCGGGCGTCTCGGTGACGGGCTCTGAGCGCGCGGGGGCTGCGGTCGCGGCCGTGGCCGGCGCCAATCTCAAGAAGGTCGCGCTCGAGATGGGTGGCTCCGACCCGTTCATCCTGCTCTCGACGGATGACCTCGACGCGGTGGTTGAGGCCGCCGCCGAGGCTCGACTCGACAACACCGGGCAGAGCTGCAACGCCCCCAAGCGCTTCATCGTCATCGACTCGCTCTACGACGAGTTCGTGGAGAAGTTCACCGATGCCATGAAGGCGCAGGTGTTGGGTGATGGCTTCGACGAGAACAGCACCATTGGCCCGCTCTCCTCCCTGGCCGCGGCCGACCGCCTCGAAGACCAGGTCAACCGCGCGGTTGCGCAGGGCGCCACGTTGGTCACGGGAGGCACGCGCGAGGGCGCGTTCTTCCAGCCCACCGTGCTGACGGGGGTCACTCGCGAGAACGACATCTACCGCGAGGAGCTCTTTGGGCCCGCCTCGACGATCTACAAGGTGGCATCTGAGGACGAGGCGGTGGCGCTCGCAAACGACACGGGCTACGGGCTCGGCTCCTACGTCTATACGACCGACGCCGAGCAGGCCGACCGCGTAGCGAACGGCATCGATGCGGGCATGGTCTACGTCAACATCGTTCTTGCCGACAGCCCTGAGTTGCCATTTGGCGGCGTGAAGCGCTCTGGCACCTCTCGCGAGATGGGGCTGCTGGCCGCGGACGAGTTCGTGAACAAGAAGCTTGTACGCGTAGGGCCATAGCCCGTGAGCTGGGGGACCGAGCGGACACACGGCGTTGACGTCGGGCAGTACTGGACGTATTCGCTTACAGGGCTGGCGCTGATCGCCCTCCTTGCATGGCTCGTCGACCGTCAGTGGAAGAAGAGTCGCCGACGGCGCGCAGTCGACGGAGTCGCGTTTAGCCTGACGTACGTTCTCGGAAATCCACCGCCCACTGACGATCCTCGTTACCCGGGGCGCGCCCCCCAGTTGGGCATCCGCACTGAGTTCAACCCCGTCTTGACGGACGAGCGTGAGAACGCTTGGAACCTGCTCACTGCGGCACAAGTACCTGGCGATGCGATGGTGCTGCGGCACGGACATGACGCTAGGGCGCTATCGATGAGAGGCGCCGCTCTCGCGCGCCTCGCATTCGCCGCAACGCCCCGCGAGGTGCGTGACTTTGAGAAGGCATTGCGCGCATCGCCAAGAACTCTGCCCGCTACGTCCCGCAGTTCGCCGGCAGTGACCGCCCGCCGCAGCGCCTCCTTGGCACGGGCCTTGAGCCCATTTCGACCGTCTGTGTTGGCGTATGGGATCCACGAGGTGGCGCTAAACGACGCCGGCTCGGCCTTCTTCGAGGCGCTCGCTTCCGCATCGGGTCCGTCCTTGGCGGAGGCGGAGCTGCTTGCGGACCTGCCTATCGGTGAGGGCAGCTAACACACGCGACATCCGGGCCGTAGGTCACGCTTCCCGCTGCACGGTGTCCGCGAGGATAGGCTCGCAAGTGACGTAAGGAGCGTGGATGCCCGTCTCGATCGGCGTCCTCCGCGAAGCCGCGGGAGGCGAGACTCGTGTAGCCCTGACGCCTGCCGTTGTTGCGACCCTCATCCGCAACGGCCTCGCCGTTTCTATCCAGGAGGGTGCGGGCTATCGCGCCGGCTTTCCTGACGCCGAGTTCGCCGCAGTCGGCGCGACGATTGCCACACGCAAGGCGACGCTAGGCGCGGACGTGGTGGTCGGCGTCGGGCGGCCCGACGCTGCGGCGACTTCCGCGCTCAAGGCCGGCCAAGCGCTGCTTGGCTTGCTCGACGCGTGGCGTGAGCCGCGGGATCTCGCGGATCTCAGTGCTAGGGGCGTGCACGTCCTGTCGCTCGACCGCTTGCCGCGCCAGATCAGCCGCGCGCAGGCGATGGACGCGCTGAGCTCGCAGGCTTCGATTGCCGGATACCGCGCCGCCATCGTGGCCGCCCAGGCGTACGGGCGCTTCTTTCCCATGATGGTGACGGCCGCTGGCACGGCCAAGCCCGCATCGGTGCTGGTATTGGGCGCAGGAGTGGCCGGTTTGCAGGCGATCGCCACCGCACGCAGGCTGGGAGCGCGAGTCACCGGCTACGACGTTCGCCCCGCAGCGCGTGAGGAGGTCAAGAGCCTTGGCGCCGCATTCCTTGCCACGAGCGTGGACGCCGTTGGCGAAGGCGGGTACGCGCGAGAACTCACACCCGAGGAGTCTGCTCTGCAGCGCGCGGAGTTGTCCGCCGCCATCGCCAACTTCGACATCGTCATCACCACGGCGAAGGTGCCGGGCCGCCGGCCGCCGGAGCTCGTGGACGCGGACACCGTGGCCGCCATGCGGCGCGGCAGCGTGATCGTGGACCTCGCTGCCAGCGAGCTCGGTGGAAACGTCGCCGGAGTGAGAACGGATGCCACGGTGATCACGGAAGGTGGCGTGACGTTGATCGGCGCAGGCGAGATAGCGCGCGACATGGCGCCCGCTGCGTCTGATGCCTACGCGCGCAATGTCGCGGCAGTGATCGCCGCGATGATCGGTCCCGAGGGTGGGATCGTGATCGACCCGGCTGATGAAGTGGTGGGTGCATTGCTCGGAGCGCCCAAGGGTGAGGAGGTGTCGGGTGACTCCCGAACTCATGAGTGACCTTGGACTCTTCGTGCTGTCGCTGTTGGTGGGCTTCGAGGTGATCTCGAAGATCCCGGCAACGCTCCACACGCCGATGATGTCGGGTGCCAACTCCATTCACGGGGTGGTGCTCGTTGGCGCCATCCTGATCGCAGGGCTGGTGCACACCCCGCTCGGGTATGTACTCGCGTTCGTCGCGGCGGCCTTCGCCGCGATGAATGTGGTGGGTGGGTACGTCGTCACGGACCGGATGCTGGGGATGTTCCGTGCCAAGCCCAAGGCCGAAGAGGAGACCGACGCATGACTGCGCTGCAGGCCGCCGTTGGTGTTATCTATCTCTTCGCGGCGGCAACCTTTGTCATCGGCTTGCACCTCATGCGTTCCCCGGCGACTGCACGCAGGGGCAACTTGCTGAGCGCTGCGGGCATGGCGTCGGCCATCTTGGCGACCGTCGCCCTTGTGGCCTTCGACGACGCATATGCCGTCACTGGAGTTGGCTGGACCGTGCTGATCCTCGGTACCGCGCTGGGTGGCGCTGCCGGGGCCGTGGGCGCGCGCCGCGTCAAGATGACCGCGATGCCGCAGCTCGTGTCCCTGTTCAACGCGGTGGGCGGCGGCGCCGCCGCGCTCATCGCAATCCCTGAGCTCATGCACCGCTTCGAAGCGGCCGACGCCCTGGGCGCCTCGCACTCGACCATTCCCGCGGCGGTGCTCGTCTTTGTGGGCCTTGACTTGCTCATCGGCTCGATCACCTTCACCGGCTCGCTCATCGCGGCAGGAAAGCTGCAGGGCTGGGTCAGCGGCGCGCCCATCGCGTTCCCGGGCTCGCGGCTGTTGCTGGCGAGCGCTGGAGTGGTGAGCCTCGGTTCTGTCGTTTGGCTGATTGCCGCACCTGGGCTGCTCCCGCTCGTCGTTGTCACGGTTGCAGCGCTTGCCTTCGGCATCCTCATGGTGCTGCCGATCGGCGGAGCCGACATGCCGGTGGTGGTGTCGCTGCTGAATGCCTTCACTGGGCTCGCGGTGGCGATGTCGGGCTTCGTCGTTGGCAGCGACATCCTCATCGTCGCGGGCGGGTTGGTTGGGGCCTCCGGCACCATCCTCACCAAACTCATGGCCGACGCTATGAACAGGTCCGTGCTCAGCATCATTGTTGGCGGGTACGGCACCGGCGACGCCCCAGTGGGAGCTATCGCAGCGTCGGGCGGAGAAGTGCGGCGTACCGACGCCGATGACGTGGCACTGCGCCTCGCCTACGCCTCCAAGGTCATCATCGTGCCTGGTTATGGGCTTGCTGCCGCCCAAGCACAGCGCGAGGCCGGGGAACTGGGCAAGACTCTCACCGAGCGCGGCATCACCGTCTTCTACGCGATCCACCCGGTCGCCGGGCGCATGCCCGGCCACATGAATGTGCTGCTCGCAGAGGCGGACGTGCCGTACCCGCAACTGCTCGAGATGGACGACGTCAATCCCGAGTTCCCCACGTGCGATGTTGCGTTGGTCGTGGGCGCGAACGACGTGACCAACCCGGCCGCGCGTCGTGCCGGCAACCCCATCAGCGGCATGCCGATCCTCGACGTGGACCGCGCGCGCTCCGTCGTGGTGATCAAGCGCTCGATGGGCCACGGATATGCGGGCCTCGACAACGAGCTGTACGCGAACCCAAAGACCGGGATGCTTTTCGCCGATGCCAAGAAGGGCCTCGGTCAGATTCTCGCGGCGCTCAAGGAGTACGCGGCGTAGGTCCGCGCCCAGGCCCAAGGTCCCCGGGACCTTGGCCCGACGAGATCGCCTCGGTTGCCTTCTACCGTCGAAGTGTGGTTCCAGAGCGGAACCTCATGGAGGAGGAAGAAGATGACCACCACCAGCGCAGACGCCACGGACGTGCCGTTGATCGCGTCGCCGGTCGCGGAGGAAATCGACACTTTGGTAGCGAGGGCACAGGTAGCGCTCGCGGAGTACGCCGCGTTCGACCAGGACCAGGTCAACCTGCTCGTCAAGAAGGCGTCCGTCGCGGCGCTCAATCAGCACGGCGCTCTCGCGAAGCTCGCCGTCGAGGAGACCGGCCGCGGCGTCTTCGAGGACAAGGCCGTCAAGAACATCTTCGCGTGCGAGCACGTCACGCACTCCATGGCACCGATGAAGACCGTGGGCGTGATCCACGAGGACCCGATCCTCGGGATCACCGAGATCGCCGAGCCGGTTGGAGTTGTCGCAGGAATCACTCCCGTCACCAACCCAACCTCCACGGCGATCTTCAAGGCGCTCATCGCGATCAAGACCCGCAACCCCATCATCTTCGCCTTCCACCCGAGCGCCCAGGAGTCCTCCGTGGCTGCGGCGCGCACCGTCCGTGACGCCGCGGTTGCGGCCGGCGCCCCCGAAAACTGCATCCAATGGGTCGAGGCGCCGTCGCTCGAGGCGACCAACCTGCTCATGAACCACGATGGCGTTGCGCTCATCCTCGCGACCGGCGGCAACGCGATGGTCAAGGCCGCGTACAGCTGCGGCAAGCCCGCGCTGGGTGTTGGCGCCGGCAACGTGCCGGCCTACATCCACAAGAGCGCCAAGCTCAAGCGCGCGGTCAACGACGTCGTGGTCTCCAAGGCCTTCGACAACGGGATGGTGTGCGCCTCTGAGCAGGCCGTCATCATCGACGCCGAAATCTACGACGAGGCGCTCGGCGAGTTCGATCGCCTCCACGCGTACCTCGCCACCAAGGACGACAAGGCGAAGCTCGAGGAGTTCATCTTCGGCGTCACCGCGCAGGGCAGCAACTGCGCCGGAGCGAAACTCAACCCCAACGTCGTTGGCAAGTCCCCGCAGTGGATCGCAGAGCAGGCGGGCCTCACCATCCCCGACGAGGTCTCGATCATCCTCGTGGAGGTATCCGAGGTTGGCGAGAACGAGCCACTCACGCGAGAGAAGCTCTGCCCAGTTCTCGCGGTCCTCAAGTCCGAGACCACCGAGCAGGGCCTGACCTACGCCGAGCAGATGGTGGAGTTCCACGGCCTCGGCCACTCGGCCGCGATTCACGCCACGGACGAGGACCTCATCCTCGAGTTCGGCAAGCGCGTCAAGGCGATCCGCGTGATCACCAACTCGCCCTCAAGCCATGGCGGCATCGGCGACATCTACAACGCGTTCCTTCCCTCGCTCACGCTGGGCTGCGGCTCGTATGGACACAACTCGGTGAGCAACAACGTCACCGCGGTGAACCTCATCAACGTCAAGCGCATTGGCCGGAGGAACAACAACATGCAGTGGTTCAAGGTGCCCGCCAAGACGTACTTCGAGCCCAATGCGGTCCAGTACCTGCGCGACATGGAAGACGTGGAGCGCGTCACTATCGTCACCGACGCCACGATGACCCGCATCGGCATCGTCGACAAGGTCATCGACGTACTCCAGCGCCGCTCCAACAATGTGTCGCTGCAGATCATCGACAACGTGGAACCGGAGCCCAGCATCAAGACCGTCAAGGCCGGCGCCGAGGTGCTGCGAGCCTTCAAGCCGGACACGATCATCGCCGTCGGCGGTGGCTCACCCATGGATGCCGCCAAGGTCATGTGGCTGCTTTACGAACATCCAGAGGTCAACTTCAGCGACCTCAAGGAGAAGTTCTTCGACGTGCGCAAACGCGCCTTCACCTTTCCCAAACTGGGCGAGCTCGCCAAGCTCGTGTGCATCCCCACTACGTCAGGAACGGGCGCGGAGGTGACCCCCTTCGCCGTCATCACGGACACCGAGACGGGCCGCAAGTACCCGCTCGCGGACTACGCACTGACCCCGACCGTCGCGATCGTGGACCCCGTGCTGACGGCCTCGATGCCCGCGCGCGTCGCCGCGGACTCAGGTATGGACGCGCTCACCCACGCCACTGAGGCGTACGTGTCCGTCTACGCGAACGACTTCACCGACGGAATGGCGCTGCAGGCGATTCGCCTGGTATTCGAGAACATTGCGGCCTCCGTCAACGAGGGCGCTGCGGCCGTGCAGGCGCGCGAAAAGATGCACAACGCCGCGACTATCGCGGGCATGGCGTTCGGCAACGCGTTCCTGGGGCTAGTGCACGCCATGAGCCACGTGACGGGTTCCACGTTCCACGTCGCCCACGGCCGCACCAACGCCATCTACCTACCGCACGTGATCCGCTATAACGGCAAGGTTCCCACCAAGCCCACGTCGTGGCCCAAGCAAGAGTCGTATGTGGCCCCGGAGCGTTTCCAGGAGATCGCCAAGATGCTCGGCCTGCCATGCTCCACGCCGGAGGAGGCCGTCGAGGCCTACGCGAGCGCTGTCGAAGACCTGCGCGCGGCCGTCGGCATCGAGGGATCGTTCAGGGAGATCGGCGTCGACGAGACGGACTTCATGTCCAGCCTCGACACCCTCGCCATGAACGCCTACGAGGACCAGTGCGCGCCGGCCAACCCCCGCCTGCCGATGCTCGATGACATGAAGACCATGATGGAGGCCGCCTACTACGGCACGTCCTTCGAGGCCGTCCGTGCGGGCGTCACCAAGGAGGCGAGCCCCAGGGCCAAGCTGCGCAGGGCTAGGGCCTAGTCGGCCCGACGCTGTGGCCAGACCTAGCCAGGCGCTTGAGTCGTAGCGCCGTCCGGCCAGGCACACACGCAGACCTTGTTGCCAGCCGCGTCGGCGAGGATCCAGAACTCGGGCGCCTCGTCGTGCGCAACGATGCGCCCGCCGGCCGCGACTGCCGCGGCTACGCGGGCCTCCGCGAACTCCCGCGGTACGGAGACGTCGATGTGCATCGCGTGGCGCAGCGCTTTGTCCTCGTTGAGGTCCTGGGCCCACATCACCGAGGAGTGCGCGAGCGGATCCACGCCGTTGTCGTCCGCTGCGGCCTCGTATCCGAGCACAGCCCTCCAAAACGGCAGATTGGCCTCGGATGGCTTGGCGGAGACCGCTATCTGAACCTCGTGGATCCGAGATCGATTAGCAGTTGCGCCGCGCTCGCGAGCCGTCGCCGAGACCGCGCGTGCCAGGTCGACATGATGCGGTTCCAGCGCCCACATGTCCCTCGTGAGTCGCACGCTCACTCGATCGTCGCCAAGGGTTAGCACTGCGCCGCTGCCCGCGAAGCCGGAGACTGCCGCCACGTCGTCGGCCAGGCGAACCGCCTCGCCAAGTGATGCCACGCCAAAGACCGTCACCGCCCCGCCGTGAAGCACGGCCCAGTCGTCGAGGCCGTCGGCCGCGACGAACGCCTTCCAGCCCTCCTCGCTCACGCCGGAACCGGCTCGTCTTTGACGATCATGGCTGGGGCACGAGTCACCACGAGCCAGGCCGGCAGCATCGCGAGGCACAGCAGTCCGAAGATCGCGGGACTGCCCGCAATAGCGCCCGCCATGAAGATCGCGAGCCAGCCGCTGCGGCTGATCGCGAGAACGTAGCCGAGCGTTGCGCACGCCACCGCTACCGTCACCGGAATGCCGGGGAAGAGTCCATTGATGAAGAGGCCAAGAGCCACGCCGATGAACAGTGAAGGGAAGATGCGTCCACCGCGGAAGCTCGCGGCGGCGGCCACCAGCAGGGCGGCGATCTTGACCGCGGTCACCAAGGCGAGATGGCCGACGCTCATGCCGGGGGCGTCCTCCACCAACTGGGCGGACTGGTCGGCGCCTTTGAAGAGCGTGACAGTGCCGCCGAGAGCCCCGAGCAGGCCGAGCAGGAGGCCGCCCGCCGTGAGGTAGAGCACGGGGTGGCGCAGCGAGTGCAGCAGGCGATGGAGGTGCGGCAAGAGCACGGCGGTTCCTACTCCGATCGCGGCCGCGACGGCTGCGATGGCGAGCGCAGACAGCAGATCCACGGCGTGTTCGAGTGAGTAGGCAGGCAGTCTTGGCAGCGCCATCGACTCGCCGATGAGGATGGTCACCACCGAGCCGACGGAGGCGGCGATGAGTGGGGCGAACAGCTTGTCCCACATGGGGCCGCCCTGCTTGAGTTCGCCGAGCATCTCGGTGAGAAGAAGTGCGGCGGCGAGCGGCGAGCCGAACATCGCGCCCAGGATGCCGGCCGTCGCGATGATGACGATCGTTCCGGCAGGGGTCTTGGGTGTGATCCGCGCGGCGAGCCATACCGAAAGTCCCACGGCCACCGCGATGATCGGGTTCTCTGGGCCAAGGCTCACGCCGCCAGCGAGACCGAGGATGAGCGCGAGAGCCACGCCGGGCAGTGCCATGAGTTTGAGTGGAGCTGAGACGAGCTCAGTCTTCGCGGGGTCCTCGCCAGCGTGGCCAGGTGCAAGCCACACGGTGAGGCCAACGGCGAGGCCGGTGAGGGTGAGAACCAGAATGATCCACAAGGATCCGTCGCCCGCTACACCAAGCGCGTCGGGGAGCGACTGCCACAGTCCGTCCTCGAGCAACCCGGCGAGCCAGTTGACGGCCGTCATCAGCAGGCCCGCCAGGATTCCGATGACCACGGCGGGCCAGGCGAGGGCCAGCAGAGATCGAACGAAGGGGCCGCGCTCAACCTGTTCCGTCACGACGCCAGCCTAGGGGGCGAGGCCGCCCCAGCGTCGGCCCTGCGACCGAAGCGCGGGGCCCGCGGCGGCCGCCGGTAGACTTGCCCGTTGTGGCCACCGACTTTCCCGCAGAGCTTGCCGAACTGAAGAGCACGTTCTCGCAGATCGAGGCGGTGAGCGACCCCGCGGCGCTTGAGGCGCGCATCGCGGACCTCTCAGAGCAGGCCGCGGCACCGAATCTGTGGGACGACCAGGAAAACGCTCAGCGCGTGACGAGCCACCTGAGCCAGGCGAACGCGGAGCTGGAACGACTCAAGGCGATGCGCGGCCGCATCGACGACCTCGAGGTGCTTGTGGAGTTGGGTACCGAGGGCGATGACGCCGAGACCCTGGCCGAGGCCGACGCCGAGCTCGCAAAGCTCAAGGTGGACCTCGCCGCGATGGAGGTTCGCACGCTGATGACGGGGGAGTGGGACGACCGCGGCGCGGTGGTCACCATCCGGTCAGGCGCGGGAGGCGACGACGCCACCGACTTCGCCGAAATGCTGCTGCGCATGTACCTGCGCTGGGCGGAGCGCCACGGCTACGCGGCCAAGGTGATGGACACGTCGTATGCCGAGGGCGCGGGCATCAAGTCGGCGACCTTCGAGATCGATGCGCCGTACGCCTATGGCACGCTTTCCGTCGAAGCGGGAACGCACCGCCTAGCCCGCATAAGCCCGTTCGGCTCTGCCGACAAGCGCCAGACTTCGTTCGCCGCGGTGGAGGTTATCCCCGTGATGGAAGAGGCCGTCGAAGTCGAGGTTCCCGAGGCCGACATTCGCGTCGACGTATTCCGGTCCTCAGGCCCCGGCGGTCAGTCCGTGAACACAACCGACTCGGCCGTACGCATCACCCACCTCCCCACCGGCCTCGTGGTGTCGATGCAGGACGAGAAGAGCCAGATCCAGAACCGCGCCGCCGCGATGCGCGTGCTCCAGACCCGCCTGCTGCTCCTCAAGAAGGAGGAGGAGGCGGCGCAGAAGAAGGAACTCGCAGGCGACATCAAGGCCTCGTGGGGCGACCAGATGCGCTCGTACTTCCTCTACGGCCAGCAGCTCGTCAAGGACTTGCGCACCGGCTACGAAGTGGGCAACCCGCAACTCGTGTTCGACGGCGACCTCGACGGTTTCATCGACGCCGGCATTCGCTGGCGCCGCTCGGCGCAACAGGTCGGCTAGCACGGATCTCACCGGGAGTCGGCCCTCGCGCTCGTGGGGGAAGGATCAGACATACGTCCCCCGTGAGCGTGAGTTCTCACCTTCAGGAGGGACGGTTCTGCGATCGGTCCCTCGTGAGCGTCACGACTGCGGCGACGGAACCCGGAACTCGCGAGGGTGCTTGTGACACGTGTGAAGGATGTGACATTTGTCGCGCTTGTTTGAGTCACACCAGTCACTCCTGTAACACTGACCCTTGGGAATCCACGTGTGACAACCCGCACACACGGCGAGGCGGCGCGCCTACCTGGGCGCAGCGTCGGGCCGTGTTTCCCTAGGCAAAGGCGCGAGTCCGACCCCTCACGTCTGGCGACCCATGATCAGATTCGAGAATGTCAGCAAGGTGTATGCGCGCGGTGCGAAGCCTGCGCTCGACGACGTTTCCGTCGAGATTGAACGCGGCGACTTCGTGTTCCTCGTGGGCTCGTCCGGCTCGGGAAAGTCGACCTTCCTCAAGCTGATCCTCAGGGAAGAGCGGCCCACCTCGGGCGACGTCTATGTTGCCGGCCGCCACCTCAACCGGCTTTCGAGTTGGCGGGTGCCGCAGCTCCGCAGAGAGATCGGCGCCGTGTTCCAGGACTTCCGCCTGCTGCCAAACAAGACCGTGTACCAGAACGTCGCATTCGCGCTTCAGGTGATCGGCAAGAAGCGCCACGTGATCAACTCGAGCGTCCCGGAGATGCTCGACCTGGTGGGCCTCGCGGGCAAGGAGAAGCGCCTCCCGCACGAGCTTTCCGGCGGCGAGCAGCAGCGCGTCGCCATCGCGCGCGCGTTCGTCAACCACCCGCCGATCCTGCTGTGCGACGAGCCAACCGGAAACCTGGACCCAGGCACCAGCGTCGGCATCATGCGCCTCCTTGACCGCATCAACCGCACCGGCACCACCGTTCTCATGGCGACCCACGACGACGAGATCGTGGACCAGATGCGCAAGCGCGTGATCGAGCTCAAGGGCGGCCAGATGGTCCGCGACCAGGACCGCGGCGTCTACGGGCTGGAGCGCGTATGAGGCTGCGGTTCATCTTCTCCGAGGTCTGGAACGGCCTGCGCCGGAACTCCACGATGGCGCTGTCGGTTGTCCTCGTCACCTTCGTGTCGCTGACGTTCGTTGGCGCGGCGGCGCTCATCCAGGCGCAGATCGGCGAGCTCAAGCAGAGCTGGTACGGCAAGGTCGAGGTGACGATCGGCCTGTGCCCGGAAAACGCTCGTTCCACCCAGTGCGCAGCCGGGGAGGTCACCGAGGACCAAAAGGAACAGATTCGCAAGGTCCTCGAGGAAGGACCCGTCTCCGCGCTCGTCAAGAAGGTGTACTTCGAAACCAAAGAAGAGGCCTTCGAGAACTACAAGAAGCTCGACAACCAGGGCATAGCCGACCTCTTGACCGCGGACCAGATGCAGTCGAGCTTCCGGGTCAAGCTCAACGACCCAGAACAGTTTCAGGTGGTGTCCGACGCTGTGGCAGGAATGCCCGGCGTGGACTACGTGCAAGATCAGCGGGATACCTTCTCGCAACTGTTCCGCTTCTTGAACGCTGCGACTCTTGTCGCGGCCGCGCTCGCGGCGATCATGCTGCTCGCCGCCGGTCTCTTGATTACCACCACAATTCGCCTGAGCGCTCTGAGCCGCCGCCGCGAGACCACGATCATGCGCATGGTGGGCTCGTCCAGGACGCTCATCCAGGCCCCCTTCATGCTCGAGGGAGCCGTAGCGGCGACGCTCGGTGCGCTGCTCGCGGTCGGCGCGCTGTACGCCTCCGTTCGCTACGTCGTCGGCGACTGGCTGCGCGCCTCGCTGACGTGGATCCCGTACGTCGGTGAAGCCGACGTACTCACCGTCGCGCCCTACCTCATCGCTATCGCCGTGGCGCTCGCGGCCGCGGCCTCTGTCGTCACGCTCGGAAAGTACACGCGCGCATGAGGCAGCCCGGCCGCCTGTACACGGCATTCGTGGCGCTCCTCGCCGTCGTCGTGTGCTCGGGCTGGGCCTTCAGCGCGGCGTCGGCTGTCGTCTCTCCGACTTCGCTGCGGCAAGAAGAGGACTACGACGACCAGATCGCGGATGCGAACAAGGACGCGCAGAAGATCCAGAACCAGTTGGAGGACCTCGAGAGCGAACTCGAGGACACCGATCAGGCGATCATCAAGACCAACAAGCGCATCAAGGCGCTTGAGGCGAAACTCCCTGGCCTCCAGAAGCAGCTCGCCGAAGCCACGGAACGCTACAACGAGGCCGTTGTCCAGCAGAAGATCGTGGCCGACAAGCTCAAGGCGGCGATTGCCCAGGACAAGGACATCACCGAGCAGATCGCAGCCGACAACGAGCGCATCGAGCAGCTGAAGATCAACCTCGGCGCTCTCGCGCGCGAGCAGTACATGGGCGAGGGGACCTCCGACTCGCTCGCGATCGTCTTTGGTTCGGAGACCTCCACCGACTTTGTGCAGCGCTTCGCCGCCCAACACTCGGCCGCGAGGATTCAGTCCAACTCGCTCGACGAGATCGAAGAGATCGCCGCAACGAATCGCAATCGTGGCGCTCGCCAGGAGGCCGTGCGCGAGTACATCGAGGAGCTCAAGAAGCAGGCCGATGCCCTAGTGGTCGAGGCAGCTGCGGCCAAAAAGGTCGCGACGGAGAAGAAGAACGCGGTCGATGCCGCGCTCAACGAACTCGATGACCTCAAGGCCGAACTCGCAGCGCAGCGCAAAGAGGCGATCGCCAAGCAGCAGGAACTCGAGAAGAAGCAAGACAAGGTGCGCGCTCAGATTCGTGCACTCGTCAAGAAGAAGCTCGAGTCCCAGAATCACGGCAACCCGACCCCGCTCGGCAAGGGCTTCCTGAGCTTCCCCACCAAGGTTCCGTACGTGACCAGCAGCTACGGCATGCGCTTCCACCCGATCCTGCATTACTGGCGCCTGCACGCCGGCACCGACTTCCGTGCCTACTGCGGAACGCCGATCTACGCGGCAGCAGAGGGCAAGGTGCTGTGGGCGAAGTACGTGGGCGGATTCGGCAACCAGGTGATGATCGACCACGGCTTCGTCAAGGGCAACTCGCTGATGTCGAGCTACAACCACCTGTCGAAGTTCAAGGTGCGAACCGGACAGTACGTGGTACGCGGCCAGGTAGTGGGGTACTCAGGGAACGAGGGGCTCTCCACCGGCTGCCACTTGCACTTTGAGGTCTACGTGAACGGCGACACCGTGAACCCCATCTCGATCCTCGGGCCCGTTCCCAACTAGCACCCGAGTACACTGCTCATTCGGCCCTGCGCACGGAATGAGGAGGTGAGTCATGGCCAAGGAGTCCCTGAAGGTCGTGGCGACCAACCGTTCAGCGCGCCACGACTTCTTCATCGACGACGTCTTCGAGGCGGGAATCGTGCTCACGGGCACCGAGGTGAAGGCACTGCGGATGGGCCGCGCCACTATCGGCGACGGCTACGTCTACATCGAGCACGGCGAGGCCTGGCTCGACAACATCTACATCCCCGAGTACACGCAGGGCACGTGGACGAACCACAGCCCGCGGCGCAAGCGCAAGCTCTTGCTGCACCACCATGAGATCAACGAGCTGCTGCTTCGTACCCGCGAGAAGGGTCACACGATCGTGCCGTTGCGCCTCTACTTCCTCGACGGGCGAGCCAAGATCGAGATCGCACTGGCGCGAGGCAAGAAGATGTATGACAAGCGCCAGACGCTCAAGGAACGCGACGACGCTCGCGAGGCCGAGCGCGCCATGAACTCACGGGGCTAGGTCCTGCGATCCGCTTCGCGTCAGTTGTCATGCTGCGCGTAGGCGCAGCATCTAGGTCCTGCGATCCGCTTCGCGTCAGTTGTCATGCTGCGCGTAGTCGCAGCATCTAGGTCCTGCGATCCGCTTCGCGGGCGGAAGATGACACCCTGACGTCGAACAGCCCGGCATGATGGTGGGCATGAGATGGCTCTTCGCCGCCCTTGCGGCCGCCCTGGCGACGTTCGCGGCCTCCCCGGCCACGGCGCTGGACTCAACCACAGCGCTGGACTCAACCACAGCGTCGGGCCTGGTAACCAGCGCTGACACCACCGGCAACCAGATCACCCGCTGGGACGAGACCTTTGATCTGCAGCCAGATGGCTCCGCGAAGGTGCGCCTTGAGATCGACTTCGACTTCGGCGACGACCCGGGCCACGGGCCGTACTTCACCTTCCCCACCCACCAGGGATACGACGAGACCTACAACCGCGTCTACGAGATCACGGATCTCACAGCCACGAGCCCAACGGGCGCACCCGCGAACATCTACACGGAGGACGGTGAGTTCTGGCTTGTGGTGCGGGTGGGCGACGAGAACGTCGACAACGTCAGCGGTGTGCAGACCTACGTCCTCACTTACACGGTCCACCACGTCATGAACGCGGTGACCGACGCCGTTCCCCCGGGGCAGACGGACCCCATCGACGCCGACGAGTTCTACTGGAACGCGATCGGCGACATGTGGGAGATCCCGATCTCGAACGCCACGGTGACCGTGATGAGCCCCGTGGACGCGATCGCCACCCAGTGCTTCGCCGGCGCCACCGGGGTGGCAGATCCATGCGACAGCGCCACCTCTGATGGAGCGCGCGCCACGTTCACGCACGCATCGCTCTCTCCCGGGCAGCCGATGACCGTGGACGTTCTCTACCCGTCGGGGAGCTTCAACACCACTCCGCAGCTGGAGATCGCGGACGACACCGCGCGGGCATTCCGCTGGTCGTTGCCATGGGTGATCCCGGGCCTCCTGATTCTCGTTGGAGGCGGCGTGCTGCTGTGGCGCGCGCTCGCAAAGGCGACCAGAGACGACTACTACGTGGGGCTGACGCCGGGACTCGCGCCCACAGGGGCAGATGAGAGTACGACGCGCTCACTGCGCAAGGCGCCTCCCGTTGCGGTGAGGTTCGATCCACCAAAGGGCGTGGCGCCTGGTTTGGTGGGCACGCTCTGGGACGAGAAGGCAGATACCAGGGACGTCACTGCCACCATCGTCGACTTGGCCGTGCGCGGCTACTTGCGCGTGGACCACGTCGAGGCCGAGGACTACCGGCTCGTCAAGCTCAAGAATTCGGACTCGACGATGCTCAAGTACGAGGGCGAGCTCTTCGACGCAATCTTCCTCGACCGCAACGAAGTGCTGCTCAGCGAGCTCAGGGCGACGTTCGCGAAGACCCTGCAAGAGGTGTCGGTGCAGATGTACTCGGACGTGGTCTCGATGGGCTGGTACGCGCGCTCGCCATCCTCGACGCGACTGGCGTGGGCAGGTCTGGGGCTCCTACTCGTTGTTGTCGGCTTCTTCGGTTCGATCTTCGTTGGGAACCTGGGTGGGTCTGTTCTCATCACGCTTCCCCTCATCCTCATCGGCGCGGTGCTCCTGTTCACCCAGCGCGCGGCGCCGGTGCGCAAGGCGGAGGGCTCTCGCGTCCTCGCTGAGTCCAAGGGCTTCGAGCTGTTCCTTCGCACCGCGGACGCGAACCAGCTCAAGTTCGAGGAGGGCCAGGACATCTTCTCGAAGTACCTTCCCTACGCGATCGCCTTCGGCATCGCCGAACAGTGGACCAAGAAGTTCCAGGATCTGGCCGCGGCGGGCTACCAAGTGGCTGAGCCCAACTGGATGACCGGCTACGCGCTCGGCTCGTTCTGGGCGCTCAACAACGGATTCACGGGAACGATCTCGCAGTTCTCGTCGCTCGCATCGGCCGCGGTCTCCGCGCCGACGCCGGGCTCCAGCGGCTCGTCTGGCTTCAGCGGCGGCGGGTTTGGTGGCGGCGGCGGCTTCTCGGGCGGCGTTGGCGGCGGCGGTGGCGGCGGCGGCTGGTAGCTGGCCCGACGGTGTGGTCGCTAGGGCCCCCGGTGACAGCGTCCGCCCTGGCAGGTAGACTGGACTCACAACTCCACAGGGGATGATCGGTTTCGACGTGTGTTTACATCGCAGGTGAAGCGGGCCAAGGATGCTGGGTTATCTTGTGAACGCCCCCAGCAACTTATAGGTGCCGATTCCAAGCGCACCGACTTCGCCCTCGCTGCCTAAGCGAGCGCCATGAAGTCCGTCAGCCTAGGTTCGTTCTCGACCTAGTTCCTGGCGTCATCTAGAGAACTTGCTGGCCGCCGGCGTCACGGCGGCGGCCGGGACTTTCACCGTGACTGGGCCTACTCCCAACTCGCCTGATAGCGGGGAGGGGCCGAGAAATACTTCTTCAGGCTGCGCCCGGAGAAGCCCTGCTTTTGGACATGCGGACGCGGGTTCGATTCCCGCCATCTCCACTCATTAACAGCACGACCATCCCTAGTTGTACGAGGCCCCTGGTTTGGACTAGCCAGGGGCCTCGTCCTTTCCGGTCCGACGCTATGGCTGGCTTGTCACCCCACCTTGCGGTACTTGCGGTGCATGGTCTGCTTGGTGACGCCTAGGAAGGTGCCGATCTCCGCCCAGCTGAGGCCCGCGTGCCGGGCGCGCCGCACGGCGACCTCCTCGCGGCGAGACAGTTCGCTCTTGGCCTGCGCCACGGCCATGAGCTCGGCAAACACGTCGTCTCCGAACTTGCCGTTTACTGAAGTCTTCATGCTTGTCAGCATATGCTGACGAAGCGCGCACCCCAGGACAGGTCCGCTCCTGGCGAACTTTGCTCGCGGCGAGAGCTCTTAGTGTGGGGGCATGGAAATGCGCTCCCTCGCCCACGCCCCCTTCTCGGTATCGGCAGTCGGTCTCGGCTGCAACAACTTTGGCCGGGAGGGCACGGCGACGGAGACCCAGGAGGGCACCGAAGCTGTCATTGAAGCGGCACTCGACGCTGGAGTAACTCTTTTCGACACTGCCGACATCTACGGTGGATGGGGAGTGAGCGAGACTCTCATGGGAGAGGCTCTCAAGGATCGTCGCCACGAGGCCATCATCGCCACGAAGTTTGGCCACAGCGAGGTGGCGACTCCGCTTGATCGACTGGGCGCGAAGGGATCGGCGGCTTACATGAGGGCCGCGCTCGACGAGTCGCGCCGACGCCTTCAGGTGGACGTCATCGACCTGTTCCAGATCCACACGCCAGACCCCGCGACGCCGATCGCCGAGACGCTGGCCGCGCTCGGCGAGTTGAGGGAGAGCGGCGCAATTCGAGCGTACGGCTGCTCCCAGTACACCGCCGCCCAACTGGCGCAAGCGAACAGCGTGGCTGACGCACTCGGCGTTCCGCGATTCGCCACGAGCCAGGACCAGTTGAGCCTCGCCGAACGGAGCGCAGAAGTGGACGGACGCCTCGATGAGGCAGCGGCCGGCGGCCAGGGATACTTGCCGTTCTTCCCACTGCACAACGGCCTGTTCACCGGCAAGTTCACGCGGACGGAACGCCCGTCGGATTCCCGCATCGCACGGCTCCGCCCGCAGATCGCGGACGACGCTGATTGGGACGCGATGGAGGCCTTCCAAGCGCTGTGCGATGAATGGGGCGTCAGCATGCTCGAGGCGACGTTCGGCTGGTTTGTCGCCAACCCAGCCATAGCGTCGGTCATTGCGGGGGCCACGCGGCCAGAGCAGGTGACGGCGAATGCCAAGGCGGGCGAAACCCGCCTCACCCCTGAGCAGGTGGGCGCGATCGACGCGCTGTTCCCGGCGTCGGGCGCCTAGCGCCCCATCGCAACGCGCTCGGGGCAGTCGAACGGATCGCGGGCGCTTAGGCCCACCTTGTTGAGGTAGGCGGTGACGATGCCGTAGGAGCGGAGCAGCCCGGTCTCCGTGTAGGGGAGGTCGATGTTGGCGCAGTGCTCGCGCACGATCTCGCGGGCGCGGAACAGCTGCGGTCGCGCCATGTTGGGGAAGAGGTGGTGCTCAATCTGGAAGTTGAGGCCGCCCATGAGGACGGCCATGAACCATCCGCCTTTGATATTGCGGCTCGTGAGCACCTGGCGGGAGAGGAAGTCCACCTTGTGGTCCTCGGCGATGATTGCCATGCCCTTGTGGTTGGGGGCGAACGACGCGCCCATGTAGACGCCGAACACGGCCATCTGCACGGCGATGAACGCGCACGCGATCCCCAAAGGCATCAGGAAGAACAGCGGCACCAGATAGACGACGAAGTGGCTGACGATGCCCAGCAGCTCCAGCACGCGCTGGCGCGGCGTGCCGCGCGTGAAGGCGGAGACCAACGCGGAGCGGTGCAGGTTGTAGCCCTCGAACGTCAGCAGCGGGAAGAACAGCCAACCCTGGCGAGCCACGACCCATCGCAGCGGTCCGCGCGCTTCAGCCGCGTCCTCTGCGCGGAACATGACGACGTTCGGGTTGATGTCGGGGTCCTTGCCCACCGTGTTGGGGTTCGCGTGGTGGCGCGAGTGCTTGTTCATCCACCACTGGTAGCTCATGCCGACCACATACGTGGAGAGGATCTTGCCGAGGTTGTCGTTCGCCTTGCCGGACCTGAACACGGTGCGGTGCGAGGCCTCGTGGCCGAGGAACGCGAATTGCGTCAGCACCACGCCGAGCGCCGCCGCCATGAGCAGCTGGAACCATGAGTCTCCCAGCAGGATCATTCCCGTGACGATGCCGCCAAGCGCGAGCACGAGGATGGTGAAGAAGCTGGCATAGAACACATAACTGCGCTTCATCAGGCCGGCGTCGCGCACGGTGGCTGCGATCTCCGTGAAGGACCGCGTGACGTGGTTCACGGGAATGGTGGGTGTGGCAAAGCCGGGTGTTGTCACGGGCTGGGGGCCTCTCGCTCAGCGGGTGCTGGTCATGCGACTTCCCAGTCGACGTAAGTATGCGCGGGGACGCGGATGCCCTAAGCCTACGCCACCGTAGGTTTGTTGTCACTCACCGCGCATGACTGAGTGGCTCGCGCGAGCGCATACGCTGGCGCAATGACCTCAGACGCCGTTCCGGGCGCCTTCACTGAACCCGCTCCGAAGTCCGTCCCCGCCATGGCTCTTAGCGCCCTCACCAAGGTCTACGGCACGCTGCGCGCCGTTGACGGCATCGACCTCGACATTCCGGTGGGCTCGTTCTACGGCGTCGTTGGACCCAACGGCGCCGGCAAGACCACCACCCTGTCGATGGCCACGGGCCTCCTCACGCCGGATGCCGGCACGGTGCATGTGTGCGGGATCGATCTTTGGCAACGGCCCGACGCTGCCAAGCCTCTGCTTGGCGTGTTGCCGGATGGCTTGCGCACCTTTGACAGGCTCACGGGTGCTGAGTTGATCTCGTACGCCGGCCGCCTGCGCGGGCTCGCGCCGGATGTCATTTCGGCTCGACGCGATGACCTCATCACCGCACTCGATCTGGGCGGAGCCGCCCGAACGCTGGTGATGGACTACTCCGCCGGCATGTCCAAGAAGATCGCGCTCGCTTGCGCTCTCGTCCACGCACCGCGGGTGCTCGTCCTCGATGAACCGTTTGAGGCCGTGGATCCAGTGAGCGCCACGTCCATACGCCGCATCCTGATCGACTTCGTCGCTGGTGGCGGCACGGTCGTGATGTCGAGTCACGTGATGGCCCTGGTAGAGCGCTTGTGCACGCACGTTGCGGTGGTCGGTGCGGGCCGGGTACTTGCGTCAGGCGAGCTCGACGAGGTGCGCGGCGACAGCGCACTCGAAGAGCGATTCGTTGAGCTGGTCGGAGACGATCGCGAGCATCGGGACCTCACATGGTTGCGACCGTCGTAGGCCTGCGCTTCAGGTCGATGCGCCACCTGCTGGCGCGCGAGTGGTGGCGAGCTCTGGTCCTTATCGCGGGCGCCGTGTGGATGCTCACGTTGGTCCCGGGCGTGCTGTGGGCAAGGGTCACCCTCGCGAACACCGAGCCCGAACCCAGGGCGGTCGCCCTCGCGAGCCTTGGGCTTGTGGTCGCGCTCGGGTGGGTACTGGTGCCCGTGCTCGTCGCTGGCGGGGACGACACTCTCGAGCCCAGACGCTTCGCTGCCTTTGGCGTGAGCGCAGGCCGCATCATGCCAGGGCTCATCGCGGCGGCGCTCCTCACGTTGCCTGCCCTGTTCTTCGCGTTCCTCTGGCTGACCTTCGCCACCAGTTGGTTTCAACATGGCGCAGCGGTCGGTGCCTTCGCCCTGTTCGGAGCCTGTGTTCAGACGCTCTCTTGCGTCGCCCTCGCCCGCGTGTGCTCGTCGTGGGCGGCACGCGTCTTCGCCAGTCGCAGGGCGCGTGCGGTCGCCTTTGCGCTCACCGCGGGCGCAATAGTCGTGATCGCTGTCGTGGCGTGGAGGGCGCTGAGCCGCGGACTCGAATATCTCTTCGAGACGGATTTCGACACCTTCATCTCGGCCGTCGCGCGCACGCCGCTCGTCTCCGCCATCACCGCCCCCGAACGTGCCGCCGCAGGCGAGTGGGCGTCGGCCATCTTGCTCCTGGGTGCCGCTGTGATGTGGACGGCGCTGCTGCTCTTCGCGTGGCGTGCGAATGTTCGGCTTTCGCTCGTCACGCCTGCGTATCGCGCGGCGGGCAGGCGCTCGCGGTCCGACGCCATGGTCGGCGCTGGCCGTTGGGTCGCCGTGCTCGGCGCTCGGGATCGTCGTGGCCCCGCGGGTGCGGTGTACGCGCGGACGATCCGCGCTTGGCGCGGGGATCCTCGCTACGTGACGAGCCTGATCGCGACGATGCTGCTGCCGGTGCTCTTCGTCGCCGTGATCATTCCCTCGTTCGACCTGGATCCGCGGTGGGCCTTCGCCGCGCCGTTCGTGCTCGCCACGTCGATCGGGTGGGGACGCCACAACGACCTCGCTTACGACTCGAGCGCGCTGTGGCTCGACGTCGTCGCGGGCCGACGGGGCGCCGACGTGATGCGCGGCCGCTTCGCCGCGGTCGTCGTGTGGTCGCTGCCGGTGGTCTTGCTGGCCGGAGTCTCTACCGCCGCGTGGGCACACCATTGGGCGCTCGCTCCGGCCGTGGCGGGGGCGGCGATTGGCGCGCTCGGCACGTCGCTAGGTGTTGCAGCGATCACGTCTGCGCTGTTGCCCTATCGCGTCCCTGCGCCAGGAGAGAACCCGTTCGGCGCCGAGGTTGGCTCCGTGGGCGCGGGCATCGTGGGTCAGCTGGCCTCGTCGGCCGCGACCCTCGTGCTGCTGCCATTGGTCATTGTGCCGTGCGTGCTCGCCGTGGCCGTGGACGGGCGTTGGGGAGCGGTCGCGTGCGTGGGAGGCTTGGGCCTTGGCGCCGCCGCGTACCTCTACGGCCTCACCATGGCCGGCCGCCTGTACGACGCTCGGGCTGGGCGGTTGCTGGCGGCCGTCAGTTAGCCGCGGGCTACGATTGCGGGATGAGCGAAACCCTCGAACCTCAGCCAATGCCGCAGTCCCAGCCGCAAGGTGGCACTGCGACCATCGAGCGCGTCGAGACTCGCGAGCTCAGCGAGCCGGGTGACGCCGAGCGCTTCGCGCACTACGTGCGCAAGGAGAAGATCCTGGAGTCCGCGCTCTCCGGCGAACCGGTCATCGCTCTGTGCGGCAAGGTGTGGGTCCCCGGCCGCGATCCGAACCGTTTCCCCGTATGCCCAGCGTGCAAGGAGATCATCGACGGACGCTTTGGCCCAGAGGACGGCGGCGAGTAGCGCGTCGTGTAACCCGGACTTGCGGGTAACCGCTCGTAGGCTGTTGCCGTGGACACCGAGCGGCAGGTCGAATCCGAGGGCTCCGTCGCCACCCGTCTCGACGATGTATGGGTGACGATCGTCTGGAACGATCCCGTCAACCTCATGAGCTACGTGACCCATGTGTTCCAGACATACTTCTCACTCACCAATGAGGACGCCACCAAGCGAATGCGCGAGGTTCATGAGAACGGGCGCTCGGTGCTGAGCAGCGGGCCAAGGGAGAAGATGGAAGTCGACGTGCAGGCGATGCACTCGTACGGGCTCTGGGCCACGTTGCAGAGGTCTTCAGAGTGAGGGGCTTCGAGGCCGACGGCGACTCGGCCGTCGCCATCCTCGATGACGAGGAGCGGCTCGTCGTAGCCCGAATCGTCGCGGATGTGGCCCTGCTGCTCGGAGCCGAGGCGTTCGGCCTCGATCACCCGTCGGAATCGGCGGCGAGCATCATGGACGTGGACGACCCCTTCCTGCACCTGCGTGGCCTCGAGGAGTCCATCCGCGAGCCTTCCGATCCCGCGATCTTGCGCCTGCTGCCCAACGCCGCTCCCGCGGACCGCGAGGTTGCTGAGGAGTTCCGGCGCCTCACCGACGGTGAACTGCGCGACACCAAGATCCGCAGGCTGCGCGCCATCTGGGAGCAGCTCAGCCGCGATACCGACGAATGGGTGGTGAGGTCCGACGAGGCGCTCGCGACCGCCGCCGCCCTCACCGATGTGAGGCTGGTGCTGGCATCGCGGCTTGGGCTAGTCACCGATGACGACGCCGACCGGCTCCATCAGGAGATCGACCTCGCGGCCCACGCGCTCGAGACCGACGACGATGAAGTCTTGCCAATCGATCACGAGCGGGTGTGGTTAGGCATGCTTTACCAGGCGCTCACGTGGCTACAAGAGTCGCTCGTCGAGTACGTGGCTGAGGGATAGGGATTCGATGTCTGCGTCACCGAAAGCCGCCGCACCCATCGGCGTCTTCGATTCGGGAGTCGGCGGGCTCACCGTTGCCCGCGCGATGATGGACATGATGCCGCATGAGTCGATCCACTACGTGGGTGACACCTTGCATGGACCGTATGGCCCGCTCCCCATCGCGGATGTGCGGCGGCACGCGCTCGGCATCATGGATCAGCTCGTCGACGACGGGGTGAAATTGCTGGTAATCGCCTGCAATACGGCTTCGGCGGCGGTGCTCCGTGACGCGCGAGAGCGCTTCGCCAAGGAGCGCGGCGTGCCCGTTGTCGAGGTCATCGTGCCCGCCGTGAGGCGAGCCGCCGCGCTGTCAAGAAACCGCCACATCGGCGTCATTGGCACGGTGGCAACCATCACCTCAGGCGCCTATGACGATGCCCTCGCAGGGGCTCCCGACATTCAAGTGACGAGCCAGGCGTGCCCTCGCTTCGTCGACCTCGTGGAGGCCGGGATCACCTCCGGCCCCGATGTGGTGGAGGTGGCTCGCGAGTACTTGGCGCCGTTGAGTGACGCCGGGGTGGACACGGTCATCCTGGGTTGCACGCACTATCCGATGCTCGCCGGTGCCATTGGGTACGTCATGGGCGAGGACGTCACCCTCGTGGACTCGGCGACAGAGACCGCCATTGACGTGTACCGCGCGCTCGCGGCGAACGGTCTCGAGGCTCCTACCGACACGGTCCCGTCTCACCGCTTCTTCGCCACCGGAGAGACGGGACGATTCGAGCAGCTCGCCCAGCGTTTCTTGGGCCCCGTTGTGACTCAGGTGGAGTCGCTTTGAGGCTCACCATCGTCGGCTCTGCGGGGTCCACCGCGAGCCCAGAGTCACCGGCTTCGTGCTACCTGCTCGAGGCAGACGCGGCGGGTCGAACCTGGCGGCTCGTACTTGATCTGGGCTCCGGCGCGATCGGCCCGTTGCAGGGGTACTGCAATCCGGCCCGCGTTGACGGCGTCGTGATCAGCCATGGACACCCTGACCACTGCGCGGACCTAGGAGCGCTGTCGGTGCTGCGCCGCTACGGTCCGGATCGAGACGAGCGGCTTGCCCGCATCAACCTCTTCGGCCCGCCCGGCCTGGACCGGCGCGTCCTCGAGATCAGCGGCGACACCGGCGCCGAGCCCACCTACGACGACCTCTCCGAATTCGACTTCACGGCCCTCCAGCAGGGCGCGCGCGTGTCTCTTGGGCCGTTCGACATCACTGCGGCTCGCGCGTTCCATCCCGTCCCAGCCCTCGCATATCGCATTGAAGGGCCGTCGCCGTACCAGGGGCGAGCGACGCTGGTATTCACGGGTGACACCGATCGGTGCGCGGAGGTGGATGCGCTCGCCAAGAACTGCGATCTGCTGCTCGGCGAAGCCGGGTGGGCGCACCGCTGGGAGAACCCGCCTGGTATTCACATGAATGGCGACGAACTCGGGAGACTGGCCGCGGCGTCGGGCGCCGCCACGACAGTGGTGACCCACATTGCGAGTTGGGTGCCGCCAGCGGCGACGATGGCGCAGGTTCACGCGCACGTTCCTGGCGCGATTATGGCCGCGCCGGGGCAGGTCCACGAGTTCTAGGCGCGCGGCTAGGCTCGGTGCCATGACGACCTCTCGCGCGGACGGCCGCGCATTCGATGAACTCCGGCCCATCTCATTCGATCGTGGCTTCCAGGCCGCGGCGGAGGGGTCGTGCCTCGTGACCTTTGGCGGCACGCGCGTGCTGTGCTCGGCGAGCTTCACCCAGGGGGTGCCGCGCTGGAAGCAGGGCAGCGGGGAGGGCTGGGTCACCGCCGAGTACGCGATGCTCCCGCGCGCGACCAACACGCGCAACGACCGCGAGTCCGTCCGCGGCAAGGTCGGCGGCCGCACCCATGAGATCTCGCGGCTCATCGGGCGCTCCCTGCGCGCGATCATCGACGTCAAGCAACTTGGCGAGAATACGATCGTGCTGGACTGCGACGTCATCGACGCCGACGGCGGCACGCGTACGGCCGCCATCACTGGGGCGTACGTTGCCCTGGCCGACGCCGTGGCCTGGGGCCGTGCTCAAGGTGCCATCGGCGCATCGAAGCAGCCGCTGATGGGATCGGTCTCCGCGGTGTCCGTTGGCATCATCGATGGCACTCCGATGCTCGACCTGCCCTACGTCGAGGACGTTCGCGCGGAGACGGACATGAACGTGGTGATGACCGGCACCGGCGGCTTCGTCGAGGTGCAGGGAACTGCCGAGGGCGCGCCGTTCTCGCGTGCAGAACTGGACGAGCTGCTGGAACTGGCGACCGCCGGCAACGCGGAGCTGGCGCGGCTGCAGGCGGCCGCCCTGGAGTCCTGAGCGTGCCGCGCATCGCTCTCGCAACGCACAACGCCCACAAAGTCGGTGAGATCCTGGCGATCCTGTCACCCCTGGTGCCGGGGCTATCGCGCGAGGACATCGCGTCGGCGGGGGAGTTGGGCGCGCCAGCGCCGGTCGAGGATGGGACCTCGTTCGCGGAGAACGCGCTCATCAAGGCTCGTGCGCTCTGCGCCTCCAGCGGCCTGCCTGCGATCGCGGACGATTCCGGCATCGCGGTAGACATCATGGGCGGCGCACCCGGCATCTTCTCCGCGCTGTGGAGCGGTCGGCATGGCGCCGACGCGGAGAACCTGGAACTGCTGCTCGCGCAGATGAGCGAAATCCCCGCGCCCAACCGCGGCGCAGCCTTCGTCTGCGCCGCCGTGCTCGTCAAGCCCGACGGCACCGAAGTGGTGGAAATGGGCACTGTACGTGGGGTCTTGGCGACCACTGCGTCGGGCAGCAACGGCTTTGGCTACGACCCCATCTTTGTCCCGGACGGCTACGACGTGACGAGCGCGGAGCTGAGCCCGGACGAGAAGAATCGAATCTCCCACCGAGCGGCGGCGTTCAGGGCGCTGGCCCCGCAGGTCGCTGAGGTGCTGCGCTAGGGCAGCACGCCGCAGTGGGCGAGCCCCTGCCGCAGCAGCACGTCCTGGCCGTGAGCCATCTCCGCGGAGACCTCTTCGCTCGCGGCCTCCTCGGGCGTGAGCCACACGATGTCGAGGGCGTTCTGGCTAGGCGAGCAGTCGCCGTCAACCGGCACCACGTAGGCAAGCGCCACCGCGTGCTGACGGGCGTCAAAGTAGGGCGAGACGCCGTGCGTGGGGAAGTACTCGGCGATCGCAAACGGTGTCGGCGAGGTGGGGACGCGCGGGAGCGCCACGGAGCCCAGGTCCTTCTCGAGGTTGCGGATCAGCGCGTCTCGAACCGTCTCGTGATACATGACGCGGCCGGCGACGAGAGCGCGAGAGATGACGCCCTCGTCGGCCCGCAGCAGTAGGCCAACTTCGGCGACCTCGCCGCGGGGATTAATGCGCACGGGTATCGCGTTCACGTACAGCAAGGGAAGTTCGGAACGCACATGGTTCAACTCGTTGTCGCTGAGCCAGCCCGTTGGCTCGGACGGAAGTTCTGCCATGTCGGTCATGAGTCTTTTCTACCGCGTCGGCACGGATCGTCACAGATGCGCGCCGGGGCGTGACACCCTTAGAGGCATTCATGCGGCATGACCGCTAGAGAGGAAACTATGGCAACCGTTGACCTGACCACAGCCACCTTTGACGAGACCGTGAGCAAGGACGGCATCGTCCTCGTCGACTTCTGGGCGGAGTGGTGCGGCCCTTGTAAGGCGTTCGCTCCCATCTATGGCGCGCTGTCAGAGGACAAGCCGGAGATCACCTTTGCGAAGGTGGACACCGAGGCCAACCAGGAGCTCAGCAGCCGCTACGACATCACCGCCATCCCCACGCTGATGGCGTTCCGCGACGGGATCATGGTCTTCAGCCAGCCGGGCGCGCTGCCGTCCCCCGCCTTGCAGCAGCTCGTGCAGGCCGTAGAGGGTCTCGACATGGATGAGGTTCGGCGACAGCTCGCCTCCCACGAGTCGCACTAGTTCTCGGGTGGCTCCACGCTGACGGTGCCCAAATCTGCGCCTTGCGTGCGGACCTGGTAACTGCCCGACGCTGCGGCCGGGATATCCAGCACTACGGTGGCGCTCGAGTCACCAATGATGGGCGAGGTGGTCGCGACGACCACCTCGCCCGTTGCGTTCTCCAGGGTGACGGTGACCTGGCCGCGGACGATGCTCGAATCGAAGCGCTGGGCCTCCGCTTGGCACTCCGGGAAGAGTCCCTCGACCTCGACGGTGAGCGGCTGGCCCGCGGTGGCCGTCGCGGGGACCTGGGCGTGAGGAGCGGCACAGTCGATCGGGGCGGAGCATGCCGTCGTGAGTATGGCGCCGGCGAGCATCACGCCGCTCGCCGTTAACCAAAGGCGTCTCTCCATGGCCCCCTCCTGCGCAAGACGTTAGCGTCGGTGGCCTTCGTGGCGACAGTCACAGCGGGTCACGTTCGCGTCACAAGTGCCTCACGGCGACTGCAACGGCCACGATGCCGAGCACGACGATTGCGCACGCCGCCACGATGCCGAGCGTGCGTACGGCGCGATCGGAAACGTTTGCGCCAACGACTCCGCCAACTACGGCGAGCCCCGACTGCCACAGCAAAGAAGCGAGGCCTGTGCACAGCACGAAGATGATTGGTCCAGCAGCGGACGTTGTCACGGTGGTGATGACCGCGGATAGTGCGAGGAAGTACACGATGGTCGCGGGGTTGAGCGCGGTGAGTGCAACGAATCGGCCGTAGACGGCCAGCTTGGTTCCGGACACCACCTCGGTAGTTGACTCCGCGTGTGCGCGGAGCGCGGCGACCAATTGGTAGATGCCGATCGCGATGATCACCACACCTGATACCAGCGCGAGCGTAGGTAGCCAAGCTTCCACCGTGTCGGCAATTGACGCTCCCAGGGCAACGGCGAGCGTGCAGTACAGGAGATCGACCGTGGCACAGCCGGCGCCCGCGGCCAACCCAAAGCGCACACCGCGCACCATTCCCTCGCGCAGAATCAGCACCGCAATCGCTCCCACTGGCATCGCGATGGCGAAGCCGGCGGCGAGGCCCGCGACGGCGAGCACCAGAAGGTCGTGGGTCACGCGAGCGATTCTCTCAGGTGCGCGAGGCGGGACTTGAACCCGCACGTCCGAAGACACTGGAACCTAAATCCAGCGCGTATGCCAATTTCGCCACTCGCGCGCGGCACAAGGATACGTGAGGCCTAGTCGACCTTTAGGTCGCGTCGCAGCCTCGCGACGTGACCGGTGGCCTTCACGTTGCGGAACGCGTGCGTGACCTTGCCGGTGGGGCCGATCACGAACGTGGAGCGTATGGTGCCGTCGATCACCTTGCCATAGAGGTTCTTGGGTCCCCACACGGAATACTTGCGCTGGATGCCGAGGTCTTCATCCGAGACGAGTTCGTAGGTGAGACCCTCCGCTGCCCGGAACTCGGCGAGTACTTCCGGCGAGTCCTTGGAGATGCCCACGACCTCGTATCCAGCCGCGCGCAATGCGCCGAGGCTGTCGCGGAAATCACACGCTTGAGTGGTGCAGCCGGGGGTCATCGCCGCAGGGTAGAAGAACAGGATGACTGTCTGGCCGCGGTGCTCGGACAATGTGAAGGTGCCGGTATCGGTGAGTGCGGTGAAGTCGGGCGCGCGGCTGCCAGCGGCGACGGGTCGGCGGGTCATGGCGCCAAGAGTAGCCGCGTGGCGGGAGCGCGCCGTTCGACGTACATCGATTTCCCCGCCCCAGCGAACTGCTGTTATTATTGACTCTCGCAAAGCGAAGCACCTCTAGCTCAATTGGCAGAGCAACTGACTCTTAATCAGTGGGTTCTGGGTTCAAGTCCCAGGGGGTGTACCAAAGCGAAAGGCCCGGTCCAATAGGACCGGGCCTTTCGCATGCCGCTACGAGCGGATGAACTCGAGTGCCGCCTCGGCCACCTCGCCCCAGTGGGAGTCGATCACGAGCGAGTGCCCGAGGCCGGGGAGTTCCTGGAACTCTGTCCGTCCAGGGTTCTTTGACTGCAGCTTGAACGCCGCCTTCGCCATCGCGTTCGGCACGATGTGGTCGGCGCCGCCGTTGATGATGAGCAGCTGCCCCCGCTCAGGGTTCTTGACGTCGATCTTCGTCGCCTTGCCCGTCGTGACGTTCGCGGAGGCCGCCTGGAACAGCGGGCGGCCGGGTGCCGCCACGTGGTACTTCTTGTAGAGCTCGTGCGCCTCCTGCTCGGAGACGGCGTTCGCGAAGCCGTAACGGAACTGGTCAAAGGTCAGGGTTACCGTGCGGTTGCGGTTGGCCGGGTTCCCCAGGACTGGGGACGAGGCCTTGAGGGCCGACGCGGGAAGCGGCAGCACCCCTTTGAAGGGCGCGGGGTCAATTGCGACCGTCTTGATCGCCAAGCCCAGATCCGCGACGCGCTGGACAAGCAGGCCACCGAACGAGTGGCCCACGAGGAAGGGCTTCGTGTCGAGGGTGCGAACGACCTCGGCAATGTGGTCGGTGACTTCCTGTACGCCGACGCCCGCGAGGGCGTCATGCCCCAGCCGTGCCTCCGCGACGCTGGCCGCGTCGCCCGGCCAGTCGACGGCGACCGTCGCGTACCCCTCGGCCTCGAAGCGCTCGCGCCAGGCGTCCCAGCTCGACTCGAGGAGCCAAAGGCCGTGGACGAAGACGACAGGCTGCTTTCCAGATGCGTTGGCGGCGGCGACCTGCTGGGCTTCGCGCTGCGTGATGGTGCTCATGATGTTCTCCTTAGTTGTGGCGGTCAGTTCCGCTTAGTGGACAGAACGTTCGTTCTTGTTCAGTCTATTCCCGAATCCAGAAAATATTCAAGGGGAAGTTCTAGAAAAGAACGAACGTTCCGTTAACATGAACAGCATGAGCACTACACGCGACGCGCGAGAGAGGCTTCTAGCCACTGCCTCCGACATCTTCTACCGGGAAGGCATTCATGGCGTCGGCGTTGACAAGGTCCTTGCGGAAGCGGGGGTGACGAGGGCCACCATGTATCGCCACTTCGAAGGCAAAGAGGCGCTTGTCGTCGCCTATCTGGACCGCGAGGACGCGACGATCCGCGGCTACTTCGAGGCGGCGTCGGACCCGTCGCTCACCCCGCGCGAACTCTTGGAGGCAGTGCTCCAGGGAATCGCCGACGATATCGCCAGGCGTCACACGCGCGGGTGCCCATTCATCAACGCGGCGGCAGAATATCCCGACCCGCGGTCCGCGGCTCGCAAGGTAGTCGCACGTCACCGCGCCTGGTTCCGCGACACGCTGCGCTCCCTTGCGGCGGACGCCGGGCTCGCCGATCCCGAACAGGTAGCCGCATCGCTGGTTCTGCTGAGAGACGCGGCCTTGGTTGGCGGCTACCTCGACGGCTCAGACCGCGTGCGCGAGGCCTTCCTCGTCACCGCGTCAGAGGTGATCGCGGCCTAGCGCCAGCGTCCGCGCCACCAGGACGACTGCCCGCCAGCCTCGGCCTGCGCCTCGCGTTCCGCGCGCCCCGCGGCCTCAAGCTGCGCGCGGCGGCGACGCCGGCGTCGGCCCGTTGTCACGATCCGATACAGCGCGATAGCAAGGAAGATGAAGAAGACCAGCACAAGAATTGGCACGAACAGCGCCACGAGGCATAGGGCAACCGACAATGCGTCCTCGGCGAACGAGGCGATTGGCGCGCCCGTGCCGCCGGTTGAGGCGTTGACAGCGGGCCGCGCCACGGCCTTGCCGGTGTGGACGCCTAGCGCGAGCAGGGCGCCGGCGATGCCCGCGATCCATGGATGCTCGAACCAGAAGTCGGACTGGCCCTGGATGTCCGCTGAAGCCGTTGCGACGAACATCACGCCGCCTACGACGGGCCTCACAAGGAACTGCAACAGGTCGTTGATGTGGTCCACACCAGGGATCTTGTCGAGGACGAGCTCGCTCAAGAGCAGCACGAGGCCGACGATGATCACGGGCCACGATTCGAGCCACAGCAGTTGATCCGGGAGCACGATCACGTCGGTGAATCGCGCGAGCGCGCCCACCAGCACGATGGGGATGAACGCGTTAAGGCCCGATGCGGCGGCGAAGCCGGAGCCTGTCAGCAGGGCAAGTGCCCACGCGTCCATTCATGCCTCCTAGTCGCCGCGCGCGATGTCCGCACCCACGATAGCGTGGCAAACGGCGCCCGACGGTCGGGAGCCGGGGGGAGGAGGAGGCAACACATGGGAATCTGGGGTGCTCTCATCGCAGGCGCGGTGCTTGCTCTCATCGCTTCGCTGATTCAGCGCGGTTCATCCGGCATGCCCTGGTGGGGCAACTGGATCGCCGGAATCGGCGGCGCGCTGCTCGGCTGGTGGATCGCAGGGCTGCTCGGGGTTGCCGAGACGGATGGAATTGACTGGATCCGTTGGCTGATCTCGATCGTCGTTGCGGTGATTCTGCTGGGCGTTGGTCGCGCGGTCTTCGCAAAGAAGGCCTGACGGCCCCACCGGCGCCGCGCTGATTTCGGTGGATCCGTGGCTGGTGGTCGCGAAACGAGCGTTTCGCGACCACCAGCCACGGAAACGGCGATGCGGGAGGCGCTGCGCGCGCCAAACCCTGTGTTGGGGTGAGTGACGGGACTTGAACCCGCGACATCCGCGACCACAACGCGGCGCTCTACCAGCTGAGCTACACCCACCATCGGCCCTGCAAGAGGGCCAGCGAAAAGTGTACCGTGCCCGCGCGGCCCGCCCTAACTGCCCGCGACGGCCGTCGCCGCGGTCTTTGCGGACTCAGAGTCGGGTCCTGGCAAGGGCACTAGAACCGTCTTTCGGTAGTACTGCAGTTCCCTTATCGAGTCCTTGATGTCACCGAGCGCGCGGTGTCCACCGGTCTTCGCGGGAGCCTGGAAGAAGACGCGCGGGTACCACCGCCGCACCAATTCCTTGATGGAGCTGACGTCGACCACCCGGTAGTGGAGGTGTGCCATAAGTTCCGGCATGTCGCGCTCAAGGAACATCCGGTCCATGCCCACGGTGTTCCCCGCGAGTGGTGCCTTTCCCGCGACGGGAACGTGTTGGCGCACGTAGGCAAGGACCGCTGCCTGGGCGTCGGCCATGGTGAGCCCGTCCTCGAGATCATTGATGAGGCCCGACGCTGTGTGCATCTCCCGTACAAAGTCGCCCATGTCCTCCACGGCTTGGGCAGGGGGGCGAATGACGACGGACACCCCGTCGCCGAGTACGTTCAGCTCAGCATCGGTGACGAGGCACGCGACCTCAATGAGCGCATCCTTCGAGGTATCGAGCCCGGTCATCTCGCAATCGATCCACACAAGCGCCGTCTCAGACATATGCCAACTGTAGTGCGGCGAGGACTTGACACGGCGTCGGGCATCATGGTTACTTAGTTACTGAACTAACTAACCCAGCAACCGGGAGCGCCACGTGGACGACGGACGGCCGATCTTTCTGCAGATCGCCGAGCAGCTCGAGTCGCAGATCATCGACGGCTCGATGCGCGAGGAGACGCAGGTGCCGTCCATCAACGACCTCGCGGCTTTCCATCGCATCAACCCGGCTACGGCCCTCAAAGGGATCAACTTGCTCGTCGACGCAGGGATTCTCTACAAGCGACGAGGGATCGGCATGTTCGTAGCGGAGGGCGCTCGCCAGCGCCTCGTCGCAGCGCGAACCGAGGCATTTCAGGACCAGTACGTGCGCCCGCTCGTGGCGCAGGCGAATGCGTTGGGGATCACCCCCGAGCAACTCTCGCGCATGATTGGAAAGGAGGCGGGACAGTGACCGCCGTCATCGAAGTCAGCGGACTTACCAGGCACTATGGCAAGGTCAAGGCCGTTCAGGATGTGAGCTTCCAAGTAGAGGAAGGCTCCATCTGTGGGCTGCTGGGCCGGAATGGCGCGGGCAAGACCACCGTCATGCGGCTCATTACGGGCCAGGCTTTCGCCTCCGCGGGGAACATCCGTGTGTTCGGCGAGAACCCGGTTGAGAACGCCGAGGTGCTCGCCCGAACTTGCTTTGTCCGCGAGTCCCAGATCTACCCCGACAGCTTCCGCGGCAAGCACGTGTTGCGGGCAGCCGCGCACCTGTTCCCGAACTGGGACGCTGACTACGCCGCGCGCCTCGTCGACGAGTTCCGTGTGCCGCTCGATCGCCGCATGAAGAAGATGTCTCGCGGGCAGCGGTCGGCGGTCGGTGTCATCGTGGGCCTCGCCTCTCGAGCGGAACTGACGCTCCTCGACGAGCCCTACGCAGGCCTGGACGCGGTGGCCCGCCAGCTCTTCTACGACCACTTGCTGGCCGACTACAGCGAGAATCCGCGCACCATCATCCTGTCGACGCACCTCATCGACGAGGCATCGAAGCTCCTCAACCACGTGCTCGTGGTCGACGGCGGCGAGCTGCTCATCGACGCCGAGGCCGAGGACCTGCGGGGCACGGCCGTGACGCTCGTAGGGGGCCACTCGGCGGTCGAGCAGTTCGCGGCCGGCCGGGAGACGCTTGGTTGGGACTCCGTTGGCGGCATCAGTTCGGTGACACTCACCGGCCTGTCCGACGCCGACAAGGCCGCCGCACTGGCCGCCGGCTTGGAGCTGGCACCGGTTTCGCTTCAGCAACTCATCGTCAGCCGCACCCGCGGCACTATTCAGCCCGAGGAGGCCACGTCATGACCGCCGCCGCAACACTTCCTGGGCCGGCTGCGGCCCCCCACACGTCGCTCCACCGCATGGTGACGACCATGCGAGTCCATGCCTCGAACCCGTGGACGATTCTCGCTACGCCCTGGCTGGTGCTGTTCGCCGTTTTCGCGCTGAACTACGCGATCTGGCAGTTGGTCAAGATGGCGGCCACCGGTCCGCTTGCCCCAGGTGCGTTCACCCAGAACGGTGGCGTCAGCTACGTGCTCGTCTACATGGTCGTGGTGGCCGTGCAGGCGATGAACCAGACGTTCAGCTTTGTGGTGGGCCTTGGCGCCACTCGGCGCGATTACTTCTTGGGCACCTCGTTGGTGTTCGGCGCGCTCTCGCTGGTGTTCGGCGCGGGCATCTCGCTGCTCGCTTGGGTGGAACGAGCCACGGATGGGTGGGGCATCGGCGGAGCCTTCTTCGCGCCGTGGGGGTTGCGCACGCTTCCGATCTGGCAGCTCGTTGTCATCTACACGTCGCTGCTGCTGCTCATGTTCTTTGGCGGCAGCGCCGTGGCGGCACTGTTCGTCCGATGGGGAGCGAATGGCATCATCGCGTTCTTCATTGGGCTCGCACTCGTCATCGTCGCCACGCTCTACGGGATCACCGTCACCGAGTCGTGGCAGGCGGTGGGTGACTTCTTCACGCGCAACTCAGCCGTCGTGCTCGCCGCCTACACGTTGCCGATCAGCGCCGCTGCTGGGGTCCTTGGCTGGCTCCTCATGCGGCGGGCTACGCCCAAGGGCTAGGCCACGTCGGGTCGCGCCGCGAAGTCTCCGCGCAGGTACTGCAGCGGCCAGTAGTCGAGGCGCTCGCCCAGTTCGTGGGCCATACGCAACGGCAGGTGCGGGTCGCGAAGGAACTCGCGGCCAACGAACACGGCATCTGCGTCGCCGGACGCAATGATGTCTTCCGCTTGGCGCGCCCCGACGATCTGCCCAACGGCTCCAGTGGCGACGTGTGCCCCCGAGCGCACGGCCGATGCGAACGGCACCTGGTAGTTGGGACCCGTCGGGATGCGGACGCCCGCCACGAGTCCCCCGGAGGAGACGTCAACGAGGTCCGCCCCCGCGGCGTGCGCCCACTCGGAGACTGCGACCGTGTCGTCGACGGTCCAGCCGTCCGGCTCCGACCAGTCGGTGGCGGACAGCCGCAGGAACACGGGCACATCCTCGCCAACCTCTGCGCGCACCGCTCGCACCACATCCAGGACTAGCCGCGCGCGGTTCTCGAGCGAACCCCCGTACTCGTCCTCGCGGGCGTTGCTCAGCGGAGACAGGAACTCGTGGAGCAGGTAGCCATGGGCCGCGTGCACCTCGACGACGTCGAAGCCAGCGTCGAGGGCTCGGCGAGCCGAGGCAGCCCAGATACCCGGTAGCTCGCTGATCTCGTCGAGTGTCAGCTCGCGCGGCTCTGCATAGCCGGGGAAGGCCAAAGGTGACGGTGCCACCGCGGTCCACCCGCCGTCGGGCAGCGCAACGGAGCCTTTGCCGCTCCAATCACGGTACGTAGAACCCTTACGGCCCGCGTGGGCGAGCTGAATGCCCGCCTTGGCGCCCTGACCGTGGATGAAGCGAGTGATGCGGGACCACTCCGCGACCTGTTCATCGCTCCAGATGCCCGTGCACCACGGCGAGATGCGGCCCTCTGGGGTGACACCGCTGGCCTCGGCCACCACCAGGCCGGCCCCGCCACGCGCGAACGAGCCGAGGTGCACAAGGTGCCAATCAGTTGGCACGCCGTCCTGGCCTTCGCATGAGTACTGGCACATGGGGGAGACCCACAGGCGGTTGCGGAACGTCACGTTCCTCACGGTCATGGGGGAGAACAGGGCGGTTGTCATGGAGGCATCCTCTCGCAGCGGGCACCAGTCAAAAACCAGCGCGCGACTCTCTCTGTTCCCGTCAGACTGTGAGCGCAGATTGTGAGCGATAACGGAAATGCGTCGACCGAAACGATTCGATCTGGTTGATTGCACGAATCTGAACGGGGGACGTTACAAAACTGTGACCTGATTCGAGTTGCGTGAGCGCTAAATGTTAAGGCTAATATTCGAGGCACGGACCATCCGGTGGTCCGGAGGGAACCGCACCCGAGTGGCCGATAGGCCGAGGCCAAAACAAGGAGGTTTTGGGAATGAATAAGCGCATGTTCGCAACACTCGCGCTTGTGGGAGCAGCAGCTCTCACGATCGCTGGATGCTCGTCGGGGGACGACCCATCCAACGATGCATCTGGAGATGGCGGCAACGACAGTGGCGAGCTCATCTCCGTTGGTTTCGCTCAGACTGGATCCGAATCCGGCTGGCGCAGCGCCAACACTGACTCGATGAAGGAGGCGTTCTCCGAGGCGAACGGCTTCGATTTGACGTTCAACGCAGCGGACAACGACCCCGCTGCGCAGATCGCCGCGGTCCGCGGCTTCATTAACCAGGGCGTCGACGCGATCGTGATCGCGCCGATCGTCTCCGATGGCTGGGACGACGTCCTACAGGAGGCAAAGGACGCGGGCATCCCCGTGATTCTCGAGGACCGCACGGTCTCTGCATCCGATGACCTGTACGCAAGCTGGGTGGGTCTCGACTTCAAGAAGGAAGGCGTCACGGCCGGAACCTACGCGGCCGAGCAGTGGGGCTCCTCGCCCACCAAGATGGTGGTTCTCGAGGGCACGACGGGATCCGCTCCCGCCAACGACCGTGCCGCTGGCTTCGACGAGGCAATCGCAGGTTCGCAGATCGAGAAGATCGACTCGCAGACCGGTGACTTCACTCGCGATGGCGGCAAATCTGTCATGGAGGGCTTCCTGCAGAAGTACGGCGTGGATGGAATCGACCTGGTGTTCGCCCACAACGACGACATGGCGCTCGGCGCCATCGAGGCGATTGAGGCGGCCGGCGGAAAGCCGGGCGAGGACATCAAGATCGTGTCGATCGACGCTGTTCACGACGGCATGCAGGCCCTGGTCGACGGCAAGATCAACTACATCGTCGAGTGCAACCCCCTGTTGGGCGAGCTCGCCGCTGGTCTCGTGAAGTCGGTTCTCGCCGGCGACACGGTGGAGAAGTCGAACTACGTGGAGGACCAGAGCTTCACGCAGGAGCAAGCGGCAGAGGTCATCGACTCTCGCCCGTATTGATCCGCAGCTCGCACGTCCCGTGATTCCGGGGGGTCGGCCACGGCCGACCCCCCGGTTTCCTCCCGAATCGCGTAAAGAAGGAAACTGTCGTGACCCAGGACACCTCAGTCCAGCCCGTCGTCGAGATGCGCGACATCACCGTCGCATTCCCTGGCGTACTCGCCCTCGACTCCGTCGACTTCACTCTCCGCCCTGGCGAGGTGCACTCGCTCATGGGAGAGAACGGCGCAGGCAAGTCAACTCTCATCAAGGCCCTCACGGGCGTCTACGAAGTGGCGGCTGGCACGATCTCCGTCTCGGGCGCGCAACGTTCCTTCCACTCAACCGCAGACGCACAGGCGGTCGGCATCTCCACGGTCTACCAAGAGGTCAACCTCTGCAACAACCTCACGGTCGGGGAGAACGTGATGCTGGGCCACGAGCCGCGTATGGCCGGTTGCATCGATTGGTCTGCGGCTCACGCCGCCGCCGCCGAGCACCTTAGGGGGCTGGGGCTCCACATCGACACCCGATCGATGCTGTCGAGCCACTCGATCGCCATACAGCAGCTCGTCGCGATCAGCCGCGCCATGGTGCTCGACGCCAAGGTGCTCATTCTCGACGAGCCCACGTCGAGCCTCGACCGCGGCGAGGTTGAGGCGCTCTTCGAAGTCGTTCGAAGCCTTCGCAACAAGGGCGTCGCGATCCTCTTCGTCAGTCACTTCCTCGACCAGGTCTACGAAATCGCCGACCGCATCACGGTTCTCCGCAACGGCAAACTGGTGGGCGAGTACGCCGTTGCCGACCTGCCGCGCGATCAGCTCGTCACCAAGATGATTGGGCGCGCGCTCGACGAGCTCGCATCGATCTCCGACGCCGCCGAGCGCGACATCGACCGCGCAGGCAACCCTGTGCTCAAGGCATCTGGCATCGGCAAGCGCGGATTCATCGAGCCCGCCGATCTGGACGTCTACCAAGGCGAGGTGCTTGGACTTGCAGGGCTCTTGGGGTCCGGGCGCACCGAACTGGTTCGGCTCTTGTACGGTGCTGATCGGCCCGACGCTGGGTCGCTTGAGATCGCTGGCGAGCAGGTGAAGATCACGTCACCTAGGCATGCGATCGATCATCACATCGCGTTCTCGTCTGAGGACCGCAGGGAAGAGGGCATCATCGGCGACCTCACGGTCGCCGAGAACATCGTGCTCGGCATCCAAGCTCGCAAGGGCTGGCTGCACCGCATCCGCAAGCCGGAAAAGGACGCGATCGTCGCGGACTACATCGCAGCCCTCGACGTGCGCCCGGCGAACCCGAACGCCCTCGCGCGGAACCTGTCCGGAGGCAATCAGCAGAAGCTGCTCTTGGCCCGCTGGCTCGCGACTGCTCCGCGGTTGCTGATCCTCGACGAGCCCACGCGTGGAATCGACGTGGGGGCCAAGGCTGACATTCAGCGCAAGGTCGCCGAGTTGTCTGAAGCCGGACTGTCTGTCATCTTCATCTCGTCAGAGCTCGAAGAAGTGCTCCGCATCGCGCAGCGCGTGGTGGTGCTGCGGGACCGCAAGCGCATCGGAGAACTGGACTCCAGCGACGTGGACCTCGATCAACTCGTGGGCTACATCGCGAACGAAGGCAAGGAAAACGCAGCGTGAGGAACCTCGTCAAACATCGGCTGTTCTGGCCGACCACTGCTCTGTTGGCACTTATCGCGATCAACGCGATAGCGCGGCACTCGTTCATCAAGATCACGTTGCGCGACGGAGAACTCTACGGCGCGCTCATCGACATTCTGCGTAACTCCGCGCCCCTCATGCTCGTGGCGCTGGGCATGACGATCGTCATTGCGACGCGTGGGATCGACCTCTCTGTCGGTGCGGTGATGGCCGTGTCGGGAGCGGTCGCGCTGCAGATCATCGCTGGTTCTGACGAGCCCGACAACCTGGGCGTTGTCGCCGTTGCAGTCGCGGCCGCGCTCGCCGTGTCGCTCGTGCTCGGGGCCTGGAACGGCCTGCTCGTGGCGGTACTCGGGATCCAACCGATCATCGCGACCCTTGTGCTCATGCTCGCCGGTCGTGGCGTTGCACTGCTCATCACGGACGGCTTCATCACCACGGTGAACTCGGAGCCGTACGAGTTCATCGCCACCGGCTACTTGATCTTCTTGCCGTTCGCGTTCCTACTGGCGATGGCAATAGTCGGGGTCGTCGCCTTCGTAGAGCGCCGGAGCGCGCTCGGTGTCCTCACGGAAGCCGTTGGCATCAACCCAGAGGCCAGCCGGCTCGCCGGAGTGCGCTCGCGCGGCATCATTTGGGGCGCCTATATGGTGAGCGGCCTGCTCGCTGGCGTCGCTGGCATCATCTACTCGGCGAATATCAAGGCGGCGGACGCCAACGCGGCGGGCCAACTCATCGAGCTGTATGCGATTCTCGCGGTCGTGCTTGGGGGCAACTCGCTGATGGGAGGGAAGTTCTCCATCGCCGGCACCGTGATCGGCGTGCTGTTCATCCAGACCCTCGACTCGACCATCCTGTTCCTCGGAGTGCCGTCGGCGCAGAGCCCTGTCTTCTTCGCGCTGGTCGTGGTGATCGTGGTGCTCATCCAGTCGCCGCGCGTTCACAGGTGGGCGCGAAACCTCTCTCCCTCTTCGCGATCCCGCGATGCGGGCACTCCTCGTGACGTGGAGGTCGCGGCATGACAACCATCGATGTGTCCCCACCGCCAACTCCCACGCGTGACTCGCTCGCGACTCGGTATCACACCTTCATGAGCCGCCACGCGTCGCTCATGCCTACGTTCGCGGCCATCGCGATCCTCATCGCCATCTTCATCGGTGCCCAGATCTACTTTGGCAACTTCGTGACGCCCAGGAACATCTCGGCACTGCTGCTCGACAACGCCTACCTGCTGATCCTTGCCGTAGGCATGACCTTCGTCATTGTCACCGGGGGCATCGACCTGTCGGTGGGTTCCGTCATGGCGTTCACGGGGATCTGGCTTGCGAAACTGCTCGCAGGCGGCACCTCCGCGCTCATCGCAATCCCCACGATCGTCCTCGGCGGCGCGCTGATCGGTCTACTCATCGGCGTACTCGTCCAGTACTTCGACGTGCAACCATTCATCGCCTCGCTAGCGGGTCTGTTCTTGGCTCGCGGCCTCGCGTACGTCGTCAGCCTGGCCTCGATCAAGGTCGAGAACGAGGCGGTGTTGTGGCTGCAGTCGACTCGATTCAAGTTGGGTGACTGGTACATCACGCCAACGGGCATTCTCGCGCTCCTCGTCGTAGCGGTTGGCGCGTTCGTCATGCAGTTCACTCGGTTTGGGCGCACCATTTACGCGATCGGAGGCAACGAGAACTCTGCGCGGCTGATGGGCCTCAACATCGCTCGCACCAAGGTCGCCGTGTACGTGATCAGCGGCGTGTGCGCTGGGCTCGCTGGTCTGGTGCTGACGGCGTATTCGGGCGCGGGCTATCCGCGAAATGGCATCGGCACTGAGCTGGATGCAATCGCGGCCGTCGTCATTGGCGGCACGGTGCTCACGGGAGGCAGGGGGTACGTCCTCGGCTCCATGGTGGGCGTCTTCGTATACGGCACCATCAACACCGTGATTTCGTTCATGGGGGCCGAGCAGTCGTGGACGCGCATCATCGTCGGCCTCCTGCTTCTCGTGTTCATCGTGGTTCAACGCGCGATCGTCGCCCGAGCGGAGCGACGCAGATAGCGCCCGTTGGTGGTCGCCAATCGTTCTCGCCGAGATAATGTCCCCGTGGACCAGGCACAACCGCTGTTGGAGGTCACCGGCGCAACGGTGTACTTCGGTGCGGACGCAGCCATCGAGGGCGTCGACTTCCGGATGTTCCCTGGCGAGGTCCACTCGCTCATGGGGGAGAACGGCGCTGGCAAGTCGACGCTGATCAAGGCGATCACGGGGGTGCTTCACCTGGACCACGGCTCGTTGACACTCGATGGCGCGCCGCTTCGCCTGCACTCGCCTGTCGACGCCTTGCACGCCGGGATAAGCACGGTCTATCAGGAGATCGAGCTGCTTCCCAACGTGTCGGTCGCAGAGAACATCTTCCTTGGTCGAGAACCGCGCAGGGCTGGGCTCATCGATGCCAAGGAGATGCGCAGGCGCGCGCACGCAGTACTCGCCGACCTGGGCCTCACCATTGACCCCGCGTCGCTCCTGGGATCTCACTCCGTCGCAGTTCAACAGCTCGTTGCCATTGCTCGCGCCATCTCTACCGAGGTGCGGGTGCTCGTGCTCGACGAGCCGACGTCAAGCCTTGACGTCGACGAGGTTGCCGAACTCTTCCGCGTCATCCGTGAGCTCAAACAGCGCGGCGTCGCGATCCTCTTCGTCAGTCACTTCCTGGATCAGGTCTACGAGATCTGCGATCGAGTGACGGTGCTCAGGGACGGCAAGTTCGTCGGCGAATACCTCACGCGCGAACTGCTCCGCATCGACCTGGTCCACAAGATGCTCGGCCACAAGGAAACCGAACTCAAGACGAGAAGCCGGGCCCCGGCGTCGGGCAGCGGAGGCGACGATCCGTTCCTGACTGCGCGCGGCCTCACCACGGGCAAGGGCATCCGCGACGCCGATGTCGACGTCTTCGAGGGCCGAGTGCTCGGCGTGGCCGGGTTGCTCGGCTCCGGACGTACGGAACTCGCACGCGCTGTGACGGGAGTGGACCACCTTCATGCGGGCGTCATCATGATCGCCGGTACAGATCAGGCGTTTACGAGCCCGCGGCGGGCGCTCACCAAGGGGGTGGCCTACTCCTCGGAGAATCGCCGCACGGAAGGCATCGTCGCTGAACTCAGCGTGCTCGAGAACATCGTGCTAGCGGTGCAGGCGGACCGCGGCATCTGGCACCGCATGAAACCAGCGCGGCAGCGCGAACTAGCGCAAAGTTGGGTCGAGGCGCTCGGAATTCGCCCGGCCGATCTGGACCGCCAGGCGGGCACGCTCTCTGGTGGGAACCAGCAGAAGGTGCTGCTCGCGAGGCTGCTCGCTCTTGCACCGCGGCTGCTCGTGCTGGACGAGCCGACTCGTGGGATCGACATCGGTGCCAAGGTCGAGATTCAGAACCTCGTGAGCGAGCTCGCGGACAACGGACTGTCCGTGATCTTCATCTCTGCGGAACTCGAGGAGGTATTGCGCGTCAGTGACCGCGTGGCGGTCCTCCGAGACGGCCACATTGTCGACACCCTGCCCGCCGCCGAGGTCACCGTTGACTCCGTGCTCGCGCTCGTCGCGCGCGCAGGCACTGACGAGGGCGACGAATGACCGACGAGAAGCCGCCGCGCGCCGCCAATATCTTCGACGTTGCGCGACTAGCAGGCGTGTCACATCAGACGGTGTCGCGCGTTCTCAATGGCCTCCCAAACGTACGGCCGGCCACCAAGGAACGTGTGGAGCAGGCGATCGCGCAACTGCGCTACACACCGTCGCCTGCGGCTCGCGCCCTCGTGACTCGGCGCACGCGGACGGTGGGCCTCATCATGCCTGGTATCTCGGACCACGGCCCCGTCTCGATCGCCATGCATTTCAACGTCGCGGCCCGCATCGCGAGGTATTCGGTGGACACCGTCAGCACAGTCGATTCCGATCCCGAGACCGTGCGCACCGCGGTTGACGGGCTTCTTCGCCAACGGGTCGACGCGATCGTGGCGGTCGTCACAGATTTCGGTGCGCTAGAACTGGTGCGTGGCCTCGACATCGCGATCCCGATCGTTGCTTCCGCCTCAACCCCCCGACGCTCTCCAAGGGTCGTCTCCATCGACCAGTACCGCGGAGCCAGGGCCGCAGTAAGGCACCTGGCGGAACTGGGTCACACTCGAATCCACCACCTCACGGGTCCCAACGCGGCGCCGGACTCCTCTGAACGCATTCGTGGCTGGCGAGACGAGCTGTCTGCGCACAGACTCGACGCCCCGGAGCCGTTGGCGGGGAACTGGACAGCGGAAAGCGGCTATCGCGTGGGACTCGCCCTGGACCTCGAGCCGGGATCCGCAGTATTCGCCTCCAACGACCTCTCTGCGCTTGGACTGCTTTCCGCCTTGCGCGAGCGCGGCATGCGGGTGCCCGACGACGTCTCTGTGGTCGGCTTCGATGACGTACCAGAGGCCGCCTTCTTCTTCCCGCCGCTCACCACGGTCCGCCAGGATTTTGCTGCGCTTGGCCGGCAGCTCATGCAGAAGGTGCTGCTTGCGCTAGAGGAGGGTGAGAGCGAGACGATGGATACGCCGTTGCCCACCGAGCTCGTTGTGCGTTCGTCCACCAAGCAGCGCTAGGGGATCGTGGCCAGGCGCTCGGCGCCGTCAAGGATCAGATCCACCGCGAAGAAGAACTCTGCCTCGTCGTCGCAACCGGGGCCAACAATCCCGTCCGGCCCGTGCGTGGCCGACATCGCTGACTCGAGCACGAACGGCCAGTGCTGGGCGAGCATTGCCGCCGCGGCCGCCGCGACGTCTGGGTCGCTGGGAGGGGCGGAGGAGAACACTTCTTGGCTGAATCCCCACAGGCGACTGCCAAGAGCGTGCATGACCTGGTGCGCGAGGGGTGCGCTGAGGCCGCCTCGAAGGGTAGCGATCATCGCCTCCATGTGGTCCAGCGCTGCGGGCGTTGGGGACCCTCGGGTGGCGATTGCCGCCCAGGCCCACGGGTGGCTGTGCTGGATGGCGCGCGCGGCCGCGAGCAGCGCGCGAGCATCGGCCTTCCACTGGCCGCTGGGCCGCGAGGGCGCGATCTCGCGAACCACCTCGTCCACCATCTCGGTCACGAGTTCGTCCTTGTTCCGCACGTGCTTGTAGAGGGCCATGGGCACCACGCCCAGGCGCTCGGAGAGCGAGCGCATGCTCACGGCGTCGAGGCCGTCCGCATCCGCGAGCGCGATCGCCTCGGCAACGACGCGGGCCCTGCTGAGCGCCATGGCACCTCCGCTTGACGGTGTACGCGATACACCCTACGCTCTTCGTTGAAAGGTGTACGCCGTACACCAATGATGACGGAAGGTCACGACAATGTCTACGCTCAGGAAGCAGTCAATCCTGGTAGGTGCCCTGTTTCTCGTCACCCACGTGACGTCTGTGGGTGCCGTGGCGCTGTACGGCCCCATGCTCACAAGCGAGGCCTGGCTGTCAGGGTCCGACGCTGGCACCAGCCAGTTGGTCGGCGTCACCTTGGACATCGTGCTGGCGCTCGCAGTCATTGGCACGGGCCTGGGATTCCTCGCCATTCTCCGCGACCGCGCACCCATTGCGGGCGCCGCCTATGCGATCCTCAGGACCGCGGAAGCCGGCGTGATTCTCGCGGGGGCGGCGGCCGTGACGGCACTGGTCTGGTTGAGGGCCGATGGTGCGAGCAGTGAAGCGCTCCTCGAGCTCTATCGCGCAACGTTCCTCATCGGGCCGGGTCTCATCGTGGTCGCCAACACCCTGGTGCTCGCGATCACCCTGTTCAGGCTGCGACTCGTGCCGAGGTGGATCCCCGTACTCGGAATGGTCGGCGCACCCCTCGTAGGCGTCTCCAACCTGGCCGTGATGTTCGGTGCTCAGGAACAGGTCTCAGCCACGGCGTCGGCCGCAGCGATACCGATATTCGCTTGGGAGATCTCGCTCGCGGTGTACCTGCTGATCAAAGTTGTGCGCGAACGCTAGGTGCCCCCGGCAGGATTCGAACCTGCAACCTACGGATTAGAAGGCCGTTGCTCTATCCATTGAGCTACGGGGGCTCGCCACAAGGCTAGTGCGGACGGCGTGTGCCCTGGAACGGTAGCCTAAAGCCGCAGGTCACGAGGAGGTATGGATGAGCATCTCGCCCATCAAGACCTGGTCATACCCAGGTGCCCTCCTCGACGCCCTGGTCGACACCCGAAAAGCCGTTGCCGACATCGAACTCCCCATTCCGGTGGAGGGCGTCGCGGAGGCGCAAGCGCTCGTGACTCAGACACTTGACCAGCTCGATCACCACCTCATCCCTCGCGTCAAGGATGAGGCGAGCCCTGCAATCGTCGTGGTTGCGGGCTCCACCGGTTCCGGCAAGTCAACGGTCGTTAACGCGCTGCTGGGTGAGAGCCTCACCCCGGCGGGCGTGCTCCGCCCCACCACGAAGATTCCCTACCTCTTCCACCACCCGCTCGACACTCAAGTGCTCACCCCGGTGGAGCGTCGGGCAACTATGGCCGCCACCGAGGCAGTGCCGCGTGGTCTCGCGATCGTGGACTCTCCCGACCTAGACAGCGTGCGCGGCGAGAACCGCGAGGTCGCGCGCGAACTCCTCGACGCCGCAGATCTGTGGATCTTCGTCACCACCGCCGCGCGCTACGGAGACGCGGTGCCGTGGCAGGCTCTGCGTTCAGGCGCTGAACGCGGCGCGTCCATCGCGATCGTTCTGAACCGCGTGACGATGGACGTCGCGGCCCAAGTTCGCAGCGACCTCGTGTCTCGCCTCCACGACGAGGGCCTCGAGATGCTTCCGCTCTTCGTGATCCCAGAGGACACGGTTTCCCGCGGCGACGTTCCGGCCGACGTTGTCGGCGGCTTGGGCCGATGGCTCGACTCGGTTGCGGCGGCCTCCGCGGCAACTATCGTGGAGCGCACTTTGCACGGCAGCGCGGAGGCGCTCAAGGAGTGGCTCGAGCGTCTCGCGGAGCACATGGACGACCAGGCGTCGGTTGCGAAAGAGGTGCGCGCGGTGGTGCGCCGCCGAGCCGCACAGGCGGAGACCGACGGTGGGGATGACTGGTACGAGGGCGTTGCCACTGGGGCGCTGGAGACACGGTGGCGCCAGGCAACGAGCGAGGGTGGGTCTCTCTTCCGGCTCCGCAACTCGCTGTGGACCAAGCGCCGTATGGCGAGAGAGGCCCGCGATGCGGCTCTCAACGCGATCGAAGCGGACGTCATCGGCGCGGTAGAGGCGACGCTCACCTTCGCGGCCTCCAAGGCCGCCGAGGGAATCGTGACAGATCTCGCCGTTGGTGGCGAAGGGCCTGGTACCTGGCTCGCCGCCCAGCGCGACCCTCGCGATGCTCGCGAGCGCCGCGAGCGGACCGCAGCCGACGCCACCCGCGCGTGGCTTGGCCGCTGCGACGAGATTGCCATGAGCCTGCCCGGAGCGAAGAGCGCGGTGGAGGTCGTTGGCGAGACCGGGCTGCGGGCGACTCTCGCGTCGGCGGCGCTCGGGGTAAGGGCGGCGCAGGAGGCGCTCACCCTGCTCGCCGGCAGGGACACCGAGGCGGCTCTTGCGGCCGCGCGCGAAGAGTTGGGCGCAGCGAGGCGCTATGCGATCAATCGCGAGGCGCTCGAGGTGCTCGCGCCAACGGACATCTCGTCGCTCATGCCCGACGCGTCGGCAAAGGTCCGCTTGCGCCGCGCCGAGCTGCGGGGACTGCTGTGACGCTCTCGTTCCAGGACGTGGGGAAGCCGGAAGAGACGAGCGCACTTCACGCGCGGGTCGCGCGCCTCAGGTCTTCGCTCGAGTGGGCGTCTGACGCGATCGAGCCGAAGATCCGGGCGGACGTCATGACGACGATCGAGCGCTGCGAGCATCGCCTAGCGCTCGGGATAGACCACACGGTGGTGGCGCTCGCGGGGGGCACGGGCTCCGGCAAGTCCAGTCTCTTCAACGCGCTCACCGGCACGCAATTCGCGGTGCCAGGGGTTGCCCGCCCCACCACCTCCGAAGTCTCGGCGGCCACGTGGGGTGATTCAGCGTCGGCCCTATTGGACTGGATAGGCGTTGACCAGTCACGGCGGCTTGGGCTGATCGGCAATGTCGAGTTGCGAGGGGTGGTCCTCTTGGACCTTCCCGATCACGACTCTGTGAACTCCGACAACCGCGCCATAGTGGATCGCGTGGTGCCGCTCGCGGACCTGCTGATCTGGGTGATGGATCCGCAGAAGTACGCCGACAATGCCGTCCACAGCGCGTACTTGGCCGTCGCTTCCGACCACGGACAACCGTCGCTCGTGGTCCTCAACCACGTGGACCGGCTTGAGACCCAGGCGGCGTGGGACATCGTCAGGGACCTGCAGCGACTTCTCGAGGAGGACGGACTTCAGGGAGTACCTGTGATGCCGATCAGCGCGCGCACGGGTCAAGGGGTGGACAACCTCCGCGCCGAACTCGCCGGAGCCGCGCAGGCGCGCTCGGTTGCGGCGGAGGCCGTGCGCGCGGATCTGATCGCGGCAGGCCGATCGCTATCCCGTGCGCTCGCTCGCGACGCGGATCCCAAGCTTCCGGACATCGAAGAGCTGGTGGACGCTCTCGCCACCGCGGCCGGCATCGAGGCGCTGGCCGATGCTTCGGCGGCCGTGGCGATGGGCCGCACCAAGGTTGTGCCCTCGCTCGTAGGGATTCGCACGGAGGCAGTGGAGCGGGAGCGGCTCGACTGGGTAGATGAGGCCACCCACGACCTGCCCATTGCCTGGCACCGCGTGGTTGGCGAGGCAGTGGCGCCGGCTGTGCTGCTCGCCGAGGAGATCAATGCAGCGCTCGAGGCAGTGGAGTGGCCGACTATTCCGCACGACTCTGGCGTCAAGGGCGCCCTGACGCGGCGCGCGCGAGCGAGTTCGGCCGCCAAGGCGGTGCGCTCCAAGGGACGCACCGCGGTGCGCACGGTGCTGGTGCCGCTCGTCGTGGAACCGACCCAGCTGATTCACCAGGCGTACCGCAACCTCGACGAGCTGACTGAACTCGCTCGCGACTAACTGAGCAACCCGCGTCCCCAAGTTGCACCCAGCCCCAGGTTGTCCACAGGTGGGGCACTCGGCCAGCCCCAGCGTCGGGCAGCGCTGTCAGCCTTGACCGCGAGCCGCATCGTGCGGCACGCGTCGAGGAGGGCGCCATGAATGAACTGACTGTGACGGTCACCGGCTGGGTGGCCACCGATCCCAAACTGCATGTGGTGCCTGGCGGTACCGACCTCGTGAGTTTCCGGCTCGCGAGCACCTCTCGCTACTACGACCGCACCAACAACGCGTGGGTTGACCGCGAGACCCAGTGGTTCACCGTTCGCGTCTTCCGCGCCGCGGCGCTGCTCGTGGCCAAGTCGGTCAAGAAGGGCCAGCCCGTCGTTGTCGCCGGTCGGCTCCAGTGTCACGAGTGGGAGGCACAAGGCGGACCACGCACCGACCTGCAGATCGACGCGCAGGTGGTTGGACACGACCTCACTCGCGGGGTCGCGGACTTCACCAGGGCCGTGGTCGACAAGGGCGAGACCGACGCCGCGGACACGGACGAGCCACTGGGCGAGGGAGAGGTTGACGACGCGGCAACGGACGTGGAGATCGAGGACGAAGAACTCGAGCCCGTTGGCGCCTGACGCGACCGGTCGCGGGGCCCGGCCACAGCGTCGGGCCCCGTGACCCTGCCCGCGGCATTGTCGCTTGTCGCGTCGCGTAGGCTTGGCCAGGCAGTTTTCACGCGACGGGAGTACCAGTGGCCGAGTTCATCTACACCATGCACAAGGCGCGCAAAGCGCACGGCGACAAGGTCATCCTTGACGACGTCACGATGGCGTTCTACCCCGGCGCGAAGATCGGCGTCGTTGGTCCCAACGGTGCTGGTAAGTCGACGATCCTGAAGATCATGGCCGGACTCGAGCAGCCTTCGAACGGCGAGGCTCGGCTCAGCCCTGGCTACAGCGTCGGGATCCTCCTGCAAGAGCCGCCGCTCAACGAGGACAAGGACGTCATCGGGAACGTGCGCGAGGGCGTGGCCGAGATCTACGGCAAACTCGAGCGCTTCAACGAGATCTCCGAGGAGATGGCGAACCCCGACGCCGACTACGACACGCTGCTCGCCGAGATGGGGAAGCTGCAGGACGAGCTCGACCACGCGGATGCCTGGGACCTCGACTCGCAGCTCGAGCAGGCCATGGATGCCCTGCGCTGCCCGCCGCCGGACGCCGACGTCAAGGTGCTCTCGGGAGGCGAGCGCCGCCGCGTGGCGCTGTGCAAGCTCCTGCTCGAGAAGCCCGACCTGCTGCTCCTCGACGAGCCCACGAACCACCTCGACGCCGAGTCGGTGCTGTGGCTAGAGCAGCACCTCGCCAAGTACCCCGGCGCCGTGCTCGCCGTGACCCACGACCGCTACTTCCTGGACCACGTGGCTGAGTGGATCTGTGAGGTCGACCGCGGCCGCCTCTACCCGTACGAGGGCAATTACTCGACTTACCTCGAGAAGAAGCAGGAGCGCCTGCAGGTGCAGGGCAAGAAGGACGCGAAGCTCGCCAAGCGCCTCAAGGAGGAACTCGAGTGGGTGCGCCAGAACCCCAAGGGTCGTCAGACGAAGTCACAGGCTCGCCTGAACCGCTACGAGGAGATGGCCGCAGAGGCCGAGAAGACCAGGAAGTTGGACTTCGAGGAGATTCAGATCCCGCCGGGCCCGCGCCTCGGCAGCGTGGTGCTCGAGGCCAAGAAGATCCAGAAGGGCTTCGGCGACCGCGTGCTCATCGACGGGCTCTCCTTCACGCTGCCGCGCAACGGCATCGTGGGCGTCATCGGCCCTAACGGCGTGGGCAAGACGACGCTGTTCAAGACCATCGTCGGCCTCGAGCCGCTCGACGGCGGAGAGCTCAAGATCGGTGAGACCGTCAAGGTGTCGTACGTAGACCAGAGCCGCGGTGGGATTGACCCCAATAAGTCGCTGTGGGAGGTCGTCAGCGACGGCCTCGACTTCATCAAGGTTGGCGCCGTGGAGATGCCGTCACGCGCTTACGTGAGCGCGTTTGGCTTCAAAGGTCCCGATCAGCAGAAGGCCGCTGGTGTGCTCTCCGGTGGTGAGCGGAACCGACTCAACCTCGCGCTCACGCTCAAGGAGGGCGGCAACGTGCTGCTGCTCGACGAGCCCACCAACGACCTCGACGTTGAGACGCTCGGTTCACTCGAGAACGCCTTGCTCGAGTTCCCCGGCTGCGCGGTTGTGGTGAGCCACGACCGTTGGTTCTTGGACCGAGTGGCGACCCACATCCTTGCCTACGAGGGCGACGACGAGAACCCGGCCAAGTGGTTCTGGTTCGAGGGCAACTTCGCCTCCTACGAAGAGAACAAGGTCGCTAGGCTCGGGCCCGAGGCGGCGCGTCCGCATCGCGTCACCTACCGCAAGCTCACGAGGAGTTAGCCATGAAGCTGGGGGGTTCGATCTCACCGTCTCCATCGCCGTCGTACTCCAACGACCCCTTCAATCCGGACGTCACGATCTGGCCAGAGGCACCGGACTGGCTGTTCCCCACGGTGATGGTGGCCACCGGCGTCGTCGTGGCCGTTGTCATCGTGCTCATCGTGATGTGGCGAAAGTCCGTGACGGTGGAGCGAGAGGCCAGGGCCGCGAAGGGTCCCACCGAGTGGGTGGACCTGTCCAAACTCGACAAGAAGGGCCGCTGGGAAGACGACGGCCCCAAACTGGAAGAGCCGGACGGGCCAAGCCAGCGGTAGCGTCGGGCTTAGCGCAGTCGGAACATGCCCTCTTGCGATGCCGACGCCACGAGCGAGCCGTCCTCGGAGAAGATCCAGGTGCCGGTGAGCCCGCGGCCTCCTTGCGCGGTGGGCGCATCTTGAACGAAGAGCAGCCACTCGTCGGCGCGCGCGGGGCGGTGCCACCACATCGCATGGTCGAGGCTCGCAAAGGCCATATCGCGGGTTGCCCAGGAAGCGCCGTGGCGCCTGAGCAGCGGCTCCAGCATCACCTGGTCGCAACCGAACGCCAATAGCGCACGGTGCGTCAACTGATCGGCCTCGATTGGTTGACGCACGCGCATCCACGCGCTCTGGTAAGCGCGCGGCGTCGGATCCGGGCCTAGGAAGAGCGATCCCTCGACGTGGCGCACGTCGAACGGCGCCTGCTGGATCCAGAAGTCCGCATTGGGATGGCCGGCGTAGGGTCCGAGCACGTCGAGCCCGCTTGGCACGGCGTCGGGCGGCGGCACCTCGGGCATGGTCACCTGGTGTTCGGGACCATCCTGCACCTCTTGGAACGAGGCGATCATCGACAGCAGCGGCCGGTCGTCTTGGAATGCGTGTGTGCGGCGCGCGGAGAACGATCCACCGTCGCGCAGCACCTCGACCTCGAATCGAATGGGCCGCGACGCGTCGCCGGCGCGCAGAAAGTAGCCATGCAGCGAGTGGGCGTGGCGCTCGGCGGCTACCGTGCGGCCAGCGGCCATGAGCGCTTGGCCCAGGACTTGCCCGCCAAACACGCGACCTCCCGGAATGGGAAGGGAGTCGCCCTCGAACGTGGTCGGTCCGGACTGGCGCAGATCGAGAGTCTCCATGCCAGACGCGACGGCAGCCGCCGCCCACGTGTCTTCGGCATGCTCCATCAGTTCTCCGAATCGTCGAACGTATTCACCATCGAGTATGCGGCGCGTTCCAGATAGTCCATGAGCGTCACCGCGTGCAGTGGAGCCAAGTCCTGCGCCGCGACCGCGTGACGCATGTGCTCGATCCAGCGGTCGCGGGCATCCGGGTTGACGCGGAACGGCTGGTGGCGCATCCGCAGGCGCGGGTGGCCCCGAGTCTCCGAGTACGTGGTTGGGCCGCCCCAATACTGCTCGAGGAACATCGTGAGTCGGTGAATGGCACCCTCGAGATCCTCTTCCGGGTACATCGGTCGCAGCACCGAGTCCGACTGAACCCCCTGGTAGAAGGCGCGAACTATCGCGTCAAAGGTCGCGTGGCCACCCACGGCGTCGTAGAAGCTCTGGTTCTCGGCGTGCGTGGGCCCCTGCCCCACGCTCATGCCTGGCTGGGTCACTCGTCGTCACCGCTGTCACCGGCTGGGGGCAGCGCTTGGGCAGGTGTCTGGGGCACGTCCGCCTTGTCCGCCTGCTTCCGCGGCCCCGGCTTCTTCCTGTCCACTTCGGCGCCGGGAACGTGCACGCCCACGACGGGCACTGTCTCCGGCGCACTCAGTTCGATCGCGCGTTCGGTGAGGATGCGGCGCAGGTGCCTGCGGATCTCGCGCTGCACGGTCCATTGCGTCGCCGGATTGACCTTGATGAGCACTCGCACGGTCACCGAGTTGTAGGCGATCGCCTCGATTCCCGGTACTTCCGGCTCGCCCAAGATCGCCGCGTCGACATCCTCGTCCTTGCGAGCCTCTGCCACGGCGTCGAGCATCGCCTGGCGAGCCGCGTCCAGGTCCGTGTCATACGCGAAGCGCTGTTCCACAAGCACGCGCGACCAGGTGCGCGTCATGTTGCCGACCCTCACGATCTGGCCGTTCGGCACGTACCAAACCGTGCCGTCGAGCGCCCTTAGGCGAACGCAGCGGAGGCCCACCTCTTCGACCGTGCCGGTGGCCTCGCCAACGTCGATGATGTCGCCCACCCCGTACTGATCCTCCATGAGCATGAAGGCGCCGCTGATGAGGTCCTTGACGAGTGACTGTGCTCCAAAACCGATCGCCACAGACAGCACACCGGCGCTCGCGAGCAGCGCCGCCACGGGCACGCCGAACGCTCCGAGCAGCACGAACAAGAAGGTGGTTATCGCCAAGACAGTGGCAAACGAAATCAGCACAGAGCGGATGGTCCTCGCCCGCTTGTGCCGACGCTCCCGTTCAAGCCGCTCGTCCTGTTCCTCCTTGATGGCGAGCGGAGACTTTCCGTACTTCGCAAGCCTCGCGGCTTGCCGCTTAGTCAAGTCGGTGCCGCGCTCGATTCCGCGCGTCACCCAAATGATGACGAAGCGCAGAATGACCCAGACGACGATGATCGCCACGAGCGCGATCCCTACGTCAGTCGCGGCTTCCCAGAACGATTTGGGGGGAGTTCCGTCGCCAGTCGCAAGAGCAATCACCTGCTCAGCGTACCCACCGCTCGCCGCGTGTCGGCCTCGCTTCGCTCTGGCAGGATTGAGCCATGGAACCCGCCGCCGCAGCGCCCGACGCTCTGCTCACCCTGGCGAGTGCGTGCGGGGTTTCGACGGAGTACCTGGGGCACGACGGCAACATGCATCAGTGCTCGCCGGGCGCGATGCGCGCAGCGCTCGCGGCTCTCGACCTTGACGCGTCCACAGACGAGGCTTGCTGGAAGTCGCTAGCCGAGCTGGACGACCACCTGTGGCAGCGCACGGTTCCGCCGATCTCGGTGTTGCGACTCGGCCGCTCGCGAGAGATCCCGGTTCACGTCACGGACGGCGACCACGTGGAGGTGAGCCTGCGGCTCGAGTCCGGCGAGAACCGACAACTCGAGCAGCTTGACCGCTACGTTCCGCCGCGGCACGCGGACGGCCGGACCATCGGCAGGGCCACCTTCCTGCTGCCATCGGACCTGCCGCTCGGGTGGCACCGGCTAGAGGCCGTCACGAGCGGCCGCAGGGCTCGCGGCTGGGTGGTCGTCACACCCGAGCGGCTTGAACTGCCAGACGCGGTGCGATCCCACCACCCGTGGGGATTCACAACTCAGCTGTACTCGCTGCGCTCCTCGCGCTCGTGGGGGCTCGGGGACTTCAGCGACCTCGGTGAGCTCTGCGCTCTCGCGAAGATCCGGGCAGGCGCCGACTTTGTGCTCATCAATCCGCTGCACGCGACCGAGCCCACCCCGCCCATGGAGAACTCGCCGTACCGGCCAACGTCGCGTCGGTTCCTGTCACCGCTCTATATCAGGGTCGAGGACATCGCCGAGGTGGCGTATGTGCCATCGCAGCAGCGCGCCGTGATCGAGTGGGCGGCCGAGAAGCCTCGACGCGCGAACTCCACCCCGGATCTTGTGGATCGCGATGCTGTGTGGCAGGCGAAATCGGAGGCACTCGCCCAGATCTACCAGGTAGAACGGACGCCCGGCCGGCAGGCGCAGTTCGAGGCGTTCTGCCTCCGCGAGGGCAAGGCGCTCGAGGACTTCGCGACGTGGTGCGCTCTTGCAGAGGCGTTCGCGGGCCAGCCTTGGCCGCAGGAATTCGACAGCCCCCTATCGCCCGCAGTGTCCACATGGCGCGACGAGAACGCCGACCGCGTGCTGTTCCACGCGTGGCTCCAGTGGGTGTGCGACGAGCAGCTTGAGCGCGCACAGGCGAGCGCGAGGGCCGCGCAGATGACCGTAGGCATCATGACGGATCTCGCGGTTGGGGTGCACCCGGAGGGCGCGGACGCGTGGGCGCTTCAGCGCGTGCTCGCGAGAGGCATGTCCGTTGGCGCGCCACCTGACATGTACAACCAGCAGGGCCAGAACTGGAACCAGCCCCCGTGGCAGCCGCGCGCGCTCGAGGCGGCCGCCTACATCCCGTTCCGCGACCTCGTTCGCGCCGCCGTGCGCCACTGCGGAGCGCTCAGAATCGACCACGTGATCGGCATGTTCCGCCAATGGTGGATCCCGGTGGGGGCTGGCGCATCCGAGGGCGCCTACGTGCAGTTCGACCACGAGGCGCTGATGGGCATCGCCATGCTAGAGGCGCACAGGGCCGGCGCGGTCGTGATTGGCGAGGACCTCGGCACCGTGGAGCCGTGGGTGAGCGACTACCTCGCGTCACGCGGCATTCTCGGCACGGCGGTGGTGTGGTTCGAGAAGGAGGCCGACGGCCGCGCTAAGCGCCCAGAGCACTACCGCGCGGACACGCTGGCGTGCGTGAGCACCCACGACCTCCCGCCTACCGCCGCTTATCTCGCAGGGGAGCACGTCATCCTTCGCGAGGAACTCGGCCTGCTCACCAAGGACCCGGACATCCTGCTCGCGGAGGCACGCGCGGAGCGGGGTGACATGGTGGAACTGCTCGAGGAGCGTGGCTGGGTTCCGCCGCACGCCAACGATGAAGAGATCATCGGCGGCCTTAACGTGCTCGCGATGAATACGCCCGCGCCGCTCATCGGCGTTGCGATCACTGATGGCGTGGGAGAGCGTCGCACGCAGAATCAGCCGGGCACCGATCAGGAGTACCCCAACTGGCGCATTCCCCTGTGCGACAGCGACGGCAGTCCCGTGCTGCTCGATGACCTGTTCGATCACCCGCGCATGCGCCGCCTGGTTGACGTGCTGCGGGACGCGCGAGCGTAGTTCTCAGGCTCCGCGCCTGCGCACCGCGAAGCCCAGCGCCACCAAACCCAACGCCCCGAGCGCCAGCGGAGCCAGCGTCGGGCCGGTGTTCGCGAGCTCCCCGTCAGGGTTGCCATCGCCGTCCTCGTCGGTGATCGTCGGGTCTGGAGATGCGGACGGCTCCGCGAGCGGCACGACAGTCACGGATGCCAGTGCCGACGGAGCAGAATTACCCGCCCCGTTTGTCGCAAAGACGGATACGTCGTAGATTCCGGCAGGAACCGAATCGAAATCGAAGTCGGCGGTTGCCGAAGTCAGCGTGATAGGTGAGCCGCCGCCCTGCGGCGTGAGCGTCGCCGTGTATGAGGTCACCGGCTGGCATGCGTTGGTCGCGACGGTCGCGTACGTGACATCAACGTGCTGCCCGACGGCGGTCACGGCGGGTGCCAACGTCACCGCCGGCACGCCTGGGGCAGGCATGGCGGGCACCGTTGAGCTCGACAGGTCTACCGCATCGAGGAGGATGCCTCCGCCGGCGAGGCTTGGCTGCGCTGTTCCGGAGAGGCGGAAGAGGATCGTATCCACTGGGAAGGTGATCGGCGTGGGGTTTCCTGCATAAAACCGGTGGTACTGCTCCCACGAGCCCGAAGTGGCGAACGTGTTGCAGCCGTCATCGTCGGTTCGTATCCACAGCACGTCATTGTTGACGCCGTCCACGAAGTCGAGGGTGAACTGCAACGTATGCACCTCGGTGTGGGACAGGCCAGACGCGATGGTGGTCACCACGAAATCGGGGATCGACTCGTCGAGGGTCGTGACATCCACGCGGAAGCCGCCAGGCTCGTCGACGATGCGGAAGCTCGCCATGCGTGCCCCGTTGCCTGGGTCCGCCGCGAAGCCGACGGCAAGGCCCGGCTGGTATGCCTGCGTTGCCGACGCGAACGTGATGGTCCAGCTCAGGCGGCTCTGGCGGTTGCCGCCCGCGATGGGGCTGACGGCGTCCGTCTCCCCGGCTGAGTCCACGAGATTGGGACTCTGCAGTTGATTGCCGTAACCGCCAGACGTCACGGCATTCGAGAGGCGCAACGCCCGCGATCCGAGCTGGGTGCCCCACACTGCCGACGGATCCACGATGTCGGCATCGAAGTTGGCGGCGTTGTAGCCGCCCACGTCGTTTGCCGTCCAGCCGTTCTGGCCCGCCGGCTCGCCGAGTGCAAACGACTCGAAGCCGCCAGAATCGTTCGTGTCCGCGAAAGCGGCGGGCGCCACCGCGAGTACCAATGCAGTCAGTGCGGCAGCCACGCAGGCGCGCCGAAGATTTCCCTCAGTCTTCACGGCGCAATCTTTGCGCATCCTGCCTGGATAATGCGCATTTGGTGACGAGAGTCACAGGGGCGAGGCGGTTGCCTGCGCGGCAGCCGCTCGCTGAGCGTGATCGAGCCCCTCGGTCATGAGCTTCACCAGCACCGGGTGAGCGTCGCGATTCGCCTCAAGCCACGCCGCACCGAGCCCCACGATGTCCACTCCGCGTCCCACGAGGAACGACGGGTAGGAGTACTGCACCACTCGCAGGCCCACATAGACGTCAACGGAGTCGAACAGGTGCCGCACCTCGGCGAAGAAGGTCTCGCCTAGCGGCGCCATGAACGCCGCGTCTGTCGCCTTCGCGAAACCCAGCGCAACCTCGTACGCGAAGGCGTTCGCGAGGGGCTCGCCCTCTGGATGGGCCAAGAGGTCCCACGCACGGCGCTTCGCCTCAAGGTTGCCGATCGCCGCACGCACCCCGGCCGCGCGTCTCTCGCCCGCGGCCGTCGCGTCCTTGGTGAGGTACTCGGCGATGGTCGCGTCGTCCGTACGTCCGCACTGCGCCAGAGCCGTGAGGAGGTCCCACGCGAGTTCGGTGTCGATCGGCAGCCCGTCGAGGTGCAGCACGTCGCCCAGCAGCGCCTCGATGCGATCTGCTTGGCCGGGCGTGCGCGCGAGCCATGCGTAGCCCTTGAGCAGTTGGAGCTGCGCATCCGACCCTGCGGCAGCGCCCTCGAGCGCCGCCCACACAGCCTCCGCGGCATCCGCACCGAGCTCTTGAGCGGTCTCCGGAGTCGCGTACCGCGCCACGGTGGTGACGATCGTGCGCAAGTGCGACTCGCGCACCGCTGACACCGTAATACCTGGTAGAGCAGCAAGAACCGGCGTCACGTAGTCGCGCGCGGGCAGCACACCGTCGCGGCACATGTGCCACAGTGCGTCCAGGACCAGCGCCTGACTCATGGGGTCGGCGATGTCTGCCGCGTGATCGCGAGCAGCGGCTAGCGATGTCGCGTCCAGGTGCAGTTTCGCGTACGTCAGATCCCCGCCGTTGGGCAGCAGCAGCGCCGGCCGCGGCTCCGCGACGAGGCGGTCCACCTCGGTGCTCGGCCCATCCGTGGCCACGGCGACTTCGAAGACTGGGGTGAGCGCACCGTCGGCCAGGCTCAAGCCTGCGACCGAAAGCGTGTGCGGGCGGGGGAGTGGCCACCGCTCAGGTGCCTCCTCGGTGACCACCAGGGAGGTGATCCGGCCGCTCGCGTCCGTAGACACCTCGGCGGCGAGGGTGGTCACGCCCGGCGTCTCGAGCCAGGCCGTGCGCCACGCCGTCAGCGAGCGGCCCGACGCTGCCTCCAGTTCGGCGAACAGGTCACCAAGCGTGGCGTTGCCGAACGCGTGCGCTTTGAGATAGGCCGCGACGCCGGCAAAGAAGACGTCCTCGCCGAGCGTCGCCGCGAGCTGCTTGAGCGCCGACGCCCCCTTTGCGTACGTGATCATGTCGAAGGCGCCGGCCACGGAATCGACGTCCGGGAGGTCGGAGAGCACGGGGTGGGTAGTCGGCAACTGATCGGTGGCGTACGCGATCGACTTGCGCTCGGCCGCGAAGGTGACCCAAGCGTCGGACCATTCCGTGGCGACCGCCGCCGCGAAGGTGCCCACGTACTCGGCGAAACTCTCATTGAGCCACAGGTCGTCCCACCACTTCATGGTGACGAGGTCGCCGAACCACATGTGCGCGAGCTCGTGCATGATCACGACGGTGCGGAACTCGAGCTGCGCGTCAGACGCGCGCCCGCGGAAGAGCAGCCTGTCCTCGGAGACCGTCACGCAGCCCGCGTTCTCCATCGCGCCAAAGTTGTACTGCGGCGCGTAGACGTGGTCGTAGGAGTCATAGGGGAACTCGGTGTCGAAGATGCGCTCGTAGAGCTCGAAGCCCGCCTGGCTGTCCGCGATGATCCGCTCCGCCGCGAAGTGCTCCACGAGCTGCGGCCGGCCGTACACGCGGGCGGGGATCTCGCCCTTCACCGATTGGATCGTGCCCTCGACGAACGCATACGGTCCGGCGCACACCGCTGTGGCGTAGGCGGGCAGGGGGACGGTGCGGTCGAAGGCCCAGGTGCGGGGTTCGTCGCCTTCGCTGCCCGACGGCGTTGGCGCCTTGGCATTCGACGCCACCACCCAATGGGCTGGGGCGGTCACGGTGAAGGCGAAGGTGCCCTTGATGTCGGGCTGGTCGAAGCACGCGAACGCGTGGCACGCGTACATGGTCGCGAACTGGCTGTAGAGGAACGTCTCGCCGTTCTCTGGGTCGACGAAGCGGTGGATGCCCACGCCGGCGTTCGAGTACTCATGCTCGGCCTCGACCACGAGCTCGTTTTCGGCGGCGAGGCCCGGGAGCGCCAGGCGCCCACCAGCCGGTTCGAAGAGCTCCACCCCGTTGAGCGTGGCGGCGACGACTCGCTCCGCCACCACGTCCACGAAGGTCGCCTCGCCGGGCACGCCAGCGAAGCGGATCACGCTGCGCGAGTGGAAGGTGTCACCTCCGCTCGCGAAGTCGAGCGAGACGTCGTACTCCGCATTCGCGATGAGCGCCGCGCGCGCCGACGCCTCCTCTCGGGTGAGGTTGGCCATGCGCCTGTGCCTACTCCGCGTCCTTCGCCTGAGCCTCGAGCGCGCGACGAACGCCGTCGTGACCCTCGATGACCATGCGCTTGAGAGCGTCGTGAGCATCGTCGTTCTCGGCGAGCCACGCCTCGGCCTTCGCCTGCAGGTCCGGAACGCGACCCGCCAGCTCGATCGGGTACAGGCCCTCGATGAGGTTCTGTGCCGTCTCGTTGGTGCGGTCCGTGTAGGTGCTGCGCAGAGTTGCGAAGTACTCGTCGACGAACGGCTCCAGCAGAGTCAGGTCGTGAGCGCGGTTGAAGCCCGTGATCGCCTCGAACATGATCTGGTTGGGCAGTTCCTCGCCAGGCTTGGGGCTGATGAGTGCGTCCCAGGCGGCGCGCTTTCCGGCCGCGGTCGGCAGTGCGGCGCGCGAGTGCGCCGCCCGTCGCTGACCTGACGCGGTCGCGTCCTTGCTCAACTGGACCTCGATCGCGATCTCCTCGGCGCGTCCACCGGCAACGAGGCCTCCAAGGAGGTCCCACGCGAGATCGGCGTCGATCGGCAACTCGTCGAGGTGGAGCTTGTCGTCGAGCAGCGCCTGCAGGTTGTCGAACTGCGCTTCGGTGCACGCGAGACCTGCGAACGCCCGCAGGAACTGCAGCTGGTTGTCGCTGCCCGCCTCGGCCTGGACCGTGAGCTGCCACAGCGCGTCGGCCGCCTTCCCCGTCTCTTCCCGAGCGGCCTCCGGCGTCACGTACATCTGCAGCGTCGTCGCGAGCTGGCGCAGCAGAACCAGCACCACGGTGGATTCGCTCTCCGCGGCAATATTGCCCAATACCAGGGAGATGAACTGACGAGCGGGCATCTCGGCGTCGCGAGTCATGTCCCACGCGCCCGCGAGCACGAGCGAGCGAGGGAGCGCCGGCAGCGTATCGAGCGAGCCCACCGCGGTCGCGAGAGAGGCGTCGTCCAGGCGAACCTTCGCGTAGGCGAGGTCGTCGTCGTTGACGAGGATCAGCGCGGGCCGCTGGCGGCCAACGAGGTCGGGGATCGGCGTGAGATCGCCGTCGACGTCCGTCTCCTCGATCCACACCTGTTGCAGGCGTCCCTCGACCACGTCGTACCCGCCGATGCGCAAGCGGTGCGGCCGCAGCGTCGGCCATTCGGCGGGTGCCTCTTGGGCGACGTCAAAGCGAGTGATGACCCCGGCGTCGTCCGTCTCGATGACGGGGCGCAAGGTGGTGACGCCCGCCTTCTCGAGCCACACCGCGCTCCACGACTTGAGCTCTCGGCCCGACGCTGCCTCCAGTTCGGCGAGCAGGTCGCCAAGAGTTGCGTTGGCGTGGTGATGCTTGCGGAAGTATTCGGCGACGCCCTTGAAGAACGCGTCCTGGCCCACCCACGCGACGAGCTGGCGCAGAACGGAAGCGCCCTTGGCGTAGGTGATGCCGTCGAAGTTGACCTCGACGTCCTCGAGGTCGCGGATGTTCGCCATGATCGGGTGCGTGCTCGGCAGTTGGTCCTGGCGGTACGCCCACGACTTCTCGAGCGAGTTGAACGTGACCCACGCGTTCTCGTACTTGGTCACCTCAGCCGTGGCGAGGGTCGAGGCGAACTCGGCGAAGGACTCATTGAGCCACAGGTCGTTCCACCACTTCATGGTCACGAGGTCGCCGAACCACATGTGGGCGAGTTCGTGAAGAACCGTGACGGTGCGGCGCTCGCGCTTGGCGGTGGCGACCTTGGAGCGGAACACGTAGTCCTCGAGCAGCGTCACGCAGCCCGCGTTCTCCATGGCGCCCGCGTTGAACTCGGGCACGAAGAGCTGGTCGTACTTCTCGAAGGGGTAATCCATCTCGAAGAGCTTCTCGTAGAACTCGAAGGCCGCCTGGGTCTCGTCGAGGATGACGTCGGCGTCGAGGTAGTCAGCGAGGGCCTTGCGGCAGTACACGTCGGCGCCTATGCGGCCCTTGCGGCTCAGCACCGAGCCTTCGACGCGGTGGTACGGACCGGCGACGATGGCCGTCACGTAGCAGGGGATTCGCACGGTGGGCTCGAAGTTCCAGTTGATGTACTCCGACGGCGGGTACTGCATGGTCTCGATGGCCACCGGGGTGGGGGAGTTGGAGATGACGTGCCAGTGGCGCGGAGCCTTGATGGAGAACTGGAAGGTCGCCTTGAGGTCGGGCTGCTCGAACACCGCGTAGACGCGGCGAGTGTCGGCCACCTCGAACTGGCTGTACAGGTACGTCTCGCCGTCTTCGGGGTCCACGAAGCGGTGCAGGCCCTCGCCGGTGTTCATGTACGCGCAGTTGGCGACCACCGTGAGCTCGTTGTGCTCCTTGAGATTGGGGAGCATGATGCGTGAGTCCGCGAAGTGCGTCGCGGGATCGAGTTCCTCGCCATTGAGGGTGATGCTGAGCACTTCAGGGGCGATCAGGTCGATAAACGTCTCCGCGCCGGCGGTAGCGGCAAAGGTGACGGTGGAGCTCGAGCGGAAGGTGTCCCCTGGGGTGAAGAGGTCGAGCTCGATGCGGTAGGTCTCTGTAGAGACGACGGCGGCGCGGGCCTCGGCCTCTGCGCGCGTGAGGTTGGTTCCTGGCATGCGGGTAAGTCTTTCACGACAGAAAGCCCAGTGGGTTCCGGAGCGAGCGGAACCGGGGGTAGCGCTCGTCGACGGCCTCGACGCACGTGAGTTTGTCACGGAACTCGGGCACATCGCGGGCACCTACGCCTTGGTCGAGGTCGTCGCACACTTCGCGAATCCTGCGCTTCGCGGTGGCCCATTGCTGGCGACCGAAGGCCGTCAGGCCAACGACAGCGTTCCGTGGGTCCCACGAACTTGCATCGATCTCGACGAGACCGGCCCGCTCCATGCGTCGAACCATCGTCAGGACCCCTGGCTGGCTCAAGCCCAGTTCCACCCACAACGTCGTCATCGGCAAGCCGAACGGCGCGCTCGCGAGCAACCACGCGAATCGCGCTTGGAGGCCGGTCATGGTCAGGTCTTTGGTCACCATGTTGAGGTGATGCTCAAACGCCCGGGCAGTCCGAATCATTTGAAACGCGAAACTCACCGACTCGTCCAGTTCATCATCGAACCCCGCGGCGACTTCGTCCGCACGCGCCGTCTCATCAAGAAACCGGTCCGCCAGCATCTGCCCAACCTCTTCGCGAGTCATCGCCCGCTCGCCACTCTCTCCAGTCAGTCATAACACGTTATGAGTACCGGGCGACAGTGGGTCTGGGGGTAGCACACGGCTGTGGAAAGAACGCCTGGAGGCCAGGGCTGGGGACGCGGGTCACTCGCTGGCGCCGCCGTCCTACCGAGCGGTAGGATGCGGAATATTGCACGCGGTTCGCGTGTCTGCTCTTCCAGGCCCGACGCTGGGCCCACCTTGACCCGAATGGTGGCCCCTTGTCTGCGCTCAGTCCCACCCGCACTCGATTGGCGCTCCTTGCGCTCGCGCTCGGCGGGTTCGGCATCGGCACGACCGAGTTCGTCGCCATGGGTCTGCTGCCTCAGATCGCACAGAACCTCGAGCCGGGTCTGTGGGCCGCCGACCAGGACGGTGCGATCTCTCGCGCCGGGATCCTGATCTCCGCGTATGCCCTTGGCGTGGTCGTGGGTGCGCCAACGATCGCGGCCTTTGCTGCTCGTTTTGAACGCAAAGCCGTACTGATATGGCTCGGCATCGCCTTCACCCTCGGGACGATCGCCTCGTCGCTAGCGCCGAGCTTCGAGTCCGTGGTCGCGTTCCGCTTTATCGCCGGCCTGCCGCATGGCGCCTATTTTGGCATCGCCGCGCTCGTAGCGGCGGGACTCCTTGGCCCAGAGCAGCGCGGTCGCGCGGTCGCCTTTGTGCTGTCCGGCCTCACTGTCGCCAACGTCGTCGGCGTTCCGATCATCACCTGGGTAGGACAGCACTCCACCTGGCGCGTTGCGTACCTGCTGGTAGCCGCCATCTTCGCGGGCGCGACGGCGGCCATCGCCCTCACCGTGCCACGCCACCCCGGCGACCGCCACGCGACGATGAGGCGAGAGCTCGGCGCGTTCAAGCGTCCAGCCGTCTGGTTCGCGCTGCTTACCGGAGCACTCGGCTTCGGCGGATTCTTCGCCGTTTACTCCTACGTCGCGCCGCTCGTCACCGAGGTCGCGGGCGCCACCGAGAGCGTGGTGCCGATCGCGCTCGTATCGCTCGGCGTTGGCATGACCGTCGGCAACGTGATCGGCGGTCGCGTCGCCGACAGCGGTGCACTCCGAGCGGTGTTCATCATGTTCGGAGCGCTCGCGGCATCGCTCTTCGTGTTGGCGCTCCTCGCGCGGTCGCTTCCCGGACTCCTCGCGGGGGTGGTTCTCGTTGGCGCCTCTGCCGCGGCCCTCTCGCCCGCAATCCAGACTCGCCTCATGGACGTGGCGGGCGACGCGCAGACGATGGCTGCGGCGGTGAACCACTCCGCCTTGAACCTCGGCAATTCCCTTGGCGCGTTCCTCGGAGGCGCCGCGATCGCCGCCGGCTGGGGCTACCTCGCCCCCACTTGGATCGGACTCGCGCTGTGCGTCCCCGGCGTCCTGTTCGCGCTCGGCGGTTGGGCGGTGACACGCCAGAGGTCCGACGCTGTGGTCACCCACGGCGAGGCCGAGCCCGTTGGCGCGGTGTAGCCAGGCTTGACTCGTAGGATTCCAAGGTGACCGACGCGCAAGAGCCAACGACAGCGTCGGACCTCCCCAAGCGCCACCTCGTTGACTTTGCGCCCCTGAAGGCGAGCCCGGCGTTCGCGCGATTGTGGATCGGCGGCCTGATCAGCGGCATCGGCACCTTCGTGTCGGCGGTCGCCGTGGGTCTGCAGATCTACGACATGACGGAGTCCACCTTCATGGTGGGCCTGGTTGGCGGCATCTCGCTGATCCCGATGATCATCGCGGGACTCTGGGGCGGCGTGCTCGCGGATGTCTTCGACCGTCGCCGAGTGCTCATCGTGTCCGCGCTCGTGGCGTGGGCCTCCGTGCTGGGGCTCGTCGTACTGTCGATCTGGGAGCATGTCGAGGCAAGCAACGGCTCGCACGCGGCCGTGTGGCCGTTCTACCTGGTAACAACCATCAACTCCGTCGCCGGCACCATCATGATGGCCACGCGTGGCTCGGTGATTGGCCGCATCCTGCCTCCCGAGATGGTGTCGCGCGCGAACGCGCTCAACGGCATCTCGTTCGGCACCATGTTGACCGTTGGCCCTGCGCTCGCAGGCGTGCTCGCCGCCACGGTTGGTCTGCCGTGGACCTTCGCGGTCGATGCCGTGCTCTTCTCCGCAGGCTTCCTCGGCATCTGGACGCTGCCCGCACTGCCGCGGCTAGGGGAGCCGGTTGAGGCCGGTTGGCACGTCCTTATGGAGGGGATGCACTTCCTGAAGCGATCTCCGAACATCCGGCTGAGCTTCATCGTCGACATCATCGCCATGACGTTTGGACGTCCCTATGTGCTGTTTCCCGCGCTCGGAGCGACTGTGGTGGGCGGTGGATCGCTCACCGTGGGCGCGCTGACTGCCGCTGGTGCCGTGGGAACGGCGCTGACCTCGATATTCTCTGGCCCCGTAGCGCGCATCCACCGCCACGGCATCGCGATCGCTCGCGCCATCACGGTCTACGGCCTGTGCGTGGCGCTGTTCGGGGTTGGCGCATTCGCAATGACGCGAATCGATCACGAGGCCGCTCCCGGCTGGAGCGGGATCTATTGGCCCGCCCTCATCGTGCTGGGGATCGCGATGGCGGGAATGGGCGCTTCCGACGAGGTCAGCGCCATCTTCAGAGGGTCGATGATCATCCAGGCCGCGCCGGACGAGATGCGCGGTCGCCTCCAAGGCGTGTTCATCGTGGTGGTCACGGGCGGCCCGCGCATCGGCGACCTCTACGCAGGCATCCTCGCCACCGCAGTCGCACTGTGGTTCCCGCCGCTCTTGGGCGGCCTCCTCATCATCGGACTCATCGCCGTGCTGACGCGCGCGCAACGCTCGTGGCGGCAGTACGACGCGCGAACTCCCACTCCCTAGCTGCCGATCAGGACGAACACGCCGAGCCCCGCGAGCCACAGCGACCACGCGACGTAGGCGACGGGCACCACGGCCCCGGCGAGCTTCCAGCCGTCCTTCTCGAAGGGACCGACGAACTCGAGCGACGTGAGGGCAAGCACCGCGCCGATCACGATGCCAATGATCCCCATCCACGCGGGCAGCAGGCCAGCCTGGAGGGACGCGATGCCGACGAGAACCGTCCACGTGCCGGTGAGCAGGTAGCCCAGGTGCTCGCCAACCGCCACGCCAAGATAGCGGTTGAAAGACTGGAACACGACGTCGATCGCCTCCGACTGTGCGGGAGTGGCGTTCTCGGATGCTCTGGCGAGGTGCGGCACCATGAAGGGCCACCGTACAAGCCCGAGCGTCTGCACGAGGGCCGAGAGCACACCGATGACAGTCGCGGCCTGGACGAGCGTGGCGTTCGCACCGCCCAATTGCGCCGACACCAGAATCGCGACGGGCGCGAAGACGAGCGCCGTCATCGCGAACCCCCACCACGTGTGAAGCAGGCCGCTGCCTCCGGCTCGGAACTTCGCCAGCACGTCGGACGTGGGGTGGCGGAGGATGTCGGGGTACTCGAAGCGCGCCGCGAGCATTCCAAAGAAGACGTTGAACGCGATAGGAAGCGCGATGAGCAGCGTACCGGTGGCGATGATCATGCCGCCACCGCCTCGACCGGGGCGACCTCGCGGGAGCGCGCGCCAAGGAAGGCGCGAAGGACGAGGCCTGTCGCGAGCGTTGCAATTACGGCACCGGACATGCCAAAGGTGACGAAGCCCTTCTGCTCGTCGACAATGACGGCCTTGGTGATGACCCAGGCGATTGCCCAAGAGCCGGCGACGGTGGCAACCCACGGCAAGACTCGTCGGGCTCCGAGCACAAGGCCCTGCGCCACTCCGGTGAGCGCGCCGGCGATGGCTCCATAGAGGACAAGCGCGCCGACGCTGTCGGCGCCAGAGGTGACTGCGGCACCCGTTGCGGCTCCCGCGCCAAGGCCGACGGCGGTCGCGACGATCCAGCGCCACGACACGGCGGGGCGGAGGGCGAGCCATTGAGCCGTGCCGAGCACGGTTCCGGCGATGAGACCGGCGAGCGCCGCGAGCGCTGGCCCGTCGGTGGTGTTTGCCACCTGAACGGCGGCGAGGCTGCCGAGTGGGTAGCCGATGATCGAGAAGGCCCAGCGAAGCGGGGACATGGTGACTCCTTTGATTGAGACCGCTGTTTGATTGAATTGCTGCGAGTTGACGTACTTAGTACGGTAATTGATAGCGTACAATGTACGACATGACTCCGCAACCCCATCGTCAGCGCCGCGCGCGAGGCTCCTTGACCGTCGAAGAAATCCTCGATGCGACCGAACGCGTGGCCGTAGCTGACCCTCGCCCGCTCACGATTCGTGCGGTGGCGACCGAACTCGGTTCGTCGCCGATGGCGCTCTACACCTACTTCGCCACCAAGGACGAGCTCGCGGATGCGCTCATCGACAGGGTGCTCCGGCGCGTGCCGATCCCTGAGGCAGGACAGTGGCTGACAGACCTCCGCGCGCTCGCGCTCGCCCACGGCCAGACCCTCATGGATCACCGCTGGGCGGTCCCGATGCTCTTCAACTCGCCGTCGCCCGGCATGGGCGCAGCTCGCCTGGGCGAGGCCTACCTCGAGATTCTCAGTAGAGGAGGCGTCACGGGACATGAAGCCGTCAGCGCGTTCTCCGCGATAGTCGCCGTGAACTACGGACGGACCGCCTTCGCCGCGATTGACCACGAGCAGGAGCTCCCCGCCCCACCAGCCGAACTCTTTCCGCACACGGCGGCGAGTTGGGCCGCGATGGCGGGTTACGCGAGCCAGGAGAACTACGAGAGCGTGCTCGATCTCGTGATCGGCGGTATCGAAGCGTCCGCGCGGTAGTGCTCGTCAGGAACTGGCGTTCTCGGCGCCCTCTTCGGCCAGCCACGCGGGGTCCGGCACCTTGCGCATGAGCCACAGCGGCGAGAACACCAGGAACAGCACACCGAGAGCCTCCCCGGCCGCGCCGATCCAAAACGCGGACGGCAAACCCCACTGAGTCGCGATGATGCCGCTGAGCAGCGCTCCGAGCGGCCCAACGCCCCAAATGAGTGTGCGGATCGACGCGGTCATACGCGCGAGCATGCGCGGCGGCGACTGCTTCTGCCGCATGGACACCTGAACCACGTTGAACGCGACGATGCCAGACACTCCCCAGAAACTCGCGATGGCCACCGCGACGATCGCTGCTGTGCGCGGCATGAGGAACACCGAGGCCATGAGGAACATCGGCAGCGAGGCGTAGATGTACGTCACCACGATCGAGTGGCCCTCGCCGAACTTGCGTGCCCACCACGGAGCAGTGAAGGCACCGAAGATGCCGCCGATCGACGAGATCGTCAGCATCAGTCCGTACGCGGCCGGGCCTAGGCCAAGTTCGCGCAAGAGCAGCACCGGGATCATCGTGTAGGCGATCGTGCCGAAGAGATTGGACGTCGTGGTTGCGAGCACCACGGGCCGGATGAACTGGTTCTTGAAGACAAAACTGATGCCCTCACGGATCTCCGTGAGGAACTTCGAGCCGTGCGGCCGCGGCGGAGGCTCGTCCGTGGGAATGCGCCAGATGGCGATCGCGGAAACCAAGTAGCCGAACGTCGCGGCGAGCGGCAGCCACGCGGCGCTGATTGCCTTGGCGAGCAGGCCGCCAAGGCCCGGGCCCACCGCCCGCGCGGTCTCCGCGGATATCTGCAGCCTCGAGTTCGCGTCGCCCAGCTGGTCGCGGTCGACTAATGCAGGGACGATCGACATGTATGCGGTGTCGAAGAACACCGCGGCGGCCGAGATGACGAGCGCAACCGCCATGAGTTGGGGCACGTCCAGGACTCCGGCGAACCACAGAATTGGAATGGTCGCCATCGCGAGCGCCCGAACGATGTTCGCGCCGATCATCACTCGACGGCGAGACACACGGTCCACCCAGGCGCCGATGGGAAGCGACAGCAAGAGGAACGCGATGCCCTCGGCCATGCCCAGCACGCCGATCTCGAATTCGCTCGCTACCAGGTACGTCACAGCGATGATCGGGATCGCGACCTGCGCGATCTCCACGCCTACCGCGGCAACCGTCTCCCCGGTGAGCAGCGCAACATACGGGCGGTTGCGCCACAACGACGCGTTGGCGTGGGGAATCTCGGTGGCGAAGCCTTCGGGTTCGGCCGACTCTGGGGTCGGGTCGATCTGCTCCGTCACCTTGTCAGTCTCGCACGGCTTTGCGACATGTCATGGCGCAACGGCGAAGGACGTCATGCCCGACGCTGGGGAGCCTTCGCTCGCCAGCAGGCCGCGAGTGGGCCCAGCGGGCGGCAGGGGACCGATGAGAACCCACCGGCTCTCGGCGAGGTCATAGACCCAAGCGGTGGTGAGAGAAAGGTTGTTCGCTTGGGTCGCTTCGACATAAAGCCGGCCGTCGACAACGGCGACGATTCGCGCGGCCCCTACCGAAACGTCGGGCAGTACCAAGTGCTCAAAGCCCGCGTTGCGCGCCAGGCCAACCGCAGAGTCTTGGGGAACTGTGCGCGCCTCGGCGTCGGCCGTGTAGGGACCGGCCCACACGCCATCAGCGACGAAGAAGTCGGGCTGAACCCACGGGCCGACCGCTGGGGCCGTGGCGGTCGCACTCTTGTTCTCCTTCATCTCGTGGGCGCCGGGACCTACGGCGAACACGCGCCACTCCAAGCGCTCGGGATCCCAACAGGAGACGTCTAGCGCGTCATCCGCGCGCCAGCGGAACGGTGTGCATCGCAGCGGCTCCGTCCAAAGCGCTGTGAGGTCCGTGACGCGGCCCGTCTCAACGTCGACGATGCCCGTGCCCGCCGACGTATACGGGCTGTAGTCGCCGGCCCTCACCACGGCTAGGTAAGCGCCATCCGCGGACATCGACGATGCGACCCAGTCTTGCGACGACCGAGTCACGCGGCCAGCCGCATCGAGTGCCGCCGAGCTCACGCCGTCTTGCCACCACCGCACCGAGCCGGGGGCCGTGGCGCCGATGTGCATGACCGGATCGATCCCGGGTACGGGGGTGAACTCGCCGGTGAGCAGATTGAGCAGCTGTACGGGAGCAGCCGGATCGCAGTCGATGGGGTCGCACTGGGAGACGTACGCCGAGGTCTCGCCCGCGCTCCACGACTCGATGACGATGGGTGCGGCGGGATCCAGTTCAAGCAACTGGTAGCGCTTCCCATCCGGGCTCACGAGATACACGACCTGCACGGTCGCCGCCGAACCCGGTGTCACGCCATCGACAGTCGTGACGGGCTCCACCTGGGGTCGATACGACTGCAGACTCCAGCCAGGACCCGTGGTCGCGAGGAGGCCGCTCGGAGCGGCCTGGGCCGGCGGCAGATCGGCGCTTCGTGTCACGAATCCTGGCAGGGCGCGGCCGTTGGCGTCCACGGTGTTGGTGGGTGCTGGGGAAGGCGAGGTGTAACTGAAAGTGGGCGTAGGCGTCGGTTCCGCCCCCGGGCGGTCGCAAGCGGCGAGAGCCACGAGGCTGAGGGTCGCGAGCGCGGCCGCTCCCCAGCCTCGGCGCGCGCGCTGGCGCTGCACGGCACCTGACACGCGGGCCCCCTTCAGCGAAGTTCTTCGCTTACCCTAACGGGCGATATTGCCGGTATGTGCCAGGCCCGACGCTGTCGAAACCAGATCGTAACGCTCGCCCAGACGTAGGGTTGGGTTGTGACATTCGGTGGCGGTCCGCGCGGGGGCGGCCGCGGCGCTCGTGGTGACGAAGACGCCATTCGGGCCGAGAACGCCGAGGCGCCCAAGGTCCCTAACCTGTGGCCGCGCGTGCTTCAACTGTTCCGTCCCTACCGCAGGGGTCTGGTGCTCACGGCGGTGCTGGTACTGCTCGGCTCTGTCGCCGCCGTTGCACCGCCGCTGATCCTGCAGCGGATATTCGACGATGCGCTGTTCCCGCCCAGCGGGGTGGTGAACCTGTCCCTGCTCGTCGAACTCGTGTCGCTGACGATCCTGCTGTATCTCATTGTGGCGGCGCTCGGAGTGTGGCAGACCTACGTGACGTCGAGCGTCGGCAACCGCGTCACGGGGGACCTGCGCGTCACGCTCTTCGACCGCCTGCAGTCGATGGACCTCGCGTTCTTCACGCGCACCAAGACGGGTGTCATCCAGTCGCGGCTGCAGAACGACGTCGGTGGCGTCTCTGGCGTCTTGACGACCTTCTTCTCCACCATCCTCGGCAACGCCGTCACGATCATCGCGAGCCTCATTGCCATGATCGCGCTCGACTGGCGGCTCACGCTGCTCGCGGTGATCCTTATGCCTGGGCTCGTGGTGGTGCAGCGCCGGGTGGGGCAGGTGCGGGCCCGCATTGCCACCAAGACCCAGGAGTCGCTGAGCGAACTGACGTCGATCACACAAGAGACGCTTTCGGTGAGCGGCATCCTCTTGTCGAAGACGTACAACAGGCAGCGGCACGAGTCCCAGCGATACGGGGCCGAGAACCGCACGCTCATCCGCCTGCAGATCCAGCAGGCGATGGCGGGCCAGCGGTTCTTTGGGCTCGTGACGGTGATCATGAGCTCGGTTCCGGCGAACATCTACTTGGTGGCGGGATTGCTCATGGTCAACGGCGAGGAGACCTTGACCGCGGGCACCATCGTCGCGTTCACGGCCGTGCAGGCTCGTCTCCTATTCCCCCTCATGGCTCTCATGCGCGTGGCGCTCGACGTGCAGACGTCCGGCGCCCTCTTTGCGCGGATCTTCGAGTACCTGGACCTCGTGCCGGCGATCTCCGACTCGCCGGACGCCAAGCGCGTAGAGGACGCGCCGGGCCCGTTGGGCGCCGTCGAGTTTCGTGCCGTCACTTTCCGGTATCCCGACGCTAGAGAGGACTCAAGCCCAACGCTCGGCGGAGTGTCGTTCGTGGCCGCGCCAGGAGAGACCCATGCCTTCGTCGGCCCGTCCGGGGCAGGCAAGACGACCATCGTCTACCTCGCTGCTCGCCTCTACGAAGCGGCGGGTGGAAGCGTGCTGTTCGCTGGTGCCGATGTCCGCGACCTGAGTCACGAGTCGCTCGTCGAACACGTCGGCGTGGTAAGCCAAGAGACGTACCTGTTCCACGCGACCATCGCGCAGAACTTGCGCTATGCCAGGCCCGACGCATCGCAGCAGGAACTCGAGGATGCGTGCAGGGCGGCCAATATTCACGACGCGATCATGGAGTTCGAGGAAGGCTACGAGACGATCGTCGGCGAGCGAGGGTACCGGCTCAGCGGGGGAGAGAAGCAGCGAATCGCGATCGCCCGTGTGCTGCTCAAGGATCCCGAGGTCCTGCTGCTCGACGAGGCGACCAGCGCGCTCGACACCGTGAGTGAGCGCGTGGTGCAAGCGGCGCTAGATCGCGCCGCCCAGGGCCGGACGACGCTCGTCGTCGCCCATCGCCTGTCGACAGTTCGCGATGCCGACGTCATCCACGTGGTGGACGGCGGCCACATCGTGGAGTCCGGTTCGCACGCCCAACTGCTCGCCCTTGGCGGCCTGTACGCGCGGCTTGCGCGCGAACAAGAGGCATGAGCATGAGCCGCCCCTCTGGCCGCGACGTGGTGCGGAATGCGATCTTCATCATCGTGGTGCCGGGGGTCGTCGGTGGGCTCATCCCGGCACTCATAACACGTTATGAGTCCCAGGACTGGGGTGCGTGGGGCCTGCTCATTCGAGTTGCGGCTTGGCTGCTCATCGCCTTGGGAGCTGCGGTGCTGCTCTATGGCGTGTGGCGCTTCGCCGCGGAGGGACGCGGCACGCCGTCCCCCACGGCCCCCACCGAGCAGCTCGTGGTCGCCGGGCCGTACCGGTACGTCCGCAATCCCATGTACCTGGCGGTTGGTGCGGTCATCGCTGGCCAGGCGCTCCTCTTCGGCAGTGTCGCGCTAGTGGCCTACCTCGCGGTGTTCATTGTCGCGGTAGTCAGCTTCGTCAAGGGTTACGAAGAGCCGACGCTCCGGCGCACCTTTGGCGCCGAATACGAGGCCTATTGCCAGCGTGTGCCCGCGTGGGTGCCACACAGGCCGCGTTGATCACCAGATCGTGACGCGATCCTCTGGGGCCAGGTAGAGCTCGTCGCCTTCATTCACGTCGAAGGCCTCGTACCAAGCGTCCACGTTGCGCACCACGCCGTTGATACGGAACTCTTCCGGCGAGTGGGGATCGGTGTTGATCTGGGTGATGAGCGCCTCGTCGCGGCGCTTGGTTCGCTCCGAGAGCGCAAAGCCGATGAAGAAGCGCTGAACACCGGTGAAGCCGTCGACCACGGGCGCGTCCGCGAGCGAGCCGCCGAGCGCGATCTCGTAGGCGCGCAGCGCCACCTCGATGCCAGCAAGGTCGCCGATGTTCTCGCCGACGGTGAGCGCGCCGTTCACGGTGTGCTCCGGGCCCAGCTGCTTGGGGGAGTACCCGTCGAACTGCTCGATGAGCTTGCCCGCCCGCTCCATGAACGCTTCGCGGTCCGCCTCGGTCCACCAGTCTTCGAGCTTGCCGGTGCCGTCGTACTTTGAGCCCTGGTCGTCGAATCCGTGCCCAACCTCGTGGCCGATCACGGCGACGATGCCGCCAAAGTTGACCGCGTCGTCGGCCTCCGGGTGGAAGAACGGCGCCTGCAGGATGGCTGCGGGGAAGACGATCTCGTTGGCTACGGGGAGGTAGTAGGCGTTGACAGTCTGCGGCGTCATGAGCCACTCGGTGCGGTCAACCGGCTTCCCGATCTTGGACCACTCCCAGTCCTCGTCGAACGCGGCAGAGGCGCGCATGTTGCCCACGAGGTCGGTGGGATCTGCCGTGAGCTCAGAAAAGTCGCGCCACTTGTCGGGGTAACCGATCTTTGGCGTGAATTGTGCGAGCTTTACCAGGGCCTTCGCCTTGGTCTCGTCAGTCATCCACTCGAGTTCGCGAATCGCCTCGCCGTACGCCTTCACGAGGCTCGCGACCAGGCGGTCCATGTGTGCCTTGTGGTCCGGCGGGAAGTGCCGGGCAACGTACTCGGCGCCCACAACCTCGCCCGCGACGGACTCGACGAACTGCACACCGCGCTTCCAGCGCGAACGCTGTTCGGTGGCGCCGCTGAGCACGGTGCCGTAGAAGTCAAAGTTGGCCTTGGAGATCTCCGGGGTGAGATACGGCGCGTGGGATGCGAGGAGCTTCCACCGCAGCCACTGCTTGAGGTGCGCGAGCGGCAGTTCGCCCCACAGGCGCGCGAACTGTTCGAGGAACGTGGGCTCCGAGGCGATGAGGAGATCGTGCGCCGCAGCGGGAAGGCGGATCTCATCCGCCCAGGCGCGCCACGGGAAACCGGGCGCGTCCTGCTCGAGGTTCGAGAGCGTCGTGGGGTTGTAGGTGAGCTCGGCCTCTCGCGACTTGACCACGTCCCAGTGGTGCTCCGCAAGGGCCGTCTCCACGGCCATGACGGTGTCCGCGTCAAACTCGACCCCCGTGAGCTTCGCCATGCGAGCCAAGTGGGCCACGTACTTGGCGCGCACCTCGGAGTGCGCGTCCTCGCGATAGAACGCCTCATCCGGCAGGCCCAGCCCTGACTGCAGCATGTAGACGACGTTCGAATCCGGATCCGCCTTCGCTGCGAAGACGTAGTAGCCAACGCCGCCGTGCGTGCCCTGACGCTGGAGGCGGCCCAAGACGGTCGCGAGCTCGACCGCGGACTCGGCACCGTCGATCGCGCCGAGCGGCTCGTTCAGTGGCGTGGTGCCCAGCTCGATGAGTCGCTCTTCGTCCATGAAGCTCGCCCACAGCGCGCCCACGAGAGAGTCGGCTGGCGCTTCCTCGATGATCTTGCGCACCGCGATCTCGGAGTCGTCGCGAAGCTTGTGGAACGTGCCATCGGCCGCGCGATCCGCGGGAATCTCGTGAGTGTCGAGCCACGTGCCGTTGACGTAACGGAAGAAGTCGTCCTGAGGGCGGATGGTCGTTGACAGGGAGGCGGCGTCGATGCCGGAGGCGCTCGTCATGCGCCAACCCTAGCCTTGCCCGACGCTGCCTCCCGCAGTCGTTCGCGCTCGGCTAAGAGCGGGCTGGCAGAATGAGAGCCATGCGCCTCCACATTGGATCTGACCACGCTGGCTTTGACCTCAAGCAGGCCCTCGTTGAGCACTTGAGGGTGGCTGGCCACGATGTGGTCGACCACGGCGCCCACACCTACGATCCCGAGGATGACTACCCGTCCTTTTGCTTCGCCGCGGCCGAGGCCGTGGTCGCGGAGCCGGGATCGCTCGGCATCGTCATCGGCGGCTCGGGCAACGGCGAGCAGATCGCTGCAAACAAGGTCACCGGAGTGCGCGCGGCTCTCGCATGGAGCCTTGACACCGCCAAGCTGGGTCGACAGCACAACAACGCGAACGTCATCGCGGTAGGCGGGCGCATGCACCCGGAGGCGGAGGCGATCTCGTTCGTCGACGCGTTCATCGCCGAGCCGTTCAGCGAGGGCGAGCGCCACCAGCGCCGTATTGACGAGCTCAGCGCGTACGAGGCGCAGCGCTAACTCCGGTCACCCAGCGCGAAGCCGCTGTCATCCTGCGCGAAGTACTTGTCATCCTGCGCGGAGTGTCTGTCATCTTGCGCGGAGTCGCAGGATCCTGCGATCCGCTTCGCGGCCGCAGGATGACAGATCGCGGCCGCAGGGTGGCCTCGCCTAGAAGTTGATCGCGCTCACGGGAGCCGTGTTTGAGCGGAACGCGTCGGAGGCCGCCGCAATCGCATCGGCGTGGCCCGTGACGAGCCCCGCCCGTGTGAGCTCCACGAGCGATACGCCGCCGAGGAACGCCGCAGAAAGCTCTTGGATCGACAATTCGAAGTCCGTTTCACCATCGGCGCTCGTGACCGTGGCAGAGCCATCGGCGATGCGCACCGCCCACGCGCCGTCATTGGCACTCACGCGAGAGTCGACGACGCGCATCGTGAACTCGGCATCCGCGCGATACCCGCGCGCCTCAAGGGCACGCGGCACGTCGAGAATCCGCACCCAGAGGTTGTCGGAGCGTCGTGGCAGTGCGGATCGCGGGTTGGTGAGGAGATGCAGCAGCGGATGGTCGGGCGCGACATTGTCGACGCTCGCCTGGGCCGTGAGGTCGAGGTCACCGATAACGGAGAAGAGTCGCCGCGTGGCCTGCGCGCTTGCAGCGGCCCATTGATGCACTGAAGTGGTGGCGGCGGGGCCGGAGTCTTCCCACTTCGACTTCCTGGAGAAGGTCGCAAAGGCCGCGGGGCCTAGCTCGTCGTGGACGATCGCGATGCGCTTCTTCTCGTGGCCGTTTCGCCACGCCTCGACGTCCATGAACACGTCGGCCAGCATCGCTTCGGTCAGGTCCGCCGGCGTACCGGGCCTACCCTCCCGCGCGAGCACGGAGACCACTGCCCCCGCGTGCTGCGCTTGGTCGGCGTCCGTGAGGTCTAGCCGCAACTCATCGGACCCGGCGAGCTCCCGGAGTCCAGGCGAGCGGCCGAGCGTGAGCGAGAACGCCGGGCACGCGAGGCCATAGCCGAATCGCTGGTAGATGCCGGGTTCGGCCGCAAACAGCGTGCTGATCACCTCCCCGCGCGCGAGCGACCGCTCAAAGTGATCGGTCGTCATCTCGGTGAGCAGCCCGCGCCGGCGATGGCCCTGGTGCACTCCCACCCACATGAGTCCCGCCACGGGCACGGTCCGGCCTCCGGGCACCCACAGCGGATACCCCGCCGATGCGTGCACCGCGACAACCGCTCCGGGCGCGCCGCGGTCCGCAGACGTCACCTCGATGCCGCGCGTCCGCGGCCAAGGAACCGCGGACGCCAGTGTGCCCAGGTCCTCGTCCTTCGCCGTGAAGATGAACGCCCAGCCCGCGACCGCGAGCATCTCCGCTTGGCGGGCCTGGCCTACGTCAACCCGCGCGTATCCCTCTGCAACCGTCATGAAGTCACCCCTAGAACGACACCGGGCTGATGGGCAGCTCGTCGCCGGCGAACGCCGCCGACAAAGCCGCCACAGCGTCGGGCCGTCCCGAAACGAGGCCCGCCCTAGCCAGCGATGCGAGCGTCACCCCGCCAAGGTAAACGGCGCCCAACTCCTGAATAGGGATGGTGACGTCCGCCGCGCCGGACTCGACTCGCGAGACCCGCGCGGCGCCGCCTTCGATCTGGACGCGCCACGTGCCGGCATTGGTCGGAAGCTGCTTGTCGGTGACCTCGATGGTGACGTCGGCGTTCGCGGAGTAGCCGCGGGCCTCGAGCGACTTCGGCACGTCGAGCAGCCGCACCCAGATGTTGTCGCGCAGGCTCAGGTGTGCACCGCGGATGTCCTGGAGCAGCAGGAGGTAGGGGTCGTCGGCGGCGAAGTTGCGCCCCTTGATCGTGGCCACGAGGTCCAGGTCGAAGACGATCGAGAACAGGCGTCGCTCGGCCGCGGCGGTTGCGGCCGCCCAGGTCCACAGCGACATCTCGCCGTTCGGCTCGCCGTTCTCCCACCCGCCCTTGCGGTTGAAGATCGCGAACGCGGCAGGGCCGTCATCGTCGTGAACGACGGCGATGCGCAACCTCTCCGCGCCCTCGCGCCACAACTCGGGGTCGATGAAGAGGTCGCGCATCAAGGGGTCGCCAATGGTCGCGTGCGCGCCCGGGCGTGTGACGCGCGCGAGCACATGCCGCACGTCGCTTGCATGCTTGTCGACGTCCGCGTTCTCGAGCCGGATCCGCAGATCGTCGGAGCCGGGGATCTCGCGCATCTTGGGCCCCCGACCGCATTTGATGGAGAGTTGCTGGCACGCCGCTCCGTAGCCAAAGCGCTGGTAGATCTCGGTCTCGGCCGCGTAGAGGGTGCTGATGATCTCTCCGCGAGCGAGCGCACGCGCGAAGTGATCGTCGATCATGCGCGTGAGGAGGCCCTTTCGGCGGTGCGCCGAATGAACGCCAACCCACGTGAGGCCAGAAGTCGCGACGGTGCCGCCACCCGGAACTCGCATCTCGTACGGGTGCGAGGAGTGGACGGCAACAAGCGTGCCGACAGACTCGACAGCGACGTCCGTGACTTCCACGCCGCGAGCGCGTTCCCAGTCGATGACGCCCTTGAGCTCTTCCTCGGTGGCAAGTTGGGGCGTGTTGGAAAACGCCCAACCGTCGACCTCGAGCATCTCGGCGGAGCGCTCGTACGGAACGTCAACTTCCTGGTACGGAGACTTCTCTGTCATGTTCCCACTGTGTCAGCGCGGCGGCGCAAGGGCCAGCGGGCAAGCGAACTCGTGACCGAACCGTTGCCGCGCGCGCGGCGCACGGACTTTAGCGATCAGGCAGCGCGAGCCGCCTCGATGCGATCGCGAAGGCGCGCATACTCGACCTTGATGCAGCGGTTCTCAACGGCTGTGAGTCCAGACGCTCGAGCGATCGACATCGCCTCGTCATTGACCACCCCTAGCTGCAGCCACAGCGTGCCAGCGCCCGCCACGGCGGCCTCGGTCGCGATAGCAGGCGTGTGCTCGGCGCGGCGGAACACGTCCACGATGTCGGGCACCACGGGCAGCTGGTCAAGGGAGGCGTAGAAGCCGTGCCCGCGGATCTCATCTTCAGTGGCCGCAGGGTTCACGAGGTACACCTCGTACGGGGTGTGGTCCATGAGCCACGTGGCGATCTGGTGGCTCGTGCGCGCCTCATTCGGGCTCGCACCCACCACGGCGACGCTCTGCGCTGTTGCGAAAAGCTCCGCCAGCACCGCGTCCTCCGGTGCTTGTGCTGTACTGGGCATGGGGCACGCGGCCTGATCGAAGTCGCTGGCTATATCCATGGCAAGAGAACACCCCCTTTGGGAGGATCATTCCACGGGCACCTCGCTCGGAATGGGGGCGGACGCCCTGTCGTTACGCGATTGAGACCGCCGCAAGGGCGGTTGAAGAAACGGAGACACGATCATGGCTACGACCAAGGCGCAGACCCAGACCCCTGACCTCGGGATCTCGGAGACCGACCTCAAGTCCGTCAACCAGGCGCTTGCCACCGTTCTGTCCGACACCTTCACGCTCTTTGTGAAGACGCAGGGCTACCACTGGAACGTGACGGGGCCACACTTCCGCTCGCTGCACCTCATGCTTGAGGAGCAGTACATCGAACTCCACGACGCCGCGGATCTGCTCGCGGAGCGCATGCGCGCTTTGGGTGCGACCTCGCCCGGCTCGTTCGCCGAGTTCGCTGAGCTCGCGACGGTGAAGGACCACCAGCCCACCGACAACGCGGACACGATGGTCAAGAACCTCGTCAAGGACAACGAGACCGTCATCAAGATCATCCGCCCGCTCGTGGACGTCGCCGAGGAGGCCAAGGACACCGCGACAGCGGACTTGTTCAACGCGCGCCTCGCCGCCCATGAGAAGGCTGCGTGGATGCTGCGCTCGATGCTTGCATAGGGCGTTGCTTGCCCACGAAAAGGCCCGACGCCGGGTACAGAATCGGCCCCCCGCCATCGATGGTGGGGGGCCGTTCTCCGTGGCGCGGCTGAGGGGGCACGCCAGGTCTGATTGCCCGGGCGATTCCCCGGGCCCTATCTCTAGTAGACCACTCGTCGCGGTGAACCGCTAGATGTAGTACATGGCTGGCTCGTGCGGCTCGGATACGTCGAACGGCGACGGGTAGTCCGGCGCAGGGTGCCGGTGAGAGTCGCCCAAATCGACGGCGGAAGCGGCCGTGTAGGCCTCTTTCGGCTTTGGATGCTCGCGTACGACGGCGGGGATGCCGATGGCGGTGGCTCCGTCTGGGACGTCCTTGACCACCACGGCGTTGGCGCCGATTCGAGCGTCGGACCCGATGTGAACTGGCCCAAGGACCTTGGCACCCGCACCGATGACAACACGATCGCCCACCGTGGGGTGTCGCTTGCCCGGGCTCATGGTGGTTCCGCCCAATGTGACGCCGTGGAACAGCAGCACATCGTTGCCGATGATCGCCGTCTCGCCTACGACGACTCCCATCCCGTGATCGATGAAGAGGCGGCGACCTAGTTGCGCGCCGGGGTGAATCTCGATGCCCGTGCGGCGGCGCGCGTATTGCGACCACAGCCGCCCGTACGTCTTGAAGCCGTGCCGCCACAGCCAGTGCGCGGCGCGGTAGTGCCAGACCGCGTGAACCCCCTGGTATGACACCGCGATGACAAGCCACGAGTGCGCCGCGGGGTCGCGGTGCCGAGCTGTGCGAATGTCCTCCAGCGCCAAGGCCAGGGGGTTCAGGCGATCAGACATGTGGTGAATCTCAGTCCATCAGGTCCGCGTAGAGCACCGACGAGAGGTAGCGCTCGCCGAACGACGGGATGATGACGACGATGGTCTTGCCGGCGTTCTCTGGGCGGTTGGCGACCTGTGTGGCCGCCGCGAGGGCGGCGCCAGAAGAAATGCCAACGAGGAGGCCTTCCTTCCGGGCGGCGGCGCGCGCGGTCGCCACGGCGGTCTCGGAGTCGATGTCGATGACCTCGTCGTAGATCTCGGTGTTGAGGATCTCGGGGACGAAGTTGGCGCCGATGCCCTGGATCTTGTGCGGACCGGGGGCGCCGCCGTTCAGGATCGGGGACTCGGCGGGCTCGACGGCGATGATCTGCACCTCGGGCTTGCGAGACTTCAGCACCTCGCCGACGCCCGTGATTGTGCCGCCGGTGCCGATTCCGGCTACGACGATGTCGACCGCGCCGTCGGTGTCGTTCCAGATCTCCTCCGCCGTGGTCTTGCGGTGGATCTCGGGGTTGGCCTTGTTCGCGAACTGGCGGGCGAGCACAGCGCCCTCGCGCTCCTCGGCGATCTTATTGGCGGCCTCGACGGCGCCGCGCATGCCCTCGGGCCCAGGGGTGAGGATGAGCTCAGCGCCAAACGCGCGAAGCAGGGCGCGGCGCTCCTTGGACATCGTCTCCGGCATCGTCAGCACCACGTTGTAGCCGCGAGCGGCGCCAACGAAGGCGAGTGCGATGCCCGTGTTGCCCGAGGTCGCCTCGACGATCGTGCCGCCCGCCTTGAGCGAGCCGTCGGCCTCCGCCGCGTCGATGATCGCGACGCCGATGCGGTCCTTGACCGAGTTTGCGGGGTTGTAGAACTCGAGCTTGCCGAGCACCGTGGCGCCAGCGCCCTCGGTGAGCTGGTTGATCTTGACGAGCGGCGTGTTACCGATGAGCGCCGTTGCGTCCTCATAAATGCGAGCCATGGTGCGTTTCCTTTGCTGGTGTTCCCGGGCGCTGTAACACCCGGCTGAGTTGTCAGATTCCTGAGGGCGAGCGTTGACGCTTCGGCCCCTGCTCAGGGCCGCGACAGCGCTCTACAGACAGCAGCAGCACATGCTGCAAGGCATGCACATGGGGCGCGCACACGCGAGCATGGGGGCGGCGGTGCGCTCGATGCTCATGTGCGTAGGCCTTTCGTGTGCGGGTGCCGACCAATCTACCGGCGTGCACTGGTGAGAACAAGCACGGGTGACGGGCAAGCGTCGGCGAGGGAGCGTCGGGCCTGGTGCGGTGACGCGGGCGCGAGGCGAGCGCGACTAGTCGCTGACGCGAGCAGACAGCACCTTGAGGCGCTGGATCGCGATCACGATGGAACCCGCCGTCACGAGCGCGAGCATCACGAGCCCCGTCACCAGACCCACGTCTGAACTGATGGGGATCGCCGGGTTGTCCTTCACCATCTGCTCCGCGGGAGCGAGCGCCCACTGGCGAACGCTCACCGCGCGCACGCCGGGGACGTAGCCGGCGAGCACCCCCTCCCACAGCAGCGCGTAGAGGAGGCCGACGATGATCGAGTTGCGAGTGAGCACCGCGATCATGAAGAACACCGCCACGTAGGCGATCGAGGCGAGCAGGGTAGCGAGCGCCATAGCCTGGGCGAGTTCGCCGTCTTGGTCTCCGGCGATCAGGGAAGCGATCACGATCGAGGCGACGCAGAACACCACGGCCACCGCCATCGCCACAACGAGCTTGGAGAGCGCGATCGTGCGGCGCGGAACAGGCTTTGCGAGCAGGTAGACGATGGACCCGTCTTCAATCTCCGGGGCGATCACGCCCGTGCCGATGAGAAGGCACATGATCGGCACCAGCAGGCCAAAGCCGAAGTTCACGATGACGCCGGTGGAGACGTCGACCGCGCCGCCGGAACCCCAGCGGCTCAGGCCCGCCACCGCGAACAGGAGCACGCTGAGCCCAACGAGAATCCACACGCGGCGACTGCCGAGCAGGGCGCGCAGCGCTAGCTGCATGACGACGACGTTCACGGGCGCCAACCCCTCCGCGCGATCAACGCGCCACCAAGTAGGCGAAGACGCTTTCGAGCGAATCATCCGCGGGTGTGACGTCGAAAAGTGAGATGTCTGCGTCCCTCGCGATGCGCGGCAGGGCGTGGACAAAGCGGCCGAAGTCCGATGCCTGAACGTCGAGGCCGCTGGGGGTGATGCTCACCGCATCCGCAGATCCGTCAGCGATGATCGCCGCCGCGAGGGCCCTGTTGTCGCTCGACGCCAGCGAGTACTTGTGCGGCCTTTCAGTCATGAGGCGACGAATGCTGCGGAAGTCGCCCGACGCTGCCTGGCGGCCCGCGACAACCACTTCGATGGTGCCCGCGATGTCCTCGACCTCTTCGAGGATGTGGCTGCTGAACAGCACGGTGTGGCCATCGACCCCAAGTTGCTGGAGCAGGGCGAGCAGGTGCATCCGTTGTCGGGGGTCCATGCCATTGAACGGCTCGTCGAGGAGGAGCACCTTGGGCTCGTGCACAAGCGCGGTGGCCATCTTGATCCGCTGCTTCATGCCCTTGGAGAACGTGCCGATGCGCCGGTCCCGCGCGTCCATCATCTCGACCTTCTCTATCGCGGCGAGAGCGGCCGCTTTGGGGTCGGGGAGGCGATGCAAGCGCGCGTTGGCGAGTACGAACTCCTCGCCAGTCATGCCGTCAAACATGGCCTCGGCCTCTGGAACCAGGCCGATCTCCTTGTACATCGACGGGTTTCGCCACACCGCCTGGCCATCGATCGTGACCGTGCCGGACGACGGCGGCAGGAATCCGCCCATGAGCCCAAGCAAAGTGGACTTGCCCGCACCGTTGGGCCCGAGCAGGCCCGTCACTCCTGGTCCGATGCTCATGGTGACGTCATTGACGGCCACCACGTTCCCGAACCAGCGAGAGACGCCGGTGAGTTCGATCGTGCTCACACGCCACCCACCTTCCTGAAGCGCCGCAGCAAGAAGGCCACAGCTCCGGTCAGGATGAGTGACAGCGCGGCCGTGAACACGACCGTCCCGAGCGCTCCCTGCGGTTCCGCGAAGCTGTTCTGCGCATCCACGCCCAGCCAGGCGGCCGAGAGCCCGTCCACGAGCAGATACGGATCCAGCGCCGCGAAGTACCACCCGGCGTTCTCGGAGCCCTGCATGTTCACCACCGAGATAAGTACAGAGACGAATCCATTCAGCAGCACCAACGTGGCGAGCACTGCGGCTACCCCTAGCCCGCGGCGCTTGGTGAGAGAAGCGAGAGCCAGCGCAAGCGCGCTGAGGAGCAGCGACAGGACGGCAGCCATGAAGAGCCCGCCGAGCCAGCCGAAGATCTGCTGGCGCACGGGGAACTTGGCGAGTAAGGCCCCGATGAAGAGGATGGTGACCGGCGTCGAGACGAAGATCCACACCGCCAAGGCGAGGCCGAGCAGCTTTGCGTACACGTAGTCCTGGCGCTTGATGGGCCGCGACAAGTAGAGCGGCATGATGCCGTCGCGGAGGTCTCGCGACACCGCGTAGGGGGCGCGGCCGGCGAGGAACAGCGATACGAGCAGCGACATCGCGATGGGGTACTGCGTGTAGCTGAGCGGCAGGTCAGACGAGCCGGTGAAGATCGTCACGGCGACGATGATGATCGCGGGCACACAGATCAGGCCGATGAGGACCCACGGCATGATCTTCACCTTTGCGGGGCGGCCAAGGCCGAACGCGCCGCGCAGGGTCTCCCGCAGCAGCGACCTGAACGCCCAGCCGCGGCCGAGGCGCGGCCCGTCGTAGTGCCGGAAGCCGATGTCGTGGATGACGCTGGCGTTTGGGGGTCCACCCGGAGTGACGGTCATGACTCCACCTCCGGCGCAGGCCCGCTCGCGACGAAGATCTCAGAGAGGTGATGGCGCCGGCGTTGCAGGCGCACCAGGCCAATGCCCAGTTCGGCGACGATCTGCACCACGGCATGGGGCAGTGCCTCGTCCGCGAACTCGATCGCAAAACTCTGCGGCGCCCCGCTCGCGGCAACAGTCGCGCCACGTTCGGTGAGCCGCGCCATGACCGCCTCCGCCTGATCCGTGACCTCCACAAGCAGGCTCCCGCTGAGTTGCGTCGCCTCCGCTGTAGAAGTGGAGCGTTGCAGCACGCCGCCGTCGATCACGACGATGTGGTCGCTGATCCTTTCGAGCTCGCCGAGCAGGTGGCTCGTCACGACAACGGAGATGCCGAAGTCCGAACTGACCCTTGCGATGAGGCCCAGCATCTCGTCACGGCCGGCGGGGTCAAGGCCGTTGGTTGGCTCGTCCAGGAAGACGAGTTTGGGATCGTGGACCAGCGCCTGCGCGAGCTTCACGCGCTGCTTCATGCCAGTCGAGTAGCCGCCGATGGGGCGGTATCGCTCCTCGTAAAGCCCCACATGCCGCAAAGTGTCTGCCGCACGCTCGCGGGCGCTGCTTGCCGGCAGCCCAGACATCCGCGCCATATGGACCAAGAACTCAGTGGCGGAGACATCGAGCGGCAGGCACTCGCTCTCCGGCATGTACCCAACGACTTCGCGGATCTGCAGGCCGTCCGTGAGGCAATTGAGGCCCAGGATGGTCGCGCCGCCAGACGTTGGCGGGATGAGGCCTAACAGCATTTTGATGAGCGTCGACTTGCCTGCGCCGTTGGCGCCAACGAGGCCCACGACGCCCTCCGGCAGCTCCACGCTGAGGTTCGACACCGCCGTCACCGGCCCAAATGTCCGCGTCAGCGCGCTCGTCGTGATGGTGGCCACGCACCGACCATAGCCCGCCTTGCCCGGTCGCGTTATGGGGGACATCCCTGGTTTCGCTGCCAGGGTGGGTTGGCAGCCTCGGCGCGCCAGCGTCGGGCATGCCCGACGCTGCGGCACCATGACCTCATGGCCTGGTTTGATCTTGGCGACGTTCGGTGGGTTGGGGTGCTGATCGCCTCCCTCGCCGCATTCCTGGTTGGCTTCGCGTGGTTTCACGAGAGGGCGCTCGGGACCGCCTGGGCTCGGTTCGCAGGCGTAGACGTCGCCGAGCAGCGCGACGGCCAGTCGCGAAGGCTCATTGTGGGGTTCATCGTGACCGTGATCACGGTGGTCTTCATGAACGTGCTCATGGCGGAACTGCTCGTCACCTCAGTTGTGGGAGGCGCGATGTTTGGCGCCGCGATCGGCCTGGTGATGCGGCTTCTCAACCACGTCTTTCACGACGCATTCGAGAATCGCCCGGGCGCGTTGACGCTCATCAACGGTGGCCACGACGTGCTCGCGCTCGCTGCTGCCGGGGCGGTGCTGGGGGCGTTCCTGTAGCGTCGGCGGTGGGGCTGGAGGAGGAATGATGGACTGGCTCACTTTTGAGGGAATCAACTGGTTAGCGGTACTCGTCGCATTCGTTGTGAGCTTCGCGTTCGGGTGGTGGTATTACTCGTCCGCAGGGCTCTGGAAGGTCTGGAAGCGAGCGGCGAACGTTACCGATGAGGCGGTCGAGAACGCTGACATGGGCGTCGCGTTCGGCGGCACTATCCTCGCGAACGTGCTCGGCGTCATCGTGTTGGCAATGCTCATGAATGCGGTGGGCGCCGAGACGTGGGTAGACGGCCTGGTGCTGGGCGCGATCATTGGCCTTGTCTACCGCGCTGGCGCTCATGCGCTCCACAACGGTTTCGCGCAGCGCTCGCCGGTTGTCACCATGCTCGACGGGTTGCATGACATGGTCGCGCTCGCGATCGCGGGCGTGATCCTGGGCCTGTTCTGACGTGGACGCTGCACTCGCCTGGCAGGTCGCTGAGCGCGAGTTTGGCCTCAAGGTCGCCCAAGTTCGGGAACTCGGTGGGAACGAGGACATCAACTTCCTCGTCGTGACGCCGGAAGGCGCCCGATACGTCGTGAAGGCATCCGCCACTGCCAAGTCCGCCCTCGAGGCGCAGACCGCCGCGCTTGAGTTTCTCACCGAGGCCGTCGCAACCTTCGACGTGCCCTCGCCGAGGCTCACGATCGGGGGCGAATCGGTCGTCGACCTAGGGGGTTCGCACCCCTTTGTGCGCGTGCTGTCGTTCGTGCCAGGGCAGATGAGCGTTGGATCCCGGCGGATTGTGCCGGGAGTGGGGGCGGCGCTCGGCTCCGTGTCTGGCGAGATGGTCGCCAAGCTCGCGTCTTTCTCACACCCCGGTCTCGTCGAGGGGGGCGACTGGGACCTGCGAGAGGCGCCGCGCGTGGTAGCCGGGGAGCCGTCGCTCGGTTCGGTGCTCGCGGCGAGCCTCGAGCGCACCGCGCGGCTCTCGCTCCCCGTGCAGGTCATCCACGGCGACCTCACGGAGGACAACGTTGTCCTAGGAGCAGACCAAGACTTCGCAGGGGTGATCGACTTTGGCGACCTGGCACCCAGCTGGGCCGTTGCCGAGCTTGCCGTCACCCTGACCTCGCTGCTCGCGCACGATGGCCCGGTCATGCACGAGGTTCTCGACGCCGTGGCTGCCTTCCACGCCAGGCGCCCGCTGCTCCTCGATGAGGCGCGGGCGATCTGGCCGCTCGTCGTGAGGCGCGCGCTGGTTCTTGAGGCGGGCGCGGCGCGCGTGCTTGCCGGAGATCCGACCAACGAATACGCGCTCGCGCGCAGGCCGTTTGAGCGGCTCGTCTTCTCTCGCGCGCTCGCGCTGCCTTACGACGAGGCCGAACTGCTGATCCTCGACGCGGTCGACATGCTGCCGCGGCGTGAGGCTCCGCTCGTCCGCATGTTCGCGGGTCTTGGCGACGCGCAGGAGCTCGACCTGTCCGTCTCCTCGCCGCTCCACGACTCGGGCGCCTGGCTCGAGCGCCCCAACCCCGACAACCTCCCGGAATGCGTCACCCGCTACGGGGCGCCCCAGCTCATGCCCGACGCCGCTACCGGAGTGGTGCCGAGATCGATCCCCTTGGGCATGGGTGCAGTTATCGCGCCTGGCAAAGCGGTTTTTGCTCCTGCACACGCGCTCGTGCGATCGGCAGAGCCGGGCGCTATGGTGCTCGCCCTCGTCGACGGCGGCTGGGTGCACATCACGGGCGTCGATCCCGAGATCGAGGCGGGCGAGACCGTTCCCGCGGGAACCGTGATCGGCTCCACCGCCGGTCCCGTGTGGGTGCAGCTTTGCGCGGCCCCGATACCGCCTCCGCGCTATGTGCAGCCGGGCCTCCAGGATCGTTGGGCACGAATCTGTCCCGACCCCTCGGTGCTGTTCGGAAGAGACCCGGCCCCAGCGTCGGGCAAATCTGCGGCCCAACTGGCCGTGGAGCGCGAATCCGTGGTCGCAAGCGTGCAAGAGCACTACTACGAGCGGCCGCCGCGGATAGAGCGCGGTTGGCGTCACCACCTGTTTGACGTGGACGGCCGTGGCTACCTCGACATGGTCAACAACGTGGCGATTCTTGGGCACGGGGAGCCGCGCATCGCCGACGCCGTGTCCCGGCAGTTGCGGTTGCTGAACACGAATTCGCGCTTCCATTACGGCGCCATCGTTGAGTTCAGTGAAGCGCTCGCGCGGCGCTGCCCGCCGGGACTGGACCAGGTGTTCCTGGTCAACTCCGGCTCGGAGGCCGTCGATCTGGCGATCCGCATCGCGCGCGCCGCGACGGGACGGAGCGACGTCGTGGCGGTCACCGAGGCGTATCACGGCTGGACCGTGGGGGCCGATGCGATCTCGACGTCGGTTGGCGACAACCCGCGCGCTCTTGGCACGCGGCCGTCATGGGTGCACGTGCTCGCGACGCCGAACGCGTACCGCGGGCTGCATCGCGGCGCCGACGCTGGCCGCTACGGGCCGGAGGCAGTGGCCGAGATCGAGGCCCTCGAGGCGCCTCCGGCGGCATTCATCGCGGAGCCGATCTTCGGCAACGGCGGCGGGATCTTGTTGCCGCACGGGTACTTGCGCGATGTCTATGCCGCGATTCGCGCGCGGGGCGGTCTGTGCGTGAGCGACGAGGTGCAGGTGGGATACGGCCGGCTGGGCGACTACTTCTGGGGGTTCGAGCAGCAGGGCGTGGTGCCCGACATCATCGCGGTGGCGAAGGCGATGGGCAACGGGCACCCCTTGGGTGCGGTCATCACGACCCGCGACATCGCCGCTCGCTTCGCGGTCGAAGGCTCCTTCTTCTCGTCTGCGGGGGGCTCGCCAGTCTCGAGCGTGGTGGGCGCCACGGTACTCCGGGCCATGGAGGAGGACTCGCTCCAAGATCGCGCCCGCGTGGTGGGCCAGGAACTGATTGAGGGCCTACAGGCGCTCGCTGCACGTCACGCGCGCTTGGGAGCGATCCACGGCATGGGGCTGTACCTGGGGGTCGAGATCGGCGGACCTGACTCGCCCGACCCGGACGGCGCGCGCGAGATCTGCGACGCGATGCTCGACGAGGGCGTGGTTGTGCAGCCCACCGGCGACCACAAGAACGTGCTCAAGATCAAGCCGCCGTTGACGCTCGACCTGCCGGGCGTGGCGAGATTCCTCGCGGCCCTTGACCACGTGCTCACCATGGCCGACGCTAGGGCGCGGCTCTAGCGATTGACTGCCGCAGCGTCGGGCCTGCCCCTAGCCCCACCCCCCAGGGTTTAGGCAGGTTGTGCATCGGTTTTCGAGGCTTGGGATTCCTGTAGGCAAGTGATGCCTTGTTTCGGACCGGACCGGTGATTTGCCTTGCCACTCACAAGCCCCGGGCACCCGCAGTGAGATCATTCACGCGTGGATACCGAGCCCGACTTCTCCGCGCTCGCCGCGCTGCACGAGCTCGGCTCCGACGAGATCCCGCGGGTCGTGCTCGAGCACGCAGGCGACGAACCAGTAGAACTCGTCTGGCGCAACGAACTCGGCGGGTTGACATTTCGATTCGGCGATCGCTTCCTGAAATGGAATCCGCGCTCGACGGGCATCGACCTGGAGCGCGAACGGGTGCGGCTGGACTGGATATCGAGTCGGCATCCGGCACCGCGCGTGGTGGATGCTGGAGCGGACGACGAGGCGGAGTGGTTCGTGACATTGGCGCTGCCAGGATCCTTCGCGGTGGGAGACACCTGGCGCGCGCGCCGCCCAGAGGCGATCCGAGCGATAGCGACCGGTTTGCGGGCTATCCACGCGCTCGGCCTCGATGGCTTCCCACCCGAATGGACCGCGCAGAGCTGGGTCGGTCGCGCCCCGGCGACACTCGGCAACCGTCCGCCCATCGACGACCCGGTGATCGTCCATGGCGACGCGTGCGCGCCAAATACCCTCATCTCGGCAGAGGGCGAGTGGACCGGAAATGTCGACTTCGGCGATCTTGCGATCGGTGACCGATGGGCCGACCTCGCGGTGGCCTCAATGAGCCTGGACTGGAATTTTGGCGAGGGTCACCAGGACGAATTCTTCGAGGCATACGGGATCGCCCGCGACGAAGCGAGGATCAGTTACTACCGCGCTCTCTGGGAGGCGGAGTCCTGACGCTTGGCGCCAGGTTGGTCGTGCGTGGAGCGGGCGACGGGAATCGAACCCGCACCATCAGTTTGGAAGACTGAGGCTCTACCATTGAGCTACGCCCGCACTGCTGCACTCGCAGCGCGTACTAGAGTAGCCGAGCCCGGCGCTGTCGGGTGTCACGGGGTGTAGCGCAGCTTGGTAGCGCATCTGCTTTGGGAGCAGAGGGTCGCAGGTTCAAATCCTGTCACCCCGACGAAGTTTGCGAGCGCCGAGAGCCGAAGGCTCTCGAGCGCGAGCAAACGAAGGGGTTGATGAGCGACTCGGAGCGGCGCGACGATCACCCCGACGTAGTGAGCGAGCCGCAAGCGGACGCCACCCGAGCTGCTTCCGACCCACGCCGCTACGATCTCCACATGAGTCAAGACATTGAGCCGCAGGAGCACCCGGCCCCCGCGCGCTTCGCTTGGCTGACAATGCGCGCCGTTGCATCGACGCTTGTCGCGCTCGCCTTCGCCTTTGCGCTCATGATCTCTTTCCCCGCGATCCAGGCGTTCCTCTTCACTCTGCGCTGACTCCCGCGCCGCACCTCGCCACGGGTCCTCACCTACGTCACCCTGGCCGAACTTCCTGGCACTATCAGTAGTCGTGAGCGCGCAAGAGGGATCCAGGGCGGACGACGCCACACAGCCGCTCCCTAACGACCCCGACATCGAGGTCGAGGATGCCGCCACTCGCCCGCCCCACCTCCGCCCGTCGTACCTCGCGATGGTCGCCCTTGGCGGCGCGGTCGGCGCGAGCGCCCGCGAGGGCCTCTCGCTCGCGTTCCCGGCCGTCAATGGCGTCCCCTACACGATCCTCGCGATCAACGTCGTGGGCGCCCTCCTGCTCGGAGTGCTCATCGAGAGCCTCGCTCGCCGCGGTGCTGACCACGGCCGACGCCGCGCGGCCCGCCTCTTGCTCGGCACCGGGGTCTTGGGCGGCTTCACTACCTACAGCGCGCTCGCAACCGCGACCGCACAGCTCGTCTCCGATGGCCGTGCGGGAGCGGGAATCGCATACGGTCTCGCTACGGTGCTGATCGGTGCAATCGCCACCTGGGCCGGCATCGCTCTCGGCGTCCTCACACATGGCCCAAGCAGGGCAGCGCGCGCATGACTCCACTCATGTTCGTGGCGCTCGCCCTCGCGGGCGGGCTCGGCGCCGCCGCGCGCTTCCTGCTCGACGGCGCTATCAGGTCCCGCTCAACCGGCACCCTGCCGTGGGGCACCATCGTCATCAACCTGACCGGATCTTTTGCGCTTGGACTCGTGACGGGGGCCATCGCCGCTAGCGCCCTTCCGGATGGTTGGGGCATCGTGGTCGGCACTGGGTTTCTGGGCGGCTACACCACGTTCTCCACCGCGAGCTTCGAGACGGTCAGGCTCATCCAAGAGCGGAAGTTCGGCGCGGCTGCCGCCAACGGCCTTGGCGTCCTCGTGGCCGCGACGCTCGCCGCTGGCCTGGGCCTCTGGCTCGGCTCGCTCGCTTGAGACACACCGCTCAAAACTCGATCCGGACCACGCGCCGGCGCTTCGACGGCGCGTGCACCACCTCGAACCCGGCCGCGAGAAACGCGCCGAGCGGCCCAACAAAGACCTCGCCCCACGTGATGTTCCCAGCGCCGTCGGTGATGATCGGATAGCCCTCGAGGATCTGCGCGCCCCGCGAGCGCGCGAACGGCACGGTCGCCGCGCATAGCGGGTATGTGAGCCCCAATCCCTGGAACTCCTTGCGAACCCGGAAGCACGTGACGGACCACACGTCCGGATCGAACCGGTCCTCGTGGCGCCCGCGCCACACCGTCGCGGTCGCCTCATTGATCTGGAAGATCCGATAGTTCACGCGCGGCTCCACCGCCACCCAACCCGCCGGCTCCCCGTCCAGGTAAAGCACCAAACCGGACGTCTCCACAGCGTCGGGCTGGCCGCAGTTTGTCTGTGCGCGCAGCGCCTCAGCACGGGCCTCACGAGGCTGTGGCGCGTACCCGGCCTGGCCCATCTTCCAGCGCTGACACTGGCAATGGTGGGGGTATCCGGCGTCGCCAAAGATGAGTTGCAGGTCTTGCCAGCTCGCCTCGTTGGCCGGCACCACCTTCTCGCCCATGGCGCCAGGCTATGCCCGACGCGGTGGTCGGGTGGGCTACACGACCTCGCCTGCGGTGATGGCTTGGGCCTCTTCGAGCAGGTCCTCGTGGCCATGGTCCACGCGCGCCAGTGCCGAGCGTGAGGCGAAGACGACGGCGCTCGCGACCAGCACGGACAACGCGGCGATCGTGTAGGGCAGCCAGTCCCCGGCCCAGCCGGCGAGGTGCGCGGCGAGCGGGGGAGCGGCCGCGCCGCCTATGAAGCGAACCCCGGAGTACGCGGACGACGCGACGGTGCGCGGCAGGTCGGTGGCCTCCATGACAGATTCGGTGAGCACGGTGTTGAGCACGCCGAGCAGCGCGCCACCCACGACGATGCACGCCACGAGCGCCGCGGGCGAGGACACCACGAGGGCCGTCACGCCGAGCAAGGCCGCGAGTAGCGCAAGCGTCACGTAGAGCACTCGGGTGCGGGCAAATCGCGCGGTGAGGAGCGGCGCCACCCACACGCTCGTGATGGCGAGCGCAATGCCCCACGCGCAGAACGTGAGCCCGAGGCCGATCGCAGTGAAGCCCAGCGGGAACGGCGAGTACGCCAGGAGAACGAAGAACCCGATGTTGTAGAACAGCGCGGCGATCGCGAGGCGCTGGAGAGCGGGCACCCGCAACGCGCGGAAGGGCGCGGAGAGCTTCACCGGAACGCGCGGCACGGGATCCTTGCGAATGAGCGTGAAGATCGCGATGAACGCGATCGCCATGAGCGCGGCGGTGCCGAAGAACGGCGCCCTCCAGCTCCACGTGCCGAGGATGCCGCCGAGCAGCGGACCAATAGCGATGCCGAGGCCGAGTGCGGCCTCGTAGAGCACGATCGCTGCTTCGGAGCCACCCACGGCGGAGCCGACGATCGTCGCAAGCGCGGTGGAGATGAACAACGCGTTCCCGAGCCCCCAACCGGCGCGTAGGCCGATGATCTCGCCGACGGTCCCAGAGGCGCCCGCGAGCGTCGCGAAGATCACCACCAAGGCGAGGCCCGCGAGCAGCGTCTTGCGGGCTCCGATCTTGCCCGAGATCCACGAGGTGAAGAACATCATCACGCCCGTGACCGCGAGGTACGAGGTGAAGAGCATCTCGGCCTGCGTTGGGCTGGCGCCTAGATCGGCCGAGATAGCAGGCAGGATGGGGTCAACCAGGCCGATGCCCATGAAAGCGACGACGCACGCGAACGCGACCGCCCACACGGCCTTTGGCTGATTCTTGAGGGCGTTCACTTGGCGTCCTCAAGGATCTTGACGGTGCGGGTCACCGCGGCCCAGTCGGCTTCGGTGAGTTCGGCGAACAGAGGGGCGAGCGCTCCACCGAGTTCGGCCTTCCAGTCGGCGAGCGCCTGGCGGCCCTCATCCGTGATCGTGAGGATGGTCGCGCGAGCATCGTGCGGATCCTGCGCGCGCGTGACTAGGCGCTGCTCTTCGAGGGTGGGCGCGAACTGCGTGATGGCCGGCTGGCTGATGCGCAGCGAGGCCGCGATCTCGCCGATGCGCTGTGGGCCGTCCTGCTCAAGGACGCCGAGAACCCGCCACTGGCTCGCGGGAGTCGTGTTGCCGGAGGCGACCGCCGCTAGTCGCGTGAGTCGGTTGGTTGCCGAGATGAGGTCGACGAGGAGTCGTCGCTGCGTCTTGTCCATAAGTGCATTATATAACTGACTTATCGATGTGTCGCACCACCCCACGTCCCGCCGCATGGTTTAGGCAGCTCAGTCCTGCAACCGTGCGCAAACCGACGCGGCTTAGGCAACTCAGTCCTGATACGGCGTCGTGCACACACTGACGGTTGACGACCGCTGCGCGGCCCGCAGCAGCGTGGGGCAGCTGAACCAAACAGGACTGGTCTGCCTAAACCGCGCTCAATATGCGCGCAGTGCAGGACTAGGTTGCCTAAACCGCGCTGGGGGCGGGCACGGCGCGCTCGCGGAATGTCCGTGCAACGGTGAGCACCCCAAGGATCAGCGCAGCGGGCACCAGCAGCGCGAATCGCCACGACGTCGCGTCCGCGATGATGCCCGTCGCAGCGGAGCCAACGACGACGCCCACGTAGTTGAAGAGGTTGAGGCGCGACACGATCTCGTCGATCTGCTCCGGTGCCAGGTCGCCGGAGGCGGAGAAGGCCAGCGGCACGATCACGCCGAGCCCAAGGCCCACCACCGCGAACCCGGCCACAGCTAGCCACACCGCAGGCGCAACAGCGGCGAGCACGAATCCGGCCGTCGCGAGCGCCACCGCGAAGCAGATCACCACTACGCGGCCAACCCCGGCCACTAGCCGGTCGCCGAGGATTCGCGCCAACAGCACTGTCCCCTGATACGCCGCGTAACCGAGCGGCAGCACGGCTGCCGACGCCACGAAAGTCTTGTCAATGTAGACGGAACTCCAGGTCGAGACCACGCCGTCGCCCACGTAAACCACCAGAATTACCAGGCCGAACACGGTCAAACCGCGCCACGGAAGCGGAGGCTTGGAGGCGTCGGGCATGCCCTGCTCGGGGTCCCGCGCGAGCCCACGCAGCAAGCCAGGCACCGCGCCAAGCGCCACTACGGCGCCCACGAGGAATGCCATTTCGAACGACGCGCCCGTGCCGTTGATCCCAGCGACCACGAGCGCGCCCAGGATGGCCGCGGCGGTCTGGAAGGCGTAGAAGGTCGTGAAGATGGGGCGGCCGTAGCCGCGCTGGATCGTGAGTCCCTGCATGCCATTGCCCGCGTCGCCAAGGCCAACGCCAAACCCGAACAGCGCGTACACCGGGAACAGGGCGGCATAGGGCAGATTGATCATTGCGAGCAGCACCGCGGTTGCCTGCAGCGCAAACGCGGGAGCCAGCAGGAACGCCGATCCGCGGCGCACCGCCACTGCGCCGCCAACGAGCGAACCGATAGCGGCAAATACCAGCACCGACAGCACCACGAGCGACACTTCGGTGTCGCCGATGTGCGTGCGATCTTCGAGCCCGGGCAGGTTGGTGAGCACGAGCGCCTGCATGAACCCCTGCAGCGCGAATGCGACGGTGGCCCACGTGCGGGCCCTGGTGAGAACGGCGTCGGCCATGGCGCTCACTGTAGTGGCGGAGGCCTTTGGCAACGGCCCGACGCTGGGGTGGCTAGGCGACGGGCCTCGCCAGGTCCTCGATCACCTCGGCGCCGGGCAGCTCGGCGAGCAGGGCGCCAGGTGCAACGATCTTCGCGGCCCTGATTCCTGCTCCCAAGGTCACGAGCGGCACCTTCGTCACGCGAGAGTCGATGAGAATGCGCCACTTCCCCGGAAGCCCGATGGGCGTGATGCCGCCGTACTCCATGGAGGTGCGCTGCACGGCTTCGTCGAGCGGCAAGAACGAGGCCTTGCGGACGTCGAGCAACTTGCGAACCGCGCCGTTCACATCGGCCCTCGTATTTGCCAAGATCACGCAGGCTGCTACGCGCTCTTCGCCGTTGCGGGCGCCCGCTACAACCACGCAGTTGGCCGCCGTGGCTTCGGTGACCCCGTACTCGGCGACGAAGGCCGCGGTGTCGGACAGCGTCGGGTCGATCGCCGCCACTCCCAACCTGTCGCCCCAGCCAAGCGCGGCGATGAGCGCTGCGGTCGGCGGTGCGGTGAGGTCAGGGTGCGCGGACGCGGGCTGCGCGTGAAGCGCTCCCAGGGAGAAGCCGGTCATCCGCCAACCATTCCATGCGAGGCCCCACATGCGGGTAGAATCGCGGGGTTGCCCGAGGCGCCCCACGCGCCGCGGGACCCATCCACCATCAGGAGTAGCAGTGACCAGCGCCCTCGAGAAGATCGACGCCACCACCGTCAAGTTGACGATCACCCTCACGGAAGAGGACATCGCGCCCGTTATGGCGCACGCCTACGAGCACGTTGGCTCGCAGGTGCAGATCCCCGGCTTCCGCAAGGGAAAGGTGCCGCCGAAGATCCTTGAGCAGCGCGTGGGCAAGGGCGCGATCATCGAGCACGCCGTCAACGATGGCCTGCCTGGCTGGTACTCCGAGGCGGTTCAGGAGCAGGGCATCCGCCCCTACGGCCAGCCCGAGGTCGAGGTTGTGAAGATCCCTGGCATCGAGGCCGGCGATGAGGGCATCGAGTTCACCGCGACCGTCGAGGTGCGCCCGGAGGTCACGCTTCCCGCCGCGGACTCGCTGAAGATCACCGTTGCCCCCTCCGACATCACCGACGAGGACGTGGACGCTCGCCTCACCGCGCTGCGCGAGCGCTTCGGCACGCTCGTTGGCGTTGACCGCCCCGCCGCCGACGGCGACTTCGTGACGCTCGATCTGTCTGCCGTCGTCAACGGCGAGGACGTCGACGCCGTGCAGGGCACCTCCTACCAGGTGGGCGCCGGCAACATGCTTGAGGGCCTCGACGACGTCATCACCGGCCTCAGCGCGGGCGAGGAGACCACCTACGAGGGGCCGCTCGCCGCGGGCGACCACGCTGGCGAGACTGCGACCATCACGGTCAAGGTCACCGCGGTCAAGGAGCGCCAGTTGCCCGACGCTGACGACGACTTCGCGCAGCTGGCTTCAGAATTCGACACGCTCGATGAGCTGCGCGAGGACCTGCGCGACCAGGCCGGCCGCATCAAGGCCAACAACCAGGCGATGGAGGCCCGCGAGAAGTTGCTCGAGGCGCTCACCGACGCGACCGACTTCGAGCTCCCCAAGAAGGTCATCGAGGCCGAGGTGCACAACCACCTCGCCAACGAGAACCGCCTCGAGGACGACGAGCATCGCGCCGAGGTCACCGAGGAGGCCGGCAAGGCTCTGCGCGTGCAGATCCTGCTGGACCAGCTCGCTGATGACTTCGATATCGAGGTAGAGCAGTCTGAGCTGCTCGACTACCTGCTCAACGCCTCGCGCCAGTACGGCCAGGACCCCGCTCAGTTCATCGAGCAGGTGGAGAAGGCTGGCCAGATCCCCTCGATGGTGGCCGAGGTTGCCCGCTCGAAGGCCACCGCCTACGCGCTTCGCCGCGCCACGGTCGTTGACGAGGCCGGCGCCGCCGTTGACCTGTCTGCCGTGATCGGCTCTCTCGAGGACGAGGCTGCTGCTGAGGACGCAGCCGCCGCCGAGAACGAGGAATAAGCCCTCCGGAACGCGACAGAGGCCCGACGCTACGGCGTCGGGCCTCTGTGCGTTTGGGCTGCGGTTGGTCAGCTAAGAATTGCTCACCGATGCGGCGGACGCGATCACGATAACGATGATGAAGATCACCCAGAAAGCGAGCGCGAGGTAACCAAGGATGGCACCGACGATGCCCATCCACTTGTACTCGGCCTTGCCCTTGTTCGCGGCGCTGATGCCGAGGTGACCAAAGATGATCGGAACGATGGCCATACCCAGCAGTCCCGTGACGAACGCGACGATGTTCATCCAGGTGTTGGGGTGGTCGTTTGGGGCACCGTAGGCCTGCGGGGGAGCAGGCGGTGCGGCGTAGGGAGTAGCGGCGGGTGGCGCCTGGGGCGGAACAACTGGGGGAGTCGCCGCGGGCGTTGGTGCCACGGGCGGCGCTACCGGCGGCGGCGTTTCTGCGACGTCGGCTGGCACAGCCGGCACTTCGTCGGGGACGAGGTTCTCGTCGGAGGTTGTCATGGTGCTTCCTTTCTGTTCACTCGTAATCTGCGAAAAGTCCGACCCCAATGATGAGAGCCCAGTAGGCGACCATCGCCACCACGAACACGTAGCTGATGATCAGTCCGGCGAGTCCCGCGCCCCTGGCGTCTGCCTCGCCACGCTTCGACGCCGAGAGTCCTAGGTGGCCAAAGACAATGCCGGCCACACCGGACAGGCCGCAAGTGACGAGGCCCCCCAGCCCGCAGCCGAAGGCCACCCAGTTCATCCACGTCTTGGGCTTTGGCTGACCCGGGTAGTAAGGCATTGGCGGCGGCGGAGGGTATCCGGGGGCGGCTTGCGGGTATGCGGTCGGGGCGGCCGAGGTGTAGCCGGGCTGCTCATACGGCTCGTATTGGGCTGGCGCGTACTGTGTGGGCGCGACCGGGGGCGCTTGATAAGGCGTGGGGTCCGTAGGCACGGGCCCGCTGTAGGGGTCGAGAGTGCTGGGGTCGATGGGCACGGGCTGCGCGCTCGGCTGCACGGGACTCATGTGCTCGGACTTCTTGGGCAGGAATGGGTCGTCCGTCATGGGCTTCACCCTACTCAGGGCCGCTTGCGCTGTGCATCAAGAAATAGCGCTCAAGACCGCGAGCCCGCCGATGACCAGCCACACGGCGATGACCGTGTATCCGAACACCATCCCCGCTATCCCGAACGGCCTCACGCTCGCCTCGCCCCTCCGGGCGGCTGCGACGCCGAGGTGTCCCATAATCACCGCCGCGATCGCCAGCGGCGGGACGGCAATGGCAAACAGGCCCAGCAGGCCGCTCGTGTAGTTGAGCCACGTCTTCGGCAGCCCGCCCCGATTCCATGCGTAGGAGTCGTTCCACTCATCGAAGTACTTGGTTCGAGATGTCGCGGCAGCGAGGAACGACTCGGCTCCCGATGGCGACGTTGCCTGGTCGTCTTTGTCTTCCACTGGACCGCCTCCTCAGGTGCGAGTACGTTGCCCGCCGACTCTAGCGTCGGGCCGTTCTCCCCGTAGCGAAAACGGCCCCGAAACGGCAATGCCAGGCGGGTGCGCCGCGTTAGGGTCACACGTGACGAAAGGACGCGACGTGAGTGATTTCACCGCCCGGAGCGAAGGCCCAGGGATGGGTCTCAACGACTCGATCTTCAACCGCCTGCTGCGCGAGCGGATCATCTGGCTTGGCGACGAGGTGCGCGACGACAACGCGAACGCCATCTGCGCCCAGATGATGCTGCTGGCCGCTGAGGACCCGGACAAGGACATCTACCTGTACATCAACAGCCCGGGCGGTTCGATCACCGCTGGCATGGCGATCTACGACACGATGCAATACATCAAGCCCGACGTCGCCACCGTGGCGATGGGCATGGCTGCGTCGATGGGGCAATTCCTGCTCGCGTCTGGTGCGCCCGGCAAGAGGTACGCGACGCCGCACGCGCGGGTCATGATGCACCAGCCCTCTGGCGGCATCTATGGCACGGCGACTGACATCCGCATCAACGCCGAGCTGATCGTGCACATGAAGAAGGTGCTGAGTGAGCTCACGGCGGCGCAGACCGGCAAATCCATCGAGCAGATCACCAAGGACGCCGACCGCGACCGCTGGTTCACCGCGGACGAGGCGCTCGACTACGGCTTCATCGACAAGGTCATCAAGCACGCAGAAGAAGCGGGCGACGTGTCGCAAGGAGGGAAGGCATGAGCGAGCTCTACCAGGCCATTCAGGCCGCGGGACGCACGGCCGGTTCGTTCGAATCGCGCTACATCCTGCCGCAGTTCGAGGAGCGCACGGCCTACGGCTTCAAGCGCCAGGACCCTTACGCCAAGCTGTTCGAGGACCGCATCGTGTTCCTGGGCGTGCAGATCGACGACGCCTCCGCTGACGACGTCATGGCGCAACTGCTCGTGCTCGAGTCGCAGGATCCGGACCGCCTCATCAAGATCTACATCAACAGCCCCGGTGGCTCGCAGACGGCGCTGACGGCGATCTACGACACGATGCAGTACATCAAGCCGGAGATCCAGACGGTTTGCCTTGGGCAGGCCGCCTCCGCGGCCGCCGTGCTGCTGGCCGCGGGTACGCCGGGCAAGCGCCTTGCCCTGCCGAATGCGCGTGTGATGATCCACCAGCCGCGAATCTCCGAGGGGTCGCGGGCGCAGGCCTCGGACATCGAGATTTACGCCGAGGAGATCCTGCGCATGCGCGATTGGCTCGAGAACACGCTCGCGTTCCACTCTGGCCAGACGCCAGAGAAGGTGCGCGAGGATATTGAGCGCGACCGGTTCCTCTCCGCTCTCGAGGCCAAGGAGTACGGCCTCGTAGATGACGTGCTGGAGTCCCGCAAGGGCGCCGCAATGGTCGAGGGCATCAAGTAGTCCGTCATCCTGCGCGCAGTCGCAGGACCTAGGAGGCCCGACGCTGTGGTGACCACGGCGTCGGGCCTCATCTTTTGGGCGAGTCGCCAGGTGCGCGTCAGGCCTTCTTAGTACCCTGGAAAGACTTGGAAGGAGCCTTGAATGGCGCGACCTGCCGATTCCGGCGATCTGCTCAAGTGCACGTTCTGCGGAAAGACGCAGAAGCAGGTGCGCAAGCTCATTGCGGGCCCGGCCGTGTACATCTGCGACGAGTGCATTGGCCTGTGCAACGAGATCCTCGACGAGGAGCTCGCGGAGGCCGTTGAGCAAGAGCTTGTTGAACTCCCCAAGCCGCGCGAGATCTTCGACTTCCTTGAGCAGTACATCGTTGGGCAGGACGCCGCCAAGCGCGCGCTGGCCGTTGCCGTGTACAACCACTACAAGCGCGTGCGGGCCTCAGAGACGAAGTCGCTGCCTGACGCTGAGGCAGTGGACATCGCGAAGTCGAATGTGCTGTTCATTGGCCCCACCGGCTGTGGGAAAACTTACTTGGCGCAGACGCTCGCCCGCATGCTCAACGTGCCGTTCGCCATCGCGGACGCGACCGCGCTCACCGAGGCCGGCTACGTGGGCGAGGACGTCGAGAACATCCTGCTGAAGCTGCTGCAGGCCGCCGACTACGACGTCGAGAAGGCGCAGCGCGGGATCATCTACATCGACGAGATCGATAAGGTGGCGCGCAAAGCCGAGAATCCGTCGATCACGCGTGACGTGAGCGGCGAGGGCGTGCAGCAGGCGCTGCTCAAGATCCTCGAGGGATCTGTGGCTTCCGTGCCGCCGCAAGGCGGGCGCAAGCACCCGCACCAAGAGTTCATTCAGATCGACACCACCAACGTGCTGTTCATCCTTGGTGGCGCGTTCGCGGGCCTCGAGGAGATCATCTCGGCGCGCGTGGGCCGCAAGGGCATCGGGTTTGGGGCCACGCTCAAGGAGGCAGACAACTCGGACCTCTTCGCGCAGGTCACTCCTGCCGACCTGCACAAGTTTGGTCTGATCCCCGAGTTCATTGGGCGCATGCCGGTGATCGCCACCGTGTCGCCGCTCGATGTGGATGCGATGGTCTCGATCCTCACGGTGCCAAAGAACGCCCTGGTAAAGCAATACCAGCGGATGTTCGAGCTGGACGGGGTGGAACTCGAGTTTGAGCCTGCCGCGGTTGACGCGGTGGCTGAACAGGCGCTCGATCGTGGCACGGGCGCGCGTGGACTGCGCGCGATCCTCGAAGAGGTGCTTCAGGGCGCGATGTTCGAGGTCCCCGGCCGCGACGACATCGCGCGCGTGGTCGTGACGCGCGAGGCCGTGCTCGACCGGACGGAGCCGGAGTTCTTCCCGCGCGTCCGCGAGGCCGGCGCGGCGTAGCGCCGCGCAGTCCCCCACCCAGCCCCAGCCCAGCCCACCGCCGGTCCCCGAAGGCGCCCTGTAGTTTCACCATGCGCGGTTCGAGGGCCTCGCTGTTTCCTGTAGTGCGGCGATGCGCACGCCTACCGGCGTCCCCAACCCAGCCGCAGCGTCGGGCTGTCCACAAGTGGCGCATCGCGGTGTCAGTGCGCGGCCGTCGCCCACGTTTGCTTTACGCATGTCGACCGTCAGAACTCAACCGATCGATGCATTTCTCGCTGAGCAGGGCACTGCCGTGACGGGCAAGTCGCTGCGTGCGCGATTCGGTCCCGACTCTTTGCGCCGCGCTGTCGGCCGCGGCACCGTCGTGCGTCTGCTGCCGGACGTATACGCCTCATCTCTGCACGCGGGCTCGTTCGACGTCCGTGCCGCCGCGGCGGCGATGTGGTCTCGCGGGGCCGTTTCGGGCGTCGCAGCGCTGCACTTGTGGGGTATCGGCGAGGCTCCCGAAGTGATCGAGGTCGTGGTACCGCAGAGCCGCGCGCTCCAGGCGCCACCGTGGATCCGGGTGCGGCGCGTGACGTGCGAGGTTCCGCAGACGGTGCGCCACGGAATACCTGTTGTGAGTCCCGCTGTAGCCGTGGTCCTCAGTTACGGCCAAGTACCAAAGCACCGCCGCGCCGAGGTTGTCTACTGCGCGGTTCGGCGCAAGCTGGTGGGAACTTCCCAGCTGACGGCGGTGCTCGCGGCGTTTCCGCGCGTCAAGGCCCGGCGTGCGCTCGAGCGCAGTGTCGCGGCGGCCGCCGCGGGCGCCCAGAGTTTCCTGGAGGAGCACGCGCTCTATGCCGTTTTCAACACCGGCGAGTTCTCGCGATTTGTGCGGCAGCACGAGGTGGTCATCGAAGGCAACCAGTTCTTCCTCGACATGTACGACGCCATCACAAGGACCGCCGTGGAACTTGATGGCAAGAACGGTCACACCGATGAGGGGCGGCAGAAGGACATCGCCCGAGATTGCTGGGTCGCGACGGTCGGGATACTGACACTGCGGTTCAGTTATTGGGACCTGTTGAATCGACCGGAGTGGTGCCGACGGATGGTGCGCGAGGCTGTGCGCGCACGGACCCGACTATAGGAAGCAACTTCCGCCCCGATGCGCGCACCAGCCCACTACAGAGCGCTGGTGGAGGCGCTGGAGGCGCTGGAGGCGCCGGAGGGGGTGGAGGGGGTGGAGGGGGTGGAGGCCCTGGAGGCGCCAGAGGGGGTGGAGGGGCTACTCCGCCAGGACGGCTGCCGTGGCAGACGTTTCCACGCCTTCGACCCCAACCAGGTCCAGCGACTCCACGCGCCCAGCCGCCATCAGATCGCCACGCGCCGACGCGACCAACTGCAGCGAAGCCTCTGGCACCTGCAGCGTCACGGACGTGATGACTGTGCGCTGCGACACCTTCGCCTCGGACTTCACCTTCCGCAGTGCGGCGAGCGCTGCGCCAGCGGCGGCCAACGTGGCCGCGCCCTTGGCGGGCACGCCCGCGGGCCACGCCGAGCGGTGCACGGAGCCCTCGCGGTACCAGCTCCACACTTCCTCGGTCGCGAAGGGCAGTACCGGCGCCAAGAGGCCGAGGAATGCGTCGAGCGCGCGCACCAAAGTGGCGCGAGCGGAGGCCGCCCCGTCAGAGCACGGCGCGCTCGGGTCGATCGCCTCTCCGGGAGCGGCGCCGTCGTACGCACGATCCTTCACGAGCTCCACGTAGTCGTCGCAGAAGGTCCAGAACAGAGACTCGGTGACCTCGAGCGCGCGGGTGTGATCGTATGCCGCGTACGCCGCGGTCGCCGCGGCGACAACGGAATCAACAGCGCCCAGCATCGCCACATCAAGCGGCTCCGTCACCGCCATCTTCCTCACACTTTCGGCCGCCGCCACCGCATCCTCGAGAGTCGCGGCAGTCGCGACCCCAGAAGCGCCAAGCACGAACTTCGACGCGTTCAGCACCTTCATCGCGAGCCTGCGGCCCACCTTCATCTGGCCCTCGTCGAAGGCGGCATCGGTGCCAAGGCGAGCTGACGCCGCCCAGTACCGCACAGCGTCGGAGCCGTGCGCCTCCAACAGACCCATGGGCGTGACGACATTGCCCTTGGACTTCGACATCTTCTTGCGGTCGGGGTCCAGGATCCAGCCGGAGATTGCCGCGTGCTTCCACGGCAGCTGCCCGTGCTCAAGGTGAGACCGGACCACGGTGGAGAACAGCCACGTGCGAATGATGTCCTGACCCTGAGGCCGCAGGTCCATGGGGAACGTCTTCTCGAAGAGCTCGGCATCCCCGCGCCACCCGCACACGATCTGCGGCGTCAGCGAGGAGGTCGCCCACGTGTCCATGACGTCGGGGTCGCCGATGAATCCACCCGGCACTCCGCGCTGCGCCTCCTCAAAGCCGGCGGGCGCATCCGTGGACGGATCCACGGGCAACGAGTCCTCGGACGGCACCAGCGGCGAGTCCCAGAGCACCTCTCCGGAAGCATCCAACTCAAACCACACCGGGATCGGCACGCCAAAGAATCGCTGCCGCGAGATAAGCCAGTCGCCGGTGAGCCCGCCAACCCAGTTCTCGTAGCGCTTGCCCATGTGCGACGGGATGAAGTCCAACTCCTCGCCGCGAGCGAGCAACTCGTCGCGCAGCGAAGCGTCGCGCCCACCATTGGCGATGTACCACTGGCGCGACGTGACGATCTCGAGCGGCCGGTCGCCCTTCTCGAAGAACTTGACCGGGTGCGTGATGGGCTTGGGCTCTCCCTCAAGAGCTCCAGACTCCCGCAACATCTCCACCACGCGCTGCTGCGCAGAAAACACCGTCATACCAGCGATTTCGCCGTAGGCAACCAGGCCGGTGTCGCTTGAGATGCCCGACGGCGCTTCCGCCAGCAGGCGCCCATCGCGCCCAAGCACGGGGCGGGTGGGCAGCTGTAGTTCTCGCCACCACACCACGTCGGTGACGTCGCCGAACGTGCAGATCATGGCGATGCCCGATCCCTTTTCGGGAGACGCGAGCGGGTGCGCCACAACGGGCACGGAGACCCCAAAGAGCGGCGTCACCACGTCAGTTCCGAACAAGCCTTGGTACCGAGCGTCGTCCGGGTGCGCCACCAACGCGACGCACGCTGGCAACAGCTCCGGGCGGGTGGTCTCAATGAACACCAGGCCACCGCCGTCGGCCCGCTCAAACCCAACTCGGTGGTAGGCGCCGGGGCGCTCCCTGTCCTCAAGCTCGGCCTGCGCAACGGCCGTGCGGAACGTGACGTCCCACAGCGTCGGCGCTTCCGCCTGGTAGGCCTCGCCGCGCGCCAAGTTGCGCAAGAACGCCTGCTGCGCCACGGCAATCGAGTCGGGGGACACTGTTTGGTAGGTCAGCGACCAGTCCACCGACAGCCCGAGCGTGCGCCACAGCACCTCGAAGTGCTTCTCGTCCTCTTGCGTGAGGCGCTCGCACAGTTCGATGAAGTTGCGGCGCGAGATCGGCACCTGGTCGGCGACCTTGACCTCTTTGTCCGTGCCCTCGAACGGGGGCACAAACGACGCGTCGTAGGGGAGCGTTGGGTCGCAGCGAACCCCAAAGTAGTTCTGCACGCGACGCTCGGTTGGCAGCCCGTTGTCGTCCCAACCCATGGGGTAGAACACCTCGCGGCCGTTCATGCGCTGGTACCGCGCCACGCAATCCGTGTGCGTGTAGGAGAACACGTGGCCAACGTGCAGCGAGCCCGACGCGGTTGGCGGCGGCGTGTCGATCGAGTAGATCTCCTCCCGCGACTTGCTGCGGTCAAAGCGGTACACGCCTTGTGCGTCCCAACGTGAAGCCCAGCGATCCTCGAGGCCGTCGACGGTCGCCTTGTCCGGGATGCGTGAAGTCATGGCGGCCATTCTCCCAGAACTTGGGACAGGCCCGACGCTCCACGGGCTTTGGTGGCGACGTCGCCTAGAGCTCCACGGCGGCGAGCACCTCGGTTGGCGTGGTGGAGCCACCCTCGGGTTCCAGCGAGACGGCTATCGCGCCCGCTCCTTCGAGGTCGGTGAGCCAAGCGGCGTCGGTCTCGCCGCCACCCATGGTTGGGCCGGGGATCGGTGCCGAGCCGTCTGCAGGCACCACCCACAGTTGGTACTCCTTGCCTTCCGCGGGCGCCGGCATGTCGCCCTCGACGGCGATCCCGCCCTCGGACTGCGAGACGAACACCGTGACGTCCGAGATGCCGAGCTCCACCTCGACGACGTCGGACGCCGCGCGGATGCGATCCGTGTCGGAAGGCCTGTTGAGGGAAAGGACCAGCGTGGTCGCGATCGCGAGCACCGCCACGCAGGCTGCGGCCACCGCGAGCAGCATGGGTGCGCGGCGGCGCCGCATTGGGACCACGTCGGCGATCACGGTGGCGGGATCCGGCTGAGGCTCGGCGGCAGCGTCGGCAACGGCGCCGGAAGCAGCGCCGGCGGTGGCCGCGGACGCGGCGTCCTGGGGCGTCACGGCAAGCTCCGCGGCGATGCGCTCCGCAAGGCCCGCGGGAACTTCGCTGGACTCGCCATCGTCAGCAAGCCCATCGACGGCGTCGGCAAAGGAGGCAAGCTCCGCTTGGCACGCGTCGCACGTGGCGAGGTGGGCCTCGAATGCCGCCCTCTCGTCGTCGGAGAGAGCGTCGAGTGCGTACGCACCGACCAGCTCATGCATGTCCATGACTACGCCTCCTCAATGGCGTCGCGAAGTTTGATGAGTGCATCCCGGATGCGCGTCTTTGCGGTGCCCAGCGGCACGCCGAGCGCTTCGGAGATCTCCGTATGTTTTCGGCCGCGGTAATAGGCGAGCTCGATCACCTCGCGCTGCTTGTCGCTGAGCGCCGCCATGCCAGCCCTCACCTTGTCGCGCTTCCATTGGGTGAAATCGGCCTCTACGACGGTGTCCGCTGGACCCTCGACTTCCGCGGGAGCCTGCAGTGCCTCCGCTTCCACCTGGTCGCGCTGGCGCTGCTCGCTTCTGACCTTGTCCACGGCCCTGCGGTGGGTGATGGTGAGCACCCACGCCTTGGCAGAACCCTTCATTGGATCAAAGCTCGCGGCCTTTCGCCACGCCTCGACTAGCGCCTCTTGGGCCACGTCTTCCGCGAGCGTCTCATCGCGCACTACGCGAAGTGCCAGCCGGTAAACGAGCGGCAGAAGTGCCACGTAGATGGCCTCGTATGCCGCGGCGGATCCCTTTCCGGCCGCTACGAGCAGAGTCTCCAGTCGCTGCGCCGCATTTGGATCCGGGGCGGCTCTACTGATGTGCGGCTCGTCGGGGTCTACGGCGCGCAGGTGCAGAGGCACACTCAAGTGGCCCTCCTCACGCTGGAGCGCCCAGACGGTCGCCACGGGCACTGTGGTCACGGTAACCGCTCCGACCCTGGCTTGTCTGCTCGCATGGCTGCTCCTGGAAATGTTGACGGCTCTGGTTCGCGTGCCGAAGACGCTCGGATTGCCCGCCGCGCAGGAGCACGGAGTTTTTTTGCCCAGCGCGGAATGAGCGGGATAGCCAGCCGCGTTGTCAGTGCCGTCACATAGGGTGACATGCGTCCGCCAGGGCCGGCGGCAATCCTCATATTCTCCGGGAGGTCCGCCATGGCGGATTCTGTTCTGCCTGCGTCCGTCACCCCTGACGCCAACCGCTGGCGCATGCTCGCCGTTGTCGCGATCGCGCAACTCATGATCGTGCTCGATGGCTCGATCGTTAACGTGGCGCTGCCCCACATCGGCGACGCTCTCAACATCTCGCAGGCGAACATTCAGTGGGTCGTCACCGCGTACATCCTGGCGTTCGGCTCGCTTCTGCTGCTGGGCGGGCGCATCGCCGACTTCTGGGGGCGCAAGCGCGCGTTCGTCGTGGGCCTTGTTGGCTTCGCGGCGGCCTCCGCGCTAGGTGGTGTGGCCACCTCCGAGGCCCACATGTTCGCCGCGCGTGGACTCCAGGGCGTGTTCGCGGCGCTGATGGCTCCCGCCGCGCTGTCCCTCGTAACCGTCGCGTTCACCGAGCCCAAGGAGCGCGCGAAGGCGTTCGGCGTCTTCGGTGCGCTCTCTGGTGCTGGTGCGGCCATCGGTCTCATCATCGGCGGACTCCTCACGGACGGCCCAGGGTGGCGCTGGGTCATGTGGGTCAACGTGCCGATCGCGCTCGTGACGGCGATCCTCGCGATCGTGATCGTGCGCGAGTCCAAGGCGGGCGGACACCCGCATTTCGACATTCCTGGCGCGCTGCTCGCGACCATCGGACTGTTCTCTCTCGTGTACGGGTTTACTCGCGTTGCTCAGGCCGAGCACGGGTGGGCTGACCCGCTCGCGATCGCTTGCCTCGCGATCGCGGCGATCCTGCTCGTCGCGTTCGTGTGGTTCGAGCGCCGCACCGACCACCCGTTGCTGCCGCTGCGCATCCCTGCGGACCGGGTTCGCGGCGGCTCGTACCTCACGTTCCTCGTGGTGGGCGCGGGCCTCACCGCGATGTTCCTGTTCCTGAGCTTCTACATGCAGATCGTGCTCGGCTACGACGCGCTCAAGACCGGCCTGCACTTCTTGCCGTTCTCGCTCGGCATCATCCTGACCGCGGGCATCGTGGCGCGAGTGCTCCCCAAGACCGGCCCTCGGCCGCTCATGATCGGCGGCCTCATCGTGGCGGCGTTCGGCATGCTCTTGCTTCTGCGCACCACCGCCGACGACCAGTACTGGACGCACGTATTCCCCTCGATGGTCATCATCCCCATCGGCATGGCGTTCGTGTTCATCCCCACCTCGTCCACCGCGCTGATTGGCGTCGAGGCGCGCGACGCGGGCGTAGCATCGGCGCTGCTCAACACCTCCCAGCAGGTAGGTGGCTCCGTGGGACTCGCGTTGCTGACCACGCTCTCCCTTTCTGCGCAGCGTGCGTCGATCGCCGAGAAGGGTCTCCAAGACAACGGTCAGCCGTTCCCGGAGTCCCTGGTCGCTGGCTACCACGTCGGCTACTTCTGGGGAGCGATCCTCTTGCTGCTCGGCGCCGCGATCGCGTTCGTCTTTGTGCGCATCAAGAAGCACGAGTTCCACTCGGAGCCTCAGGACGAGGCCCCAGCAATGGCCATCTAGCGTTTCATCGCGCGCTCGCGACGGCGAGGCACTACCGTTCGGATCATGGTCCGTTTCCTGATTCGGTTGGTCATCAACCTCGCCGTTGCGATGCTCGCCCTGTGGCTCACATCGCTCCTCCTCGACGACTTCAACATCACGTTCGAGGGTCTCGTGATCGCTGCGGCGATCTTCGCGGTGCTGCAGGCGATCCTCGCGCCGTTCATATTCAACATGGCGCGAAAGTACGCGAGCTTCCTGCTCGGCGGCGTGGGCCTGGTCTCCACGTTCCTCGCACTGTGGATCACCACCCTCATCACTGATGGGCTGAGCATCTCCGGCATCACCGCCTGGGTGGTCGGCACGTTGATCGTGTGGCTGATCTCGGCAATCGGCGGGTGGGCTCTTGGGCTCATCTTCCTCAAGGAACGCGCGGAGAACCGCTCCTAGTCAACTCGAGACGAACCCCGCGCGCGGAGACTGCCAATACCGCGCGTGGGGTTCGTTCTTTCTGCCCGACGCCATGGCCAGGATTTTGGTGACAGTCGCCTTTCGTAATTGGTAGGCTGGATCGCATGACTGTGACCGAAGCCGACACCGGACTTGCCGCGCGCCTGCGTGAGGCCACCGCCCCAGAACACCGCGACACCGAAACCCGCGGCTTCATCACGCGCTTGATGGGGGGCGAGCTCGACCTCGCCGCCTACACGGCTTACCTGGCTCAATACGCCTACGTCTACGCGGCACTCGAGGCGCGAGCACCGCTCGCTGCGGACCCAGATTTCCTCACCGATCCCGGCCTGATCCGGCTCCCGTCGATCGAGAGCGACCTCGGTCACCTAGGTGCCCCCAACTGGCGCGAGACTCATCCCGCACTGCCTGCAACGGCCTCGTATGTGGCTCACCTCGTGTCGATCGACCCCGCGGATCTGCCACGTTACGTCGCCCACCACTACACCCGTTACCTGGGCGACCTCAGCGGCGGCCAGGCCATCGCGGCGCTTGTCGCGCGGCACTACGACGCCACCCCTGACCAGCTCGCCTTCTATCGGTTCGAGACCATTGACAGCCCGGTCCGCTACAAGCGGGCCTACCGCGAGGGGCTCGACGCGCTTCCCTTCAATGAAGAGCAGGCACAGGTGCTGTTCGCGGAAGCGAAGCGCGCGTTCGTGTTCAACGGCGCGATCTTCGAGGCGCTCGGCGCCGCCACTCACGCGTGAAGCGCGCCGCCGCGGCGGCTGTCGCGGCGCTCGCGGCCTTCGCACTGAGCGGTTGCGGGGCGCAAATGACCCCTACGAGCGCGGAGTCGAGCGGCACGCCCTCTCAGCCCTCTGCTTCGGCCACGGTGACACCGCTTGACCAGTTGGACGTTCTCGCCGACCCCGCCACCTACCAGGGCCCTTCCACCGCCACGTTGCACATCGACGGGATCTCTGCCCCGGCGTCGGGCCCATCGCAAGAGCTGCCGGTGACCGTAACCAGCCACGACCGCTCCGGCGACCAGCAAATCACCGTGACGGACGCGAGCCGCGTAGTCGCCGTCGATATCGCTGGCTCGATCGCCGACACGATCTGGGCGCTGGGCCTCAGCGATTCCGTGGTGGGCCGCGATGTCGCCGCAAGCTATCCCGGCAGCGAGGACGTGCCGGTGGTGACCGGCAACGGCCACTCGATCAACGCGGAGGCCGTGCTCGCGCTCAAGCCCACGCTCGTCATCACCGATGGCTCGGTGGGGCCGACCACGGCCATCGACCAGCTGCGCGATGTTGGCGTCACGGTGGTCTACGTGGACAACGTCTCGAGCTTTGACGGCGCGGCTCAGCTCGCGCGCGACGTCGCCGACGTGCTGGGGGCGCCCGACGCCGGGGAGGCTTTGGCGCGTGCCCTCGGCCAGTCTGTGGACCAGGTGCGTGCGCAGGTGGCCGCGATCGCCCCCGCGAAGCCGCTGCGGATGGTGTTCCTCTATCTGCGCGGCTCGGCGAGCGTGTACTACGTGTTCGGCGCGGAGTCGGGCGCTGATCAACTGATTGCCGGGCTCGGCGGCGTCGACGCCGCGGGCGAGGCCGGGATCAAGGGCTCGCAACCGCTCACGGACGAGGCGATGCTGGCCACAGAGCCTGATGTGATCCTGGTCATGACTGACGGCCTCGAGAGCGTTGGCGGTGTGGACGGCCTTGTCGCCGATTTCCCCGCGATCGCGCTTACCAACGCCGGCAAGAACCGCCGCGTGGTCGACATGGCGGACACCCAGATCCTGTCCTTTGGGCCGCGATCTGCCGCCGTGCTCGATGGCCTGGCGCGCGCTATCTACGCACCAGAGGCGAAGTAGCCCATGCCAGCGCGCGACACCCGGCGAGGCCGCTTCGCAGCGGTGATGACAGTGCTGGCGGTGGCGCTTGTCGTAGGCGTTGTCCTGAGCGCCGCGATCGGCCAGTTCCCCGTTGCGGTGACCGAAGTGCTCGGCTCGCTGATGAGCCGCATCGGCATTCACACGGACTGGGCTCCGGTGGAGGAGCTGAAGGACCAGGCGCTGTGGCAGATTCGCTTCCCGCGCATCGCGATGGCGGTGCTCGTAGGCGCCACTCTCGCGATCGCGGGTTGCGTGATGCAGGCGATCTTTGGCAACCCGCTTGCGGAGCCGGGCGTGGTTGGTGTCTCCAGCGGCGCTGCGCTGGGCGCCGCGCTCGCCATAGTCACCGGCCTGACGTTGGCTGGGGCAGCGGGAGTGGCGCTGTTCGCATTCGCCGGCGGCGTCGCCGCCACCCTGCTCGTTTATGCAACTGCCAGGGCCAACGGCCGCACAGAGGTGGTCACGTTGCTCCTCACGGGCATCGCAATCAACGCGTTCGCCGGGGCCGGCCTGGCACTCATGATCTTCATGGCGGACGCGGCGAGCCGCGAGCAGATCATCTTCTGGCAGCTTGGCTCGCTCAACGGCTCTCGGTGGAGCGAGGTGGCGATAGTTGCCGTCCTTGGCGTGGCCGGTTCTGCAGTCGCGTTCGCGAATGGCCGACGCTACGACCTCCTCGCGCTCGGGGAGCGCACGGCGGGGCACCTGGGAGTCCGAGTGGAGCGGCTGCGGATTCTGTCGATCGTGGTGGTGGCGATCCTCACGGGCGCCGCGGTCGCGTACGTGGGCATCATCGCGTTTGTGGGGCTCGTTGTGCCGCATGCGCTGCGCATGGTCATGGGGCCAGGGCATCGCGCGCTGCTCCCGGCGAGCGCGCTCGGCGGAGCCGTGTTGATCGTGTTCGCCGACGTGATCGCACGCACGGCCGTGACCGGTGCCGAGCTCCCGATCGGGCTCATCACGTCCCTCATCGGCGGTCCATTCTTCTTCTTCCTGCTGCGCCGCGCCCGCTCGAGCCAGGGGGGCTGGGCGTGACCGACGCGAACGGAACCCAGGCTCCGGCCCTCGCCGCGCGCGGAGTCGGCTACAGCGTCGGGCAAGCGCGCCTCGTCGCCGACGTGACCCTTGAGGTGCGGCACGGCGAGCTGGTGGCGCTGGTTGGCCCCAACGGCGCCGGAAAGTCGACGCTCCTGAGCCTGCTGACGGGGGAGCGGCAGCCGTCTGAGGGGACGACTGAGCTTGAGGGGCGCCCGCTCGGTGAGTGGCAGCACCAGGAGCTCGCGCGGCGCCGAGCGGTGCTCACGCAAGACAATCACGTGGCGTTCACGTTCCGCGTTGGCGAGGTTGTCGAGATGGGCAGGGCGCCTTGGCGAGGCACGCCCCAGGACGACGAGGACGAGCAGGCGATATCCGACGCCATGGCACGCACGGACGTGTCGCACCTGGTTGAGCGAGTATTCAGTTCGCTCAGTGGTGGCGAACGGGCGCGCGCGTCGCTCGCGCGCGTGCTCGCCCAGCGGGCTCCGATTGTGCTGCTCGACGAGCCCACGGCGGCGCTCGACCTTCGCCACCAAGAAGATGTATTGACGCTCGCGCGCGAGCTCGCGCATGGGGGAGCGGCGGTGGTTGTGGTGGTGCACGATCTATCCCTCGCGGCCGCCTACGCGGACCGCGTGGCAGTGATGGATCGCGGACAGATCGTTTCAGTGGGACCGCCCACCGACGTGCTGACGGCGGAGCTGATCTCGCGCGTGTACGCGACTCCGGTGCGGATCCTCGCCGACCCGGCCACCGGCAGCCCGATCATCGTGCCGGAGCGGTCCGCCTAGGCTTGAGATGGTGAGTCTGGGGTGAACTCGCGCTCCGGATTGACCTGTACTCACCATTTGGAGCGGGACCGCGCTCGCTCAACTCGAAGCGCACTGCGCCAGACACAGCGAAGGCGGGCCGGCTTGCGCCGACCCGCCTCGCTTGCTGGTGCTCGCCTAAGCCATCGTGTCCCTTCTCCGGCGGGCGAGCACGATGGTCACGGCGATGCCGGCGACCACGACTGCGGCGATCGCCCACCAGATCCACGAGGATCCGTTGGGGTCGCCAACCCCAGCCGCCGCGACGGCGGTGGGAGAGGGTTCGGGGGACGGGGCGGCGGTTGGCTCCTCGACTGGAGCGCCTCCGGCGAGAGTCGCGAGGCAGCCATCTGCGCCGGTCGCGGTGAGCGTCACCGCGTCGAGCTCCTCGCCCTCGGGATATGTGCCGAACGCTGCGGCTCCCTCGGCGGTGAGGGTCGCCGGGATGTCCGCGAACGTGACCGTGTCGCCGTCAACCGTGGGCGTCACGCCGTCGAGGTCGAGCTTCGCGAAGCGAACCCCACTCGCCGACACGTCGTCGCCGTCCTGGGTGACGCCGCTGACGTCGAGCACCAGGTAGGCGCCATCCGCCTTGAACTCCATCAGCGGGTTCGCGATTATCGTGTCGAGCGCCCCGTCGTGTCCGGTGAACTCCACGGAGCCGGCGAACGTCACCGAGCCCACGCCGGTGGCCGGGTCTACGGCTCCGGAGCCCGCTGACCAAGTGAAGATTCCGGCGTTGTCCTCGACGCCGTTCACCTTCCACTCGCCGTTGGCAATGGTGGAGTCGATGTAAGCGCGGAAGGACTCCTTGAAGCCCCAAGTGAGGCTTGCGGGATCCACGAGGCACATGCCTTCGACCTCGCCGCGCACCGGGATGTCGAGAACCACGCCCTTGGCGACGTCGCCGCTGATGAATACAAGCGTGTGCTGCCCGTTCAGGCTGGCGGGAAGGGAACCTGTCCACGCGGCGGTGCCCGTAGCGTCGGCCGTAACGGTGCCGAGCACGGTGGGCGACGAGTAGATGACAACCGTCACGGTGGAGCCGGGCGTGAAGCCGTCCACGGTGATGGTCGCTGCCTCGCCCGCGAGGAGCGCGGCAAGCGTCGCCTCGTCCAACTCAATGCCCGTGGTGGCCGGCGGTGTGGCAGGCAGGCCGGACTCGTCGTCGTTGGTAGTTGCCGTGGCGACCACCTTGGTGCCGCCGCCCTGCGAGCTGGTTGCCCCAGCGCCGAAGGTCACCGTCACCGGGTCGAGGGCTCGCCCGGCGGAGTAGTAGCCCTGGAAGGCCACCGCTCCCGCAGACGTGAGGGTGGCGGGCACGCCCGAGTACCGCGTGGCGCCATCGAGGCTCGTCTTGGTGCCGTCCGCGAGGTTAAGGGTCGCGAACGTGACGCGCTTGCCGTTGACCGTGAGGTCGAGGACCGCCGTGGTGGTCGACGTGAGCCGAACGGAAGGCTGCGAGAACGTCAGGTCTAGCGCCCCCGCGTGGCCCGTGAAGCGCACGGAACCCGCGTAGTTGGCGGTACCCGAGCCCTTCGCGACGTTCACCGCGCCGGACTTCTGCACGAACGTGAAGTTCGAGCCGGAGTACGTAGCGCCACTCACCGAGATAGCGCCACTGGCGATGGGCCCGGTGACGTAGCTGCGCCACGAGTCGTCGATGCCCCACGTGAGGCGACCGACCACCTTGGTGTCCGGCTTCTGGGGGGTGGGCGTGACGCTCGGCTCGGGGGTGGGCTCAGGCGTAACCGTTGGCTCGGGCTCTGGGTCAACCGGAGGCGCGGTGTGCGTGAGCGTGAAGCCGCCGCCCAGTTCGCTCTCCGAGAGCACGGGGAACGAGAAGGTGACCGGCGCGAGCGAAGTGCCAGCCGGGTAACTGAACACGGCCTCCCCAGCCGCCGTGATCGTGGCGGGCACGCCGCTGAAGGTGACCACGCCGTCGGACACCGTGCCAGCGATGTTGTTGAGGTTGAGCGTCGCCACCGTGACGGTGCTGCCGTTCAACGTGCCGTTGAGCTGCGCAACCGTGGCGCCCGTCTGCGTGAGCGTCGGGTTGGCGAGAGCCACGCTGATGCCGTGCCCGGTCTTGAGATAGGTGACGGTGCCGTCGAAGTCCACAGAGCCGCTCGTGACGCTCGCGTTCGGGAACGTGGTCAGGGCGCCGTTGTCGGTGGCGGCACCGGTCGCGGTGATCGTTCCGGCCGGAGGCACGTTGAGGATGTAGCTGCGCCAGCTCGCGAGGAACGCCCAGTCAAGCTGCCCGACGCTGGGCTCGGGGGTGGGCGTGACGCTCGGCTCTGGCGTGGCGGAGGGTTCTGGAGTCACGGTGGGTTCGGGAGTGACGCTCGGTTCCGGCGTGGTTTCGACGTGCCACGCGACGGGCGTGTACGTCTCGAAAGGCGCGTACACGGCTCCTGAGCCGGGGTAGGTGTAGATGCCCCAGTTGCCGGATTCATTGGTGACGCTTCCCTTGCCCACCGTGATGGTGGCGGTGAAAGAGCCGTTGGCGTCGATCGCTACGTAAGGGTCGCCCGACGTTGCGTCGGCGGCGGCGACGGCCCATTTCTGCACGGCGACGCGGCGCGTGGAGCTTGCGGCCGCCTCCGAAGGCTTCCACGTGGCGTCGAAGTTGCCGAGCACCACGTAGGCGCCGGCGAACTTGCCCGCGAGCGGCGGTCGCGTGCCGTTGGTGGTGGTGCCGTTGGGCACGAAGTTCTTGCCGGTGACCGTCAGGACGTCGCCGTTGGCGAGGTCAGTCGTCTTTGACACAGAGACCGTGGGCTTGAACGTCACGGGCGTGTACGTCTCGAAGGGCGCGTACACGGCTCCGGAGCCGGGGTAGGTGTAGATGCCCCAGTTGCCAGACTCGTTGGTGACCGTGCCCTTGCCCACGGTGATGCTGGCCGTGAACTTGCCGTTGGCGTCGATCGCCACGTAGGGGTCTCCCGAGGTGGCGTCGGCGGCCGCGACGGCCCACTTCTGCACCGCGACGCGGCGCGTGGAACTCGCGGCGCTCGCGGACGGCTTCCAGGAGGAGTCGAAGTTGCCGAGCACAACGTAGGCGCCGGCGAACTTGCCCGCGAGTGGCGGTCGCGTGCCGTTGGTCGCCGGGGGATTGGGCCGGAAGTTCTCGCCTGTGACGCTCAGGGTGTCGCCGTCCTGGAGGTTCGCGGTCTTGGACACTGTTATGACGGGCTTGAAGGTGACCGGGGTGTAGGTCTCGAAGGGCGCGTACACGGCTCCTGAGCCGGGGTAGGTGTAGATGCCCCAGTTGCCGGACTCGTTGGTGACCGTGCCCTTGGCGACCGAAATCGTCGCAGTGAACGAGCCGTTGGCGTCGATCGCTACATAGGGGTCGCCCGAGGTGGCGTCAGCGGCGGCAACGGCCCACTTCTGCACCGCGACGCGGCGCGTGGAACTCGCGGCCGACTCCGAAGGCTTCCACGTGGCGTCGAAGTTGCCGAGCACAACGTAGGCGCCGGCGAACTTGCCGGCGAGTGGTGGTCGCGTGCCGTTGGTGGCGGGAGCGTTGGGGGAGAACCCCGTGCCCGTGATCGTGAGCACGTCGCCGGTGACGAGGTCCGCGGTCTTGGAGACGGTGACGGTGGGCGTGACCGGCTCGGGGGTTGCCGAGGGTTCAGGGGTGACCGACGGTTCGGGGGTCACCGAAGGCTCCGGCGTCACGGACGGCTGGGGAGTGACCGAGGGCTCCGGCTCGGGCTCGGGAGCGGCTGGCACGGGGAAGGAGAAGCTGATCGGGTCTGCCGCGTCACCTGCCGTGTAGTGGAACAGGCTCGCGCCAGCAGAGGTCCACGCGGTGGTCGCATTGGTGAACGTGATGAGGCCGCCGTTCACAGACGGAGCCGATAGCGCGATCGTGACGACGTCGATGCGCGAGCCCTCGCTCACGGCCGATAGCACGGCGCTGGTAGGGCCGGTAATGGTGATCTGAGGGTCCGTAAGCGCAATGTTGATACCGTGCGCGGCGAGCACAAAGCTCACGCCGCCGCCGTAGGCGGCCGTGCCCGCGTACGTCGCGTCGATGGTCGATCCGGTGGCGGGGAACGTGGTCACGCCCCCCGCGTCAGTCGCTGCACCCGTAGCGGTCACGGTTCCGCCGGAGCCGGTCACGTACCCGCGGAAGCTCCCTTTCACGCCCCACGAAAGGGAGCCGTCGGTCGCCGCGCGAGCGGGCATGGCGACCATGACCGTGGAGACGACGAGCGTGATGAGGGCGAGGGCGATGACGGCCGCGCGAGGGCGCGACAGAGCAAGGCTCGAGGTCACAAGGGACTCCCTAAGAGTTCGTGAGGTGTGCGCTTACGAGGCGCGATGCCCGCTTCAGTGCGGGACTAAGGTCACCCTAACCAAGTCTTTGAATTAACGCAACATCACTGTTGCGTTATTGCTTCGCCGCCGGGAGTGACGGCGTCGATCATGATGTCGGCGACCTCGTGAACGCCCAGGATCACCCGGTTCGCTCCGTGGTTGAGCAGGTAGTCGACGTCGGAGTCTCGAATGCCACGGGCGAGCACCAGGATGTCTGGATTCAGCGCCTTGGCCGTGTCGATGATCGCACCCGCGTTGAGGGGATCGGGGATTGCGACGATGAGCGCTTCGGCGGACTCAACACCGGCCGCGCGCTGCGCCGACTTGCGCACCGCGTTGCCGAGTACCGCGTCGTGGCCCTCCGCGCGAATCTTCTGGATGCGCGTCTCGTCGTCGTCGATCACGGTGATGTCGACGTCCGAGTCCCACAGGCCCGCGGCCACGCGGGCGCCAACCCTGCCGTACCCAACGACAACGACGCTGGCCACCCCAGCCTCCCCAGCGTCGGCCGGCTGCGAATCCCGGTAGGCACGCGACGCCCACGCGAACAGCGCGGGGTTGGCGACGATCGAGATGATGGCGCCCGCCAGCACAAGTGATTGCGCGTCGGTGTCGAGAATGTGGAGTTCCTCTCCCATCGTCATGAGGATGAAGGAGAACTCGCCTATCTGCGCGAGCGCTGCGGCGATGACGAGCGCCATCGAGTTCGCGTAGCGCAAGAGGCGCACAAGGAAGTAGGCGACCGCGAACTTTCCGACGACGATTACGAGGACCGTCGCGACCACGGCGAGCGGCTGTTCGAGGAGGATGTGCCAGTCGAAGAGCATGCCGACCGAGACGAAGAACAGGACGGCGAAGGCGTCGCGCATGGGGAGCGAGTCGTCGGCGGCGCGGTGAGCGAGCTCTGACTCTTTGAGGATCATGCCTGCAAAGAACGCGCCGAGCGCGAAGCTCACATCGAAGAGCCACGCGGCTCCCACCGCCACGCCGATGCCGAGCGCGAGTATGGCCAGCGTGAAGAGCTCCCTCGAGGCGGTGGCCGCGACCTTCGCGAGCAGCCACGGCACCACGCGACGGCCCACGATGATCATGAGCGCCACGAACGCGCTGACCTTCACGAGGGTCCACACGAGTTGCTGTCCGAGCGCGGCGGGGTCGCCGGAATCTGCCGCGATGACGGGGATGGCGACGAGCGCGACGACCATCGCGAGGTCCTCGACGATGAGCCAGCCAACGGCGATGTGTCCGCCCCGAGTGTCGAGTAGCTGGCGGTCCTCGAGGGCCCTGAGGAGAACCACAGTGGACGCCACAGACAGGGCGAGGCCAAAGAGCAGGGAAGCGCCGATGTTCCAGCCGAGCACCAGTCCAAGGCCGGTTCCCAGCGCTGTCGCGACGGCCATCTGCGCTATAGCGCCTGGTATCGCTACCTTCTTGACGGCGAGAAGATCCTTCATCGAGAAATGGAGCCCCACGCCGAACATCAGCAGAATGACGCCGATCTCAGCGAGTTGCGCCGCGATGTCACCGTCAGCGACGTAGCCCGCGGTGTACGGGCCGATCACAATTCCAGCCGCGAGATAGCCGACGATCGGGGAGAGGTTGAGCTTCTGCGCCCCGAAACCGAGGGCGAAGGCCATCACCAGGGCCACGGCGATGGTCATCAGCAGGGGCGCGTGGTGCAACATTTGCCGATTCTACCGGGGCGCCGTTAGGGGCTTCGACGCTCCTGCGGCTACGCGCAGGATGACAGGTCTCGCGCAGGACGACTCTAACCAGCCTTCTTGCCAGCGGCCTTCTTTGGCGCTGGCTTCTTCGCGGCAGCCTTCTTGCCACCCTTCTTCGCTGTGCCCGACGCTGTGATGCCCCCGCTCTTCGCTGCTCGACTTCGCGCCACGCTCTGTTTGAGGGCCTCCATCAGATCAATCACTTCGGCGTCGCCGGACTCGTATTGCTCACCGAATGTTGCGGTGGTGTCGAGGGCGTCGCCTTGTTCGAGCTTCGCGTCAACGAGCTTGCGCAGTTCCTCTTGGTACTCGTCGTGGAACTGGCCGGGCTTGAAGTCGCTCGAGAAGCTCTTGACGAGCGCCGCCGACAGTTCGAGTTCCTTCGCGGTCACGCGAGCCGAGGACTCGGGCTCGGCGAAGTCGGACTCTCGCACCTCGTCGGGCCACAGCAGGGTTTGGAGAACCAGTGCGTCCCCGCGCACGCGCAATGCGGCGAGGCGGGTCTTCTGCCGTAGCGCGAACTGCACGATCGCCGTGCGGTCCGTGCCCTCAAGCGTGCGGCGCAGCAGCACGTAGGCCTTGGACGACTTGCCCGTGGGCTGCAGGTAGTAGCTGCGCTCGAACATGATGGGATCCACCTGTTCGGAGGGCACAAACTCGACTACCGAGATGTCCCGGTCATGCTCCTGCGGGATCGACTTGATCTCGTCATCGGTGAGGACCACGGTCTCGTCGCCCTCGACGAACGCGCGGTCGATGTCCTCGTAGGCCACGACCTTTCCGCATACATCGCAGCGCCGCTCGTATCGGATGCGACCGCCGTCCTTGTCATGCACTTGGTGCAGCTCCACATCGTGATCCTCGGTGGCGCTGTATAACTTCACGGGCACGTTGACGAGCCCGAACGTGATGGCTCCTGTCCAGATCGCTCTCATACCTCTATTAGTACCCGGCGCCGGGGGAAATCACCCCCGATGGGGTAACTATGGAGGGTGAGGCCTTGGAGATGGTGAGCCCGCGACGCTCCGTGAAGGTTGGCGGGCGCACCCTCAGCGTCTCGAACCTCGACAAGGTGCTCTACCCCGCCGATGGCACCACCAAAGGCGACGTCATCGGGTACTACGCGGCCATCGCGTCGACCATGCTGCCGCACTGCCGCGACCGTCCAGCCACGCGAAAGCGCTGGCCTGACGGAGTGGGTCTAGAAGGCGAAGGTGAGTTCTTCTTTCAGAAAGCAATCGGCGACGACGCTCCGGAGTGGGTAGTTACCGGCACGATTCAGCACAAGCAACGGGCAAACTCGTACCCGCTGGTAAATGACGAGGCGACGCTGGTGTGGCTCGCGCAGTTGGGCTCGCTTGAGGTCCACGTGCCGCAGTGGCGATTCGGCTCGGAAGGGGAGGCGCTCAACCCGGACCGGCTCGTGCTGGACCTCGATCCGGGCCCCGGCGTCACGTTGCGCGACTGCGCGCATGTGGCCTTCCTAGTGCGCGAGATCCTCCAGCACATGGGACTCGAGCCTGTGCCCGTGACCAGTGGCAGCAAGGGCATCCACGTGTATGCGGCGCTCGACGGCAAGCAGACGTCAGCGCAGGTCTCGGCGGTGGCGCGCGAGCTCGCGCGCTCGCTCGAGGCGGATCACCCGGACCAGATCACGAGCGTCATGAAGAGGGCCGTACGCGGAGGGAAGGTCTTCATCGACTGGAGCCAGAACAACGCGAGCAAAACGACCGTTGCACCATATTCGCTGCGAGGCCGCGAGCTCCCGATGGTCGCGGCGCCGCGCACGTGGCGCGAACTCGCGTCGCCCGCGCTGCGACAACTGGACTTTCGAGAGGTCCTGCGGCGAGTCGAGAGGCGCGGGGATCCCATGCTGTCGATCGCCGCGGGAAGTGGCGAGGCCGATCCGCTCGCGACCTATCGGTCGATGCGCGACGCCGCCGTGACGCCCGAGCCCGTTCCCGCGCCGGGCGACGTCTCGCATCGTAACGAGGGCGCGCCGGTCTTCGTGATCCAGCGCCACGAGGCGCGGCGCCTGCATCACGACTTCCGCCTAGAGCACCACGGCGTGCTCGTGAGCTGGGCGCTCCCCAAGGGGGTGCCCACCGATCCCAGGCGCAACCACCTGGCCGTACCCACTGAGGATCACCCCATGGAGTACCGCTTCTTCGAGGGCACTATCCCCAAGGGCGAGTACGGCGCGGGCGAGGTGCGGATCTTCGACACCGGCACGTGCGACATCGAGAAGTGGCGCGACGACGAGGTGATCGTCACTCTCCACGGTGAGCGCGACGGCGGGCTGGGGGGCGTGCGTAGGTTTGCGCTGTTTCGCACCGGCGTGGAGCCGCCCCAATGGATGATCCACCTGATGGAGCCGACGGGTGAGGTAACTCCCGAGGTGGCCACACCACGGCGCAAGGCGCCGAGAACATCGGCGCCGAAGAAGGCTGCGCCGCAACCAGTTGCTGCCGATGCGCCCAAGCCCATGCTCGCCACCCTCGTCACGGCTGAGCGCATGCGCGGCCTTGACCCTTCCGAATGGGCGTTCGAGATGAAGTGGGACGGCATGCGCGCGATCATCACGGTTCGCGATGGTGAGACTCGTTTGATAAGCCGCAACGGAAACGACGTGACGGCGTGGTTTCCAGAGTTCGCTGGGGCCCACGAGCAGTTGGATGTCGACTCGGCGATCCTCGACGGCGAGGTGGCGACGTTGGGACCCAATGGCGCGCCGAGCTTCGGGCTGTTACAGGGGCGCTTTGGACTCACGGACGACGCTGACATCAAAGCGGCGATGCGCGAGGCGCCGGTGTCGCTGCTGCTCTTCGACGTGGTCGAGCTGAACGACCACCGCTGCATGTCACTTCCGTGGACCGCGCGCCGGGAACTCCTGGAGGACATCGCTCCAAGTTCCGGGCTTGTGGCGGTCCCGCCCTCGATCGACGGCACCGCGGACGAGGCGCTTGAACTCAGCCGCACGCACCACTTGGAGGGGATCATCGCGAAGCGAAGGTCCTCGCCATACAGACCCGGGTCGCGGTCCAAGGACTGGCTGAAACTGCCGTTGCAGGACAACGCGGAGGTGGCGGTTATCGGGTGGCGGATCAGCGAGGCGGATCCCAGAGGCTTCGCCTCGCTGCTAGTCGCGGTGCCCGACGCTGATGGCGGCCTTCGCTATGCAGGCCGGGTGAGCAGCGGGTTCAGTTCGGAGGACCGGAGCCGATTGCGCGCGCAATTCCGCGCAGCGGAACGCAAGACTCCAGCCGTGGCCGTTCCCGCGTCGGACCGCCACGACGCGCACTGGGTGCGGCCCACCTTGGTTGGTGAGGTGACGTTCCGGGAGCGCACGGCGGAGGGGCGCTTCCGTCATCCGGTGTGGAGGGGGCTGCGCCCCGACAAGAACGTCAACGACCTGCGGGCGTGAGGGGATGGATCCTGCGACTTCGCGCAGGATGACGCTAGTTCTCCTCTGCAGCGATCCTCGCGTCGAACTCGTCATGCTCAGCTTGGACCGCCGTGGCCACCGCGGAGGTCTGCTCGTCGGTCCAGCCCTCGATGTTGAACACGCCCGCCCACGCCTGGCTGTAGTCGCGCACCGAATACTCGTGGCCGAAGCCGGACGGCACGCCTCCAGCGGCTGCCAGGTCAACCGCCGCTTGCCAGAACGACACGATCGGCACCCAGGTCATCTCGTCGGAAACGTCGGGCGCCCGCTCGCCGGGCTTGAGCCAGTCGGGAGCGCGGTAGAGGAGGCTCGGCGAGAACCAGACCACGCCGTCGGTCCCGTGCTGGAGGTAGGCCAAGCGAGTGTTGGGACCCCAGACGCCCTCGTTGCGCTTGAGCAGATCTTCCTGAGCCGTGAACCGCACGGTGGTCCCGTCGTTGTACCAGGGGTTCCACGCGGGAGTTCCGGCATCGCGGTTGTCGGTGATCTGAGTGTGCAGCGGGTTGAGGAACGGCGGTCCCGCCATGAGCGCTCCGTCGAACGGCGCGTTGATGATGTCGACGTCGGTGAGCACGCCCTCGACGCCAAACGATCCGAGCGAAAGCCCAAATAGGTAGAGCTTGGGGCGCGAGTCCTCGGGCAGCGTGTTCCAGTACTGGTGGATGGTGGTGAACATCGTGAGAGCGGTCTCCTTGGTGATCGCGGAGTCCGCGAAGAGGGAGATCCAGCTGGGCAGGTACGAGTACTGCATGCCGGCGATCGCGTCGTCGCCGTTGAACATGTAGTCGATGGGATCCATGGCGTTGGGGTCCAGCCAGCCCGTGCCCGTGGTGGAGCCGATGACGATCGCCTTGCGGTCGAACGCGCCGGTGCGCTTGAGCTCCTCAAGCAGCAAGTCCGCGCGGTCCTGCACGGTCTCGCCTGACTTGAGGCCAACGTAGACACGGATGGGTTCAAGGGCGCCGCCGCCGGTGACGGCATTGATGTCGTCGACCTCCGGAGTGCGGGAGATGAAGTCACGGCCCTGCCGGCCAAGGTCGTCCCACGACACAAGCGAGCCAGGACCACCGGAGTGGTACTCATCCGTTGGTTGCGTGGCGAATGGCTTGTCGCCGCTGTCGCGCGTGGAGAAGATCGCGTTCGCTCCCCAGAAGAACGCATCGATTATCGCGCCGGAGAGCAGGCCCCAGATGATCAGCAGCATCACGATCGCGTTGAGCGTCACCGCGAGCCTGCGCGGGAGCCAGCGGTCAATCTTGTCGCCTCCCCAGCGGAACAGGGTGCGGAATGCGCGCGCGGCGGCTAGGAGCAGCCAGAAGGTCAGCCCGCCGACGAGCAGGATCGTGGGCCATACCAGGGGCGACAGGGGGTCCATCCCCATGAGGTCGCGAGACTCGTTCTGCCAACCCACGTACTTCCAGACGCTGTAACCCAGCACCACGGCAAGGAGACCTGTGATGACAAGGATCGTCCAGCGTCGGGCCTTACCGCGCGGAACCGGACCCTGCAGGTAGTGCCAAATCGCCACGAAGCTGCACGCGAGCCCGTACCCAATGACCGAGGTAATGCCCGTGACGAGGCCCTGCAGCACCCCCGAGCGCGGCAGGAGCGACGGCACCAGCGACGCGCTGAAGAACAGCAGCGCGCCCAGCAGGCCCCAACCGTTGTAGGTGATCGCGAACGCGTGGGGCGGGCGCTTGCCCGTGACGCCCGGTTGGTCCGACGCTGACAGCAGCTTTCGCTTCTTGCTTGCCTTGGTCTCGGTGACGGTCATCGCCCCTCCTCTAGCGGCAGATTAGCGGTTGCGACGCCTGTCGACCGCGCGCGCCACGAGCGCAATTGTGACCATCGTGAGCACGGCCGCGAGGACGATGATCGCGCTGCGCCAGCCGAAGGCGGGATCGAGGAAGTTTTGCGTCGTCATGCTGGGCACGGGCGATGAGGTTGGGCCGTTCGGGATGACGAGGTCGCCGGGGAGCGCGACGGCGACGGCGAGCGCCACGCCGATCACCACAGCGGCCACGACCGCGGCCACCCACCACTTCTTCACGGGCCAACGGTAGCGGCGCCCCCGCATCCTGTCGGCACATGGCGGTCGGATTGCGCGCTTTGGCGACGCGCATGTACCGACTGGAAACACGGAGGGAGTTTGACTTTGCGTCGCCTTGCACCTAATCTCTAGCGAGCCCATAGGAAATAGGTCCAGGGCGATCCCAAGGAGACAGAAATGGCATTGAAGGCACGAGCAGGGTGGTTGGCAGGTGTAGCGGTGGTCGTATCGATGGGCCTCGCGGCCTGCAGCTCGTCGGCCGACGATGCCACGAACTCCGGCGGTCCCGGCGGCGGCGCCGAACTGTCGATCGTCGCGTACTCGGTTGCGCAGGCGCCCAACCAGGCGGTTCAGGCGGCGTTCGCCAAGACCTCTGACGGCGAGGGGGTCACCTGGGTGGAGTCCTATGGCGCCTCCGGCGACCAGAGCCGCGCGGTCGAGTCCGGCCTCAAGGCCGACTACGTCCACTTCTCGCTTGGCAGCGACGTCACGCGCCTCGTCGACGCGGGCCTCGTGGCCGAGGACTGGGACCAGGGTGCAAACGGCGGAACGGTCACGCGCTCCGTGGTGGTGTTCGCGGTTCGCCCAGGCAACCCCAAGAACATCCAGACGTGGGACGACCTCGTGAAGGACGGCGTGGAGATCATCACGCCGAACCCGGGCTCGTCCGGTTCGGCACGGTGGAACATCCTTGCCGCTTGGGGAGCGGTGACCGCGAACGGCGGCTCTGAGGATGACGCGAAGGCGTACACCACCGAGCTGTTCAACCACATCGTGTCCCTTCCGGGCTCCGGCCGCGAAGCGACTTCTGCGTTCCTCGCGGGCACCGGCGATGTGCTCCTCTCTTATGAGAACGAGGCGATCGCGGCCCGCCAGAGCGGTGCAGAACTCGACTACGTGGTGCCAGACACCACGTTGCAAATCGACAACCCGGGCACCGTCACCAAGGACGCGGACCCCGCGGCCAAGGCGTTCCTCGACTTCGTGCTGACGCCAGAAGCGCAGGCGATCTACGCCGGGTTCGGGTACCGTCCCGTTGTGGACGGAGTTACGCTCCCGGAGGTTGAGGGCGCGAACGACCCCGCCAACCCATTCCCCACGCCCGGCACGCTCCTCACGATTGAGGACTTCGGCGGCTGGGGCGAGGCCAAGAAGAAGTTCTTCGACGAGGACACGGGAATCATCACCCAGATCCAGGTGGAGACAGGGAAGTCTTCGTGACAGCAGCTTTATCCGATTCGAAGGGCGCGGCTCCCGAAGGGGGCCGCGTCCTTCGCACGAATCCGCGTTCCACTCTCACTCGCGGCGCCGGGCTTGGGCTCGGCGTCATTGTGCTGTGGTTCTCCGTGCTTGTCTTGCTGCCGCTGGCTGCGGTGGTGGCGGTTGCGGTAAACGGCGGCTGGGAGGGCTTTCTCACCACGCTGACCAATCCGCAGACGGCGGCGGCGATCGAGTTGACCGTGCTGACGTCGCTTGCGGTAGCCGTGCTGAATGTGGCGATGGGCACGCTCATCGCATGGGTGCTCGTGCGCGAGCGGTTCCGAGGATCGCGCCTGCTAGAAGTCATCATCGACGTGCCCTTTGCACTGCCGACGATCGTCGCAGGGCTGGTGCTGCTGGCGCTCTACGGACCCTCGTCGCCCATCGGGGTCAACGTCGCGAACACGCGCACGGCCGTTTTCCTCGCCTTCGCGTTCGTGACACTGCCGTTCGTGGTGCGCTCAGTGCAGCCCGTGCTCGAGCAACTGGATCGCGAAGCCGAGCAGGCCGCCCACTCGTTGGGAGCATCGGCCGGTGTGACGTTCCGCCGCATCGTGCTGCCCGCGTTGATCCCGGCCATCGCGGCCGGCGCCGCACTGTCGTTCGCGCGCGGCGTCTCCGAGTACGGCTCGCTCGTGCTGCTCTCCGGAAACCTTGCGTTGCGCACCGAGGTGACTTCGGTGCGAATGCTCACGTACGTGGAGAACGGCAACCTCGCCGCCGCCTCGGTGGTGGCGACGGTGCTGCTCTTTGTGGCGTTGGTAGTGCTGGTCGCGATCGATCTGCTGCAGCGCTGGCTGGTGCGCCGTGGCTAGCGGCGCGGCCCGCGCGGTAGGCGGCGGCGTGGGTAAGGCCGCCCGACGCTTGATCGTCGTGATCTACCTGCTCGCCTTGGTCGTGGTGCCGGTTGCGCTTGTGTTCTGGAACGCGCTGAAAGACGGCTTGGGCCCTGTGATCGAGGCACTCACGGATCCCGTGGTGGTGCACGCGTTGCAGCTCACGCTGATCGCGTCGCTCGTGTCTGTTGTGCTCAATGCGGTGTTCGGCGTTGGCGTTTCGGTGCTGCTGGTGCGCTACGAGTTCCCTGGTAAACGCGCACTTAATGCGTTGATCGACCTGCCGCTGTCGGTGTCCCCGGTTGTTGTGGGGCTCTCGCTCGTCATCGTCTACAACGTGCGCGACGGCTGGTTTGGGGCGCCGCTCGCGTCGCTGGGTATCCAGGTGCTGTTCTCGCTTCCCGGCATCATCCTGGCGACCACGTTCATTTCGATGCCGCTCGTGGTGCGAGAGGTGGTTCCCGTTCTTCAGGAACAGGGCACCGACCAAGAGCAGGCCGCTCGCTCGCTTGGCGCCGGCGGCTGGACCACATTCCGGCGCGTCACCCTGCCCGGCATTCGCTGGGGCGTGATCTACGGCGTGGTGCTGTGCTTCGCGCGGTCGATCGGCGAGTTCGGTGCCGTCAAGATCGTCTCGGGCAACCTCACGGGCAAGACGCAGACCGCGACGCTCGCGGTTGAGCAGCTCTATCAGAACTTCAATCAGGCGCAGGCGTTCACCATCGCCGCCGTTCTCGCGGGCGCCGCGATCATCATCATTTCGGTTGTCGCCGCACTGCGCGTGCGGGTGGAAAGGAGGGGCGCATGAGCATCGTTGTGTCCAACGTGACCAAGCGGTTCGGCTCGTTCGTGGCCCTTGATGACGTCTCGCTCGAGATCCCTGCCGGGCGGCTCACCGCGCTGCTTGGACCCTCCGGCGGAGGCAAGTCAACGCTGCTCCGCGTGATCGCCGGCCTCGAGACCGCCGACTCCGGAACGGTGAACATCGAAGGCACCGAGGCGACAAACCTGCCGCCGCAGAAGCGCAACGTTGGGTTCGTGTTCCAGCACTACGCGGCGTTCAAGCACATGACCGTGGCACGCAACATCGCGTTTGGGCTGGAGATCCGCAAGCGCCCGCGCGCGGAGATCGATGCGCGGGTCGATGAGTTGCTGAAGCTTGTGCATCTGTCCCAGTTCGCGGACCGTCTGCCGTCGCAGTTGTCGGGCGGGCAGCGCCAGCGCATGGCGCTGGCGCGGGCGCTCGCGGTAGAGCCCTCGGTCCTGCTTCTCGATGAGCCGTTCGGCGCCCTCGATGCGCAGGTGCGCAAGGAGCTGCGCCAGTGGCTACGCCGCCTTCATGACGAGGTGCACGTCACCACGGTCTTCGTCACCCACGACCAAGAGGAGGCGCTCGAGGTCGCCGACGACATCGTCGTGATCAACGGCGGGCGCGTGGAGCAGGCGGGCACGCCCGACGAGATCTACGACGCGCCCGCTTCCGAGTTCGTGATGCGCTTCCTTGGACCGACCACGCACTTCGAGGGCCACGTAGTGCGCCCCCACGACCTCGACGTGTTCTCCATCGCGGTCCGCGACTCCGTCAAGGCCGAGGTGACCGAGGTGCAGCGAGTGGGGCATGAGGTGAGGCTCAGCGCCAAACCTGATTCAGCGTCGGACCTCACGACGGTGAGCCTCACGCGAGCCCACTTCCGCGACCTTGAGGTTGGCGAGGGCGACACGGTGTGGCTGAGGCTCGCGCAGGGAGCGTCCCAAATCGCTACCGAAGCCGCCCGATAGGATTACCGCATGCACGTCTCAGCCAAGGGCGACTACGCCGCGCGCGCCGTCACATACCTCGCCGGGGTGTACCCCGAGCGGGCGTCGGCGCAGGTAATCGCCGATTCCTACGAATTGCCGCGCAAGTTCCTTGAGGCGGTGCTCGCGGACCTGCGGCGCGCGGCGATCGTCACCGCCGTGCGCGGGGCCGACGGCGGATACGCGCTGCGGCGATCCCCGGCCGAGATCACCGTTGGCGAGGTGCTGCGCGCGATCGACGGCCCGCTCGCCGACGTTCACGGCCTTCGGCCAGACGAGGTCACCTACCCACCGGCGCTGCAGCACCTGCAAGAGGTGTGGGTGGCGGCGCGGTCTGCGGTGCGGTCGGTGTTCGACGAGGTGACGCTGGATCAGCTCGTGACCGGCGAGTTCCCTGAGGCGATCCGAGTGCTTTACGACAACGATGACGCGTGGACGCCGCGGCTTGGACCTCAGGTGCCGTCGATCCCTCGCGGCGCCGACCCCGAGTGGCGGATCTAGGAGCCTGACCCTCCCCGAGGCCGTCGCTGCCGCGCCAGCCGGTTTCCGTGCCTGGTTGGCACGAAACGGGGATTTCGCACCAACCAGGCACGGAAACGGCCGACGCTGGCCCACGTTGTCCACAGATCTCGCCCGTGCGGCCCTCACGCTAGGACACCCGCGTAGCGTCCCGACAGTGACCGGGGGAATCAGGATGGCCGCTGCTCAGCAGGTGTGTGCGCGCGTCGAACGTGCTTTGGCGGCAACTTGGACTGCGCTCGTCGAGGAGTTCGGCTCGTCGCCCGTTGAAACTGCCCACGCAAAAGGCCTTATTCAGCGCGTACTCCATGGGATCTACGCCAAGGCAGGCACCGACGCTCTGTTCAGGGTCAGGGCTCGTGCCCTAACCGTGTGGTCGGAGCCAGCGGGCGCCGTGACGGGCCTCGCGGCCGCGTACCTCTGGGGAGTGGTTGCTCGCGAGCCCAGCCGTATATCGCTGCAGGTGCCGAGTCACTGGAGCCGCGCCCTTCCGCCGTGGGCGAGGGGCGTCCACATCGGCGCGGCGAAGCGCGTGTTCCAGGTTGACGGAGTCAGCACCGTGCCGGTGGCGGATGCAGTGGTACAGGCGTGGCGCGAGGCGCCGCGTGACGTTGCGGTTTCCACGGTGATCGCGGCGGTCGTGGATAACAATGTGCCCAAGTCCAGCTTGCTCGAGGCCGTGGAACGGCGGAGTCAACTGCCACGCCGCGACCAACTCATTGAGCTCGTGGGTATGGCTGGACCGACCGTCACGAGTTACCTCGAGTACGTGGCTTGGCGCGATGTGTTCCCTCCTCATCTGTTCCCCGAGTTGGATTGGCAGGTTACGAAGTGGGCCAACGGACGCAAGCGCACGATGGACGCATGCGATCCGATCGCTCGGATCGACCTCGAGTTTGACGGCGGAAGTACGCACGGGGGAGTGGCTGGGTTCGAGCGCGATCGCGAGCGTGATAGTGACATGCGCAGTCTCGGTTACGAACCTCTGCACTTCACCTATCGTGATCTGACAGAACGCCCGGAATGGTGTCGGCAGCAGTACCGAGCGCTGAGGGCATACAGACTGCGCCACTCGGGCCGCACCTAGGCCGACTTCCGTGTCTGGTTGGCGCGAAACTCGATATTGACGCCAACCAGACACGGAAACCGCGATTGTGCGTGGCTGACTAGCCCCTTACCCGTCCTCGAGCGTCGCGGTCAGCGTGATGTCGTAGCGGAAGAGCTCCGGGTTGGGGTTCCACCACACGCAGTTCAGGTAGCCCTGGATCGTGATTCCGTGCAGCAGCTGGTCCTTCGTTACGGTGCGGACCGTCGGCTCATTCCAAAGGTTGTACCCGTACCACATGCAGTCGCTCGACCTCACGGCCCGGCTGAACGCGTAGTCCGAGTACACGTTGAGGTCCATGGACAACTCGTACGAGTCCTGCATCGGCATCGAGATGAACCTAGAGTCCGAGCCACGCGAGTGCGGCGAAGCCGCGAAGCAGCGGTCGCTCTGGAACGATCCGAATGACGGCGCGAAACCTTCCCCATCCAGGTACAGCCATGAGTCCCGTACCAGCCACGATGCGTCCAGCTCATCCAGCGTCGTGATGCCGATCGCGGCCTTGACGCGCAGCTCCTTGTGCGGAGTGAGGATGTCGCCGCCGTACCAGTACACGTCTGACTCCACACCTGGCGTGCGGGATCCAGCCACCATCCCGCTGTGCCCGTCCGCATCCTCGTACCGCACCACCACGCCGTACTGCTCGCCGGGGCACAGGTTCGCAAGGTCAACGCGGACCGTGCTCTTGCCCGCCGATGGCATGGGCGATGTGCCCTCCGCGGTCGCCTCGGTGGCCCCGTTCGCGAAGCACGTTCCCACGGTTTCCACGGTGTAGTCCACCTGGCGATCAAAGGTCAGGGTGCCCGACGCTGTCACGGCTTTGTAGGTTGCGTCCCGGTAGGCGGTGGTGAAGAAGGAGTTCGTGTCGAACCGGGGAGTCTCGGGCGCGGCGGCCTCTGGGTCAACGTCGGTGTGCCCACCCACGGACCAGTCCTCCACCATTCCGTCGCCGCTGGAGCGCCACGTGACGTCGATCGTCGCGAAGGCGCCGGCGGTGCGGCGACGCAGTTCGCAGTCGTCGGACACCGAGTCCGGGCACTGGTCCTGGCCGAGCCCAGGCAGGAACACGGAGTACGAGACGGGCTCTGGCTCTGGGCACGCTCCCGTGCAGCCAGCGCCGGGGAGCAGGTAGCGCTGCACGCGGTCCGAGTGCTGGTAGCGCCCGGCGTCGTCCCGCCAGCTGGTGCTCACCGAAAGTTGGATATTCTGCCCTGCAAGTGCGCACAACTCTTCGCCCACCGCGACCGTGTGGGAGGTGTCGGACGCCGGCTCGGCGTTCTCGACGTAGCCCGCGTAGCCGCAGCGGTTGCCCAGTTGCCCACGCGCCTGGATTTGCGCTGACCCCGGCCGGTAGAACGTCGCCGAACGCAGGGTGACAACGGCCTCCCAGCTGTCGGGAGCGCTCACCGTGGCGGACTGGATCCTCTCCGGCACGGCGCTGTCCCAGCTCGGGTCCGATTCGTTCGAGGTCAGCGCACACACCAGGGCCGTGGTGCCTTCCGGCACGTAGATCAGGGCCGAGGTTGACCGCTGGTACACGGGGTCGTAGTTGTGCAGCGCCAGGTACGCGGTGCCGATCTCGGTGGTGTGAGAGGCGATCGGCGTCAAGAGGTATTGCGCGGGATCCGAGCACGTGGAGCCCTCGGTGGCCGTGGCGCCGAACACGTAGCCCGTCTGGTATCGCGTGTGCAGCGCGCCCACCCACACCCAGTTGGAACCGAGCGGAACCACCTGCATGTTCGGCACGGTGGGCCGACCGCGAGAGTCGAAGTGGAACATGCGCGCCTCGGAGTAGCGGCCGTCGGCGGTCACGGCCTCGACCGTTGCGTCGTACGTGCCCTCCTCGAGCACTTCGGTGACGCCGCAGTAGCGCGCGCTTCCCTCCGAGTACAACTGCACCCTGCGCGGCTCGAGCTCGCGATTCTCGCTGGGGCGGCCGGTGGGCCAATAGCGAATGGTGACCGTGGCGTCGTCCGTTGAGAAGGCGCCCATGCGCAGCGCGCCCTCCGGCACTGCGGTCGCCGGGCACCACGCCACCGAGCCCATGTTGGACGCCGTGACCGGGTCCGCCGTGGCGTAGGCCATGAGGTCGGGGTCCAGTTCCATGTCGTAGAGGGTCGCGGCCAGGCCCTCGGGGCACGTGGTCCTGTCGCCCGTCGCGCAAGGGTCCGACGCCGGGGTTGGCTCCGCGCTTGGCGTCGCCGACGGCGCGGGAGCCTCGTCGTCGGTTGGCGGCGCGACGAGGTCCTCCGCCGAACCGGCGGAGGCGTCGAGGGCTGCGGCGGCCGTGATCACCGCTGCGGGCGGCTCCGGCGCTTCGAGCTCGGTGCCGGCGCTCGGCTCTGGGCTGGGGGTCGTGTTGTCGCCGTCTCCAGCAGGGACGGTCACCTGTGCGTCGCCCATCAAGGGGGAGAGAGCAACTGGTCCGCTGTCATCCGTAGGGGTCGGCATCAGGACCGTCGCGCTCGCGGTCTCGGTAGTTGGGACGTCGATCGCCGGGTCCACCGGGGTCGCGTCGCGGGGGTCGGCCATGGCGCTCGCGACGGTGAAGCTCGCGGCGAATACTGCCAGCACGGAAACGCCGGTCACGAGGTAGCGAGTCGAGGTCTTCATCGCGTCATCCGAAGCAAAAGTATGTAGAAGCGACCTTCACGGTCGTGGACTTGGAGACTTTGTGGCCCGCGCTGTCGGTCGCAGTGAATGTCACGTTGACAGAGATGGGATCGGTGTTGCCGCCGAGTGTTGCGGTGTACTTGAACACCCAATCTGAGCCGGAGTGGCTAACCTGCGTGAGCGTATCGGGACCGTAGTTGGTGGTGCCCGAGACTTCGACCCCTGACTTGTCGTCGGCCGCGGAGACCTTGATGGTCGCGGATTCTGGGTCTTCGCAGAGGGAGTCGTGCACGCCGCCGGTGCCCGAGATCTGCCCGGGGCTCCACTTGGCCACGCCCAGCGTCGGCTTCTCGTCGACGGGCTTGGGGTCAGGCGTCTTCGTCGGCTTGGGCTTCGAAGTCTTGGTGGGCTTGGGCGACGAGGTCTTGGTGGGCTTGGGCGTGGGCTTCACGGTGGGCTCTTCAGATGGCGTCACCGACGGGGTGACTGACGGCGACGGCGCGGCCGACGCCTCGAGGCAGTCAAGCACGGGCAGGGTCGTCACGTCCTCGCCGGGGTCAGCGGTGGCCGAACCAGAAGCGACCCACACCGTGTGCGTGAGCGCCTCCGGATCGCGCACGGCGAGGTAGGCGCCGTCTTCAGACCGGGCAACGGCCAGCACGCGGGCTCCGCCGTCGAGTGATGTCACCTCAGGACCGCCGGGGCAGGCGGCCGCGGGAATTCCGTCGCCGTTCCAAATCGTCACCGGCGAGTATGGCGCCACCGAGCCGCCGGCGCCGGCGGAGGTCACCCCCAGCGTGACCCCGCCGCCTACGGCCACCATCCCCAACACGACGGGGATGACCCAACCGGCAAAGCCACCGCCAGCAGCTCCGCCGCCAGCCACGCCCCCGCCGAGCGCTGCAGCTTTGGCGGCCACGGCGTCGGCCACCCCGGAAGTGTCGCCGGGCTCTGCGAGGTGTCCAAGGGACTCGCGCAGGATGTCGTCGAGGTCACTCATCGCCGGCCTCCTTTCCCAGGGCCGCCGCAAGGGCGGCGCGAGCGCGATGCAACTGCGTCTTGACGGTGCCCGTTGAGACGCCAAGCGCGGACGCGATGTGGTCCACCGAGTGGTCCATCAAGTAATGGAGGACGCAGATCTCGCGCTGCCGATCCGGCAGCGCGACGAGCGCCCGGTGCACGTCAATGTCGAGGCTGCTCAAGACGTCGGTGGCGGTGAGGCGATCCTGCGGCAGCTTGTCGTACGCGCGCTGCTCGGCGCCGCGCCTGCGCTGCTGGTCCCGAAGCTTGTTGGACGCCACCACGGTGATGTACGCGGCCACATTGGCGGGTTCGCTGCGCGGGGGATTGGCGATCAGCACCACGAGCGCATCCTGCACCGCGTCCGGAGCGCCCTCGCGATCCCCGGTGATGAGCCGCACGGCCGCGACAACACGCGGATACTCCGAGGCGACGAAGGCCTCGAGGTCAATCCGTGTCGCAGTTGCCACGCTCATACCCCCACGACGAAGTAGTGACCGTTCCGGGTTGACATGCCTTGCTGAGACTGAGGTTAGTGGCGCGCGCGCCGCACCGCGCGGCGTGCGGGTACGGTCGCAAGATGGAGGTCAAAGGGCAGGCGGTGGGTGGAGTGCGGCTGCGCCGCTGGACGGACGCCGACCTCCCAATCCTCGAAGGCTCCAACACCGCAGAGATGACCCGCTTTCTCGGCGGCCCCGAGTCCGAGCCGCAACTGCGTCATCGCCACGAGGTGTACCTGCGCGGCTGGGACGCGGGGACCTCGCGCATGTTCGCGATCGTCGGCGCTCGCGGGGAGCCGCTGGGCGGCATTGGCGTGTGGGGTTCCGGCCTGCCCAATGGGCCCGACGCTTGGGAGACTGGGTGGTCCGTACTGCCTCATGCGCAGCGCAAGGGGGTGGCGAAGGCCGCTCTCGCGCTGCTCGTCGACGACCTCAAGGGTCGGATTGCGCGGGGAGACGCCGCTCAACAGCCGCTCGCGGCGTTCCCGTCGGTCGCAAACACCGCGTCAAACGCGCTGTGCAGGGGAGCCGGTTTCGCGTGGACCGGCACGCTCGTGGAGGAGTTCCGCGGCGTGCACCTCACGCTCAATGTGTGGGTGCTTGACCTCAGCTGATGCCGACCGCGCGCTGCGCGTTCACCTGCCGGATCTGGCCGGGGATCGTGAAGAGGTCCACGAGCGTGCCGATCCCGAGCAGGCCGAACGTCAGCAGCCACAGGATGCCGCGCCCCACCTTGCCCATGTAGAAGTGCTGGAATCCCGCGAGGCCCAGCAGCGTGAAAAGCATCCACGCATACGCGGTGCCCGCACTCTTGGGCGGGAGGGGTGCGCCATAGCCGGTAGTCATGCGGCCAGCGTAGCGGCCCTGTGCTGTGGCTGGGCGGTTTCTGAACGCGTGTGGCCACGGTGTGCCCTAGAGTGCCGCCATGAGCCTGCTGGTGGTGATCGCCCTTGCGCTCGCCTCCTATTTTGTGCGGCAGGAGATGGCCAAGCGGAACACGCAGCGGGATGCCGTGCCAGGGTCGCCAAAGGTCACGCATTCACGCGCGGGCCTCGATGGCTACTTCACCACGCCGCGGGCTCGCTGGCTGGGACGCCCAAAGCGAGGCGACGCGGGCACCGTCGAGAGCCTTATCGAAGCGCGGCGCTTTCGAGAGGCGTCCGCACTAGTCACGCCCGACGACCACGTTGGCAGGGTCCGGCTCGCCGTGCGTCGGCGGGCGCCGATCGTTGACCTGCAACTCGGCGCAAGGCTCAATGTCTTTGGAGCACCGCGCGACCTGAGCCCTTTGCGTACGGACTCGCAGCGCGTGTTGGTTCGCCTCTACGCGGGCACCAATTGGGGTTTCAGTGTGAAGGCCGCGAAGCCCACGCGTGCCGAGGCAGGGGAGCACGAGGCGCTCGCGCTGCTCTCGCACGGCCGGCTCCGAACTCCCGTGCGGATCTACGGTCGCCTCCTAGCGGCCTATCCGAATGCCGACGATGCGGCGGGATGGCGCCTGCGACTTGCTCTGTTGAACGCCCTCTTAGGCCGGACTGCGGATGCTCGCCGCTTTGCGCTGGCGGTTGCGGACTCCGAGGCACCCGCACGGCTGCGCCAGCGCGGCTCAGCGCTCGCGCACATAGTGGGCACGCCGGAGAGGCCGATTCGCCCGCGCAAGGCACGCAAAGTCCATGTGCGAGCGGTCGACATTGCCGTCAAGTCCAAGACACCTTGGCCCGCAACCCCCCACGCCGTCGTAGAACTCTTCGCGGGACGCAAGGCCACCTCGGAGCGGGTGCTGTCGCGGGAAAACCTTGCTAGTGCGTTGAAGTCGGGTGCTGAGGTCTGGGTTGGGCACTTGCGGCCCGACGGATCCGGCCATGCCGTTGCGATCCGGGCGTTTGCACCCACTCAGGGCGCAGTCATGCTCGCTGATGGCTCGCTCGAGGAGTGGGGCGAGTTCATGCGGGCGTCGGTGTGGGGCCCGCGGATGCTCGTGGTGCACCGCAAGGGCCGGGCAATTCCCGGCGACGCACCCGAGCACTCCTACACCGAGCTCCCTTGCCCTCGCGCTGAGGACGGTCAGTTCAGGACCGATCCTGACGCTCTCGCCGAGATGAAGGGCGCTGCCGGCACCGACGACCCCCTCGCATCATTTATCTACGCCCAGGCGCTGAGCCGCGCGGTGGCGATGGGGGCTTACGGCGCGAGCATCCTCGACGTCCGCAAGCATCTCGCCATCACTGTGGCCACCTATCCGAGGGCAACGTGGCCGCTCGCGATGCTCAGTTCGCTGTCGAACGAAGGAATCCGCGACCAGGCCCGCAATCTGTTTGCGGTGGGCCTCGAACACTGGTCGGGACCGTCATTCGCCTCGCACGAGGCGCGCGCACAATCCGATCCCGCCCACAAGTGGTTCCACCTTCGCGAAGCAAACGCGGCCTCGATCAGCGTGTCATCGCTCGTCGAGTCCCTGCTTGACGCCGCGCAGCGTGGCGACGGAATCGATGTGGACGCGCATCTTGAACTCTTGCAGCACATCCTTCCCGCCGAAGATGCTGAGTTGCAGCGGTGCCAAGCGCTTCGCGAGGTGGTGTGGCGCGGCCCGCTTGACGCCCTGGCGCACCTTCGCGAAGGTGCCGCGCACTCGCTGCGCAACGACTTGTTCCGTGCGGTCGCGTGTCAAAGTGGCAGTGCTCGCGCGATTGACGGTGCCGTGCAAAGAGACCAAGGCAGCAGTTACTCCACCGATGTGCGCTTCGCCGCCCTCTGCACGGCCCTCCACTCGGGCGATGTGGAGACAATCATCGGTTCGGCGCGGGACTACGCGCGGATTGAGGGCTTCGACGGGCGGTCGATCTGGGCCCTGACGTTCGCGATGCCGGTGCTGTGTGCTCCCGGCGACGATCGCCTGCTGGACCTGGCGCCGCTAGTGGCGAATCGCGCGGGTACGTTGCTTGGGCGCTGGCTCATGGACGAGCGCCGTGACCTTGGACTTGCACTTTTGCGGCAGGGCGCCAAAGCCGGTGCAGACACCAGCGGTGCTACGTATGAGCTCGCCAGCGCGCTCGTGCGCCAAGCGGCTGTGTCCGAGGGGGACGCGCGCCGCGAGGCCATCGAGCTCGCACTGTCCACCCTCGACACCAAGCCCGGCATGCGCGATTTGGCGCCCATGTGGGAACTGCTGCGCATCGCCGCGATGCGATTCGAGGATCCGCGCGCAGCACTCGACGCCTTGGCCGCGTTGCCGCGGCTTGACCGCCCATTCGAATCCTTCGTCTTGGCGGCCGCATGCGCCGAGGCTGCCGGCGAGGAGCAACTCGCGTCGCGCATGCGCGCGCGAGCCGCGAACCCCGCCCTGCTGAATGCAGCGACTGCCGTTGCGCGGGACCTCGCCGTCGACGCGGAACTCGCGTTGGCGCTTGCGATGGCCGATCCCGCGCTTTCGGCGCCTGCGCGCTGGGCGTTCTATGGGGCGGGAGGAGATCTGTCCGAGCTCCCGATGATTCCCCCGCCGGGCTCGCCTCCTATCCCGTCCGGAGCTCTGTGGCGCCTCGCCGAGGCCGGAGAGAGCGAACTGCTACTCAAGGCGTCTGCGCAGGCGTATCCCGCAGACTTGCTGCTCGACATGCGGGACGGGGCGCCACGCGTGGCCCTCTTCGACCTCGCGGGCGTGAACGGCGAAGGGCTCCCAGTTGTCCGTGAGATGCTCGCGACCAGCTCGCATCCCGCGTATCTACGCGCCGCGCACCTCGCATCCACGCGCGGCATCGAGATGGGCCTCTCACACCAGGAGCTTGCGGCAAGGGCGCCTGGCTTGGCCGGCCAGAGGGTGACGAAATGAGCGCATTCGACGCAACGTGCGCTCTGATTGAAGACGCCCTGGACCTTGAGGACCTCGCCGGAGCGCGCTTGAACTTCGCAGCGCTCGAACCCGCGACCGATGCGGAACATTGGCGCCGCGAGGTCATGCGAATGTTCATGAGCCGGCCAGATGGAGATCTTCCTGCGTTCAGGGTGCCCGTCGACGAGATGTGCCTTGCGCTGAGCACGCTCTCCACGGACTCCCGTGCGGAGGGGCAACTCGCCGAACGTGCATTCCTAGGCTCCCTGTCAGTCAGCCTCGCCCGCCGTCGCCACGACTACGTGATCGCCCAACTCGACGCGTGGGAGGAAGCCAACGGAGCGTCGGGAAGAACGGTGGCGTACAGGGGGCACACGCTCGCTGCTAAGGACGAGCCTGAGGCCGCGCTCGCGGTGCTCGCTCCGGCGTTGGGCAAGTACCCCACGCAGCACGTGGATGCGGAACTCGCCGGCCTCTACTACCGCGTGGCGGAGTTCGATCAGACGCTCGCTCTCGCGAGCCAACTCGGTGACGGTCGCTTCAGGCTCACGGCGGCGCAACTTGAGGCGTCGGTTGCCGCGTCTACGGGGGATCTCGAGGGGGAACTGGCCGCCTTGACGCGCCTTCTGGAACTCGCCCCCAACTCCGAAGAGACGCCCAATCGGCTAGTGCAACGCGCGCTCGTCGCCGCATCCCTCGACCGACTCAGCGACGCCAGGCGCGATCTTGAGCGCGCGCTCGCCACGGTCCCTCGCGCTGAGCGGCCGGACGCGGCCCGGTATGTCCGCCAGCGCCTCGACGCGCTCGACGCCGCGAGCAACGGAGCGCGACATTACCGCCTGAGCGCCTTCCCGAGCATTGTGCAGAAGTGGAACTACTGCGGGCCTGCGGTCGTGGAGCTGTGCCTCCGTTACGCAGGCGTCGAGATGACGCAGGACCTCATCGCGCAAGCCGTGAAGCGGCCAGAGGGCACCCCGATGTACAAGATCGTGGAGTTCTTGCGGGAGCAGGGATTTGAGGTCAGACGCATCGAGGCATCCGTATCCGGCATCAAGGCTGCGATCGATGCCGGCGTGCCGCTCATCGTCGAGAGCGCCTACTCCAACTCATCGCACGTCAGCGTGGCGGTTGGCTACGACGACCGGCTAGGCGTGCTGATCATGGCCGACCCTATGACGCACGCGCCAATCCGGGAGAGTGTTGAGGCGCGCGGTGAGGTGGCGAAGAGGCTGCGCTTTGGCGCCGTTGCGGTGCTGGGCCGCGCCACCGACGTCACTCAGGCCACGCGAGATGCGCTCGATGCTGCGGGACTCGTGGAGAGCGAGGTGGTCTCGCGCTTCGACGACATCGGCAGGGAGTACGACGAGTTCGCGCCCGCGTTCTCGAGCACCTCCGCCCTGGAGGTGGCAGGCATCGCCCGCGAGGTACTCGCGCGCGAGCAGGACTTTGAGGAGGCGGCAGTGGCCTTCGCATCGGCAACGCAGGCAGCGGCTGATGACTGGGAGTCCGACGGCAGGGCATGGCGGGCGATCACGTCGATGCGCTCGCGCTTCCCCGAGCGCTCGGGCTTCGCGGTGATGGCCTCACACTGGTACGGCAGTGGCGCCGAGCGCCCGCTCGCGGTGGCCGACGCCGTGGTCTCCTCGCAACTGGACGCTGGCGCCGCGCACCCACGAGGCGTCGTAGCCGCGATGCTCATCGAGGATGGCGAACGAGCGCTCGCGTATCGGTACGCGAATGACGCATTCCTGCGAGCTCCCTTCAGCGCGGGCCCCACCCTGGACTTGGCGGTGCTCGCCGCCCGAGAACTCGTCGAGAGGGCGCGCGCGCGCGGCGAGCTGGGAGCGTTCGCGAGCGCAGTGGCGCCATCGACGACGGATGCTGTCTGGGGCATCGATGACGCTTTGCTCGAATCGCTGGCGCCCTGGCTAGCCGAGGCCGCAGTGGACATGGCTCCCGAAGCACCGATGGGCCACGTGGCGCAGGGCGACCTCGCCATGCTCGCCGGGGATGCGCATACCGCAGCCTCGCACTATCGCCGAGCTTGTGACGTCGCTGGTGCCTGGTACGTGCCCTATTTGCGTCTCGCGTTCGCGCTCGAGGGGCCTGCGCCCGACGAGGCGCGCGACACGCTTCGGGGACTGGCCGACCGCGGGCGGTTGCCCTCGGCCGGTTGGTCCGCGATTGTGGAATTGGCAGGTCGCTTGGGCGAAGTGGAGCTAGCCACCACCTCCGCTTTGGCCGCCGTCGACTCTTCCGAAGACGCTGGTACGGTGCTCGACGCGCTCTACACCGCCCTACGTGAACACGGTCTGTCCGAACCGGAGTGTGCTCGCGCGCTAGTGAGCATCGTCCACGATCGTCCCGGCAATGAGGAGGCCTTCAATGGGGCGGTGAGCGTCCTCGAAGAGGCGAACTTGCGAGGCTTTGCGGCAACGCTGCTTCGCGAATACTTGGCGCGAGTGCCCGACGACGCTCGGGCCTTGTATCGCCTCGCTCACCTGATCTGCAGAACGCCTTCGGAGCGAGACGAGGCAATCGGCTACATGGAGCGCGCGCGAGAGTTGGCGCCATGGGCAGACGTGCTCGGAATCGAACTTGGTTGGCTCGTCCTCGATCGAGACCCGCTACGTGCGCGCAACATCGTCGCCAACCTCGAGGGCGGCTTCTTTGGGCAGATCGAACTCGCGAGGATCGCCGCCCAGAGGGTGAGCGACCGCAACGACGAGGTGGAAGCCGACGTACTCCTCGAGGGCATGTGTGGGTCCGAGTTCTACGCGCGGTTGGCGGCCGCTCGGTACCACCTGGACGCAGATCGCGTGGCCGAGGCGATGGCTGTCGAGCTGGAGGGCGAGCCTCGTGACGGCGACGTCGACGATATCGCCGCCTGGCTAAGGGTGCTGCGCCAGACCGGCCGCATGGGCGAGGCGGTGGACTACGTTGCCGCTCATCCAGAACTCGCCGAACATCGCGAGATCGCACCGATCATCGCGTTCGCAGGGGACCTCACGCATAGTGAGATTGTGCTGCGCGCAGCGCGCGCTGCCTCCTCCCAGATCGCGGCTGGGCCGTGGGCCAACTACTTCGCCGCTGAAGCGATGTGCCTCGCTGGTCGCGTGGAAGAGGCCCTTGAGACCTTCTCGGACGACGCACTTGCACTCACGAGGTGTGTCGAGTGGCTGACGGAGCCAACAGCGAGACAGCGGGTGGCCGAACGCGCGTTCGCGATGGCGCCGGAAGACAGGACGGTGCTCGCCGCGTGGCACTCGGAGCTCATGGACGCGGGACGCGTGGATGAGGCCCGGCAGATCGCCGAGAACCTACTAGAGAACTTCCCCTATGAGCATCAGGCTGCGGAGCGAATGGCGGAGGTTGAGCTCTACACGGGCGACCCGGACGCCGCCATCCAGTGGGCCGCCACCGCCGTGAGTGAAGACCCCCACTGCGTGCGAGCGTTGGCGGCAGCGGCGCTCGCGGACGCGGTGGCGGGCGATTGGCCGCGCGCCGAGATGCACGCTGCACGCCACGATGCCATTGCGCGTCCCCTGGCCCACTCCGTTGACACCAGCCCCGCGGGTCTGGTTTCGGCGGCATTGGCGCGGGACCACAAGCTCTACGCACGCCGTCTCGAGGCGGTGAAGGCTTCCGCACCGGGCCTGCCGCTCGCACGCATTGCCGAAGTCTGCGAAGCGCGACTCGCGGAACCGAGCGCGAAGTGACCACGGCGTCGGGCCGCCGCCTGGCCCCCGAGCACATCGTCGACGTCTTCGTCTACGTGGTGGTGCTCAACCTCGTTGCGCAGTTCGCGCCGCAGGTGATCACCGAGACCTTCCTGATGTCGCTGCTGGTGGCGATCCTGCTCAAGCTGGTGCTGGAGCTGGTTGTCGCGCTCAAGAAGCGGTCCTTGGCGCAGGTTGGCGGGGCGCCAACGGCAGCAGGTAGGGCGATCGGCGTCATCACGCTCGCGCTGCTACTGCCGGGATCGAAACTGCTGGTGTTGTGGCTGGTAGATGTGCTGTTTGGGGACGCGGTGAGCCTTGGCGGATTCTGGCTCGTCACCGGCCTGGTGCTGCTGCTGATGGCGTCCCGCGCGGGCGTAAGGCTGCTGCTCGCGCGGGACGCCGAAGGCAACTGGGCCTAGCTGCGCACCGGCTCCCCGTCGGCGCTGAGCACCCACCACACGCCGCCCTTGGCCTGGCCAGCAGTGTCGCCGGCGCCAGAGTCGGCCGCGTAGTAGTAGAGAGGCCAACCGTTCAGGGCGAGCTGCGGGTTGCCGTCAGCCCCGGTGATGGTGGTGACGTCGCCGGTGATCCCGGTGAGCGTGGGGGCTCCGTCACCGCCCGGCACCGGTGGCCATGCGGACAGGCAGCTGTCGGTGCACGCCGAACTGCCGGAGCCCTGCGTGTCGGCGTCGTACATGTAGACGGTCATCCCGTTGCCATCGACGACGATGGTGCCGAGCTCCGTCTCCGCAGTCATGAGCGCGGTGGCCTCGGCGGCGGGGTCAGGAGCGGTGGTCTCGTCGCCCGAGCCCGCAGTCGCGGTGTCGGCCGGCGTGGACGTCTCGTAGGGGTCGTTGTAACCGGGAGACGTGGAATCGCCGTCAGAGGAGCAGGCGGCGAGCGTGAGGGCGGCGGCCAGAATCAGGCCGAGTGTTGCTGCGTTGCGTGTCTTCATACCCACAACACGACGCGGGGGCGTCGAGGGTTCAAAGAAGTGCCTCAGAGACTTGCTTTCAAGACTTGAGCGTACTCCGCTCAAGTTTTACAATGGCAGTACGGAGCACACTCCGACGTGCTCCTCCCGGAGGATGAGCGTCCTCCGAGGCCACACGACCAGAGGAGGTCAGAGATGACACGCGAATTGCTGCGCCGTCCCGTTCCGGCCACGTCACCGTGGCAGAACGATTTCCAGCGCATCGTCAACCAGTTCTTCGCCGATGCCGAGGCGCCCCTGACGGGCGCATTCGCTCCGGCGCTGGACGTGGAAGAGACCGACGAGGGCTTCACGCTGCACGTGGAACTCCCCGGAATCGACCCGGCGGACGTCGACGTCTCCATCGAGGAGAATGTCCTGACTATCGCCGGCGAGCGCAACTTCTACTCAGACAAGAGTTCCGAGGGATTCCGCCGGGTAGAGCGTCGCTTCGGCACGTTCCACCGCTCCGTTCGACTGCCCGACAGGGTAGATCCGGATGCGGTGACCGCCCAATACAGCGACGGGCTGCTCACAGTGACCGTGCCCAAATCGGAGTCGGCCAAGCCGCGACGCATTCAGGTCGAGGCCAAGTAGTCGGCTGAAGTGACGTGGGGCCGGGCCAATCGGCCCGGCCCCACGCGCATCCTCTCAATCGCCCGTCTCATCGTGCGGTGCATGCACCGGCTTGGACTCTGGCGAGCCGCGCTGGCGCAGGTAAACGGCCACGCCGATGAGCAGGGCCACAACCATGAACTCGCTCTGCCAGTTCTGAAACGACTCGAACCAGAACTGCGCGGTGCCCATGTACTCGACCGCCCCCACCTCCGGTTGCCCATGCATCCGCAACTCCTCGCTGTACGCAGACGCGCCGCTCGCCGCATGAGCGAGGAACGATCCCACGAACAGGACCATGAACAGAATGAACAGCGAGTTCTCGTACATGAGCAGCGGCAGCCCACCCCGGCGCACCGGCCATGGCGCGCAGGGATCCGACTGATGCTTGCGGGGGTCCTCGTCCTGGGGTGCGGGCTTGTTCAGGGGCTTGGACTCTGAAGAGCCCTTTTGAAACAGGAACACCGTGAGCACTACGTACGAGCCCATCTGCAGGAACTCGCTCTCCCAGTTCTCGAACACGGCTTCGTAGAAGTCGCCGCTCACGAGATACGCGGAAAGCGGCTCGGGGGACTCGCCGTGACGCACTGCCTCATTGCTTGCCACGTGCCAACCGGTAATCGTCATGCCGACGAGGAATGCGACGAACAGAGCGCCGTTGACGAGGAGCAGGCCGTGCTCCCGCAGCCAACGGCGTGGTGCGGGACTCTCAGGCCGCGATCCGCTCAAGCTTCGCCTTCAGCCCCTCGCTCGTGTGTGTCCCGATCGAGAATACGCCGGTTCCTCGCGGAGTCCGGTTGCTCGACGTGGCTAAGCCGCGACCGGCGCCTCGAGCACCACCGTGCCCGCCGAATCAACCATCGACACCGACGCGATCTGGTCCAGCGGGATGGACGTTGCGCCATCGAGGGTGATGGTCTTGCCGGGCACGGCCTCCCACGTGCCTACCTGTTGGGAATCGCCCGACGCTGACGTCACCACGAGCGTGTACGTTCCGCCTCCCGTTCCCGGGTAGGCAGATGTCGGGTAGTCGCACGTCATGGAGATGCTCGTTCCCCACGCGACGGAGTCCAGCGAGACCGACGCGGTGATGGGAGAGGCGCCAACGGGCTCCAAGGCGACCACGGCGTCGGGCAGGGGAGCCGACGGCGTCATCGCAAGCGGAATCCCGATGCCCAAGGCGAGTACAGCGGCGGCGCCGACGGCGACCAGGGTGACCCGGCGTCGGGCGGCCTTGTGGCGCTTGGCCTCGCGGGCCTCAACCAGCGATACCAGGTTGGATGGCGGACCGACTTCGCCGTCTCCTTCCTCGAACCAGGGCTTTGCGCGCGTGAGCAGGCCGGGCATGGAGGCGAGTTCGGCGACAGACGCGCGGCACCGCTCGCACGTGGCGAGGTGGGCCTCGAAGTCGCGGCGCTCGCCGGGCTCGAGGGCGCCGAGGACGTACGCGGCGTCCCACTCGGCGTAGGAGTCGGACGGTTGGATGGGGATAGTCATCGCGTGACTCCCTTCTCTTGAAGTGCGAGGCGCAGGGCGCGCAGGCCGTAGTGGAGGCGGGACTTCACGGTGCCCTCCGGCAGCCCAAGTTCCGCAGCCACTTCCGCGCACGTGCAGCCCTTGTAGTAGGCGCGGACGATGACCGCGCGGTGGTCTTCGCTCAAGGAGGCGAGGGCCTCGGCCACGAGGAGGGCGTCGAAGAGGGCGTTCGTCGCGTCGGCTTGGGAGCGTTCCGGCAGGGTGTCCGACGCTCGCTCGTGACGGCTCTTGGCGCTGCGGGCGTCGTCGATCACCAGGTTCCTCGCAACGGTCATGAGCCACGCGCGGGTTGAGCCGGGATCCTGCTCCATGATGTGTGGCGTTCGCCACGCTCTCAGCAGGGTCTCTTGGACGATGTCGTCTGCCTGAGTGGAGTTGCCCGTGAGGCGCACCGCGTAGCGCCAGACTGCGGCGGCATGCTGGTCATGCAACTGCCGCAGCACCTCCGCTTTGTCTACGGGCATGGCTCCTCAGCTTGGATCGGTCAACGGCAGGGTGCCGCCTGATGTGTACACGAGATGGCCTCTCGTTTGGTTCAGTGTGTACCCGCGAGTGTCTGGAGCGGGATACCGTGGCGGGCGTGGGAGGAATGCCGTGACTATCGATGTGCAGCTGTGGGACGGCGTGGATCGGCGTCGCAAGCGCGGCGGGGGGCTTCGCGTTCTCTTGCTGACTCTTGTGCTCGTTGGTCTCATCGCGGTGGCCGGGCACCAGGGCATCCTTCCGGAGTGGGTCCCGTACCGTCACGCGCTCGTGGGGCCGCCGCCGGCGGCGCCCTTCGTTGAGTATCCCGTGGTGGGTTCCGACGAGTTCGTGAGGTACCTCGCCGCGAGCATGATCGCTCAAGAGGAGTCCATCGACGTCACGTATTGGGCGAATGCCGAGGGCATCGGCAAGGACGGCGTGTTTGACGCCGTGGCCGAGGCCGCGATCCAGAACCCCTACCTCTTCGTCAACGGATGGTCCTATGTGACGTCGTTCCAGGGCGTGAACTTGCTTCCGGACTACGTCTATTCGCCCGCCGAAGCCGCGCAGAGGCGTGAGGACACGGCCGCTGCCGTGAGCGTCGGGCTGGAGAAAGCGGGTATTGAGGACGGTCAGTCCGCCGAGAAGACGGCCAAGAAGATCCACGACTACGTGGCGAGCGTGGCGACCTACGACGACAAAGCGGCGGACGCAATCACGGCCGGCAAGACCGACTCCGCGCGGGTGGATCAGTCGCAAGAGGCGTACGGGATCCTCGTGGAGGGGACGGCCGTGTGCAATGGGTACGCGGAGGCGTTCCAGGCGATGGCGCTTGAGGCGGGGCTGCCCTCGGTGATCGTGACGGGCGAGGCTTTCAGCGGGCTGACCACCGGGGCGCACGCGTGGAATCGCGTACTCGTGGACGACAGGTGGCTGGTCGTGGACGTGACCTGGGATGACGTCGATACCGCGCATGCGCGCAGGGACTTCCTGCTCGTGCCGCAGGATGATGCGCTGCTCGATACGCGCGATGCGGATCTTGAGTGGGTGGTCGACTCGGAGGCCGGCCAGTACGGGGGATAGTGCCCCTGCGGTAGAAGCGACCTAGGACTCTGGTCCCTGTGAATGTATTTCAGCGAACAGTAGCCTGAAGTGGATTCTCAGGACGGGTGGCAGGTGCCCGTTCGCTACCAAGGACAGTCCCCGATCATGAACACGCTCAGCCGAACGTTCCGCAGGTCTATGGCGGTGCTTCTCACCGTCGTCATGGCATTTGGTGGTGTAGTCGCCGCGGTAGCCCCGGCATCCGCGGCCAGTCCCACCGCAACGATTTCCATCTCTCCGGTGCCAACCAAGAACGGCTCCACGTACGAGGCCGTCGCGGGCTCCACGTACACGCTCACGGCGCAAATCAAGGATGCCAACGGCGCACCGCAAGGCACCTTCAACTTCACTCGCGCAGGCGTCAGCCTCCCCGGCTGCGCAGCGGTGCCTGTCAACGACAGCGGCGTCGCGACGTGCCAGTGGGCGCCGACTTCAGCCGAGAGCGCGAAGTCCGTCAACGCCGGATACACGGGCAATGGCCTGTCCAACAAGACTGCGTCGAGCCTCTCGATCAGGGTCGTGGCCGCGGCGCCTGCTGAGAAGCTCGCACCGAGCGTCTCTGTGGAGGCCTCGCCTGCGTCCTTCGCGGCCGGCGCAAGCACCACGCTCACCGCCTCTGTGGCTGGCTCGGCAACCCGCCCGACGGGTACCGTCACCTTCTCGATTGGCGGCAACAGCATCGGCTCGGCGACCGTTGGCAGCGACGGCAAGGCGACTCTCACCACGGGTTCCGCGCTCGCCGCCGGGGGTTACACGGTGACCGCGAACTACAGCGGCGACGCCGACTACAAGGCGGGCACGGCGAGCACCTCGGTGACCGTCAACGAGGTACCGCAATGCGCGGCCAACGGGTACTACACCGTGACCGGTCAACCCTCGATCAGCGGAACGGCCGCCGTGGGCAAGACGCTCACGGTCAATGACCCCACCATCAAGCCCTCCGCCGATGTCCGCTTCGAGTACCGCTGGTACCGCGACGGCGTGAAGATCGCTGGCGCTACCGCTCGCACCTACGCGGTGACGCCCGAGGACATGGGCCACTCACTCGTCGCCTACGTGGATGTCTTCGGCCCCGATTGCGCTGGGGTCGCGACCCCTACCGCGCCCACGGCCATCGTCCCGGTCCTCGCCTGCACCATGGCTGACGGCCGCGGCGGCGGCCAAAGCTGGGGCCACTCCTACGGAAACCAGGTGAGCTTCAGCGTCGACAAGTACTTCGTGACAGGCAGCGAGTGGGCCACCCCGTATCTTGACTTCTCGTTCCGCTGGCTGCGCGACGGCGAAGTGATCACGGGTGCCACCGGGTCTTCCTACAAGTGGCAGCCGCAAGACGTGGGCCACACGATTCTGGGTGAGATCACGATGAGCTCGCGCTACTGCACCGGGTCAAAGACCCTGCAGGGAACCCCATGGGTGCCCACCAAGGCGCAGTCGAGCGTCACTCTTGCGGCGTCGGCTGCCTCGGTGGACGTCACCGGGAGCAGCACGCTCACCGCGACCGTGTCTGGCTTCGACCCGTTCACGGGAACCGTCACCTTCAGGGACGGGCAGGGCAATTCTGTGGGCATTGCTCAGGTGGACCCTGCAACCCGCAAGGCGACACTCGAACTCACCAACCTGATCGCCACGAACACGTACACGGCGGTTTACGAGGGCGATCAGGCGCACGAGGCGTCGACGTCCGCCTCCGTGACGGTCAAGGTCAACGCATGCGCTAGCCCCACCGTGGCGTCCGCGCCCACCCTTTACGGCACGTGGAGGGTGGGTCAGACGCTGACCGTGGGCTCGTCGGCTACCGGTTGGTTCCCCGCCGGGGGCACCGAGACGTACCGCTGGATGCGGACCGACGCCGACGGCGTCGCGACTGTCATCGATGAGACGAGCACTCCGCAGTACACGCTCACGCCCGAGGACTTGGGCTACGTGGTCTGGGTCTCTGTTCGGTACTCCACCCAGTACTGCACCAATGGCGGCGGCACCGCCACGAAGCTGCAGGCCGACAACGGCAGCCGCGACTACACCGTGGTCGCCGCGAATATGTCGGGCACGGCCACGATCAGCGGCGACGCGGTAGTCGATCGCACCCTCACCGCTCAGCCCGTTGCCTGGACACAGAACGGCGTCGACTTCACCTACCAGTGGTCCGTGGACGGCATCGCGATCGAAGGCGCCACCGCTTCCACCTACGCGGTACGCGCTCAAGACCTCGGCAGCGCCATCTCCGTGGCAGTCACGGGCACCAAGCACGGTTACGTGTCGCACACGGCCGACGCCGCGGTGGCGTCCGCGGTTGCGGCCAGCGAGTTCGGCGAGGCTCCCGTAGTGGGCATCGTCGGTTCGGGTCGCGTGGGCGAGACCCTCACGGCGTACCCGGACCGCGCTGCCTGGGAGCCGTCTGCCGACTCGCTCTCGTACCAGTGGTACGTGGACGGGCAGCCGATTCCCGGCGCCACGGAGCGCACCTACATTCCGACGGCCGACCAGCGCGGAGCCCGTGTTGGCGTCGAGATCACCGCTCACCGCGCCGGCTACGTCGACGCTGAGCCGCTGTTCGCGCCCGAGTTCCTCATCTGGGACTTCACGGCTTCGGCTCCGAGCGAGGTTCACCGCCCCACGGTGACGCTCAGCGGCATCGCGATGCCGGTGGGCCAGATCGTTGTCACTCACGGCGATGCCGTGGTCGGCAACACGACCGTGGGCGAGGACGGCAACTGGTCGCTCGAGGTGCTGGGGCTCGCGGAAGGTGTGTATGACCTGCATGTGGCCATGTACCCCAACCCTCTCCTTGCCCAGAATCTGGCGAACGGCGACGTCACCGTGACGGTGTCCAAGCTCGAGTGGGTGGAACGTCACCTGAACGCGGACGGTGGCGAGATCGTCGGCTCCACCATTCACCGTGACTGGGAGGGTGCCGCATCCGCGCCGGGCGCGCGCACTCTCAAGGGCTGGGTGTTCCAGCGTGAGGTGCTCACGCACGAAGGCACCCAATTGGTGGCCGCGACCTACTACTACGTGCCGGAGCAGAAGCCGGCCGTCGTACCTGCGGATCCCACGAACGAGGCTCACGGAGAACTCTCGGGTTCCCTGTCCCGCACGGGTGCCGACGCTGTACCCCTCGCCGCGCTCGCGCTGGGCTTCGTCCTCCTGGGTGGCGTGCTCATCCGCTCGCGCCGCAGGGAGGGCTGACCTCCCAACCACCGACGCCCCGCTGCGAACTTACGCGGCGGGGCGTCTGCGTGCGTGCGTTAGGTGAGGGAGCGTCGGGCCGCCCAGACGATGGCGGTGACTTCGCCCTGGGTCAGAACCGGCGACTGCCCCAGGAACCATCGCGGCACGTCGCGCTTGGTGAGCAGCGAGACGCCGATAGGACGGCTGGCGTACGTGACGTGAGGCGTGCGGGCGCCGGTGAGCAGGACAACGCAGCCGCGGACCGGAACGTCGAGGCCGGTCTCGTGTTCGAGGAGGCTCGCGGTGCGCTCGGCCTGGAACTTCGCGTTGCGGAGCGCGGGACTGTAGGCGTCGTCGACGTGCATGGCGTAGTCGTCCACCGTGACGTGGCGGCCGGGATAGTGCCAGGTATCCACCGCGTATACGCCCGATGGGGCGACGATCAGATGGTCGATGGTGCAGTCGACGGGGCCGATCGCGATGCTGTGGAACACGTGAGTGGTGGGCGAGGCGAGCGCGTCGAGCTTGGCGGCGATCGACGCGGAGGCGCGGCCGCCGGTGTGGGTGCGCTCGATGGTGCTGGTCATGGCGCCGCTCCCTTCTGTCTTGATGTGTGAGAGGCGGGCCGTGACCGGTCATGACGGTGAGGGGATGTCTGATTTGTCACGTTGGGGGAGGCGCGGCGACGTGACACGCGGCGCCGTGGCGCATGTGCCAGGCTCTATGCGTGACGACGCACCTGCTTGCCTTGGATCAAGGGACCACCTCAACGCGGGCCATGGTCTTCGACCACGGCGGCCAGGTGGTGGCGTCGAGCCAACTGGAACACCGGCAGCTCACGCCGCAGCCGGGCTGGGTGGAGCACGATGCGCTCGAGATCTGGGACAACGCGCGCAGCGTGATCGGAGCAGCGCTTGCTGCCGCGGACCTGACGCATCGCGACCTCGCGGCCGTGGGCATCACCAATCAGCGCGAGACCGCGGTGGTCTGGTCGCGGGTCACGGGCGATCCGGTGTGCCCGGCGATCGTGTGGCAAGACACGCGCTCGCAGGGGCTGGTCGATCGCTTGGCGGCGGACGGCGGTGTCTCGCGGTTCGCCGAGGCGACGGGCCTGCCGCTCGCCACGTACTTCTCGGCCACCAAGATCGCGTGGATTCTGGACAACGTGCCTGGTGCGCGGGCTTGTGCGGAGGCGGGCGAGCTGCTGTTCGGCACCATCGACTCGTGGCTCGTGTGGAACCTCACGGGCGGCGTCAACGGCGGGATCCACGTCACCGACGTGACCAATGCGTCGCGGACGCTGCTCATGTCGCTCGAGACCTTGGACTGGAACGCCGAACTGCTTGAGGCGTTTGGCGTGCCTCGCGCGATGCTGCCGCGGATCTGCTCGTCTTCTGAGGTCTATGGCGTCGCTTCGTCGCGGAGCCTGCTGGACGGCGTGCCGATCGCCGGAATCCTCGGCGACCAGCAGGCGGCGACGTTCGGCCAAACCGCGTTCGACGCTGGCGACACCAAGAGCACGTACGGCACCGGCAACTTCCTGCTCGTATCCACGGGGGAGCGGATCGTGCGGTCCTCGCACGGGCTCATCACGACCGTGGGCTTCAAGTTGGGCGGCTCGCCTGCGCGCTACGCGCTCGAGGGCTCGGTGGCGGTGACTGGATCGCTCGTCCAGTGGCTTCGGGACAACCTGGGCGCGATCACGGCCGCTCGCGACATCGAGTTGCTCGCCGGCACAGTTCCCGACAACGGCGGCGTGTACATCGTCCCTGCTTTCTCCGGCCTTTACGCCCCGTATTGGCGGCCCGACGCTAGGGGAGCGGTCTTGGGCCTCACCCATTACGCCAACAAGGGTCACTTGGCTCGAGCGGTGCTGGAGGCGACGGCTTTCCAAACTGCCGACGTGCTCGAGGCGGCGTGTGCCGATTTGGGGACCACGGCGTCGGGCCTGCGTGTGGACGGTGGGATGACCGCGAACTCGCTGCTGATGCAGTTCCAGGCGGACCTGCTGGGGGTGGATGTGGTGCGGCCGCGGGTGCCGGAGACGACGTCGCTTGGGGCGGCCTATGCGGCGGGGCTCGCCGTGGGGTTCTGGTCTTCTTTGGACGAACTGCGCGGGCTGTGGTCCGAAGGCGCGCGCTGGTCGCCGGCGATGGCGCGGGACGAGGCCGCGCGGTTGATGGGCGAGTGGCATAAGGCCGTGACGAAGACGTTTGGGTGGGTGGAGTAGCCGCGAGGCGGCATGTCTACCTCGTCACTTTTCGTCGCGTCTGGGAGGGTGCTCGGCCTAACGTGCCGGTATTGAGGGCCGGAAGCTGAGGGGCGATGGTGCCATGAGCGAACTGAGCGCTGCGGAGGCGGTGGAACTGCTTGTTGACCCCAAGCGGCGGTACCCGGCCACGTATATCGAGCTGGCGCCGAGGTCGCCGGGGCTCTACGTGTGGTGGGCGCGGCTGAGCACGGTCTTTGGGGTGCACGGCACGCGAATGGGCGAGGCCTACGTCTATTACGTGGGCAAGGCGTCTACATCAGCGGGGTTGCGCGGGCGGCTGAATGTGCATGCGAAGGGGAGTGCAAAGTCTTCGACGTTGCGGCTCACGTTGGCGGCGCTTGGTGTGGGAGCTGGAGATGTGGCGCGGTCTGGAGCGTCACGGATTGCGCTCTCTGCGTCGTATGAGGCGGAGGTTTCCGCGTGGATCCAAGCCAACATGGATGTGTCGTGGGTGGAGGTTGACGCACCGGCGTCGATCGAGCGCGAGGTGGTCGCGGAGCTGCGGCCGCCGCTGAATCTTGATGTTGGGGCTGCTCACGCGGATCATGCGCGGGTGAGGGATGCGCGGAACGCGATGCGGGCCGTCGCGCTTGGGTGGCCAGCACGGGGGTAGGCGAGGGTGGCGCTCAAGCCGCCGCAGCGTCGGGCGATTTGTGTCCTTTCCCGTGTTCTAGGGGTTCTTGAAATAGGGTCGCGGCATGGGGTTCCTTGACCGGTTCAAGCGCGACCGGCCCATGTCTGAGGCCGAGCTGGACCAGCCCTCGCAAGTGGACGGGATCCTGTATCGCGACCTGCAGGTGGTGGGGGCGATGGCGGAGCAGGGCGCCGACCTGAGGGCGCCGCGGCACACGACCTTCTATCTGTACTTTCCTTCTGAGGACGCTGCGGCCGCTGCAGCCCGGGATCCTAGGTTCGAGTGGCTGCAAGTGAGCACGCCGGGCCCCAATGCCGAGTACCACGCCGAGCATCCCGAGGAGCCCGTCGCCTGGCCCGTGATCGTGGACTCGCACGGGCGGGCGCTCATCCCCGACTTTCTGCGGGACACAACGGCCGCGTGCCGCGCGATCGCGCTCGAGTACGGGGGCGAGTTCGACGGCTGGGAGGCCGGGGTCGATGAGGAGTAGCTGGCTCCCGGAGGGCTTTGAGCACCCGCTGCGCGTTTCGGTGATTCCGGGGGTGCACGTGCGGCCCATCGCGCCTGACGACACGGCGATCGACATGGTTGCCGTGATGGGCAACCAAGCGGCGCTGTTTTCCAAGTACGGGGAGGCGTGGGGATGGCCGCCCGCCGATATGACCGCGGAGGAGGATCGCGCGGACTTGGAGCGGCATGCGCGCGAGATGATCACGCACGAGTCGTTCAACTACGCGATCATGCCTTCCGATGAAAGTGCGATCTTTGGGTGCATCTACATCGATCCGCCGGAGCTGGATGCTGCTGAGAACCCGCTGGTTGCTGACGTCTCGTGGTGGGTTGTCGCCGATGCGCCCGCTGGCCTGGCCGACGCCGTGGCTGGGTTTGTGCCAGCGTGGCTGGAACGGGACTGGCCGTTTGAGAGCGTGCGGTACCCGTTCGGTGAGGCCGGGTAGCGCGCCTTTACTCTCGCCGCACCAAGTTGCGACGTTGCGTTTACCGATGTGTTCGAACTCACGCCAAATTCGCTGGTCAGGGCGCCTGCGAGTCGTTCACACTAGAAGATTCCCTACGACCAAAGGGCGCGCGAACGCGTTGGGTCACCCGATCCGACTGCCTCCCGCCTACTGAAAGACAGGCCGCACCGACCGCCCAGGCAGTTTTCTCAATGAGGGCCGAGTCGACGCAACGACACAATGTTTACCAGCACCCGCAGCAAGATCGCGTCCACGTTCGCAGCGACCATCGGAGGAAGTCTCCTCCTGGTTGCCTCACCCGCCGAAGCTGTCGCTTCGGACGTAGCAGCTCCATCTGTTCCTTCCAGCCCCGCGACCTCGACAGTCTCGAAGTCGTCGCCCACGGCGGAAAGCGCGGCAAAGGCCGCAGCGGCCGCAGCGGCCGCCAAAGTGAAGGCAGCCAAGGCAAAGGCGGCAAACGCCAAGAAGCCCATCAACATCGCCAAGAAGTACGTGGGCGTCAGGTACAAGCGCGGCGGAACCACTCCCAGGTCGGGATTCGACTGCTCTGGATTCACTCGGTACGTCTACAAGGCGGCGGGCAAGAGCATCCCGAGAACAAGCAGCGCGCAGCGGCACGCGGGCAAGACCGTGCCGCGCTCGAAGGCGCGGCCGGGTGACCTGGTGTGGTTCTCCGACTTCCGTCACGTCGCGATCTATGCAGGCAACGGGTACATCATCGACGCCCCCAAGCCCGGCAAGAAGGTCACGAAGCGCAAACTCTGGACGAGCCACGTGAAGTTCATCCGCGTGGCCGCCTGAGGGCTGACGCGGCTTGAGGGTGCGCTCCACGCAACTTCGAGCAACTACTAGATGCGCCACTCGCTCTTCACTTGCTGCGAGGTGACGTGCCATGCGCCGCATGTTGCGCACGGGTGGACACCCCTCGGCGCGCGTAGGCAACCACGCCGGCGATAGGCCCTAGCAATTGCGCGGCCCGCGCGCAGGGCTAGGTTGAGGTTGGCGTAAGGGATCTTGGTGCAGGGTTGTACGGGAGGCTCCAAGTGGCATCGACGGAATGTCTTGCCACCCCTGCCGTACATATCCGACCAGGTGAACCTGATGCCGTACTGATAGCACGAACACCGCATCCCCCAATGGGGGAGCACTTGGCCCCAGGCTACGACTATCGCGGCTGGAGCGCTAGTACTGGCCGCGCCCCGCGCCGCCGGTCGTCGTTGCCGACGGCGCGCCCCCTTGGACCGCTAGTTGCCCTTCACGTTGACGAGCTGCCGCAGCGTGTGCCGGATCTCGACCAGGTCAGAAGCGTCCGCCATGACCTGGTCGATGTCCTTGTACGCCGCCGGAATCTCGTCGATGAAGGCGTCCGAGTCGCGGTACTCGATGCCCACCATCGACGCCCGCAGGTCGTCAATGGTGAACGTGGCCCGAGCCCGGTTCCGTGAGTACTCACGTCCGGCCCCGTGCGGTGACGAGTTCAGAGCCAAGGCGTTGCCCAGTCCCTGCACTACGTAGCTCGCGGTACCCATCGAGCCCGGAATGAGGCCCCACTCGCCCTCGCGGGCCGAGATGGCTCCCTTCCGAGACAGCCACACGTCCTTGCCCCAGTGCTTCTCCCGCTGGGTGAAGTTGTGGTGGCAGTTGATCCGCGTGGCCTCCTCGACGGTGACCGGCGCTCCACTAGAAGCGCTCATCTACCGCTCGAACTGGTCGATGACCCGGTCCATCATCTCCTCCCGGTTTGCCAGGGCAAATGCCTGTGCCCAGGTGAGGTCGGCGATGTACTCGTCGAACTCGGCCGTGCCCTCCACGAGGTAGGCGAGGTCCTTGTCCGGCAGCGTGATCCAGTACCGGCTCATCACCGTATGCGCCACGGCGATGTGGTACTGCGCCAGCCGGTTTCCCACGCCCCGGGATCCGGAGTGCAGGAAGAACCAGATCCGCCCGTCCTCGTCGGCGCTCACCTCGATGAAGTGGTTGCCGGAGCCGAGCGAACCCAGCTGGAACCGCCACGCCCCGGAGAGCTTGTCGATCCGTGCCAACTGGCCAGGGATGGTTGTCGCCTCCAATGCGTCAACCCGTGCCTGCGCGCTGTCCCGCATCTTGGTGTTCCGTCCGCCGGCGCTCAGGGGGATGGCCCGCTCGATCTGCTCCCGCAGCTCGGCGAGGTTCTTGCCCTCGAGGTCGGCCTTCGTGAACTGGGACTGGACCGCGATCATGCCGCACCCGATGTCCACGCCAACGGCCGCCGGAATGATGGCGCCCAAGGTGGGGATTACGGACCCGACCGTCGCTCCCTTACCCAAGTGAGCGTCGGGCATAAGGGCGAGGTGGGGGTAGATGAACGGCATGGACGAGGTGGTGATCGCCTGCTCCTTGGTCTGGGGGTCCAGGATGGACGCCCAGTTCAGAAGCCGAGCGTTCAGCTTCTCCATGAGTGTTCCGTTCTGTGAGTTGTTGCGTGATGGAGGTGTCGGTTCGGCAGGTTGCCGGCCCGACGCCGTGGCGAGCAGGCGTGCGCGCGCACGGTTGTGCGGGGGTCGAGTTTGCTGGAATAGCAGGGGTGACGCACCGCACTCCCACGGGTGGTGTGGGAAGGCTGGGTCAGTGCTGATTCAGCGAGGGTTCGCGATCGAGCTTTGGCTCGAAGGCAGGCAGAAGCGGGCGCTCGATGTAGCGCTGGAGTTTCAGCTGCAACATGGCGACTCCTTTCGACTGCCTAGTGGTGCGGCCGGGCGTTCCGGCGCACGCGCATGGGACCGTACTCCTGTTTGGGGTGCGGGGCAAGGGGTGCGGCGTGTCGGGCTACGTCGCGAGCAGTGCGTCCAGGCGCTCGATGAGGATCGGGATGTCTTCGCGCAATGTCTGTTCGAGTCGCTTGGAATCGACGGTGTCGTACGCGTGTGCGATTCGGTTTCGCATGGCTCGCATGTCACGCCAAGCGTCGCCGACGAGCGCCTCACGAGCTTCTGGAGTCAGTTCGTTGAGGGCATCAACACCGGCCATGATGCGCAGCGAAATGGCATCAATCGTGACCTGGTCAGTGAGTTCGCGCTGACCATGCTCGACTGCGATTGAGAAGTGGTACTTCGCCGTCGCCAGGTGATGTTGCGGGTTGCGGGTCACAGCGGCACCGCGGTGGCGATGATGTCGTCCTTGATGTCGGGCCGCAACGAGCGTTCGAGCACCAGGTCCACTCGCGCCTCGAGGATGTCTGCCAGCCGGTTCTCGAGCGCGGAGATCTGCATCAGGCTCATGGGAGTCTCGAGATTGACGAGCAGATCGATGTCGGACTTCTCGTCGTCCTCGCCGCGCGAAACCGAGCCAAAGACGCGGAGGTTCGCGGCGCCCGCGGCCTCGAGCTCGTCGCGAACCGCGGCAAGGTTCTTGCGCAGCCTCATGCCGAGCGGCGAGGTGCCGTGGAAGCGGAGGAGGCGGTTGATCTCGGGCTGGCTGCGGCCCGTTGCGCGGGCGATCTCGGTCTGAGTCATGCCGTTGCGGGATGCTTCCCGGATGGCGGCCACGAGTTCGGAGCGCGCGGCGGCGACGGTCGCGTCGGTGCGCTTAGCGATGTCGCGGAGGGACTCCATGTAACGAGTATAGCAAGTGCTATAAAAATGAACGGCGAGTTGTGGATAACGACTTGGAGCGAGCTAGAACCAGATCGCTGAGTCGATCCCGTCGCTGAAGTGCTCCGCGTCTTCGAGCGCAGGGAAGCGGTTTGCGGCACTCGACGCGACGCGGCGCGCGGTCCACGCCATCGCGGCCGCGTCGAGGATGTCGTCGATGGCCGCGCCCTTCAGTTTCTTCTCCAGTGCGACGGGGACATCGATGCCTTCTGCACGTAGCAGTTCGTGGCGCACGTTGACCCCGGCGAAGGTCTTCTTGGCATGCTCGATCCCGGCGCCGGCCATCGCACGGAAGGACACCTCGGGGTGACCCTCGAACACGCGGGTGCCGCCCCCACGCACGTAGGCGTCGATGTCCAGGATGCGCTCGCGGATTGCGTACGCCTGGGTTGAGAGGCTCTTGCCTTGGGCAAGGACCGAAGCGGTCGCGGCCTCTGGGTAGGAAGGTGCCTCGAGCGCGTTGCGCACCGGTGTCGGGAAGACACTTGAGCCACGGGGTGCGATGAAGCGGCGGGCGAGGACGTCCGCCTGCCGGGGTCCACTGTCGGGAATGCCAATGGGGATGTCAACGACCACCGTGGTGATATGCCAGCGCCCATCCGCCAGCGTCACCGCCGTCTCGATGCCCGGGGCGATGAAGGCGTCGATGTAGCCAGAGTCGTCGATTGCGACCACCACCCAGCCGGTCTTGCAGGAGTCGAGGCCCAAGTGCGTCATGCGACGAGTGTGGCAGGTGGCGCGCAAGGTTCGGCGCCTATAGGCCCTCAAGCAACTTGCCCTTGGCGGCCGCGAACTCGTCGTCGGAGAGGATCCCCTCCCCGTGCAACGTTGCCAACTCTCGCAGGCGCTCGCTAAGCACCGACTTGACGGGAACTGTGCCGGGGCTCGCGTCCGGGGCCGTCAACTGCTGCGGCTCTGGCTCCGCTGCCAGCGAGGCACTATGGAGGCCCAAGACGGCGTTGCCCGCTTCTTCAAGTGCGACCCCGACCTCTACGTGGCCCTTGTGTGTCTTCTTCAGAACGGTGCTGCCGCTCTCGTTGGTCAGCGTGTAGATCGCCTTGTCGGTGGCAATCGTCAAGTACGACCTGCGCCCTTCTGCCCCGGCGAGGTGCGCCACGCCGGCGACAGCAATGCCTGGCACGGAGGCCTTCATGAGCCCTGCACCGCCCTTGATGACGTTGGTCAACACTGGGCCCGCCAAGGTCTCGAGCACTGCGCTACCGCCGGCAGCCTGTTCATGTGCTGGGCGCGCGAGCTTGATGGATCGCAACTTCTCAAAGGGCGCTTTGTCAGAAATCTCGGCAACCAGGCTTGAGCCCTTCATGCCCTCGGCCACCCTGACGTATCCACCCTTGTAGATCTCGACGCTGGACGTCCCAAAGACGCCGCTCGTCACCATGGGTCCGGCCGCTTCTACCGCCAGCTCCCACTGTCTGCGCCGCTCGGCCTTCTCCTCGCGCATACGCGCCTGCGTCTGCACGGCGACTCGCTTCGCTTTTGCGAACATCCCGCCAGAGTCCGCTGGCGATTCCGAGCTGGTGGCAGACCCGGCCTGTGCCGCGCGCAAGTTGTCGGTCCAGGCTGATCCGTCCCAGTAGCGGTCGTTGCCGTGTCCATCTGGGTACCACCCAGCGGGCGCGCTGTCGTTCATGCCCCAATAATGGCATCGACCCACGACAAGGGAGTGGTCGACTTCTGCTCAGCTCGTGGTGCCGTACGAAGCGAGTACTCATGGAGCGCTCCGCGGGCGCGGATGGGCGAGCCTCCGCATTCTCTTGTCCGAACCGAGCGCGCACCCAAGCCCGGCGGGTGACCATCGACCGTGCCGCGTCCTCTAGCGCCCCACTCGTTGATGGTGATCTCGGTCACGCGGTTTCCTCCCAGACGGTTCGTTGGCGTAGCAGAGCGAAGATTCGATTGACGGTGTGCGCGTCGATGATCCCCTCGCTGCGTTCTATCGCCTCGACCACGTACTCGGTGCGGTCGATGACGACGTCATGGGGCTCGGAGATCACGTGGAACTCGGTCGCGACATTGAGGTTGAGCGCCACCGCGGCCTGAACGGGCACGAGGAAGCCGTTGTCGTTCAGCAGGCGCTTGACCACGGTTGCCTCGTGGCGAGCGGCCCGGATGTGGTCCACGTAGGTGCGGCCCACACTCACACGGTCGCCATTCACGCGAATAGGCAGAGACCCGTGCGCCTTGGCGTTGATGGTCCACACGCCGCCGGTCCCGACGAGCAGGTGGTCGATGTCCGCGCGGCCGTCGTAGAGCGGGATGGCGTGCAGCACGCCCCAGCCTCGCTGATGGAGCTTGTTGAGGCGCAGGCCGATCGTGAGCTCGCCACCGTTGCCCCTGCGGTACTGATCGCGCTGGTAAACGGCGTGTTCGCGTAGGTCGTAGAGGGTTCGCAGGTCCTCGTCGAGCGCGTGGACCTCTGCGTCCCATGCTGCGGCGAGAGCCTTGGAGTTTCGGCCGGGCGCGTGCGTTGCGAGGTCGTCTTCAGGGAACGTGCTGGCCCACGCCTCGAAGGCGGCATCGACGCGCGCCTCGCTGCCAGGAATCTGGACGGTGATCTCGCCTGTTTGGGCGTCGGCCCAGCCATAGGTCAATCCTTCGGCATCCTCGACGTAGAGGCGATCCATCGCGCCTTTGCGGTAGCGCCTCACCCTGGGCAGGTCCACGAGGGAAGTATCGCGGCGGGGCTGCGCGAACCCAAGCTGGTGTGGCGAGGTTCACGCGGACGCGGACGCGCGCGACGCAGATGGCTGGAGGGCTTCCGTGTGCGTGAAGCGGGCGCCGGGCCGCGTGCCCTTCGTTCGCGAATTGTTACCGCAAGGATGCGCTCTCGCGTTCTAGGGCGACGCCCCGCTAGGGTCGCCCTGTGGGCTATTCAGAGGTCGCAAGCGACCACTTCGCGACATACGACCGGGTGCTTGATGTTCGGCCCACACGCGTGCTGGATCTTGTCCGAGGGCGTAACGCTTGGCATTCGACTTGGGTCAGCCACTACTTTTCTGGCTCGGAGGTGTTCACCGAGTTTGTCGACGCTTCAGATGCTGCCCGTAATATGCGACGTCAGGGCAGTGTGTTCTACATCACCGAGTATCCGGCTCTATACATGCGCACCCTCGAGTATGGGGTTCTCGTGATTGACCGCGCCGGCGGGTGGCGCCCGTTCGCAACTTGGCATGAGGCGCGAAGTAGAGGAAGTTCCCCCGTCCTGGTACCTGGTTGTCGCGCCCGAAGCGCGCTGTCGACCCTCGCTCACCCACGTTCTTTAGAGTGGCGAGACGGGGCTAACCGCGGCGACGACCATGTTGCGATCTTTCGCCTCGCTGTTCAACGCGACGTGCCGAGACTAGGCGCTGGGCCTTTCCGGACCTACTCCTCGCGCGCGACGGACCCGAACGAGCCGTGGGGCTTTAACTATGGTGAAAATCCGAACATGGATCCGCGCCCGGTCGTCCGAATGGCACGCGCTTTTGGGCACAGGGCGCAGGAAGTCGGCCCGGAGTTTTCCGCCGCGTTAGCCGCAGTTGGGCGAAGGCGGGCCGGGGGCGCGCGACTCGCCGCGCTCGAGGACGACTACTCCAAACTCGAGAGAATCCTCATAGATTTGCGCGCCAACTGAGTAGGGATGGGACTCGCTAGGCGACAACACCGGTCGTTGTTCGAGACCATGTTGGGACGGTCGCAGGTTCTCAGTTATTCAAGCGGGCAGACCAATGACGAACTCCTCGCGATCGTCATTTAGGCGGTCAAAGGTCAGCCGCAACTGCGTCCTGACAAGAGATTCGAACGCGGCGATTCGCTCTTCGTCGGTTGCCGCCTCAAGCAACCTCCCTAGCGTTGTGTTCTTGTCGTAGGCGACGGTCACCGGGATGGACCATCGGATCATTCCGCCTGCAGCAATCTCTTCAAGTCCCATGACTCGCCACCGTCCCTTCGGATATGAGAACTCTTCCGAACGCTATCCGAACGCCAGGTTGTTGCATGACTCGGGTTTCGACGGTCGGTGCTTGAAGTAGATGGGATGGAAGCCGACGACGGAGAAGGAGGGCGTTTGGCCGAATCACCCCTCGGCGAGCGGCGCGGTCGAAGGGCGCGACCATCATCGTGGACGAGGCCCAGGTCTTCTCCTGCGCGGTGGTCCGAATGCTGTACGGGCTGGTAGGTGACGCGCCGGACGGCTTCACGCTCATCGGAGACGGCCAGCAGAGCATCTACCCCGGCGGCTACACGCTCGCCGAGGCCGGCATCTCCGTGGCGAACCGCGGCGTGATCATGGACGTCAACTACCGCAACACCGCGCAGATCCTCGAGTTCGCGCACGGGGTGGTGGCCGGCTCCGAATTCGCCGACATCGAGGGCGAGATCGCCAAGGGCGAGCGTCCCGCCGCGGTGCCGCGCACGGGCCCGGAGCCGGTGGTCGGGGAGTGCATCTCGTGCGCTGACCACGACCATCAGTTGATTGCGCGCGTACGCGAGGTCCAGCGCGACGTGGCGACGGGCTGGGGCGACATTGGCGTGTTGGCTTCGTCGTCTTGGGACGCCCGACGGGTGGAGCGGCTCTTGCGCTCGGCTGGGCGTCCCGTGGCGTGGCTTGAGGACTACGACGGCTCGGTGGTGGACGCGGTGAAGGTGGGAACGATCAAGCGCGCGAAGGGGCTCGAGTTCAAGCAGGTGTGCTTGGCGTTGGTGAAGGCTGATGCGCTGAGGGCCGGGGCCGCGCCTGAGGACGGTGCCGAGCGCGAGCGATGGGAACTAGAGCACCGGGAGTTGTTCGTGGGGATGACTCGGGCGCGGGATGGGTTGTGGGTTGGGGTGATGACACCCGGCGCATGTCAGTGCGCATACCCCTAGATTGCGCTCTCCGCGACGTGCTCGAATGTGTTGGCTTCAACGCGCACACTCCCGCCCACCTTGACGTCTGAGATGTCCAGCGCCCTGCCGGAAGACATCGTCACCGTGAGCTGCTTCCGCACGGCCAATCCTCGGAGGCTAACGTCACCCTGAGCAGCGACGTTGTGGATCTCGAAGTGGCCGTCGCAGTGAGCCTCGTTGGCGAGGGCCTCCCGGCACTTCACATTGCCAATCTGGACCCGACCGTTGATGGTCGCCGCATCGATCATGAGGTTCCCATTCGTAACGAGTTCCTCGACAAACAGGCCTTCGAGCGTCGCACCTGTGAGGAGGAGTCCGTAGGACCCGTCGCTGCCTGGACGACCCATGTAACTGCGCAAGACGTCCAGTGTGCCGCGAACTGTCACGCCGACAAGGTCAAGGCCCTGTGGCGACCAGATGTGCTCGAACCGGACGGAGTCTTTGAACACCGAACCGGAGAAGTCTGGATATGTCTTGAAGGCTGTATGCGCGAAGCCCGTCCCTGGGCCGAAGGTGCACGATCTGAAGGCGGTGTGGTCGCCAAAACGGCACCAATCGAAGTTCCACCGGACGTCGCCCACGTGAGCCGGGGCGCCGGCGGACGCAACCGCCCGCGAGATCGCCGCCGCGATCGAGTTGCGCATCCTGTCGCCCTCGGCAATTGACTTGTCCAACCCAGGCGGATCTTGCGCCAGTATTCGATCCTCCTCGTCGGGGTCGAGGTCGCCAGGGCGCGATTTCCGCAATGCCGCGCATAGCAGGTCCGCGCACGCTTGCGCATGGCGCGGCGACTCGCGCAGCAACGACCCAAGCAACAGCGACCCGGCGAGCACCTCGGACTCGCTTTCGCCGCCAAGCAATGCTGCACCCTTCTCGAACTGTCCATCAAACATGAGGTTCGCTGCGCGTCGTGAATCGGCGCGCTTCAGGTTGATGTTCTTCATGGTCAGCCCCGCGGCCCCACCACCCACGATTGCAGTGACGAATGCTGCCAACACAGCGCCGCCGCCATCGGCGAAATCCAAGTCCAGTACGGCGTGTAGCAACGCGTAAGTCGCTCCGACTAGCGCTAGGCCGGCCGCCGCACCAATCGCCACGACGGCCACAGGCGACCACCCCTCGGCGTGGAATGGGCTGGTGTGACGCGTGCGTCTCGACCTCATGGATTGAACGCTAGTGGAACCCGCCGACGCAGCGACGCTTCACGCTCACTGCCATGTCCACCGTCGCTGATAAGTTGGGCACCAGCCATCGTCGCAAGGGGGGCAAGTGAGACTCGAAGACCTCAGCCCGGGCCAACGCATCGGTGGCGCCATTCCAGGCAGAGTTGTGCGCATCCTCGCCGTCGAGTGGCACGGCACCGACGTCCTCGACATCACCTACAAAGCAGACGACGGCACTCTCGGCCAACAGGTGGTGTTCCGCGATGACGAGCAGAAACTCGGCGAGATCACCGCGAACAGGCGTCCTTTCACAGCGAACGCCGCAGACTTCAAACTCGTCGCCGAGGCGCAGCGCATCAAATTGGCTGGTCTCTTCGACCCAATGCTCGCTGTCGCGACGAGCGACGTCCAGCCCCTCCCACACCAGATCCGTGCGGTCTACGGTGAACTCCTGCCGCGTACGCCCTTGCGCTTCCTCCTTGCAGACGACCCCGGCGCTGGCAAGACCATCATGGCCGGCCTCTACATCAAAGAGCTGATCTTGAGAGACGACGTCAAGCGTTGCCTCATCGTCGCTCCCGGCGGCCTGGTAGATCAGTGGCAAGACGAGCTCTTCTTCAAGTTCAGCCTCCACTTTGACCTCCTCACCAACCAGGTCATCGACGCGAACGCCAACCTCAACGTCTTCGAACAGCACCCGCTGCTGATCGCTCGGATGGACCAGCTCTCGCGCAACGAGGATCTTCTGGCTCAGCTAAGAGAGACTCACTGGGATCTGATCATCGTTGACGAGGCACACCGCATGGGCGCCCATTACTTCGGCGGCAAACTCGAGAAGACCAGGCGCTTCCAGCTCGGTGAACGCCTCGGCGAGATCACCCGTCACCTCCTCCTCATGACCGCCACACCTCACTCGGGCAAGGAGGAAGACTTCCAACTCTTCCTCACCCTCCTCGATCGGGACCGCTTCGAGGGCAAGCAGAAGACTTCCGTAGACCTCGGGGGCGTCATGCGCCGCATGGTCAAGGAGGACCTCCTCACCTTCGACGGCAGGAAGCTCTTCCCTGAACGCATCGCGGAGACAGTCCCCTACGAACTCACTGCACTAGAGCAGGACCTTTATGAGGACGTCACCCACTACGTCCGCTCGGGCATGAACCGTGCAGAGAAGCTCGGCGGTAAGCGCAAGAACACGGTCGGCTTCGCACTCACAGTCCTACAACGACGCCTCGCCTCCAGTCCAGAAGCCATCTACAAGAGCTTGGTCCGCCGTAGCGAGCGCCTCGAGCGCAAGAAACAAGACGTGCTCGCTGGCACCTACCGCGACACGGGCCAGGACATCGACCCGGACGCCATCGACTCCGACGACTACAGCGCCGAAGAGGTCGAGATCCTAGAAGAAGAGCTCCTCGATGCCGCCACGGCGTCCCAGACTGTCGAAGAACTCAACGCAGAACTCCTCGAACTCCAGAATCTCACCGAGACTGCCCGCTGCGTCCGCGACGCGGGCGCGGACCGTAAGTGGTCTGAGCTTTCGACCATCCTGCAGGACAACGCCCTCACCACAGACGTCAATGGCTTGCCTCGCAAGTTCATCATCTTCACCGAACACCGTGACACCTTGGATTACCTGCAGCAACGCATAAGTTCGCTCCTTGGTAAGCCCGACGCTGTGAAGGCGATCCACGGAGGTGTCCGTCGCGCGGAACGCCGACAGATCACTGAGGAGTTCACCAAGAACCGTGAGGTCCAGATCCTCATCGCCACGGACGCTGCGGGAGAGGGACTCAATCTCCAAGCCGCCCATCTCATGGTCAACTACGACCTCCCGTGGAACCCCAACCGCATCGAACAACGCTTTGGCCGCATCCATCGCATTGGTCAAGAGGAAGTCTGCCGCCTGTGGAATCTCGTCGCCGCAAACACCCGCGAGGGCGAGGTGTTCAAGCGGCTCCTCGAGAAGCTCGACCAGATGCGCGCTACCTATGGCGGCCGCGTATTCGACGTCCTCGGCGAAGCGTTCACCGAGACCCCGTTGCGCACCCTCCTCCTTGACGCCATCCAGTACGGCGAGCGCCCGGACGTGCGCGCCAAGATGCACCAGGTGATTGACTCCACAGTGGGTGACGGCCTCAAAGACCTCCTCGACGAGCGCGCGCTCGCCGCCGAGCGCATCAAGGACGGCGACCTCCAGCAACTCCGCGCCGCCATGGACGAGGCCCGTGCGCGCCGCCTCCAGCCGCACTACATCGAGCTAGCCTTCAAGGCGGCGTTCACCCGCGTCGGCGGCCGCATCGTCAAGCGCGAACAGGGTCGCTACGAGATCCCCAACGTCCCGCAGCAGATCCGCTCGGCCTCCAGGTACGCGATCCCCACCAAGTACGACCGCGTAACCTTCGAACTCGGCAAAGTTCAGGCCGGCGACCTCGCTCGCGCGGACCTCGTCGCACCCGGTCACGCGCTCCACGACGCGACCATGGATTTCGCTATCCGCACGTTCAGTGAAGCTTTGAGTGAGGGCACGGTGCTGGTTTCCGCTGCACTGGAAGAGCCGCACCTTCTGGTTGGGGTCATCGAGGAGATCGCCGACGCTACTGGCGCCTCGGTTGCCCGACGCTTCGGTTACGCGCTTGCCAACAGTTCCGGCACGCTTGTTGAGGCTGGGCCAGCTCCGTACCTTGACTACGTGGCGGCCCCAGATGGGGCGGTCACGGAGGCCGCACGCCGCCTGCATTGGCTAGCCGACGCCGAAGACCGAGCCATCAGTTGGGTCATAGCCAACAAACTGCCGGGCTACCTTCACGAAGTCGAGAGCGGTCGAACCCCAGAACTGGCCAAGGTGCGCGCGCTCGTCTCCGCCAGGCTCGAGGCGGAGCGAGACAGGCTCCTGTACGACGCAACGATCTCATCCGAGAAGGAGCAGGCGGGAGACCGGCCCAAGGAATCGTCTGACAGCCTCCACCGCAAGGCGGTCGAACTTGACGGGCGCCTGCGCTCGCGTCTGGAATTGATCGACAAGCAGGAATCAATGTCCACCAAGCCGCCGCGCATCGTCGCGGCTGCGCTGGTGCTTCCCTTGGGCATGGTCGAAGGCGATCTCCCGGCGAGCGCACCCATGCACGCGAAGGAAACCAAGGAGGTCGAGCGGCGCGGAGTGGAACTGGTGATAGCTCGCGAACGTGAACTCGGCCGCGAGCCGGTGGAGCAGGAGTTCAACAACAAGGGCTTCGACATCCTCTCCTCAGACGCTAAGGGTGACACCTTCCGCATCGAGGTCAAGGCCCGGATTCAAGGGGCAACAGACTTCTTCGTGACCCACAATGAGGTACTCACCGGCAAGAACGCAGTGCCTCGCTACCGCCTGGCACTCGTCACGGTTGACCCGCGCGGAAACCAGTTCGACGACGTTCGCTACCTCGACGACCCCTTCGCGACCACAGATCTGGGCGACTTTGACGCGACGGGCTTGCGCGGCGATTGGCCCAAGACCTGGGCCAAGGGAAGGGAGCCTTTCTAGTGCGCCGTCAACGGACGAAGTTCCGCGCTTGGGTCATAACATGGATGTCGCCCATCGGCGATCGCGGCGGGTTACCGCCCGGGATCCAGCAGGGAGAGCCCTTGGTGGTCCTTCCGGGCCGTTCTGCAGTGCGCACGGTCGAAGGCGCATTGCTGGCCACGTACCAGTTGTCGCTGAAGTCGGAACCGGAGGTTTGCGCGGGTTTGTTGCGACGCGTGCCGACAGAGCGGGTCGAGTGGGACGGGCCGAAGCGCGTGGCTCGCGTTGGCCGTGATCCTGAGATAACGGCCACACGTACGGATCTCGAATATGACAATTCGGTCGCTACCCTCAACGCGACCGGAGGGCGCGGGCGACTCATCGCAACACCGCAAAAGTGGCTGTCCTGGCAGGAGTATCGGGTGGAGCTTAGGGCAAGCATGCGGCATCCAGACGACGGGTAGTGATGCCGCCGGCCGAGTCGCCGCCAGCCACTAAGTTTGTACCAGTGCCGCGGTACACCACTGCCGCAAGACCTGCTCCAGCATCAGGGCGAAAGGACCAATGTGGCTCACAAGCGCAAACTGATCGAAGTCGCTCTGCCCCTGGAGGCAATCAACCGTGAGTCGGCCCACGAGAAAGTCCCGGCCATCCGTCGGCACCCGCGCACGCTTCACCTGTGGTGGGCGCGTCGCCCGCATGTCGCCGCTCGCGCGGTGTTGTTTGCGCAACTCGTAGATGACCCGGTTTCGTTACCGGAAGAGTTCCCCACGGAAGAACTCCAGAGGGAAGAGCGCGAGCGGCTTCACCGGATCGTTGAGCGCCTTGCTGTTTGGGAGAACTCGTGGGACGGGGGCCTGTTCGCCGAGGCCCACGCCGAGATCCTCAAGTCCACCAACGGCAAGCCGCCCGCGATCCTCGACCCCTTCGCGGGCGGAGGCACCATCCCGCTCGAGGCCCAGCGCCTTGGCCTCGAGGCACACGCCTCGGACCTCAACCCCGTTGCGGTACTCATCAACAAGGCGCTCATCGAGATCCCGCCCAAGTTCGCGGGCCAGCCGCCCGTGTTCCCCGGTGCAGCGGAGAGCCGCATGGGTGCCTGGCCTCGCGCCACGGGTCTCGCCGAAGACGTCCGACGCTACGGTGCCTGGATGCGCGACCTCGCAGCCGAGCGCATCGGCCACCTCTACCCCAAGGCCACCCTGCCGGACGGCACCCAAGCAACCGTAATCGCCTGGATCTGGGCGCGCACCGTCACCTGCCCCAACCCCGCGTGCGGCATCGAGATGCCGCTGGTTCGCTCATGGTGGCTAGGGAAGAAGAAAAGCAAAGAGGCGTACGTTGTCCCGCGCATAGTGCCCGATGCTGCCGCACCTTCGGGCCGACGCGTCGCCTTCGAGATCGGCCACGCCACGGTCAACGCGCCCACAGAGGCCACCGACGGAACGGTGGGCAGGAAGGGTGCGATTTGCGTCGCGTGCCAATCACCCGTCGATCTCAACTACGTGCGCGCCGAGGCGCGCGCCAAGCGAATGTTGTCGCAACTCATGGCGGTTGTAGCCGAAGGGGCTAGGCAACGCATCTATCTTGCGCCATCGGATGTGCAGGTCAGCGCTGCCGACGAGGACCGGCCTAACGACGTGCCTGAGGGTGAAATCTTCGATTGGCCCGGTCGAATCAACGTCTTCCGCTACGGCCTTACCCGGTTCTCGGACCTCTTCACGAACCGGCAGTTGGTGGCGCTAACTACCTTCAGCGACCTCGTCGCCGAAGCCCGAGCTCACGCCCTCACCGACGCCCTCGCCGCCGGCCTCCCCGAGGGCGAACCCCTCGCCTCCGGCGGCACCGGTGCCGCCGCCTACGCAGACGCAGTTGCGACCTACCTTGGACTAGCCGTAAGTCGAACGGCTGACCGTTCCTCGACAATAGCTGGGTGGGATTCGTCGCTGGGAAAGATTCGGAACACGTTTGGGCGTCAGGCGTTGCCAATGACGTGGGACTTCGCTGAGGCAGGCCTATTTTCCTCCTCCTCGGGTAACTTCCAGAGTCAGTTCGACTGGGTAGCGGATGCTTTCGAAGACGGCCCCGCAAGCGCGGCCGGCGTCGCAGAGCAAATGGACGCAGCTGCGCGAGACTACGACGGTGCAGTGATCTCCACGGATCCTCCTTACTACGACAACATCGGGTACTCGGACCTATCAGACTTCTTCTACGTCTGGTTGCGCCGCTCCCTTCGTGAGGTGCATCCGGAGTTGCTCGGCACGTTGCTCGTGCCAAAGGCCGAGGAACTGGTAGCCAACGCCTATCGTCATGACGGGAAGGTAGGAGCGCGCCAGTTCTTTGAGGATGGGTTCCGGTCAGTGTTCGCGCGAGCGCGGGAGACGGCGAACGTGGACTTCCCGATGACGGTCTACTACGCGTTCAAGCAGAGCGAGTCAGACGGCGGCGTGGAGGCCTCGACAGGCTGGGAGACCTTGCTCGAGGGAATGGTTTACTCCGGTTGGGAAATCACCTCCACCTGGCCACTTCGAAGCGAGCAGAGCTATCGCATGATCGCGAGTGGTACCAACGCGCTTGCCTCCTCAATTGTGCTCTCGCTCCGTCCGCGTCCAGATGGGGCCCTCACCACCGACCGCCGCGGCTTTATCTCCGCGCTCGAGGCGGAACTCCCCGACGCGCTTCGGAAGTTGCAACAGGGTCAGATCGCGCCCGTCGACCTACCCCAGGCCGCTATCGGTCCTGGTATGGGTGTGTTTAGTAGGTACGGAGCGGTCCTCGAGCCTGACGGCACAAAGATGTCGGTTCGCTCAGCACTCGCGCGCATCAATGAGGTCTTGGATCAGGTGCTCAATGAGCAGGAGGGTGACTTCGACCCCGCCACGCGATTCGCAATCGCCTGGTACCGGCAACATGGTTACGGTATTGGCTCGTTCGGAGACGCTAACAACCTCGCGAACGCCCGTAACACCACCGTGGACACCATGGACCGTGACGGCATCCTCTCCAGCCGCGCCGGAAAGGTCCAGCTCATCCGTCCGGCGGAGCTCAGCGAGGACTATGACCCGGTCAAGGACGTCCGCACGGGCAACTGGGAGGCGCTCCACCACCTAATCCGGGTTCTGGAGAGCCAGGGTCTCGGACCGGCTGGCGAGTTCTTGCAAGCGGTACTGAGCCGCACGGACGGCGCCGTAGATGCCGACCTTGTGAAGGAACTTGCGCACCTCCTCTTCCGCGTGGCCGAGGGCAACGGTTGGACGAAGGACGCGCTCTCCTTCAACACCCTGGTGACAAGCTGGCCGGACGTTCTTGCGGCGGCGCGGTCCGTGAAGGAAGTACCGATGCAGACCCAGGGCATGCTCGACTACGACGAGGACAACTGACATGGCACTGAGCAATCGGGACCGCATTGGCAAGATGTTCGAGGTGCTCGCGCCACCACTGGATGACTACATTTCTTCAGTGATCGGAGCGGTCGAGCCGTCTGCGGGCGCTAATTGGGTTGAACTCGTTGCAGCAAAGGACGGGCACCCGGGCAAGGTCTACGACCCGCTTGACCCCTACATGCAGTTGCGGATACTCACGGAGTCCGCGATAACGACTCACGTGAAGCCGCGATGGTATCCCTTCTCGGACACCCTCGGACGCGTGGGCGAGGCGTTCGCGACAGAATTGAAGGGCGCTCGTAACACCTGGGCGCACAACGGCTCGTTCACCGACGACGACGCCTATCGCGTCCTCGACACCGCCGAACGCCTCATGCGCCTCCTGTCTAGCCCTAACGAGGCGGACCAGATCAAGGACATCCGTCTCAACCTCCGCCGCGTTACGGCTGACCGGGACGACAAGCGCGTCCTCAGGGCCGCGGTTGACAATCCCGAGGCCGCTGGCGGGCTCAAGCCGTGGCGCGAGGTGCTCCAGCCCCACGACGACGTGGCCACGGGGAATTTTCACGCATCCGAATTCGCCGCGGACCTCTACAAGGTGGCCACCGGGGGAGAGAACGACTCCGACTATGCCGACCCCGTCGAGTTCTTCCGCCGCACCTACCTGACCGAGGGTCTCAGCGACCTCATCGGCCGCGCCGTGCGCCGCCTTGCTGGCGACGACAACGCCTCGCCGGTGATCAACTTGCAGACCAACTTCGGCGGCGGCAAGACCCACTCCATGCTTTCGCTGTGGCACATCGCGGCGGGCCTGCCCGTGGGTCAGTTCCCGCAGGCAACCCAGGAACTCCTTTCCGCAAGCGGCTACAAGGGGGAACCGGTCAACCGAGTGGCCATTGTGGGCAATCACTTCAGCCCCTCGGGCGTCCTCAAGCCGGACGGCACCAAGATCAACACTATCTGGGGCGAACTCGCGTGGCAGTTGGGCGGTAAGGAAGCCTTCGCTCTGGTCGCAAAGTCCGACGCTGACAGGACTCACCCAGGAGAGAAACTCCACGAGTTGTTGCATTCGTATTCGCCTGCGGTAATCCTCATCGACGAGTGGGTCGCTTACGCGCGTTCTCTTGTGGGCCGTGATGATCTCGCTGGCGGCACGTTCGACGACCAGTTCACGTTCGCTCAGTCACTGACCGAAGCGGCAAAGGGCACCTCCGGTGTGTTGCTTGCGATTTCGATCCCAGCGTCGGAAAGCGGTGACAGCGGGGACCAGATCGTCGTCGGCAACGCCGAAGAGGTTGGAGGTGCTAATGGCCTAGAAGCGCTCAAGCGTCTTCAGAACGTGGTGCGGCGTGTGGCGGACCAGTGGCGGCCGGCATCGTCCGACGAGGCCTACCACATCGTCAAACAGCGCCTCTTCAAGGACGCCGACGCGGCCGCGCTCGCCGAGATAGGCGCCACTGCGCGCGCCTATGTAGACATGTATCGCAAATACTCAGACGACTTCCCGCGCGACGTCCGGGACACGGCGTACGAGGACCGCATCAAGCGCACCTATCCCATCCACCCTGAGATGTTCGACACCCTCTACGAGGAATGGTCGTCTCTGGAGCGGTTCCAGCGAACTCGTGGTGTGCTTCGGCTCATGTCCACGGTCATTCATGCGCTGTGGACCGGTGAGGATGCATCCCCGCTGATCATGCCCGGATCGATCCCGCTGGCGACCTCGAACGTGAACTCGGAACTCACGCAGTATCTACAGGACTCGTGGAAGACGATCATCGACGCGGACGTGGATGGAGCTAACTCTGAGCCTGGCCGGATCGACAGGGAGAAGCCGTTGTTCGGTCAGCGAGCGCTGACCAAGCGGCTCGCGCGCACCGTGTTCTTTGGCGCGGCTCCGACGATTGCGCCGGGATCCACTCACAAAGGTATCGGGACGCAGCGCGTGTTCCTGGGTACGGCAATTCCCGGCGATGTGCCTGGCAACTTTCACGCCGCGCTGACGCAGTTGGGGGACCGGGCGACCTACTTCTACGCCGGGTCAGGCAAGTACTGGTACGACCTCCAGCCGAACATCACTCGAACCGCCAAGGACCAGGCCGAACGTCTCCACAATGAAGACGTATGGGCGGAGATCGTGCGCAGACTCCAAGGGCAGGCGCGAACGCGTGGTGACTTTGCGGGCGTCCACGTGTGCCCCGAAACGAACGCAGACATCCCCGACGTCGACGAAGCGCGGCTGGTGATTCTCCACCCGAAGGTTGCGCACAAGGGAAAGGCGGATTCCGAGGCGAAGGCGTTTGCGCACAAGGCGACGGAGCAGCGGGGGAGCGCTAACCGGACGCACCGCAACACGGTGGTCTTCTTGGCGGCCGACGAGGCTCGTCGCGACGAGCTGGAGTCCGCCACGCGTGACTACTTGGGCTGGTCGCACGTGCTCGACAACGATGCAAACCTCGATCTCACCCAGAATCAGCGCAAGCAAGCTGCGGACCGCAAGGACCAGGCTGACAAGACGGTTGCTGCGCGTCTCTTGCAGACCTTTACGTGGGCGCTGATCCCAGAGCAGCGTGAGCCGAGCCAGCCTTTCCAGGTCCGAGAGACCAAAGTAGAAGGTCAGTCCGACTCGTTGGCCGATCGCGTGTCGCGCAGACTTGGCAACGATGGCGAACTGTCGACGCGGCAGGCTGCGGCGACGATTCGTCTGGCGATCAACAAGGTGCCGCAGGCGTGGAAGGGTGGCCACGTTTCACTGGGGGCATTGTGGGGACTATTCACGCAATACCCTTACATGCCCCGCTTGCGCGACCGCCGCGTGCTCGACGCAGGCGTCGTGGACATGCCGATGATTTGGCAGACCGACGCGTTCGCTCTGGCAACGGGCTTCGATGAAGGAACGGGCCGCTACATCGGGCTCTGGTACCCAACTCCGGACGACCGTTCCCTCGCGCCTGCGACCACCGATTCGTTGCTGCTGGTACGGCCCGACGTCGCTTCGAAGCAGATTGACGCGGAGACCGCCGAGACGGGCTCGGTCGCCCAACAGACCGAATCGCGCGAACCAGAGTCGGCCGGAGGATCTACGCCCGACGCCGCTCCGGCCACCCCGGGCGTTCCAAAAGCTCCATCGAAAGCCCGCTTCTACGGAGTGAAGACACTCAACTCGGACCGTATCGCGATCGACTTCAAGAGCATCGCGGACGAGGTTCTCACGCCCCTGCGTGCGGAGGACGGAGTTGCGCTGACGGTACGAGTGGAGATCGAAGCAGTGGCGGATGGTGGCTTTACGGACGGCCGTGTGCGAACCGTTTCGGAGAACGCGAAGACCCTGAAGTTCGACCAATCTGGCTTTGAGGAGCACTGACCCCGGTTACTCCGTGAACTGAGAGCGCAAGTGATTGGTCCTGCGTTACACCCGACGGGTCGATCATGCACTGTCGTGAGCGGCGACTTGTATTGGCGGGCTGTCACCGAAGGGCGTCGTCGACGCGTTGGAGTGTTGCGGTAAGTTCGGGAACTGCTCGGAGGTCAACATGCTGAGCGAGTTTGCGTGCGGACACGGTTCGCTGCCCCGCTGCCTGCAGATAGTCGTTTATGCGGGAGATGGCTTCTTTGCCAGGGACAAGGGCCAAGCGGCGCTCGGGTTGCGCCCACTGGCTCCTGAACTCGGCAAGGGCCTGTGTCGTCGTCGACGCTGGGTCGACTCCTTTCTTTGCCGTCTCCAAGGCGCGGGCGACGAATTGCCCTTCGACCTTGGCGGCGAGATCGGTGGTTGCGGAGTCGTAGTACTCGGCCACCACTTCGACCGCTGCCCCGGAACTCTTTGAAAGGGCTACCAAGTCCAGAAGGTAGTTCTCGATCTCCTTTCGGCGCCAAACGTGCGCCGCAACCTTCGCAAGAGCCATCCTCCTCTCTATCTCATCGACCTGTGCATCGGTCCGGTAGTCCCGATCGAGCAGCACAAACACGGAGACTGAATCGCCCAAGAACTCGTTCTTGAGCCAGGAAAACGCTTCAACCCCGGGCCATCGCGAAAATCCTCCAATGGGTACTACGGCGAGAGCGCGTTCAGCCGCTAGAGCGGTCAGACCGGACCGACGTGCAAGTGTCCGGAGAAGTTGCATGTCGTCTCCCTCCACGAACAGTGCGACGCGGGATCTGAGCGCACGTGCTACGGCGAGATTGAAGCCTGTGCCGAGGATGTTGCCGAGATCGGCGAAGCCCTGCTCGCTCGAGATTCGGCGCGCTCGTTTGCGCCGACGTTCTATCCACGTGACGGTGCCCGGGGCGGCCTCGTTGGCCATTTCCGGAGCGTGGCTTGCAAGGATGGTTTGCTGAGGGTTCTCATCGAGCACCCGAACGAGTCGCCTCTGCAAGTCCGGATGGAGGAAAACATCCGGCTCGTCCAAGACCAACACAGGAGCCTCGCGGTTGCGCCATACGTGAAACAGCAACTGGAGCCATATCTGGAGTCCATCGCCAGCCCAATAGAGTTCCTTCTCTACTGGACTCCCGGCGTCGGTGTAGTACAGGTCAACCCAAGGTTTGCTGTCACGGAAAGCGCTCTGCACTTCTAGCGAGGACAGCTCCTCCGTGTGAGTCAGGAGAAAGTCATGAAGATCGAGGTACTCGGTCTGGGACTCTAGTTTTCTCAACGCAAGGTGGTTACGAAAGTGTCGACTCGAAAGGCGCGTCTCGATCTTGTCCGTGATGTAGTCAGCGTCACGACGCTGCTCCTCCTGCTCGACAGGAGTAAGTGTTGGGATAATGCCAATGTTGACGAGCAACTCGCGAGCGCGGGCCGCTGAAACCTTGGGGTTCCACTTCGGATCAGCGACGTAGAAAAAGGGAGTCTGTCCATCAATGGGCCAAACGAGAGTCAGGGTAGCCCCGGACTTGAACCTTAGTTCTAGGCGTGATTCGATCTCTCGGAACTCATGGCGGACGTTCTCTACAACAAAGCCGCTTCCGCTCGCCAGCGCCATCGGATAGCCCCACACGGCGTTGCCTTGATCGTTGAAATGCTCTGGCGGGTTCCGGCGGCGGGCCGTCTTGGATGCTGATGCGCAAAGCCTGAGGGCCGAGATAATCGTGCTCTTCCCAGCGTTGTTCGGTCCTACGAGCAGCGCGCTTCCCCCGAACTGCACGATGAAATTCTCGAACCCCTTGAAGCGAACGAGGCGCAACTGATCGATCATGGGTCGGAGCCTATCGTTCGGACCAGACAAGTCATTCCGTTCCGAGCCGGGAGGTGTACGGTCCAGAAGGGCACCTTAGCCTCCGCGGTGCTCGCCAAGCGGCTAGCCTTTGACGGGTGCGACTCCGGAGGAAGTCCTTGCTTCGAAGCGGCGACGCGAGTCCTCAAGCTTTGCGGGTGCAGCGTGGCTCAGGTCAACGCCAAGCACGTCCGCCAGCCTCAACAGATAGATCAGCACATCGCTGATCTCTTCGGCCGCGCGTTGCTTGCGTTCCGGCTCGGCGAACTCCTCCAGCGCGCCTTCAGCGGGGATCCACTGGAACAGCTCCGCGAGTTCGCCCACCTCACCCACGAGCGCCAAGATCAGCGACTTGGGATCGTGGAATTTCTCCCAGTCACGCTCGACGGCGAACTCGCGGATGTGGGCGGTGAGTTCTCGGATGGAGTCAACCTCGTTCATGAGATCAGCCTTGCACGACAGTTGCGAAGAAGCGACGCAGATGGGCGCGCAGCGCTGGGTCCACGACGTATACGTAGGTGCCGCGCATGCCGCGCGTCAGCAGCACGTTGTAAGCGTTCTTGACCATTTCGAGCACCTCCTCGTCCGAATAGGTGATGCCGCGGAGGTTGTTGGCCGCCTTGCCCTTCGTGTCGAAGTAGCTGTCGCGGTTGAGGCGGATGCGGCCCGTGGCGCGGTCGAGGTAGAGCTCGGGCCCGACGATGACGCCGGCGTAGTTGAGGTCATAGCCCTGCACTGTATGAATGGACCCGACCTCGCCAATCGAAGACGGCGAGTTGATCCAGTCGGTCGCGGTCCGGTTCCAGCACAGGCGCAAGCCGTCCGCCTCGATGTCCCACACAAGGTCGTCCTCGGACGCGCCCTTGGAGTTCCACTTCCAGCCGTACCCCGCCACGAGCCTTGCCAGCCCGTACTCGGCCTCGCGCTCACGAATGGCCTGGTACATAGCGTCGGCCCGATCGAAGAACCGCAGGTCGTAACCGCTGAAGCCAGCTACCGCGTCGGGCCCGTCGTCGCTGAGGAGGCCGCGCACGAAGGTGAGATAGTCGTCGCCGGCCGCGACGCGCATCTGAGAGCGCAGGCGATATCGGCGGTCGGCGTCGCGTGCGGTGGAGCGGAGGGTCCCGAGGCTCTGGTGGGGAACGTCGGCGGGGCGGACGCCCTGGCCCTCGTCGAGCAAGAAGACCTGGTGGCGGCTGGAACGGATGATCCAGTCGATCTGCGTGAGCGTCTGCCAGTCCTCGCCGGGGCGGGCGAGGCGTTGGCTGATCTCGCGATACGACTTGGTGAGCGTGCCCATGGCCTGGGCGGCGTATTGGGTGAGGCGGTGGGTCTCGTCGACGATGAGGAGGTCGAACGGGGTGGGAGACTTGGCGACCTCGTAGGGGGTGAGGACCATGTCCTCGGTGAGGCCGGGCGTGCGCTTGAAAACGTTCTTGACGGACTTCCGCAGCGACTGTTGAGGGATCACGAGGGCGATGCGTGCGCTTGCGAGGAGTTGCGGGTAGCCCTCGGTGAAGAACTCGCTGAAGGGGGTGTCGGACTCGCCGGTGTCGACGTCGTTGCGGGCGCGGATGTCCGCGAGGAGCTTGAGCAGGTAGATCGCGACGATGGTCTTGCCGGTGCCGGGGCCTCCATGGATGACCGCCGTTGAGTTGGTGCCCGATGCGAGGTCTTGGAAGAGGGCCTCGAGAATGTCCTCGATGACCGCCTCTTGGTCGTCGTTGAGCGCCTTGAAGGGGGAGAGCTTGAAGAGGTCGGAGTTGATGATCTCCGGGATGCGCTTGGCGAAGAGGCCCTGGGCGCGGAGTTGCTCGAAGATGTGCTCGAACTGCTCGCGGTAGGTCTCGCGCTGGAAGTAGTTCGCGTCCGTGACGCCGTCGTTGCGGTTCAAGACCTCGAGCCGGCCGTCGCCGGAGAACCAACGGATCAAATGTGACTCGAGGTCCAGGCAGGCGGACTTGTTGAAGGTGTCGTCGAGGATGATGCGGACTTCTTGGAGGTGCTGCTTCTCCGTGGCGTCCAGGTGCTGGCGCATGCGTGCGGCGGCGTTGACAGTCTCGCCGACGTAGACCTCGTTCGTGTTGGTGAGGGTGTAGACGACGGGCCAGTTGCGGTGGCGGTCGCTGGCATCTTGCAAGGCGCGGAGGGTCGCCGCCGCGAAGGGGTGACGTTCAATGCGGGCGGGTACTCTCCCGTCACTCGATGCGCTAGACGGAGGCGCGGTGGCAGATTCAGTCATCCGGACCACCTAGCTGTCCCCAAGGAACTCAGCGCAACTTGCCGCTGGGAGACCGCGGCCCCGCGGGCTTCGCGTTTTCGGCGAATAGTTCAGGGGTAAGGCCGTCTAGCAACTCACCCAGCGCTACCTCAAGAACGGACGCGATCCGCACGAGCGACTGCACGTTGGGCATAGAACGCCCGCTCATGTAGGCGCGCAGATTCGAAGAATCGATCCCCGTGGCAGCCGCTAGTTGGTCGTGAGTGAGTCCGCGCTCGCGTCGGTGCCCGTCGATACGGTGACCTACAAACTCAGCTGCAGGTGAGGCGACTCGAGGCACGCCCCAAGTTTCTCTGTGCCCTGGCGCGTTCACCAGGGTGACAGGAACCGGGTACTTATACCCTGATGCGCGTGTGGAACACGCGTGCATCAGGGGACCTCAACAACGACCGCCAAGAGCCCCGGGCGTCCAAGGTCGAAAACTCGCGCGGTGGCTCGACGCTGGGGCTAGTCCGGCCATTCCTCAAGTGGGTCGGGGGCAAGAGGCAGTTGCTGCCAGCGATCCTTCCGCGGGTGCCGGAAACGATCGGCACCTACTTTGAACCGTTCGTGGGTGGCGGTGCAGTGGTCTTCGCGGTACAGCCCGAGGCGCCCGTTCTCAACGACGCAAATCCAGACCTGATCGAGGTCTACTCGGTCATCCGCGACGACCTTCCCGCTCTCATCGACGCGCTCCGCGGACACGTCAACACGTCCGAGCACTTCTACGCGGTGCGGGAATGGGATCGGGACAGCGCACGCTTCGCCTCGCTCACGGCGCCCGAGCGCGCTGCGCGGCTCATCTATCTCAACAAGACCTGCTACAACGGCCTTTACCGCGTGAACGCCGCTGGCCGCTTCAACACCCCATTCGGGAACTACACGAAGCCCAACATCGTGGACGAGCCAGTGCTGCGTGCGGTGGGTGCCTACTTGCGAGGCGCCGACGCTCGACTCATGTCAGGGGACTACGCGGCCTCGCTCGCGTCGGCGCGCGACGGCGACTTCGTCTACCTCGATCCTCCGTACGACCCCGTCTCGACCACCGCAAACTTCACGGGCTACATCCAGGGTGGGTTTGGGCGTGCTGAGCAAGTTCGACTTCGCGAAACCTGTGACGCCCTCGACGCACGGGGCGTGCGCTTTCTGCTGTCGAACTCGGCAACCGACTTCATCCGGGCCGAGTACGCGGACTACACGATCGACCTGGTTCAGGCAACCCGTGCGGTCAACTCGAAGGCATCCGGGCGCGGACCCATCGACGAGGTACTTGTGAGGAACTTCTAGTGGCGAACCAGGCAACGAACGATGCGGCATGGCGGGTGCTCTTCGAGCGGCACTCGATTCCCGAGCGCGTCGACGCCGACGGGCTGGCGTACATCGATGCGGCGGATATCAAGGTGGAGCGCGAGCCGCGGCTCATGGCGAAGTTCGATCACGCTGTCAATCTGCCTGCAATCTTCAAGCACCACGGATACTCAATCCTGCCGGTCTCGCGGGGCCGGTACGTGATCGGGCCGCTCGACACCTACCAAACGCTCGAGCCCCTGGACGTGGCACCGAAGTACTTCCCCCTCCCGGCTTGGATCGAGAGTCTGAGCACCAACCACGTCGCGAGCGAGACGCTGCTATTGAACGGCGCGGTGGCGGCGGGCATGCTCAGCGACTTTCTGGGAGAGAACGAGCTGGTTGCGACGGTCAGCGGCCGTATGGCGTCCGGGGAGCTCGAGTTCTCAGTCAACTCCCGCCGTCCAGGAGGGGGTGCGCCGTTCTGGCTTCACGTCGAAAATGCACAGGTCGAGGTAGATCTGGCGCTCGAGGGCGCGGGTCAACTCGCGCTCGTCGAGGCCAAAATGAGCGTTGCCGACGACTTCTTGGTTCGGCAGTTGTACTACCCTTTCCGCACGTGGTCCGAGCGCGTCAAGAAGCCCGTGAGCCCGCTCTACGTTGCCTACACCAATGGCAAGTACTGCATGTGGAAGTACGACGTTGCCGATGCGGGCGACTACAACTCGCTTGTGCTCTCCGCATATCAGGAGTACATCCTCGAGCACGACGAGATCACCTCCGCGGACGTTGAGTCTGCCGGAGTCGCGGTTCCGGACCTCCGTCCCGCCAAACGCGTCTTCCCGCAGGCCGACTCGTTCGAGCGCGTGATCAACCTCATGGAAGTGTTGGCGCGGCAACCAGCGACGCTCACTGAGATCTACGAGCGTTACGCATTCGATCCGCGCCAGGCCGACTATTACGCGTCTGCCCTGGCGTACTTGGGCGTCGCCGAGCGCGTGAACATCGATGGTCGCGTTCACTGGACCCTCAACCTGGCCGGCGCCCAGCTGATGAGCCTCGACCTCAGGCAGAGGAACATTCAGCTCGCTGCACTTGTGTTGCGCGAGAAGCCTTTCCGGCAGACGTTCGAGGCGTGGGCTGCTGGAGGCGAGCCGCCCTCTCGAGACTGGATCGCTCAGCGGGTCGCCGAGGCCGACACGACGCTGTCAGGCAGTACCCCTGCACGGCGGGCAGCGTCGGTTCTCAATTGGGTGCGATGGGTTCGGGAACTCGCTACGCGCTAGTAGCGGGGCACGACTCTTCCTCGCCCTCGGCGGTATGAGAACCTCCCATGGCGAGTTCCATGGCCGCAGTCGGATGAACGTCGCACGGGAAGTGCGCGATACGAGCGGTAGCGACTGCGGGCGACGGAGAGCCGGAGCAAGCGCGAGGAGGACCGGCCCTCCGCAACCTGGCCTACCGTTTCGAGTTGCCGAGGCACCAGGCACAGTTGTCGAAGCCAGCGCGCTGGGCTTCTGCGTGCGTGTCGAACCAGCGCTGATGTTGCGCATTGATCTGATCGAGTTTGCACCCGACCTTCTGGTTCTGGGTGTCATGCACTTCCATTGTGTTGGAGTTGCCGAGGTATCGCTTGAGCGCGTAAACCATGGTCGGGCCTTTCTGTTGTCCCGGCTGGCCGGGGGAACTGGACGACTTACAACCATGTGGTTTGCCAGTCGGCCCGACCCTACGCCTGCCGTGAGACACGAATCTTGCGCTCCTGATGGCTACTGTGAGCTACACCGCAAGAAAAGCATGTCGTAGTGAACGGATGCACATTGGTGGTCGGTCCTGAGCACCCGTCTCTAGATAGCTTTGTGGCGGGCGCAAGTGGTCGAAGCACTTCGGCTTGGTTCCAGCCGATGGCAATGCTTTGGGCTCATCGTTAGTAGCTGCCCGACCTAGTTGACCAGCAGGGTACCGAAGCGCCCTAACTCCACAAGGCGCTCAGGCGTCGTAGGGAGGACAAGGAGAAGGTCCGGCGAGTGCACCAAGTACGCCCGCCACTTGGCCCGCGAAATCGCCACATTCAATCGGTTGCGATTGATGAGGAACTCCATACCGCGCGGCACCTCAGTCGCAGACGACGCCGAGAGCGAGACGATCGAGATCGGGGCCTCCTGACCCTGGAAAAGGTCCACCGTGCCGACGGGAACCTGGTCCAAGCCGGCTCCCGCTAGGGCCGCGTGAATCGCATGCCGCTGTGCGTTGTACGGCGCCACCACGATGAAGTCCCGCTGCGTCAAGGGCGACGCGGTCCGGCCCGAATCCGGGTCGGTCCACTCGGCGCCGATCAGCTCCTCGATGATCCGCACCACTTCCGCAGCTTCTTCTGGTGAAGAGGTCGAGTTCTCGGAGTGGCGCACCGGCACGGCGACAAGCCCCGGCTCCACCCCGGCAAGGTGCCTTCTTGCCGTCTCTGGGCGTGACACCAGCTGCCCGGCGTACGACAGCCTCGACACGGGCGCGGTGACGGCAGGATCCATCCGCCAGGACTGCGCCAAGAAGTAGCCGCGCTCCGGCGCGAGCACGTCCGCGCCCTCGCTAATCCATTCCAGTGCGGATGTGTCGATGGGCGCCGGGTGGATTCCCTGTGTCACGCGCGGCAGTTGTTGAGGGTCGCCCAGGAGCAGCAGGCGCTCGGAACACCGGGACGACGCGACCGCATCCGCGAGCGCGAACTGGCCGGCCTCGTCCACCACCAGCAAGTCGAACTGACGCCGATCAACTCTGTTGAGATTGGTGAGGTGCCACATGGTCCCGCCGATCACGTATCCGCCAGGTGGAGTCGACGCCACGAAGTCGCGCTGCCTCTGGTACGGGATGACCGTGAATGCGTCCGAACTCTGGCCAGACTTCATCTCCTTACCCACGCGCTCGCGGGGCACACCTGCGTCGACGACCGCCTCCAGCAGGTGCTCAACGACCTTGTGCGACTGTGCCACCACGGCCACGCGCCACCCGTGGTTCATCACCAGCCGTGCGATGACCCGTGACCCCACGTAGGTCTTGCCCGTGCCAGGCGGTCCTTGCACCGCGAGCACGGACTCGTCCAGCCGTAGCACTGAGTCCGTGACAGCGGTCACGTAGTCGTCCTCGCTGACGGACGCCAAAGCGTCACCCTCGAGTCGGGGCAGTGCACGCGCTACCAGGTCCGACGCTGCATCCTGGGGCCACGCCCCACGCAAGAGGGTCTCGCCCCACTCGGCGATCGCGGCCTCGATGCTTTCCGTGGTGGGCGGCTTGCTCGGCGTGAGTGCCACGGGCAGCGCGTCCCAGGTGGTCTCGGCCTTCTGTGTCTCCTCGATGAGGACCCAGTCATCGCCCGCGTCCATCACGGTCACGCCGTGTGCGACGCGACGCAAGGGGTCATCGCCCTGCTCGTAGATCGGCGCGTCATAGAGCGCGAACGGCAGCCCCTCCTGGCCCGCCGCGAAGTGCGACCCCGGTGCGGCGAGACCCCTCAACATCACATGACGGCGCAGCGTTCGTTGCCTGCCCTCCTTGTGCCAATCGCGAACAACCTCCGCGCCCTCGACGACGAACACATCCCGCGTGTCCGCCCACTCCTCGGGGGGATCGGTGAGGCGCGCAAAGTGGTCGTGCCAGAACGTCTTGCGCTCGCGTCGGTAGAAGTCGACCGCCGCCGCGGCGAGCCGGTAGCGCTCGGCCAGGTCAGCGTCGGGCGCCGTGCTGGCCTTGCCCAATAGCGCTACTTCCAGTGGCGACGGCTCATACGGAACTGCCTCCGCATCGTCGGCCGGCTCGCGGCGCCGAGGGGTGACGCCCCGCTCCGCGCCGCGCGCGAGCAGCCAATCCCGCAGCGCCAGCGTGGACCTGCAGTCATACGCGTTGTATTGCTCGATGTCCGCCAACTTTGCGGCGAACCCGGCCTCGTCGCCCGCATCGCGCAGGTCGCACGCGGACGCGTACTCCACCATCGAGTCCCCGGCGTTGTCCACGCCCTGCCGATGTTCGTCGCCCATGTACAGCGGTTCGAGCTTCTTGATCGAGTACGACGCAGCTCCCACCAGAAGCGACTTCTTGACAATGGGATAAAGGTCCACGAGGACCTGGTCGCGCAGCAGCGTGTCCACCTCGTGTTCGCCGATTCCCCAGCGGGCCGCCATCGCGTGCAGGTGCGTGCGTTCGTAGCTCGCGTAGTGGTAGATGTGCATGCCCGGATGCTCAGCCCTGCGCTCCGCGATCATCGCCAGGAACGCCGCCAGCGCCTCGCGTTCGCCCGCGAAGTCGTGCGCCCATAGGCGCCGGAACTCGCCCTCAGCGTCCACCCAGCCCCACAGGTAGTCGAGGCCCCACGTGCCGTGCTCCTCGTACAGCGGATCGCCTTCGAAATCGAAGAACATGTCGCCGGGGCTCGGCTCCGGGATCGCGCCCAATGCGCTCGCGTCCACCACTTCGTAGGCCGGCGCGGCGTCGGTCCCCGGCGTGAGCTGAAGCCGAGCCTGCGCGCGAAGCCGCTCCAGCGTCAGGCCCCCAATTCCCTTCACCGGCCCGACGCTGCTGGCAAGTCCTGCGATTGTGGTCACCCCTGTGCTGCGCAGCTTGGAGCGCTGGGCGAGCGTCATACCCGCGACGCCGCGGGTGTCGCCGGTGGCCGCTATCTCCTGTTTGCACCAGTCGCAGTTGCCGCAGATTGAGTAGCGATCGTCGCCCCAGGCGACGGGCGCATTGGTGGCCGCGCCCTCCGCGCGGCGCTCGGCCACGAGGGCGAAGAGGCGCTCCCGTTGCACCTGGAGTACGGGGAGGATGTCCGCGTAGGGGTGATCCGAGCGCTCTCCGGTGCCGAGGATGATCGTCAAAGTGTCATCGGTGGGGATGCCCAGAAGTTCGAGCTGTTCGGCATAGGCGGCGAGCTGGAGCAGGGCGATGACCTTAGCGCGGCGCGCGAGCTTGGTGTCTTCTGCCCGATAGGTGCCGTTCGACTGGCGGACGATGAAGTCGGCGTAGCCGATGAACTGCGTGCCCGTGGTGGTGTCGCTGGAGTGGAAGGCGGCTTGGAAGACTACGTCCGCGCCATTGGTCAGGGCAGCGTTGGTGGCGGCCACGGCGTCGGCGCGCGTGACGCCCGTGTCCTTGCCGGGGCGCGGGATCTCGACCACGCCGGAGCCGAACTGGTCGCGATACTGTGCGAGCACGCGCTGCTCGTGGACATCGCCGAGCGAGCGGGTGCGCTCGATCATGAGATCGATGGCGAACTCGGGCTGGGGGAGGCGACCCTCAAGGACGTCGACGGCGCGGAGGAGCGCGAACTCGCAACTTGTGGAGGTGTAGAGGTCGCTCGCGCTCCAGGTGAGCGTGCCGTCGTCGGCGATGTTCACTGGAACTCGTTTTCCTCTTCGTCCTCGTACGGTGGATTCCATCCGTAGCCACACGTGTCGCACTCTCGAGTCGCGCCGCCGATCACGCAACCGCCGAGGATGACCCACGGGGGATTGTCGAACGAGGCGGGCAATCCGTAGATGGTGTGGCTGACCTCGCCGGATCCGCACGAAGGGCAGGTTCCACGCGGCGTCCCGTATCCGGGCCACGCCGAGACGGGAGATTCTGCGTCTTTAGTCATGGTCGGCATCGTATTGCTCGGGGCTGACAGGGCGTTGAGTGAGTTTCCCGGGAACGTGTCAGACACTGCGAGGAAGATGTGCCTGAGCGGCGCAAAGGCGCAGCGAAAGGAAGGCATCATGAATGGCGAGAAATCAGCAGAAGTCCCCGATCCAACGCTCTACTGCAAATACTTCGGAGGACCGCGAGACGGGTTCAAGACCGCGGATCTGCCGCCGCAGATGTCGGGGCAGAAACTCACCGGGGCGGTGACCAAGCTTCCGCTCGCGGAGCCCACGAACTTCAGTCTGTTCGCGGTATATGTGTGTACTTCGCAAACCCAGATCGACGGTTGGTGGGAGTTCCACTTTCAGGGACTTGAGGGGCCGAACGGGGAGAAGTTGATCGCGCAGCAACCGGAGCCACAACGGGCGCGAGACTGAAGCGATTATCGGACGGTGACTTCGCAAGTGCTTGCGGGTTGGCGCAACACGACTACTTGCACCATTCGCTCCCGCACAACGGGTTAGCGCCAGGAAGCACCGACGATGCTCAGCGCCGCGTCCGATAGGCGCGGATCGTCGTTGGCGAGTCCCTGGAGTACCTCTTCGAGGCCCACGTCAGTCTCCAAGATGCGGTCGATTCCGCCGTTCACGCTATCTCGTCGAGTCACGAAGATCTTGCCGAAGTCGGGGATATGAAGTGGCTCCGCCACTAGTTGGTTCTCCGCAACTGCAGTCGGTCCGAACTCGAGAAACACGCTTGGCGAGTCTCCTTCGCGTCGAAGCGCAACGCAGAACTCCCACAGCCCTTGGTATGGCGTCTCCACCGCAACTACTTTCCCCGCGGCAACCGCGCTGTTGAACTGGTCTACGAGTTGGCTCTCCGCGAAGTGCTTGAGCGAGCGCTTCACGTTGCCGAGCAAGGCGCGGCCGTCACTGAACTGTCTCTCGGCGTGTTGCGCAACTTCAGCGGCAAACTCTTCTGCAGCACGCTTGTGGGGATGTTGGCCATAGCGGGCAGACTCACCTGTCTCGCACATGGACTTGATGAAAGCTACTCGGTCCTCGATAGACACGGCTGCGACCCCTTCCACGAAGTGGTTGTAGAACTGGGTAATGAAGAATTCTTGCTCGGGGTGCGCGCGTCCCCAACTTCGATCATTGGCCAGGCTCTCGTTGAGTCTGTGAAGCACCTCGCCATAAGTGATGGTGGCGGCATTCTTCCAATCGTCGTCGCGTCGATGCGGTTCGAACTTCCCGCACAGTAGAACTACGGCGGAGGTTCGGTCGCCTTGCATTCCATACTTCAGGTAGCGGTTGTAGCCGTGGCCGTGACCGTCTGAGGTGAAGTAGTTCTCGACAACAATGCTCACATCGTGCCGAGACAAGACAATGTCGGCTATGTCCTGGCCCGCTCCGTCCGGCCCGGAGGTGTCGATTTCTTGCGAGACTCGATATCCGGTCGTGGGCAGGGGAGCAAGGTCCGGACGTTGTGCGTTCACGGCATCTATGAAAATCTGCTGAAATCGGTCGTCGAGCCCGTGAGTCGCTTGAGCGTCAAGGAGCCACGCAAACACATTTGAAAACTGCTTCTCGTGAGTCCCGTGGTGCATGACTCTGAACACGTTGAAGTGATCACCGAGGCTTCTTGAGAGCGAAGGAACCAAGGTCGTCACGATCTTGTCCAGGTCGTCAGTTGCGAACGCCACGATCTCACGCTAGACCCAACGCGCGCCCGTGTCAGTGGCCCTATTCAAACTATCCCCATCGCCCTCACGCGACAGGTCTCGATACGAAACTAGGAGCCAAAGACCGTGACCATGCAGGAGACCGCCCGCATCGCCGACGCCAGCGTCGGCCCCATCACTCCCATCACCCAAGCCGACCTCGCCTGGTGGCTGAACAAGATCCACGAACTCGACTGGGTATTCGCCGTCACCTACGCCGAGAGTGCGCCCCACGAGTACGTCTGCGACCGCACCGCCGGAATGACACCCGAGGACTTCGTCCGCGCGTGCCGAGTCATCCGCACCTTCGGCGTCCCCAAGAAGTACTTCAAGTGGACGCGCATCTACCTCGAGGACGACGCCGGCTGGCACTACTGGGACATGGAGGGCGCCGACCCCACCACTTGCAACCTCATCAACCGCGCCCGCTCGAGCCACGTCTACGGAGCGCAGAACGCGCCGAACACCGCCGCCTTGCGGCGCACCCCCTACGACGGCTTCGCCACGTTCTGGGATCACGGAATCGGCGCAACCGAACACGAACGCGACGCTTTCGGCGCCCTCGCCGCCGAACTCGGCGACTTCACCCGCCGCCGCGTTCTAGACGTCGGCTGCGGCACCGGCCTCACCCTGGACCTCGGCATCACCGACGCCGTCCGCTACACCGGCGTCGACCCCTCCCAGCCGATGCTCAATGAATTGGTGCGCAAGTACCCACTTGTCGCTCGTATTGAGCCCGCCACACTGGCCAACGCCCTGGCAGGACGGTCGTTCGGGGGCACCAGATTCGCTCTGGTCACCGCGCTCGGCGGCTCGGCGTCATACCTGGCAGAGGGCGAGTGGGAAGCACTTTCGCGATTGGGGGAGCAGTCGTTCCTCCTAAGCGTCTACGCCGAAGGTGAGGAGCCGGTGACGGCTGATCTCACTCACGCGCAGCTCGGCGCTGCGCGCGCCTGTCTAAGGACCCTCGCATCTGAGCGAGGAGGACGGATTGAACGCGTCGGCCGCTTCGATGTCGCTTTGGTGCTGAGGTGACAGGAGGAATTGAATCGATTGCACGCGGGCGCTGCTACACGCCGAGCTATACGCTTCGCTGGTGACAGAAAGTGGTGATATCGGAGCACTTGCCGCCCGCATCGCCGTGGACTTCCCTGACGGCATAGCGGAGATCTCCGGTTACGGCTACCCCGATTCACTGGCGCTATGCGCCATCGACTCGGTCTATTCGCTGCGCGCTCACTACAGCGGCGTTCAACGTGCCGTCGCTTCATACCGGGCGTCCCGAGCGGCGGACGGCGCGAACGCGGCATGCGACTCACTCTCAGACCTAGTCGATGCGATTGCGCGGGCGGGTGGGGCGGAGGCGGCTGCGCGGAACCTATTTGACAACGTGCAATTCGCTCCTGGAACTAGACGTCGAAAGGCAGAAGCCCTCTACGGCGTCTCGCGACGGCTCGCCGCGGCGGGCATTTCGGAGGCCAGCGCCCTGCGTGACGCCGCCGGAGACCCGGCATATCTCAGGACGATAAAGGCCGTGTGGCTGCGCGAGCCGGGGCTTGGTTACGCCTCCTGGAGGTACGTCGGCATGCTGGCTGGAGTCACCGGCGTCAAGGTGGACCGCATGGTTATTCGCTATGTGCAAGGTGCGATCGGAGAGGACGCCGGAAAGTACCGGATCGAGCAGGCAGTTGAGGGCGTCGCCGGGCTCAACGGGATCCCGACCCACGAACTTGACAACGCAATATGGCGTCTCCAGTCAGGTAGGCCGCGAGCGTAAGCGGGCCTGAGAGGGCAGGTCTCCCTAGCACGACGCCGATGTAACAGCATGGCTCTAGAACGTGGGCAGCGTGTCGAGCGTCTTCCCGGACCATTGCTCCTCGCGGGTTCGGATGTAGTTCCCGGCGCAGCCTGATTCGCACACGCCGTCCGCGATGATCTCGGCGCCAGCCGACGTATAGAACTTGTCTGAGAACATCGCAGACAGCACCTCATCAATCGACAACGTGTTGCCCCCCAAGACACGCACCGCAATGACATGGTCGTGGCCGCCGCTGGGCGCTGGCTGCTTTCGTACCGCGTCTACGTGCCACGTCGACATCGGATCCCCTTTGATCTCGTGATTACCATCCTCTCGCCCAAATGGTACATACCTCTCCGCGAACGGCTTCGCGCCCGGCCTCACCGTGCTAGCTGCTCCACGAACTCCTGATTGGTGAACAGCACATCTCGCCCAACGCGCCGCAGCATGAGCTGCCCCGGCGCCGTGGGTCGCCGGAATGAAGTCGGGCAGACCGACGGGCGGCGACCAGCCCGTTCTTCCATGGGGCACACGGCAGTCGATTTGAGTTTCCTTGTGGGCCAGCCAGGTCTTGACGACCGCAAGTCTTGAGATTGAAGCCGAGCGTCGCGTCGGGCTGCGACACGGCGTGGTACCGCCGCTGTGAACAATCCCACGCCCGCTGAAGGCAGCTTGCGCAAGCCCCGAACCTACAATTTTCAGTACGGGAGGCGACCCTATCTCCACCGCCCCCGAGCTGAGGAAACATGTTGAACGTCCGCAATACCCGTGTCTTTGCCGCGCTCGCGGCAGTTGGCCTTTCCCTGGCCATCGCCGTAGCGTCGCCAGCGTCGGCCGCCGCGCCAGAGGCGTCGATCGCCACTAAAGTCACCGTGACCTACAAGACCTACACGGTCAAGCGCGTGGTCGACGGCGACACCCTGCTGCTCACCAACGGCGCGCGCGTGAGGATCATCGGCATCGACACCCCGGAAAAGGGCGAGTGCGGCTTCACGAAGTCCAAGGCGGCGCTGGTCAAGCTCATCCAGGGCAAGAAGGTGAAACTGGGCAACCCTAGTTCTGTGAAGAACGCGGACCACTACGGCCGGTGGCTGCGCACGGTGGTCTACGAGGGCAAGGACGTCGGCCTCGGCGAGATCAAGAGCGGTTTGGCAAACGCGCGTTACGACTCGCGCGACGGCTATCAATACCACCCGGGCGAGAAGGCGTATCGAGCCATGGACGCGAAGGTCCACCACAAGTGCGGCGCGAAGATGGATCGCAAGGGGGAGTAGGGCCGACGCTCGCTCGCCTCTGGCCGCCGCTCCGGCACGCCGCCCGTGCATCCTGTCCGTGTGTACTTGCACGAATGCGCGCCATGCGTACGGCTGTGCTCGGACAGCGCGCACGGGACCGATGTCACACCCCCGCGCTACGGTCCCGGCATGGATGAAATCCCGGACCTCGCCACCGCCACCCGCGACGCCGCCCGCTGGGAAGCCGAATTCGCGCTCGACCCCACCGCCTACGCCGCCCAGTATTCGAGCGCGCTCAACATGCTCGCCGCGCGGCAAGCCCACAGCGTGCCCCACGCCGCAGTTTCCTCGTGGATCAAGGCGGCGGGGATCGGTGCACAAGCGGGCGCCAAGGATCCGAAGGATGCGGTGGAACTCGAGAGTTGCGCCCTCTTCAACCTGATCCCGGCACTGCTCGCCAGCGGCGAGCCGGAGCGGGCGCTGGGGTTCGCCGACCGCATGATCGAAATCGAAACTGGCGAGTTCGGCTCACCGAGCGGTCTCGGGATCGCCGCCGACTACCGGGCAGAGTGCTTGCGCCGGCTGGGTCGCACCGAGGAGGAGCTCGGCGCTCGCATCGACGCGCTTGGGCAGTTCGCGCTCGTGGGCGAGACCTCGCAGGTGCCCGACTTCGCCGAGTTCAGCAGCACGCGCGCGGCGCGGCGGATCGCGGAGATCCTCGAGGACTCCGGGGAGGCTGACTAGCGCGCGACGCGGATCACTCCGTGGCTCTCACAAACCCCCGCGCGGGAGCATGATTGCCCCATGACCACCGAACACGTGACCCCCGGCGACGAGATCCCCGACGACGCCCTCCGCGAGACGGTGGCGCAAGTCGCCTCGGGCCGCGTAACTCCCGAACAGGCGTGGGTCAACCTGCAGTCTCGCCGCGCAGCGAAGCCGAGGCCGGACTTCGAGGACCAGTTCTCAGACCTCCTGCCGTACCTCTCGAGCCTCAACCGCCGCGGATCCCGCTACCCCTACGACACCGCGGGCATGGGATGGCGCCGCTCCGCCGTCATCGCCGACGACCTCCACAACACCGGGGTGCGCGCGGACATCGAAATGGGAGTTCAGCCCTCGCCCGCAGGGTTCCAAGCGTCGGCCGACGTGATGGGCACCACCGACGTGCCCGGCTGGCAAGAACTTGCCGAGGTCTTCCTCTTCCACTCGAGCTACTTCCCTGTGCTCAACGATCCCGACAGGGACGCGGAACTCCAGAACTACCGCGCCTCCGTGGCCCGCGGCGAGCTCAGCATCGCCGACTACCGCCTCGAGGAGCGCCGCCTGCTGGACGCCGACAAGCAGTAGCCGGCTACGCGCCACCGGACGGCACGCGCTTCTCCATGTACGGAGTGGCATACCGGTCAACATCCCTGAGAATCCGCGAGCACAGCGTGGCCAGGTCAGCAGTGGTCGGGTACTCGTACCACTGGTCAATGCCCATGCGCGCCATGCCGATTCGCTGCGCGTCCGCCCACACCGCCGACGGCCGTGTCGGCACCTTGACCGCAGGCGTGTGATCCGCGAACCACACCCGCCGCTCGGCCCACCCCGCGTCGGTGATCGCGGCAAAGTCGAACGTCACGAGCACGCTGCCCTTGGCCGCCGAGTGGGACCCGTGGAACGTCAGCAGGTGCCAGCCGGTGGGCAGATGCCGCCGAAACGTGCCCTTGCCGACATAGCCCCGCAACTGCAGAGCGGGGGAGACATGGTCGAGCATGAGCGACTCGTGCGCGGCCTGTGCGGCGTGTGGGGGCATGGGCTAACCGTAGGCCCCTTCGCGGCTAGAGGTGCACCAGGGCGACCATCTCGCCCGTCATGGACGGCGATCCGCCCATGGGCTCCTCCGTCACCGCGACGCCAACGACGCCATCCATGGGCGCGGACATGACGGTCATGAAGTCGCCATCGGCACCCGGCGTGAAGGCCGGTCCGGGCATCGACGAACCATCCTCCATCATGAGAAAGACCTGGTATTCCATGCCGTCGGCGGGCATCGGCGCCTCGTCGCCCATCACCACCACCGCGCTCATCGACTCGCTCACCACCACGTGCGACGTCCCCAGCGCCAGCTCCATCGAGTGCGCGTCCGGCGCGGTGGTCACCATCATGACGTCGTGCTCCATCGCCACGGTCTCGCGATGCGTCTGGTACGCGTTCACCCCTACCACGCCCAGGGCCACCAACAAGAGGGCCGACGCCGCCGCCAGCACCAGGCGCGGCGCCCACCTCTTGCGCGGCTCGGGTTGGGCAATGCCCGACGCTGGGGCGGGGACAGCCTGCGGCGTCTGCCCGATTTGGGCGAGCACATCGGCCCGCAGTCCCGCGGGCGGCGGCACCGCCTCCGCTGACGCGAGCGTCTCGCCGACTCCACGCAGCGACGCGACCTCCTCGCGGCAGGCCGCGCACTCGGCGAGGTGCGCCTCAAACTCGGCGCGCTCGTCAGCATCCAGCGCGTCCACCACGTACGCCCCAATGAGCGCATGTACCTGGGCGTTTGATTCGCTCATGGTGTCGCCTCCCACAGATCCCTCAACTTGATCAGCCCATCGCGCAGCCGTGCCTTCGCCGTGCCCAGCGGCACGCCGAGCGCCTCGGCCACCTCCACGTGTGTGTAGCCCTTGTAGTACGCGAGCTCCAGGGCCTCGCGCTGCAGCGACGTCAGCCCAGCCAGACCAGACCGAACCCGCGCGGCCGCCCACGCCGCATATTGCACGTCGACCACGGCGTCGGGTTCGCCGCCGGCCTCGCCAACCACGGCGGCCCCGTGGGCACGCGAGCGCTCTCGCAGCGCCTGCTCGGACCTCACCGCGTCCACCGCCCTGCGGTGCGCGATGGTGAGAATCCACGCCTTCGCCGAGCCAGCGTCGGACCTATAGCGGGGAGCTAGACGCCACACCTCGACCAGCGCCTCTTGGGCAACGTCGCGTGCCAGCTCGGGATCGCGCACCACGCGAAGCGCCACTCCATAGACGGCGCCGGCGACGTGGTCGTAGACCTTTTCGAAGGCAGTTGACGAACCACGTCCGGCGAGCGTCAGCAGTTCGCCAAGGGTCGCGGCCGGCTCAGAGGGCACAGCGGAGAGGTGCCTCTCGGCACTCGCCTCGTCCACCGCGCCTCCCGTGCGTCCTCAGCCGTCGCTCATCATGTCGTCGTCGTCGCTCATCATCGCCGAGGGCGTTGGCGAGCTCGACATCATCCCGTCATCCATCATCCCCGTGGGTGACGTGCTTGGCGTGGACTTAGGTGTGCCGCCGCCGCAGCCCGCGAGCACCGTGGCGCCCACCAGAACCAGCACGGGCACGGCCAACATTCGAACTTTTCGCATGATCTCTCCTTGGGTTGTGCTTGCACCCTTGGTTCGTAGCGAAAGGCCCGACGGACGGGTCACCCAAACGTGAACGCGTACGCCTCGAGGCCCTCACTGAAGGTGAGATTGAGCAGCACGGCCTGGGGGTCTCCGGTCCAGAGCGTGTAGAGATCGGGCTCGCCGCTCACGTTGACCACTCGCCGCGTTGAGGGATCTCCCGCAACCTCCACGGTGACGGTTCCCTCGCCGCCCAGCACTAGGTGAGCGTCGGCCGCGTAGAAGCTGATCACCATGTGCGCGTCCGCGCCAGCCTCCGCGTACTCGGGCCGCACCGTCCACGTGCCGCCAAACGAGAAGTGGTTGCCCGGCGGGTCGGCGGTGGCGGTGTAGTCAAAGGGCGCGTCGCGCACCATCTTGTCGTTGTAGTAGAGCTCTGAGCGCTTGTATCCCACGTAACTCTCGGGGCTGCGGTTGTACGTGATGGTCCCCATTCCCGTGGGCGCGGCGGTGGGCTCCGGCGGAGTCTTGAGCAGTTGCTGGATGAGTTTCTCGGTGGCGCCGTAATCGCCCTCTCCATAGTGCACCTGTACCACGTTGCCGTTCTGGTCGATGAGGTAGTGAGCGGGCCAGTACCGCTGCCCCCACGCGTCCCACGTGGCGTAGTCGTTGTCGAGCGCGATCGGATAAGTAACGCCATACCGCGAGGCGGCCGCCGCCACGTTGGACTTCACCTTCTCGAACGCGAACTCCGGTGTGTGGACGCCGATGATCACCAGGCCGTCATCCTTGTACTTGTCCCACCACGCCGTGAGATAGGGGAAGGTGCGCTGGCAGTTGATGCACGAGTACGTCCAGAAGTCGATCAGCACCACCTTGCCGCGGAGATCCTCAAGATCGAGTGGCGCACCATCTGGCGTGTTGAGCCAGTCCGTGATGCCTACGAGCTCGCGCTCCTTGCCGCAATTGTGAAGCTCCTCGACCACGTATGAGCACTCGTCGAACGCCATGTAGCGGCCGTTCTCCGTGGCGGCGAAGCGGTCGCCCTCCTTGAGGGTGTCAAGTTGGTTGCGGACGGTTTGGTTGTCTTCGATCCGCTCTTGCGCGGTGGTCACGAAGCCCGGCACCGCGCGCTGCAGCGGCTCGGCGACATTGGTGGCGATCACCAGGGCGGTGGCCATCAGCACTACGCCCGACGCTATGCGGAGGGCGCCCAGATTGTTGCGGACGGGCTTGATGCGGCTTCCCATCGCTTGGCCGGCTACCCCGAAGACGAGCAGGGGGATAGCGAGGCCGATCGAGAAGCTGAGTGTCAGCGCGACGAGGCCCCAACTGACGCCGTTGGTGGCGGCGAGCACGGTGATGGCCGCCAGGATCGGTCCCGCGCACGGCACGAATACCAGGCCCAACGCGAGGCCCATGATGAAGCCGTTGCCACTCCTGTTGAGTTTCGGAAGGCGAGTATTGAGGAACGGGCGCTCCAAGAGATGCCCAAACCACGGCCACGCCAAACCCAACCCGACCACCGCGAGGGTGACGATGCCCAGCCAACGCAAGAAGTCGTCGGGCAGATGCAGGAACGAGATCAGTGCACCGCCAATGAGCGTGAACACCGCGAAGCTCGTCACGAGGCCGCCCACCACCACGAACGGGCGGCGGCGGTTTGCCGCGCCGTCTTGCAGCGAGGAGGTGAGGATCGCAGGGAGAACCGGAAGCACGCATGGGCTGATGGCGGTGATGGCGCCGGAGACCACGCCCACCACGATGAGGGTCAGCATGGTGGGAGTTCGGAGCGGGTACCCGAGCGGATGGGTTTACGGGGCGCGCCCGCCCTCAGATTCTGCGAGGTCGGCGCGCAGCTTGAGGGTGTTCCGCAGCAGCTGCAGGCCGAGGCCGAAGAGCGCCCACAAGGGAAGCGTCGTGAGCGCTCCCGCGAGCATACCCAGCACGAACATGGCGGGAGTGTGGGAGATCGCGCCGGTCTGGGAGTCGACGCTCTCGAAGATGTAGAAGAACAGGAACCCGGTGCCGACTACAGCGAGGAACGTCCAGATCACCATGGCGATCGTGTAGTTGGACGTGTCGCGATCTTCCGTTGATGGTGCGCGCATACGGCGAGCCTAGCGCCGGGGGGCGCTCATCTCGCGAGGGGAGCGCCGGGCAACTCCCACGCCGCGCATCGTCCACACGAGCACGCCCGCGCCGACCGTCACCGCCAGCGACGCCACGGGCAGCCATGCCGCTCCCGCGGCCGCGAGCAACGCGGCGCCCGCGAGGGATCCGGTCGCGTTGCCCGCGCCGAACACGGTCGCGTAGGTGCCGTTGGCCATGTCCGTTGATCCGGGGGCGTGGCGGATCGCCCAGTTGACCATGGACGCCACCAGCACGGACCACGCGAATCCCTGCAGGATCACGCACGCGACGAGCACCGCGGGCACCGAACCTAGCAGCGCCATGAGCGCCCATACCGTGCCCAGCAGTGCCATGCCGAACGCCACGCTGCGCACGGGATAGCGATCCAAATAGCCGCCTACCAGGAGCATCGCGACCAGGCCAGACACTCCGCCGATCAGCAGCAGGCCGGGAATCGCGCCCTGCGAGATGCCGGAAACGTCGGTGGCGAAGGGCGTGATGAACGTCCACGTGAGTGCGATCGACGCCACCGCGAGCCCGCACACCACCAGGATCCGGGCGAAGATGCTCCACGAGGGGAGTAGGCCGCGCGCGGCGGTGCCCTGCTCGGCGCGGAAGCTCGGGACCACCACAAAGATCGCTACGGCGAGCGCAGCGGCCATGCCCATCAGCACCCAGTACGGCGCGCGCCAGCCCACGTGCTGAGCGAGCAGCGTCACGAGCGGCACGCCCACGACGCCCGCGGCCGTGGCGCCTAGCAGCAACCGCGAGACGGACTTGCCGCGCTCCGCTGACCGGAACATGCCCGCGACCGTGGGAGTCACGATCGCCCAGAACGCTCCGTGCGCCACCGCGGTGATGCCGCGGCCCGCCAGCAGCCAGCCAAAGTTGTGCGCGCTCGCGACCACGATGAGCCCGGCCGCCAGCAGGGCCGCTGTTCCGGCGAGGACCGTGCGGCGCGGCAGCCGCGTGAGCAGCATCGCGGCGGGGATCGACACGAGCATGTTGACCACGGCCCAGATGGTTGTCATGAGACCGACCGCCGCTGTAGAGCGATCCATGTCATCGGCGATCACCGAGATCACGCCGAGCACGCTCGTCTCGTTCGTGCCGAAGACGAAGGCGGCGAATGCCAGCACTACCAGGGAGAACACGGCCCGACGGTGGGGCATGGGCGGCGCATGGACCTCGCCAGGCGCCTCCTCGCCCTGGAAAATCGCCACCTCGGCGAGGCCGGGCGCCGAGGCGACAAGAGCGTCGGGCATGGGGGGTTCGGTGGGCGCGGGTAATTCGGTAGGGACAGCGGCGGCGCCCGGCTCAGATGGCGCGTCGCTCATGCGGCGAGTCTAGCGCGAAACCTACCAACTGGTAAGCGGTCTAGGCTGGGACTTTAAGGGCGGCTGTCAACGGCGACGGTCGCCCTCCTCGAGGAGGGGTCACATGTTTGCAGGGCTGAACGCGGAGATCTGCGCCAAGGCGTGGGACCTGATCGAGCCCTCCATCGCGCACGGCGCCTCCACGGGACTGCTCAGCGGGCCGGTGGGGTCACTTCTGGTGCTCGATCCCCGCGACAACTCCGAGCTCTTCACCGCCCACCCGGGCGGGATGGTGCACGAGGAGACGCTCACAAACGCGCGCGGCAAGGCGGCCGTGGCGCTGCGCACGGGCGTCGACACGTCGCGGTTGCGCGACCACTCGCCGCACCTCTACGCGCCGGGCGACATCTCGTATCCCGGAGGGATTGTGCGTCACGGTCTCGTGGTGGCGTACTCGGGCGTGCAGGGAGAGTACGACGAGATGATCGCCGAGTGGTTCGTGTCTGCGGTGCGCGCCATCTGCCGCATCCAGTTCAACGGGCCCGACGGTGGGGATGCGCAACCCACGCCTTACTTGGGGCGGCAGGGATAGTTCGCGTGACTTGGCGGGGCGCGCCCACTCACTCTTCGTTTCCGTGTCTGGTGGGCGCGAATTGGCATTTTGGCGACCACCAGCCACGGCAACTCACGTCGGCTACTCATAACGTGTTATGAGTAACCGACACACGTACCCTGACCGCATGACAAAGGTGACGCCGGCAACGGGGGCGCTGGAAGCGTCGGGCATCGACTTTGAGATCACCGAGCACGGGATGGTGCGGTCGCTCGAGGAGGCTGCCGAGGCGCGCGGGCTGAATCCCGGCGCGGTCATCAAGACGATGGTGGTGCGGCGCGGCGAGGGGGACTACTTGTTTGTGCTCGTGCCGGGTGACCGCGAGATCAGCTGGCCCAAGCTGCGTGCGCTGCTGGGCGTTAGCCGGCTCAGCATGCCGGACCAGGACGTGGCGTTCGAGGTGACGGGGTTCCGGCGCGGCACCATCACGCCGTTTGGGGCAACTACGGCGTGGCCCGTGATTGCCGACGCGCTGCTGGTGCAGCGGCAGGGGCCGGTGTCGATTGGGGCGGGTGCTCATGGGTTTGCGGCCACGGTGGCGCCGGAGCAACTAGTGGAGGTGCTCGACGCGCAGATCGCGGACGTGACGGAGCCGCTGACGCCGCGGGGGTAGTTACTGCAGGCAGAACTCGTTGCCCTCGGGATCGAGCATTTGGTAGTAGTGCTCGCCCCACGGGCCCCACTCCTGATCCACGAGCCGCACCACCGTGGCGCCCAGTCCGACCAGGCGATCCTTCTCCGCCTCTAGTTCCTCGTCGCTTGGGGCACGGCCGGGCACCGCCTGCACGTCGAGGTGCATGCGGTTGCGATGATGCTTCTCCTCGGAGGCGTGATGGAAGAAGAGGCGAGGGTTCTCGCCGCTCGGATCCTGGACCAGGCCGCGTTTGTTGAGGTCCTCTTCAGTGAGACCGGAGGCGAGGAGCTGCTCCTTGAGTTCGCCGTCAAAGACCGCGGGCTCGATGCCATAGACGCCAGCCCAGAACTCGGCGAGGGCCGGAGGGTTGTCAGCGTAGAAGACGATGTTTCCGATTTTCGATGCCATCTAGCCACCGTACGCCGGTGAGGCGACATCGCAACCTGGCCGTAGCGTCGGGCCTGGTATTGGGCCTAACCGTTGGCTGAGCCCGTATCCCCGCCGAGGAATGCCGCGTACTCGGGGCAGTAGAGCGAGATGGCCGCCGAGACCGTGAACGCCGCGTCGTAGACCGCGATGCCATAGGCCTGCATGGCGTCCGCGCCCGCCTCGGGCGTCTTGCTGGCGTCCATCGCGTCGCAAGCGGCGTTGAGGATGACCTCGATGTCCTCGTCGGTCTTGCCCTCGAAGCTGGGGAAGCCGCCGCGGATCGTGTCGGAGACGTTCGCGAGGTCGTAGCCGGGCTGGAGCGGGCGGATGGTGACCTCGCCGGTGAGGGCGGGGGAGCTGGTGGGCGCGGGCGTTGGGGTGCCCGACGCCGTGGCTGAGGGAGTGGCCGAGTTGCCATCGGTGGGGCTTGGGTCCGGGGTGCTCGTGCACGCGCTGAGCGTGAGCGCGAAGGCGGCGACCGTGACGGCGACGATGGCGTTGCGGACCTGCATGGGGGCTCCTCTGTTTCCAGCGCCCCGCGAGGCGCCGCGGCCCATCTTAGGTAGGCACGCGCTCAGCGAACGAATCGTGCGGGTGTGTGGTTGCTGGCGCGGGCAAATCGTTTCGATTCTGTGACCTAAGGTCCTGCGGCTTCGCGCAGGATGACGGGGGTCCTGCGACTTCGCGCAGGACGACGAGGGTCCTGCGACTTCGCGCAGGATGACGGTTGCTTAGAACCGGTTGCGGGCCAGCTCTAGTTCGGCCGCCTGCTCGTCGAGGTCGGCGAGCCAGGTCTCGAGCCGCTCCTCGAAGAGGTCGGCGGCGTCGGCGTCGTAGTCGCGGCTGCACTCGTCGATGAAGAGGTGGCCCTTGTTCGTGTACCGATACACGTTGGCGTGGGGCGCATGATAGAGCAGCCCCTCGAGCTCGGCGGGCTGGACCCACTCGTCGGGGTCGGAGAGGTGAATCTCGAGCGAGGTGTTCGAGCGCCACATCCCGCCCAGCGCGCTCGGCGTGAAGGCGCCGCCCATGAGCAGGCAACCGCGGATGCGGCGCAAATCCTGAGCGAGCAGCTGCGCCTGCATCGCGCCCAAACCAAACCCCATGACCACGTCGGCGTTACGGAATTCGCGAGCGGAGCGTCGGGCAACTTCTTCAACCGCGTCATGGCCGATGCGCTGCAAGTGCTTCACGCCGTCATCAATGTTGCGAAAGGTGACGCCGGCGTAACAGTCGGGGCAGTGGACGGTGTGGCCCTCGGCGATGAGGCGCGCGGCGAGGGCGCGGAGGCCGTCAGTGAGACCGTACGCGTGATGGAAGAGGAGGATCTCTGCCATGCCTCCAGTGTCACCCCGGTGAGCCGTGCGCGCTAGGTGAGCGGAGCGTCGGGCTTGCTGGGGGACAAAAGAGCGACGCGCACAAGGCCTCGGGGGGTGATGGCGTTGCGCGCGTCGCTTGGGAGTAACTCTACAACGGTTTCTGGCCAGTAATGCAAGCCGAAATTGGAAGTTTTTTCTGCGGGCATAGCCTTGGGGCCATGAGTGGTGGCCGGTTGCTGGTGGCGTTGCAGGGTGTGCTGTTCCTGCTGGTGGCGGTGACGGCTTTCCTACCAGGCCCGACGCTGTTTGCCTCTTTGGTGCTTGGGCTCGGTTTTGTGGTGCTTGGGGCTGTCGTGGTCGTGTGGACCGGGCGGTCGTTGGGGACGTCTTTGACGCCGCTGCCGGAGCCGAATGGGGGTGGACTCGTAGCCTCCGGTTTGTATCGGTGGGTGCGGCACCCGATGTATTCGGGGCTGGTGGTGATCTGCCTTGGCGTGGCCGTGGGGGTTGGGGTGGTCTGGTGCTACCTGTCTGTTGTGGTGTTGTGCGCGTTCTTCGCCGTGAAGGCGCGGGTTGAGGAGCGGTATCTGGTGCGGGCGTATCCCGGGTATGCGGATTACGGCGCGCGGGTGGGGCGGTTTGTGCCTCTGTTGGGACGGTTGTCCACAGAGTGACTTTTTGGGGGTGCGCGTGTGGGGGCGCGCGGCTAGGGTGCTTGATACCTGGACCGCGTCCTCAGGGGTGATGGCGCGCGACAAGGGGGGAGAGTCATGGACAAGTGGCGCGAGACCGCGCGCCGACTATTGGCGTGCGCCGTGGTTGCTGGCGTGGCGACTGCTGTGCTGGCGGCGTGCACGCCCGGTGGCCGGCCTGTGGTGACTGAGACGCCGAGTGTGAGTGGGTCGCCGGGGGGTGTTTCGGTGTCGCCGTCGCCTAGTGCGTCCGTCGATGTGTTGGCGGCCCTTCCGGCCGAGGCGCGGACGAATGATCTTGATGGGGCTGTGGCGACGGCGGAGTTCTTTTTGTCCCTGTACGCCCCGATGTTTCACAGCGGAGACACGAGGTTGTGGGAGGCGTTGAGTGGTGAAAATTGTGTCTATTGTTCCGACGCGAGCGACAACGCTCGCGCAGTTCTTGACGGCGGGTGGGTCGCCACTGGAGGCGAGATCACGCCCGATGAAGCGACCGTTGACAGTTGGTTCGACGGACAGGACGCGGCCGTAGTTAGTTTCCAGACAGACTTCGCTGACGCGTTTCTGACAGGCGACGACTCGACGCCTCAGCTGAGCGAAGCCGCGTCCCGCGACATCGTCTACGTCCGGCTGGTCCCAGGTGGGCAAGCATGGCTCATTGACGCAGTGATGGTGGGCGAGCCGTGACTCTTCGCAACGTGTGCACAACGCTCGCGATCGCGTTTGGTGGCGTCCTAATGACTATCCCCGCACCTTCTGCTCTAGCGGACTCGGATACACCGGACTTCGGTGGTGCGGTCAACACGCGGGACCAAACCTTCGACGTCAGTGGCCACGACTCGCAAGGCACGGGCAACTCCAACGCCTCTCCAGCTTCTTCGACCAGCAACGGCCCACCCACGGAGTACCTCCGCGCACCGATTTGCGTGAGCGTCTCGCGCCAAGACCTAAGCCCTGCCTGCCCCAACAACGACCCCGTGCTCGAGTACTGCATCGACGGCTCGGAGGCGCGCTACCCGCTCTGGCGGCGCACCCAGAACCCGGATGGCACGTGGACCGACTGGGAGTTCATCGAGGACTACTACTGCCCGGGCGACGCCGCACTCATCGCCGCGATCGAGACCGAGTGGACCCAGCTCCAACCCCAGCCGAGCGACATCGAGCTCCAGCCCAACACGGGCTGGGTCATCGCGACCGTGCCCACCGTCGCGATGGCGGGCGACGCCCCTCGCCTCCACCAAGCCACCCTCCTAGGTGCGGACGTCGAGATCGTGGCCACAGCGTCGGGCTATCGATGGGAATGGGGCGACGGCAGCAACACCACCACGCAGGATCCCGGCCAGCCGTATCCGAACGCGACTCTGACGCACACCTATCCACACGCCGAGGACGCCGCGACCGTGGCGCTGACGACCACGTGGGCCGGCCAGTACCGGGTGAACGGCGGCGCGTGGCACAACTTCGATTCGACGATCAACTCGGCCTCGACGCCGGTGGATCTCGTCATCTACGACCCGCGCTCGCGGCTCGTGAACTGCGACCTCGACGGCAACTGCCGCCTCGCTGCGCTGGATTGACGGCGCAGGACGAGAATGGAGGTCATGACTCACGTCGAGATCTCGCTGGAGGTGGCGCCCATCGACGCGCCAACTGTGCAGCGCCTCAAGGATGCGGGATTCGCGGTTTACAAGGGGAATCGCTCGTGGCGCGTGGTCGCCGAGGCCGAGCCGAGCGACTCAATCCCGTTGCTCCAGCAGGCCACCACTCTTGCCAACGACATCCTCATCGACTTCGAGCTCGACCCTCTGCACCACCCGCCGAGCGTCACACTCCGCTACCCGGACGGCGAGGTGGACCAGGCGATCGGCGACCTTCTGCTCGAGGACGCGCGCCGCGCCAACGACCCCGATCCTCTCCCGCGCCCCAAGCGCAAGTGGTGGCAGAAGCAGATGGAACTGGGGCTGGGTGAGCGCAAAGGTGACTGACGCCCCTGGTATCCGGCCCGACGCTCCGGCCGGCCGCCTCTTCCACCTCGCCCTGGTGGCGGATTGGGCCGCGGCGTTCGAGACGGGCGAATACCGCACGTCTACGGCGGGAAAGAGCCTCGATGACGTGGGATTCATCCACGCGAGCCATGCCCATCAGGTGCAGGGCGTCGCCGATGCCTTCTACCGCGGACGCAGTGACGTGGTCCTGCTCGTGATCGATCCGGCGCGCGTGCGGTGCGAGATCCGTGAGGATCTCGACCCCGGCAGCGGCCAGTATTTTCCCCACCTGTATGGCGCCTTGCCGGTGGCCGCGGTGCTGGTTGCCCACAGCGTCGGGCTGGCTGCGGACGGAACCCTGGACTTGGCGACGCTGCTCGCCACCTAAGGTGAGGGCATGGGTGAGTTGCGCGCGGTGGTGACGGGGGCGTCGTCAGGCATTGGGGCCGCGACGGTCCGACGCTTGATCGCCGATGGCTGGCAGGTCACGGCGGTGGCGAGGCGGGATTCGCGTTTGCGAGATTTGGCCGCCGAGACTGGGTGCGATGTGTTCGTCGCCGACGTGACTTCCGACGGCGAGATCGCGGCGCTCGCGGACCACGTGGGGGCGCGCGGGGGAGTGAACCTCCTCGTGAACAATGCGGGCGGGGCCGTTGGGATGGACGCCATCGCTGACTCGCCGCTCGAGGACTGGTCGTCGCAGTATGAGGTGAATGTGGTGGGGACCGTGCGCGTGACGCAGGCGCTGCTTCCTTTGCTCGAGGAGTCCGGGAGGGGTGACGTGGTGGTCGTGACGTCCACCGCCGGGCACGAGGCGTATGAGCGCGGCGCCGGGTATGTGGCCGCGAAGGCCGCGGAGGCGGCGATGACGAAGACGCTGCGGCTAGAGCTGACTGGGCGCGGCGTGCGCGTGATGGAGATCGCGCCGGGAATGGTGGCGACCGAGGAGTTTGCGCTCAACCGCTTTGGCGGGGATGCGGAGCGGGCTGCCGCTGTGTATTCGGGAATAAAGCCCCTGGTAGCCGAGGATATTGCCGACGCCATTGGGTGGATGGTGGGGCTTCCTCATCACGTGAACATCGACCTGATGGTGGTGCGGCCGCGCGAGCAGGGAAGCGCGACGAAGACGGTGCGTTCCTCGGAGGTTTGAGAGAGTTATCCACAATTTCTAGATTGTGGGTATCCGTGTCACACCCTCCTGTTTGACTGGTTTCATGACCTTCCAGACCGCCCGTTTCGCTGCGGCGAGCGCCGCTGTGTGCGCGCGGGATGGAGTGGCGCTACGGCCGCTGAGTGATGCCGACCTGCTGGAGGTGCAGCGAGACATTGGCGAGGCGCGGCGGGCGCTCGATGCGCTGGCCACGGAGGTCGCTGGGGAGATTTCAGCCCGCGCGGACGCATCGCCCGGGCCGGGCGGGATTGCGCGTCGGGTGGGGTTCGTCAATGCGAAGGCGCTCGTCGCGGACTCGCTGGGGGGAACGCGCGGTGAGGCGGATCGACTCGCGAGGGTAGGCCGGGCGCTGGCCCAGGCCGACGCTGTGGAGACTTTGGCGCTCCCCGCGCCCGACGCGCCGCGCGCGTGGACATTGGTGGCAGTTGCGGTTCGCGCTACCGAGATCACGGTGGAGAAGGCCGAGATCCTTATCGAGACACTAGAGAAGCTGCGCGCAAGTGAGGAGCTCGAGGCGAAGTTCGTCCAATTGGCCAAGCGGCTTCATCCTTACGACCTGCGGCGTGCGTGCTCGCGGGAGATCGTGCTCAATGATCCCGCCGGCACGGAGGAGAAGGAGCGCGAGCAGTACAAGCAGCGTTACCTGAACCTCACCGAACGCATGGACGGCATGACGGTCGTAGACGGCCTTCTCGACAAGGCGTCGGCGGCACAGTGGAAGGCTTGGCTCGACGCGCAAACCAGGGCGATGTTCCAGGCCAAGCGTGAGACTCCGGGGGATCTGCGAACCCCCGGCCAGATGCGGGTTGATGCCATGGTCATGCTGGCGCACCACGCGCTGGACTGCGAGGCGCCGGGCTCCGGCGTCGCGACGGCGATGGTGGTGCGGGTTGACCTTGAGGACTTGAAGTCTGGGGTCGGTGTCGGCACGTGCGACTCGCTGGAGACGCCCATCTCAGTTGGAACACTGCGCGCAATGGCCGTCGATGCGGCGATTCTGCCGACAGTGATGGGCGGCGACTCGCTGCCGCTCGACGTTGGGCGAGCCAAGCGCGGCGCAACTCCTACTCAGCGCATCGCCCTCGGCGAGCGTGATGGCGGCTGCGCGTGGTGCCATGCGCCAAGCTCGTTTTGCGACGTGCATCACATCGTCCACTGGGACCACGGCGGGGCGACCGACCTATCGAACCTGGTAATGCTGTGCGTGAGTTGCCATCATCAGATGCACTTTGGGCGATGGCGAATAGAAGTGAAACAGGGCGAAGTTTGGTTCACTCCGCCCGCCGACGTCGATCCCACCAGAACCGCGCGCAAGTCGGGCCTTGCACACCTGGGCCTGGCCGCCTGAGCGCGGCCGCGCGGGACGGGCGTGCGCTTACCACCCGGCCGTGTGTGGCCGGCGAACTGTTAGGGCGCTTCGGCTTAGTCGGTGACCTTGCCGGCGACCTCTCGGCCGGTGGCCGCAACCAGCTTCGGGAGCTTGAACGCGTCGATGACCCAGAAGACGAACACGATGAATCCGATGACCCCGCCGATGATCGTCAGGGCGATGGGGAACTTTGATTCGCTGTCCATAGCGTTCGAAGCCGAGAGGGCGATCGCGATGATCGTGCCCACCAAGAAGAGAACGCCCTTGAGGATGTGGCCAACGTAGTAGCGATGGGCGCCCAGCCACCCGAAGAAGAACCACAAGGCATAGGCGAGCACCAGGTTCTTACCCTTGGGGGCTCGCGACATGTCGGCGTACGCGCCACTTTGCATCGTCATATGGGCACTGTAGCGGCAACGGAAGCGGCGAGGCGGGAAATGTTCGTACCGTTTCGATTACGAGCGTCCGGGGTGCGGGCAATGCACACTCGGGCCAGGATGGGGACATGGCAGCAACGGTCGCGGAGTACATCGACGGATTCGAGGGTCTCACCAGGGAGCGCCTAGAGGAGTTGCGGGAACTCGTGCTCAGCGTGGTGCCCGACGCGGTCGAGGGCATCGCGTACGGCATCGCCGGCTACAAGGTGGCGGGAAGGCCCGTGGTCTACCTCGGCGGATTCACGAAGCACGTGAGCGTGTATCCCATCACCGAGCTCTCGCCGGCACTCGACAAAGCGGTAGCGCCATATCGCACCGGCAAGGGGACCGCGAAGTTCTCCAACACCGAACCCCTGCCGCGCGACCTCATCGAGGACCTGGTTCGTTTCCTCGCCAATCGCGCCGCCACTAAGTAGGCCGCGCGCGGGTGAGGTCGTAGACTGGGCTTCAACAGCGTCGACCCGGCCATCACCGGCGAGCTTGCGGAAGAACGGCCAGCCAACCGGCGAGCCAAGTAGAACCGCACGGGCAGCCCGTCACAGCGGCGCCTCCGTGGTTGCGGGGGCATGAGCGGTTGGGGCGCCACGTGCTAGCGGGGCCGCACCAACAAGCGAGGTGGTACCGCGTGAGCGGGGGAGTTCCCCGCAAGCGTCCTCGCAGCAGTGACCTCCTTTCGAGGCCGAACCGCTAGAAAGTTGCCATGACCGACGCCCGGTACCCGCTTCACCGCCAAGCTTCCAACGGCAAGCCAGCCGAGGTTCCCGCCTCCCCGCACTTCCCCTCGATCGAGACCGAAGTGCTCAAGTACTGGGAGACCGACGGCACCTTCCAGGCGTCCATCGACAACCGCGAGGGCGCCGAGGAGTTCGTCTTCTACGACGGCCCGCCCTTCGCCAACGGCCTTCCCCACTACGGACACCTCCTCACCGGCTATGCCAAAGACGTGGTGCCGAGGTTCGAGACGATGCGCGGCAAGCAGGTGCACCGCCGCTTTGGGTGGGACACCCACGGCCTGCCCGCCGAGCTCGAGGCCGAGCGCATCCTCGGCATCACCGACAAGTCCCAGATCGAAGAGATGGGCATCGCCGCCTTCAACGAGGCGTGCAAGCAGTCTGTGCTGAAGTACACGAAGGAGTGGGAAGAGTACGTCACTCGCCAGGCCCGCTGGGTGGACTTCGAGAACGACTACAAGACCCTCGACGTGACCTTCATGGAGTCCGTGATCTGGGGCTTCAAGCAGCTCTACGACAAGGGTCTCGCCTACGAGGGCTACCGCGTACTCCCGTACTGCTGGCGCGACGAGACGCCGCTCAGCAACCACGAGCTGCGCATGGACGACGACGTCTACCAGATGCGCCAAGACCCCGCGCTCACGGTGCTGCTGCCTCTCCTGCCCGACGCTTTGGCTGGCTCTGGCTTGGGGGACGCGGCCAAGGATGCGCTAAAGGACGCGAGCCTTCTGATCTGGACGACGACGCCGTGGACGCTTCCGAGCAACCTTGCCGCGGCCGTGGGTCCCGAGATCCTGTACGACGTAGTGGAGCCGACTGCTGGGCCGTTTGCCGGTCGCAAGCTGGTGCTTGCTTCCGCGCGCGTGGGCGCGTACGCGCGCGAACTGGGTGTGCTGGAAGGCGTTGCGGACGACGGGACAAGACTCGAGTACGCGCCGCTGCTGCGCCACGCGACCTTCACCGGCGGGGATCTTGCCGGCCTTCGCTACGAGCCGCCCTTCCCCTACTTCAAGGGCGCCGCGAACGCCCACCAGGTCCTCGTCGCCGACTTCGTGAGCACCGAAGACGGCACCGGCATCGTCCACCTGGCCCCCGGCTTCGGTGAGGACGACGCGGCGGTGTGCGGAGCGTCGGGCATCGAGACCGTGGTGCCGGTGGATCCGCACGGCCGCTTCACCGCCGAGGTGCCCGATTACCAGGGACAACAGGTCTTCGACGCCAACCCGCATGTTATCGCCGACCTCAAGGCGAAGGGCATCGTGCTGCGCCACGAGACCTACGACCACAGCTACCCGCACTGCTGGCGCTGCCGCAACCCGCTGATCTACCGCGCGGTGGGCAGCTGGTTCATCAAGGTCACCGACTTCCGCGACCGCATGGTGGAGCTCAACGAGGACATCACCTGGGTGCCCGAGCACATCAAGTACGGGCAATTCGGCAAGTGGCTCGAGGGTGCGCGCGACTGGTCGATCAGCCGCAACCGCTACTTCGGCACGCCCATCCCCGTGTGGGTGAGCGACAACCCTGAGTTCCCGCGCGTCGACGCGTACGGGTCGCTCGAGGAACTGAAGCGCGACTTTGGCCGCGTCCCCACCAACGAGGCCGGCGAGCCCGACCTGCACCGTCCCTTCATCGACGACCTCACGCGTCCCAACCCCGACGACCCGAGCGGGGCCTCCACGATGCGACGGATCCCCGACGTCTTCGACGTCTGGTTCGACTCCGGCTCCATGCCGTTCGCGCAGGTGCACTACCCGTTCGAGAATCACGACTGGTTCGACGGCCACAACCCGGCGGACTTCATTGTCGAGTACATCGGGCAGACGCGCGGCTGGTTCTACGTGATGCACGTGCTCGCCACTGCACTGTTTGACCGCCCCGCTTTCACCACGTGCATCAGTCATGGCATCGTGCTCGGAAGCGACGGCCGCAAGATGTCCAAGAGCCTCCGCAACTACCCCGACGTCAACGAGGTCTTCCACCGCGACGGCTCCGACGCGATGCGCTGGTTCCTGATGGCGAGCCCCATCCTGCGCGGCGGCAACCTCATCGTCACCGAAGAAGGCATCCGCGAGGGCGTACGCCAGGTGATGCTGCCGCTGTGGTCCACGTACTACTTCTTCACGCTCTACGCGGGGGCCGCGAACGGCGGCGCGGGGGTGCTCGGCTCGCGCCTGCCCGACGCTGAGGTCGCCTCCCTGCCGACCATGGACCGCTATGTGCTCGCCAAGACGGCCGAGCTGGTTCGCGACGTCACCTCGCAGATGGAGGAGTTTGACGTCCCGGGCGCGAGCGAGTCGCTTCGCGTCTTCTTTGAACTCCTCACCAACTGGTACGTGCGCACCCAGCGGGATCGCTTCTGGGAAGAGGACCAGGCGGCGTTCGACACCCTGTGGACCGTGCTCGAGACCGTAACGCGCCTGGCAGCGCCCCTGTTGCCCCTCGAGACCGAAGAGATCTGGCGCGGACTCACCGGCGAGCGATCGGTGCACCTGACGGACTACCCAACCGCGCCGTCGGCCTGGGACGCGCCGGAAGTGGCGCCCATCATGGACACCGTCCGCGAGGTAGTCTCCGCCGCCCACGCGCTGCGCAAGCGAGAGCAGATCCGCGTGCGCCAGCCGCTCAAGGCGCTCGAGGTGGCCGTTGAGAACGTGCGCGACCTCGAGCCTTTCGTGGAACTGATCGCCGCCGAGCTCAACGTGAAGTTCGTGGTGGGCGTCTCTCCCGAAGCATTCGTCAAGGCCAACCCGGTGGAGCGCCGCCTCGCCGTGAACGCTCGGGCCGCCGGCCCTCGCATCGGCAAGCAGGTTCAGCAGGCGATCGCTGGCGCGAAGTCTGGTGACTGGACAGAGACGCCGACGGGAGTGGTCGCCGGGGGCGTTGCGCTTGAGGAGGGCGAGTTCGAGCTCACCACCGTCATCGGCGGCGAGGGCGTTGTCGCGTCGGTGCTGGCGGGGGGCGGATTTGTGCTCCTCGACACCGAGATTACCCCCGAACTTGAGGCCGAGGGCTTCGCTCGCGACCTCATCCGCACCATCCAGGACGAGCGCAAGAACGCGGGCCTCAACGTGGGCGATCGCATTGCGCTCGCGGTGACCGTGCCCGCGGAACGTGTGGGCGCTGTGCGCACTCACGAGGAGCTCATCGCGGGAGAGGTGCTCGCTACGTCGGTGGAGGTACGGGAGGGCGACGCGGTGAGCGTTGCGGTGGCAAAGTCCTGACGGCTAGCTGGAGCAGCGCCCGGCCGAGATGCCAGCCTCGGAGTCGTACTGCCATGCCCTACCGCCATCGACGGTGACCCATACGCAATAGGGGCCGCCGTCCAACGAGAAGAAGCCGCCGTAGTCGACGGTGTACGGCAAGTCAACGGACTGCGAAGTCCCGTCAGATGCCGTCACCACCACTGAGTAGTCGTCGGCCGTCACGAGCGGTGACTCGCCTGGGAAGTCGACGTTGTGGGTCTCGACCGCCAAGGCGATCTCCCGCAGCGTCTCCTTCGCAGCGTCGTCCGCCTTCTCTCGCTGGTTGAGGAAGACGGGGATCGCGATCGCCGCCAGGATGCCGATTACGAGCAGCACGATCACCGTCGAGCCGATCACGATGCCTGCGATGGCACCGCCGCTCATCTTCTTCGCGGGCGGCGCCGGAACGGGTGGCGCGTGCCAGCCCGGAGTCACGTGCTCGGTCCAGCGCGTCCCGTCCCAATAGCGCAACTGCCCCTGCACACCGGGGTCGCGATACCAATTGGGAGGGGGTGTCGTCATGCTTGCTCCAACCGAAACAGTCCACCGCGGCCGTCAGTTGATCGTCGAGCCGGTCACGACGAGCTTCTTTCCGAGGAAGAAGAGGTCGTGGCGGGACCCGGTCCAGAACTTCTCGCCGGTATTGCCCGTGATCGTCGATCCCGTGATCGTGAGGGTGCCGCCCCGGTTGTTGCTCACGTAGAACACGCCGGAGCCTCCCGCCCCGATCTTGTTTCCAGTGATCGAGGTGTCGATGATGCTGACGTTCTGGCTGCCGCCGTCAAAGTAGAACCCACCGCCATTGCCGCCCTTGCCGCTCGAGGCACCCGTGCCGCTCGCGGTGTTGGAGGTGATGGTGGAGGTGCGAATCACCACAGGCGAGCCGAGCGACGACACCGCGCCGCCGTTCGCACAGGTGTTGCCCGAGAATGTGCTGCCGCTGATGCTCACGGCGCGCATGCCCACGGCTCGGATCGCGCCGCCGCCCGCGTCAGAGTGCGCCGAGACGCATCGGTTGCCCTTGAACGTCGAGTTGAGAACCGTAAGGCGGCTGCCGCGCATCGCGATAGCGCCACCACCGCCCCCACCACCCACGCTGTCAAGCCCGGGCGGTGTCTTGGTGGCATTGCCCCTGATAAGCGTGATGTTCTTGAACGTCACGCGCAGATAGTCCTGGATGTCGCAGCGAGACGTGATCCATCCCAGGTCTTCCTCGCAGGCGTTCGAGTAGTAGATCCCCACCTTGGTGTCACCCGAGAGCGTCACCAGGCCACCGCCGTCGAGCGTCATTTCGGTGACGGTCTGGCCGCCCTGCCACGCTGGCTTGCAGTTGTGCGTGTTGCATGTGCGCAGCGTCTTCGTCAGGACGATCGTGACGGGGTCGGGGCCGCAATTGAAACTGATGCGTCCGCCCGTGAGGACCGCGTTGTAGAGCGCGTTCGCCGTGCACGACGCGGGCGTCCCCGTGCCGATCACCTTGGTGACCACAGGCGCGGTGGCCATGTGTGCGCCACCTGCTGCAGCGTCGGACGCCGTTGCCGTCACAAGCGACACGGCGAGCAGCCCCGCGATCGCGGCGGCGCGTCGTCGGAATGTCCTAGAAAACATGGGGGCACCCTAGCCCACAACGGACAAACGGGACCCTGACAAGTGACCAACCCCATTCCGGTGGGCATGGGAGACTTGCAGCCATGACTTTCGACCTCGGGGATCTCAGCCTCGACGAGGCGGAACGCGAGATCTACGCCAGCATCATCGCCCGCAGCCCCGAGCACGACTTTGAGCCAACCCTTGACCGAGTGCGCGAGGCCTGCGAACTCCTTGGCGACCCCCAGAAGGCGTACCGCGTCATCCACATCACGGGCACCAACGGCAAGACGTCCACCGCGCGCATGGCCGAATCGCTCGTGCGGGAGCACGGCCTGCGCACCGGCCTGTTCACCTCGCCTCACCTCACCACGGTTCGCGAGCGCATTCAGATCGACGGCGAGCCCATCAGCCAGGCGGACTTCGTCGCCCTGTGGCTCGACGTCGCGCCCATCATTTCCCTGGTAGATGAGCACTCGCGGGAGCGCGGCGGCCCTCGCCTGTCGTTCTTCGAGGTCTTCACCGTGCTCGCCTTCGCCGCATTCGCCGACGCTCCCGTTGACGTGGCGATCATCGAGGTGGGCATGGGCGGGGGCTGGGATTCCACCAATGTGGCGGACGGCGACGTCGCGGTGATCGCGCCCGTCGCGATGGATCACGCGCAATGGCTCGGGGACACGATCGCCGACATCGCCGCCGAGAAATCGGGGATCATCAAGGATGGCGCCGTGGCCATCGTGGCGGCCCAGACGGAAGTGGCTGCCGAGGTCATCGCCGCCGCAGCCGCCGAGCGCGAGGCGACCGTCGAGTGGGAGGGCGAGCAGTTGGAGCTCGTTGACCGGTCTCCCGGCGTCGGCGGCCAGCTCGTTGCCCTGCGTACCCCCGCCGGCACCTACGTTGATGTCTTCGTTCCGCTCTACGGCGAACACCAGGCGCACAACGCCTTGCTTGCCTTGGCCGCGGTTGAGGCCCTCCTGGCCGACGGTGGCGCACCTCAGGCGCTCGACGCCAGCATCGTGGAGGCAGGGTTTGCTGCCGCCACCTCGCCCGGTCGCCTCGAGGCGGTGCGAACGTCGCCGATGATCCTCGTTGACGCCGCGCACAATCCGCACGGAATCGACGCTCTCGCGGACGCGCTTGGCGAGGCCTTCGCCTTCTCGTCGCTCGTTGGCGTGGTCGGGATCCTCGGCGACAAGGATGCGGAGGGCATCCTCGCGGGTCTCGAGCCGATTCTGGATCATGTGGTGGTGACCACGGTGGGCAGCCCAAGGGCACTTGCCGCCGAAGACCTCGCTGTTCTCGCGACGCGACTGTTCGGCGACGATCGCGTGACCGTGGCGCCCAAACTTCCGGATGCGATCGATACAGCCGTGGCCATCGCCGAGCGAGACGACGACATGGGTGCCGGCGTGCTTATCGTCGGGTCCGTCATTTTGGTGGCCGAGGCGCGAATCCTGCTCGATGCCGATCGCCGCAAGGGTGCGGGGAGGGCGCGATGAGCGGGGACGATGTGCGCGCGCGGGAGGCCGAAGCGGAACCAGCGTCGGCGCTCGCGCCGGATACAACGGTGGAGGCAACGCCGGACCAAGATCCCACGTTTGCGCCCGGCTACAAGCCGCTCCGCTCGGCGACGCTGACGTTCACTCAGGCGATCCTCGGGCTTCAGGCGCTCGCGGCACTGTTTGCGACCACCTTCGTCGCGGGGATGGCCAATGCCGGCGCGGTCGAAGCCAGTTCCGGAGTCATCTGGGGCCTGGGGCTCTGGTTGATGGTGATGCTCGGCTACGCGGCCGGACAGCAGAAGAAGCCGTGGGGCAAGTGGCTCGGCTGGGCGCTGCAGGTGCCGCTGCTACTCGGCTTCTTCATCGATCCGGCCATCGCGATCGTCGGCGTGATGTTCCTGGCACTGTGGATCGCGGCGCTCCGCATCGGGGGGCGCATCGACCGTGAGCGCGCCGAGCGGGACGACGCCGCGGCCGCCGCGCGCGAGGGTGCCGACACGCCGTCGAGCAACCTCGGCGCAACCAACAACAGCGTTGCCAACAACGGCGCTGCCGACAGCAGCACTGCCTCCACCACCGCCGCCAGCAGCACTGCCCCCACCACCGCCGCCAACAACTCGGCCCTCAGCGAGGGAGCCAGCGAGTGAGCGGCTTCCTGTGGCGTATGGCCGGTGCGCTCGTGGTCGGCATGATCGGGCTCTGCCTGCTGATCTGGGCACTCGAGCTCACGTCGATCGCGTCGATGAAGGCCGCGCAAGACGGCACTACCGCCGAGCCCGCGACCGGAACCTTCCTGCTCATGTTCACCGGCCTTGTTGTCATCAATCTCGCGACCTTCTTCGCTCTCACGCAGTGGAGCCGTTACCTGCGGGAGAACCCGAACACCAAGCAGTTCCCGGTGGCGGTGCTGGTCGGCGTCCTCATTCTCGCCGGGGCGGCGATCGTATTCGGCATCGCACTGCACTCCGATTGGCTGCGGGCCCAGGATCCGGTACCCACCACCGTTCGCCAGGGCTTCATCGCCTACGAGGTGGTGTTCTCGACGATCGTGGTCGCCACCCTGGTGCTGCTCGCCGTGCGCTGGTCGCCAGGCTACAAGCGCCGTCCCATCGAGGACTGACGCGCTAGACCGCCACCACCGACGCCACCTCGAAGCCCTCGAGCGCCGCGCGGCCGCCTAGTTCTGGCAGTTCCAGCAGGAACGAGAACCGAACGCTCGCGGCGCCACCCTCCATGAGCATTCGCGCCACGGTGCCGGCCGTGCCGCCCGTAGCGAGCACGTCGTCGATCACGAGGATGTGCCGCCCCTCGATGCCTTCCGGAGACACCACGAGTTCCGAAGCGCCGTACTCAATCGTGGCTGTTCCGGAGATCAACTCGCCTGGCATCTTGCCCTTCTTGCGCACCATCGTCATGCCAACGCCAAGGGTCTGCGCCACCACGGGAGCGAAGATGAAGCCCCGCGCATCGACCCCCGCCACTAGGTCAACTGGAGCGCCGCCCACCGGCATCAGTTCGAGGCACGCCTCTCGGAAGAGATCCGGGCTCGCGAGGATCGGCGAGATGTCATAGAAGAGGATTCCGGGCTTCGGGAAGTCGTTGAAGGTCGCGAAGTCGTCGAGCGTGATCACCCGCCCATCGTGCCACCTGGCGCCTATCGTGGCCGGGCTGCACTCGCGCTCGAGAGGGACGAATCCCGAACCGATCCCTCCTGAACGAGAATCCTCGCGCTCACGAGGGACGAATACACGGAACGTCCCGCGTAAAGGTGAGCGGTCCGTCGGGCCGAAATAGAGACGGCAAGCCAAGTAGGCTCGCCCCATGACCGAACGCACCCTCATCCTCGTCAAGCCAGACGGCGTGACGCGCGGCCTGTCCGGCGAGATCCTGCGTCGCGTGGAGGCCAAGGGTTACACGCTCGTCGCCGTTGAACTGCGCACCGCGACCCCCGAGCTCCTCGCCGAGCACTACGCCGAACACGTGGGCAAGCCGTTCTACGGCCCGCTCGTCGAATTCATGCTTTCCGGCCCGACGCTGGCGATAGTTGCCGAAGGAGATCGGGTTATCGAGGGGTTCCGTTCGCTGGCCGGGGCCACCGATCCCACGACCGCGGCGCCCGGCACCATTCGCGGTGACCTGGGCCGGCAGTGGCCCGTAACCGTGCTGCAGAACCTGGTGCACGGCTCCGATTCGGTAGAGAGCGCCGAGCGCGAGATCGGCATCTGGTTTCCGGGGGTGAACGCGTGAGCGCCGCGCCGCAGGGCCGCGGAGAAAAGATCGAGCAGCGCCTAGAGAGCGGACTCTTCGCCACACGCTGGCTGCTCGCGCCCATCTACTTTGGCCTCGTCCTCGGCCTCGCGATCGTCGTCTTCAAGTTCTTCGAGCAGCTCTGGAAACTGCTGACTCACCTCGGTGAGCCCGAGTTCGCCGAGGCCGACTCGCTCATGGTCGCGATCTTGACGCTTGTAGATATGGCGCTGCTCGCCAATCTCATCCTGATCGTCATCTTCGCGGGCTACGAGAACTTCGTGTCGCGCATGAGCGTGGCCGACGACCACGTCGACAAGCCCGCATGGATGGGCCACGTCGACTTCTCCGGCCTGAAAATCAAGCTGATCGGCTCGCTCGTGGCGATCTCGGCGATCCTGTTGCTCAAGGACTTCGTCAACATCGGCAACAAAGAAGTCACCGTCGACTACACGGCCGTGCGCTGGCAGATCGGCATCCACCTGACCTTCGTGTTCTCTGGCCTGATCTTCGCGATCATGGACTACTGGGGAGCCAAGCGTCTCAAGGTGCTCGCAGAACTCCACGCTCCCGACGTGGAAGGCTCCGCAGCCGAGCCCTTCGACCCCCACGCCGCGTGACCCCTAGAGTTTCTCCGTGCATCTGAAGACGCTGACGCTCCGGGGCTTCAAGTCCTTCGCGTCCGCGACCACCCTCGAGTTCGAGACCGGCATCACGTGCGTGGTCGGCCCTAACGGCTCCGGCAAGTCGAACGTCGTGGATGCTCTCGCCTGGGTGATGGGTGAGCAAGGCGCCAAGACCCTCCGCGGCGGCCAAATGGCCGACGTCATCTTCGCCGGCACGGCAGGGCGCGCCCCGCTTGGCCGCGCCGAGGTCTCGCTCACGATCGACAACGCCGACGGCGCCCTTCCGATCGACTACACAGAGGTCACGATCACGCGAACGCTGTTCCGCTCGGGCGGCTCCGAGTACGCGATCAACGGCTCTCAGTGCAGGCTGCTCGACATCCAGGATCTGCTGAGCGATTCCGGCCTTGGCCGCGAGATGCACGTGATCGTTGGCCAGGGCCAGCTCGACGCCGTGCTCCGCGCCACCCCGGAGGAACGCCGCGGCTTCATCGAGGAGGCCGCCGGGATCCTCAAGCACCGCAAGCGCAAGGACAAGGCGCTGCGCAAGCTCGACGCGATGCAGGGCAACCTCACGCGCATCCAGGACCTCACCGCGGAGATTCGCCGCCAGTTGGGCCCGCTCGGTCGCCAGGCCGAGGTCGCGCGCCAGGCGCAGACCATCCAGATCGAGGTGCGGGACGCCCGCTCTCGCCTCCTTGCCGATGACATCGCCCAGTTGTCCGACGCTATGGAACAGGAGAGCGCCGACGAGACTGCCCTGCTGGAGAGACGGGCCGTAGTCGAGGCCTCGCTGGCCGAGGCACGCGGGCGGCTCGCCGAGCTCGAGCAGGCCTCGGCAGAGGCGACTCCGGCACTGACCAAAGCGAACGACATCTACTATCGCCTAAGCGCTATCCGCGAACGCCTGCGCAACCTCGAGACGCTCGCTCAAGAGCGGCTGCGGATGCTCGGCACCACGGTGATTCACGAGACGCCGGCCGACCTGGTGGACCTCGACGAGCAGCTTGTGCGCGCCCGCGCGGCCCAAGCAGAGCTCGACGCCGAGGTGGCCGCCGCCCAGGCGGCGCTCGAGGTCGCCGAGGCCTCACGTGCCGAGTCCGAGCAGGTGGCCCTCGCATCCGAGCGGCACCTCGCCGACCTGCTGCGCTCTGTCGCCGACCGACGCGAGGGCGTTGCCCGCCTCGCCGGTGACGTGGCCGCGCGCCGCTCGCGGGTGGAGTCCACCGAGGCCGAGATCGGCCGCCTTCGCGAATCCCTCGCGGCGGCGGAGCGCCGAGCCCACGAGGCGAGCACCGAGTTCCAGCACGTCGAAACAACCGTCGCCGACGTCGAGGATGGCGAAGAGGACCTCGACGAGGTCTTCGAGTCGGCATCGAGCGACCTAGAGGCGGCGAAGGCCGACCTAGCCGCGCTGAGGGACACACTCAACGCCTCAATGCGCGAGCGCGACTCGTGGGCCGCCCGCGCGGAAGCGCTCGAACTCTCACTGACCCGCAAGGACGGAGCGGGCGCGCTCCTTGCCTCCGGCAGCAAGGCGGTTCGCGGAACGGTGGCCTCGCTCATTGAGGTCTCCGGTGACGCCGAAGACGCCATCGCGGCCGCACTCGGCGGGCTCGCGGATGCGCTCGCGGTCGGCTCCGTCGAGGACGCCGTTGACGCGATCCGCTGGCTGCGGGACGAGGACGCGGGGCGTTCCTGGTTCCTCGTCGCCGACGCCACCGCCGAGCCAACCAACCCCAAGGTGACGCTTCCCGCGGGAGCCGTTTGGGCGTCGGACCTCATCTCGGGGCCGGAAGGCATCGTCGACACCGTGCGTGCGTTCGTCTCCGGCGTGGCCGTGGTGGACGACCTTGCCGCCGCTCGCGCGATCGTGTCCGCGAACCTTGACGTCGTGGCCGTGACCCGTAGGGGAGACCTGCTGGGCACGCGCAATGCCTCTGGCGGCGCCGGCGACGCGCCAAGCGTGCTCCACATGCAGGCCGCCTTCGATGACGCGCGCGCTAAGCGCGACGCCGCTGTGGCCGAAGTCGAGAAGACGACCTTCGCCATCCGCACCGCCGAGGATGCCGAGGTTGCCGCCCGTACCAGGCACGACATTGCCCTGGAGCGCCTCAACGAGTCGGACGCGCGGATGGCCGCGGTCGCCGAGCAGTTGGGCCAATTGGGCGGCCAGGCGCGGGCGGCCAAGGCCGAGGCCGAGCGCCTCAACGGCCAGATCGAGGAAGCCAACGCTCGAATGGCGGAGGACCAGGCGGAGCTCGCGAGCCTCGCCGAGCGCCTGCGAGCCGCCCAGGCCGAACCCGAGCAGACCGAAGCCGAGACCGCCACCGCGCAAGCCAAGCGCGACGAGGATGCCGCCGCAGCGTCGGGCGCCCGCGCGCACGAGACAGAAGCGAGGCTGGCCCTTCGCACCGCGGAGGAGCGAGCTCGCGCGCTGTCCGCGAGGGCGGAGAGCCTTGAGCGTGCGGCGATCGCCGAGCGCGACGCCCGCGCGAGAGCCCAAGAGGCGGCCATCCGCCGCGAGCGCCAGGCCGAGGCCGCTCGCGAGGTCACCGAGGGTGCCCGCGCGGCCCTGAACCAGATCGACGTATCCGTGCAGCGGGCCGACGACGCGCGCGCCGAGGTCGAGGCCGCGCGCAGCGAACGCGCGGGAACGCTCGCCGACGTGCGCCGCCTCGTCGACGAGTACGGAACCGAACACGCGCGGCTCACCGACGACGCGCACAAGGACGAGGTGGCGCGAGCGGAGCTCAGGGTGCGCCTTGAGCAGCTGCGCCAGCGCGCGATCGACGACCTCGGCACGGATCCCGACGAGTTGGTCAGGGAGTTTGGGCCGCAGGTACCCGTTCCTGCGGTGGGCGGCGACGAGCCGGGTGAGCCCCAGCCCTTTGTGCGCGAGCAGCAGGAGAAGCGCCTTCGCACCGCCGAGCGCGCGATGTCGCAGCTGGGCCGCGTCAACCCGCTCGCGCTCGAGGAGTTCGCCGCGCTCGAGGAGCGCCACAAGTTCCTCACCGATCAGCTCAGCGACATCAAGAAGTCTCGCGAGGACCTGCTGCACATCGTCAAGGAGATCGACGAGCGCGTGGAGCAGATCTTCTCGGAGGCGTTCGCTGACACCGCCGAGCAGTTCGAGCGGATCTTCCCGCGCCTGTTCCCAGGCGGCACTGGCAAATTGATCCTCACCGACCCAAGCGACATGCTCGCCACGGGTATCGAGGTGGAAGCGAGCCCAGCCGGCAAGAAGGTCAAGCGACTCTCGCTGCTGAGCGGTGGCGAGCGCTCGCTCACGGCCGTCGCGATGCTGGTGGCGATCTTCAAGGCCCGTCCCAGCCCGTTCTACGTCATGGATGAGGTCGAGGCCGCGCTAGACGACGTCAACCTGGGCCGCCTGCTTGAGATCTTCCGCGAGCTCCGCGACGACTCACAGCTGATTGTCATCACGCACCAGAAGCGGACCATGGAAATCGCCGACGCTCTGTACGGCGTCACGATGCGCGGCGACGGCGTCACCACGGTCATCAGCCAGCGACTGACGGAAGAATCCGCCACCGCCTAGACGTTGCATCAACGGCGTTACCAGGCGAGGTTGCGTTATCGGCAATCCTGGGTGACGATGGTTTTGAATCCGTTTTATCCCGATTGTGGGTGCCGCGCGCCCCGAGGAGGTTGTTGAGCATGCTCTCGCAGATGGTCCCCGTCTACATCGTTGGCGGCATCATCGCCGTCGCTATTTTCGTTGCCGCGATGGCGGCGGAAGGCAGGGGAGCGCACATTCTGCGCCTGTGGCTCGAGTCCGGACGCAAGGAGGCCGTGCAAGCGCTCCGCGAGGAGGCGCTCGACGGAGACGTGCCGCGCCAGCCCAATGACCTCAACCTCGTGCGCCACCTGGGTGCCGCCGAGCGCCGCTACACCGAGATTGACGCTCGCCGTGATCGCGAGGAAGAGCGCGCCAACGCTTGAGCCGTTCGCAGCCGCGCCAATGACAAACTAGGGGGATGAACAGCTCCGGTCTCGGCAGCACCCTTGTCGTCATCCTCGTCGTAGCGCTCGTCGTCATCGCGGCGGTTGCACTAGGCATTGCATTTGCCCGACGCTCACGCCGGGTTTCGGGTCCCGTCGAGTCTCCCGTTGTCGAGGAGGCTCCACGCGAGGAGCCGGCGCTCGAGGTTGGTGGCACGGAAGAAGGTGCGCCCGACTCGGCCACCCCTGACCTCATTTCCTCCGACACGATCGTCGAGACGCCCGTTGCCGCCCCTCCGCGCGAGCTCGTCGAGCACCCCGAATCCACCACGGGCCGCTTCGCACGCCTTCGCGGTCGCTTGGGCGCCACGCTCGCGGGAGTTCTGCATCGCGGAGCGATGTCCGCCGACGACTACGACGCGCTCGAAGAGGCGCTGCTGCTTGCGGACGTAGGCTCGTCCGCCACCGACGAAATCCTGGCGGGAGTGAAGGCGCGGCTCGGCGCCAACTTCGACATGGAGGCGCGAGACGCGCTGCGCGAGGCGCTGCTCGAGGCAATCGATCCCGCCGCGGACCGCTCGCTAGCGCTTGGAAGCCCGGGCGACGGCCAGGCGAAGTCGGTGATCGTCGTCGGCGTCAACGGCGTGGGAAAGACCACCACCGTCGGCAAGCTCGCTCGCGTGCTCGTCGCAGACGGGTACTCGGTGGTGCTGGGCGCCGCAGACACCTTCCGCGCGGCCGCCGCCGACCAACTCGAGACGTGGGGCGCCCGCGTTGGCGTTCCCGTTGAGCGCTCCGAGCGCGACGGCGCGGACCCGGCCTCTGTTGCCTTCGCTGCGGCAGAACGGGCCGTTGGCGACTCCGCCGACGCGCTGCTCATCGATACCGCGGGGCGCCTGCAGAACAAGCAGGGCCTCATGGACGAACTCGGCAAGATCGTGAGAGTCGTTGGCAAGGTCGCCCCGCGGGCCGAGGTGCTGCTCGTGCTCGACGCCACCACGGGACAGAACGGCCTCGCACAGGCGCGAGTCTTCGCGGAGGCCACAGAGGTCACGGGCATCGTGCTGACCAAGCTCGACGGCTCCGCCAAGGGCGGCATCGTGGTCGCCGTGCAGCAAGAGCTGGGCGTGCCCGTGAAGTTCGTGGGTCTCGGCGAAGGGGCCGACGACCTCGCACCCTTCGACCCCGTCGGGTTTGTCGACTCCCTGATCGGCGACGCGTGAGCGACACCGCTCCCGGTTGGTACGACGACGGCAGCGGGGGACTTCGCTATTGGGACGGCGCCAACTGGACCGACCACACAGCCGAGCGATACGCCCCAGCTGCCCCAGCGTCGGGCCCCCGCAAGAGCGCAGGGCGGTGGGTGTGGATCGCCGCCGGCGCTACCGCCCTTGTGCTCATCCTCTCCACGGCTGCGTTCGCCGTGTTGTATTCAGCACGCATGGCGCCGATCAGGGAGGCACGGGAGGCCGTTGGCACCTACAACGAGGCGTGGCTCATGGTGGACTGCGACCTTCTGAAGGACGCGACGACGATCGAGTTTCGCAGCGACTGGGGCTTCGACGAGTGCGCGGACTTCGAGGCGGAGGCGAACGACTTTGACCAGGAGAACCGCGAGTACAGCGTGCATATCGTCGACTCCGCGGTTGCATCCGGGTGCGTCGTCGTTCACACGGAAGAGTCGTACTACGACGAAGACTCGGAGTACCTCTACGACGAGGTGACGTACACGCTCGTCAGAGACGTTGGCGCCTGGCGCATCGACGCAATCGAATTCGCAAGTGAGGATGACGGGTCTACCAACGCCTGACGCGCCCCGCCTACGCAACACACCTTTTACGTGGGAGAGAATCTTGTAACGCTCCCGAAACCCGCGGGCCGTTCGGGGGTAACACTCGTGCGGGACATTTCTTTCACTGCTGGCCGCCCGGCTAGCGGAGGGAGAAAACACACAATGGAATTCACGCTGGATTCTGGCAACACCGCGTGGATGATCGTTGCGACCGCTCTTGTCCTTCTGATGACGCCGGGTTTGGCGTTCTTCTACGGAGGCATGGTTCGCGCGAAGTCCGTGCTCAACATGATGATGATGAGCTTCATCAGCATCGGCACCATCGGCGTCATCTGGGTTCTCTACGGGTATGGGCTGGCGTTCGGCCCCGACACCCTTGGCGGCCTGTTCGGCAGCCCATCCGACTTTGTCGGCATGAACAGCATCGATGACGCCAACTCGCTCGCCGCGTCCGCGGGCGTGCCGTTCTACGTGATGGCGGCCTTCCAGGCGACCTTCGCGATCATCACCGTGGCGCTCATCTCCGGTTCCGTTGCGGACCGCATGAAGTTCAGCGCCTGGACCATCTTCACGGTGGTCTGGGTCACGCTCGTCTACACCCCGATCGCCCACGGCGTCTGGGGCGGCGGCCTCCTCGGCTCGTTCTCGCCCACCGGCGTGATCGACTTCGCAGGTGGAACGGTTGTCCACATCAACGCCGGTGCCGCTGGCCTGGCGCTCGCGATCCTGCTCGGCCTTCGCAAGGGCTTCGGCAAGGAGCCCTTCAAGCCTCACAACCTGCCGTTCGTGATGCTCGGCTCCGCACTGCTGTGGTTCGGCTGGTTCGGCTTCAACGCGGGCTCCGAGTTCGCGGCCGACGCCACGGCTGGCCGCGCGTTCCTCAACACCTTGGTTGCCCCCGCCATCGCCATGCTCGGCTGGCTGCTCGTTGAGCGCATCCGTGACGGCAAGCCCACCTCGCTCGGTGCCGCTTCCGGCATCGTCGCTGGTCTCGTGGCCATCACGCCCGCCGCGGCTTCTGTCGACACGTGGGGCGCTCTCGCAATCGGCTTCATCGCCGGTGCCGTGTGTGCTCTCGCCGTGGCTCTCAAGTACAAGTTCGGCTACGACGACTCGCTCGACGTCGTGGGCGTCCACCTGGTTGGCGGCGTCATCGGCACCGTGCTGATCGGTCTGTTCGCAAACCTCGACGAGGGCACCACCTGGGCCTTCGGCATGGGCGAAGAGGGCGGGCCCGTCAACGGCCTGTTCTACGGCGGCGGCATCGAGCAGCTCGTGTCGCAGTCCATCGGCGCCCTCGTCGCCATCGTCTACTCGTTCGTCGTGACGCTCATCCTTGGTCTGCTTCTCAAGGTGACGATCGGCATCCGCGTAAGCGAGGATATCGAGGTGTCGGGTATCGACCTCGCCGCACACGGCGAGACTGCTTACGAGGAGGCGAAGTAGCCATGAAGCTGGTCACTGCGATCATTCAGCCCCACCGCGTTGACGAGGTCCGCGCCGCCCTTGAGGCGGTCGGCGTCAAGGGAGTGACGGTCTCTGAAGCTGCCGGCTACGGCCGCCAGAAGGGACACACCGAGGTCTACCGCGGTGCCGAGTACACCGTGGACCTGGTTCCCAAGACGCGTCTCGAGGTTCTCGTGGACGACGCCGACTCCACTGCCGTCACCGAGGCCATCGTCTCGGCCGCGCAGACTGGCAAGATCGGTGACGGCAAGGTCTGGGTTGTGCCGGTTGACGATGTTGCCCGTGTTCGCACGGGTGAGCACGGCGCCGACGCTCTCTAGTCCCCGTTCGAGAAAACTGCATCATGCTTGAGGTCCCGCGTCCCCTTGGGGTGCGGGACCTCAAGCGCCTGCGGCGGGAGCTGGCTGAGGGGCTCTACGCCGATCACGTCCCTGGCGCCGCGAGGCGCGCGCTGCTCACTGAGTTCATGAACACTCGGCTAGCTGAGCATTTTGTCGAGACCCTGCAGGCGGTAGTGCCCGACGCTGGGGCCGGGGTTGCGCTCGCGGCCGTCGGTTCCATTGGGCGGGGAGATGCCGGGCCGGCCTCGGATCTCGACCTCGTGCTCCTGCACGACGGACAGTCGCTCACCAAGGCCGAGGTCGCCGAACTGGCCCAACGGCTCTGGTACCCCATCTGGGACGCTGGCCTGGAACTGGACCACTCGACGCGATCGATCACCGAGTGCCGCCAGGTGGCGTCGAAGGACCTTGCGGCCGCCGCGGGTCTGCTCGACCTCAACGCCATCGCCGGCGACGAGTCGCTCGTCAAGCAGGCGAGAGCTCTCATCTACCAGGACTGGCGCGCGCAAGCGCGCAAGAAGCTGCCCGAACTCCTCGCGGCCTCGCGCGCCCGCGGCGAAAGGTTTGGCGAGGTCGCGTACCTCATCGAGCCCAACCTCAAGGAGTCGCGCGGCGGCACTCGCGACTACATCAGCCTTGGAGGCCTCGCGGCCACGTGGCTCACCGACCGCCCGCACGGCGCCGTGGATCAGGCCGCGCAGACCCTCATGGACGTTCGTGATGCGATCCAGATGGTGACCGGTCGCCCCCAGAATGTGCTTGGCCGCCACTTGGGAGACGAGGTGGCCACGCTGTTAGGGCACGACGATCCCGATGACGTGCTCAAAGCCCTTGCCGAGGCGGGCAGAACCATCGCTTTCGCGCTCGACTCCACCGAGCGTCGGGCCCGCCGGTCGATCGAGCGCTCAGGCGTGGGCTCGCGGGCCTTCATCGCCCGCCGCCGCGCGGCGGCTCCGCGCCATGTGTCCGTTGGCGAGGGCCTCATCGACGTGGACGGCGACCTTGCGCTCGCGCAGGACTGGGACGTCGAGGCCGACGCGGAACTGCCCTTGCGCGCGGCCGCAGTCGCTGCGACAACCGGCCTGCCCTTCACGCCAAGCCTGCTGGAGACGTTGCCCGCATGCCCGGACCTGCAGACTCCGTGGCCCGCCACCGCTCGCGGGCACCTTCGAGACCTGCTGCGGGCCTCGACCAACCTTGTGAGCGTCTGGGAGGCCGTGGACCTCGCGGGCCAGGTGGTGCGCTGGATCCCTGAATGGGAGGGGGTGCGCAATCGCCCCCAACGGTCTCCCGTGCACCGCTTCACGGTGGACCGCCACATGATCGAGACCGTGGTGCTCGCGGGGAAGCATCGCAGGTCCGTGCCGAACCTCGACCTCGTGTTGTTCACGGGCCTCGTGCACGACATCGGCAAGCGTCCCGGCGCCACCAATCACTCCGTCGACGGCGCCGCGCTGATTCCCGCGATCTGCGAGCGCATCGGCTTCGACGACGACTTCACGAGCGACGCGACCGTGCTGGTGCGCGAGCACCTCACGCTCGCCGGGCTCGCGACGACCGAGGACGTCAACGATCCCGCTACCGCCGACACCCTAATTGCGGCGCTCGGCGGCCGCGCGGACCTCCTGGAGGCCCTGCGGGCTCTCACGGAGGCGGACGCTCGGGCGGCCGGGCCCAAGGCGTGGACCTCGTGGCGAGCCGCGCTGATCGAGAACCTGACCGAGAACGCGAGGCGACGGCTCGCGGGTTAGGCGACCGTAGCGTCGGGCCGACACCCGCGCGTGCGGCGGCGGCGAGCAGAGCCCTCGTCAGCACCCGGGTACTCTTGTACGAGCCCCACCCGAAGGGAATCTGGTGTTCGCCAACCTTTCCGATCGCCTCACCGCGACCTTCCGCAACCTGCGCGGCAAGGGTCGCCTGAGCGAAGCAGACATTGACGCGACGATCCGCGAGATCCGCCGCGCCCTGCTTGACGCCGACGTCGCCGTCCCCGTCGTGCGCACCTTCACGGGCAACATCCGTGAGCGCGCGCTCGGCGCCGAGGTCAGCGGTGCGCTCAACCCCGCGCAGCAGGTCGTCAAGATCGTCAACGAGGAGCTCATCGCGATACTCGGCGGCGAGTCGCGGCCGCTCAAGTTCGCCAAGAACGGCCCTACGGTCATCATGCTCGCGGGCCTCCAGGGAGCCGGAAAGACCACGCTCGCCGGCAAGCTCGCGCACTACCTCAAGCAGCAGGGCCAGACGCCCCTGCTCGTGGCCGCGGACCTCCAGCGCCCCAACGCCGTTACTCAGCTTCAAGTGGTCGGCGAACGCGCGGGCGTCCCGGTCTTCGCCCCCGAGCCCGGCGTCACTCGCGAAGACGAGAAGGTGCGCGGCAACCCCGTCAAGGTGGCCAAGAAGGGCATCAAGGAGGCGGAGAGCCGTCAGCACTCGGTGGTGATTGTCGACACCGCCGGCCGCCTCGGCGTCGACCGCGAACTGATGCAGCAGGCCGCGGACATCCGCAGGGCCATCGAACCGCAAGAGGTGCTGTTCGTCATCGACGCGATGATCGGCCAGGACGCCGTCGCCACAGCGCAGGCGTTCCAGCAGGGCGTCGACATCACCGGCGTCGTCCTCACCAAGCTCGACGGCGACGCTCGCGGCGGCGCGGCCCTCTCGGTCGCAGAGGTCACCGGCCGCCCCATCCTTTTCGCGTCGACGGGCGAGAAGCTCGAGGACTTCGAGGTCTTCCACCCCGACCGCATGGCGAGCCGCATCCTCGACATGGGCGACATCCTCACGCTGATCGAGCAGGCAGAGAAGGCGTTCGATCAGGAAGAGGCCGAGCGCATGGCGGCCAAGGTCGTCAAAGGCGAGGACTTCACCCTCACCGACTTCCTGAGCCAAATGCAGCAGCTCAAGAACATGGGCTCGATGAAGAAGATGCTCACCATGCTCCCTGGCATGGGCCAGGTGCGGGATCAGATCGAGAACTTCGACGAGCGCGAGATCGTGCGCACCGAGGCGATCATCCAGTCGATGACACCCGCAGAGCGGGACAACGTCAAGCTCCTCAACGGCTCGCGCCGCTCGCGCATCGCGCGCGGATCCGGAATGCAGGTGAGCGATGTCAACTCGCTCGTCAAGCGCTTCGAGGACGCCCAGGTCATGATGCGTGCGATGGCCAAGAACGGCGGAAACATGCCTGGTATGCCGGGCATGGGCGGCGGCGCACCCGGCTCATTTGGCGGCTTCCCCGGCGGCAAGAAGTCCAAGGGCAAGCAGTCGCCCCAGCGCAAGGTCAAGGGCAAGAGCGGCAACCCCGCGGTGAGGGCTCAGCAAGAGGCGGCAGCGCGCAATAAGCCCGACGCTATTGCGGCTCCCGGCTCTGCGTTCGGCTTGGGCGCCCCCCAAGCTTCCGACGAGTTCGACCCCTCCACGCTGGGCGGCGACTTCGGCAAGTACCTCAAGCGTTAGCCGGCATGGACAGGTTCCACCTGGTCGGTTCAGTTACTCATAACACGTTATTAGTAACTGAAGAGATCTGGGTCGCCGACGGCGTTCTACATCTCGAGAAGCCAGATAACGGCGATTACCAGGAGATTCGCGGCTGGGTGCTGCCCGGGCTCGTCGACGTCCACTGCCACGTTGGCCTCGACAGCGGGGGAGCGCTGACGCCAGACCTCACCGAGAAGCAGGCCAACCAAGATCGCGATGCGGGCACGCTGCTGATCCGCGAGCCCGGCTCGCCCGTCGACACCGGATTCCTTCAGGGGATCGCCACCGCGCCGCGGCTCATCAGGGCGGGCCGCTTCATCGCCCGCCCCAAGCGCTATATCAAGGGATACGCGCGAGAGATCGAGCCCGTGGACCTGGCCCGGGTGGCCGCCGAGGAAGCACGCAACGGCGACGGCTGGATCAAACTCATCGCCGACTGGATTGACCGCGACGCCGGCGACCTCACCCCCTTGTGGCCCGCCGACGCGCTCGCGGAGGCCGTAGCCGCCGCCCACGCCGAGGGCGCGCGCGTCACCGCCCACACCTTCTCCACCGAGGCGATCGATGACCTCCTCGACGCGGGGCTCGACTGCATCGAACACGGCACAGGGATGACGAGCGACCAACTCGAGCGCGCCGCCGCGATGGGCATCCCCGTGGTGCCGACGCTGCTGCAGGTGGGCAACTTTGCGAGTTTCGCGGCACAGGGAGAGGCCAAGTTCCCGCGGTACGCGGCCCGCATGCGAGCGATGCACGACCGCCGCTACGAGCAGGCCCTCGCCATGTGGACGGCAGGCGTCCAGCTGCTGCTCGGCACAGACGCAGGCGGGGAGGTAGGTCACGGCGAATTGCCGGCGGAGGCCCTCGAACTGCAGCGAGCGGGCATTCCCACAGAAGACATCCTCGCCGCGGCGAGTTGGGGTGCCCGCGCGTTCCTGGGCGTCGACGGCATCGCCGAGGGCGCCAGCGCGGACGTCGTCGTCTACGACAACGACCCCCAGAAGGACCTATCTGTACTTTCGCGCCCGAAAGCAGTGATCCTTCGAGGCTCCCGTCTCGTATAAGAGTTTATGAAGAGTTCCAGCATCGTACGAGGGCGCCTCAGCGCCGACCGGGCACAATGAGCCATGGCCGTAGCCCCCTCACTTGAACGCAGTCCTGTAGCCCGCTCGCGAGAGCGGCGTGCCGACGCGCTCGTCGCCGCTCTGTGGTGGACAGGGGCCGTCGCCGTCGCCTTCTTCCTGGCCGAGGGCGGTCTCACCATCCTCAACCCCGTCGACTATCTCTATGCCTTGGGCCGCGTCGCAGGGATCGTCGCCGCGGTGCTCGTCATGAACCAGATCCTGCTGATCTCAAGGGTTCCGTGGATCGAGCGCACGCTGGGCCACGATCGCGCGGCCGCGACGCACACGCTCATGGGCAAGGTCGCGTTCATTGCGATGCTCGTCCACGCGTCGTTCATTCTCATCATGACCGCGCACTACGACGGCCGCTCCGTGCTAGCGGAGATCCCGGCGATGTGGGACCTTGGCTGGTTCATGGTCGCGGCACAGGCCGCTCTAGGCCTGTTCACCCTCGTGGTCGTCACGAGCCTTCTCATCGTCCGTCGCCGCTGGCGCTACGAGAACTGGCACACCGTGCACCTCTGCGTGTACCTCGCGATCGCGCTCGTGATCCCGCACCAGTTCATCGAAGGCAGCACGTTCCGCTCCAAAGGCCCCGCGTGGTGGTTCTGGCTGCTGCTGTACGTGGTGACCATTGGCTCCTGGCTCGCCTATCGCATCCTGAAGCCCCTCCTATTTGCCCGACGCTTCCGCCCCGTGGTCTCTGGCGTCACCAAGAACGGGGACGGGTCAACTACCGTCACCGTCGCAGGAGACCGGCTCTCGAGGCTGGGCGCCCGCCCGGGCCAGTTCATGCTGTGGCGCTTCCTCGCGAAGGGGTACTGGCGCGAGGGGCACCCGTTCTCGCTCTCGGCTGCTCCCGGTGACGAGTTGCGCATCACCGTGGGGCCGTCAGGCGACTTCAGTCGCTCGCTCGCCGCGCTGCCAGTGGGCACACCGGTGCTCTTTGAGGGGCCCCTCGGCGTCTTCACTTCGGCCGCACGCACTCGAGCGGGCGCCGTGTACGTGGCGGGCGGAATCGGCATCACGCCGCTTCGCGCGATGCTCGAAGAGCCCCATTCGGGTCCTGTCGACATCGTGGTGCGAGCCCGCTCCGCCGAAGAGGCCCCCCTGCGTGACGAGGTGCGCGAGCTCGCTGCCTCGCTGGGCGCCCGCGTCCACGAGTTCTATGGTCCTCGCGGCTTTGGGTGGTCCGCTGTTGGCGAGCCAGTGAAACTCGGCTCGCTCATCGGCGACCTGCCCGACAGGGACGTCTACATCTGCGGCCCCATGGCATGGGCCGACGCCGTGGAGGCCGACGCGCTGGCATCCGGCGTGGCGCCCGAGGCAATTCATCGCGAAAGGTTTGGGTGGTGACCGTGCGCGGCACGCACAAGGTCGTGATCGGCGGCGGATGCGCCGCGATCGTCGCGGTGGGATTCGCGGCCGCCCCGCCGTTCTTGATCAGCACGGGCGAGCCGACGGCAGACCCCACGGCCACCGCCGACTCTGGGGCGTCGGGAGGCGAGACGTTCGACGGACCGGCGGTGAGCAATGCGCGTGGCACCTACCAAGCGCAGATCACGGTCGTCGATGGGCAGGTCACCGACGTCGTGGCCCTGCAGGCGGGCACGCAGGATCCCAACTCGATTGCGGTGAACCAGATGGCGATCCCCAAGTTCAGGGAGGAGGTGCTCGAGGCGCAGACGTGGGACGTCGCCGCCGTCTCTGGCGCATCCTTCACGAGCCCCGCCTTCATCGAGTCACTTCAGGGTGCGTTCGAGGCGGCCGGTCTGTCGTGAATCGAATGCTCCCCTGAAGAGACGGCACCCGTGAACCGACGGCACACATGAGCCAGCATCGCCTGCGCGCCATGGCCATGGCGTTCGACGTCACGCTTGAAGGGCTCGCTAGTGAGGCGGCCGAAGCTTCGGCGATCGACAGCATTCACCGCGAGCTGCTGCGCGCGGACGACCTCTTCTCCCTCTTCAGGCCTGACACGCCGATGGCGCGGCTCGCCAACGGCACGGCGACGCTCGCAGACATGCCGGCCGAGGTCATTGAGGTGCTGCGCTTATGCGAGGAGTATCGCGTCGCCACTGGAGGAGCGTTCGACGCGAAGCGTCCAGACGGCGTGATCGACCCAACGGGAATCGTCAAGACCTGGGCAGTAGCGAAGGCGACCGCGCGCCTCGGCAACGTCCCAGCCTGGCTGATCTCGGCGTCGGGCGACGTGATTGCGAGCGGGCGGGAGTGGCCCGTGGGGATCGCGGACCCGGCGGTGAAGGGCGACCCGACGGGTACCAAGGTGCTCGATGTAGTGCTGATTGGTGGCACGTTCAGCGCGGTCGCGACGTCGGGATCCGCGCAGGTAGCCGATCACATCTGGGATCCCGTCACGGGCGAACCGGCGCGGCACTTCTTGCAGGCGTCCGTGGCCGGCACCGACCTCGTGGAGTGCGACGTGTGGGCCACCGCGATCTGCGCGAGCGGCGCGCCGGTGGTTGAGCGAGCGGTCGCTGCGGGTCTCGAGGTGCTCATCGTGACTTCCGGTCGCTCGCAGGGCGGATACGAGGCCGTGGCGAGCGCAGGCTGGCCACGCGCGCCACGCGGCTGAGCTGTGCAGCGGCCGGGTTGGTGCGGCCGGTCGCGGTCTGGCACAATAGACCGCTGGCGCGAAAGTCGCCACCCGTCTTGCTAGCCACAATCGTGGCCGGCTCATACCGGAATCGAGGAATACAGCCATGGCTGTGAAGATTCGTTTGAAGCGCTTCGGCAAGAAGCGTGCCCCGTTCTACCGCGTCGTTGTGATGGACTCGCGCACCAAGCGTGATGGACGCGCGATCGAGGAGATCGGCAAGTACCACCCCACCGAGGAGCCCTCGGTCATCGAGATCAACTCGGACCGCGCGCAGTACTGGCTCGGCGTTGGCGCCCAGCCCACCGAGCAGGTCACCGCGCTCCTGAAGCTCACTGGCGACTGGCAGACTTTCAAGGGCGAGAAGGGTGCCAAGAGCACCGTCAAGGTTGCCGGCGAGAAGGCCAGCGCCGAGGACGCCATCAAGGCGACGGCCGACGCCGCCGAGAAGCTCAAGGCCGACAACGCCGCCAAGCTCGAGGCCAAGAAGGCCGAAGAGGCGGCGGCCGCTGCCGCTGCAGCCGCCGAGGCCGAGGCCGAAGCCGCCGCGGTCGAGGCTGAGGCCGTTACCGACGAGGCGCCAGCCGCTGACGAGGCCGCCGACGAGGCGCCTGCCGCCGACGAGGCTGCTGACGAGGCTCCTGCCGCCGACGAGGCTCCTGCTGACGAGGCGCCTGCCGCCGACGAGGCTGCTGCTGACGAGGCTGCTGCTGACGAGGCTCCGGCTGCCGCCGAGGCCGCCGACGAGGCTTCCGAGGAGAAGTAAGTGGTCACCGAGGCGCTCGAGTTCCTGGTGCGGTCGATCGTCCGCAACCCGGACGACGTGCGCGTCACCGAGCGCTCGGGCCGTCGCGGCACCACGCTCAACGTCGTGGTGAACCCTGACGACCTGCCCCGCGTGATCGGTCGTCGCGGCCGCACCGCGCAGGCGATCCGCACCGTGATCGACGCGATCTCTCGCGACGAGGTGCGGGTCAACATCGTCGACGTGGCGTAACCGCTGTAAGCGCGAAAGCGGCCCCGGACCACACTGTCCGGGGCCTCTTTGCGTTGAGGTCTACCGCTTGACGCCTGTGAGGAAGGCCGTTGACTCGCGGCTGTAGAGCAGAACCAGCACCACTCCGGCGATGAGGATCTCGATCATGGCGACGACTGCTGCGTCGGAGCCAATCGCGATCCACGCCCACACGTGAGCGACGATGCGCAGCACCATGAACAGCGCGATGAGCGTGCGCGCGATGCGAGAGCCGATGAACAGCATCGCGGCCAGTGCGGCGGTGCCGAGGCCGATGAGTAGCACCGCCCACGCGAGGAACCCGGCGCCGTCAGGGATGGAGTCCTTGTCGACGAGCCACGCAATACCGGTGATGACGTCCCCGAGCGCCGCGATGAGCGCCATGACGGTGACGATCACGACGTCGCTCGGCCTGGTGTCGGTGGGCGCCGTCGGCCCTGGCGCGGGAACCTCGGGGGTGGTGGGCGCCTCTGCCACGGACCCCACGATCGCCTCTGGCACGGGCTCTACGAAGGGCTCCGGCGAATTGTCCTGGGTCATTGATCCTCCTTGTTGAGCGGCTCTTGCGGGCCGACGTCGGTGGTGGCCGCCCGTGGGCGGTTGCGGAAGTAGTCCGAGGCGCCGCCCGTGGTGAGCAGCGCGATGATGACGATGGCTAGTGCGAGGTCGAAGATTGCCGGCCAGAGCGTCACGAAACGAATGGCGGCGAGCGCCCACAGCGCATTTGCGATTCGCAGGGTCATCACGATGATCACGAGCACGCGGGCGAACTGGCTTCCACTTTGCAGCGCGTACGCCACCACGGCGGTGAGCACTCCGACCACCAGAGCAACGAGCGCCCAGTACCGCACGTACTCGACTCCGACGGGAGCCGTGGCAAAGAGAGTCTTGTCGAAGGACACGATGAGCAGCCAGATGCTCGCGACCAGGTCGCCAAAGGCGACGAGCCACGTCAACGCAACCACGAAGGTCACTCCGGCTGGACGCTTTCGCTCCGTTGCGGCCTCCTGCGACTCACTCATGGCCTCACGCTAGCCCCTGGGGGTGGGGCTGGAGCCGTTCATTCTAGAATTGCCGCCATGAAGCTGACCGTCGCACGCATCGGCAAGGCCCACGGCCTCAAGGGTGAGGTGTCGCTCGACGTTCGCACCGACACCCCCCAGACCCGCTTGGTACCAGGGGCGACGTTCGAGACCGAGGGGGGCAGCGTCGGGCACCTGACCGTGGTCAAGGCGAGAGAGCAGGCGGGCCGCTGGTTTGTAGCCTTCGCGGAGATCACCGATCGCGACGCCGCCGAGGCCGCGCGCGGAACCGAGCTCGTCATCGACGGCGCCGCGTCCGACGAGGAAGGCGCTTGGTACATCCACGAGCTCGTTGGCCTCGCCGCCGTGCGTCCCGACGGCACGCCGGTGGGCGAGGTCGTGGATCTTCTCGACATGCCCGCCCACGACGTACTCGTGGTTCGCGAGCCGAGCGGCCACCGCGCCATGATCCCCTTCATCGAGGACTTCGTGCCCGAGGTAGATGTTGCAGGCGGTCGCGTCGTCGTGACGCCGCCGTTTGGGCTGCTCGAGGGCGAGGACGAGTCATGAGAATCGACGTCGTCACCATCTTCCCCGAGTTCTTCTCCGTGCTCGACGTGAGCCTGCTGGGGAAGGCGCGCGCGGCCGCACTAGTCGACACACACGTCCACGACCTTCGCGCCTGGACGCACGACGTCCACCACACCGTTGACGATGCTCCCTTCGGCGGCGGTGCGGGAATGGTCATGAAGCCCGACATCTGGGGCGAGGCGCTCGACCAAGTCCTGGGAGCGTCGGGCACCTTGGTGATCCCGAGCCCCGCAGGGGTGCCGTTCACCCAGGACCTTGCTGCCGACCTCGCGAACGCGGAACAGCTGGTATTCGCGTGCGGCCGCTACGAGGGCATCGACGCTCGCGTCGCGGAGCACTTTGCGGGCCGCGGCTTCCGCGTGTTGGAGGTGAGCCTCGGTGACTACGTGCTCAATGGGGGAGAGGTGGCCGCATTCGCGATGATCGAGGCCATCACGCGGCTCATCCCTGGCTTCATGGGCAACGCGGAGTCGATCGTCGAAGAGAGCCACGCCAACGGCCTGCTCGAGTACCCCTCGTACACGCGCCCCGCGTCGTGGCGGGGTTTGGAAGTGCCCGACGTTCTATTGAGTGGGCATCACGCGCGCATCGAGGCGTGGCGTCGCGAGCAGCAACTGGAGCGAACTCGGCAGCGGAGGCCAGATCTGCTCGCGTAGGCCGCTGGCCCAACCGCTGCCCGATGTGGCAGAATAGACCCTCGGTGTCTGCGTAGCGTCGGCCTGCCACAGGGGGTCGAGCACTCACTCACAGCACACCATCACTAACGAAGCCTTAGGGCAGAGCCGTGCAGGACCTGTGGCGTGTGCGAGGAGATAGACGTCATGCAGAAGCTTGACAGCGTTACCGCGGGCCAGCTCCGCAGCGACATCCCGGACTTCCGGGCCGGAGACACCGTCAAGGTGCACGTGAAGGTCGTCGAGGGCAACCGCTCTCGTATCCAGGTTTTCCAGGGCGTCGTCATCGCGCGCCAGGGCCAGGGCATCGGTGCCACCTTCACAGTGCGCAAGATCTCGTTCGGCGTTGGCGTTGAGCGCACCTTCCCGGTGCACGCGCCCACCATTGATCACGTTGAGCTCGTGAGCCGCGGCGACGTCCGCCGCGCCAAGCTCTACTACCTGCGCGGTCTGCGCGGTAAGGCTGCTCGCATCCGCGAGAAGCGCGAGAACTGACATCACTACAGACGCTGACGCGCCGGCGGAGAAGGAGCAGCAGGCTCCCGCATCCGCCGGCCGTCGCCTGTGGGGGTACGTCAAAGAGGTGCTGATCGTCGTTGTCAGCGCCCTCGTTCTCTCATTCCTCATCAAGACGTTCTTCTTCCAGTCGTTCTGGATTCCCTCGGGCTCGATGGAGCCGACCCTCGTCTATGGCGACCGCATCCTTGTATCGAAGTGGCGCCCTGACCCTCTGCCGCTGCGCCGTGGCGACATCATCGTCTTCAAAGACCCTGGCGGCTGGCTAGAGCACACGCCCGAAGACGGCGGCAGCCTGCGCTTCATCGGCAAGGAGATCCTCACGTTCACGGGACTGCTCCCGGAGGACGCGGGTGAGCACCTCGTCAAGCGCGTGATCGGCCTGCCGGGTGACCACGTCGAGTGCGACGACCCCGACGGCAAGGTCAAGGTCAACGGCGAGGAGCTCACTGAGACCTACATAGCCCCAGGTGCACGTCCGTGCGGAACCACGTTCAGCGTGACCGTCCCCGACGGGCGGCTGTGGGTCATGGGTGACAACCGCGAGAACTCGGCGGATTCGCGCCGGCACATGGGGCTGCCCGGCGGCGGAACGGTGCCGCGAGACAACGTCGTTGGCACGGCCTTCGCGATCGTGTGGCCCTTCGATCACTTCACGGGCCTCGGCAATCCTTGGGGAGCTGATGCGGTCTCCGAGGACGACCTCGCGACGATGACGCCTGCCCCCTCCGCCTCGTCGTAGTCTCGACAGCGTGACCGTTTCGCTCGACTATGAGGGTGCCCTGTGGCAATCGGGCGCGCGAGTGGTCGCTGGCATCGACGAAGTGGGGCGAGGGGCGCTCGCCGGTCCCGTTTCGGTGGGCGTCGTCGCCGTTGTGGCGTGCTCGACCTGGCCCGAGGGCCTTGCGGATTCCAAGCAGCTTTCGCGCGCGCAGCGTGAGGCGCTCTGCCCGACGCTGTCGACATTTGGCGTCGCACGTTCCGTTGGGCACGCCTCGCCTTCTGAGATCGACGGGGTTGGCATCATCGCCGCGCTGCGCCTCGCGGCTTTGCGTGCGCTCGCGATCATCGGGCCCGTTGACGCGGTGCTGCTCGACGGCAAGCACGACTGGCTGACCGTGCAGCCCACTCTCATGGATCCGGAGCCGGAGCCAACGCCGCCGGTGACGATGGTGATCAAGGGCGATGGCTTGTGCGCCTCGATCGCCGCCGCCTCTGTGCTCGCGAAGGTGGAGCGAGACGGTCTCATGCGCTCGGCTCACGAGTCTCACCCGGAGTACGGCTGGGACGGCAACAAGGGTTACGGCGCGGCGGCCCATCTCGACGCACTGCGGCGGCTCGGCCCCACGCCGCTGCACAGGGTTTCGTGGGCGTTGCCCGTGCCGGCGGCCTAGCGCCAGCCGTACCAGACGCGGGGTTTACCAGGCATATCGATTGCTGATCGCGGCTACTGCCGCGGCCGGAATCCGCTCGCCGAACTGAAGCTCAGCCACCGCGAGGAGCGCCCTCGCCGCGGGTTCCGGGTCTTGCGCCACGGCCGCGGCGATTCCTTCGGCGAGCGCAGGGAACGCTCGCTCCACTCGGCGACAGACGTCTATGGGGTCCAAGACGCCATTGTGCTCCGCCTCGAGACCGGCGCGCGCGGCGCGCAGTAGCGCGGCGACCGCCTCTGACCGAATCACCTCGCCAGCACTTACGATCTCGCCGCGCCGGGCCCGCGCCACGCCCAGGTGCAGAAGGAAGAGAAAGGTGGCGAGAGCGTCGTGCTCGCTCATGTCGTTGACCGGGTATGGCGTCCGCTGTGCCTGCGCGAGCGCCTCGGCAGCTCCACCGCGATCGAAGAGCACCTTGCCCTCGCCCGCGAGCCAGGTTGCCACTGCCTCTGGAGTGCCGACGCCCCATTCAATGAAGCGCCCGTCGCGGAACAGCACCTTGCCGCCCCCGTGCCACTCCACGAGATGCAAGACGACGTCGTCAGCATCCGGCATCCAGTCGACGAGGTGGCGATAGCGATCCTCGGCGCCGGGCGCGGTCATGATGAAAAGGTCGAGGTCCGAGTATTCGTCTGCTCGTCCCGTGGCCGCGGTGGAGCCGAGCCCTGCCACTCCGACGACGTCCACCCGCTTGGAAAGCGAGGCGACCACTGCGTCTCGCCATGCAACGAACTCAGGTGCCATGGGAAGACCCTAGCCACGGCGCTTTACTCAACAACAGCGTCGGGCATGCCGACCTAGGATGGGAGTGTGAGCTCCGAAGACCTTGAAAACTACGAGACCGAGGCCGAACTGGCCCTGTACCGCGAGTACCGCGACGTCGTGGGGCTGTTCCAATACGTGGTGGAGACCGAGCGGCGGTTCTATCTGGCGAACAAGGTAGACCTGCAGGTGCGGGCCAGCGGGGGAGACATCTACTTCGAGGTCACGATGGCCGACGCTTGGGTGTGGGACGTGTATCGCTCGGCTCGGCTTGTGAAGAATGTGCGCGTGGTGACCTTCAAGGACGTCAACATCGAAGAACTTGCGCACGATCCCGACTCGATGCCTGACATCAGGCAGTTGCGTTCGCGGTAGGCGGCGAGTAGGGCCCGCGCCCTGGGCCCTTGACAATTATTGCAGAGTCTGCAAAAATGCAGATTATGCAATTCGCGACGTTGCGGGCAGCCGCGGCGGAACGTACCGAGGCGACGCCCGCAGAACTTCCCGGTAGGGATGCCAAACGAGAGCGCACGTATCGGCGCATGGAACGGGCGGCCGTAGAGCTCGCCCTCCAGTACGGCTCTGAGCACGTCACCGTGGAGCAGATCTGCGCCGCGAGCGACGTGTCGGCCCGCACCTTCTTCAACTACTTCGGTTCCAAAGAGGCGGCCCTGATCGGCCGCGGGAAGCCCAGCCCCACTCCGGAGCTGCGAGAAGCATTCATCGCCGGCACCGGACCCATCCTCAACGACCTGCTGCGGCTCGTCCTGGCATCCGCCCTCGCGCAACAGCCGGATCTCGAGCTGATCCGCAGCCGTCGATTGCTGCTGGAGCGCGAGCCCGAGCTCGCCGTTCAGAGTTTCGCTCGCAACACGGGCACTCGCGACGAGTACCTAGGGCTGGCGATCGAGCGGATTCGCCGCAGCGAGCCCACTCTGTCCGATCCCGACGTAGAGGACGAGGCCCGCGTGGCCACGGCCGTCCTCATGGGGGTCATGCATGTCATCGGCAGCCGTTGGCTCGAATCCGACGGCACAGCAGACTTCGATCACCTCATCGACCAGGCGCTTGAGCGCCTCAAGCGACTTATCTAGTTCAACCCCGGAAACCCCGGGGCCGCAACCCGGCCCCGCACCAAGGAGACACCATGTCAACAACGCCTGAAACTGCGTCGGGCAACCCCACGGGAGGGGACGCGGCGGAGACCCCGCAGGCTGGCAAGAGCCAGCGCGGCAGCATCCTCTTCGTGATGATCGGCCTGATGACGACGATGCTTCTCGCATCGCTCGACCAGACCATCTTCTCCACGGCACTGCCCACGATCGTCGGCGAGCTCGACGGCGTGAGCCACATGCTGTGGGTCACCACCGCGTACATCCTCGCGGCGACCATCATGATGCCGATCTACGGCAAGCTCGGCGACCTCATGGGGCGCAAGAACCTGCTGCTCATCGCGATCGGCTTGTTCATGATCGGCTCTATCGTCGGTGGCCTGGCGCAGGGGATGCCGGAGCTCATCGCTGGACGCGCCATCCAGGGCCTCGGTGGTGGTGGTCTCATGATCCTGTCGCAGGCGATCATCGCCGAGATCGTTCCCGCGCGTGAGCGTGGACGATACGTGGGAATCATGGGCGCCGTGTTCGCCGTGTCCTCTGTCGCCGGCCCGCTGCTTGGCGGCTGGTTCACCGAGTCCATCGGCTGGCGCTGGTGCATGTGGATCAACATTCCGCTCGGCCTGCTCGCCATCGCGTCTGCGGTCTTCTTCATTCACCTGCCTCACCGCGAGCGCGGCCCCGTGCGCCTCGACGTTGCCGGTATGTCGCTGCTCGCGATCGCCTCGACCGCGCTCGTGCTGTTCACCTCTTGGGGCGGCAACACCTACGCGTGGGATTCGGCAGTCATCATTGGCCTCATCGCGTTGACGGTTATCGCCGGTATCGCCTTCGTGTTCGTGGAGCGCCGCGCGGTGGAGCCCGTCATGCCGCTGTCGCTGTTCAAGAGCCGCAACTTCAACCTCACCACCGCTGCGGGCCTGCTCGTCGGTATCGCGATGTTCGGAGCGCTTGCGTACATGCCCACCTACCTCCAGATGGTTGCAGGCGTGTCCGCCACCAGGGCGGGACTGCTGATGATTCCGATGATGGGCACCCTGCTCGTCACGGCGATCGTCTCTGGCCGCATGGTGACCAAGACCGGTCGCTACAAGTGGCTGCCGGTGTTCGGCGCTGGCTTCGTGGCCATCTCGCTGGGGCTGCTCTCCACCATGACCGCAGGGACCGCGATCTGGGTCACCTGCCTGTTCCTCGCGATCATGGGTCTGGGCCTCGGTCTCACGATGCAGATCCTCGTGCTGGTGGTGCAGAACTCGTTCCCGATCACCGTGGTTGGCACCGCGACCGCGTCGAACAACTACTTCCGCCAGATCGGTGCCTCGCTCGGCGCCGCGGTGGTGGGTTCGTTGTTCACCTCCAGGCTCGTGAGCCTGCTCACCGAGCGTTTCGCGGCCGCCGGTGGCGCCGGTGGAGCGGGCGAGCTCGACTCGCTCACGCCTGACGCCGTGCAGCAGATGCCGGCTCCGGTTCAGGACATCATCGTGGGCTCGTACGCCGATGCCCTAACGCCTGTGTTCCTGCTCATGGTTCCGGTCGCGATCATCGCGCTGGTACTTCTCGCACTTGTTCGTGAGGTGCCGCTCAAGACCACGATCGACACCCCGGAAGTCGTCGCCGAGGCGATGGGGATCGAAGAGGAGCACATCGCGGTGGAAGAGCGCGAGCTCGCCGTCGTGGGTGCGGGGGAGTCCGACGCCGGTGACGGTGCCGATGGTTCCGTCGCCAATGCGGGACGCACCAAGCGGTAGGTCAGGCAAGACGCGCGGCCCCTGGAGCTTCGGCTCCGGGGGCCGTTGTGCGTTAGTCCTTCGCTCGCGCGTGTGCGCGCTCTGGTCTCGTATTCGCACGAGCCACGTGCGCGCGCGTCTTGCTCGCCTGTCGCCCGCGCGCGCGTGCTGCCAAGGCGTCATACGTGCGCGTCGTGCCCGCGCGTCTATGCACGGGCGTGTTGCCCAGGCGTCCTACGCGCGTTGTGCCCGGGCGTCGCCCGCGCGTCATGCACGCCTGTCGCCCGCGCGTCATGTACGCCTGACGCCCGCGCGTCATGCACGCCTGTCGCCCGCGCGTTTACGCACGCGCGTCGCACCCGCGCGCATGCTCGCGAACCCCCGGCGCCCGAATCGCAAAGAAAACATTGCAAAGAAAGTGTTGCAAAGATTGTTTTGCAATGCTACCGTCCAACTATGACCGAACACGAGCGCACCGATCGCGTCGTAGATGCCGCCTCCCTGAAGGCGCTTGCCCACCCGCTGCGTGTGGATCTCTTTGACCGCCTCGCGATGCTGGGCCCGGCCACGGCCAGTCAGCTCGCAGAGGCGCTAGGCGAGTCTTCCGGCGCAACGAGTTACCACCTGCGCCAACTTGCGCGCCACGGCTTCATCGAGGAAGACCCCGAGCGCGGCAACGCCAAGGAGCGTTACTGGCGCGTGCCGCGCGGCGGCGTGACCATGAACCCCACGGACTTTGAAGAGGGCTCCGCCGAGCGCGAGGCGGGAACCCTCGTCGTGCGCCAGATGACCGAGCAGCGCTTCCGCCACGTCGACAACTTCATCCGGCGTGGAGAGCGCGACTTCGGCGCGGAGTGGGTGAGCGCTTCGGCGCTCATGACGGCCCGAGCCAACCTGACGGTTGAAGAGCTCGGCAAGGTCAACGAGGAGATCGCTGGCGCGATCGACTCCATTCTCGACAACTACCGCGACCGCGGAGCCGTGCCCGGCGCCCGCGCCATCGTGCTGCAGTACAACGGGTTCCCGCTGGTCGGGGCGCCCGCACCGGAGGAGGAATCATGACCGCGAACGCGACCCCAGCGCCTGACCCAATCCCAGAGCCTGGCTCGACGTCAGCACCAGAGGCAACCCCAGCGTCGGGCAATGGCCTTGGCGGTGCGTTTGGCCGTCTGTGGGGCGCCGCCATGACCTCAAACCTGGCCGACGGCATCGCCCGCCTGGCCATCCCGCTCGCCGCAGTGGCGCTCACCAAAGACCCCATGGCTATCGCGCTCCTAGGCGCGCTGATGTACGTCCCGTGGCTGCTGTTCGGCGTGCCGGCTGGCATGATCGTGGACCGCATCGACCGTCGCTACGCGATGGCGATCGCGAACGCCGCCCGCCTCGTCGCGGCCATCGGCGTTGCGCTATGCATCGCTAGCGACAACGTGACGATCACGGTGCTGGCGATCGCCACCGTCGTGTTCGGACTAGGCGAGACCCTCTTCGACAACGCAACCACCGCGATCACACCCTCCCTAGTCAAGAAGGGCGGGCTCGACAAGGCGAACGGTCTCATCCAGGCCGCGCAGGTTGGCGTGGATATGTTCGTCGCGACGCCCATCTCCGGCTTGCTGTACTCGCTCGCCGTGATCCTTCCCATGGTGGTCGGCGGAACGGGATACGCCATCGCCGCACTGCTCGTGCTCACGCTCCCCATGGCGGCTGCCAGGGCGCGTCACGAGTCCGGCGAGATCGTCGCCCCCGTGCCGCTCAAGGAGGCTGTGGGCTTTGTATGGCACCACCGCTACCTTCGCTCCCTCGTGTTCTTCACGACCGTGATCGGCACCGCTTTCGCTCTCGCGCAGGCCGTGACCGCGCTGCTCTTCCTCGACGCCTTCAAGGTCACGCCGGCGTTGTTCGGCGTGGTGACCGCAGGCATCGGCATCGGCGGCGTCGCTGGTTCGCTGCTCGCCGGGATCTTCGTCAAGAAGATCGGACGCGGCCACACGATGCTGTGGGCGACCGTCGTCGGCGGCCTGGGACTCACTGGCGTTGGCTTCGCTCCGAATGCCTGGGTCGCCACTGTCGCGTACGGGTTCGGCGCGGCTGGCGTCTCGATGTGGAACGTGCCTTGGGGTTCGCTTCGCCAAGCGATCATCCCTGGGCACATGCTCGGGCGAGCGATCGGCGCGATCCGCACCTTCGCGTGGAGCCTCATGCCACTAGCGACGCTCGCCGGAGGCTGGATCGCCAAGGCCGATCTGCAATTGCCCTACCTCGTCGGCGGCGCGATCTCTGTTGTCGTCGCTCTCGCTGGCGCGCCACTGCTGCTCAAGGCGGATCAGCACTTCCCGTCCGACGCTGTGGTTGACGAACCGGCAGACGTCACCGAAGCGGCGGTTGTGCAACCCGCGTCCCCAGCCTGACCTCACCTCACGGCTATCCCCAGATCGGGGTCCTCGCACTCGCCGTCGCCACCTTCACGACCCACCCTTGGGCGAGGAGGTGGCGATGGCCGCGAAAGACGAAGTGGGCCGGCATGGCGAGCGGCTCGTTGCGCGCCGGCTCGAGGAGCAGGGCTGGGAGGTGCTCGAGCGCAACTGGCGGTGCCCGTTAGGGGAGCTCGATCTAGTTGCGCTCGACGGCCCCTGCCTCGTCGCCGTTGAGGTCAAGACCAGGCGTAACGCCCACTACGGGTCGCCACAGGAAGCCGTCACTCACGCGAAGCTCGCGCGACTGCGACGACTTGTCGGCGCGTGGCTCGAGTCGCAGGAAAGACAGTTTCGAGAGATCCGCATCGACGTGTGCGCGGTCACCCTGCCCGCAGCCGGGGCTGCAATCGTTGAGCACCTGAGGGGCGTCGGATGATCGGGCGGGCCAGGGCGATTGCGCTCGCGGGCCTCGCCGGGCACGTGGTGGACGTGGAGGCGCACCTCGCCGCAGCGCTGCCGGGTTTCACCATCGTCGGGCTTCCCGACGCGTCGCTCCAGGAGTCGCGCGATCGCGTGCGGGCCGCGGTCGCCTCCTCAGGTCTCGACTGGCCCACGCGCCGCATCACGGTCAACCTCTCGCCGGCATCGCTGCCCAAGACCGGCTCGTCCACGGACCTCGCGATCGCTGTCGCCATCCTCGCCGCTGCCGGTCAGGTGGAGGCGAGAGCCGCCTCCCAGGCGCTTTACGTGGGGGAGTTGGGGCTCGACGGGGCTGTTCGCGCCGTCCGCGGTGTCCTCCCCGCGGTCGCGGCGGCTGTCGCAGCCGGGTTCTCAATCGTCGTGGTGCCCGCCGAGAACGCGGCGGAGGCGCGGCTCGTGGAGGGAGCCCGTGTCACTGCCGTCGCTTCGCTCGGCGAGCTCGCAAGGCTCCTAGGGAACGAACTCGCGGTGCCAGCCCCGGTGTCGGGCACTGTGGTGACGCCGCCGCCGAGCGCGATTCCCGCCGCCGTCGATCTCGCGGACGTTCGTGGCCAAGAAGAAGCGCGGTTTGCGCTTGAGGCTGCGGCCGCAGGCGGGCACCACCTCCTCATGGTCGGGCCTCCCGGCGCGGGCAAGACCATGCTTGCCAATCGGCTCGCCGGGGTGCTGCCCGATCTCGGCGTCGATGACGCGATCACGGTGACGGGCGTGCACTCGCTGTGCGGCACCTTCGACCCCGGAGGGGGACTCATGCGGCGCCCGCCCTTCGAGGCTCCGCACCACTCGGCTTCCGCGGCCGCGATCGTGGGGGGCGGCGCAATGCTCGCGCGACCCGGGGCGATCAGCCGCGCGCACGGCGGCGTGCTCTTCCTCGATGAAGCTCCCGAGTTCCCCGCTCGCGTGCTGGACACGCTGCGGCAGCCGCTCGAGTCGGGGGAGATTGTGCTCCATAGGGCACACGGGGCCGCTCGCTATCCGGCACGCTTTCAACTGGTGCTCGCGGCCAACCCGTGCCCGTGCGGGAACAAGGGTGTGCGGGGCACCGAGTGCTCGTGCTCGTCCCTCCAGCAGCGCCGCTACTTTGCCCGCCTCTCTGGACCCCTCCTCGACAGGTTGGACATCAGCATCAACGTGGCACCTGTGCGCAGAGGTGCGCCCGAGGGCGAGCCGACGCAGGCGGTGGCCGAGCGCGTGTCGCGCGCTCGCGAGACCTCCAAGAAGCGTCTGGCTGGCACAGGATGGGTGCAGAACTCGCAGATCAGCCCGCGCTGGCTGCGCAGCAACACCCCTGCTAAAGCGCTCGGAATCGCCCAGAACGCGCTCGACAAGGGCGAGATCTCTGCGCGCGGGCTCGATCGTTCGTTGCGCGTGGCGTGGTCGATCGCCGATCTAGCGGGACTTCCCGCACCGACGCCCGTGCAGGTGAGTCAGGCATTGGGCCTGCGGAATCGGGGAGCGCAATGACCGGGACCGTCCCCGCTGAGTTCGCAGCTCACGGTCTGGCCAAGGCCATGGCTGGCGACGAACGCTTGGCAGCGATCGCCTGGAGCGTGATCGCGGAGGGCGCCGACGAGGCGGCGGCGTGGCTCGTGGCGGAGATGGGGCCGAGCGCGGCCCTCGCATGGCTCAGCGACGCCGCAACGGATCCGGTGGCGGCGACGATGCGCCTTGCCCCGCTCGCGCAGCCCCCGACGATCGACAAGGCTGTGGCCGCTACCGAGCGCTGGCTCGCTCGCACTGGCGACGCAGATCCGCAACGGAACCTCGGGCGCGCCCACGCGGTGGGAGCGAGGGTGATCACGCGGGTGGATCCCGAGTGGCCAAGCATCCTCGACGATCTTGGTGGCAGGGCGCCTTATGCGCTGTGGGCACGCGGCGGCGGAGACCTGAGTGCCCTGCTGGGCCGCTCCGTGGCCGTGGTCGGATCTAGAGCGTCGACGGGATACGGCGAGCATGTGGCAGCCGAGATCGCCGGAGGAGTGAGCGACGCTGGCTGGTGCGTAGTCTCTGGGGGCGCGTACGGCATTGACGCGGCGGCACACCGCGCCGCGCTCACCGGCCCCACTCCCACGGTCGCGGTAATGGCGGGCGGCGTCGATCGGCTCTATCCCGCCGGCAACGCGGACCTGCTCGGCGCGATACTCGACCGCGGCGTCGTCTTCAGCGAGGTCCCTTGTGGCTTCGCTCCGCACCGTTCGCGCTTCCTGGCGCGCAACCGGGTCATCGCCGCGGCGGCGGCCACGTGCGTTGTAGAGGCCGCCGCTCGGTCCGGGGCGCTCAACACGGTCAGCCACGCGCTCGAATGGGGACGGCCAGTGGGGGCGGTGCCGGGGCCTGTGACCTCAGTGAGTTCTCAAGGCTGCCATCGGCTCATCCGTGACGGCCTTGCGGTGCTCGTGACGGATGCGCGGCAGGTTCTTGAGCTCGCGGGCCCCATCGCTCCCGATCCGGCATCGGGTGATGCGGGTGGCTTTGGAAGCGCGGCAGAGAGGGCGGCGTTCGACGCGGTTTCGACTCGCGGATCACGGACTGAGCAGGTCGCGAAGGGGGCCGGATTGGCGATCGGCGAGGCCCTCGCGGCCCTCGCCGGGCTTGAGTTGGCGGGCCTTGTCGCGTCAGCGGGAGGGGTGTGGCATCGGCGAGAAATCGGCCGAAACTAGGACAAAATACCCCAGAATTCCCGTTACACGTGTGATTCATGTGACAAATGTGACTGAAGGTATTGATTTGACAGGTGTGACGGTGCCAGATTGTGCCCATGTCAACTGCCGTGAGGTCGAGCACCCTGCTCGCCGCCTTCGAGCGATACCTGCGCCACCAGCGCGGTCTCTCAGAGAACACGGTGCGCGCATACCACGGCGACCTGATGCACCTAGCGGCCTACGTCTCAACGGTTTCTGGTGAATCGATCGACATCGATGACGCCCTCGCGACGACCACGCTTGCAGACCTCCGCGGGTGGCTCGCCTCCATGTCGACGGACGGACTTTCACGGACCACCCTCGCTCGACGCGGTGCGGCATGCCGCGCCTTCTTCACGTGGGCCGTCGATGAGGGCCTGGTCGAGGCGAACCCGGCGCTAAGGCTCGCCTCCGCACGACCCTCGGTCACGGTGCCCACTGTTATCTCCGCTGACGCGGTCGTGACACTCCTTGACGCAGCCGAGCGGCGCTGCGACGACGGCGATCCGATCCACCTGCGAGACTGGGCCGTCGCCGAGTTGCTGTACGCCACCGGGATGCGCGTGGGCGAGCTTGCCGGCCTCGACGTACGTGACGTGGACCTTGACCAGCGCCTCGTGCGCGTCATGGGCAAGGGTGCCAAGGAGCGAGTCGTGCCGTTTGGCGTCCCCGCCAAGCGCGCCATCCTCGAGTGGCAGCTGCGCGGCCGCCCGCAACTCGTGCGCAACGGAACTGACGCCGCCCTCTTCCTTGGCCAGCGTGGGCACCGCGTGGATCAGCGCCAGGTGCGAGCCGCCATTCATGACCTTTGCCAACTCGCTGGCATCGACGACATCGCTCCCCACGGTCTTCGCCACACCGCGGCAACGCACCTCCTCACCGGCGGTTCCGACCTGCGCTCGGTGCAAGAGGTGCTTGGGCACGCGAGTCTCACGACCACCCAGCGATACACGCACGTGTCCGCCGAACGACTGCGGGCGACCTACCAGTTGGCCCACCCGCGAGCCTGAGGGAGAACCATGTCCGAGCTCAACGCCGTGCTCAGCACACTCGAATCCGATGAGGTCACCGCCACCGACCCCACACACGAACTCACGCAGTTGTGGAAAGACCTTGCGAGCAACCGCCGCGCTGTCAGGGCACGGGCACGGGAGTCGCTCATCACGCACTACGCACCCCTCGTGAACCAGGTGGCGCTGCGCATGATCGGCCGCTTGCCTGACACGGTCGAACTCGGAGACCTCGTGTCCTACGGAATGTTCGGGCTGATCGACGCCGTGGAGCGGTTCGAGCCCGAGCGCGGATTCAAGTTCGAGACCTACGCCGCCACGCGCATCAGGGGCGCGATCATCGACGAGCTGCGCGCCGCCGACTGGGTGCCCCGCTCCGTTCGTTCAAAGGCGCGAATCGTCGAGCAGGCGACCCGCTCGCTCGAGCAGGAACTCATGCGGCAGGTCACGGACGAGGACGTCGCTACGCAGCTCGGATGGGCGACAACCGAGGTGCGTACTGTCCGCGCTCAGGTGTCGCTGAGCCACATCGGCGCGCTCGACGCGCTCGGCGGCTCGGACCCCGAGACGAGCCAGCTCGAGACCGTGATGTCGCTCTCTGTTCCGGGCGCCGCCGTGTCGATCGAGGCCACGGAGCGCCGCGAACTCCTCGCGAGCGCCGTCCAGCAGGTCCGCGATCGCGAGCAGGAAGTGCTGCGCCTCTACTACTACGAGAACCTCACGCTCGCGCAGATCGGGCAGATCCTCGGAGTCACCGAGTCTCGCGTGTCCCAGATCCACTCCGGCGCCGTCAAGAAGCTGCGAGAGAGCCTCGTCAAGACCGGCGCGTTCGAGTAGGCCCCTCATTCGCGCAGCGGCAACAGGCGAATTGGCCCAAATCCGCGCGTGACGTCCAGGGGATCCAGGTAGTCGTCGCCCCTTCGCACGCCCCAGTGCAGGCACGTTTGTGGCGCGCAATGCGAACCAGAGTTCTCCACGACGCCCACAGGGTCGCCCACTGCGACCCTTGTGCCCACCGCGGCCGACGCCGTCACCGGCTCGAGCGTCGAGCGCAGACCCGAGCCGTGCGTCACCACCACGACGCCGCGGCCCGCGATCCGGCCGGCGAACGTCACGATCCCGTCGCCGGGGGCGAGCACCTGAGAGCCCTCGACAAGCCACAGGTCGATCCCACGATGTCCCGGTCCCCAATCGCTCGCCGGTCGCTCGAACGGGACCGCGATCTCCAAAGGAGCGGGCGGCACCAGCCATGGGTCGCCGTCCGCAGCCGCTGGCGATCCGAGCGCCAAGCCCGCGAGCGCGCTAGCGCTCGCGAGCGACGCCAACCCGCGAGCCGGCACGCCAAGAATCCTCATGCGACAAGGCAAGCTTCAAACTCGGCCACGCGCCGTGGCGACCCCCGGCACCTGGGGACAGACAGCGTCGGGTCTGCTCCTGGGGACGCGGGTAGCCGGGAGGCCCTCCGTTCAGGTACGATTGATCCCGCATCCGGCACGTCCGGGTGACATCGCGCACCATTCGCAGTCCCGCTTGGGAGTGCGCCGGAAAGGCGAGGTCCGAACTTGTTCGGAGCCGATCCGCGGTGGTGCCAGGGATTGCGCCTTCCGGCGGAATCGACAACCGAATCAGCGGGCCTTCGAGCCTGCGACACACAAGCGTGCGCAAGCGCGCGGATAAGGATGAGCCATGGCCGTTGTGACCATGCGCCAGCTGCTCGACTCGGGCGTCCACTTTGGGCACCAGACCAGCCGTTGGAACCCCAAGATGAAGCGCTTCATTTTCACTGAGCGCAATGGCATCTACATCATCGACCTGCAGCAGTCGCTCACCAAGATCGACAACGCCTACGAGTTCGTTCGCGACACCGTCGCCCACGGCGGCAGCGTGCTCTTCGTCGGCACCAAGCGCCAGGCGCAGGAGCAGATCGCGGAGCAGGCCGCCCGCGTCGGCATGCCCTACGTGAACGAGCGTTGGCTCGGCGGCATGCTCACCAACTTCCAGACCGTTTCCAAGCGCGTCGCGCGCCTCAAGGAGCTTGAGGAGATCGACTTCGACGACGTGGCCGGTTCTGGTCGCACCAAGAAGGAACTCCTCATGATGCGCCGCGAGTACGACAAGCTCGCGAAGACCCTCAACGGCATCCGCGACATGTCCCGTACGCCCTCCGTGGTGTGGGTTGTCGACACCAACAAGGAGCACCTCGCCGTTGACGAGGCCAAGAAGCTCGGCATCCCCGTGGTGGGCATCCTTGACTCCAACTGCGACCCCGATGAGGTCCAGTACGGCATCCCGGGCAACGACGACGCGATTCGCTCCGTCGGTCTGCTGACGCGCGTGATCGCTGATGCCGTTGCCGAGGGCATCCGCCTGCGCCACACCGCCAAGTCCGGCGATGAGGCCGAGGTCGAGGAAGAGCCGCTCGCCGAGTGGGAGCAGGAGCTGCTTGGCTCCGCCGACGCTGCCGCTGAGGCTCCCGCCGACGCTCCGGTCGCCGACGCTGCCGACGCTCCGGTCGCCGACGCTGCCGAGGCTGCCGACGCTGCCGCCGACGCTCCTGCCGCCGACGCCGAAGAGGCTCCCGCCAAGAAGCCGGCTGCCAAGAAGCCCGCGGCGAAGAAGCCCGCCGCTAAGAAGACCACCGAAGCCGCCACCGAGGCCCCCGCCGAGGAGAAGGCTCCCGCCAAGAAGGCCGCCGCCAAGGCGCCTGCCAAGAAGCCCGCGGCCAAGGCCGCAGAGAAGTAAGGACTGACATGGCGAACTACACCGTCGCCGACATCCAGGCGCTCCGCGAGCGCACCGGTGCCGGCATGCTCGACGTCAAGAAGGCGCTCGACGAGGCCGACGGCGACCAGGACAAGGCCGTCGAGATCCTTCGCGTGAAGGGCCTCAAGGGCGTTGCGAAGCGCGAGGGCCGCTCGGCCTCCGAGGGCCTCGTGGTCACCAAGATCGAGGGCGAGGCAGGCAACCAGGTCGGCACGCTTCTCGAGCTCAACTCAGAGACCGACTTCGTGGCGAAGAACGAGAAGTTCATCGCGCTCGCCAACGCCGCGCTCGACGCTGCCGTTGCCGTGAAGGCGGACTCGGCCGAGGCTGCACTTGCTGCCCCCATCGGCGACAAGACCGTTGGCGAGTACCTCGATGAGAACGCCGGCACGCTCGGCGAGAAGATCGTGCTCCGTCGCGTGGCCCGCATCGAGGCGCCCGTCGTCACCGAGTACCTGCACAAGACGAACAAGGACCTCCCGGCCCAGGTTGGAGTGCTCATCGGCACTGACGTCAAGGCGGCAGACGTCGCCAAGGACGTCGCGATGCACGCTGCCGCGTACTCCCCGCTGTACCTCACGCGTGAGGACGCCCCGGCCGACGCCGTCGAGAACGAGCGTCGCGTCGCGGAGGAGGTCACGCGTGCGGAGGGCAAGCCCGAGGCCGCGCTCCCCAAGATCGTCGAGGGCCGCCTCAACGGTTGGTTCAAGGAGAACGTGCTCGTTGAGCAGGCGTTCGCCAAGGACAACTCCAAGACGGTCGGCAAGGTCGTCGAGGAGACCGGCGGCGAGGTGACCTCCTTCGCCCGCTTCCGTGTGGGAGCCTAAGCACTAGCCCACTCACCTACGCCACGCGCCGCCAGGAGGATCGATGACTGAGACAAGCCAGGATTCTCCGGCGGCGCGTCGCGTTTTGCTCAAGCTTTCGGGCGAGATGTTCGGTGGCGGCTCCGTGGGCTTGGACGCGGACGTAGTCGCTCGTATCGCCCGTGAGGTGGCCGACGCTGTCAAGGCGGGCGTTCAGGTCGCCATTGTGGTGGGTGGCGGCAACTTCTTCCGCGGCGAGGAGCTCAGCCAGAGGGGCATGCAGCGCTCTCGCGCGGACTACATGGGCATGCTCGGCACGGTCATGAACGCGCTCGCGCTCCAGGATTTCCTGGAGCAGTCCGGAGTGCAGACCCGAGTCCAGACGGCCATCACGATGGGCCAGGTCGCCGAGCCTTACATCCCGCTGCGCGCGATTCGCCACCTCGAGAAGGGCCGCGTGGTGATCTTCGCCGCCGGTGCTGGCATGCCGTACTTCTCCACGGACACGGTGAGCGTTCAGCGCGCCCTCGAGTCCGGCTGCACTGAGGTGCTGATGGGCAAGAATGGCGTGGACGCGGTCTACACGGCGGACCCCAACGTGGATCCAACCGCCGAGCGCCTCGATCACGTGACGTACCGCGACGCGCTCACCAAGCGCCTGCGCGTCATGGACCAGGCCGCCTTCTCGCTGGCAATGGACAACAAGGTGCCGATGGTCGTGTTCGGCCTCGACGCCCCTGGAAATGTGACGCGTGCTCTCCTCGGTGAGAGAATCGGCACGCTGGTGACGGCTTAAGGAGCTGCACGTGATTGACGAGATCCTCCTCGATGCAGAGGAGAACATGGAACGGGCCCTGGGCGTGGCGAAGGACAACTTCGCGGCGATCCGTACCGGCCAGGCGACCGCCTCGATGTTCGCGCACATCGCGGTCGACTACTACGGCGCTCCCACGCCCCTGCAGCAGCTCGCGTCGATCGCGGTCCCCGAGGCGCGAACCGTCGTGATCGCCCCCTACGACCAGAGCGCTAAGCGCGAGATCGAGACCGCCCTGCGCAACAGCGACCTCGGCGTCAACCCCAGCGACGATGGAAACGTCATCCGCGTCGTCATGCCGATCCTCACCGAGGAGCGCCGCCGGGACTACGTGAAGCTCGCCCGCACCAAGGCAGAAGAGGCACGCGTGACGGTGCGCAACATGCGGCGCAAGGCCAAGGACCTGATTGACGGCGCGGTCAAGGACGGCGAGGTCGGCGAGGACGATGGGTCTCGCGGGGAGAAGGAGCTCGACGCCCTGACCAAGCGTCACGTCGACGCAATCGACGCCCTGCTCGCCCACAAGGAGAACGAGCTCCTCGAGGTCTGATGGCTGAGTTCACCGGCCAGAGGGCGCCATGAGCCTGCTGAACAGGCGAAAGGGTGCGGACCCAGCGGCAGCCACCCCAGCGTCGGGCATTGCCGTGCGCAGCGACGCCACCCCGCCAGACGGCGTTCCGGCGCCCGGTCCCAAGCGCAACCTCTTTGTCGCGACGGTCGTTGGCGTGTCTATCTTCGTCGGCGTGCTCGCCGCCGCGCGGTGGAGCCAGCTGCTGTTCGCCGTGGGGCTCTACCTGGTGTGCATCGGTGCCACGTGGGAGTGGCGAGACGCGCTGCGGGCCTCCGGCAGGCGAGTGAGCCTGTGGCCAATCTCCGTGGCGATCGCCGGAATGGGCGTCGCCACCTGGTACGGCAAGTCTGAGGGGCTCATTGTCGCGTTGCTCGTCGGTTGCGCCGGCGTCGTTGCCTGGCGCGTGGTCGACGAACGCATCGAGAACACCCTCGCGGACTCGCTCGCCTCCATGTTCACGCTGCTGTGGATCCCGTTTCTCGCCTCCTTCTTTGTCCTCATGGAGCAGGCCCACAACGGTTGGCAACGCGTCTTCATTGTGATCTTCGCGGTGGCCGGGAACGACACGGGCGCGCTCATCTCCGGGATGCTGTTCGGCAAGCACAAGATGGCCCCGCGCGTGAGCCCCAACAAGACATGGGAGGGCTTCGCGGGCGGCGTGTTGCTCGGGACGGTGGCGGCATCGGTACTCGCGTACTTCATCCTCGACGGCGCGTGGATCACGGGCGCCATCGTGGGTGCCGCCGCGGCCGCGGCGGCGGTGGTCGGCGACCTTGCCGAGTCCGCCATCAAGCGAGACATCTCTGTCAAGGACATGAGTTCTTTCCTTCCCGGTCATGGCGGGATCCTCGACCGCATCGACTCGATGCTCGTGGCCGCTCCCGTCGCCTACGTCGTATTCGCGCTGTTGCTGGGGTCGTCGTGACCGAGCGCCCGCTTCTCGCCATGGCCGCGCCCAAGCCCGGCAAGGCGCCCGCGCACTTTGCGGACATGGACGACGCCGCACGGGCCGACGCCGTGGTCGCCTTGGGACTGCCCGCCTTCCGTGCGAAGCAGCTCGCCACGCACTACTTCGACCACCTCACGATCGATCCACGAGACATGACGGACCTGCCTGCGGCGTCGCGCGAGGCAACAGCTTCGGCGCTCTTTCCAACCCTCATGACCGAGGTGCGCTCGCTCGAGGCCGACAAGGGAGCCACGCGGAAGACGCTGTGGAATCTTCACGACGGCGTCAAGGTGGAGTCGGTGCTCATGAAGTACCCGGAGCGCGCCACCTTGTGCGTCACGAGCCAGGCAGGCTGCGGCATGGCCTGCCCGTTCTGCGCCACGGGCCAGATGGGGCTCACGCGGAACCTCAGTGCCGCCGAGATCATCGAGCAAGTACGGCTCGCGGCGCGCCAGGCTCGCGACGGCAAGCTCGGGGGAGACCCGGTGCGGCTGTCGAACGTGGTCTTCATGGGCATGGGTGAGCCGCTCGCGAACTATCGCGCGGTGATGCAGACGGTGCGAACCCTGGTGGCCCCCGCCCCGCACGGATTTGGCCTCTCTGCCAGGCACGTCACCGTGTCGACGGTTGGTCTCGTGACCGGCATCGACCGCCTCGCCGGCGAAGGCATCCCCGTCACCCTTGCACTTTCGCTCCACGCGCCAGACGACGAGTTGCGCGATGAACTGGTGCCGATCAACACGCGCTGGAAGGTCGACGAGGCGCTCGACGCAGCCCATCGTTACTTCGGGGCCACCGGTCGCCGGGTGTCCATCGAGTACGCACTGATCCGCGACATCAATGATCACGCGTGGCGCGCGGACCTTCTGGGTCGCAAGCTCAAGGAGCGCGGCGAAGGCTGGGTGCACGTCAACCCCATCCCGCTGAACCCCACCCCCGGAAGCAAGTGGACGGCGTCCGACCCTCGAGTGGAGCGCGAGTTCGTCGACACTCTGCGGTCGCACGGCATCCCCACCACCATCCGCGACACTCGCGGCAGCGACATTGACGGGGCGTGCGGGCAGCTCGCGGTAGAGGAGCAGAATCGGCCGGTCGGCCCTGCCGCCCGCCTGCGCAGAGAAGGGCCTCGCATCGGGAATACTGGGGGCGACCCCGTCAAGGAGACCCAATGAGTGACCTGTTTCCGCGCACCTCTTCGCTTCGCCACGGCTACCGGCCGGAGCAGGTGGATGAGTTCTTCTCTCGCGCGCGCCAGGCATACGAGCGTGCAGGAGCGCCCGGCGCTGAACTGTCGCCGCTCGATGTCCGCCGGGCGTCCTTTGACCTCAAGCGCGCCGGCTACTCGACCGCCGCGGTCGACGCCGCTCTCGATCGCCTTGAGGTGGCATTTGCGAAGCGGACGCGTGAGACGTTTGTTCGCCAGCACGGCCAAGACGCGTGGATGCAGGATCTCGCCCAGCGCGCGCAGGTCCTCTACCCGCGCCTCCGCCGGCCCAAAGGGCAGCGCTTCGCGCATCCCAGCTTCATGAGCCGCGGCTATGACGCGCGCGAGGTCGACAAGGTGCTCGCGCGCGTCACCTCGTTCTTCGACAGGGGGGAGCCGCTCACGGCGCAGCAGGTGCGCATGGTCGCCTTTGCGCAGGCGACCGGCTCTCGCGCGTACGACGAGCGCACCGTCGACGCGTTCCTCGCGCGCACCGTCGACATCCTTCTCGGCGTCGGCGAGGGATGACCCGCACCGTCTCCCTTTTGGGCTCCACGGGCTCCATTGGCACCCAGGCGCTCGAGGTCATCGCGCGCCATCGCGATTCCTTCGACGTTGTCGCGTTGGCCGCTGGCGGTTCCCAGCCTGACCTCGTAATCGAGCAGGCGCTCGCTTTCCGCCCTCGATTGGTCGCCTTGGCCGACGGCCGTGGGGCCGAGTCGGTGCGCGCGGCTTTGCCTGGCGTCGAGGTTGCCATCGGGCCCGACGCGGTGGTCGCCGCGGCGGGGATCGGCGCCGACGTTGTACTGAACGGGGTGACGGGTTCCGTTGGCCTGCGGCCAACGCTCGCTGCGCTCGATGCCGGCTCTACCCTCGCTCTTGCGAACAAAGAGTCCCTCGTGGCGGGCGGACCGCTCGTCAAGCGGGCGGCAACGCGTTCCGACCAGCTGGTGCCGGTGGACTCCGAGCACTCCGCCCTCGCCCAAGCCTTGCGCTCCGGGGCAAGAGGCGAAGTGCGGCGATTGGTTGTTACCGCGTCGGGCGGCGCCTTCCTGGGCCGGACGCGAGCGGAACTTGAAAGCGTCACCTACGCCGATGCCCTAAAGCACCCCACCTGGGACATGGGACCCGTCGTCACCGTGAACTCGGCGACGCTCGTGAACAAGGCGCTCGAGGTGATCGAGGCGCACCTGCTGTTCGATGTGCCCGTGGAGCGGATCCACGTGGTGGTGCATCCGCAATCGGTGGTGCATTCGATGGTCGAGTTCGTCGACGGATCCACCATTGCGCAGGCCTCGCCGCCAGACATGCGACTGCCGATCGCGTTGGGACTCAGTTGGCCGGATCGCCTGGACGGGGTGGCCTCGCCGCCCGACTGGAGCGCGCCCCAAGCCTGGACCTTCGAGCCGCTCGCCGAGGACGTGTTCCCTGCTATTCGCATCGCCCGCGACGCGCTGGCCGCATCCGAACTCCACCCCGCGGTGTTCAATGCCGCGAATGAGGAGTGCGTCGCCGCATTCGCGGTGTCGAATTTGTCATTTCTCGGGATCACGGACGTGGTGCGGGGCGTTGTGGAGGCGTACGAGGGCGCGGACGCGTCTTCGGTGGAGGCCGTTGAGGCCGCAGAGGCCTGGGCTCGCGCGAAGGCGCGTGAGTTCATTGCGAACGTAGGGTGAGGGAATGCTGAACGTGCTCGGAGTAGTCCTGTTCATGCTCGGTCTGTTGGTGTCGATCGGGCTGCACGAATTGGGGCACATGATTCCCGCCAAGAAGTTCGGCGTGCGCGTGAGCGAGTACTTCGTTGGCTTTGGGCCCACGCTGTGGTCGCGCAAGGGCAAGGAGACCGAGTACGGCGTCAAGGCGATCCCCCTTGGCGGCTACGTGAAGCTCGTCGGCATGATCCCCCCTGAGGAGGCGGTCAAGCCCGTCAAGATGCGCGGCAAGGTGGGGCAGATCATCGCCGACGCGCGCTCCGCATCCGTGGATGAGGTGCACGAGGGCGAGGATCACCGTGCGTTCTATCACCTGACCTGGTGGCGCAAGGTCATCGTCATGTTCGGCGGCCCGTTCGTGAACCTCGTGCTCGCGGTAGTCATCTTCACTGTGGTGCTCGTGGGCGTCGGCAAGCCGACGATCACGCCCACCGTGACGGACGTTGGCGCTTGCGTCCCCGCCTCGGGGCAGGTTGAGTGCGCGGCGGGCGATCCCGAGTCTCCTGCATCGATTGCTGGCCTGCAGGTGGGCGACACCATCACCGCGGTGAACGGGCAGCCGGTTGAAGAGTGGACCGACGTCACTTCCGTGGTGCAGCAGAGCGCGGGGCAGGAACTCACGCTGACCGTGACCCGCGACGGCCAAAGCATCGAGGTCCCGATCACCCCTGCGTCGTATGACAGGCCCAACGCCACCGGCGGCACCACCACCGTGGGGTACCTAGGAGTGACTCCTGGATCCGAGGTCGTCAAGCAGTCCGTGACCTCGGGCGCGGCGCTCGCGTGGGAGTACACGACCGCCACGCTCAAGGTCATCGTGACGCTTCCCGCGCAGATCTATCACGCGTTCATGGCGACGATCGGCGTCGAGGAGCGTTCGCAGTCCTCCGTGATGGGCATCGTCGGTGTTGGGCGCATCTCGGGCGAGATTGTTGCCGCCAACGCGGACGGCTATGGGATCAAGGAGAAGGCCGCCGACATGCTCATGCTCATCGGCTCGCTCAACGTGGCCCTGTTCGCCTTCAACATGATTCCGTTGGTGCCGCTCGATGGCGGCCACATTGCCTCCGCGCTGTGGCAGGGAATCAAGAACGGCTGGGCTCGCCTTCGCCGCCTGCCAAGGCCGCGGCCCGTGGACGTCGCGCGCATGATGCCTCTGGCCTATGGGGTGTTCGGAGTGCTGCTGATCATGGGCGCCGTACTCATCCTCGCGGACATCTTCGCGCCCGTGAGCGTCTGAACCGGCGCCCCACCGCCTCGCCAACGGCAACCCGGCCACGGCGTCGGGCCGCGTTGCCTCCGCGATGCGCGCCCAGTGTCCCCGTGTGGGAGATACTGGAAGCGTGACTTCCATCGCTTTGGGGATGCCCGCTCTGCCCGCTCCTACGCTTGCGCCGCGCAGGCCAACGCGGAAAATCAAAGTGGGGTCGGTGTTCGTGGGCGGTGACGCGCCCATCTCGGTGCAGTCGATGTGCACCACCAAGACGGAAGATATCAACTCGACGCTGCAGCAGATCGCGGAACTGACCGCCGCCGGCTGTGACATCGTGCGCGTCGCGTGCCCAACCCAGGATGACGCCGACGCCCTCCCGGCCATCGCCAGGAAGTCGAACATCCCCGTGATCGCCGACATCCACTTTCAGCCCAAGTACGTCTTTGCCGCTATCGAGGCTGGCTGCGCGGCCGTGCGCGTGAACCCCGGCAACATCCGCAAGTTCGACGACCAGGTCAAGGAGATTGCCCAGTCCGCCAAGGACCACGGCACCTCGATCCGCATCGGCGTCAACGCCGGCTCGCTCGACCCCCGCCTGCTGGAGAAGTACGGCAAGGCCACCCCGGAGGCGCTCGTCGAGTCCGCGGTGTGGGAGGCCAGCCTCTTCGAGGAGCACGACTTCCACGACTTCAAGATCTCCGTAAAGCACAATGACCCCGTTGTGATGGTGCGAGCGTACGAGCTGCTGAGCGAGCGTGGCGACTGGCCGCTGCACCTCGGCGTCACCGAGGCCGGCCCCGCGTTCCAGGGCACCATCAAGTCCGCCACTGCCTTTGGTGCGCTGCTGAGCAAGGGAATCGGCGACACGATTCGCGTGTCCCTGTCCGCCCCGCCCGTCGAGGAGGTCAAGGTGGGCATCCAGATCCTGCAGAGCCTCAACCTGCGCCCGCGCAAGCTCGAGATCGTGTCGTGCCCGTCGTGCGGCCGTGCGCAGGTGGACGTCTACGAGCTCGCGGAGAAGGTGACGGCCGGCCTCGAGGGCATGGAGGTTCCGCTGCGGGTCGCCGTCATGGGCTGTGTGGTGAACGGGCCTGGCGAGGCGCGCGAGGCAGACCTCGGCGTCGCCTCTGGCAACGGCAAGGGCCAGATCTTCGTCAAGGGTGAAGTCATCAAGACCGTCGCGGAGAAGGACATCGTGGAGACCCTCATCGAGGAGGCCATGAAGCTCGCCGAGACGATGGAGCCCGTCGAGGGCTCGAGTCCGCAGGTGATGGCGGCAGGATGACGGACTCGCTGCTCAGGCGCGCGCAGCACAGTCTCGCGCCCCTGCAGCGGCGTGAGATCGAGGCCGCGCTCGCGATCTGCGCGGCGGATCCCGTGGCGGCCGTGGTTCCGGCGATGCACCTAGAGTCAGCGCTTCGGTCCGGACATCTCTCCGCGGGCCTGTGGGCGGTCCGACGCCGTGCCGGCTTGGGTCGCGAACTCACCGGGGTGGTGTGGAACGGGGCGAATTTCACGGCGATCCTGCCGCCTGCTGATGAGCTCACCGAGGACGGCCAGCGGGCCGACGTTGCGGCTGGCGCGGTCTCTCGACTCGCCCGTCCTGCTGCCATGGTTGGGCCGGCCGAGGTCACGCTTGACCTGTGGGGACGGCTCGAGCCGTGGTGGGGACCGGCGCGCGAGCTGCGGCCGCGCCAGGTGTCGATGGCCATCAAAGGCTCTGCGCGGCACGTGCGGCCGCTCGACGGCTCAGCGTTTGGTCTTGAGGCGGTTCGGCGCGCGACTCTTGACGACTACGACGACCTCCTGCCCGCGTGCGTGCACATGTTCATCGGCGAGGTCGGCTATGACCCTATGCGCCACGGGAGGGTGGCCTACGAGGACCGGCTCCGGCAGTTGGTGCGCACAGGAAGAGCCTTCCTTCAGTACGGAACTGTTGAGGGGCGTCGGGCCGTGGTCTTCAAGAGTGAAGTGGGCGCGCTTGGCGGGGGAGTAGCGCAGTTGCAGGGCGTGTGGGTGCATCCGTCGTTGCGGGGTCGTGGCCTTGCGAGAGCCGGACTGGCGGCTGTCATCGAGGGCGCGCGCGCGACCCTTGCGCCCACGGTGTCGCTGTACGTGAACGACTTCAACGCCCCCGCGCTCGCGGCGTACGACGCGATCGGTTTTGAGCGCGTTGGGGAGTTCGCCACAGTCATGTTCTAGGCGCCCGGGATCGGCGCGTGTGGAGCGGTGTGCGATTGCTCGCATGAGTGCGCGTTTGATGCTTTCTCGCCGGTAACATGTGCGCACGGGCCACTGGGGGTCCTGAAGTGGCTGAGGGGTTCAAGGTGCGCGGTGGGCGTGTTGTAGCGGCGTTGGCCGCGTGTCTGATGCTGGTTGGAGGCATCGCGGTTCCGGCCGAGGCGGCGGCGACGGTGACGGCAACAATAACCCTGAAGACGAAGCATGGGGCGTTGCCCGCGGGTTGTGTGACCCTGAAGTCCACGACCAAGACCGTCAAGAACTGTGCGCCGAAGACGGGCGGCGTCTTTTCGTTTTCCTCCCTCCCCGTCGCCACCTACGTGGTGACCACCAGTGGATTCGCGCACTATTACACGTCGACTATCACGCTCTCTTCGAGTCACTTCTCGAGTGGATCGGCCAAGGCAACGATGACGCTGAAGCGGCATGGGCTCATGGCGGGCACGGTCAAGTCCAGCACCAACGTGCCGCTGGCAGGTGCACCCGTCCACCTAGTGGCCAACACTGTTTTCGGCACGCCTGCCGCAACCTTCGAGGCCACGACTGACGCGTCGGGACACTTCGAGTTCTACGTTTCGACGGCCGGTTACTACAAGCTCAGTGCGGGTCCGGTCGCGGGTCATGGGACATTCGCTGGCTTTGGAGGATACTCGGATGGTTTCAACGTCGTTGCGGACGCAGTGTATGACGAGACGATCTCACTCGAGCCATCGGGAAACGTGACCGGCATGCTCGTGGCGCCGCCTACCATCACGTCGGCCACCGTCTGTGCCTCGCTTCACGCTCGCGGAAACGGTTCGCTCGTTGACTCCGCGTGCGGTGCGCCCGGAACCCCGTTTCGCATCACCAACGTCAACCCAGGGTCCTACACCGTCTGCCTCACTGCGGAAGCGGCGCCTGCGACGTGTGCGTCTGGGTCGCACGGGACGTCCGAGATCGTCGGCGCGGATCATCTGACGGATGGCTCCCTCACGAACCCGCACGCTGCAACGATCACATCAGGCGAGACGACGGAGTACGACGTCGTCTGGGGTGGACACCTTTCGGTTGTTATTGAGCAGGACAACGGTGTGACGGTCACAGACGGGTGCCTGCGTCTCGCGAATGCTGCGCGAGCCGTTGACGTGCAGGATTGTGATCCAGTTGCAGGCGTGTTTTCATTCGACGTTCCTTCGGATCTTGAGAACGGAGCGTTGGGAACGCTGATCGGATCGTCAAGCGCCGCGGACGCTACGTTCGGCGTCGGCTCGGTTGTTGGCGGAGCTTCGAACGACTTTGACACTCTGCCAATCCTGTCCAAGGGCACGGCCTCCATTGAAGTTCACGCACACGCGAACGGCGGCGCGGCCCTGACGTCGGGCTGCCTTGTCTTGTACGTCTGGCGAACCTCATTTTCGTCGACCCAGCGCGCGAAGGTGTGTGACCTTAGTCAGCCCGTTTCGTTCACCGGGCTAGCGGCAGGGACGTACAGCGTGGGCGTGACGGGAACCCAAGACTCGTTTGCCTCCTGGTGGGCGCCGGGCGCGAGCGCGACGCTCGCGGCTTCTCCGCGCGTAGCGCTGGCAGAAGGCGACTCGCAGGTACTCGACCTCGAGCCGCCGCTAACTCAGGTGATCAGTGGCACAGTCAAGGACGCCGATGGCAGTCCAATGACTGATGGGACCGTTGAGTTTGTCGTCAACGACGCGGTCGTGGCAAGCGCGTCACCGGCCGCCGACGGCTCATACTCGATCACGTCGCCCGTTCAGGTCGGCCGCCTCAGGCTGAATGGCTTCGGCAAAACCGTGACGCAGTGGCAGCCCAGCGTGCCACGCTCCGCGCTAGCTCGTACCTTTGGCGGTCCCACGGCACCTGCGACGACCACGGGTGCAGACTTCGTGGCCAAGCCAGACGCCTATTTCACCGGACCGCTGCAGTTCCCCTCAAAGTTCACTGGGACTTCGGGTTGCATCTACGCGATTCCGGCTGTCGGGATCACTCAGACTCCGCTTGCGGAGTGGTGCGGCACCGCCGCCGACAGCTTCTCGTTACCCGTGCTCGCAGGCAGCGCCTACAAACTGTGCATCCACGCGGTAGCGACCGCAACCCCGTGCGCTGGGGCGGACTCGGGTTGGGAAGACTTGGGTGGTCCCGATACCACCTTCGTCGCGAACCCCGACGGCGGACAATCTCCTGTAGACGTGTCGTACGGCGGGACCTACCGGATCGTGCCGCGCGACGACTCGGCGGCAGCAATTCCGGGCGGCTGCGCAGAGCTCACCGTCGACGGCGCGATCGCAGCTTCGTCTTGCGATAGGGTCGGCGGCGCGTTCGAGTTCACGCTCGCGGACGACGTGAAGCCCTCACAGCGGGTCGCGGTCGCCCTCTCTGGGTTCGACGGCTATCTTGAAACGTCCGCCTACCTCGACAGCGTCGCGGGGGGCGTGACGCTCCAGAGCTCGCCGCAGCTTCCGCCGTGGGGTCAAATCAAGGGAACGATTACGAGGCCCGCAGGATTCACCGACACGACCGTCTGCGCGTACGTCACCGACCTCGAGGACTTCGAAAAGGAGTCCTGCGCGGCTCCCGGCGGTTCGTCGTACGCAGTCTCCGTTCCACCTGGCACGTACCACATCCAGTTCTATTCGCAGGAGCCTGGCGTGGCGTTCGAGTGGTACTCCAACGCAACCGTGCTGCACGACGCGAGCGGTGTAGATATTGGCAACTGGAGCCAAGTTATCAATGCGACGCTCGCTCCGTCAGGAACTATTGCCGGTAGCGTCGTTGATCCGATCGGCGGACCGGCGACCGGCGGGTGCGTCGCGGTAGTCTCCGTGGCTGGATGGATGGTGGACGAGGCCTGCGTGGATGTCGATGGCGCGTACTCGCTCGGCAACCTGCCGGCCGGCGCATACCGCCTCAAGTTTGTGAACTTCGAGGGCCTCGGGAGCGAGTGGAGCGGCGGCACGAACTTCGGCAACGCCGCGACCTATACGGTCGTTGCCGGCAAGGTGCAGGCGGTCAACGCTCAGCTCGCTCCGGCCGCGCCGCTCAAGGGCCACGTCACCTACAACGGCGGGGCTGCGCTGGACGGCTGCGTTGACCTCATCGATGGCGACGGCTACACGTTGAGCACCGCATGCGTGGACGACAACGGCGACTACTCATTCTCGGACGCGCCGAGTGGCTCGTTCCACCTCGAGTTCCGTGACTTCACTGGGGCGGCGAACACGTGGTCTGGGAACGCGACGTCGTTCGCCCGCTCTGGTGTCGTAGCGATCTCGATTGGAACGTTGACCACGTACAACATCAGTCTCGGGCGCGGTGGCTCTGTCTCGGGCACCCTTCCTGCCGGGTACCCCTATGGGGAGTGGTTCGATATCTCGCTACTTGACGCGTCCGGCTATGTGGTCGCGTGGCAGCACGTGTCGGTCACCACCGATGACTACGTCCCGTTGCCGTACGCGTTCACGAATGTGCCAGCGGGAACCTACAAGATTCGCGTGGACCAAGGCACCGACCTCCGCGCGTACTATTCCGCGTCCGGATCCCTTGCACCGACCGCGGTCAAGGTTCCATCGGGCACGAATTGGTCGCTCACGGGGCTCAAGGTCGCCATACCTTCCTCGGCGTACACTGCCGGGTTCGATGGCTACCTCAATGTTCCTTCCACATGGCACGCGACGGAGGTGTGCGCCGTTGCCCTGACGACCGGGGGAACCTTCGTGTCGTCCGACTGCGGACCGCGTGGCGGTTATTTTGACCTTCGCAAACTCTCGTCGCACCAGGCGTACCGCGTCATCTTCACCAACGGCACGGTGACGACCAAAGCCCAGTACACAGCGTTCAAGGGCGCCAAGCTCTATTACGGGAACACCACGTCGGCGTCGGCGGCGCCCGCCTACGTCGCACCGGAGGGCACCGGCGCGTACCTACCCGTCTGGTTCTACAGCGATGTGAGCTACAAGACGCCTGGCTTCTGGCAGATGAGCTGGATGGGCGACCACGGGCTCTCGACGGACACGAAGTACAGCCCCGCTGCGTCGATGACCCGGATGGCATTTGCGGTGTACATGTACAAGCTCGCCGGAAGCCCAAAGGTCACGCTTCCCGCGAAGTCGCCGTTCACGGACGTCAAAGCGGGAGCGACCGGCTACACCGCCATGGTGTGGATGTACCAGAAAAAGTACTGGACGGCGTCCACGTTCAGTCCGAGCGCACCGCTCACGCGCGCCACGGAGGCCGTGTGGCTGTACCGGCTCGCGGGCAGCCCCGCGGTGACGCTTCCGAGCAAGTCGCCGTACACGGACGTGACCAAGGGCACCACGGTTACCTACAAGGCGATCGTGTGGGCCAAGTCCAAGAAGGTCATGGGAGCCGCCTCGGGCACGTCCTTCAAGTCGACGGCCACGGTCACCAGGGCTGCAGGCGCCGTGGCGCTCTACAACTACTGGTGGTACGTCGGCTGAACGCGTCTCGGCCGTCTTGTCTGATTGCCGGTTGGCGCGGATCGGAGCCTTCTAGCGCGCTCGCGCGCACACACGTTCGAGAGCGCGTGTGATGTTGGCCTCACGGGACGCGGATCGACGCTGACACGTCAGTCAGCATCGCTACTGTTGGCATCGCATTGAGGGACGTGCCCAACGGGGGGCGCGCACAAAGCTGAGGGAGCTTGCTCGAATGACGATTAGTCATGCACGTATGCGCCGCGCCGTGAAGGCCGCCGCGGCAACCGTTGGGGCGGTGGCGGTATTCGCCACAGGCCTGGTCTCGACCGGGACGGCGGCGATCGCCGACGAGTCGCGATCAGAGACCGTATACAACTCAATTCCGGACTCGCAGCCCGGCGCTTACCCGAGCCTCGGGTACACCGCCACGAACACGCGAGAGTTCGGCGACCAGATCCACCTTGCCGGCGAGAACCGCAAGGCGCAGACCGTGACGGTGAGCCTCACCGACTGGGCGTGCCAGCGCGGCGGCGGCACCACATGTGACACCACGCCTGGGGCGACGTTCCCGCAGGAGATCACGGTGACCTTCTACGCGGTTGGCGATGGCACCGGTGTTGGCGCAGAGCTTGGCCACGTGACCAAGACGGTCGCCGTGCCGTACCGCCCGAGCGCTGACGCGGTCAACTGCACTGGCGGAAACGCCGGCAAGTGGTTCGATGGCACCTCGTGCTACAACGGGTTTGCCTTCGACGCGGAATTCGACTTCTCTTCGACGGGCCTCGTGCTGCCGAGCGACGTGATCGTCGGTGTCTCGTACCCCACGCACACGTACGGCCCCGGCTCGGCGGATCCCGCATCGGACAGCCTCAACGTGAGCCTGGTTTCGACGGATGCCTTGATCGGCGCAGATGTTGACCGCGACTCGATGTTCATCAATTCGTATTACGCGGGTTACGCCGGCGATGGCGGCGTGGGCGTGTTCAGCCACCAGTCCGACTGGTCGCCCTACGGCCTTGCTCTGACGATCACCGCCGCGCCCAACAACGACGCGGCGTACCCGTCGGCGTACCTTGAGGGCTTCGAGGGTGACGCCGATGGTCTCGGCCTCGTCACGCAGGTGCCGAGCGGCTCTGACGGTCTGCTGTCGGCGGCCGGTTGCTACTACGCGGAGGCCCCCATGACAAACGCGGAGCTCCAGGGTGACAACGGCTTCGTGTCGACGCATTACGCGGGCTACACGACGGCTTTCCCGGCCGACGGCTACTCCGCCTCTGCTGACTTCTACCTCGACGCAGACGCGGCCGAGGGTCAGTTCTCGTGGTCGGACGCCGTCAATGGGACCGACGGAAGCCACCAGCGCGACTTCATCTTCCACGCTGGCTCGGACGGTGACGGCACGTGGAGCGTCGGCGTGAGCAACAACGCCGCCAACTCGGCGCCGTACGTCACTTCCTACTCGGTGGAGCCTTTGAGCATCACCGAGTCCGGCTGGTACACCTTCAAGCACTCGTTCTTCGCCGAGGACGGCCTGTTGTACGCCGACCTCTCGGTACTGGACGCGTACGGCAACACCCTGGCGACCTGGACCCTCGGTGGCGACGCCGCGGACAAGGTGCCGTCAACCGTGGGCGGTAACCGCTACGGGTGGCTCGTGAACAACTCGTACGCGAACCTGCCGATCGACAACGTCCTGCTCGACTCAGAGCGACCCACGAACGCGTGCGGCACCGACCCCGGCACGATTGCGGTTGAGGTTGCCTACGACGTTGACCCCGCGACCGGTGGTTGTGTCGACCTGGTCGACGACTCCGCACAGACCGTGGACACCGTTTGCGATGTCGCGAACGGCGAGGCTGTGTTCGAGGATGTTGCGCCCGGCGACTACACCCTGTATTTCTCCGGCTTCGACGGCGTCGTGGCTGCTCAGTGGTACGAGTCCGGGACCACGTGGTCCGAGGCTGACGTCGTCACGGTGGAGCCCCGCCAGACGGCGTTCGTGGGCATGGAACTCCAGCGTGGGGGAACCATCTCTGGCTCGATTCACCAGTCCGGCACGCGGGTCTACGACGGAGACGCGCTGCTCATCACGCTCGATGGCGAGCTCGCCCAGTGGACGCCGATCCGGCCGGACGGCACCTACAAGTTCGTTGATGTGCCCAAGGGCAGGTACCACGTGTACATCGACGACAACAGCCTGAGCGGCAACTTCTGGGTCGTTGGCGTCGAGAACGGCGTGCCGACCACGGCCACCGTTCCCACCGCAAGCGGCGACTGGAACGCCCGCACGGGTGAGGCTCAGGTCAACCACGGCCCGCTGTCCATGCTCTACGGCGTGAACCGCACGCCAAAGGGATCTGGCGCCAACGCGCAGTGCGTCTCCGCGATCAAGGGCTCGACCGTTGTGAGCCAGTACTGCGGACCGGTGAACGAGCTCTTCTTCCTTGACCGGATTCCGAAGAACAGCAGCCTCAAGGTCTCGTTCCAGACGGCGGTTCAGGTTCCGACCACGAACGGCTACGCGGGCACGGGCAAGACGATCTACTGGCCGTCGGGCACGTCCTCCAAGAGCGCAGGCACGTTCAAGGTTGGGGGGCTGGGCTCCTACTGGCTCCCGGTGTACTGGTTCAAGGACGTCAGCACCAGCACCGCTGGCTACCAGGACATCATGTGGATGGGTGACACGGGTCTGAACACCGGCAACAAGGACGGCACGTTCCGGCCAAAGGCGACGGTGGCTCGCAGCTCGCTCGCGATCTACCTATGGAAGCTCTCGGGTTCGCCGAGCGTGAACCTCACCGGCGCGCCCACGTTCAAGGACATCAAGAAGACGTCCGCGGCGTACAAGCCAGCCGTCTGGATGGTGAAGAACGGCTTCGCGAAGGTCAACAAGGACGGCACGTTTGGTGCCAACGTCAGCGTCACGCGTGCACAACTGGCGCAGACGCTGTACAAGGCGGCTGGTTCGCCCAGCGTGGTCCTTCCGGCCAAGTCGCCGTTCAAGGACGTCAAGAAGACCGATCCCAATTACAAGGCGCTCGTGTGGTACGTGGCGTCCCACATTGGGGTGAAGTACGCCGACGGAACGTTCCGACCCAACAATGTTGTGTCGCGGGCATACGTCGCATCGATTCTTCACCGGGCCACCTCGATCTAGCGACTGACAATGCGAGTGCCGGGCCGATGCGAATCGGCCCGGCACTTCGCCTGTCTGGGCGCGCATCGGTCACGTGTGGCGACGAACCCCCCGCGCCCTGACCTCGAGGGCGCAATCGCGTACGTCGGCTGATCGGCGCCGCTCCCGCCATTACGCTTGTCCCCATGCTTCGCATGTCCACGCTGTTCCTGCGCACTCTGCGCGAAGACCCCGCCGACGCCGAGGTCGCCTCGCACAAACTCCTTGTGCGCGCCGGCTACATCCGCCGCGCCGCCCCCGGCATCTACTCGTGGCTACCGCTGGGCCTCAAAGTGCTCGCCAAGGTAGAGCGCATCGTCCGAGAAGAAATGGACGCCGCGGGCGCTCAAGAGGTGCACTTTCCCGCGCTGCTACCCAAAGACCCTTACGAAGCATCGGGCCGCTGGAGCGACTACGGGCCCAACATCTTCCGCCTCCAGGATCGCAAGGGCGGTGACTACCTACTCGCCCCCACGCACGAGGAGGTCTTCACACTGCTGGTGAAGGATCTCTACTCGTCCTACAAGGATCTTCCACTGACGATCTATCAGATCCAGACCAAGTACCGCGACGAAGCGCGCCCGCGCGCTGGCCTCCTCCGTGGCCGCGAGTTCATCATGAAGGACGCTTATTCCTTCGACGTCAGTGACGCCGGCCTTGACTCCTCCTACGCGGCCCAGCGCGCCGCGTACATCCGCATCTTTGATCGCCTTGGCCTTGACTACGTCATCGTCTCCGCCATGTCTGGCGCGATGGGCGGCTCCAAGTCGGAAGAGTTCCTCAGCCCCACGCCGATCGGCGAGGACACTTATGTTCGCTCGCCCGGCGGCTACGCGGCCAACGTCGAGGCGGTGACGACGCCCGTTCCGGCGAGCATCGACTGGGCCGACGCTCCTGCCGCACACGTCGAGGACACCCCAGATACCCCGACGATCGACACTCTCGTGGCCGTGGCAAATGAACGGTTCCCGCGACCCGACAGGGCGTGGACGGCCGCCGACACACTCAAGAACGTTGTCCTCGCGGTCACGAGCCCGGCAGGGGAGCGCTCGCTCCTCGTGGTCGGGCTCCCCGGTGACAGGGACGCGGACATGACTCGCCTCGAGGCTGCGCTCTCGCCCAACCAGGTGGAGCCCGCCACCGAGGACGATTTCAAGGCCCACCCACAGCTCGTCAAGGGCTACATAGGCCCTGGCGCGCTCGGCCCGCAGGCGGGGGAGGACGGCATCCGCTACCTGCTGGACCCTCGCGTCGTCCCTGGTACACGATGGATCACTGGAGCCGATGAACACGGTCGGCACGTCTTTGAACTCACGGCAGGCCGCGACTTTACGGCCAACGGCACCATCGAGGCGGCCACCGTGCGCGAGGGCGACGCGGCCCCCGACGGTTCCGGCCCGCTGCACTTGGCGCGCGGCGTCGAGATCGGGCACATCTTCCAACTTGGGCGCAAGTACGCCGAGGCCCTGGGGTTGCAGGTCCTCGACGAGAACGGCAAGCAGGTCACGGTGACAATGGGCTCCTACGGGGTCGGGGTCACGCGCGCTCTCGCCCTTCTTGCAGAGAACAACAACGACGACATCGGCCTCAAGTGGCCCATTCAGGTGGCCCCGTACCACGTCCACGTGGTCGCCACCGGCAAGGACGACTCTGTCTTCGAGGTGGGCGAGGCGCTTGCGGGCGGCCTCGAGGCGCTCGGGGTCGAGGTCTGCTACGACGATCGGCCCAAGGTGTCGCCGGGCGTCAAATTCAAGGATGCCGAACTCATCGGCGCGCCCTACATCCTCGTCGTGGGACGCGGCCTGGAAACCGGCGAGGTCGAACTCAAGACGCGCGCCACTGGCGACAGTGAAAACCTCCAGCTGGCCGACGCTGTGGCCGAGATTGCGCGACGGGTCGCCGACGGGCTCGCGGGCTAGTACCGTCGCGACGCTTGGGGGCCCGCGCGGGCGAACCATCGCCGCGCTTGTGACGAGATCGGTCCTGAGGGTGAGACGCTATGCACCATGAGGGACAGTGACGCGCGCGCGCACCGGCCGACGCTGGCGGACGTTGCGCGCCTAGCCGGGGTATCGAAGGCCACGGCCTCCTATGCATTTTCACAGCCCTCGCGCCTTGGCGACGCTTCCCTCGAGAAGGTGCTTGCCGCGGCGGACAAGCTCGGTTTTCACGGGCCGTCAGGCCTAGGGCGACAGTTAGCCTCGGGGCGGTCGCGAGTCATCGCGGTCGTGACGGCGATGCTTACCGACGCCGCCGAGGATGACCGCTTCTCCCTCGCGATACTCGAGGGCATGCTGCGAGAACTCGCCAACCTCGGATACGGCGCGCTCGTGGTACCGCCCGCATCGAACGAGCGGAATGCACGCTTGCTGCACGAACTCGCCTTCGATGGAGCGATCTGCATCCAGAGGCGCGGCTATCACGCAGAGACCGACGCGATTCTCGATGCCCGTGCGGTGCCCGTGCTGCGGCTCGACGGTAACTCCGAGGACGACACCGCGATGCAGCTCGGTGACGCGGAGGCGGTAGCGACTATTCTCCGGGCGCTGCGCGACGACGGCCACGAACACATCGCCACCGTCACCCTGTTCTTCGATCGGTTCGACCCCCACTCGCGCTTGCGGCAGTTTGACGACGTGTTTGGCGCTCGGCCAGCTCCTGTCCGGGCGCGGCTCGCGGGGTTTGCGCGCGCAGGCGTGGTTCCGGCTGGGGTGTACGAATGCGCGGAAGTGTCGAAGAGCGAGGGCATTGCCGCGGGTAGGGCCCTGCTATCGCTCGAGCCACGACCAACCGCGATCGTGTGTCAGGCGGACGTGCTCGCGATTGGTGTCATTGAGGCGGCGGAGCAGTTGGGGCTCCGGGTGCCAGATGACCTATCGGTCACAGGATTCGATGCTTTGACGGGACCGCAGGTGGGCGACACAAAGCTCACCACCGTCGATCACTCGCCGCTCGATCGTGGCGGTGCCGCGGCCAGGTGGGTGGTGGCGCGTGCGGAAGGACGCGACGAGCCCAAGGCGGTGATCCCCACCGAGGTGCGATGGGGTGCAACGACTGGCGCCGCGGCGACGGAATTGGGGTAGGAGGCCGCGACGCCAGCCGTTGGTCTTGGAAAGGGTCTGACGCTCTAGTCGTCTTCCCTCAGGTCGTCCGCGCCGGGTCCGCCGTCAACGGTGGTGTCGTCAGCATCGAAGTAGATCAGGTCGTTGTCTGCGTCGCCGAAGAGCTGGTCTGCGCCATCGTCGCCGAACAGCGTGTCGCCCCCTGCTCCGCCATGGATCACGTCATTGCCGGAGCCACCGTGCACGCCGAAGATCTTGCCCGCAGAGGGGCTGTCGCAGGAGAGGAACTCGTAGTCGCTGTCAGCCCCCGCGTCAATCGAGTCGTTGCCGCTCTCGCCGTCGATGCAGTCGGTGCCCGCACCGCCCAGGATGGTGTCGTTCCCTGAGCCGCCGAAGAGCTCATCGCGAGCGTCGCCGCCGTCGATGGTGTCGTTGCCGCCCCTGGCGTTGAGACGGTCCGACGATGCGCCGCCGTCGATCGTGTCTGTGCCGTTGCTGCCGGAGATCTTGTCGACACCTGCTTCGCCGTACAGTTTATTGACTCCCGAGCCGCCCACGCCGATCTGGTCGTTGCCCGCGCCACCTTTGATGGTGTTGTTGCCGCCACCATCGAGCAGGATGTCCGCGCCGCTGCCGCCGTAAATCGAATCGTTGCCGGTGCCGCTGTTGACCTGGTTGCCGCCGCTCTTTAGTTGCACGCTGTTGTTGCCGTTGTCGGTGTACACGTCAAGGCTTAGATCTGCGTTCCAGTTTCCTGTTGAGTTCAGGTAGTCGTCGCCGGTGCCGCTGCCGTTGGTCTCGTCGAGGTACACGATGCTGTGCTGTGGCTGCGTGTACTGCGTAGGTATCTGGAAGATCACCCGGTCGCCTCCGCCCTGGCCATAGATGACCACCGGCGCGACGGGGCCCATGATGCAGATTTTGTCGTTGCCCCCGCCCAGCCACACTCGGCTTGGGACGGTGTTCTTGTAGACCACAATGTCGGTCCCGTTCGATCCGAGCACGTCCGAGTTGCCGGTGCTGACAATTGTCGCGATGGACAGATCGCAGACCTCAACGGCGCTCGCCGTCGAGGCTGGTACCGCGAGCGCCGCGGCAAGCGTGATTGCGCCGAGGATGCCAACGGCGCGCTTCGGTGTTTTCATTGCTCCTCCTTGAGCTGCGCTGCCCGGGGCAGCCGGAGCGCCACAGCGGCACTCGCAACGGAGGCTAGCCGATCGCAGAGTCGCTGTAAACGGTTCACAACACTGTTTGCGTTCACAATCGGTTACTGACTCGAAACCTTTCGAAGGCGTGTAGACACAACGTTTCGATTGCCCTACTCTGCATCCCAGCACGCGCGTGAACGGTTCACGACGAGTCGTGCCCGATTGAAGGGGAAGTCAGTGAACTCCGTAACTCAATGGCGAGTGCGAGCCCAGGGTGACCGCAATCGCATCGTCGCGACCGTCGCGATGTTGATGGCGTTGGCAGGCGCCGTGCTGGTGCCGGCCACTCGCGCAGAAGCAGCGGATGCCACGCCGCTGGCGATGACGCTCTCAGAGTCCTCGTACACAGGCGGGCGCTACTTCACCGCCAAGATCAACACCACGGACACGTTGCGAAACACCGTGGGGCACAACAATGCGACGCTGCGCCTGCAGCTCCTCCGCGAAGACGCCGCGGGAGCAATCACGACCGTGGATCTGGTGAGCAGCACCACCGCCGACAAGCTGAGCACCTTCCTCATGCGCACAGGCAGCGCGGGCGCCTACGTGCACACCTTCGTCGTCTCGAACTACGAGTCGTACCATTCGACCTACGGTCAGACGCTGCGCATCTACGACAGCAGTAACAGCAAGGTCATCGCCGAGTCGCGTTGGTACTCGTACCGGATCCCGGTATCCGTCAACCAGATCGGCTACCGCCCCACGCAGAAGAAGACGGCGTACATCGTCACCCCTCAGCCGATCCTGACGTACGACGGGGCAACCGACTATGCCGCCGCCAATCGTTGGAACATCCATATCTACAAGCCCGTGACCGGGGGCAGAGTGTCGGTATGGGACCGGGAATACACGGACGCCCAACTGCTTACCGCGCTCAAGTCCACCGGCAGCGTGGACCAGGCCACCATGCGATACGTCTACGAGATCGACTTCTCTGACCTAACCGAAGAGGCTTCCGGGCTCTACTTTGGGATCTCCAACACGAATGGCAGCTCGCTTCCGTTCAACAGCTCCAAGTTCTCGATCGGCAACCAGGTTCTCAGCGACACCTATCGAGAGATGTCCCGGGATGCTCTGCGGTACTTCTACTTCCACCGCATGGGCACTGCCACGGAGGCCTCGTACCTGGCGCCGGGCGAGAACTACACGTCAACCGCGGATCAGAACACGGCCGCCGCCAAGCACGCCCACGCGGCGTTCAGCGGCTTCGCGGTTCCCTGCTTCAAGGGCCTCGCCTGCGAGGCCGGCACCTCCACGATTCCGGCGACGAACGGTTGGGCCGACGCTGGCGACTTTGGCCTCTACCCGGTCAACACCGCCGCTGCTGCGTGGCAACTCATGAACATCGTCGAGTTTGACGAGAACAACTCGACCAAGGTCAACCCGAACCTGCCGAGCATCGCCAACCAGAACGTCGGCGTGAACGAGAGCTCCACCCCCAGCGCGATCATGCGGGAGGTCCTGTACGGCATCAACTACATGTACGCGGTGGATCCCGCAAAGGTGAAGAACATGCCGCACAAGATCCACAACCAGGCGTGGAGCGACGCGAACGGGTGGACTCCAGACGACGAGCTGGACGTTGCGCCGGCCACCGACAGCGACGAGGACTACTCGCAGCGCAGCGCCACTGTGGGCTCCACCGCGGCGTCCTACGCCGCGTGCCGCGTTCTCGCACAGGCCTCGCGCATCATGTTCATGAACTCCGCTGCCAACCAGGTTGCGGGAGTCTCCCAGTTGCGAACGGACTATCTGAACAAGGCGAACGCCTGGTATCAAGAGGCCAAGAACACTCCGGTGAGCCTGTATCCGTCGACCTACGCGGCCGCCGCGCAGAACACCTTCTCGATCGGTGGCGGGCCCTACGGTGACAAGGACATCTCCGACGATCAGTATGCCTGCCTCGTGGAGCTGTACCTCGCGAACTACGCGCGCAGCGCAACCGATGCGACCACCACCGGGCTGCGGGATGCGGTGAAGAACCACGCCAAGTTCGCCGACAACAACGTCAGGTACGACGTCGACTACTGGTCGAACCCGACCACCCTCGCGAACCTGTCCCTGCTCACCACGGCGAACCACTTCTGGTCGCTCGATGGTGGGGTGAAGATGAACATGATCATCGGCTCGCTTGGGACGGCATCGACGTCGATCAAGACCAAGGTGATCGGCAGCACGACCGCTGCTGAGTACCCCGCAGTGCGTGGCAACGAGAGTTGGCCGTGGGCGTCGAACGTCGAGGCGCTTAACGCCGTCATGCTGCTCAACTATTGGATCAAGTTCGGTGCGAGCGCCAACCAGAAGATCGACGCCGCGAACACCGCATACGAGATCCTTGGCTACGTGCTCGGAGCCAACGCGCAGAATAAGTCGTTCGTGACGGCCTACGGCGACAATGCCGAGACCGACACCCACGACCGCCTTGCGTGGTGGGCAAACCGCACGGCGGGCACCAAGTACCCGGCAGGTTGGCTCTCTGGCGGGCCAATGACGGACATCGCGAGCTGCATGAGCGGTGGAGAAGTCAACTATTCCGGTGGGCCTTCGTACGAGCGGGCAACCCCGTTCTGGCAGGGCACCGCCACCGGCGCCTCCGACGGCGCCGAGGACGATACGCCCAACAAGCGGCTCACGGACAAGCTGCTGTCCAGCCACGAGGCCTATGGCGCCAAGTTCCGGGTCAACGGCTCTGACAAGTCCGGACAGGACCTGACGAAGCTGCTGTCGCAGGCGGTGACCAAGTCGGATCCCTACCCGGGCTTCTCGATCCTGGGTGCCCCGGCTCCCGGCAAGGTGCCACCGGCGCTCGCGTACGCGAAGAACTACACGGCCCCGTGGGGCTGGTGCTCCAAGGAGAACGCGGTCAACTACAACGCGTCTCTCGTATGGACGGCGGCCGCCGCTTACGACTACATGTCGGACGGCCTGCAGCCCTAGCGGCGACGTGGTGCGGCTCCTTCGCGACGTGCGGAGCCGCACCACGCGCACGCGCGTCTTGATTGCTTCGCTCACACCCTTCTTGCCCGACGCTTGGGCGAGTCAGCGCTCGAGTCAGCTTTCGCTCGGGCTCGGCTGCGCGGCCCCAGGAAGTGCCGGAATCGCGGCTGCACCGAGGCCGTAGCGGATCGCGCCCTTGTAGGCGTCGAAGGCCGCATTAACGAGCCAGTCTCTGTCTTGAGGCGCCGCCGCAACGAGCAGCGCCGAGTACGCGTCTGCGAGGGACACCTGCGCCGCGCGAGCGGTCGCCTCTCGGTCCGCCGCACCTGCCACGGACGACGCGGAAATGTCGTACTGCGGTTGCGTCAGGTCCTCGACGCCAGGCATCGCTTGCAAGGCCCGCACGCGCTCAAGGTGTGCCGCGGAATCGGCGAGTGCAGCCTCGCGCTCGGCGCCTTCCGAGCGTGCGGCGATCACCTCGAACAACGCTCTCGCCTGATCGTGCTCGAGAGCGAGTCGCGACAATTGGTCGGGCGTCACCGCCGTCCCATTTCCAGGAGTCAGTGCGGCGTCCACGATGAATGGGGTGGCGTCAACGAGGGAGGGGTTCGCCGCTGCGTCGATAGTGGCGTGAGAGAGAGCCATCGATGCGCAAAGGCCGCCGAGCGGGTCCGACTCCGTAGCCTGCATGCATGCGAGCGCTTGGCTCTGAGCGGTGGCGACGGCGTCCGCGAACACCGAGTCGGGACGCGGAGAACTCGTGGGCGACACCCCGCCGAGCGCCGACAGCCGAGCCGGCACCGCCGCCCCTTCTGCATCGGCCTGGTCCCCGGCGGCGCCGCGAGCGGAAGACTCCACCGCTGCCTCAGCTGCGGCAACCTGGTCGCGGAGGACGGTGATTGGAGAGGGCGTGCGGAAAGGCTCGGGGGCGGCCTCGAGGCGCCACGAACAGCCCGCGAGAGTGCCGGCCGCAACGACCACGAGGGCCCCCGCCAGCGAACGTCGCAGCACCATGGGCGCCATCATGACATGGGCAGCGGACCCCCCTAGACTGTCAGTCAACTTCAGCAACGGCTTAGGGAGGCGATGACGTGGGTCTCGAGAACCGCATTGCCGATCTCGCCGCGCCCGGTGCGGCCAAAGCCGGCTTGATTGTTGACTCTGTCGAAGTGGATCAGGCTGGGTCGCGCCAGCGAGTCGTCGTATTCGTCGACCTTCCCGATGACGAGGTCGGTTCCGCCTCCCTTGACGCGATCGCGGAGGCGTCCAGGGCAATCGGTGCGGCCCTCGACGAGGCGAACGTGCCCCCGCAGGCCTACGTGCTCGAGGTCTCGACTCCGGGGATCTCCCGGCCGCTGACCGAACGCCGCCACTTCCTCCGCGCACGCACGCGCCTCGTGAGCCTCGACCTCAACGACGGCACCGTCACAAAGGGCCGCCTCACTGACATCGATGGTGACGAGGCCGTGCTCGACGGCGAGCGTCGGATACCGCTCGCGAGCATCGTTGTCGGCAGCATCGAGGTCGACTTCAAGGGTGAGGGGTAGGGCGCATGGACATTGACATGCAGGCCCTCCGCGGGCTCGAGAAGGAGAAGGACATCCGCTTCGATGTCCTGATCGATGCGATCGAACAGGCGCTCCTTTCCGCCTATCACAAGACGCCCGGCGCCTACCGCCACGCGCGCGCCCACCTTGACCAAGCGTCGGGCATTGTCACGATCTTCGCCCGCGAGGAACTCGGCGTTGACGACGAGGGCACGGTCCAGCTGAGTGACGAGTTCGAGCACACGCCCGACGACTTTGGCCGCATTGCCACATCGACGGCACGCCAAGTGATTGTGCAGCGCCTTCGCCAAGCGGGCGATGACGCGGTCCTGGGCGAATACGCGGGCAAGGAGGGCCACCTTGTCTCCGGCGTGATCCAGCAGACGCAAGACATGCGCAACGTCCACGTCGACATCGGCGACATCGAGGCGGTGCTGCCCGCGCACGAGCAGGTGCCCACCGAGACGTATGTCCACGGCGAGCGCATCCGTGCTTACGTCCTCGACGTCAGCCGAGGCATGAAGGGCCCGTCGATTACCCTCTCGCGAACCCACCCCGGCCTGGTGCGGCGACTGTTTGAGCTCGAGGTGCCAGAGATCGCGGATGGCACCGTCGAGATCATGTCTCTCGCGCGAGAAGCGGGCCACCGCACCAAGATCGCTGTGCGCGCCACCGTCGCCGGAGTGAACCCCAAGGGAGCCTGCATTGGGCCCATGGGCGCCCGTGTGCGTGCGGTCATGAGCGAACTCCGCGGCGAGAAGATTGACATCGTCGACTGGGATGACGACCCCGCGACCTTCGTGGGCAACGCGCTGTCACCATCACGCGTGGTGTCGGTGACGGTGGTTGACGAAGAGGCGCGCGCGGCCCGAGTAGTGGTTCCGGACTTCCACCTCTCGCTCGCGATTGGCAAGGAGGGCCAGAACGCCCGCCTCGCCGCTCGCCTGACCGGTTGGCGAATCGACATCCGTTCCGACGAGGCGCCCGACACCCCAAGCGCCGCCGGTCCGGGTGCGTGAACAGGGCGGGTAGAATAGTGGAGCCGAGTTCGTCGACTCGCGATCCCAACGCTCCTGCCGCAGGGCCATCCGGCCCGGTTCGCACCTGCATTGGGTGCAGGGAGAAGGCGGCACGGTCGGACCTCGTGAGGGTCGTGCTCCAAGGTGGCGTTGTCGTCATCGATGAGGGGGCCACCCTCCCCGGGCGCGGTGCGTGGTTGCACCGCCGGTCGGAGTGTCTGGACTTGGGCATCCGCCGCAAGGCCTTCCCTCGCGCGCTGCGCGCGAGCGTGGCTGACGCGAGTTCGCTCAAGTTCGGATAACCTGGTTCGTGCCAAACCCATCGACAGAACGGGACGAAAGCCCATGAGCACCCGATGAGTACCTCGAAATGAGTGCCCAGCAGTAACGATGGTTCGACCCTGCCTCGGTCGGACCGAGACAGGAGTTTTTTGTGGCAATCGCTAAGCCTCGCGTTCACGAGATCGCGAAGGAACTCGGCATTCCGAGCAAGGACCTCATCACCAAGCTGAACGAGCTCGGTGAGTATGTGAAGGGTCCGTCCTCAACTTTGGAAGCACCCGTCGTGCGCAAGGCGCGCGAGGCCTTCCCTGTATCCGCCAAGCCGGCGGCCGAGCCCGCCCCTGCGGCGAAGGCTCCGGCCGCGCCCAAGCCTGCGGCGCCAAAGCCCGCGGCACCGGCCCCGCAGGCCGACGCCGTGGTCGCCGAGCCCACCCCTGCACCTTCCGCGCCGGTTGAGTCGGCGCCCCCTGCCGCATCAGGTGAGGGAGCGTCGGACATGCCCCGTCCGCGCCCGCGTCCCGGCGGCAACAACCCGTTTGCGACCCCGTCCGCTGGTCCGCGTCCGCGCCCGCGTCCGGGCGGCAACAACCCGTTCCAGGCACCCCGCACGCCAGGGCCGCGCCCTGGCGGCGCACCTGGTGCTGCTGGCGCCCCCCGCCCCGGTGGGGCTCCGCGTCCCGGCGGCACGGGCGCACCGCGTCCGGGTGGCTTCGCGCCTCGGCCTGGTGGCGCTCCCCGTCCCGGCGGCGGCGCTCCCGGTGCCCCTGGTGCCGGTGCTCCCGGTGGCCGTCCAGCCCCCGGCGGTCGCGGCCGTGGCGGTGGCACCGCCGGCGCCTTCGGTCGCCAGGGCGGCAAGCCCGCGCGCTCGCGCAAGAGCAAGCGCGCCAAGCGGCAAGAGTACGAACAGCAGCAGGCGCCGGCAATCGGCGGCGTGCAGATCCCTCGCGGCGACGGCTCCACGCCCATCCGCTTGCGCCGGGGTGCCACGCTCAGCGACTTCGCCGAGAAGATTGATGTCAATCCCGCGTCGCTCGTGACCGTTCTCTTCCACTTGGGCGAGATGGCCACCGCGACGCAGTCGCTGGACGAGGACACGTTCCAGGCGCTTGGAGCCGAGCTCGGATACACGATTCAGATCGTGTCGCCCGAGGACGAGGACAAGGAGCTGCTTGAGGACTTCGGGCTCGACCTTGAGGCCGAACTCGCAGCCGAGACTGACGAGGACCTCGAGGCGAGGCCGCCTGTCGTGACCGTCATGGGTCACGTTGACCACGGTAAGACGCGCCTTCTCGATGCGATCCGCAAGTCCGACGTGCAGTCCGGCGAGGCCGGTGGCATCACGCAGCACATCGGTGCTTACCAGGTGTGGCATGAGCACGAGGGCGTCGAGCGCGCCATCACCTTCATCGACACCCCTGGTCACGAGGCGTTCACCGCCATGCGTGCCCGCGGTGCGCAGGTGACGGACATCGCGATCCTGGTGGTGGCAGCCGACGACGGCGTCATGCCGCAGACCATTGAGGCGCTCAACCACGCCCAGGCCGCGAACGTGCCGATCGTCGTCGCCGTCAACAAGGTGGACAAGGAGGGTGCCAACCCCGCCAAGATCCGCCAGCAGCTCACCGAGTACAACCTCGTGGCCGAGGAGTACGGCGGCGACACGATGTTCGTCGACGTCTCCGCGCTGAAGGGTGTGGGCATCGACGACCTTCTCGAGGCCGTGCTGCTCACCGCCGACGCCGGGCTCGACCTGCGTGCCAACCCCAACAAGGACGCCCGCGGTGTGGCCGTTGAGGCGCACCTCGACAAGGGTCGCGGTGCCGTGGCGACGGTGCTCGTGAACTCCGGAACGCTCCGCGTTGGTGACTCGATCGTCGCTGGAACCGCCCATGGCCGCGTGCGTGCGATGTTCGACGAGCACGACCAGCAGGTGGCGGAGGCCTTCCCGGCACGTCCGGTGCTCGTGATCGGCCTCACGTCGGTACCGCGAGCAGGCGACACCTTCCTGGTTGCCGACGACGACCGCACTGCGCGTCAGATCGCCGAGAAGCGCGAGGCCGCGGAACGTGCTGCTCAGCTCGCTCGTCGCCGCAAGCGCATCAGCCTCGAGGACTTCAACCAGGCCCTCGAGGAGGGCAAGGTCGAGACCCTCAACCTCATCATCAAGGGTGACGTCTCCGGTGCCGTCGAGGCACTCGAGGACGCGCTCCTGCAGATCGATGTGGGCAAGGAAGTCGACCTGCGCATCATCCACCGCGGTGTGGGCGCCGTCACGCAGAACGACGTCAACCTCGCCACGGTCGACAACGCCATCATCATCGGCTTCAACGTGCGCCCTGCAGAGCGCGTCCAGGAGCTCGCAGACCGCGAGGGCGTCGACATGCGCTTCTACTCGGTCATCTACCGCGCTCTCGAGGACGTCGAGGCTTCGCTCAAGGGCATGCTCAAGCCGGAATTCGAGGAGCGTTCCACCGGTGCTGCGGAGATCATGGAGATCTTCCGCTCGTCGAAGTTCGGCAACATCGCCGGCTGCCTCGTTCGCGACGGCGTCATCAAGCGCAACGCAACGGCACGTGTGTCCCGCAACGGTGTCGTCATCGGCGAGCCGTCGATCGACACCTTGCGTCGATTCAAGGACGACGTCACCGAGGTCCGCGACGGCTTCGAGTGCGGCATCGGCCTTGGCAAGTTCAACGACATCCAGGTGGGCGACATCATCGAGACCTTCGAGATGGTGGAGATTCCGAGGGACTGATGAGCGACAAGCCTCGCGCTCTCAAGCTCGCCGGCACGATCAAGAAGATCGTTGCCGGCGCGCTTGAGACCGACATCAAGGATCCGCGGCTTGGATTCGTCACGGTGACCGACGTTCGCGTCACCGGTGACCTGCAACAGGCCTCGGTCTTCTACACGGTTCTCGGCGGCGAGGAGGAGCGCGCTGGCACGGCCGCCGCGCTCGCCTCCGCCAAGGGTCGGCTGCGTTCGCTCGTCGGCTCGCAGCTCGGCATCCGCCTGACTCCTTCGCTCGAGTTCCATCTGGACGCCGTCCCGGAGACCGCCGCGACCCTCGACAAGGCCCTGCACGAGGCTGCCTTGCGCGACGCCGAGCTCGCGAAGCTCCGCGAAGGCGCCACGTACGCGGGCGATGCAGACCCTTACAAGCATCCGGAAGAGGATGTCTAGGTCGTCAAACGGCACCGAGCCATCCGGGCTCGTCGTCGTCGACAAGCCGGCCGGCTGGACGTCGCACGACGTCGTAGCCCGCATGCGCCGACTGCTGGGCACCCGGAAGGTGGGCCACGGCGGCACCCTCGACCCCATGGCCACTGGCGTTCTCGTTGTCGCATGCGGCAAGGCGACAAGGCTGCTCCAGTACATCTCCGCGCACGACAAGGGCTACGAGGCGACTATTCGGCTCGGGCAGGCCACCGTCACCGACGACGCGGAGGGCGAGATCGTCTCGGAAGTGGACGCGACCTCAGTCACCGACGACGCCATCATCGCTGGTATTCGGGCGCTGACGGGAGACATTCAGCAGCGGCCAAGCTCCGTCAGCGCCATCAAGGTGAACGGGGAGCGCTCCTACGCGCGCGTGCGAACTGGCGAGGACGTCGAGCTTGAGGCACGGCCCGTCACCGTGTCTCGATTTGAGCTGCTCACTGCCCGACGCTCCGGTCACGTTGTCGACCTCGACGTGGCCGTGGACGTCAGTTCCGGGACGTACGTTCGCGCGCTCGCGCGCGACTTGGGGGCCAGTTTGGGCGTGGGAGGTCACCTGACTGCGCTGCGACGCACGCGCGTCGGCGACGTCTCGCTTGCCGAGGCCGCCACCCTGGACGAGCTTGAACTCGCGGGTGCCCTTGCTCGCCTCGTCCCGCTCACCGAGGCAGCGACGCGAACCCTTCCTGTCGTGACTATCGACGCGAAGGCGGCCACAGCGCTCGGCTACGGTCAACGCATCCCCGCCGACGGCGTCGGGCCGGCTGTGGCCGTCCACGAAGGCGAGGCCATCGCTATTGTTGAGCGCGATGCGGGTGTTGCGAAGCCCGCTGTCGTATTCGTGACAAGCACCTGAGGGACCGAATGGCGCGCACGCGGCTCGAGTGGATCGACGTCGCGCGCGGCTTTGCTCTGTTCTTGGTTGTGCTGCTGCACGTGGCACCCATGCTTGCGCTGCGGGGCTTTCCAATGTCCTCGCACATCACCCAGGCGGATCAGATCCTCGACTGCTTTCGCATGCCGACCCTCGTCATGATTTCCGGGATCCTCGCGGCCGGCGTGCGCGAGTGGAGTTGGCGGGACGCGCTGCGGCGCAGGATCGGCCCACTGATGCTGCTCTATGTGGTGTGGGGCGCGATCATCGCTGTGGCGATGGCGCTTCTGCTGGCGGGCACCTTTGGTGACGCGGCGCGCGACATGTTGCTGATGGCCGTGCGGCCGTACATCCGCGTCTGGTATCTCTTCGCGCTCGCCGCGTACATCGCGCTCGCTCGTGCGCTGCGATCCGTCCCAACTGCCGTGGTGATTCCGGTGGCGGCCGTCATCAGCGTCGCGGCCTACGCGGCGTGGCCCGCTCAGGGTTGGCCGCAAGGTGCCGAGTCCTGGCTCACCGTCCCGCAGCACTGGATCTTCTTTGTGTGCGCCGAGCGCGGCGTGAAGTTCTATCGAGCGCTCGCGGCACACACGCGCCCGTTGCTTGCGGTGGGGATGTGCGCGCTGTTTGCATCGGCGGGGCTCCTGCTGTGGAGTCTCGGACTTCTTGAGGGAGCGAGCCACCCCCGTTCAGCCGTGCCTGCGCTCGTGCTCTCGTTGGTGGGCACGCTCGTCACCGTAACCGTCTTCCCGCTCATCGGGCACTGGAGGGCCATGGGTTGGGCGCGCGCCATGGGGCGCTACTCCCTCGGGATCTACGCGACGCACTACGTGGTGGGGGTAGCGGGTGTGCTTGCCGTCGCGCCGCACGTGCGAGAGATTCGTGGACCCGGCGTGGGGCTCATCGTGCCGCTCGCAGTGGTCGTGGCAGTCGCGGCGGCCTCGTACTGGCTCACGCGTGCGATTGATCGCTGGGCACCGGTGCCGCTATTGCGACCGTGGTGGGACACGACCGCGCAAGCGGCCGAACCTCGCGGCGCTGTTGCTCAGGCACAATAAACACCATGCTTGTGTGGCGATCGCTCGCGGAGGTTCCGCGTGGCCTGGGCCCCGCCGTAGTCACGATCGGCAACTTCGACGGCGTGCACCGTGGGCACCAGGCGGTTCTCGAACGGATGGTGGCGGACGCGCGAGCGCGCGGTCAGGTTGCCATCGCCGTCACCTTTGACCCGCACCCAAAGGCCGTACACGATCCCGCCCATCAGCCAGAACTTGTGACTGGCGTTGTGGACCGGCTCGATCGCCTTGCTGCGACGGGACTGGACGGCGTGCTGGTCGTGGAGTACACGCTCGCCTTTGCGTCGCAGACGGCAGAGGAGTTTGTGCGCGATTACCTCGTCGACGGCCTCGCCGCTGCGTGCGTCGTGGTGGGGCACGACACCCGGTTTGGCCGCGGCAACGCGGGCGACGTCGGCACCATGCGAGCACTGGGAGAGCAGTACGGATTCGCGGTCGAGGTGGTTGACGATGCCTGTGCGATCTCTGAGTCCGGTCGCCGGTGGTCATCGACGTGGGTGCGAGAACTCCTAGAACGCGGTGATCTGCCGGGTGCCGCGGAGGTGCTCGGCCGCCCTCATCGCCTGCGGGGTCGCGTGGTGCATGGAGACAAGCTTGGCCGCGAGATAGGCTTCCCTACCGCAAACATCCAGGTAGAGGCCGGCATGATCCCTCGTCATGGCGTGTACGCGGGCTGGCTGGCCGTCGCGGATCCTCGTGACAACCATGGCGCCGCTTCTCTCGTGGGCCAGCCCTTGCCGTCGGCCGTCAGCCTTGGCCACAACTACACCGTTGGGGGTACCGACCTTCGCGTCGAGGCATTTGTCATCGACCACGCTGGCCTGGACCTCTACGACACAGAGGTGACCCTCGACCTCGTCGCGTGGCGCAGGCCGATGCTCGATTTCGGCTCGCTCGATGCGCTCATCGTCGCCCTTGGCGAGGACGTCGAGTGGTGCCGATCCGTGCTCGCCTGAACGGGCGTCGGCTGGTACTATTGATCTTCGCCGTATAACGGCCGCGGTTTGTAGTGCCCCGGTGAACAGGCCCGGGTGCGCCGCGCAACAACCTTGAAAAAGGAGACACAGTGCCGCTCGAAGCATCAGTCAAGCAGTCCATCATGACCGAGTACGCCACCCACGAGGGCGACACCGGTTCTCCCGAGGTGCAGGTGGCCATGCTCACCAAGCGCATCGCCGACCTCACCGAGCACCTCAAGGAGCACAAGCACGACCACCACAGCCGCCGCGGTCTGCTGCTGCTCGTTGGCCGTCGCCGCAACCTGCTGAACTACCTTCAGCGCGTGGACATCGAGCGTTACCGCTCGCTTATTGAGCGCCTGGGACTGCGTCGCTAACGACGCTACCCGCGCTCGCGCGGCCCGGTCAGTTCGCCCCATCTGGGAGCAGAGCGACCGGGCCGTTGTCTTGTCCGCGTAGCCGCATGGCCGTCAGTCCTCTGGCGACGGGATGAAGGGCTCCTGCTCGCGATTGGCGCGGGCGGCGAAGCGGGCCTCCATCGCGTAGAACCAGCATCCGACTCCGCACAGAGCCGCCACCGCGAAGCTCGCAATCACGACGACCGGTCGATCCCACGTGAGCGCGCGGAAGGCAACGGCGCACACGATGAGAGCGGCAAAGCCCATGGCAACCGCGCCGATCACCGCAGGCGTCGAGTTGCCCGAACGGCCCCACTGTGACCCGAGCCACGTGAAGCCTTCGTATTGGGACTGCGGTGAGGGGGGCGTCGGCTGGGCCTTTGGCATGCGCTCAGGGTACTTGGCGGCTGGTGCTGGTAGACTGGTCGCGGCCATTCGGGCCACACACAACACACCAGCAGGCTGGTTGAACGCTGATCATCGGTGGTGATGAGCGGGGCATAGGACCCGCGCATTTCGACTGACGATCAGTGGCGAGGCGAGAGCCCCCTGTTCGGCCTGCCTGCTCCATCACGAAGAGGAGCCACCTTTCACATGGAAGGTCCCGAAATCAAGTCTGCCGAGGCCGTTATCGATAACGGTAGCTTCGGCACCCGTACGGTCCGTTTCGAAACGGGCCGTCTCGCACAGCAGGCCGCGGGCACCGTTGCCGCGTACCTCGACGGCGACACGATGTTGCTGTCTGCCACGACCGCCGGCAAGAGCCCGCGCGATGGCTTTGACTTCTTCCCCCTGACGGTCGACGTCGAGGAGCGTTCCTACGCTGCCGGCAAGATCCCCGGTTCGTTCTTCCGTCGCGAGGGCCGCCCCTCGACCGACGCGATTCTCACGTGCCGCCTGATTGACCGCCCGCTGCGCCCCACGTTCGTCTCGGGCCTCCGCAACGAGGTTCAGGTCGTCATCACGGTGCTCGCGATCAACCCCGACGACGCCTACGACACCCTCGCGATCAACGCGGCCTCCGCGTCCACCCAGATCGCGGGTCTGCCGTTCTCTGGCCCCATCGCCGGTGTGCGCATTGCGCTCATCGACGGCCAGTGGGTCGCGTTCCCCAAGTACTCGCAGAAGGAGCGCGCGGTCTTCGACATGGTTGTTGCCGGCCGCATTGCCGGTGACGACGTCGCCATCATGATGGTCGAGGCCGAGGCAACCGACGACGCGTTCCAGCTCATCGCAGAAGGCGCCACCGCCCCCACCGAGTCCGTTGTTGCAGAGGGCCTCGAGGCGGCAAAGCCGTTCCTCCGCGCGCTGTGCGAGGCGCAGATTCGCCTCGCAGAGCAGTCCTCCAAGGAGACCCGCGAGTTCCCGCGCTTCCTCGACTACCAGGACGACGTCCTCTCCGCGGTGTCCGGCGCCATCGAGGGTGACCTCGCCGCCGCGCTCACGATCGCCGACAAGCAGGAGCGCGAGAACCGCCTCGACGAGCTCAAGGCTGCGGCCCACGCTCAGCTCGATGAGCAGTTCGCGGGCCGCGAGGGCGAGATCAGCGCCGCGGTGCGTTCGCTCACCAAGAAGCAGGTCCGCCAGCGCATCCTCAAGGACGGCGTTCGCATCGACGGCCGGGGGCTCAAGGACATCCGTCCGCTGAGCGCCGAGGTCGCGGTCATCCCGCGCGTGCACGGTTCTGCGCTGTTCGAGCGTGGCGAGACCCAGATTCTGGGCGTCACCACCCTCAACATGCTCAAGATGGAGCAGCAGATCGACTCGTTCTCCCCGGAGACGCACAAGCGCTACATGCACCACTACAACTTCCCGCCGTTCTCGACGGGTGAGACCGGTCGCGTGGGTAGCCCCAAGCGTCGCGAGATCGGCCACGGTGCACTCGCAGAGCGCGCGCTCGTTCCGGTTCTCCCCAGCCGCGAGGACTTCCCCTACGCGATTCGTCAGGTGTCCGAGGCCCTCGGCTCCAACGGCTCCACCTCGATGGGTTCTGTGTGCGCCTCGACGCTCGCGCTGCTCAACGCCGGTGTGCCGCTCAAGGCGCCCGTCGCCGGAATCGCGATGGGCCTCGTGTCCGACACCGTTGACGGCGAGACCCGCTACGCGGCGCTCACCGACATCCTCGGTGCCGAGGACGCGTTCGGCGACATGGACTTCAAGGTCGCCGGTACGTCCGAGTTCGTCACGGCCATCCAGCTCGACACCAAGCTCGACGGCATCCCCGCCTCCGTGCTTGCCGGCGCGCTGTCGCAGGCTCACGACGCCCGCATCCACATCCTCGGTGTGATGGAGCAGGCGATCAACACGCCAGACGAGATGAGCCCGTTCGCTCCTCGCGTCATCGCGGTGAAGATCCCCGTCGACAAGATCGGCGAGGTCATTGGCCCCAAGGGCAAGATGATCAACCAGATCCAGGACGACACGGGCGCCGACATCTCCATCGAGGACGACGGCACCGTGTACATCGGCGCCACCGACGGCCCGTCGGCGGAGGCCGCGCGCGCGGCGGTCAACGCGATCGCCAACCCGCACGTCCCCGAGATCGGCGAGCGCTTTGTCGGCACCGTCGTCAAGACGGTCGCATTCGGCGCGTTCATCTCGCTCACCCCCGGCAAGGACGGGCTGCTGCACATCTCGCAGATCCGCAAGCTTGTGGGCGGCGCGCGCGTCGAGAACGTCGAGGACGTCCTCTCCGTTGGCCAGAAGATCCAGGTCGAGATCACCGAGGTTGACCCGCGCGGCAAGCTCTCGCTCGGCGTTGTCGAAGAGGGCGACGGCGCGTCCGGCGCCCCCGCGGCGGAGTCCGTAGAGGCGTAAGTCTCGCTCAAAGCGCAGGGGCGGTCCTGGGAAACCAGGGCCGCCCTTTCGCGCATTAGGCTCCCATTCATGCCCCACCCGCTCCCGCTGACTCCTGGCACCCTTACCTTCGAGCAGGATCACGGTGCGGTGATCCGCCGCAGCGTCCTTCCGGGCGGAGTGCGCGTATTCACGGAAACTATCCCAGGCATGCGCTCGGCCACGATCGGCGCGTGGGTGGGCGTCGGCTCTCGCGACGAGGCTCCGCAGCACGGCGGGTCCACCCATTTCTTAGAGCACCTGCTCTTCAAAGGCACCGCCCGACGCTCCGCTCTCGACATCGCGGAGGCTTTCGATCGCGTTGGCGGAGATACCAACGCCCTGACGGGCAAGGAACACACCTGCTATTACGCGCGGGTCTTGGATTCCGACGTCCCCATGGCCATCGACGTGATCCTCGACATGGTGACCTCGGCGCGCCTTGACGACGACGACTTCGAGCTCGAACGCGGCGTGATCCTCGAAGAGATCGCGATGAACGAGGACGACCCCGGCGACGTCGCCCAGGAACGCCTCACCGAATCCCTCTTTCTTGGACACCCCCTCGGCCGTCCCATCGGTGGCACCCCGCAGCTCATCGAGGCCGTGAGCCGCGGCGCCGTGTGGGAGCACTACGGCCAGCACTACGTCCCCGCGGGCCTCATTGTCACCGCGGCCGGCGGAGTGGACCACGACGTCGTCTGTGCCCTCGTGTCCGACGCTTTGGCTGGGGGTGGCTGGACCCTCGCCGAGGGCGCCTCTCCGCTTCCGCGCCGTGATTCGGGCACGGCTTTCGAGGCCGGTTTCCGCGAAGAGGTCAACATCTCTCGGCCCGACCTCGAGCAGACGCAGCTCATGTTCGGTGTGAGGAGCCTCAAGGCCACTGACGACCGCCGCGCGGCCCTTGGCGTCTACTCGGCGATTCTCGGCGGGGGCATGAGTTCCCGCCTCTTCCAGGAGATTCGCGAGAAGCGCGGCCTGACGTACGCGGTCGGTTCGTACGGCGCGCCGAGCACCGAAACGGGCGTCTACGCGCTGTACGCGGCGTGCGCGCCTTCGAAGGCGAGCGAGGTCGAGCGCCTGATGCTCGCGGAGTTTGAGCGCATGGCCGACGGCGTCACGCAGAGCGAGCTTGATCGCGCCAAAGGCCAGATCGCGGGCTCCACGGTGCTGCGTCTTGAAGACTCGTACTCGCGCATGTCTCGACTGGGAAAGGCCGAGCTCGTCTTCGGCGAGCTGTGGAGCATCGGCGAATCCCTCGACGAGGTACGCAAGGTGACGATCGACGACGTCCGCGCCATAGCGTCGGACCTTGCGAGCCAGCCGCGCGCGACGGTGCGAGTGGGGCCCGCCGCCTAAGTCTTCACCCACCTCGCAGGCTACTCACAGCAACCTCTCAGATTCGCCTCATACCGTCGTAGCGACAAGGGTCGTACGACGGGAATCGGTGATGGCGAAGCGCGTTCTAACGTGGAAATTCTTCCGAATGTGGGTAGTTCCGGGCGTCGGCGTCCTGGCGGGCGTTGCGCTCGGCATTGGGTGGACGGCGTGGCATGGCGACGACTCGAACGCGTCTACCGCGCTCCCCACGAGCGCCTCCAGCCAGACGGCGACCGCGAGCCTAGACACCATCGAGAAGTCGGTTTCTGCAACGGGCACGCTCGCCGCGTCCAACAACGAGACTCTCTCCTTTGACGCAAGCGGGACGGTGACCGCGGTCAACGTCGCTGAAGGCGACACGGTCGCCAAGGGAGACGTGCTCGCCACGATCGACACCTTTCAACTGACCGCGGACCTGACCTCCGCGAAGGCGGACCTTTCGCAAGCCAAGGCGACCTACGCCGATGCCGAGGACAACGCAGACGGCTCCGACTCGAGCGATGCGCAGATCGCGTCTGCGAAGGCCAACGTCGAGGTGAAGGAGCAGGCGGTGAAGGATGCCAAGGGGAAAATGGCCGATGCCGAACTCGTGGCTCCATTCGGCGGCCTGATCACCTCGCAGTCCTACGCGGTTGGGGACTCCGTTGGCAGCAGCTCTGGCGGGGGAGGCGGCAGCCAGACCGGATCGACCACCTCCACGACCACAACGGGCATCACGGTTGTCGGCCAAGACGCCTGGACGGTCACCGTTGACCTCTCCGCCGACGAGGTAGACCTCATTGCCGAGGGCAATCAGGTGGCGTTTACGGCCGACGGCATGGACCAGTTCTTCGGCATCGTCACCGAAATCTCGCAGTTGCCGAGCACGAGTTCGGGCAGTGCGGCCTACCCAGTGACCCTGCAGATCACCGGCACGCCAGAGGGGCTCTTCGACGGAGTCTCCGTGACCGCGGACATCATTTACCTGCGCAAGGAGGACGTGCTCACGGTGCCCACCAACGCGATCACCACCGCAGACGGCACCTCCACCGTGACCGTTGTCACCGACGACGGCACCGAGGAGGCCCGCACCGTCACATTGGGCGAGAGCTCCGGGAGCGCGACGGAGATTACCGACGGTCTCACCGAGGGCGAAGACGTCAAAGTGACCGTGTTCGCGCAGGGCAACTCTGACTTGGGCAACACCAATGGCGACTTCGAGTTCCCAACTGACGGCCAGTTCCCTGGCGGCGGGCAATTCCCCGGCGGAGGCCAGAACGGCCAGGGCCGCCAGCAGGGGAGCAACGGATGAGCGCCGCGGTGGACACAGAACCCGTCATCCAGTTGATGAACGCTCGCAAGACCTACCGAACCGGAGAGATCGAGTTTGAAGCCCTCCGTGGCATCGATTGCAGCATATACGAGGGCGAATACGTGGCCATCGTGGGCCCCTCTGGCTCCGGCAAGTCCACGCTCATGAACATTCTTGGCTGCCTCGATGTGCTCACCACGGGCCGCTACGTGCTGGCCGGCGAGGACGTGGAGCAGCTCGACGAGAACGCCCTCGCCCTCGTACGCAACCGTCGCATCGGCTTCGTCTTCCAACAGTTCAACCTGCTCACGAGCCTCAGCGCGCTCGCAAACGTGGAGCTGCCACTCGTGTACGCGAGGGTAGCGCCCGCCGAGCGCAAGCGTCGGGCCTTGGAGGCGCTCGCCAGGGTGGGACTAGCCGACAAGGCGCCCAACCGCCCTGGTGAACTCTCAGGCGGCCAGCAGCAGCGCGTGGCGATAGCCCGCGCGCTCGTCACCGAGCCCACGATCCTGCTCGCGGACGAGCCAACGGGAAACCTGGACTCAACATCGACCGAGGACATCCTCGCGGTCTTCGACGAGCTCCACGCTGAAGGTCGCACGATCGTGCTTATCACGCACGAGCACGAGGTGGCGCAGCGCGCACAGACGATCTACAACGTCACCGATGGGCACTTCATCGAGGGCGCCGCGCCACTGACCCACCTCGTCGGGGTGGCCGAGTGAAGCCTTCAGACGTCTTCGCCAGCTCGTGGCGGGCGATCCGCTCGCACCTCATGCGCTCGCTCCTCACTATCCTCGGCATCATCGTCGGCATCGCGTCGGTGGTGCTCACGGTTGGCCTCGGCCTCGGCACGCAGAAAGAGGTCTCAGAGCAGATCTCCGCGCTCGGCTCCGACCTCCTCATCGTCTCGCCAGGCTCGTCCACCGACGAAAACGGCATGCGCGGCGGCTTCGGCTCCGGCGCCACACTCACCCAGTCGGATGCCGACGCTTTGGCAAGCAAGGTCTCGGTGCCCGACGCTGCCGCGGTTGCCGCTGAAAAGACGAGTTCGGAATCCCTTGAGTACGGGGATTCCAACTGGACGACGGACGTCACCGGGACGGGCGTGAGTTGGCCCGAGGTGCGTTCTCGCGATCTCGCCTACGGCACGTTCTTCACTCAGGACCAGGAGGACGCCCGCGCCAAGGTCATCGTGCTCGGGGCCGACACCGCGAACGAACTGTTCGGGACCGCCAACGTGGTGGGTCAAGACGTCACGATCAACGACGACAGTTACGAGGTGATCGGGGTGCTCGCGGCGGTGGGTTCCTCGGGAGAGCAGTCGCTGGACGACATCGCCCTGGTGCCGATGTCGACCATGGCGGAGGTCATCGCGACCACCTCGAGCGAGTCGGTGCAGACCATCTACATCAAGGCCGCGTCTTCCGACCTTTTGGCGGCGGCCGCACAAGAGTCGCAGGCGCTGTTGCTGAACCTCCACGGCAAGGCCAGCGCGGACGACGCGGACTTCACGATCGAGGCCCAGGACAGCCTGATCGACACGGCGACGTCGGTCTACCAGAAGCTCACCGTGCTGCTCACGGGAATCGCGGCGCTCGCGCTGCTCGTTGGCGGGATCGGCGTCATGAACATCATGCTCGTCTCCGTCACCGAGCGGACGCGCGAGATCGGCCTGCGCAAGGCCCTGGGCGCCAACCCGCCGAGCATCCGCAATCAGTTCCTCGCCGAGGCGATGATCCTTGGCCTGAGCGGCGGGGCGCTCGGCGTCGTCATCGGGGTCATCCTCGCGCTCATCCTGCCGGCGATGCTCGGCACAACCATCGTCATCTCGGGCCAGGCCGTTGTGCTGTCGGTAGTTGTCGCCGTCGCCATCGGCGCAGTGTTCGGGGTGTACCCGGCGGCGCGCGCGGCGCGGCTCGCCCCCATCGACGCCTTGCGGTCGCAGTGACCCTCAATCAGAAACGAGAGATCATGAAGAAGCTCCTCACACCCATCGTCGGATTCGCGGCGGGCGCGGCCATCCTCGCGGGCTGCTCAACAGGCGGAGCCGGGACAACCCCGGACTCGACCACCACTGGTCAGCCAAGCACCGCGCCCAGCGCTCAAGGCATGCCTCAGGGCCAGAGGGGCGGCGGCGTGAGCGGCGAGATCGTGTTTGCGCAGGACGGCACGCTCCAGGTGCAGAACTCCCAGTCGCAGACGGCGGTCCGCTACACGGCCGACACCACTGTCGACCAACAGGTGACTTTCGCGCTCGCCAATGTGACGGTCGGTTCCTGCGTTGTCGCAATCGTCGGCGACGACGGCACAGCGACCTCGGTTCGCGTCACCCAGCCCGTTGACGGCGAGTGCACCAGCGGTTTCCCGGGCGGCGGCCAGGGTGGGCCAGGGGGAGACGGAAGCATGCCGTCGGGCGCCCCAACGACCATGCCCGACGCCGGTGACAGACCCTCCGACATGCCAAGCGGGGCGCCGGGCGGGGATGGGCAGAACGGCCAGGCGCCAGGCGGCGGCTTCGCCGGCACGTTCGTGGCCGGTTCAGTGACGGCCGTCAGCGCAGCCGGGCTCACGGTGAAGACCGACTCCGACTCGAGCGAGGTGGTGGTGGGCGCCTCAACCGTCATCACCGGCACCGAGGCCGCGGACCAGTCCGCGATCGCGGTGGGCATGTGCGTCACGGCGCAGGGCAAGGCGGATGACGCGGGAGGCTTCGACGCGACCTCGCTCACGCTCTCCGTGAAGGGCGACGACGGCTGCAGCCAGGGCTTCGGTGGCATGCGCGGCGGCCCCAACGGCCAGGGCGGCAACCGCGACCAGAACGGCGGGGGCAACGGCTGATGACCGCCACAACGACAGCGGTCAGCGGGGCGCTCAAGCGCTGGAAATGGCGAGCTGCGATCGTCGCCGTGGCGATCGTTGCAATCGTCGCGATTCTCGCTACCCGCGGGAGCGCCGCGCAGAGCGGCGACTACCGCACGGCCGTCGTCGACACGGGTGACGTGACGCAGACGCTCACGGCCACCGGTTCGATCGACTCGGCGAGCCGATACGACCTGACCTTCCAGGTCGGCGGCTCCGTCGACTCAGTGGACGTGGCCGTCGGTGACACGGTGGGGGCCGGCCAAGAACTCGCGACTCTCGACGACAGCGACCTTCAAGACGCGGTGGACTCGGCTCAGGAAGCTCTGACGGACGCCGAGAGCACTCTCGCCGACGACCTGGACGCTCAGAGCAGCGGAACATCGAGTTCCGGCTCGTCGTCTGGTGGTTCGAGCCACTCGTCGCAGCCGAGCACCGGTAACTCCGGCAACTCCGGCGGGTCTGAACACGAGGGCGAGTCCGGCAACTCTGGAGGTTCTGACAATGCGGGCGGAAACTCCGCAGACTCCGCGGCCGTCAAGGCCGCCGCGCAAGCCGTCAAGGACTCCCAGGCCGCGCTGCTAGCGCAATACGATGTCGCCGCCGCGGCCCTCGAAACCGCGAAATCCAAGCAGACCGACGCGCAGACCGTCTGCGCGGCGTTCACCGCGATGGAAGCCACCGACGACGGCGCGGAGGACGCACTCGCCGCCTGCCAACTGGCCACCGACGACGCGTTGACCGCCCAGCAGCAAGCGGCGGACGAACAGTCCACGCTCATGGACGCCGCCGATGCCCTCAACGGCGCGGTCGCCGACCTGTTGATCGCCGTCAATGGCACCACCGTGGCTGAAGCCGCGTATGTCGCCCCTGTGGGCGCGGCGACTGTGCAGCTTGTCTCGTATTCCAGCGCGCGCGCAGCGACAGCCGGCGATGAGTTGGGAGGCGGCGCAGCCTCAGGGAGCAGCGGGAGCTCAACCGGAGTTCCCAGCGCCGAGGACATCCTCGCGGATGAGGCAGAGGTCACCGCTGCCGAGGCGAGCCTCGCCGTGGCTCACGCCCAGCTCGAGTTCGCGACTCTCTCGACTCCTGTGGCGGGAACCGTGGTGGCGGTTGGTGTCGCCGCCGGCGACGCTGTGTCCGCGGGCGACACGACGACTGTCATCACGGTCATCGCGGACAACACCTATCTGGTACAGCTCTCGGTGTCGCTGTCGCAAGCGCGAATGCTCGCCGTTGGCCAAGCGGCCAAGTTGACGGTGCTGAGCGACAACCAGGTGGTCGACGGCACCGTGTCTTCGGTCAGCACCGTGAACACCGGCAACTCTTTTTCGCAGTCCTACGCGGTCTCGATCGCGGTGCCCGACCCGGGCTTCGAGATCCGCATCGGCACGGCCACGCGCATGGAGATCACAGTCGCCAGCGCGACCGGCGCGCTAGTGGTTCCCACGTCGGCGGTGGCCGACGCGACCGGCGACCCCTCGGTGCAGATTGTTGGCGAAGACGGCACCGCCCAGACGGTCTCGGTCACCACAGGAGCGGTTGGCGCCGAGTACACCGAGATCACATCGGGCCTGGAAAAGGGCCAGGAGGTGATCCTCGCGGATCTCAGCGTCAAACTCAGCACCGGCGACGACAGCTCCTCCAGTACAGGCGGGCTGCTCTCCGGGCTTGGCGACGACTCGCAGAGCGACCAGCAGTTCCAGGGCCCAGGCGGCGGCAACTTTCAGCCCCCGGAAGGCTTCCAGGGCGGCGGTTTCGGTGGGCCGCCTAGCGGGTGAGCATGACGGGCGTCGTTCGGCGGCGCCGGTAGGCTCGGCCCATGATCAACGTCGCTGTGCTGGGTGCGTCGGGACGCATGGGCACCACGGTGTCACGCGCCATCGACGCTACCGACGACCTCAAGCTCGTCGACTCTGTGTCGCAAGCGCTGGTCGCCGTGGAATTCACGGTTCCGTCCGCCACTGAGGCCAACGTCCACTCGCTCATCGATGCGGGAGTTCACGCCGTCGTCGGCACGTCGGGCTGGACGGACGTCGCTCTCGCCAGGGTGCGCGACCACCTCGCCTCGGCGCCCGGCGTCGGGGTTCTCATCGCGCCCAATTTTGCCCTCAGTGCCGTGCTTTCGATGCGGTTTGCAGCCATGGCCGCTCCGTACTTCGAGTCGGTTGAGATCATCGAGCTTCACCACCCAGACAAGATCGATGCCCCTTCGGGCACCGCGGTCCACACCGCGAAAGGCGTCGCCGCCGCGAGAGCCGCCAAGGGCGTCGGCCAGTCTCCGGACGCCACCACCCACGATCCCGACGGCGCTCGCGGCGCCATGGTGGACGGCATCAACGTGCACGCTGTGCGCCTGCGCGGGCTCACCGCCCACGAAGAGGTGCTGCTCGGCAATCCCGGGGAGCAGCTCACGATCCGCACGGATTCGTTTGACCGCTCGAGCTTCGTTCCCGGCGTGCTGCTCGGAATTCGCGCGGTTGCGAACCACCCTGGTCTCACCGTCGGGCTCGACGCCTACCTCGCGCTGTGAGAGTCTTCCGCAACCCTGCGTTCCTCGCGGCCGTCGCGATGACGGTGCTGCTCGCCATCTACCTTGGCCTCGTGGCCCAACGCGCGATTCTGCTCGTCAACTCCGACGCGTGGGCTGGAAAGCTCATGGGGACAGCGCTCCTGGTATTACCCGCGATTGGCCTGTGGTACCTCGGCAAAGAGTGGCGGCTGGGAACCACGGTGCAGCGCATGTCCTCGCGGCTCGAACAGGAGGGTCGGCTGCCGGCCTTCGCAGGCGAGGCGTCGCCGTCTGGTCGCCTGCCCGACGCCGCGGCTGAGGAGGCCGTGGAGCTCGCCTCCCGCGAGGTGGAGTTGGCGCCGCAAGATTGGGTGGCGTGGTTTCACGTTGCGTGGGCCTACGACGCAGCGGGAGATCGTTCTCAAGCGCGCAAGTGCCTGAGATACGCCGCCGAACTGTTCAGGCGAGCCGGCCGCTAGAGCGAGGCGACCCACAAGCGCTCGGCGAGGTCACCGTCGGGCCCTTCCAGGACGCGGCGCACGCCGCCTACGCCCAAACCGGCCCCGCTAAGGAACGTCTCGCGAACCAGATCACCCTCGAGCGCCCAAGCGCGTACTTCCGTTGCGTTCGCGAGCCGCAAAGTGTCGACGCACGCCGCGAGCAGGCGCGATCCGTGACCTTGGCGACGGTGCTCCGGCGCAACCTCCAGAGCGATGACTTCCGTGGGCGCGAGCGCGGCAAAACCGACCACACGGGGCCCGTCTGTGGCCACGAACACCCGGTGTTGACGGCTGGGCGGCGAGCTGATCGCTGCCGCCCACTGCTCCTCAATATCCGCCGCGGGGAGCGCGTCAACGGCGTCGTTCATCCATGAACGCCACGCGGCTATCTGAATGGCGGCGATCGCCGCCTCGTCACCCGGCACGGCGGGACGAGCGGAGACGTCGGCGGTAGGCACGGCCCCCAAGCCTACGGGAGGCCCAAGGCTCTCAGGCCTGCCGCCGTGACCGCGGCCGCCAGCACCACAACCCAGAATGGCGCCTTCCGCCACAGCAGAGCTACCGCGACGAGCACGGCGGCGAGTCGGGAGTCCAGAGCCAGTTCGCCCTTGGTCGTGAACCCCTGCACAGCGAAGAGCGCCGCGAGCATCGCCACCGTGATGTAGCCCGCGATGCGGTGCACGCGCGGGTTCGCAAGCCAGCTCTCGGGCACCGAGTGGCCGGCGAACTTGATGCCCCACGCGAGAGCGGCGGCTGCCGCGATCGCGATCCAGGTCCACGCGTAGGCGCTCACAGTGTCGTCTCCACTATTCCGGCACCTCTTCGGAGGCGGGTGGAGCGCTCCAGCCGGCGACGATCGCCACCACCGCTGCCGCGAGAGTGGGTATTCCGGCCGGTAGAACCGGGGTGAGCGCTAGAGCGACGATCGCCGCCACGGCGGCGACCACCTTGGCCCGGTGTGGGCCGAGCCGAGGCCACAGCAACGCAAGGAACGCGGCCGCAGCTGCCGCATCGAGTCCATAGCTGCCGGGGTCGCCCAGGGCGCTGCCGAGAAGCGCGCCAAACACCGTGAACGCATTCCAGAACACGAAAACGCCAACGCCTGCCCACCAGAACCCCTGGCGGCGCGCCGCTACGTCCTCGTGGGGCTGGGCGAGTGCCACGGCGGTGGATTCGTCGATCGTCACCTGGGAGGCCCACGCCTTGCGCGGGCCGCGCATAGGGCGCAGCACCGGCGCCAGCGCCACGCCGTAGAAGCCGTTGCGGATTCCAAGGAAGGTGGAGGTGAGAACGGCGGCGATGGGGGAGCCGCCGGCGCCCATCACGCCGATGAACGCAAACTGCGAGCCGCCGGTGAACAACAGCAGGCTGAGCGCCATCGTCTGCCACACGTCCAGGCCAGCGGCGACCGACAGCGCGCCAAAACTGACTCCGTACGCGCCCGTGGCGATCGATACGGAGACCGCCTGCTCGCGGGCGGGCGAGCCCAGGCTCACTCGGGCCATGCGAGCGGCGACGCCGTCGCGTCGAAAATAGTGGGGCGCGGCGCCGCGCTCGCCGCCGAGTCGGGGAAGGTCGTGGTGGTGAGCGCCCACACCTGGTTGTCATCCTCGATCCGGTCGAGAGCGAATCCCAGTCGCTGTGCAACATTCCCTGACCGTATGTTGGGCAGCTCGCAGCGGATTTCGACCCGCTCGGCATGGGCGTACGAGAACCCGACGCGCGTCAGCGCCGCCGCGGCCTCCGACATCAGCCCTAGACCCTGGCGGTCCTCCGCGAGCCAGTAGCCGATCTCGAGGATCCCTGGCCCCTGGCGCGTGTGGAACCCGGTGCCACCGATGTACTCGCCGGTTGCGCGGTCGAAGATCCCCATCGTGAAGTCTTCGCGCGCACGGTACTTCGCGATGAACTCTTCGACCAGTTCGGTGCGCCTTTCGGTGCCGACAGGTTCCTCGAGAGCCCACGGCAAGAAGGTCTCGAGGTGCGTCTTGTTCGCAGGAATGACCTGGTCCATCGCCGCAACATCGTCGATCGAGTAGCAACGCAGCACGAGCCGCTGCGTCTCGATGCGGAACGGGACTCGCCAAGCCATGCCGCCAATCCTGGCACGCGCCCTAGGTGCCGCTGCGCACCCGGCTGGCCCCAGCGTCGGGCCGCGAACGCCCCCGCATCATGTAGGTACAACCGCGCCGCTTCGCGCGCGGAAACGACACGTATGTACCGACAGCGAGCCAGGGGAGAGGGGTGGGCGGCAGGCACTAGGCTGGCGGGCGTGACCGACGCCATTGAGTTCCGTACGGACATGACAGTGGAGCTGGTGCGGGCGAACGCGGCCGACGCCGATGTCCTGTTCGCCGCACGCGTTTCCACGAAAGGTGAGCAGTCGCTCGAGGACGTGAACGCCGACGCGAGCAAGAGTGCTGGCCTCATCAACTACCTCATGCGCGACCGCCACGGCAGCCCTTTCGAGCACAACTCAATGACGTTCTACGTGCAGGCGCCCATCTTCGTGTTTCGTGAGTTCATGCGGCACCGCATCGCGAGTTACAACGAGGAATCGGGCCGCTACCGCGAGTTGCGTCCCGTCTTCTACTACCCGGGGCCCGAGCGCAACCTGATCCAGCAGGGGAAGCCCGGCGCGTATGAGTTCGTGCCCGGCACCCCGGAGCAGACGGCGCTCGTCGAGAGCGAGATCAAGGCGTCGTGCACCGCCGCCTATGAGTCGTACCAGCGCATGCTTGAGGCTGGCATCGCCCGCGAGGTCGCGCGCGCCGTGCTTCCGGTGACCACGTATTCGTCGATGTACGTGACCATGAACGCCCGCTCGCTGATGAACTTCCTGAGCCTTCGCACCAAGCGCGAGGGCACGCACTTCCCCTCGTTCCCGCAGCGGGAGATCGAGATGGTCGCCGAGAAGATGGAAGACTTCTGGGCAGGACTTATGCCTCTGACGTACGAGGCCTTCAACAAGAACGGACGCGTTGCCCCATGACCGAGTTTCAAGCACCCCGCAAGGGGATGCGCCTCACCGCCTGGATCGTCATCATCGCGCTCGTCGTGGGAATCGGTGGTGGCTGGCTGCTGAGCGCGCTCACGGGCGGCGGCTCCTCAACGCCCAACTCGGTGTGGGTGACGACGGCTAACGCGGGTTCGATCATCACCGACGGCAACGGCACCCTGCTCACGCTCAAGGCTGTGGGCAACTCGATCGTCAAGGTGGACACCGCCACGCGCGCGGCCGAGCCGAGCGACGCTGCCGAGTTCTTCTCCTCCTGGAACGACACCTTCGGCGACGACGCTCGCAACGCGGTGGTCACCGCCACGGGGCCCGACGGGGACGTTCAGTTGGTCTTGGAGATCTCCAACGCCACGTTCAGTGAGATCGGCTACGTGGTCGAGTTCGACGCGAAGGTCGTTTCCGGCCCTGAGACGGTTCGCGACCTCAGCGACGTCACGCTCATCATTGACGCGGACTGATCCTGCGTACTGCGGCCGCGCGCAGCATGACGCGCGCAGGATGACGCCGCGGCGCAGCGCGATAGGTTAGGCGCATGACCCACACCAACCGCCCCTTCGGCGCGCTTCTGACCGCGATGGTCACGCCGATGCACGAGGACGGCGAGATCGACTTTGCCGCCACCCAGGCGCTTGCGAAGTTCCTGGTAGACCAGGGAAACGACGGCCTGGTTCTCAGCGGCACCACGGGCGAGGCGCCTACCACTCACGCCCCGGAGAAGGTGGAGCTCATCGAGGCCGTTCGCGAAGCTGTTGGGCCAGCCATCAAGATCGTCGCCGGTGCTGGCTCCAATGACACCGCTCACGCGGTTCGCATGGCGGAGCAGGCCGCGGAGGCTGGCGCGGACGGTGTGCTGGCTCTTGTGCCGTACTACTCCAAGCCCCAGCAGGCGGGGATCGTCGCGCACATCCAGGCCATCGCGTCGGCCAGCGACCTGCCGGTGATGCTCTACGACATCCCAGGCCGCACGGGCATCGCTCTCAGTGACGCGAGCTACGACGCGCTCGCAGACGTAAGCAACATCGTCGCCAACAAGGATGCGACCGGCCAGGTTGAGGCTGCGAAGGATCGCATCGCACGCACGGGACTTGCCTGGTATTCGGGCGACGACCCGCTCACGCTCGAGTTCCTGCGAGCTGGCGGCGTTGGCGTTGTGTCGGTCATCAGCCACGTCGCGAGCCCGTGGATCCGCGCGATGATCGACGCGCACAGCGCGAACGACGCCGGCCTCGCCGATGCGTGGCACGAGAAGCTGCTTCCCGTGGTCGACGCCATCATGGGCCGCGGCCCAGGCGGCGTGATGTCCAAGGCCGCCCTTCAGGCAGCGGGGGTCATTCCCAGCCGCGCCACCAGACTTCCGTATGTGCCCGCTACCGACGAGGAGTACGTCGCGATCGCGACCTTCCTCCGGGACGCGGGCCTACCCGTTCAGGAGTAGCCCATGCATTTCCACCCGGAACTTCCGCTCCCCGAGCCCCTGGAGCCCGGAACGCTTCGCCTTGTGCCGCTCGGCGGCCTCGGCGAAGTGGGCCGCAACATGCACGTCCTCGAATACGACGGCCGCCTGCTCATCATCGACTGCGGCGTGCTGTTCCCCGAGGACAACCAGCCGGGTGTGGACCTCATCCTCCCCGACTTCTCGTACATAGAGGACCGCCTTCAGGACGTCGAGGCGATCGTGCTCACCCACGGTCATGAGGATCACATCGGCGCGGTGCCGTTCCTGCTGCGCCTTCGCCCGGACATCCCGCTCCTCGGCTCGCAACTCACCCTCGCGTTCATCGAGGCCAAGCTGCGCGAGTACCGCATCACGCCCATCACGCTCGCGGTCAAGGAAGGTCAGCGCGAGAAGTTGGGCGCCTTCGATCTCGAGTTTGTGGCGGTGAACCACAGCATTCCCGACGCTCTTGCCGTGTTTGTGCGCACGCCAGCTGGCACGGTGCTCAACACGGGCGACTTCAAGATGGACCAGCTGCCGCTGGACGGCCGCGTCACCGACTTGCGCGCGTTCGCGCGCCTTGGCGAGGAGGGCGTGGACCTTTTCCAGGTGGACTCCACCAACGCCGAGGTGCCGGGATTCACGACCGCCGAGGTGGAGATCGGACCGGTCATCGACAGGCTGTTCGCCCAGACGAAGGGCCGCATCGTCGTGGCCTCGTTCAGTTCCCACGTGCACCGCGTGCAACAGGTGATTGACGCCGCAGAAGCCCACGGCCGTCGCGTCGCCTTCGTTGGCCGCTCGATGGTCCGCAACATGGGCATCGCATCGGACCTTGGCTTCCTGCGCGTCCCTGAAGGCATCCTCGTGGACGCTCGCCAGGCCGATGACCTGCCCCACGACAAGATCGTGTTCATGTCCACCGGCTCCCAGGGCGAGCCCATGGCCGCGTTGTCTCGCATCGCCAGCCTCGACCACAAGGTCAGGGTGAGCGAGGGGGATCTCGTGATCTTGGCGTCGTCCCTGATACCCGGCAATGAGAACGCGGTGTTCCGCGTGATCAACGGCCTCATGCGGTTGGGCGCAAACGTGGTGCACCAGGGGAGCGCGCGCGTCCACGTCTCTGGTCACGCGAGCGCTGGTGAGCTGCTGTACTGCTACAACATCCTGCGCCCCAAGAACGTGATGCCCATCCACGGCGAGGTGCGCCACCTGCTCGCGAACGGTCGCCTGGCGATCCGCACGGGAATCTCGCAAGAGAACGTGATATTTGCCGAGAACGGCGTGGTGGTGGACCTCAGGGACGGCGTAGCCCGGGTTGCCGGAGCCGTCGAGGTGCACAACGTCTACGTGGACGGATCTTCGGTTGGTGAGATCACGGATTCCGAACTCAAGGACCGCCGCATCCTCTCGGAGGAGGGCTTCGTGTCCGTATTCGCGGTGATTGACTCGAGCAACGGCCGGGTGGTCTCCGGCCCCGAAGTGCACGCCCGCGGCATCGCCGAGGACGACAGCGTCTTTGACGCGATCCTCCCCGAGATCAAGAAGGCGCTTGAAGAGGCCGCTCGCGCGGGCAATGCCGATTCGCATCAGTTGCAGCAGGTGGCCCGGCGCATCCTTGGCCGCTATGTGGGGACCAAACTGCGCCGTCGGCCCATGGTCATCCCGGTGGTCGTCGAGGCCTAGCCGATACGGGGTGGCTCCCGCTACAGACGGACCGTGCGGGGTACCGTGCTGAGTTATGGCTCAGACCCGTCAGTCGCGCCCTGCCCAGCGACCCCCCGCCAAGGGCAGGGCGCCCGCGCGCAAGGCTCCCGCGAAGAAGCAGGCGCCGGCGGTTGTGCGCGGGGCGAAGGCGGTAGGGCACGGAACGTCGGCCGCAGTCGGCGGCGCCGTGCGCTCGGTCGGCACCGGAGCCAAAGCGGTGAGCCCAGACGTTCGCCGCGACGGCGCCGCGGTGCTCCTCCTGATCGGCGCGGTGCTGGTCGCAGCGACTGAATGGTTCGGCGTCGGCTCGTGGGCGGGAACCGTCATCCACGGCATTGCCGCGGGACTGTTTGGCGTCCTCGCGAAGCTGCTCCCGATCGCCCTGTTGTTCCTCTCGCTCCGCCTCTTCCGCGAACCCCAAGAGGGCCACACCAATCACCGGATCATGGTGGGGCTGCTGTTCCTCGCGTTGACGGTCGACGGCATCATTCACATCGCCAGAGACCAGCCTTCGCCCACCGCGGGTTGGGAGGCGGTGATGGCCGCCGGTGGCCTGCTCGGCTTCCTCGTTGGTACGCCGCTCGCCTCGCTTCTGACGGCCGGTTTGGCAGTGTTTGTGCTGGTAATGCTCGGATTGCTTGCCATTTTGGTGACACTCGGCATCCCGTTCCGCGAGTTGGTTTCGCGGATCAAGGGCCTGGTCACACGGCCCGACGCCGATGGCGAGTTCGGCGAGGACGACGACCTCGACCTGCCTGAGCACGGCACGCTGCGTCGCCGCGGAAAGCGCGGCAAGGCGGACATTCTCGATAGCTACGAGGCCGACGAGGCCTTCGCAACCGCGGTGCAGCGCACAGAGTTCGACGACATCATCGCGCCCCACGACGGTGACGAAACGCCCGCCTACGGCATTCCGCAACACGCAACCCCAGCGTCGGGCATCCCACTGAGCCCGTACGTGCCCGGAACCGACTACGTGCCCGCCGGCGAGGACGTGGATACCCAGCCCACAACCGTGCTGCCCGCGCCCGCTGCGCCGCCCACGTCGATCGTGCCGCAAGGCGTGCAGGGTCAACTCGAGAACTCCAACCCTTACGAGCTGCCCAATCCCGACCTGCTGGTCAAGGGCACCCCGCACAAGGCGCGATCGGCTGCGAACGACCGTGTGGTCGCCGCGCTCACGTCAGTGCTCGAGCAGTTCGGCGTGGACGCAGAGGTCACGGGTTTCACTCGCGGGCCCACCGTGACCCGCTACGAGGTCGAGTTGGGTGCGGGCGTCAAGGTGGAGAAGATCACCCAGCTCTCGCGCAACATCGCCTACGCGGTGGCGAGCGCGGACGTGCGCATCCTCTCGCCCATCCCCGGCAAGAGCGCCATCGGCATCGAGATCCCCAACGTCGACCGAGAGACCGTTGCGCTTGGCGACGTGCTGCGGTCCACCACGGCGCTCAAGAACGACCACCCCATGGCGATCGGTATCGGCAAGGACGTCGAGGGCGGCTACGTCATGGCGAACCTCGCCAAGATGCCGCACCTGCTGGTTGCGGGAGCGACGGGTGCGGGCAAGTCGAGCTTCGTGAACTCGATGATCACCTCGATCCTCATGCGTGCCACGCCCAACGAGGTGCGCATGGTGCTCGTGGACCCCAAGCGCGTGGAACTGAGCATTTACGAGGGGATTCCTCACCTCATCACCCCCATCATCACCGACCCCAAGAAGGCCGCACAGGCCCTCGAGTGGGTGGTGAAGGAGATGGACATGAGGTACGACGACCTCGCGCTCTTCGGCTACAAGCACGTCGACGACTTCAACAAGGCTGTACGCGCGGGGAAGGTCAAGCCGCTACCGGGCTCCGAGCGGAAGATTCGCACCTACCCGTACCTTCTGGTCATCGTTGACGAGCTCGCCGACCTCATGATGGTGGCACCGCGCGACGTCGAGGAGTCGATCCAGCGCATTACGCAGCTGGCGCGCGCGGCCGGCATCCACTTGGTGCTCGCGACCCAGCGTCCGTCCGTCGACATCGTCACGGGAACAATCAAGGCAAACGTGCCATCGCGGCTCGCCTTCGCCACATCATCCCTGGCAGACAGCCGCGTCGTGATTGATATGCCGGGAGCCGAGAAGCTCATCGGCCAGGGCGACGCTCTGTTCCTGCCCATGGGGGAGTCAAAGCCGATGCGCGTGCAAGGCGCCTGGGTCTCCGAGAGCGAGATCCACGCCGCGGTCAACCACGTGAAGCGCCAGGCAGACCCCGAGTACCGCAACGACGTCATCCAGGCGAGCTCGTCCGCGATCGTCAGCGAGGACATCGGGGACGACCTCGACGACCTCTTGCAGGCCGCAGAGCTCGTCATCACCACCCAGCTCGGCTCCACCTCCATGCTCCAGCGGAAGCTCAAAATGGGCTTCGCCAAGGCGGGGAGACTGATGGATCTGCTCGAGAGCCGCGACATCGTCGGGCCTTCTCAGGGCTCCAAGGCTCGTGACGTATTGGTCACTCCGGACGAATTAGCGTCCACTTTGGCTATTCTTCGCGGCTTTTCGGCCGATACCGTAAGTACGCCCACCTTTCCCGACGACGCTGAGGACGATGCATGGGGGAATTCGTAGACCTCTTCTCGCAGTCCACGTTCGTCGTCATCGCCACGGCGCTCTTCGTAATCTTGGCGGCCTGCGCGTTCTTCTACTTCTGGCGATCTAGCCGCGCACGCAAGGCGTGGGCGGAGACTTCTGAGCGCGAGCGCGAGCTGCGGCGCCAGTTCGAGGCGGTGGTGTCGTCCACGCGCGACGGCATCATCGTCATCACCGCCTCTCACGAGGTCGCGATGATCTCCGACGTTGCGGCGCGCATGGTGGGCGTCACGCGCGATGAGGCGATCGGCAAGCTCATCTACAGGCTCCCGGTGCGCATCGTCGACGCGAACGTGCAGCCCATTGGACTGTCTGACGCGTTTGAGACCACCGCGGAGGCCCCGCGCACGATCGGCGTTCCCGGCCGACGCGGCGTGGACGACATTCGCTGGATTCACGTGCGCTCGGCCGTGGTGACGGACGGCCCTGACGGCGCGCCCATCACGGTCATCACGCTCGCCGACCCCACAGGGCTTCGCGAGGCGGCGGAGGCGATCTCGCGCTCCGACGCCCAGTTCCGCAAGGCGATGGAGAACGCGCCAACCGGAATGGCGCTCGTCGATCTTGAATGGCGCCTCATGGAGGTCAACAGGGCGTTCGCCGAGATGATGGGGTCTACCGTCGCCGCGCTGCGCGGCACGCCGTTCTCCGCCTTGTCCCACCCCCAGGATCTTGCGGCCGAGCGCGACCAGTTGCAGCGCCTCTACGCGGGTCACCAGAACCGCTTCTCCGTGGAGAAGCGTTACGTTCGCGCGGACGGCAACGTGGTGTGGGCGGTGCTGGACGTTGGCCTGGTGCGCTATCCGGGAGGCGCCCCCGACCACTACATCGTTCAGGTGCGCGACTCCACGGACGACCGCATGCACTCCGAGTTGCTCGCACACCGCGCGATGCACGACCCCCTCACGGGCCTCGCGAACAGGACCCTGCTCCAGGACGTGCTGCAGCAGGTGCTCGAGCAGCCTGACGCCGAGAGCCGCGTTGGCGTCATCGCGGTAGACCTCGACGGCTTCAAGGGCCTCAACGACCGCTTTGGCCACGCGACCGGCGACTCGGCCCTTGTCTACGTGGCAGGGGTGTTGCGCTCCGCGACAGCGGGCCGCGGCACGGTGGCGCGAATCGGCGGCGACGAGTTCGTGATCGTGGTGCAGGACCCCGACTGCTCAAAGGCGCTGTTCGACATCGCCGGCTCTATCCACGCCGGTCTCAAGCGGCCGTTGCAGGTCAAGCGCCACCAGATCCACCTTGGGGCCTCGCTGGGAATTGCGATGGCCGATGAGGAGACGATCGCGGGCGGCGCGCCCGGGCTCTTGAGTGCGGCCGATGCGGCGATGTACAGGGCGAAGGCAACGGGCAAGTCTCGTACCGAGGTGTTTGACCCCACGATGCGCACCTCTCGCGACTCTCAGACGGCGCTTGCCGCGGATCTCGCTCGCGCGATCGAGCACGGAGACCTGGTGCTGCACTATCAGCCCATCCTCGAACTCGCGACCCGCGCGGTCGTCGGCTACGAGGCTCTCGTGCGGTGGCAGCATCCCACTCGCGGGCTGCTGCTGCCAGGCGCGTTCCTGCCGCTCATCGATGATCGCAACCTCGCGACCGTGCTCGGCACGGCGCTCGTGGAGCAGGCGGCGAACTTCCTCACCCTGAGCCCCACGGACTCCACCTGGGTGTCGATCAACGTGTCCGCTGACCAGCTCGGCGACTCGGAGTTTGCCGATCGCGTGCTCGGAGCGATCGGCGGCCACCACTTGAGTCCGCAGCGGATCGTCGTCGAGCTCACTGAGGCGTCGCTCGTCGCCCCCAATACGCGCATCCGCCACGAGCTCACCGAGTTGCGCAACGCTGGGGTGCCGATCCTGCTCGACGACTTCGGCACGGGCGTCTCTCCGCTGTCGTACCTGCGCGACCTGCCCGTGTCCGGCGTGAAGCTCGACATGTCCTTCGTTGCCGGCATCCCCGAGGACCCGGCCGGCGCGCGCGTCTCGCGCGCGCTTGGCGCCCTCGCGCGCGAGCTGGGCCTCGCGACGATCGCCGAGGGCATCGAGACCGAGGCGCAGGCGCAGTTCCTCAGCGCGTGCGGCTGGCGCTACGGCCAGGGCTGGCTGTTCGGTGTCGCCCAGCCGGCGGCCGCGGTCCTCGACGCCAAGCCGCACTACGTGGCGAGCCTGATCGATCCTCGTCCTCAAGAGCACGACGACCCGCTCGACGTTTCCGGCGCCAGCTTCAGCGCGTAGGCACTTCAACCCCGGCCCGCTCAGCGGGTCTAGGCACGTCAGGTCACGTTCTTGGGGCTCAGCGCACTCTCTTGGGCACGCCACGTCCCCTTTTGATCGAACTATCCCGCCGCCATGCGCGAAGTGGCTGGGTCGGCGTCGGCGCGGTGTCCGCCCCACAAAACGTGACCTGACATGCCTACAGGATGCGTACGCGGCGGAAAAGGTGACCTGACGTGCCTAAACCGGAGCAGGGGCCCGGATGAGTTGAGGCTTCCGGCGTGCGCCGGCGCTAGCGGCTACGGCGTCCGCACGCTCGCGGTCACCGAGTCGGCATAGGGCGTCCCTGGTGAGGTGAGTTCAGGCGCTGCATCGCCAACGGCGCCAGAGACGAGCTTCCATCGCGCATGCACCGTCGATGCGCTGAGCTTGCCAACGGCGCCCGTATCCTCCGTGATCGGATACACCTTGTGCCCGCCTGTGCGGTCTACCGTGACCGCGGTCCACGCCACGTCTACGCTCACATCGTCCTCGGGTGTGACGGTGAACGTCGCCGTCATGAGCACGCCGCTAGCGCTCTGTTTGACGCCGACCGTTGACGCGTCCTGGTTCGAGACAAAGTTGCCCAGTCCGTAGGCGACCCACATCCCCTTTCCGTCCGGCCCGCCGTCGAGTCGCACGATCGGCTGTGGGACATGCGCGTGGTGACCAATGTAAAGGTCAACGAGACCAGAGTCGGCGATCTTCTGCGCGATCTGCTTCTGTATAGCCCCTGGTTGCGTGACGTATTCGACGCAGCAGTGCACGGACGCCACCACTACGTCCGCGCCCGCCTCGCGCGCGCCCTTGGCGGACGCGATGATCGGTGCGACATCCGCCTCGGACATGTTGAACGTGTTGACGGACCACGGCTTGCCCGCGGGCTTTGACAGACCGTTCAGCCCGTAGGCCCACGAAATGTGCGCCACGCGCACGGTGCGGCCGTTCTCGGTGACGTCGTAGAACTGCACCTGGGTGGACTCGTCTTTGCTGCGCGCCGTTCCCGCGTGTCCCAGGCCGGCCGCCTCGAACGCGTCCAGGGTCGCGACGATGCCATTGAAGCCCCTGTCCACACTGTGATTTGACGCGGTGGAGCAGCCGTCCCAGCCAACGGTCGCAAGATCCGGAACCAGCTGCTTTGGCGCACCGAACATCGGATAGCCCGACGGCTTGGTGCCCTTGGGCGCTACCGGCACCTCCATGTGGCACAGCGCGATGTCGGCACCGTTGATGAAGTCCTCAGAGGGCGCCATGAGCTTGGTGAAGTCATAGCCATCAGCGGTTTTCGTGGACGAAATCACGCCCATATGCGGAAGGATGTCGCCGCCCGCGATGAGCGAGAACACGACGTCGGGCTCCACGGTGGGGGTGGGGGAGGGGGACGGCGAGGAGAGCGTGGGTGTGGGCGTCGGCTGCGGGGTGCCCGACGCCGGAGGCGAGTTCTGCGCTCCGGTTTCCGCAGCGTCGGGCGTGCCAGTGCCGGCTACCGCGATCGCCCCGCCAACCCCCACGACAGCGGCAACTACCAGCGCAAGCGCGAACCCGAGGGTTCTGCGCGGGTGCGCGGCGTGGGCGGGGCGGGGTTGAGCCATGGCGCCATTATCCAGGGCGCCCGGAGGGGTGCGCGGACGCCGCTAGGGTGAAGCCATGGATCGGCTTCCGAACTGGCTGACGTGGGCCAGGCTCGTTTGCGTTCCCGTGGTGATGGTGTTGATCGCCGTCGACAACGGGCGCGAAGGCGCAGCTCGTTGGTGGGCCGTTGTGTTCTACACCATTGCCGGGCTGACCGACTTCCTCGACGGCTATCTCGCGCGCCGCTGGCATGTCATCACGTCGTTCGGCAAACTCGCGGATCCGATCGCCGACAAGGCCCTCGTGCTCGGCACCCTGCTCATGCTGTGCATCATCGACGGACTCGCCTGGTGGCCGTTCGTGATCCTGCTCATCCGCGAAGTTGCTGTGACGGTTGGGCGCTTGCGCGTGGCGAACGCGGTGGTGGTGCCCGCGTCGCGTGGCGGCAAGGTGAAGACCATCCTTCAATTGGTGTCGATCGGGCTCTTCCTGCTTCCCGGCATGCCTGACGTGGTCGACACCGTCGCGTGGTGGCTCCTGATCGCTTCTGTAGCGCTCGCGGTCGTGACGTGGGTCGACTACGAGGCGCGGCTTTCGCGCGCTCGCAAGGCCGCCGCAGATGCGGCCTGACGAGATCATCGCCAAGGCCGTCGCGCGCGGCCTCACTATTGCGTGCGCCGAGTCGGTCACGGGAGGCGCGGTTTCGTCCGCCCTCATCTCAGTGCCCGGTTCGTCCGACGCGGTGGCTGGGGGAGTGGTGGCGTACACGGTTGCGGCCAAGGAGCGGGTGCTGGGCGTGGACGGCGGCCTGATCGAGCGTCATGGTGTCGTCAGCGAAGAGGTCGCGATCGCGATGGCGCGCTGCGCGCGCGAACTGTTCGGCGCGGACGTCGGCGTCGCGACAACCGGTGTCGCCGGGCCCGCCAGCCACGGCGGAAAGCCAGCCGGAACGGTGTGCGTTGCCAGCGTCGGCCCTCGCGGAGAGCACGCCGTGACTGTCTTCCATGAGGGTGACCGCGAGGCCGTGCGGAGCGCCGCGGTCGCCGACGCGCTCAGCGCGCTCGATATCGCCCTGTGAGAAACCCATCAATATCGGGTAACAATGCTGGAACATACGTGAGGTAATGTGCGTTGCGTAGGTCATGATGAATGGCCAGAAGATGAGGGGAGGGCGAATGCCTGTTCTGCGCAATGAGATCGGCGATGTCCTCCGTGACGCGCGCCTGCTCCAGGGCAAGACTCTCCGCGACATCTCCTCGGACGCGCGCGTCTCTCTCGGGTACTTGAGTGAGGTTGAGCGCGGCCAGAAGGAGGCTTCGTCGGAGCTCCTCGCGTCGATCTGCGATGCGCTCGACGTCCCCATGTCCGCGATCCTGCGCGAGGTATCCGACCGCTTCGCCGAGGCGGAGACCCTGCGCAACGTCCCCGTCATGCCGACCATCCCGGACACCGTTCCGGAGCTGCTGAGCACCTTCCGCGGTCGCTGATGCGGCACAGCGAGTTCTGGCAACTCGCTTCCGAGATATTCGGAGAGACGTACGCACCCACGCTCGCGCGCGAGCTTTCGCTGACATCCCTTGGTTCGCTGACCCCCGCCGCGGCTCTTGATGCTGGGGTGCCTGCTCGCGACGTCTGGCACGCATGGTGCGACGAGATGCAGGTGCCCGCCGGCTTGCGTGATGGGCAGGATCCGCACCGCGCAGTCCCGCGCCGCCGCTAGTTCTTGGTGCCTGTCCGACGCTCGGGCTAGGTTCGGCGTGTCGCTTCCATTCGAACAGACGTTCGATTAGAGTTGCGTGCACAGGGCGGCGCTCCCGGGCCGTTTTCCACAGGCTAAGGGCGGTGCGAGTCCCCATGTCAGTGGTCGTGACTAGCGTCATGGCCATCGACACATTCGGCAGTGATGCCACGAACGATGGGACAGGACATGGCGAACGCGGCGGACCGCTCCAAGGCGCTAGAGGCGGCACTCGGTCAGATCGACAGGCAGTTCGGCAAGGGCTCGGTGATGCGGCTCGGCGAGCACGAGCGCGTCGCGGTAGAGGCGATTCCCACCGGCTCGGTGGCGCTCGATATCGCCCTGGGCATCGGCGGGCTCCCGCGCGGCCGCATCGTCGAGATCTACGGACCTGAGTCGTCCGGAAAGACCACGGTTGCGCTGCACGCGGTGGCGAACGCTCAGAAGGCGGGCGGAACCGCCGCGTTCATCGACGCTGAGCACGCGCTCGACCCCGAATACGCGAAGAAACTCGGTGTGGATACCGACAACCTGATCGTGTCGCAGCCCGACACGGGCGAGCAGGCGCTCGAGATCGCGGACATCCTCATTCGCTCTGGTGGCGTCGACATCCTCGTGATCGACTCGGTAGCGGCGCTTGTGCCCAAGGCCGAGATCGAGGGCGAGATGGGCGACAGCCACGTCGGCCTCCAGGCGCGCCTCATGTCGCAGGCGCTGCGCAAGATCACCGGCGCGCTCAACCAGACGGGCACCACCGCGATCTTCATCAACCAGCTGCGCGAGAAGATCGGCGTGTTCTTCGGCTCGCCAGAGACCACCACGGGTGGAAAGGCGCTCAAGTTCTACGCCTCCGTGCGCCTCGACGTTCGCCGCATCGAGACCCTCAAGGAGGGAACGGAGCCGGTCGGCAACCGCACCCGCGTGAAGGTCGTCAAGAACAAGATGGCCCCGCCCTTCAAGCAGGCCGAATTCGACATCCTCTACGGCCAGGGAATCTCGAGCGAAGGCGGGATCATCGACCTCGGCGTCGAGGCAGGCTTCGTCAAGAAGTCGGGATCCTGGTACACATACGAGGGCGACCAACTGGGTCAGGGCAAGGAGAACGCCCGCCAGTTCCTGAAGGACAACCCACAGCTCGCCCAAGAGATCGAGGCCAAGATCAAGGCCAAGCTTGGCGTTGGTGCGGCGGAGCCAGGCGAGGAGTCGCAGGAAGTCCCGGCTGTCGACGAGGTCGCCCAGGCGATCGCCAAGGAAGACGCGCCCTTCTAGGGACTGCGCAACGTATGACTCGCGCTCGGCGGGAGGACGCCACCACGACCCCGGCGGACCCCGCCGAGCGCGCACGCGAGATCGCCCTGAGGTCACTGACCCACTCACCGCGCTCACGCGCGCAACTGCGAGAGAAGCTCATCTCCCGCGACGTGGATCCGGCGCTAGCGGACTCTCTCATTGCCAGATACGTCGAGGTAGGGCTTCTGGACGATGCTTCTCTCGCGGCGCAGATAGCGCGAACTCGTCACAACGAGCGCGGCCTAGCCCCGCGGGCGATCCGTCTTGAGTTGCAGCGCAAGGGCTTTGAGCAGCCGGACATCGACGCGGCCCTAGAACCGATTCCCGATTCGATCGACGACAGGGCTCTCGAACTCGCTCGCAAACGGTGGGACTCGCTTGCCAGCGCGCCGCCAGAGGCGCGAGTACGGCGCGTCGTCGGCCTGCTCGCGAGGCGCGGATACTCACCGTCCAGCGCGTTTGCAGTCGTGAAAGACTGGCAACGTGCCGATAAGGCAGGTGTCGACTAGTTAAGCGAGGGAGCGCGGTGGAACCCTTTGCAGTGATCCTGCTGCTCCTTGGCGCGTCCTTGGTGGCGCTTCTGCTCGTTTTCTTTGCCCGTCGCGAGGCCCAAGCCGTTCGTCAGGCAGCGCGCGACGAAGTGGAAGGGTTGCGCGAAGACGCTCGCGCCATGATGGCTGAGGCGCAGCGTCGCGAGGAGCGCGTTGCGCAACGGGAGAAGGACACAGCCGCCGATCAGCGCGCGCACCAACAGTACTCACGGCAGCTCGACGAGCGCGTCTCTGTGGTGTCCCGCGACGAGCGGAGGCTTGCGGACGAGCGCGCCACGATGGAGAAGGAACTTACGCGCAGGATCGCCGAGGTCGCGGGTCTATCTGCCGACGAGGCCCGCGCGGAGCTCACTGCGCGATTGCGTTCCGAAGCCGAGGCCGATGCGGTGATCGCTCGCAGGAAGCTCGAGCGTGAGGTCAAGCGCGAGGTCGACGCGAAGGCACGCGAACTGCTCGTGGAGGCCATGCAGCGCCAGGTTGGGGCGACAACGGCGCAGTCTTCCGTGACCTGGATCGACCTGCCCTCGGAAGAGATGAAGGGCCGCATCATCGGCCGCGAGGGGCGCAATATCAGGGCGTTCGAGGCGCTCACCGGGGTCAACGTCATCGTGGAGGAAGGCGTGGACGCCGTTCAGCTCTCGTCCTTTGACGTCGAGCGCAGGGAGATCGCCGAAGTGACGCTGCGCGCGCTTGTCGAGGACGGACGCATCCAGCCCCACCGGGTGGAACTCGAGTACGCGAAGGCGGTTGCGGGGGCGCATCAGCGAAACATTGACGCCGGGCTCGACGCGATCACCGCGGTAGGCATTCGCGGGGTGGATCAGGAGCTCATCGAGACCCTCGGCCGCCTGCGGATGCGAAGCTCCTACGGGCAGAACGTGCTTGCGCACCTTGTCGAGGCGGCTCAGGTGGCGGAGTCCCTCGCTGAACTCGTAGGAGCAGACGTCGAGGTGGCGACGCGCGCGGCGTTCTTGCACGACCTTGGAAAGGCGTTCACGGGGGAGCGCGACGGCACTCACGCCGCTATTGGTGCCGAGCTGGCCAAGGCGCACGGAGAGGACGACGCCGTGGTGCACGCCATTGCCGCGCACCACGACGAAGTGCCACCGGCGACCGTCGAGGCTGTCATCGTGCAGATCGCGGACGCGGTTTCGGCGTCGCGGCCGGGCGCGCGCAGGGAGGATCTCGATGGATACCTCGAGCGCATGGAGTCGCTTGAGAAGTTCGTGGCAGAGCACACCGGGGTCACCAAGGCGCTCGCGATGTCCGCGGGTCGAGAGGTACGGGTGGTGGTGGAGCCGAGCGAAGTTGACGATGACGGCGCTCAAGCGCTGGCACGTACAATTGCCGAGCACATCAGCAAGGAATTCAACGTCCCCGGAGAGATCAAGGTGACCGTCATCCGCGAACTGCGCGCGGAGGCCGTCGCCCACTAGTTTGCGATGACCACTACCCCCACCTACGTCGTCAAGACGCTCGGCTGTCAGATGAACGTCCACGACTCCGAGCGCATGGCCGGGCTCCTCGAGGGCGCCGGCTACTCAGCCGCACCAGCGGGCACCGAGATCGCTGACGTTGTGGTCATCAACACGTGCGCGGTTCGCGAGAACGCGGCGAACAAGCTCTACGGCAACCTTGGCCAACTCGCGCACGCCAAAGAGCAGCGCCCGGGCATGCAGATCGCTGTAGGGGGCTGCCTCGCGCAGAAGGACCGCGGCGAGATCGTCTCCAAGGCGCCGTGGGTAGACGTGGTCTTCGGAACCCACAACATCGACGTGCTCCCGGTTCTCCTGGAGCGGGCCCGCCACAACGCCGAGGCCCAGGTGGAGATCGAGGAATCGCTCAAGACCTTCCCTTCCACGCTCCCAAGCCGGCGAGATGCGATCGCCTCGGGCTGGGTGTCCATCTCGGTTGGCTGCAACAACACCTGCACCTTCTGCATAGTGCCGTCGCTCAGGGGCAAGGAGCGCGACCGCCGCCCTGGCGAGATCCTGGCCGAAGCGTCGGCGCTCGTTGCCCAGGGCGCCGTAGAAGTCACGCTGCTTGGACAGAACGTCAACTCCTATGGCGTCGGCTTTGGCGACCGCGGCGCGTTCGCCAAGCTGTTGCGCGCGTGTGGCGAGATCGAGGGGCTTGAGCGCGTGCGTTTCACGTCGCCTCACCCGGCCGCGTTCACCGATGACGTGATTGCGGCAATGGCCGAGACGCGCAACGTCATGCCGAGTTTGCACATGCCGCTGCAGAGCGGGTCGGACGCGGTGCTGCGCGCCATGCGCCGCTCTTACCGCTCTGACAAGTTCCTCGGAATTCTCGAGCGAGTGCGCGCGGCAATGCCCGACGCTGCAATCACCACGGACATCATCGTCGGCTTCCCTGGCGAGACAGAGGACGACTTCGAAGAGACGTTGCGCGTTGTCGAGGCATCGCGCTTCGCGAGCGCGTTCACCTTCCAGTACAGTCCGCGGCCGGGCACCCCGGCCTACGAACTGCCCGTCATCCCCAAGGCGATCGTCCAAGAGCGATTCGAGCGGCTGCTCGCGCTGCAGGAGCGGATCGGTCTCGGGGAGAACCGCGCGCAGGTTGGGCGCACGCTAGAACTGCTTGTGTTGGACTCGTCGGGCAAGGAGGTCGGTGGGCGCAAGGACGCCGTCCACGAGCGCCTGTCTGGCCGAGCACCCGACAATCGCCTGGTGCATTTCAGCGTTCCCGACTCAGGCGAAACGCCCCGTCCGGGAGACCTCGTCACCGTAGATGTGACGTACGCGGCCCCACACCACCTCGTTGCCGACGGCGCGCTCGAAGGCGGCACGTACGCGGTGCGACGCACGCGGGCCGGGGACGTGTGGGATCAGGTGCAGGCCGGCGACCACGCGCACGGCGTGAATGGGCACAGTTCTGGCGGTTGTGGCGACTCGTGCGGAACCGGTGGCGGAGTTGGTGGCGGCACCGTGGGGCTCGGCATTCCGACGCTGCGCGTCGGCTCGTGAACACAACGCCCCACGTCATCGCGATCATTGGCGCGACGGCGTCAGGCAAGTCCGCGGTGGCCCTTGAAGTCGCGGAGCGCCTGAACGGCGAGATCGTCAACGCCGACTCGATGCAGTTCTACCGCGGCATGGACATCGGCACCGCGAAGCTGTCGATGGCTGAAAGGCGCGGATTCCCACACCATCAGCTCGACACGCTAGACGTTCACGAAGACGCCTCGGTGGCGCGCTATCAGGAGGGTGCGCGAGCGGACATCGACGCGATTCACGCTCGCGGTCATCGCGCGATAGTCGTCGGCGGATCCGGGCTGTACATCCGCGCTCTGCTTGACGTGTTCGAGTTCCCGGGAACGGACCCCGTCCTGCGCGCGCGGCTCGAAGCCCGCGCCGCGAGCGAGGGCCCGGGGATCCTCCACCGCGAACTCGCTGCGGTCGCTCCCGAGGCCGCTGCGAAGATCCCCGTGCAGAACGTGAAGCGGATTGTGCGTGCACTCGAGGTGATCGAGTTGACCGGCGGTCACGAGAGCTCCCTGCCGCGGCACACCTACGCGATCCCGGCCGTGCAGGTGGGGCTGGAGATCGCATACCAAGACCTGGATCCTCGAATCGAGGCGCGCGTGGAGCACATGTGGGACGGCGGGCTGGTGGACGAGGTATCAGTGCTCGCTGAACGCGGCCTCAGAGACGGGGTCACGGCGCGCAGAGCGGTGGGCTACGCGGAGACGCTGCGCCACCTGGATGGCGAACTCACGGCCACCGAGACCCGGGACCTCATCAAGCAGCACACCCGCCGCCTCGCCCGCAAGCAGGCCCAGTGGTTCCGGCCCGACCCAAGGGTGACGTGGGTGGATGCCCCAACCACAGCGTCGGGCATCGCTGAGGCAGCCGACGCTGTCGTTGCCGCGGCAAGCGCCCACGTAATGTAGGCGCATGGACTTGCGCTTCACCAAGGGACACGGCACCAAGAACGACTTTGTGCTGCTGTTCGACGAGCGCGGTGAGATCCCCCTGGGACCGGAGTTGGCGCGCTTCCTGTGCGACAGGCGAGGTGGCATCGGCGGCGACGGCGTGATCCGCGCGGTGCGCGCCGGCGCGATCGCGGACGGGCGCGGCTTCGACGCGAACACGTGGTTCATGGACTACTGGAACTCGGATGGATCCACGTCCGAGATGTGCGGCAATGGCGCGCGCGTGTTCGCGGCTCTGCTGGAGCGCGACGCAGGGCTGGATCTGCGCGGGGGGCTCACCTTTGGGACGCGCGGGGGCGCGCGAACCGCGACGGCGCTGGGCGGCGGCTACTACGCGGTTGGCATGGGCGAATTCCGGCTCGGCAAGGCACCAGACGGCTTCGACTCGGAAGTGGCCGCTCGCGGCCTGGAGCCGGTGCGCCCGGCCCTGAGCGTGGACGTGGGAAACCCTCACCATGTCGTGGCGCTTGCGCACGCCGGCGAACTGGCCGCGCTAGACCTATCGGTGGCACCAGTTGTGCACCCCACTCCTCCAAACGGCTCAAACGTCGAGTTCGTCGTGACGCTTGGCGGCGAGATTCGCGACGGCGTGGAGCGCGGCCGGATCCGCATGCGCGTCCACGAGCGCGGTTCGGGCGAGACGATGTCTTGCGGCACGGGCGCTTGCGCGGCGGCGCTCGCTGTTCGGTTCTGGGCGGGGCCCGAGGCTCCCGATGTGTGGGACGTTGAGGTTCCCGGCGGGATGGTGACCGCGCGAGTTCGCGGTACTCATGTCACGCTCGAGGGGCCAGCCGTTCTCGTCGCCGACGGCACAGTGACCGTTCCCGCATAGCCGGGGGTGATCACGCTGCGCGAAGTCGCAGCACCGCTGTCATGCTGCGCGAAGTCGCAGAACCCTGAATCCCTTGGCGCTCGCGACCTTGTCCACCGCTCCCCACCCTTGGTCGGCGAGCCATGTGGCCAGTGAGTCCGCGCCGAGGTTCCTCTGCACCACGAGCCACGCCTCGCCGCCGGGGCTCAGGCGCGGCAGCCACTCGCCAAGGAGCTCGTGGAGCGCGGCCTTGCCTATACGAATGGGAGGGTTGGACCAGATCGTGTCAAATGTCTCGGTAGCAGGGACGACGCTGGGGAGGCCGACGCTGACGCGGTCGCCTACGCCTGCGATAGCGGCGTTACGGCGGGCGAGGTCGAGCGCCCGTTCGTTGACGTCGATCGCGACGACGGAGACGTCGGGCGACATGAGCGCCGCCGCGATTGAGATAGGTCCCCAGCCGCAGCCGATATCCAGTAGGCGGCCCCGCGGCTCCGGCACGGTGCGGAGCAGCACTCGCGTGCCTAGGTCAACGTGGTCCGGAGAGAAGATGCCAGACGCCACCTCGAGCGACAACGATCGGCCCGCGAGTTCCACTGAGATGCGCCGGCGTTCGTCGGCGGATGCCGGCTTGGCCGTGAAGTAATGCTCCTCGCTCACGGCTAGAGCGTATCTGTGGACGAGCGAAGCCATGTCTCACGCGGGTGAGAGAATAGAGGGTCATGACTGATCCACTCCTCGAAGACGAGATCCCACCGAGCAGGGCCGACGCCGTGCTCGAGCGGGTGCTTTCGCGCGCCGGAACGGCGGTCGCCGAGGGCGCCACCGCGGCCACCGATTACGACGGTGAGCAGCTAGAGCGGGAGGAGCGCGCGGCTCTTCGCCGCGTTGGCAGCCTGTCGACCGAGCTCGAGGACGTTTCCGAGGTCGAGTACCGGCAATTGCGGCTCGAGAAGGTCGTGTTGGTCGGCCAGTACGCGCACGGCAGCGTCACGGACGCCGAGATCTCGCTCCGCGAGTTGGCCGCGCTCGCGGAGACCGCCGGCTCCGAGGTGCTCGACGGCGTATTGCAGCGGCGTCCCCACCCGGATCCGGCGACGTACATTGGCAAGGGCAAGGCCCAGGAGGTCAAGGAGATCGTGGCCGCTGTGGGCGCGGACACCGTTGTCGTCAACGACGACCTCGCTCCCAGCCAACGCCGCGCGCTCGAAGACGTCGTCAAGGTCAAGGTCATCGACCGCACGGCGCTCATCCTCGACATCTTCGCGCAGCATGCGAAGTCGAAGGAGGGCAAGGCGCAGGTCGAGCTGGCCCAACTCGAATACCTGCTGCCGCGCCTTCGTGGTTGGGGAGAGTCGATGTCCCGCCAGGCCGGTGGCCAGGTGGGTGGTGCGGCCGCCGGAATGGGCTCGCGTGGTCCGGGAGAGACCAAGATCGAACTCGACCGCCGCCGCATCCGCAATCGCATGGCGCAGCTGCGTCGGGAGATCAAGGGCATGGCACCGGCGCGAGCGGTTCGCCGCGACAAACGCCTGGCGCTGCCGAACGTTGCGATCGTCGGGTACACCAACGCCGGCAAGTCTTCGCTCCTGAACCGCATCACGGGAGCCGGCGTGCTCGTGGAAAACGCGCTGTTCGCCACCCTCGATCCCACCGTGCGGCGTTCACAGACCCCCGACGGTCGCGAGTTCACGGTTTCCGACACTGTGGGGTTTGTGCGGAACCTCCCGCACCAGCTCGTCGCCGCGTTCGCGTCGACCCTCGAAGAAGTTGCCTTCGCGGACCTTGTGCTGCACGTGGTGGACGCATCGCATCCGGATCCGGAGGGCCAGATCCGCGCGGTACGCGAGGTGCTGGCCGACGTGCCGGGCGCGGCTCAGGTGCCTGAGATCCTCGTGCTCAACAAGTGCGACGTGGCCGAACACGAAGTGCTGCTGCGCCTTCGCGCGCGCCCCGAGCCAACGGTCGAGGTCTCCGCACTCACGGGCGAAGGGATGGACGAGCTTCTCGCGCTCGTCGCGCAAGAGCTCCCGCGTCCAGAGGTACGCGTTGAGGTTCTGCTGCCATATACCAGGGGCGATCTTGTTGCCGAGGCCCACTCAAAGGGCGAGGTGCTCTCTGAGCACCACGTCGCAGAGGGCTACGAGCTGACCGCCCTGGTCAACGAAGCACTCGCCGCGCGCATGAACCAGGCTTCGGACAAGCACGCCGCCGCCCGTGGCTGACGACCTCACGCCTCAGCGCGTCGAGGAACTACTCGGAACGGCCGTCGAAAGCCTTGGAGGCGAGACGCGAGAGGGCCAGCAGCACATGGCGGCGGCCGTCGCCAATGCACTCAGCAATGGGGAACACGCGCTCATCCAGGCGGGAACCGGCACCGGAAAGTCGCTCGGATACCTGGTCCCTGCCGTGGCCCACGCCGCCGCTACCGGCGAGCGAATCGTCATCTCCACCGCCACGCTCGCGCTCCAACGGCAGATCTACACAAAGGACCTCCCGCTGGTGCTTGACGCCCTGGAGGCCGAGATCGGAAGCCGCCCCGCCGTCGGGCTGTTCAAGGGCCGCTCAAACTACCTGTGCGTGCACAAGATGGACGGCGGTTACCCCCAAGACGAGGACACGCTGCCGATAAATGTGGGGCCCGCGAGCGAGCTTGGCAAGCAGGTGGCGCGCCTCCATGACTGGGCGGCGGTCACCGACTCCGGGGACCGTGACGACCTTGTGCCGGGCGTGCCCGGCCGCGCATGGGCGCAGGTGTCGGTGAGTGGCCGAGAGTGCCTCGAGAGCCGATGCCCGGCGCTCGAGCGCTGCTTCGCTCAGCGCGCGAGGAACGAGGCCGCGGAGGCCAAGATCGTCGTCACCAACCACGCTGTGCTTGGTGTGCAGGCGACGAGCCACGACATGATCGGCGACCACGAGGTGCTCATCGTCGACGAGGCGCACGAGCTCGTTCAGCGGATCACGTCGTCGGCGACGCATGAGCTCACGGTGCTTGCGGTCGACAGGGCGGCGCGCAACGCGCGCCGGGTTGGCATCGCCACCGAGCAGCTGGATCGAGCCGCGAGGTCGCTAGACGCGGCGCTCGGCGAGGCGCGCGTTGGGCGGGTACGCGGCGAACTGCCCGACGCTGTGGCTGACGCTCTCGAACTGGTCAGGTCGAGCGTTCGGCAGGTTCTGACGGGCCTGGGCAAGACGGACGCGGGCGCGGAGCTCCAGGGGCACGCCAAGGTGGCCACGGCGTCGTGCACCGAAGTCTTTGACGTGTGTGAAGAGCTGCTCGGCACCTCAGGACGCCACGTCATCTGGTTCGCGCCTCGAGACGGTGACTACGGCTCAAACGTGCCGGAGCGCATCGTCGCGGCACCGCTCGACGTTGCCTCGACGATTCACGACAAGCTCCTCGCCGAACGCGCCAGCGTGATGACGTCGGCGACGCTCGCACTTGGTGGGACGTTTGACGCGATTGCCAGGCATCTTGGCGTCGAGGATCCCGTGACGCTCGACGCTGGCAGTCCCTTCGACTACGGCCGCCAAGGCATGCTCTACGTCGCCGCGCATCTCCCGCGGCCGGGGGCCGGTGGCATTGGCGAAGAGGCGCTCGACGAGCTCGCCGCGCTCATCGAGGCGGCAGGTGGTCGCACGCTGGGCCTGTTCTCGTCGCACAAAGCGGCGGTGACGGCGGCCGACGCAATCCGCGCTCGACTCGACGTGCCGGTGCTCTATCAGCTCGACGACCAGCTGCCCACGCTCATGAAGGAGTTCGCGGCCCAACCGCGAGCGTGCCTCTTCGGTTCAACCGCGCTGTGGCAGGGCATCGACGTGCCTGGGCCCACGTGCTCGCTCGTGGTGATCGACCGGATCCCGTTCCCGCGTCCCGACGACCCCATCACACAGGCGCGCTCGGAGGCCGTCGAAGAGTACGGAGGCAACGGCTTCATGGCGGTCAGCGCCACCCACGCCGCTCTGCTACTCGCTCAAGGCGCTGGCCGGCTGATCCGCTCGGTCACCGACAGGGGAGTGGTCGCCGTGCTCGATCCTCGGATGGCGACCGCAAGGTACGGCGGGTTCCTGGCCCGTTCGATGCCGCCGCTGTGGCCAACCGACGACCGCGAGATCGTGCTCGCCGCGTTGCGCCGCCTCGACGCCGAGTCGCGTGACGCCGAAGCCGCCGCGTCCCAATAGGCTGGGCGCATTATGTTCCGCCTGAGGAGGCACGCAATGGCCGATGCGCCGTCCGAAGAGTACGCCCGGGGCCAGCGCGAAGAGCGCGAGCGGTTTGCCGAGTACCTTGAGCACTTCGAGAAGAGCTCGCGAGAGCTAGCCGAGAAGGCGGACACCGACGCGTCGCGCGTGTATCAGACGACCATCGCCAACGCGATGCAGGCGATGCGCCAGGCCATCACGGGCGGCTTCCACTGGAAGGACGGCTGGCGGGGCTAGACCTTCCGCAGCACCGACACGACCTTGCCCATGATGCGGGCGTGCGTGCCGTCGATCGGCGTGTAGTTGGGGTTGTGCGGCATGAGCCACACCTGACCATCCTTGTTGCGGAACGTCTTGACGGTTGCCTCGTCGTCGAGGAGCGCGGCCACGATGTCGCCGTTTTCCGCGGTGTTCTGCCGGCGCACCACCACGAGGTCGCCGTCGCAGATCGCGGCATCGATCATCGAGTCTCCGCTCACCGTGAGCATAAACAACTCACCCTGGCCGGTGAGCTGTCGCGGCAGCGTGACAACATCCTCGACTGACTGTTCGGCGAGGATCGGGCCACCAGCGGCGATGCGCCCAACGAGGGGCACGTCCACGGTCCGCTCGCTGCCGCCCGACGCGGGGGCCGGTAGAGCGACAACGTTGGGTTCGACGACGGGAGAGGTGGGCACGGCGTCGGGCAAGACCACTTCGATGGCGCGAGGGCGGTGAGGGTCGCGGCGAAGGTAGCCCTTGGCCTCTAGTGCCGAGAGCTGGTGCGTTACTGATGACGTCGAGGTGAGGCCCACGGCCTCGCCGATCTCACGCATTGAGGGCGGGTAGCCGCGATCCGTGACCGAGGCGCGGATCGTCTCGAGGATGAGACGCTGGCGCGTCGTGAGTCCGTCGCCGTTATCGACTTCGGGGAACTCGTGGACGGTTGAGTCGCTCATGTCCGCTCCTTCGTGATCCGCGCGAGCTCCATGTCAGACCCCGCTGGTGTCCTATAGCCATGACGGTAGGGCAATCGCAGGAGCAAATCAAACATGTGTTCGATTTTTTCTTGCGCGTGTCGCGCCTGAGTGGTAGAAATAGAACAGATGTTCGAACGAACACACGTTCGAACTGATGCGGAAGAAGGTGAGCGACATGGCGGTTTACGCGCCGAACACTCGGATCGCGGTCGCGCGGCGTGCGCGCACCCGCCGAGTAGTGATTCTTGCCATGTTCCTCGCCGCAGCCGCGGTGTTCGGTCCAAGAGTTTTCTCAACTTCCGCGTTCGCCACGGAGGGCACCGAGGCGCCGGTTCAGCTGGACACCTACACCGTTGGCTCCGGTGAGACCCTGTGGTCCATCGCGGCGAACCTGACGCCAGAGGGCAGGGACGTGCGCGACACCATGGCCGAGATCCAGGCGCTCAACGCGATGTCAGACTCTCAGTTGCAGGCTGGCGAGCAGATCCTTCTCCCGCAACAGGGCTGATCAGGAGTAACGCGGCCAGCCTGTCGCGTGCCAGAGTAGGGGCATGCATTGCCCCTTCTGTCGGCACGCCGACACTCGCGTAGTAGATTCTCGCACGGCCGACGACGGCTCGTCGATCCGCCGCCGACGCGAGTGCCCCGAGTGTGGCCGCCGTTTCACCACTGTTGAGACGGCAAGTCTCACTGTGCTCAAGCGCTCCGGAGTCTCCGAGCCGTTCAGCCGCGAAAAGGTTGTCTCCGGGGTGAAGAAGGCCTGCCAGGGCAGGCCAGTTTCGGAAGACGACTTGGCTGTGCTCGCGCAGCGAGTCGAGGAGGCCGTTCGCGCAAATGGCCAGGCCGAGATCAACGCCCTCGATATCGGCCTCGCGATCCTGCCGCCGCTTCGGGAGCTCGACGAGATTGCGTACCTTCGCTTCGCAAGCGTCTACCGCGCCTACGACTCGCTCGATGACTTCGAGACAGAGATCTCTCGGCTGCGTGAGGAAGACGCCGCGGCGGGCCGCGAGGCCTGACCTGCGCGACGTCCGTCATCCTGCGCGAATTCGGTCATCCTGCGCGAAGTCGCAGGATCCCTCTTTCGTCGCGCCGGCCCAAGCGCCGTCGTCTACCCTCTGCGCGGCTTTCGCGCCCCGCGGGTTGACTTTCTGGGCTGCGGTTTCCCAGCCTGCGACTTCCCAGATTGCGACTCCCCAGCCTGCGACTTGCCGCGTGGCTTCCCGGCGACGGGCGGCTTCCCTTTGCGCTGTGCCGTCTCGCGCTGGGCGAGGCGTTCCTCTCGTTCCGCCAACGCGCGCTCGCGCTCCACAATCTCGCGCTCACGCTTGTTGAGCTCGCGGAGGATGTCGTCGTCTCCTCGGGCGCTGGTGTCCCGCCGCGGAGCCTGCTCGCCGCGCTGACTCTGTCGGTCGCGTGGAGCGCGTGCCACTCGCGGCCCTCGGTCCCACTCGCGAGCGGAACGCGGTGCCTTGGGCGCCGCGACGGCAACGCCGGACGGCTCCGACCCACCTGTGAGGCGATCTACCAGGGCGAGCGACTCCGCGTCGTCTCCCTGCACCTTGCGGAACTTGGGAGTCACCCCAGTGCCCTCGAACATCCTGTCGGTGGACTTGCGTTGGTGGGGCAGCACGAGCGTCACGATCAACCCGTCCTCGCCCGCGCGCGCCGTGCGGCCGGCGCGATGCGTGTAGTCCTTGGGGTCGGTGGGCGGATCGATCTGCAGCACTAGGTCCACGTGGTCAACATGGATCCCGCGAGCAGCCACATCGGTGGCAACGAGCACCGGGATCTGCCCCGCGCGGAAAGCGGTGATCGCGGCGGTCCGTTCCGGCTGCGGCTTGTCTCCGTGCAGAGCCACCGCGAGCACGCCTGCGGCCCGCATCTGGTCGGCGATCCGGTCGGCTGCGAGCTTGGTCCGTACAAACGCGATGGTGCGGCCGGGTCGGTTAGCGATGCGCGTGGCCAATTGGTACTTGAGGTGAGGCGGCACGTTCAGCCCAATGTGCTCCATGCGCGCGGGCGCTTCACCAGCGGTGACATCGTGGAGAACCTGCGAGTGCATCCACTCCTCGATAAGCGCCTCAACGTCGCCGTCGAGGGTCGCGGAGAACAACAGGCGCTGGCCATCCCGCGGGGTGGCCCGGAGCAGCTCGGTGATCTCGTCCATGAACCCCATCTGGGCCATGTGATCGGCCTCATCGAGCACCGTGATCTTCACCGAACGCAGGTCGGCGTGCCCACGGCGCGCGAGGTCCGCGAGCCTCCCGGGCGTTGCGATCACCAGGTGGACGCCGCGCTCGAGCGCCGCGATCTGCTTGGCCATCGACAGCCCGCCGGCCACGAGCCGCAGCGACACCTCGAGCGCATGTGCGTGCGGCTCGAGCGCGTCGTTGACCTGCATCGCCAGCTCACGTGTCGGAACGAGCACCACGCCAAGGGGGCGGCGGGGAGAGACGGCATCGGCGTCGGCCAGGCGAGACAGCACCGGGAGCCCGAACGCGAGCGTCTTTCCCGACCCCGTGCGTGCCTTGCCCAGTACGTCGCGCCCTGCGAGGGCGTCGGCGATGGTCGCGGCCTGAATGGGGAAGGCGTCCACGAGCCCCGCGCGCGTCAATGACGAGACGAGCGGGCCCGGCAGCCCCAGGTCAGCGAATCGGGCGGACCCAGTGGCTATGACAGCACCCTTAGGCGCACTGTCTCCGGCATCGACACCAAAGCGTCCACGGCGTCGGCGGTGAGGCCCGACGCGATGTCGGAGACCACGTAGCCCAGCTCGCCACGCGTCGCGAGCTGCTGGCCGTCGATGTTGACCCCGTGCTCTGCGAACACGCGGTTCACCGTGGCGAGCACGCCGGGAACGTTGAGGTGCAGGTGCGCCACGCGGTGAGAACCGGAGGCGGCGTCCGCGGAAAGGTTCGGCAGGTTCACCGACAGGCCCGTGGAGCCATTGTTGACGTAGTCGCGAAGGCGAGTGGCGACGAAGATGCCGATGTCGCGCTGCGCCTCCTCTGTGGAGCCGCCGATGTGCGGCGTGAGGATCGTGTTCGGGAGGTTCTGCAGCGCGGAGACGAAGGGGTCGCCCTTCTTCTTAGGCTCCTCGGGGAATACGTCTACGGCCGCGCCGCCGATCGCGCCCGAGAGCAGACCCTCGCGCAGCGCCTCGACGTCCACGATGAATCCTCGCGAGAGGTTCAGGAACAGCGCGCCTGGCTTCATTGCCTCGAACTGCGCGCGGTTGAAGAAGCCGGAGTTACCAGGGCGTCCGTCCACGTGAAGCGTGACGATGTCGGCCTCGCGCAGCAGCGCGTCAAGAGACTCCATCTTGCGCGCGTTTCCAAGCGCGAGCTTCTCGGCCGCGTCGAAGAAGATGACGTTCATGCCGAGCGCCTCGGCGATCACCGACAGCTGCGAGCCGATGTTGCCGTAGCCGACGATGCCGAGCGTGCGGCCGCGAATCTCGTGCGCGCCCTCCGCGGACTTGTTCCAGATGCCTTGGTGCATCGACTTGTTGGCGTCGGGAAGGCGGCGCGTGAGCGAGATCATCTCGGACACAGCCATCTCCACCACCGAGCGGGTGTTCGAGAAGGGCGCGTTGAAAGCGGCGACGCCAAGGCGGGCAGCTGCCGCGAGATCGATCTGGTTGGTGCCGATGGAGAACGCCCCAACGGCGATCAACGACGGCGACTCCTGCAGCACGCGCTCGGTCACCTGGGTCTTGGAGCGGATGCCGATGAGCTCCACGTCCTTGAGCGCCGCGATGAGCTCGTCCTCGTCCATCGCGCCAACGTGGCTCTCGACCTCGATGCCGGAGGCCTCGAGGATCTCGGTGGCGCGGGGGGACAGGTTCTCAAGAAGGAGTGCTCGCACGCGCATATCCTCCCGTACGGGCGCCCCGTTTCCCAAACTCGGTTGCTCGCGCTGCTTGGGCTAGGAGATGCCCGACGGCAGGTCGCCTTCGTGCACGAGCAGCAACTTCTGCGTCGGTCGGGTCATGGCGACGTAGAGATCGCCCGGGCGGGCGGCGATCTGCGCAGGCTCCACCACCACGACCACGTCGAACTCGAGGCCCTTCGATTCGAGCGGATTGATGAGCGACACGTCGGCACCGCCTAGCCCGCCGGCGATCTCCGCGTGCCGCGAGTCATCGGCGATGACGGCCACGAGGCCGCCTCCCGTCGCGGCAAGCTCGCTCGCGATCCGTCGCGCCTCTGAAGCCGCGCGTCCGTTCGCGTCGGCATCGCGCACCGTGACGACCGCGTCATCCACCTCGCGCGCGGCGCTGAGTTCGCTCACAGGAAGGGCATGCGCTGCGGCAAACGCCTGCGCCGCGCGCGCAACCGCCGCGGGAATCCGGTACGAGATCGTCAACTCGCGAAGCGCCCACGACTGACCAAACAGCGGATCCATAGTCTCCGGCCACCATCGAGTGCCGGCGGGCGCGGACACCTGCGCTACGTCGCCGACGATCGTGAACGAGCGCGTTGGGCAACGGCGCAACAGCATCCGCCAAGCCATGGGGGACAGCTCCTGCGCCTCATCGACCACCACGTGCCCGTAGGTCCAGGTGCGGTCGGCCCACGCCCGCTCCGCAACAGACAGGCGTGAAACGCCGCCCTGCATGCGCTGCGCGAGCGTCTCGGCGTCCACCTTGATCATCGAGTGCGCGCCGAAGGTCTCGAGGACCTCCTTGGCGTACTGAATCTCCTCCTTGGTCGGCTTCGCGGGCCGCGCAGGACCTCCACCGGGCATGTCGCCGAGCAGCTCGGCGGCCTCGTCGAGTAGAGGCACGTCGGCGTCGGTGAACGGCGAGTCGGCGGCACGGAACAACAGCCGACGCTCGACGTCAGTGAGCGCGCGCGTCGCCGCCGCAAGCAGGTGGGGCTTGGAAAAGAGGTCGCGAAGCAGCGTCTCTGGCGTCACCGGAAGCCAACACAGATTGATGGCGATGCGGATGTTCCGCTCCTCGCGGATGTCGCGTTCGAGCTCGCGCCTGTCGTCGGCATCGATGGACTCGCCTAGCTGCTCGGCGAGCTGCGCGGTCAGCCGCGAGATCATCTCCTTCGCGAAGACCTGGCGAGCTTCGTTGTGCGGCCGACCATCGCGTCGGGCCCGCGCTTGGGCCTCACGCACGTCGTGGCGACGCAACACGACAACGCGGCCGTCGATCCGGAACTCCTGATCGGCGCGCGGCACTCGCTGGCGCTCGCGGACGGCCGCCCTGACAACGTCGGCCATCGCGAGGCGGCCCTTGAGTTCGGCGACCTCGTCGCTCTCGTGAGCCGAGGTGTCCGTGCCGCGCACCAGGCCGCCGAGCGTCGTCGACACGGCACCCGTCTCGCCGAGCGAGGGCAGCACGTGATCGATGTAGCGCAGGAAGGACTGCGAGGGGCCTATGAGCAGTACGCCGCGACTCTCGAGCAGATCGCGGTGGTGGTAGAGCAGGTATGCCGCTCGGTGCAGCGCCACGGCCGTCTTGCCCGTGCCAGGCCCGCCCTGCACCACGAGCGCGCCGGTCATCGGCGCTCGGATGACCGCGTCCTGTTCGGCCTGAATCGTCGCGACGATGTCACCCATGCGGCCGGTGCGGCGGGCACCCAGCGCAGCGAGCAGCGCGCCCTCTCCCTGCAGGGGCTCGCCGAGGTCGGAGGCTTCCAGCGCGTCGACGTCGAGCACGTCATCCTCAACCGCCGTGACGACCCGGCCCTGCGTGGTGAGGTGGCGGCGCTTGACGACGCCAGAGGGGTTCGCGGCGGTGGCGCTGTAGAACGCGCGCGCTGCTGGAGCGCGCCAGTCGGTCAGCAGGGGAGCGTGCTCGGCGTCGGAAAGGCCGATGCGTCCCACGTAGAGGCGGTCGCCGGCGACGAGGTCCAGCCTGCCAAAGCACAGGCGGTCCTCGACGGCGTCGAGCTGCGCGATGCGGTCCTCGTAGAGCGTGGCGAATGCGTCGCGCTCCGAACGGTTCTGGGGAGAACCGGACGGCCCGACGCGCCGGACATCTGCGAGGCGCTCGCCAGCCTCGTCCCGCAATGTGTCCAAACGTGCGTAGAGCACGTCAACCACGCGTTGCTCGGCCTCAAGGCCGGAGTGCTGCGCCGTAGCGCCGCGATCGTCCTGCATGTACCTATCCCTCGCCCGCCTTGGTCTTCCTCGTCAAGGCAGTCATCAATTATCGCAGTATTCAGCCCTTCGTGTGCACCATCTGTTCGCGGGGCGCGAGAACGGGCGGCGAGCGGAATACCGCGTGACACACTGGCCTTGGAGGTGTCATGAGCAAGTTGGTGAGTTGGAACCCCGACGGGGTGGCCCAGTGGGCGGCAGAGGCGCCTTCGGAGGGCGCTGTTCTGGTGCACTCCTTGCGGGGGTTCCTCGACGCCGGCAAGGCGGGCGCGATCGTCGCCGAGCACTTGCGTAGCTTCGAGGCCATCAACATCGCCACGTTCGACATCGACGCGCTGCTGGACTACCGCTCGCGGCGGCCCGAGATGACCTTCTCGATCAACGAGTGGACGGCCTACGACGAGCCGTACCTCGACCTCGACATGGTGCGCGACGGCGCCGGGACCCCCTTCCTGCTCCTCCACGGATTCGAACCCGACGTGAAGTGGGAGCGCTACATCCGCTCGGTACGGGACATCGTGGACCGCCTTGGGGTGGGCCTCACCCTTGGAACCCACGGCATCCCCATGGCTGCTCCGCACACGCGACCCATCTCGATGACGGTGCACGGCACGCGTCAGGAACTCTTGCCAGACACTCCAGCTCTGTTCGGCACCGTGACGGTGCCGGCCTCGGCGCAGAACCTGATGGAATACCGGTTTGGCCAGTGGGACCTCGCCGCCCTCAATGTGGCCGTCCACGTTCCGCACTACCTAGCGCAGTCCGCCTATCCGCAGGCCGCGCAACGCGCACTGCTTGGCATCGAGGACATCTCTGGCCTCGAGCTCAAGCCGGACGAGCTCGATGAGGCGGCCGCGCGAGCCCAAGAGGAAATCGATCGTCAGATGGCGGATTCTGAAGAGATTCAGTCCCTCGTCGGCGTCCTTGAGGAGCAGTACGACGCCTTCGTAGAGGCGCGCGGAGCGGGCCTTTCGGCTGACGGCGGCCTTCCGTCGGCGGACGAATTGGGCGAAGAATTCGAGAAGTTCCTCGCTCAGCAGAGGTGGGATCAGCCACCTAGCCCCTAATTTGTGCCATGCTTGTACCTGGTTGAACGTAGTGTGCAAGAACCGGTCTTTACTTGACCTGGGACGCGGCATTGCTGAAACGGGCTCCAACGCAGTGTTGAAGCCTCCCGTCCCGGGCAGTACAGATTAAGGAAAGTTCATGGCACAGGGTTCTGTGAAGTGGTTCAACGCTGAGAAGGGCTACGGCTTCATCGCGCAGGACGGCGGCGGCGCCGACGTCTTCGTTCACTACTCGGCGATCATCACCGATGGCTACAAGTCCCTCGAAGAGGCGCAGCGCGTCGAGTTCGAGGTCACCCAGGGTCCCAAGGGCCCCCAGGCCGAGTCGGTTCGCCCTCTCTAAGTCTCTAGACTTCGCGGCCGCTCCTCCTTCGGGAGGGGCGGCCGTTGTCATGTCCAGTCGGTACTGACGCCCGTTGGCAACGGGGCCGACGCCGCGTATCGCACGAGCGCCCGCGTCAGTTCCGCGTCGGGCTCGGTTCGAGCGACGAGCACGACGTTGCCGCGTCGCTTTCGCTTGAGTACGGCGTGCTCGCCGACCGCCACTATCTGGGCGAACGCCGACCTCGCTGCCACACCCTCGGCGCTCGCCGTGCCTGGGGCTACGGCGAGGTTCGCCACCACCATGCCGCCAGTTCGCAGCACTCTGCGAGCCTGACTCCACCACGTCGCGTCCGCTAGGTGCGCCGGCACGGAGTCATTGGCGAACGCATCGCGCACGATGAGATCTAGGCTCGCGTCCTGGCGCTCGGCGAGCGCCGCAAGGCCATCCTGAGCCCGCACCCTGAGGCGAGGCGCGCGCGGGAGGTCCCACCAGCGTCGGGCCAATTCTGCAAGCGTCACGTCGACGTCCACGGCAATGTGGCGCGACAGCGGACAGGCATCCGCCAGATGACGCGGAAGCGTGCATGCGGCCGCGCCGACGTGCAGTGCCAACCACGCGTGCTCCTGACGCGCGCCGTCCCACGCCGCCACCGCTGCGGCAGCGTGGCGCATGTACTCGAAGTCCAGCTCGAAGTCCGCACGCAGTGTGGAGGATGGCACCCCGTTGACGTAGACGGTCACGGCGCCATCGGCCTCGTCTCGAAGCTCCGCGACGCCCGTGGCGATCGGGATAGGGGTGCCTCGGGGAACGCCGGGAGCCAACTCTGCCGGCGATGAGGAACGACGCGCGGGGGTCACCCGTTGACGATAGCGGGGAGGGGTGGCACCACCGCCTCTCGACAATCTAGACTGAAGCCACGTACCGAAGGGAGGTCCGCATGCCACTGTCGGAGTATGAACAGCGCGTTCTCGAGCAGATGGAGCGCGACCTCGGTGCGGATGCGAAGCTCAATACCGCGATGCAGAAGTCGGCTCGACCGCGCGGTCGCTGGACCTTCGCCTTCATCGGCATCGTCGCCGGGCTAGGCGTGCTCATCTGGGGCGTCATCGCGCAGTTGACGCTCGTAGGCGTTCTTGGGTTCGCGATCATGCTTGGCGCCGCGCTTTGGGGGATGCTCGCCCCGGCAAAGAACGCAGCCAAGGGAGCCTCCTCTGGCGGTCCCAAGGGCGGTGCCGCTCCGCGCAAGGCCAAGCGTCAGGGCTTCATGAATCGCGTGGAGGAGCGCTTCGAGCGCCGACGCGATCAGAACGACTTCTGAGCGACTCACTCGCCCTCGTAGCCACCGCATTCACCCTGCTAGACAGCCACTCTTGAGATGGCGTCGCATCGTCATCTAGTGGCGGTGCGTACCTCAGGTCGCTCACGGCGTCGCGGAGTTCATGCAGAGCGGCCGAGCCTTCATCATCGAGTGGACTGTCCGCGGCGGCGAGGTCGTGCTCGAGCCGAGCGGCGGCTTCGATTGGAGTGAGGCTGCGCGCCCAGCGCAACTGATCGGGGAGCTTCTCGCGCAGCGCTTCCCAGGCTGCCTCTGGCCCGTGAGCGGCCGCGTGCGCAACCGAGCGCCGGCGGAAGGCCCACACCGCGTACACCGCGCCTGCGGCCACCAGCACGAGTGCCACGAGCGCCCACCACGGAACCCCGGCGTCGGCGTTTCCGTCGCTAGTGCTGGAGGTGGGGTTGGGATTCGATGTCTGCGGACCCGTGGTCGGGACATTTGTTGGGATCGGCACGTTGGAGGGAATCGGCGCATTGCCCGGGTTGCTGGCCTCGACGGTGTACGCCGGCGGCGAGCCCGTCTGCACGGCGGGCGTGGGCTCGAATCGCACCCAGCCCTCGCCGGGGAAGTACAGTTCGGGCCACGTGTGCGCATCGCCGCCGAGAACCTCCCACACTCCGTCGTCCGAGAGCTGCCCGCCCAGGTAGCCGAGCCCCATGCGGGACGGGATGCCAAGGGACCTCGCCATCATGACCATGGTGGTGGCGAAGTGAACGCAGTATCCGGTCTTGGTGTCGAGGAACTGCGAGACGGCATCGCCGCTCCGCACGGGCTCCACCGAGGTGTCATAGGTGAAGTTCGACGCGTCGCGCAGGTAGGCCTGGATGGCCACGGCCTGCTCGTATTGGGTGGTCGCGCCGGCGGTGACTTGACGAGCGAGTTCGCTCACCCGGCCGATGTCGATCGAGGTGGGGATCTCGTTGTACGCGGCGCTCACGGGGTCGACGCCCGCGTCAATCGCGTCCTGTGACGCCTGCAAGTTGTCTTCGGTGAAGTAGTCGAGCGCGGTGACAACCGAGTACTGCAGACCCTTGGAGCTGCCGTCTGCCGTTGACACCTCATCGCGAGACGGCGAGTACATCCAGTTGTCGGGCGCGTCGACGCTGCGAGGGAACGTGGGCAGCGGCAGGTTCCGCTCGGCGCTGTTGGACAGGTCGATGGAGAGGATCACGTGTTCGAGGTCGTTCCAGCCTTCCAGCCCGCCCGGCCACAGCACGCCCGACGAGGCCGCGGGCACGGTGTCGGTGGCGTCGTCCTTCTCGCGGGTCCACGTAGTGCCGTCGAACTCACGCAACGTGTAGAGCCGCAGAGCGTCGGGGTGCCGACCCGTGGAGACGTAGCTGAAGACCACCTGTGCCGAGTTGACGGTAAGCGACTTGCGGAGGTCGAGCGCAAGGTTGAGGCGCGTTGACGTCTCGAGTGCCGAGGGCGCGTTGAAGCGCGGAATCGCTCCCCAGCCGTTCCCACCCACAGCCGCAGGTGCCACCAGCGCGGCGACGACGAGCGCCGTGGTGCTCGCGATGATCGCTCCCGTGAGCGGCACCGATCGACTGGACGCCGCCTGGGATCGCGCGGCCCCCATTGCGATCATCCAGCACGCCGCGGTCGCGAAGAGCGCCCACATCGGCACTTGGTACTGCAGGAAGATCGCGGGCGTCCACGGGAGCATGAGCACGATCCCCGACAGCGCCACCGCCTTCCACGACGCCGCGAGATGATCGGCAACGACGAAGATGGCAACCGCGAAGGCGGTGATGAGGGCCGACAGTTCCACCGTAACCGTCGCGGGCGCGGGAGTCTCGGCTGCGTAGGTCGCGCCGGCGGCGACGGCGTGCCAGAGATCGGCAATGGCCGACGGTGTGGGCAGCAGGTGCTTGGTGCCGTCCTCTCGCGTGGCGAAGAGGGGCACCATGGCGAGCACCGCCGCTCCGAGCGCCGCAAGGCTGGGCAGGAATTTTGACCGGCTCGCCGCGCGCACGGCGAGGTCAGCGCCGCACGACAGCGCGAGCACAAAGGAAACAGTGCGCATCCACCCTGCTCCTTCGAGCAGGGTGCTGAGCGCGAGCATCGCGACGACAGTCGCAATCGCCATGAGCGCGGTCACGGTCCACGGGGTGCGGGTTGCCGTCATTCGATATCACCCGCGGAGAGCAGCGCCGTCCACACGGCGGCCAGATCGCTTGCCGTGGAAACCGTCGCAACGCGCCACCCGGACCGGCGCAGCGCCCGCGCCGTGTCGCGGGCGGCCTCTTCCGTCGAGGCGGTGGTGCGCACGAGAGCCCAGGCCCGGCCCGTATCGCCGATCGGCACGAGAGCGTCGAGCGCCTCGCGCTCGAGCGGCTCGATGATTGCGACGATGACCTCGCCGTGGAGGGCATCATGCTGGGCTTGGCGAGCTGCTCGGGTGATGTGGTGGGTCGCGGCGGCCTGCGACACCGGCGCCGCGAGGTCCACCGTCTGGTCGAGCAGCGCGGCGCGGCCCGCCTCGGAGCCGTGCTCGCCGAGGTGCCGGGAGACATCGGGATTGAGGCCCGCTCCCAGGATCCGCACTGGGTGCCCGGAGTTCAGCACCGAGAGCGCGATTGACGCCGACGCTGACACCGCCCACTCGAGAGCGGCACCCTCTCGCGGCAAGTCCATGAGGACGGTCGCAGGGCGACGACCGGCGCGCTCGTCCGACCGCACGAGCATCGTGCCGCGTCGAGCCGACGACGCCCAGTGGACCCTTCGAAGATCGTCGCCTTCGCGATAGTCGCGCAGCGAGGCGTCGTCGGGGGAGGGCGTGCGCGCACCGAGCACAATCCGGTCGGCGAGGCCCATGAGAGCGCCGGCTGTGCCGCTGAGGTCCACGACAGTTGGCCACACGGGGATGAGCTCCGCGTCGCCGACGGCAGTGTCGGCCCACAGCACGCCGAACGGGTCCGCCGAATGCACGAGCGCGGGCCCAAGGGGCCAGCGGCCGCGTCGGGACGGCAGCAAGGAATAGGTGAGGGTGAGGGTTGTCTCGTCGCGCGACACCGAAGCTTTGGTGGCCATGCCGCCAGTGAGCTCGGCGGCGGCCTGCTCGCGAATATCGAGCGATTGCGTGACCGCACGCCGCCAACTCGAGGCACGAGAGCCGTCGGACTTGATGGTGACCGTCACGACGCCGGGCACGCCTGCGGTGAGCGGGTGCGGCACCACCTCTCTGCGCGCGTAGGGGAAGCGCGTCACAAAGGTGTTGACGGACAGCAGCATCCAAATGCACGAGACCATGAAGACGGCGAGCATGAAGATGCCGCAATAGACCAGGATCGGGGTCGCCAGCCCAACGCCGAGACCGCCGAAGACGAGCCCTGCGCTGCCGAGTCCAACGCCGCGCGCGCTGAACGCGGTGGCTGTGCGCTTGGCTTCGTCGGGACTGCTCACGTGCGTGCCGCTACTGCGAAACCGTGGAGTGCTCTACTGCGCGCTCGCGGACGTGGGGAGCGTCGCGGGCCTCAGTCGGTACGGCGGTGCGTCCCACGATCTCGCGCATGATCTGCTGGGTTGAGCGGCCAGCGAGCCGCGACTCCGTGCTCGCGATCAGGCGATGCGAGAGCACGGCGACTCCGAGAGCCTTGACGTCGTCCGGGAGCACGTGATTGCGGCCCGCCATGGCGGCTCTGGCCTTGGCCGCGGCGAGCAGCTGCAGCGCCGCCCGGGGAGACGCGCCAAGGCGAAGCGCGGAGTCGGAGCGGGTGGCCGAGACCACGTCCACGATGTACTGCTTGATCGCGGGAGCCGCGTACACGCGGCGCGCGACGGTGATCGCGTTCGTCAGATCCTCGAGGCTCGCGACCGGGCGGATCTCGCTGAGCGGGTCCACGCCGTCGTGACTAGCGAGCATCGCCATCTCGTCGCGAGCGCTCGGATAACCGACAGAGACCTGAGTCATGAAGCGGTCGCGTTGCGCTTCTGGGAGGGGATAGGTCCCCTCCATCTCGATGGGGTTCTGCGTCGCAATGACGACGAAGGGCTTCGGCAGTCCGCGCGTAACCCCGTCGACAGTGACGGCGCTTTCCTGCATTGACTCGAGCAACGCCGCCTGCGTCTTCGGGGACGCGCGGTTGATCTCGTCGGCGATCACGACGTTGGCGAAGATGGGGCCCGGTCGGAACTCGAAGCGGTGGTCGTCGCTGCGGAAGATGGAGACGCCGGTGACATCGCTGGGGAGCAGGTCCGGCGTGAACTGAATGCGCCCCACGGAGCCGCCGACGCTCGCCGCGAGCGCCCTCGCGAGCGTGGTCTTGCCCACACCCGGAACGTCTTCGACGAGAACGTGTCCCTCGGCCAGCACGGTGGCGAGAGTTGCGGTGATCGCATTGTCGAGCCCCGAGAGCACGGTCGAGATCGAGTCCCGCACGCGCGTAGTGAGGTTCGCGACGTGGGTGAGGTCTTCGGTTGTCGGGACCGGATTCGTCATGACGCTCCTTCGCTGTCGGGTCGAGCCTATGCGACCCAACCCATGACCTCCCAACCCGCGCGGGAGCGCGGCGCCAGAGCGTCGGGAAAAAGAACGAAGTAAGTGGAGGAATCGTTGTGAAATCGATGACGAAGTGGGGAGAAGTGGAGTAAAGTGGGGACATCTGGCGAGTCGTGGCGCTGAAAGGGGGTCCGTGGTGGCTGAACACGGACTGGGACCCACTGGGGTCTTCCTCGGCACGTTCACGCCCAAACTCGACGACAAGGGGCGGCTGATCCTCCCCGCAAAGTTCCGCGGGCGGCTGTCTTCCGGGGTTGTCATGACGCGAGGGCTCGACCGCTGCATCTTCGTATTCCCGATCGACGAGTTCAACGCCGTGCACGACCGGTTGCGCAGGGCTCCGCTCGAGAACAAGAACGCCCGCGACTATCTCCGCAACTTCCTCGGATTTGCCAGTGACGAGGTCCCAGACAAGCAGGGCCGAGTTCTGCTCAGCGCCCCGCTTCGCGCGTACGCGGGCATTGACAGGGAAGTCGCGGTGGTCGGCCTTGGATCTCGAGTCGAGATCTGGGACGTGACCGCATGGAACGAGTACCTCGGCAGAGGCGAAGACGACTACGCGGCAACTGCCGCAGAAGTTTTTCAAGACATGTGACGTGAGTCGCGGCCTCCTCCCGCGCAGCTCTGACGGACTTCCCCCCGCCAGAGAGCCGGAGGGAGACCGGGACCCACGGCACCGAAGCCAGTAAGGGAAGCGCATGGACGCAGCAGCACCGCGGCACACGCCGGTGATGCTCGAGCGCTGCGTCGACTTGCTCGCCCCCGCGCTGGACCGCCCTGGCGCCGTCGCCATCGATGGCACTCTCGGCATGGGCGGTCACACCGAGGCGATCCTCATACGCTGCCCGCAGGCCGTAGTTGTGGGGATCGACCGCGACCCGCAGGCGATCGCCTTGGCGAGCGCCCGGCTGGCGGGCTTCGGGGACCGCTTCCGTGCGCACCACTCGGAATACGACGACATTTCTGGGGCGCTCGCCGCCGCACGGTCCGACGCTGCGGCCGGGATACTCCTAGATCTTGGGGTGAGCTCGCTTCAGATCGACGAGGCCGAGCGTGGGTTCAGCTACGCGCAAGACGCGCCGCTGGACATGCGGATGAACCCGGGTGACCCCGTCACGGCGGCGGACATCGTCAACTCCTGGGACGCGCAGGCACTCACGCGCATCCTGCGGGACTACGGCGAGGAGCGGTTCGCCGCGCGGATTGCCGAGTCGATCGTGCGCCAGCGGGAGGCCGCTCCGTTCACGCGCACCGCGGAACTTGTGGACCTGGTCCGTGCCTGCATTCCGGCGGCCAGCCGGACGCCCGGTTCGAACCCGGCGAAGCGCACCTTCCAGGCCCTGCGGATCGCCGTGAACCGCGAGCTCGAGGTATTGGAACGAGCACTGCCGCGCGCGATCGAGGCCACTGAAGTGGGCGGCCGCGTGGTGGTCATGTCCTACCACTCGCTCGAGGACAGGCTCGTGAAGCGTGCGTTCGCGGCCGGAGCGGAAAGTACGGCTCCCGTTGGCCTGCCGGTTGTTCCGGAAGACGATAAGCCCTACCTGAGACTCATTACGCGCGGCGCAGAGAAGGCAAGCGCAGCGGAGGCCGAGGCGAACCCGCGGTCCAAGCCCGTTCGGTTGCGCGCCGTCGAGCGCATTCGCGAGACTCCCGCTTCCAGGAGGGCCGCATGAGCGCCGCACCGGCGCGCCACCCGCGCCCTATCGCTCCCACGCCCGGCCCGCGGCCGGCGGTGCGGCCACAGCGCTCGGGCCAGCCACAGCGCTCGAGCCAGCCACACCGTTCGAGCCAGCCACAGCGCTCGGGCCAGCCACAGCGTCGGGCCCCCCAGGGCGCTCCGGGGCGTCGCGATCACCTGCGGGCAGTGGCCGCTCCGGAGCAGGCACGCTCCCTGGTGCCGTTCGCGTGGACGTGCGCGCTGATCATCATCGGCGCGCTCACCGCGGTGCTGTTCATCAACACGTCTATGGCGCGCGGAGCGTACGAGCGGCGAGACCTCAAGATCGAAATTGCCGCTCTGCACGAGCAGAAGGCGACTCTCGTCACGAAGCTTGAGCAGAAGTCCTCGCCAGACGAACTGGGGGCCGACGCGCGGGGGCTTGGAATGCTGCCTGCGGACCGCTTTGGGTTCATATCCTTGGCCGACACGCTCGTCATCGAGTCAGGGAGCAAGTAATGCCGGCACCACAGCGCGCGCGCATCGGCAACCCCGTGGTGCGCCAGCGCGCGGTGTCGTTGCTCGCGATGGTGTTCCTGCTGGTGTTCGCCGGCAGGCTCGTGATGATCCAAGGCGTGGAGTCCAAGGGGCTGTCGGAAGAAGCGCTCAAGCAGCGTCTAGTGACAAAGAGCGTCTCGACGCCTCGCGCCGACATCGTCGACCGCAACGGCGTGGTGCTCGCCACCACGGTCGACCGCTACAACATCGGCGTGAACCAGCAGATGCTCGCCGGCTGGAAGCGCGTCGAGGACAAGACCGTGACGGCTCAGGGAGCGCTGGACGCCGCGACGATCCTCGCTCCCATCCTTGGACTCGACCGCGACGAACTCGCGGCAAAGCTGGTTGGCGACTCCACCTGGGTGTACATCGCCAAGGACGTGACGCCGGAGACCTGGGACCTCGTCAACGCCGAGGGTATCGCCGGCGTCCAGCCGGAGCCTGTCAGCGAGCGCATCTATCCCAACGGCGACATCGCAGGAAACATCATCGGCTTCGTGGGCGGCTCCGAGGAAGGCCCCGGCACCACCGGGCTCGCCGGACTCGAGCTCTCGTTCCAAGACGTGCTCACGGGAAAGCCAGGGTCGATCACCTACGAGAGCGGCGGCAGCGGCACGCTCATCCCCACCGGTGTGCACGAAGAGACGGCGCCCGTGCCGGGCAAGACGGTCGTCTCGACGTTTGATCGCGACATGCAGTGGTACGCGCAAGACCGGGTTGCCCAGGCGATCAGGGAGACAGGGGCGTCGCGCGCCACGGTAGTGATTCAGGACGTCAAGACCGGCGAGATCTACGTGCTCGTCGATTCGCACAGCGTCGATCCCAATGACCCTGGAGCGTCGTTACAAGATGACCGCGGCTCGCGTGCGGTGTCTACGGTGTTCGAGCCGGGCTCCACGGCGAAGGTCATCACGATGGCCGCCGCGATCGAGGAGGGCCTCGTGACGCCGACGACTCACATCGTTGCGCCGTACGCGTACACCACGGAGAACGACCAGACCTTCCGCGACGCACACAAGCACCCCAAGCAGAAACTCACGGTGGCTGGCGTTCTCGCGGAATCCTCCAACACGGGCACGGTGCAGATCGGCGAGCGGCTCTCGACCAAGCAGCGATACGAGTACCTCACCGCGTTTGGGCTTGGCCAGAAGACGAACGTGGGCATGCCCGGCGAGGAGCCTGGCCTCCTCAAGAACTACAAGAAGTGGGACGGCCGGTCCAAGTACGCGGTCCTCTTCGGCCAGGCGCTCTCCGTCACCGCAATCCAGACCTCGCAGGTCTACCAGACCATCGCGAATGGCGGCGTGCAGGTGCAGCCCACGCTCGTCAAGGGTTACCTCGACGCGAACGGCGACTTCACGCCTCGCGAGACCGAGGAGCCCAAGCGAGTGGTCTCGGAGAAGACGGCTTCCGAAGTGATGACGATGCTCGAGTCGGTGACCACGGACGGCACCGGTACCCTCGCCAAGATCAAGGGCTATCGCGTGGCCGGCAAGACGGGAACGGCTCAGGCCTCGTCCGGAAATGGTCACCTCAACCGCATCGTCGCCTCGTTCGTGGGCGTCGCTCCCGCCGATGACCCGCGTATCGTCGTGACGGTGATCCTCTACGACCCTAAGACCTCGATCTACGGTGGCGAGGTTGCCGCCCCGGTCTTCAAGGATGTGGCGACCTTCGCGTTGCAGGAGTTGCGTGTGCCCCCGTCGGACACCAAGCCCACGCTGTACCCCCTCACCTGGAAGTGACGGAGCCGCAGATGGCGCCTGAGATGGACCTGCGCCCAACTCATGTTCTTGCGCAGTCGCTCGCGGCCGTGGCCGCACGTGCCGGCGCCGTGCTTGAAATGCCCGACGCCGCGGAGACCTCGATCTCCGGTGTCACCGTCGACTCTCGAGAGGTGCGCTCTGGCGACCTCTTCGGGGCGCTCCCAGGGCTTCAGGTGCACGGCGCCGAGTTTGCCGCCGCCGCGGTGGCGAGCGGGGCGTCGGCGGTGCTCACGGACCGGGAGGGTGCCACGCGGCTCGCTGGCCTCGTCGTGCCGATCCTCGTCGCCGAATACCCGCGCCACGCCATCGGCGAGGCCGCCGCGCTCGTCTACGGCGATCCATCGTCGCGCCTGGTATTCGTGGGAGTGACGGGAACCAACGGCAAGACGACCACGAGTTACTTCATCGACAACGCTCTCGCGCAGGTGCATCAGCGCCGCGGCATCTTGGGCACCGTGGAACTTCGCGTTCGCGACGAGGCGATCGAGTCGCCCCGCACCACGGTGGAGGCTCCGGTGCTCCATGCGCTGCTGAGCCGGATGCTCGAGGAGGGCGTCACGGCGGCCGTCACGGAGGTCAGTTCGCATGCCGCGGCGCTGGATCGCATCAGCGGCGTCGACTTCTCGGTGGCCGTGTTCACCAACCTGCAGTGGGATCACCTCGACTTCCACAAGACCATGGAGGGTTACCTCGCGGCGAAGGCACGGCTCTTCGAGCCGGGTCGCGCTCGCAGGGGCGTGATCAACATCGACGACGAGTGGGGAAAGAAGCTCGCTTCTCGCGTGAAGATTCCCGTAGAGACGGTCTCCACCCTGCTTGTTGACGGAATGCCCGACGCCGCGGTCACCGCGGATTGGACAGTCACCTCGGCGGACATCGGGCTGGACGGGGTGGGTTCTACCTTCACGTTCCGTGCGCCAGACGGCTCCGAGCACACGGCCGCGAGCCCTCTCCCTGGTCTCGTGAACGTATCGAATTCGATGGTTGCCATCGTGACGGCTCACGCTGCCGGGGTGCCGCTCGACCTTGCGATCGCGGGGGTTGCAACCGCCCATGCGGTACCAGGGCGCATGGAGAGAGTCATCGAGCGCAGCGAGGTGGACCCGCTCGCGATCGTCGACTACGCGCACACCCCGGACGCGCTGGAGCTTGCGCTGCGCGGGGTGCGCCCCATCACGCCAGGGCGATTGATCCTCATCTTCGGCTCCGACGGCGACAGGGACCGCGGCAAGCGACCCGTGATGGGCGAGATTGCTGCGCGACTCGCGGATGTCATCGTGCTGACGGACGAGAACCCGCGCTCCGAGGAACCGGGCGCGATCCGCGCCGCGATTCGCGAGGGCATTGAGAAGGTGCGCCCAGGGCTCGCCGATGTGCACGAGGTGGAGCCGCGAGTGGCCGCCGTCGAGTACGGCCTCCGACTTGGTGGGCCAGGGGACACGGTCATCGTGACGGGCAAGGGTCACGAGCCAACCCAGGAGATAGCAGGGGTCTTCTATCGATACAACGACCGCGACGCCTACCTCGCGGCCCACGCCAATCTCCTTGCCGAGCGCAACCGCGAGGAGCAGGCATGAGGGCCCTCACAGCCCAATGGGTGGCGAACGCGGTTGAGGGCACGCTTGCCGCAGACGTAGACGCGACCGTCACGTCGGTGGTCAAGGACTCTCGAGACGCCGTCGCCGGTTCCCTTTACGTCGCCTTCGTGGGGGAGCGCGCCGATGGCCACGACTTTGTGGACGCTGCGGTCTCCGCGGGCGCCACCCTGTGCCTCGTCTCGCAGCCGGTGGCGGCGCCGCACGTGCTCGTTGACGATGTTGAGGCGGCCCTTGGCGCCCTTGCGCGCGCGTACCTTGCGCTGTTGCGAACAGAGGGCGACATCACGGTCATCGGCATCACAGGTTCGAACGGCAAAACGACCACCAAGGACCTCCTCGCCCAGGTGCTTCCCAATGCGGTGGCACCGGTTGGCAGCTACAACAACGAGATCGGCATGCCAATCACGGTGCTCGCGGCCGACAGTTCCACGCGGTACCTGGTGCTGGAGATGGGTGCGAGCGGACCGGGCCACATTGCCTACCTGACCTCTATCGCTCCGCCCGACATCGCCGTCGTCCTCATGGTGGGCACGGCGCACTCCGGCGGGTACGCGGGGCCAGACGGCATCGCGAAGGCCAAGTCGGAGATCGTCTCCGGCCTCCGACCTGGAGGTGTCGCGATTCTCAATCTCGACGACCCCGCGGTGGCGGCCATGGCGCCGCTAGCGGGACGCGTGGTCACGTTTGGCTTCGCCGCCGGCGCTCGGGTGAGGGCGGCGGATGCCAACCTGGACCACGGAAGGGCGAGCTTTGTGCCCGTGGTGAGCGGAGCGTCGGGCCAGCGTGTGACGCTCACGCTGGTGGGCGAGCATCACGTGTGGAACGCGCTCGCCGCGCTCGCGGTGGCCGTCGAATGCGGGATGGATCCGAACGATGCCGCGGCGAAGGTGGCCGCGGCGGGCCCAGTGAGCGAGCACCGAATGGCGATCACAGAGCGAGCCGACGGCGTCACGATCATCGATGACAGTTACAACGCGAGCCCGGAGTCCATGCGCGCTGCGATGCGAGCGCTGCTGGACGTCGCGGATGGCGGCCGCACCATTGCGGTGGTGGGGGAGATGCTTGAGATGGGCGATGCCTCGAGGGATGCGCACTGGGACGTTGGCTACAACGCTGTGAGGCTGGGGATCGACTACTTGCTCGTCGTCGGAGAGGGTGCGAAGCCCGCGTTTGACGCCGCGGTGCGCGAGGGATCGTGGGGCGACGAGGCCGCCTTCGTCGGTACCATTGGCGAGGCCCGCACCTACCTGACGCAGAGGCTCGCCGCTGGCGATACGGTGCTTGTCAAGGGTTCGCACGGCTCAGGGCTGTACGAGCTTGCGGATGAACTGGTGAGGGAGGACGCATGAGAGCGGTTGTCTTCGCGGGTGCGATCTCCCTGTTCATCTCGCTTTTCGCCACGCCCCTCTACATCCGCTTCCTCACCAAGCGTCAGTACGGCCAGTTCATCCGCCAGGACGGGCCCGAATCGCACCACGTGAAGCGCGGCACCCCGACCATGGGTGGCGTCGTGATCATCGTCGCGACGGTCATCGGCTGGATCGTGGCGAACCTCGGCACGGATCGCACACCCAACGTGTCGTCGCTGCTGGTGCTGTTCCTCATGTGCGGATTGGGCCTCGTGGGGTTCCTCGACGACTTCATCAAGATCTCGCGAGAGCGTTCGTTGGGGCTGCGCGCGCGGTACAAGATCTTGGGCCAGGCGGTCGTTGGCATCGCCTTTGGTGTCATGGCGCTGCAGTTCCCGGACGAAGGCGGCGTGACTCCCGCCTCCACCGCCATCTCGTTCTTGCGCGACACCGCACTTGACTTCGCCGTCTTCGGCCCGGCCGTGACGCTGGTCCTGTTCATCATCTGGGCGAACTTCCTCATCACCGCTTGGTCCAATGCGGTGAACCTGACGGACGGGCTCGACGGCCTCGCTACCGGAGCGGCCGTCATCTTCTTTGGCGCATACGTGCTCGTTTGCCTGTGGCAGGCCCAGCAGAAGTGCGGCTTCACGGACAACGTGGCCCAGTGCTACGAGGTGCGAGACCCTCGCGATCTTGCGATCCTGTGCTCGGCAATCGCCGGCGCGTGCGTGGGCTTCCTGTGGTGGAATGCGAGCCCTGCGAAGATCTTCATGGGCGACACCGGGTCGCTCGCCCTAGGCGGGGCGATTGCAGGCATCACCCTCATGACCCGCACCGAACTGCTCGGCGTGATCATCGGCGGCCTGTTTGTGATCGTAATCGCGAGCTCCGTGATCCAGATCGGGTACTTCAAGATCAGCGGCGGAAAACGCGTGTTCAAGATGGCGCCCCTTCATCATCACTTTGAGATGTTGGGATGGGGCGAGGTGACGATCGTCACGCGCTTCTGGATCTTCGCTGGACTTGCGGCCGGCCTGGGCATGGCGATCTTCTACCAGGAGTTCGTCTCGCAGTTGCCCGTGTCATGATCGAGGGCCTTCGCGTCCTCGTGCTCGGCGTAGGAGTAGCCGGAACCTCCACCGTCGCCGCCTGCCGGGAACTGGGCGCCACCGCAGTGACCGTGGACGCCAACGGAGAGGCCGACCACCAATCCGTGGATTCGGTCGACCTTTCGCAGTTCGACGTTGTCATGGCGTCGGCCGCGTTCGCTCCGCATAGTGAAGCGATCCGCGCCTGCGAGGCCGCGGGCCTCGAGATCTGGTCGGAGATGGAGTTCGCGTGGCGAGTTCGCCGCGAAGGCGTCCCCTGGGTACTTGTCACCGGAACCAACGGCAAGACGACCACCACTCAGATGGTGGGGGCGATCGCCGCGGCGGGCGGCCTGGACGTTCGCGTGTGCGGAAACATGGGCATTCCCGTGATCGAGGCCGCGCGCGCCGAGTGCGATCTTGTCGCCGTCGAGATCGCGAGCCTCCAGCTGCACTTCACCCACACGCTCTCGCCACACGCGGCCGTGTGCCTCAACGCCGATGACGACCACACGGATTGGCACGGCTCGCTTGAGGCGTATCACGCGGACAAGGCCAGGGTGTATCAGCATGTCCAGGTCGCGTGCGTCTACCCGGCAGCCGATCGCGCCATCGAGGAGATGGTCGAAGAGGCCGACGTCGTTGACGGCTGCCGCGCAATCGGCGTGACCACAGGGATCCCGTCGGTCTCCCAGCTCGGCGTCGTCGAGGGCCACCTCGTCGATCGCGCGTTTCACGACCAGCGGCGCACCCACGCACTGGAGATCGGCCACATCGACGACCTGAAGCACCTCGTTGCGGGTGACATCCCTCCCTATCTCGCCATTAACGCGCTGAGCGCGGCCGCACTGGCGCGCGCGGTGGGCGTAGCCCCAGGGGCGGTCCACGAGGGCCTCGCTGGCTTTGCGCTCGATCACCACCGCACTGCGTTTGTTCGCGAACTCGCAGGCGTCGCCTACGTGGACGATTCGAAGGCGACCAATTCGCACGCGGTGAAGGCGGCTTTTGGCGGCTTTGGGCCCGACGCCGTGGTCTGGATCGCAGGCGGCCTCGCAAAGGGCCAGGATTTCGGTGAACTCATCGCTGCGATCCGCGATCGCCTCCACGCCGTGGTGCTCATCGGCGTGGATCAAGAGCCGCTTTCCAGGGCTCTCGCGGAACACGCCGCCGATATCCCCGTGCTCGCAATACCCCCGGGAGACACTGTCATGGAGCGCGCCGTCGCGGCCGCTCGCTCGCTGGCGCGGGAGGGCGACACAGTCCTCCTGTCACCTGCGAGCGCATCGATGGATCAGTTCCGCGACTACGCGGACCGAGGGACAGCTTTCGCCGACGAGGTGGGGCGCTTGGAGGGTTGATGACCGCCACGGCGAACGCCAAGCCTCGCACCATGGCGTCCGCGTGGAAGTCCCCGGCGGCCACGTACTACCTCTTGGCAGCGTCGGCCGGAATCCTGTTGATCGTCGGCCTCGCTTCTGTCCTGTCGAGTTCGTCGATCCAGTCCTTGCGCCAGACGGGCGGCAACCCGTACGCATTGTTCTTTGTGCAGCTCGCGGCCTTCTGCGTTGGGCTCGTCGCGCTCGGACTCGGCTCGCGTCTCCCGGTGATCGCGTGGAAGCGGCTCGCCCCGTGGGTGCTGTACTCGTCGATATTCATGCTGGTGATGGTGGCGCTCGCTGGGATGACGCTCAACGGAAACCGCAACTGGATCAAGGTCGGCATCGTCACCTTCCAGCCCTCCGAAGTCGCAAAGCTTGGGCTCGCCCTCTATCTGGGGGTTGTGCTCTCCGTCTTCCGCAAGCAGCTCACCACGTGGAAGCAGATCATGGTGCCTGGCGGCATCATGTCGATGATCGTGATCGGCCTCGTGCTCTATGGGCACGACATGGGCACAGCCATTGTGCTGTGCGTGATCGTGGTGGCGGCGTACTGGATCGCCGGCCTGCCCCTGAGGTTCTTCGCCATGGCGGGCGTCGCGGCCCTTGTTGGCGTGCTCGCCCTGGTTGCACAGGGAGAGACGCGCTCCGCACGCATCGCCGCGTGGCTCAACCCGGAGAACTGCGACAAGGACGCGTGCATGCAGTCCGTGCACGGTATCTGGGCGCTCGCGTCCGGTGGGCTGTGGGGGCTTGGCCCTGGAATGAGCCGCGAGAAGTGGGGAGGCGGCCTTCCCGTCCCTGACTCCGACTTCATCTTCGCGATCATCGGCGAAGAGTTTGGTCTCGTCGGCACGCTGCTTGTGCTCTTCGCCTTCGGAATGATGATCGTCGCCGTCAACCGCATCGTGCACCGCTCCATCGACCCGTTCGTGCAGATTGCGGGCGGCGCCATCGGCGCGTGGATCATCGCGCAGGCGTGCATCAACATCGCGGTTGTCATTGGCCTTCTCCCGGTGACCGGTCTGCCGCTGCCTCTCGTGTCATCGGGCGGCTCGTCGCTCATCGCGTCTATGGCCGCCATTGGCGTGCTCATGGCATTCGCTCGAGCGGAGCCAGGAGCTCCCGAGGCATTCGCGGCTCGCCCCACGGTCGTGAGGCGCTCGCTCGCGGTGCTGTCGCGGAGTCGGCGTGGGTAGCTTTGTGCTCGCGGGCGGTGGCAGCGGCGGCCACGTTAACCCGCTCCTTGCAACGGCGCTCGAACTGAGAGCTCGTGGGCATGAGGTCGTCGCCGTAGGCACGTCGCAGGGTCTTGAGACCGAGCTCGTGCCGCGCGCGGGCCTCGACCTGAAGCTCGTCGATCGCGTCCCACTGCCTCGCCGCCCAAACGCCACTGCGGTCACCTTTCCACGCGACTTCGCGCGCGCTACCTCGCAGGCCGCCGCGATCATCGCCGATAGCAGGCCCGACGCCGTGGTCGGGTTCGGCGGATACGTCTCGACGCCCGTGTACAGGGCGGCGCGCAAGGCAGGCGTTCCAGTAGTGGTGCACGAGGCGAATGCCAGGCCAGGGTTCGCGAACAAGTACGGCGCGCGCTTCGCCGCGGCCGTTGCCACAACGTTCCCGGGCACCCCGCTGCCACGTGCGATTGTGACCGGACTGCCGCTGCGCAGAGAGATCGCCGATCTCGCGAAAGCGATGGCCGATCCGGAGCGCCGCCTCGCAGTCCAGGGCGCCGCTCGCGAGTCGTTCGGTTGGGCCCCAGATGCGCCGGTACTGCTCGTGACCGGCGGCTCGCTTGGAGCCGCGAGCCTCAACTCCGTGGTCGTCGAAGCGGCGTCAACTCTCGTGCGTCGCGGAGTCCACGTGCTGCACCTCACGGGCCACGGCAAGGACGAGGACGCCCAGCGTGCAAAGGGCGACCTTCCGGCGAAGCTGCGAGATGCCTATCAAGTCTTCGAATACGCCCACGACATGGCAGCCGCCCTTGCGTCGGCGTCGGCCGTGCTGTGCCGGGCAGGCGCGAACACGGTCAGCGAGGTGAGCGCACTGGGTCTGCCCGCGCTGTACGTGCCGCTGCCGATCGGCAACGGAGAACAGGCGCTCAACGCCGCCGCCGCCGTCGAGGCGGGGGCCGCGCTCATGTTTCGCGATGCCGACCTCACCGCGGCTCGCGTGGAGCTTGAGGCGGAGGCGATGATCCTCGACTCCGCGGTCTCGGCGCGAATGCGAGCAGCGGCCGCGGGAGTCGCGATCCCGGATGGCGCCGTTCGCCTCGCGGACCTCATTGAGGGGGCGCGCTCATGAGGTGGCATTTCATCGGCGTCGGCGGATCCGGCATGTCTGCGGTGGCGACCTTGGTTGCAGCCAAGGGAGTCGATGTCACAGGGGACGATCGTGGAGAGAGCCTGTACTTCTTGGCGCTCAAGGAGGCGGGGCTGGACGTGCGCGTGCTTGAGGATGCGTCACGGGTCGAGGGCGCGGACGCGGTCGTGATCTCCACCGCGATTCGCGACTCGAATCCAGAGCTTGCTCGCGCTCGCGAGTTGGGCATCTCGGTGATTCACCGATCAGAGGCGCTCGCTTGGGCCCTCGAGGGACTTTCGCTCGTCGCGGTCGCTGGCTCACACGGCAAGACGACGACGTCCGCAATGTCCGCCTGGGCGCTTCACGGAGCCGGGATCGACGCGAGTTTCGCGGTGGGCGCTCGAGTGTTCGGGATACAGGGAGCGGTGGCGGGCGGTTACGCAGGAAGCAGCGGCGTTGCCGTCGTGGAGGCAGATGAGTCGGACGGCTCGTTCCTGCGCTACCGGCCTCGGGTGGGCATCATCACGAGCATCGAACCCGATCACCTCGACTATCACGGAACCGTCGATCGCCTGCATCGGGCCTTCGCGGACTTCGCTCGATCGTGCGACGTGGTGATCGCCCACGGTGGCGACCCCGTAGTTGTGCGCGTGGCGCAGGCGGCGCGTGACGCGGGAACGCGCGTCCTCACTTATGGCGTCGACGAGGGCCTTGATGTGGTGGTCTCGGACGACGGCGTGGCTGGCTTCGGCGCAGAGTACGGGCTCACCGTGCCGATCCCTGGTGCCCACAACCGGCTCAACGCGGCGGCGGCTTGGGCTGCGGCGGTGGAGATGGGGGCCGACCCCGCGCGCGCTGCGGCCGCGCTAACGACATTCGGAGGCACGGGACGGCGATTCCAGCTTCGCGGCGAAGCTGCAGGGGTGAGGGTGATCGACGACTACGCGCACCACCCAACCGAGGTGGCGGCTGTCATCTCGGCGGCTCGCGCCGCGGGTGCGGGGCGTCTCGTGGTGCTCTTCCAGCCCTCGCTTTACTCCCGCACGCTCGAGCACTTCGCGGCGTTCGCGCGGGCGCTTTCCGTTGCTGATGCCGAGGTGGTGCTCGCACCGCTCCACGGCGACAGAGAAGACCCGATCGACGGTGTGAGTTCGCAACTGATCGCGGATGAGATGACGATCCCAGCTCATATGGCCGAGTCGCTCGAGGACGCCGCCCGCATCGTCGCCGAGGTGGCGACACCAGGTACGACGGTCCTCACCGTGGGATCCGGACCGGTCACCAAGGCGCCCGACTGGGTCCTCGCCCGCCTGGAGGACGCGTGAGCGGCCACCAGCGCCCCTCGGGCCCGCAGCGCCCTTCGAACCCCCAGTGGGCGCGCGTCGATACCGTCGCCCGGCCCAGCGCGCCCGCGCCCCTGCCGCCAGAGCGTCGGGCAGAAACCGCGCTCACCGACGCCGCCAAGTCCACCGTCTCCGCGCTTCAGGTTGTGCTTGGGCGCGCGAAGTCAACGATCACGCCGCCCGTGGAGGCGAGGCGAGACGAGCGCGAGAAGGAGCGCAGGGCAGCAAAGCGTCGCCGACGGGGAATCGTGTGGGGGAGGCGAACGGGTTACGTGCTCGTGGCTGGCGCCGCCGCCTGGCTCGCGCTGCTGTCGCCGATCTTCGCCTTGGATCCCGCGAAGGTGCAGATCTCGGGCTACGGGACCGTTGTGGATCCGACCGAAGTTCGAGACGTGCTGGCAGACGAGGGCGGCACCTCGCTCGCCATGCTCTCCGTGGGGCGGCTCACCGGCGACCTCAAGGACATCCCAGGCGTGCGCGAGGCGCACGTGGAGCGTTCTTGGCCCAACAGCCTCGTGGTGACGCTCGAGTCGCGAGAACCCGTCGCGGCCATCCCCGAGCGGGCGGGCGGCTATTCGCTCGTTGACGACGAGGGCGTGCAGGTTGGCCGCGCCGACAAGGCGCCGAAGGGCTTGCCTACGCTCGCCGTTCCCGCGGGGAATGAGAAGGTTCTTCACTCGGCGCTCGGCGTCGTCAACTCCCTTCCGGCCGAGCTCAAGGCACGCGTGACCTCGATCGCGGCAGCCACCGAGGACTCGGTGTCGTTCACTCTCACCAAGGGACCAAAGGTGGAGTGGGGGAGCGCGGAGGACTCGGCCTTGAAGGCAGAAGTCCTGACTGCCCTGCTCGGCTCCAAGGCTGCGCGCAAGGCGGACGTGATTGATGTGTCCGCGCCCACCCTCCCGATCACCAAGAACAACTGATCGCGACACGCGCGCCAATGCGCCGCTAACCGCGGTGCCGGACGTACCGTCATCGCAGGACAACTTGACATAACTATAAGCCTCAAGTTGAACGTTAAGGTTGAAAGGGAAGGCACCATGGCCGCACCGCAGAACTACATCACCGCCATCAAGGTCGTCGGCGTCGGCGGCGGCGGCGTGAACGCCGTCAACCGCATGATCGACGTTGGCCTCAAGGGCGCGGAGTTCATCGCGATCAACACCGATGCGCAGGCCCTGCTGATGTCGGATGCCGATGTCAAGCTCGACATCGGGCGCGAACTCACGCGCGGCCTCGGCGCGGGCGCGGACCCCGAAGTGGGCCGCAAGGCGGCAGAAGACCACGAGGACGAGATCGCCGACGCGCTGCGCGGCGCCGACATGGTCTTCGTGACCGCTGGCGAGGGTGGCGGCACGGGTACTGGCGGCGCGCCCGTGGTAGCGCGGATCGCTCGCGCGCTTGGCGCGCTCACGGTTGGCGTGGTGACACGCCCCTTCGGCTTTGAGGGCCGACGCCGTGCGGACCAGGCGCAGGCCGGCATCGAGAAGCTTCGCGAAGAGGTGGACACGCTCATCGTGATCCCCAACGACCGCCTGCTCGCGATCGATGACGCCAAGCTCGGCGTTCTGGGCGCGTTTGCTGCGGCCGATCAGGTGCTCCAGGGCGGCGTGCAGGGCATTACAGACCTCATCACCACTCCCGGCCTGATCAACGTGGACTTCAACGACGTGCGTTCGGTGATGCAGGGTGCGGGAACCGCGCTCATGGGCGTATCCGCAGCTCGGGGCGAAGACCGCGCTCTGGTTGCGGCCGAGGGCGCCATCTCGTCCCCGCTGCTCGAGGCGACGATGGAGGGCGCGCACGGCGTGCTGCTGTCGATCGCCGGTGGTTCGAACCTCGGAATCAAGGAAGTGGAGATCGCCGCGCGGCTTGTGCGCGAGGCGGCCCACCCAGAGGCGAACATCATCTTCGGCACGATCATCGACGACGCGCTCGGCGATGAGCTCCGCATCACGGTTATCGCGGCCGGCTTCGACGGCGGATCGCCCACGACTCGCAGGCACGAGGGCGCGCTCGGAACCTTCGAGGGTGCAGGTCCGGCTCCCGCAGCCGATGAGCTGGAGCCGGTAGTCGCTCCCACGGAGACGAGCACCGTCCCGCAGGCCGTCGAGGCGGATGTCGACACCGATGCGATCGACATCTCGGCAACTCGCACCACGCGCGAAACGCTCGATGTTCCAGAGTTCTTGCGCTAACGCGCTTGTCAGCGCCGCTTTGGACTCAAGTGCCGCATTGATCGACACTTCGCGGTGATCGACGCCGGTCTTCCCGTCCACGCATTCTTCAGCATGCGGGACGGCGGCGTCAGCGCGGCACCGTTCGACTCGCTCAACCTCGCTGATCACCTTGGCGACGAGCCCACCGCGGTGGCGCGCAATCGCGACACCCTGGCTGAAGCAGCCGGCGCTCCAGTGTCGTTCGTCGTTGCGGAGCACGGGCTGCGCGTTCATCACGTCTCCGATGCTGCGGCCCCAGTGCCGGTCGCGGACATCCTCATCACCGATGTCCCTGGTATCGCCCTCGCGGCGCTCGCCGCGGACTGTGTGCCGCTGCTGCTTCACGACGCCGCAGATGGCGCGGTAGTTGCCGCTCACATCGGCCGCAGGGGACTGTTCGCCGGTGCGGTCGACGCGGCGGCCGCCGCCCTGCTCAACTTGCGCCCCGCCCGGTCGAGCAGGGACCTCATCTCTGCCAGCGTCGGGCCTGCCATTTGCGGCCGCTGCTACGAGGTGCCGCTCGACATGAGACGAGAGATGGCCGGGCGCCACCCTGCGGCGGTATCGACGACGCGATGGGCCACGCCAGCGCTCGACATTCCGCGGGCGATCGAGACGCGGCTAGATGAACTTGGCGTTGGCCAGGTGGTGCGAAGTGCCGTGTGCACGTTCGAGGACGAGCACTACTTCTCCCATCGGCGAGACGATCTGACGGGCAGACAGGGGGGTGTGGTCGTGTGTGGAGCGGCCCCCGGCGTGTCGCTCCTGGGTGCACCCGCAACCGCGCCGTAGCGTTGACGGTGACAGCGGCCGCACGGACGCCGTGGAACGTGATTGGGGTCAGCATGAGCGCGATTCGCAAGGCGATTCAGTACCTGGGTTTCGACGTCGCCGAGAACGAGGACTACGGCTACGGCGAGGAAGAACTGGCGCCCGTCACGAACCTGCACGACGTCTCCGAGGTGCGCTCCAAGAGCAAGCATTCGCACTCGGCGCCTACGCACTCGGCGTCCCCGGACCTGCGCCGCATTCAGACCATCAAGCCCCGCAGCTACAACGATGCGCGGCTCATCGGCGAGGCATTCCGGGCCGGTGTGCCGGTGATCATGAACCTCACCGAGATGAGCGACGCCGACGCAAAGCGCCTCGTGGACTTCTCGGCCGGCCTTTCGTTTGGGCTGCACGGCTCGATCGAGCGCGTGACCACTGCGGTCTTCCTGCTCTCGCCCGCCCACGTTGAGATCGGCGTCGACGCAGAGCCCCAGCGCTCCGACCACGCGTTCTACAACCAGGCCTGAGCCGGGTTGTGAGACGCCCCTGCGCGGGCCGGTAGGCTCGCGGGGTGGGCATCGTCGTTACCGTGCTGCAGTTCGTGCTGTTTATCTTCATGCTGCTGCTTCTCGCCCGCGTGGTGCTGTCCCTGGTGATCGCCGTGTCGCACGACTGGCGCCCCAAGGGCGCGGGCCTTGTCGCCACTGAGGGTGTCTACACGCTTACCGATCCGCCGCTCAAGGCGCTGCGCAAAGTCATCCCGCCGCTCAGCATCGGACAGATTCGACTGGACCTGGCATTCATCGTGCTCTTCTTCGGTGTGTCGTTCCTGTGGCAGATGCTCGGGATGTGGCGCTGACACGCTCAAGTGCGTGCCGATAGTGATGTAGGTACAGTGACAACAAAGACCGGCACGTAGGCTGTGGCCGCCACGGCGGTGAAAGCGAAAAGAGGTTGGAAATGGCTCTTCTCTCAGCGGAAGACGTCCTCAACAAGGCGTTCTCCAAGACCAAGTACCGTGAGGGCTTTGACCAGGATGAGGTCGACGACTTCCTCGATGAGGTTGCCAACACGATCGCGCAACTCACTGCAGAGCGCGACGAACTCGCTTCCCGCGTAGCCGGGGGAGCTGCGGCAGCGCCGGTTGCCGAGGCGCCGCCTGTCACCTCTGCCGGGGGAGTGCCCGGAACGACTGGCCTGCTCGCCGCCGCTACGGAGCCTGGAGCCGCGAACCCCACGGGCATGCTCGCGATGGCACAGAAGCTTCACGACGAGTACGTGCAGGCCGGAGAGGCCGAGCGCGACCGCATCATCGATGAGGCGCACGGCGCCGCGGACGCGATCCGCGAACGCGCAGATGTTGATGCCACGGCTCGCATGGACGCCCTTGCCGGTGAGCGCGCCGATCTTGAGGCGCGCATCGACGACCTTCGCCGCTTCGAGCGCGACTACCGGGCTCGTCTCAAGGCCTACCTCGAGAACCTCCTGGGCGACCTCGATCACAGCGGCACCGGTGCCGCGGCTGGAGCCGCCGCTGGCTTCATGGCGAGCGAGCTGCCCGGTGGTGGCGCGGACGCATCGAGCGAGGACTCGGCAGCCGCAGAAGGTGGCGCCGACGCGTACCTGGTTGAGGACGTTGTCGTGGCCGACGTGTACGGAAGCGCGGACGGCGAAGAGGAGATTGTCGTCGTCGAGGAGTACGAGACCGCCACGCCGGTGTCGTTCGATGAGGCGCTCAACGGCTACTCCGTGGCGGGCTCTGGTGAGGCAGCGCAGTCTGTTGAGGCAACGGAGCCCAGCGATGCGACGGACCAGCCGGCGCAGGACGCGACGGAGTTTGAGCCGGCGGCGTTCGAGCCGGAGGCCGAGCAGCCACCAGCGGCACCGAGCTACGACGCCAGCCAGTCTTGGGAGTCCCAGCTCGCGCCCCAGACGGACGCAACCCCCGCCGCGCCCGCGAACCCCTTCGCCCCCGTAACCCAGCCCTCGGAGGGCGAGGCGAGCGGAGCGTCGGGCAACGAAGGTGAGCCCAGCGTGGCACCAGAAGATGAGGAGCCCGCTCCCTACACGCCGCCGTCGAGCCGCATGTTCAACGACCTTTACGGCCAGCAGCGCCCGGAGCAGGGCAACTAGCCTTTCCGCTCATAGCAAAGCGCCGTGCCCGCTTGGGCGCGGCGCTTTGCTATGAGCGCACAAACCGGACTAGTCTCACTCCACTAGTCGCACTTACGGCTGCCGAGAGAAGGACTACTCATGACCAGCACAGATGTGACCACCATTGAGGTGGACCCCGCCGAGCTCAAGGCGGCGGATGTGAAGAAGCTGGCCGTCCGCGACGGCGACGAGCCTTGGAAGGTTGCGGAGCTGCGCGACATCGTGAAGACGCTCAACTCGGACGTTGAAAGGCTCGTGGCGGAGTTCCAGGCCACCGAAAACGAGCTTGACGACCTGCTCCACACCTCCGACGGCGCCGGCGACGACCAGGCGGACGCCGGGGCCACCGCGCTCGAGCGCGAGCAGGAGATGTCGATCGTCAACAACACGCGAGAGATGCTCGAGCAGTCTGTAGACGCGCTGCGTCGCGTCAAGGCCGGCACGTTTGGCGCGTGCCAGGTGTGCGGCAACGGCATCGGCAAGGCGCGCCTGCAGGCATTCCCGCGCGCGACGCACTGCGTCACCTGCAAGCAGCGCGAGGAGCGCCGTTGACCTGGCGGCCAGCCCTGTGGCTGGTCGCCGCCGGAGTCGTGGTTCTCGATCAGGCCACGAAGCAGTGGGCCATCAACTCGCTCGAGCCGGGCGAGGTGCACGAACTTCTGGGGCGCTGGCTCGCGATTGAGCTCGTACGCAATCCCGGAGCCGCACTTTCACTCGGCGACGCGCACACTTGGCTCATCACGGCCATCGGGATCGCGGTTTCGATTGGCATCATCGTCTACGCGCGCCGCGCCCAGACGTCGCTCGCGGTCTGGCTGTTCGGCATCGGACTCGGTGGAGCGCTCTCGAACCTCATCGATCGCCTCTTCCGCGCCCCCGGCTTTGGCCAGGGCCACGTGGTGGACATGATCAACTACAACGGCTGGTTTGTGGGCAATGTCGCCGACATCGCGATCGTGGGTGCAGCAGTCGCGTTCGCGGTGCTCGCGGCGTTGGGTGTCCACATTCTGGAGCCAAAGGAAGAGGCGTCTGCGGCTGAGGCGGCTCCTGCGCTCGACTCAACCACGCCGTCGGACGAGAGTGCCTGACACCCGCCATCTTCCGGTGCCCGACGCTCTGGTCGGGGAGCGCGCGGACGTCGCCTTGGCGCGGATGCTCGGGCTTTCGCGCACGCGATCGGCAGAACTCGCTGACCTGGGTCTTGTGACGCAAGGCTTCGCGACGCTGGGCAAGGGCGATCGGCTTGTCGACGGCGTTGTCACCGTTGAGTTGCCCGACGCTCGCGCGGCGGTTCCTGAGCCGCCAGTTCCCGGCGGGCTGCGCGTGCTCTACGAGGACGACGATGTCGCCGTCATCGACAAGCCCGTTGGCGTGGCTGCCCACGCCTCACCGGGTTGGACGGGGCCCACAGTAGTTGGAGCCTTGGCCTCGGCAGGGGTGACGCTCGCCTCGTCGGGCGCCGCCGAGCGTCAGGGGATCGTGCACCGCCTGGACGTCGGCACGTCGGGCCTCATGGTGGTGGCGAAGTCCGATGCCGCGTATTCGGTGCTCAAGCGCGCGTTCAAAGAGCGAACGGTGGAGAAGATCTATCACGCGGTGGCGCAGGGGCACCTGGATCCCACGGCCGGGACCATCGACGCGCCCATTGCGCGCCACCCATCATCGGACTACAAGTTCGCGGTCGTTGAGGGCGGGCGGCCGTCTATTACGCATTACGAGGTGCTGGAGATGTTCCCCTCTGCCTCGTTGGTTGAGATCCACCTGGAAACCGGCCGTACTCACCAGATCCGGGTTCACATGGCCGCTATGCGCCACGTCCTGGCGGGCGATCTCACGTATGGCGCGGATCCGGTGCTCGCGCAGCGGCTGGGACTCACGCGCCAATGGCTTCATGCGCGAGAACTGGCCTTCGAGCACCCGACCCGCGGCGGAGAGGTGCGAGTGACCTCCGAGTATCCGGAGGATCTAGCCTCTGCTCTTGAGGTTCTGCGAGGCTAGACCCATGAAGGTCATCGCCGTCGAGACCCCGGAACAGCTCGCCGCCGCCCTCGAGGTGCGATTCGAGGTGTTCGTCGAGGAGCAGGGCGTGAGCCCCGAGTCCGAGGCGGACCACCTCGACGACGACCCTCGCACGCTCCACTGCCTGGTCCTGACGGACGACGACGACTTCTTTAGCGGTACCGTCGCTCCTGGTTACGTGCCTGGGGTTGCCAGCGGCCCTCCGCCCGGCACGGTCCTCGCCACCGGACGTCTGATCGCGCCCCACACGGACGTCTCCCACGGGGACGGCAGCGCCATGGACCCCGCCAACCCGCACATCGGGCGCGTGGCGGTGCTCGCGTCGGCGCGGGGAACCGGCGCCGGCCGCAAGGCGATGGAGTTCCTCGAGGCGGCAGCGCTCGCCCGCCACGGAGCCAACGGCGCCGTGCGCGTTGAACTCAGCGCACAGGACCACGCCATGCCTTTCTACGAGAAGCTGGGCTACACGGCCCACGGCGCCGGTTACCTCGACGAGGGCATCCCGCATCACGACGCGTTCAAGGACCTCGGTTAAGCCTGCGCCGCGAGCGCCTTCCTGATCCGCTGCGGGCTCACGCTGCCGTCGGTGCCCAGCGTCTGCGCGAACAGCGAGACGCGCAACTCCTCAAGCATCCACCGGACATTCTGCGGCGACCCGCTCGCGACCCACTCATCCTCGACCTCGCGCACCTGCCACGCGAGCGCCTGGTCACGCGCCACATTGCCCGACGCCGCCTCCAGTCGCCGCCTCAGGCCGGCCAGGTAGCGGGGCAAGTGGGGAAGCCTTTCAGCGGGCGTCATTGACAGAAAACCGTCATATACGAGCCCCGACGCTTGGGTTCGGATCTCCTGAATCGTCGCCAAGAGCGCCATGGAGGTGGCGGCGCGCACCTCCGCGTCCAGCTCGCGACTGGCCGTGAGGATGGTGACCGCCAGCTCGGCGATTCGGTGCACTTGCGCCTCGAGCCCGGCACGGACTCGATCGCTTGCCTTCGAGAACCCGTCGCGCGTGCGAATCTCGCCGGCCTCCGGTACCACAGCGATCACGGCCGCGAGCTGAAGGTCCGCGACGAGCGATTCCGTCGACTTGTAAGGGGATGCGGCGAGCGAAAGCGCCTGCGCACCCGTCCAGCGAGTGGTGACGCGCTTGACAGGCAGCGCCAGTTGGGTCAGCAGCAGCCTGCGAACACCCGCGGCGTGAGCCGCGGCGTCAGGAGTCGCGAGCACCGTAAGGGTGGGCACGCCTTCCACGTCGACGATCGCCGGATAGCCGCGCACGCCCCCAGAGCCCTCGATCACCTCTTCAAGGTCTCGCGGCCACTCGGTGAGCGGCTCCCCCTGCGTCCGCACCGCATTGCCGGCGCCAGGCACGCCGTCTACGCCTGGAGCGCGGGGTCCGGGGCGGATTTGTGGTTCGGACGCGGGCCGCGGGACCGCCACTGCCTTCGTCACAGCCACTTGCGCCCGCGGCGACAGCGAGCGCTGCAAGTACTCGAGGTCGGGCCCCTCGCCCTCCACGCGGCCCTCGTGCTCCACCCGGAACGTCATGCGCAGGTGGGCGGGCAGACGGTCATCGACGCCGTCCCAAGCGTCGACGGGGATCGTCACCCCTCGAACCTCTAGTGCGGCCGCGGCGAAGGCCTCGTGAAACCCGGCCGGTCCCGGACGTAAGGCGGCATCGATAGCCCTCGCAGCGTCGGGCGCGGGAACCAGCTGCACGCGTACGGGCTTGGGAAGCGCGCGGATCGTGGCCGTGACGAGTTCTAGCCTCAGCCCCGGAACCAGCCAATCGAAGCCCTCTGAGGAGAGCGACGGGAGCAGGGCAAGCGGCACGTGGACCGTCACTCCATCCGCGTCGGAGCCTGGCTCGAACTGATAGGTGAGCGGGAGCGAGACGCCCCGCTGCGTCCATGTGTCCGGGAAGCCTTCGGTGTCGTGGGAGCCCGGCAGCAGTTCGTCGACAGTGAGCGTCAGCAGGTCCGGGTTGCGCGCCCGCTCGCCCTTCCACCAGCGATCAAAGTGCCTGCTAGAGATGACATCGGCGGGAATCCGGTCGTCGTAGAAGGCGAACAGAGCCTCGTCGTCCAGCAGCGCTCCAAGGTTTCGCGTGCGAGCGGCGAGTTCCTCCGCCTGGGCCAGCGCGGTGCGGTTCGCGCGCCAGAAGGCGTGATGGGTTTCCCAGTCGCCCTCGACGAGGGCGTGGCGGATGAAGAGGTCGCGAGCGTCGGCGGGGTTGATGCGGCCCCACAGCACCGTGCGGTCGGCGACGATCGGCACGCCGTACACCAGAACCCTCTCCGTGGCGACGGCAGCCCCGCGGCGCTTGGACCAGTGCGGCTCCGAGTAGGAACGCTTGGCGAGCGGGCCGGCGAGCTCCTCGGCCCACTCGGGCTTGATGGCGGCGACATCGCGCGCCCAGAGGCGGGTGGTCTCGACGAGTTCGGCCGCCATGATGAACGCCGGTGGCTTCTTGGCGAGCGCCGATCCGGGGTTGATCGCGAACCGAGCGCCGCGAGCGCCCAGGTACTCATTGGTCGCTTGCTTGCGTGCGCGGCGCATCGCGGTGGCCCGCGCCTCGCCGCGCAGGTGCGCGAACGACGACGCCCTGAGGTCCCCGGCATCCTGCGCGCCGATCTGCGACAGCAGCCCGGCGAGCACGGCTCGGTGAATAGCATCCTCGTCTTGACCGTCGCCGAGTTTGGGCATCGCGATCCCCAGGCCCTTCGCCGCTTGTCGGATCTGCTCCACCACGTCCTGCCACTCGCGAATGCGCAGGTAATTGAGGAACTCTGCGCGGCACAGCCTGCGGAAGGCGTTCCCCGACAATTCCTGCTGCTTCTGTGCCAGGTAGCGCCAGAGGTTGAGGTAGCTCAGCAGGTCCGACTTGGGATCCGCGAAGCGACGGTGCAGCAGATCCGCCTCCTCACGCCGCTCCTGGGGACGCTCGCGCGGATCCTGAATGGACAGCGCGGCCGCGATGATCGCGACCTCGCGAGCCACCCCTAGCCGCCCGCCCTCGACCACCATTCGCGCCTGCCGCGGGTCCATGGGCAGTTGGGCAAGCGCCCGCCCGATGCTGGTGAGGGTTGTGCGGGCGCCTTCCGTTGCGATTGCGCGGGTTTTCAAAGCACCCAGTTCGCTCAGGAGGTTGACGCCGTCACGGATTGCCCGGGTGTCCGGGGGCTCGACGAAGGGGAAGGTCGCGACGTCGTCGGGGGAGGAGGCGACGCCAACGGAGATCATGCGCAGCAGCACGCTGGCCAGGGAGGTTCGCAGGATCTCCGGTTCGGTGAACTCAGGGCGACCGTCGAAGTCCTCGTTCGAGTACAGCCGAATCGCGATGCCGTCCGCGAGGCGCCCTGCCCTGCCGGAACGCTGGTTCGCCGACGCTCGCGAGATCGGCTCGATGGGCAGGCGTTGAACCTTGGTGGACTTCGAGTAGCGCGAAACGCGTGCTGTGCCAGGGTCTACGACGTAGTGAATGCCGGGAACCGTGAGCGAAGTCTCGGCGACGTTGGTTGCCAACACGATTCGGCGTCGGGAGTGCCGTTCAAAGACGCGGTGCTGCTCGGCGCTGCTGAGGCGCGAGTAGAGCGGCAGGAGTTCGGCGCCCAGGCCAGCCAGAGCGTCGGCCGCATCGCGAATCTCCCGCTCGCCGCTGAGGAACACGAGAATGTCGCCCTGCCCCTCACGCATGAGCTCTTCGCAGGCGCCGACGATGCCGGCCATGATGTCGCCGTCCTCTGGCGGCCGGTAGCGGATCTCCACGGGGTACGTGCGGCCCGTGACCTCGATGACGGGAGCGTCGAAGTGCTCGCTGAAACGCTCGGAGTCGATCGTCGCCGAGGTGATGATGAGCTTGAGGTCGGGGCGCCGGGGCAAAAGGTTGGTGAGGTAACCAAGCAGGAAGTCGATGTTGAGGCTGCGTTCGTGGGCCTCGTCGATGATCACGGTGTCGTACTGCTTGAGGAGTGGGTCGCGTTCGATCTGAGCCAACAGGATGCCGTCGGTCATCACCTTGATCTTCGTGGCGCGACTGGAGCGGTCGGTGAATCGCACCTGGTAGCCCACGGTGGTGCCGAGTTCGGTGCCGAGTTCCTCCGCCACGCGTTCGGCGACCGCGCGGGCGGCGATGCGGCGCGGTTGCGTGTGCCCGATGCGCTCGCGGCCCAAGGTCAGCGCGATCTTGGGCAACTGCGTTGTCTTTCCGGACCCGGTCTCGCCGGAGACGATGACCACCTGGTTGTCCCTGATCGCGGCCGCGATGTCCTCCCTGCGGGCGCTGACAGGCAGCTCCGCCGGAAAGGTGATGGGGGACATGCCTGCATTCTTCCAGGGGTGTTGGGCCGGGCCGCGCGCCGTGGGTTTGCGGGTGGGTGGGGGTGCCTAGAATCGGGGCATGCCTGGCAAGGACTTCGTGCATCTTCACGTCCACACGGAGTACTCGATGCTGGACGGCGCGGCCCGCATTTCGGAGCTGATGGCGGAAACCCAACGTCTTGGGCAGACGGCTATCGCCACCACGGACCACGGATACCTATTCGGCGCGTACGAGTTCTGGTCCAAGGCTAAAGCCGCTGGTATCAAGCCGATTATCGGGCTCGAGGCGTATCTCACGCCGGGCACGGCTCGCGGCGATCGCACCCGCGTGCGGTGGGGAGAGCGCGGCCAGGAAAACGACGACGTGTCGTCGGGAGGCGCGTACACGCACGCGACGATGTGGGCGCGAGACACCGCGGGAATGCACAACTTGTTCCGGCTTGGTTCCTACGCGAGCCTCGAGGGCCACTTCTACAAGGCCCGCATGGATCGCGAACTGCTCCAGAACTACGCCAAAGGCATTATCGCCACCACCGGTTGCCCCTCTGGCGAGGTACAGACGAGGCTGCGCCTGGGACAGTACGACGAGGCGCTCAAGGCCGCCGCCGAGTTCCAGGACATCTTCGGCAAGGACTCGTACTACGTGGAGCTCATGGACCATGGGCTCGCGCTCGAGAAGCGCGTGTACGAGGATCTCGTCAAGATTTCCAAGGCCATCGGTGCACCTCTCGTTGCCACCAATGACCTCCACTACACGCGTCAAGAGGACTCGCACGCTCACGAGGCGCTGCTGTGCGTTCAATCCGGCTCAACCCTCGATGAGCCCACGTACGAGCAGGGCGGCAAGCGCTTCGCGCTCTCCGGCGACGGCTACTACGTGAAGTCTGCCGACGAGATGTGGGCGATATGGGGGGATAGGCATCCAGAGGCGCTCACCAACACGCTTCTCATTGCCGAGCAGTGCGAGGTCGCCTTCAACACCGCGGCCGACTACATGCCGGTCTTCGATGTTCCGGCGGGCGAGGACGAGCACTCTTGGTTCGTCAAGGAAGTCCAGGCGGGCCTGCACCGACGCTACGGCGAGTCGATCCCCGCCGACGTCCAGGAGCGCGCCAACTTTGAGATCGATGTGATCTCGGACAAGGGGTATCCCGGATACTTCCTGGTAGTCGCCGACTTTGTGCGCTGGTCCAAGGACAACGGCATTCGCGTGGGGCCTGGCCGCGGTTCCGGCGCCGGCTCCATGGCCGCCTACGCAATGGGCATCACCGACCTCGATCCGATTGTCCATCAGCTGTACTTCGAGCGGTTCCTCAACCCGGAGCGCGAGTCCAAGCCCGACTTCGACATCGACTTCGACGAGCGCAGGCGTGGTGAGGTCATTCGCTACGTCACGGACAAGTACGGCGAGGATCGCGTGGCGCAGATCGTCACCTACGGCACGATCAAGGCCAAGCAGGCGCTCAAGGACGCTACCCGCGTGCTCGGCAAGCCGTTCTCGCTAGGGGAGCAGCTCACCAAGGCGTACCCAGAGCCTCAGCTGGGCCGCGACATGCCCCTCAGCGGCGTGGTGGACCCTACGCACGAGCGCTTCAACGAGGGCGCTGACTTCCGCGCGCTGCTGGACATGGATCCCGACGCTCAAGAGGTCATGGAGACCGCCAAGGGCATCGAGAACCTCAAGCGCCAGTGGGGCGTGCACGCGGCCGGTGTGATCATGTCGAGCGCGCCGCTCATCGACATCGTCCCCATCATGCGTCGCGAGCAGGACGGCGCGATCATCACGCAGTTCGACTACCCGACGTGTGAGTCGCTCGGTCTCATCAAGATGGACTTCCTGGGGCTTCGCAACCTGACGATCCTCGACGACGCTCTCGACAACATCGTCGGCAATGGCAAGGCGCCACTGGTCCTGGAAGATCTGCCGCTTGAGGACAAGGCCACCTTCGATCTCCTGGGGCGAGGGGACACCCTTGGCGTCTTCCAGCTCGACGGCGTCGCGATGCGAGCTCTGTTGCGTCAGATGCGCCCCGACTCGTTCGAGGACATCTCCGCCGTGCTCGCCCTCTACCGCCCGGGACCGATGGGTGAGAACTCGCACATCAACTATGCGGAGCGCAAGAACAATCGCCAGCCGATCAAGCCGATCCACCCGGAGTTCGAAGAACCGCTGCGCGAGGTGCTCGACGTCACCTACGGCCTGATCGTCTATCAGGAGCAGGTGCAGCGCATCGCTCAGGTCGTAGCCGGCTACACCCTTGGTGCGGCAGACAACCTCCGTCGCGCAATGGGCAAGAAGAAGAAGGAAGTCCTCGACAAGGAGTTTGAGCCGTTCAGCGCTGGAATGCGCGAGCGTGGCTACTCCGAGGCTGCGATCAACACCCTGTGGGACGTCCTCGTTCCCTTCGCCGACTACGCCTTCAACAAGGCGCACTCGGCCTCGTACGGCGTGCTGAGCTTCTGGACGGGATACCTCAAGGCGCATTACCCCACCGAATTCATGGCGGCACTGCTCACCTCGGTGGGCACAGACAAGGACAAGTCGGCCCTTTACTTGGCCGAATGCCGCCGCATGGGCATTCGGGTGTTGCCCCCGGACGTCAACGACTCCGTTGCGATGTTCTCCGCCGTTGGCGCCGACGTGCGCTTTGGCCTCACCGCGGTTCGCAACGTGGGGGCCAACGTGGTGGCGGAGATCGTGAAGGCTCGCGAGAGCCAAGGCGCGTTCACGTCTTTCGCGGACTTCCTCAGCAAGGTGCCGGCGTCGGTCTGCAACAAGCGCACCATTGACTCGCTCATCAAGGCGGGCGCCTTCGACTCGCTTGGCCACACGCGCAGGGCCCTCAACTCGATCCACGAGCAGGCCATCGACTCCGTAGTCGGGGTCAAGCGTCAAGAGGCTACCGGGCAATTCGACTTGTTCGGCGACGATCCCGACCTTGGCGGCGGCGTTGTCGTCGAGGTGCCCAGGGTCGAAGAGTGGGACAAGAAGACTCTGCTCGCCTTCGAGCGCGACATGCTTGGCCTCTACGTGAGCGACCATCCGCTCAGCGGACTCGAGCACGTGGTCCGCAAGGAGGCCACGCACCAGATTCTCACGGCCGACCCCGCACACGGCGTGGGCGATGGCGCCCAACTGACGCTTGCTGGCCTCGTCACCAGGGTGGACCGGCGCATCGCGAAGTCGGGCAATGCCTACGCAATCGTTGGCCTCGAGGATCTGAGCGGTGAGACCGAGGTCAGCTTCTTTGGTAAGACCTTCGAAACCTACGCGCGCGACCTTGCGGAAGACGCGGTACTCGCGATCACCGTGAGAGCCCGCGAGCGGGCCGACGGAGGCGTCCAGTTCTCCGCGGTCGAGGTCAAGGTGCCGAACGTCAACCTCGTCGACGTCTCGCCGGTGGCCATCACGCTCCCGGCGTCGCGAGTGACTCCGCCCGTGGTGGAGCAGGTGAAGGGCATTCTCAGGTCGCATCCCGGATCGATCGAGGTGCGCATGGTGCTCACCGGCAGCGGCGACCCCGTGACGATGCGGCTCGGCGACGAGTTCAGGGTGGCGCGAACGTCGGCCCTCTATGGCGACCTCAAGGCTGCGCTCGGTCCCAGCTGCCTCGCATCCTGATCCCTAGGATGGCGCCATGACTCCAACTGCATGGCAACGCATTGAGGGCTCCGCCATCGGTGTCGCGGCCCTGGCGACAACGATCGCCCTCGGCCTGCCTTGGTGGATGCCCTTCGCTCTCTTCCTCGCGTTCGATCTCTCCGCGCTCGGCTATCTGGCTAATCCACGAGTCGGCGCCTTCTTCTACAACCTCGTGCACAACTACGCGGGGCCGGTGTTGCTCGGGGTAGTGGGCCTGGTGCTGCTCTCGCCCGCGGTTGCGGTAGTCGCACTCTCGTGGGCGTTCCACGTGGGCGTGGACCGCGCGCTCGGGTACGGCCTCAAACACGGCGACCACTTCCAACACACGCACTTGGGCTGGATCGGCAAGGGCCGCGCGGAGGCAGAACCCCACTAGGCTTGCTCGCGTGCTGAGCCGGATCGATCTTCGGGGGCGCGCGCTCACCGCCAGGGAGCTGCGCCAGATCATGCCGCGCGCGGAGGTGGACGTCGCCGATGCGCTCGCGATCGTCACGCCCATCCTCGCGGACGTGCGTGAGCGAGGTGCCGACGCCGTGCTTGAGCACGGAGAGCGCCTTGACGGCGTACGGCCGCCCGGCCTGCGCGTATCGGCCAGCGCTCTGTCCGACGCTGCGGCTGGCTTGGACCCGAAGGTCGCCGAGGCGCTGCAAGAGGCCATCACGCGGGTGCGCACGTTCCACGAGGCCACGGTGCCGCCGCCTACCAAGGTGGAGGTAGCGTCGGGCGCCGTAGTGAGCCAGCGTTGGGTGCCGGTGGAGCGTGTTGGGCTGTACGTACCAGGCGGTTTGGCCGTGTATCCGAGCTCGGTGGTGATGAACGTGGTGGCGGCGCAGGCCGCCGGCGTGGAGAGCATCGCGGTGACGAGCCCGCCCCAGCGAGCACACGGCGGGCAGGTGCACCCCACGATCCTTGCCGCGTGCGCGCTGCTCGGCGTCACGGAGGTCTATGCGGCCGGGGGAGCGCAGGCGATTGGGCTGTTGGCGTACGGAAGCGAGGGGATCGACCCCGTCGACGTCATTACGGGACCCGGCAACGTGTACGTGGCCGCGGCGAAACGAGCGGTGAACGGGACCGTGGGCATCGACGCGGAGGCGGGGCCAACGGAGATCGCCGTGCTCGCCGACCGCACCGCGCGCGCCGAGTTCGTGGCCGCGGACCTGCTGAGCCAAGCGGAGCACGACTCGCTGGCGGGCTCGATTCTCATCACCGACAGCGAGGAACTGGCCGACGCTGTGGAGGCCGCGCTGCTGAGGCGCGCCGACGCGACGCGTCACCTCGCACGCACCAAAGAGGCGCTCACGGGCCGCCAGAGTGCGGTGATCCTTACGGGCGGGATCGACCAATCGGTAGCCGTGGCGAACGCGTACGGAGCGGAACACCTGGAGATTCACACCGCTGAAGCGGCCGAGGTCGCTCAGCGCATCACGAGCGCCGGCGCCATCTTCATCGGCGAGTTCAGCCCGGTGCCGCTGGGCGATTACCTGGCGGGATCGAACCATGTGCTGCCCACAGGCGGAACGGCGAGGTTCGCCTCGGGGCTCGGGGTAACGGCATTTCTCAAGGCCGTGTCCTTGATTGAGTACTCAGAGGCGGCGCTCGCGGCGGTCGGCGAGCAGGTCATCGCGCTCGCCGAGGCCGAGGATCTTCCCGCCCACGGAGAGGCGATTCGCGCGCGCATCGACTCCTAATTGCCCGGCAAGTGCGTTTCGTCGTATTTGCGGAGCGATGGTGGCGTGATCCTGCCGGGCGGATTTACCGTGTACCGGAACACAAGACTTGACTCGGTGCGGGAGTTTGGAGTCGCCATGTGGCGTACCAAGAGTTTCTCTCGCAGTCCCCTCGTGGCGCTTGTAGCCGCATTGCTGCTGTTTGCCGGAGCCGAGACCGCCGCGGCCGCTTCCGCACCCGTGAGTTCTGCGCCTACGGTGCGGTTGGCCTCAGCAACGCAAAAGACGTTCACCCCCAAGATCACCGTTTCCGCGGCGGTTGGGTACACGCTTAAGATCAGCGGAACCCCCACCGGAACCACGCTCTCGTACAGATGGAAGCGAGACGGGGTATCGATCCCAGGCGCGACGAAGTCCACCTACAAGGTGACGACCAGCGATCTGGGAAAGAAGCTCACCGTGACGGTGACGAGCAAGCGCTCCGGCTACACCACGTTGACTCGGACGTCCGCGGCCACGGCCGCGGTCGTCAGGCCGTTCACGTCGTACACCCCCGTGATCTCCGGCAGTGCGAGGGTGGGCAACAAGCTCACGGCAATCACTGCGGCGTGGTCGCCAACGCCTACCTTCAGCTATCAGTGGTACCGCAGCGGCGTCGCGATCGCCGGTGCCACCGCATCCACGTTCACGCTGTCCTCCACCGATCTTGGCAAGAAGATGACGGTGAAGATCATCGGGCGCAAGAGCGGGTATCTCGCGACGTCCAAGACCTCCGCAGCTACCGCAACGGTGGCCGCTGCCGCGAAGCCGGGTGCCGCGTACCCCGCTGGGGCTCGCGTCGACTACCAGCTCGGCGGCGCGTACACGCCCCCGTCGGGCGTGGGAATCGTGACCAGAGACAACTCGGATTCGCCGGCCGCGGGACTGTGGAACGTCTGCTACATCAACGGCTTCCAAACCCAACCCGGGAGCAGCTGGTCGTCGACCCTGCTGCTGCACAACGCGTCGGGCGGGCTTGTTGGAGACCCCAACTGGCCCGGCGAGTACCTGCTCGACACGTCCACAACCGCCACGCGCGCGGGCATCGCTGCGGCATTCGAGCCCATCATCGCGAACTGCGCCAAGAAGGGCTTCAATGCCGTCGAGTTCGACAACCTGGACTCGTACTCGAGGTCCGGAGGCCGACTCACTGAGGACCACAACATCGCCATGGCGAAGCTGCTCGTGGCGTCGGCGCACTCGAATGGCCTGCTCGCTGGTCAGAAGAACGCTGCCGAGTTGAGCCAGCGCCTGCGCACCGAGGCGGGATTCGACTTCGCGATCGCCGAGGAATGCGTCGCGTGGGGCGAATGCGGCGACTACACGCGGGTCTACGGAACCAAAGCCTTCGACGTCGAGTACAGCGACCAAATCACTCTGTCTGAGGTGTGCGCCAGCTCGCAGCGCATGGCTTCGACCGTCTTTCGCGACCGTGACCTGGTGGCCAAGGGCGGCAGGGGCTACGTGTATGGAACGTGTTCGTGAACGGAGCTAGCCCGCCGAGCCGTAATCGCCAGGCACGAAGCACCGAGTGCCCAACTCGGCTCCCTCACTGATGGCCTGCTGAACCTGCCCAGGCGAGGGATTGTCCGCAAGGTCCACTCCCAGACCGTCCAGGCATTCCCGGATGCTCGGTAGCGCGATCATCATTTCGTCGGCCCTAGCCTCGACGGCCGCCGGCTGCAGGTAGAGCGCTCGCCAAACGAACTCGGCGTGCTTGTCCTGGCACTCGCGGACCTGGCTGTCGAGCTCTGCGCCGCCTGCATCTATGACGTCGGCGTCGAATGCGATGACGTAGTCGGGCACCGAGATTCCCGGAGCGATCTGCTTGCTCCCCTCGACCTGCCCCTCCGCGCCAATTGCTTCAAAGCACGCGAACAGGGGGTCGTACAGGGCGGTGACCATGTCCGGAGTGAGCTCGCCGGTGCTGGCGGCTTCGCGGAGTGTGTCGATCTGGAGCCTCGTGGCGCCGCTGTTCTCCGCGGCATCTGCCATGCCGGAGAAGTACTCCTTCTGCAGCTCAAGCATCGAGTCTTGCGGCGTTGACGACTCAGAGCACGCCCCGAGCAGGCACGAGAGCGCACACGCGAGGGCCGCTGCGCGAACGAAGGCGAGCACCGGTTGCGGCCTCCATTCAGGGCAACGTGAACCAGCGACCCGTGGAGGCGGGCGCGTCGTAGCCGATGTAGTGGGCGCTGCTGACGAGTTTGCTGTCGATGGCTCCGGACGCGTGCGCGTAGTACGAGTCGTAGTCGGTGGAGGTCTGATACACCTTCGCTTGGGTCGTGAACTTGGTATACCTCACGTAGGTCGCGAGCACGCACTTCGTGCCTTTGGTTCGCTGTGTCTCGCTATAGGCCTGCGGGATGTCCGTGGGCGCGATCGTCGTCGTGGTCGCGTACAGGTCCGCCGTGCAGCCGTCCTCGGTCTTGGTGGCCCTGTACGTGGCGCCCTGCGCAGGCGACGCTATAGCCGCGATCACGAACGCTGCGGCGACGAAAGCCGCGATCTTGCGTGGAACAGACATCTGAAACCCCCCGTGTGTCGAATCCTCCGGACTGTCGCGTCCGTTGTGCGTGCTCCGCAAACTACCGGACTGGGTCGTGGCCCGCAATCGCTTGGGGGAGCAGCGGAAGTTAAGGCAAACCGGCCCCTACTAAACTCGCGCCCATGACCTTGCCCCTCCGCGACGAACTCGTGGGGCTTGAGCCGTATGGCGCGCCCCAACTCGATGTCGCGGCGCGCCTCAACGTCAACGAGAACCCGTATTCGCCGCCCCCCGGTGTGGTCGACGCCATCGCGGCCGCTGTGCACAAGGCCGCCGAAGGCTTGAACCGCTATCCGGACCGTGACTTCACTGCGCTGCGGGCAGACCTCGCGCACTATCTGCAAGTCGAGTCGGGGGCGAGCCTGCAGGTGGACCAAATCTGGGCGGCGAACGGCTCCAACGAGGTCATGCTGCACCTGCACCAGGCGTTTGGAGGACCCGGCAGACGCGTGCTCAGTTTCGCGCCCACCTACTCGATGTACCCCGAGTACGCCCGCGACACGATCACTGACTTCGTGACGCTGCCTCGGCGCGAAGATTTCTCGGTGGACATTGACGCGGCCGCCGCCGCGATTCGCGAAATTCAGCCGTCGATGACGATCCTCGCGAGCCCCAACAACCCAACCGGCACCGCGCTCCCGCTCGAGGCGACGATCGCGCTCCACGAGGCGACCCTGGACGTCGAGGGTGGCTCAGTGCTGGTCATTGACGAGGCCTACGCGGAGTTCCGCCGTCGCGGCATTCCGAGCGCGATCACCCTGCTCGGCGAACTGACGAACCTCGCGGTCAGCCGCACCATGTCCAAGGCATTCGCCCTCGCGGGCGGGCGATTGGGCTACCTCGCGGCGAGCACGGCCATCGTGGACGCGCTGCGAGTGGTGCGGCTCCCGTACCACCTGAGTGCCGTGACCCAGGCGACGGCCCGCGCCGCATTGGCCCACCACCAGGAACTTCAAGCGCAGGTTGCCGAGATTCGCGCCGAACGTGACGACACCGTCGGCTGGCTGCGCGACCAGGGCTACACGGTCGCCGAAACCGACGCCAACTTCGCGCTCTTCGGTCCCTTCGAGAATCGCGAGGCCGTTTTCGAGGCCCTGCTGGCGCGGGGTGTCCTCATCCGGGTCACCGGTCCGGAAGGATGGCTGCGGGTGTCGATTGGCACCCCGCAAGAGATGGCGCTGTTCCGCTCAGCGCTGCTGGAGGTAACTCAATGAGCCGCACGGGACGCATCGAGCGCGAGACTAGCGAGTCGCGAGTGCTCGTCGAGTTGGATCTCGACGGCGAGGGCCGCACCGAAATCAGCACGGGCGTCCCGTTCTACGACCACATGCTCACGGCGCTCGGCAAGCACTCGCTCATGAACCTCACGGTGCAGGCGAGCGGCGACGTGCACATTGACTCGCACCACACGGTCGAGGATGTGGCCATCTGCATCGGCGAGGCGATTCGCGAGGCGCTCGGCGACAAGGCTGGTATTTCCCGTTTTGGCGACGCCCTGGTGCCGCTCGACGAGGCGTTGGCCCAGTGCGTCGTCGATGTCTCCGGCCGCCCCTACTTTGTTCACGTCGGCGAGCCCGTTGGCCAGGCCACGCACCTCATTGGCGGCAACTTTGCGGGTTCGCTCACCGGCCACGTGCTCGAGTCGATCGCGCACCACGCGGGCATTTGCATCCACATGCGCGTGCTCGCCGGCCGCGACCCACACCACATCGTCGAGGCCCAGTTCAAGGCTTTGGCGCGCGCGCTTCGCTTCGCCGTTGAGCCCGACGCTCGGGTTCAGGGCGTCCCGTCTACCAAGGGCGCGCTGTAGTGAGTCTTGAAGACAGCGACACCGTCGCTCTTTTCACGCCCATCCCGAACGGCGCCGTGCTCGCCTCTGTATGCGCGGTGAACGGACTCAAAGGAAGGGTGCTCGAGACGGCTGCCGGTGCGTTCGCGGTGCTCGACGACACGTCCGAGGGCGCCACGGAGAAGGCCGGGCAGGTCATCTCTGGCTTCGCCGCCGGCCAGCCCATCCTCGCGATGGAGCGCCGCAACGGGCAGATCACCGTGACGCGCTGGGAGGGCGGGGAGGCCCGCGAGAAGCTCGCGCCCGGCTTCGCCCTCGACGAGGCCCCCGGCGCGGTGGTGTCCCTGATGACGGGCTCGCAGACCATGGACGACCTTGCGGCCGTGCACCCGGAGAAGGTGTTTGATGCTCGCATGGGCCGAATGAAGGCGTTCAGGGAACTGCGCGCGTTCGCCAAGCAGGCGAAGCAGCAAGTGAAGGACACCCAATGAGTGCCCCCACCGTCTGCGTCTTCGACTACGGCTTCGGTAACGTCCGTTCGGCGACGCGCGCGCTAGAGCACGTGGGCGCCGATGTCACCCTCACGAGCGACCGTCAGGTCTCGGAGAACGCCGACGGACTCATCGTCCCTGGTGTGGGAGCCTTCGCGGCCGTCATGGAAGGGCTGAAGGCGGCCCGCGGTGACCAGATCGTGGGCCGTCGCCTCGCTGGCGGTCGGCCGGTACTCGGGATCTGCGTCGGGATGCAGGTGCTGTTCGAGCGGGGCGTGGAACACGGCATCGAGTCCGAGGGCCTGGACCAGTGGCCGGGAACCGTTGAGCTGCTCCAAGCGCCCGTGGTCCCCAACATGGGATGGGCCCCCGTTGAGCCGCCGCCGGGCACGCGACTCTTCGCGGGCGTTGAAGACGAGCGCTTCTACTTTGTCCACTCATATGGCGCTCGCGCGTTTCCGCTCGGCACTACCGAGGACACGGGCCGCTTCGCCGCGCCGCTGGTCACCTGGTCGCGCGCCGGAACCGCCGAGCAGTCCGACGCTTTCGTCGCCGCGGTTGAGAACGGCCCCTTGAGCGCGACTCAGTTCCACCCCGAGAAGTCAGGGGATGCCGGCCTGCAACTGCTGCGCAACTGGCTCGCGACCCTCTAGTCACGGTAGTCGGCGTCGTGGCCGTGCAGCAGCGCACCGCCGGTCACCGCGCAGCCGTCGCCTTTCCACGCCTCAAGACCTTCGCGCACGGCGAAGCCTGCGATTACCAGGGCGGCCACGGCGTCGGCCCACCACCAACCAAGGGTTGCGTTGAGGAGGAGCCCCACGAGCAGCGCGGCAGAGAGGTAGGCGCACACGAGCGTCTGCTTGGAATCGGCGACGGCCGACGCCGAGCCCAGTTCGCGCCCTGCCCTGCGTTCGAGCCACGACACCGTGGGCATGATTGCGAGCGAAGCGGCGGCGAGCCAGATGCCGACCACAGAGGTCTCTGCTGCCGACCTGGTGATGAGCGCGTGCGCCGCATCGACGGTGACGAACGCGGCCAGGCCCAAGAATGAGATGGCGATGAGCCGTAGCGCAGCATGCTCGCGCGAGTGAGGATCCGGCGCCGCGAATTGCCATGCGACCGCCACCGCCGACAGCACCTCGACCACGGAGTCGAGGCCAAATCCGATGAGTGCGGTGGAGTTGGCGACCGCTCCTGACGCGAGCGCGACCGTCGCCTCCACGACGTTGTACGCAATCGTGAACGCGACGATGATCCTGATGCGGCGCCGCAAGAGCGCCTTGCGGTCGTCGGAGAGCGCCGCGAGCGCTGTCATGTGTGCGTCCCGCAGGTGCAGGTGCTGCCCGAGCAGCATTCGGGATCGAGGATCCGCGCGAGCGCCAGGAGGTCGCCGAGCGCGTGCGAAACCTCCGGCGCCGCGAGGCGATAGTGCATGTGTCGGCCGGCGCGCTCCGCGGTCACGAGCCCGCAGCCGCGCAGGCACGCTAGGTGGTTGCTCACGCTCTGCTTCGAGGCCCCCACGTGGGCGCCAATGTCGGTGGGGCACATGGCTCCATCGCGAAGCGCGAGCAGGATATGGGACCGGGTGGCGTCGGAGAGGGCATGCCCGATGCGCACCATCGCTTCGGTGTGCGTCGTAGTCGCGGGAGCGGCGATGGTGATCGTCATTCCGCCACAATAGTACAGAAAGGGATGTACTGTCACGATCGGTACGCTGTAGCCCGTGAACGACACCCCCCGCCTCGAGCTCCTTCCCGCCGTCGACGTTGCGGACGGCCAGGCCGTCCGCCTTACGCAGGGCGCTGCGGGCTCTGAAACGAGTTATGGCGACCCCCTCAGCGCGGCCCTCGATTGGGTTGCTGGGGGAGCGGAGTGGATCCACCTCGTGGACCTCGATGCCGCGTTTGGTCGCGGCTCCAACGCCGCTCTGCTGAGCGACGTAATCGATCAGGTCAAGGACCGCGTCAAGGTGGAGCTCAGCGGCGGCATCAGAGACGACGAAAGCCTCCAGCGCGCGATGAGCACCGGCTGCACCCGCGTGAACCTGGGAACCGCCGCGCTTGAGAACCCCGCCTGGACCGCCCGCGCGATCGCCCACTTTGGCGACCGCGTAGCCGTTGGCCTCGACGTCCGCGGCACCACGCTCGCGGCTCGCGGCTGGACCAAAGACGGCGGCGATCTGTGGGAGGTGCTCGCTCGCCTCGATCGCGAGGGGTGCGCCCGCTATGTCGTCACCGACGTCAACAAGGACGGCATGCTCTCCGGCCCCAACCTCGAACTCCTCAAGGACGTAGCCGGCGCCACCGACGCCCCCGTCGTAGCGTCGGGCGGAATCAGCAGCCTTGACGATATCGCCGCGTTGCGGACCCTCACGGGCGTGGGCATCGAGGGCGCGATCGTGGGCAAGGCGCTGTATAACGGCAACTTCACCCTGCCGCAGGCACTCCAGGTCGCCGGCTAGCTTTCCCGCGTAGGTACTTCGCCACACTTTGGGCTCGCGCGTGGGTGCCCGGCCGTACTCTTGAGCCCATGGGTGACGACGAGCTGAAGGAGATCCCGGAGTCGATCTTCTCGGACGACGACGGCTCTGCCGACGCCAAGCTCGCCCAGGCGCTCATCCGGTACTCGCGCGGAAAAGGTCCGCTCACGGACGTCGTTGACGCGCTCGCCTACGCGCGCGTGCTCATCCCGGTCTTCGCTCACGGCGAGGAGCGGCACGTCGGCAGGCACGGGCTCGAGCAGGACGCCGTTGCCTCAACGGGAGTGGTCGCCGTGCAGATGCCCGACGGCAGGGCGGCTCTCCCCGTATTCACAGACGTGGACGCCATGCGGCTTTGGAACCCCGACGCTCGGCCCATCCCGGCGGAGGGTCCCCGCGCGGCGCTCGCGGCCGTGAGCGAGGAGTGGAGCTCGATCGTCATCAACCCGGGCATGGAGACCGTGCTGATCCCGCGCCCGGCCGTGTGGGCGCTCGGCAAGGGCGACCACTGGCGCCCCGCCGTGGTCGAGGGCCGCGTCGACGACGAAGTGCGCACTGCGGTGGAGCAGGCCGTGACACTCGATCACCTGCTTAAGCACGTGGACGTCGCCCCTGGTAGAGGTGCAGAAGTGGCAGTTGTGCTGCGGCTTGTCCCGGGCCTTTCAAAGACCGAGCTAGACGCGATTCTGGGCCGCGTCCAGCGCGAACTCTCCTACAGCGACATCGTCGCGCAACGGCTCGACAGCCTTGAGCTGCGCTTGGCGGAGGCGTCCCAGTACTAGCCCTGCGACTCGCACTCAGCACGATTGCGCTTGGCGTCGTCGAGGTTGTCGAGGAAGTTCTTGAGGGTGGGCAGGCTCACCGCGAAGGTAGCGTGCACGTCATCTGACGCATAGACGACGCCAACGACGTCACCCTCGTCATTCACAACAGCTGACCCCGAGTTGCCCGGATGTGTCTCGGCGTCGATCTGATACACAGGGTCGTCCGCCTCGCCCACCGTGTCCTCCGTCTCACCCACGTACGGACCGGAGGTCACCTTGAGCGCCTCGCCGCGCGGATACCCGGCAATCGACAGCACGTCGTCAACGGTGGGCTCATACTCGGCGAGCGTCACGAGGTTGGGGAACTCGTCCTTGATTGTGAGCAGCGCGAGGTCGGCCTCGCGGGACAGCACGGAGGACGTCACGCGATAGCTCTTGCCGTCGTAGCCGGTCACAGTGATGTCGGTGGCGCCCTCGGCCACGTGAGCGTTCGTCACCGCGTGAGTGGCGTCGATCGCGAAGGCGCTGCCGGTGGCGTAGGCATCGCACGTGCGCACTCGCACGCGCAGCGCGTCCCGTTCGAGCGCCGCGAAGCCGCCAACGAGGCCGGCGTCGGCGCTTGCGCTCGCGGAGACGCGAGGAATGAAAGTGGACGGCAGGGGATCCGGGCCTTGCGGCAGCGCGGAACAGCCGGCCAGCGCAGTCGATCCAATGAGCACGGCCAACGTGGCCGCGCCAATCCGCCTGCTAGTCATCGACGATCTCTTTGTAGGCCCTGGTCACCTTCTTGCAGTACGTGGTGATGTCCGCCTCTCGCGCCCGCAGGCTCGAGGCCGTCCACTTGTACGCCTCGTTGAGGTGGTCGATCATGTCCTGCCGCAGATCCGCGCACTCCTGCAGCCCGTCGGCGACGTCGATGAGCGCCTGGCGGTCGTCTCCCGCCTGCGCCTCCGAGTTCGCGAGGCCGTTGATCGTCTCCTTGGCCTCATCGAGCTGGGCAAGCGTCTCGTCCACCTGCGTCTGCAGCTCCTCCGCCTTGGCCCGAGACTCAGCGACATCCGCGCCCAGATCCCCCGCCTCGGCCCGCAGCGCCTCGTTCTGAGCCACGTACTGCGAGTGCACGGTCCACAGGTAGGCGCTCAGCGCGCCCAGCGCCAAGGCGAGCGTGCTCACAAGTACCAGCGCAACTACCAGGCCCTTCTTGCCCGACGCTCGGGCTGGCTTCGGCTCCTCGGCGACCACGGCCTCGGGCTGGGCCTCGTCGGCGGCCATGGCGTCGGGCTGGGCCTCGTCGGCGACCACGGCGTCGGGCTTTGGCCCCTCGGCGGCCATGGCGTCGGGCTGGGCCTCCTCGGCGACCACGGCGTCGGGCTTTGGCCCCTCGGCGACCACCGGGTCGGGCTGGCTTTCGTCTGTCACGACTTGCACCCTTCAGTTTCGGGGATGAGCAGCGACGGCTCGTTGAGGAGGTCGTTGAGCGTGGAGATGGGCACGATGAAGCTCTGTTCGGCCTTGTTCTTGGCGTAGATCACGCCAACGACCTGGCCGCTCGCGTTGAAGACGCCAGAACCCGACGAGCCGGGCTCGATCTGCGCGGTGGAGGCGAGAACGGGGCCAGCGGCGGCTTCGAGCGGATCGGTGGTCTCGCCAAGTACCACGCCGGAGGTGGTGGTGAGTCTGCCGCCGTTGGGGTAGCCCACGACGGTGACGACGTCGCCCTCGGCAGGGTCTTCGGAGGCGCGGTCGGCGTAGACCGTGCCAAGCGACTCCTCGGTGGTGACGATCGCGATGTCGGCGAGCGTGGTCGCGGAGGCGGCGGTGGCCTGGACGACGCGCCCGTCGTAGGTCGATACCTCGATGTCCTTGGCGTTCTCGACGACATGGCGGTTGGTGACGAGGGTGTGCTCATCGAGCGCAAACCCGGAACCGGTTGCGAGGAATCCGCAGCCGATGTTGCGCACTCGAACGGTCATCCGCTGGGCGGCGCTGAAGCCATCGGGTGAGAGGGCGCCGGTGAGGTCCCCGGGCGAGGTGCTCACGCTCGGCACAAAGTCGGTGGGATCCGGGCTCGGGGCGGCGGGCAGGATGCCGCAGCCGGCGACGGCGACCGCGAAGACCACGGCGGCGCCTGCGAAGGCGAGGGGGCGTGCCTTGCTCATTCGGTCAGCGACTTCTGGAAAGCGGTGGTGGCGTTGGTCGCCACCGCGCACAGGCCGTCGACGCTCTTCCGGTACTGGTCCAGTTGCTCGGGCGTATAGACATCGACGGCGCCCATGTACTCGACGAGTTGCTGCTCTCCCTCGATGCAGCGACCCAACTGGGTGATGACGGTCTGCGCCTGCTCCACCTGGCCAGTGAGCAGATCCACTTGCTGCTGCGCGTAGGCGGTCTGGTCGCTCCATTGCGCCTTCTCGTCCGAAAGCGACAGCACCTTGTCCTTGGCGGTCGCGAGCTGATCGCTGAGGAGGCCGTTCGCGGACTCGAGCTGATCGATCTGCTTCTTGTGCTCGGCAATTCGGTCGCCAAGGCTGTAGCCGGTGTCCGTGAGGCTCGTGACCTGGGCCTGCCACTTGCCGTTGACCTGCCACAAATAACCGGCCACCACCACGGCGGCGACGAGCATGATGAAGAGCACCCCAGAGAGCGCCATCCACACGCGCGCGTGCTGATTGAGGGGAAGCACCACGGGAATCGTGATGGTCTGGGGCTCCGGCCCGTCCGAGGGGTACGGCGACACGGCGGGCAAAGCCGCCTTAGCGTCGGACTTCCCCCTGTGTGCCATGCCTAACTCACCGCTCCCGTGTACTTCTCGCCTGGGCCGTCGCCGGGGGCGTCGGGGATGACAGAGGCCTCCCTGAACGCCAACTGCACGCTGCGCAGGCCATCCCGCAGGGCACGCGCGTGCGTGTCACCAAGATCGGGAGCGGCCGCGGTCACGAGCCCGGCGAGAGCATTGATGATCGTGCGAGCCTCGTCGAGGTCCTGGTGTTCCTCGCCGTTCTCCGCGAGCCCGCACCGCAAGGCGGCCGCGCTCAGTAGGTGAACGCTTACGGTGGTGATAAGTTCCACCGCAGAGACTTCTGCAAGGTCACGTGTGAGGGATTCCACGCCTTCAGTTTCTGCGTCCATGGTGCTATTCTTATCTATCGACCGGTCGCGGTTTTCGCGACGCGCAAGTGGAGTTCACCTCCCACCCTCGGGCCATTAGATGGGCCAGGGTCTCGGTTTTGGCGCTGGCGCGCTTGGTTTTTGTGCGCTTCGCGTTGATCTCGATGGTGGCCTCTGCGCGTGCAGGGGCCTTCTTTTTTGCCCTTTGGTCTTCCGGTAAAGACAGAAGGAGCAACCATCAACGAGCCTCGCATCAACGAGCGCATCCGGGTCCCCGAGGTCCGACTCGTCGGCCCCGCAGGGGAGCAGGTTGGCATCGTCCGCATTGAGGACGCTCTCCGGCTCGCACAGGAATCGGACCTCGACCTGGTCGAGGTGGCGCCGAACTCGCGACCGCCGGTAGCCAAGCTCATGGACTACGGCAAGTTCAAGTACGAAGCCGCAGTCAAGGCGCGAGAGGCGCGTCGCAACCAGGCGAACACCGAGATCAAAGAGATGCGTTTCCGTCTCAAGATCGACGAGCACGACTACGAGACCAAAAAGGGCCACGTCATCCGCTTCCTCAAGGGCGGCGACAAGGTCAAGGTCACGATCATGTTCCGCGGACGTGAGCAGTCCCGGCCCGAGATGGGTCGCCGGCTTCTCATGAAGCTCGCGGAAGAGGTCGCGGAGTACGCCGTGGTCGAGAACGCGCCTAACCAAGAGGGTCGCAACATGTCGCTCGTTCTTGGCCCGCTGAAGAAGAAGGCGGAAGCCAAGGAAGAGCAGCGCAAGGCTCGCGAGGCCCAGAAGGCCGCCGCGGGTGCCGAGCGTGACGCGCGTCGTTTGCCTAAGGCCGTTGCGGCTGAGGGAGTGGCCGACGCCATGGTTGAGGAGGCCGACGAGGTCGCCGAGGTTGCGGAGCCGGTCGCAGAGGACGTGACCGTGGACGTGGCTGACGACGTGACGGAGGACGTGACTGAGGACGTGACTGAGGAAACTGCTGAGGTGACCGAGGTCGCCGAGGCGCCTGCAGCGTCGGACGTTGCCGAGAAGGCAGCGCCCAAGCCCAAGGCGGCCCCCAAGCCAAAGCCGGTTGCAAAGCCGGCGCCGAAGCCCGCGGCGAAGACCGCGAAGTAACGGCGAACAACTGAGTGTGCCCACCCCGGTGGGACCAAGCGAAAGGTGGAGCCAATGAGCCCCAAGAACAAGACGCACTCCGGTGCCAAGAAGCGCTTCAAGCTGACTGGCACGGGCAAGGTGAAGCACGCGTCCGCGATGAACGTGCACAAGTTCCAGGAGAAGACGAACGCGCGCAAGCGTCGCGTGGCCGTCGACAACATCCTCTCGGATGCTGACTCCAAGAAGATCAAGAAGCTGCTGGGCAAGTAAGGGAGATATGTAATGGCACGCGTTAAGCGGGCGGTCAACGCCCAGAAGAAGCGCCGGAGCACCCTTGAGCGGGCTCACGGTTACCGCGGTCAGCGTTCGCGCCTGTACCGCAAGGCCAAGGAGCAGGTCACTCACTCCATGGTGTACGCGTACGGCGACCGCCGTAAGCGCAAGGGTGACTTCCGCAAGCTCTGGATCCAGCGCATCAACGCTGCGTCCCGCGCGAACGGCCTCACCTACAACCGCCTCATCCAGGGCCTCAAGGCCGCTGGTGTCGAGGTTGACCGCCGCATGCTCGCCGAGCTTGCCGTGAACGACGAGGCCGCTTTCACCGCGCTCGTCGAGGTGGCGAAGAAGGCCCTTCCGGCCGACGTCAACGCGCCGGCTGCGGCCTAACCCGCACCGGCATAGTTTTCACGTGACAGAACGCCCCGCAGGGGAGCAGCTCTCGAACCCGCGCGCTGAGCGCGTCAAGAGAGTCGCGGCCCTTGCGGGGCGTTCTGCGCGTTCCCGCGCCGGGCTCTTCTTGGTTGAGGGGCCGCAGGGGGCGCGCGAGGCGGTGCACTTTGCCGCCGATCGCGTGCGTGACCTCTACGTCACGCCCGACGCTGCCGCCAGATGTCGCGACATCGTCACCGCTGCCTCGGACGCGGGTTTGTACGTGCACATAGGCACCGACGAGGTGCTGCGGGCCATGAGCGCCGACTGCCAGGGGATCTTGGCTGTGGTCGAGACCTCTGGTTTCTCGCTTGATGAGGCTTTGGCTAACTCGCCCCGTCTCGTTGCCGTGCTCGCAGACGTGCGCGATCCCGGCAACGCGGGCACGGTGATCCGCGCCGCCGACGCCGCTGGCGCTTCCGCGGTTGTGCTGGCGGGGGAGAGCGTGGATCTATTCAACCCCAAGGTCGTTCGCGCCACGGCGGGTTCGCTCTTTCACTTGCCGGTTGTGCGAGGGGGTTCGCTCGCGGAGACGATCGCCGCCCTGCGCGCTGCCGGGCTCACGGTGCTCGCCACCGATGGAACGGGCGAGATTGAGCTCAGCCCCGATCACGCGGTGCTCGCGGGCTCGGTTGCCTGGGTCTTCGGAAACGAGGCTCATGGCCTCTCCGCGACGGAACTCGAACTCGCGGATCACACCGTTCGCATCCCCATCCCCGGCCGAGCCGAGAGCCTCAACCTCGCCACGGCCGCCGCCGTTTGCCTCTACGCCTCGGCCTGGGCGCACCACCACTGACGGCGCAGGCCCTGCGACTGCGCGCAGGGTGACGGGTTTCGCACAGACCCTGCGACTCCGTGCAGGGTGACAGGCGCCGCCCTCCCGACGCGCCGCCCTCCCGACGCGCCGCCTTCCCGACGCGCCGCAGCCAACCTCGCGCCGCCACTGACCGCGCAGACCCTGCGACTGCGCGCAGGACCACACGCCCCACTCACGCGGGCCCAGGCAACGCTTCGCGCGCCTCGCGCCCTCAGGCGGCGAAGCGCGCGGAGCTGGCCGATCGTCGTCTTCGGCGCGGGTCCTCTGTGGCAGGCGGGATGAACATCACGTTGTCTTGCTCGTCGACGTCGATGATCCATCCGCAGTCGTGCACGCGATGGTGACAGCCAACGCACAGCATCACCATGTTTCGCGCCGACGTTCGCCCACCCCGGGACCAGAACTCGATGTGGTGGGCGTCGCACCAGGGCAGAGGTTTTGCGCAGTTCGCACAGCCCTGGTCCCGCTCGCCGAGCGCGGTGCGGATCGCAGGCGTCGCATAACGGGAGGCGCGCCCAACATCCAGCGGCAGCGACCCGCCGCCCATGACCACCGGCAAGACCTCGGCATCGACGGCCATGCGGCGCAACGTCTCCATCGAGATGGGTGCCTCAATTCCGTCGCACGTAGCGATCCCCACGTCCGCGCGCAGCGCCTCCTCGGCGACGCGCACCACCACGGTGGTCTTGGGCCTGGTGGTGGCCTGTTCGCACCCTTGTGCGTGACTCGCCAAGGCGACCAGCGCGTCAACGTTGATCTGGCCGAGGGTGCGTTGCTGATCGTCGGGCAGGTCGCGCTCGCCACTTTGGGCGGCCTTCGCCTCGGCATCAAACCACGCGAGGACTCTCCCCGCCGAGCCAACATCCAATTGGCCCTTGACGCCGATCATCCCGTCCAGCCGCGGGAAGAAGATGAGTTCGCGGTCGCGCCGCTGATTCTGTTGGCGGGCCTCATACTCCTCAGGGTCCAGCTCGGCGAAGACGTTCATGCAAAGCCGCCGAAGCTCACGCGTCTTCATCCCTGGTGCCCGCGCCACGAGCCGTTCCTCGGCCTCGGCAACGCCCGCGCGCATTTCGTCCAATGTCGCGGCGATGATCCGTATGGCCTCCGTACCCAGCGACCGATCCCGAGCCGCCTTCGCAAGCGGCGACAACTCCATGACCGGTGCCAGCGCAACAGGCGAGGGGCGAGCGGGAGGCGGGGGAGCGTCGGGCATTTCTGCGAGGGCCGCGAGATCAACCTCTTGAGAAACCACGGGAATCTCCCGCGTCATCACGCGCCCAAGCGAGCCCAGCGCATGTGCCTGCGAATGACTGATGCCCGTCTCGTGGGCGATGAGCGCCGCCGCGGACGGGAAACCCTTCCAGCGGGCATAGCGCGAAGGCCCGTCACTGAGCTCCTCGAGCCGCACGGCGAACGGCGCGAGCACCGTCTCCGCTGCGCGCATGACCTCGCCGATGGAGCGCACCCACCCCAACGCGGCGTCGCCGGAGAGCACGGTGGGATCGACGTCGGCCAACCCGGCCAACGCCTCCACTCGCGCCGCAAGTGACGCCACTTCGTCCATGACGCAAGCCAACCAGAGGGGTGTGACATTGCTCGCGAAACGGGCAAATCTGTGGAAAACTCCAGCCGCGCCGGCCCCCGCGCGCCCCCTACGAACTAGGCCACGGCACACTCACACAGATCGCATCGGGCCACGCGAAGTACCCAGATTCAGACTCGTCGACCACGGCCACTACATCGGTCGCGTCATCGCTCCCCAGGATCCACTCCTGACTTGCCGCTTCCGGATACCCCGCCTCGGCATGCACGGCGCGCGTGAGCGCCGGCTCATGGCCGCCGTCGTTGAACTGGGCCATGAGCCCCTCAATAGCCTCCTCTGGCGTCGCCCCGGACGCACCTGAGATCGCCCACGACGGCATCCCGCCAATCTCGCACCCAAAGTCCTCAAGCGTCGCGTCGTTCCAGAAGCCGAAGGGATCCACAACGGTGACCGCAACTTCGGGGCCTTCCAACTCGAGCGTCATGCCAGACAGCGTCCACTCGCCTGGCGGGGGAGTGAGGTTCCACGTCTGTGCCGTTGCCGGCAGTTCGTCACCCCCGTACTCGTAGGTGAGGTACGCACCCGCGGGCGCATCGCTCGAGACCAGCAGCGGCACGCCCTCGGCCGTCGCCGCCACGGCCTCCGCAGAAACGCTCAGCACCAGATCCGAGCCACAGTGCACCTCAAGCGGTCCTGGCGGCGCACTCACAGTGGGGGTGGGGCTCGGCGAAGGCGGTGCCGGCGAGCCTGTGGTCGCCTGCGGCATGCCCGATGCCGTGGTCGCCTCCCCGCCCGCCGCGGCGCATCCGCATAACAAGAAGGCGATGGCCGCGCTCGCAAGAACGCTCCGCATCTTCCGTCCTCCCGCCCTGGTGTTACGCCCATCCTCCACCCTGATAACCTCCCGCACATGGATCTCGTCACGCTGAACGTCCCGGGCGCCCGCCAAACCGTGGAGCTCGAGAACCCGCACGGCATCCTCTACAAGATCCGGGTGGGCGGCGAGGTCATCAAGCGCGGCAAGGGCGGCTGGGCGATCCCACTCCGTAACGGCAGCACCGCACATATCAAGGCAAAGGGCTTGATTCCTGGGTTTCAAGCCCTGTTCCTTGATGGCGACAAGATCTACGACATGGGCGACGGCGTCGGCAAACTAGAGCGCATCACCATGTTCGCGCCCATCCTGCTCATCATCTGGTTGCCATTTGGCCTGATATTGGGCCTATTGCTGTTCTTCCTGGGCCTCCCGCTCGTCAAGAACCTGCAGGTCCCACGGCCGGCCCGCATCGCCGTCCCCATCGTCAACTTCCTCGCTGGCGCGCTCATCCTGACGCTCCTGACCGGCCGCATCGGTATCTGGGGCTAGGCTTACCCCCGTGACGCGCAAGGCACTTTCGCCCTTTATCTAGGCCAGCAGAGCACCTGCTGGCCTGACAGGACGAGCCAGCCCCCACGCGCGGGCGGCCCGATAGAATCCCAATCGATTCCCAGCCGGAAAGCCCCCCTCACATGACTGATTTGAATCCCCTTGATGGCGCCGCCGTTGCGCAGGCGGTGTCCGACGCTGTGGCCGCCTTCAACGCGGCCGTCACCTTGGATGAGCTCAAGGAAGCACGCCTGGCCCACACGGGCGACAAGGCGCCATTGACCCTGGCAAACCGCGTTATTGGCTCGCTCACCGCTGAGCAGAAGGCCGACGCTGGCAAGACGATGAGCGCGGCTCGCGCCGACATTGGGCGGGCTTTGGCGGCCGCCACCGCAACTCTCGAGGCGGAGCGCGACGCCCGCGTGCTCGTGGAGGAGGCGGTGGACGTCACGCTTCCGGCCACGCGCGCCTTGGTTGGCGCGCGTCACCCCCTCGAGTCCCTCCAGGAGCTGATGTGCGACACGTTCGTCGCGATGGGCTGGGAGGTGGCCGACGGCCCCGAGATGGAGGCCGAGTGGTTCAACTTCGACGCCCTCAACTTTGACCCCGACCACCCCGCGCGCGAGATGCAGGACACTTTCTTCATTGACCCGCCCAAGGCGGGAATCGTCCTGAGGACCCACACGTCCCCCGTGCAGGTACGCGCAGCCCTCGCCCGACGCGACGCCCTCGAGCAAGAGGGCCGCGGCATCTACGTGGTCTGCCCCGGCAAGACGTTCCGCACCGACGAACTGGACGCCACCCACACCCCCGTCTTCCACCAGATCGAGGGCCTCGCCGTGGACAAGGGCCTCACCATGGCCCACCTCAAGGGCACCCTCGACGCCTTCGCGCGCTCGCTCTTCGGCCCCGACGCCGTCACAAGACTCCGCCCAAGCTTCTTCCCCTTCACCGAGCCGTCCGCAGAAATGGACCTCCGCTGCTTCGTGTGCGGCGGCTCTGACCCCGATTGCCGCACGTGCCGCGGCACCGGCTGGATCGAGTGGGGCGGCTGCGGCATGACGCACCCCAACGTGCTGCGCGCGGCCGGCATCGACCCGGAGAAGTACACCGCCTTCGCCTTCGGCATGGGCATTGAGCGCACACTCATGTTCCGCCACGGCGTCAAGGACATGCGCGACATGGTCGAGGGCGACGTCCGCTTCTCGCAGCAGTTCGGAATGGAGGTCTGAGATGCCCAAGATTCCGCTCAAGTGGCTTGCTGAGTCCGTTGACCTGGTCCCCGGCTCCACCCCCGAAGACGTCGCCGCGGCGCTCGCGCGCGTCGGCCTTGAAGAGGAGGGCATCGAGGGCGGCTCCGTCGTAGGCCCGCTCGTCGTTGGCCGCGTGCTCTCGCTCGTCAAGGAGCCGCAATCCAACGGCAAAACCATCAACTACTGCCGCGTTGACGTCGGCGAGTTCAACGACCCCGCTGGCCCTGGCCACGCGCCCGACGATGGGGCTGAGTACCCCTCGAGCCGCGGCATTGTCTGTGGTGCCCACAACTTCGTTGAGGGCGATTGGGTAGTGGTGGTTCTGCCAGGCGCGACGCTGCCCGGGCCGTTCCCCATCAGTGGGCGAAAGACGTACGGCCACTGGTCCGACGGCATGATTTGCTCGGCGCGCGAACTCGGCTTGGGCGAGGATCACGCAGGCATCATCGTCCTGGCGTCATCCGGCGCGGAGGACCCGTCATCCCGCGCGGAGGACCCGTCATCCCGCGCGGAGTCGCGGGATCTTTACCCGGGCCAAGACGCCATCGCCCTCCTCGGCCTCGACGAGTCCACGATCGAAATCAACGTCACCCCTGACCGCGGTTACAGCTTCTCCATCCGTGGCGTGGCCCGCGAGTACAGTCACTCCACAGGCCAGGAATTCCGCGACCCCGCAGACATCGCGCTCACCGGTACCGCCGGCGCCGGCTTCGCAGTCTCCCTCGAAGACCAAGCCCCCATCCGCGGCCGCAACGGCTGCGACCGCTTCGCGCTCCGCATCCTGCGCGGCTTCGACCCCACGGCCCCAACGCCTACCCACATGAAGCGCCGCCTCGAGCAGTCCGGTATGCGCTCGGTCTCGCTCGCGGTGGACGTCACCAACTACGTGATGCTCGAGCTCGGCCACCCCCTGCACGCCTACGACCTTGCCAAGGTCACGGCGCCGCTCGTGGTGAGGAGAGCGTCGGGCGGGGAAAAACTGACCACGCTCGATGGCGCGGAGCGCTACCTGGACCTTGAGGACATCCTCGTCACCGATTCCCAGGGTGGCCACGGAGCAAGACCGATTGGCCTGGGCGGCGTCATGGGCGGCCTGGCGACAGAGGTGTCAGAGACCACCACGGACATCCTGCTGGAGGCGGCGCACTGGGATCCGATCACGATCGCGCGCACGGCGAGGCGGCACAAGCTGGGGTCGGAGGCGTCGCGGCGGTACGAGCGCGGCGTGGACACGGCGCTCGCGCCCATCGCGATTGAGCGCGCGCTGGCGCTCATGGTGGAGTTCGGCGGCGGCACCATCGAGGACGTCTACACGGACATCAACGAGGTCACCCCGCTGCCCGCGATCGCGATGGACGTGGACTTCCCGGGCGTCATCGTGGGCATGTCCTTCTCGCCCGACGAGGTGGTTGGCTCCCTCGAAAAGGTGGGCTGTATGGTGGACAGGGATGGCGAAAGCCTCCTGGTAACCCCGCCATCGTGGCGCCCGGACCTGGAGGCGGCGATCAACCTGGTCGAGGAGGTCGCGCGCCTGCACGGCTACGAGAACCTGCCGTCGGTGATGCCCGTGGCGCCCCCTGGGCGCGGGTACACGCACGCGCAGAAGGTGCGGAAGTCGGTGGCAAATGCGCTCGCGGCGTCTGGGCTGACGGAGGTGCTGACGTACCCATTCATGTCTGAGTCGCGCTTGGACGACCTGCAGGTGCCGGATGGCGACGTGCGGCGGGATGTGGTGCGGCTGGCGAACCCGCTCTCGGCGGAGCAGCCGCTGCTGCGCACCACGCTGATCGCGACGCTCGTGGATGCGGTGCGCGTCAACCTGGCTCGCGGCGCGCAGGACGTTGCCGTGTTCGAGGTGGGGCGTGCGTATCGCGCGTCGCGCATCGGCGAGGTGCCCACGCACTTCGACGGCGACTCGATCCTGCCTGGCGACGTTGAGGCGCTGGACGCCGCGCTCGGCGAGCAGCCGCGGCGGGTTGCGGGCATCATGACGGGTTCGCGGATTGCGGCTGGGTGGGATGGCGCTGCGGTGCCCTTCACGTGGGCCGACGCTGTCGCCTCCGTGGAGCGCGTGCTCGCCGTGGTGCGGGTGCCGGTGCGCATCGAGGCGATGGCGGTGCCGTCGTGGCACCCGGGTAGGTGCGCGGCGTTCTTGCTGCCTTCGGGTCAGGCTTTTGGGTTCGCGGGGGAGTTGCATCCAAAGGTTCTCGAGACGCTTGGACTCCCGCCGAGGAGTGTTGCATTTGAGCTGGTGCTGGATCCGCTGGTTGCGCTGTCTGAGGGTGCCCTTGTTTCTGCGGCGCCCGTGGCCGCGCACCCGCTTGCGAAGGAGGACTTCGCGTTCGTGGTCGCTGCGGACTTGCCGGCCGCCGACCTGGTGCGTGTGGTCCGCGAGGGCGGGGGAGAGCTCGTGGAGTCTGCGCGGGTCTTCGACGTGTATGCCGGTGCCCAGGTAGGCGAGGGACTCAAGTCGCTGGCCGTGAATGTCGTAATGCGTGCGCCGGATCGGACGTTGAGTGCTGATGACGTGCTGGCCGTGCGCCAGGCGATCATCGCTGCGGTCGAACGCGAGTTTGGCGGTGCCCTCAGGTGATCAATCGCCACCGAACCGTCTTGCATTCGCCGCTCGTCTTTCCTGCACGTCGTGAGGAAAGGTTGCGAGGAGATCCTGCAAGTCTTGCGGGTTAATGAACCCGCCGGGCACCGCACCCACGTACGCGTGTACGGCAGTGCTATATGCCTCGACACTTCGAAAACACGCGAAGGCAATTGCCCGGAGTTGCGTTTCGATGCTGACGCTTGTCATCGCGATCGCGACCTGCTCGCCGTGAGCAACGCTCGACAGAATTCCGTACACGTCTCCGATCTGAATCTGCTTCGAGATCCGCTGGGAAATGTTGTAGTTGATCGCCGCCCTGGCGGTGCCAACACGAACCGACCGTACTTCGCGTCGGACGGAGTTTGTCTTCGGGTCAACGAAGTACTGCACGTCGACGCCGGCCGCAACGTAGTAGTTCAGGAGCGATTCGCGAGTTGCCTGAAACTTGCCGCCGTCGAAGTCGGGCCCGAGTTCGCGGACCGAACGCTCAACCGCTCGAATCGATGCCGCGCAGTTGCGGGCGAGTCGCTGGTCTGCGGATACCTGCGGATCAAGGATCCACGCGGCCGTCGCGGCGTACTCAAGCAGTGCTCTGGTGACGACGAGCGTGGGCACCGCAAGAAAGGTGTCGCTAGCAAAGTGGAGTTCGATCGACTGAGCCATCGATTCGATCGCGAAGGACGACGCGGAGAGGTGAGCCGACATCGCCGAGAGTATGGTTCTTTGCGCCGTGGCGGACTTGGCGTGTTCGAGATCGGCACGGCAGGGCGTGCCCGCGGGTGGCGACTCCAGGCCCCTTCGCAGTACGTCTCGTGTGCACAGGGTCTGGGCCCGGCACTGCGTGACTATGCGTTTCGCAGGACGAAAGGCAGTCGACTCCACGCGTACGACGTCCTCCGTCATCGAGAGTCCTCTCTGGGCTAGTCCTCGGAACCGCTGTGTTGGGAACAGAGCTAAACCTGCGGGACCTACGCCGACTCAGCTCTCGTGTTTCGTTGCGCGATGTACATGCGCGCCACACCGCGGCCGCCCTCGCCGTTGCGGATCCGAACCAGCATTGTGTACCCGCCGACGGTCTCTGTGAGTTGATCGGGAACAATGCCGGCGTCGGCGAGTTCGCGCGCGGACTTAGCCTGCGAGGGCCGGAGACCCGCGCTGATCCAGCGGTCACGCTCCTCTTCGGTGAATCCGAGAACGACCCACTGCCCGTCAGCCCAGGCGGGCGCCGCTTCGCCAGGCGGCGGAGACGTGGGGACGCGGCTCACGGCGCCGTAGGCGGGGGTTCGAACAGCCGCGTTCTTGTGCTCCAAGTCCTCTGCCGTGAGGCCAAGGTCCATGAGTGGATTGTTTGCCCGCGCGGTTCTTGCGGCGTGGGACGGCTTGAAGGTGGGCTCGGCCGCGGATCGCGGGTTCTGCGCAGGAGGCTTCGCAGTCGTCTCGTCAAGGTGGGACTCCCACGGTGTTGCGACGCCAAACCGCACACACACTTTCCGGACCGTGGGTTCTTCGACCTTGGTCGAAATGCTCGCCACCCATTCGCCCGATGAGCGGAGCTCAAGCAACAGCGTCATCGGCGTCGTGCCAACGTGGGCGGCAAGTTCATGCACGCGCACGCGCCTCCGCGGCGGTTCGACAAGTTTGACGTTGTGCATTCTGCGTCGACTCCCAAAAGACTCACGGGTGCGGCGCTCGTGGTTGCCAGCACCGACGTGGACTGGTTGCAAAAGTGCACGGACGCCGCGCTCTCCGAGCGCACCCCACAGTGCAAAGAATATCGAACACACGTTCGAGCGACGGCAGGCACGCCGGCGTGTCCGGAAATCGTCGCGGCGTCCGATGGGCTGCTCATGGAAGGAGTTCCAGTCCGGCCGTCGCGCGCCGCCAGACCGGACGCTTGACCTACGACGCGGAGGCCCGCGCGGAGGCGTCTCATGAAAGGCCCGTGACAACGTGCACAACAACGTGGGTGCTTCTCGCCAGTCCCAGCTCGGTACCACGCCGGTGGTGTTACCTAACAACGGCGCTCGGCGCATCGCGCTGACTGGCCCACGATGTCAGCTCCGTGCTGCATGCTCGGTGCCATGGAACCCAGCCTCGGTGACGCCGCACTCATCGCCACGGTCGTCGCGCCGGTAGTCGCCTCATTGGTCTTCGTTGGCACGGTGGTATACGACAGGTGGCATCGTCGGCGCGAGCAGCTCGGTAGCGCCGTGTCCCAAGCTCTCAGCTCCTTGACAAAGGCGGCTAAGTGGTCGATGTGGCCGTACCCTGTTGCGGTCCTCGGCACGTGGCAGGTGGATGTGCTGACGGATCTCGCGGCAGTTGCGATCCAGTTGCCTCGAAGGCGCAGCGCGGCGCTCGCTGTGTGGCTCGTTAACGGTGCCATCCGAGTTGGCAAGGAGGTCGAATCGCAGAACCGGATCCACGCAATCAGTCAACTCGTCACCGTAGGCATTCAGATCCAAGCACCATCACGGCGCGCCCTGCGCGAAGCGCAGAAATATTGCCTGGCGCATCCGTGGCCTGAGGAGGTGCCCGAGATGCCTCCGCAGTACAGAGTTCTGAGCAAGATCGGCTTGTGGCCGCTGAGGCTGCTGACTGGCGACATTTCATACGGTCGCCGCGCGGACGCCTAGCGGCCAGTGCTCGACAATGTGCGGTGCGAGCCTGGACCTGCCCTATAGCGCACTCCGGGCAGCGAGCGCCGCTGCCTCGTATTCGGGTAGCCAAACCGCTGAAAACGCGTCCCAGGTTGCGAGTAGTTTCGAGCAGGCCACCCCCGGGTTCCGACTCGTGACCTTCCCACCCGTGACTCGAGCCAAGGACTCCAGCAACTGCTCGGCGACGTCGCCAGCACCCGCGTCGGCCAGCGCGCCGATGTAGAACTCGACTGAGTCATAGGTTGGGTACCACGTGCACCAGCGGCCAAGTCCTGCGGCGTCGTCGTACGCGATTGACTTGGGGCGGCGCCTCGGTATCCAGCCGCGTGCGTCGGCGAGTTCTGCGAGCAGACGGCCAACCTCGCGGGTCTCAGGCTTCGCGGCAGAGATGAGGTCGTCGAGCGAGATCGCGCCCTCCTGGCGCTTAGTCTTTGTCGCCTCGCGCGTTCGGCCAACGATACGAGGAGCGACCAGCCTGTCGCGGCCGCGCGTGAACTGACGGACCTCGACACCCAACACTTCCGTTCGGGTCATCTGATCGTTGAGGAACTCGATGACGCTCACGAGCTCCGGGGGGATGACATCCGCGACGAACAGCAGTCGCAGCCGCCCGGCCGAGAGGTTGTCGTCCACCCGCGCCCAGAAGACCGGGACGGGATCGGCGGCATCGGGGCCGGCACCGCCGACGAGGTCGCGTACCAGCCCATCCGCCGCGTCAGAAGCTGCCGACATTCCCTCGCGCTCGAGTCGGGCTACGAGGTCGCTCCTGAGATTCTCGACGGGCCAGTATCGAAGACCGTTCGCGGCGTAGTCCAGCATCTGCCCGACGACCTCGCGGCGGATCTGCGTATTTGAACTGCGCTTGACTTCGACGATGGTTGGCACTGCGTCGTGGTCGATAAACAGGTGATCGACGCTCCAGCGGCTGGACAGGCTGGCGTTGTCCGCGAGTCCCTGCTCGCGATTGATCAACAGCCATCGGCGGGGATCCTCCGGCGAGATCTGATTGCCCGCCAGTAACTCCGGGTGCCGAGCGAGGAGGGCTTGTAGGTCAGACTCTGCGGCGTACGCAGTGGGGGCGAGAGCGATCAACTCGCCGTCCTCAGGAATGAGGAACATTTCGTCAGTCACCGTGGAGCCTCCTCTAGCAGGTCACACCCAGCGTTGCGCACGACGGGTCAGGGTTGCCCCGCCAGCGTAGCCTCGGGGGATGAGGCGTACTCGCTCGCTCGCTATAGCAGGGATCTCGCTCGCAACCATCGTGCTCGCGGGTTGCACCAACGCCCCGAACCTGGATGACGCGTTCAGCCCCACGGCCACGGTCACATTGGTGGCGACGCCAACGCTCACCGCGATCGCGCCCGACGTGACCATCCCTCTGGTTCTCAGCCCCCTCACCGTCGCCGAAGGCACCGACCCTGGAGCAGCCGCGGATCAGTCCCTCTACATCCCCGCCGGCTGGACCGCCGAGGTCTGGGCCAACGTCCCCAACGCCCGCCTCGCCGCGTGGACTCCCGACGGTCGCCTCCTCGTCTCGAGCGGCGGAACCGTCACCATGCTCACGCCCACCGAACCGGGCAAGGCGCCTGAAGCGTCGTACCTGCTCACGGACCTGAACGGCCCGCAGGGCCTCGCCTTCGCGCTCGACGGCAAGGTGCTGATCGTGGGGGAGAGCGACCAGATCGTCGCCTACGACTACCTAGACGGCAAGGCCACCAACGAGCGCGTCCTCGTCGCCAACCTCCCCACCGGCGGCCACGGCGCTAAGGGCATCGCCGTCAACGGCGACACGGTCTACTACAGCCTGGGATCGTCGGACAATCGCTCCGCCGAGGACCGCGATGCGGACCCTCCGCGCGCCACCATCTGGCAGGTGGGCGTCAGCGGCGAGGGCAATAGCGTTGTGGCGACGGGAGTGAGGAACGGCTTCGGCCTCGCCATCGCCCCTGATAAGACACTCTTCACCGCCGTCAACCAGATGGACAACCAGCCCTACCCCTTCGACGACGACACCGGCCAACTCGGCCTCAACGTCCGCGACTACATCAACGAGAACCCCGTGGACCAGGTCACGCGCCTCACGATGGGAGTAGACCTCGGCTGGCCCTACTGCGTCCCCGACACCACCAACACCCCCGACCTCCTCAACGTCCCCTACGTCAACGACCCCATCCTCAACCCCACCGGCGACAAGCTCCACTGCGCGAGCCTCCCGCCCACCATGCTCGGCATCCCCGCGCACAGCGCCCCGCTCGGCCTCGCGTTCACGGCCGGCACGCCGCTAGAAGCCACCCTCGGCAGCGGTGCCCTCATCACCACCCACGGCTCGTGGAATCGCGACACCCCGCGCCCGCCCGGCGTGGTCTTCAGCCCGTGGGATTCCGCGACAAACTCGTTGGGCGTTCCGGTTCCGCTGGTCAACGGCTTCCAGTCCGACGCTGGGGACAGGTGGGGCCGTAGCGTCACCGCGATCCCTGGTCCGGACGGGTCGCTCTACGTCACCGATGACGAGGCGGGGCTGGTGTATCGGATCACGCCGGGGGAGTAGGCACAGCTCGCCAGCGCTGCGGACGATCGTCGCGCGGTTAGGGTCGTCGTGTGGAAGCGATCGACTTCGAAGTAGACGCACAGGACCTGATTCCGGCGCCTGCGGATCTCGTCTGGTCGTGCCTGGTAGACCCCACCTACATGCCGCGAACCAAGTTTGGGGTAGTGGTCGCGATCACCGTCCACGGAGAGCCGGGCATGGCAGATCACACGTTCTTTACCGAGGAAGTCCACCGGCACGGCGGGTTCAACTTCGTGCTCAAGACACGAGTCTTGAAAGCTGAGACCAACGCCATCTGGGCGACCTTGACCGAGACCGATGCGCAGATCCTCCGGACCTACTGCACCCTCACGGCGAACGGTGACAACGCCACCCAGGTGAGGATGCGATCGATGATCCGCGAGGTTCTTCCGGAGAAGGAAGCACACCGGCGGGCTGCGTATCTCGCGGACCGCGCCGCGCACATGCAGGAGCACGCGGACGAGGATGCGGCCTACTTCGCCGCCGCTGTTGCCGCGATCGCGGCCGAACGGTGATCGACTCAAGCCTCTCGCGAGTAGTACAGCGAGCGTTCATCCGACCCCGGTTCGGTGTTCACGAACCCGTGTCGCTCGTAGAAGCGCCGCGCATCGCGATCAAACTCGTCCACGTTGACCTCGACGAGCCCCCATCCGCGCTCGCGCGCCGCGTCCAGCAGCGCGCCGATCATCGCCGAGCCGATTCCCGTCCCACGCGACCCCGGCGCCACATACAACTCGTCGAGTAGCGCCACCGGGCCGTCGAACCACACATTGGTGCGAAGCGTCACAAGCGCAATCCCCACGGCGGGGTCGCCACCAAGCCATGCGAGCGTCGTCGGCTGTGCCAGCAACGCGCGAAGGCGACCTTCGAGAACAACTGGCCCCGGCGTCGGGCTGCCGAACTCCGTATTGAAGTCATCGAGCAAGCGCGCGACCGCCAGCGAATCGTCCACCGTCGCTAGCCGCACTGGGTGCATCCGGCCAGGATATTCGGGGCTGGTGTAACGCACCCGGCGTGCCGATGGAACCTCAGAGGGAGGTTCACGTGGACATCGGCGTACTGACGTTCGTGTGCGTTGCGCTGCTCATCCTTGCCGCGCGCGCCACCGTGCGAGCGGTGCGCAAGCGAGGCTGGGAAGGCTCGGCCGGCCGCATGTGGTGGGCGGGGCTGCTCATCGCGTCCACGATCGTCGCGCTCTACTTCGAGGTGGGGCACCAGCGCCAGGAGCGGCTCGCGACCTACGCGATGAGCGCGGTGACCGAAAACCCGAACGCCCGCGCCGACTGCCGCCGCTTCACCCAGACTTTCTTCAGCCTGGGCGGGTACGACGGCTACGTGTACCGCGACAACCCCGACGTCGCCCTCTACACGAACGACGTGTGCAGATCGCTCGCTTCATACGCCTCGAGCAACAAGCAGAACCCGTCCCTCAACCAAGTCAGGGCCGTGCACGTGATCGCCCACGAGGTGGAGCACGTCAACGGCCACTGGACGGAGTCTGACGCCGAGTGCAGGGCGGTTCAGCTGAACTACTTGGTCGCCATCAAGTTGGGCGCCACCGAACAGCAGTCGCGCACACTTCAGGCACGGTACTTCGCCGAGGTCTACCCCCACCTCAAGGACGGCTACACCTCTGGCCAGTGCCGCGAGGGCGGCTCGTTGGACATCTTCCCCGACCGCACCGAGTTCCCGTAGGCACGCCCCCAACCGCGAGCAACCCGCGGCGTATGCTCCGAAGATGCGAACTCTCGGCGTCGCGGCACTCGTCGGAGTGCTTCTCGGCACGGCGACCCTGGGAGTCGCGCCAGCCACGGCACCCAAGGCCGCCGTCGGGCCGCTTGTCTCAACCCCCCTCACCGTCGCGACAGGGGCGAGCGCGGGCAGCGCGTCGGGCAAATCGCTCACGATCCCCCAAGGCTGGACGGCCGAGGTGTGGGCCAACGTCCCCGGCGCGCGCATGGCCGCCTGGAGCCCTGACGGCAAGCTGCTTGTCACCACGGGCGCCAACCGCAGGATCGAGACACTCACACCAACAACTGCGGGTCACGCGCCCACCGTAAAGACCCTCCTCACCGGCACGTACGGCGTGCAGGGCATCACGTTCACCAAGAACGGAAGCGTGCTGGTCCTGGGCCAAGACACCCGCATCTTCACGTACAGCTACAACAACGGTGTGCTCACGAACCCCAAGATCATTGTCAACAACCTCCCCACTGGCGGGCACAGCGCAAAGGGTGTCGCGGCGAGCGGAGACGTTGTGTATTACAGCGTTGGGTCGTCGGGCAACCGCACGCCGGAGGACCGCACCGCGAACCCCCAGCGCGCCACCATTTGGCGCGTGCGCCTCGACGGGACGCAGAAGACGATGATCACCAGGGGAGTGCGCAACGGCTTTGGCCTCGCGGTGGGCCCCGGCGGCTGGCTATTCACCGCGGTCAACCAAATGGATAACCAGCCCTACCCGTTCAAGGACAGTACCGGCCAGTACGGCAACGTGGTGCAGTCCTACATCAACGAGAACCCCGTGGACCAGGTCACCCGTGTCTCGATCGGGCGCGACCTCGGCTGGCCGTACTGCGTCCCGGACACCCGTAACAACCCCAAGCTTCTAGCGGTGCCGTTCGTCAACGACCCCAAGCTCAATCCCACGGGCAGCAAGCTCAACTGCAAGGGCCTCTACAAGACCATGCTCGGCCTGCCCGGGCACAGCGCGCCGCTCGGGCTCAACTTCACCACCGGAACGGCGCTCGAGTCGGTGCTTGGCAACGGCGCCATCATCACCACGCACGGCTCATGGAACCGCACGCCTCCCCGCGCGCCGCTCGTGCGGTTCAGCCCCTGGAACAGCGCCACGCAGACGCTCGGCGCGAGCGTGTCCCTCGTCGGCGGATTCCAGAACTCGGACGGCTCGCGGTGGGGACGCTGCGTCGACGCCGTAGTGGGGCCTGACGGCTCGCTCTACGTGACCGACGACCTCGCCGGTCTCGTATACCGAATCACGCCACCTCGCTGATCGGGCCCGCGGGCGCGGATTCGCTTGGCGAGGGTCGCGGGGGAGGCCAACAGCCAGGCGACGCTAGCATCGGCCCCATGACCACGCTCGCGTTCGTCCACGGCATGTACATGTCCGCAGCCAGCTGGGACCCGTGGATCGAGCGCGCACGCTCCTTGGGTTTTGAGACCACCACGGTCGAGTGGCCCGGCCACGACGGCAACCCCGCAGACCTGCGCGCCAACCCACCTCTAGCCCTCAAGACGCTCGGTTACCCGGAGCTCCTCGCGCACCACGTTGAGCAACTGGCTGGCAACAAGGACGCCATCCTCATCGGCCACTCGGTCGGCGGCCTGCTGGTCCAATCCCTGCTCGCTGAAGGCGTGGGAAAGGCGGCGGTCGCGATCTCCCCGGCCCCGCCGTCGGGCATCATCTCCTTCCGCCCAGAGTTCCTGCGCGCCAACCTGCCCCACACGAACATCGCACTGAGAAGCAAGCCGCTGCCCATGTCCGCCGCTCGCTTCTCCCACACCTTCGGCAACGCCACCGACCGCGCGGCGAGCGACGCCATCTGGCAGGAGCACGTGACGCCAGAGGCGCGCGGCGTGCCGCTCGACACCCTGTTCGGCCGCGCCAAGGTGGACCCCGCCAAAGTCACGAAACCGCTGCTCGTTTACGGCGCCACCAAAGACCGCCTCATCCCAGCGAGCCTCGCGCGCAAGATCGCGAGCCGCTACCCGCACGCCGAGTACCGGGAACTCGACGGCCGCGACCACCTGTTGTGCAACAGCCCTGGTTGGGAGCCGCTGGCTAACGCCGTGCTCGCCTGGGCGGGAGACGTCGCCTAGGCGCTTCTCGCCAGTTCCTGACGCGGACTTGCGGCCGCGGGCGTACATTTGCGCTCAGTACCCGGTGAGCGGGCGGAACGCCCGACGCGACTGGGGCTTGCCTAGCTGGGGAGGCGCCATGAAGCGCGTCGTGTCTTTGCTCATCGCCACCGCAGTGGCAGCCGCAACATTGGCTCTGGCCGCACCGGCGCAAGCGTGGGACTCGGGAAACGCGAACGGGACCGAACCCGTTCTGAGTGGCGACAACCTGACCATGTGCGCCATTCGCGAGACCGCGTCGATCTACTGCTGGGGCTCCAACAGCTCCGGCCAACTCGGTCGCGGCACCGGCAATGCCGCGACCCTGACCGTCGCCACGGTGCTGAGCCCCGCATCCAAGCCCGCGCGGTCCATCTCCGTCAATAGCTCTACCGCCTGCGCTGTCTTACTCAACCGCACGGTGGCGTGTTGGGGCGCCAATACTGACGGCCGCGTCGGCAATGGCAGCACCGGCGCCTACGTCGACACTCCAACCGTGATCCCGTCTTTCACCAACGTTGCGAATGTCTCCGTCGGCACACCGCCGCCCCTAGGTGCGGGCGCGGCGTGCGCAGTCAAGCAAGACGGCACAGTGTGGTGTTGGGGGAACCCATCATGGGCCGGCTTCACGGGCTTCCCGAGCGGTGTTCACGCCTCACCCGTGAAGGTTGCTGGGATCACCAACGCTGTGGACGTGTCGGTGGGCCTGAGCAACGTTTGCGCCGTGCTCATAACCAAGCGCATCGTTTGCTGGGGAGCGAACAACATCGGCCAGCTCGGTGACGGGGGGAACGCCGCCCACACCGGCTTGCGGACGGTCACGGGAATCACCGATGCCGTCGCGGTAGGCCTTGGATCCGACAACGCGTGCGCGCTCCGTGTGGGCGGCAAGATCTCATGTTGGGGCGACAACACGTATGGCTCGCTGGGAGCAAACAGCACCGTCTCCTACTCGCCGGTTCCGCTAGCGGTCTACGGCGTCACGGGCGCCACCTCATTCGCGATGAGCCCCTTTGGTGGGTGTGCGACTATCTCGGGAATCGCCAAGTGCTGGGGCTCGAACGATTTGGGCCGCATCGGCGACGGCCAGTTCGTCACCGCTACGGCCCCGGCCAAAGCCACCGCCGGGCTCGCGCTCCCCAAGGCGACCTCGGTGTGGTCGTCGTACTGGGGAAGTTGCGAGATCGCCGACGCCGGACGGGTTTGGTGCTGGGGCAATGGCGCCGGTGGCAGGTTGGGCAATGGCACCACCACCAATTACGACGCCGGCGTGGGCACGGGCCCCGGCAACTCCTTTGGCTACGCCGCGGACCCCACCAGAGTGACGCTGCTGAACTCCGCTCCAGGCAAGCCAACGGGGTCGTCAACGGCCGTGCACAAGATCAAGATCACGTGGGCGGCGCCGTCAACGTCCGGTGGTGCGGCAGCGCCCAAGGATTACCTGGTGCAGTGGCGGCTCAAGGGATCGAGCACGTGGCACACCTTCAGCCACACCGCCACCACCTCAAGGAGCGCAACGGTCACGGGCCTGAGCGCCGGCAAGTACTACCAGTTCCGCGTCTACGCCAAGAACTGGGCTGGCACGGGTTCGGTGAGCAGCGTTTCCAACTACATCAAGTCACGCTGACGGGGCTGTAGTAAACCACCTGGTATCATTGACAAGTTGCGCAGGCGAAAGCCAGCGCACACCGTCGCAGATTGCTTCTCCTTCTCGCCGGCTTCGGTCCCCAAAGACCCAGCCAGGCTCGCAGATTCTTCTCTTCGGCGAACGAACGCGGACACCTTCGCGCTTCGCCAGTCGTGCCACAGCAGGCACACCACCGAAAGACACACCCATGACTACCTTCGCTGAACTCGGCGTGCCCACCGCACTGACCGACGTCCTCGAGCGCGACGGCAAGACCGTCGCCTTCCCCATCCAGGAGTCCACGCTCCCCGACAGCCTCGCGGGCCGCGACGTGCTTGGCCGCGGCAAGACCGGCTCCGGCAAGACGCTCGCGTTCTCGCTGCCGATCGCCGCCCGCCTTGGCCGCACCGGCACCAAGCCGCGACCTGGCCGTCCCCGCGCGCTCGTGCTGGCGCCTACCAGGGAACTTGCCACCCAGATCGACGCCGTCATCAAGCCCCTTGCGGCCGCCAACGGCCTCACCACCACCACGATCTACGGCGGCGTGAGCCAGCAGCGCCAAGAGCAGGCCATGCGTCGCGGCGTCGACATCGTCGTCGCGTGCCCCGGCCGCCTCGAAGACCTCATGCGCCAGGGCGTCGTCCACCTCGACGCCGTACAGGTCACCGTGCTCGACGAGGCCGACCACATGGCCGACCTTGGCTTCCTGCCCGGCGTCACGCGCATCATGGCCGCGACCCCGCGCCAGGGCCAGCGCCTGCTCTTCAGCGCCACGCTCGACAACGGCGTCAAGAAGCTTGTGGACCGCTTCCTCGCCGACCCCATCACCCACGAGGTCGACGGCGAAGACAGCCACGTCGACGCCATGACCCACCACGTCTTCCACGTGGCCGACGCCGGGGCCAAGAAGGACGTTGTTCGCACCCTGGCCTCCGGTACCGGTCGCCGCGTTCTCTTCACGCGCACCAAGCACCAGGCCAAGAAGCTCGCTCAGCAGCTCACGGCTGACGGGATCCCCTCCGTGGACCTCCACGGCAACCTGTCGCAGGCCGCCCGCGACCGCAACCTGGCAGCGTTCGCGAGCGACGGCGCCCGCGTGCTCGTCGCCACCGACGTCGCCGCACGCGGCGTGCACGTGGACGGCATCGAGCTCGTGGTTCACGTTGACCCGCCCATGGAGCACAAGGCGTACCTGCACCGCTCCGGCCGCACGGCCCGCGCAGGTTCTTCTGGCGATGTCGTCACCGTGGTACTCCCCGAGCAGCGCCGCGACACCGACCAGTTGCTCCGCCGAGCCAATATCGCGGTGCGTCCGCAGGCGGTCTCCGCAGCGTCGGGCCAGGTAAAGGCCCTTGTTGGCGACGTGGCTCCCTATGTGAAGCCCGTGCCCAAGGCCGCGCCCACCCACCAGCCCACGCGGCCAAAGGGTGGTCACCCCAACAACGCCCGACGCCGCGGCACCTCGTCGCCGCAGGTCGCCACCGGCCGTGGCCGGGGTGGGCAGCAGCGTCGTCGTTCCACGGGTGGCACTGCTCGCTAACCAACGGCGGTACCGTGAGGTAGTGACCAACCCAGCCCCAGCGTCGGGCGACGAGTTTGCACTCCATGGCGGGCGTCGATCCCACTTGCGCAACCGCGCAATCCTGTTGCTGATCATCGCGGGCATCGCGATCGCGGTGCTCGTGAATGCGCTGCAGCAGGCGAAGAGCGATAACGCGGGCAGCGTGGGCCACCTTGTGGTTCCCGCGGCCACGGCGCTCGCGTGCCTCGGCGCCACGTTCGTCACCCTGAGCCAGTGGTGGGAGGCCGAGACCTTCCTGCGCGTGGACGGGGGTCGCCTTGGCATTCGCCACGGCACTCGCGGCGGTCGCGGCGGCACCACATGGTTCGAGCGCACGGAGCCTCTCGCGATCACGAGCGAGGGCGTTGGTGCCAACCAAGGGCTTTTCGCGCAGCAAGGGGAAGCGCGCATCCGGCTCGGTGATGTGGAGGCCGTGCCGCCGCTGCAACTCGTGAACCTCGAATCGTGGATTCGTGGGCAGGGGTTCAAGGTGGAGCGGCACTGACGTGCCGATCCGCGCGGTCCACGCCGACATCACGACGCTCGCCGTTGACGCGATCGTCAACGCCGCGAACTCCTCGCTGCTCGGCGGCGGGGGCGTGGACGGCGCCATCCACCGCGCCGCCGGCGCCGGCCTCCTCGAGGAGTGCCGAACGCTTCACGGCTGCAAGACCGGGCAGGCGAAGGTAACCGGCGCCTACCTGTTGCCGAGCCGCTGGGTCATCCACACCGTCGGGCCTGTGTGGCGTGGCGGCACCAATGGCGAGCCGGAGCTGCTCGCCTCCTGCTACCGCGAGTCACTCGCGCTCGCTGACTCGGTGGGGGCGGCATCGGTCGCCGTTCCCGCCATCAGCACGGGTATCTACGGCTATCCCAAGGCGGCGGCGGCCGCGATCGCGGTGTCCTCGATACGTGAGCACTTAGCAGGCCCGACGCTGGTGCAAGACGTCATGCTCGTCGCCTTCTCGCCCTCGGACCTTGAGACGTTTGAGCGTCTCTTGTAGCGCCCTCGACTAGCCGCAGGCCAGGAGCGATGCCTTGACCGAAGTCGTCGTTGTTGAGGTGTTGCCGGCCGCGTCTCGTGCCTGGACGGTCACGATCACAGCTTGGCCCGGGCTTAGGAGCGCCGCGAGTTTCGCGGTGGCGAGCCCACCCTCCCAGGTGTCTCCCATCTTGCGAAGCGGAACTGGCGCGGAGGTGCCACTGGGCAACTCCACCGACGCGGTGACTGCGGTGACACCCACGTCGTCCGCGACGGACACCGACAGCGGAACGGACGTGCCGCACTGGGCGAGCCCCGAGAGCAACCCGTCTGGCTTCTCGACATGGAGCGCGCCGAAGACCGGCGCCAGCACGTCCTTGACGACTGTGACGGTGTCCTTGACGGTGTCTTTCACCGCGTCCGTCGCCTTGTCACCGAGCTCGCCCTCCACGTCACTGGGGGCGGGCAGCGCAACGTCGATCGTGGGCTCCGGATCAGGGTCGGTGGCCTCGCTGGGCGGCTTGGAGGCAGCATCGGTGATCGACGGCGCGTTGGTGGTGATCGGAGGGTTCGTCGCTTGGGGCTCCGACGGCGTTGGCGCGGGTGATTCGACAGTGATCGCCGGAGTCTCGGGAGCCGGTTGACGTTCATCGAGCAACAGCCACGCCCCGGTCGCGGCTGCCGCCGACCCGACAGCGACCGCCGCCCAGCCGAACAGCCCGATTCCGGCGATGCGACCCACGCGCTTGCGTCCGCTCGCTACGGGCATCAACACCGGCCGGGGCGCGGGGGAGTCCGCAACGTCGGCGCCTCCGTCGTCGATCCGCGCAACCAGCACGTCCAGGAGGGCGCCCCTGCTGGCGCTGGACGAGGTGGGCGCCCACGCCTCGAGGGCGTCGCGCAGTTCATCGTCGAAGTTAGGCATCACGCCACCTCCTTGCGCAGCACGGACGACAGGTGCTCGCGCCCGCGATGCAGTTGAGTCTTGACCGTGCCCTCGGCCACGCCGAGTGTCTCCGCGATCTCCGATACTTGCAGGCCCTCGTAGTAGTGCAAGACGACAACGAGTCGTTGCCTCTCAGGCAGTTCGGTGACGGCATCGTGGACAGCGATCGCGTCAACGGTCTGGGTCTCTTCTGTGTCGTTCGCGCTGAAGTCCACCGAGCGAACGTATGCGCGGGCCTGCGCGCCTTCTCTGCGCCAACCTTGACGCACATAGTTGATGGCTACCACGGTGATCCATCCCGCCAGATTCTGAGGTTCCGTGTCGCCTGCAAGGGTCTTGACCAGTGCGTCCTGCACCGCGTCTTCCGCGTGCTCGCGGTCCCCCGTGGCGAGCGCCACCGCGCCGACTACGCGTACGTAGTCGGTGTCGAGGAAGGCGGCCACACGTTCCCGCGTGGCCGCCGTCGCACTCACCTCGCTCACCCCCGGTTTGCCCACTCCGATGTGGGTTTGGCAGCTCAGTCGTTTCCCAGAATGCCTGCATCGGCATCGAGATCCACAAGTGCAGAGCCCCGAGTGTGATCAATTCCACCGAGGTCGCCGTTCACGTCGGCGTCAAGAAGGCGGGTCCCGCGGAGGAGGCCGCGGTCCTTCACATCTGCGTCGACGTCGAGGAGCGCGCCGCGCAGCGACTGAGTGCCGTCTACGTCGACATCCGCGGTGATGAGGCCTCCGGAGTCGCTGCCGGAACCGCTGCCGGAGCCGCTCCCATTGCCGTTACCCGACCCGTTGCCGTCACCGTTGCCGGAGCCGTTCCCGGAACCGTTCCCGGAACCGTTGCCGTCTCCAGAGCCGTTGCCGTTTCCGTCGCCGGAACCATTGCCAGAGCCTGAACCGTTGCCGGAACCGGAATCCGAAGCGTCATCGCTCCCGCCTCCGACGGTGGCGTCGACGCTGCCGTCGATCGTGCTTGGCGCCGGGCACTGCTGAGAAACCGCAACGGGCACCGCGCCCGGTGCTGAGGGCAGTGCGGAGGCCAGGTTGGCGCTCGCGCTCGTGCCTTCTGCCTGCGTCGATGCACCGAACGCCGAGGCGCCGGTCAGCGCCAGCAGCGCTCCGAGGGCTGCCGCGCCTACTCCCGTCACGGTGGTCCTGACTGTGCCGGAATCATTGTGTGTCGTCGTTGACATGAGGTTGTCCTTCCCTAGTCATTTCCTCCAGCGAAAAGTCGCTGCACTAGGGAGATGCGTAAACCGCCCAAAAGGTTGACAACGACTTTGAATAAGGCAGCTAGCAGGACTAACGAGCAGGCACGGTCGTCGTTCGCCTACTCGCTTCTCATGACCTCGCCCAGCCGTGGGGCACGGCCGGTTCGCTGAGCGATCGCGACCGCCACCCACGCGAACGCGCCAACCACGAGGGGAACCGCGAGCGTCCACCACTCCAGCACGGGGTTAGGCGCGCGCGACTGCTGCGTGATGGCCTGCAGCCCAAGGGATCCGGCCAGCGACCACAACAGCGCAAGCCCAACGGCGGCGCCAACCAGGGTGCAGATAGTCGCCGGCAGCGCCACCTCCGCTCGCAATGCGCGGCCCACCTCGCGTCGGGACAGTCCGGCGAGGCGCAGCCGCCCCGCTGATCGCGATCGCTCGCGGGCGCCGCCGGCCACTGTCATGCCAGTCGCGAGGCACACGAGAACCAGCGCGGCGACGGCCGCTGCGCCGAACAGCGCTACCAGCGCGCTCGTCACTGGGGAAGCCGTGACCTCCGCGCGCCAACTCTCTCGAGTGGTGACCGTGGCGCCGGATTCGGCGAGGGCGGAACTCACTACCTCTTCGGCACCGGGCCCTACGGCCCACACGATCGTTGCCGGTATCGCCTCGCCCGCCGCGGCGGAGAGGGCCGAGCGGTCCACCACCACTACGGCGTCGGCGGCAATCGAGCCCGAGTCCGTTGCCGTGCCCGGCACGTCGGGCGCCTTGCCAACAGCCTTCACCGGTGCCGAATACTCGCCCCACACGAGCGTGCCGGATCCCACCTGTTCCAACTTCGCCGACTCGAGCATCGGCACCTCTCCTTGATCGCCAAGTGGAGCGTCGGCGAGTGCCTGCCATCGGTCGGCGTGGCCACCGGGCGTGAGCGCGGCAACCCGGGCGAGATCGGCGGCGTCAACCGCGACCACGTGAACCGTCTGCGAGCGGCGACCACCCGCGAGTTGGCCCACCCCCAGATCAGCTTCGGCGGCCACGGCGACTCCGTCGGAGGAAGCAAGGGAATCATCGGCTATTGCGCCGCCCGGGGCGGCTACTGCCACCACATCGGCGCCCACCGCGTCCCAGGCCGCGTCGGTGAGGCCCTGCCGGAGTGTCGCCGATGCCGAGACCGAGAGCGCCAGCACCGAAGCCGCGACCACGAGCGACAGCGTGGTGGTCACGTCCGCCCGAACGCGCGACGCCGCGATGAGCGGGCCGGCTGTTCTACCGCGCGATGTGAGCGACCGCAAGGCGCGAGAGACATGCGGCAGCGCCCACACGAGCACCACACCTATGGTGGCGGCGCACAGGGCGGGGGCAGCTAGCACCAGCACGTCCGCCGCCACGGCTCCTTGAGAGGCCGCGGTGCCACGCGCGCGCAGGGTGAAGAGCGCAATCGTGGCGGCGCCGGCGACGGCGACGAACGCCGTGATGCGCCTCGCCGCCGAGGTGCTGAGCGGACCGCGCCGTCGGCTCATCGCCGGGGGAGGGGCAACTCGCCGCCGTGCCACGCGCATGCCGAGCACGGGCCCCGCAAGTGCTGCCACCAGCACGGGAACCGCCACCCACGCCCAGGGCACGGGGCCCGGTGCGAGCATCTGCTGGCCACCGAGCCCAATCGCCGTGCCAAGAGCAGCGATCAACACGGACTCGACCGCCAGCGAGGTGCCGACTCGCACCGCGGACGCTCCGCGCTCGCCAAGCTGCGCGAATACGCGAGATCGCCGGTTTACCAGCACGGTTGCGCCCAGCACCTGCGTGAGAGCCACCGCGGCCAGCACCCCCAGCAGCAGGGCGGCCGCCTGAGCGGTGCCCGCGGCCGCGCGATCGAGCGCGGTGCCGAGCACCCGGTCGAGCCCGGTGATCACTCGCGGCTCCTCGGCGACCACCTCGAACACCTGCTTGCCGGAAGCGAGCCCCTTCGCCGCCGTCTCCACGGCGTGCACGTTTGCCGCAGTGATCCTTTCTGGATTCACGCGATAGGTGAAGTACCGCTGCATCGTCGACGGGAACGCGCCCAGCCGCGCAGCGGGCAGAGATCCTTCGCTGGTGATGAGCCCAACAGAAATCTGGCCAGCCGCACTATGGCTGATGCGTGGCTCAATGAGTGTGGGCACCGTGCTCAACGGCGTCGCGCCCGGCTCCGGCGCAAAGATTCCGGTGACGATCACGTCGAGTGCACCCTCGTCGGGGTCCACTACCGGAAGCGAGTCGCCCACGCCCACGCCCAACGCAGAAGCGGTCGGTTCGGAAACTCCCACCTCGATCGTCGCCTTGATTTGGTTGTCGAGCACTTCGCTCGCCGATTGCGTGGCCTGCGGCGCAGCGCCCTCAACCCACGTGAGCCAGGGCCCGCCGCTTTGCTCCACGTAGGCGAAGCGCGCGCGGGCGGGCAGCCCGTCAATCGCGCCCATCTTCAGTTCCATGCTCGCGAACGTGATGATCGGCTCGCCCAGCACTTGCGCAAGCTCCGGAGGCATGCCTTCCTGCAGCCGATCCCGCACATAGTGCGCGCTCTCCACGGTGTCCGGCACGAGCTCCAGCACCGAAAAGCCGCTGCGGCCAAGCGGCACGTCCACCACAACGTCGGCCCGCGGGCCCGCCTTCGTCACCGCCACCTGCGCCTCATCCGTCGCCACCTTGCTCGCCAGCACGGGCACTGCCGCGGCCGCGAATACCGCTACCGCCACCACCACCGCGCTCACCACAAGCGCGCCCACGCTCGATCGCGATTGAGCGGCAATGAGCCGCGCGGGCACGCGCCCCTTACGGCCCGACGCCGTGGCTGGCTGGGTCATGTCACCTCCCCGGCCCGCAGGGCTGCGACGGTCGAGCGGCTCACCGCCGCGCGCGCGGCTGGGATGCCCGCGGCGAGTACGAGAGCGAGCATGCCTCCACACACGAGTGCAAGCGGACTCCACGGCAGAACGAGCGCGGCGGGCGGCACCGGTCGATCCCCAGACTGTGACACGACGAGCGACGGCGCGAGCAGTGCACCAAGCAGCAGACCGACGGCAATACCAGCCAATACGGCGCCTCCGACGGCGAGCGCGTGCTGCGCGAGGTGGCTGCGCAGCGCCTGCTTGCGGCTGACGCCGACCGCCCGCAGCCGGGCAAGCGTGAGCCCGCGGTGCTGCGCCTCAGTGGCGGCATGTGCGGCCCCGCCGGCCACGGCGAGGGCTGCCGCGGCGACGATCGCGAGCACCCACGCGAGCCGCAAGGGGACTTGAGACGGGTCGTCGCGCAACTCGGTTGCACGCTCCTCGCGCGACGTAACCGGAACAAAGTCGTCGTTACGCAGAGACTCAGCCGCAGCGTCGGGCAGGCCCGAGCCCCACCATGCATCGGTGAGGTCCGTCGCGCTGCCAACGCTCAGCAGAGCTCTCTGGAGCCCGGTGCGGTCAGCCCACAGCGCGGCCTCGTTGACGTGTCCGGGTACATACCCGACCGTGCCAGCAACTTGCGCGGTGATCGTGGCGTAGTCCGTGCTCAGCGCTATTGAATCACCGTTGGCGAGGCCCATCTCCTTCGCCAGATCTGCGGTGACGAGCACGGGTACCTCGTCTGAAACCGGAAACGGAACGAGTGTCATCGTGGAACCCAGCGCGCCGATTCCGTAGAGCCAGTACGAGAACCTCGCGCCAATCGTGGATCCAGTTGCAGACACTTTGGTGACCATGAACTGCGCGGTCTCGTACTCGCCGGATCCGTCCCAGGTGGTCGCGCGTCCCTCCGCGCCACGAACCGTCACCGTCATATCGCCAGCGATTCGATCCGAGCTCCACGAGAAGATGTCGCCCGTCTCGATCTGATAGATCGTGAACTGGATCGCTCGCACGGTCCACAGAGACTGTGGGGCCACGGTGCCCACGGGCAACTGGGCGGTAACGGTGTGAGGGTTGCCGTCGAGCTCTACCTGCTCGCCGGAGAGCAGGTATGTGGTGCCCCACGCGTCTTCGACTACGACTGTGGGTTCAGCGAACAATGTGACGGGCAGCGGACCAATGGTGCCCGGCGAACTCGCGGTCCCCGCGATGTCGAGGGTGATCGACGGTCCGTCGACGGTAATCGAGGCGTTGTCCGTTGGCGCGTTGAGGCTCGCGACGGCGGCATCCCAACTCTCCACGCCTTGGGGCCGCCCGGTCACCGTGCTCCCCGCAACGTCTGACGCAATCGCGAAGAGCGAGACCCCGTCTGGGCGCGTGCCGAGCACCACGGCGTGATCGGTGACCGGCGTGAGCGGACCGCCCGCGCTCTCGGCAAGCGCCGCGCCGCCGCCGGCGGGCTGCGCCTCGGCAACGACCACATCGGCACCCACTTGCGCGTCGGCTTGGTCGCCCTGCGACAGCGAGTACGTGGCGAGGACCACCGTGGCGAGCGTGGCGGTAGAGGCGGCGACCACCGCAAGGAAGGTTCCGCGCAGGGCGCCTCCGCGGGCAACGTGCCACCCAGCAAGGGCCGACGCCACGCCAAGGGAACGCCGAGGCACGCCTTCAGCGGTGCGCGCCACTGCGGGAAGAAGTCGAGACACGAGAGCGGCCGTTGCCAGCACGCACAGGGCGGGCACGAGCACGAGCACTGGATCCACGCGCCCCGCTCCCGGGGTGTGGGTGCGCAGTTGCACCACGCCGAAGACCGCGACCGCGGCGAGCGCAAGGTCCGCGCCCGACCGGGCGAGCGTCCCGGCTCGCGATCGATCACCGGCGAGCGTCCGCCGCCGCAAGGCTGCGACCACGAGAACGGCTGCCCCAGTCGCCGCCGCGACCAGCGCGGCAACCCAAACCGAACCAGGAATTGAGCTCGGATCCGCGGCCGGTCCCAGTTCCCACGCGGCTCCGAACGCGGAGGAACTCGCCACCGCGAGGTAGCCCATCCACGCGAGCGGCGCCCCCAAGACCGCGGCAATGACCGCGATTGTGCCAGCCTCTGCGGTCGATCTGCGAGCCAACTGCGCCGGTGATGCCCCGCGGTCGCGCAGCAGCGCGCTCTCAGCCGCACGTCTGCGAGCAACGAGCTGCGCGATCAGCGCCACCGCGGCAAGCGCGACCGCTATCACCACCACCAGGACCGCGACCGCGAGGGACGTCGCCAGCTGCAACTGGCTGCGCAGTTGCGCGTAGACCGCGCCCAACTGCGAGCGCACCACAACCCACCGCACGCCGTCGCCCAGCTCGTCGCCCAGTGCCTTGCGGAGCCCGGCGGTCGCTGCCGCCAGGTGCGGAATCCCGCTGGGGTCGGCCGCCAGCAGCGGATCCATCGTCACGCTGAGGCGGCCCATGGGCGAGGAGGTAGTCGCGAGTTCGCCCGGTGCGGTCAGGAACGGCCCCACCTCGCGAACGCCGTTCGTCACCGAACTGATTCCGGCCCCACGCAGCGGTTCGCGCAGCCACTCGTCGCCCGTGATCGGATCAAAGATGCCGACGACGATGAGCTCCGTTGCGGGAGTGGTCTCCAGTTGGACGGTGTCGCCCACGTCTAGGCCCAGTTCGTCTGCGACGACCTGCGGCACGGCCACCTCAAGGGGCACGCCGTTTGCATGCGTGGGCCAGCGACCAGCGCGAAGGTTGGCGTGCGCGGCCGCCGTGTCGGCGTCGAGCAGATACCCAAGGTGCGGCACCTCGGCGTCCAGGTGCGTCATCGGCCCGCCGACCCACACGGAGATGTCGGCGTCGTAGTCGCCAGCAGCGTCCAGCAGCGCGGTCGTGACGGTGTCCACCGCTTGGTTCGCGGGGACGGGTTCCGCGTCGGGATCAAGCTCATCCGAGATCGAGGTGACGGAGGTGACGTCTCGGCCGGTGCCGTCCGCATCCAAGGAGGCGACGGATGCCGACAATGCGTGTTCGAAGCCCGGTCCGGCCAACGCCGCCGCGAAAGCCGCGAGCGCGGCGACCAGCAGCACCACTGCCCCCGCTGCCGCAACTATCGCCCACTGGGATCGGGCGCGGTGGAGCAGGGCCAGCCGCGGCCGCGCGGGCCCGCTACGCATCGACGAGACGACCATCCTCGATGCGGACGGCCCTGTCGGCGAGCGCGATCATCACGGGGTCGTGCGTCGACACGATCGCGGTCATGCCCTCCGCTTCGACAACCCCACGGATGAGCGCCATGACGGCCAGGCCGGTCTCGGTGTCGAGCTGCCCAGTCGGCTCATCCGCGATGAGGAGCTTGGGCGAAGAGGCGAGCGCGCGAGCGATGGCCACTCGCTGCATCTGCCCGCCCGACATCTCGTCGGGGCGGTGCTCCTCGTGATCTCCGAGTCCTACCAGATCAAGCAGCAGCGAGACGCGGCGCTCGCGGTCGTCCGCCGCCCACCGCTGCACGCGCAACGGCAGCCCCACGTTCTCCGCCGCCGACAGTTCAGGAACTAGGCCAAAGCCTTGAAAGATGAACGCGACCGTGTGGCGTCGCAGCTCGTCCTGCCCCAACTCATCCAAGCCAGAGACCTCGGTGCCGTCCACGATCACTGCCCCAGCGTCGGGCCTATCAAGACCGCCAATGATGTTGAGCAGCGTGGTCTTTCCGGAGCCGGAGCGCCCAACGAGCGCGACCATTTCGCCCCTGCCAACCGTGAGATCAATGTCTTTGAGGGCTTCGACCTCTGTGCGCCCAGAGCCGTACGTACGCCGCACGCCTGCGACGGTTACCATCGAGCCGGCGCTCATGCTTGGTCTCCCGGGAACATCGCCACGTGGTCGGCCTCAAGCGCGAGCCGCACGCGCCGAGTCAGTTCGAGCGCCTCGCGGAACTCTCGCGGAACCTGCACGCGTCCCGCGCGGTCCATGACCGCGTACTCCTCGGCGATTACGTGGGACTCGCCGTCGTCGCGAACCTCGGTGCGGCGCAGCACCTCGGAGCTCGTGCGCCCGTCCCTGATTGCGACGGTGCGTCCAACCTGCGAACTCACCGCTGGATCGTGCGTGACGACCACCACCGTGGTGCCGCCGTCCTCGCTCGCCGCGCGCAGGGTTCGGAAAATCTCGTGAGACGTGTCGGTGTCGAGCTCTCCCGTCGGCTCGTCGGCGAGCAGCAGGGCGGGGGAGTTGGCGAGTGCGATGGCGATGGCGACGCGCTGCTGCTCGCCACCAGACAGTTCGCCGGGCCGACGCTGGGCGCAGTAAGCCACGCCCGTGCGCTCGAGCAGTGCCTCGGCTTGGGCAGCGCGCGCCCTTCGCGGCACGCCCGCCAACGACAGGGGTACCGCGACGTTGTCGACGGCCGTGAGGTAGGGAATGAGGTTTCGCGAGGTCTGCTGGTGGACCACGCCCACGGCGCTGCGGCGGTACTCGACGCGATCGCGAGAGGTCATCGCCGTGAGGTCCCAGCCGGCCACGCGCACCACGCCCGCGCTGGGCTCGTCGGTGCCGGCGAGGATGTTGAGCAGAGTCGACTTTCCCGCCCCGGAGGGGCCAACGACCGCGATCATCTCGCCCGCGGCCACGTGGAGATCGAGTCCCTGCAGCGCCTGAACCTCGATTGGACCATGGCGGTGGATTCGTACCACCGACTCGCACGTGATGGCGGCCGCCGATTGGGGCTCGCGAGCGGCCTGGGGCATGTGGTTCAACGCTCCTGACTCGCGGGTCGTGTGGGTGCCGGGCGGCATTGCCGGCTTCGCTCCTCAGACTAGCCGCCCGCAAGTGGGCTAACGTCTGCCCATGCGCCCCGTGTTGTTTGTCCTGACCGGCTTGCCCGGATCCGGCAAGTCCACCCACGCCGCAGCCTTGGCCGAGCAGACCGGCGCTATCCACGTCGCCATGGACGACGAGGTGCTCGCGCGCGGCCTCAGCCTCGTCGACTACGAGGCTCGATTTGCGCTCCAGCCGCAGGTCGAGGGCCGCATCGCGGAACTGCTCGGCGAGGGAGTGGACGTGATCGCCGAGTTTGGGTCCTGGTCCCAAGAGGAGCGGGACCGGTTGCGCGGTCTTGCCGCGGCGTCGGGCGCGCGCACCGAACTGCACTTTGTCGATGCCTCCGTGGCGGACTGCGCCGCGCGCGTTCGGGCGCGCGGCGGGATCGGCGCGGAGGAACTCGCTCGCGACGTCGTCGAGGGATCGGCGCACCTGTACGAGCGGCCCGGCGAAGAAGAGGGCGCGGCCTACGACGCGTTCGTCATCGTCACCACGTGACGTCGCCCGCGCGTTGCGCTTGCCGTTCATTCGAACACATGTTCGAATGGTGGCATGAGGTGGGAGGCGCAGGAGCTTGAGGCGGTGGCGCCAGACGCGCTGCCCGGCCTCGCCAAGCTGCACGGACTCGTGCGCTCCGTCCAGACCCCCGAGTTCGCCGACATCACCTTCCACGAAGTGATGTCCAAGAGCGCCCTGAACAAGGTGCCGGCAGGCGGTCCCATGCCATTCACGTGGACGGTGAACCCGTATCGCGGGTGCTCGCACGCGTGCGTGTACTGCTTCGCCAGGTCAACGCATCAGTATCTGGACCTTGATTCCGGGCGCGACTTCGATACCCAGGTGATCGTCAAGATCAACATCGCGGAGCAGCTTCGGCGGGAACTGGCGCGCCCATCGTGGGCCGGCGAGGCCGTGGCGCTCGGCACCAACACGGATCCCTACCAACGCGCGGAGGGCCGCTACCGGCTCATGCCAGGGATCATCGACGCGCTCGCGGAGTCCTCGACGCCGTTCTCGATTCTCACCAAAGGCACGCTCCTGCGAAGGGACCTGCCTCGCCTGGCCGACGCGGCAACCGCCGTCCCGGTTTCGCTCGCCATGTCTGTGGCCGTGTTTGACGACGCCCTTCAGGACTCGGTGGAGCCCGGCACGCCAAGCGCGACCGCGCGGCTCGCCACGGTGACGGCCGCCGCAGAAGCCGGCTTCGACGTCGCCGTGTTCATGATGCCGATCCTGCCCTTCCTGACGGACTCTGCCGAGCAGCTCGATGCCGCGCTCGATCGCGTGAAAGCAGCGGGCGCCGCCTCGGTGACGTATTCCGCGCTGCACCTGCGCCCGGGGGTGAAGGAGTGGTTCGCGCAATGGCTGCACCGCTACCGACCCGACCTCGTGCCCAAGTACCGCGATCTGTATCGCGAGGGGTCCTACGCTCCCAAGTCATACCGGCGCGCGCTGGCCGAACGCATCAAGCCGCTCATCGCGGCCCACGGCCTCTCGCGCACCGAGGTAATGGACGGCACCGGATCGCCCGCCGTAGAGCGAGCCCACGCGCGGGACGCGAACGGTGAGTGGGTCGCCAAAGCCGCCCCAGCGTCGGGCCTGGCACCCGCCACACTCTTCTAATCCCGCCGATACGATGGCCACGGAGGAGGCCACGTGGAGGAGCTGCTCGCCGTCGTTGTATTAGGGCTAGTGTGCATCGCGTTTGCGACGCTCGCGGGGCCGCGGCTGGGCATCGCGGCGCCGCTACTCCTCGTGGGGCTCGGGGTCGCCGCGAGCCTAGTGCCGGGCGTTCCCGAGCTCGAGATCTCGCCAGAGGTGATCCTCTCCGGCATCATCCCGCCCTTGCTTTACGCGGCCGCGGTGTCAATCCCCGCGGCCGACTTCCGTCGAGAGTTCAGATCGATCTCCGGGCTTTCGATCGTGCTCGTGATCATCTCGACCGTGCTCATCGGCCTCATGTTCCATTGGCTCATTCCGGACCTCGCGTTGCCATGGGCATTCGCACTCGGAGCGATCGTGAGCCCCACAGATGCGGTGGCGACAGGAATCATTAGGCGCCTCGGTGTCAATCCACGCGTCGTGACCGTGCTCGAGGGTGAGTCGATGCTCAACGACGCGGTTGCTCTGGTGCTGCTGCGGGGAGCCGTCGCCGCGGCCGCCGTTGCGGTCACGCTTGGCGGCCTGACGCTGGCGTTCCTATACTCCGTGGCGTTCGCGGTACTGGTTGGGTGGGCCGTTGGGCGCCTTCACCTGATGGTGCGAAAGCGCATCGCGGATCCGGTTGTGAGCACAGTTATCTCCTTCACTGTGCCGTTCGTGGCGTCCATCCCTGCTGACCTGTTGGGAGCGTCGGGCCTGGTGGCTGCCGTGGTTGCGGGCCTGACAACGGGCCGCGGCGCGGCGCGTGCACTGGGCCCTCAAGAGCGCGTTTCCGACGCGACTACGTGGAAGGCGCTCGAGCTGGTCCTTGAGGGATCGGTCTATCTGATCATGGGCCTTGAGCTGTTGGGCGTTCTCGACGAGGTGCGTGAGAAGGACGAAGGCGTGAGCAGGGCCTTCTGGATCGCGGCCGTCACGCTCCTCGCAACCTTGGTGGTGCGGTCCGGCTTTGTGGCGCCGCTTGTGTGGCAGATTCACCGGCGAGCGCTCCGCGCCGAGCGAATTCAGCCCAGAGTGACCGCCTTCCGAGAACGCGTGGACGCGGCAGCTTCCACCACCGCGATCGTGCTTCCCAAAAGGGCCCGACGCTGGCACGGCCTTGGCAAGGACCTTGCCTCCAGAGATCAGATGAGGGATCGCTTTACCAAACTTGAGGCGGATATCTCCTACCTCCTGACTCAGCCACTCGGTTGGCGCGAGGGCTCGGTGATCGTGTGGGCTGGCATGAGAGGCGTGGTGACGATCGCGGCCGCTCAGACCCTCCCGCGGGATGCACCGAATCGGGCGTTGCTCGTGTTGATCGCCTTTCTCGTGGCGATTGGGTCACTGATGCTGCAGGGCGGCACCATGGGGCCGGTGCTCCGTTGGCTCAAGCCTGCGCCGGGACCCACTGAAGCCGAGATCGCCGAAGAATCGAAGCGGCTGAGCGAGTTGATCGCCGAGCCCGCTCAGGAGGCGCTCGAGCAGTTCCGAGCGAGCGATCCCGTGCACAACCGCAAGGCGGAGCGGCTCGTGTGGGTTCTCGCAAGGCGCGAGGCGCTGCTCGACGTGCGCGACCTCGGCACGTTCTCCGCGGCGGTGATCGAGGCGGAACTCAAGCGCCTGGACGCGGAGCAGATCCGCCTGGAGATGTAGTCGCTGGCGCGGGCCGGCGCGGCGGGACGGCACGCGAGCCCGGCCCCAGCGTCCAACCCGACCCCAGCGTCGGGCCTCGTAAGCGCGCAAACTAGCCCCAGCGTCGGCCTGCTACGCGCATTCCTTAGGTACGTGCTAGCCAGCCCAGCGTCGGCCCTCGCAATCTCGCTAGCGGTCAAAGAATGCTGTGATGAGGCCCATCGCAGCACTTTCTGACCGCCAGGAAGCAGCCTCCCAGACCAACCCGCGTCCCCAGCCCGGACGTACACGAGCGTTCTCCACCGTTGGGCACGCGAGCAACGCCGTACGGGCCTCGCTTGCACGAAAGTGTCTGTGTGCCGCCACGGAATCGCTCGAGCGATCTCGCCGCCCGCCTCCGCAGACATGGTGGTGTGATCACCCGAACCAATCTCATTCGAGAGTTCAGCCGCTACGCGCTCAAGGATGCGATCGACAACGGCGTCGCTGTGAGCGTATTGCCGGGCGTGTTCGCGCATGCGGAGTGTGCGCGCACGTTTGAAACCCGAGTAGCAGCGCTCGGCGTCTGGCTGCCGCAGACGTGTGTGGTGAGTGGGCTCGCAGCTCTGAGCTTGTTGGGTCTCACGGACGAAACCATTGCCCGATTCTGTGTCGTCGCACCGCGCCACGCCCATGTCAGGGGACCGGACTGGGTGCGGGTGGCCAGGACGGGTGCGGTGAGAACTCGCGAGGTTCGCCAAGGCGTGATGTGCGCCGCCCGCGAGCGCGCCGTCATCGATGCGTGGGTGGAGTCTGACCCCGCGCAACGAACGTCCGTCGTATTAGAAGCAATGCGCCGATGCAACCTCAGGGGCTCCGCGGTGTTGCGCGAACTCGCGCGGTTGCCGCGGGTCAAGGGGCGTCGCGAACTAGTCGCTCTTCTCAACGAGGCGAGTGACGGGATAGAGAGCTTTCTCGAGCATCGCGCTCGCCGAACCGTCCTGAACACTCCGGACTTCCATTGCCTCAAGCGGCAGGTGGAGATCACGGCCATGGGGAGGACGTACAAAGTGGACACCCTCCACGAGGCATCGAAAACCATCATCGAATTCGACGGGGCGAAGGTGCACGGGACTCGAGACAGGAAGAAGCTGGACAGCGCTCGCGACGCGGCGCTCGCCACGCTTGGCTACATCACAGTGAGGATTGGCTACGACGACGTGATGACTCGGCCTGCATGGTGTCGCGAGGTCATCCGGCGGGTTATCGCCGCGCGTTCTGGCGGCCCGATTCTGCTGTGATGAGCGCCATCACAGCACTTCTTGACCGCTAGCGCGCAATGCCCGGCCCGACGCTGTGGTCACCGTTGGCCGCAACCGCAAGGGGTCTCGGGTTGCCTATGGTACGTTCGCGCCGCCGTTGACATTGATGACCTCGCCAACCACGAACGAAGACTCGGGCGACGCGAGGAACACGTACGCGGGCGCCTGCTCCACAGGCTGCGACGTGCGGCCGAGCCATGACGACGAGCCGAACCCTTCAAGCTTCTCCGGCGGCTGGCCATCGGTGACCTGCAGGGGAGTCCACACCGGCCCGGGCGCCACCGCGTTGACGCGGATCCCGCGTGGCGCGAGGTCGTGTGCCAGCGCCTTGGTGAAGCCATTGATCCCGAACTTGGTGGTCGCGTAGTTGATGATCATCGGCGACGGGTTGTAGCCCTGCACAGACGTTGAGTTGATGATCGTCGAGCCAGGGCCAAGGTGGGGGAGTGCCTCCCGAGTGATCCAGAACATCGCGTAGAGGTTGGTGCGAAATGTCTGGTCCAAATTGTCCTCGTCCAGCTCATCGAACGAGTTGTGATACACCTGGTAAGCGGCGTTATTGACAAGGATATCGAGGCCACCAAGGCCAGCAACGGCGTCGGCCACAAGGGAGCGGCAGAACTCGCGATCCTGGATGTCGCCGGGCAGTTGCACCGCCGTGCGACCCTCCGCCCGCACCAGCTCCGCGATCGCGTCGGCATCCACCTGCTCATCGGGCAAGTAGGAGAGCGCAACGTCGGCGCCCTCTCGCGCGAAGGCGATCGCCACCGCCGCGCCCACTCCCGAGTCGGCGCCCGTGATCAACGCACGACGGCCCACAAGCCGCCCGGTTCCGCGGTACGTGGTCTCGCCGTGATCTGCCCGCGGTGTGAGCTCCGCGTCGAGGCCAGGAAACGGCTGCCACGAGGCGCGCGGCACGATGTGCGCGTGCCTCTCAACGGGGTTGTCGAACGTGAGCTGGTCGGGTGACATCGTCGTCTCCTGGGGGGATCGAGAGGCGGAACTGCGGTGGATTGGGGAACACGCTCGGACGCGGAGAGGTTGTCCATGACGCTAGGCGGGTCAATCCCGATAACGTTATCGAACACCAACCGGAGGCGCCAGATGAGCCCCAAAGAATGGTCAGCGAAACGCGAACGCCAGTACAAGCACATCAAGGAATCCGAGCTCGAACAGGGACGCAGCAAAGACCGAGCAGAAGAGATCGCAGCGGCGACCGTCAACAAGGCGCGCAAGAAGAAGGGCGAAACCAAGTCCAGTTGATCGCGGCCTCGCGGTAGCGTCGGGCTATGGCCGACGAGCAGGGACCCAGCGCCCAAGTCATCCTCGCCAACGAGCGCACGCTCCTCGCCTGGATCCGCACGTCGCTCGCCCTTGTAGTCACAGGGGTAGCCCTCGAGGCCTTCGACGTCCCCATCCAGGAGGGCTGGCGCCGCGCCGCCGCAACCATCTTCGTTCTGCTGGGCATCGCCGCGGCGGCGCAGGCATGGGTGGGCTGGAAGGCGACCGATACCGCAACCCGCGCCGGCGAGCCGGTGCCGCCGCCCGCGCTGCGCACCGTGCTGGTGGGCGGAGTGATCGCCGCCGTCGTGATCGTCTGCGTCGGGCTCGTGGTCGGGACGTGACCCCCGAGGCGTCGGCTCGGCAGTTGACGGTGCTCGCGTGGCGCCGCACGGGTCTTCGCTGGGTGGTAGTGGCCGTCGTGGGCGCACGGCTTTTCGCCGAGGCGCTCGGCTGGATCCCCATTGCGATAGCAATCGTGACGATCCTGGTAGTCGCCGGTTTGAGCATTCACACCGCGCGCGAATTCGCAGGGGAGAGGCCCGACGCTCTGCACAACCCAGTCCCTCGGCTCGCCCTAGCGGCCTGTTTGGCGGGGCTCCTGGGGCTCGTCGCCCTGTGGTGGCTGTGGGTTAGGTAACGATTGGGCAAAGTTCCTTTGCCTCTCCCGAGTGCACTGCTAAGTTCGTCCGCGGTCCAGATAAACCCACGACGCGAAAAGGAGGCGCACGGCATGTTGAACATCACCGGAATCACCCCGGCTCTCGCCGTTGCGCCCGCGCGTCTTGTGCGCGGAGTGCGCGGCTAACACCGCCCCGGCCTAGCGGCCACCCGCCCGCTCTTCACGAGCGATCCGCCTTCACGGCATCCATCCGTTGAACCGCGCCCTCGAAGGCGCGAGCGCATCCCCTCGACTGCTTGAGGGGAGGTGAGAGGACCATGTATACCCAAGATCCTGTGTCGCTGCTGTCGCTGCATCACAGAGAGCACGAACGGCTAGTCGCGGACGCCACCACGGCGTCGGCCCGTCCCGTCAACGCTCTCCGCAACCGCGCCAGCACTGCGTATTACGCGGCTGTTCGCCGCGCCTACCTGCGCGCACGAGCCGCGCGTGTAACGGCGAGCCGTGTCACTCCCTAGCGGAGTGGCACGGCTCGTGCCGTGCTCCTGCGACAGCCCTAGGCCCTGCGACTGCGCGCAGGGTGACGTTTGCTACTCGCCGGTTGGCTTCTCCTGGTGCCCGCCAAAGCCCTTGCGCATTGCGGAGAGCGTCTTCTCGGCGAAGATGTCCAGGTCGCGAGAGGCAAACCGTGAGTACAGCGCGGTGGTCAGAACCGGCGTGGGCACGCCCTCGTCGATCGCGGCGATCGACGTCCAGCGACCCTCGCCGGAATCGGAGACGTGGCCAGAGAATCCCTCGAGGTTGGGGTCCTCGTGGAGCGCCTCTGCGGTGAGGTCGAGCAGCCATGACTGGATGACCGAGCCTCGTCGCCACACCTCGGATACGGCAGCGATGTCGATGTCGTATTGGTAGAACTCGGGGTGCGCCAGGGGAGCCGTCTCCGCATCCGCGGACGCAGACGTGCGGCCGACGTTCGCGTTCTTGAGCACATTGAGCCCTTCCGCGTAGGCGGCCATGAGCCCGTACTCGATCCCGTTGTGCACCATCTTCACGAAGTGACCCGCACCGGTGGGTCCGCAATGGAGCCAGCCCTGCTCGGCCTCGGCGGGATCCCCATCGCGGCCCGGCGTGCGGGGCGCCGCCGCCACTCCGGGGGCGATCGTGGCCCAAATGGGAGCCAGGCGCTCCACCTGCTCCTTCTCGCCGCCGATCATCAGGCAGAATCCGCGCGTGAGTCCCCACACGCCGCCAGACGTGCCGCAGTCGATGAGGTGGATTCCCTTCTCAGATAGCTGCGCCGCATGCGCGATGTCATCGCGGTAGTAGGAGTTGCCGCCGTCGATGATCGTGTCGCCAGGCTCCAACATCTCGGCGAGCGACGCGATGACCTTCTGCGTGATCGCTCCCGCGGGCACCATCACCCACACTGCACGCGGCGCCTCAAGCGCCGTGAGGAAGTCGCGCAACTCTGGCACCGCGATGGCGCCCTCCGATGCCAACGCCGCAATGGCGTCGGGCGAAACGTCGTTGACCGCCACCTGGTGACCGTCGCGCATCAGGCGGCGCGAGAGGCCCGCGCCCATGCGCCCGAGCCCAACCATTCCGAGTTGCATCATTTCTCCTTGAGTGTGGGAACGCGCCAGGTGTCGTCGCCGGTGAGCAGGTCGTTTGCCTCTTCGGGGCCCCAGGTGCCGGGGGCGTAGGGGATCACGCGGTGATGGTCGGTGAGGACGGGCTCCACCACCGTCCAGGCGGCCTCCACTGACTCTTCGGTGGAGTACAGCGCGCGATCGCCGTCCAGGGCGTCGGTGAGCAGGCGCTCGTACGGCGGCCGCTCCGCGGGATGCTCGGTGTCGACCACCAGCTCGCGCTTGTCGCCAACGAACTCCTCGCCTGGCGTCTTCACGCGCGCGCCCAGCGCGATCTCGGAATCCGGCTGCAGGCGAATCCGCAGGTAATTGGGGTGGTGGTGGCGAGAGACGGCGTCCTCGAACAGCGCTTGCGGCGGTCGCTTGAAGCTCACGAAGATCTCATGGGCGGTGACGGGCATCTCCTTGCCCGCTCGCAGGTAGAACGGCACGTCCGCCCATCGCCACGAGTCGATGAACACGCGCACCGCTGCAAAGGTCTCGACGTCGGACTTTGCGTCAACACCCTCCTCGTCGCGGTACCCCTCGAACTGCCCGCGCACGATGTCCTCGCGGGTGAGCGGCCGCATCGCCTTGAACACCGAGGTCTTGGCCTGCTGCACGGCCGCGTAGCCGCGATACGCCGGCGCCTCCATCGCGAGCAGCGCGAGGATCTGGAACAAGTGATTCTCGATGACGTCGCGCAGGGCGCCCGCTGACTCGTAGAACGCGCCGCGGCCCTGCACGCCAAAGTCCTCGGCGGCGGTGATCTGCACGGACTCGATGTAGTTGCGGTTCCACACGGGCTCGAGGAAGGCGTTCGCGAACCGGAAGTACAGCAGGTTCATGATCTCCTCCTTCCCCAAGTAGTGGTCGATGCGGAACACAGCGTCCTCAGGGAAGGCCCTGGAAATCACGCGATTGAGCGCCTGCGCCGAGGCAAGGTCGCGCCCAAAGGGCTTCTCCACGACCACGCGCGCGCCCTTGTTGAGGTGCTCGGTCTTGAGTCCCTTGACCACCGTCTCGAACATCGAGGGTGGGATCGCCAAGTAGTGCGTGGGGTGCTGGGCCGTGCCGATTGCCTCCTTGAGCCGGGCGAAGGTGTCGGGCTCCGCGTAGTCGCCGTCTACGTACTGAAGCAGGGAGAGCAAGCGATCAAGAACTGTCTTGTCAGCATCGGGCCGTGCGGCCTTGATGGACTCGGTGGCGCGCTTCTTGAGATCCGCGAGCGTCCATTGCGAGAACGCCACTCCGATGACCGGAACGTCCAGCTCGCCGTGCTCGACCATGCCGTACAGCGCGGGGAAGATCTGCTTCTTCGCGAGGTCCCCGCTCGCCCCAAAGAACACGAGGGCATCGGATTTCTGCGGTGTCACGCAACCTCCCTGATTAGTGACCGTTTACACCCTACGCCGCGAGCGCCGGACGTAGGGTGAGAGGAGAACCAACCGCCATCGACAGGAGTCGTCATGTCCGCAGATCGTTTGGGCGCTTTGAGCGCCGCAGGGGTGTCCATTTGGCTCGACGACCTCAGCCGCGAGCGCCTTGAAACGGGCTCTCTCGCACGCGATGTTGCCGAGCGGCACATCGTGGGGGTGACCACCAATCCGTCGATCTTCGCTGCCGCGGTCAAGGGCGCAACGCAGTACGACGCTCAGTTGGCTTCACTTGGAGAGCAGGGCTTGGACGCGGAACAGGCGGTGCGCGTGCTGACAACGGACGACGTTCGCGCGGCGGCGGACGTTTTGCGCGGTGTGGCCGACGCTACGGATGGCGTGGACGGGCGGGTTTCCATTGAGGTAGACCCCAGGTTGGCGAACGACACGGCCGGGACCGTTGCTCAGGCGAAGGAGCTGTGGGCCACAGTTGACCGGCCGAACGTGTTCATCAAGATTCCGGCGACCCTAGAGGGCCTGCCGGCCATCACCGCGGTGCTCGCCGAGGGGATCTCCGTCAACGTGACGCTGATCTTCTCCCTAGAGCGGTACGCGGCGGTGCTTGATGCGTTCCTGGCGGGGCTTGAGCAGGCCGACGCGAACGGGCACGACCTGTCGAAGATCGCCTCGGTCGCGTCGTTCTTTGTGAGCCGTGTCGACTCCGAGGTGGACAAGCGGCTCGAGGCTGTTTCGCCGGGGAGCGCGCTGAAGGGCACGGCCGCGATCGCGAATGCGAGGCTCGCTTTCGAGCACTTTGAGCAGGTGAGCGCGGGGGAGCGGTGGCAGGCACTCGCTGCCAAGGGCGCCAAGCCCCAGCGGCCGCTGTGGGCGTCTACCTCCACCAAGGATCCGTCGCTCCCGGACACGATGTACGTAGACGAGTTGGTCACGGCTGGCACCGTCAACACCATGCCGCAGGCCACCATCGACGCGTTCGCCGACCACGGCGAGGTGCCGTCTGACGCCCGGGGATGGGACACCGTCCGCGGCACCTACGACGAGTCCCGCGCCGTTTTGACCCGCCTCGCCGCGAGTGGGATCGACTTCGACGATGTGACGCGAGTGCTCGAGGAAGAGGGCGTCGACAAGTTCGTGAAGGCGTGGGAGGAGCTGCTGGGAATCGTGGGGGATGCGCTCCAACCGTGAACGTTCGGGCTCGCGCTAGCCGGAGTAGGTGTAGCACTCCACGTTGGCGTCGGCGATCGCGCCCTGTACGGCAACTCGAATCTCGTCGAGATTCGCATCGTCCTCGAGCGGGTATCCATGCGCCGAGGTGCAGTCGGCGATTTCAGGGAGGTGCGCGAATATGTCGCGGTTCATCGCCTCGACGGAAGAGGGCTGCTGGTTGAGCGCCTCCATCGCGAAGTCCATCGACTTCGTGAGGCAACTCTGAGTCAGTGCGTCGCCCTGCTCAGGTGTGTACGTCCTGAAGCCGACCGCGTAGTCGGGTGCCCGCACGCCCGGGGCGATGGGCTTGTCTGGTAGCCGTTCAGGCGCTAGACCCGCATCTCTAAGACAATCGAAGTAGTCCCCCATCAGCGCATCCACTTGCTGATAGGTAACGCCGCCGTGCTCCGCGCCGTCGTGCAGCGCAGCAAGCTGTGCCTCGCTCGCGCCTTGCGCCTCAGCGCGAGCGATGATCAGCTCGAAATAGTCGGTTGCCGTCGGCTGGGCCGGCGGTGCCTCGCCAGCGCATCCCACGAGCATCACCCCGGCCCCGGCGCCGACAATCAGCCAGCGCAGTGCATCCACATGCAAGTGCCACCCCCTGCGTGGATCAGCCATTCCTCGCGGACGCTAGCCGCCCGCGCGGTGCCCCGCAACTGGAGAGCCGTGACACAGGTAGATTGTTCGGCATGCCGAACAATGCTGGTTCAGCTCGCGCGCAACCTCGCCCGGAGCGCGGCCTATGGCGGCTATTCGGCCCCGCATTCGTCGCCGCGGTGGCCTACGTGGACCCCGGCAACGTTGCCGCCAACCTCACCGCCGGCGCCTCATACGGCTACCTCCTGCTCTGGGTCCTGGTCGCCGCGAACTCGATGGCGGTCGTCATCCAGTACCTGAGCGCGAAACTCGGCCTCGTCACCGGCCGCACCCTGCCACAACTCATCGGTGAACGCCTCAGCCGCCGGTCCAGACTCGCGTTCTGGGTGCAGGCGGAGGTCATCGCGGCGGCCACGGACATCGCCGAGGTGATTGGCGGCGCGCTCGCTCTCAACCTGCTGTTCGGCGTGCCGCTGCCGCTCGGCGGCCTCATCGTCGGCGCGGTCTCGATGATCCTGCTTGCGGTCCACAGTCGGCGCGGCCAGCGCACCTTCGAGTTCGTCATCATCGGCCTGCTCGCGATCATCGCGGTCGGCTTCACCGCGGGCCTCTTCGTGGCGCCCGTTGACTGGTCCCAGGCGGCATCGGGCCTGGTACCTCGCTTCGCTGGCCCCGAAACGGTGCTGTTGGCAGCGAGCATGCTCGGCGCGACGGTGATGCCCCACGCGATCTATCTGCACTCCGCACTAGCTCGCGACCGGCACCGCGCAACCCCCGGCTCCTCGGCCACGCCACGCCTCCTGCGAGCCACGCGCTTCGACGTCTCCTGGTCCATGCTTGCTGCCGGCAGCGTCAACATCGCGATGCTCTTGCTCGCCGCCGCGAGCCTGCGCGGAGTGAGCGGCACCGAGACCATCGAGGGCGCGCACGCCGCAATCTCAACGAACCTCGGTCCCACCATCGCGACGGTCTTCGCGATAGGCCTGCTCGCGTCTGGCCTCGCCGCCACGTCGGTGGGCGCTCACGCTGGCGCGATCATCATGGAAGGGCTGCTACTGAAGCGCATCCCGCTGCTAGCGCGCCGAGCCGTGACCCTCATCCCGGCGCTCATCATCCTCGCCGCCGGCGTGGACCCCACGTGGGCGCTCGTCCTCTCGCAAGTGGTGCTGAGCCTCGGCATCCCATTCGCGCTCATCCCGCTGGTGCGCCTGACGTCACTCCGCTCGCTGCTCGGCGACTACGTGAACCGGCGCTCCACGACTGTGGTCGCGATCGTCATCGCGGCGCTGATCATCGCGCTCAACGCCGCGCTCATCGTCATCACGATTGCGGGATGACCCACACCGCCTCGGCGTCGCCTTCCGCAAGTACGTAGATTTCCTGCCCGACGTTGAGGTCACCATTCGCGCCGAACGTCACCACGGCGTCGGGCAGGATGCCTGCCGCCGCGAAGGCGCGCAACCGCTCGGGAGACGAGTCCGAGATTCGCGACACGATGGCGCTCGTGCCCTGGGTGAGCGAGGCGAGCGGTACCGCTTGCGGCGGTGCGGGCTCTCCGGCCTTGGGAGGTATCGGGTCGCCGTGGGGATCCCGCGTGGGGTGGCCAAGGATCGCGTCGATGCGGTCAAGGAACACGTCGCTCACCGCATGCTCGAGCGACTCCGCCTCGTCGTGGACCTCATCCCACGAGTAGCCGAGCTCGCTCTCGAGGTAGGTCTCAAGCAGCCGATGGCGGCGCACCATGGCGAGCGCGTAGGCCGTGCCCCTCTCGGTGAGCACGATCGCGCCGTACGGCGCGTGCTCCACGAAGCCCTGCTCCGCGAGCTTGCGGAGGCCGTCCGACGCGGTGGACGTTCGCACCCCGAGCCGTTCGGCAAGCGCGGTGACCGTGACGGCCGCGGGATCCCACTCGCCAAGGCTCCACAGGGCCTTGAGATAGTCCTGGGTGCTTGGCGTGAGATCGCCGACGTCGGTCACGTTCAGCCGGTGATGTCGCAGCGCTCGCCCAGGTAGGTGGCAACGTTCTGGGCGGCCGCCGGGGCTGCAGACGCAGCGGCGGTGACGTCGGAGTCGGTGAACAGTTCCTGCACGTCGGTGATGAAGTCGGTGGGCGAGGTCGCGTCGGCCGCGGCCTGCGCCAGCGTCGCGGAGTACTGGTCAACGAAGGTGCTGAGCGCGACGAAGTCCGCGTTGACCGGGTCGCCGGCGGTCTCGCTGACGCCGAGCACGTAGAACCCCTTGGTGGAGTCGATCAGCACGAGCATGTCTTCGCCCCACTGGTTGAGCGCAGCAGGGTCCTCGCTGGTGAGGAACGTGGGGTCCTGGAGCATCTCGGTGAGGTCACCGGTCTTCGACTGGAGCTCCATCGACTGGTCGATGTTCTCCTGGGCGGCGGCGCACAGCGCGTCGTCGGTGTTGCCCACCGAGGGGGCCGGGGAGGTCGTCGCCGGGGTATCGGCCGCGGTGGGGCCGCCGGTCGGCTCTTCTTCGGGCGAGCCGCTGCAGCCCGCGAGAAGCAGTGCAGAGACGGCGATGCCGACGATGGCGGGGCTGACGATCTTCATGGGACCCTCCGAGGCTTGTGTGTGGCTCAAGAGTATTGCCTAGAGAGCACCGTGCCTAAAGAGCACAGAGATCGCCGTTGGGTCCGCCCTCGCTGAGGCCCTTGCCCCACGAGATCTCGGTGACCACGCCGTCGGGAACATCGAAGTTGTAGGTCGTGTCCGCGCTCGTCGGCACCACCAGCTGTGTACGGGAGCCGCGCGCGATGTCGTCGAAAGTCACCTCGGTGGCGGTGGGATACGCCGCCATCACCTCGTCGACCGTGGATCCGATGGTGATTCCCTCTGCGGTGCGCGGCATCTCGAAGGACGCCGCAGCCTCAGGCTCGGCAAACCAGTAGAGGATGAAGAACGAGATCTCTTCGCCGGGCGCCGACGGGTCGCTCAGCGCCGTGACGTAGAAGCCCGGGTCATCCTGCGCCACGAGCTGCCCATACCAAGGACATTGTTCGGGTGACGTGATCGGTGCGCCGGTCGCGGCCGCCTCGTCGAACGACTGGCCCACGCATACGCCCGCGAAGCTGATGGGGCCGATGGCCGCGGCCTGGTTGTCGGGGTCGTCGCTCCACGTGGGGCAGTCGAGGGCAACGGCGGTCTCCGTGGGGCTCGGCGAGGGGCTGGGGGATTCGCTCGGCGAGGCGGCGGTAGGAGTGGGGCTCGAGCTCGGCGACTGGGAGGTTTCCTCGGGGGAGCCGGAGCATCCTGCGAGCAAGAGCGCGGCAACGGCGACGGCGGCGAGCGAGGTTCTCATGCCTCCACGCTATCGAAGGCCCTTCGCGAGCGCACCCCCCAAAGGTCAGCCTCGCAACGCGGCCCGGTAACGCGCGCCCAGAGCGTCGAACATCGCGTTGGCGTCCTCGTCGATAGTCCTCAGCGGCTCATTTGCCTCGAAGAACGCCACCGCTTCCGCTACTCCCTTCGCAAACGGCACCCGCGCCTCCCAACCGGGTACGAGCTCCCGCAACAGCGATGTGTCGTACACCGCGGGATGCATCTTGTCGCCGTAGATGGAGCCGGCTTGCGAGGGTGCGGCCGCCACCAGCGCGTCCGAGGGCACGCACACGAACTGCTCGCGCAGCGCCTCCCGCGAAACGCCGGCCGCCTCGCCGATCGCCTCGTGGATGCCCCCCCAGGTGAGCGCCTCCGAACTCGTGATGTGCACGGCCTTACCCACAGCGTCGGGCGCGCCAAGGAGGCCCAGAATCCCAGTGGCCACATCGCGGGCATGCGTAATCGTCCACAGGCTGGTCCCGTCGCCTGGAAGGATGATGTCCGCGCCGCGACGCATGCGATCCACGAGCGTCCAAGGATGACGCGAGACTCCCGTGAAGCCGGGGATCTTCGAAGGCCCGTACGTATGGGCGGGGCGCACGATGGTCCACGGGAGAGCATCAGACGAGCGCAGCGCCTCTTCGCACTCGATCTTCTTGCGCGCGTATTCCCAATACTCGTTCTCGAGCGGAACGTCCTCGGTGAGCGGCCGTAGGCGATCGAACTTGCGGTACGCCGCCGCCGTCGCAATGAGCACGTACCGGTCGGTGAGGCGGTGGAAGGTCTCGAGGTCGGCGAGGACGTGCTCGGGCTCGTAGGCGATGAACTGGACCACGGCGTCGAACCGCTCTCCGCGAAGGCGCGGCCCGCGCAGCGCGGCCCTCAGAGACTCCGCGTCGGTGGCGTCCGCGTGGATGATGTGGGCGCCCGGAGCGGTAGGCAGGGACGAGCGCCCGCGGTTCACGAGGGTGACCTCGTGGCCCTCCGCGAGCGCCAAACGGGATACTTCGGACGAAATCAGTCCGGTGCCGCCGATGAGCAGGATCCGCATGCCCAACATGGTAGGCGCGCAGCGTTGGCGCAGGTAAGTTGAGGATCGTGACGGACACTCGCTCTCGCGTTCTCTATGAGCGGCTCAGCGAGTTGCTCCCTGCGGGATGGCGGGACGCGGCGCCCTGGGGATACCCCCACCAGGTGGAGCTTGCTCTGATAGCCGGCGTGTTCCGCGCGCAGACCCCGCAGGCCAATACGGACGCGGTGGTCGACTTCGTGATGCGCTCGCGATCGCACTCGCTTCTCGACGACCTTGCCGAACTGTCCGATGCTGGCGCTGATGGCGTGGCGACAGTCCTTGGGCCTGTATATGGCGACTCGAACGTGCTCGGCGTTCCCGTGCTGCGCGCGGCGGTGATCCATGGCGCCGCGGCCGCTCTTGTGGCCGAGGGAGTTCGCAGCGGCGAACAGTTGCGCACCGCCGCCATAGAGCGGCCCGACGCCGTGGAGACCGCCGTACTCGGCGTGCGCGGCCTTGGGCGAGTGACGTGGGAGTGGGTGGCATTCCTTGCGCAGGTGAAGCTGCGCCCGGAGGGCGACCTACATCGCTTTGTGCAGCGGCTCGTCGACGACGAGTCACTCACGTCCGACGAGACTTCGGAACTGTTGCGCCTCACCGCGCGCCGGTTTGCCGCCGACGAGCGCGATCTCGCCCACGCCATGCGCGAGATTCTTCGCGCCAAGGCGGCGTAACCCGACCGGAAACGGCTCCAGTCGACTCGTCTAGTTGACATCGAATATTCCAACTGGAATACTCAGTCTGGTACATCCTGGGGAGGATTCATGGGAAAGAGTGGTTCGCTCCGCCCGCTCGGCGTCGTATCGCTCGCACTCCTGACCGAGCGGCCTATGCACCCTTACGAGATGTATCAATTGCTCGTGGCGCGCAGCCAAGACAAGACCGTCAAACTACGCCCTGGCACCCTCTACCACGCGATCAACTGGCTCGAGAGCGCCGGGTTCGTGGTGGCCACCGGCACGGAGCGCGAAGGCAACCGCCCAGAGCGCACCACCTACGCGATCAGCGACGCCGGCCGCGAGGCCCTGCGTCGTTCCGTGGTGGCCATGCTCACCGAGCCCGCCGAGGAATTCCCCGAGTTCACTGTTGCAATGGGGGAGGCGCACAACCTTCCACGCGAGGTGGTGCTCGAGGCGCTGCGCGAACGGGTCGCCTTCGTCGAGGCCGAGTGTCACAAGGGCGGCGTCCATCTTGAGCGCGCCAACGCCCGTGGCCTGCCACGTCGATTCATCTTGGGCGGCGAGTTCGCCCTCAACCGTGCCCGCGCAGATGTCGCGTGGCTTAACTCCGTCATCGCCCAGATCGAATCGGGCGAACTGTCCTGGGATACCCCGATCCCCGCCAACATCAAGGAACACACATGACTCAAGAACGCAGTCCGTGGCCCGCCCTTTGGGCGCTCGTCATCGGCTTCTTCATGATCCTCATCGACACCACCATCGTGTCGATCGCCAACCCATCCATCCAGGTGGGGCTCAACGCCACCATCGACCAGGTCATCTGGGTGACGTCCGCCTACCTCCTCGCCTATGCGGTGCCGCTGCTCATCACCGGGCGCCTCGGAGACCGCTTTGGCCCCAAGCTGATCTACCAAATCGGCCTCGTGATCTTCACGCTGTCCTCGCTCGCGTGCGGCCTCGCGGACTCGCTGCCGGGCTCCGGCATCGCCAACCTCATCGCCTTCCGCGCCGTGCAGGGCCTGGGTGCCGCGCTCATGACGCCGCAGACGATGGCGGTCATCACGCGCACCTTCCCCGCCGCCCGTCGTGGCATCGCCATGGCGCTGTGGGGAGCCGTCGCGGGCGTCGCCACGCTGGTTGGTCCGCTCATCGGCGGCGTTCTGGTCGACGGCCCCGGCTGGGAGTGGATCTTCTTCGTCAACGTGCCGATCGGCGTGGTCGCCTTCATCGCCGCTCAGATGCTCGTGCCCCACCTCGAGACGCATCAGCACTCGTTCGACTGGCTCGGCGTCGCTCTCTCGGCGGTGGGTATGTTCATGCTGGTATTTGGCCTGCAAGAGGGCCACACCTACGACTGGAACGGCTGGGTCTGGGCCTGCATCGGCGGCGGCGTCATCGTGCTCGGCCTCTTCCTGCTGTGGCAGCGCGTCAACACCAAGGAGCCGCTCATCCCGCTGGGTCTTTTCAAGGACCGCAACTTTTCTGTGGCGAACGGTGCCATCGTCACAGTCGGCTTCGCCTTCACGTCGATGTTCATCCCGCTCGTCTACTTCTTCCAGGTGGTGCGCGGGCTGAGCCCCACGCAGACCGCGCTCATGACCATCCCTACCGCGCTGGCGACGCTCGTGCTGTCACCTATCGCGGGCAGGCTCGCCGACAAGGTGCACCCGCGCATGACTGCGGTTCCCGGGCTCGCCATTGGCGCGCTCGCGATTATCACTTGGGGGCTGATGATGTCGCCCGACATCGCGATCGGCTGGCTGCTGGTTCCGCCGGCGCTGCTTGGCATCGGGTCCGCCTTCATCTGGGCGCCGCTCGCCTCGACGGCCACTCGCAACCTGCCCATGTCTGCCGCAGGAGCCGGATCCGGCGTCTACAACACCACCCGACAGGTGGGCGGTGTGCTCGGCTCTGCCGCGATCGCCACGGTGATCGTCAACAGGCTCGCCGCAAACCTCCCTGGCTTCGGCGAGGGGGCGCAGGGCGAGTCCGCCAGCTTCGCGCTTCCTGACGCCGCCAAGGAGGGCTTCACCACCGCGATGTCGCAGACGCTCGTGCTGCCCGCCATTGTGCTGTTCTTGGGTGCGCTCATCGCCTTGTGGTTCGTGAAGCCGCAGCACCTTGAGAAGCCCGACGCCGTGGCCAGTTCTGCGGAAGAGGAGCCGGCAGTCGCGGTGTAGGCATTGACGCTTTGGGGTGGGTCACCAGCCGGTGGCCCACCCCATTTCGTCTATAGAGTGGCGAAATGCTCGGCGTGGTACTCGCCTTCGTGTCCAGCGTCTTCTGGGGCGCCTCGGACTTCGCGGGCGGTGTGAGTTCGCGCAGGTCGACGGCTCTCGCCGCCACCCTCTGGTCCTTCATCGGCGCCACCATCGCATCTGCCGTCGTCATCGTCGCCGTGCCCGGTGATTGGTCCAGCACCGCAGTCATAGCTGGACTGATCGCGGGCGTGCTCGGACTCGCCGGATTCCTCACGCTGTACGCGAGCTTGGCGTCCGCACCCATGGGGGTCGTCACCGTCATCGTCGGCGCCGTGGAGGCCATCGTTCCCGTTGTCGTCGGCGTCCTCTGGTATCGCGAGGCGCTCAGCCTGTTGGCGTGGTCTGGCATCGTGATTGCACTCCTGGGCGCGGCCATCATCGGTTGGGCTGAAGCGGGTGGCGGCGCGGGCAGCGGGGGGCGGGCAGCGCTGGGGCCGCTTGCACTCGCGGCGGCGTCTGGCGCGTTGTTCGGCTTTTCCGTCGTCGCGCTTGACGCCGCGCCAGCGGACTCCGGATTCATCACTCCAGCACTCGAGGTAGGCCTTGGTCTCGCTGTCCTCTTGGTGCTGGTGTGGGCCGTTCGCAAGTCACGCGCAACGCGCAGGCTCATGGACTCCTTGTCCATCACCACCGGAATCGCGCCATCCCCGCGCCCTGCAATCTGGATCGGCCTTGTTGCGGGTGGCTTTCTTGCGATCGCGAACGTGACACTCCTGATGGCGCTCCGCGAGGCGCCACTCGCCGTCGTGGGAGTGGTCCTCTGTCTCTACCCGGTGACCACGGCGATTCTCGCCCGCGTGTTCCTTCATGAGCGCCTCACTCCCAAGCACCTGCTGGGAATCGCAGTGGCGCTAGCCGGCTGCGCGGTCCTCGCACTCGGCTAGTAGACGGGCCTCGCGAGCAGCGAGACGCGAACGCTGCCATCGCGGGTCTCCTGCTCGGCGAGTTGACGAAATCCGAGCCTCTCGTGGAACGCGATCGACCCCGGATTCATGGGCCGCACGTTGACCTCGGCCGTGACCTCGTTGGCGCCGCGCTCGCGAGCCCGCTCGAACACCGACTCGTACAGCGCGCGGCCGATTCCGGTGCCCTTAGCGAGCGGAGACACCACGATGCGGTCGATGTACTGGTGACGCACGCCCCGGTCCTCGAACCAGCGGTAGTTCTCCGAGGTGTACGGCTGGCCAGGGCCCATGGACAGCATGAAGGCAAGCAGGTTGTGGTTGCGGTCGGTCGAGACGAGTCGCACGTCGCACATCGCGAACAGCGCGGCAAGTTCCTCCTCGCTGAGCAGATTGACCGCAGGCGCGGCGGCGTCGTTGAGTTCTCGCACCTGCGGGAGGTCCGATTCGCGCATGACGCGCAGCCGGAAGTTCTGCATGATCGCCATTGTGCCCGCTGAGTGTGAACTGCGTGTGAACGCCCGCGTTCGTTGCTCGTTTATGCAAACCGATGTATGGTTATGCACATGCCCGTTTCTGTCGCGGTCGCCGGCGCCTCCGGTTACGTAGGGGGCGAGGTGCTGCGCGTGTTTGCCCAGCACCCAGAGGTGGAGTTCGGCGCGCTCACGGCGCACTCGTCGGTTGGGGACAGGCTAGGAGTGCACCAGCCTCATCTCATTCCGCTCGCCGATCGCGTGATCCAGGACACCACCGCCGCGAACCTGCAGGGCCACGATGTGGTGGTTCTCGCATTGCCGCACGGCAAGTCGGCCGAGATCGCCTCTCAACTTCCCGAGGACACGCTGGTCATCGACTGCGGCGCGGACTATCGCCTCGAGGACGCGAACGCGTGGTCCGCGTATTACGGCGGCGAACACGCCGGCACCTGGCCATACGGCCTTCCCGAGCTCATCACGCCCCAGGGCCAGCAGCGCGACAAGCTCGCGGGCGCCAAGCGGATCGCCGTGCCGGGCTGCAACGTCACCGCGGTGACGCTTGCACTGCAGCCGGGCGTGGCGTCGGGAGTCGTTGACGCGCGAGACGTTGTGGCCGTGCTGGCCGTCGGCTACTCGGGCGCTGGCAAGAAGCTTGAGACCACGTACCTCGCGAGCGAGGCGCTGGGCGCCGCCGTTCCGTATGCGGTCGGCGGCTCGCACCGGCACATCCCCGAGATCATCCAGAACCTCGAATCCGCAGGTGCCACCGATGTGCGCCTCAGCTTCACTCCCACCCTGGTGCCCATGGCGCGGGGCGTGCTCGCGACGGTCACCGCGCCGCTCGCCGAAGGCGTCAACGTGGAGGCCGTGCGCGCCCCATGGGAAGAGGCGTATGCCGACGAGGCGTTCGTGCGCCTGCTGCCGGAAGGGCAGTGGCCGTCCACCGCGTCGACCGTGGGGGCCAATACGGCGCTCATGCAGGTGGCCGTGGACGGCAAGGCCGGCCGCGTGGTGATCGTGTGCGCGATCGACAATCTCGTGAAGGGCACGGCGGGCGGCGCTCTCCAGTCGATGAACCTGGCGCTGGGGCTGCCGGAGGCGCTCGGTCTGAACGTGTGGGGGGTCGCGCCGTGAGCGTCACAGCAGCCGCCGGTTTCGTCGCGTCTGGAGTGACGGCTGGCCTCAAGCCCTCGGGCAAGCCCGACGTCGCCCTCGTCGTGAACGAGGGCCCCATGCACGTTGCGGCAGCGGTCTTCACGTCCAACCGGGTGTTCGCGGCGCCCGTGGCCTGGTCCCGCCAGGTGCTCGCCGATTCGCGCGTCGACGCGGTCATTCTGAACTCCGGCGGTGCGAATGCCGCCACGGGGCCCGAGGGCTTCGCCGATACCCACCGCACCGCCGAGCACGTCGCCTCGGCGCTGCAGGCCGACGGGCGGGACGTGTCGAGCGGCGACGTCGCCGTGTGCTCCACCGGGCTGATTGGCGAGCGCTTGCCGATGGACCTCTTGCTCGCGGGAGCGTCGAGCGCGGTCCGCACCCTTGGCGGCGATGGCGGTGACGCCGCGGCGACCGCGATCCTCACCACAGACACCGTGACCAAGCAGGCCGTTGCTCAGGGCGACGGATGGGTGGTCGGCGGCATGGCCAAGGGAGCCGGCATGCTCGCGCCGGGCCTGGCCACGATGCTCTGCGTCATCACCACCGACGCCGTGGTGGTCCCCGACCGCGCGGACGCCGCTCTCAAGGAGGCCGTCCGCACCACCCTCAACCGCGTCGACTCCGACGGCTGCATGTCCACCAACGACACCGTCCTGCTGATGGTGAGCGGAGCGTCGGGCAAGATGCCTGATATTGACGAGTTTGAGGCCGCCCTCACGCAAGTATGCGCGGACATTGCTCGCGGGCTCGTGGCCGACGCCGAGGGAGCCAGCCACGACATTGCTGTCTCCGTGGTGGAGGCGAGCTCCGAGCAGGCTGCCGAGGCAGTCGGTCGCGCGATCGCCCGCTCCAACCTCTTCAAGGCGGCCGTCTTTGGCGGCGATCCCAACTGGGGGCGGATCATCTCCGCCGCGGGCACGGTTCCGGAGGAGATCGCTCCGTTCGACGCCGCCGAGATCGACGTGACCATCAACGGCGTGCAGGTGTGCCGCGCGGCAGGAGTGGGGGAGCCGCGGGACGGCGTCTCGCTCGCAGAACGTGAGGTGCGCGTCGAGGTCAACCTCCACGCGGGCGACGCTTCGGCGACCATCTGGACCAACGACCTCACCCACGACTACGTCCACGAGAACAGCGCGTACTCCACATGAGCGACATCGACCTTCCCGACCTCACGCCCCAACAGAAGGTGAGCGTGCTCATCGATGCCATGCCGTGGATCGAGCGATTCAAGGGCGCCACCGTCGTCATCAAGTACGGCGGCAACGCGATGATCGACGAGACGCTCAAGCGGGCGTTCGCGCAGGACATCGTGCACCTGCGACTGCTGGGCCTGCACCCCGTGGTGGTCCACGGCGGCGGTCCGCAGATCTCGGACATGCTGTCGCGGCTCGGCATCGAGTCGGAGTTCCGCGGCGGCCTGCGCGTGACCACGCCCGAAGCGATGGACGTGGTGCGCATGGTCCTTACGGGCCAGGTGTCGCGCGAGCTCGTCGGCCTCATCAACGACCACGGCCCGCACGCCGTTGGCCTGTCGGGAGAGGACGCTGGCCTGCTGCAGGCGAAGCGCAGGCACGCGGAGGTTGACGGCACCGCCGTTGACGTTGGCCTCGTGGGCGACGTCATCAAGGTCAACCCGGCGGCTGTGCTCGACATCATCGAGGCGGGCCGCATCCCCGTGGTGAGCACGGTCGCTCCCGACATCGACGATCCCACCACCGTGCTCAACGTCAACGCGGACACCGCGGCGGCCTCGCTCGCGGTGGCGTTGCGGGCGCGAAAGCTCATCGTCCTCACCGACGTCGAGGGCCTCTATCGCAACTGGCCGGACCGCGACTCGCTGATCCGCCAGATCACCGCATCGTCCCTGGAAGAGCTGCTGCCGAGCCTCGAGAGCGGCATGAAGCCCAAGATGGAGGCGTGCCTGCGCGCGGTGCGCGGAGGCGTTCCTCAGGCTCACGTCATCGACGGCCGCCAAGCACACTCGATGCTCTCCGAGATCTTCACCACCGCCGGTATCGGCACCATGGTCATGCCCGACAAGGAGTTGTGGACGTGAGCAGGGGCGAACGGGATCAGGCGGGAATCGACCGCTACGAGAACGCCATCATGGCGACGTTCGGCACGCCTCAACGCGTGCTCGCTCGCGGCGAGGGTTCGTACGTGTGGGACGCCGACGGCAACCGCTACCTGGACCTGCTCGGCGGCATCGCGGTCACGGCGCTCGGCCACGCGCACCCCGGCTGGGTGCAGGCGATCGCCTCGCAGGCCGCGACGCTCGCGCAGGCCTCGAACTTCTTCGCCACGGAGCCGCAGATTCAGCTCGCCGAGCGGCTCTTGCAGCTGTCCGACGCTCCCGTCGGCTCTCGCGTCTTCCTCACCAATAGCGGTACGGAGGCTATGGAGGCCGTCTTCAAGATGGCCCGCAAGACGGGCCGTACCAGGATCGTTGCACTTGAGAGCTCATTCCACGGGCGCTCGATGGGCGCGTTGGCACTCACCGGCAAAGAGGCAATAAGGGCGCCGTTCGAGCCGCTGCCTACAGGTGTTGAGTTCGTGCCTCGTGGCGATCTCGATGCCCTTCGGGCCGTGGCAGGCGACGACCTCGCGGCGATCGTGCTCGAGCCCATTCAGGGAGAGTCGGGGGTCCACCCGCTCTCCACCGAATATCTGCAGCTCGCGCGCGACCTGACCACGGCGTCGGGCGCCTTGCTGGCCTTTGACGAGGTGCAGACGGGAGTGGCGCGCACCGGAGCGTGGTTCGCGCATCAACTGCACGGCGTTGTGCCCGATGTCATGGCGCTCGCCAAGGGGCTGGGTGGGGGAGTCCCCATCGGTGCGGTGGTGGCGTTCGGCCCGTGGGCGGGCACGCTGCTCGTCAAGGGGGAGCACGGCAGCACCTTTGGCGGCAACGCGCTGGCCACGGCGGCCGCACTCGCCACACTGCGCATTCTCGAGGACGAGGACGTCCTCTCCAATGTCAAGAACGTTGGCGAGCACACGCGCACGGCTCTCGCCGCGCTGCCGTTCGTCACCGAGGTGCGCGGCGAAGGCCTCATGCTCGGCGCGGCCCTCAGCGCGCCCGTGGCCGCGCAAGTGGCGGCCGCGGCGCTCGAAGCAGGTTTCATCGTGAACGCCCCCAACGCTGACTCGCTGCGCCTGGTTCCGGCGCTCACCATCACGGCCGCCGAGGTCGACACCTTCATCGAGTGGCTGCGGGATGCCGCGCCCGCGATCATCGAGGAGGGGACGCCATGACGCGGCACTTCCTCAGGGACGACGACATCACGGCGGCCGAGCAGCGCGAGATTCTCGAGCTGGCCCTCGCGTTCCGCAAGGATCGCCACCTGCACCAGCCGTTCGCCGGCCCGCAGGGCGTTGCAATCCTCTTCGACAAGCCGTCCACCCGCACCCGGGTGAGCTTCAGCGTCGGCGTGGCCGAACTGGGCGGCTATCCGCTGGTCCTCGACGCGGGCACCTCGCAGATGGGTCGCGGCGAATCGATCGCGGACACGGCGAAGGTGCTGGGCCGGCAAGTGAGCGCAATCGTGTGGCGCACCTTTGGTCAGGACCGTATTGAGGAGATGGCCGCGCACGCAGGGGTTCCCGTAGTCAACGCGCTCACCGATTCCTTTCACCCGTGCCAGATACTCGCTGATCTCGCCGCGGTGGCCGACGCTCGCGGCGGCGTGGACGCCCTCGCCGGGTTGACGCTCACGTATGTAGGCGACGGAGCCAACAACATGGCCCACAGCTACCTGCTTGGCGGTGCTCTCGCGGGGATGCACGTGCGGGTTGGCGCGCCGTCGGATTACCTGCCCAGCGAGGCCGTTGTGCTCGACGCAAAGCGCATCGCGGCCGAGAACGGCGGCTCCATCACCGTGACGACGGACGTGGACGACGCCGTGCGCGGCGCGGACATCATCGCCACCGACACGTGGGTCTCGATGGGCGACGAGTCCTCTGCGGGTGATCGGGCTGGCGCGTTCGACGCCTACCAGGTCAATGCGCACACACTCGAGCTCGCGGCCCCCGGCGCTCAGGTGCTGCACTGCCTGCCGGCGTACCGCGGCAAGGAGATCACGGCCGAGGTGCTCGACGGGCCGCAGTCACTAGTGTGGCTCGAGGCCGAGTACCGGCTCCACGCGCAGAAGGCGCTCCTCACATGGCTGGTGCAGCATGACTGAGATCCCACAGACCAAGGCCGCCCGCCAGGCGCGGGTTCGCCACCTCATCGAGGCGGGCGGCGTCGAGTCGCAAACCCAGCTTGCGGCGGTGCTGGACGGCGAGGGCATTCACGTCACGCAGGCCACCCTCTCGCGAGACCTCGTAGAGGTGGGCGCGGTCAAGGTGCGCGGGGCCGACGGGCGGCTCACCTACGCGACGCAGGCCACCTTGGAGGCGTTCGAGGACGGCTCGGCTCGCCTCAACCGGCTATGCGCCGAACTGCTGCACTCGGCGGCTGGCAGCGCGAACCTCGCGGTGCTGCGAACGCCGGAGGGCGCGGCCCAGTTCCTCGCGATGGCGATCGACTCCCACGACGACGAGGAGATCCTCGGAACGGTGGCAGGCGACGACACGATCATCGTGATCTCCCGCGCACCCAACGGCGGGGAGAGCCTCGCCCACAAGTTTCTTGCCCGAGCGTCGGGCCACTGAGCCTCAAATACAGGAGAACGAAAGATGACTGAGCGGATTGTGCTGGCCTACTCGGGTGGCCTCGACACGTCGGTGGCGATCGGGTGGATCGCCGACGCCACGGGCGCCGAGGTGGTGGCCGTCGCCGTTGACGTGGGCCAGGGCGGCGAGGACCTGGAGGTCATTCGCCAGCGAGCCCTCGACTGCGGCGCGGTTGAGGCGTATGTGGCCGACGCTCGCGACGAGTTCGCGAACGAGTACTGCATGCCCGCACTCAAGGCGAACGCGCTCTACCATGACAAGTACCCCCTGGTATCTGCCCTGTCACGGCCCGTGATCGTGAAGCACCTGGTTGCAGCAGCGAAGCAATTCGGCGCCACGACGGTGGCACACGGCTGCACCGGCAAGGGCAACGACCAGGTGCGCTTCGAGGTGGGAATCGTCTCGCTGGCCCCGGAGCTCAAGTGCATCGCGCCGGTGCGGGACCTGGCGCTCACTCGCGACCGCGCGATCGAGTACGCCGAGCGGCACTCGCTGCCGATCGCGACCACCAAGAAGAACCCGTTCTCTATCGACCAGAACGTGTGGGGCCGCGCCGTGGAGACGGGCTTCCTCGAGGACATCTGGAATGCCCCCACCAAGGACGTCTACGACTACACCGACGACCCGGCGTTCCCGCCGGTGCCCGACGAGGTGCTGATCGCCTTTGAGCGCGGCATTCCGGTGGCGATTGACGGCCAGGCCGTGACGCCGTTGCAGGCGATCGTCGAGATGAATCGCCGCGCGGGCGCCCAGGGCGTCGGCCGCATCGACATCGTCGAGGACCGCCTCGTTGGCATCAAGAGCCGCGAGATCTACGAGGCGCCGGGTGCGATCGCGCTCATCGAGGCGCACCGCGAGCTCGAGAACGTCACGATCGAGCGCGAGCAGGCGCGATTCAAGAAGCGCATCGCCGACGAGTGGACGGAGCTGGTCTACGACGGGATGTGGTCGTCTCCGCTCAAGAAGTCGCTCGACGCCTTCATCGATGACACCCAGGAATACGTGACCGGCGAGATTCGCATGGAGCTCCACGGCGGCAAGGCGACGGTGACGGGCCGGCGCTCCGCGGTGGGCCTCTACGACTTCAACCTCGCCACCTACGACGAGGGCGACACCTTCGACCAGTCGGCGGCCCGAGGTTTCATCGAGATCTACGGCCTGGCCGCCAAACAGGCCGCCGCGCGCGCAGCGTCGTCCGGAGCGGGCCTCTAGTCATGAGCGAGACCAACGAGGGCACGCTCTGGGGAGGCAGGTTCGCCGCCGGCCCCGATGCCGCGCTCGCCAGGCTGAGTAAGTCGACTCAGTTCGACTGGCGCTACGCGGACGACGACCTCGCTGGCTCGATCGCTCACGCCCACGCTCTTGCCAGCGCTGCGCTGCTCACGAACGACGAGGCGGCGCGAATGGTCGCTGGGCTCTCGGCACTGCGCGCCGATGTTGCCGCGGGCACCGTGCTGCCCGCCGACTCGGACGAGGACGTGCACGGCGCGCTGGAGCGCATCCTGATCGAGCGTGTTGGCGCCGAGTTGGGCGGCCGCCTCCGGGCCGGCCGCTCGCGCAACGACCAGATCGCCACGCTCCAGCGGCGCTACCTCAGGCGCCATGCGCACGCGATCGCTGGCCTCGTCCTGGACCTCGCTGAGGTGCTCGCGATGCAGGCCGAGGTGCATGTGGACGCACCCATGCCGGGCCGTACGCACTCCCAGCACGCCCAGCCGGTGACCCTGGGACACGCCCTGCTCGCTCACGTGTGGCCGCTTCTTCGTGACGTCTCGCGTCTTCGCGATTGGGATGCGCGCGCCTCGCTCTCGCCTTATGGCGCGGGCGCACTCGCCGGTTCGACGCTGGGGCTGGACCCCGCGGCCGTCGCGGCAGAGTTGGGGTTCAGTGGGCCCACGGAGAACTCGATCGACGCGACCGCCTCTCGCGACGTGGTGGCCGAGTTCGTGTGGGTGGCGGCGATGATCGGCGTGGACCTGTCGCGCATCGCCGAAGAGGTCATCGCGTGGGCGACCGTCGAGTTCGGCTTCGTTGCGCTGGACGACGCGTTCTCCACGGGATCGTCGATCATGCCGCAGAAGAAAAACCCCGATATTGCCGAGCTTGCTCGCGGCAAGGCCGGCCGCCTCATCGGTGACCTAGCCGGGCTGCTCGCGACTCTCAAGGGGCTCCCTCTCGCGTACAACCGCGACCTGCAGGAGGCCCATGAGCCGGCGCTCGACGCCGTCGACACGCTCGAGACCCTCTTGCCGGCTTTCACCGGGATGATCTCCACGCTGCGCTTCAACACCGCGCGGCTCGCAGAGCTCGCACCCGCTGGGTTCTCGCTCGCGACGGACGTCGCCGAATGGCTGGTGCGCCAGGGCGTTCCTTTCCGTGAGGCGCACGAGGTCGCTGGCGCGTGTGTGCGCTTCTGCGAAGGAGCTGGTAAGCAGCTTCACGAGTTGGCTCCATCCGAGCTCGCTTCGATCTCGGAGCACCTCAACCCCGGTGTGATGGAGGTGCTGACGGTTCGCGGTTCGCTCGCGGCTCGCAACGGGGCGGGCGGGACCGCGCCCGAACGAGTTGCGGAGCAACTCGCGGCGGCGCGGGCCCAGATGGACGCCCTCCGCAACGCGTAAGTAGGCGAGGCCGCCTCGTCCCGGGGCCAGGTAGCGCCTCGCGACGCGCTAAGCCGCCTCGACAACCACCTCGGTAGCTCCGGTCACCCGCTTGAGATCGTCGTACGAGATGTCGAAGACGGAGTGCGGCGTACCTGCAGCCGCCCATAGTTCGCCATGGTTCTTGAGCTCCACGTCGATATACGTCGGCACGGGCGCCGGATGCCCAAGCGGTGCCACGCCGCCAATCGGCTGCCCCGTCGCCTCGCGTACCTGTTCCGCGGAAGCGCGGGCGATTTCGGTGGCGCCGATCTGCGAAGCGAGCAGTTCCGTGTCAACCCGATGCGATCCCGACGTCAGCACCAAAGTGGGCACGCCGTCGGCCAGAAATACCAGGGAAGACGCGATGGCACCGACGTCACAACCCAGCGCGGCCGCGGCCTCGGCAGCGGTTCGCGTCGAATCCGCGAGCGTACGCACCTCACTTTGCAGTCCAGAGGCGGCCAAGAGGTCCAGGATGCGAGCGCTCGAAGGATGCATACGCTCACCGTAGTCTTGCCGCGTGGCCACGCCCAGCACCGCGCCCATCGCCCCTCCTGACGCCCTCGCGGTCCAGCGCCGCACCCTCACGGTCGTCTCGATCGCACAGATCTTCTCCGGCTTCGGCCTCGCCGCGGGAATCACTGTCGGCTCCCTTCTCGCCGCGTCCGTGTGGAACAGCACCGCCCTTGCCGGCCTGCCGGCGGTGGTGATGACGGTCGGCTCGTCGATCGCCGCCCTCGCCATCGCATCGCTCTCGCAGCGCCGGGGACGAAGGCTCGGCCTCGCGGTCGGATACGCCGCTGGAGCGTTCGGTGCCGTAGGCATCGTGGTGTTCGCCACCGCGGGATGGTCCGTCGCGATGCTCGTGGCGTTCCTGGTCTACGGCGCCGGTTCCGCGGCCAACCTGCAAGCGCGCTTCGCTGGAGCGGACTTGGCGGCTACGGAGCGCCGCGCGCGATCCATGTCGCTAGTTCTCATGGCGACCACACTCGGCGCGGTGTTAGGCCCGATCTCCTCGAGTTGGAGCGGGCGCCTCGTCGCCGGATGGGGCCTCGTGGCGCTGCTCGGCCCTTTCGTGGTCGCCGCGGTTGCGTACGTGCTCGGCGCGGTCGTCCTGGGCACCATGCTGCGTCCGGACCCACTTCTCACCGCCCGCGCGCTCGGCAGCCCCGCGACCAGCGCACGCGGGGCGACCGAACTCCTTGGCTGGCGGCTCCGCGTCGGCTCTGCGATCGGAATCATGGTCATCGCCCAGGCGGTCATGATCGCCGTGATGACGATGACCCCTGTTCACCTCAAGGAGCATCACCACGCCATCGGCGCGATTGGTGCCGTCATCGCAGCACACGTCGCCGCGATGTACGTGCCATCGCCACTATCCGGCTGGCTCGTCGACCGGTACGGCTCCGCGCTAGTCGCGATCTCCGGCGGGTGGGTGCTCATCCTCTCCGGAGTGGTTGCCGCGGTCGTCAATCCCGACGTCGTGGCCGGCTCGGTGGTGGCGCTCGTTCTGCTGGGGTTTGGCTGGAGTCTCGCGATGGTTTCAGGCTCGGCGATGCTGACCGCTTGGGCCCCCACCCACCTTCGCACTCGCCTCCAGGGCCGTTCCGACGCTCTCACGACTCTCGCTGGTGCCTCCGGCGCCGGTTTGGCCGGGTTGGTGATGGGTTGGCAGGGATACGCGACGCTCGCGTGGGTGGCCGCCGCGCTCGCCGCCGCGATGATCCCCGTCGCGGTCCTCTCGCGCACCCGCGGCTAGGGTGGCGCCGTGTCCAATCCCTCGATTTCCGAGCTCGTAGCGCGCATTCGCGGTTCAGAACCGCGTCTAGGCAGCACGAGACTCGTTCTCGTCGACGGCCAGGCCGGGGCCGGTAAGTCGTCAGTCACGAATCGCCTCGCAGTTGCGCTCGGCGGTTCGCCTTCGAACGGGGCGGGCTCTTTTCGGCCCGACGCCCCCCTCGCCCCGAGTGCTCCAGTACAGATCGTGCATGGAGACGATCTGTATGAAGGATGGGGCGGCTTGGGAACGCTCGATTCGGTGGTCATCGACCAGGTGCTCGAGCCGCTCGCTCAGCGCCAAGCGGGCGGCTTCAGGATGTGGGACTGGGTTGAGGGCCAACGCACCCACGAGATCGCGGTTCCTCACCGCGACTACCTCATCGTTGAGGGAGTGGGGGTCGCTTCGCCTCGAGCTCGCGACCTCGCCGTTGTCACGCTCTTCGTAGAAGCGCCGTGGGCGACCCGCCTTGAGCGCGGCATCGCGCGCGACCACATGGCGTATGCCGACGTGGTCGAGCGCTGGGAGGCCTTTGAACTGGATGAGCGCGAGCGCCACGAGCGCACCAAGGCGCGTGAGGCCGCCGACTGGATCATCGACGGAACCGCGGCAATACCGGACAAGTGATGCTTGCGTTTGTTAGCGTCGGGCCATGAGAGCGCGCTTGGTGGCGACGGCACTTGGCCTGGCGGTGCTCGCGGGCTGCGGGGCGCCAGCGCCACCGTCGACCGCCGACGGGACGCCAATCGATCCCTACCCGAGCGAGGCCGTCGACTATTGCGAAAGCAACCACGGCGAAGTGCAGTACCGCCAGCCGACGTATGGCACCAACAACGATGAGTCGGCGTGGTTCCCGCTCGGGAGGGCCATCGCGACATGCAAGTTGGAGACGCTCGGCGACGACACCGCGATCTTCTTGGATCTCAATACGCTCTACTCGGAGAATCCAACCCTCGCCGCGCTCGCGTATCTGCAGTCGAGTACACCGGCCGACCTTCGCCCGAGTGGCAATCCGGCCGCGGCGATCTGCTCGGCGCTTGGAGGGACCTCGGCCTTCGGCCCTGGAGTGAACGGCGGGGGCCTGGCAGACCCGGACGACGCGGACTTCGCCGTGTTCGCCCCGTGCGCGTTCGCGGACGGTAGCTTCATCGAAGAGTGGGGGATCGCGTATCACCAGGAGGGCACGATCCGCGGCGCCGACCTTGAGCCGCTCTTCCGCTTCGACGTTAGTAAGGCGCCCCACGTCTATGACTGAGCCCCACGCAGCGATCGTCCGCCTCAGCGAGCATCCTCAACTGCTCGAGGCGGCCAGGGCGCTGCTCTATGAGTATCTGCGTTTGCCCGACGCGTGGCCTGCGGGTGACGTACCGGAGCCATTGCCGGCGGAGTACACCGAGCACCTCGCGCGATTCCCTAACGACGCAACGCCGCCGAAAGGCGAGATCTTCGTGGCCCTGCGCAGCACCGACGTCGTGGGTCAGACGCTCGTGGTGCCGCACGCAGACGGAGTGGTGCGCCTCGAGCGCATGTACGTGCTCCCAGCGGAACGCGAGCAGGGCGTGGCCCGCGCCCTCATCGCCGCGGCAACCATCTGGGCGAGGGAGCACGGCGTGCGCCGCATCGTGCTCGACGTCATCCCCACCCGGCGTGAGGCGATCTCGCTGTACCGCGGCATTGGATTCAAGCCCGCGAGTGACTATCTGGCGGAGGGGCGCGTGTGCATGGGTCTTGACCTGTCGCTGGCAGACTAGGCGCATCATGACCGAGCACATTCTTGACGAACTGACCTGGCGCGGGCTCGTCTCGCAGACCACCGGCGACGACGCGCTGCGCGACGCCCTTAGTGCTGGGCCAGTCACGCTCTATTGCGGCTTCGACCCCACCGCTCCGAGCCTGCACATCGGCAACCTCGTGCAGATCCTCACGGTGCGTCGGCTCCAAGACGCCGGTCACCACCCGCTCCTGCTCGTCGGCGGCGCCACGGGGCTGATTGGAGATCCAAAGGAGGCGGGGGACCGCGTTCTCAACCCCGTGGATCTGGTTCATCAATGGGTGGAGCGCATTCGCGCGCAGATCGAACCGTTCATGCGCTTCGACGGTGACAATCCCGCGCGCATGGTCAACAACTTCGACTGGACCAAGGACATGTCCGCGATCCAGTTGCTGCGCGACGTGGGCAAGCACTTCCGACTCGGCACCATGATCGCCAAAGACACGGTCGCGCGCCGTCTCAACTCGGATGAGGGCATCTCCTACACGGAGTTCAGCTACCAGGTGCTGCAGGGCATGGACTATCTCGAGCTCTTCCGGCGCTACGGCTGCACCCTGCAGACAGGCGGCTCCGATCAGTGGGGCAACCTCACGGCCGGCACCGAGCTCGTGCGCAAGGCTGAAGGCACCTCGGTGCACGCGCTCGCCACGCCCCTGATTACCAAGGCGGACGGCACCAAGTTCGGCAAGACGGAAACGGGCACCGTGTGGCTCGACTCCGAACTGACGTCGCCATACGCGTTCTTCCAGTTCTGGCTCAATAGCGCCGACGCCGACGTGATCGGCTACCTCAAGGTCTTCACCTTCCTCACGCGAGAAGAGATTGAGCGCCTCGAGCGGCTCGTGGCCGAGGAACCCTTCAAGAGGGAAGCGCAGCGCACCTTGGCCTGGGAGGTCACCTCGCTAGTTCATGGGCCCGACGCCGCGGCCAACGTGGTCGCGGCAAGCCAAGCAATCTTCGGTGGAGGAGAGGTGGGCAATCTCGATCTTGCGACTCTCACCGGTATCGCCAAAGAGGTCCCGTTCGCATCGGTGGCGGCCGGTTCGTCGTACGTTGATGCGCTCGTCGCCGCGGGCATCGTGGGGTCGCGAGGAGAGGCACGGCGAGCGATCGCCGAAGGCGGGGCGTACCTCAACAACGAGCGAGTGAACTCGGATGAGCAGCTGCTTGACTCTTCGGACGCGGTTGCAGGCCAGTACTTCCTGCTCAGGCGCGGAAAAAAGTCATTCGGCCTAGCTCGCATCGAGAGCAACTGATCGATGCCGCTTCTGCGCTTTACCAGGTGCGATACCTGCGACACGCCCGAGATTCACGCGATTTGACTGGGGCCAGCACGGCCCGTAAAGTCTTCTCTTGCTGCCGATGAAGGAAGCACTTACCGCAGGACTGAAGAAGGCCGCGGGAGTCACCTGAGACAGCACTTCCATTGGATCTATGAGCGGTCGCACGCGCGCCCAATCAGAGGTACGATTGAAGGCCCCTCCGGACTGGAGACACGCCGAGTCGGCGAGTTGACAGGACGGGCCAAGGGGAGTAAGTTAGAAGGGTTGCCCCAAACGAGGCCCGGAAGGGTTGAGTTCGGTGCGCGTCCGAACCTTGAGAACTCAACAGTGTGCCACATGTCGATGCCAAATCTCCGGCATCGCGACAGAGCTTCGGCTCCTAGCGATGCAGGATTCCTTTGGTAAAGAATTAAATGTCAGTGACATTTGTTCATTTGCTAGAGATTAAACCGGTTCCTCGGAACCACTTCGTATGTATGTGAACCGGCTTCGGTCGGATTGCTATCAAACATTAACGGAGAGTTTGATCCTGGCTCAGGACGAACGCTGGCGGCGTGCTTAACACATGCAAGTCGAACGGTGACCCTGGAGCTTGCTCCGGGCGATCAGTGGCGAACGGGTGAGTAACACGTGAGTAACCTGCCCCAGACTCTGGGATAACCTCGGGAAACCGGGGCTAATACCGGATACGAGACGCTCCTGCATGGGATGCGTCTGGAAAGATTTATCGGTCTGGGATGGACTCGCGGCCTATCAGCTAGTTGGTGAGGTAATGGCTCACCAAGGCGACGACGGGTAGCCGGCCTGAGAGGGCGACCGGCCACACTGGAACTGAGACACGGTCCAGACTCCTACGGGAGGCAGCAGTGGGGAATATTGCACAATGGGCGCAAGCCTGATGCAGCGACGCCGCGTGGGGGATGAAGGCCTTCGGGTTGTAAACCCCTTTCAGTAGGGAAGAAGCGAAAGTGACGGTACCTACAGAAGAAGCGCCGGCTAACTACGTGCCAGCAGCCGCGGTAATACGTAGGGCGCAAGCGTTGTCCGGAATTATTGGGCGTAAAGAGCTCGTAGGCGGTTTGTCGCGTCTGCTG